>Ga0209512_1000005_pt1 | contig 816210 bp, 610 predicted proteins | sample frozenSSSSmetaG_FD_184142 | JGI IMG/M metagenome (GOLD analysis project Ga0209512, IMG submission 184142) | Glacier valley bacterial and archeal communities from Borup Fiord, Nunavut, Canada, to study Microbial Dark Matter (Phase II) -... | ecosystem: Environmental > Aquatic > Freshwater > Ice... | reverse complement strand
CTTTACACGTGACATTACATCATCGGCACAAAGGCGAACATTGTCTACGCTTTTCTTGTGATATTTCTTCTTTGTGGTGGATTGCTCCTGTTTGGCTTTTCTTCGCTCTCCGGTGGTTATGGGCACCATGGTAGCGTGAATATGTGGGGTTGTTTCATCCAAGTGCAATACTGCAGAAACAATATTCTCTTTTCCATAGGTTTTCTTTAGCCATTCCAGATTATCCCCACACCAGTCATCAAGTTGTCCACTTGACTCGATTTTTTTCATATCATCAGGACTACCGGCCAGGAGAATACGAATTGCCCGGACTTGGTTCTTTCCGATCTTACGAGTCAGACCTACATTGTCTAACCGGTATTGAATAGCATGTGTGCGATTTGTTACGCCTTCAGGAAACTGAACAAGCTCCTTGTTAAGATGTGTTCGTGTAGGATCGGCATTCTTTGGTGAGATAGTGCGCTCTATGTGGGCAGACATCCCGGTGTCCGTGCCGGAGGTTTTTTCTAAATGGAGAACTGCATAGCCCATGTTCGTAATTTTGTTGGTTAATTGGTTGGTTAGTTGATTTGTTGTTTTGCTTGTTGGCTTGTTTGCTTGTTTGCTTGTTTGCTTGTTTGTTGGCTAGTTGGTTTCTGCGTTTCTGCGTTTCTAAAATCGAAGATTTTTTCTTGGGTTTCCAAAGGGGCTTGCCCCTTGGCTTAGTGGGCTTTTTTAGTGTAGTGAAACGGAGCGTAAAGAAAAAGCCCTAATAAGCTAGGGAAATTATTGTATAATTTCCGTTACCGGCTGCGTGCTGCCCATTAAAATCGAGAATAGTACAAAGCAGACCCAAAGTCTGCCTATAACTTCATCCTCTTTGTGAGTTTCTTTGTTTGTATTTGTTCTCCCTCTTGGACTTGTTCTCCTTCTTGTTTTGTTGGCAGCTTGTTTTCTGGCAATTCATTTTGGGGCAGACTAACTTTTTCTAACAACTTTTTTCCACATAGAAAATCATTTACATCCTTGTACTCCTTGTATTGTGTCGACTGGTCTGAAATCTTTGACCCGTACCTTTTGCGAATTTCATTAGTCGAGTGTATGCCTGCTTCATCATTATCCAGATAGCAGTAGATTCTCTCATACTTTTCGAGTCTATCAAGCAGCTTTGTTGTGTTACTCACAGAGTTTAAAATAAAATAATCCTTTTCTTTTACTGTGGATTGGTCGGGATTGTGGCGTAACTTCAAAACCAAATAAGAAAGAAAGTCGATAAAGCCCTCAAAAACACAACACGATGATTTGCCGTTATCAATGATTGTTATTGCCTTTGGAGCAATGCACCCCTTAAAATATTTATTCTGCGTATCATATCCGCCCCATTCGTTAGGAAATGCGATGGCAAAATAAGTCTTGCCGTTGCACTTATAATAAATCTCCTTACAATACTGCTGTGCCAAACCGGTGGGAATCATTCTTTCATTAAGATATTGAATTAAGGCTATATTCGCGAATGGCTTTAGTACAATATCTTCCAATCCTTCAAAAGATTCTTGCTGGCGAAAAGAAAAAGAAAGCGGTTTGATAAATGGTATCTTATCTTCAATAGATTTTAATGCCTGGGCAACACTATCTGTCCTGTGTAGCATCATCGACAGTTTGATGATATTACCTTTTTCATCATTGCCGAAGTCGTGCCACAGGTTCTTATCCCGGTTTACTTTGAATGACGCTTCGCTCTCAACCCGAAACGGAGACATGTACCAAAGGCTGTTGCCTTGCCCTCTAACCGGAGTAATACCGTAACTTTGGAGATATTCTTCAAGGACTATTTTTTTTGCTTGTTCTGCATTCATAATGATAATTTGAAATGTGAATAATCTTTTTCTTTTCGTCAGCAAAATTTCTTTGTGGCGAAATAGGAATTTATATAGGTTTAGTTTACTTTGTATATATAGAAAACAGAATAAACTAAACCGCCTGTATGAATTGAATTGGGAAAGGTTTACTTTACTCTATACTATATATACCCGGAATAAACTAAACTACTTTTATTGATACCCATTAGTAGTGAAAATCCGGATTATACTTGTACTTTTTCCCTTCTTGTACAACGATTCGCTTATTAGTCAGAAACACCTTTAATCCAATGATTTTATTTCTGCCATATTTATACCCGACTGATTCGTAAGCTTTCTGTTAAGAGTCGATTAAAGTGCTGTAATACTGTTCCTCATCCTGGGTAAAAGCAACTTCCAATGCTTGGCGGTGCTGCTGCTCCGTGAGAGCCTTATAATCAAATCCTCTTTTGGGTGCTGTTTCATTAGGTTGGTAATCCTCAATCAATTCAGGGAGTGCTAACTCATTAATTCTAAAAGCAAACTGCTCAAACTCTACAGCTCGCATATGTACAGATGAAACAATACTTATATCCTTTTCAAACTCATCTTTGGCTATCTGCAATATTGTTTCTGATTTATTGTTCAGCTCCGTACCGATATGACCACGTGAATTATCATCGCCTTTGTTTTGGTGCAACACAGTATGAATATGAATCTGCCGTTCATCTGTCCACTGCATCAGTTTGGATATAAGGGTAGTGGCTTCACTTGGAGAATTTATGTCATACGCCAAATCCCTTATACCGTCAATAATGACAAGTCCTAATCCTTGCGTGTGATATATCGCTTTCTCTATGATGGCTATACGCACTTCAGGCGTGAACTTTCTTAAGGCGAGAAATTCGAGTTTATCAGGCTGTCTGTTTAAAGGCAGTTTAGCCAACATTAAAATACGTTCCATTACCCGGATACAGTGGTAAGGGCTTTGTTCGGTATCTACATACAAAATATTGGACTTATTCGGGGGAAATGTGGCACGGTACCGAAGTACCGTACCGTTTACCATAGCAGCTGCTACAATGGCACAGACGTTAAAGGTTTTCTTACTCTTTGCTTTTCCTGTCGATGCGCTGAAATTTCCCAAGGTGCCTATTACTGAATCACCAATGTTTAGTACTTCCGGAGGTTCTGTAAATTCATCGGTTACACGTAACCGTGCACTTTCCCAAAGGCTATTTATATCCTTTTCGGAGTTTTGTTCTTTTGTGGTTACCATAGCCTTATCCCCTGCCTCCTGTTTTACGTCCGGCCAATTCAATGGCAAGCTGAGCATCAACTATAATTTTACGCCCTATCTGCGTAATAGCACGATCTATCTTTCCGCCTTGTTTTATACGGTTTGCTGTGGGTATACTACAACCGAAAAGTTTAGCAATACCAAGTATGCCGTAAACATACTTTTTAGTTGTATCTACGGTAACGGTCGGTTGCTGTACGTCTGTCGCTGGGGAGTTCTGGTGAAGAAACAAAAACTCTTCACCTGTCATTTGCCAAAGGGGCTTTTGCTTTAATTCTTTAATATTCATACTTTACAATGTTACGATTAAACAATAGCCTTGTACTTAGGCTGTGATGTTCGAACATTGCAAAAATAGGATGGAATGACCCTGGAGTGAAGATGGAAAATTCAAAAATAAATAAGTGCTATTTCTAAGATAATCAAAGAAATAGCACTTATTAAAAGTTCCAAAACATGGTTGTACCTTGGTGGGTGATAGAGAATGAGACTATATGGTATGACGTTTAAATATTTCGTCAACATTATTCGCAAATAACGTATCATCATCGGTAGCGTTATCACTAACAACATCCCTATATCTTGATGAGTAGTTTGATTCATCTTTACCAAGTCTATGAAGAATCACATTTATCCAATAATTTTTTAATTCTTTGTTTTTAATACAATTTGAAAATTTATGTAAAACATAATAAGCCCTTTTTATTGCTGATTTTTCTATTTTTAATGGAGAGTATAATTCCAATAAATTTATTGATTTATAGAACTCTAGTTCTGATAGACTCTCAAAAAGAATTCCATCACTGAGTTTGTATATAGAGTATACTAACCCCATGGAAAAATAGGGAGCTAAATCAGAATTCTCAATAAATGTTTTGTATTTTTCGGTCTCTTTAAAATTATCTTTTATCTCATTGAATAGATATTTACTGAACACATAAATTTCAAAGTGATAATCATTTAATAAAAATCCATATTGATCATAAAAGGTTGACTTATAATATTGATCTCTGCTAGGTATTTCCAACTCAATTCCTAAGATAATTTTCAACTCTAAATTTGATAACGCATTATAATGGGGATGCCTTGTTTTGTATGTATTTAACATGAGCTCTTCTCTTTTATATTGCCTGAAAAAGTTCTTATGTTTTTCATATAACTCAATTATTTCAATTGCAACCTCCCTCAAATCGTTCAAAATTTCAATCCTTTCATCACTTAATACTTCGGGGGGATATTCTTCTATTATTTTCCATTCGGTGATGCATTTCTCATATCCGGTTCGAAAAACATCTTGAGAATCATAATTAAAATCTGTTCCTTCTGTATTTAGTTCTTTTATCCAATACTGCTTAATGTCCATTAGTATAAAATGTAACATTGACTGTACAACTTCTTTTTTCATAAACCTATTTTTTATAGTTGGTTAAATTTGCTCATTGCATTAGCTTTAATATCATCGGCAACGTCAATATAAGGTTTCATTGCCTTGTAATCGCTGTGCCCTGTCCATTTCATGACCACCTGAGCAGGAATACCCAGCGATAGGGCATTGCAGATAAAAGTCCGACGTCCTGCATGTGTTCCCAGTAGTGCATATTTAGGTGTAACAGTATCTATACGTTCATTGCCTTTGTAGTAAGTTTCCCCTACGAGCTCGTCAATTCCGGCTAATTCTGCCAATTCTTTCAAGTAGTCATTCATTCGTTGATTACTGATTACAGGGAGTGCTTTATGTTCTTCAAAATGCACATCTTTATATTTCTCTAGTATGGCTTTGCTGTGAATATTTAAATCAATAATAAGGCTGTCAGCGGTTTTTATTGTAGTGACTTCAATATGCTCCGGTTTAATATCGCTACTTCTCAGATTATGAACGTCTGAATACCGTAAACCGGTGAAACAACAAAATAAGAATACATCTCGCACTCTCTCCAAATATTGCTTTGTTTCAGGTATTTGATATTCACGTAATTTGGTAAGTTCTTTCCAAGTAAGAAAGATTACCTTTTTAGGGGTATTCTTTAGTTTAGGTTTGAATGTATCGTAGGCTGTGTTTTGATTATACCCCTTTTTGGAGCTCCAACGGAGAAACCACTTCAAAAAACCAATTTGTTTGCCGATAGTACTGTTTCGCATATCTTTTTTGTCTCGAAGATAATCGACATAGTCAGTCAGCTTGGACTCATCAAAAGATTTAAAAGACAGAGTTGAATCAAAGTCTTTTAAATGATTTTTGGTCGCTGCAAATTTTTCGTAGGTAGAATCTGTCCAGTTGTTTTGTTTTCCGCACTCTTTAACGAACTCATCAAAAACGGTTATGAAATCAGTATTTAACTTTTTCGGCTCGACGTCAGCCTCCAAGATGGGAGTGTGTTTGGCATTAAAGGCTTCCTTAATTTGTGTAGGAGTTGGCACGATATTTTGCACCTCAAATTCTTTAAAAATATTCTGAATTTCGGTGTAATACTGTAATAAATTAGAATTAATTTCTGATGCACTTTGTTTGAGCTTATTGGCACAGCCATTTTTAATACGCTGTTTGTCACTATCCCATTTGGATACATCAATACGATAGCCGGTTGTAAACTCTATACGCTGACTCGAAAACACCACACGCATACGGATAGGAACGTTCTCCACTACCGGAATACCGTTTTTCTTTCGGCTCTCTAAGGCAAAAATAATATTTCTTTTTATATTCATAATCGGGTGTAATTAAAATCAACACCCAAAGATACACCCAATATTTGAGATATGCAATGATATTCTAAGAAATTTAATTAAAATCAATTTTGTAATAACTTGTTTATTAGCACATAATTGCACATTTTTGATCTTATATGATTCTATAGGTTATAGAGCCTCTCTCTCCGCCAACAGGATCGTCAACAGACGAAACCGAAAAGAACCCCACAAAACTAACGTTTTGTGGGGTTTTTTCATCTTCCGCCTTTTTTCAGCATACAAATATTATAGCAATCCGGCATTATTCCTAATGATAAATAATGCTGCAAATCGGGTATGCAGGTAGATAGTCGACCCTTAAAAACTCGTTTGTAATTCAAAAAGGGTCACATTTTTGAACTTTGCAATTATATTTATTAAGCAGAAATAGTTTTCTAACAAGGCACAAAAAGATGATTTCCATTTATTCATCATCCTTTTGAAGTTAAATGCAGCTGCAGCAAGCATTACATTAATATTATCGCCTGTAATTCCTTTGTAGAAATTACGATTTAAGCGATGATCAGTTTTTAGATGACCGTTAATGGGTTCTATTGCTGCTCTTCTTTTAAATTGCTTTTTAAGTTTATTCTGTTGATATTGAGATTGCTTTCTATTGCTAAATGGTTTTGGTATTTCTATTGTCGTCTCGTTAATTTGTCTTTTTCCTCTGTAACCTCTATCTCCAATTAATGTCTTTATTGTTCTTTTTCCCAACATCCTTTCTGTTTGATCCAGTGAAGGTTCTATGGTATGTCCATCATATGGATTTCTAAATCCCAAAGCTCCAATAATCACTCCGGTTCTTTGTGTATAAATAATAGAAACTTTGTTACCAAACTCATACTTTTTATGTTCTTTGCCTTTTGATATGCATTGAACATCAGGCTCATGAAGAGAATTAATTTTATTCTTGTCACTCTTTTTCTGTTGTAAAACTAATTTAAATAGCTCAATATCAGCAGTATAATTTGAGTTTGGCAATAGATTTCTTTCCAACTCACGTACCAATCTACCAGCAATTGTCTTTTCTTTTTTATCTGCTTTTCGTGCTTTCCATTTATTCCTGGGATGATTTCTGAATCGTTGATCTACACTTAATTTCTTTAATGTACGTGTATAGCTTTGACGAACTGGTAAATTTTCTTTTTCGGCTATCTTTTTGCACTTCTCAATGATTCTTCTATGTAATTTACTGTCTGTTGGAAAAGTTATATTTTTTTCCTGTACTGTAGTGTCAATGCTTGCTATCGAATCATTACTGTCATTCCCATTGATACGAATACTTTCTTTCAATATCAATTCAATTCCAGATTCACCAATCCTATGACGAAAATGAACTAAATCTGAAGCTTCACATGGAACACATGGTAAAAATACTTTCTCACCACTAAAGTATTGATAATAATTATTTTCACTCCATTGCTCTACCACATTTTCATCAGAAATGTTACGTATATGCTTTAATATCAGCAATCCAACCATTAAGCGAATTGGTTTTGCAGGACGACCATTATCTTCACAATATAATGTTTTAAATGCATCCTCAAACTCTTGCCAATTAACCTTATTGGCTAAAATGTATAACGGATGTCTTTGGTCAAGCATGTCCTCTAATGTTAAAAACAAGCTCGTCTGATTTGTTGTTTTCTCCTTCGCTAACATAATATATATTTGCAAGATTTACGCATCAAATATACAAAATCTTGCAGATATATTCAAACATTTTTAGAGTTATTTTTCTGTATATCTATTGTTTATGTGGTTTTTAAGGCTCGACTAGATAGCTCATACCAGCTCTCTCACCACCGTGTTTGCTTTAGCTGTAGCAATTTTCTAAATTTACAGAACCTGTTGCTATTCCATATAAGGTTGTATCGTCCCTGTTCATTAAACCACTGATTGTCCTTATGAGAAAAAAACCCCACATTTCTGCGGGGCTTAGGTTGCCTTTTTTAAAATATTGTCAGATTATCTTAAACCGAGATAGCCATTAAATCCTGACCTAAACGGTGGAAAGCTGTTTCAATCTTCTTGGCTTGTTTTGGTAGTGGTTTACTCACGCCCGATGCATAATGGTTAAGTTGTCGTTGGTTAATACCCGTAAGTTGTTCCAATGCCGAAAATCCAATTATTTTTTTGTAGAAGTACAATAAACTTTCTATCGTAAACTTATATTCAAGCTCATACACTGTATCAAATACCGCCGGATATTCCTCATTATCTTTTTTGGCACAATCTACATAGAATTCAATACTTTCAATAACTTCGCGTTTTAAATCTACAACCGTACCTGAAACAGCTACAATAAATCCATCAATAATATCTAAATTGGCACAATAACCTTTCGGCGTTTTTGCTACATTTACTTTTACCTTTTTCATGATGTTTGTTTTTTATCGGTTTTAGAATACTAACCCCGATTGTTTTTCTATTGATTTTAAAAGATCACCGGTTACACCTACCGACGGTTTACCGTTTACTGTTACTTTTCCTTTTTTCATAGGATGCTTTAATTGTCGGTGGCTGCCTACCTGGTGAACTATAATCCAGCCATCATCGCTTAAGTCATTTAAAATATTCGATACTTTAATTACTTTCATGCTGTTTTATTGTTGATTATCCGACCTCACAAAAGTAGTATATTTACTATTACATTTTAAGTGTTTTATCAATTATCTTTCATTCAACACGAATATTTAATAAAAGAGTACCGATTAGTCAGGGTGATTACTCCAACTCTCACACCATGTATACTTTCGCATACCGTGGTTTCCTTAAATAACAGAACCTGATGCTATGCTATAAAAGGTTGTATAGTTCCTGTTCATCAAACACAGATTGTCCATTGCCCGACTGGATTGTGTTCATACTAATCTTCGCCAATATAATTTATCTGATCAACATAGCATTTACGAGGACTTTCAGCCTGCAAGAATATGAGCTATGTCCGACTAAACACACAAAAAGCTCTCCCCGTTAAGGGAAAGCTTTGCACATTGAGAAGAAAACAACAATTACTTTTTGGATGCTTCTACTGATACTTTTCTAAATTCTTTCAATAATTTTTCCAAATCAAGAGAACTTTTACGGGCACGAGTACCGGCAGCTTTATTAGCTTTCTCAACTTGCAAATTAGCATCTGTAGCAAATGCATCAAATTCGGCTTTAATCTTGTTTACTAATTCTTCCATTTTCAAATAATGTTTAGTTTATAATTGGCTGCAATGACACAGTCAGAATATCTGCTGCAAATATAGTTATTTTAGTATAATCTCAAAAGAAATCAAGTTAAAAGTTATCTTTAAACCAAGAAATAGTCACTTTTTCTTGAAATTTCCCTGAATAATGGCATATGAATGTCACAAAGCATCATTTTTTTGATCGGATCCTGTTTTTATCGCATCATCTCACACTCTCCTTTCAAATATTCTGTCAAGAGCATCATTGAGATCAAAAATATATTTATTAAAATTATTTCAGACTTCTCCGGATTATACAATTTTACGATTACTTCCTTTTTCTCGTTTCAGCTTCCGGTAGGTCTGTATTTTTTTATCTCACTCCAAATTTTAATTCAATTGTCTCCATTAAATATTAACTGGTTATTACTTTCAGCATTTTAAATACCAACCGGAATGAATGAACAGGCTTCTTATTAATTTTGGTCAGTTTGTGTTATAATTCTGGACAATTTTAGTCATGTCAACATTTAATAATACATATCTTTGCTTTCTTGTAAGTTGTTAAATATTTAACCTTGGGGTTCTGTTGGGTATTTAGTAATTTCAAGCAATAACTAATTAACTAACCACAGAGCCCATCAAAATTATTATGAAAAAAATTTACTTATTCTCCCTTGTTTTGGTGTTCTTAGCATCAACGTTTAGTGCTAAAGCACAGGTAACAGGAATGCCCGTGGGTTACATTACTACTGCTCCTGCAGTGAGCACGGACGAGGCACCGGTTTGGTACAATTTGATGGCCACGAATACAGATGTAGCCCGTGTAAATCGTTACATGTATTGGGATGGAAGCTCGTTAAAAACAGATTTGTTCAACAGTCCGGGAATAACCGATGCTATCCAGAACGATAAATATCTGTGGCGTTTGGAACAAGGTGTTACAGGTGCAGGATATGTAGTATTTGTAAATAAAACTTCAGGGAAGAAAATGTTCGCTGATGCATCCATTATATCAAACGGTATAGTAGGCGTTGCAGATGCCGGAAATGAATGGAAAATTGCGGAAGCATCAACTGTTACCACCGGTACAGTGGCAGGTCAGTATTGTTTTAATTTTGAAGGATCAGGTATTCGTTACTTAAATGCGGGCGATGCTGCAACGATTGCTGTTTGGCCTATCCTTGTTTTTAACGGAGCCGGAAGTCCTGCAAAATCTTCGGGTTGGTTTTTCTATCCGGTAACAGCAACTAAAACTATAAGCTACGCTCAACCACTGAATGGAACTGTGGCTGTTACTGCTACAAATGGCACTTCAACTCCCTCAGCAGTCACTTCGGCCGGCAATGTTCTGGTAGGATCGGTTGCGACTGTCAGCGTAATGCCTGCATCAGGCTATACATTTCATTCACTTAAAGTAAATGGAGTTGATGTTACAGCACAAGTAACCAACAATTTATATCAATTCCCGGTAAATACAGATGCTACCATAGTAACTGACTTTAGTATTACAACAGGAATTGCAGATTCTAAATACAGCAATGAAGTTTCTCCAAATCCATTCAGAAACACATTAAACATTGAAAATAAATTGGCCGGAACAACAGTTTACCTGTATGATTTATGTGGAAAACAAGCTATGGTTTCTAATGAAGCTGTTGTGAATACTTCAATACTTCCAAAAGGAGTTTACGTAATAAAGTTTACAACTGATGATGGTACCAAAACTTCGAAAGCAGTAAAAGATTAAATATTTATTGTTATTATATAGCCTCATTATTGAAAATGAATAAAAGATATGACATCTAAACTCAGGGAATAGCTATCTGATGACTGACATCGTCTATCGGGAGCATGAAAGAGTCCATCCGGAAGACGAAAGAGTCCATCTGAAGCATGAAAGAGTCCATCTGATTAACAAAACTATTGATCTTGTCAGTTGCATCGGGCATCTGATTAACAAAACTGACAATCCTGACAGTTGCAACGTCCATCTGATTAACAAAACTATTGATCTTGTCAGTTACATCGGGCATCTGATTAACAAAACTATTGATCTTGTCAGTTACATCGGGCATCTGATTAACAAAACTGTTGATCTTATTAGTTGCATGGGGCATCTGATTGGAAAAACTGAAAATTCTGCGGGAACACTCACGCAATTGTGTCTGAACTTATTATTTCGAAGGAAATACACCTGCCTTTTAGGAATAAATTAAACAGATGATTTTACACAGAAAGAGAGCGTGCTTGTATGAGTACGCTCTCTTTCTATGTAAAAACTGAATCAATTTTACCCTGTCAGGTTCTTATAAGTATTGCATTGGTTGAAAATACAAATAATTATTTGAAACAATTACCAACCTGAATTACCCCATAATCCACTTCGCCTTTGTTGGCATTAACTTATACATAAATGCAGTAAACATCCAGGCAAAAGCAAAGGTGAAACTTGCTGCCACGGGAATTTGCACAGGAATTGGAACCTGCAATAAGTCTACAATCATAAAACTTGGCCCTACCAGAAAATAATGCACCATGTAAATTCCGAAACCGTATTTTGTGAGTTTAGCAAATGTATTTACCCAGAATGCACTATTTATTTTAATTTTTTGAACCAATAGGAATACCGCAATAGTCATCAAAACTACGTTTGGAGTACCGTAAAGAAAGAACAACTCGATTTGCTCTTCGGTTGATTTTGGATCAGCAACCATCCTGCCAAAACCGGTATAGGTTATAGCATAACCTACTGCAAAGAGCACAGTACTGATTAACAGCGTTTTGGTAATGCTCCAATCATTTCCTTTGGATAAATAATGACCTAAAAGCAGGTAACCATTAAATCCCGCAAAATAGTAGAACAGATCGAACCGCCCATTCCAGGGACAGGCACCAAAGAGATAATTTGACACATATTCATTAATATAAGGTAGAAAGAGCGTGATTCCCCACATATACAGGTACATTCTCTTCTGTTTATCGGTTGCATCTTTTATCCATGCCGAAAATATTGGCATAAAAAGATAGAGTCCTATTAACAAATAGATGTACCACATATGCGTACAGAAGGGAGTAAAGTTAAACGGTATCATTATAATATTCCTGAGACTGTCGCCAAAAGCCTGTGATGGAGCATCGCCGGCATAAACAAAAAATCTGGTAATAATGGATGGATCCAGACCAATGACACCCGTAAACCAGGGGAATAAATCGTAGAGAACAGACCAGATGAGAAATGGAAATACGATTCTCATTAATCTTTTCTTATAAAACAGCCCTGCTTCCTGCCTGACAGGCAACAATAACATACCAGTGAGCATAACAAATAATGGAACACAGGGACGCAGTACAGACCCGTAAATGGTTCCCCAGAAATTGTATTCCGGATTCAACCTGGCAGCAGGCGAAATATTGAACGGATCGGTACAATGCACACTAATCACCATAAACATGGCGATAAAACGAAGAACGTCTGCCCAAACGATACGTTTGTGGTCAGGAATTGAAGAAGGATTCATAAATAAGAAATTTGTTTATTATTAATCACCTATAAATAAATGATTTGGGATTTTCACAACTGTACGATGCAATTAATCACTGTGGTGTAATTAATCATGATTTCAGATATTGCTCAACAGTAACCAACAGTTTTTTCAAATAAAATACACTTCCGGTTGCAAAACACAATCAGCCTCCGGCTCAATTCTAAATTTTGAAAATTAAGTTCATTTGGAAGTTTATGAGGCTGGATTTTTCTGTAATATTACAGAATAATATTTTTTGAAATAGTTGCACCGTTTTCGGCAACAACGCTTACAATATAAGTTCCTTTAGCAATATTGTTGGTAGAGATTAAATCGCTGTTTTGTTTGCTCAACAATTTCTGTCCATTCATCGAATACAAGCTTAGTTCTTTAATCGGATAACTGTAGGCTATGTGTAATATTTGTTTTGAAGAATCCTGATAGATGAAAAATGAATTTTCTTTTACATTTTTTCCACCTGATGAAACATTGAAATAAGTATTGTTTTTTATGTTATTGATGTCGGTTTCGGAAAGTAAGCCCTGAAAGAAACAGAGCTCATCAATTCGTCCTTTCCAGTAATTTTTATTGGCTTTGTGTGCCCCAATCCTGAAACCACCGGTACAGGATTCGAAAGCGCCTTTCGCATAACAGGTAGTATCTTTTACTCCATCAATATAATAAGTAACGGCTCTGGTGGCTGGATCGCATACTACTGCCACGTGCATCCACTGATTGCGTTTAAATGATGCGGGCGTTGCGTAATTGGCGTTCGCACTCAGAAAATTATTGAACATCGAATTTTGACCTTCCAACCGGTAAAATAAAGCGACACGTCCTGCAGCATCACCTGGGCCATCTTTTTGGGCGAGCACCACTTCCTCATAAAAAGATCCGGCAGCAGGAAGCATTGTCGAAGTATTATTTATCCAGGCGCAAAGTGTATATTGAGTCGTTTGCGGATTCACAATACCGGTCGTAATTAAATCGAGATACTGACTTGTTCCGTTCAATTCCAGTGCCTGCCCTACTCTTCCTTCAGCGTAAGTTTGTCCGTTTGGGCTTTGCAACACATATTTATTGATCGACGCATCGGTATTATTCCCATCGAAAGGATAGTAAAATGAAAGCTTAACGGGAGTATCAGCTACTTCAACCGGAACATTCAAGCCCATTTTCCGTGCCCAGGCATTCCACAATTCTTTCAATTCGCGAACTTTATCTGGATTTTCAATCGCTACGTTTTTGGTTTCGGACAAATCTGAAGTCAAATTGAAGAGTTGCCAGTTTGCATTTTTCAAAGACACCAGTTTCCAATCGCCCATACGGATGGCACGTCCGCCTTCGTGCTCCCAATAGATAATGTCGCGTTGGGAAGCAGCCTGTCCATCAAGTACTGGTTTCATACTGAACGATTCCAGTGGTAGAATAGCGTTACCTTTATATGTGGTTGGGTAGGTAGCACCGGCCAGCTCAAGGCAGGTTGGCATCATGTCGATGACGTGACCAACCTGAGACGTTATGCTTCCCGGCTGTGTCTTCAAACCTGCCGGCCATTGCACAATCATAGGCGTAGCCGTACCGCCGTGAAATGATTCCGATTTCCAATACCGAAAGGGCGTATTTACCGCTCCTGACCAGGCATCTCCAATAGAACTTGCCGAAGTTTCAGGTCCGGGTGTCGGATAAGCACCGGGTTGCAGCACTGCTTGCCCACTGCGGGTCATGGAAGGGCGGTCGAACCCGGAATCCGCATAACGCTCGGGCGAAGCACCATTGTCGGACATAAAAAATATGATGGTATTTTCATACTCGCCCATTTCTTTCAGTTTGGCAATAATTTTACCAATACCCTGATCAACGCAATCCACCATAGCAGCATGGACTTCCATGTTGGCCGATTCCCAGCTTTTATGGGTGTCATTAGCCCACGATTTATTCGATTCGTTGTGTGCAAGTGGCACTTTGGCGGGATCAATCAATCCCATTTCCACCATGCGGTCGTAACGTTTGGTATGTAATTCATCCCAACCGCCATCATATTTACCTTTGTATTTGGCTATGTCTTCGGGTTTTGCATGTAGTGGCCAGTGAGGTGCTGTGAATGCAACATACATAAAATAAGGTTCGGTTTTTCTTGAAAAAGTATCAATCAAATCGACTGTCTTTTGTGCAACATAGTCGGTCATGTAAAAATCCGGGGACACAGTAGTGATTGGTGTTTCGTTGTGTACCAGACTGAATGGATCGAAATAGTCGCCCACACCCCAAATTGTTCCATAATGTTCATCAAAACCACGGTTTGAAGGATAACTTGCCAGGGGCGCAAAACTGCCATAATCAGCCTGATGCGCCAGCCATTTCATTTGTTTATCATATGTATCCTGTCCCTGCGTCAGCGACAAATGCCACTTGCCAGTCATGCCAGTATTATAACCGTTTAGTTTTAAAGCTTCTGCAATGGTTACACATTTGTTGTTAAGGCTCAGCCCCATACCGGTTATTCCTACCTGCTGCGGATAAAGTCCGGTCATAAGCGATGCCCTTGATGGGCAACTCCGCGAGCAGTTGTAAAACTGCGTAAAGCGTAATCCATTGTTTGCAAGGGCATCGATGTTTGGTGTGTTTATTTCGCCGCCGTAACAACCCGGGTCCGAGTAACCCATATCGTCAACCACGATAATCATGATATTCGGTTTTTGGGTTTGCGCCAGGGCCAGTGTTGATGCCATTGAAGCCAATGTAAGGAGTGTGTTTCTCATAAATTATTGTATTTAAAAGTTGTGATTAAAATTTCAAAACAATGCGATTTATATTTTGTCATATTTACATTTAATGATTATCCGCATAATGACCTAATTAATAGCATTATTGTTGTTAAGTCGGGTTTACTCTAATCTATATGATAAATGCATTAGGATGAAATGCGAATAATCAAATTATATTTTATTGCCAATTAATAATTACGAATTCAAATATTTCAATGTATTTGATCTCAAAAATGCATAAATTGCACATTACAAATTAAGACAATAAGAATGAAATTTAACGGAAGTAAATGACCATTTTATAGCAATTACTGACCTTTTGGTTCATAACGGTCTATGATAGCAACATGCAAAAGTGCGTTTTAAAGTATTGATAAATAAGAATGATATCAGCAATTCAAAATGATACAATTCCAATCTATAGCAGCAAAAAACAAGCTATATCTATTTATTGACACGATTTTGACATTTTATGAATTGTTATTGTCCTTGACTAAGCTAAACTGATTGTACTTTTACATCAGATATTAAAATCCGGATTTTCGAATGTTTTGAGGATCATGTTATTCTAAAAAAAAAAGAAAAATTCCAACGAAACATCTTTGGATCTGATTCTTAATCACAAATTATTTTATTTACAAATGAAAAAACGTATCAAGTTACCGTTTCTACTTGCTATCCTGTGCATTTTATCCCTAATGACATACGCTCAGGATTGGAAAATGGGAAATGCCCCGTTAATGACAGCATTCGCCGCAAAGGTTGACACTGCCAATGTACTCGGCGAATACCCCCGACCTCAAATGACGCGGGAGAAATGGATGAACCTGAACGGAATCTGGCAATTTCAGGCAGGAACAGGATTTACTCAAATACCACCCGCAGGAAAACTTACCAGCAAAATATTAGTTCCGTTCCCTGTGGAATCAGCCATATCGGGGATCATGAAACATTATGATAATGTATTGTATCGTCGCATATTTACCATCCCTGCTGAATGGGCAGGACAACGGGTGATCGTTCACTTTGGTGCCGTGGATTACAAATCGCAGGTTTATATTAATGGCATTAGCGTGGGAATTCATACCGGAGGATATGATCCTTTTAGTTTTGACATTACTTCCAGACTTACTGCTTCCGGCCCGCAGGTAATTACAGTAAAAGTAAACGATCCCACCAATAATGGCGGTCAGCCCCGTGGAAAGCAAACGCTCTCTCCCGGTGATATAACATACACAGCCTGCACAGGTATCTGGCAGTCCGTTTGGTTGGAGCCGGTTCCTCAAACTTCAATTTCGGAGATAAAAATTGTTCCGGATCTGGATCGATCATCAGTCATAATCAATGCCACAACCCTGGGTGATGCAACTAACCTTACAGTCAATATTGAGGTGATGGATGGTGCAAACAGCGTAGCTCAGTTTAGCGGGAATGCAAATGCTGATTTACGCATTCCGGTTGCCAACCCAAAACTATGGTCGCCGGTTTCGCCTTTTCTTTATGACCTGAAAATAACATTGAAAAGTGGAGTAACTACTATTGATTCGTTGGGCAGTTATTTTGGAATGCGTAAAATTTCGTTGAAACAAATTGGGAATGTACAGAAACTCATGCTTAACAATGAGTTCCTTTTTCAGTTTGGTCCCCTCGATCAGGGATTTTGGCCTGATGGGATCTATACAGCACCAACCGATTCGGCATTGCTTTTCGATGTTCAGAAAACAAAAGATTATGGTTTCAATATGATCCGTAAACACGTAAAAGTGGAGTCATACCGTTGGTATTATCATGCCGATAAACTGGGACTACTTGTGTGGCAGGATATGCCTTCTTCAAATGCCTATCAAAGCAGTCAACCAATAATTGATAAAGTTCAGTTCAAGAGCGAGTTAACGCAACTTGTGAAAACCCATTGGAATAGTCCAAGTATTATCATGTGGGTAATTTTTAATGAAGAATGTGGTCAGCACGACACCGAAGCGTTGGTGGCCGCGGTGATGGATATGGATACCACCCGCATGGTGAACGAAAACAGTGGTGTTGTTTATAAAAACGTTGGTCATATTAAGGATGTACACAGCTATCCTCAACCAGCTTATCCTACGAGTACTACAAAAGCATTGGCCTGTGGCGAGTATGGAAGTGTAGGACTAACCTTATCTGATCACCTATGGGCTACACCCGGCATAAGTGGCATTTTTGCTAAAGATGGCGATGAACTGTTGAGCATATATAAAGATTATGCTGAAAAACTTGCCCAGTTTAAGCTGGAGAATGGATTGAGTGCAGCCGTGTTTACTCAGATTACCGATGTGGAAAGGGAAGTTAATGGTATTCTGACTTACGACCGTGCTGTATGTAAAGTGGATGAAGCCAGGTTGTTTGAGATAAATAACAATGTGATATCCAAAAATCTGGTTATCAATAATGTCATGCCAACTTCTCAACTTACCGGGCGTACCTGGAAATATACCAATGTTCAACCCACTGCATCATGGATGACACCTGCGTTTGCTGAAACATCCTGGAAGTCAGCTTTGGGAGGTTTTGGGTCAGCAGGCACTCCGGGAGGAACGATCCGAACCAGCTGGACAACAAGTGACATTTGGATGCGACAAACCATTCCTGTTGGCAACCTCACTGCTACTGAAATAGATGATATGCAGTTGTTTGTACACCACGACGAGGAATGTGAAATCTATATCAATGGCGTTTTAGCTGCTACCCTGACCGGATTTACAAGCACATATAATTACTATTCAATTAATGCAGCTGCTAAAAGTGCCCTGATCGTAAACAGTCCGAATGTGATTGCCATTCACTGTCATCAAACCGGTGGTGGTCAATATATTGATGCCGGACTATTAATCCGGGGTTATGATGCTCCGAATAATACAGCAATAACGACTATTTCAATGAACGGAAAATGCAAAGTATTTCCCAATCCCGCTTCAACGAAATTATCAGTGATAAGAGAAAATATTAAAACAAAACTGATCGGAATTTACAATACCCTTGGAAGAGAAATAGTAAAACTCAATAATTTCGATTCGCAGATTGATATTTCAGCACTTAAACCGGGAATGTATTTAATGAGAACTGAAACCGACAGGACTGTTCAAAATATTTCCTTTATAAAAATATAATCACAGAACAATAAAACTAACAAGCAACCATACCTTTAATAACTATTTAAAAAAGCATGAGAAAATTTTTAAAATTTAGTTTCCTCGCAACGGGATTGTGTTTATCAATTACAGTAATGCATGCGCAGAGCTGGAAGATGGGGAAAGCCCCTTTAATGACACCTTACGCCGCCACAATTGACACGGCAAATGTGCTGGGTGAATATCCACGTCCACAAATGGTACGTGAAAAATGGATGAACCTGAATGGCATCTGGCAGTTTCAACCGGGATTAAGTGTTACCGAAGCACAACCCAAAGGCAAACTTTCAGGAAAGATATTGGTGCCATTCCCTGTTGAATCAGCCATATCCGGAGTGATGAAACATTATGACAAGATGTGGTATCGTCGTACTTTCACAGTTCCTGCCAATTGGGCCGGGCAACGGTTACTCGTACATTTTGGTGCTGTGGATTACGAATGTGAGGTTTTTGTTAACCAACAAAGCGTAGGTGTTCATAAAGGTGGTTACGATCCGTTTAGCTTTGATATTTCGTCAAAAATAAAAGTTCAGGGACAACAGGAAATCACTGTTCGTGTTTCCGATCCAACGGATGACGGCGGTCAACCCCGCGGAAAACAAACCTTGCATCCGGGTGGAATTATGTACACGCCAACGTCAGGTATCTGGCAATCGGTATGGCTCGAACCGCTACCACAAACAGCAATATCAGACATCAAACTGGTACCAAATATTGACAATTCAACTTTGTCACTCAAAACTTTCACTCTGGGTACCGCAACAGGACTTACAGTGGATATTGAAGTAAAAGATGGTGCCAGTACAGTGGCTACTTTCACAGGTAATGCCAACGCTGATTTAGTCATTCAGGTTCCGAATCCTAAATTATGGTCGCCTGTCTCACCGTTTCTTTACGATTTGAAAATTGTTCTGAAAAGCGGAAACACGAAAATAGATTCATTGTCCAGTTATTTCGGCATGCGTAAAATATCGATGGCTCAGGTGGGTGAATTTAAGAAAATGATGTTGAACAACGAGTTCCTGTTTCAATTTGGACCTTTGGATCAGGGTTTTTGGCCTGATGGATTGTATACTGCACCGACTGATTTAGCCATTCAAAATGATTTATTGAAAAATAAAGAGTTTGGCTATAATATGATTCGCAAGCACATTAAAGTGGAACCATACCGTTGGTATTACTGGGCTGACAAATTGGGAATCTTGGTATGGCAGGATATGCCATCGCCAAATTCGTACACCGACAAACCGCAACCAATTGACAAAATTGCCTATAAAACGGAAATGGAGTCTATGATTAAAACACATTGGAATAGTCCCAGTATTATTTCATGGGTGGTTTTCAACGAAAGTCAGGGACAGCACAATACGGAGGAATTGGTAAATGATGTGATGTTACTGGATCCAAGCAGACTTGTAAATCAAGCCAGTGGAGGTTCTAATTTCGGTGTGGGACATATTATTGATGCACACAGTTATCCGCCACCTGCATGTCCAACCAGCACTTCACAAATTTTGGTTTGCGGTGAATATGGCGGCATCGGATATCCTGTTCCAAATCATATATGGAAAGATGGCCCCACTTACGTGACAATCAAAAACGAGAAAGAACTGCTTGACATGTATAACTCTTTTGCAGAAGACCTCATTCAATTTAAAACGAATAATGGTTTGAGTGCAGCAGTGTATACTGAGCTTACCGACGTGGAAGCCGAACTGAACGGCCTTATGACCTACGACAGGATTGTAAAAGCGGATATAAATAAATTGTTTGAAACAAATCAGAAAGTAATCTACAAAAACTCGTATCTTACAGAAGTTTTACCAACATCGCTGATTAATGGCAGCTTATGGAAATACACGACAACGAAACCTGCCGACAACTGGTATTACAACTATTTCAGTGATACAAAATGGCAAACAGGTGCCGGTGGATTTGGCAGCAAAGGAACTCCGGGCGGAAATATCCGTACTTCATGGACTACCCCTGATATCTGGATGCGTAAGAATTTCATGCTTGGCAATTTAACTCCGGACCTTTTAGATAACCTTGTATTAATGGTACATCACGATGAAAACTGTGAGATTTACATCAACGGCGTATTGGCAGGCACCTTAACCGGTTATACTGCCGGTTATATCTCATTTCAGATGAATGATCAGGCAAAAAAAGCCCTGATGCCGAATACTACAAATACTATATCCATTCATTGTCATCAGACACAAGGAGGTCAGTATATCGATGCCGGTATTTCATTCAGAAGTTATGAAAAGAAGATAGTGCCTTTAGGAGTTCTGTCCTCAGGTGTTCAAAACTTTGGAAAAAACTTGTTGAATCAGGCTTCCAATAAATTGTCGGGTGTAAAGAAAAAGCTCAAAAAAAAATAAACGACCTATAATTTTTTATTGAATTGAATAATAATTAAAAACCAAAATATAATAATTACTTAAACAAATGAGAAAATTTTTAAAACTTAGTTCTCTTGTAGTGGGTTTATGCCTGACTGTTCCTGTCGTGCAAGCGCAGGATTGGAGCATGAAAAAAGCACGTATTATGACACAATACGCAGCAACAATCGATACAGCGAACGTACTGGGCGAGTATCCACGTCCTCAAATGGTCAGAAATGAATGGATGAACCTGAATGGTATCTGGCAATTTCAACCCAGTTCAAGTCTTACCGAATCATTACCAACAGGTAAACTTTCCAGCAAAATATTGGTTCCGTTTCCAGTAGAATCAGCTATTTCGGGTATTATGACACACTACGACAAAATGTGGTATCGTCGTACATTCACCGTTCCGGCAGCCTGGACAGGTCAACGTATACTCATGCATTTCGATGCGGTTGATTACGAATCAGAAGTTTTTATCAACAATCAAAGCCTGGGAATTCACAAAGGGGGATATGATGCCTTTACCTATGACATTTCAGCCTATTTAGTTGGAACCGGATTGCAGGAAGTCACCGTAAGGGTATTCGATCCAACCGATGCAGGTGGCCAACCCCGCGGAAAACAAACTTTGTATCCCGGAGGCATTATGTACACCCCTTCTTCCGGTATCTGGCAAACGGTGTGGCTTGAGCCACTGCCTCAGACATCAATAACGGACATTAAATTTGTTCCGAATATTGATAACTCAACCTTAAAATTCAAAGCTACGACCATTGGCACTGCTACCGGATTAACAGTGAACATAGAAGTAAAAGATGGGGAAAATATTGTAACAACATTTTCGGGTAATGCCAATGTGGATTTAGTAATTCCAATCCCAACCCCTAAACTCTGGTCTCCTGATTCTCCTTTCCTTTACGATATGAAAATCACCCTGAAGAGTGGAACCAGTAAAATCGATTCTTTAAACAGTTACTTCGGTATGCGTAAAATATCGATGGCCAAAGTGGGTAATTACCAGAAAATGATGCTGAACAACGAGTTTCTGTTTCAATATGGACCATTGGATCAGGGTTTTTGGCCTGATGGACTTTATACTCCACCAACTGATTTAGCCATTCAAAATGATTTGAATAAGACCAAGCAGTTTGGATTCAATATGATCCGTAAACACATTAAAGTAGAACCACAACGCTGGTATTACTGGGCAGATAAATTAGGGATCTTAGTTTGGCAGGATATGCCATCACCGAATTCATACACCAACACACATCCTGACATTGATACCGTTGCGTATAAATCGGAAATGGAAACCATGGTGAAATTACACTGGAACAGTCCATGTATTGTCACCTGGGTAGTCTTCAACGAAAATCAGGGTCAGCACGATACCAAATCGTTGGTTACAACAGTAAGAAACCTGGATCCATCAAGACTGGTCAATCAGGCGAGTGGCGGATGGTATTACGATGCCGGACACATTCTTGATGTACATAGTTATCCACCTCCTGCTGTCCCTACAGGTAGTACACAAATACTTGCCTGTGGAGAATTTGGTGGTATTGGGTTAACGGTACCGGGCCACGTATGGAACAACGGTACAACTTATGTTATGGTAAATAATACAGCCGAATTACTTGATATGTACGGATCGTTTGCAGATATGCTGGTTCAGTTTAAGACGAATAGTGGATTAAGTGCAGCTGTATACACCGAACTTACGGATGTTGAAACAGAGTTAAACGGTCTTTTGACTTATGACAGAGCCATCGTAAAAGGAAGCATTTCCAAGTATTTCACAATTAATCAGGGTGTAATCAATAAAAACCTGTATCTTACTGATGTGTTGTCAACATCACTTGTAAATACCAAGAACTGGAAATATACAACAACGCAACCGGCTACAGACTGGTATACTACTTCTTTCAATGATGCAGGTTGGATAACGGCTCCGGGTGGATTTGGAACTTCGGGAACGCCGGGCGGAACTATTCGTACCAACTGGAATACTGATGATATCTGGATGCGTCAAACATTTAAAATCGGAACTTTAACCCCGGCGGTACTGGACAGTTTAGTATTAAAAGTTCATCACGATGAAGCTTGCGAAATTTACCTGAATGGCGTTCTGGCAAGCACCCTGACGGGTTACACTTCATCCTATATGGTATATCCGATCAGTGATTTAGCAAAAAGTGCATTAATATCAAATGGCACAAACACGATTTCAATACATTGTAATCAAATTTTCGGTGGTCAATATATCGATGCAGGAATTTCATTGCAGAGTTATGAGAAACTTCAGGCACCTTTGGCTGTTCACAATCCTTCAGCACCAAACAGTTGTAAAGTATATCCAAATCCGGCAAGCGATAAATTATCGATTGTCAGAAAAAATGCACAAACTGAACTGGTAGGCATTTTCAACCTTGTTGGCAGCGAAGTAATGAAATTAAACAATCCGGACAATCAGGTGGATATTTCTTCACTTCCTTCAGGAATGTATTTTATTAAAGTAAAAACAAACCAGGAACTTGAGACTATTTCGTTTATTAAGAAATAAATAATAGATTAAGTCTTTCTTTCATCCGGATTTTATAGAGAATTTGGCGTGTAAATGTTTGAAGTTTATATTCAATTAAACATTTACACGCTATTTCCCTTTTCAGAAATCATTCCGATTTAATAGAATGAAGATCCGTTTTTTATCAGTTAAATCCGTGCAAATCAGCATATGGCCGGGTATACAAGCTCAAATTCTATTAGTCATGCACTAAGTTTTTTTTAGAAAATTATTCAATATCATTTGGATATCACTATTTATATATTTTTTACCTTATCATAATCATCATGAGAAAATACAGAATCACAAAAACAAGTAAGCATTTGACCCTATCACTTTTATTGACAGGCTTTTGCATTATTCCGATAAGTTCCAATTCCCAAAACACAAACTACGTAACGAATAAGTTACCATTGATAGAAGTTCCTTTTACGGCTTTGCCAATTGGTGTTGTCAAAGCCGATGGCTGGTTACTAAAACAACTGCAGTTGCAAAAAGATGGATTGACCGGAAATGCCGAAACATTATACAATGGTGCAGGCGATTTAGGTGCCGGAAGCGATTGGCTGGGTGGCACCGGCGACAGCTGGGAACGTGCTCCGTATTACACCAAAGGGATGGTGGCTTTGGCTTACACGCTGAATGATGCAGCTTTGATTGCGAAAGCTTCCAAATGGATTAACTGGTCCATAAACAGCCAACAGGCAAATGGATTTTTCGGACCTCCGAACAATACCGATTGGTGGGCGCGCATGCCCATGCTTTACGCCATTCGTGATTTCTACGAAGCTACCGGCGATGCAAGGGTCATTCCTTTCTTTACAAAATACTTTCAATACCAAAACAACAAAATCGACAGTCAAAAGCTGAGCAGCTGGGGACAATCGAGGGCCGGCGATAATATCGAAATTATATTCTGGTTATACAACCATACCGGCGAGGCTTCTCTGCTCACATTGGCCGATAAACTTGAAAAACAAGCCTACGACTGGACAGATATTTTCACGAATAATCAGTTCTTTGCCTTTCAGGGTGATTTTCAGCCCAAACACAATGTAAATGTTCCGCAAGCCATGAAGCTGCCGGCCATTTATTATCAAAAATCACAGGTTGCCGCCGACAGGGATGCCTATATTCATGGACGGGATCATTTGATGTGTGATCACGGTCAACCCGAAGGGATGCAGTCAGGAAACGAAATGTTGGGTGGAAGGTCTGCTATGACCGGACTTGAACTGTGTTCGATTGTAGAACAGATGCAAAGCTCCGAAACTGCGCAGATGATTCTTGGTGACGCTACCATTGGTGACCAGCTGGAGAAAGTGGCTTTCAATGCCTTGCCCGGTAGTATGTCTAAAGATATTAAAGGATTGCAGTATTACACCCAGGCCAATCAGGTAAAAAGTAAATTTGGTAATACCGCTTTTGGACAGGATTACAGCAACGGCTTATTACCCGGACCCATGTCGGGATATGGTTGTTGCCGTTTTAACCTACACATGGGTTGGCCTTATTTTGTGAAAACAATGTGGGCAGCTACCAACGATAACGGTCTGGCAGCTATGGCTTACGGTCCGAGTCACCTGACTGCTAAAGTGGGTGCCGGCGTTGAAGTAACTATTATTGAAGAAACAAATTATCCGTTCGACGAGCAATTAAACTTCACCCTCACAACAAGCGAAGCGGTTGCTTTCCCATTAAAATTACGTTTGCCCGCCTGGTGCAGCACGCCGCAGGTAGAAGTGAATGGCGTATTGCAAACCGGCACTGTAGCGGGAAGTTTTTATTCAATAAACCGTACCTGGAGCAACAACGACAAAGTGGTATTGCGTCTCCCAATGACCATAATACTGAATGAGGAAGTAAACAATTCAGTGAGTGTGCAACGCGGACCACTGGTTTATTCGCTTAAAATCACCGAACAATGGACGGCTCGTACCGATTATGGAAATGGCTTTAAAGAATATGAAGTGATGCCGCTTTCGAATTGGAATTACGGGCTTGTGCTGGATAAAAACAACCCCGAAAACTCCATTCAGGTAAATAAAACAGCTATGCCCGAAAATCCTTTTGTACAGGCAACCACACCGGTAACACTGACAGTCAGTGCAAAAAAAATAACGGCCTGGGGATATGCATTCAATGGTATGTTTGCTCTTGATCCTCCGTATAGCCCTGCTGAAACAACGCTGGCAACCGAACAAATTACCCTCGTTCCTTTTGGTGCCGAAACACTGCGCAATACCTGTCTACCGGTAATTGGGACTCCGGTTATGGCGGGCACAACATTTCAGGATGATTTTACGGATGGAAATCAAATGGGTTGGGTGAATTACAACGGTAGTTTTATGGTAAATAACGGCGAGTATTTTGCCACCAATACCGAAGGATATTCAGGTTCCAAATCGGTGGAAACTTCTACTTCTTTCACCGATTTTACCTACGATGCCAACGTGCAGGTTGGTGCTGCGGGTGATGGCGGACTCTTGTTCAGGGCAAGTAAATTATCAATGGGAGCCGACGAATACAATGGATATTATGTAGGGATCAGTGCAGGCGGTAAAAACATTGTTCTGGGAAAAGCCAATGGAAGCTGGAGTTCTTTGAAAACTGCCCCCATGGATATCATTGCCAATACCTGGTATCAGGTTCGGGTTGTGGCAAAAGGAACAAGCATCAAAGTATATGTAAATGATATGGTTACTCCCAAAATCAGTTTTGTGGATGCTTCCTTTGCATCCGGATCTGTTGGCGTCAGGTGTTACTCAGCCATCACCCGTTGGGATAATCTGTCGGTGATTAGTTCTACTGCGAATGGGGTGAAAGATCTGAAGACTTCTGAAAACATCAAGGTTTTCCCGAATCCTGCAAAGAATTTTGTTGACGTTAAGTTTAACGAAAAACTGAATGAAGAATACAGCATCAATATGCTCGACATAAAAGGTTGTATTGTTCAATCGAAGTACAGAAGCAAAGATATGTCAATGGTACATTTCGACACGCAGAATTTAATTGCCGGTGTTTACGTGCTCAATATTAATTCAGGAACGGAATCATATCAGTCCAGGTTTATCAAAAACTAGTGATAAGATAATTTGAAAATGTGTTAATTTGAAAATGAATAGAATCAAAGAATTACAATTCATTCAATATGTCACAATTAGCATAACACATCGTTCCGGTTCTATAAATTTTTTATCCCGCAGTGGTGAAATTACCTGGACTTACAAATTAATTATTACCATTTTCAAAAAAAACAAATTAAATATCAGTGATTACAAATTAATTATGGAAACTAAGAAAAAAACAGCTCTAAAGATTGTAACGTTGCTCTTTCTCATACTACAGTCATTCAATATGCATACTGTGGCTCAAACAACATGGCCGGAAGGGCAACTTCTTCCTTCGTTTCCTGCTCCGGCACTGTATCAGGATTTAATTTATCTGAATGGTTCGGTTACTCCCTATGCAGCATCCTGGCGTTGGCAGGCTGAAGGAACTTTTGTTAGTCATAATACCGGGCATTTAGAAACTGATGGCTGGCTTTGTCAGGTTGGAGTTGATGCGGTTAATCAGCACATGATTTATGGGCAAAATGATAAAAGCGTTAGCATGGGGCTTAATGTCGCTGAATTTCGAATGAAGATTGACAATAATACCCTAAATAATGATCCGGTTGCAGATATAGATGTCAGAAATGCAACAACGGGCATTGTACTTGCCACCCAGACAATTACACGCCAGCAGTTTACCTCGGCAAATATCTATATTAGTTTCAAATTGCCCTTTATAATGCCTGCAGACAGTCAGGCCATTGAACTGCGTGTTTATTGGCGGGGTGTAGCCTATACAAAGGTAGACTGGGTTGGTGTAACGCAGGATAATGCTGATGCCGAAAAGTACTTGTTTTCTTCTTTGAAAGGATTAGTAAACCGGACACAACCCCGGGTTTTTGCATACGACGGGGATGCTTATGCTGAAGGCCCATACACATGGTTGCAGTCATTGGGAGTGAAATGGATAGAGCAGTCCAGTAACTGGATAATTATCAGTAAGTATCGTAAAGAAATTTCAGGTTTGATTGTTTACGATCCTACACAGATACACACAGTGAACCTGGCAACCATGCTGGCAAAAGATAAAAATGCGATTATTGCCTCTCCATCATTATTGGCAAAATTAACGACAACTCCTTATAATTTCCCGGTGTTAGTAGATTTACGTAATCAGTTTACAAGTAAGCTAGCGGTTTATCAAACACTTTATGATACCTATTGGCCGACTATTGATCATCGTTTACTTATCGGTTTAAATCCGGAAGTTCATAAAGCTTCATTGCGTGAGTATGCCGCTGCATTGGGGGCTGCTGTAATATGGCTCGATCCCAATATTTCAGCTGAAAGTTTATTGCTTAATAAATTCTTAGCCGGCATGCCTGAAGGTTCAAACTATATGGGTTGGTGGCCCGAAGAGGCAGCAGGTGTATCAAGAGGTTCAATTTATGGCATTGCAACCATAGCCAGTGACTTTTCCACCAATCTGACTTTTCACAGTGGAATGCCAAGAAAAATTGAGATTAAACCAATGCCACCGAAACCGGTATTACAAAATAAGATCTACGTTGCTTTTATATTGAGCGATGGCGATAACTTACAATATGTGGAGCATCTGATGCGTAAACTATGGAATAATCCTGATCGCGGCTCCGTGCCAATGGGTTGGACTTTGTCGCCGGCTATGATTGATGCCATGCCCGGAGCTCTCAATTATTATCATAAAACGTCTACTGTGAACGATAATCTTATATCAGGGCCTTCCGGGTATGGTTATACCTATCCCAACTACTGGCGTACTATAACAGGGCTCAACCAGTTTGTTTCTAAAACCGAAGAGTATAATAACCGTGCAGGTTTTCGGGTTGTTACGGTTTGGAACACCATTACTGGTGGCATTAATTCAAATGTTGGACAAGCATTTGCCAACTATGCTCCTACCCTGCTTGGCTTAACCGCACAAAATACCGGAGCCCCGCTTACCATATACAAAATGAGTCTTCCCGGCATGCCGCTATCCTGTAACTATTGCTTTAGTGAACAAACAATGAAAGACGCTATTGCCTCTGCTGCCTCGGGTTGGAACGGAACAAAACCAAAATTCATCATCATACAGTCTGCACCCTGGAATAATGTGACACCAACAAGTTTTAAAAATGTGAAGAACTCGCTAAGCGCTGACTATATTGTGGTGCGACCCGATCATATTTTCCAACTGATGCGTGAAGCTAATTATCTTTCTGTTAATCCGGGAGGTATAGAAGGAACCGGTATTGGGTTAACCGGTAGCTATTTCAATGGAATGAATTTTGAAACGTTGGTTGGCACAAGAACGGATGCAGATATTAACTTCAACTGGGGCACTGAATCTCCAATGGCAGGCGTTAAAACCGATAGCACTTCGGCAAGGTGGACAGGCCAGGTGCAACCTAGATATTCAGGCACCTATACTTTTTATATTACCAGCGATAATGGTCGCAGAGTCTGGATTGACAATCAATTGGTTATTGACAAGTGGATCAATAATCAAAGTACTTATTCCGATACAATTACTTTAAATGCAGGTCAAAAATATGATATTAAAGTAGAATATTTTGAAAGTAACAGCACGGCTACCTGTAAATTAGAGTGGGCAAGTGGATTGCAGTCCAGGGAAGTGATTCCCCAAAGCCAATTGTATAAAGATGTTTCTTCTACTGCCATTCAGACTATAGATATGAATTCTGATATCAATATATCTCCGAACCCTGTTGTAAACGGTGTATTTAGTATTAAACTGAATAAAAGCAATAAAGAAGATCTGACTATGACTCTTTATGATCTTTATGGAAGAATATTGTTACTTGAAAAAGTTCAGGAATCAAAACAGGTAGATGTCAGTAAAGTACCGGCAGGGACTTATATTATTTCTATCCGGACAAAAGAGAATAATTTCAATAAAAAAATTGTAATTCAATAAAATAACAGAGCATATGTTGCCTGAGATATAATAATATTTATTTGATTATCCGCAAAGTGACCTGATAAATTGGAATATTGATGTTCTGTCGGGTCTCCGGTAATTCTAATCTCCTATATAACTATTTTTAATTCACTGATATTCAAACGCATTATTTAGTCGATAAATAAGGGAAGAGATTTGGTACATTCAATTTTCTACGAAGGGTGAAGATCCAAAAGAAGTGGAATATAATGTTTCAAATTAATAGCCCTTATTTATTTATTTTCCCCATTAGTTTCTATGAATCAGAAAATGTCTTAACCCTTATTCCCTTATTGTAGATCAATCCCAATTCTGCAGATCTTTTCGTTATCTGTATTTATATTGGAGTGTTCACACTACAGTGAAGTTTTTAAAACAACAATATTTTATTTATGAAAAAACACAAGATTACTTTTTTTGCACTTTTTGGGATAATGTCAATGTCACTATTACAGGCGGCAGCGCCATATTTACCAACGAATTATGATGAACCCTATCGGGGCCAATACCATTTCAGCCAACCATCTGGCTGGATGAATGACCTCAACGGCATGTGGTACAACAATGGCGTTTATAATATAACTTATCAGGCATATCCTTATAGTTTGGATGGACTTGCCAAAAGTTGGGGTCATGCCACCAGTACAGATATGATGCACTGGTCTCAAATATCAAATGCACTTGATCCGGGTGTAAATGTTCCGGGAGATTGCTGGTCCGGATCTGCAGTTGTGGATATAAACAATACATCCGGTTTTGGGTCTATTGCCAATCCACCCTTAGTGATTATCTATACCGCCACAACAAAAGGGACTTGTCTTGCCTATAGTAACGATCAGGGCGTTACCTGGGTTGCCTATTCCGGGAATCCGGTAAATGTTGCAGGGTCAAATGAACAGACACGTGATCCGCATGTATTCTGGCATGAACCAACCGGCAAGTGGGTTTGTATAATCATGGAAAACGGATTTACATTCTATAATTCCCCGGATATGAAAACATGGACTAAAACCGGCAATTTCAACTGGGGATGGGAATGTCCTGATATATTTGAACTTTCCATTGACGAAGGAGCGGTAAAAAAATGGATTTTAATGCAGGCAGATGGAAAATACTATATTGGAACCTTTAATGGATTAACCTTCATGCCTGATGCTGGTGGACCTTACGATATGGTGAAAAATGCAGGTATTGGCGGCGGATTTTATGCTTCTCAGACCTTTTTCAGGAATAACTTTTCTGATAACAGAGTCGTTCAAATGTCCTGGATGTCCGGCTTTGGTGTAGGTGCTACCGCTCCCTGGACACATAACTCGACATTTCCGGCAGAAGTAAAATTAAAAACATTTCCTGAAGGGGTTAGAGCTGCACGGACACCAATATCAGAAATCAGCAAACTGTACGGGACTACTCAGGCATGGGGCAGTCAAATTTTACAATCAGGTCAAAACCTGTTTCAGGGTAAATTGTCAAAGTGCTTCGATGTTGAAGCGGTATTCGATGTAACGGGCGCAACTGCTACTAACGTAACTTTTCAGTTCGCAAACAGAACAGTAACCTATGATTTGAAGAACAATACTTTAATTGGTAATTCATTTAATCCTATCGATAATAAAGTCAAAATAAGATTCCTGGTTGATTGGGGAGAACTTGAGGCATTCGGTAATGATGGACAGTATTCCTATGCAGAGAACTTTAAATTTACGCCTTCAAACAGCGCTGTTTCCATGATGGCAAACGGCAGTATAAATCTGGTGTCAGCACGATTTAGCACCATAAACCGTACATGGCCGGGTACGGCAAACAATGGTTATGCTGATGATGCTGACCCGACAAATACATACTCAGGAACCTGGCTGAATTTCTCAGGTCAATCCGGATATTATAATACGACCTGCCATGTTGCCACTTCCGTTGGTGCATTCGTAGAATATCCATTCACCGGTACGCAGATATCCTGGTACGGACTCAAAAATGATGACCTGGGCATGGCATCTGTTTATATTGATGGTGCATTGGCAGCCGATGACATTGACTGCTACAGTACCGTCAGGATTTCACAACAGTTGTTTACAAAAACTGGCCTTTCAAACGGTAACCATACGATTAAGATTGTAACAAAAGGTACAAAAAATGCCGCTTCAAAGGGATTTGCATTGGTTCATGATTACTTTGGATGTATTGCAGCGCCTTCATCGCCTACTGCGGCTGATGATGCATCGGTCAGTACTGCTTACACCGGCACCTGGGTAACTGATGTTAACGATATGTATTATAGCACAACCTGTCATGTGAGCAATACTGCCAACTCTTCCTTCCAGACAACATTTTCCGGAACACAGGTATTCTGGTACGGACTTAAAAATAATGATCTGGGCATGGCGGATGTTTATATAGATGGCATATTGCTGGCCGAAAACATAGACTGTTACAGCAGCACGAAAGCTGTAAGCATGTTGTTCAGCAAAACGGATCTTTCAAACGCCAGCCATACCATCAAAGTGGTGGTAAAAGGAACTAAAAACGCTGCTTCAACCGGAACCGCAATCGTTCATGATTACTTTGATTTTCCACAGGTACCCCCGACAATTATTGATGATGCCTCGGCAATCACTACTTACAGCGGAACCTGGAGTACCGATGCCAACGGAATTTATTATAGCAATACCTGCCATGTAGGTAATACCATCAACTCGTATTTTCAGGCAACTTTCACCGGATCACAAGTGTCCTGGTATGGTCTTAAAAATAATGACCTGGGCATGGCTACAGTTTATGTGGATGGAATTTTAGCACAGGATAATATTGACTGTTATAGTGGCAGCCCCCGCGCTGTATACTTACTGTTCAATAAAACAGGTCTTTCAAATGGAAATCACACCATTAAAGTTGTGGTAAAGGGAACTAAAAATGCCGCTTCAAGTGGCATCGCATTGGTACACGATTATTTCAGTGTTTTGACTGTTGCCATTCCAACTGTTTCTATAACCGCTGATCTCGCATTCGACAATGTAAAAAAAAACTCTACTTTCAATAAAACATTAACAATAAGTAATACCGGAAGCACACTACTTTCTGTCAGCAACATTGAATTACCTGACGGATTTACAGCCAATTGGACCAGTGGAGATATTATTGCAGCCGGACATCAGGATGTGATCATTACATTTGCACCAACCCGGGAAATTGTTTACAGCGGAATTTTAAAAATAAATACGAATACAGGTGTTTTTACCATAGCAGTAAGCGGAACCGGAATAAACGCCCGCACAATGAATACAATTTTACCCGGCAATCCCAATATTCAGTATATGGGTCGAATTGATTTTTCGAATCCGGATAAACCGTTGTTTGCTTTTCCAAATACAACCATCAAAGCAAAATTTGAAGGCACATCATTAAATCTGTTGCTGAAAGATTATAATGGTTCTGATTTTAGCGATAATTATTTCCAATCGACTGTAGATGGTGGGACTCCTGTGAAATTTGTAGTAACATCAAGCCAGCAAACTTATCCGGTTGCAAAAGACTTAGCTGACGGGATACATACGATTGAGATTATTAAAATTACAGAAACATACAATGGAGAGTGCCAGTTTCTGGGCTTTCAAACCGATACTTTGAAAAACCTGGTTCCCTCCGATCCGCTACCCGATTTAAAACTTGAATTTTATGGCAACTCCATAACCTGTGGGTATGGTATTGAAGGTGGCGCACAACCATTTTCCGACAACAGCTATAAGGCATATCCTGCTGTGGCAGCCCGCGAACTGAATGCACAGTTTCATACAATCAGTTATTCGGGAATAGGTGTTGTGAAAGGTTACCCTTCGTTTTTAATGGGACAAATGTATAACCGGACCATTGCGAATACAACTTATAGTCCACTTCCTGTAAACAATACCTGGAATTTCACCCAATATGTTCCCGATTATGTGATTGTAGCATTGGGTACAAACGATTATAATTTAGGTTTCGGATCCGGTACCATTTCTTATGCCACTTTTTATACGGGTTACAAAAGCTTTATTTCAAAAATACGAACTGCTTATCCAACTGCTCAAATTATTTGTACGAATAGCCCCATGATTTCCGATACTAAGTTAGGAAATGCCATTAGTTCTATTGTTACAACTAATAAAACAGCCGGCGATAACAAAATACAATACTTTTCCTTTACGCATATGCAAGGAGGAGGATCAGGCGGGCATCCGGGCGTAGCCGATGGTCAAACGAATGGAAAAGAATTGGCTGCATACATCAAATTATTAATCAATTCAACTTCAATTGGTGAGATTGATAAAAGCAAAGATGATATTAGTATAACTCCAAATCCCGCAAAAACGAATCTCTCAATTACAAACTTATTACCGGGTTCGCTTATCTCTGTAACAGGTATGGATGCAAAAACTATTTCTTCGCAAGAGGTTGATATTACATCGGCTAATTACAATGTAAGCAATTGGAATAAGGGAATTTATTTATTCAATATTCAAGAGAAGAATAATGTAACTGTCAGAAAAGTAGTGATAAACTAAAAAACATTATCTTTCTAAGTTATTCCCTGATTAGCCTGTAATATTGTTATAGAGTTTAATATTACAATTAGAAGAATAAATTCATTATACAAAAAAGGCTGTCTCAAATTCAATTTTGAGACAGCCTTAATTTTTTTTCAGGAAATGGTTTATTTTAATGTCTCAACCGAAAATTGAGATATCAATACTAATTATCGATAAGATGAAGATTGAAAAGATGATAAATTATTTACCATTCATCTTTTTAATGATGTCTACTTCCGCCTGATCGAAAGGCGTTTTGTCCTGACGGTAGATGTCGTGGAACCAGAGCACGGGTTCTTTTTCGTTTGGTTTGGGTTCGTCCCACGCAAAGATGGTGTTGGTTTTTCCGGATACAAAACCCCAGTTGATAGCTCCCACATTATGGCGTCTGAGCAAAGGCATAATGTTTTGAAATTTACTGTCGTTACGGCGTGCCATATACTCGGTGCAAATCATGGGGCGGTTTTGAATCTTCAATAAATTAATCCAGGTATCGTGCTCCTTTTCATTGCCATAATTGTGATACGTAACCACATCGGAGTTCTCAATCTGAAAAACATTCAGTTCGGTACATCCAAAAGTCCACACACCTGCCGAAAGCGGTTGCACGGGATTCACTTCGCGCGCCCATTTGAATGTATTTCTGAGCAATGGCAATGACGTGATGCCATGTCCGCTGTTGCCCGGTTCATTGTACAAATCCCACAACAAAATGCGCTTGTCGTTTTTGAAGGTAATCATAATGTCTTTTACATATTTCTCCAGAAAAGGAAAGAGTTTTGCAGTATCGCTTCGCAATGATACGGCCGGATCACGCACCCAACCGGAGTTATGCACGCCCGGTTTTGGAGCGTCCTGCCTGCCAATGGCCGATTCCGGTTTCCAGCAGTCGTCGAAGAATACAAACATGGGACGGATCTTATGACTGGCAGCAATGGTCAGAAATTTTTCTATATTTTGCTTAAACGCTATCGGTTCTGCTTTCCAGACCACCGAACTCAGGAACACCCGCATGGTGGTAAATCCGAGACCTTCGGCCCAGCCCAGTTCTTTGTCAATGGTGGCTGCATCGAAACTTTCGGTTTGCCACATTTCTATTTGATTGATGGCCGTAGCGGGTTGATAGTTACAACCGCTTGGCCAGGGTTGCGTGGCATACCAGGCATTGGCTTTTTGTTGGGACCAGATTTGGTTCTTATGCTGATCTTTTTGATTGGCAGCAAGCGCTAAAAAGGTTGTAAAACCTAAGGTAATAAGAACGATAAAGATTCTTTTCATGTTGATGTTGGTGTAAATTAAATGTTATAGTTGAAATATATGTCTTTGAATAATACCTCGCCGGAATTTAAATATCCGTTGACAGTTTGTTTTATTTTATTATCCGCATAACATCCTGATATCATATGGATCGTCTAACATGAAAAGGGTTTCGCGATTTCCAAATCGCGTTTAAACATTATTCACGCGATTTGGAAATCGCGAAACCCGAATTAACAGCAATATTTATATTTATCAGGTCACTTTGCGGATAGTTGTTCTTTTATTTTATGATTTTCGCGACCAACCGTTCACCCGCTAAAGTATCCACTGACACAACATATATCCCTTTTGCAACCTTACTAAAGTCGGCATCGTAATTTTCGGTAGGCAACGGATTCTTCTGTACTTGTATCTGACCCTGCATGGAAGTTACCTGCAACCGGTTAAATGCTACCGGACTTTGAACAGACAGCAATGATTTATTTAAATTCCAGACAGTTTTTAGTTGATGGGCATCAGCTTTTACGGTTTCAACTGCCGAACTAATTTTTTCAATCCGGTAAACGCGGACATCTTTTGCAGGAACAGCGTACAATAACTTTCCGGCATTTAATACGGAGGTCGTTTGGTTCCAAAGCTCTTTTACAGTACCTACATTCACGGGATTTATACCTAAACGGCTCACATCTAACTGTCCGATTTTCGATGCGGTTGAATAATTAAATACCACAAAATAAATATATTGATCCGTTTCGTGCATAAAAAAATTCTCTGCATTCGAAACGCCCGAAGCCAGATAACCTTCCACCGGGCGGAATGATTTACCCATGCGTGCTATGTCATTTATATCGGTGTTTGTGGCATAGGTTTTCGCCTTTTCGCGGGCGACAAGACTACCAATGTGCGTTCCCTTCTGGCTGAAATTATCGCCCAACATATAAATACCGGTAATCACACCGGAAGTTATCCTGACACGATTTTCACCGATAGAATTATTATACAACACCAAATGATCCGCATCATTGTAGGAATAAACCCTGTCGAGCCACCAACCGAATGACAATGCATTGAGCACATATTCGCTGTCGCCGATGGCACCCCAGGCATCGCAGCTGATCCGCCGGGAGTGTGCATATTGAGCCGGGAAAGCCGGTGCTATGGATAAGGCCATATACATGTCGGTACCACAGGCCTGTTCCATCAGATATTTCATACCGGCATTATAAGCCTGAATACCGGTTGTAACATGGGCATCGTAATGAGAATCGGATTCCAACGAACCATTTGTGACAAAGTCCAGCTTGATATATTTGAATCCGGCAGTACGAAAACGGTTCAGAAAATACCGCATACGCGCTTTGGTAGCCGGATGGGTCGGGTCCATACAGGTAGCACCATCCAGCATTCGTGCCACTCCGTTGGCATATAAATAGGCATCCTTATATTTATAGGAGCTTCCTTCAACCGTGCGATCACCCCAGTTGCCCCAATCGGCAAAGGGTCCCCAGTAAATTCCGGGGGTTTGTCCGTTGGCAATACAATGATCGGCAAAAGCTTTCAGTTGAACATCCGTCATTTTATCCCAAAAAGAGTCCAGGTCGACATAAACGGTTCCGTTATTACTAAATCCGTTGGGCATCAGATCGGTTTTTATGAAATCGGAAACGTCCATAACACCATCGTAGTTGATATCGGCTTTCATCTCGCCCCAGCTGTTCCAGCCAAAAGGAGTTCCGTTGTTCCAGACACGGGCAGGTGTAATCACGGCATTTGCCTCGCCAAAGGTCTCCATACCAACCCGCCAGTCATCAAAATAACCCACGAATATTTTAGGCGATTTAATCGTTGTGCCATAAACAGAGCCATGTTCCATGGTTGTTGCAGTTTGCTTATCGCGTGTCAGTTCATCAGCTATTCCTCCGTAGCACTCCAGTTTATCTATCATTTCGTTGCCACTGGTGGTGAGTACCACGCCGGTTTTCCAGATATCGTGTTCCACCGATCCGATAACCAGTCCGTTCCGGATCGTTCCGCTGAAAACCGAAGTCACTTCGTAAGAGGTCATAGCTGAAGTCAGTGGATTGGATGAATAGCGTACCCAGGCATCATTATCAAATGGAATTTTCAGCATGCGATTGCTTGTAGCAGCTGTCAGGAACGAACTCCGGGTAGTTGTAACTACCGGTGCCAGATAATTGGAGGAAGTAGCACGCTCTGATACGAGCAGGACCTCCGTCAGGAAGTAATTGCGACCGGGATAGAAATAAAATATCTGCTTCAGGCTTGATTTTCCAGGCATACTGTATTCAATCACGCATTTTTTCCCCTGACCAAAGACATCAGTAATAGCCGTATCGGATATATTGACGGTACTGTAAGCGTTACTTTTAAGTAAGACAGAGTCTTGTTTTGCCTGTACAAAAACTCCGGCTAATATTAGCTTACTCTGACAGACATAATCTACCGTTTTGGTGTCAGCATGATAAATGATTTTCCAGACACCGCCATCGATTTCCTGATCGGCAGTGACCTGAGCAGTCAAGCCAAAGCTTGTTATTAAAAGCAGGAAGCCTGAGTAAAGGTATCGCAGGAATTGATTGTATTTCACGTTATAATTTTTTACTGAGTAATAATCTGATCAAAAGTAAATATTTTTTCTATATAAATTTCTCTTTTGGAATTATATTCCCCAATTTTAAAGGTTTAAATTGAATCAGTTGAAATCCGCGAAACATGGTATTCCCCTTAATTTTTCACAAACTTCCGGGATACAGTTGAACCTGAATTATTGCTCAGCCGCGCAAAATAAAGTCCATTATTGAAATCGGCTATATTCATCATCCAGATGGGTTGCGTTAGTTTTGATTTGTAGACTTCCTGTCCGTTTACATTATAAATTGCCAGATCTGAAAAGTCGCCTATATTTTTAAGCGTTATTACAGCGCTAACCGGATTCGGGAAAAGCTCAACCCCGTTGACTGCGGATAAAGCACTTTTCAAACCGGTAGTATTTTCGGTATATTCTGTAGTGACTGTGAAATTATCAAACTGAACTTTTGAGTTGAACGACCGGAGACCGACTTTGCCATTGATAAAGGGATTCGGATCGGTGTAATCAATTTTTGGTGTGGTCATATCATTGACATACACTTTAATATTGGCGCCGGAGGTAACCACTTTGAGGATGTACTTCGTATTCAACGCATAGCTACCGGCAGCCGTTGTAAGTTGTGTCCAATTGTAATTTTGTTTACCCAAAATCACAGCATTGGCGGACAATCCGACAAAATAGCCCTGATAATAATCGGTTCCAAGTACAGGATCATTTCCCGCTCCACCCAAAGCCGGATTATTTACCCGGAAAATAAGACCGGCATTCATAACATCTGTGTATGTAATATCCGTCTGAACGGTGTAATTACTCCAACCCGTATTGCCTAATGTCCGCTTACCATAGCCGCTGACCACTGCCTGTCCAGATTGCACGTTCCAGGTTCCGTCGGTATAATTCCAATCCGGGCTGAATGCAGTGGTGAATGCATCGGTTTTAGTTATAATGCTGTTATCGGCTTCCTCGAATTGCATTTTATATAAGTCAAAGTCACCGCTAACGTTTTCTATTTTTATGGTTTGGAAGCCTTTTGTCAACATCAATCCGTTCATCGTAAAAGTACGCCAATTGCCCGCTCCTAATGTAGAAGGAAGGGTAATCACACCGGTCAGATCGGTATCGCCCTGCCAGATTCTTACCTGACCTGTAGCTACTGCGGTTGCATATCTGAACCCAACATTATATGTTCCGGTAGCTTTTATGTTGACATTATATTTGTACCATTCGCCGGTTTGATTCGCAGTTATTGCATGTCCACCCTCGGTGCAATCGCGGATATCCACGCTATCGTTCCGTATATATTTGCCACCCGAATTGCCGGCAGTAAGATCATGGTAGCCTACTCCTTCCCCACCGTTGTTGTAATGCACTGCTTCCACCGATCCGGGAACAGGTTTATAGGTATCAAAGATGCCTGATCCGTTTACCTTGTTGCTAAAAGCAATATAACCAAAGTCGCCATGACTCCAGCTGGTCATATAACCCACTTGTCCGGCTCCCAGATTACTGGTCAGGGAAGCTTTCAGCATGTTATCGGCAAAAAACTTATAGTTCACGCCTGATTTTTCAATCCGGATACTATGCCAGGCGGTATAATTATATCCGGTGGGCATGGTAACCATCTTCGCCGTTCCCCACACATTATTGATCAGGAAATTAATCTCCAACTGGTTTGTGAAACTGTGAAATACCGCGATTCCGTAATTCGATTCGTCGCTATAACCAAAAACCGCTCCCAGTCGGGCCCCATTATTGTCCCGGTGTTCTTCTTTAAATGTAAATTCCGCAGTATAATTTGAAGCAGTAGATTTAGTATTGAGTGCTTTGTGCCAGGTTTCGGTTGTTTCATCCGAAATGTCCTGATACATATAATCGAGGTTTGTGATCCCCCAGTTACCGCCAGTTGGCATGATCCATTCTGAATCAATTGTGGTTCTGGCAAAATAGTCGGACATATCAGCCTGTTGTGGTGCCTGTTGTGCCCAGTTTGTAGGTCCCAATATCAATAATTTATCACCATTCCAGGCCATGCGGTCGTAATTAAAACGGCGGTAAGGACCAACGCCATAATCGCCGGCCAGGTTATGGTATGTATAAAAATAAGTATCCAGATCCGGTCCGATAAAAGCGCTACCATGCCCCAGACCCACAAAAGCGCCTTCGCTTTTTACAATCAATGGATTTTGTGCAGCCTGCGGTGTGAATGAACTGAGCGGACCCGCCATATTTTTTGCATAATCAATCCGGTATCCTTTACTGATCACGTGATTACCGGTATAGAGTAAATAATAAATTGCATTTCTTTTTATTACACAGGGTCCTTCCGTCCAGTTATTTGCCATGCGGGCATTGAGATTCACACTGCCACCAAAAGTGGTTGGGCTGCCCATCTGACAGCCTTGTATACCATTTCCATCGGCATGGTAGAAATACCAGTTTCCGTCGTCGTTGATAAAAACGGAGCCATCAATCACTTTTCCGACATTTCCGGTAACAACAGTAAAAGGGCCGGTAGGACTGTTGCTTGAGAGCACAAAATGACCGCCTCCGGCAGGTGATGTATACATATAGAACATTCCATTCCAGTAAACCACTTCAGGTGCATATGCCGATTTCGTAATAGCATCGGTGGAGCAGGTTACAGCGCCTGACCAATTGACCAGATCTTTTGACGACCAACATTTCACTCCTACATTATTATCCTTCGTACTGCAATATAAGTAATAGGTGCCCCGATGTTTTAAAACATAAGGGTCGCCAATACCATACAAAGACCATTCGCCATTAAAAGTGAATGGATTTGTCCAGGTTTGGGAAATAACTGAAAGGCTGATGAAGCAAAAGAGAAAAAGTATTGATTTTTTCATTTGAAAATTTATTATTGTTTTGGACACTATATTATTCCAACTACATAAGTAAGTGGAACAAATTAATGTCTTATTTTTTTGACCTGCCTGCGGCAGACAGGCACATAGTCTCACATAGTAATCATAGAAACGCATAGTTTAATAAAAAGATAACATAGAAAACATAGTAATAAGTTCCAATTTCTCGTTTTTAAAACACATACTTCTTTGACTATGTGGTTCTATGTCTAACAATTATATGCGAAATATTCTGGTGTCAGGGATTAAGAACTATGTTGTACAATGTAAAAAATACTATGTGAACCTCCTATATAACTCTTTTTAATTCGCTGATAATCAAACTTTATATTTAATCGATAAATAAGGGAAAAGATTTGGTGCAATCAAGTTTCTATTAAGGGTGAAGATCCAAAAGAAGTGGAATTTAATGTTTCAAATAAAAAAGCCCTTATTTATTTATTTGTTTTTTTCCCCTTAGTAGCCAGGAATAAGAAAATGTCTTAACCCTTATTCCCTTATTGAAATCCAATCCCAATTCTGCAGATCTTTAAGTTATCTGTATTTATATTGGAGTGTTCACACTACAGGGAACTATGTGTAAATTTAAATTCACTATAATTAAATGACAGTTTAAAATGAGACATTTAATTTAGCCTACTATTTATCATAAAACAATCCAAAAAATTAGCAGGTATTTTTGAAGCATATTTATTTTTCAATAGTGAGTTCGACAGCCGTTTTTGAATCCATTTTCATAATATCAGTCCCTGACGAATCCGGAATAAAAGCAGCATTGACAATTGCAGTTTTTCTAGGACTGACAACACTTTGGGTGGCATGTAAATGAAACACATACTTCAGTTTTCCACTGGTATCCTTAAAAAAGTCACCATGGCCGGAACCATTTTTATTAATTAAGCCGCGACTTAGAATCGGATTAGCACCGAATTTCGTCCACGGACCCAAAGGCGAAGCACTGACGGCATATCCTACCGCGTAATCAATGCTCCTGAAATCGTTTGCCGAGTAAAACAGATAATATAAGTTATTATGTTTAATAACAGTAGGCCCTTCAGTCACCTGATAGGACGAGTTGGCGGTATTTTCCCAGGTCTCATCACCCTGAAGGCATAATTGTGCAGTTTCAGGTTTAATATCCGTGAGATCATCCATCATTTCTGCAACAAACAGCTTGTTTCCTTGCTGCAGACGCACATGATACAGGTAGATTTTACCATCGGTATCAAAAAATACATAGGGATCAATCTGATTACCCACACCTGATAGTTTTGTAAGCGTCTTTTGTTTAAACGGACCCAAAGGCGAATCACTTTCGGCAATGGCCAATTGTTCATTGGCAGTATAAGCCATATATATTTTCCCTTTGTGCCGAAAAACCTGCGGTGCCCAGAATCCCTGCGTTCCATAGCAATCACCTTTAGTCAGCGCATAACCGTTTTTCTTTCCTTTGGGACCTTCCCATTTCTTCAGGTCGGTGGATGTATAAACCAAAAAGCCATGGTTCGAATCACCGCCCGTACCATACAAATAATATGTTCCTTTGTATAAGAAAATGGTCGGATCCGCCATTTTCATTGGCAATGAATTGAGAGACAATTCTTTGAGGTATTTTCTTTTTTCTGCATTCTTCCTGTTTCCGGCGTTTGCAGATGTGACTAAGACCAAGGAAATGCTACAAATAATGAGGAACGAATGAAACCTAAGGGACATGTTCATATTGGATTTTAATTTAGATAAAACAGTTAAACAACTATTTTCTTCACCATCGTTTTTGCTCCATCTGTTGCTTTTACGATATAAATACCCTGCTGCAACGGTATTGAAACAGTGCCATTGGTTTGGACTTGTTTGAGCAAACTTCCGGTAGTACTGTAAATTGTAATATCCATCGGAATACCGCTATTGTTGTCGATCATCAGTTTCCCGTCGGAAGAACCAATGCTTACCCCCGAAATTAGTTCTTTCACATCTGTGGCAGCAATAGTGAATATTTTAACGATGGCAAATGATCCTCCAGTAAAGTTTGCATCAATGGCCTGGACTGTCCATTCGTAAGTACCAACGGGCAAATTGTTGAGCACCCATTTTCTATTCATAAACACATTACCCATGGCGGCAATTCTTCTCCAGCCATTGGTTGAACTACTCATCACGGCCATGGGATTATACATCCATTTACCGGTAGTTGTATTTTTAAGGGATAAATTGTAGGACAATGAAAGCTGGCGCGTTTTATCGTCGTTTGCAGGATTCCAACTCAGCGCGACCGTAGTTTGGTCACCAGATTTTGTAATAAGATGAGCTAAATTACTTACAGCCGAGGGTTTTGCATTGAAAGTTGTCGACTGGTTAAGGTAATATCCACAAATATTCCGGTTGTATTTACCCACCTGACCGGTTTGAATTCCATTGAATCCGGTGATCATCAAATCAATTCTTCCATCATTATTCATGTCGGCAGTTTCGATGCTACTTTCGGATACGCCCGGAAAATCAGTATTGCTCAACGTGCTTTCGGTAAAAGTAAAGTTAGTGGTATTGGTACAAGTGAATAACATGGTAGCCTGCCTGGCTTTGGTGGCGCTCCAACCGGTAAGGATTATGTCCGGTTTGCCATCATTATCCCAGTCGACCATACGCGCACCATCACCAACACTTTTCTGACTAAAATCGTTGAAAGTAGCTTTTACCTCCAATACACCCTGATTATTTTTATATAAACGATAAATATCGGAACTTGCTTCACCATCCGTTCCACCATCACCATTGAGCAACAAGTCGAGCCAACCGTCTCCATCCACATCGCCCCAAACTGATGAGCCATATCCTTTACTGATCAAATTTGGTTGTACCAGTGCGGTAAATTTTCCGGCGCCATCATTCAACAGAACAGCCGAATACCTGAGTTTTGCATTATCGTCCCAGCCACTGATAAACAGATCAACCGAACCGTCATTATTAAAATCAACAGTTGTCACGTCAGCATCTAACAGGTTTAAACCGGTGAATGATGACTGATCTTTTGTAAAAGTTCCATCCGTGTTTTGAAAGAAAATCGCACCGGTATTGTCTGTACCGTTACCAATTACATAATAATCCAATAAACCATTGTTGTCGAAGTCGGTAAATCCGCAGGATAATGTTGCCTGTGTAACATCAAGAGCGGAACGTGTGAAAATCCCGGTTCCGTCATTCAAAGCAATTCCTTTTCCCATCACGCCATTGCTGCCTCCGTTGAAGATAGCATCCAGGCTTCCATCGCCATCAATATCGCCAAACCTGATATCGGCAAAACGCCCGGGAACAATATTATTTTCTGTTCCGGTTAAAGAATAAGTTCCATTATTATTGGCAATAAGTGTTTTCTTTTCGATCACACCGCTTTCATTTTTAACAACAAAATTTATAGCTTTATTATTCATGTCAGTATCTGCTATTTCCGTTAATGGTGCAGCTTTTTGGGCATACGCCAATGAAGTAACGAAACAGGCAACCAAAAGTATCCTTATTCTCATTGTGACTAGATTTAAAACAAATAAATGGAGAGAAATTTTTAAAGTGTTATAACAGGAGCAGACCGTAATCCTTTACTTGGAACAGCACCGGGTATTACCGGCCATCCGTTTAACCAGGTAATTTTGTCCATCATCAGCGGACGTCGTGTTGCACCGCCCGGAAGTAAGGGTTTGGATACATCAATGGCATGATAAAGAAAATAATCACTACCGGCATCATCGGTCACTATTTTAGAATTGTGTCCCGGCCCTACCCATCCGGCGCTTTGACTACCGCTCAGAAATGTAGATCCAAACTGTCCATCGTTGAGGATTGCATTTCCATTCTTATCAACATAAGGACCTTTGATATCAGAAGCAACGGCCACATTAACCTGGTATTGACTGTTCACTCCATCACAACAGCTACCGCTGGATCCAAAGAAATAAAATTTGCCATCCTTTTCACGAATGTAAGCTGCCTCGAAAGCATTTCCTGCAATCTTAAACTTGTTGCCAACCGTTGTTTTAAAGTTCGTTGCCAACTCTATACCGTAGATACCATTGAAACTTCCCCAGAACAAATAGGACTTAAGCGTTGTGTCGCTACCGGTTTGAATAAAAAACGGATCGATGCTATTGGAAACGCCGATTGAATTTGAGTCGAACACTTTTCCCTGGTCGATAAATGGCCCTGCAGGATAGTTTGAAATGGCCAGACCGATGCCGGGATTACTGTCGCCCCAGGTGGAAACACTGTAGAACATATAATATCTTCCATTCACATAAGAAACATCGGGCGCCCAGATACCACCTTCACTTTTCCAGGTCGGACGTGTTGTAAAAGCATCTTTTACGAACTGCCATTGAATAAGATTTTTCGATTTGATAACCGGAATGAGATGATGCACACCGTCGGTCCATGTATTTTCGGTTCCATATGCATAAAACCAACCATCGCCACCCCGGATAACTGTAGGATCGGCTACATCGGGTTCAAAAACAGGATTTTGATAGCTCACAGCTCCTTTGGTTGTGCTTTGCTGTTCATAGGCACCATTGTTATTGATATAGATCACGCTCTTTGCGACTTCAACACTATTCTCAGTAACTACCCCACTGGCAATAATATCCAGATCACCGTCGTTGTCGATGTCGGCTGTAGTGATATCGGCATGTTGCATTCCTGCTGACGCATCGAAATGACTAAATTGTGCAGAAACGAAGCAGAAACTGCTCATTGCCATTGACAGTAATATCAATCTGATTGAATTCATTTATATTTATTTTTCAAATTATTTTCGCAATTTTGCAAGACACAAGATCAAAGAACCAAGAGCCAAGAATCAGGATGTTAGAAATGGAAGAATCAAAAAATTTGAAGATTTGAAAATGTACCAATTTGAAAATGAAAGAATGATATATTGAAACTCTTCAAACCTTTCAAACTCTTCAAACTCAAACTCTCAGAAATCAGAACCCGAAACTTCTCAAACCTTTCAAACTCTTCAAACTCAATCAACCAATCAACCAATCAACCTATCAACCAATCAACTAATTAACTAATTAACTCTTCAAACCCAATCAACCAATTAACCAATCAACTCTTCAACCCAATCAACCATGCCTGTGTATAATACAGCAAATGCCCACAAAATTATGAGCAATTACTGTTGGGACTAAAAAAACATTATTTTTTAATATACCAATTTTCAGTATCCATCAAAATAGCTTTTATTGCCGCTTCGTTCCCTACGTGTTTTGCTGAGACTAAATCGGCCAGGTATGAAGCATCTCCTTCTCCGTTTTTAATTCTCCTCAAAGCAATACGCACTAAATCGTGAAATCGGTTACCTTCAAAAGCAGTTTCCAATGCCAGTTCCTGTTGAATCAGATTTTCAACATAAAGCACTGAGTCATGCATAGTTTCCTGTTTCTGAAAGTTGAAGAAAGTGGTATCTTTATCCACATTACCCAATCCACGCATTCTGATACCAACATTATCAATAAACCTGGAATCAAAATACATATAAGATGATGGATTTGATATTGAATCTTTTTCCTGGACCGGTATGATTTTGGCATTATTCATATTCGTACTACTCAATCCATATTTAAGTACTGCAAATGCCAGGTTTGGTTTGTTTAACCGATTAACAGCTTCTGCATACCGTAAATAAAGTAATGAAGTACGGTAAACGACCACATTTTGATCATACAACAGATATTTCAAAACGAAAGGTTTATACAAACTACTAATTTCATCAGTTGAATTAAAGTTATTCGGCGTGCTAACGGTGCCTGAAACATTACTTTTCCACCAAATCGAACCAATTTTGCGGGCATCACCGGGAGTATTGGAAGCTTCGTTCAGGAAATAAGTCTGGTTATCCCAGTTCTGTATTGCAATATCCGACGGAACTATCTTGTTTTGAAGGTTCAGACTATCCAGATCAAAACGAATACCATATTGAGTGGGACAGGTTATGGTTGACAACACTTCGGATGATCCGGGAATGAACGAATTAATCCAGTTAATATTCAAAGTAGTACCAATCGTATTATTCACTACCTGCCAGGATGAAGTACTGGTTTTATTTATCAGCAGTCTGCTTTTATACATTAAATCGTGATATTCTCTGGCCGCATTTTCATAATCACCTTTCAACAAATACAAGTCACCCAACAGAAAACGAATCGGGAAATAGGAATTTGTAGTATTGTATGAGCCAATATAACCCAAATCCTGGAATGGGACATCCTTAAGTGCTGACAAATCTGCGATTAATATGTCAGCCAAAGCGACAATGTCATATTCCGGATAAACTTTCTTCGAATCCTCTACCGTTAAGATCGCATTTTCATAATACTTGGCGGTTTTAAAATTCAGTGCTATTTGCATATAGGTCCAGGCTCTGATCGATTTCACGGCAGCAAACTGACCTAACTTTAGTTTCTGACCTTCTTCAACAACTGAAGAATCAAGATGTTGTAACACAAAATTACAATTGTTGATTACCGCATAATAGTCACTGATTTTCGCGTAAGGATTATTACTGCTGATATTAAAATTATTGATCTCTCTTAAGTTCAGGTCTGACAATTCGGTAGTATTCAGCAAATCGCCGCGCAATTCACCCAGCAGCACATAGCTGTCGGCTAATTTTTGCATCTGTGACAGAATACCAAAAGTTGAATATAATGAATTGTTTGTTGAATTGCCATAGTCCTGTTCGGTAGTTAGTCTGTTTGAATCAACGCCCAGCATATCATCGCAACTGACCAAAAGTACAGAGGCTATTGACAAGCATATCAACATATTGAATATTTTCTTCATATCGTTGTTTTATTATAATGTTTAATAAAATTTTATCAATTATTTAATTCTACAAATTTAACTTGAGACCAATAAAGTAACTCCGGCTCAAAGGTAACAATCCGGCATCAACTCCCTGAAACAAGACAGCGTTCTGAGAAGAGAATTCAGGATCGGCGCCAAGATATTTTGTAAGTGTAAATACATTATTTGCCGAAAACCAGATATCAATACCATCTATAAAATCGGTCTTCAAAGGGATATTGTAGGAAAGTGACAAAGTTTTTAAGCGGAGATAAGATCCATCTTCTATCCAACGATCAGAAAACCGTGCATTTCCCATAGGATCACCATACACTGCTTTGGGTTGTGTAGTTACCTGACCTTCACTTGTCCAGCGCGATAACATGGCATCCGATTGATTGCTGTAATCAGTTCCTGCTTCCAGTTTGCTCCGTTGATAGTTGTACACATCATTACCATACGAATAGGTAAACAAGGCCGACAAAGTCAATTTTCCGAAACTGATTTTATTGTTTATGGCACCGTAGATTAATGGATTTGGATTCCCAATGATTTGTTTATCATTATCATTTATAATTCCATCCTTGAGTCCATTGGCATCAGCCACATCTTCAAAAATAACATCTCCTGCACCAAAGGAACTGTATGTGCCATCGTTATTCAACATCCTCAGATTGGCGTTGGCAGCATCTGCTTCGGATGCAAAAACTCCAAGGGTTTTGTATCCGTAAAATACACCGGCAGGATTACCAACCGCGGTCATGACCTCACCATCGTACACTTTAGTGGTATAACCACCATTCGGCAAATTGGAAGTATTGTAAATATCAAGAGGTAATTCAGTAATCCGGTTAACATAATGACCGGCACTGAAGCCTAACTCCCATTTCAGATTTTTCAGATTTAATAATTTGGCATTTGCGGAGAACTCAAAACCTTTGTTTGATAATTTTCCTTCGTTGCTCCAGTATGCATTTAATCCTGCCACATCCTGAAACTGTTTAAATACTAACAGATTGCTTGTATTGCTTGCATAAACATCCACCGTCAAATTCAACCTGTCGTTGAATAAACCCAGATCCAATCCTGCATTTGCTCTGGCTGTAGTTTCCCATTGGATTTTTGAATTAGCCAGATTAGATAATACCATTCCGTTGGCAACATCCTTGAACCGGATAGACGAAAAGTAGGTGCTGGTTTGATAATCCTTAATATCATCATTTCCGGTAATTCCGTAACCGGCCCGTAATTTCAACAAATTTACAGCACTTACATTTTTCATGAACTCCTCGGATGAAATCAACCAGGCACCATTGAGTGAAGGGAAAACGCCCCAACTGTGTCCAAACATTGAAAAACCACTTGCAGTTTCATTTCCAAAACGGGAAGAACCGTCGATTGACATCACAGCATTCAGAAAATATCGTTGATCGTAACTATAATCCACATTCAAATAATGCGAAATTGATTTAGTCAGATTGTTGGCGCCATCGGTGCGTAAATTTTTGAAACTTCCCAATAAATTGACAGACGAATTCGAGCGTGAATTATGTCCTTCCACATAATCGGACTCAAAGTAATTAACGATGAATCGTGTTCCCAGAAACACATTTAGTTGATTAAAATCATCCAACTTCTTTGCAAAACTGAGTCGTGTATCACTGAACTTTGAGTTATTACGCATTACCTGACTTCTTCTTTCATTTTCCGAATCACCTATACCGGCAATAGAGATAGGTGCAGTAAAAAGGTATGGACGATAATAATCCTCATTCGTTTTATTGATGTTATAATCGAAAAGCTCACTCAGGGTAAGATTTGGTGAGAGCTGAACAACGGGTTTCAGGGTAATATTAAAACTGTTTTGTTTGAATGTATTATTAGAATTTTCGATGATGGCACCCGGGTTACCAATATCAAAGATATCGTAATATGTAAATTCAGATGTTTTCACTCCAAGAGAAGTATAATTGTATGGACTCAGAAAGGGTGATTTTGTCAAACTGAGCCAGGTAGGCGAAGTGTAATTATCAACGCCATCGTCAATCAGGACTCTGTCAATACGCGAAAATCCGACATTTACGCCCAGGGTTATCGCCTTGGTCATTTTAATATCACCGTTTAACCGCATGCTGTATTTTGCCAGATTTGTTGATTTCACAACTCCACTGTTACCCAGATACCCCAGGGACAAATAGTAAAGCGCTTTATCATCTCCACCACTCACATTGATAGAATATCTTTTGGATACTCCATTCTGATACACTTCATCTTTCCAATTTGTATTGCTGTGATAAATATTGTAATTAGAGCGTGCAGGATTATCATTTAAGAAAGGAAGTTGCGAGATTTCAGCATTGGTCATACCGGAAGTTCCAAGCAAACCGGTAACATAGGTTTTATAATCATCGACCTTCATAACAGGAACGGTTTTTGGAGATGTGGTTACACCGGTAACAACATCTACGCTGATTTTTGTAACTGTACTATAAGCACGTTTGGTTTTGATCAGAATCACCCCGTTTGCAGCTTTGGAACCATACAGTGATGTACCGTCTTTCATCAGTGATATGCTTTCGATGTCGTTAATATCAATTACATCTAACGGATTTGAGAAAAATCCTTTATGAATGGAAGCAACATCATATAAACTATTCCAGATAACGCCATCTACCACGAACAAAGGTTGTGCATTGGCATTCACAGAATTCAACCCTCGAATAAACAGTGAGGCACCCATCCCCGACACACCTGAACGTGTTAAAGCCCTGACATCAGCACCTAATTCAGTTTGCAATACTTCATCAGCCGATACAGCAGTCGAACGTCGTAAATCCGTCACACCTTTGATGGATGCTGTTGTCATAATATTGTCAAAAGATCCATTGGGACCGTCAACAAGTTTATAATAATTACTGAAAACATCACTATAAAGTTCAATTACAACATAATCCTTCCCTTGAACAGCAATTTCACGAACATTGTAATCGAAAGCAAATACATTTAAGACTGCTTTTGATGAGGTCAATTTTATTTTGAAAACACCCGATTCATTTGTCGTAGCCGTTGCATCGCCGTTTAAAGTTTTTATTTGAGCCGCATTAACCGGTTTTTTTGTAACAGCATCACGAACCAAACCACTCAGTGAATCAGTTGCAAGCTGTTTAGATTCATTTCCTTCTGCTCTGACAAATTGAGCAGACAGGCAAAATACAAAAAACAGTAAAGGACTTATAGATTTTAATGATTTTGTGATCCCGTTCATACCTACTATATATTTATAATTTTTCATGCACATTCTAATTATTTATTATACTTCATTTTATTGAACCGGTTCCAAAATTATATAATCAATACGAAGGTTACGATCGTATTTTACCGTTTCGGTAATTATTGCGGCGTTTTCAACTTTAAGTTTTACTGTAATATCCGAAATAGCCGATTTTTTGGTATAGATATTACAATAAGGAAAATCAATTTGAGTTACATACATTTTTGTTATTACCGAAGCATCGGTAATGAAAGTTCCGGCAATTGTTCCGGTAGTTGTTGATATCCCATGTGTTAACGTTATTGCCGCATTATTTACCTGATCTCCATCAGCATTTACATACGACAAATTGAATCTGGCTTTATATTGTTTTGTACTTTCAGCAGAAACAATGCTTGAGGGAACAAAAACACAATAAATATTATATTTCCCCGACAAAGTATTGGGAATAGGAAATGTAATTGAATTTGGAGTTGTTTTACTAACCGTAGTTGGTTCACTGACCAGGTATTTGTTATTTGAGACATTAAAAATAGAACCTAAACTAGACCGGACATAAAGATATGAAAACAGGAATGATCTGCCATAACCTGAATTTTCGGCTTCCACTTTAATAGCCTGTTGCCATGAATCAGCGGCTTTAAATCTCAACGAATCCGTCACATATGCCAATCCGTTACTCAGGGTATTTTTGGTTGCACCTTCAAACAGATAAGCAGAAGGACGAAAAACACTTCCTGTAGTAGAGACCAGAGAATCGAACATAGTCGGCTCTGTATTTATATTTTTGAACTTAAAAACTAAATTCTGTACCAATGCCCATTGGGTATTTAAACGTTGTTGCTCAGCACCACCATCTTTTGCCAGGGTTTTGTAATTTGATTTAATCAATTCATACACTTTTGTCCAGGCTGTATTGTTTGGCAAAATTGCAGCGAAGGTACTGTCCTCTATTTGTAGTTGTCCGATTTTATTCAAAACAGGATTCGAGAAAATAATCACAGAATCATAAATTGCCTGATTCTGATCATTAGTCCCGATTTCTACACTTGCAACTTTATCAAATATACTAGTGCTTTGCGAATAGAGATATGCTTTTAGAGAATCAAGTCCCGGGGTTTTACCGATAAATTCCCAAATGTTGCTTAAATAAGGAACATACCCATCAACAGTATGTAAAATCCCGTTGGAAGTAGCAGTATTCGACTGTAAAAGTATTTTGCCGCCAAAGCTAAATCCGGATGCCGTTCTTTTAAACATCAGAAACTTCTTGTCGACCATAAAAACGGTTTTAGAATCTATACCTGATGTAGGATACGAAAAGCGTGATATGTGATTCTTAACAATATCAGTTACTGCAACTGAATCGGTCAAATCCACGTTTACAAGCCCGCTGTTTACAGGAGCCCAAACAGTATAAGTCTGAGGTTTAGAAAGAACAGAATCATAACCGGCGATTTGTAACATTTGGGTGAATGTACTCAAATCGGGCTGCGACTGTATATATTCATACAAATTCAAATCACTTTTAATTCCTTCGCTGGTGTTGTAATGCTTCTCCCAATCTTCAGTACAGGACGTAAGGTATACCACAGCAAGTAGCACGCTAAATATTAGATACTTATATTTCATTTTTTTCATTTTGTATTCATTTAAATTCCGGAAAAGATGCCAATTATTGATTTATTAATTATTAATTTTCAATTATTCAATATCTTCATTTTCCAAAAGTTCAACAGGAACAAATTCAAGGAAATCCAACATAAACTGGCCTGAACGGACCGCTTTCACAGTAAAAGTGTGCGTACTTGCTTTTTTAAATGTGTATGTTCCCAGGATTCTACGCAGTGAAGCAGTACTGTTACGTGCAATTTTCAATCCATACCATCTGTCAATCACATCCTTATAAGTGCTCGGGCCTTTCATATAGCCACGATTCCGCATCATTTTGTCATTTTCAAATCCGTTTGGATCGTCTGAATCGGAACCGGGAACTACAAATCCTACCAGGGGATCGTTGGCAGCTATTCTTAAATCCAACGGAATTCCACAGGGTACATCATCCCAGTATAATTGTGCTGCCCCACGGGCACCGGTTGGCTGATAACTAAACCGGACTTCATAGGTACCGGCAGGAATAGCAGGTGTTTCTAGCTTGAAATCATACAATCCTTTCAAAAATATCTCATCACCCTGGTAATCCAGGTAACCACCATAAGCGTTTGAATAAGAAAAATAAGTTGTCTCTGAACAGGTTAGACGTTTAATATATCCTTTTGGATAAACCCACGAACGTGGAACGGCTTTATCGTAAATACGCATATTGTTGTTTACAAATTCAGGGAAGAAAGATGCTGCATCCATTCTGATCCGTTTGCTCGACATTTCACCGGCAACTCTGACATCGTAAATCAGGATATTGTTTATCTCATGATAAACCCCGTTGGTGGCATCTTTATCCTTGTAGGTGTTTACAATTTGAACCGACTCACCGGTTTCAGGAGATTTATTTATGAAATTGGTACCACCCGATGCTCTTTCTTTTTTAACTTCCAACAAGGTGTTCGGATTCATTGTTTCGATATATTCATACATGTCGTAAGTTTTGATCATGTGATCGGTATCGTACATATCAATAAACTTAATATAGGGTAATTTTCTGTTTATCAAATGATAAGCAATAAATTTATTCAGGCTGTTTCGGGGATCTGTAATGTCACTCACACTTGCATCTGTCGGATCTTCATTGTAAACATGCGCAGCGGCATAGGCTGTCAGATCTGCCAAATTGTTGATATTATAAACAGTACTGTATAATGAATCACTCTCCATTAAGGCAGTAAAACCATATTTTCTTGATGCCGGAATTTCATCTTTCGAACCACTCCCCTGATGGTAATTAACATCCAGATAGGCGAATTTTTTTGCATCGTAGGTATTATCCAAAGTCAAAGCGATTTTTTCGATAAGCCCTGTTTTAATTAAAGCTTCGTTGAATAACTTAAATCTAACATCTTTTGCAATAGATTGAGAGAGGTTCAATGCAGATGGAACCAGCACTTTACTGATCATGTGAATAACTCCGTTACTGACCAGAATGTCTTTTGTCAGTATTTCCGAATTTACATTTACAAAGAATAAATAGTTGCTGCTCCCGGCTCTGGATGAAGTTTCCACATAACGGTCGCTCATGGTTAAATAGGGCATTAATCCATCGGTAAACTTATCTGATGTAACTACATACCCTTTTATCAGGTGGTCATACGCAATTTTTTTCAGGGTATCGAGTGGAAAATCATTTAAAGAATTTCGTCCCAAAGATTGATAAAATTCACGCATTGCCATATTATTCGGTGCAAAAAGTGTGTATTCACCGTAGGCATTGATAAGACCCATTACTTCTGTAGTGTCCATCAGCCTGGAGAATTCTGAATAATCGTCATGGCGGTTATTCAGGTACTCTCCCATCATTTCTTTCGTAAACGTATTAATATTATCGGGTGCATTATCAATGCATGATGTGAATAATCCACCCATTCCGATTAATATTATTGAGAACATTCTCATTGGTTTTGATAAAACCATTCTGTTTATAGCTTTTTTCATGGTGTTATTTTTCAATTAGTTAGAAGACAGATTAGTATCTTCGTAAAATGGATTTTGGGTCATCACAGGATTAATTTCTAATTCCGATTTAGAAACGGGCATATACAAAGCGTTCATAACCGACATTTTCTTTATTTGCATATCATCACCGGTTAGTTTAGGGCTTATATATTTCAGGATAATTTTAGGATCTTCATTCCTGCGAACCAGGCGCATCAAATCAAACCAGCGTTTTCCTTCAAATAAAAGTTCGCGTTGACGTTCGCGCAATACTAAATCCTGCATTAATCCTTTTTCACTGTAGTTATTAAATTGGAGCGAGTCGGCTGTGATATTGGAACGCAAGTAGGTAGTATTCACTAAATTCAAGGCTTCTTTTAAATCACCGTTATCTCTGTTTAACTGTACAAGTGCCTCAGCTTTCATTAGTATAACGTCCGAGAGTCTGTACAATATCCAGTTGGGTGTTGTATTCGAATTCCTGTAAACCGGAGTCAAAGTTTCATCTAAATTTTCAATACATTTATAAAGCGTATACTTATAGATAAGATAACCATCTCCATTTGTAGCAGTTCCAATAAAGTTGGTTTGACGTACATCTTTAACGCTTTCCTTTAAAGTAGTAGGAAAATAATTAAACGGACTATAGGTTCCTTTCGGACCCAAATAAAATGCATAACTCAGGTTGCCATCTTCAGCACCGGAAATCCCGTAAAAATCTCTTACTTTATTATTATATTGCACATCTCTGTCAAACTGCAGTTCAAAAATACTCTCTTTAGAGTTTCCAGTATAAAACACGTCGGTCAATACTTTATCCCCATCCACTAATTTCAATGTTTTGTCCTCCAAAACGCGATTACACATCTCCACGCAATTTGTATACTGTTGATCCCACAAATAGACATCGGCCAACAATGCGTTAACTGCATTTAAGGTTACCCTGCCTTTGTTAAACGATTCTTTTCCGTAACTGGGTTTTGCATATTTTTGCGCGGTCAGCAAGTCTGTAATTATCTGGTCAAGTATTACCCGTTCACTCGATTTGGGTACATTATAATTCTGAGCATCGCTGATACTTGGTTCTAATATCAAAGGAACTTCCTTAAATGCTCTTACCAGATAAAAGTAACTCAATGCACGCAAAGTTAAGGCTTCAGCTTCGAGTGTATGCATTTTAGTTGCTGTAAAGTTCTGATCTTTATCTACTACCGAAGGTGCAAAAGATAAAAATGTATTGCAATAATTTATAACGGAATAAAACGAAGACCAGTTTGCATAACCATTTGTAGGTGTAATGCTTACGGTCAAAACTCTGGAGATGTCATCTCCAACACTATTACCGGCTACGAGGTTGTCGGAGCGTAATTCACCCCAAACGATCATCCTTTCCATGCACTGATCCCTTGTAAGACCACGATAACATCCTGCCAGAACAGAAGTAGCCTGTGATTCAGTTTGCCAGTAATCTTCCAAAATCGTTTCACTTTCCGGTCTCAGATCTAACCAATCGGTGCAGCTTTCAAGACCAAAAACCATAAGTACCGACATTGCTATAATTAATTTCTTCATATTCATTTTTTTTATAATCCAATAGTCAAACCAAGAGTCAAATCTTTCGAACGTGGAGTCTGTCCCGAGTCCATACTAACTCCAAAAGAACCGTAACCAACTTCCGGATCAACACCAGTGTATTTTGTTAATACCAATAAATTATTAAATGTCAGATACAGGTTAACTTTTTCAACGCTGAATTTTTTCAGGAGAGGCTTTGGAACCGAATAATTAAAAGTAAGGTATTTAAATCTCAGGAAAGAACCATCTTCCACATACCGGTCACTTCCCAACCAGTTGTAACCATATTGATACAGCGCTCTTGGAATAGAAGTTACATCACCGGACTTGCGCCATCTCCAGTTCACAACCGTACTCTGGTTGTTTGTAGAATACATATTCTCCGAATACATACGCGCCCTGTTTACTATTTTATTTCCGACCCTGAAGTTAAATGACATCGTGCATGATAAATTCTTGTAACGGAAGGTTGGACCAAAACCGCCATTTAAAAACGGATTTGAATTTCCCAGATAGACTATGTCTAATTCGTCAATATTTCCATCGTGGTTCATATCTTCGTATTGAGCATCACCACCTCTGAAAATATAGGGTGAACCGCCATTTTTTCTGGAATAATTATAATACATTGGCAAGGTTTCACCATTCTCATTGGTTATCACTTTTCCATCCGCATTTCTGGCTACCGGTGCATTTTCCTGTGATCCGGCTATGTATTTATCGTATTGATAAACACCTTTATAACGAAAACCATAAATCGATCCGAATGAATTACCTTCCTGAATTCGAGTCAGGTAGTTTCCATTGTTATAATCGTATTTACCATTATATGAATCGAGAATTGTTTGTTTTAATTCAATAATTTTGTTGACTGAATTTGACAGGTTGAATCTGAAATCGATGCTGAAATCTTTTGAACTCACCACTCTGTTAGCATACAAATTTATTTCCCAGCCATCATTATCCATCGATCCGGCATTCTGGTTTGAAAAGCTTTCGAAACCGGAAGAATTAGGAATTCTGACATTAGGAAACAACATATCAGTTGTTCGCTTAAAATATAAATTCATGTCTATCTGAATTTTATCATCAAATAAACCTAAATCTAATCCATAATTTACGGAGGAGGTTGTTTCCCAGCTCAAGTTTTTCAATTGTAAAGAAACCGGAATTTGTACCGGCATTCCGGCATAACTACCATCATCACCGTATCGGCTGAAATGTAAATATTCAGATCCCGGCTGATTTCCTGCAAGTCCCCAACCCGGCCGAAAGGCGAGCATACTCAGCCATTTTTTTGTTCCATTCAAAAATGGCTCGTCAGAAGCAATCCACTTCAGCGAAATGCCGGGGAAATTTCCCCATTTATTACCATTTCCAAATTTTGTACTACCATCACGACGGAATGTTCCGTCGATAATATATCTTCCTTTGTAAGCATAATGCGCCCGGGTTAAAAGGCCCATCGAACGCCAATGTGATCTGTTTGTATATTCACCCGACAAATAGCCCGGTATTGAGGCATCATTAGCCATTGAAGATGGTAAACCATAGGTTACAATTCCCTGATAGGATGAATTGCCTTCGGTGGTTTGCACGGAACCGTACAAAAACAAGCTATGATCTGTATTACTGAATTTTGGTTGCCAGGCAATATTATTGTCAGTTTGTATGGTTACCGATTCATTATCACCACTATCAGAACGGTTATAATGTTTATCGGACCAGCTGTAATTCATAAGTTCAGATGGCAAGTACATTGATGTCTTATCGTTGTTAATATCGAACGAGACATACATGCTATAGCGTAAAGTTTGTACTTCCGGATCTAAAATGTCATATTGTAATCTGAAAGTAGGTAACGTTCTGTAGTTTTTGACATTGTTTTTTGCTCTTAATGCCAATGCAACCGGATTTACCAGGTATTTCTGATCCCAGTTAAGCGCTGATGAATTTGGTATTTTAAAATATTCTGAACTATTCTCACCGGATGCATTTTGTTTGTAAAGACTGGTATTCGGCATCTTAATATACGAAATACCCAGAATAGACAAATCTTCATTCGGGCTGTCACCACCTCCGAAATCAAACCTGTAACTCCGGTTATAATTCGAATAGGTATACGACAATTCGGAGGTGAATTTCAATCGGTCAGAAACCCTGTAATCCAGATAAGCTCTTGATGAAATACGGCTGTTACTCTGTCCAATGATGGTACCATTCTGGGACAAATAACCGCCCGAGACACGATAAGTAGCCCGGTCACCACCGCCTGACAGGGTCAGATACTGGTCATTAATATTTCCGATCTGGGTTACTTCTTTTACCCAATCCGTATTGTTATTATAGTTTTCGTAATTTGAAAAAGATTTATCGTAATTATATTCAGGATAATTAGCGGCATTAGCGTCCTGCGCAGGATTGAAAAACTCCTGTTTCATTAACATGGTGTAGGCATCGCCATTCAACATTCTTTTGCCCTGCGGTTGAACGGTTCCGGTATAACGGTACGAATACTCAACCCTGGTGGGTCCGGAACGTCCTTTTTTAGTAGTAATCATAATTACCCCATTGGCCCCTTTCGATCCCCAGACAGCTGAAGCAGCAGCATCTTTCAATACTGAGATTTCCTGAATGTCGTCGGGATTAATACTCAACAAGTTGGCAAATTGTTCCTGGTTAGAGTTGGCATAATCGAAACTCTGATCTACCTGCATTTCGTATGGTACGCCATTTAATACAATCAGTGGCTGGCTGTTACCATTGATGGAACTTGCACCACGAATACGCATGGAAGTTCCGCTACCGGCATCACCCGAATTTGACACAATATCCAAACCGGCAATACGACCCTGAAGGGCTTCATCGATAGAGGAAACCTGCAGACCTTCGATTTCTTTCATATCAATTGTTTGCATAGCACTCGCAATCTCGCGGGTAGGAATATTATAGCCTCCTTCACTGTGTATTTTGGCGCCTGTAACAACCACGCCCTTAATAGCTTGTGAATTTTCGATTAAAGTAACATTTAAGACTTTAGAGTTCCCCAATTTCTTAATCTGCTTTTCGTAACCAATATAACTAAAAGAAATGCGATTCGACGCATTTTTCATTTTCAGCACATAATGTCCGTTTAAATCCGTTATATTACCACTTACAATCCTGTTGTTAATGTCAATTTCAGTCACACTCGCACCGATCACAGCACCATACAATGCTGAAGATACCGTACCCTGTATTATATCACCTCCTGACTTTTGGCCTTGTGCCGAAAAAGGTAACAGAAGTAAAATGAAAAGAAGTGTTATTGCAAAATTTGATTTCATCCGTAAATAATTTAAAGTTTAATGTTGGTTTTGAATCCCGCTTTCGGTATAAGCCAATTTCTACAAAAGTTTTGTTTTGTGGAAATGCCTGTTCAATTCACCTTCCTATAATTATTATTGAAAATCCAACACTGCATCAATTTGATGTATGACAGCAGTAGATGAGGTGTAAATTGTTGATGAGGAAAACTCTGATCCCGAACCTGTTCCATCAATATTTTTAAAAGATGAAAGTTTGTTGCTGAATACAAAATCTCTTGTCATGATATTATACAAGCCCGGGCTGGTAATTATCCTGGCAGTTTTACTGTTTTCAGTTGTCAATGTTAAGTCAGTTCCGTTTCCGGTCACACCGATTTTATAATACTTATTTTTAAAAGTACCAAAATTGGTTGGTAAATCATCTTTTTTCAATGTAGCCGATTGATATGTGCTGTTAACGGACATACCGTCAATAAACACTGAATTATCCTGAAAATGATATCTGATAAACCGTTCCAGTTTCAAAATTGCATTCGCTTTTTCAACCGCATCGGTCATATCGTTAATCCCGACAATCGGACCATCCGAATCCCAGGGTTTGATAATTGAATCAGCAATCGCTTTGGTTATCGCTTCGTTAGTCGGAACATAAACCGTGTAGTTAAAAGTATTGAAAAATTTAACGTTGAAATCAATACCAAAGTAATTTGTTTTATTCACAAATACAACCGAAGCATTATTTGCCGGAAATCCGCTCAACAGAGCAAAGAAAGAACTAAATTCGGGTTTCTCGCTTAAGACTTTATAAACCGAAGTTAATGGAGATTGTATAGGCTTGTCAATAAAATATGTTTTTCCGTTCGATTGATTATATACTTTATTCACTTTTACAACTTCATTCAGGGCTATATTTTCGCCACCGGCTATTGTCATATCCGTTCCACTTCCGTCAACTTTTAAGGCCACATTCCCCTTGGTCAAATAATAACCTCTTCCAGTTTCAACTCCGCCAACAACAATGTGCATGTTTAATAAATCCAACAACCTGTTGGTCAGAAAAGACGTTGATGTGATTAATGCAATTGAATCACCAACTTCTCCGGTTACTTTATCAAATTTGTAGACCGTTGCATTTACTGCCGATGTTTTTTCGTTGTACCAATACTTGATAGCACCCTGCACATCCTTGGCATAAGCAATCGGATCGATATATTTAGAGAAATACTCGTCCGTGGGTACAAAAAAGCTATACTGACTAACCATAGAGTTTAAGTACAAACGGAAGTCATTTTGAGTGATTGCCCATTTCCAGATTTTGGTTTTGTTAATTTCAGAGGCATCATTGGCACTTAATAATACCGGTCCATAAACAGAACTGTAATCATCCGGCGGGTATACTTTATTAGTTTCGTAAATGACACCATTGGTTCCGATATAAACCTTTTCAATATCACTTAATGAAACCGGTAATACCGAATTATCCTCATCAACCATTTTACTGAATCTGCTTGGCACCGATTCAACGAAAGAAGATCGCATGTGTCTTTTGAGAAACAAGGGTAATATCTCGGTAGGGACATCTTCCCACGAACCAAAACGATCTTTTAATACTGCACCGGCACCTGAATTAAAAAACAAATCCATGGCCTGATTATTCGGAACAAACATGGCAGCCATATCTGATTCCAACGCACCAATTGCATAACTATTCCAGGCCGGATCAAAGGGTAATAACAAATCTATATTTATACCTACACCTGAAGGATAATATTTAGATCCACCACTTTTAGCGAAATACTTTTTCGTGAAAATCGAGTCGTTAAATAAAGGGTGGTCTATTCTATAAGACAGCGTACTGCTTTCATCATAAAATGGACCGCAAAAACGTTCCAATAATGCTGAAAATCGTGTCAAACCAGGATTTTGAGTAATGTATTGAGACATATTAACCGGTGGAATCAATACACTTTGCAGGATATTCAGATATCCATTTTTACAGGTAATATCTCGCTTTATAATCTTGATATTGAACAGGTGGGCATCGTTTTGTACACGTTCGACACCTGTAATCAGTCTGAAGTCCTCATTTGTAATTTGAGCCTGGTCCAAATGTTTTTGAGTAAAATACATCATGGTCAATGGTGTATAATCACTGAGCAAATACATACCATTTGTTCTGTAATAATCCCAATAGGGTCTGTCGGGTAATGATGATCCATTTACAAATGGTAAACTGTCCTTGTAAGACACAGCTGTAGTATTTCTCATGGCACCGCCTTCAAATAAAGCCCCGCTGTTGTAGTTGGAAAGCATTTCAACGAGGTAGGCGTTGTTAATCATCCCAAAGTTCAGAATGAGTTTCTTTTGAGCAAGCGTTAGTTTTTCATAACTTGTCACTCCCCAATCGTTTTTTTTGTAGAACTCGTTGAAAGCAGAATCATTGGCAACAAAAAGTGTTTTGCTACCTGTCTTTGAAAGAACTTCAGCATATTCCAGGTCATCGATAAGCTTTACATAATTCGTAAAGTGTCCATCCGTTTTCAAATATTCATAAATACTGGCACCCAACCATTCCGGCTCATGGGTCTCCAGCGGATCCTCGTTGCACGAAGCAACTAAAAAGCTTCCGATCATTAATCCAATCAGCAGTTTGGCATAGTGGTAAAATGCACCTCTAAAATGTTTTTTCATTTTATATTAATTTAAATTTGAGCATATTGAATGATTAAAATCGCTCATTGATTTATAATACGTAAAAATAGAATGCAGGAATTTCATCCGTGTATTATCTACCGCGGTGAAACCCTGTATGGGTTGTAAAGAAGATATTTTATGGGAATTGACCCTTTTATACGAGGGACTTGTAAGTTTCACAGTAGCCGGTAAATGAATTAATCTGAAATTAATTAAAGTCCCGGATTGAAAAGTGTTGTCCGAAGTACTTAAGCCGGCAAAACCTTTTAGTGGATGTTCATTGTTGGTTTTCGGGCGTTGAGTGGCCGGAATTATTATTCTCTCAAGCTGTGAAAAAGCATTGAAAGATGTAAATTGAGTAGAGTATAAATAAGTTGATGTGTTTTTCATATCATTCATTCATTCTAATGTTGAACTTAATCAAAAATCAGATATCCAATATATTGTTGTTTAAGGTTATTTTTTGAATCCTCTTCTTTTAAAAGGCAATTTTTAAATCTAACAAGGATAATTCAGAGACTAAAATTGTAAATTTACCGATTATCTGTCGAAATTATTTATTAAAACACAACCGGAATACCTGTAGAAATAACAGGTAAAATTTCATTCATTTATTTTGAAAAGCCTAAGCTTAATTCATGAATGATGATAAGATCATTAAACGGGAAATTCAATCAAAGGGAAGTATTTAAAATAAGAAATGAAATCAGCTTAAATAAAGGGCTGTCTCTACCATGAGACAGCCCTCTCATTTTAATTAAGGCGAGTTTATTTAATCAACTTTCTAAAACTGGATTCACCATTTTGAGTCATTTTCACAATATACATACCTGAAGGTAGAATAGCATTCAACACTTTTCTGTTTCTTCCGGCTATACCAGTCATTCTTTCATCTGAGATTAATGCACCCTGGATGTTATAAACAGACAACTGAACAGTAGCAGCATGATTCAAATCGAAATCAGCAACAATTCTACCGTTTTGAACATAAAGGTTTTCAAACAGATCTTTTACAATTGCGACAGCAGTAACAGTGTCTTTTTTGTAAAGTTCCCAGTTATCCAAAAATGCGATTTTACCCTGAACTCCATCGTTGTTGAAAAATATAACAGGGGTTTCACCTACTCCGGCACCTGTGTTGAATTGGAAAGTAAACTCTTTCCATTCACCGTAAGTATCAATAGAGTCAGTTAAATCTCCTGAAAATGCAGTGTCATGTCTGTTAATTCCCATTTTGAATGCACCACCAAATGTACGAAGCATAATTTTGGAAATGTAAGTATAATTAGGCATTAACTGTCCGGCCAAAGGTACTTCAAAATCACCACGTCTTGTGATTTTACCTGAACGGCTACCACAATAAACTGAATCGGGATTGGTAATGATAGAGATAATACTCTTGTTTTCCCAACCTCTAAAATTGTTCATGTCATTAAAGTAAGGATCCGGGATTAAATTTGGTCTGTCGGTATAAAGCGGTGTAAAGCAAGTTAAATTAGAACCGGCAGATTTCATAAGTACTGTAGCTGAAGCTGTACCGGATACCAAAGAGATATTTCCATTCACTGCTGTAGTTCCATCATAAGTAACAGAAACCAGAGCAGATGCTGAATTAGCAGGTAATGTAGCTGGTTCTACTGTAATTCCGGCAGGAGTAGTTATGATAATATCACTTGTTAAATTTCCGGCAGTAACATTAAATGAACCATTTAAAAACTGAGGATCAAAAGCTAATCCGGTAATAGTAGGAGTAATAACAGGATCGGGCGTAGCATATAATTCCCAGTTATCAAAATAACCATTTGCAGCTACATGGTTCCAGTCGTTAATATAAATAACAGGATTATCGGCAATTGCATCACCGGTTGCAAAGGTGAAATCCAACACCTGCCATTCGCCATTTGTGTTTATTGGTTTAATAATTACATTGTTCGCTGAATTATTTAAGTCGATACGTTCAATTCCTAACTGGAAATCACCAAATGTTTTGCACATCACTTTCACTCTGTAGGTTGTATTTGGTAAAAGCAAACCATTCAGAGGTACATCCAATGAACCGGTAATACCATCAGCTCCATTACCAATTCTGATGGATGAAGCACCACAATAAACATTGGCAGGATCTGAAACAATTGTAGCTACATCTTTATATCCCCATCCGGCAAATGTTGTCAGACTGTTCATACCCGCATCGGTAATAATATTTACGTTGTTAGGGTAAAGTGGAACAAAACAAGCAGCATCCGATGCTGATTTTACAGGAACAATTGCAACCGTGGTTCCACTTGTTAATGTAATATCGCCATCAACTGTTGTGGTTCCATCATATATAACTGTTAAATCAGCGTTTAATGAACCTGCAGGCAATGTAGTTGGTTGTACAGTAATACCGGCTGGTGCTGTAATTGTAATATCTTCAGTAAGATTAGCTGCTGTAACCGTAATCATTTCAGCAGGATAGTTAGTATCAAAAGCAAATGATGCAACCGAAGTTGAAATCACCGGTTGCTCTTCAGCACCATGTTGGAATAAATACAACACATTATCATCGGTTAAAGCTTTGTCGAAAACACTGATTTTGTGAATGCTGCCTTTCCAGATTGGGTCAGCTCTATAACCACCTTTTGCAAAGTAGGCAAATTGCGTTCCGATTCCGGCTATTGAATTTCCAACTCTTAAATCAGCTGCTCCCATATTGACACCATCAATATAAAAAGTAATTGAAGTAGCCGAAACTACGGATACCATGTGGTGAAGAATTCCGTCGTCGTATTCAGGACCATCCACACCATTTTCACCTCCGGAACCATCGGTTCCTGTAGAAATCATAGCGCGACTTACATTATTACCACGTGCAGGGGTGATACAAGTATAATCTTCACCTCCACCACCGGTGTTGGTATTTCCAAAATAATACAGCATATGATAACTGGTGTTAGCTCCTAATGTAGAAGTAAACCAAACCTCTGTTGTAAGCTCGGTATAAGTATTTACAGCCAGGTCAGCTCCCGACAAAGATAAAAAACCACCATTTGCAGTATTTAACGCTTTGTTTTTTACTGTTGCTGCTCCTTCTAAAACTCCATTCAGTGTACCTTTTGAATCATTTGTAGTTCCATCATCAAAAGTCCATTGATGTTTCAGATTCACATCATCCGGTGCAATCTGTGCGGAGGTTTTTACACTTATGCCAAATACTAATGACAGGCATAATAATAAGTAAGTCTTTTTCATAAAATTATAAATTAAAGTAAATATTTAAAAGGGTGTTTTGATTTAAAATTATAATAGATTTTTGTATTCCATATTTCTAAAAATCCAACATTATTTTCTTTTCTAATAGAGTTCGTTGCGACTAAAGATTAACGGCTATCCATTTTTTATTTTTTTGAAGATGAAATTTGCTTTCAACAAAAAATTCAGAGATAATTTAACCGGCTTTTATACAATATAAAACGATTATAATATTGATCAAAGGATTGTCCACTTTGAATAAGGCAAAGATAGGGAGTTTTACTTTGAACAGTCTAACACATATTATTCAAAAAAGGAAATATTCTGACCAAAACAGCAGTAAAATCAATTCATTTTCAGGCAGCATAAAATCCTACCGGTTTAGTGGAATAATACTACATAGCTCATTATATGGCATTTATCTTCTTATCATAAGATTAGTCAGGATTAAATGAGAAGATTGCTTTTTTTAGTTATTAAATCCACCTATGAAAATTCAGTGTTGATGATAATCGTTTTATATTTTCGACAGCGTCATTTGCCCTATACTATATATTCTGACAAACAACTATATTTTCAAACATATTCTGCAGCATATAATACGTGCTAATATAACATATATATAAACCGTATCAAGTGGTCAGCAGGCAGGAATCAGGGCAGACTAATAATGCTGAACATTTAAACCAGGATGTGCGGAAACAAATACATTGTTCAGTAAAAGAGAAAGTTATTCTAACTTTATGGTAATCTGATTAATTACAGGTTTGTATTGATATAATATTCAGTTAGTAAAGATATAATAAAGCTGTATCATCCTGCGAGAAATAATTCACCGCTTTGATTAAGAAAACTAAAAAAACCAATTCACAATATGAATATTTGTAGAGAGGAAGCAGCATGGGTGTCATAATTTGACCTAATCGATTCAATATTAAAACATTCAAACCTTCAGATGGTAACCCATGCATTTTCAAGGAAAGACCGTTCCTCCTGAAATTTAAGACAACCTTACAACTAAATAAATTAATCGTATTTTGTTGTTCGAAAACCGGTGATAATGCATCTTAACTATTTATAAATGGCTTTTGATAGTTATATTATTCATTCTGGTCAATTATTATTCAAATTTGAATAGCATTTCTTCTTCTCTTATTAAAATAATAAGTTTCTTTGCATTGAAAAATATCTGCCTGAGAATTGGAGCAATTTAATCACCGGGCTGTTTTAAAAAATTGCAAAATATAAATACCAATGAATACTTCTATGAAAAGCCGTTATTTTATCTATATTAGTTTACTTATTCTTTTTAGTGCTTGTCAAAAGCCGGCTAAGGATACGAAAACAACGGTGAATGTCCAGGAAAAAACATACAGCAATCCGATATTACCTGTAGGTAATAAACCTTGGGCAATTTACCAGAATGGATATTATTACTATACACAAGAAACAGGAAACAATGTTGTGATTTGGAAAACAAAAGATTTGACCAATTTACGCAATGCACTGCATAAAGAAGTTTGGGTGCCGAAAGATCCTAAATCATCAAATGACTTGTGGGCTCCTGAAATACACTACATAGATGGAAAATGGTATATATACTACGAAGCCGACGATGGGAATAGTGATAATCATCAGATTTATGTTGTTGAAAATACGGCCAAAGATCCTTTAGAAGGGAAATTTACTTTTAAAGGAAGAATAAGTACAGATAAAGGAAACAATTGGGCGATTCATCCAAATGTATTTATACACAAAGGCAGTTTGTATATGACCTGGTCGGGATGGCAATCACGCCGGGTAAGTATTGAACATCAATGTATTTATATCGCAAAAATGAAGAACCCCTGGACATTGGCCTCCGACAGGGTACTTCTTTCGAAACCTGAGTTTGAATGGGAGCGTCAGTGGATTTGTCCCGATGGAAGTAAAACTGCATATACCATATATGTAAACGAAGCTCCGCAGTTTTTCCACAGTAAAAACAAAGATAAAATATACATATTTTATAGTGCAAGTGGCTTGTGGACACCTTTTTATGCCATCGGGAAACTTACTGCCGATGCCAATAGTGATTTACTGAAACCATCGTCATGGCAGAAATCAGAAAGACCGGTATTCAAGCAATCTCCACAGGACAGTATTTTTTCCACCGGAAATTGTAGTTTCGTACCTTCGCCGGATGGTAAAGAGTATTACATGCTTTATCATGCCCGCAAAATACCAAACGAGCCACCCGGAGCTTTGGACTCCAGGTCGCCACGATTACAAAAAATTGAATGGAGCGAGGACGGCACACCTTACTTTGGCGTTCCGATACCGGAATCTGTTCGATTACCAAAGCCTTCGGGAACAATTTAAAAAACAAATTACCGGATTATAACTTCTGCATTTCAAGTCGTATTTCATAGATGAAAAAAGATAGAAATGACTGAATCTGAGCCTTTAAAAGTTCTGATTTAGATGAGTATTGTCTTTATCAAAAAATAAATATATACAGTTTTAAAAATTAAAAATCAATTATGAGAAAAACTTTCATGTTGTTGATGTTGTCAGTGATTATCGTGGCAAATGCAGCAAACAAACCGAACGCACCAGCCAAAGACAAAAATCTACGTGCACCCGCCGTTCCCTTACTTACATCGGATCCTTACTTCAGTTTATGGTCCGCTTCCGACCAGTTGAGCGAATCAGCTACAAGCCACTGGACCGGAAAATCTCAGTCATTAATCGGTGCCTTGCGTGTTGATGGAAAAACCTATCGTTTTATGGGTATGGAAGAATCTTCATACACACCTATATTACCAAGTGGTGAGTGGGATGCTCAGTATACCGAGCAACAACCTGCTGCTAATTGGTTTGATGTAAATTTTGCAGATGCAGCATGGAAAAGCGGTAAAGGTTCTTTTGGTAACAACGAAGCACCCCGTCACATTTCAAACTGGGACAGTAAGAACATCTGGATTCGTCGCACTTTCGATCTGAAAGAAAATATCAGTGCCGAGTCATTGTTCCTCGAGTATTCACACGATGATGTTTTCGAACTGTATGTAAATGGTAAAAAGATAGTTGGAACAGGATATACCTGGAAAAACAATGTGTATCTGGAACTCGATGCCAAAATAAAAAACTCATTAAAACCGGGTAAAAACGTAATTGCAGCTCATTGTCAGAATCAGGTTGGAGGTGCTTTTGTAGATTTCGGATTGATGAAGAAAAACAATGTAGGTGCCGGCTTTTCAACCAAAGCGATACAAAAATCAGTAATAGTTTTACCTACAAATTCAGTTTATACTTTTATTTGTGGTGCTGTAGAACTTGAAGTGATTTTCACTGCTCCTTTGTTGTTGGAAGATTTGGATTTGGTGAGCACACCAATCAATTATATCAGCTACAATGTACATTCGCTGGATAAAAAGAGTCATGATGTACAAATCTATTTTGAAGCAACACCACAAATGGCCGTTAACTTCGACTCACAACCGGTAACTTCCGAAAAAATCACTAAAAACAATATGACTTACCTGAAAACAGGTACTATCAATCAACCAATTTTAGGTCAGGTAGGTGATGATATGCGTATTGACTGGGGATATCTTTATTTGGGAGGACAATTGTCTGATCAGGAAAACTTGTCATTAAGCGAATATTTCAGTGCTAAAAAGTCTTTTGTTGAAACAGGCAAATTGCCTGCTGATGTTTGTTCAAAAACATTGGCTACCAATATGAAAGAGAAAATGACTGTATTGGCTTATACAAATAATTTAGGTAAAGTCACCAAAGAATCAGCCAAAGGTCACCTGATGGTTGGTTACGACGATTTGTTTTCTATTCAATACTTCTACGAAAACCTGATGCCATACTGGAAACATAATGGCAAAGTAGATATTTTCCAGGCTTTCGAAAAAGCTGAGAAATCATACTCAACACTTATTGCCCGTTGTGATGAATTTGATCAGAAATTATTGAGCGATGCTGAAAAGGCAGGTGGAAAAGAATATGCCGACCTTTGCGCACTGGCTTACCGTCAGGCAATTACTGCTCACAAACTGGTGGAAGATAAAAAAGGCAATTTACTTTTCCTTTCGAAAGAAAACAACAGTAATGGTTGTATCAACACGGTGGATGTGACTTATCCTTCTGCTCCTTTATTCCTGCTTTACAATCCTGAATTGATGAAAGGAATGTTGACTCCAATTTTCTATTACAGTGAAAGCGGTCGTTGGACAAAACCTTTCCCTGCTCATGATCTGGGAACATATCCAGTTGCAAACGGTCAGCTTTATGGTGGCGACATGCCGGTTGAAGAAGGTGGAAATATGTTATTGATAACCACTGCGATTGCCTATGCCGATGGAAATGCTGAATATGCCCGCAAACACTGGGATGTGCTTACTATTTGGGTTGACTACTTAACAGAAGCCGGATTAAACCCTGAAAATCAACTTTGTACTGATGACTTTGCAGGACATTCAGCCCACAATACTAACTTGTCGATTAAAGCAATTTTAGGAATTGCAGGTTACGGAAAAATGGCTGCCATGTTGGGTAAAGATGATGTATCGAAAAAATACCTTGCCATAGCTCACGAGATGGCAACAAAATGGCAATCAATGGCAAACGATGGTGATCACTTTCGTTTGAATTTCGACAAACCGGGAACCTGGAGTCAAAAATACAACCTGGTTTGGGATAAAGTGCTTGATATGGGAATTTTCCCGAAAGAAGTTGCTGAAAAGGAAATAAAATTCTATCTGACAAAACAAAATGAATTCGGTTTGCCATTGGATAGCCGTAAAACATATACTAAATCGGACTGGATTTTATGGACAGCCTGTCTTGCCGATAGCCCCGAAGATTTCAGGAAAATCGTTGCACCGGTTTATACCTATGTAAATGAAACTTCATCACGTGTTCCATTGTGCGACTGGCACGAAACAACAGATGGTTCAGCTGTAGGTTTCAAAGCCCGTTCGGTTGTCGGTGGATATTTCATGAAAATGCTTGAATTGAAAGTAAATGCTGCAGAAAAAAATAAAACTGCAGGCTTATAATTTATTGTTGATCGTAAATTGAAAATTAACAGAATGACATTCCGGATTATACCGGGATGTCATTCTATTGATTCAACTACAGGTAATTACAAATCAATTGACCTTAATGAAAAATTTAAAACCTTATATTTTCCTGTTTATACTCTTTGCAGCTGCGCATATAAATGCAACAAAGAGTCTGGTAAATTATGTGAATACACTTCAGGGAACCAATTCAACCTTCGAATTGAGCAGGGGAAACACCTATCCCACCCTGGCCATGCCCTGGGGAATGAACTTCTGGACCCCTCAAACCGGCGAAAACCGCAATGGCTGGATTTATCAATACAAAGCCGAAACTATTCGTGGCTTCCGTCAAACCCATCAATGCAGTCCCTGGACCAATGACTATGCTGCATTTTCACTTATGCCTGTTTCCGGCAATCTGCAAGTGAATCAACATAGCCGTGCGCTCGCATTTAACCACAGCAATGAAGTGGCAAAACCTCATTATTATAAAGTTCAGTTTGACAATAAGATAACAACAGAAATGTCGCCTACCGAACGGGGTGTTTATTTCCGTTTTACTTTCCCTAAAGAAAAAGATGCGTATGTGGTGGTTGATGCCAACAGCGGTGGAAGTATGGTAAAATTCTTCCCGAAAGAAAATAAAATTGTCGGCTATTGCAAAAATGCCAACAACTCAGTATCAAAAGATTTTGCCAATTATTTTGTGATCGTTTTTGATCAACCGTTCACATCAAAAGGCACCTGGAAAAACAATACAGGCGATTTATCACCCGACAACAATGAAGCAACGGGCGAATACGTGGGTGCTTACATAGGCTTTGAAAAAGGTGCGGTTGTAAATGCCAGGGTCATCTCTTCATTTATCAGCATCGAACAAGCCGAACTCAACTTCAAACACGAACTGGCCGGAGCTAAAAATCTCGAAGATATTAAAGATAAAGCCGAAGCTGCATGGAACAGTCAACTTGGAAAAATTGAAGTTGAAGGCGGCACTCCCGAAGAAACAGCGACTTTCTATTCTTCTTTTTTCCGCTCCATGCTTTTCCCCCGTCAGTTTTTTGAATATGATGCGCAAAATAAACCCATCTATTACAGCCCTTACGACTACAAGGTTCATGAAGGATACATGTACACCGACGATGGATTCTGGGACACTTTCCGGGCTCAATTTCCGTTAAACCTTATACTGCATCCCCAAATGCACGGTCGTTATATGCAATCGCTCCTTGATGCCTATGACCAGAGTGGTTGGTTACCTTCCTGGTCTTTTCCCGGGCACAGTGGTGGAATGATAGGAAATCACGCCTTTTCTTTGTTGGCCGATGCTTATGTAAAAGGTGTCCGTACTTTCGATCCAAAACAGGCTATGGCTGCCATGCGTCATGATGCCGGCAACAAAGGTCCCCGCGGGCCATCCATTGGTCGCGATGGTGTGAAGGATTATCAAACACTTGGATATATTTCATCGCCAAACCATGGTGAAGCAACAGCCAAAACGCTTGAATACTGCTACGATGACTTTTGCGCCATGCAGGTTGCCAAACTTGCCGGATTAAAAGAGGACGAAGACTTTTTCAGAAAATCCATTTACAATTATAAAAACGTATATGATGCCTCCACCCGGTTTGTACGCGGACGACAAAAAGACGGTAGTTGGTTGCCCGGTTTTGATCCTTTGGCCTGGGGTGGTGCATTTATTGAAGGAAACGCGTGGCATTATCAATGGTCGGTATTTCACGATGTAGAGGGATTGATAAAACTCATGGGTGGTGACAAAAACTTCACCGCCAAACTTGACTCGGTTTTTTCTGTTCCAAACACGTTCAATGTTGGCACTTACGGTCATGTGATACATGAAATGACCGAAATGGCCATGATCAATATGGGACAATATGCACATGGAAATCAGCCCATTCAGCACATGCCCTATCTTTATACTTATGCAGGGGAACCCTGGAAAACACAGCAATGGGTGAGAACCATTATGGATAAACTTTACAACTCAGGACCCGATGGATTTTGCGGCGACGAAGATCAGGGACAAACGTCGGCGTGGTATGTGATCAGTGCAATGGGTCTTTATTCTGTTTGCCCGGGAACTGATCAATACGTGATTGGAAGTCCGGTATTTCCGAAAATGAAAGTTCACCTGGAAAATGGTAAGACATTGATTATTGAAGCAAAAAACAACGCTTTGAAAAATCCATATATTCAATCGGCAACAATCAACGGAAAAACTTTTACCAGAAACTGGTTAACTTATCAGGAGTTGATGAAGGGTGGAAAAATCCGTTATGAGATGGGCGACAAACCGAATATGTTACGGGGCATTGAAATTGAAGACCGGCCATTTTCGGTATCGCAGCCTGCAAAGTAATTTCAGACTATATCAATAACTACTTGTAAATAAAATACTAAATATAATGAAACACACAGGAAACTTACGACTGAATGCTTCGTGCACAGTATTTCTGCTGATATGCTCATCCTTTCTGAGTAGTGTCAGTGCCCAGCAATTTCAGCAGGTCCGGATCGGAAAATCCGAACGAAACTTCAGCAGTGTAGCTATCGATCAAAAGATAGAACAAATGCAAAAAACGATTAAAGACCCCGAATTGGCATGGTTGTTTGGCAATTGTTTTCCAAACACTTTGGACAGAACAGTTAATTTCTCCATCAAAGATGGCAAACCCAACACTTTTGTAATTACCGGCGACATTTATGCCATGTGGTTACGCGATTGTTCAGCACAGGTTTGGCCATATATGCCTTATATGAAGGAAGATCCAAAATTACAACAACTGATTGCCGGCGTAATTAACCGTCAGGTAGAGTCTGTTTTGATTGATCCTTATGCCAATGCATTTAATTTTGGCAAAGAAGGTGGTGAATGGATGACTGATAATACGAAAATGCGCCCAGAACTGCACGAACGCAAATGGGAAATTGATGGTTTGTGTTATGTTATCCGGTTAAGTTATAATTATTGGAAGCAAACCGGCGACATCAGCAGTTTTGATACCAACTGGCAAAACGCCATGCAACTGATCGTAAAAACCTTCAAAGAACAGCAACGCAAAACCAACCAGGGACCCTACAGCTTTATGCGCAAAACCGAAAAAGCTTCGGATACGCAGTTTGGCAATGGATTTGGCAATCCGGTTCGTCCCACCGGTATGATCTGCTCCACTTTCCGTCCATCGGACGATGCAACAACCTATGGTTACCTGGTTCCGTCGAACTGCTTTGCCGTGGTTTCGCTCCGTCAACTCGCCGAAATGGAAAAAAATATTCAGCAAAACGAAACTTTTGCTGCTGAATGTAGTGCTTTGGCCAACGAAGTGGATGCTGCCATTCAAAAACATGCTATTGTAAAACACCCCAAATACGGTAAAATTCTGGCTTTCGAAGTGGATGGTTTTGGCAATTATCTGATGATGGACGATGCCAATGTACCCTCTTTGTTGTCATTGCCTTATCTTGGTTATATGTCGGCTGACAATAAGATTTACAAAAACACCCGGAAATTTGTCTGGAGCAATGACAATCCTTATTTCTACAAAGGAACTGCTGCCGAGGGTATTGGCGGACCACATGTTGGACCGGATATGGTTTGGCCCATGTCGATTATCATGAAAGCTTTGACAACAAATGATGAAAAAGAAATTGAAGAATGCCTTCGGATGTTGAAACACACTCATGGCGGAACCGGATTTATGCACGAAACATTCCATAAAAACGATCCGGCAAATTTTACCCGTTCGTGGTTTGCCTGGGCGAATACACTTTTCGGGGAAATGCTTATAAAAATAGAGAAAGAGCATCCGGAGTTGTTGCAAAAACAATATTGATATTGGATTTCTAAATTTCATTGTATATTTGACTCTCTTTTGTCGAAAGGCAAAACTACAGTCAACAAATGAATCAAATACAACATGTTTTCCAGCACTATTAGCCTGTTCAGATCCGTCTGGCAGGTTAATAGTACATTTTTTTCATCTATCATTTTTTTATGCCGTTTTTAAAATACTAAATATGTTATTTGAAGATCAAGTAACAAAAATGGAATTTTATAAATAAAGTTAATGCAATAGCAGTAGTTACCGACTCGGGGGTATTCATTGATATACCCATTATTTACATCTTAATTTATATTTGTATTCAAAAAATCTCAATCTAAAGCATGAAACAAATTCTTTTTGTATTGGCATTTGCCTTTTTCACTACTATTGTCAATGCACAATCAGTAGATATGACTTACGTTGATTATGTAAATCCGCTAATGGGTTCACAATCAAATCACGAACTTTCCAACGGGAACACTTATCCCGCCATTGCCCGTCCCTGGGGAATGAATTTTTGGGTTCCACAGACCAGCTTAATGGGCGACGGCTGGGTGTATGGTTATAACGACACACACATACGCGGTTTCAAGCAAACCCATCAACCAAGCCCGTGGATCAATGATTACGGTCAATTTTCCCTGATGCCTGCCAAAGGCCTGAAAATTGATGAAAAAAAACGTGCCAGTTGGTTTTCGCACAAAGCTGAAATTGTAAAACCTTATTACTACAGCGTATATCTGGCCGACCACGATATTACAACAGAAATAACACCCACTGACCGGGCAGCTTATTTCCGCTTTACGTTTTCCGAATCCGATTCATCCACCGTGGTTATCGATGCGTTTGACAAGGGCTCATATATTAAAATCATTCCCGAAGAAAATAAAATAATCGGTTATACCACACGCAACAGCGGTGGAGTTCCCGACAATTTCAAGAACTATTTTGTGGTTCAATTCGACAAGCAGGTAAAATTCATTTCCATCTGGAAGAATGGTACTTTGTGTGCCGGCAAAGAACTGGCCGACAACCATGTCGGGGCAGTTGTTGGATTTAAAACCAAACGCGGTGAAATCGTTCAGGCTAAAGTTGCTTCTTCATTTATAAGTTTTGAACAAGCTGAACGCAACCTGAATGAGCTTTCGGGAAAAAGCTTTGATGAGGTAAAAACGGACGGTCGTAATAAGTGGAATGAAACTTTAGGAGTAGTTGATATCAAGGCAGATATAGATCAAATGCGCACATTTTACTCCTGCCTGTATCGTTCAACCCTCTTCCCGAGAATGTTCTACGAATTTGATGCCGCAGGAAAACCATATCACTACAGCCCTTACAATGGCAAGGTGCTTCCGGGTTATATGTTTACCGACAATGGATTCTGGGACACTTTCCGTTCACAGTTTCCACTTTTAAATTTATTCTACCCTTCGGTAAATGCCAAAATCCAGGAAGGATTACTCAACACATTCAACGAGAGTGGTTATTTGCCGGAGTGGGCTTCGCCGGGTCACCGGGATTGTATGGTTGGAAACAACTCGGCTTCCATCGTTTCGGATGCTATTTTGAAAGGAATTACAGCCAAAGAAATGCAACTTCCGCTTTATGAGGCAATGAAGGCATCGGCCAACAGTAATCACTCAAAAATCAGGTCAACAGGACGTCTGGGCGTTGAATACTATAATAAACTTGGTTACGTACCTTATAACGTTGGGATCAACGAAAGCACTGCACGTACCCTGGAATATGCTTACGACGACTGGTGTATCTATCAGGTTGGATTATTCCTCAACCGACCAAAAGAAGAGATTGAAGTTTATAAAAACAGAAGCCGCAATTTTGAGCACATGTTTGATCCTTCGCATAATTTAATGCGTGGAAAGAATGCTGATGGTAACTTTCAGTCGCCTTTTAATCCACTCAAATGGGGTGATGCATTCACTGAAGGAAACAGCTGGCACTACACCTGGTCGGTATTTCACGACATTAATAAATTGAAAAGCTTGATGGGAGGCGAAAAGGCTTTTGTTGGCATGCTCGATTCTGTATTTGCATTACCTCCGGTTTTCGACGACAGCTACTATGGTGGCACGATTCATGAAATCCGCGAGATGCAAATTATGAATATGGGAAATTATGCCCATGGAAATCAGCCGATTCAACACATGATTTATCTGTACGATTATGCCCGTCAACCGTGGAAAACACAATACTGGGTACGCGAGGTGATGGATAAACTGTACCTTCCAACGCCCGACGGTTATTGCGGTGACGAAGATAACGGTCAGACATCGGCCTGGTATATCTTTTCCAGTATAGGTTTTTATCCGGTTTGTCCCGGCAGCGATCAATACATTGTTGGATCTCCTTTGGTGCAAAAAGCTACCCTGACTTTGCAAAACGGTAAGAAAGTTGTAATCGACACCAAAGACAATAACCGGAATAACAGATATATTCAGTCATTGAAGGTCAATAATAAAACGTATACACCTAATTTTATCAATTTCTCCGACTTGCAGAAAGGTGCGTCACTTACGTTTAAAATGGGTAACAAACCAAATATAAACAGAGCAAATACTGTGAAGGACTTGCCTTACTCCTATTCACCGGAAGATGAAGTAAAATAAAACAGCTCACACAAATAAAATCACGACAGCATAAAAAGTCCCAAAACTTTTTACGCTGTTTTGATTTTAATGAAGCAATAAGGAAATAATTAACTCAAATATTTGATATTAATAGTATTAAAAGTTTTATATTATTTAAATACTTAATAATTAAGGCACTGAATATCTGAACTAACTAATATATCGTTATCTTTGTGTTAAATAGACAACATATCAAAAAGCAACAGCTGTTTGAACAGTATTTGATACTTAATGACCAGTTTTGACTGACAGGAACAAAAGCAAATCGATATATTTGCAGAAGCAAAGCACTTTAATTAAAACCTTAAATCTTTTCAGGGTATTATACCCATAGAAATAATCATAAACAGCTGATGAAAAAGGCTTTACTGGCACTACTAATCATAATCTGCGTTTTCAATGCGAAGGCTTCACGTTCGTTACCGTTCGTAAAGTACCAGGTAGAGAATGGATTGTCGCATAACACGGTCTGGTGTATGCTACAGGACAGCTATGATTTCATGTGGTTTGGCACCAGCGATGGGTTGAACTGCTTTGATGGAAAAAACTTCAGAATCTTTCGGACAAATTCAAACGATAAAAATTCCATAGGCAATAATTTCGTTCAATCTTTGTTTGAAGACGACCAACACAACATTTGGGTCGGGACCAATAAAGGCATGTACTTTTTTGACCGTAAAACGGAATCCTTTTCATTTTTCAATCAAAAAACCGAAGACGGCGTACTCATCAGTAGTAATGTCAATAAAATAATTAAAAGTAATACGGGCACTATCTGGATCGCCACGCTTGGTCAGGGTATTTTTATTTACAATCCAAAAACAAAAGTATTAATTCAGAACAGTACCTACAGTTCCTTCGTGTGGAGCCTGCAAAAAACCCCAAATGGCAATATCTTTGCAACATCAAGACAGGATGGATTAATTTGTTTTGACAAAAATGGCAAGTATTTACGCTCTTATGTTCCGGTGAACAGAGTAAACGGCCTGAGTAATATTGAAATCACTGCACTTTGTTATCAAAACAATGCACTTTGGTTTAATGTAGGGACTTACGGTTTCTATAAGCTGGATTTGAAAACCGGACAAATGAAGTCGGTTGCCGAAGAAAACATTTCTTCAGTAGTCTCTAACATTCGCAGCATCTTTCCTTTCTCTAAAAATAAACTCTGGGTTGGTGGCGACAACGGGTTGTATCTTTTCGATCAGCAAACCGAACAATTCAGCAGAATAGATGATCCCACAAATCCTAAAAGTTTAACCGACCAGTCTGTGTATGATATCGTTCGTGACCGCGAGGGTGGCATGTGGATTTCTACCTATTTTGGTGGTGTGAACTATTTACCAAAAAACTTAAAGCCGTTTGAACATTATTTTCCGCAATATCAGTCCGGATCAATATCGGGAAAGGCCATCAGCCAGTTTTGTGAAGACGCAGATGGTAATATCTGGATAGCGACAGAAGATGGTGGTTTGAACTTTCTTAATACAAAAACACAGAAAATACAGACATACAAACATTTAAATTCGAAGAACAGCATCAGTTATCATAATATTCATTCCTTATTGCTCGATGATAATAAGTTATGGATAGGGACTTTCTCACGTGGCATAGATATTTTTGATCTGAAAACCAAGACCTTCCGTAATTACCAGCACCGGCGGGATGATTCGAAAAGTGTTTGCAATAATGCGATCTACGCATTGTACAAAGATAGTCATGGCGACATCTACGTGGGCACAGCCTGGGGACTCAGCAAATACGACCGGGCTTCAGACTCATTTTCCATCGTTGATGAAATTGGACCGATGGCTCATATCTTTAATATGCGCGAAGATAGCCGCGGATATTTGTGGGCTGCGACTTATAATGCCGGGGTTTTCCGACTGAATCCAAAAACAAAAAAGTGGAAACATTTTACGCATAATCCGAACGATCCACAAAGTGTATCGGGAAATAGCGTCATTTCGTTATTTGAGGATATCCGCCATACGATGTGGTTCGGAACGGAAGATGGTGGGCTATGTTCATTCAATTACAAAACGGAAACCTTTACTGATTTCGATGCAGAAAATAAGTTATTGCCAAATTCAGTGATTTATGCCATCCAACAGGATGAATTCGGCAATTTCTGGATAGCATGCAATGCAGGTCTGGTGCGTATCAATCCCTATACAAAAAAGAACCGCCTGGTTTTTACGAAGGCCGATGGGTTGCAGAGTAATCAGTTTAATTTCCGTTCCTCATTGAGGGCGCGTGACGGAAAAATGTATTTTGGTGGAATCAATGGATTTAATGCTTTCTATCCCAAAGATTTTACCGAGAACAGGTTTATGCCCAAAGTACGGATCATCGATTTCAGGCTGTTCAACAAACGCGTGAATGTAACTGATGAAGGTTCACCACTGACCGCCCCAATTTACGAATTACAAAACCTGACTCTCAAATACAACCAGAACACATTCAGCCTTACGTTTGCAGCATTGAGTTTTCAGGCTCCTGACAAAAATCAATATACCTACCTGATGGAAGGTGTCGATAAAAACTGGAATGTCGTTGAGAACGGAAATAATGTGGCTTCGTATACCAATTTGCCGGCAGGGAAATATACTTTCAGGGTAAAGGGATCAAACAATGATGGTTTATGGAATCCCCAGGAGACTGTAATTACCATCAGGGTATTACCTCCGTTCTGGAGATCAGGCTGGGCATATTTTCTTTATCTGGTTCTGTTTATCGCAACACTTTACTGGATGTACCGACGATGGATCAAGCGTCTAAGCAAAGTGAGTGATGAACATATAAAAGAATTCAGGGAGAAACAGGAAAAAGAGAGTTATTTATCCAAGATAAAATTTTTCACTAATATTTCGCATGAAATACGTACGCCTTTAAGTCTGATCAAGTTGCCTTTGGAGCGGATTATCAGTTCCGGTGACGGCACTGAAAAAACAAGAGATTTTCTGGCAACAATGGATAAAAACACTGATTATTTGCTCAACCTTATTAACCAGTTACTTGACTTCAGAAAAACAGAAGAAACTGAATTCCATCTGCATATAAACATCTGCAATATAAGTGAACTTTTGCGGGATTTGTATGTCCGTTTCAGGGATACGGCAGCAATCAACAATATAAATTTCGAAATCATATTGCCTGCCGATGATTTAATAATTGGAATCGACCGGGAAGCATTTAATAAGATAGTCAGCAACTTATTGAGCAATTCGCTTAAATATGCAAGCGCTAAAGTAGAAATGAAATTGCTGGTGAACGACAATCATTTTGAAGTTCGCATATCAGACGATGGAAAAGGTATTTCTAATATTGAGAAGAAGAAAGTATTTGAATTATTTTATCAATCTGATCATAGTGAAAAAGGTACCGGAATCGGACTGGCTTTGGCCAGGGCACTGACTGAAAAACATGACGGCACTTTAAAGTATGAGAACAATGACTGGGCCGGATCAACATTTGTGATTTCTATTCCTTTTTCTGACAGAAAATTGTCGGAAACTACGGTTCAAAAACCTGAAATAGTACTCGTTGATACTGATTACAATAAACACTTACGTGATACTGAACCTGAGAAACTGAAGACTGAAAAAAATATTAAGCTGCTGTTAGTAGAGGATAATGCAGATTTACTGAAGCTGACTGCCGACTATATGCAGGATTTCTATCAGGTATTTATGGCTTCGGATGGTCAGGAGGCCTTTAATTTATTGTCCGAACAGAATATCGACATTGTGGTGAGTGATGTGATGATGCCCGTAATGGACGGTTATCAACTGTGTGAGGCTATCAAGTCGGATGCTTTGTATTGTCATATTCCCATTGTTTTGCTTACGGCAAAAACCAATGTAGAATCTAAAATAATGGGATTGGAATTTGGCTCGGATGCTTATCTGGAGAAACCATTTTCGCTGGAGCACCTCCGGACACAGATCAATAACCTGCTAAACAGCCGGCTGCGTTTAAAGGAGTTGTTTGCAACTTCACCGCTACTTTCTTCGGTCGAAATTGCCATTTCAAATAAAGATAAAGTGTACGTGGAACGCCTGAACGAAGAAATAGAGAAACATTTACTGGATGTAAATTTCTCTATCGACACGCTTTCGGAGTTTATGAATATGAGCCGCTCTAATTTTTACCGGAAAATAAAAAGCATCTCAGGCATGTCGCCGAATGATTATTTGAAAACGATCAGGCTTAAAAAGGCTGCAGAATTGTTGTTGAGCCAGGAATTCCGTATTAATGAAGTATATGAGCAGGCCGGATTCAGCTCTTCGTCGTATTTTGCCAAGTGTTTTAAGGAACAATTCGGAATGTTACCACGCGATTTTGTAGTGAAAGCAACAAAAGGAGAGAATCCACCGGAACAACTTTCCTAAGGGATGAATATATAGAACGCAAGAATCAAGAGCCAGGAACCAGGACAAAAGAATCAGTATTTTGATGTTTAACTAATTATCTTGTCAGATTAATTCATTCGTTGTATATAGTGTAAAATTACAGGCAGGTTTTAAGTCTGATTATTGATGTATTGTAAAATAAAAAATATGAAAAAAATTGTCCTGTTTAATCTCTTATGCTGCTGTTCACTGGTTTTAATGTCACAACCGGCAATTCAACGGGTTGAAGGCAGCCCTTACCCCTACTCAACAGCGCCTGATAAACTTTACCTGACTTCCGAAAATTACAGTTATTCACAAAAAATTGCCTTACAATCGCTTCAGGGGGGACTGGCCAAAACGAAACCCGAGATACTGCGTGATGTTCACGGACACAGAGCAGTCGTCGGAAAATATGTTCCCATTGACGTTACGTATTACAATAATTTTCAAGGATTACTTACAAAGTTTGCCGGCAGATTTGCGGGTTATATACTTTGCGATGCCAAACAAAGTTCAACCAATGTGGCCTTTTCGCTGGGCGGCGTCCTCAATGCAGTGGCCATACCGGCAGATATTGAGCAATTGGCCATCAATGCAGGAATGACAAAACTACTCGATGTGAGGGGAAAAGATGAAACCTGGGCGATGGCAAATTACGGAAGTCAGTTTAGTAAAACCATAGCATCCTATCAAAACTGTTCCGATGACCGGGGTCTGTTTCTTGGAGATTACAGTACATTTACAAGTGCTTTTCAGTTTTGGGACGATAGTTCGGTTGGCACTTTGGCTAACAGCGTTTACAACAGAATGAACGTGGGTGCCACCTTTTTTGGATGGGGTGCCGGGGAGTATGTCACGGTGGAAGAATTATCCAAAAAATCCATGTTGATACATCCTTCCGATTTCAGCCCTAACCTTTCCACACTTTCAAACATTCCTGTGGTTATCCCCAAACAAAAAGATCCTGTCATCCCCTTCAAAGTAGTTCCAAACGTACACACCGTATGTTTTGTAATGTCCGATGGCGATAATATACAGTGGTTATCGGGCGCATCGGATGACAAGAATACCTGGTTAAATCCCGACAGAGCCAGGCTTAACCTGGGTTGGACAATTTCACCTGCCTTATCGGAACTTGCACCCATCATGTATAAAAAATACGTTGACAATGCGTTGACCTCTTCCGAAGGTCGAAACTGTTTGGTTGCTTCGCCATCAGGAGTTGGCTATCATTTCCCGGGGATTTTCCCTAACCTGGCCAATGAGTGTGATTTGTTGAACAGATACATGAAAAAGGCGGATCTGAATATTGTAAACATCATCGATGTTGATAATGGTTTACACAATCCCACTCAATATTTAAGGCAAAGCAATATCGACGCCCTGTTTTATTATACCTATGGTGCCAACTATACCGGTATGAATGGAAAAATAACCTGGTACAAAGATAAACCATCCATTGGTGGCCGGTATACTTTATGGGGTACTTTGTCGGCACCCGATGCGTTGGCAGACAAGTTGAATAACGCGCCAAAAAGCATTTATACCGAATCCGGTTACAGTCTGATACCGGTCCACGTATGGTCACGCAATGTTTCGGATGTAATGGAATGTATCAAAAGGCTGCATCCAAATGTACGTGTTGTTGCACCGGATGAGTTTGTATGGCTGATACGCAAAAACATAAAGGGCATCAACCTTGGAAATGGAAACGGTTTAAAAGCCGATTATTTCAAAGGCTCCAGTTTTGATACACTTCAGTACTCACAAAATGATGCGAAGATTGATTTCGATTGGGGAACAGCTTCACCAAACTCAGGCTTGCTTGGAAATGATCAGTTTTCTATTCGTTGGAAGGGTCAGGTTCAGTCGGTTTATTCGGAGAAATACACCTTTTACGCTACTGCCGACGATGGCGTTAAACTGAGCATCAATGGAAAAGTAATGTTTGATTCACTGATGACTCAGGGTGCAAATATCCAAAGCGATACCATTACGTTGGTAGCTGGACAAAAATACGACATCACGTTTGAATATAATGAAAAAGAAGGAAATGCATTGTGTAATCTGGAATGGGAAAGCACCTCACAAATGCGCCAGACTGTACCACGCACACAACTTTACAGCAGAGCACAACCTACAACAGGCCTGATTACTGCCTTTACAGATTGTAATTATGCCGGCTTTTCGGGAGGACTGAAAACCGGGGATTATACACTTGCGGCCCTGAATGACCTGGGAATTTATGACAAAGACATTGCCTCCCTGAAAGTTCCGATGGGATTTAAAGTTATTTTATATGAAAACGATAATTTTGAAGGATTGTCAACTGAAATAACTGCCAATGACAGTTGTTTATCCGGTTGGACCGACAGGACTTCCTCGTTGCAGGTAAAAACAAATGGTGTGACTAATTTAGCCGGAACTTTTTTTTTACAAAATAAAGCCAGCAAATTCAATATGAATGTGACCGGGGGTGCCGGAGCAGTCGAAGATGGAGTTAATATTCAACAATGGACGGTAACTCCCAATATAAATCAACAGTTTCAACTGACTCATTTGGGTGACGGAACTTACAGTGTCATCGCCATGCACAGTAAGAAAGCGATGGATATAGATGGTTTCAGTATGTCAGATGGTGGAAATGTACAGCAATGGAGTTATTATGGCTCCACCAATCAGCAATTTATCATTGTAGATGGCACAGATGGATGTTATAAACTGATAGCAAAACACAGTGGAAAAATTGTTGAACCAATCAGTTTAACCAGTCAGGCAAATGTTCGTCAATGGAGCGATATAAACCAAATGAAAGGACAATGGAAACTCATGCCGGTTCCTGCACTGGTGAACGGAACAGGTACAGGGTTGGATGCTCAATACTTCAATGGCCAGAACTTCGAAACTTCCCGGTATTCAACAATAGATACGACCATAAATTTCAATTGGGGAGCATTAGCGCCCTATTCAAAGACTAATACCGATAATTTTTCGGCAAGATGGGAAGGACAAATCCTCTCCCGTTTTTCCGGAACTTATACATTTTATATCAATAGTGACAATGGAAGACGTCTTTGGATCAACGACCAATTAATCATAGACCAGTGGATCAGTGATTATGGCACAGAGTATTCAGGGAGCATTAATTTATTGGCTAATCAGAAATACAAAATAAAATTAGAATATTTCGAAGATGCCGGAGGTGCAAATTGTAAACTTGAGTGGATGCATAATACCCAACCACGCGAAGTAGTTCCTAAAAGTCAATTATTCCCGCTTAGTACTGCCATTGCCGAAAACAAAGATATTTCTTCGAATATCCGGATTTATCCGAATCCGGTAACAAATCAAATCCTGCATATTGAATTGACCGGTCTCACAGATAACGATCCGCTCTCGATAACGGTCTATGATATGGTTGGTAATTCTTTGCTGCAAGAATCATTAACTACTTCGGGAAATATCAGTTTAAAAGGAATTCCTGCCGGAATGTATATTGTTTCCATGCGAAACAAAAAATTAACCGAAAATAAAAGAATTGTAATACAATAGTCCCTCAAGAAATAAAAAAACCCAATAATATCAGCCTGAATACAAGTTGTAATCAGCATTATACCGCCCCAGGCCCGACCTTACCCAAACCCGCTCAGACCTCACCCCAATCCAAATGGAGAGAGAGAAAGAGGGATGAAAAGAGTTGTTTCAGGATCATCTGAGATTTTTAGAAGATGTTAGGTACAATAAAAAAACTTTGAATTACAAAGATAACGACTTTAAAAGTCGTATTTGGTAATCATCGACATGTGTGATCGTTAGTTCGAAGCATATGGAGATACCGTTTAGATATATATTCTTAGAATGAACAATTACAAACTTGACACCAAGCCGCATTATCAAATATTAGATGGACTTCGGGGTGTAGCAGCTATTATCGTAGTATTCTTTCACCTTGCCGAGCCGCTTGCCGGCAGCCGCTTTGAAAATGTAATAAACCATGGTTACCTGGCAGTTGATTTTTTCTATCTCCTGTCCGGCTTTGTAATTGGTTATGCGTACGACGACAGATGGGGCAAATTAACTATCGGCGGCTTTCTTCGGCGCCGGTTTGTGCGGTTGCAACCACTCATTGTATTGGGCATGACGCTCGGTGCCATAGGCTTTTACTTTACCGACTCAACGATATGGCCGCTTATTCATACTGTTCCTGTATGGAAGCTAATTGTCGTTATGCTGATAGGATATACGATTTTACCCATTCCACTTTCTATGGATATACGTGGCTGGCAAGAAATGCATCCGCTCAACAGTGTTGGTTGGTCATTATTTTTCGAGTATATAGCTAATATTCTTTACGCGCTGGGTATACGGAAATTATCGAATAAGGCATTGGCTGGTTTTGTAGTACTGGCAGGTGCATTGCTTTTGCATTTTGCCGTTACGAACCCGAATGGGGACGTTGCCGGTGGCTGGACACTAAATGCTTCACACATGCGCATTGGGATAACGCGTACCTTATTCCCGTTTTTTGCCGGGTTGCTTTTATCGCGGGTAGTGCGGCCTGTCTACATCAAAAATGCTTTCTTCTGGTGTAGCCTGCTGGTTGCGGCTGTTTTACTTATGCCAAGAATAGGCGGAGCAGAACATCTTTGGATGAACGGTTTGTACGAAGCTTTTTGCATCATCGTTGTCTTTCCATTAATTGTATATATCGGTGCCGGTGGTGTGGCGTCTAATCAGACAGAAGATAAAATTTGTAAGTTCCTTGGCAATATTTCTTATCCTTTATATATGACACATTATGTGCTTGTTTATTTTTACGTGGCATGGGTAAGTAATCACAGCGGTATTACATTATGGGAGGCTTTACCAAATGCAATGCTCACATTTTCAGGAGCTATCGTGTTGGCTTATGTAAGTTTAATGTTGTACGATGTACCGGTAAGAGCCTGGTTGCAAAAAAAGTTGAAGTAGCGAAAAGGAAAGTATATTATTTACTTTTCCCCAGTTTTTCTTCGGAGTGTTGGTATAGTTGTGAGTTAAATGAATTCGGAGCATCATTATATTTCGACTTCATTCACCGCTACATCTCAGCCTCAGAACATTGCGGCGAAGAAGGACTACGCTTAATACAGAATTGTAAGAATATTTGTTTATTGCATACTAAAAACCCTTTGTGGGATCTAAAGATTAAATTTATTTACTTAGGATTATCAATATTTTTTATTTACTTCGTCTTAAAGCTTCCATTTGGACGTTTTGGGATCTTAAAAATCACAAATGAAACTACATATTATCACTATTAGCATTGCAATTTTATTGCTTCTACCCATTTCTTTAATGGCTCAATGGACACCAAAGCTAACTCCGATCAAAACACAATGGGGCAAAACGGTGGATCTGAATAATCCGTTGCCCGAATATCCCAGACCACAAATGGTACGACCTGATTGGATGAACTTAAATGGCTACTGGGAATTCAAAAGAGGTGTAAGTACCGATACAGTACCATACAATCAAACACTGGCCGGTAAAATTGTGGTACCATTTGCAGTTGAAGCATCGCTTTCGGGCGTTGTAAGGCATTACGACAGACTTTGGTATCGTAAAATGTTTACAGTTCCGGTTGATTGGACCGGCAAACGCATCGTGCTTCATTTTGGCGCGGTAGACTGGGAATCGGAAGTGTTTATCAATGGAACAAGCATGGGCATTCACAAAGGTGGATATGATGCATTCAGTTACGACATTACCGCTCAACTGAAAGGATCCGGACCACAGGAAGTGATCGTAAGGGTTTACGATCCCACCCGGGATTACGGTCAACCACGTGGTAAACAAACAACGGCTCCAAGTGGCGCGATGTACACCTGCGTAACCGGCATTTGGCAGACCGTGTGGCTGGAACCGGTGGCAGACAAGAGCATTAGCAGTCTGAAACTTATTCCTGACATTGACAAAGGATTACTTGCAGTAACCGTCAATACAACCGATTCAACCGGACTGACAGTAACCGTTACCGCCAAAGATGGTGAGACGATTGTTGGAACTGTAACTTCAAAATTAAATTCTCCATTCACGATTCCAATTCCTTCCGCCAAGCTCTGGTCTCCCGAAAGTCCCTTTCTGTATGATCTTACAGTTGTTGTGAAGAATGGTTCAGTTACCGTAGACTCCGTTTCCAGTTACTTTGGCATGCGCAAGATATCCCGAAAAACAGTTGGTACAGTCACAAAATTATTGTTGAACAACAAATTTGTTTTTCAAATGGGACCGCTCGATCAGGGTTACTGGCCCGAAGGAATTTACACGGCGCCTTCGGATGCTGCGCTTAAATTCGATATAGAAGCAACAAAAGCCCTGGGCTTTAATATGACGCGTAAACACATCAAAGTGGAACCGCAACGTTGGTATTATTGGGCTGATAAATTGGGACTTTTAGTCTGGCAGGATATGCCTTCGTCCAATTCCTACGACACACCTACGGGCGTTACCACCGATCAGGTGGCGCATGAGCTGGAAATGAAACGCATGATTAACGACCACATCAATAGTCCTTCTATTATCATGTGGGTCATGTTCAACGAAGGTTGCGGGCAGTTTGACACCAAAGGGCGTGTTGATCTGGCCAGACAACTCGATCCATCACGTTTGGTCAATCAGGGTAGTGGCGGTGGAGTTGCCACACCGGTCAGTGCCGGCGATGTAATTGATGCCCACCGCTATCCGGCACCTTTGTGCGAATACAAACCAAATCAGGCTTCGGTGAGTGGTGAGTATGGCGGTGTATTTTATAATGTACCCAATCATCAATGGGGTTCGCCGGGCTCTAATTCAGACCATGCCTACAGTGCTGTCGAACTGGTGAATATGTATTCAAGTTTAGCCGACCAGGTAACTTATTATAAAACATTTAACAATCTGAGTGCTGCTATTTACACACAGATAACGGATGTTGAAACTGAAATAAACGGACTCCTGACCTACGATCGCATTCCAAAAGATGACATGAATCTTTTTAAAGCGATTAATGAAAGGATCATCAATGAGAATATAATTTCCTATGTTGATGTTGTTCCTACTTCACAAAAAAAAGGACAAATCTGGCATTACACCACCACACAACCGGGTACTACCTGGACACAGAATTCCTTTGATGACAGTAGCTGGAAAACAGGATCCGGTGGTTTTGGGACTTCGGGTACGCCCGGTTCTGTCATTCGTACCACCTGGAATAGCTCCGATATATGGATGCGTCAAAAATTCACGCTGACTGATGTAAACAGAGATGAACTGCCGAAACTGGCATTAAACCTTCACCACGATGATAATTGCGATGTGTATATTAATGGCGTTCTTGCCGGTAGTTTCAATGACTATATCGCAAATTACGAAATTAATTATATCAAAAAAGAAGCCCGCAATGTATTGATAATTAACGGAACGAATACCCTTTCCATTCATTGTTATCAAAAAGGAGGCGGACAGTATATTGACGCCGGAATAGTAAAATTGATTAACTCAAACGATACCACTTTAGCTTATAGTCCTGGCCCTGCAAAGTATTTAACCAACGTCGGTACCGATACCATTCTATCGTGGCGTCCCGGCAATCTGGCCACATCACACAAAGTATATTTCGGAACTACTGCTACCCTATCGGAAGCGGATTTAGTAAGTACTCAGGCTGATTCCACCTGGTCGGCTACCGGTTTGAAGCTTGCCACGACATACTTCTGGAGAGTAGATGAAGTCTGCAATGACAGGGTAAAAACAGGATACCTTTGGAGTTTCAGTACCAAAACGGATACAGGGATTTCGGAATCAACCGTTGGGTTGCCGAAGATTTACCCAAATCCCCTGGGAAAAGGAAAGCAACTTATTGTTGATCTTGGTTCAAATTGCGTGGAGTGTAAAGATATTGGGGTCTGGTCTGTCAACGGAACTCAACTATTTAGTCAATCCACCAACGGAAAGCAAAAAGTATATTTAAATCTGCATGCTCAACAGTTATCATCCGGGATTTATTTTATCAGAACAGAAATGAACGGACGCTTTGGGGCACCTGTAAAATTGGTTATTGAGAATTGATTTTATTGCAGTTACAATAATGACTTTACATTTAGTGACAGGTTCATTATCGTAATTGAAATGGATTCAGTCCCTGAAACCGTAAATAAAAAAACTGACGGGAACGCGAACGCCTCTGACGGGAACGCGAACGCCTCTGACGAGAACGCGAACGCCTCTGACGGGAACGCGAACGCCTCTGACGGGAACGCGAACGCTTCTGACGGGAACGCGAACGCCTCTGACGGGAACGCGAACGCCTCTGACGGGAACGCGAACGCTTCTGACGGGAACGCGAACGCTTCTGACGAGCGCGCGAACGCCTCTGACGGTCCAAATTAACACTATATTTCCATTTTATAAAAACCGATGAGAGCGAATTAACACAATATTTCCTTTTTATAAAAACTGACGGGAGCGAATTAACACGAAGATCCCGTCAGTAATGAAAACATTATATCGGTTTAATTTTATGCAAACATCAAGTCGCTTATGGGGAGCGTACAATAATCTGTTCTTTTTTATAAAGTACAACATTAAATTGTAGGTATTATTGATATCTAATAACTCAAATAAATAAAAAATCAATGAGAGTATTTTCATTATTCAGCATCATGTTATGTTTCTTTTTATCCGGTATAACAGCGCAGTCATCCATAAAAAGGATAGCAGGAAGCCCTTATCCGTATTCAACTTCACCGGATATGCTTTATATTACCTCTGAAACTTACTCATATTCTGAGCGGATAGCTTTGCAATCGTTGCAAGGGATTATTGCCAAAACCAAACCCGAGATTTTACGGGATATGTACGGTGACAAGGCTTTGGTTGTGAAACAGGGAATTAAAGTTGATAATACCTATTATACGAATTTTCCAGGCTTGTTAACCCATTTTGCAGGCAGACTGACAGGCTATATTCTGTGTGATGCCAAACAAAATTCCACAAATGTGGCCTTTTCCTTATCCGGCATTTTGAATGCAGTAGCCATTCCTGCCGATATAGAACAAACTGCAATTAATGCAGGTTTAACCCTGCTTCAGGATGTCAGGGGAAAAGATGAAACCTGGTTGTTCACAAACTATGGAACGCAATTCAGCAAACAAATTGCTTCCTATCAGAATGTATCCGACGATCGAGGTCTTTATTTGGGCGATTACAGTGCATTTACCGGCGCCATACAATTCTGGAGCTCCACGCCTGTCAGCACGCTGGCCAATAATGTATTTAACAGAATGAGTCCCAATGCAGCCATTATGGGTTGGGGACCAGGAGAAGATAATACAGTTGCAGCTTTGTCGAAAAAATCGTTGATGATACATGCCGCCGATTTTGCACCCAATCTTTCGGCATTAACAAATATAGAAGTCGGTCCGATTCAACAAAAAGAGCTGGTAGTACCTTACAAAGTGGTGCCCAATGTACACACCGTTTGTTTTGTAATGTCGGATGGTGACAACATTCAATGGTTATTGGGTGCCTCGGACGATACCAAAACCTGGGCAAGTCCCAACCGTGCAAAAGTAAACTTAGGCTGGACCATCTCACCGGCTTTGGTCGAACTTGCTCCTCCCATGTATAAAAAATACGTTGATAATTCCCCTTCAACTTCCGACGGGAGAAGCACCCTGATTGCAGCACCTTCAGGACGTGGTTATTTCAACCCTGGACTTTTCCCGAATCTTTCGGCAGAGTGTAATCTGTTGAATCAATACATGAAAAAAGGTGATCTGCACATAGCCAATGTGATTGATGTTGATAACAGCCCGAGAAATCTGGAACCTTATCTTCGTCAGGATAATATCGATGCCCTGTTTTATTACAACTATTCGGATTATTCAGGATTAAACGGTCAAATCTCGTGGTATAAAGATAAACCATCCATTGGTGGAAGGTATAATCTGTGGCTGGGAACGTTGGGTCAGGCCACTGATAAAACACCAACAACATTGGCCGAAAAACTGAACGTTGCCTCTACAAACATCAATTCTTCAGCCGGCTACAGTCTTATTCCTGTAATTGTATGGAGTAGAAAAATCACCGACGTGTTGGAATGTATTGGTAAACTCGGTCCCAATGTTCGTGTTGTGACTCCGGATGAATTTGTATGGCTGATCCGTAAAAATATCAAGGGCATAGCATTGGGAACCGGAAACGGATTAAAAGGAGATTATTATACCGGAAGTAGTTTTGATTCTCTCAGGTTTTCACAAACCGACCGGACGATTGACTTTGACTGGGCAGCCGGATCACCCGATCTAACTGTTTTAGGAACCGATAACTTTTCGGTAGTCTGGACCGGACAAGTTCAACCGGTATATTCCGAAACTTATACTTTTTATGCAACAGCCGATGATGGCGTAAAGCTGACCATAGACGGCACCGTATTGTTTGACAATTTATCTGTAGTTGGTGCCGGCGCACAAAGTGGTACTATCGACCTGTTATCAGGTCAAAAATATGATATCAAACTTGAATACAGCGAGGCAACCGGAAATTCTGCCTGTCACATGGAATGGCAGAGCACCACGCAAATGCGTCAGACCGTCCCAAAATTACAATTATACACTGAGATGAGTCGACCTGCTGCTACTACCGGTATGGTCACTGCGTTTGCAGATTGTGCGTATGCCGGCTTTTCAGGAGGACTCAAGGCCGGAGATTACACGCTCTCTGATCTGAATGCCATCGGAATTTATGACAATGACATTGCGTCGCTGAAAGTCACCAACGGTTTTAAAGCTGTTCTATACGAAAATGATAATTTCGGTGGCGCCTCTTTCGAAGTGACTACCGATAGTAGCTGTTTGGGTGATTGGAGTGACAGGGTTTCTTCCCTGAAAATAACAACTATCGGGGAAACGAATCTGGAAGGAATTTATTTCTTAAAAAACCTGGCCAGTAATTTCTATATGGAAGTAGCCGGTGGCGTCAGTAGTATTGATGATGGTGTGAATATACAACAATATGCTGTCACACCGAATACCAATCAGCAGTTTCAATTTACGCATTTGGGAGATGGCACCTATAAAGTTCTGGCGGTCCACAGTAAAAAGTCAATAGATGTTTCAAATGGCAGTCAGGCAAATGGTGCCAATGTGCAGCAATGGACGTATTATGGTTTGCCAAGCCAGCAATTTATCGTTGTTCCGGCAGCAACTTCAGGATATTATAATCTGATTGCAAAACATAGTGGAAAAATTGTGGAGTCATTGGGTTTAACGGTGCAGGCTAATGTTCGTCAGTTGAGCAATTCAAATCAAACAAAGGGACAATGGAAACTTGTTCCGGTTCCTGAATTAGTAAATGGCACCGGTACCGGTTTAAATGCCCAATACTATACCGGCATGAACTTCGAATCACTCAGACGTACTACTATTGACTCAACGATTAATTTTAACTGGGCAGGAAATGCACCGAATGGCTATGTAGGTGCCGACAATTACTCGGTAAGATGGACCGGTCAAATTCAGCCACGTACTACCGGGACTTATACCTTTTTTATGAATAGTGATAACGGCAGACGACTGTGGATCAATGATCAGCTGATTATTGACAAATGGATCAGTGACTATGGAATTGAGTATTCAGGAACCATTTCTTTAGCAGCTAATCAACGATATAATATTAAAGTTGAATATTTTGAAGACATGGGCGGGGCAAGTTGTATGCTGGAATGGATGAGTTCTGTACAACCCAGAGAAGTAGTACCTAAAAGTCAGCTATATACTACCATTAGTGCAATTGATGAAGATCAGTTTGAAGCCACGCATATAAATATTTTTCCTATGCCAATTACCAATAAATCAATGAATATTCAGTTATCCGGTTTCGAGAATAACGAGAACACATTTCTTATTATGTACGATCTTGTTGGTAAAGCAGTGTTACAAACAAAAATGGACGGAAATGGAAAAGTTGATTTAAAAACTATTTCTTCGGGAACCTATATAGTATCAGTACACAACGATGGCCATATTATCAACAAGCGCGTAGTAGTGTTATAATCATTTTTTTACTCCTAATTGAATAGAATTGAATATCAGAAAGTCTCAACTATTTCTGTTTTTGAAACTAAGTTTATTTAAACTACAAATTATGAAAAAACTTCAAATGAAATTACAGCCAGCAAAATTACTGCTACTTTTACTTTTTATCATTGCCAACAATAGCTTTGCACAAAAAGCCGGGAATCCTGTATTTAAGGGTTGGTATGCTGATCCTGAAGGAGTAATCTTCAACAATCAATACTGGATATATCCCACTTTTTCGGCTCCATACGAGAAACAAGTTTTCATGGATGCATTCTCATCGCCCGATCTGGTCAACTGGACAAAACACAGTCATGTAATTGATACCTTGCAGGTAAAGTGGGCTAAGCAAGCCATGTGGGCACCGGCAATTATAAAAAAAGACAATAAGTTTTTCCTGTTCTTCAGTGCCAACGACATCCAAAACAATAATTCGATTGGTGGCATCGGTGTTGCCGTTTCGGATAAACCGGAAGGTCCTTTTAAAGATTACCTGGGAAAACCGTTGTTGGATAAATTTCATAACGGTGCACAACCCATCGATCAGTTTGTATTTCAGGATGTCGATGGTCAGTATTATATGATTTACGGCGGATGGCGGCATTGTAATATTGTAAAATTAAAAAGCAATTTCAAGGGCTTTACTCCTTTTGCCGATGGAACTACTTTCAAAGAAATTACGCCCGATAGTTATGTTGAAGGACCGGTCATGTTTCGCCGCAACAATAAATATTACTTTATGTGGTCCGAAGGTGGCTGGACCGGACCGGACTACAGGGTTGCCTATGCCATTGGGGACTCTCCTTTCGGCCCGTTCAAACGAATTGGACTGGTACTCCAACAGAATGCTGCCATCGCAACAGGTGCAGGACATCACTCGGTCATCAATGTACCCGGAACCGATACCTGGTATATCGTTTATCACCGCCGGCCATTGAGTGAAACGGACGGAAATTCAAGGGAGACCTGCATTGATAAAATGGAGTTTGATGCCGATGGAAATATTAAACCGGTGGTGATGACATTCGAAGGGGTTAGTCCGAAACTTTTAAAGTGAACTGTAAGTCGATCGTCAAAATATAAATGATAGGTATTTGTGCATTATCCAAACAGGTTAATTGTTTGATATATAACATACAATAAAAGTAAAACGGCTCATGTTTGGATTAAGTTATAATATAGATCTTGCTTTACGCTGAGTTTTCAATTGACTCTTGCTTTTGAATTGACTCCAGCTTTAGATGGAGTGAGGGAGAAAAAAAGGATGATGTTGATCGGCTTTAGCCAAATTGATTCTTATTTAAAACATGATAGTCAAATATTTACATTTGGCTAAAGCCAATAATCTGATTTGAATTTTCTATCCTCCAGCTAAAGCTGGAGGCAATTCAATTAAAGCATAGAACAAATAGGATAAGTATTCAAGATTTATACTGTAAATATACCAAAAGAGTGGATTATTAGCTATAGAGTAAAAGTTCTTATTCTAAAAAACAATAGTATTGTTATTGGATTAATACTTCTATATCTATAAATGAAAATAAATCAAATCATCATATGAAATTACTAACTGCATTCAATAATTGCCGTTACCTGTTTATTTTTCTGCTTCTGACTTTAATGACAAGTGTGGATGCTAAAAAATCGAACAGTGCATTGGTGAATCTGTTTATCGGAACTTCCGGTGACAACGGACAGGTAGATCCGGGTGCAACGGTGCCTTTTGGTATGGTGCGCGTTTGCCCGGACTCGGATCCGCGGAGTCATGCGGGTTACGACTACAGTGTCGACCGGATATCGGGCATTTCGGTGAACCGCTTGTCGGGAGTTGGCTGTAGCGGTGCCGGTGGCAATTTCAGTATTAAACCTGCAGCGCAAAATTTCGATTTAAAAATTTTAAAACAAACAGAAAAGGCAGCACCGGGATATTACGAAACAATGTTCAATAATGGTGTAAAAGCAGAATTAACAGCGACAAACAATGTTGCAGTTGGACGCTATACTTTTCCAAAAGAACTGGAGGTTTTTCTGATATTTAATCCGGGTTCGTCATTCGAACGGGTGATTGAAGAAAAACATCAACTTGTTTCCGACACAGAATTAGAAGGATATGTGCTGTCTGCAAATGTTTGCGGGCGTGGGCAGTATAAATTGTACTTCAACCTGAAAACAGACCAACCCTTTAAAGTTGTTAATGATGCTGACCGGAAAATGGCACTTTCGTTTGGAAAAAGTGATGCAAAACCGGTGGAATTCCGGATAGCAGTTTCGTCGGTCAGCATCACTGCAGCAGCCAAAGAAAACCAACTAACCAGTTCTAAGAGTTTTAGAGAAATTAAATCAACCGCTGCAAAATTGTGGGAGAAAAAGCTCTCAAAAATCAGGGTAGAAGGCGGTTCCATGGATGACCGGGCGATTTTCTACACATCACTTTATCGCGTTTATCTGAGTCCTGCCCTTGTGACCTCCTCCGATGGACAATATCCGGGAACGGATGGGAAAATACACAAGGCTGCCGGTTTTGAATATTACAGTTCCTGGTCTTTGTGGGATTCGTACCGGACCAAGTTTCCTTTGCTTGTGCTGATGGAACCTGATGCCATGAGCGATATGTCACAGTCATTGGTGAGGCTGTATCAGACCGGCAAAGTGAACTGGTCAACCGAATCGGAAGCAACACCGTCGGTACGCACCGAACATGCCGTTATTCTATTGCTCGATGCTTACCGCAAAGGAATTAAAGGCATCGATTTTCGTGTCTGTTATCCGCAATTATGCTGGGAAGCTTCTGAACTTCCAATGAATTCGCCCGACCAAAAACTTGAATCGTCGACCGATTTATGGGCATTGGCACAGATTGCAGACCTCATTGGAGAAAAACAGGATGCCCAAAAATACCAAACACAATCGGAGAAACTTTTTTCAGAAACCTGGCAACAGGAGTTTATGAAAATCGATGCAACATTCACAAAAATGGGTGGCAACGGATTGTATCAGGGCACGCGCTGGCAGTACCGGTGGGCTGTGCCGCAATATCTTGATAAAATGAAAACCTGGTGCAGCACTGATACATTGAGAAAGCAGTTGGATTATTTTTTTGACAACCATTTTTTCAATCAGGGCAATGAACCCGATATCCATGTGCCGTTTCTGTTCAACCAATTGGGTGCACCCGACAAAACCCGGCAAATAGTACATGCACTGTTGACCAAAGAGATCATTCACAAATACGGTGGAAATGCCGAATTCAAAACAGCTTACATGGGCCGCGCGTTCAAGAACGCACCCGAAGGTTATATGCCCGAAATGGATGAGGATGATGGCACCATGGGCGCCTGGTATGTTTTTAGCGCCATGGGACTTTATCCTTTGATAGTAGGTGAACCGGTTTACGAGATCACTTCTCCCCTCTTCGATCGCGTTACAATTAAACCGGAGCATGGAAAATCATTTACCATTAAAACCAGAAACAGAAAATCCACATCAGACCCTGTGAAAGAAGTGCTGTTAAATGGTCAAAAATATGGTTTGTGGCAATTACCGCATGAGAAAGTAATGGAAGGTGGTGTGCTTGAGTTTATTTATTAAGTTTTTTATTTGAAATGAATTGAGAATCCGGATATCAATAAAATAGAATCTAAATGTTTTCAAATCTGAAGGATTAAAATGTGAATAGCCTCGACCTGAGACCCATGGATAAATCGTTATGAAATTTTAATAAAACTCCGAATGGGGTTGAATATCAGAAACTGATATTCATCCCTACATTTTTCACATTGCAATTTACATTCAATTGCTTTGGAATTTCAAATCTGGATATTCTCATTTAAAACTTTTTGTAAGTGTTTCCCTATAAAATGCTGTATTTTCAATTAAACAAGTTCATTTTTACCTCTTTGATCAATTTGTGTTGTAAATGTTTTAATTAGCTTTATCAAAAAAAAAATCTGTATGCAGCCGGTGAAAGCATGCATACAGATTCTCTGCAATATGAAGGTCTGCGAATTACAAAACCGAAACCTTAACTGTTTGCGTAGTGTTGTTTTGTGAAAGTTTCACAAGGTAAACACCCTGATTCAGATTCATTGGCAACATGATTTTAGATCCTGCAACACAGAATCCTTTGTATAATGATTGTCCGCTCAATGAAATCAGCGATACATCCACTTTTTGTAGTCCGTTGTTCTGAACTTCAATCATTTTATTAATAGTTTTCACATCAACAGTCGAAGTCAGCAGGTTTTCAACCTTGGTAGTGATTGAAATATTTGTAGTAATAAAAGCACTGCCAACATTTGCCTGATCCACCGCCTGTACACCAACTGAATATTCACCAACCGGCAAATCGAGTGTAATTTGATTTGTATTCAACAATATTGGGGAACCTGTTTTCAGGCGACCGGTTACTAAACTTGCAGGTGAATAGGTAAATACTTTTCCTGTTTCATTCAAAATATAGATATTATAACGAATCGCATTCTGCGGGGTAATATCGTCGGTTGATATATCCCAGGCGATAAGATACTTGCCACTAACTTTGGTTGCTGATAAATTAGCAGGAACAGCAGGAGCCAGATTGGCTACAGCAATTGTGTTTTTCACAAAAGAACTGGCCCAACCACCATCAATAACGGCATTATCCGGGAAAGTATAACCATCACGATAACCAAAAGCAAAATAATCCAGTTTATTATCGTTATTAAAATCGGCTAAATCCAGCGACCCATTTCTGGCACGACCCACATTTTGAGGGATATCCATGGTAAATGTATTATCTCCGTTGTTATAATAAACCGCAGTATTACCGTTACCCATGTTCATTTGCATCATATCGGTTTTACCATCATTATTTACATCACCTTGTGCAACTTCCAGATATTGTTTTCCGCTCGGCAAATTAGTTCCGGTTGCCATGGTGAAAGTTCCGTCCTGATTGTTCAGGTACAGATTACCCGGCCAAATCCAGTTAGAACCATCATGACCTACACCGGCAACAAATATATCCAACCAGCCGTCGTTGTTCAAATCTACCAAAACTGATTCACCAGCCTCAATACCAGGCAATGCAACGATTGATTTCACAAAGGTACCGTTGCCTTGGTTGATATATAAATTGGTTGCAAAGTTACCGCTTACGGAATAACCCGAGCAAATCATATCTGCATATCCATCGTGATTTACATCACCAGTATGTATCGATCCGCCTGTCATTCCCTCAAAATCGGCTGTTCCACCTACGGGTGTTGTTTGTTTTACAAAAATACCTGCCACGTTTTTGTATAATATGACAACACGTGTGTTCAAAGACTCGCACCATCCTTCTGTAAATAAATCGACCCAACCATCGTTGTTGATATCTACGGCAGACAGATTTCTGCGTGAATTACTATCTCCACCGGTGCGGATACCAACAAGACTGTTGCTGGTATCGAGAATTAAGTTATAATCAGGAGCTCCAGAGTTTTTGTACAGGTTAGTCTGAAGCGCAGAATTTTTTCCTACCACCAACAGATCAAGATGACCATCATTGTTGTAATCCAGAAAAACACCCGATGCTTCATACATGTTGGCTGTTACGGGCAATTTTGTGGAAGCTACATTTGTAAAAGTTTCATCTCCGTTGTTTTGAAACAAGGAAAATGCGTCATTGCTGATCTGAAATAAATCCAGATACCCGTCGTTGTTAAAATCACCCCAGGCTACTTCACCTTTTTCATATCCCGAACCACTTCCAAGCGCAGTCCAGCTGGCCGGAGACGTTGCATTTACACTAACTGCGGCAAATAATGCCAGAGCAAAAATTGTAATTTTCGTTTTCATAAAATTTTAATTTAATTGATTAATAATTATTTGTATTTGATTTAAAAAGATATTTTTTGTTTATTCATTCCAATGATCCGTTCGGAAGGGAGAAGCAGGAAGATTTTCCATATTGCATAAGTTGCAATCCGGATTATCGGCCCAACCGTAGCGTACTGCCACAGGGAACTCAACTTCAGGACAGGACACAATGACTTTATCACCTTCGGTCACTGCATTGGCCCAATAGAATTTTTTATCGACACCGGCCAGGGTAAATCCAGTCAGGGCTTTCCCATCTGTCGCTTTTAAACCTCCACCCACAGCAGAGAAAGTGAGCATCATTTTTGAACCGGCTGTCACAAAGGAAGCCAATTCTGGTCCGCCGGAAATTATTTTCTGACCGTAAGTATCTGCTGCAGCCAGTAAGGCCAGCCGGCGTCCTACTTCCTGCTTGTTTTTCGGATGTATATTTTCACCTTCGCCAATATCGATGGTAACTGCCATTCCGGTGTTGTCAAGCGTTAAGGTCTGTTGCTGTGCTTCGCGCAATTCGGCCCATTGCGAACTTACCGGCTTTTCATTTCTTTTCATGTAATTAGCCAGCTGAACAAAATAAAAGGGGAAATCAGTATGCCACTGTTGGCGCCAGTCGTGAATCATCAGCGGGAACAACAGCGAATATTGTCTGGTGCGATCCACATTTGCCTCACCCTGATACCAGATGGCACCCCGGATGGCATAAGGAACCAGCGGATTGATCATGGCATTGAAAAGCGTGGTCGGCTGAACCTGATTGGTCATAATTTTAGGCATTACAAGTTCCTTCATATTAAAGCCAATATTAAATTTCCAGTCCCCTGATAATTCAAGCTTATCTTCTCCGAATGCGATGAATACATTTTTTGAATCGCCATAAAATCCACCTTCACCTCCTGAGTCAAAAACACGAACAGTAATTACATTTCTTCCTGTTTTCACGAGTTTTCCCGGTATTATATAGTTGCGATTCTGGTTATACCCCTCAGTACTTCCGACTACCTGACCATTGAAAAATGTAATTTCACTATCGTCAACTGTTCCTAAATTGAGAACGAGATCTTTTCCGGTGAACCTGGATGATAAATCAATGGTTTTCCGAAGCCATACAGCTCCATCAAAGTCTTTCAGCATTTGTTGTTCCCATAGTTGTGGAACGAACATTGATTTCCAGTTTGTATCATCAAAATCAGGATTTGCCCAAACGGCAGTGGTTTTCTCATATCCACGGTCTTTGGAAAGAAGTTGCGCTTTCCATTCATTTTGCTGATGGTCAATATATTTTTTTTGTTCTACTAAATCTGTTGGGATTTTTTTTAGCTCGGCAATATATTCAGCATAATCGGGCAACAATCCGAGCGATTTTTCACTGGTCCAGGCCTCAGCCGGAGTTCCGCCCCACGAAGTATGTATCAGCCCGATGGCAATGCCGTTCAAGCTTTCGCTCAGACTCTTTGCAAAGAAATAGGCTGTGGCGGAGAATTCAGGAACAGACTGCGGACTGCAAACAAGCCATGAACCACCCATCACTTTGAGACCGGTCACCGGACTTAAAGCTGTGGCCTTTTCCACCTGGAACAAACGGATATTCGGATAATTGGCTGAAGCAATTTCATTTTCATAATTGTCAACCTGCCCCCAACCGGCGACGGGCATTTCCATATTGGACTGTCCGGAGCATAACCACACTTCACCAATCATAAGGTTGTTGAAGGTAAGGGTTTCTTCGGCCGCCACAGTTAGTTTGAAAGGACCACCTGCTGCAGGTGTTTCCACTTTCAGACTCCATTTTCCGCTCTGATCCGAAACGGTCTCGTAGGTTTTATTATTCCAGCTTGTTATAACTTTGACTTTTCTGTTGGCATTACAGATGCCCCAGACGGGTGCCTGCGTTTTTTGCTGAAGCACCATATTGTCGGAGAACAACACCGGCATAATTACTTTTGCTGACACCGTGTTATTGATTTGTAAACCAATAAGAATAAACAGAAGGTATAGAATTTTGAAATTGAGTTTCATAGTTTGATTTGATTTTGGTATTTATTTCCCTCCAGTTACCGGAGGCCTGTCTTCCGGGCGAATGCCCCTTTTCATTGATGGTTTCGTTCCCATTTTAAATGCAAGAATTCCGCCCTCCAGCAATTGTTTATGATAAATATAATTGTTTGTAAATATTTTGCCGTTCAAGGTGGCAGATTGAATATAGATATTCTTTTCCGATACATTTTCAGCTTTTACCGTAAACGTTTTTCCGCCCGGCAAGCCGATTTCGGCACTTTTAAATAATGGCGAACCGATAGCGTACATGCCATTGGCGGGATTGACCGGATAAAACCCAAGTGCACTGAAAACATACCAGGCCGACATCTCTCCGCAATCTTCGTTTCCTGCATAGCCCGAAGAACTGGTATTGTACATCTCATTTATGATTTTCGTTACATAAAACTGGGTTTTCCAGGGTTGCCCTGAATAATTGTACAAATAAGCCACATGATGACTCGGTTCGTTACCATGCGCATACTGACCGACAAAACCGGATGCATTGTCATTTTTCTCCGTATCATTGTTCCACAGGGTAAAGAAAGTATCCAGTTTGTTATTAAATGACTGATCGCCACCCGTCAACTGAATCAAAGCGGGAATATTCTGCGGAACGTACCAGTAATACTGCCAGGCATTGCCTTCGGTAAATGGGTTTCCACCGTTTGCACCATATTTGAGCGGATTAAATGGTTCCATCCAGTTTCCTTTATCATCTTTCGACTGAAAGAATCCGGTCTTTTCGTTATACAGATTTTTGTAAAACTCCGATCTTTTCAGGAAGTACGCATAATCGGACTTTTCGTCCAGCTTTTTTGCCAGTTGAGCCACACACCAGTCATCATAAGCCATCTCGAGGGTAATGGAAACCGATTGCGACTGAATATTCTCGGGCATATATCCATATTTATTCCAGACTTCGTAGGGCGAATTGATATGCGAAACGGTAGCCGATGCACGCACGGCAGCATAAGCCCTGCGGATATCTATTCCGGGTATTCCCTTCATCATGGCATCCACAATGACCGGAATGGAGTGATTGCCAATCATGCAGTAATTATCCTGACCCCACAATTGCCAGATGGGCAAATAACCGGCAGCTTCATAATGCCTGATCAGTGAATTCACAAGGTCAGTAGTCCGTTCCGGTTGCAGCAGGGTATAAAGCGGATGAGCAGCACGGTAGGTGTCCCACAAAGAGAATGTTGTATACTGCGTTTCGCCGGTATTCAATTTTTGGGTGGAGAAATCCGCAGCCATATATTCACCGTTCGAATCGGAGAATGTATTCGGCTGGATAAAGGAGTGATAAAGCGCCGTATAGAATATCTCCTTTTGTTTTGAAGTTCCATCAACTTTGACCTTACTCAGTTCAGTCTCCCATAGTTTTTCGGACTGTGCCACTACCCCATCGAAATTCCAGTCCGGAATTTCCGACAGCAGATTTTGTTTTGCATTGGCAATACTCACACCCGAGATGCCCACTTTCACCAACAGCGGTGATTTACCGGTGGTATCAAAATCGAATATTGCTTTCAGGTTTTTTCCATCTACAAGCCGGATACCGGAAAGTACTGTTGAACCGTTTATCATGATATTTCCGCTAACCGGTTTCGAAAAGCGAACATAAAAGTAAACTTTCCGTAACTTTGCCCAACCCGTTATGACGCGGTAACCTTCCACAGTACAGGAATCGGTCATCCGGATTTGTGAATTGACAATCTGCGAGGACCAACTATTTTTGTTCATCGAATGGTTCAGGTCGATCAGTACATGTCCCGGCATTCCTTCCGGAAAAGTATAGCGTTGAAATCCGGCACGCGTTGATGCAGTCAGTTCGGCATTCACGCCGGAGCTATTCAGGAAAACCTGATAATAACCGGGATGTGCACTTTCGTTGCTGTGCGAGAACGATGCGTAAAGTCCTTTATCGGTTTGCAAAGCATCTGTAGCCGTTTTGTTTTCACCCGTAAAAGGAAGAAACAACACATCAAACAATTCGGCCACGCCCGTGCCACTCAAATGCGTGTGGCTGAATCCGTAGACAATCGAATCGTTGTAATCGTAGCCTGAAGCCTGAGCCCAGTCGGGAGCATTTTTGGTATCGGGGCTCAATTGGACCATTCCAAACGGTACCGTTGCACCGGGAAAATTATTCCCCGACAAGCCTGAAGCGACAGCTCCGGTACCAATAAACGGATTTACAAAGGAGGTCAGTCTGTTATTCGCAGCAGATGCAAGCTGCCACGCGAACAACAAAAAACCAATAGATAAATAATATTTAAATTTCATTTCAACCACTTTATCTTAATATAAAATTAGTATTTCAAATCCATAACATCATCCTTGTTCAATTGAAAACTAACGAACCCGTTAGCTGCCTGTTTGAGCATGATTTGTCTTCCGTTTTTGTAAAACTGAGGGATACGGCCATCTGCCTGCAGTTTGATTTTAAAACTTTGATTGCAGGTAGCTTTGATGGTTGCAGTTTCAATCTGCTTGTCCGTCCATTTCAGGTCAACAACGCCACCGCCCAGTACACACAAGCCTTTAAAATTCCCGGTTTTCCATTGGTCCGGCAAAGCAGGTAAAAATTCGATATACCCGTCCTGACTTTGGATAAGCATCTCGGCTATTCCGGTAGCACCGGCTTCATTTCCATCGAAAATAAAAATATCGTAAGGTGCACCGGCAATTCCTTTGGGTGAAATGGTCAGTAGATTTTCGCGGGTAAATTTGCTTAGAAGCAACACAACACTTTCGTAAGCTTTTACCGGATCTTTAAGTCGTGCATTGTAACAGATAATATTGGCACGGCTCCATTCTACATCTTCAAAGCCTTCGGCATTTAATCTGTTTTCAATGGTTTGATTGGCGGCTATTGCCAGTTCAGGCGTTTTCTCCTTACTGATCTGATTATACGGGTACAAGGCAATCAGATGACAGGTATGTCTGTGATTTGGATTTGCTTCATCATAGTCTTCCAGCCATTCCTGCACTCCACCGTTTTTCTTGCTGATTTGCAGGGGTGGAATTTTCGCCAGTGCTTTTTGAAGTGTGTCACAAAATTGTTTGTCTACATTGAGTACTTTTGCGGCCTGTATAACCGAACTAATTAATTCATAAGCCAACACACGGTCAGCTGTAGGCATCATCGAAAGTGACATGGCATCGCCTTTGTATTTGAATGCATTTTCGGGAGAAGTGGATGGGCCAGTAACCAGATAACCATTGTGAGGATCGACGGTCATATAATCGAGCAAAAATTTAGCATTCTCTTTCAGAATTGGATAAGCTTCGTTTTTCAGAAAATCTTTGTCGAGCGTATAGCTGTAGTGCGACCACAAGTGCAAACTGATCCAGGACGCAGCCATAGGGAATAATCCCCAACCAACATCCCAACCGGCGACTGTAGATCCCCAGACATTACACATGGTATTGGCAGCCCAACCCCGTGCTCCATATACGTTTTTTGCAGTTTTTTGTCCGTAAACCGAGAGATCTTTTAAGTAATTAAACAGCGGTTTATTACATTCGGCAAGATTGCCGTTATTGGCCAACCAGTAGTTTTGCTGGGTGTTTATGTCCAAATGATAATCACAGGTCCAGCCCATATTATTGGCCAGATTGTCGTTCCAAATACCCTGCAGATTAGCCGGAAGCGGTGAATTTTCCCTCGAGGAAGCAATCAGCAGGTAACGCGCGTATTGGTAAAACAACACATCCAATCCTACATCGTTTTTACCTTCTTTCACCAGTAACCATCGCAGGTCGGTAGGTAAATCGTCCGTATCGCTTTTTCCCAAAAACAATTCAACGCGGTTAAATAGTCTTTTATAATCGGTGATATGTCTTTGTTTCAATGCGACATAGTCTGTATTGAGGGCCTGTTGAACCGTATTGCGACAGATAGCCTGATAATCCGGAGATTTGAAGTTGGTCCGGACATCTATATAAAGATATACCGTGGTGGCGTTTTTGATGTTGAGTTGTTTGTTCTCAACAGAAACAGTTCCATCATCCGATTTTACAGTAATGTTACCCAGGAAAGCAACTCCGCCGGTTTCCGGTTTTTGGACAGACATGTCACCCGAAAACTCCAACACATTATCTTTCAGGCTTAGTTCTGCCTGACGGAGCAAATCGAGTGTTACAGAGAAATTCAGCGACGACTTTTTATCGGCTGATAATTTCAATACCAGCACGCCATCCGGATTGCTGCAAAAATACTCCCGCGTATACTTAACATTTCCTTTTTCATACGAAACAGAAGCAACTGCATCTTCAATATTCAGATTGCGCTCATAATTGCTTATCTTTCCTTCGGGATAGTCGAAATTCAGGTATAAATTCCCGATTGGAAGATGTGTACCGAATGAATGTGGTGTTCCGGCCATGAAATTTTGAGACATCTCATTTCCTTCCTTTAAATTCCCTTTAAAAAAGAGGTTTCTGATTTCCTGCAATTTTTGTTTACCGAGTGGTTTTTCCTGATTTACGTCAGGTTTTCCCGACCACATGGTTATTTCATTCAACGCGATTGTTTCTTTCTGTATGCCACCAAAAACCATGGCTCCCAACCTGCCGTTTCCAAGCGGCAGCGATTTCATCCATTCACTGGCCGGTTGATTGTACCAGAGTTTAAGCGGTTGTTGCGCTGCCTTCAACGATGGCAGAATTCCAATTATACTAATAATAAGGCAAATAAATACTTTTTTGTGTGTGTTCATGAAACTGACCTGGGTATTGTATGATTAATATTACTTTTTTATTGAATTACTTTTTTTCGGGTTGAATAAAAACCTGTTTACTTTTCGAACTTTATCAATTTTACATCTTTCGGCTGAATGGTTATTGCCGATTCAGTATTCACCTTTTCTCCACTCCACAATTCCCTGACTGATTTTATCTTTTTCAGATTGATTCCAATTCTTTTGCATGGTATATCTATTGTTAAAGGCGTTTCACTGTAATTGAAAACGGCAAAATACACATTGCCTTTTTTATCGGTGTGAATAAACTGATTCTCTGATTTTTCACCGTTACCTTCCAGCGGACGGAACGATTCACCCTGAGCCACTGCATTTACTTGAGCATTGGTGAGGAACTTCTTCGCTTTTTCTTTTCCTTCTTCCGAACCACCTGCACTGAAATCATCACCACCAATTAGTAATCCGGTGATGACAGCCGATGTTACCCTTGCCCTGTTTTCGCCTTCGGTAGCCTGTTGCAACACCACATGGTCGGCATCGTTAAACTGATACACGCGATCAATCCACCAACCATACGAAACGGCATTCAGAGTATATTCCGTATCTTTTATTTTGTTCCAGGCGTCGCAGGCAATCCGGCGGGATTGGGCATATTGGGCCGGGAAAACAGGTGAAATGGAGAGGTTGATAAACATATCGCCAAAATACTGATCCAACAGTTTCATCCCGTAATTGTAAGCCTGAATTCCTGTGGTAATCCTGGGATTGAACCAACGATCGGCTTCAAGGGCTCCGTGTGTCATAAAGTCCATTTTTACATATTCGAAACCGCAACGGTGAAACAGAGCGGAAGTTTTCTTCATTTGAGCTTCAATGGCCGGATGCGTTGGATCAATGGCATAAGCACCATCCAAATCCTGCGGTTTTCCGTTGGCATACAAGTAAATGTCTTTGTATTTATATTCCGGCGCGTCATTTAAACTTTGTTCGGGATTCTTTCCCCAGTCGGTAAACGGAGTCCAGTACACACCGGCAACCTGACCGTTTGCTTTGCATTTATCCACAAAAGCTTTCAGTTGTTCTTCCGAAAAACCGTTCCAGCCCGAGTCAAGCCCGATATAAACTATGTTATCAGCATTTTTGAAGTGATTGTTTTGCAGGTTGTCCTTGAAGAAATCGGAAACTTCAAGTGCTTTCTGGTAAGTGAGGTTAAATTGCAATACACCCCAACTATTCCAACCAAACGGCACGGCTTTATCCCAGGCCTTTGGAGCTGCAACGGCAGCATTGGCATCTGCAAAGGTTTCGAGCCCGGTTCTCCAGTCATTGAAATAGCCGATAAAGATTTTGGGTGATTTGATGATTTTTCCTTTCAATGCGCCATGCGGTTTGGAATCACGCGTCAGTTCATCGGCTGCACCACCGTAGCAAACCAGTGAATTCAGGGTATTGTCGCTGCCGGCAGACATTTCAATCCCGGTCTTCCAATTATCGTGCTCAACCGAACCAATCACCAATCCATTCCGGGTATCATTATTGAAAACAGCGGTTGCTTCATAACTGGTCAGTTTCTGAAAATTCATTGGATGTGACTGGTAACGAACCCATTTGTCGTTATCGAAAGGAATAAATAAAGCACGGACATCGCCTGTTCCTGAAAACGTTTTTGTTGTTCCCAATACAACCGGGGCCATGTAGTTGGACGAAATTTCTTCAGTACTTTCAAGGGTGAAATCTGTGAAAATAAAATCATTAGCTGCAGTCAAATAGAACTTCTGCACCAACACCGGCCATTTGTCCGATTTATAAACGATCGTTATTATTTCGGTATTTGCCCCTGATTTGTTTTTTTGCTTGGTTTTATTGATATCAGAAACGGAGTAATTTTTTGTGCTGATATTTTTATCTCCGATGCGGTATGCGGCAGTCAAATGATCGAAAACAACAAGTTTGCCTCTGAATAAACTTACCGACTTGCTTTCTGTATTTATAATGAGTTTCCATTTCCCGGAATTAAAGCTGCTTTCGCCGGAAAATGAAGAAAGCAGGATGATGCATCCGAGGGATAAAAAGAATACTTTTAGTGATTTCAAGTGTGACATATTTTAGATTTAGAAAGAAAATTAGAATCAGGTTCTTAAAAAACAGAGAAATTCTTTTTTACATGGATTATTCTATTGCAATTTTCAATCCTCCTACTAAAGAGGCTGTGTGAAAACTAAAATTGAAAAGTCAATTGCTTACAAATTGAAACTATACAAAAAAAATAAGGGAATAAGGGGTGGTTTTATATTTTTTAATTTCTACTAAGGGTTTAAAACCAATTCAACTTACAATTCAGATAACCCTTATATTCATTCATTTACCCTTAGTAGAAAAAGTGGCAGGTATCCATTCTCCCTTATTCCCTTACCTGTTATAATTATTAACTTTTAATTTGGAAGTATCTCAATCAAATAATTTCATTTTCACACAGCCTCTTTAGAAGGAGGCAATTAAGTTGAAAAAGCAGGGCGGTATAAGCACTTATACAATCCTTTTTTTTTGACTTTAGTATCTACAATATCATTGTTCCGAAACCAACAATACCGAACTATCGAACGGATTACCGATATTGAGGCTTATGCCCACTTTCATCAGATATTCGCCCATGAAAGTCTTGCCGTTTCCGGGGAAAGAGCTTTGACCGTTCCGGGTATTCAGTTCAGTAACTTTATAATTTTTCTCCGGGTTCAATCCATTCATTTTTGTTTCGAAATAGGTGGTGCGGGCATGATATTTCAGGCTGAAGGCAAAAAACACAGCCTGCGCTTTATCTTTCGAAACATACATCAACGCAGCCCAGCCATTCTCGTCGTAAGGCGAAATCAGGCGATATAAATCTCCCATCTGAACTACCGGACGAATTTGCTTGTAACATTCAATTCCTTTTTTAGCAAAATCATAATCGTCGCCATTCAGATCGGAAGGCTGAAGTTCCATACCCAGCCGTCCGGTCATAGCCACATCAAATCTGAATTTCAACGGAGTGATCATACCGGTCTGATGATTCGGACTTGTTGAAACGTGCGCTGCAGTAGCCTGTGCGGGAAAAAACGTGTTCGATCCGTATTGAATAAAAATGCGGTCTAGGGCATTTGTATTATCACTTGCCCAGTATTCATCGTGATATTTCAGTGCACCAAAATCCAGACGACCACCGCCGGAAGAGCACAACTGAATTTCAATATCCGGATGTTTGGCACGAATCCGGTCGTAAACGCTGTACAAACCTTTCACATATTCGTACCAGAATTTTGTCTGTTCATTTGCAGGCAGATATGCTGAACCTACATTATCGACATGGCGGTTCGCATCCCATTTGATATAAGTGATATTCGGGGATTGTGCAACGACATCGTCGAAAGTTTTCGCCACAAAATCCTGTACTTTCGGGTTCGTAAGATCCAGTAACCACTGGTTACGCATAGGCAGAATTTCACGCTTACCGCTTTTCACTATCCATTCCGGATGTTTCCGGGCAAGATCACTCTCCGGATTCACCATTTCCGGTTCAATCCAGATGCCAAACCGCATGCCTTTTCCTACGGCATAATCGGCCAGGTAATTGATTCCACGGGGAAGTTTTTTCAGATTCACCTGCCAGTCACCCAAACCGGCATTGTCGCCATTGCGTGGATAAGCATTTCCAAACCAGCCATCGTCCAACACAAACATTTCAATACCAAAATTAGCGGCATTGTCTATCATGTCAGTCAGCGTTTTTTCATTAAAAGAAAAATAAGCACCTTCCCAGCTGTTGAGTAAAATCGGGTTCAGCTTGTCGCCATGAGCCAAAGCATAGCGGCGTGACCAGTCGTGAAAATTACGGCTGATCTGACCTTTACCGGTGGAACTGTATGACAGAATCATTTCGGGAGTCCGGAAAACCGGTCCGGGTTTTAACTGATATTCCGCCGCAAATGAATTCATGCCGCTCATAATATTTAATACCCCACTTTCGTCGAATTCAAAGGACAAATTGAAATTGCCGGACCAAGCCAATGAACCTCCATATACTTCCCCCACATTTTCGCTTGCCGGATTATTCAAAGCAAGTAAAAATGAAGGATTCTCGGATTGTGTAGCCCGTACTCCTTTTTTCGATTCTATGGTTTTTGTTCCCGGAGTCAGCTTTTCTTCCTTCATCTGCATTTCGTGCGCCCAGGTTCCATAAAAATGTGTCAGGTAATACGAATCGGCATGCAGCGGAATATAAGAAGATGCAATGTTTTCAATCACGACCGGTTTTTTCTCCGAATGCGAAACCGTGACATATTCACTGATTATATTTTCAGCCTGATAAGCCGTAAAATGAACATCCACAAACAAAGGGTATAACTTGTCTTTCAGCCGGATTATGGTTTCTGTCCGGTTTTCATCAAGTAGTTTCTTTTGAGAACTAACGTACACAAGCTCGGTGGTCAACACACCATCTTCGTGCGTAATCCGTAAGGCTGGGTTCAGGTACTGACGACCACCGTAAGCCGGAAAAAGTTGAGGAGCCGCATCTTGCTGCGTATCGGGTTGACCATTGAAACTACGGTTGATAAAAGATGAATTCCCGTTTATCTTGTTGCCCCAATATTGAAAAGTCACTTTTTCATTTGGTTTTGCCGAAAACATCATGGTCATGTCTTTTGTTTCAATTCCAATCATTTCGGGATTCTGTCCGAAAGCACCAACAGAAATCAACAGGAATAGAAAGTTCAATAGTATACTTTTCATTTTAATCATTATTTGTTTTGTTATTTAAAGATTCCCTTTCAGGGATCTTCCTACTGTTGTAATGCCGTGTACATTATTTTCTCAGCAACAAAAATACATAAGCTAATCTTCACATTTAAGCACGCTGGCACTAATAAATAGTAATTTAGTCTCATTTCAAAGATATATATGGACGAAAGGACAAAATTGCTACTAATTGCGACAGCAGTTTCGATCACTTTGTTTATTTTTGTCATGAATCTAATTTTGAAATTATCATACCTATCCAAGCAATGAAAACGAAATTCATACTGATACCGTTCTTACTTTTTTCCCTGTGTGTACAGTCCATGTCCAACTCCTTGGATTACTATTTCACCCGAATAAACGGAGAAAACGGATTATCTCAAAATAATATTAAGTCAATTGTCCAGGACAGTTGGGGATTTATGTGGTTTGGTTCGCGCAACAAATTAAACAGGTTTGATGGCATCTCCATCAAGGTTTTCGATGTAAATGATCCGGTATCAAAAAAATCGAACAATAATGTTGCGGCATTATTTGAAGATGCTCACAAACAACTTTGGGTTGGTACCGACAAAGGTGTTTTTATATTTGATCCCATTACTGAGAAATTTAGTTTTTTTGGACTGAAGACAAAAAACGGGATTCAGATCAACGACTGGGTTTCGGACATCCGCGCCGATCTGGATAACAACATTTGGATTGTGATCCCCAATCAGGGTTTATTCCTGTACCATCTCACCGAAAAGAAACTGGAGCACTTTAATCTCGGCAAAACTAAAGTTCCCGACCAGGGAAATCCGGAGTGTATGTGTATTGAACAAAATGGTACAATCTGGATTGGATCCAACGGTGGTGGCGTTTATCGCTATAACAAATCAGGAAAAACCTTTACACAATATCTGGGTAATAAAAATGGCAGTAGCCTGAAAGGACAAAATATCTACACCATGTGTGACTATGGCGAAGAACTGGTCATTGGTATACATGAAGGTAAATTGCTCAAACTTCACAAACGAAAAAACACGTTGACCGAGGTTAATGCACCGGAAGTGAATTACAAAATCATCCGGAATGTAAAGTTTATAAACGAAAAGTTATGGGTTGGTACTCAGTACGGACTATATGTTGTGGACGAAAAACGCAACACAGTTTCGCATATTCATGAAGAAATTGCCAATCCGCATTCATTAGCAGATAATGTAGTTGAGAAAATTTATGAAGATAAAGAAGGTGGAATCTGGATCAGCAGTTATTTTGGAGGAGTTTCCTATTTGCCGAATCAGGGAATGAATTTCGAAAAATACACACCTAATTTAGAAGCCGGAAGTATCAGCAGTAAAAGGATCAGTTCATTGAGAGAGGGTGAGAATGGTAACATATGGGTAGGGACAGAAGACGGTGGCTTAAATATCTTAAATCCGACTACAAAAACGTTTTTACAACCTGCTAAAAAGCCGGGAAATCCATCCTATAACATGAAAATTCTGTCCATTCTTTTGCAGGATGATAAAGCCTTGGTTGGATATTTCAAAAACGGAATTGATATCATACACTTACCTGACTTTAATAAATCGCATCTGACCGGGAATCAACTGGGATTACCTGAGGCCAGTCCTTACGCGCTTTGCGAGGACAGATACGGAAAAATCTGGTTGGGAAACGGTTGGGGTGTTTTTGTTTGCAACAATGACAAGCTGAAATTTAAACTTATAAAAGAATTTGGATGGATTTATGTCTACGACATACTGGAAGATTCCGAGGGGAATATCTGGGTGGCAACGATGGGAAACGGTGTTTTCAAATATGATCCTGCTTCAAAAGGCATCAAACATTATACGACCAAACTTGAAGATCCTTCCAGCTTAAGTTCAAACTCTGTAAGCAGTATTTCCGAAACCGCAAATGGTGCGGTATGGTTTTCTACCGACAGAGGTGGCATTTGCAGATACAATAAAGACAAGAATAATTTCACATCCTTCTCCATTGCCGATGGACTTCCTGACGATGTAGCCTATAAAATACTGGAAGACAAGTACAAAAACCTGTGGTTTGGCACCAACAAAGGATTGGTTCGGTTTAACCCGGAGAGTAAAGATATTCGCGTATTCACTCAAAATGATGGTTTGCTTGGCAATCAGTTTAATTACAAATCGGCGCTTGCCACCAAATCTGGGAAATTGTATTTCGGTGGTTACGATGGGCTTATTGCATTCGACCCCTATCAATTCAAAGAAAACAAGTACATACCTCCGGTTTACATTACCAGACTTAGCATCTACAACAAAGAACCGGTTATTGGTGGAGACAATTCACCATTAATGAAAAGTATCATTCACACATCAAAAATTGTACTCAGTTATACCCAATCCAACATCAGTTTTGACTTCGTAGGCTTAAGTTTCACCGCACCAAGGTCGAACAGATATGCTTACAAAATGGACAATCTGGATAAAGAATGGACATACACCACTGAAAATCACAGCGTATCCTATTCCAAGTTACCTCCGGGAAATTATATTTTCAGGGTGAAAGGTGCAAATAATGATGGGCTTTGGAACAACAATGAAACTAAACTTGAAATAGTAATCCTTCCTCCCTGGTGGCAATCAAATCCGGCTTTGTTAATTTATTTTATTTTGATCGTGTTATCGCTGTATTATTTCCTTCGTTGGAACAATGAAAAACACGAGCGAAATAACCTGGAAAAACAAAAACTATTTGAAACAGAAAAAGAAAAGGAACTTTACAGCGCCAAAGTCGAATTTTTCACTGACATTGCCCATGAAATCCGTACACCACTGACTCTGATTAACGGTCCCCTGGAATCGCTGAAAGAAATGAACATTCAGGACAAGGATATTAAGAAAAACCTTCATATCATGGAGGAGAATACGAATCATTTGCTGATGCTAATAAATCAGCTGCTCGATTTCAGAAAGATTGACAATAATAAGTTTATGCTTAAGCTGAAAATTTGTAGTATTAATCAAATTCTGGCAGAGATGAACACCAGATTCGAATTGATGTCAGAACAGCGGAAGAAAAAAATCGAAATTAAAATTCCTGAAACGGACATTATGGCCCCGGTAGATAAAAACGGATTGACAAAAATTCTCAATAATCTGTTTGTCAATGCAATGAAATATTCAAATGAGCGTATCATAATTGAACTCTCCATTCTGAACAATCAATTTTTCTCAATAAAAATAAGTAATGATGGAGAATTGATACCGAAAGAAGAAAGCGAAAAGATATTTGATCCTTTCTACCAACTCGATAAAAACCGTAATGTAAATGCCAGCACGGGCATAGGACTATCACTGGCCCGTTCTTTAGCCCAATTACACAACGGATTCCTGTACCTTGACACCACGGTTACTGATTTGAATTGTTTTGTTCTTGAATTGCCACTAACACAGGAAACACAGACATTGATGCATGAAAACGACTCAATTGCTGAAAATTATATCATTGAAAATGCTGAGTCGCACACCGAAAAGGAGAATATACCGACACTGTTGATTCTTGAAGATAACGTAGAGATGTTGTCGTTTATTGCAGATAAATTAAGAGCCAGTTTTATAGTGGAAAAAGCCACAAACGGTGTTGAAGGGTTGAAAATACTGGAGGGAAAAAACGTTGATATAATCGTAAGCGACGTGATGATGCCCGAAATGGACGGTTTTGAATTCTGTACAAAAGTAAAGAACAATCTTGAATATAGCCACATTCCGATTGTATTGTTAACCGCCAAGAATGACCTTGAAAGCAAGATTCAGGGACTCACGTTGGGCGCGGATGCTTATATTGAAAAACCATTTTCTTTCAGTTATCTACTGACACAGTTAAACACGCTAATAAACAATAGGATGCGTGAAAGGGAGGCATTTATGCAAAAGCCTTTCCTACCCATTCAGCATATCGGGATGAATAAAGCGGATGAAGAGTTTATTGAGAAAATTGTTGGAATCATAACTGAAAATATTACAGATGCCAATTTTAATGTTGAAAAACTGTCCGAACTAACCTATATGAGCCGTTCAAGTCTGCACCGGAAAATCACGGCACTTTCTGACCTTACTCCGACCGATTTTATTCGTCTCATACGATTGAAAAAAGCTGCTGAAATGATACAGGAAGGTAAATACAGGGTTGGTGAGGTTTGTTATCTGGTGGGTATTAATTCATCGTCGTACTTTATTAAACTGTTCCAAAAGCAATTCGGAATGACTCCGAAGGAGTTTTATAAACAGAGTTCGACGAAAGAATAAAATCTAAAATGAATATCACCGAATGGAAAACCGATATTCTGTTCGGTGATCATAAGTTTCTCCTTTCCTGAGTATACAATCGGGGAAATTCGGGTGATTAGGAGAATCGGGCAGAAATTGGGTCTCGAGGCAAATGCCGGCATACGGAAAATAGCAATATCCGTTTTTACCAGCAACATTGGAACTGAGAAAACCGGCGGAATAAATCAACATAGCCGGTTTGGTGGTATAGACTGTCAGTTGTCTTCCGGTAACTGGTTCGGATAAGACAGCTGCAAGCTTGCAAGCGGAATCTTTCTCCTTTAAAACATAACAATGATTATATCCTTTGTTATTCATCAGTTGTGCATCCTGACTGAATATATCTTTTCCGATTGATTTAGGTTGTGAAAAATCAAAGACAGTATGATCCACTTGCGTGTATTCACCGGTGGGAATAAAGAATTCGTCTGTCACCAACATTTCGTTTGTTGGAATATAGAGCGTATGGTCAAGCATATCGCCAGAACCGTGTAAGTTGAAATACGCATGATTGGTCAGATTCAGATAGGTATCCTGATCTGATTCAGCCGAATAATGAATGGTGACAGTCAGATCTTCGGAGAATGAATACGTGACATTCAGTTTCAGGTTTCCGGGAAAACCACCTTCACCATCAGGGCTGAACAACGAGAAAATAACCTGATTATCTTCTAACCTGGAATCAAAAATCTTTTTGTGAAAACCCGTGTAACCACCATGATTGGCATTCTTCCCATCGTTGCAATCCAACTTACAGGTCTTGCCATTTAGTGTAAAACGGGCATTACCTATTCTGTTTGCAAAACGTCCCACAGTGGAGCCCATATATGCAGTATCAGCGATGTACCCGGCCAGGTTATCATATCCCAGCAACACGTCCGAAAGATTACCCGCATTATCCGGAACAACTGCCGAAACCCAGGTTGCGCCGAAATTTGTAAGTTCAATATAAGCTCCCGATTCATGAACAATCCTGAATAACAGGACTTCAATTCCTGAACCGGTAAAGCCAAATTGTTTCTTTTCAATCTTCATAGCAAACAATGCAAAGATTAGATTATTCTGAATTTAAATCGCAGTCAGTTTTATAATTTTACTGTCGTATTCATTATACATGGTAAAACGAATGCCGTATTTCATTAAAAATTCGCCGGAGAATGTTTTCCCATCCAATGGAGAGAACCATGAATAGGATTTTGGATCCCTATTTACTTCCGTCAGCGTGTACATTTTCTCCGGATCAAGTCCTTTAAGTATTAGTGGCTGAACATTTCCAATTATCGTTTTTTTCAACAGGTAAGAAAATACAACAGCTTCCTTTTTATTCTCACTTACATACATCAATGCAGTCCGGGTACTTGTGTAAGGCGAAAGCAAACGATACATGTCACCAAACTGAACAATGCCGCGGATTTTGTAATATTCCTGAATGGCTTTTTTCGAAAATTCTTTGTCTTCGGCACTCATGTCTTTCGGTTGCAGATCCATACCCAGTTTTGCAGACATGGCTACATCAAAACGGAATTTTAATGGCGTGCTGCGACCGGTTATATGATTTGGTGTAACCGAGACATGACTAGCCAATGCCATTGCAGGAAAGAAATGAGTAGCTCCCCACTGAATATAAATTCTGTCGAGTGCATCAGTATTGTCGCTGATCCAGAATTCATCAAAATAGGGTAAACTTCCGTATTCGATGCGACCGCCACCGCCCGAACAAAGCATCATGTTAACTTCTGTGTATTTAGCCCGGACGCGCTTTATTACATTATACAAACCATTCACATAATCAATCCAAAGATGTGATTGATTTTCGGAAGATTCATAAAACGAACCGGAATTGGTAACGATGCGGTTACAATCCCACTTGATATAAGCTATTCCCGGATTTTCAGTCATCGTTTTATCAATAACTGAATAAACATACTCCTGTACCTTCGGATTCGACAAATCTAAAATAAGTTGATTGCGAACCAGATCGAGCGGCCGGTTGGGTTGTGTAATTACCCAGTCGGGGTGTTTTTCATAAAGCTCACTCTTTGGGTTTACCATTTCGGGCTCGAGCCAGATACCAAATTTAATCTTGTTCTTTTCTGCCTCATGAATCAGATAGCCCAAACCGTTTGGTAATTTTTTCTTGTTAACCATCCAATCGCCTAATCCTGCATTGTCGCTGTTCCGTGGATATTTTTCGCCAAACCAGCCATCATCCAGCAAAAAGAGCTCAAAACCCATGTCGGCTGCATCTTTTATGATACCCGTCAACACATTTTCATTAAAATCAAAATAAGTTGCTTCCCAGTTATTGAGCAAGGTAGTTCGGGTTCTTTCGCCCTTATAAATACCGTATTGCTTGGCCCAACGATGAAAGTTTCTGGAAACCTCGCCCGAACCTTTTGCTGAAAAAGTAAACAGAAAAGCCGGCGTTTTAAATACTGTTTTGGGTTTTAAGCTGTATTGCGAAGCATAGGAATTAATACCGGAAAGAATATGTAAATTTTCGAGTTGATCTACCTCAAAAGTCATATTCCAACTTCCCGACCAGGCAAGTGTTCCACCGATTACATTTCCGGCATCTTCCTGTACCTTTTCATTCAACGACAACAAAAAACAAGGATGAGCATAGCCGGTTGCTCTTACACCCAGCTTAGAATCAAGCACTTTCAGTCCCCTGGTCAGTTTTACTTCTTCCATCTTCATTTCTTCCGCCCAGTTACCGTAGAATTGCGTCAGGTAATAATTTTGTTGGTTAAAAGTCAGCTGTGAGGATGCGAAATTGTAGAGCGTTACGGCTTTTTTCTCGCTATGTGAAAACTCTGCCCATTGCTCAATTACATTTTCGTTGCGATAGGCTTTAAATATTAGTTTTACAGTCAGCGCATAATAACTGTCTTTTAAAGTAATCTCGGTTAGTTCAACATCATCCGAAATTTTCTGCGTCGTATAGCTATCATAAACCAATTCGGTAGATGTATTGCCATCGGCATGAACTACCCGGAGGGCAGCTTCATTCAGATAAGAAGTACCAAATGCCGGATACGCATCTAATGTTCCAGTTTGAATACCTTTCAAATCGTCATATTTCAGACGATTTCCGAAGTAAGACTGTCGGAGTTTATTGTTTTTATCGACTTTGAACACCAGGGTATTGTCAGCTGTAGAAACAGCAATGCTAATGTCCTCGGCTGCATTGATGAAACCAAAAGAAAAATTGAGAAGAAGAGCAAACAGAATAATTCGTTTAAATGTGAACATGATTATATTAATTGAGATTTGGTGTTTTTCAACACTTTATTATTTCTTTGACTTCTGAATGTATTCACCCTGATTAAATGCGTGAAACAAAATAATTATTTTCCGAAATTATTATAGGGTTCTACTAAAAGCACCGCATTTTCACCACGCTTTAAAAGTGTTTCATCAAACTCAATCTGAACTTCCTTCGTTTCACCTTTCAACAGGGTGAAATAATTATCGCTCATGATTGCCGGAAGAATTCGCTCATTCGTTTTTGAATTCAATGCCTGAACCCAAACAGAAAAAGCAACTGCCGGTGATGAAGCAGGATTCGTAATTTTAGCATTGATAAAACATTTACCTGCCCTTTTAATCACTTCCGACGAGGTTTTTAAGTTTACTTCAGGTAAACTACTTAGGGCTGTAAAGTCTTTTCTCTTTTTCCCGCGCCAGTAAGTATTTTCACTGACAATCCGACCGGTATTGTCTTTCAATTTCAATTTTATAAAGTGTACATCTGTCACTTCGGCATTTTGAGAACTGCCTCCGTAAACCTCAAAATTGTACAATGAGTAACCCCACCAGGATCCTCTTTCCTGGCCCAGCATTCGGACATACCTTGCTGTTACATCGTCAAAGTCTATGTGTTTTCTTCCTTCCAAACCTTCCGAAGTTGAATAAACATCTTCCCATGAACTGGCATCATTCGACACCTGAATTTTATAGGCTTTTGCATAGGCCGCTTCCCAGTTCAATCCTACTCCGTTAACTGTTTCTTCTTTTCCCAGATCAATATAAATCCATTCATTATTTAAAGATTTACTGGCCCATCGTGAACTGCTGTTCTCATCCGTCACATCTGCCGGTTGTCCGGATTCTGAAGACGATGCGAAAGCCGGTTTATTTAAAGCCAGATTCTTTCGGGATTTATTGAATAAAATTGTAAAACAATGCGTTGCAGTGTTTAAATGCGCATCTACCATTTTTTCGACATGAAGTGACTTCACTTCTTTTCCATCGGTATTATAGACTGAAACCTCTGCTAAAAGGTTATCTGCATTCTTTGAAGTTGAATTAATTACTTTTACGGAATTGTTTACCGGATTCCATTGGATATGAAGTGGTTCGCAGGCTTTTTTGGCGCCCCAGAATGCCCCGGTGAGATCGTAATAATAATCATAAGTTTGCCAAACCATGGATGGATAGGCCGACTGGCTCATCCAGGTCATAATACCTGAAGCATCCTCCCACATATGGTCAGTCCAGCCTTCATACATGGCTTTATTGGTTTCGATATTCAGTAACTGAGCTTTTCTGCAATAATCTTCAATGCCGCGGGGTTTGCCATAACGTTCAGCGATACTGGCGTCATAAGTATCAGGCGTGGCATTAAATGCCAACTGCCCAAAAAAGTGTTGATTCCACATTTCGTTCCTTGGCCATAACTTATCTTCGGGCATGAATTTTTTCAGACTCTCGAAGTTGGGAAATACAGCAGTTCCGGTTTCAGTTCTTAAGCCCCAGCCCGGGGTACCGCCCATGCTCGTAGGGAAAGGGGTAAAATACCATCTTGGATCGTGATTGCCCCAAAGTCCGCTCCCGGATAAATTTCCTTCGTGCGAATTGGGTTGATAATATCTGTCGTTTGCATCGTAGGTGGCAATATCCTCGCGTAACCAGTTATTTAAAGGAGGTTCCGGCCAGCCTTCATTATTTCCGCACCAAACGGCTATGGACGGATGATTTCTGAAACGTTGTATTTTTTCAATAGCATTCGCATTAAAACAATGAATATCGGATGGTAAATTTGGATTTGCATTCAACCAGAAATCGTCCCAAACCATTAAACCGTATTTATCGCAGGCATCATAAAATTCTTCATCGGTGGTTGATCCAAGCCAGTTACGTATCATATTGAAGTTCATTTCTTTATGCAACCTGACTTTCGTATCGTATTCTTTTCCGTGACAACGCAAAAGATATTCTGACATACCCCAGTTTCCTCCTTTGATAAAAATACGTGTGCCATTTATTGACACATGCAAAACTCCACCAATTGAATCATAGGCATATTGTTTAATTCCAAAAGTGATTTTTTTCAAATCCGACACTTTATCTCCTGACTTTACCTGAAAATCGCAGGTGTACAGATTTTGATCACCATAACCATTAGGCCACCAAAGTTTTGGATTATCGATGACCAATTGCTCAAATTGCATTTTATCGAACTTAAGTTCAGTTACACGACCAGCCTCCACTCCTACTTTTTTAGTGAAGCTGATATTTCCGGGTTGAATGGTTCCGGTCAACTCAGCCTGTTGATAGGTCGAAGAAGCATTTCTTACGCCGATGGAAATTGACAAGTCTGCCCGTGCATTGGTTGGTAAAAGCGTTCTGATCCATGGATTCTCAATAACCATTAAACCGGTATTGATGAGAAACACTTTATCGGTTATGCCAGAATTTAAACCCGGCACATAGGGCACCCAATCCCAGCTTCCACTTGAAATATAAGTGGGACTGCCATAATTTGCTAGCGGTGTTTCAGGTATCGAGACTAAAACTGCCAGCACATTTTTATTTTGCTTATGAACGATTTGAGTAATATCGAACTTACCTTTATCCATAAATCCGTTCAGCATACCAATTTTAATTCCATTCAGATAGACATCCCCCTTTCGGTTAACGCCCCTGAAGTTTAACCAGATCTTTTCTTTTGTAAAACTTTCAGGAATCACAAACTCGGTTCTGTACCAAAAGCTACGGTCATATTTTGCTCTTTCAACTTTATAAATATTATCGGCAAAGTTCGGATCTTTTTCTAAACCGGCATTCACATATGAACTAAACACAGTACCGGGTACCACTGCATGAACCCAGTTATTTGTATTATAACCCGACTGAAGCATATTCATACTATCGGAGGCAACTTCGGCCTGTGGCTTGATTTTCCACTCAATTTGCTGATTGGAATCGTCCAAAAATTGAACATTAGTTTGTGCTATGGAAACCTGGGTGGAGAAGAATATCAGCAATAAAACAATAAGTTTTGGTAGTTTTATGATTGTGCTTTTCGTCATTTTTTCAATATTAGAAATTTGTTTTTTAAATAAGCCGGTTATATATCTTTTCTTCAAATACAGATATGAAAGAGGCGAATTGAAACCGAAGTGATTTCAACTACCTACTACTATTTAGCATTTACTGAAGAAAAATCATTATTTGATATACCAGGCGTTGATATCCATAAGCCGGGCTTTCATGGCTTCCGGATTCGTGTATTTGGCAGAAACCCGCTTAGCCATAAATTCGGGGTGATTGCTCCTGCGCCGTGAAACACGCAACAAATCGAAGAAACGATTGCCCTCAAAAGGTGTTTCAGCAGCCATTTCATCCAGTATTCGTAATTCCACCCAATTGATCGAATCCTGACGGGCTGCTTCCAGATCACCGGCATCCAACGAGGGTGTAATTATTGAGTTTCCGATTGAATCAATTCCATTTACATATCTGGTGTAATTGGGTATAACAAACACTTTTATATCTTTCGAAATTCCAAAACCACGTCCACGCGCTGCAGTCGGAACATTCTGATCAAAAACCGTATTCTGGAAATTAATGTAAGGCTCATGATTTGCAATCTCGGAAGGGTTGACCATCGCCGGATTATTTATATTACTATTTGTCAACCCGTATTTTAATGCGGCAAAAGCCAGTGAAGGTTTTCCGGCACGATTCACAGCCTCAGCATATCGCAGATAAAGATGCGGATTACGAAATACCGGTATCTGAGTCAGGTATACCAGTTTGCCAGTAATCAATTTATTATTGGGATCTGATCCGGTAGAAGACTCGTTTGCTTTGTAAAAGTATTTGTGGATCAAACCTGTCGATACATTTCCAACTGTGTTTTCAAATGAATAGGCATCTCCGTACTGCAGCTTCTTTTTACTGACAGATATATTCCCACGTAAATCACCTTCGGTGGTAGCTGTTATATTTCCTCCAATTTTATCTGCCTGATAATAGGTTGCTACGGCCATAGAATCTATAAAATTCTTAACCGGAAGTAAACCAGCCTTATCATTGAAGGACAGACTAACCAAATTACTGTGAAGCTCCCGTGGATCGGTATTATATTGAATGGTTGAAATTACTTCATTCAAATAGCTTTCTCTATGATTGGAATATGCATCTTCATAAGTAGGACTCGTCCATCTGCTTATATAATCTGATGATATCACTGAAGAATGCGCATTCATGTAATTATAATACATTTGCGCCGCTTGTTGATAATTGTTCTGAAATAAATACAAATCTCCCAACATGATTTGAACCGGAATAAAATTATTGGGAGAAATTCCTGAACCCGGTGCCGGAACAAAAGTATAAGGACTCAAATCTGCAATTAATCGTTCTGCCAATTCATCCATATTCAATGTAGGATACTTTGCCATAGAAGATTCAAGATTCAGAATTGGATTTTCGAAGTAGATAACAGTTCCGTAAATTTGAGCGAGTTGCATATAAGTCCAAGCCCGGATAGATTTAATAACAGCATATGCCGGCATCATCACTTTCTCATTCTGAATTACGGTGGAAGTATCTATCTTCTGAATAGCATAATTACAGTTATTAATCACATTATAATAATCATGCCGGTCGGCATAAACATTTTTGGATGTCGTTTGAAATTCATTGATCTCTTTCAAAGAAATGGATGCGTTTTCGGAAATCGTCATCAAGTCACCCCGCAATTCCCCGAAAAGCACATACTTGTCTCCAATTTTTTGGACTTCGGAGAGTATGCCTGAAATGGTATAGAACAAATCATTCGTATTATTCAATTGATTATCTGATTCAAAAGCCAAACGGCTTGAATCTGTTTCTAACATATCCTGACAACTGCCCATGGAAATCAGCATGGTTGCTATCAACAAGGAAGAAAACAGTATTTTAAAATTAAATTTCATAACTTATTTCATTTAAGTATTACAAGTTGATATTCACACCGAAATTAAAGGCACGGGTTTGAGGAGTCAACCCTGCATCAATTCCCTGATATAGCACTGAATTCCCATACGAAAACTCAGGATCAGGTCCAAGATATTTGGTAAAAGTAAAGATATTGTTTACAGCTCCCCATATCTTTATCCCCTGAAGAAAAGTCAGTTTCATCGGAATGTCATATGACAATGACAATGATTTGAACCGCAAGTAAGAACCATCTTCAATCCACCGGTCTGAAAAACGGGAATTACCCATTGGATCATCGTAAGTGGCTCGGGGTATATCAGTCACCTGACCATTTGCAACCCAACGATTTTGCATCGCGGTGGATTGGTTATAGACCGTTTTCCCTGATTCAAGATTAGCCCGAAGCGCGTTGTATACATCATTTCCATAAGAGTAGGTAAACAAAGCTTGTACTGAGAGATGTTTATAGGCTAAATTAAAATTGAAATTACCGTAAATATCAGGATTGGGATCCCCTATGACTTGCCTGTCGTTTTCATCAATAACCTGATCAACCAGCACTTCTTCAAAACGCATATCTCCCGCCTGAAAAGATATAAGCTGACCTGTATTGTCGCGAATGGCCAGATTGGCAACTTGAGCATCATCCGTAGTACTGAGTACTCCATTCGTTTTATAACCGTAAAAAACTCCTGCCGATTGACCAACTTGCGTTAGTATTTGAGCTCCTGAAACGTTAGTCACAAATGAGCCATCATCCAACGAGGTCATCTCATTTTTATAATGACCGGCAGAAGCTCCAATATCCAACTTCCAGTTACGCATGTTCAGCACCCGAAAATTCGTTGATATATCAAATCCTTTGTTCTGCAATACCCCACCGTTACTCCAGAAAGTAGAAAGACCGGCAATTTCATTTAATGGTTTACTGATTAATAAGTCCTTTGTTTTAGATAAATAAAATTCAGTTCGAATGCTCCATCTGTTATTGAACATACTTAAGTCCATACTTATTTTTGACATTCCAGTCGTTTCCCATTTTAGTTTCTCGTTTCCAATATTGCTTAATACAAGCCCCATCGCTTTATCCCGATACCTGACGGAAGAAAAATACGAGCGGGAGGCGTAGCCGGGTAAGTTATCATTTCCGGAGATTCCATATCCCGCACTCAGTTTAAGATAATTCACAAAATCTTTTTCCTTCATGAATTCTTCCGAAGAAATCAACCAGCCACCTGAAATTGTTGGAAACATGCCCCAGGGAACACCAGCTAGATTCATCGCCCCATCCGCTTTAGTTCCGAAACGTGACGAAGCATCCATGGCCATTGCCAGATTCAACAAATAACGATTTTCATATGCATAATCAGCATTAGCATACCATGACATTGAATTCCAATTATCATCAATACCTGTAGAATAACGAAGAGCAGAAGTAGTATTCGTCAGTTGAGTCATATTGTCAGATCCGGTATTATGACCGTTGGCGTAGTGTGATTTATAGTTATCTGTATAATAGCGATACCCTCCGTTTATTTTCAGGGATTGCTGATTGCTTTGTAAGGCATTCCAATGCACATAACCGTCTAAAACGATGGAAGTATGAGCATCCATCCTGTCTTGAACCATATTTCTCGAAACCGCATAGATTTCTCCGGTTTGATTAAACAAGGAATGTTCTGCAACGCCACCGTCCGGTGCAAACGAACTCTCTCCCAATTTATTCCAGGCATACGAAAAAAGGAACCCTAAAGTTAGTTTATCATTTCCAAATGTATATTCAGGACGAATATTTGCATTTAATCCATATTGCTTGGATTGACCAATTCCAATCTCGGTCAGTGACAAGGGATTACCGACTCTTAACTCGTCGACATCACTCAATCGAGTACTTAAATTACCATTATTATTATATTGATACGGATTATAAAGGGGTGATTTGATAAGGGATAAATAATAAGGTGAGGAAATACTGTCAATACCTTCGTTTCTAACATTATTGGCTGCTTGTGTAAAGGCAACATCCAAACCAAGTTTTAATTTCTTAGTCATTTTAATATCCGAATTGAAACGAACATTGAAACGGTCAAAACCCGTATTTTCAATATTCCCATTGCTTTTATTATAACCTAACGAAAAGGCTATTAAGGCAATGTCACTTCCACCTTTTACACTGATGCCGTAATTTTGCGTAGAACCACCATTATTAATCAGACTCAGCCAATCCGTATTGTTGTGATTGGCATTGTAATAGGACTTTGCCGGATTATCATCCAGAAATTTTAATTTATCGACTGCAGTAGTGTTATCATACATTCCACTGATAACATCTGAGACATACAAACGATAATCTGCTGCATTCATGACGGATATTGATTTGAATGGGGAACGGTATCCTGTTGATACAGAAGCAGAAATATCTGTAGCCTGCGAACGGGCCCTCTTTGTTTCGATCAGGATCACTCCGTTGCCTCCTTTGGACCCATATAATGAAGTACCACTCTTGAGTATGGTAATTTTCTCAACATCATTCGGATCTATAAGTGCCAAAGGATCATTATAAAATCCGGCATGAATGGAACTGTTATCTTCCGGCATTTGCCATACAATACCATCGACTACATACAAGGGTTGAGCTGAAGCGTTTAAAGAATTCAATCCCCGAACAAAGATTGCTGAACCGCTTCCCGGTGTTCCCGAATGAGTAATGCCATAAACCTGACCTGCCAGGCGGGTTGTAATATCTTCATTAATTGTGGTGTTACTTTGAGAAAAGTCGGTGATAGAAGCAGAACTATTGGCAAGAAATTTAGTTTCATCGTAAAAGGACGACGTTTTTGTTTGTTGCAACATTTTTATAGTTATCCGGTTACGACCTTTAAGTGCTACTACCTGGTCCTGATAGCCGGGAGCATCAACCGCTAAGGCAACATTAAGTTTGGGCACTTTAATCTCGAAAGTTCCATCAGTAGTTGTCATGGTTGTGATCTGCATATTAACAATGCTAATTCTGACACCTGCAAATCCCTTATTTATTGATAAATCTATTACTTTACCCCTGACACTGTATTCAGAACCACTTAAAGAACGAACTTGTTTCTGAGTCAACGAATCCTTCCCATTATTTTGAGAACTTAACCCCGTTACTAAAAACAAAATCATTATAAGCAGAATATATCTTTTAAAAATCAGCGTAAGTAAGCTAATTCTATTTTCTAAATGTGTTTTTTTCATTTTATGCAATCTCCTTTTTAGTTACTTACCGATTCGAATATCACTCTGTCGATTCGAAATTTACGGGTAAAAATATTATTGTTAAGCTCAGCAGTGGAAACATTGGTCTTAACCATTAACCTGGTTGTGACAACATGTTCGTTAAAACTATGCAAGCCTGCTTTATAGTCTATCCACCAAAGACGATCGTAGAAATTGGAAACGGGAAATTCAAATCCACTTAAAACTTTCATTTTGACTTTTTGAGTACCACTTGTTACAAAAGTATTCAATTTCAATGTCAGGTTTGTTGAACTACCTGTAGCCGTTAAGTATGTCAGATCGAATAAAAGCTTGGTACTATCCCTGGGGCTTCCATCTATACTTGCAGGTATAAACTCAACATAAATATCATATTTACCGGAGAGTACATTTGGGACATCAAATGTTACGGCAGGTTGTGCGGTAGTACTGTTCGGAACAACTTCGATATAACGGAAATCGCTGACCGAAAAAAGATTGCTATTGGTTACTGTACGGGTATTTATTCCGGTATTTGGTCCGGCGACACGTCCCTCAACAGCTTCACACTCCAGAAGGATATTCTTGTTCCAGGTTTCAATATTATTATATTTGAGATCGTCTGTCAGGTAAACCAATCCGTTGGATGCAATTTTTTTCTCAGCGCCGTTAAAAAGACTGCCCGGATTATGAATAACACTTCCAGACGTGGAAATAATGGAATCATACAAAGAAGGATTCTCAATTGCACCACGATAAATCAAATCATTCAGGATGGCTAAGGAAGTCTGAATATTTTTTAAAGAGTCTGCATAGGCCATATTTGAACTATATATCTTGAAATAGGGTGAGATTCTTGCATATGCAGCATCCCATGCCTTATCTGAAGGAATTAGCATGGTGTAAATTGAATCTTCGGTATTGATGATCCCCAAATTATCATTGAACAAACGGTTATAAGTTGTAGTAACACTATCGTAAACAGTACGCCCATTATTATCAATATCAATAGGTGTACTTAAAGCTTCATCGAATCGTTTTTCTTCAAAAGAACGGATGAAAGCCGACAACTTATTCGTATTTGGGGTAGATAATATATATTCATACAAATTATTATGATAAAGAATTTGTTCCTTGATTGTATGCAGAACACCATTCCGGGCCAGTATATCATGCGTTATCAATTCTGAACCTCCAAAGGAAGTACTTCCGGTTGAAAAAGAATACATTTTATAATTATTCATCCGGATAAATTGTCCCGGAGCAATGGCTGTAGAATTAATAAACCGGGCAATATGATTATTTACAATCAAACGTGCCTGAACTTTATCAATTGTAGTAAGATCTATTCCCGACAGACTTTCGTTTACAGGTGCCCAAACGGTATAAGATTGAGTAGATGACAACAAGGTATCATATCCCGCAATTTCTATTAACCTTGAAAATTTAGTTAAATCCGGATTTTGATTTATCAACTCATAAAGATTTTGATCCGGCAGGGTTGCAGCACGTTCATAATGTTTATTTAGCTCATCCTGACAACTAAAGAACATCAGGGGTCCGATTAATATTAAAGCTATTTTTATAATTTTATTTTTAGTCATAATGTTATGATATTTCTGGTTAATTAATCGGTTGTCTCTTTGTCAATATAACTCACCGGAACATACTCGATATAATCCAGTTGAAACTCACCATCTTCCCTCTCCACATTCTTGGCTCGGAAATAGTGATAATCATAGTCCTGAAAAGTGAAGGTTCCAACAATTACGCGTAAGTCATTTTTTGCCTGACGGAGTGTTGTATTGTAACCGGAATTATAAATTGCATTTCCACTTTTCATATAGCCCCTGTTTCTCATCATCTTATCATTTTCGAGGCCATTGTCATTTGTCTCCGTATCGGCAATCCAACCCACAGTCGGGTTACTTCCGTTAATACTCAGGTCCACGGGTATGCCTACAATCTGATTATCAATAAACAACTGTGCAATACCACGCCATGATACGGCATTGTAACCAAAACGAATTTCATAAGTTCCGGGAGGAACCGGTGGTAAACGCAAGGTGAAGTCATACCATCCGCGGATACTTATTTCATCTGCCTGATGATCATCCCAGCCATTACTCCCCCACAATATAATTTTACACGCCGGATTAAACTTGAAGTAATCGCCGCAAAAATCAGGTGAAATGGTCCGACTATCGTCCAGATTCCAACGTAAATTGTTGTTTGTTAATTGAGGTGGAATTGCATAAGCATCGATACGCAGGCGTTTGTTCAATACATCCCTTACCATAACGTCTTCATCATAAACCAATACCTTTGTCAATGTATGAACATACCCATTCATCCCATCCAGGTTACTTTTTGACTCATCCACACCGACAAATGTTCCGTCTTTTTGCGTATTGATTTTATTACCTGCCTTGATTTCAATCAAACGCTTGCTCAGCACCGTTTCATAATACTCATGTCGTTGATCCATAGCAAAAGCTGAAGTATTCGGACCAGCGTATACAAAGGCGTTAGTCGACATTTGGCGATTCAGGATATGATATGAAATAAATTTATTCAGTGGATTTTTCGGGCTTGTATAATCAGTCAGGTCTTCCGTTCCGTAATACAGTTTAGTGAATTCTATGAGTTCGGTCAGATTATTGATGTTTGCGGCTTTAAATACATCATCCGATTCGGCAAAAATGGTATAACCCAGTTTCTTGGTATGAATTACAGCCACGCTATACCCTACAACATTTGCCCTGTCGGCACCCGGACTAGGATCTTTGTAAGAGTAATCATAGATGCCCTGTACCGAGTCTGCAAGATTTGTCAGTTCGAAAGCCTCAGAAAAAAGTTTAAAATAGCTCTGATCTTTCATAATAGAGAGTAAGTTGTCTTCAGAAGGTTCTACTACTTTTCCTACAATATGCACCACACCATTATGCACCTTATTGTCTTTAACTATTATGGATGCATTTTTATTCACAAGAATAATTTGCATTCCCTGACTTGAGCCAGCATAAGAAATAACTATAAAACGGTCACTCATATTGGGAGTAGGTAAAGCACCTTCCACAAAATCGCTTGTGAGATATTCCCTGGTTTCATTTCTGATTATATGATTGTTTACAATAGCTTGCTTATCTTCTTTCGTTAATTTATCGTAGCTAATATTTTTTTCTGCAAAATAGGCATTAAAAGCCGAGTCTGTCGGGGCAAAACAGGTAAAGTGTCCATAAACAGACAACATGTTGTAATTATCCGACTCATTAATGATACGATAAAAAATAGAAAGATTATCTTTTTTCCCACAGAACGATGCCACTGTTTCGCCTGTAAAAGTATAAAATGAATTACTTTTGATATCATCGGTATCGCAAGAAGTCATGGATCCAATGATAGTAATCAGTATTAAAAAATAATTTCTTAATAAAATGCGACTATTCTTCTTGTATATATTCATTGTTTTCATGGTTATCTCTAGTTTTTATCAATATCAGATGTTGTCACATAAAAAGGATTTTGAACCAACAAAGTATTTAATTTCAATTCATTGGCATTAACCGGCATATACAAAGCATTCATATCGTTGAGTCTGCTTTCGGCTGTAGCCTGATCCAAATTGGTGTACTTTTTCATCATATAAGTACTTACTACATTGGCAGGAGTTCCTTCCCTGTTAATCCTTCGCAGTAAATCATAATAGCGCTTTCCTTCAAACAGGAATTCTCTTTGACGCTCGTCAAAAACCAGATTTCTCATCAGGAGTTGTGTATTATAAGAGGAGAATTCTAAGGAACCGGCTCCTAAATCCGGGTTAGCCCGATCATAGGTTTTCGACACCAGATTGAATGCCTCTTCCATACTTACCAAATCACCCATTTCAACCAATGCCTCTGCTTTCATTAGGTATATATCCGGGAGTCTGTAAAAAATCCAATTCGGATTTGTAATTAATATTTGGTAGTCGCTTTCTGCTACTGTACCCGTTGTGTTTTCATTCCTCAAACCAATATATTTCATGATAGGAAAAAATGCACCACTCGATACAGGAAGAAATGCATCTTTACCCCGCAAGTCACTTTTTTCGAACAAACTTGTTTTATTTATAAAATCATAAGATGAAAGTTGATAGGTATTATAACCCGAACGACTTCCGGAAGAAATATTATTTCCCGATTTTTCATACATTTCATAAATCACATAATTGCTTATATTTCTGCTGTCAAATTGTAATTCAAAAATACTTTCTTTTGAGTTTCCCTCTAGAAATACATTTTTATTATATACCGCTGACGGTTCCAAAACCAGTCCGGTTGTTTGTTCATTCAATATTTGATTGCAATACAAAATACAATTCGTATAATCGTTTTTCCAAAGATACATATCGGCAATAAGTGCCCTGATTGCCTTTTGTGTGATTCTACCTTTGTCGTAGTTTTCGTTTTCATATCCTGAAATTGCACTATGCTCACAATCCTTTAAATCTTTAATCAGGTAATCGATTATAAAATCAGGAGGTGATTGAGGAACTTCAAAAGATTGGGCATCACCTACTGTGGGTTTAGTTACAAATGGAATGTCACGGAAGGTGCGTACCAACGTAAAATAGCACAATGCCCGGATTCCCTTTACTTCGGCCAGATAAGCGCGAAGTTGACCTTCCGTAAAATTCGGATCTATATCCCTGACTCCTGGAGCATAATAAATCACATTGTTACAATAGTTTATCACTTTGTAAAATTCATTCCAGGAAGTATAATTGTTTGAAGCGTTCAAGGCCAGGTTCATGATGTACGTTAAATCGCCGGAAGTATTCATTCCTTTAATCACGTTATCGGAACGTACCTCTCCCCATACAATCAATCGTTCCACAAAAGCCGGTTCATTCATTTCGCGATAACAGGCACCAACCATACTTTTCACATCATTTTCATCTTTCCAGTAATCTTCATGTACGGTCTCAGATTGCGGGCGCAAATCAAACCAGTCTTCGCAGGATGTGAACATCAACGAAAGAATAATCAGACCTATTAGGGGGCGCATATATATTATTTTCTTCATATTATTTAGTTTAATCATTTATAAACTCACCGTGAATCCAAGCGTAAAATACTGGGCACGTGGCGTTTTATTGCTGTCAGTACTCACTCCGAGCAATCCGTAACTGGGGTTCATATTAATGGATACCTCGGGATCGACACCGGTATATTTCGAAAATGTAACCAGGTTGTTGAGCGTTAAATAAAAATTCAATTGGCTCAACTTTAGTTTTTTCAATACTTTTTTATCCACTTCATAAGCAAATGTCAGGTATTTGAAGCGCAAAAAGGAGCCATCCTCAACATATCTGTCACTTCCCAAACTATTAAATCCATAATTATAAAGTGCCCGTGGCATATCCGTAACATCTCCGTCTGTTCTCCATCTCCAATTTACAGCTATTGACTGATTATTGTTGGTAAGCATATTCTCTGCATCCATACGGGCTTTATTTAAAATTTTATTGCCATAACGGAAATTAAAGAAAGCATTTACCGAGAAATTTTTGTATTTGATGGTTGTTCCAAATCCACCGTTTACCTTTGGATTACTATTTCCTAAATAAACGATATCCAACTCATCGATACTCCCATCATGATTTATGTCTTCATAAATGGCATCACCACCCCGGAACAGATAACTTGAAGTGGTACCATAGGCGAAATGCATTGGAAACGGGTTTCCTTTACTGTCGGTTACCACTTTGCCATCAGCATCTGTCGCCACCGGACTCGTGCCTGCTCTTCCCGCTTCGTACTGGTCGTATTGATAAACACCCTTATAACGGAAACCATAAATTGAACCCAACGCATTACCTTCTTGCAGACGCGATAAATAAGATCCGTTTGAATAATTAAAATTTGAATTATACGCATTCAGGAATGTTTGCGACAAGGAGACAATATCATTAATATAGTTCGACAAATTTAAATTTACATCAATGGTCCAATCATTCAATTTGATTAATTTATTGGTTGAGATATTAAATTCCCAACCGGTATTATCCATGGCACCTGCATTGATATAATCCAATGATGAAAAGCCCGACGAACCCGGAATACTTTGACTTTCAAAAAGCAGGTCTTCAGTTCTCTTTTTATAAACATTAAAATCGATGGTGCATTTGTAATCAAACAAACTCATGTCAAATCCCAGATTCGTTGAGGTTGATTTTTCCCATTTCAAATTAGATAACATTACAGATGTCGGTTTCACTGTAGAAATATCAATGTAATTATTTCCGTAACTTCCCCAATCACCATCATAGCGACTAAAATACAGATAATCTTTATTGGGTGTATTACCTACCACACCATAACCAGCGCGGAAGCCCAACTCGCTTAACCAGGATTTGGTTGCTTTCATGAAATTTTCATCGGACATGATCCATTTCCCGGATGCTGCCGGAAAATTTCCCCAACGGTTATTTGAACCAAAACGCGTATCAGCATCCCGACGGATGGAAAAATCCAGAATATACCGATCCAATAAAGTATAGTGAACACGGCCGAGTAAACCCATCGTACGCCTTTGTCCGGAACCATTTTTAAATGTTCTTTCATTGGCCGCCACGGTTGGGTCTGTTATTGCAGTCGAAGATAATCCGTAAGCTTCAAATTCCTGGTTTCGTGAATTTACTGTTGAAAGCTGCCATGAAGCATACAACATTAAATCACTTTTATCACCTATTTTCGGTATCCATGTCAAATTCTGATCGGCATAAACGGACATGGATTCGGCATCTTTTCCATAGGAACGATTTACTGTCTCATCATCCCAGTTCTTGGAAGTCACATCACGCGGCAAAAACCTGTAAATACTTTGATTATCAAGGTCAAATGAAACATATCCATTATACCGAAATGTTGTAACATTTGGATCAAGAATATCATATTGCAACCGAAATGTGGGTATAATACGAAGATTCTTTTCATTGTTTGTAGCCAGGTTGGCCAAAGCTACAGGATTCAATAAATCTCTTTGAGATGCGTCAAGGGTTGAGGATTGAGGAATCGTATAAAAAATACCTGTATTGTTACCATGCTGATCCTGTTCGTAAATTGATACATTGGGCATTTTCCGGTAAGCCATACTCAACAGGTTATCCGAATTATAACCATCCCCAACATCCGAAGCCAAATTTTTATGGTTGTTTGTTTGAGTAATTGCAAAGTCCGAAGTAAACTTGATTCGATCGGAAACCGTGTATTCCAGATTCGCACGGCCGGTGAGCCGTTTCATATCCTGTCTAATAATTGTACCCGTTTCATTGTAATATCCCAACGACATTCGAAAACGTACTTTATCTTCCCCACCGGAGATCGTCAAACTGTGATCGTTTGTGAATCCATATTGACTAATAGCATTTACCCAATCGGTGTTGTTGTTGAAATTTTCATATTGTGAAAAAGCAGGATTATAATTAAACTCTGGCTTGTTTGCATCCTGTTCATTTTGATAAGGATTGAAATAGGCTTGTTTCATCATCATCGTGTAATCGTTACCATTCAGCATCTTAAGTCCGGCAGGCTGTTTCTTTCCCGAAACACGATACGAGTATTGCACCCGGGTAGGTCCTTTAATTCCTTTTTTGGTGTGTATGGAAATCACTCCGTTGGCTCCACGCGATCCCCAAATGGCTGCGGATGCACCATCTTTTAAAACGAGAATTTCTTCTATATCATCAGGACTAATATTCAGTAAATTAGCAAATTGTTCCTGATTAGCTGAACTGTAATCAAAAGAAGTGCTGATATTGTTCTCGAAAGGAACATCGTTCACTACTATCAACGGTTCGGCGTTGGAGTTGATGGAAGATGTACCACGTATCCGAAGTGTAGAACCAGAACCTAAATTTCCTGAATTTCCTACAATATCCAATCCGGCTATACGACCCTGTAACGCATCATCGATGGATGATACTGAGAGACCTTCGAACTCCTTGGTGTTAATCTTTTGAACGGCACCCGAAATTTCTCGTTGAGGAATGGAAAATGTTCCGTCAGAATACATTTTCTTTGCCTGTACTACAACTTCTGAAAGTTGTGTTTTTTCATCCATCGTAACATCAAAGCGACTCTTGTTACCAATGGGCAGCATAAGCATTTTGTAACCCACATAACTGAATTTAATCGAATTGATGGAATTCTTGATCTCAATGGAAAAGTTACCGCCGACATCAGTTATTGATGCTGATACGATTCGGTTATTCTTGTCAACCTCGAGAACCTGAACCCCTATTAATTCTCCGGATTCCACTGAAGTCACATGACCTGTAAGCAGTAACCTGTTTGAATTTGCCTGACCGTAAAGCATTGTCGTCAAACAAATTATAATAATCAGGAATATATATTTTATATTATTCATATTTCTATCTTTTATCGATTATTCAAATTTTAATGCGCTGTCTATCATATGAATAACAGAACGGGAAGAAGAAATAATCTTAGTCGCTTTTATATAGTCCGTATTATCAACAATGTAATCGCGAGCCATTAGATTGTAAATACCTTCTGTTTTGATAACATTTGCAATGGTTGACCCCACTCCACTTCTAATTTGTAAATTGGAACCAGTACTGTTCAAAATCAACTTATAGAATTTACCGGAATCATCACGGGCCGCAGTCTCATATTTCATGTCTCCAAAAGATTTTCCGTTAATAAAAATTGAATTATCCATAAAGTGGTATTTCAAAAACTTCAATAGGTAAAGTGTCTTTGCTTTCTTCAGATCATAATCCGTTTCATTCGCAATTTCATCCCAGGTAAACAATTTGCTGTTTTCAGTGAAAGCCTGATTTAAAGCCTGTGCAGTTGGCACAAAAACCGTATAACGGAAATTATTGAATGAGTTTACCACATATCCTAATCCGGATGATCCGGACATCTTCTTTAAATTGAAAACTGGTACAATATCTTTATCCTTTTCAAAATAAGTAAATACCCGGTCATCACCTTTTAACAAGTTAAAAAAGGCCGTATATTCACTGTGTTCACTCATAACTTTAAAAACTGATTTAACCGGATCCTGAATTATTTTATTTACAAAATAGGTTCGTCCATTATCTGAATTGTATCGGTTCTTTTGTCCTGACAGAGCATTACTTACAATTTGAGCGGGTGCTGCATCCTGTTCAATATCTCCACCTCCGGTTATTTGCGTGTTACCCTCTTGACCACTAATTTTCAAGGTAGCACCACTCTTAGTCAGTACATAGAATGTATTTCCGTCATCTATATATCCCGACATGTTATCTCCCACTTTCTGCCCCACGACGATGTGCATATCAATAATATCATTCATGCGGTTTCTAATGATAGCCTGATCTGCAGTACTATTAGTCAACTGACGGATCTTGGTACCTTTATTCCCCGTAGCGTCAACGCTAAATATATCAGCATAAACCATGTTTTTATCAATCATATATTTGAATGACCAAATCTCACGAAAAGAATCACCTTTCGCCCACGCCAGCGGATCTCTATAATTTTGAAATGCTTCGTCAACCGGAACTATCAGGTTGTACATATTTTCCATGGAACGTAAGTACAGGAAAAATTTCAGGGTTGCATCCTGTATACCCCAATTCATAATTGTAGTATTATTGCTCGTCAGTACGGAAGCATAAACACATTGATAATCAACAGGCGGATAAACAATATTCGAAACATAAATAGCACCATTGTTTCCGATATATGTTTTTTTGATATCACTTTTTAAAACATTCATCCGGGCACTCGATTCGTCGGTTAAAGTAGGCCAATTGTGAGGCAAAGAGTTTAAAAAGGATTTTTTCTGATGATTTTTCAGGAATAATGCCAACAATGGAGTCGGGATATTTTCCCAACTTCCATAGGCATCTTTCAGATAGCGGCCTTTTTCGCCATTGATATAGTTATTCATTGCTTCATCGGTAGGAACAAACATAGCTCCCATATCCTGTTGCAAAGCACTTGGAGTATAGCCATTATCGGTTGGATCAAAATACAACAGTCCATAGTTGGTCAAAGTATTTCCATTTGCATCCTGACTGTAATTGGTCGTAAAATAACGTTTCACAAAGATGGAGTCGGACGATGCAATAACAGGCCGGTCAACAGAAGAACCATTGTAATAATCGTGGGCTTCTTTCGATATTCCGCTCACATAGTATGGCATACAGAATTTATTTAATAATCTGTTAAATAAATTTGTTTCGCCATTATCGTGAATGATTTGGGCCATGTTCTTTGCCGGAAACATCAAATCTTCCAACACATGGATATAGCCATTTTTGCAAATTATATCTTTCTCAATGACTTTAATTCCATTAATATAAATACTTTTGCTCTCATATTGTCTGCCATCATTTAATATAGAAAAATCTTCATCAGTTATACCTTGTTTCAACATGTTGGAAGGGGTGAAATGCACTATAGGCGCTGAGGCCTCGTTGTCAATAAGATGTAGGCCTTTTGACTCAAATCGTTTCCAAAAAGGATTGGAGATCAATACTTCATCTTTTACGAAAGAAATACTATCCAGATAGGTATTCGCCGTATTTCGACGCAGTGCCAAACCTTCACCCAGAGCATTGCCCGAAGTAGATACATTCGCCAACATTTTGGACAAGTATGCCATATTGATCATACTTACATTCATGATGTAACGCTTCTGTGCGGCACTAAAATCTTCATATGATTTTACGCCATAAGAGTTGTTTTCAAAAAAACGTTCAAAAGCTTCATCTTTTGCGGGAAACAAGGTTTTGCTTCCGGTTTGAGATAACACATCCTTATAATTCAGATCATTGATTAATCTCAGGAAATAGTGAAAGTTACCATCCTGTTCCATGTAATCATAGATGCTGGCTCCCAAAAAATCAGGTTCTTTATCATTGTAAAAATAGTCATCTTTACAGGATACAAAGATCGCACTGACCAGTATCAATATAAAGTAGAATAAAATGTGAGGCTTTTTTTGAATTAGAGTGATTTGCATTGTTGAAAAATTAGATTTATTATATAGTAAAAAAGAATAGTTGGCATGATACTCTGACAACTATTTTGTCTGTGTTTTATCGTTTAGTAATATATTCAATAGATATTACATTGAATTATTCTTCAAAATCATTTTAGGACAAAAAGGTCTTCAATCTTTTTGACCAACAAATTCAGGTAAAAGACACCGGGAATAATAGTCTGATACCAGTTTTTTAAAAATGGGTTAATGGAATTTTCAAACAGAATTGATTTCGATTTGTATAGATGCAGTTATGACTCTACACGAATTTAGTAATGAAAAAACAAAGAGAATAAATTTTCTGGAACTAAACTTCTATATTAATTAATTTTATTAGAGAGTAACTGTAAACGGAAGTATAATGATTACAACCGCTTACAGTTACTTCATTTTTTTTAATTCAAAACAACTTTTTTCACAACGGTGCTAGCACCTGAAGTTACTTTTACAATATACATTCCGGTTGACAGTTCAATTTTGGAACCATTGATTTGTCCTGAGATTTTACGAATACTCATACCTCTTATGTCATATACATTTACAACACCTTCAATATTTTCATTTGCAGTAATTTGCACGGCACTTCCTTTCGTTAAAACCTTAATGTCATTTAAATTGACATTCGGAAGCGCGTTTGTACCAACAGTAAATTGAGCAGTTGCGAAAAGACTACTAACTTTCGAATTATCAATTGCCTGTACTCCAAATGTGAAGTTACCATTTCCCAGATTATTCATTTTGTAGCTGGTTGTAGTAAGAGGTGCTAATGTTTCATTTACTTTCAGGCGTCCTGTTGTAAGGTCTGCCGGAAGTAAAAATTTAACTGAATCATTTCCTGCTTTTTTTACATATAAATTATATTTTATAGATTCTGCCGGAGTAGAATCATCTGTAGAAGCATTCCAACTAAATGTTACAACACCATTATTATCGGTAGTGGACACTAAATTAGCAGGAATACCTGGAGCCTGATTCGCGGTAATTCCTTCACCTAATTCGTTTTTCATTAACCTGGGTGTAAAACCATAAGCTGCTGTAAATGCATCCAAGTCTCCATCTCTGTCAAAGTCAGCCAAACATGCTGTACCACCCCATTGATTACCTTTATAACTAAAGTCAGCTACAGTACTACCACCGGTAGGAGTTGTACATATTAATTCCTGTTTTGCAAAAGTTTGATCTCCAAAGTTATTTAGGAAAATACTGTTTGGATCAGCATTCATATATAAAACATCTTCATATCCATCATTATTTACATCTCCTAAAGCAATTGAAGATTCTTGTTTTCCAGCGGGCATTCCATTTTGTGCAGGAGGTACCATTGTGAATTTACCGGTTCCATCGTTTTCATAAATATCACTGCTCCAATGCCAGTCCCAGGTGCCATCAACTCCGGCAGTAACTCTGTTGTAAACACCTCTAACTCCGGTTATCAAATAGTCAAGATTACCATCGTTGTTATAATCGAACCAGTCAATTTCTCCGGCTTCCGTTCCCAAAGATATAATCGGTTCAGCAAAAGTACCATCCCCATTATTTTTATAAATGGCAGAAATTACAGTTTCATTAGCGCCAACTGGTTCAGGAGCACCATCTAACAACTTTCCATTTACAATAAGATCAAGGAAACCATCCTTGTTATAATCACCCCACGCTGCAGTACCATTTGCTATTGCAGTAAATGGCTTAGATCCAGTTACAGGATTTTCAACTTTCACAAAACTTTTTCCATTTAAATTTTTATATAAAAATGCAACTTTGCCGGTTTCATTTCCTCCCTGCATATATAGATCCACCCAACCATCATTATTAAAGTCACCTGCTAATACATAACGATTTGGTGAATTTCCTCCATTATTCCCGTTATTCATATAATCGAATGTTCCATCAAGTACCTGTTCAAAATCAAAATTATGATCTACACCCAAATTCTTATATAAAGCAGAATATGGACCGATATCATCTGTTCCCGCAATGAATACATCAAGGTTTCCGTCGTTGTTATAATCAAGCCAGGTTGCATTGGCAGTTCTAATCAGTGGAAACGGATTCACCACTTTAGTAAAAGTGCCATTACCATTATTTTTGTACAAAGCTGAAATTTTAACCCAATTGCTGGACACGCCGGTAACCAGTAGATCTAAATAACCGTCGTTGTTGTAGTCACCCCATGCAGCAGCATTTTCAAAAGCAAATGCAAAATCTTCTTTTGCTTCACCATTAATTACCGGTGATACTACTTCTACAAAATTCGGAGTTTTTGCCGTTTGTGCAAAAAGACCGTTAAAACCAAACAAGGCAACTACAAAAAGAGCCAGTTTCAAAAAGTAATTTGTTTTCATAATAGATTAAATTTAAATTTAGTTTATAAATTTCGAAGAACCGATACGCTCATTGGTTTGTACCTTTACAATAAAAGTTCCCCTGGTGATTTTAGATATATTTATTTGTTTCATAAAAGAATTATTCGAAGCGTATTTTTCACTTAAAACCAGTTGCCCGGAAATATTAAAAATTTCAATGGACCGGATAACTTCTGTTGAATGCACATTGATCATTTGATTTACATTATCAACACGTACCGAAAATGATGCTTTGTTTTTGATGTCAGATAAACCGTTTGAAACGTCCTCGGTTAACCGGATAACAAAACCTCCTCCTTTAGCCATATTATAAGTTAATTTTGTAATGGAAGTTATATCAATTTGTTCACTTACATATCTTGTAGGATAATCTCCTGAAGTATAATCATCCCTTAATACAGTTGCTTTGTAATTAACATCCGGTTTGAGAAAGCTAAAATCAACCTGAATGTCTCTGGCAACCCAACTACTCATACCGCCAACATACCAGTCGGTGCCTTTTTGTTTTGCCATCAAAATATATTCTCCAAGCTTTGCATCCAAAGGAACAGTTTTATCCCAAACTGTAGGAACCGTAGACAAAAAATCCAGAATATCGGGATATTTGTTGTATTCGGTAGGAGCATCACTTAAAAAACCTAACCACTGATCGAAAATGACGTACATGGATAATTCATGGGCACGTGTTCCCTGACTGGATGGTACGGTATTGGGCAGATCGACCGGAGAAAATTGTCTTTCGGTTTTATTTCTCATCGAACCCGGTGTGTAGTCTTCAGGTCCAACCAACGAACGCATAAAAGGAAATTGAACATGATAATCGGGCGATGATCCTCTTCTCCAGAAATCCTCTTCCTCACCTAACACAGCTTCAAAGTTCAGGATATTCGGATAAGTCCGGTTCAAACCTGTAGGAACAGGGCAACCATGAAAAATACCGACCATCTTCGAGTTTGCCAGGTCCTGAGCAATTCGGGCTCCCCAATTCATAGCAGGTTGATCATTCCGCTGAAAGAAATCAATTTTCACTCCTGATATACCAAATCGTTTCCATTTAGCGATCAGGCTTGGTGATTCCAGGGCATTACTCGCCCAAGTCCAAACCATGATCTTTACATTTTTTGATTTTGCATATGTACAAAGCGCACTGATGTAACTTTCATTCCAACCCGCGTCCAATGTCATGTATTCAATTTTATTTGCTGCAGCAAAATCAACGTAATATTTATATAAAGTAAGACCCAGATTGGCATTACCATTTGCCGGGATTCCGTTTACGGGGTCTGCGCTTCCGTCGGGTGTAAGCATTGCTTTATGCCACCATTCCCAGGATGTTTTCCCGGGAACTATCCAGGATACATCCGCTAATTTCTGAGGTTCTGCCAGCAAATACACCAATTCATTATTTAACAATGATTTATCATCGTTTGAAACAATAATTACTCGCCACGGAAATGACCGGGCTCCTGTAGTATTTGCAATATAATCATATCTTGTAAGTGGTGCGTGATTGGAATAAACATTATCAGGCTCACTTACCGTTTCCGGATACTCTGCCCACATCCCTTTCAATGAATTAGTTCCATTGCTTTGGATATATAATCCGGGATAATCAGTAACGTCAGCTTCTGTTATTGCAATTTTGTAATTAGACACAGGATAACTGAACAAAATAGGGGTTACTGCAAATTGACCTGAAGTCAGATCATTCACCGAGTTGTAAATATCATATCTTTTTTCCCAATGTTCAAAATTAGTTGCTTCAGGAAAATACACTTTCGGGTTACCGGCAAAATTAAAAACAGCATCTTCGGAGTTAATAATAATGTTAGTTGGAAATGCTGTAACAAAACGATAGGCAATACCTTCATTGTAAGCCCTTACTTCCAGGTCATAATTTTCGTTGTAATGAACAATTAATTCATTGTATTTTTCCAGTAAGGTTTTATTCTTACCTATCAGAACCTGAAGAACACTATCAACAGATTTTCTTTCCACACTTTTAACGGTTCCTTTTCCAACAACTGTTCCATCCTGAAGATTAAGTCCTATTGATGAAGGAGATATTAACTGAGTTTGTCCGGCGTTGATTTCATATTGTGTTCCGTTGTCAATATGCAGTGTTATTTTAAAATTTTCATTCGGAGAGATTACATCATAATCCACAGCCCCGGTTTTCTGGAAACAGAAGAGAGAGAAGAGAAGACATAAACATATTTTATTTGTAAGTGAATTCATGATTTTTATTTTCGTTTAAGGCATTCGTTTTCATTTTTTAATACGACTATGCATCCATTTTCATCTTCCATGGAATCAAGTCAAATCCACTGCGCCACTATTCAACTTCACCGACCTGTTCGAATCCGGTTTCATAAAGTTAACCAATGGTATTTTACTATCTGGAAAATATGCAAGTGCAAAAATTCCAATCTTATTTTTCACTGCAACAAAAATACATTAATACTGCATCATATTATTGAATGATTGCACCAATAAATACTAATTTCGTTTCATTATAATGATTTATTCAACCGAAAGTACAATTATGCTATTAATTGCGACACCAGTTTCCATTGCTTTATTTATTTCTATCCGAAATAAATTTTACAAAAAACATCAACTCCAACAAATGAAGATCAGAGACATTCTGCTACGATTGCAACTTTTATAGGTGTATTAAAGATGCAATTTTTGTTTGTTGAGTTTCGTAAACAGCATGTTTTGGAAAACCTCGTAGCCATCACGAAAAGATCATTGCTATTAAAACAAAATCAGAACACAAACAGGCCATTATAGACAAATTGGTCATGTCGACAAACTACGACAAAACAGATATCACCCATTACAAGAATCCAACGGAATCAGAATACTAAAATTGTATGATTTTCGATGCTAAGGCCTGCCCACAAGACTTTGGTTTTCTTCCCAATTGGAAACAACTGATCGACTTCAGAGAAACTATGGAAAAACTGATGATCGTGTTTACGACCAACCTTCATCTGAACAAGCCAGGAACTTACTGCGATAATACACGTTAGGTTCGTTTACAATCTGCTAGAAAAAATTCAAAGTTTATTTGTAAAAGAAATAAACTCTGAATTTATTTTAATGGGCACTCATGTGATCAATTACAAAATTACTTTCTCAACTTTTACTCCTGCTTTAGAACTTATTTCAATAAAATAAATCCCTTTAATAAAGCTTTTATTCAAATATCCTGCCCCACTCTTATTTTCCTTCCACAATTGTTTTCCAGTCAGATCAAGGATCCGTATTGACAACAATTGATTATGAGTATCCACATAAATAAGCCCATTTACAGTTTTCAAAGTAATATTATTACTCCATAAAGAGTTTTCATCTGTGATAGTAGTTGAAAATTCACTCGTGGCGAAAGAGCTACTCAACTTTCCATTATCAATGGCTTGAACTCCCCAGGTAAATATACCATCCGGAATATTCAATGTATAGGAGGTCGAATTTAACCCGGCACTTATATCAGAAACTTTGAGAAATCCGGTTTGATTATCAGACGGAATGATCATGGATACAAAATTACCAGCAGCTGCTTTTACATAGAGATTATATTTCAAGCTTGCAGATGGTGCGAAATCATCAGAAGAGGAATTCCAGTTAAAAACTACTCTACCATTTTGCATACTTGCATTCAATCCGTCTGGAACCGAGGGAGCTGTATTTTGAAAAATTCCGTTACCTCCGTCGTTTCTCCAAATTTCTGCTACAGAAGGATTATTCGAATCTCTAAATCCACAGATAAAGGCATCAGAATAGCCATCTTTGTTATAATCTGCCATTGAAACAGCACTTTTATATACATTATTAATGGTACTAATATATGGCGAGAATACACCTGTACCATTGTTCAGATAAACCCAGGTTTTTCCATTACTGGTATTTCCATATCCGGATATTATCAGGTCAATAAACCCATCAGTGTTCACATCCGCCCAATCTAATCCACTTACATTAAGAGGTTCTATATTAATAGCAGTCGAAGATTTTTGAGAAAATTTTCCAGTTCCATCATTCATGTATATTTTGGCCTGATTTATATCCTGGTTGCTATTATTCCTGTGTTTACCTGTGATAATAAAATCAAGAAATCCGTCATTATTCACATCAGCCCAGGAGCATTGTCCCATGAAAGTTCCCCAATCATTGATATCGAAAACAAGGCGATTGAAAGTTCCATCTCCATTATTGCGATAAACCCAAAAGGACCCTTTTTCGATAGGATAACTTCCAAATGCATCACCATATCCGTTTGAAAGAATATCTAAATATCCATTATTATCCATATCTCCGAATGAAACACTTCCTGAGCTAAGCGGTCTAAGTGTTCCGCCATCAAATATATTTGTTTGTCTAATAAAATTGCCTGTTCCGTTGTCATTTTTATACAAATCGGTTCTGCGCACTGCACTTTTGTTCTGACCAGTGATTAATACATCCACATGACCATCGTTATCGTAATCTCCAACAGCCACATAACGGTAACATTTTTCCATTTCGTTGTACATATCTTCAAATCCGGTAGATTCAACAACTTCAAAAGTGTAGTTACCCACTATTCCGGTATTCTTATACAAACGCGTAGAAGCATTGGTGCTACTGTTTCCTCCAATTGCTCCGGCAATCAGCAAGTCCAAATTTCCGTCATTATTAAAATCAAGCCAGGTACAAGTTGCTTCTTGCATGGCGGTGATAGTGTGTGTCACAGGAGTAAATCCTCCCACACCATTATTTTTATAAAGATAAGCAACTTCTATACCTCCCGCACTATTATCTTTACCAATATAGAAAAGATCAAGAAACCCATCATTATTGTAATCGCCCCAGATACCTGAACCATTTGAGATTCCTTTCAAATTATTTGCGACACTTATGTTGGTAAATGATGGAATTTTGTTCATTTGTAGTGCTAAATTATCATTCGAAAGATTCATTTCTCCAAATAAATTGATGTTGGAACCGGCATTTATATTGTTAGTGTTATTATTCCAGGAGAGTATACTTTTCAGCGATGTTCCATCTCCATCGTAACTATCTATTCCAAACCCTATTTTAGTGGGAATTCCGTTGATTGCTCCCAAAACAGTTTCACTAGGAATAATTGTGGAGAATGGTACAAAATATTCAAATGTATACCCTTTATCGGTTTGTTGATGGATGACTTTTTGCCCTTTGTCCCCAATTAATGATGGCCAAAGTTCATTTTCAACGCCATTTCCATAAACTTCCCAACGTTTCATCATTCCAGTTGGTGCTTTATTGTCATCTCCCGGATATAAATACGCCATAGTCGAACGGCTTTCAGGATAAACATCCCCTGTATTCCTGCCTCCAATACGATTGAAAGGACTTTCAATTTCGGTATCGCGAACTGCGGTCGGATTAAAATAGAAGCGAAAATGATCGTATATATCTTCAGAGGTGTTTTCCAATTTCTCTGCAATCAAATTATCATTATGTTGTCCGTAAAAATAGATACCTTCGTTAGTCCAGAAAGATTTGAAAGAAGCGGTATGTTCATTTTCGGAAGGAGTTCCATTTACGGCATAGTTAAGTTGCGTTGATTGGATTTTTGACCAAATTGGATCACTTCCTTTCCCATCCATTGTAAAATTGTAACCTTCGGGAGCTTTTTTAATTGTGATTCCAAGAGTATTGCGTAAACCTTTTCCTTGCAGATAGTTAATCAATTCTTTTGGACGATCGGTTTGAATTATGGTTGCTTTTTGGTTCAGTATCCAACCCCAATTGGCATCGGGATCACTCATGGCTTTTTCATCTTCATGTCCTCCGCAAAGGCTTTCCCATAGCGAGTTGATCCAAACCCGACTTCCTGCATTTACGATATTTTGAGTATGGCTTAACTGTGGAAAATTATCGGTTTTAAAACTTACTTCAATGGCACAAGGTTTAAAATCAGTCAGGAATGTATTGATCGTACTAACAGACACATCAGTATCTAATTCTACAACAGGCATATAAATAAGGTGTAAATTAGAACCTAACATGGTTTTTACTTCTGCCAGTGTTTTGCTGCTTTTCAATATTACGTGATCTTCTGTGTCTGTTTCCCTGATAATGGGAATAATACTAGCCAGATAATCACCTCCTTTATCAATATTAACTAACACTTTTCCTTTACAAGCCAATAAAGCTTCTTTTAAAGTAGGTATTGTTTCTATGGAAATATCTCCATCACTGTTTCGAAGTCGAAATTGTTTTAATTGCGCAACTGTATAATCGATTACATTGCCACTGCCATTTGTGGTTCGGTCAATATTTCCGTCATGCATTAAAATATAATCGTTATCTTTTGTTTTTTGTATGTCAATTTCTACCATATCCACACCCTCTATTATTGCTTTTTCAAATGCAGGTATAGAATTTTCAGGTGCATTCCTCCAACCCCCACGATGTGCCACAACAAAAACATAGTTAGAAGTTGGATCTTTCAGCAGTTTCACCAGTTTTTCTATCTTGTTGAATTTGACTGGAATTGATTTTTCACAAGCACCAATTGAGGTATTGCTTTGTGGTCTGTCAAATCCTCTTTGATCCTTGGCAACATTTGCAGTAATTGCATTAGCTGTTTTGAAAGTCTCCAAAGCGGATAAAGCTGGCATAAAATAATCAGGGGCAATTGCTATTGTTTTAGGATACCCTCCATTTTCTGACAACGTATTTTTATCAAATACATCTGCAAAATATTTTCCTGTTAAATCGCTTGTTGATGACGTGAAAATTCCGGTTCCTCCAATCGTACCAATAATATTGTTGCCAGCAGAAGTTATTCTCTTATCTGTTCCATTAAGAAATATATTAGGCGTTTTTCCGGGATAACCGGTAATAATACTATTTATAATGCGCATTTGATTTACCGATTCGCAGCGTACATCCTGGCCGTTATCTACATTTGTACAGGTATTATTTACGATTGTGGAAGAAATAATGTAGGTGGGAGCAGCGCTGTTAATTGCAGCTCCACCTCTTCCAGCCGTATTATTAATAATGGTAGTATTGATACAATACAATGGGCTATTATTCCCAGAGACCTGAATCGCCCCACCCCAATCAGTCTGCAGGTTGTTATTTGCCAACAAACAAGATTCTAAAATTAAAGTTGAACCTGTTGTTGCATTTTCGAGTCTTATTCCTGCACCACGATGGTTTGCTTCATTTTCGGAGATAATTGTTTTATAACAATACACTTTACTTCCATAAACATACATTCCCCCAGCCGATGCTTCGGTTTTGTTTCTTAATATTTTACAATAATAAAGTTCCAGATTCGAGCCGGGCCTCACATCAATTCCAGCTGGTTTGGCTACAGTACTATATACACTTCTAAAAGCTCCGGTAATTGTAATTCCTTTTAAAACAATTTTTGAGACAGAATTAATTTCAAGGATTCTCTCAGAATTATTATTATCCAGCTTTCCATTTTTATCTATGTCACCGTTAAAAACAGTTTCATAAACAGAAGGATAAGTAATACTTGTTGTACTTCCGGTAATATCAGGAGCAAAACCTCCAAAAATCGAAATTCCTTTCGTGATAGAAAAAAAAGTTGTTTTCGTAACTCCGGAATAATAATTACCGGCTGCAACATAAACCATGTCACCATCGACAAAACCATTTGACAATTTTGCAACAAAATTAACTGGTGAAAGTGCGTCATCCCACGATGTGCCTGTACCAATACCACTGACTTTAACAAAATAGTTTGTTGCGCTCATCGTATTTACCATTAAGGTCAATACCAGAATGAAGGCAAACTTCCAACCGAAGAATTGTTTTTTCATGAGATTAAAATTTAAAATTAGCATTAATTAACCAACTGTGTGCTAGGCACATGACAAAAAAAATAAAAATATCAATATGTGATTGAAATTCAGAATTTAAAAGTAATGTTGCAATATATGTTAGTCCATATTTGAAAAAGTTTTTAGCCCTTTTCCCATTGTTGAGTATTCTAATTGGTTTAATTTGTTCATGTAAGTATATTCCGATTAAATAGGCCCATGTAAATGCAATGGTTATTATTGCAACAAGTTTTTCAATTCTTTCAATTACAGTCAAATGAGTGTCTTCTATATTGAATCCACTTGTTTTCATTGCTCTTAAGCAGTTTCAATCTGCCAGCGTTCTTTGTATATTTTTTGTGCTATTTCAGGTTTACAAAAAGAAAAAAATATCTGAAATTCAGGGTTTCCTTCTTTATTTTTAATTTTTGAAGCAGACAAATAACATAACTGATTATTGTCATAATAAATTGAGTGTAGAAATTTTGTTTCATTCAACTTAAAATCACTAAAGAGCCATGTTGCTTTAAATTGTTTTCCAGTCTTAGGATTCAGAACCCAGAAATTATCACGAATACGAATATGATATTCTATTTTAGTAACGTTCAGAATAAGTTTTACATTACCCATTTTAATTTCAGCTTGTATAAACTTAATAGGTATGCAATCTTTAGTGATAATCAAGATATATCATTGCTTCTTAAAATATCATTTGTATTCGAGTTGCTTGGTGAACACTACATTGTCCGCAGAGCGAGCTATCATTAAGTCAAATGTACCGGGTTCTGTTACCAGCTTCATTTGGCGGTTCCAGATAGCAATATCAGCACTATTTATGGTGAAATTAACCGTTTTAACTTCACCCGGTTCAAGTTCGATCTTTTTAAATCCTTTCAAACTCTTCTCCGGAGTGCTCACTGTGTTTACTTTATTTCCAAGGTAAAGTTGCACAACCTCTTTTCCGGCAACACCCCCCGTATTTTTCACATCGACAGAGATATTAACTATCTCGTTTTTACTAAAAATAGAGTTAGACACTTTAAGATTTTCATATTGAAAAGAGGTATAACTTAAACCATAGCCAAATGAAAACAACGGATCATTCGATGAAAAAACGTAATCCTGCCCTGGTTTTTCCAGAGTACCATGCTGGTCACTTTCACCTTTCACCGATTTGACGTAATTATAAAATATCGGTATATGTCCTGTAGATTCTGGTATGCTCATATTTAACCTTCCTGATGGGTTTACTTTACCAAATAGTACATTAGCAACAGCTGTTCCGCCTTTTTCGCCCGGATACCAAGCCTCTAAAATCGCTGGTATGTTTTCTTTCTCCCAACTTATGCTCCAAGGACGACCATGAACCATGACTAAAATAACAGGTTTACCCGTTTTATATATTGTCTGCAATAATTCGCGTTGTACTCCTTGTGGGCTAATGTCTGATACATCACGGCCTTCACCGCAGCTAAATCCATCTTTAGGTTCGTTAGAAGATGCATGACCATTCCACCCAATTCCAGAAAAAACTATGCTGGAAGTTCCCAGTACTACAATCACAGCATCACTGCCTTCGGCTACCTTTATTGCCTCATTAAAACCACTCTTATCTGAACCCGAAAGTTCGCATCCTTGTGCATAATTTACCTGAATGTCATTACCTGAATATTGTCTGATGCCCTGAAGAACAGTAACACCGGATAAATTATCCCGGGTAAAGCTATAGTCACCATACTGTACTTTGTTGGCATTAGGACCAATAACAGCCAGTGATTTAATCTTTTTAATGTCAAGCGGTAGCAAATCTTTCTCGTTTTTCAATAAAATGATTGATTCTTCTGCTATTTGCTGTGAAAGTTTAATGTGATCATTGGTGTGTAACCTACTTTTTAAGAGTAAAGTATCCGGTAGTGGTTTCTCAAAAAGGCCAGCTTTAAATTTTAAAGTGAGTATTCTTGCTACAGCGCTATCTATTTGTCTTTCTTTTAATCTCCCTGTTTTTACTAGTTCTACAAGATGAGCATATACATCAGGGCGTGAAGCTTCTAGGTCAACACCTGCTTTCATCCCCTGTAAGGCAGCATCCGTAGCGTTTTTAGCCACTTTATGAAAATTATATAATTGGCTTAAGCCACCATAATCAGAAAACACATAGCCTTTGAAATCCCATTCATTCCTTAGAACCTGTTTTAGTAAAAACTCATTGCTATGGGCCGGAATTCCATCAATCTCATTGTAGGATGGCATAATAGAAGCAATGTTAGCACTTTGAACAGCATCTTTAAATGGAGGTAAAAACATAGAACGTAATTCTCTTTCACCAATTGCCGCAGGAGCCAGGTTAATGCCTGCAATAGGTATGCTGTATGCTGCAAAGTGCTTTCCTGTGCACATTACCTTGTTAAATGCAAAACTGGTACGGGTCTTTTGCGGGTCGCCTTGCATCCCTCTTACAAAAGCAGAGCCTAGCTGACCTACAAGATATGGGTCTTCTGAAAAACATTCCTCCACACGACCATAACGGGCATCCCTGATCAAGTCAAATAATGGTGAAAGCGCCTGGTCCACTCCGGAGGTAGAGGCCTCATAGGCAATCGCCATACCCATCCGTTCAATTAGTTCGGGATTCCAGGTACTTCCTTGAGCTATTGTCTGAGGGAATATTGTTGCTCCGGCAGCAAGTTGCCCGTGAAGGCATTCTCCAATTTGTATAGGTGGAATGCCAAGTCTTGTTTGTTCGCGGTAATATTTCTTTGCGGCTATCGATAGCACCGTAATGTCCTTAACATTGGTGAATGGGCTTTCCAAAACACCATAATCGATTTTACTTTTAGTGGCATCGTTAAGTGATGACATACTCATTTGACCAACTTTCTCTTCTACTGTCATCCTTTTTAATAAGTCTGTAACTCGCTTCTGAATAGGTGCTTTTGGATTCTTGTACTCTTGGCCACTAGTAACACTTACAAAGACGATAGTAAAACAAAAGAGAAGTGCTAATTTATTTATCATAATAAAAAGTTATGTATCATGCGAATTAAGAGTTGAATTTAACAAATTACAAGAAAGATCAATTCTACAATACTCGAAGGTCATGAATCCTTTTATGTATCTGACTTTGTTTGTAAATTGAATTTTAGTCTTCTCTATTAACCAATAAAATACCTTTTCAATTGGTCAATAGATAAGATACAATTTTTGATAATAAGTTAGTGACTATTTCTATAGCTTCATTATCTGTTTCAACTGTATTTTCTTAGAAGAAGATCCTAATTGAAATACAAAGCTTCCTTCAGGAGTAACAAAATATTTTACTTTCTCATCCCAATACCGCAAGTCTTTTTTTAAGACGGAAATATTTACTTTCTCAGTTTTCCCTTTTTGAATATGAACTCTCTTAAAGCCTCTCAATTGTTTAATCGGCATATAAGTTCCAGTTTCTGGATATTCAACATATAATTGAGCAACTTCATCTCCATCGTATTTACCAATATTTGAAAGAGAAAATTCAACTTGTATAGTATCGGTTCCTTTAGAAACATGCATATTTTTATATTTAAAACTGGTGTAACTTAACCCATAACCAAATTCATAAAGTGGATTGCCCTTGAAGTATTGATACGTGCGACCCTTGTTTATTTCATAGTCATCAAATGGTGGCAACTCTTCCAACGAATTATAAAAAGTCAAAGGCAGACGTCCACCAGGATTATAATCTCCAAAAAGTGCTTCAGCTACTGCAGTCCCACCCTGCTCACCGGGATACCAGGCATCCAGTATGGCAGGAATATGCTCATCTATCCAGTTGATTGCCAGCGAACTTCCGGCTTCCAGCACCACTACCGTATTAGGATTTACTTTGTACATCTCCCGGATAAATTCCTGTTGATCTATAGGCAACTCAAGTGTCAAACGATCTTGCCCTTCACGTTCTAATGAATTATTGATGCCCAAAACGGCTATTGTCATATCACATTTCCGGGCTGCTTCACCAGCCTCACCGAACAAATCGAGTCTGGCACGCTTATCAATATCCGGTGATTTCCAATATAGCTTGGAAATACTGGAGCCACCACCATCATAATACTCAATGCGAAGTTTATATTTTTTACCACCCTCAAGAGTTACATTCACTTTATCGGATTGAGCACTTCGATCATTCCATGAATCAATCAGATTAGTATCATCCAGGAATAACCTACATCCATCATCTGTTTCAAGGTTAAGTGTATACTGACCAGATACAGTAGGGCATAAATCACCGGTCCATCGAATGGAAGTGGGTGCTTTTAATATGAAAGGATCTGGTGCATTATTAACCGGGTCATAATTTATATTCGCATCTATTCGAATTTTAGGCGTACCACTTAAATCCTTATTTGAATAATACTCGGCTTTCAGACCATTAGGAAAGAAACTTTTGGGTATTAGCTCATATCCTGAAACACTTGACACCCAGGGTGCATAAACGACTTTCACTCCATCTCCCAGACGTTTTTTTATCCCTTCTAAAATAGTTACCGGGCCATTAAGAGGTGTTCCGCTATAATCACCAAATTCGGAATTACCCGCATTTATACCTACAACAGCAACTGATTTAATCTTTTTAGGATTAATGGGTAACATGTGATTCTCATTTTTAAGTAAAACCAGACTTTGACGAGCTGCTTCCAAAGCCAGATCTTGATGTTGTTTACATCCAATAACTGAAGGGTCTATAGAATTATATGGATTTTGCGTCGGATCATCAAATAGTCCCAAAAGCATTCGTCCACGTAAAATATGATACGCAGCAGAATCAATTTCGGCATCATTTACCATAAATTGTTTGTAGGCACTTAATAGTGGTTCTATAAAAATATGATCCCCACACTCCATATCCAGTCCGGCTTTTATAGCTAATGTAGCAGCGACTTCTGTTGTCTTTACATATTTATGGTCTGTTATCAACCAATCCAAAGCACCACAATCTGAAACAACATAGCCTTTAAACCCCCAATCCTGGCGTAACACTTTTTGAATCAAATATGAATTAACCGTAGATGGGACACCATTAATAGCAGTATAAGAAGTCATAATTGATTGGGCTTTCCCATCTATTATACAACGTTCGAAGGCTGGTAAATAGAATTCCCGAAGATCGCGTTCTGAAATACGTGCGTTACAGCTCGATCTGTTATGCTCTTCATTATTAGCTGCAAAATGTTTAGGTGTAGCTACTACCTTTAAATATTTCGGATTATTACCTTGTAGCCCTTTCACAAAGGAGACACCTAATATCCCTGATAAAAAAGGATCTTCCCCATACGTTTCAGGTGTGCGACCCCAACGAGGATCACGAGCCATATTTACTGTAGGAGACCAAAATGTCAATAAATCACTAAACTGTGATTGCTGGTATGTCCCTCTGCCTAATTCGTTCCATCTGGCCCTGGCTTCATCGGATATGACCGAAGATACCTGGAACAATAAATCAGGATTCCACATGCTTGATAAACCTATTGCCTGAGGGAAAACAGTAAACTTACCGGGACGTACTACACCATGCAAAGCTTCATTCCCATGATAGTACTTGTCAATCCCTAACCGAGGTATGCACGGAGAGGTCGCCCTCAGGAGTGATATTTTTTCCTCGACAGTCATTCGTGCCAATAAATCCAATATCCTTTCATGCCGCGGAGCATTCATATCTTTATATATTTCGCCCTTGTGTTGTGCTGAAATTGAAAGTGTGATCAGCATTACTACAAATAATATCTTATTTTTCATCGTTGTAATTTAGGGTTATTGACAAATTGCATTTGACAAATCATTCGAATAAATCAATCTTAATATTGATTATTTATTTTTTTCTGAGCAATAATTTAGTCAAATTAATCAAATGCGAAGTTTACAGAAATCTGTTATTTGAATTAACAGGAGTCTTATCGGAGAATAATTTCCTACAAGATAATTCTTCTTTATAGCGGAAAATCAGTTTTTTTTATGAAAGAATATTTCTTACTTACTGCTTTTACCCATTGACGGGCAATTAGTTCATGTCCTGCTGGCATTGGATGTACACCATCCCAAATCCAATAACTGCCAGGGAACTTTTTGCAGGCTTGATTAAATGGCTCTTGCAACTCTACAAAAATTGCGTTATAAGTTTTAGCTAATCTCCGGACTATTAGTTGCATTTTACGAATCGCATTTAAACTGATCTCTGTTTTTTCTTTTGACCAGCCCATAGGCATGATAAATGGTTCACATAATACAATCTGCGTATTGGGTAATGCCGCTTTGGTTTTGTCCAGAATTCTTTTATATGACTCCTCAAACTTTACTATTGAAACCTGATCATCATTCTTTTCAATTCCCATAATATCATTGATCCCGATCAGAATGCTTATGACATCAGGTTTGAGATCCAGTGAATCAGTTTGCCAGCGTGCTTCTAAATCACTAATTCTGTTTCCACCATTACCCCTATTGTAGAACATTAAATTATTTTGCGGGTAATCGAACCAAAGACGACTTGAAATCAGATATACATATCCATGCCCCATGATATGATTCCAATCTTTATCGCGAGTGCGGTTACCATCAGTAACAGAGTCACCTTGAAAAAGGAATGTCAATCCTTTGCCCTTATTAATTTCTTCATTTGGTTTTACAAAATCGTTTGCTAAAATAATTTTCGGTATTGTGATTGCTGCTAAACCCATTAATCCGGCCTTTTTAATGAAGTCTCTTCGAGATGTTGTCATAATTAATTAAGTTTAGTTGAAAAATTTTGAAGAGCTGATACCATCGTTGGTTAATACTTTTACAATAAAAGTACCCTGTGATATTTTTGAAATATCTATTTGTTTCATAAACGAATCTGTTGCAATATTTTTTTCAGTCAAAACCAGTTGTCCTGATAAATTATAAATATCAACAGAACAGATAATTTCCGTTGAATAGATATTGATTTTGTTATTTGCCTTGTCAGTAGAAACAGAAATCATTGTATTTTTTAAATCCGATAATCCATTTACTACAACTTCGGTTAAACGGATGGCAAAACCTCCTCCTTTTGCCATTTTATATGTTAATTTTGTGTTGGAAGTTATATCAATTTGCTCACTTACATATCTTGTAGGATAATCACCTGAACTAAAATCATCCCTTAATACAGTTGCTTTGTAATTAACATCCGGTTTGAGAAAGCTAAAATCAACTTCAATTTCCCGGGCATCCCAATTACTCATACCCCCAACATACCAGTCTTGGTCTTTTTGTTTGGCAATAAGAATATATTCACCAAGTTTCGCATCTAAAGGAACAGTTTTATCCCAAACAGTTGGAACTTTGGATAAAAAATCCAGAATATCAGGATATTTATTGTATTCGGTAGGAGCATCACTTAAAAAACCTAACCACTGATCGAATATGACGTACATGGATAATTCATGAGCACGTGTACCCATGCTTGATGGAATAGTATTAAGTTGATCAACCGGAGAAAATTGTCTTTCGGTTTTATTTCTCATTGAACCCGGGGTGTAGTCTTCAGGTCCAACCAACGAACGGATAAAAGGAAATTGCGTATGATAGGTAGGTGAAGAACCTCGTCTCCAGAAATCTTCTTCCTCACCTAATATGGCTTCAAAGTTTAAAATGTTAGGGTAAGTTCGGTTCAAACCTGTAGGAACCGGACATCCATGAAAGATGCCGATCATTTTCTGGTCTGCTAACTGCTGAGCCAGGCGAGGTCCCCAGGTAGTTGCAATTTGATCATTTCTTGAAAAGAAATCAATTTTCGCTCCCGACACACCGAGCCTTTTCATTTTAGCAACCCAGTTTGGCACTTCCAGTGCACAACTGGCCCAGGTCCAAACCATGATCTTCACATTTTGCATTTTTGCATAAGAACAAAGTGTAGATAAATAACTTTCATTCCAACCGGCATCCAATGTCATGTATTCAATATGATTCTTTGCTGCAAAATCAACGTAATATTTATATAAAGTAAGACCCAGATTGGCATTTCCAACAGGAAAGTCCACGCCTTCAAGCATTGCTTTGTGCCACCATTCCCATGATGATTTCCCGGGAACTATCCAGGAAACGTCGGTAAGTTTCTGCGGCTCCGAAAGCATATATACCAATTCATTTTTGAGCAATGATTTGTCGTCATTTGTAACTATAATTACACGCCACGGAAATGACCGGGTACCTGTTGTATTTGCAATATAATCATACCGTGTAAGCGGGGCATGACCATCAAAAACATTCGTCGGATCATTTACTGTTTCTGGATATTTTGCCCACATCCCTTTCAGCGAATTAGTTCCATTGCTTTGGATATATAAACCGGGATAATTATATAAATTAGCTTCGGTAATGACTATTTTGAAATTAGTATCAGGATAACTAAACAATATGGGAGTAACTGCAAATTGACTTGAAGTTAAGTCATTAACCGAACTATAGGCATCATAACTTTTTTCCCAATGATCAAACGATTTAGCTTCAGGGAAATAAACTTTAGGATTACCTGCAAAATTAAATACAGCATCTTCGGACTTGACAATAATGTTAGTTGCAAATGCTGTAACAAAGCGATACGCAATTCCTTCATTGTAAGCCCTGACGACCAGATCATAATTTTCGTTGTAATGAACAATCAATTCATTGTATTTCTCCTGTAAGGTTTTATTCTTTCCTATCAATACCTGTAATACACTATCAACAGATTTTCTTTCCACACTTTTAACAGTGCCTTTCCCTACAACTGTTCCATCCTGAAGATTAAGTCCTATTGATGAAGGAGATAATAACTGAGTTTGTCCAGCGTTGATTTCGTATTGTGTTCCTTTGTCAATATGAAGTGTTATTTTGAAATTTTCATTCGGTGAGATTACATCATAATCCACTGCCTTTATATGTTGGAAACAGGAAAAAACAAAGAGAAGACATAAGCATATCTTATTTGTAGGTAAATTCGTAGCTTTAAATTTGTTGAACATGTTCGTTTTATTTTACCGGAGAAATTTTAAGAGCCACACCACCTCCGTTAGCCATGTGAATAGTCAATTTAGAAGTTGAATCCACTTCTTTTATTTCAAAAACATACTGATTGGCGTTCTGATTCGCATCGGGTCCATCCCTGAAAATTTCAGCTTTATATTTGATTCCTGAAGTTAAAAATGAGCAATCAATATTTATCTCCCGTTCTTTCCAGTTTGACATTCCACCTACAAACCACTCACTGCCATTGCGCTTAGCAACTACAGCAAATTCCCCATATCTGGCTGATAGCACTTTCGTATCATCCCAACTAGAAGGAACATCCGATAAGAATTTCAAGATATCAGGATATTTTCGGTACTCGTCCGGCGAATCTGCAAGCATTACCAACGAGCTGTTAATGACAATATATTCGGCGAGTTCCTGACAGCGCGTACCCAGGCTCATGGTTAATCCGGGATCAATCGGTTTGAAATTTGCCTGATTTGAATTTCGCATAGAGCCAGGTGTGTAATCGATAGGTCCGGCCAGCATTCTGCTGAAAATAAACTGAAGCCTGTAATCTGGATTCGTGGAGGTATCCCATTTTGAACATTCCATCCCCCGAACTGCTTCATAGGTAAGAATATTGGGATAAGCGCGGTTCAAACCGGTAGGTTTGCTGCAACCATGAAAATCGACCAACAATTTTCGTTCGGCACAAGCCTTTGCCAGTTCCTCGTATTGGGGCATAATTTGCGCATCGTCACGGTCGAAGAAATCAATTTTAACTCCTGCGGCGCCCCAACTGCTTATCGAATCGAGATATTTATGTGGATATTTCATCAATGTAGAAGCTACTGTCCAAAGAATAACGCCCACCTTTTTCTCATTGCCGTAGCGGATGATTTCCCTGACATCCACTTTGGGGTTTAATTCATTTGGTTTAAACAAATTAGACCAACCGGCATCTATCAACAAATATTCCAGTTTGTTTTCAGCAGCAAAATCGATATAGTATTTATACATCTGAGTCGACTGCTTTTGTGGGCCACTTTCGAAAGCTGCTTTTTCTAAAATTGCACAATGCCACCATTCCCAGGTTGCTTTTCCGGGTTTTATCCATCCGGTATTTTTAAATTGTTGAGGTTTGGCCAATAAAAAAATCATATTATTAGTCAATAATTGACGATCGTCATCCGAAACAATCACAATTCTCCATGGGAATATTTGATTACCAGCCGTTCGGGTAATAAAATCTTTACGTTCTTTCACCACGGTCACAAAATTTCCCCAGCTTCCCATTGCTACTTCTTTGGGATACAATGCCCAAAAACCTTTCATGACGGCATCCTGTTTTTTCAAATACATCCCGGGATAATTATTTAAGTCCGATTCGGCAATCACTACTTTCAGTCCCTGCTTTTTATTATCGAACAAAACAGGTGTTATGCCGTATTTGCCGTTTTCAATTTTTGATACGGAAGGATACAGCATGTGACTTAATTCCCAGGCAGTAAAATTACTAGTTTCGGGGAAAATAACTGCCGGGTCGTCCAGTAAACGGAAATCAGCTTTTTCTGTTTTTACGGTTATGCTATCGATGGAACAACCGCCACCTTCAAAGCGGTAAGCCATTCCTTCGTTATATAACCTGAAACTGACAGAATAACCGGCATTAAAAGATAGTTTCAGTTCATTGTATTTATTGTTGATTTCCTTATAATTTCCGGTTACCAACTTAACAATACTGTTTTCCTTACGGTATGTTTTCCTTATAATTTTATCACCGTAACCCCATCGGTTTCCTGTATTAAGCGTCATGCCAAGCGAAGAAAAACGGGTTACATTTTTCCCGTGATAAACGAGTGAATAGTTTAAAACCGAATCATTATGGATGGTTAGTTCAACCTTTTTATCGGGCGAAGTAAGTTTGAAGTTTTGAGACTGAACTGCTGTCGATAATATTAACAGTCCACTTATTGTAAATAGAACGATTTTCTTCACAGTGATATTATTTAGTAAAAATATTAGAAGGTTTTATCTTTGATTCAGGATTTTCACCTGCATGTAAAATATATTAATTCAAACTCAGACTGTAAATCCGGGAACTTATTGAACACATGATATTGTCTGCATTCATATTTTCACCCTACAAAAATACTATATCAGATCAGTATGTTTAATTAGGATGGCACCAAAAAGTAGTAATTTCGTCTCTTTTCAAAGATAAGTTTAACCGGCAGTACAATATTGCTATAATTTGCGACGGTTGACCCGAAAGCTACTTTAATTTTTGATTAGATGTCATTTATGGAGACAATTTCAACTTCGACAAATTAAATTGAAAGCTATTCTGCTACCGTTGTTATTTATATTTGTTGTTTTAAGTTCATTTGGATCATTAGATTATTCTTTGACGAGTACAAATGCAGTACAGAAAATTGACAGTGCAAAAAGAGTCAAAATTTAGGCTTAAAAAAATAGAGTGATTTATTTTAAACATGGATAATCTTATTACATCTTCAATTAATTCTATTTTAGTAACAAAACCTATTAAATAAATCAAAGTAAAAAATTCAACTAATTAGCATTCTGATTATTATCTGTTTCAAGAATATCCATTTACAGAATAAATCATCAAAATTGAATAAAAAAGCAAGCAAAAAAATCCGGATTACGGAAACACAATGCATTGATCAGCAGTCAACTTTAAAAAGTCTATGATGTCATTGATGAATTAGAGTGCAAAAAAAAAACAATAATAAGTTTAACAAATTAAAGAAAACCAGATAAGAATATGACGACTTTAATTAAAACTATGTTTCAATGAGAGTGTTTTTTAACTTAAATAGGTGGGAATCCGTCGAAAATGAAGAAAGCGAAAAATACAAAAGTAGAAGCAAAATTATCACACACAAACTATCTTCCTCTTGAATTCAGAAATGGTGATATATCAAAGCAATAAATAGCCGGATGTCTATACAAACTTTTTAATCTACTGAAAATTGAACTAACGCGAAAAAGCTAAGAGTTAAAATCCCTTTTTGAACAAAATTCTGAGATTAAACAAGCATACTCATTGACTCTGATTTCACAAAACCTCTTACTCCCGATGAAAAAAGTAATAGTAATAAAGTAACAGGCAATGCAAAAAGAAAAAAGTTTGCTGTTAAAAATATAAAGACTCCTGAAAAAATAAAAAATTGCCTGTTGAAAGAAAAAGGTTGCCAGTTGAAAATATTTCAGACTGAGTTGAACAGGTAAAAAAAACAGGTTGAATAAGATCTTTTTCCATTAAGCTTTGTATAGTATTATAATCCGGTACAAACTATACCTCAAAATATTTGTAAGGAATCATCTGATTCAATATTTTTTCAAGATATTTATTTTTTGAATTTCAGACCGAGTTGAACAGCAAAAAACAGGTTGAATAAGATCTTTTTCAATTAAACTTAGTATTGTATTATAATCCGGTACAAACTATACCTTAAAATATTTATAAGAAATCATCTGATTCAATATTTTATACAAGATATTTATTTTTTGAATTTCAGACTGAGTTGAACAGCAAAAAACAGGTTGAATAAGATCTTTTTCCATTAAATTTTGTATTGTATTATAATCCGGTACATACTATACTTTAAAATATTTGTAAGGAATCATCTGATTTAATATTTTTAACAAGTTATTTATATTTTAGAATTTGTAAATTAATCATCATAAAAATTCAATCTTAAAAAAAAACGAACACCGCAGTTTTACACCTTAAAAACAAAGATTCTCATGATGGATCTCAATGATAGGGTAGAGTTAGCACCAATATGACGGCCAGCAAAACCATATTCCTCAATTCCGAACAGAGCCTGGAAGTAATGGACGAGGAAACAGTGAACCTGAACACGGCTCTAAAATCGAATGATGGATCGAAGGTGAATAATCAGTTGATAGATGATCAGACGAAAGTGGTACATGGGATGCTGAAGTCACAGGCAATGTATGTCAATAAAGTAGCTCAGTGAGATAAAACCATTATCTTACATTCGGGCTTCGACTGCAACAGCGAACGGACCTCGAAGGAGATTCCGGTAAAAGCATTGATTAAACGCGTGGAAGATGGCAATGTGGCCTGCAGTGCCAAGATATTTGTGGATTCACTGGACGAAGCCGACCGTTATAAAGTGGAGATAAGCACCACCTCTGCCGAACCGTCCAGCTGGAAAACTGTCCTCGATTTCGGAGCGCTGAATAAAATGGAGATCCGCAACCTGACCCGCGGACAGGAATTTTTTATCCGCGTAACCGGTGGAAATACCCACGGCTGGGGAATCGCCAGCGAATCGGTGGCATTTATTTCGCTGTGAAAAAGGAAACCCCATGCCCCTCCCGCAAGCGGGATAAATTGTGGAGATTTAATATTACAACCGTCTCCTATGACATTTTCTACAAAATAAAAACCTTAAACCACTCTTTACATCCCTATGTCGGGGCTTGGGGAGTTTTTTTTTATATCCATGCAATAAATTAGATTGCGTTTTTTTAATCCAATGCAATAAATTACATTGCTATAAAATCAGTCGTCCCTCCGTGACTTGCTAATTGCTTGGAGGATTACTATCCCTTTTCACTTATATAATGATAGTATTGTTTTAAACCTATAGAAACAGAAAATGGCAGGTATACACCCACCATCTTCTATTCAGAACTTGTAAATCTCTATTGATTAAAAAGGTTTTATTTAAATAGTACCAAATTTGTTTCAATATCGATTCATTTTGTTTTTTTATTACTCAATTAATGGATTTTTACTCAAATTGGTTATTTCACCAATACTTTTTTGGAAGAGCGAACTCCATCCTTCTGAACAGCAACAAAATAAGCGCCCTGTTTTAAAGTAATGTCAAGGGTATTTTCCATTTTCGTAAGTTTTTGTGTTGCAAGTTGTTTTCCATTCATATCATAAACAACAGTTGTTGCACCTACTTTGAGTTCATTCAGCAAATTTACACTTAATTTTCCGTTTCCCATTGATGATACAGTATAATTATCTTTATCACTTTCTGAGTATTTGAGAGTAGCTGTACCTGTTCCTTGTTCAACTTTAATCGTCATATATTCCTTGGAAAATTCATCACTTGAATTTGCCTTATAGAAAGGTCCATCCCCTTTATTATCAAACAGGGTATTGCCCGGTTGTCCTGGTTTAATTGTTACTGAATCTTTATCATACGAACACTCCTGAATACCAACCAACATTTGATAGTCACCAATTTGGTTATTCGTTGTAACATTAAAATGTATAACCATACTGTCCAGATTATTGGAGTGCAGACGATTATCAGACCTGAAACCCTGCCAATAATACTGATCCCCCCATAGCTCAGCATCAAGAGCTAAACAATAATCAGTCATTTCCTGGTTAAAAAGTAAAGAGCCGGTTAAATGTTGATTATTAAACTCATTATCTTTTCCAGTGTATTCATAGGCTACTGATTCTTTGACAATGGTCCAACCAACAGGTAGAAGAACACCCACAAAACCGTAACCAAAACGTTCGGTGATTCCACCATCTAAAGGATTGTTCATGTCAGCAACCATTTTCACTTCAAATGTCGAGTTCGTTTTCACAACATCCGGATAATACACCGATCGAAGATGAACACAAGATAATAACACTACAGAAACACCTGCAACAACTGCTAATCTTTGAAACAGTTTTTTGCGATTTGCAAAACGAGTTAAAATTTTTTCCATGATAAAATAGATTTAAAAAATTAATAATAAAAAAATAAATAAATAATAGAGATTATATAAGTTGGATTCTTTGAGTCGATAAAACAATGAATTTAGGACTATTGATGCATAAGATATAATTTTTAGATTCCCGGAGGGAATCAATGTGAATAACCTTCGGTAAAACCGGCGGATGAGAACAACGACATAAATGGAACCCTGAAAGGGTTCAACAAGAAGATATTATGGTATTGTTCAACCCACTTCGGGGTTGTAGATATGGGTTATTTGTCATCCACCAGTTTCGCAAGCTTCACTGGTGGTTATTGGCTACGCCGATTTTCAATTCACATTTAGCCAGGCACAGTATAATTTTGATAAAACCCGTATACAGCCAACTTATAAAATGCCTAATATATACAAATTAGATATTTAACAAATAGTTATCAACTACTTAATTGCTCATTGGGGTATTTTAATTTTTAATAAAGTGATTCAAAAGCACCAGATCATTTTTAATTATTTTCATTATGTAATATCCCGGTTGAAGTTGTCCTATATCCAATGACATCTTATTTATTTTACCGGAACAGACTAATGACCCGTTAATATTAAAGATGGAATAATCACTCCCGTGCCAATCGGACGACAAAATCAGGTTAATCGTTTGTCCTGCCGGATTGGGATAAATGATAAGATTGTGATTTCCAGGTTTGTCATTTGTCAATGCTTCGATCCCAAGGCTTTGTGGTGATATTAATTTCCATAAAGTTCCCAACTGACCAATATCCGGGATTTGCCAAACAGTTGCTCCGGCCTGATTAAAGCCATCCAGCACTTCCAGCGCCAGGTCGCTTCGTTTGTTAAACAACTTTACAAAACCATTACCGGCATCCTGAATCACGAACTTCTGATTATCATCAGCCTGTTCGGGACTCACTCCCACAAACAATTTCCATTCGGTTAAATGGAGTGCACTACCACCGTAACTTTCAATATTTAGTCGATAGTAGGTATAAGCACTTTCATTTTTAACGGAGAAGTACTTCTCTTCAAACCGGGATAGAAATCGCATCCCTGAAATCGTATCCAGCTTTACCCAATTGGTACCGTCGTTGGAGCCCATCAGCGACCAGTTTTTCGGATCATTCAAAGGAGCATTATTCCCGGAAACCAAACTATAACGGGTTACAACCTGCGGAGCAACCGTTTGATGCTGAATCCAGGCACGTCCATGCAAAGTCCGGTATTTAGTATTTCTGTCGTTGTCTGTCAGCTTATTAATGGTTTCCGTTGCCAGTCCAGCTTCATATTGTGCAGAAAGCAATCCACCCTCAAAAGCTGTAATATTTAAATAATTCAGGCCATTCCATTGCTCTATAAATGCCTGTGGTTCTTTACTCAGACTAACCGGACTCAAGGACAATGAGCTGCCAACATTTATAATTTTATAATATCCATGACCGGTATATTCAAGTTTAAGATGTTGCGCTTCACTGGCCGTATATTCGGACTGAACTACCAGTGCATTGTTTTCGATGCTTTGGTTTTCAATACTCATAAATAATCCGCTTTGCCTGTTTTGAATTGCATAAACACCCGTTAAATCAGCTATTCCTTTGCGTCTTATAATAAGTGATGATGTTTTATTACCAAAGGATTCGGTGTCTAAAGACTCTGTGGTTGCATTTATGAGGATCGAATCTCCTGAAATGTCGCTATTATCGAATAATTCCGCAACATAACCATCTGTTAATCTGATTGAGGACAAATCGTTATCTGAGAATCCCGCTGCTTCCAAATCAGTCACTAAATAATCCCCAACATTCAATCCGATTGAATTACCTGAAAAATTGTTTTCTGAATATAATTTTGCAATCCCGGTCACACAAGGTTTTACACCTGTAGTTCCTCCTACGCATACTTCACACCCATCAATATATGCTTCGCCATTTACAACACCGGCACAATCTTTTTTAGGATAAAAGGGAGAAAGTGCCATTAAATCAACCTGAATATACCGGGGGCGGTACCAATATTTATCTACAAAGGCCCAGGTCTGACAGTTTTTGCAAAAAAACAGACAATAATTGAAATTCGCAGAAAAAGAAATAGAATAATTACCATTGGGCAACCTGCTATGGAAGTTTGGCATGTAATACCAGGAAGCGGAATCCGGAGTTGCTGTATAGACTGTTTGTTTAGGAGCCCATGGACCCTGAGGCGCCGGTGCGAAAGAAACCTGAACATCATGACTCATGGGTGGCATTGAAACCTGCGCATAATTACCGGGTCCTATTTTTATAACACCGTCAGCCATCATGTTATTAATTCTTCCGGCCTGACTATCACCTTCCGTTTTGTTGGTAGTCCAGGTATTCCCATTCCAGTATTCCCAGTTTCCGTTTTTTCCACTGAGATTTCCTAAGCCTGTACGCGCCACATGTGTATAACTTTGTCCTTCTGTACGATACAGATATATTCTGTTGTCTTCATCATCCACAAAAAACGTTTCGAAGGTGGCGCAAAAATCGGCTTGCTTTTCCATGCCCAAATAGACCAATGCAGGATAAGAAAATGAGGCCAGATAAGAGCGCATGGTGTTCACTGCCGTTCCGTTAACCTCAGCCACTTCAATAAGATGGACTTTTACTTTCCCATCCTCCATGATGGCATCTCCCACCCAAAAGAAGTTTTTCACACTTGTACCTTCTTTGATTAACTGATTGTCCGGTATTTTAAAATAAACCGATTGACCTCCCTGATCAGTTACCGGACGGGTTGTTATACTTCCGTTCAACTCCTGAATAGCAACTGCATTTCTTACAAATCTCCCAAAATCGGTTAAACGGTTGAGTATGGGATTACTTTTAGCAGTAAATGAGTCATTAAAAAACCACATGGTTCGCCCGTCGGGCAGTAAAAAAGATACATCATTATCCCCGGCAACCCAACCGGTAACATTACCAGGAAGATTGTTATTCCAGTTATAGGTATTTAAAACATCTATATTTTGTTTGTTATTTTGGTCTACAACCTCAACACCATCCAGACCATAAACAGCTCCCGAAGTGGCCGTCACCGTGCACTCCGTGGTACTGTATTTCTTTTTGTTGGTCTGATCGTTTCTGAAGTAAAAATTTATTTTAATTTCTTTGTCTTGTTTTTTTGTATCAAATTTAAACGGCAAATAAAAAAGGGTCTTGCCTGTATGCATTTCATATAATACGCCCGGCGTATTACTACCTTCGACTTGAACAGATATTTTTGATTCTTCAGGACCCCGTGCCCAAAAACGTAAAAGATAAAGTGAATCATTTCCGGCTGTCATCCGGGTGCTTGCTTGAATGGAGTTTACATTCGCCGGAGCTATTGACATCACGTTTATTTTCAACGCAACATCTCCATCCATTTCCCTTGAACTTTTGTCGAGGGTAAATTCAGCGGTCGATCCGGAAGCGGTTTCGTAATCCCAACCGGTATTCAATCCATATTCAAAACTACCATTTTTTAAATAATTCTGTCCTGATACCGACATGGTTAGCAGGCTTAAAATCGAAAGCAATATCATTCTCATACCTAAACTTTATAAATTCATTTGTACTCCAATGATAATTACACGCTGATTCATATAAGCGTCACCTGCCGAATTTGATCTAATCTCCGGGTCTTGCTGATATTTACTATAGTTGGTCAATGTAAACAGGTTGTATGCATTCATATATAAACGTGCGCTGCCTATACTTGATGGTAATAATTTATCCGGAATCTGATAAGATAAATCGACCGTTTTCAGGCGAACATACAAGGCATTCACCAACCAAAAATCAGACATATATGCCTCTGCACTATTTACAGAAGATGGATTGCGCGTCAGGCGCGGGAATTCGATTGGTTCTCCATTATCGGCCCGCTCTTGTGTCCAACGGTTCAAATGAACAGGCTGAAACTGGCTTTTAAATGATTCAATCCCGGTACCAACAACACTAAAACTATAATCAAATGAGCCCTGAAACAATAGGTTTGCAGAAAAACCTTTGTACTGAGCTCCAAATGACCAGCCCAACGTTGTAGAGGGTAAATTGGGTTTACCGATGGCGCCTTTATCATAATCATTAATAATACCATCAGTATTCAGATCTTTATATTTTAAATCTCCTGCCTGAACCGGCACATCTGTATTGGGTATGGCTACGGCAACCTTACCGTCGGTGGTTAAATTCCCACTTTTAATCATATTAATATCATCCTGCGAATAATAACCTACAAATGTATAACCAAAAGGTTGTCCGATTGGCTTTCCGGTTTCCGCCAACCATGCATATCTTTGTTCAGCTTCAGCTTTATAGATCACTTTATTTTTGGCGTACGAGAACACAAAATTTGTATTAAAATTCACCGATCCTATTTTTGTTTGGTATCCAATTTGCCCATCAAAACCACTGTTTGAAGTTTTGGCAATATTTTCAGGAGAAACCCCGATTCCTAATATTAAAGGGATGTCTTGTTTTACTACCAATTGGTCGTAACGATAATCATAAAAATAATCGACGGTTAATGATAACTTATCAAACATATTCAAATCGATACCTACATCGAATTTCCTGGCTTTCTCCCAGGTTACAAATTCATTCCCCAACGCACCTTCACGATATGAATCATAGGTTTTTTCATTGGCTTCACCAAAGTTATAACCGGATCCTCTCTCATATACTTGTTTATAAAGATAACGATTACCCGGAGCAACGTCGGAACCAACCAATCCATATGATGTTCTGAATTTCAATAATTGAATTTCGGGTAAAGATTCTTCAAAGAATTTCTCTTTCGAAATGCTATAACCTAATCCAATGGCCGGGAAAAATCCGTAACGATTATTTTTGCCAAACCGATCCGTACCATTGTAAGCCATATTCAAATCGGCCATATATTTATCCTTGTAATTATAACCAATCGTACTGGTATAACCTTCAAAATTGGCAGGTACCTGAGCCGCAGCTCCTTCATAATCATTTTTATCAACGGTACGACTCTGTCTGTTATACAAAAGCATTAATTTCAGATTATGATCCTCTTTTATTATAGTCTCATAATTTAAATATGCCTGTAAGTTCAGGTCTTTTATGGATTGTACCTGATCTCCGTTTATGGCATAGTTCCCATAAGCATAATTCTTATCGGGATGAATCGTATATTTCTCTGTTTTTGAATCATAATGATAAGTCGGATAGGAATATCTTGCAGCTTGCCGGTAATTTTCATCAATACTTGAATAGGCTACACGAAATGAAGTTGAAAGTCCTTTGGCTAAAAAATCAAGCTTCTGATTGGCACTAAATAATATGTTTGAATCAAATCTTCGGGACCGTTTATACCCTTCATTGGCCAATCGTGCGTTTAAAGTCGGATTCTTATCATCCGTATCATAGATGTAAGCATAGGTTCCATTAGGATTTAACACCGGGGCAGAATAAGGCCTCATTTTTGAGAAATCATTCATTTCACCTACTGCATTTACGCTTCTTGGTTCATTGATATTCATAAACCGGGTAGACATATCCAATCTTAAATTCAATGTTTTTGTAACATTAAAATCAAGGTTTGTGCGATAATTAAAACGTCGATAGAAATAATTGGTATTCACTTCATTAAATGAATCACTAAAATCTTTCACCAATCCATTTTGAGAGAAAATCCCTGCTGTTATGAAATATTGTAAATTTTTTGAACCTCCTGAGATATCTACATTCGCATTTTGTTGATAGGCGTATTTTTTGAATATTTCATCGTTCCAGTTCACATTGGGATGACCATAAGGATCTTCTCCGGTCTGGAATAATCTCAGATCTTCATCTGTGAATATTTGATTTAATCCATCATTCTTATAAGCTTCATTTACCAAGGTGGCAGTCTGGTAGGAATCCAGAAATCTGGGCGTAATAACCGGCATTTGAATACCAACCTCGTAACGGGCAGTAATTTTTGTTTTTCCTTCCACTCCCCTTCGTGTTTTCACAACCAATACCCCATTCGCTCCCTTAATACCATAAATAGCAGTCGTGGAAGCATCTTTCAGAATGGAGATACTCTCAATCTCATTCATATTGATTTGCTGCAGCTGATCATAGGAATACTGTACATCATCCACAATAATCAAAGGTTTGTTTCCTTCTGAGTTGAGCGAACTCACTCCCCGTATAAAAAAGTCGGAAGCATCTTTACCCGGTTGCCCCGAGCGCTGTTGGGTAAAAAATCCCGGTAGTTTTCCATAAAGTGCATTTTGTACGCTCGAGGTAGGGATATTTCTCAATTCCCTTGCATTGATAGCACTCACGGCTCCTGTCATTGAAATTCGCTTTGCCTTACCATATCCGACAACGACTACTTCGTCCAAACCGGCCTGGTCAGGTACAAGTTTCATATTTAAAACAGGCTGTCCTGTCACTACAACAGTTTCTTTTTTAAAACCAACATAGGTAAATATTAATTTATCCCCGACATTAGCTGTTAATTTAAAATTTCCGTCTAAATCAGTAATTGTCCCTTTCGAAGTTCCTTCGAAGCGAATGCTTACCCCTATCAACTCATCTCCGTCTGTTGACCGTACTTTACCATTTAATTGGACTTGCTGAGCAAATGTCAACACAACAAATTGGATACATATAATAAATAAAATTAGTCTTTTCATATCAAATAATTATTTTGGATATATTGATAGCGAAATCCTCTACCATTTTGGATTTTGAATCATTTTACTATTCTTAACTACTTCTGAATAAGGAATCGGATATAAATATCTCTTTGTTTCAAAATTTGTGGAGGCAACAGTTATCACATTAAAGTTCAATGTAGCGCCATCTTTAACAATAGAAAGACCTTGAAGTGGTTTCGTGAAAATCTCTTCAGCGATTCTCCACCTTCTGATATCCCAATACCGTTGTTCCTCAAAAGCCATTTCAATTCTTCTTTCATTTTGGATGGCCACCCTCATTTCATCCTTATTCATTGACGGATTAAGGCCATACATAGCATTCGTCCCGGCTTCAATTTTATCTCTTTTCCGGAGGTCCTTTAAAACTTTGTAAACAGGTTCTGAGGGACCGGCATACTCATTTATAGCTTCGGCATAATTGAGCAATAACTCCGGATACCTGAACATAACCCAATTATGAAGTTGTTCTGCATAACTGGCCTGTGATTCAAAACCTCCCATAAACTTACGTAAGTAATAGCTCGTTTTTGTTTTTTGAGTAGCCCCTGCCGGATTATTGGCACCGCCTTCGAAAGTTTCCAAAACCGTATTCAGCCATTTTGATCCATTATGTAATACCGTTTGCTCTAAACGCGGATCGCGGTTTTTGTACATATCAGAGAGTGAATAGGTATATTTGGAAGTCGGATCATTGATGGCTTTTCCATCTTTCATAGGAAAGGCATCCACTAAATTCTGGGTTGGACTGGTTCTTCCCAGTCCTAAGTTATTCCCGGAGAAACCCAATGGTCCGTTATTATATTCGATTTGTGTATTTTTTGAACCCTGACGAAAAAATATTACTTCTTTGTTGTTATTCATTCCATAGTCGTTCAAAAAAACAGTACTTGAATTTATACTTAATGAGAAATACGGATAAGCATCAATAAACTGTTTTGCAGCATCTGCAGCTCTTTTCCAGCGTTCCACATCATAGCTTTCATAACCGACCAGCGGCTTTTGAGCATCTTTATCTGTAGCTATCGGCCTTTCATTAAACAGCGGACTGGCAGCATAAAGTAACACCCTGCATTTTAATGCCATTGCAGCTTCCTGTGTAACCACATGTCCATCACTATTCACATCGGCTATCGGAATCGAACGCAAACTATCTTTAATTGTATCGAGCTCAGAAACAATGTAGTCTATGCATTGTCCAAATGTATTACGCGGTATTTCCAAATCATCTCCCAGTTTATAAGGAGTTTCACTAACAATCGGAACTCCTCCATACCTTTTTATCAATTCAAAATAGAAATAAGCTCTTAAAAACCGGGTCTCAGCCTTCCATGCTCTTTTCAAAGGGATACTATCTTCCACATTATTTTTGAAGGTCTTCATAAGCGGAACAACGTCAATGTGATTAATAAGCGTATTCGCTTTACGAATACCGGCATAATACCTGCCCCATTCCATTTCTCCGCCAATAAGACTTATGGACGTATAACCTCCGGAGAACAGGTTTTGCACACTACTTTCCTTTAATGAAGAAGACAGGGCATCATCAGTTGCAGCATCCAAATAATCACCTCCCACACGATTGTGACCATTATACATGATTGCATAAATAGCATCCAGATATCCTTTAGCATTCACACCCAAAGAATCGGTCGTGGAAAATACGTAATCTATTGTATATTGCTCAATAGGATATTTCTCATAATCGTTACATGAAGACAATACAAGAATTATAATTAATCCTATGAAAGCAAACTTTTTCTTTAGTTTCATAATTGTAGATTTTTTCATCTTAAAATTTTATATTAATACCTGTATTGATCCCTCTGAGTAAGGATGAGTTTGTGAAGTCGGTAACCTCAGGATCAACTAAATTACAAGCCGATTGGGTGAGTAAATTCTGACCTGCAACAAACACTTTTATTTTCATGCTGCCCAGATAATTCCGGGAAAAAGTCTCCGGTATGGTATATCCTAAACTGATATCTTTTAGCCGGATATAGTTTCCGGATTTCACCCACAGGGATGTTGCCATATAATTCGGATTGGTATTGTATGGGTTTCCGCCTGCTGTAAGTCGGGGGAGGGTGGCAGTAGCTTTAGTTTCGGGAGTCCACCGGTTAATCATATTTTCATAGGCCTGACCATATGACAGACCATTTGACTGGAATCCGGCCATTAAAACAGGATTATTCAGATACAGATCGCGGTTATAAGCGCCTTGAAATAAAACCGAAAAGTCAAATCCACGATATTCAAATCCCATATTTATTCCGAAATAACTGAGCGGTTTATCACCACCTATCATTTTCTGATCATATTGATTAATAACGCCATCCCCATTCAGGTCTTTGTATTTTACATCTCCCGGGCGAATGGTATAGCCTTTCACCACCGGTGATGATCCGATCTCTTCCGGTGAGGAAAAGAATCCATCAGCCACGAGACCGAAGATTGCAGACAAAGGTTTTCCGGTGTGTTTATTGTATTCTTCGGATTCAGCTACAGATTGTTCATCCATGAACTTCAACATAGTGCTTTCCTGGCTCCAGTTAGCAGTCACAAAATAATTAAACTTAGCTATATGATTTTGATAGGTAGCTGACAGTTCAATGCCCTGCACAGAATATTTACCAATATTTTCATAAGGATAAGAGATTCCCATGAGTTCAATACTTTTACCTCTGGTTTGAAGTACATCAAAGTAATTGTCGTTATAAAAATCACCCGTTAACAGAAGTTGTTTATTGAACAATTCAACATCGGCTCCGATATTCGCTTTATACGCTTTTTCGCAGGTCAGATTCACATTTGCCATCGGGTTGTTTTCAAGAACCGCAAGTTGCCATCCTCCCCTGGAATAACCCTGCGGATAACTGAATTCTGATACCGGGTTTCCACTAAAAGACTGTCTCCAGGTATAATAACCGGCATTTTCAATTCCATTTCCCGTTTTTCCGAATACACCACGGAATTTCATCAAATCGAGCCATTCAATATTAGCAAGGTAGGCTTCATTGCTTGCTACCCAACCCAAACCTGCTGCATAGAATGTTTCCCATCTTTTGTCCGGAGCATACCCGTTATAATAACTGCGACTGATTGCAGCTTCGGCAAAGTATTTTTTGGCATAATTATATTTGACTTGTCCATTTAGATTAGCCGGCATAGATGGCAAATTATAATTCGTCAAAACTTGTGTTGCATCAGCGAATATACTTGCCGTTATTTGATGCAAGTTGATTGCCTTATTATAGTCTACCCCAAACTGTCCGTACATATATTGATAATTTGATACGGGAATGAAGTTATTCGATTGACTTACAGTTGACCCATAGGGTTCGTATGTGGGAGACTCACCGACATTACCCGGCAAGAATTTATAGCTAACACTCTGTTTAGTACGTGACAATGCCGTACGACTTTGAGTAGAAACACTTCCAATTGCTTTAGCTGAAAGCCCTTTTACCCATTTTTTGAAATCATAATTTAAATCGACCTTGACTATTCCATCACGGGCATTATCGGTAGTATAGCCTGAATTTACAGTCTGCGACCATAGGTTATTGGTATAGGACGCATTACCGCCATAAGATCCATTCGGATTTGAGATCGGGTAAGCACCATTAGGGGTTGTATAAATCGCATTCAGGATATTTTTACCGAGAGCACCCGGTTGATTCCCATCTTCAATACGTGCGATAACATTAATTCCAACTTTAAATTCATCTGTTACATTTACATTGATCTTGGATGTAATTAAATAACGGGCATATTTTGAATTTGTATTAAAGTTATTGATTGACGAAGTCCTGAAAAAGCCATCTTCACTCATATATTCCAGATTCACGAAATATTGAGCAAGCTTTCCGCCTCCTGAGACATTTAAATTATAGGATTGAATCGCTGCCTTGCTTTGCAAAACCTGATCATACCAGTTGATATTTGGATTGGTATACGGGCTTGTTCCATTTTTGAAGGCATTATAATCAGTATAAGTATATGCAGGCGTTTTTCCATCATTCTGAAGGGCTTCATTCAAAAGATATGCATACTTATCGGACGACAAAGGTTTGGGCAAATTGACCGGTTGCTGAAAACCATATTTACTCGTAAAAGAAAACTGAGTGGCTCCTGAAACCGGTTTTTTTGTGGTGATCACCAAAACTCCCCGGGAACTTCTCATTCCAAGCATGATGGATGACAAAGCATCTTTTTGAATAGAAACAGATTCGATAGCCTCGGGATCAATTGAGAAAAATTCGCGCTGCACCCCATCAACCATAACGACAGGACTATTATGCCTTGCGATTAAATTAAATTGTGAATTGTCGCTATAGTTCCCTGCTCCAAAAACCGGCACCCAACCGCCTAAATCTGCATTAGCACTTGCAGTAGTATAATGAGCCTTCGTTCCGGCATATTGCTCGGTATAAAGACCGGAGAAACGCCCGGCAAATGCCGGTATTATCGTACTTGCCAGAGTGGATGTCAGTTGATTGGTATAAATTGTGGAGGCTGAACCCAAAAAGCTTTCTTTGTCAACCGTTCCATAAGGGCGATCTATGACATTGCTGTTCTTCAGGTATTTTTCAATCAGAACAATTGTTGAATCCTTGTATAATACGCCCTTGCTGTTGAGCTTAACCTCCTTGTATAAATAATCCGGATGGGAAAGCGTGATTATATCATTGCCTTTTTCCGAGATTATCACATTCGGAATCTGATTTCCGTATTGATCTACTATTCTTCCGGAAAATACAGCAGTGTTATTATCAGGTTCACCAGCAAAGGTAAAGACCGGAATAAAAAACATCCAGAGGAAAACTATTGAGAAATAGCCGGATTTTATTTTTTTATATATTACATTATTCATATATTTAAATTTAAGTTTAACTTTAACTTATGAATTGATCAAATCAATAGCTATTTACAAATGCAAGGTGTGATAAACAAAGACTCAGATCCATCAATGGCAATTTCTTTCACTAATTTAGAGCCATCTTTGTTTGAGAAGAAATACTTAAGCTCAGTTATAGACTCACCCGCAGGGATTTTAAAATAATCGCCCAACCACAGAGTCAGACTGAATGTCTTTCCGTTATGACTATCTTTTCTCATTTTTGAGTTTTCACTTCTGTCAGCTACCTCATATGCTTTTCCGGTATTGGTATATGCTGTCGCACACAAGTAAACATCTTCTTCACCATCCAATGCATTCGATGCTACACCTCCCTGAAACTTAATAGTTGCAATGTCATCTTTTGTCACATTAGAAGGTTGGAACATATTGAAATGTGCTTCGCAAAAATCGATAATAATGCCTTCGCCATCCACAACCTGGAAACAATCGGTATAGGAAACCTTGTAATGTTTTGAATCTGTACTAAATCCGTCATCGGTATGATTTACGAAAAATCCCAATTTCACTTTCATATTTTCAGGTCCTGTGCGTGTTTCAATTTTTACATCAGCAGTAAAATTTTCACGAACAGTTACCGATTCCATATCATCACTCCAATAGACCAACCACTCCATGTCATCGAGCACATTTGGACCATACCCATACCGTTCACGCAGAGCAGCCTCCCATGTTAGTCCTCCGGCATTTTTCGGAAGTGTTCCTGAGGGAATCAACGACATCTTTCTGACAGATCCCGGGTATAAACTGGTAACGACTGTGACTTTTGTGTTTGCTGCGGCATTCCAGATTTTGGGAACAAGAAAAGCGACTACAAGTCTGTCATCGTTTACATTGACGGCAGGCTCCAGACGAACTTTCATCGTAAACACAGCCTTTTCGCCGGCTTTAACCGTAGGCTCATATTCTACGGAATCCAAATAAACACAGGAGAAAAATATGACTAAAGAAACAAGTGTTATTGGAATTGCAAATATCCGGATTCTGATTTTTTTAAATTTAGGATTCATTTGATGCATATTTTATTCGTTTGTAACTTCTTCTAAAACATAAGTGTAGATATTGCTCGGGCAGCCAGGGCTAAAGGATAAACTAATCTGACGTTTACCATTAACGATTGGATAATTAAAAGCTGAGACCATCACTACATCGGATCCATTTTCTTTAAATACCAGATTAAACGGGTAATTTGGATCATCCAGGGACCAGGTTCCATCTGTTTTTACCAAAAATGGTATATAATTTTCGAGTAAGTATGTTTTATCCGAATTAAAGCTTATTTTAAATTTCGAGAAATCAAATTGCTCAGTGATATCTGTACCATTTCTCGATGCCTTAATAATTCTCCAGGATCCGTTTAACTCTTTTACCGATTCTTTGTATTCGATGGGGGAATCGTCTGAGAATTTTGTACACGAACTAAACACCAGGAATAGCATTAAAAAAAGAAAAAGTATCCTCATTTTATTATATAATTTCATGTTGGCTATTATTTAAAATATTAATAATATGGATTTTGAATCAGACTTGGCGATTTGGATACTTCCTTGTTGGGAATTGGCCAGAAATACATGGCTTTTCGGAATATATGTTGCCGGACATTGAAACGTGTAAATGTTTTCTGGGTTCCGACTTTGCGTACTTCCAAACCTGTCATTGTTTTATTATCAGTATCTTCGGCAATCATCCAACGTCTGACATCCCAAAAGCGAAAACCTTCTATTGCTAATTCAATTCGCCTTTCATTCCGGATTACTTCCCTCATTTCCTCCTGATTCATATTCGCCTTCAGACCAAAAAGGTTATCAGCTCCGGGTTGAATCCCGGCCCTTGCACGAATACTGGTCAGCGCATCATAAATTTCCTGAGATGGACCAACATATTCATTTGCAGCTTCTGCATAATTCAGCAAAACTTCAGCATAGCGTAACAATGGTCGGGCTTGTGTAGGTGCTGCAACCCAGTTGGCAGATGTCAACCGGTGAATCATTTTTCGAATGTAATATCCTGTAGGTGTCCCTGTATGTACGGCATCCTGATCAAAAGGACTCCGGTCTTCTTTGAGATAAGTATTAACAGGGATATTGGCTGTTGCCCCATTTTGCATAGGCGTTTGATCAATTACGATTGTGTTATACAACCGGGGATCTCTGTTCGCCAAAGGATTAACTGTATCTGCAGGATTGTTCCAATCAAATTTGGACCCATCTATCATCGGATAGGTATCAATCAATTCCTGATAGGGATATCCACCTGCGCCACTTCCACCTCGTGACGGAGGACAAAATAATTGTTGAACCCTCAGCGATTTTTTGCCCTGATATTCAAAAATAGTTCCGCGTGTTGATCCATCATTTGCCCAATCGGCAGCCACAAATATTCTATAATAACCTTCACCGGGTTCAGGACTATTCACCACATATAAGGAATATACACCCATTTGAATCACCTCTTGTGCAGCTTCCATAGCCAGCTTCCATCGTTCACTATCATAGCCGGGATATCCCAGCAGTTCTTTAGGAAAACCAGCCGGTGCAAAATCACTACCATTATAAAGTTTACTGGCGGCAAACAACATGACCCGTGCTTTCAAGGCCTTACAGGCTCCTGCCCCAACTCTTCCATATTCGCGTCCTGCGGGTTTATTCACCAGGTCGCGTGCTGCCAGATTACATTCCGATGTTATATAATTTACGCATTCTTCAAATGTATTTCTGATGGGCTTAATTTCATTATAATTCTGATAAACCGTATCACCAATTAAAGGAATTCCGCCATAATGTTTTACCAGAATGAAATAATACCAGGCCCTTAAAAATCGGGCCTCCGATGTCAATTTGGTCTTCTTGGCCCGAGACAGTGGAGAACGTTCAATATTATTCAGAAAAATGTTGACACGTCTAATGTTTCTGTATGGGATTTCCCAGGCATCAGTAGATATTACTACAGGATTAATAGTGCCGGTAGCAAACAAGACATCAGAGGTAATAGAAGAAGATGCTCTAAATTCAACTTCATCACAAGCACCTTGCATTCCTCCAATACTAAACCTGCCAGGATCGGTATCAAAACCTATATCCTGATAAATCTCAGTCAAAAATCCTACTGTGTAAGTACTATCAGAAAAAACCACATCGATATTGAGGTCAGTTGTTGCAGTTTCGTCAAGGAAACCTTTATCCTCGCATGAAATGCAAAACACAATAGCGAAAACTAACGATAAAAAATACGAAATAGATTTCATTGGTATATTAGATTATTTGATAATTTTAAATCAGAAAAATAATCTTTCTGATTCATTCTTATATTACAGTTTAAACTTGAGGAAAAAGTATTGTGATTAAAAAACAGCAATTAAATATCCTTTCCAAATTAGGTTCTTATGCTGAACTCCTATAAAAAAAAATCAGATGATTAATTTACTTTTACAAGCGTTATTTTTCTCTTCAATGGCTTATTTATTTTATAAATAGTGGATACAATCAAATCCATTTCTTTCTGCCAGGTTTCTCTTATTTCCGGCGACATCGCTTTTGTATAAAGGTCACGTCTGGCTTTTACCCACCCGTTACTTAGATTCTGGTCCAATACTTTTATAGATTCCCTATTATTGGCAAACAGCAAACCTTTGTTGTAAAAAACAGTATATTGTACCCACATAAACTCTCTGAAACGACGTTCAACTTCCAGGCGTTCCTCATTCAGAAACATGACTTTCAATGCTTGCTGGTATTGGGGCGTGTTGCTGAGCGAAGCCATATTGATTCCTTTGGCAAATGCATCGGCAGACCAGGTACCAATTTCTTCGTTGTCAATTATAAGACGATATGAACCCGAAAGTCCGCTAATGAGGAGTGTTTCTTTATTCATTTCTTCCATAAATGGAACAACTTCGATCACCTTTGCCTGTGCATTTTTATAGTTCCATCCCCTGACAATGGTATCCAAAGGATAAGGTAATGATTTTGCCAAATAATTGAAACTGATTCCCGTAGGGCTATTCTTCAAGCCAGTAACAGAACAGTTCGATGTTGATTTCACACTGAGTTTAGAACCGTCAATGTCTATAATGGCCACTTCTTTTCCTGATAAACCCTGTGCTTTGAGGAATAAATAGGCCATTATCATGTGTCCGCTATTATCAGGATGTATCCTATCCCCTCCGCATAAGGTAAACGTGGGATTGTCTTTCTGACCCCTTTCATTAATTTCCGTCATTGGTGCGTTGAGGTCGACAAACTCCCAGCTATTTTCTACGGCAGATTTTCGTTGAAAATCTACGATGCGTTGCATGGCTTTATTCTTGTTCCGAAAGGGAAGATTGTTTTCGATAATGGCAGTCTCATCGTAGGGAGAGCTTCCCATAAGAACCATCTTTGTATTTTTCAGTTCTTTATATCTGGTTTCAATTTTTTTGTACCATTCATACGAGGCATTCACTCTGTTGTCAGCAAAGGCCTCAGCTCCGAGTTGATTATACTCAAAATATCCGGTATCGTTCATGCCGAAAGTTGTAACCAAAACTGTAGGTTTTTTGCTGAATACATCGCCATCCAACCGTTTGAACATTTCTTCTGCCCGGTCTCCACCTACTCCTGCACCAATCACAGTCAAAGGCATATCAGGGAAACGGGTCATGTAATAAAGCCAGATGTAGGAAGGATAATACCCGGCTTCAGTAATACTGTTGCCCAGAAAAACAACTCTGTCGTTTTTATTGAATGGAGATATTTGTTGGGCAAACAAGTTGACACTAACAATAAACAGTGCAACCAGAATGGAAATTGATTTTGTTTTCATATTATTTATTTTTTTCATTTAACTCGTTTTTCTCTAAAAAACTTTCATGTTTGGTAAAGTAGAATGTGACAGTCGCTAATTCTGATTCGCAGGAATTACAAAATTATATGAGCCTGAAGGAATGGTTATTTGAGTAGACCCTTTTTTGTCAATAACAATATTATTTATTTCGTCGATAGGAATTTCCGATTCAAAGACAGAATTTTTACCCCATTTCGGAAAAATTACTGTAGCCGATGTATTTAGCGGCACTTCTATTTTCAGCCTGAAATTATCATTCTTGTCTATTTCCCAATTCGAAACTATTTTACCATATAAAGTATTATAGGATGCTTTACAATAATTTAAGTCTGAAACAGGTTTAAGTTCAATATAAAAATGCTTCATACCCGGATTTAATTCATCCGGCTTAATGCCTGCAAGAGAATTATAAAACCAGGCAACTACACTACCAAACATCGGGTGACAACGACCGCTACCATTGGGGTCATCCACACTTCCACCCCACGTTTCCCACAACGTACTGTTTTTATCATTCATCAGATATCCATATCCCGGAAAATCCTTTTGATTCATCAATTTATATGCAATATCGGTTCTTCCATTTTCGGTCAACACTTTTAATGTAAGCGGCGTACCGAATATTCCAGTATCAAAATGGTAGTTGATTGTTTTTAGATGATCGAGCATGGCTGAGAAAACTTTTTTGTGTCTGTCTTCAGGCACAAGTCCGAATGCTAATGCAATCGCATCCGCTCCCTGTTTTCCTTTCCAATAGTGATTTGTAACAGAATCGTAAAATACAATGTTGAAGTTTCTCTTTATGGTTTCTGCGCGATTTTTTAGATTAATTTCATCTTGACTTTTATTTAGTACTTTCGCTATTTCTGCCATAATACAGGTAACATGGTAATAGAAGGCTGTATTAACTAATTCGGTTGGGATTTCTATCCTATTATACGGGGTACACCAATCACCTAAACACCAGCCTCCGGGCTCTTCTCTGACAATTATTCCGCGTTCATCAGTTCTCGTATTTAAATAATCCACCCATTGTTTCATCCCGATGTAGTGTTCATTTAATATAGTGCTGTCTCCATAATGAAGATAATAAGCCCAAGGTATAATCACATATGCCGATCCCCAAGCAGGACCACCACCTCCTCCACTAAATGGAGCAGTGTGTGGAACATATCCCGTATTCTTATTTCTGGCATCGCTAATGTCATCAATAAACTTTATAAGAAATCGGGTCATGTCAAAGGTATAAAGCAAGCTTTCTGTTATTATTTGCCCATCGCCGGTATAAGCAAGTCTCTCGCGATGTGGATCGCTGCTTATAATGCCTTTAAAATTGGCATGCATAGTGCGAATCCAGGCACGGTTTATACGGTTGAAAAATTCATTGGAGCATTCAAAGTCACCTACACTTTCAACATCGGTATATATAGATTTTACGATAATACTACCCTTCGAAATATCCACCCTTTTTGCTGTAACTTCTATTTTACGGAAAGTATGCCAAGTAAATTTCGGTTCCCATCTCTCTGTTTTTCCACCTTTTAGTATATAAGTATCTATTTGTCCATAATCAAGACCCTCTTCACTTATAAAACGTAATCTTACTGTATCACCTGAATTTCCTTTTATATTTATGGCGCACCATCCTGAAACAGTTTCTGGTAATGTGAATGTATAAAGAGTATCATTATTTTTTTTGAAACTAGTTCCCATTGTACACATTACCTTGTTGAACGGAATAGTCTGAAATCTTAATTTACCTGTGGGTGGACGAACTTCAAATGCATGCTTCCAAGCAACATCATCAAAGTTAGGTTTGTTCCACGAACCTAATTCGAGCCGGGCATCATATGTTTCTCCCGTAAAAACAGCATTATCTAATAATGGGCCGGTCGTGGTTTTCCATGTATCGTTTGAAATGATTGTTTCTTTACTTCCGTCATTATATTCTATTTCTAGTTGTAATATCATTTTGGGTACATCATACCACATATGTCCTTCAATAATCCGATCACGCTGATTGTACCAGCCGTTTCCAAGTATTACACCGATTGCATTATCACCTTTTTTTAGCTTTTTGCTAACATCGAACACATTATAAAGCACACGTTGTGAAGATTGATCATCGTACTTATATAAAAGTTTTTTAAGTGATCTTTTGTCATAGTTTGTAACGGCAGGAGCTAAGACTTGATCTCCTATTTTTTCCCGATTGAAATACATTTCATAGAAACCTAGACCGCAGATAAATACAATCGCTTTCTTTATAGTTTTTTCTACTGTAAATTTTTTACGGAAATATGGAGCAGGATAGGTTAATGTTGAATCGGGGTATGGGTCTATCATTTGTCCTATCCAATGAGCATTCCAGTCGGAAGAATTCAATAAACCAATAGTCCAGCTCGCATTATCGCTCCATGCTGATGGAACATCTTTTTGATCCCAAATCATTACTTTCCAGTAAACTTGATTTCGATGATGTATCGGCTTTCCTCCATAGCTTATCCTCGACTCAGATGAAAAAATTTTGCCTGAATCCCACAAGTCCCCTTCATCCCTTTTGAGAAGTGATAAACTACTCGAAACAATTACACGATATGCTGATTGGGTTTGAGCTTTTTTATCTGATAAAAATTGCCAACTAAGTTGCGGATCCTGGCTCTCTATAGCTATAGGATTTTCCTCATAATTACAAAGCAAATTCACTACACGAATGTTGTCTCTTGCGCAAACCAGAAATGGTATAGCAAGAAACAATAAAAGAGTATTTTGAATTATATTTTTCATGTATTTATTTAATTGGGACTTTCTGTTTGACATCCCTTATGTCATCTTTCTGTCGTTTATAAAAAACAGTAAAGTTCTTTCTAATAAAGATTATAGGTTTTTGTCTGTGGAGTAAATTACTGTCGTATTAATTAATTCATTAGTCAATTCTATATTTCCATTATTTGATAATTTTCATTTTATCTTCATTACATTTCAGGATATAAACTCCTTTCGAAAACTTAGAGGTATCAATTCGTTTTTCACCTGCATTTATTTTCTCGTTATAAACCGAACGACCGTAAAGATCAGAAATGGTGGCATCGCTTTCAGTATTTGTACTTAGAAAAATGCTGTCTGAAAAAGGATTAGGATAAACGGTAATTATGTTGTTCTTTACCGATTGTACAAGCGTGGCATCGAGCGATATTACGAAAGTATAGTCTCCGTTTTCAATTTCAATAGTCTTTCTGTTTTCCACCAGTATTTCTTCCCCGTTCATCCGGCAACTTACAGCATTTTCGGGTAGTACAACTGTGGCGCTAATTCCAACCGGCAATGTGACATTTAAATTTAATTCTTGCGAGGGAATTAATTGCCAGTCAACAGCAATAGTTCCATAGGGGGTTTCTTTTGTTGTTTTTGCCCATGTAACGCCATTAGGTATTTGAGGTTCAATATTTACATGCCTGTATCCCGGAGTATTTTCATCTGGACGAATCCCCCCTACAGCCTGATAAAACCATGTTCCAATGCCATTGTAGCAATTATGGATATGGCTTCGATCACCGTTCCATGATTCCCATGTAGTAGTTGCTCCGTTATCTATCATATATAAATATCCCGGATAATCCCGTTTTTTCAACATGGTATATATAAAGTCAGCTGCCTTGTTTTGAATTGCCCATTCGGTAAGAATCGGAACACCAACAAGTCCGACACCAATATATCCGTTATTGGTTTTTGCAGTTACATCCAACAACTTATTTTTTATTGCATCGTACTGACTGGAAGGAGTAACTCCTGCCAGCATCGGATATGAAAGGTCGAGCTGTGAAGAATTGCCGTAGGTTTTGCTTGCCGTATGATAGTAAGTGGTATATATTATTTGATTAAGCGCTTCCTTACGTTGGCGAAATTCCAGGGCTTCTTCAGGTTTGCCCAAAACACCGGCAATCTTTTCCATGGTACCGAAGCATTGGCTTATAAAACAGTTATTGACCAAATCATCCGTTGATCCGCCTCCTAAAGGAGCAAGCCAATCACCCAAATACCACATCCGGTAGTCAGTATTCGGCCATTGTTTCAACAAACCATTGACGGTGTTTTGTTGCACATATCCCAGCCATTGTTTCATCGCCGGATAATATTTTTTTATCAACCGGTCGTCGTTGTAGTTCTTATAAGTCCGCCAGGGAGCCATTATAATGAAACCGCTCCAATAGGGTCCACCTCCACCTCCACCCGGATTCGGAGCTACGTACGGAAGACTTCCGCCTTCACGCATAACATCTCCCCAGGCCGCCAACCAATTATTAAATAAAGGTGAAACATCGAACATCGTTTGTAAAGTCATGGTCGATGAATTTCCGTCTCCGCCATAGCCTGTCCGTTCAATATGAGGACAATCGACCATATAACCTGAATACGCTAAGCATTTCATAGTGTATTGTATCATATTATGAATCGCGTTCAAATCAGCATCGGAACTTTCGAATGTGGAAGCCTGGCGATAATCGGTATGAATCAGGTAAGCTTTCATATTTTCAATCAAAGGTTCAGCTTTCATCGTAATTTTTACATATCTGAAAGCATGATGATTGAATTTGTTGCAGAATACTTCATTATCTTTCCCGGAAGATATATAAGTGTCCTTTTGGCCCTGTTCAACAAACGCACCCTGATTGTCCAGAAAGTCTGTATAATCAATAATTACATTCTGATTGGCAAATAATTTTGGCAATTTCAGTTCAAACCAACCAGTCACAGATTTGCCCATATCAACTAACCAAACATAACTACTTAATTTAGATATTGTGCGGGGAGTAATAATTTCCTGAATTTTATTAGGTTCTGTCATTTCCGGTGACAGTTCGATATTCGGAATATCCATTTCAATTACAGGAGTCCAACTCAACGCATCCAGTGTTGTTGAATTAAAGTTTTCCGGATTAAGTCTGGCATTCAACTGTTCACCTCCAAAACGATTGGCCTGCCATGTTCCCGTGTCTTTATATCCTGTTTCCCGGCCTTCCCAGGATGCATCGGTGGAAACAACTGTTTCCCGGTTTCCATTCTTCAACAAATCAATTTCCGCCAGTACTCTTGCCCCGGAAGGTGTTGGAATTATTGGCGACATATCGTAGGCAGAATTTTTATACCATCCTGTTCCCAGCCAGAATACCAGTTCATTTTCTCCCTGCTGAAGATAGGATGTCACGTCGTATGTAACTGTCAAAGATCTCTTATTCAATTGTGAAACTGAGGGAGACAATACAGCATCGCCTACCTTTTTCCCATTTAAGTAAACTTCATGAAACCCTAATGAATTTACATGCAAAAAAGCAATATTGTTGCCATCAACTGTAAACTTTTTTCTCAACAATGGAGTTTCTGTATTTCCTGCACTGGCAGGCAATCCGATGAACTTTCCCTTCCACTCAATTTTATTTAGAATTCCCACTCCAAATCTTGCCATATCACTCCATGCGGAGACTTCATCTTTTTCATTCCAGATACGTACACGCCAATAGCACAACGAACGTGAAAATAAGGCTATCCCGGCATAAGGGATCATTACCGACAAAGGGGATTCGAATTTACCTGAATTCCACAAATCAACGCTCCCTGTTGTGAGTGCCATGCTATCGGAGGCAACCTGAATCTCATAAAACTGCTGTTTCATATTACCCCCTTCATATAAAACTTTCCAGCTGAAGTGTGGAGTTAAATTATCAATCGCATTGGGATTGATCAGGTTCTCGCATTTGAGTCCGGTAACTGTATGGACCGATAGCGCGTTACAGTTTAAACTCACCAAAGACATGGTTATAACTGCGAAACTGTAGTAAAATATCTTTTTTATCCTCATTCAATTATTCTTATTGCCGGTGATCCTTTAGTCAATTCTCCCAATAATAAACTGGATAGTAAGATTAAAAACTCACGGGTCATTTTATCATTGAGATTTAAAAGGTAAATATTTATTTATTGTAAAATCATTTATTTCAATTTAATTTTCAATCCTGTATTATGTTGAAAATACTTATTATATTCCTGCAATATAAAGACGAATCATTACCCAAAAACCATTAAATCATCTAAGGCTTTTTTTAGAAGAAAATGGATCGAATATCGCAACGGATACACGTGAATCGGCACAGCCATAATAAAGGAACCATTTACTTTTGAAATAAACCAGACCCTCGATAAAAACTGTTCCCGAAGGATATTGACCGCTTTTCTCAAAATCTTCCTGAGGTATTAAGAATGGTTTGTCTAATCGTTGAATTAATTTGGTAGGATCTTTTGCATCAAACAATGCCTGGCCGGCACAATAGGCATTTACAGCATAATTAGCGTCTCCTTCTCCTGCTTTGTTTTTTCCATTATACAACAAGATGGCTCCTGTTTCCGTCCAGACAGCCGGTGGACCACATTCAGTCAGGTCGCTGTCGAAATATCCTTTTCGGGGTGACATCAAAACTTTCAGTTCATTCCCGGCATCCAATACCGGAGTCCAGTTTTTTAAATCATCTGATGTTGCGCCATAAATTACATATTCACCCCAATACATAAAATACTTTCCATTTAATTTTTTGATTACCAATTTGTCATTCTTCAAAGTCGTTAAGATGCTTGAAGCTTTGGACCAGGTGTTCAGAAATCGTCCATCGTAAGCCTTTGCAAACACAGGACCATGCTTTTGCCAAAGGATTAAATCCTTGGATGTGGCGACACACAAACGTGCCTTTTCCCGATTCCATGCCGTATAAAAAATGACAAATGTTCCATCTTCAGTTACCGACACACGTGGATCTTCACACCCGCCCGGCCACTCATAGTGTTTATTGTTGTCATTATCGGGAAATACAACCGGAGAATTCCTTTTCGTCATGGTGAATCCGTCAGTAGATTCAGCCAAAGCTACTCTTGAAACGCGGGTACTGATACCAACAGCCGAATTATCTTCAGCGCGATACAAGATACAAATCTTTCCGTCCTTCAACACTGCTCCCGGATTAAATGCATCACCTTCCTCCCATCGTACATTTTTATTGTTCATTGGACAAAAAAACACTGAAGTAGAATCAGGTGACAAAATGGGATTTACTCCATCCGGACGAATAAATTCGCCAAGTGGAAATGTGGGTTTGTAATGATTTTGTGAAACTCCAAACGGACAAAAGAAAGTAATTAATAACCCTGATAAAACAGATATAATGATTGATTTTTTCATATGATGATAAAGGATTTTGAGTCTGGAAGTAACTAAGTAATCATAGATATTTAATAATCTATTTGTTAGTCTACAAAAGTTTAAAATTTAGTATGTTGGTAATTAATAACCTGCCTGCCGCAGGCAAATTTTTCATTATTAATTATTAATTACTTAATATGATGGTAGTGGTTTATTTGTACCCCATTTCAAATTGGGTTTAGAGGATGTTTTAAAGTCCAGAGTTGCACCATTAGACAAATCGTTCCAGTTAACCCAGCTACTCTCGTAACCCTTACCATTCATTTTCAGCGAATTGATATATATATTCTTTTCTGAGCCACCATTAATGACTAGATCACCTGCCTTCAATTTTATTCTTACTGATTCAAAAATCGGGGTGTTAATTGCAAATCCCCCCACACCAGGAATTTCCGGATACAAGCCGATGCACGCAAATACATACCAAGCTCCCATGGCTCCTAAATCATCATTTCCGGGTAATCCGTTAATCGCACCCGAATACTGTTCATTGATAATTCTGTTTATCACCGCCTGGGATTTGTAAGGACAGCCTACCCAATTGTAAACCCAGGGAATTCCGAAACTGGGTTCATTTCCGGAGGCAAACCACGGATCGTTGTAACCGGCATCAAGCCTTTCAAAAAACTCATCCAGGCGTTTTTCTGCTACTTTTTTTCCTCCGATCATTTCAATCAATCCATTCAAATTATAGGGAACCATCCAAAAGTAATTTTTGTAGGTCGATTCCCTGAAATCTTCACTTAATGGTTTCCATGATCCATCAGGATTCCTTGACTGAAGCCAACCGGTTTCTGGGTTGAAGAGATTTTTCCAGGATTGGGCAAAGTGAAAATACCTCCAGCTTGCAAATTCATCTCCGATGGCGTGTAATGCAAACTGACCAATAGCAAAATCTGCAGATGTATATTCAAGCTGAATAGAAGCGTTGTAATAACCTTTCTCCAGATATTGTTTCAAACCAGGACGAACTTCTATATCTTGAGATTTAGTGCCCGGTACTTCTGCATTTTTTCTCATCAGATTGAAAACCGGTTTTGGATCATAATTTCTTGCTCCAAAGGCGTAAGCATTCGAAATAAGTATGGGTGTGGGATCACCCTGCATAATGCCGGTCTCAATATTTGCCAAAACCCATTTTGGATAGGCTCCTCCGGATTCTTCAGCAAACAACTGATGCGAAATTACCACATCAGAAGCCACATCGGGGTCCAGAATGGACAACAATTGAATCTGCGTGCGGTAAGTGTCCCAGTTACTAAATGATGTATAATGTTTTGTACGGGATGTGTGTACTTTGAAATCGGCTCCCATGTATTCTCCATTTACATCGCTGCTGACATTCGGATGGATGAAAGCATGATACAAGTGTGTATAAAATTGTGTTACTCGATCCGGATTAGTTCCTACGACCTGAATTTTTCCCAAATACCCATTCCATTTTGCTTCTGCTTCTGCCTGAATGCGATTGAAATCCCATGCAGTATTTTCTTTTCTTAAATTTTCCTTCGCATTCTCTACAGACACGTATGAAATTCCAATTTTGTATTGAATTTGTTTATTATTTTTCAAATCGAAAGTAAAATAGACGCCGGAATTTTCTCCCTCCGCAAATGTTGCATCGGCGACTAATTTATCATTCTTCCAGATACCTGATTCAGCACCATCCGTGTCAAATTCTGCTGCAAAATACACTTTATAGGGAGTTGGAATTCCACAGAACTTTCCACCATCTGCATATCCTTCGCACTTATTGGGTGCAGTAATTACAACGGCAGCTTGTTGAATGTTGGTTGCAGCAATACCTGCCCCTATAATTATGGTGCCAAATTCGTCATTCGGAGAGAAAGTAAACCGCGCCATCCCTGTTCTTTCTGTAACAGTCAGTTCTGCCTGTGTTTCATCCTGAACAACAGCTTTATAATAACCGGCATGCCCTTCTTCACCTGAAACATTTACCCGGTAATTCAAAATATTATCCGGAGAAGTATTTAGTTTGCCTTTCAATGGAAAAGTCGGGAAATTCCCCATGTGTTCACATCCTCCACCGCTCAGTTGGTTGATAACAAATCCGGAGCGTTTCGAAAAATAGGTTGGAGTAAACTGCAGCATTCCAAAAGGATATGTAGCTCCCGGATAACAATATCCTGATGTCAAACCCAAACCCTTCGTTCCGATTAATGTATTTACACGTTTCGCATAATCACTATGCTGGTTTTGACTTTTCAAGTTTAAAACAACTAAACTCAACAACAATGCGCATAAAATCAATACTTTGCTTTTCATCTTTTATTTTTTTGATAATGAGAATGGTGCGGAATCTTTAGTTATACCTCTTGTTTTGTTGGGTTTGTCGCCCATTTCAAATCGAAGTGTACCACCATTTACAATATCGCTGTACCTAATATAATTTATTTCAAAAGGTTTACCATTGATAGTTGCGGATTGAATGTAAACATTCTCTTTTGAGTTGTTATTTGCTTCAATGATAAACTTTTTATTGTCTTCGGTAGTAATGGTAATCTTTTGAAATAATGGACTGCCAATTACATATTCATCCGTTCCGGGACAAACACTGTAAATACCCAGGGCATTCAAAACATACCACGATGACATTCCTCCCTGATCCTCATCACCCGGATATCCTTTTTCGGTAGAATTATACAGCTTATCCATGATCTGACGCGACCAGTATTGCGTTTTCCAGGGTTGACCCGCATAACTGTATAAGAATATCATGTGCTGAACCGGCTGATTACCGTGAGCATATTGTCCCATTTTGGCCAATTGCATCTCTTTCATTTCGTGAATAACACCTCCATATGTTCCCGGAACAATTGTATCTGATACGGTAAAAACAGAATCTATTTTGGTGGTAAATTTCACATCACTACCGTACAGGTTTATCAATCCCTGCACATCGTGAAAAACAGACCAGGTATAATGCCAGGCGTTTGCTTCACAAAAAGGTCCGCCCCATTCATAGGGATTAAAAGTTTCCACCCAGTTCCCATTCTTATCTTTTCCTCTCATAAAACCTGTTTTGGAATCAAAAACATTCCGATAATTGTACATTTGCCTGGCAAAGATATTTTTATAAAATTCGTTACCAGTCATTTTTGCCAACTGATACCCGCAAAAATCGTCGTATGCATATTCCAGTGTTTGAGAAGTAGAACCCATCGATTCCGGATAAGTGACATAACCTAATTGCCAGTATTCTTTCCAACCGGCACGTCCGTTTGCACCACCCCACGGGCCTTTGTTCATTGATTCATTGGCGTAAGCTTTAAGTGCTTTTTCAGGGTCAAACGTACGAATACCTTTGGCCCAGGCATCTGTCAACAATGAAATAGAGTGATTACCAATCATTCCGCCTGTTTCACCAGGGAACGACCACGATGGAAGCCATCCGCATTGTTCCTGTGCAGCCAGCAGTGCATTCATATATCTTCCCTGCATAGTTGGGTGCAAAATATTCGTTAACGGGAATTGTGATCTGAAAGTATCCCAGAAACCATTATCGGTATACATAAATCCTTTATGGACTTTTCCATCGTAAGGGCTGTAATAGTATGGTTCATTATTTTCATCTAATTCATAAAATTCTCTTGAAAAAAGATTAGCCCGGAATAAACAAGAATAGAAAGTCTTCATTTGTTCTTCGGTGCTACCTTCAACTAAAACCCGGTTCAACAAATCATTCCATGTTTTGGCTCCGTTTGCTTTAGTTACTTCTAAGTTCTTATCTTTTCCTAATTCACGGTTTAATGTAAGCCGTGCCTGATCATAACTGATATAGGACGAAGCTGCTTTGGCTTGTACTATTGAACCTCTTTTAAATTTCAGGTAAGCACCATATCCTTTCCCACTTCCAGAAGTCTTGTTTGCAAAAATCTCATCTTTCTGATTTTCCCAAACTCCATATGCTTCAAAGGATTGATCAAACTGAATAACGAAATAGCTGCGAAAAGTGGCAGCATTATTTACAAACCGCTGATTATTCACCCATCCGGTGATTTGTTTCTTTACCGGATCAATGTTAATTTCACTCATATCATTGTAACCATCCAACACCAGATAAGCATCTTCATTTTCAGGATAAGTAAAACGCAAATGAGCACCACGCATAGTTGGAGCAATTTCAGCAGCTATTCCATTGTCAAATTTTACTTTATAATAATGTGGTTGGGCAATTTCATTTTTATGGATAAACTTAGCAGCACGATTATCCTGATTGACAACTAATTTTCCAATTACAGGCATTAAGGAGTAAACGGCATAATCACCAACCCAGGGACTACATTGATGCGCTTGTTGAAAACCGCGTATTTTGTCGGCTGAATATTGATATTTCCAACCCTCACCATTTTTACCGGTTTGTGCTGCCCAGGTATGCATAGCATAAGGCATGGCGATGGTTGCATAGGTATTTCCATAACTTAATCCAAAATTAGAATCTGTTCCCTGCAAAGGATTTACATATTTCACCAGGTCTTTCTGCTCAGCCTTCAGGGTATTGAACATCATCACAGAACTAAGAATAAAAGCAAAAAATATATATTTCTTCATTCTATTTTTTATATTTCATACAACGGATAAATTACTTGACGCAAATTTATTACATCTTACTTCTTGGATCTTGATTCTTGATTCCTGGTTCTATATATTATCCGGATAAAAACTTTTACGGATTATTTCAAATTACCAGCGTATTACCCCCTGGTTTTAATTCATAGGTTTTTCCTTTCCAGACCAATTTACCGGGAGTATCTTGTGGTAAACTGATATTGATTTGCCATTTTTTTCTCTTTAACTCATAGCTTACCGATATTTTACCATTGGGATGAGGCATTTCTCCACCAACTTTTGTCATTGTTCCCAAATGTGGCTCAATTTTAATTTTCGAAAAGCCGGGAGCGTCAGTATCAATGCCAAGTACAATTCTAAAAAAATCGATATTGGGACTGGCACCCCAGGCGTGACATTCTGAACGAACGGTATTTAATCTGGAATCTTCGGCCCATGTAGTTAAACCCAGCTTGATATTCTCTCTCCATATCCCTAACCAATTCATGTAATCGTCTCCAAAACCTGCTTTTGCCAACGCCTGATGAAGATAGTATTTGAAATAAACGGTACATTGCGTTAAACTTTTATCTTTCAACAAACCATTACCTACCGCAGCCAGATCATCCCCACCAACAATATTGGCTAAAATTGCTAATGCGTTTACGTGCTGTGAATATCCTTTCTTATCATTGGTATCAGCAAACAATTTCTTTTCGGGATCCCAGTATTTAAGCTTGATGGTCTCTGTTAACTGAGCTGCCTTTTTTGCATAATAATCTGCATAAAAAGATTCTCCGGTCGCTTTTTCCAACTCTGAAGCCCATTGATAGGCTAAGAGCAATTGAATATCGTAGATGGCAGCACTTCCATCCGAACCCATTGGTCCCCAACCCATGTCGCCAACCCAATCCACAAATTTCCAATAAGGTAAATCCTTTAAAGAACCATCTGCTTGTTGAAATTTGGCGAAAAATGTCAGGATTTCCCGTTGTCCCATCAATTTATCCTGGAGAAAACCGGCATCCGGCCTATACATCCAATAGTCATGCAGCATACCGATATACCACAACGAAAAGGTAGAGATGATTTGTGTACTACGAGTGGGATAACGGCTCATAGTTACTCCTTCTGCCAACCGGGAATGATCCATCAGAGTAAGCGCATTCCTGGCCAAACGGTCATCACCACTGTTGTAATAGGACACCATGGCTTGTATGCGTGTATCGCCGATATATTGCAATTGCTCATAATACGGGCAATCCGTATAGGTTTCCCAGGCATTCATTCGGGCTGTACGCCAACCGATATCTAAGATTTGTTTAATCTCCGGATTCTCTGAATGAAAGGTGTAGTTTGCTTTAAAGGGATATCCGGTAAAAGTACCATACAAATCATCTATAATTAAGGGTTCGGCTTTAGTTTGTACAATCAGGCGGATATAGCGATACGATCGAAAATTCAGGGTTGTAAACGATTGACCTTCTGTCCCGTCTGCCAGCAGGCTATCCGTTCTTCCTATAAATCTTTTCCCTTCTACCTCATTTCTATTGCTCTTGCGTAACTCTTCACCTCCCTGGTCATAGAGTGTTTCGGCATATCCAATGGAAATGCCTGCACCCAATCCTTTACTGAAATTTAATGTGACATAGGCATTGGTATAGAAAGTTTGATCAAGCAACAAAACAACTTTACTGTTTGCAGGTATTATTAATGCTTGTTTCACAGCAGGAAAGGTCGGCGACACCTTCATTCCTTCCGCCCAACGTAATTTAATAATGCGCTGGTATGTTAACTCCATTTGTGGCAAAGTAGATGGAACCAATTGCCAGGCCAAACCATCAGACATTCCCTTCGTTTTTCCATCAAGTATTTTATTGGCGATAGGCCAACCAGTGTCATCAAATTCAGGCGAAGTCCAGTCTCCTTTGATGGTTTTTACCATATCAACCAATTGCCCTTTTGTAGCTGCAAAAAAATACCCCGGAATCGGTAGATAACCTTTATCGCAGATACATTTCCAGGTTTCGTTTGTATTTAAAATTTCTTCAGCATCTGTCTTTCCCTGTAAAATAAATGCAGTACGTACACTGATTTGCGCTTCGGGGCGATACTGGGCTTCGTTCCAGACTAACGCAGATATGCTATTCTTGCCCGCAACCAGAAAAGGGGCAATATCAACAGTTTCATAGTTCCAAAAATAGGTATCGCCACGAGCCGGTCCCATCGACACGATGTTTCCGTTTATATATAGTTTATAGCGATTATCCGCAGATACCTGAATATTGAACAATGCAGGTTTTTCTTTCAGGTCTATGCTTTTTCGAAAATAATACACTCCATATTCTGTCCCGTTATCGTTTTTTGGACCTATCCACTGGGCATTCCAGGGTCTTGCATTTTGATACAAGTCATTAGAATTGGCTTTGACAGAAAAGATGCTGAAAAAAAAGACTAAAACATAAAAGTATTTCATGGCGTTTTGGTTGTTTTTTTAGTTTAATATTTTGCTTTTTTATTATGCGATTAACCCATCATTAATTCTTTCCCCAATCTTTGTTCGGTTCTTTACCCATAAATAACTCCAGTGTTCCGCCTGATGAAATATCGGCAAAATCAATGTAACAATGATTGAATTCCAAGCCGTTTAATTTTGCTTTTTGTATGTAAATATTTTCCGGACTGTTGTTATGGGCTATTATTGTAAATTTTTCTCCTTTAAAATAACATTGATCAAGTTTAAATTCAATTTTGTCAAATACAGGGCTTGTTATCTCCTGCCGGGTATTTCCCGGGCAGGAAGGATGAATGCCCGCTGAAGACAGAATATACCAGGCCGACATTTGTCCTGCATCTTCATTTCCAACCAAACCCTCAACTTTATTGTTATAAGCATTCTGACAAATAAAACGGGTCCATTTTTGTGTCAGCCAGGGCGCATCTAACTGATTGAACAAGAATGGAACAAAATGTACAGGCTCATTTGCATGATTATAATAATTATTCCACAACAGATTAGAAGGAGTGTTATCAAAGAAATAATTTAAATCTTTCAATACCTTATCTTTACCTCCCATCAATTCCACCATGCCATTTACATCCTGGGGTACAAACCAACCTTGCTGGTAAGGATTAGATTCAACACAGCCATACCATTCGGTTATACGGCCGTTTTTTGGCCACGGTATCCAGGTGCCGTTACTTAGTCTCGGACGAAACCAGCCTTTTTCAGGATCAAATATATTTTTATACGCTTTCGATTTATTTATAAATCGTTTTTCATCTTCTGTCTTTCCTAATTTCCGGGCTAATTGAGCAACACACCAATCGGTATAAGCGTATTCAAGCGTTTGTGAAATGCCCAGCGACGTTGCCGAATAGCCCAACTTATCATTTCCAAATTTTGCAGATGTATTTAGTGCAAATTGATATGCTTTATCGACATCAAAGGTATGTATTCCTTTTACATAAGCATCGGCTAAAATAGATAAGGCAGGATTTCCGATCATACATCCCGAGTAAGAATTTAAGATTTCCCATCTTTCAAAATATTCTTTTCCGCTCTGTTCTGCCAAAGATACTAAAGAGTTGATTTCATCACTGACCAGCCTGGGATTTATTATTGTTTGAAGTGGAAACTGACTTCGAAAAACATCCCAACCGCTGAAAACGGTACGTTTTGTAAAACCTTCGTCTTTATCATGAATTTTCAAATCTCCACCTACATAACGACCGTCTACATCTGTGTAAATCCTCGGATCGATCATTGTATGATACAAAGCTGTGTAAAACACGGTCTTTTGATCATCAGTCCCACCTGAAATCAGAATTTTACTTAATTCTTTATTCCACTGATTTTGAGCATCTGCTTTTACTTCATCAAATGTTTTATCTTTTATCTCTTCATCAAAGTTCTTTTCAGCTCCCATTAAATCCACAAAAGAAATTCCCACTTTCAACGTTATCTCCTCTCCTTTACGGGTTGGAAATTCAGTGAAAAATCCGAGATGTTTCCCGTCAAGTTCTTTTAAGTCCCGTAAAACAGGAGCTTCAGCTACTTTTTTTAAATAAGGTATGCTCACCACTTCATCCTTTTTTCGTTTCCAGCCATCCGGAATATTGACGCTCCAAAAACCGTAATCTTCTATTGGCTTACTGAATCTTGCATAAAAATACACCGTATAATTGGTATTACCTTCTCCGTTGCCCCATCCTCCTCCTGATGGAGGGCATTTCATCCAACCTTTAATTGTGTATTTATCCACAATTTCAACGTGCTGAAAGGTGGAAGTTCCACCAACCTTACGGGCTAAATCTATTTGTATGCGGGATTTATTATTTTCGGGAAAAGTAAATTTCAACATCCCACAGCGGGTAGTAGCCGAACTTTCAACTTTTATTTCATAATCAGATAATTCTACTGAATAATACCCTGCTTTTGCTATTTCTGTCTTTTTATTATATCGCGATCGATATCCCTTTATACTTCTATTCTCTTTACCTGCTATTTTTTTTAGTTCACCCGTTGTTGGCATAACTATAAAATTACCCAACTCTCCAAACCAACCAACTCCGCTCATTTGGGTAAAAGCAAATCCTTCTATCGTTTTATGCTCATAACTATAACCCGGGCTGTTATCTCCTCCGGTTATTGTATTGGGACTGACCTGCACCATACCATATGGAGTGGTGGCTCCCGGGAATGTTTTTCCAAGTCCGTGATATACACCTGCAGCTCCGGTATTTGTGCTGGCACCTATAAATGGATTTACAAAATCAACGGGTTTAAATTCATTTTCACTGCCATTTGCCACTGCACACGACATTAAAAATATAAAAATATAAATATGACTTGAAATAAATTTGCTCATATAATCCTTTCTGAAAATGGTTTTATAGCTTTTACAAATCCTGCAGTTTATCATTGCATAAACATCTTAAAAGCAATATAATTATGTTGTTATAAAAAATTCAATTCTTAATCAGGAATGTTCTTAACCCGAATTTAGGGACTGATATCAATAATTCGTTATTTGAATTGGCCTTAATTGATAAATCTTTTTGTTTTGTTTCGCCGTTTAACTCAATTTCCTGAATACTTTTGAACGGAAAACCCAACTTGATTTTTTGAATACTGGCATTTCCCTCAGCGTTAAAAATTCGAACCAGCACTCCATCGGTCGTTGTCTGTACGGAACTTAATTCATAACCGCTGTTTTGTAAATCTATGAAACTTTTATTTTCAAAATTGAGATTCGAAGAGAAATAAGTGATCAAAGGCTCATTCCAACTTGCACTTTTTGCAGATATCGACGATTTATCCCATTTATCTTTATGTGGAATAAGTGCATATTTCACTCGCAAAGGCTCTGTGATAGTATAATCCCATCCCCATAAACCTTTCCCTGAATATTGAATAGTTAATCCCAATGGAAAATCTTTGCCATAAGAATAAGAAGTTGTAAGGTCAGTTAATAAGGCCATACTATTTCCGGTAGCTGTGTCAGTCAAATCAATCCAATTCAGTATCACATTGTTTTTTATACTATCCCATGTATTAAAAAAAGTATTTTCCAAATGACTTTCACACACATCAAAAGGAGCATTTTTATAGAGTTTGGTTGAATCGAAATTAACCGGGAAAAGTACATTTAGCTTAAATCTGTCGTCACAAAAAGCCCTTCTGTTATCCTGCCAGGTGTTTTGTTGTTTATACTCTCCTATTCCCACATTGTGTTTCCAATCAATTTCCAGTTCAAAATCAATACATTCCTGATCTTTACGAATAGTTACGATTTGTTTGAAGGGCTGTGAGGCTATTTCTCCCTCAATCAATAAAGTTGTTTCAAACAGATTATTTTTTATCAACGTTAATTTAGCCCGATTTTCTGTTGAGGAATGAAATTGTTTCTCATTATAAAAATATCCTCTGATTTCTCCCAATAAAAATGTACTGCTTTTTTTTGCATACTCTTTATTGTTGTTGTTTTTTACAATCAGGCTTTTAATAGCCCCTCCTTTTTGCAAATCGAAAACGATTTTATATAGTCCATTTTCTATAACACATTCATTCTTGTTGTGCGAAAGAATTTGTTTGTTTGTATGCAATGCCGGTTTCCCTGGTAAAAGCCTGTAGGTAGCGTATCCGAAAGAGGAAACGTCTGCCTGAAAATAAACAAAGTTGCGTTTATCTATGGAATAGGAAATCTCCTTATTTCCGGCATCCTGAATTATAAAATTTGTATCGATAAATTTCTCTGGTAATTTTACGCTGACAATTTCATTTCGCCCGAAACCAAGCGTGTTGAAAACTCTTATAGAACTGCCAACATCTTTTGTTTTTCTTCCAATCTCAAAGCTCTCAATAGCCTCAGAAACAACATTGTCAGCAATTTTATTTGTGTTGTCTGTCCAGTGTGCAATTTCGTCGGCCCAGGTTCGTCCATTTTTCAATCTGTTATAAGGCACAATCCAGGAGTCGTGATGCTGTGCAAGCATTAATGTTCTCCATGCTTCATCAATTTGGTCTTTTCTGTAGCTGTACTTATTTTCCAGGTAAGCCAGGGTCCCCATTTTTTCTGCAGTCACAATGCTGTTTTCCGATTTGCGAACCTGTTGTCCTATCTTTTGTAAAACCTGACTTCCCCACATTAGATTTACCTGAATATCCTCTTGCGAAAGATGCCAGTTATCATCCGTTTCTCCGGTAGAAATTTTTTCGATGTACTCCTTCCAGGTAACATATTTAGAATTGTTACTGATATTTTCACCAAAACCTAACCAGGGACCATTTTTCCATCCGGCATCCTGAAAACACATTCCTACCGGATTTTTTATGCCAAAATCAGAACAATCATTTAAATATGATTTTGAATTGTTCCATGCTTTTGTTTGCCACGTTGAGTTTTTTTCAAAATGCTCACATGCATATCTTGGGACACTTAAGATGGATGTTCCATCAGGGCCAATCCAATTTACCAAATCTTTTCCATGCGCCCGCGTATAGCCTCCCCAGCAAGTATTCGGACATTTAAGCACAGCATATTTGAAACCAAAAGATTTTAATAATTGAGGCAGGCTGCTTGTAAAACAAGGTTCTTCTACGGAATAAGTAGTAAATTTGAGTTCAGGAAAGTGACTATTTATCTTATTTATACCATATTCAAACTGGCGGATAATGCTTTCGCCGGATATATTGTAGCAATAAGGCTGAGCATAGGTTGGGTTGGTATATTCAATTCTTTCGCTGGTAACAATTTCTTTAAATCTACTGTAATCTTCAAGTGTTCTTAACTTGACACTATCCCAGGTTTCAGGCTCAATTTCCAGACTTATTTTCCACTCGGGATGCTTGTAATAATTATCGGTTATAAAGCGGGTTTTCCATTCCAACGGATAATGTCCATAAATTCCACCATGGTATCCATCAACAAAACAGACATTCTGAGCAAAAAGGACAAAACCTAAAGGCAACATCAAAAGGGTTATGAAAATCCTGAACATTCTTATTCGTTGTCTTTTTTATTGTCAATTTCTCTCATTAAATTTAATAAACTTCTCTGGGCTTTTATGTTATCTTCTTTTTGGGGCAGTAAACTCAAGTGTGCAACTAAATGATCGAACTCAATAAGCTCATTTCTTAGGATTTCGTTTTCAGTTACCGACAATAAAATGAGTTTTTTCTCATCTGGTGTCAGCTCCCCATTAAAATATTTTACAACTAAATTTATCATCAACTTACTTTGTTTATACTAGGAACGATTATTTGCCGGAGTTCCACTAAAAAGGTAAGAACAATTTGTGTAAACTATTTAATTCAACAAAATACTGACACTATTTCTGAGTTTCTTAAAGGCTATACACATTTGAGTTTCAACGGTATTTACCGAAATACTTAATCTGTCTGATATTTCTTTATATTTCAAACCATCATGTCGGCTCAATACAAATATCTCACGACATTTTGGAGGTAAGGAGTCAATCGCTTTTGAAACTATCTTTTCTACTCTTTCTTCAGAAGCCAGTTCGATGTTGAAGCATTCTAATGATTGCATTTTCAGGGAGATTTCTTGTTCGTAGAAGGATTGTGTATTGGCAATAAACTTATCTTTCACCATTTTATGTTTTAAGTGGTCAAGACATTTATTTTTTGCCAGCTTATACATATAAGCATTCATGTTTTCAATGCTTTTTAACGAATCTTTCCTTTCCCAAAGCCCAAGAAATAAATCCTGAATAATGTTTTCTGCATCTTCTTCATATATAACGAATACAGTTGCAAACCTCACTAACTTAGGGTAGAATGATTTATATATTTCTGAGAAATCCATAGCTTTATTTTTTTTGTTTTAAAAACTCACAAAAAAATAAGGTATGATTTGGATTGATATTCGAATTCCCATTCGAATATAACTTGGATGTGCCGGTCAAAATGAGGTTGTGATTCATGATATTGATTTTTTCGGTTAATAGTATAATTTCAAGTCTGTCGAAAATTGATTTCCTTTAAAAAATACTCTGGGCAAAGATATAATGAAAAAAGCCTACTAATTTTGTTAGTAGGCTTGCAAGTAAACGATTTTAAAAACAGTTATGCTTTAAATCGTTTTATTTCTGTACGTTATGAGATCGCTTGGATGGTGTTTTGGTAAATCTGTTTGAATGGGAATTAGTGGAGTTTACCTATTTTCTTCACTTCTTCTTCAAAATGATCGCTTTCGAAGAGTGATTTTCCTTTCACCTTACTTTTGTAATTATAAACGGTTTGTACTGAATAACAGAGAAAATCTGCGATCTGACTAACATCCGTAATACCCAATTTTATAAGTGCAAAAATTCGAAGTTCTGTATTTAATTGTCCTACTTCTTCCATTTCAAATCTTTCTTGTGGTTTCAGTAATGAGTTGAATTCTGATACAAAGTTTGGATATAATTTCAGGAAAGTCTTGTCAAAGTTCGTGCGCAGTTCATCAATTTCTTTTTCTAAATCCGATGAGGATGGCGGCTTACGAAGGCTTTCAATTTGACCTGTTTTTATCTTGAGATATATATTTTTCCTGTATGTATGAAGCTTATTCACGTAAACCGAACACTGATTCATAAAATAGCCCAGATATCTTTCTTTGATAATATTTGCTTCATCTAATTTTTGATTCAAATGTATAAGATCTTCATTTGCCTTGCGAAGCTCTTTCCGTGCCTTAGAAACGGTGATCACTTGTTTGTAAATGAATATTAATGCAATAATCAGAATTATGACAAACAGACTGGTAAGTATTGAATAATTTCTAAGGTTCTTTTGTTGAGACCTGATTTTCTTTAAATAACTGTCTTCAATAATAGGTTGTACCCGTGCAATAACTGAATTCTTGAAGCGGGTATTGTAAAAAAGAGCATCATCCAATGCCACCCGAATATAATTATAGGCTCTGTTTACATCTCCTTTGTTATATAAATTGATTGCCAACGACAATAATGCTTCGTTTTCTTTAACTGCCAACCGGATATCTGTAGTTGCAGCTAATATTAAATAAAACTCTTGTTCCTCGCTGTTTTTGGCAAGTTTATACACTTTTGCCAGATTCATTGCAGCCATTGCATAGTTGTGGGTTCCTGGCACCTGTTTGTCAAAAACAGGTTTTAATAAATTCACAGCTTCGGTATATTTACCAGCTACCTGCAATTTATGTGCGAACTCTTTTTTGTATTCATCAGACTGGTCAAATAGCATCCCCATAACCTTCTCCCTACAATTTTCCTTCTCTTTCTCATACTGTTTTGTAAACTTATGATCATCTGTATAAAAAATCAGATTCTCGTAATATCTAATATAATTCCAACAATACCATATCTTGTAGTGAGTTGGTAATGTTTCATATTCAATAGATTTAAATATATCTGATGCTTGCAGGAAAAGACCTGACAAGGAGTAAATATAAAACAAACGAAAAGAACTCTCCAAAATTAGATCCTTATCATTTAATCTTTTAGCGATTGACAAGTTTTGGTTTATATAATATTCTGCTGAATCGCAAATAAAAGTATTGTATTGTTCTATAATTCCCCTGTTTACCTCAAATTGTTGCTTTAAATTTTTTAATGAGTTCTTCTTACGTTTTAATTCCGAAATTTTCGATTTCTTTATTTCCGAATATTTTGAGCGTTCAGATATTACCTTATCCAACTCTATTAATAAAGAGTCTGACCTGTTTTCTTTGCACAACGCTGCACCCGGGAAGAGGATAAATAATAGTAATATCAGAATTGAATTTTTCATTATGTTCATTGGTATATCGATAATTCAGAAGAAAGGGAAAAGATTTTATTAGACTTTCGCGTAGTACACTTTTTAGTATTTCATGCAAAAATAGTCTATTTAATCCAATTATACAACTACTGCCCAAGAACATATCAGGTTACTCAAACATGCATAACTATCTGTCAGTTGCTGTTTTGAAATAGAACACGAATCCGAAACAAAACGTACAAGAAAAACAAAAAGGCAAACATAAAGATCAAAAAAATCTAGGAGTTGAAATATAACAGAAGAGATAAATAAAAAAATGATACAACTATACCATACACTAAAATACAAATATGCACCGTTTAAAAAAGAAAAAATCTGTAGTACACAAATATGAACTTGAAAAAGCTCAACTTATTGAACAATATTCTTTTTAGTCGGATTAGCTACAAGTTGGCTTAAAGTTAAAACAGGCTACCGAATATAAATCCGGTAGCCTGTTTTTTTAATTTAATAACTCAATGCTGTCAATCTACTTTTGATCCCGCAGCACAAAATCGGCATTCCCTTCGAAAGTGTCATAAAGAGGCTGCAAAGGTTTCAGGTTATCAACCTGTGGTGTTGCCATAGTTATTGCCAACAGTTTAATGCGATTGTTATCAGGCAAAGTCAATGTTTTTGCTCCGGCCGGAATAGCAATCTCATATTTGTAGAGGTAGCAATACTGATACGCTTCATTTTTTGAAGGATAACCCGAATGACGATGCGATGCATACCAGGCAATATTGTCAACTTTCGAATAAGGTTTTTGCATCTCCACTACCGAGTTTTCATCACGACTCAATACGCGGTTGTAGAATTGTCCCACAAAATCAGCCCAGTTTTGAATATTGAGCCTCTGAACCTGTCCATCAACCGTAAAATTACCTTCTGTATCTCCATTGGAAGCTGCCAACAAATAAATTTTAGTATAATTACCCTGTGGTAAAGTAATGATTTGTCCGGTACAGGAAACAGCATTATTTTCGCCATCTGCTTTCGTTGACACGGAGAAACGGATATCTTCACTGACCACCACATCCGGAACTAACTCAGCCGGTACAGATTGTCCACCTGCAAAGTTGCCATCATCACGGTTGTCATCATTACTAATCACATCTGTATTGAATGGTAGTGTCACCGTTGTTTGTGCCAGAGCCTCTGAAACCGGACCTGACTGAAGTTTTACAGCAAAACTGCGTATGGTATAATGACTCAGGTCGAAACCTAAAACACCGTTGCTCACATCGGCTTTTCCGATTTTCTGTTCCTGACCGTTCACTTCATACGCGTCCACAATATTGGCCGGGAATGTTATTTTTACGTTTTTCAGGTCTTTACCGGACAGTTCGTTAATACGAACCAGATAATAATCACCTTGCTCCATCTTTTTATAAGCCATCAAACCGGCTTGCGGGTTATTGATAGAAATCATCGATAATGATTGACCCAAAGTACCCGCATGTTTTGGTGCTTCGAAAGCGATTAGTGGTTGGTTGAAAAATTTGGCCTGCCAGGGTGATTCAGCTTTAGCCCAGTCACCATTATGTCCGTACACAGCATATTTCACATCATGAATTCCCCAATCCTGGGTGCTTTGATAAACAAAATCCCTGGCTTTTGGTGTATAAAGCAGCGTCAAACGAAGTGTATTATTATCCGGTTTATCCGAACCAAATTTACAATCTTCGAGAATAGAAACGCCATATTTACCTGACTTGTCGGTTAAATCCATCCATTCTTTTGAAGGCACTTCAAACTTTTTCTCACTATTATTACCCCTCGAAATCGTACCTACACCTAAGTTATAGGTCGCATTTTCGTTGGACACAGCTAATGGGAACGAAGCTTTCAGACATACTTTGCGCGATTGCCAGTCAATTTTATTGCTAACTTCCAGACGTTTTCCGGCATCACCGGCGGCAAGGCTGAAAAGTTGAGTAATTTCAGAGTTGCGACCACCGCGTTTAACCTGCAGGGTAATCCTTACCGGGCCCTGTTCCACCACTGTGAGGACAGCATTTTTGTCCATAAAGCCAATTGGTCCTTTTTGGCGATCTTTCCAGTCCATATTCCAGGCCGGCCAATCGTTTGGTTGCTCTTGTTGAAACTCGAGACGGGCGGGTTTTGACAATATTTCTTTTGATGCTTTCTTATCAAAAATACTCAACACATCACCATTATCGGCAAATTTCACTTTGTACCAGGCATTCTCCAACGAACGATCGGATGCGATAAGAGCAGAAGTTGTATTGGCTGCTGAAGTTTCGCGCACATCGTAAACAGCCAGTCCGGCCGAAGGTGTTTGAGAAATAAATAATATCGTCAGTTTATTACCGTTTTTGGATATAATTTGGGAAGGAGTTTCTTTTCCGTTTTTATCAAATACTGCAACTGAAGTTGGCATTGAAGCATATTCTATTTCAGCAGTGACCACATCCTCACGCATTTTAGCTACAGGATTATAAACAACAATTGCTTTTCCCTGAACCTGTGTGTTCAGTTTCGAGGAAACAGCGCTCACGCCATTTTTCAGGACTTCGGCAAAACCGTTGGCAGCAATAAATTCATCATTCCAGGCATATTCATAAGCCTTGGGAATACTTGTTCCCGGCAAAATGTCGTGAAACTGACTGCCCAAAACGAGATCCCAGGCATTATTGATTTTTTGTAATGGATATGCAGCACCGCCCAACCAGTCGGCAACAACCGAAACCTGCTCGGCTGACTGTGCCAGTAATTCGTTTTTACGGTTTATCCGTTTCATATAGGCTTGCGAAGTCATCGAACCTGCGCTGTGTTCAATCAGCAATAAATCACCCGAATAAACCGGAAGTTTCTTTCTGATTTCAGGCGTAATATCTTTATACATTTGATCGGAAGAACTCAACAACACTTTAAAATTGCTATCGCTGTTACGAAGACTACCTTCGGCATTCTTTACATCATTTTCACGGGGTGCTCCTCCACGGTCGCCAACTCCGTAGTAACGATAATCGAAAGCATATCCGCTTTTTTTCTCATTATCGTTTATACGATCTGTCCATTTAACGGATTTATCGAGTCTTTTTTCTACGCGACCCGTGTAATCATCAGCATTTAATGCGGCAATGATACCTTTTCCATCGGGACCATTCCAAACACCCACATTAAATGGAATACCGGCAGTAGAACGCCAGGTTAGTTTTTGTGTAGAAAATCCGAGCAATCCGCAATGATTGAAAACAGTTGGCAGATTGCATAAAAAGCCAAAACAGTCGGGCAACATATAGTCGGCACTTTCTTTTCCAAATTCTTTGCGGAAGAAATCGTTACCATACAGAATCTGACGTACCAATGACTCGGAAGAAGAAATATTCACCTCCCCTTCGTCGACCGAAGAACCTGAAACATACCAACGCCCTTGTTTGACATACTCCTGCACTTTTTTGAACATTTCGGGATAATACTCTTTCATCATGTTGTACCGGCGCGATCCGGTGAAGTTGAATGCATAATCGGGATATTTCTCGAAAAGCCTGAAATTCTCTACCATCGTGTTCAGAATATATTCGTTGATTGTGGTCGGATAATCCCAGTTCCACTCGGTGTCGAGATGTGCATAACCAACCGTGTAAAGTACCCGGTCTTTGGTGATGTCATACGCTTCCTTTTTTTGTAAAGATTGCGCTTTGGTAATCTGAGGCACGCAGACACCCAGCAACATAAATAATAGCAATTTTTTCATTCGTAATTAATTTTAAATAAGTATTTTTTTTTAATAATATATCTGAGCTTTCTTGTAATACGATAAAGCTATTCTATGCAAATATGTTGTTTCAGCAGCACCTCAGATAAGCTATGCAAGATAAGTTGTTGGAATAACATAATGTCCCATTTTCAAAAGAATAGAACGCGGATTCTCGCTGATTTAGCGGATTCTCGCGGATAAGGATTATCTTACGGATTTATATCCGGATTTTATTCATACAAGTATGAATGATAATACCTTTAGATCAGAAATCATCTCGTTGAAGACGAGATTAAAATCCGTTTTTAATCCGCTAAATCAGCGATAATCCGCGTTCTATTCTTAAAACGATTCATTTATAATTTCCCGATATCATTTATATCTAATTGCTTAAACAGAGCACTAATTTATTTCAAAACAACGTTTTTTTGCAAAACAATATCCCTTGAAGAGTTTCCAATCATTACATGATAGGCTCCCGGTTCAAAAACAAAGTTTTGTAATTTCACACTGTAGTAAGATAATTCCCGCTTCGAAACTTCGAGCGTTACCGTTTTCGTTTCTCCTGCTTTAAGGAAAACCTTCGCATAGGCCTTCAATTCTTTGACCGGCCGTGATACTTTGCTTTTGGTTTTACCCACATATAACTGCACAACTTCAGCACCATCGGTCGTGCTGTTATTTTTTATTTTACAGGATATGCTGAGTTTTGCATTCGCAGATGGTTTCAATACAGCAATATCGGATAATTGAAAAGTTGTGTATGAAAGTCCGAATCCGAATGGGAATTGAACATCCCTGTTGAGTTTATCATATCCGCGATAGCCAACAAAAATTCCTTCGGAATAAGTTACGCGTTTATCATTATCAGGATCATAATAGCTATTGAAAGTTGGGTTATCTTCCCATTTCTTTTCAAATGTGACCGGTAGTTTTCCCGAAGGATTCACTTTTCCGAAAAGCACTTCAGCAATGGCAGTTCCACCTTCCTGACCCGGATACCAGGCCCATAACAATGCATTTACCTTAGGATACCAGTCCTGCATTTCAACGCTTCCACCTGCATTGACAACAGCAATTACCGGTTTTCCTGCAGCAGTTGCAAAGTCCAACAGCTCAACTTCGGTGGGAGGTAATTTGAAAGTACGGTCGCTTCCCTCCGATTCGGTCGAGGCGTTAAAACCGATGCAGGCAACAATGAGATCAGCATCAGCTAAACTTTTACGAAGTTTCTCCTGATCCACTATGCTCCATTCCAGATTTACCGAGGCATCACCACCATCCTGATAGTATTCGATGCAAATGCTGTAATCTTTATTGGCTTCCAGATTCAGACGAACTGATTTGGTTGACACGGATCCATTTTCCCAACGCTCGGCAAGCACTTTTCCATCGACTATAAGACGGTATCCATCATCGCCGCTTATGGCCAGGTTATAGATATTGGTTTGGGTGGGGCGTATAACACCGGTCCAACGAACGGAAAATTTAGTATCCGGCATGCCGGCAATACCTGTTCCCGCACGCCAGTCGAAGTTTATGCTGGGATCGATCCGTTCGGCTTTAGGATTTCCCTTTAACTCCATATTATTGAAATATTGAGCCTTCAATCCCTGGACTGCACTATTTTTCTCCACAAAAAGTTCTTTTTCGGGAACAGTGTATTCGGCAACATACGAAACTTCAATGTTTGATTCCGCGGCCATTTTGCGGATTCCATCCAGTGTGGTTACCGCGTGGAAAGGATCGAGCCAGCCACTTCCGCCACCCGTAACGAACCGGGAAGCATTGGCACCACAAACTGCTATTTTCTTAATTTTACCGGTATGAAGCGGTAATATGTTATCCTGATTTTTCAGCAGAACAATTCCTTCGCGTGCCACATTCAAGGCAGTCTTTGCACTGACCGGATTATCCAGGGGCGTTTGCGTATTCAATTGATTTCTGTCAAAAAAGCCAAATCCTATCACAGTACGTAGAATTCTCAGAACTTTCTCGTCAATAGTGGTTTCTTTTATTTTACCTTCTTTCAGAAACATTTTGAGGCTATCCACCTGCATGTAATCACCGCGTGGCATTTCGAGATCGAGACCATTATTGGCTGCTTCCACACAGTTGTGAGTCGCTCCCCAGTCGGACATCATGATACCCCGAAAACCCCATTGTTTGCGTAATACATCCGTGAGCAACCATTTATTCTGCGATGTATAGATTCCGTTCAGTAGGTTGTAACTGCACATCACTGCACCCACATTGGCGTCCCTGACAGCTGCTTCAAAAGCGGGTAAATAAATTTCGTGCATGGTGCGTTCGTCCACATCGGAACTTACAAAGTTGCGGTCCCATTCCTGATCGTTGGCTGCAAAATGCTTGATGGTAGCCATCACTCCTTCGGACTGGACCCCATTGATATAACCAACAGCTGTACGTGAAGTCAGATAAGGATCTTCACCGAAATATTCAAAGTTACGTCCACACATCGGTGCGCGATAGATATTTACCGCCGGTCCCAACAAAATATGCACGGCCCGTGCTTTGGCATCTTCACCGAGTGCTTTCCCGTAAGCAAATGCCAGATCTTTATTCCAGGTAGCTGACAGCAAAATACTACAGGGCATAGCATTTGTTTTACCATCGTTGCGCAAGCCCTGCGGTCCGTCGGACATTTTTATGGCAGGAATTCCAAGCCGCGATATTTCACGGATATAAAAATCTTTATCACCGCCAATATAAGCCAGTTTTTCATCCAGGGTCATTTTCTGCAATAACGCCTGAGCACGTTGTTCTACTGCCGCATTTGCCCAGGGTTGGGAAAATCCGTGGTTGATATTTGACAAAGAAAAAATCAAAATCAATAAGAAAAGCATTTTTGTTTTCATGGCTAAATCTTTTAAATTGTTTTCATTTTTGTTGATTTTAAGTAAGTGGAACAAATTAATGTTGTATTTTTTTTTTGACACATAGTCTCACATAGTAATCATAGAAACGCATAGTTTAATAAAAAGATTACATAGAAAACATAGTAATAAGTTCAATTTCTCTATTTTAAACACATCCTTCTTTGACTATGTGTTTCTATGTTTACCAATAATATGCGAAATATTATGAAATCAGAGAATTATAACTCTGTTGTACTATGTGAAACTATGTGCCTGCCTACCGCATTTATCTACCGAAGGCAGATGTAGGTAAAATTAATATTCAAAATAAGGAAATGACAGTATAAAAAGACACATATAATTTAGCCTACTACTTAGTCTTGTAGGTTTAACAATTTTCACCGGAAAATTAATTCACAACAAATTGATGTTCACCGGACTTTATATGATATATTTTATTAACGTAAACCGTAGCCGTAGTGTTTGACGGAATTGAGACAGTAAGCAGAATCTTATTTCCTTCACGTTTCCATGCTGACCTTATCAACCCGTTCACCGACTGATACTCGCCTTTTACCCAGCTGAGTTCTATTACAAAATTTGGACGAATAATAATGTTTTTAAAACCGGGTTGACTGGAATCGAAGTTAATACCTGCCAGTGAATTAATCATCCAGGCACTGACATCACCCATAAAAACATGATTGATGGATGCATCGTGAAACTCGGGTGACAATGTCCATGTTTCGGCCAGGGTTGAATATCCTTTTTCTTTCACCCAATGACCCCACGAAGGAGCGGTTTCTTTGGTCACCATTTTGAATGCGTCTTCCACAAATCCAAATTTAGTGAGCATAGCCGGAACAGTTTTGCTGCCCAACAATCCAAAATCGAGGAAATGATTTGTAGCCAAGACTGCTTCCTGCAATTTATTGGCAACCAATTGTTCTTTTCCTTCGGGAACAATTCCAAGATAAAGTGCCAATGCCTGTGCTGTTTGTGTACCATTGGCATAAATACCCGTTTCGGGATGAAAGAATTTCTCATTGGCAACTGCTTTAATCTGAGCAGCTTTCTGACGATATCCGGTGGCATCTTTTCCCAGGAGTTCAGCAAACCGGGCCATAATTACATAATCAGAATAATAATAACACGTTGAAGTATAATCATTCGGAGTAATGGCTTTATAATAAACCCAATCGCCCAGACCAAAAGTAAGGCAGTTATCTTTTTCTTTCTTTTTCAAATAATCAAGATAAATTTCGCAGGTTTTGTAGACTTTCGCAATGGCGGTTGTATCATTGTAATAATGATATAATGCATCGGGAACTATGAAAAGCGCTGCATCCCAGACCGGACCGGGCCACTCGCCATAACCCCAGCCTGCACACGGAATAATTCCTGCTATTTCACCTTTTTCATTTTGATTATCGATAAAGTCGTTCATCCATTTTTCGTAAAAAAGAATCCCGTCGAAGTTTAGCAAACCCAAATCAACCGATACATGCGCATCGGCAGTCCAGCCATTTTTCTCGCGTTGAGGACAATCGGTAGGTATGCTGTGAATATTGCTTTTATACGATTGAACAGTTGCCGACCATATTTTATTGAGCAATTCATTCGAGCAACTGAATTTTCCAACAGGCTCTAAATCCGTATGAATAAAAAGTCCGGTCAAATTATCAGCTGTCAAAGAAACAGGTTTATTACTCTGAATTTCTACAAATTGAAAACCGTGATAACTGAATCCGGGTGTGAAAACTTCATCTTTTCCGTCCCCTTTTAGTATGTAAGTATCGGTTTGAAAAATCTCTTTTGCCTGCAACGGATGATAGTAAACATTAATATTGCCCTGCTCCAACCGGCCATTCTTTTTCAATAATTCACCGTGTTTGATGGTAATTTTTGTACCTGCTTCACCTTTCACTTTCAACCGGCATAAACCGGCCAGGTTTTCGCCCATATCGAAGATATAAACAGAATCGTCAAATGATTTTACCGAAACAGGTTTGATTTCATTTGTAATCCGGATAGCCGGCATTTGTTGCGCCTGTAGTATGGGAGCCGGAGTTTTGACAACGGTAACCGGTTGCCATTTTTCATCGTTAAAATTTATGTTGTTCCAACCCTGCTCTTCCAAGCGTGCATCGTAAATATCGCCACTATAAATGTTGTTGTACAGGTAAGCGCCGGTAGCGGTTTTCCAGCTTTGGTCTGTGCCCACCGTTTGTGAAGTTCCATCGGTAAAATTTATCCGGATTTCACAAATCATTTGCGGGCGATTGCGCCAACGGGCTTTATGAAAATCCCAAACGGCGACCGACTGTTCATTGAACCAGCCGTTTCCTAAAACAGCCGCCACAACGTTCTCACCTGATTTCACCATCGAAGTGACATCGTGGGTAACATACAGCACCCGTTTATCGAAGTGTGTATAGCCAGGATCGAGGTAGTTCTTCCCTACCCTTTTACCATTCAGAAAAAGTTCGTAATAGCCCAATCCGGAAATGTATGCGCGGGCCGATTTCACTTCTTTTCCAAAGGAAAATGTTTTACGAAAAAGCGGGGAAGGTTCGAAGTCTTTATCGTGTTGATCGGAAATCCATTGCGCACTCCAGTCAGAAAGATTCATTTTAGCTGTTTCGAAAGCAGCAACTGCCGATGGAAGGCATTGTTGGTTTTTATCATTCCAGACCATAACTTTCCAATAATATTTTGAATGAGAAACCAGGGCTTTTCCTTTATATTCCGCAGAACTTCCGGCATTCTCAACCTTTTCTGAAGTCCAGATATCTGCCTTTCCTTTCAGCAATAGTTCAGGCGAAGTAGACACAAGTATTTGATAATATTTTTGAGTGAAACCATTTTCTGTTGTTTCGAAGTTCCAGATAAACCGGGGATTCGGTGTATCCAAACCGATAGGTTCAGACTGGTATTCACATTTCAGATTGGAAACTACAACTTTTGGTTTATTACTTTTGAACGAAGTCATAGTAAATAATAAAATGAAAATTGTCAGAAATGCTGTGATTCTTTTTATCATTAGAAATAATTATTTTATTAAACTACAAACCAATATCAACGCAGTCATGTGATTAAGTTGAAATAAGTTTGAATTTCATCCTAAGTGGAAAGAAAAATCGAGATTATAAACCAGATGATACAGGTTGTTTGTCAAAAGTGAAAAACACTTCAATATAACTACCAACCTATAACCACAACCAACCCATATCATGCCGGTTTATAACCTCTCATTTAAAATTACATTAAGCCTTTTTGGTATTCACTACAAATGCACAAAACAACAGATAGATGGCACTCAGCAGGATAATTAATACAGATCCAACCTGTGAACCCATTACATCAGAAGTAAGTCCCATGATGAAAGGAATCACTGCACCACCAAAAACGCCGGTGATCATTAATCCCGAGATTTCATTGGCTTTGTCGGGACGTAGTTGAATGGCCATCGAAAAAATGATAGAAAAAACATTGGCAATGGCAAAACCGATGATAGCAAACAACGCAAAAATGGCAATTTTATCAGCGGCAAATATCAGGGCGATCAATGCCAGGACCGCTACAATTGTAATGATTTTGAAGAATCTGACCGGCGAAAATTTCGCCAATAAAATTGCTCCCATAAAAGCACCGGCAGTACGAAAAGCAAAATACATGCTCGTTCCGTAACCTGCGTCAATGGAGTTCAATCCGCAACGTTCCATCAAAATTTTGGGTGCAGCTGTATTTAAACCGACATCAACACCAACCACGAAAATGATTCCTAAAAACAGAAGCAAAATGGTTTTATCTTTCAAAATACCAAACACACTTGCGAACGAACTGGCCTTAGCCGAAACAGGTTCTTCCTGTATTGGGGTTGCCATTAACCAAATGGTTGAAATCAACGTTATAACAGCATAAATCGGGAAAATATATTGCCAGTTTCCCAACTGCGCTGCTGCAAAAGCCGCGATAAACGGTCCACAAAAGGATGAAATGGCTTTAACAAACTGACCGGCAGTAAGACTTGAGGTGAGCTTATCGCCTTTTACCACATTGGTCAATAACGGATTAAGCGAAACCTGAAGAATCGTATTGGCAATTCCCAGGAGTGCAAATGCCAGCAAGGACATAATAAACGAATATTCAATCAATGGAATAAACATAGCCACAATGGTGATAATGTTACTCAACAGCACGGTTTTTTTACGACCGATTTTGTTCATCAACATGCCGGTTGGAACCGAGAAAATGAGGAACATGGAAAATAATGCCACCGGAATCAGATTCGACAGTGTATCGCGGAATTCGGGACTGTAACCTCCCAGAAGGTCTTCTTTGACGTGAATGGAAGTAATTCCGACCACATCGCAAAATCCCATGATAAAGAATCCGAACAAAACCGGCAGGATTCTTGAAATTGAATTTTCGTTTTTCATTGTTTTAAATAATGGATTAATAATTGATTGTTGGTTATATTTTAAAACTAAGCTTCAAAAGAGGGACGAACACGAATTCATTATCCGGTTTTTCTCCGTAAACACGGGAGTAATTGATTTCCTTTTTTGATAAAAAGCAAAACAAAAAGCACGATTTTCAATTCGCAAAACAAAGTAAACAAAAAACGCTGAATAATAATTACAGATTCATTACTAAGGTCTGAATTTGTTTCTTTTTGACCGGATCTTGTGATTCTGACTTTCCAATAATAGCAAATTTCAATAGAACAAGTGTTCGTACGTAAATAACCAATGTGGTTCACCGGGATAAAATAAGTTTGTACTGTCTTTGTTCGAGACAGTTCAAAAATATCTTCCGCTTGTTTCTACTTTTATTAAACCCATTTTATAATTTTTGAAATTTTCCCTGATACATCTCTCCATTATAACTGATTTCATATATGTACATTCCTTCAATTTGATTATTTAAATCAATTTCAAAGGAAGTCTTCGCCGCACTTAAAACATTCTTAGCAATTACACCACCATTTAAACTGAAAATTGTCAATGCTCCATCAGTTGCACTCCGGTCAAAAAATGAAAAGTGAAGAATTCCTTCAGTAGGATTTGGATATACTTTAAATGTTTTCCTGTCCTTTTTATGTTCTACAACGCCTGATTCTACGCCTTTAACGTTTCTTTCAAAACGAAAATCGTAAATATAGGTTTTAGTTCCCGGTACCAGATACTGTGTCAGTGGTAAGGGTCCGCAACTTGCATTTCCCAGTCCTTGTTGGATATAGTCGAGATTCAGATAGACTTCGGGGTTTTTAATGCCTTCCAATGCAAAATCATGTAAAGCATTCCAGGGCTGTTCATCTTTAAAATGCGAAGCACAAAAGTTTAGACTGTTTTTAGAAGTTACTTGTATCCCATTGTCAGTACTATTGGTTATCTTTATCCAACGCACATCTTCACGATTCCCGTTACTTTGTGCACGGACGTAATGTTCAAACAAGTCGCTCACACTACTTTTGTACAAACCAAAGTATGCCGATTTCTTTCGATCACTGTAGTTTTCCAGCGGGCCACGTCCATACCATTGGGCATTTTCCATACCGGGTGTTAAGGCCATTTGCAACCCTATCCGTGGCATCACACCGGTTGCAGCAGTGTTGGTAATACCTGCATTCACATCGATTGCACCATTACCGTAGATAGTATAAGTTAAAGAATAAGGGAAAGTCCCTAGTAAATTCACCGCCCGCATAACTGTCGTTACTTTTACCGATTTTGCATCAGCCGAAGGAACAACTGTAAATGAAGTTTTGGTAATAGCCGACTCACTGAAAGTTTTGTCTCTATATTTATCGTTGTTTACATTCCGGTAATAGCTAAATGCCAATCCTTTTCCATTGAAAATCATTTCCTCAGATCCGTATTTCAAAGAAGTCATTATGCCGGAAACAGTATTAAAGGTCACACTGAAATCTGTTCCCCGAATGACAGAATTAGTAGATTCAGTGGAAACAGTTAAAGTGTCGAAATTACTCGAGACGATAGCAGGTAAAGCTGGTCTAGTGTTTAAAGCCAGTTGTTCTGAAGCAACCAGATACCGGGCTTTAGTCCATCTGAAATCCGTCCTGGCCACAACGTTTAGGTTGAGGAAGTACTCGCTCGTTGGTTTAATTTCGGTTTTGAATGGAATTGTTAGGATAGTATTTCCATTTGGCTTTATATCAGGTAACGCCATTGAGTCAGATTCTACGATTACCCCATCTTTCACTACGGCCCATTTGAGATCGAAATTATTGAGGTTTAGAAAATCGTATTTATTATCAATGGAAATTTTCCCTGCTGACAGATTAGAGGCTTTAAGTTTGATGTATTGGTAAATCTTCTTAAGTTCCACCAGCTTGGCTGTTATTCGTCTGTCCGGTGTAGTTAATCCATTGAGACAAAAGTCATAGTCATTTGGTTTATCGCCAAAATCGCCACCAAAATAATACTTACCGGGATCATCGCCAAATTTATTGATGCCCTGATCAACCCAATCCCAGACACAAGCGCCAATCATACGATTTGAATTTTCAATTAATTCCCAATATTCAGCCAGATTACCTGGTGCATTTCCCATAGCGTGTGCATACTCACAGATAAAGTAAGGCTTGGTTGTATTGACAGCATCAAAAGATCTGGCATTATCAATAGAGGGGTACATCTGAGAATCCATATCGGCAGCACTGCTATTCCCTTCGTAATGAATAGGCCGGTCAGGATCAATGGTTTTAGCCGCTTTATTCACTTCAAAGAAATTCTGACCACCACCACTCTCATTACCCATTGACCAGAATATGACCGAAGGGTGATTTTTATCCCGTTCTACCATGCGCACCATTCTATCTACATAGGCAGGTAACCAACTGGTTTTATCACTGATGGATTGATTTCCGTGGCATTCAATATCCGCTTCGTCCATGGTATACAAACCATAATAGTCGTACAAGGCGTACATTTTCTGATCGTTAGGGTAATGGCTCGTACGGATGGTATTAATGTTATGTTGCTTCATTAATACAATGTCCTGAATCATTGATTCCACCGGCACAGCTTTACCGAACTGTGGATGAATATCATGCCGGTTCGTACCTTTAAACAACACAACTTCATTGTTGATATATACCCTTTTATTCTTTATTTCAATTTTCCGGAACCCAAATTTAGACGACAACACTTCAAGAACATTTTTCTGAGCATCTTTCAGCGTAAGGACTGCAGAATAAAGGGTTGGTACCTCGGCAGACCATAATTTGGGATTGCTCAGGCTTTTTTCCATCAGGAAAGAAGTTTCCTGATTGCCCGTTAGCGGATCAATATTTTGTGAAAGGGCAAGAACTTCGGTTCCATTTTCATCTAAAAGAATGACATCAATTTTTGTTGCCGCTGAAGTTGAAGTAGCATGATTTTTAACCGATGCTTTTACTTTGAATAAAGCTGAACTAAAATCATCGCCAGTAAACTCCGATTGTAAAAAGAAATCGCGGATGCGCTGTTTTGGTGTTGAATAAACAAATACGTCGCGATGTATGCCACTTAAACGGAACATATCCTGATCTTCCAGGTAACTGCCATCGCTCCAACGGTATACTTCACAGGCAATGGTATTGCTACCGGATTGAACATAGGACGTAATATCAAATTCGGCATCGTTATTAGCGCCCTGGCTATAACCCACCTTTTGCCCATTAATCCACACATACATGGCACTATATACTCCATCGAAGTGCAGGAAAACCTGTTGATTATTCCAACTTGCAGGGATGTCAAAATTTCTGCGGTATGATCCTACCGGATTCGGTTCCTTTTCAATGGTCCAACCCTGAACCGGTATAATATAAGGAGGTATATTGGCATGCGGATAGTTATAATTGGTATAAATCGGGGTTCCATATCCATGCATTTCCCAATTGGAAGGAACCGGTATTTCTTTCCAGGCAGCAACATCATAGTCTGTTTTGTAGAAATCGAGCGGTCTTTCAGCAGGTTGTTTCACCCAATTAAACTTCCAGTTGCCATTTAGCAATTGATACATAGATGAATTTGTAAGTTTCCAGGGTTCATTCCATGTTGGGCTATCTTTTAATTCTGCAAGGGATGCATAGGGTACGTAGGTATTGTGTCCGGGTTCTTTATTTATTCCAAAAACGGTTTCATCTTCCCAGTCATGGTGCTCTCTTTCTTTTACCAACTCAATATTCCATTGCTGGTTGAGATTATTATTAGCAGGGGTATATTGTACAAGTGCACCACCCGTTGCACAATTGCGGTTATCGAGATTTTTACCGCTTCTTTTATTCGTTATAGCGTAATAATAACCACAGTAGACAAGGTTCCATTGTTGGTTTTCATTTGAAGACTCTGCATTCCATTGCAACATCCTGTTGCCATCAGCCGTTGAATTGCCATTATCAATATTCTTATTACTCCTGATGTTTGTGATGGTATAAAATGAACCGGAAGCAGTCATCATTGACCATTGTTGAGCAGTATTCGTGGTTGCCACATCCGGTTTCAGGTAGAAAAAAGAATTGTTATTGAGCGAACCGTCATTATCTAATGCTAGTCCGGTATTACTGACTATCTTGTACACATATTTATATTCAAACTTTATTTCAGGAATAATTTTACTGGCATCCCATAATCCCCATTGCTGGCTCGCCGATGTATTTGAATTTTCAGAAATTGCCATTGCACTATCCACAGTTGAGGCATCTGCAATATCTATATATTTTATTACTGCGAGACTTCTTAAAGTAGCATAGTTGTTAGTGGTGGCTGTTTGCCTCCATTGCTGTGATGTCTCTTCCGTTGGACTTACCAACTCCAGGGCAGTAATGGTCGGGTCAACATCCTGACGAAAGCTTATAGCTTTACCATTCTGTTGATTAACTAATTGGATATTGGAATTTCCTTTATCAACTACCGACCACTTTTGAGAGGCAGCACCTGTATATGCAGTCTGGATTACAGATTGAACGGTAATGGCAGCACTTGCAGCAGCGGAGAATGCATCTACAATAATCTCAAAATCGGTTGCTCTTTCACCGGTAGAAAGTACTTCCAAAGTATGCGTTCCATAAGTAAGCATGGGCGTTTCGTATAATAAGGCATCAAACACTGAGCCATTGAAGCAATTCACTTTGGTTACAAACTGACCATCAATACGTATTTCAGCAACGTCAAGATCCGAACGCAAAAAACCGTAATATCGCGCTTGTACACCCGTAAATGTAAATTTTGCTGATGCACCTTTACTGGTAGCATAATGCTCAGTACTCTTGTAACCCGGATTTCCGGCAAAGGTTCCCCAGCCTCCGGTGTAAGTAATGGAAGCGTCTGTGTCATCCACTTTCTTCCAGCTAAGATTTACAATCTCCCCAATATCGAGAACCTTCTTACTGTTTTGATTGTAAATTACAAAAGACTGTGCGCTGGCTGTGTTGAATACAACACTCAGAAGTACTGTAAATAAAAACACAGGGATCATTAAATGCTTGAATTTTGATTTCATAATATTATTTTAATTCAGTGTTTACCGGAATATAAAAATTTTCGGTTGAATGGAATTTATTATTGGAGTTTAAACATCCATTGATTCTGTTATTTAGTTCCTGAAAAATACTTTCGGTTTTCAAATCAAGTTGAAACCGAATTTTCTTTTAATGAAAAATGAAGGTCTGTGCAATAGTTCTTTTGAAATATTGGCACCAAATATTGTTCTGTATTCTATTCGGTTATGGCTTAATTCAATTATAATCATTACCAAAAAATCATTCATAAGATTTAGAAGAAATAAAACATTGACATTGCGATCTCCGGATTATCTTATAACTAATTTACTGTCTGAGCAATTAGCTCCCTGTAAGTTAACACAATATACCCCCTTACTTAAATCACTTACATCTATCTTCATATCAGCCGACTGATCTGGCACATCAAATGTCATAACTATTTTGCCTGTTATATCAATAATATTGAGTTTTGTATACAATTCACTCCCAAAGTCTATTGTCAACAATTTATCCATTGGGTTTGGAAATACCCTTAGGTCACTTATCGTTTTTACAACTTTAGTATCAGTTGACAAGTAATTTGACGGTGAAATTACGAAAAAAGAATGATAAGCAGGTAGTGTGATTTTTACTCTGGTGATATCCACACCATCTTCGTTAAGATGAGTGTATTGGGATTTGGAAATAACTCCGGTATGAGGATCCAATATCTCAGGTACCATTTTACCCCGTAACCGCACATAGGTGTCAATTGTTGTAGCATTAGTATTGGCAAAGTAATAAATATCCTGAGCATCTCTAATCTTATGAATATATCGCAGTTTTATTCCGTTTTCAATCTTTACATCAAACGTATTGATAAGACTATCAAGTGCATTGCGCATCAATTCAACCTTAGGAATTTTGATATATATTGCACTTCCCCCTCCTGTATTCCGGTTAAAGACAAGAGAATCGGTAGTAACCAAATTGGGGCTATTGTTTAAATAAACTTCGAATTCATTTATTGAGACACTTTCGGCGGTGATTGCATTTATATACAAGCGGACTTTTGAAGCGGTGACTGTGGCAAAGGAATCAGTCTTGGATGTGCCGATAGTAGTACCGGATGCGCAATTATTCCATACAGTACCATTCCAGTATTGGATATTATAGGATATTGTGCGGTTAAAAGCCTCAGAAGTTGTGGTTTTATTAAAGCTCAGGTTACGGCCAAAATCAACTTGCAGCCACTGGTTGGCTCCCATTTTATCAGCAGCATTCCAGCGCGTATCCACTGAACCATCGGCTGCTTTATCAGGTTCATATCCACCGGCAGTCCACTGACTTGAAGCAGATAAACTCACACCTTTGCTTATCTTTGGAAGCATTTGCCCAATTACCGCCACAACATCCGAATCGCGCCCAAATTCAGCGGATTTTGATGGAAGTGTACCTGTAAAGATTACCTTGCCACCGTTATCATAGAATTGTTTAATCTTTTGAAGGTTACTCCACCGGATTGTTTTATGACCGGGTACAACGATTACCTTAAATTCTTCAAAATTTAAAGTATTGTTTAGCTTCAGCGTATTGCCGGCCAGGGTGCAACGTTCGTCAAGAATTTCAGGATGTATCCATGTATAATCGCGGCAGATATCTGTTGACAGCATTTCCCCTATATCTGCATAGTCATCTTCAGGCATAGAAACACCACCTGCATAGTAACCAAGAGGTCCATCGAGGTAATGACTTCCTTGTAGGGTTGTGATTGGGTATAATATACCTATATCGGCAACATGTCTACCTTCATTTTGCAACATTACATTCAACCGGCCCATAAAAGAAGTAAAGTCCGGAAGTCCTGCAGAATATAGCGTATTACGGTAGGATAACTCGGGGAGGAAAGTCACATTCCCTAGATTGTACCAAACTGCATGAGGAATAAGCATATTGATGCCTTTTGTATACTGTTCCATGGCCACTGAGTAAATTTCATTCCAGCTCAGATTGCCCATATCGCCATATGTCTCCGACATCACCAGCGATTTATCCCAGTTATATGCCGAAGAGCTGATAATTTTGTAATACTTCTCGGCAGGCCGACTTGCCCCACCACTTATTTTATCAATTCCTGGTATATCCTGATACTTGTTGCACTTCATAAGATCCCCTGAGATACTGACAGGATTTTTCATATCTTCATTGTCCTGATGTCCTGTAGCAGAGATGCCACCGTGAGCGTCGCACCAATCCTGGGTTCTTTTCATAAAACCAGAGGCATAAAGTTCGGTCCTGAAACCGAAGAGGTAATTTCTGGCAGCCTGAGTTTGGGGTCCAATATCATACCATAGTGCAGGATAATATAGTGTAGGACTAAAGCCATTCAAAGCCTGGAATTTCTCATTAAATTTTGGAGTCCACATTCGTCCTGCTGCCCTGTACATAGTTGGTTCGTCGTAAAAAACACCATCGATGGTATTGCCGAAATATTCTTTGAAGTGGTCGTAATAAGTCTGGTGAACCATGCCGATGAATTTATCAACTGCATCAGGGTCAAGATAATCAACGTTAGGGTCGCCATCTTTAACACACACAAATACCATTAACTTCCAGGTACCTGCCGGGGCGTTCCAGGAGATGGTTCCGTTTGCTGCTGCAGCAGTCAGGTCAACACATTGTTTGGTAGCTGTATTCATGGCTACAATACTCATGAGTGTACCCAATGGCAATGCTTTTGACCAGGTCTTCGGGCCAACAATAGTTTCTTCAACTTTATCGAGTCTTTTAATGGTAGCATCCGGATATTTGTTCATAAAACGGGGCGTACCATCGCCATTGATCGCACCCGCACTTCCACTTGGGAAGCCGTATTCGTCGTAAACACACAGTTTCAAACCAAGTTCCCTGGCTTTTTGGACAGCTACGCCATAAAGTGTGAAATAATCAGTCCCCAAATACTTTGGCATTAGGTTTCCTCCAAATGGCAGAATGCCGAAGCCTCCATATCCACTGTTATCTCTGTATTTCTGCATCTGATCAATAATTCCGGCACTTGTTATGGTCGTATTATTCCAGAACCAAAGTGGTCTGGGTTTATATACAAGGGGTGGATTGATAAAATTGCTGTAAATTGTATCAATATTGATTGAAGTGGAATTGCCCGGCGTGTTATTTATTCTTTGTGATGATTTCCCCAACGGCTTATTTATTCCATATTCTGTGTTTTGTGAAAATACTTGGTTTGGAATGAACACAAAAAACAAGGTGAATAGCAAAACAACTAAAATAGATTGAAATGTTGTTTTTTTTAGCATAATAATTTATTAAATATGTTGGTATATAAAGGTTATCAATTATTCAAATAGTTTTTTTGATGTTACATTTGAAATTTAGAACTTAGTTGGACTGTAAAGTCTTCACTTTTCAATTCAGACCAAATAACTACACCCAAAATAGAATATAAGTTTAATCAACAATTCAATCTAAACCCAATTACTATTTCTACAAATATCTCCTGGCAAATGAACAGAATATTAGCAATTCTAAGTTGCTTACATTTATCTTCAATTTTGTCAACAGACCCGAAAGTTTATATATTCGTTCGCTAATTTTTTATGATCCTGTTTTTATAAGTGATATTATTTATCACAGTAGAAATTATATAAATTCCGGAAGGATAATTTTTCAAGTTGATAGAAAATTTTGATGGACAATTATTCTTTCTAAATAAAACCTTGCCTTCCAGATTCATTAATGACATATCAGCCTTATCAATGAAATTGATGTTTTTAATTTGAACATTCAGAACATCATTATTTACAGGGTTGGGGAATACAGTCACTGCATTTTCATTTTCATTTATCGAAGCGATAGATGAAACAGCGCTTCCCATTGGGGCAATTTTCACGTTGTCGAAATTGGCCTGCCCAACAACCGAAGTGTTATGACTATTGACTAAAAGTCCCATTTTGAACTTCTTGTTAAATGTTTTATTTAAATAAATGCCAAGTGTGGTCCAATTCCTTCCGTCTGAAGATTTATAAGCAACAAAAGTAGAATCAGTTTTGTCCAGTTTTAGAAAAACCGGCAATGTACAATTTCCGTAACTTACATCATTGCAACCACTTCCAGTCCCGTCACGGTATTGTAAATGTAATCCGTTACCCGGAGTGACTATTAGCATTGCAAAACTGCTACTGGCATCTGCTGATTCACGATACATCAAACCGGCTTTTGCCCACTGATCTGTATTTGTTTGCGAATTGACCCTTGCAGAAAGTGACTGGGAATTGCAGCTATCCACATTTAAAAATGCAAACTGGTCGGACTGGTTCCATATATCCGCTCCCATGCCTTTGAGCGTAAAAGAATTATTTTCAAACACAGCAGATCCAACGGTTTCATTAATATCATTAAATACCCAGGGAACAGGTAAATTACCCTGAACAACGTTGACCTGGCATTTTACAGTGTCAGATTTGTCGGCTGTAATTACATTAATCACACAGTTTCCGGTATTGTAAGCAGTGATGCTGTATTTGTTTAAACCCAAAATTGTAACATCGGCAACGGATGGATTTGAAGAACTGCATCTAAGAATTGTAACTGTCGGAACAACAGTTGCAGAAAGAATAGCGCTATTTCCTTTGTTGATTGTCAGGATAGTGTCATTTAGAATGAGTTTTGATATTTTTTGTTTTTGTCCTCGAATTTTTAGCATAACAACTCCATGAGATGGAACAGCAATTCTAAAGTTATCTTTAAATATTCCTAAGTCAGTTCTGCGCCACAAATCGCGCACAGTAGCATCACCAGCCATAAGACCCAGTTCTGTCCAGCTTACAAGCATTAAATTATTTGCTGATGACAGGTTTAAAAGCGCAACAGCAATAGAACCGTCATTTAAGGGTTTTTGCCAAACCTGTAATCCACCAACATTTCTGATCCTTGTGGCCTGCAACCCCAATGAATCCTGGTCAACTGCAATTAATTCGGGAGCAGTAAGGATGTTTTTGATACTATCGTTCATATTTGAAATGTCATTGCCGGCAATAAGCGGAGCAGCAAGCATGCACCACATAGAAAAATGCGAACGACTTTCGGTTAATGTAAGACCGCTATTGCCAACCTCAAGCATATCAGGATCGTTCCAATGTCCCGGTCCTGCATAAGGAGCAAGGTTCACACTTTGTTCCAAAATAACTGTCCAACCCAATAAATTACCCGCGGTACAATCCCAACAATCAGCAATATCAGCGGTTGATCTCCACATATTACCAACACTTGAGGCCCATAGCCAGGGACTGCTTAGTCCCCATTCACAAAGACTGAGTAAAATTGGTCTACTGGTCGCAATCAGGGCATCGCTCATTTTTTTATACTGCATTTGTGCATCAAGACCTGAGGTGAAGCACCAGTCTTCTTTCACATAATCCACTCCCCATTCTGCATAAGTATTGGCATCAGATTGCTCGTGATTTAAACTTCCTTCATACCCTCCGCAGGTTTTATCACCACAATCGGTATAAATTCCAAATTTCAGTCCCTTGGAATGGATATAATCGGCAAGTGCTTTCATCCCTGAAGGAAATTTAATTTTATCGGCTAAAATTATTCCGTTTTTATCGCGTCCTGATTGCCAGGCATCGTCAATAATAATATAAGTATATCCGGCATCTTTAAGCCCTTTTGATACGAATGAATCGGCAACTTTCCTGATGATCGTTTCATTAATGTCATAATGAAATTTATTCCAGCTATTCCAACCCATAGGCGGGGTTCTGGCCAGCCCGTTATCTGCAGCAGTAGCAGAACCTGCTAACACAAATAAGAAACAAGAAGATAGTATCAGATACTTTAAAAGTGAAAATCGACGTCTCATTTTGATATTATTCATTTTTTTCATTTGTATTTAAGTATTTATTACTTTTTAATTTATTTTTTTTATTTAACTGTTCTTCAGCCCAGATCTTACTTCGCTTTATTTTCCAAACACTTCCTTCACAGCCTCTAAATATTTCATTCCATTTTTTTTGTCCGGTTCCAGGTAACTACCTTCCGCCCATTCATTCCAGGCATTAATAGTGATTAACTGTTGCTGGTTTGGGTGCTGGTCAATGTATTCCTTTGCCTTTTGAAGGTATAATTTAAAATATTCGGGTTTGTTATTAACAACCAAATCTTGCTTTGCAATCGGGAATCGGGGATTAGAATCCCAACCAATAGAAACATGAGGACAATAGGGTATTTTAAATGTTTTATCCCATTCAGTCCATTTTGTGATTGCTTTTGCACCCCAATTCAAATAATCACCACTGGCCGGAACAAAATGACACCATTGATAATTGGTCATACTTTTAAAGCCAAAATACTCAAGCGTAGCATTTTGCGTTTCTATTTTATCACCCGGAACATCCTTTATTGATGAAGGAATTGATCCCCAAAGAATTGCCTGTAAGTGTAAGCCCAGGAAACCGGCTTCTATGGTTTTTTTCCGGAAATAATCGAGTGCTTCCTTTGCTTTTTCGGGTCCACCCATGCCATTAATAAAAGTAGACAGCTCATAAATACTGAATACCGGTTCTCCATTGATTTTATAATAATTGGATTTCTTAAAATAATCGTTAATAATGTGCTTTACCATTCCTTCGAAAATAGGTCTATCAACTCCACCATACCAATATATCTTACTTTTATCGGGATTTGCCGGATCCAGATAGGAGTTGTGGTCGTGATTTGCCCACATCAGGCAAAACTTCATATCGGTAGAGTTTTTGGCTTTCAGAAAGCCTTTATTCAACGCATCTTCGAGAAATGGTTTGTTGTCATACCAGTACCAATCAAAGATCATTATGTTTACTCCATATTTTACTGCCGTATTTATTTTTTTCCCCATAACTACCGGATCAGTTTCATCTTCATAACCCCACAGTGGTACCTTGGGAACTTCATGTCCTACAAATTTTGTTTTAGCTTTATAAATTGCTTCCCATTCCCCTTTTCCATCCGGGAAAACATGTATATCTTTAAACCGTGCATCCGGATGATAGGCCGGCCAGTAGAAGGCAGCAACATCATAATGTTTCCTGGTATGCTGCTTATTTTTTGTCTGTGCAACAAGATTGGAGGTTATCAGTATTGTAAATATTAAACCAGCTAAAATTGTTTTAAATGTTCTGATATTCATAATGGTGCGATATTAGTCAATTGAATGTTTAATGCTTTTAAGATAACTAAATCAGATTTCTCTATTTTAGAATTACAATTTTAGATCTCAACTTTTTGTTATTCATTTTAAGCACAGCTAAATAAATACCATTTGGCTGCTGACTTGCCTCCCATACAATCGAGTGAACTCCGGAAGAGTATTGTGCAGCCCCCAGCGTTTCAATCAATTGGCCACGGCTGTTGAATATTTGAATTTCTGCTTGTGATGGTTTCTGCAAACTGAACAGAATATTCGTGCTTCCTTTGCCTGGATTTGGAAATACCGAAATTGTGGCATCACCGTTCCCGGGCATAACAACTTCCTTAATTTTTGTGGGCTCGCCGTCGGATTGACTGAATGCTGAAAACTCGCGTACTGCTGCCCAGTCAATTGATGCTCCGGTAACCGTAAGACGAATATACCTGAAGTCCCCGTTGACCGTATCGCTCATTAAGTATCCTTGAGTGCCATCTGTGTGATTTGCAAGTGACGACCAATTGGATTTATCAACCGACCCTTCAATCTTATATTTCCATTGTTCATTAGCATAGAACTTTGTTTGAATCAATGACAACTTCGTGTTTACTCCCAAGTCGACCGATAACCATTGCGGAAATGTACCATTGGCAGCACACCAATAAGTCCTCGGGCTATTATCGACAGCCTGAGTTCCGGTAAAACCCGATGCGCTTGACGAAGATATCGTGGTCGTTTTATTTAATGACACAGCCTGATTTTCACCAACCGGCAAGATTGATTTGGCATTTATATCCTCAACCAGCAGCAACCAGTCATTAGTATCAGGTTTTTGTGGAATTGTATAGTTGCCGCCTGACGATCTGATAGCATCAGAGATGAGTATACTTTTTCCCGTTGCAGGATCGAACCATCGGGCACAATAAATTTTTGAATCAGTCAGATTTTTTAAAGTTCCGGTAGTTAATGAGGTATTATAAAAGTATAGCACAAATCTTTCGGCATCGGGTGTAGAAGATAATACTGAGGTTTCCGGGTTAACAAAAGAGCACCAGACAGGGTCTGAAAAACGTGGTACCAGGTTTTCCCAGGCAAACGAAGTGTAGAATTGCTTCAAATATTTCATATAGGTCGATCCCGGCGCATCAACTCCTACATACCAGGGATATTTGCTATAACTGTCCCAACCTGCAATTTTGGTATCCCATTTCATGGCCCAGATGCCAGATACACCGTACGTAAATCCCAGACTACCGCATTGGATCGATTTATAAGCAGCTATTCTCTCATCAGTTGCATCATTGAGTCCACCGCAGTCCACATCCTCGTACTTTGCCTCAGACTCCAAAAAAGGTTGCGTTGGCAAATAATTAAAATAACCTTTATACAATGCCTGGCTGCAATAGGTTCTGGTTGTACCGTGCCCACCCTGAACCGCAAACCAGGTATGCCAGGTTTCGTCTCCCCAGGTATATTTTGTCGGACTCATATGACCGGTAAGCGGATGCTTGTAGCCATCATTGCTGTCAATTGTTTTAGCCACTTCTTTCCAAATTGCCTGTTCCTCGGGTTTGATATCAACTTCCTGACCCGTAATCCAAACGACCGGATAGGCGCCATAGCGTGCAACCATATATTTGGCAAGCATTTTCATGCCTGTTAGTCCAACGCTCTCTGTACTGAGCCAGTGCACACCGCATCCCAAGGCTATCACAAAGCCATTGTCCGCCAGATATTCCATTTTCGGATCAAAATACTTTTGAAAGGCAACCGGATCGAGTCGGTTATATTTTGTGGACCACCAATTGGCAATATGCGCATTGCCACCGCCATCATTTACGCCTGCATCGGGGTAGGTCTGGTAAACTGTAAATCCTTTTGCCATTCGGTCTTTCACAACATGTCTGAATTGACTTCCGCAATTGTCTCCATAATTGCACTCACCATCTCTTTCGTAGTCAGACATTTGCCAATGCGTATCTCCAAGCCAGAAAAACGGTGTTTCATCGTTATAAACCATATACCGCTTATTGGATGATACTTTTAAAAAACCATGTTTATAAACCGGCAAATTACCGGTATATATAACAGCCTGTACATTGCCCGTTTGATTTTGAAGACCGGTGTTGGTCGCGTCGCTGCAGGTTGTCAGATAGGTCCATGTTCCGACAATTGTGGGTGCAAACCGGATTTTCCAGGTGGTTCCACCGTCCCAGAATGCCGGGCGGGTTAAAACTTCACCACCGGGACCCGTAAAAGTTGCACTAACATCAACACCGAGAAAAGGATCTGTATACGATACCGAACTTGCTAATGAAATCTCTACCATACGCCATTGTTCTGCAATATAATCTGCAGAATAAATGTTCGCAAAAGAGAACAAACTTAATAGAGTTAGAAATAACCCTTTGTGAATTTTTGTTGACATAGACCCTGAAGGTTGAATATATATTCTTTTCATCTTATTTTGAAATTGATATAAAACATATTTAAGTTTCTTTTCAAATGAAGTTTAAGGTTGACTTTATTAATTACTTTTATTTCAATGTATTATGCTCGTCAAATTTTTAAGGGTCTTTGTTTTATGACCTTTTTTGCTGAAGAACTTTGATTTTTTTCTAAATCTTATAAAACGTTATTTAGAAATCTAATACTCATTAAGGTGTAATCCTATTTGACGAATCAAAAAACAAGATGAATAAGCTATTTAATCAGTTCAATTTGAGCCCTGTATAATTTCGTCTGAGAGAAATCATCAACATAGAAAGAGCTTATCAGGTTATGTGGCAGAAAACATTTCCGGTTCTCCCTTCTGAAATTGAGAAGTGATTTAAAACAAGACCTGAATAAAAAATATTTTTTTTATCGAACTAAAACTTTCTGAATTGTATTCCCTGATTTTACGATATAAGCACCCTTCGTAAGAGATATAACTGCCTCAGAATTTATAATGCAATTCTTAACCATCATACCTGTGAGATTGTAAACAGATACCGGTGCTGCTTTGTCTGTAATGATACGAATGCCATTTTCGACATTGATAATTTTCATATTATTTGTCTCAGCTTGATTCAAGGCATTTATAACATTAGGTGCACTTATAAATTCATATAAAAACAGCATAGGACCTGAAGTTCCATAACCCATTGAAACAGTTTCGCCACTAACTGTTGCTGAGATATTTAGTGGAGTGTTCAATCCGACATCAGTTAATCCATAAGCAGTTCCATCATAATAAATTGAAAAATTATGGTAGATACCTTCATCGCCAATTTGTGTTTCAAAAGTATTTTTATCTCTGAAAAATCCGGCTTCGTCTAAGTGACCAATCACTGATTCATCATTTTCTGTCCAGTTAGTAACACCATCAATACCGGAAATAAATGAATAACGGGCAGGATTTGTAAACCCTGAATTTCGGTTAAATTGGATACTCCATTTTTGACAATTTGGCACATCCCCATTGCGTAAAGTCTGATAGGAAGTTCTGTTTGTAGAGGTTGTGCCTTTTGCAGTCGGAGCTGTAAGATATAAACCGGTTCCTTTCAATCGAATCAAATAGAGTCCGGAAGTTAGTTTAAACTCATTGGCGGCATCATCAGTAACTAAAGCGGAAGATACATAGGTGTTGGTAAAAGTTTTATAAGCTGTACTAAATGTTGCTAATTGTCCATTTATTTCCATTTGCGTTGCGGCAGCATGATTTAATACGAAACTTTTAGCTGCATTAATAGCATTTTGAAATACATTGATTGCGGCAGCAGGGTATTTTCCAAGAGTAGTGCCTGGTACAGCTGAGCCAATCAGGGTTTCAGAGGCAGCAATCTTTGTATTTAAATAGGAAAAATCAGTTCCTACTAAATAATTATCAAAATAAAAACCCGACTCATTGGCTTCTGTTGCAGTGAAAGCAACTCCGCTATTATTTCCCATTACCTGCAATTTAGTCCACACACAAAATGGGTCGCCCCATAAAGTACAGTTTTGGTTAAACGTAATCGTATCTCCGGCATGTAAGTTTACATAGAAATCAGCCGTAAGGAGGGTATTATTCGTATAATTTTTCCCGAAATTCATATTCACAACGGTTGTTCCATCTTTTGCTTTAAACTGGTAAAGTGAAGATCCGGCAGTTGCTTTTCCCTGGGTACTCTGATACTGAAAAATGGCACCTACTTTATAAATGGCAGCAGTGGGTGCAATAAAGAAAATCACCGGTGAGAAAGAAGAATTATTCATGAAAGACTGTCCGGAAAAAACTATCGGACAAAAACCTGCTTTTGATCCCCATTGTGAGCCTCCCCAATTAGCAGTTGTTTCTGTATAAATAACGAATTTTTGAGTTGCAAATTCATAGGTTCCTACTCTCCAGGGATTAGCCACATCATTATGATAAATTGCTTTTTGAGCTGTAGATGCATCAGTATATGTTCCGGCAGTTACCAATAATCCGGCATCTGAATCGGCATCACCATAAGGATGTAGTTTGTAATTGTCTGTAGCTGTGACTAAATTGAAATTGAGTGAAATCAGCATAAATAATGCCAGCAAGAAGTTGTATTTTTTCATAATCTATTTTTTTTAATATGATTATCCGCATGGAACATTCCGATTTTTCGAAAGTGTGCAGTTGTATATTTTAAGTTAAGGTTGCAGAATTAGTTTTAATGAGACCCTCACTTAGTAATTATTTGTCTAGTGAGGGCTTCATTAATGCATAGAAATTGAACAGTGTTTTGAAAATCAGGCCCTATTCTTTTATCAATTTTCTTGATACATCTGTTCCATCGCTGTATAACTTGACAATGTAGATACCTTTCGAAAGTTGTTCAGTACTTATCGTATTGTTATTGCCTTCAATTAATTGAGAAATCATTAACTGGCCGGTGGTATTATATATTTTGGCAACCGATTTTTTAGCCGTATCAACAGTAAGCACATCATGGACAGGATTGGGAAACATATCGAAGTCATTTACCCGGACATTGTCTGAAATGTCCTTTATCCCTGTTTCCACGTTATTAGCAGTTGTTACGGTGAAATTGTCGAAGTGAGCATGAACATTACAGGAGCGCAAACCAACTTTCCCTGTAATAAAGGGATTTGGATCGGTATAATCAATCTTCGGGGTGGTCATATCAGTGACGTATACTTTAATATTCGCCCCGGATGTAACTATTTTAATGTGATATGACGTATTCAGTAAATATGTGCCCGGTGTAGATACTAAATTTGTCCAACTATAATTTTGTTTCCCAAGACTAACAGAGGTATTGTATATACCTACATAATATCCCTGAAGGAAATCTGTACCCACACCGGGATTATCATCGGCACCTCCATTTGCCGGATTGGTTACCCTGAAAATGATCCCGGCGTTCATTGCATTAATATATGTGACGTCTGCTTCAATGGTATAATCGGTCCAACCTGTACTGCCCAGACATTTTTTACCTGAACCATTGATGCTGGCCTGACCGGATTCAATGGTCCAGTTTCCATCACTATAGTTCCAGTCTGAACTATAAGCTGTATCAAAATGATCGGTTTTAGTCACTATTTCATTTTCGCCAGATTTAAACTGCAATTCACAGAAGTCGAAATCACCGTTAACGGTTTCAATTTTCAGTGTTTGATAGCCGGAAGTCAGGTTCAGTCCATGAATTGTAAATGTTCGCCAGACACCCGTACCCCCGGTAGCTGGCAGGTTAATCACTCCGGAAACATCGGTTGTTCCTTGCCAAATCTTTATCTGACTAGCCGAGCCTGTTGCAGCATACCTGATCCCAACATTATAAACGCCAGAAGATTGAATATTTACATTGTATTTATACCATTCACCAGTTTGGTTTCCGCTGATATTTTGACCGCCTTCAGCATTTGTGCTAATGTCCACACTATCGTTTCTGATGTATTTTCCACCGGCATTACCAGCAGTCAGGTCATGATAACCCACACCTTCACCGCCTGTATTATAATGCACCGCGGCAATATTACCCGGAATGGGTTTGTAGGTATCAAAAATACCGGATCCATTCACTTTGTTGCTAAAAGCAATATAAGCAAAATTCCCGGTGCTCCAACTGGTCATATAGCCCACTTGCCCGCCTTTCAGGTTGCTTGTCAGGACTGCTTTTTGCAATTTATCAACATAAAACTTGTAGTTGGTTTTTTGTTTTTCAATTCGGATGCTGTGCCATACTGTACAATTAAAACCAGCTGGCAGATCAATGTATTGAGCGGTCCCCCAGGTGTTATCAATTAGAAAATTAATTTCCAATTGATTGGTTGCACTGTGGAATAAGGCCACCCCATAGTTTTGTTCGTTAGTATAGCTGAAAACAGCACCCAGCTTTGCCGAATTACCATTTCGTGCAACTTCCTTCACTGTAAACTCAGCTGTATAATCGGATGCTGTTGCAGCCGTGAAGATCGCTTTGTGTGCGGTTTCTGAGGCTTCATTCATAACATCCTGAAACATCAGGTTCTGATTGCTCAACCCCCAATTGCCTCCATTGGGCATTGTCCAGTCCGTTCCAATATCGGTTCTGCTAAAGTAATCAGTGGTTGCCAACTGAGGAGCCTGTTGTGCCCAGTTAGTACCACCCAGGATTAATAACTTATCCCCATTCCAGGCCATTCGATCAATGTTGAAAAATCTGGTGGGACTTCCTCCTATATTGGCTGTAAGATTGTGATAGCAAAAATAGTAAGTATCCAGGTCCGGCCCGATAAAAGCCGCTCCATGACCCAGACCTCTAAAAGATCCTTCAGTACTTATGAGAATAGGATTCTGGGCTGCTTGCGGGGTATATGGTTTTATGGGGCCTATTATATTTTTACCATAGTCAATCCGATAACCCGGTGATAAAACATGGTTACCGGTATACAACAGGTAGTAAATCCCGTTTCTTTTAATCACACCGGGTCCTTCAGTCCATTGACCTAGCATTTGTGCGTTTAAGTTCACATCAGTCCCTATAGAAGTTGGAGTTGGCATGGCACAACCAAAAATACCGGCTCCATCGGCATGATAGAAATACCATTTGGCATCATCATCTATAAACACCGAGCCATCAATGACTTTACCCACATTTCCAGTCACTGCTGTAAAAGGACCTGTCGGACTAGGGCTGGTGAGTACATAATGTCCTGCACCATAAGGTGAAGTATACATGTAAAAGGTGCCGTTCCAATAGACTACTTCGGGGGCATAAGCACCTTTTATTCTAATATCTGTGGAACAAGTAATTGGATCAGACCAGTTAATCAGATCTTTAGACGAATAGCATCTTAATCTCTGTACTTCATCATTGCTTGAATATAAATAATAAATACCATTGTACTTCATTATATAGGGGTCGCCAAGATCGAGCTTAAAAGGGTTAATCCAGGTTTGGGCAAAAGTAGCCGATACAATGGTTGCAAAAATGATAATGAGTACTTTTTTCATATTCCTGTATGTAAATTTGATTTATAAATTCAATTTTGAGACTTCAAAGTATTTAGTAATAAACAATGAATAATTGTCTGTACACTGATATGCAAGCTTTCGTTGATTAACAATCAGACCATTCAATATTTACGATTATTTATAATCCTGCATGGGTTCTAAAGTCGTTTGAGAATTGGTGCGGCATAAGCCACCGGAAAGGTGGTTTTGCGCGAAGTTGTATTAACGCCTAAATCTTATTCCCCTCTCAAATTATGAGAGGGGAATGAGATGAGGTTGGAATGCAGAAACAGAAAAATACATTCTACTCTTTATCTAACTATAACTTTCTGAATTGTATTGCCTGATTTTACAATATATGCTCCCTTTGAAAGAGTAATAACTTCATCAGAATTTACAGTGCATTTTTTTACTGTCATTCCTGCAAGATTATAGACAAACACTGGTGCTACTTTGTCTGTAATTATACGTATGCCATTTTCAACATTCATAATTTTAATATTATTCAACTGTATTTTATTTATGGCAGTTGCTACAGCATATTTGTTAAAATAAGCACCCGATGCAGTTGCGTCTGTTGCGGTGAAAACAACTCCGCTATTATCTCTCATTACCTGTAATTTAGTCCATTGGCAAAATGGGTCACCCCATACAGTAGCTGTCTGGTTAAATGCAATCGTATCTCCTGCATGCAAGTTAACAAAGAAATCAGATGCATGAGTTCTGTCAATTGCGGTATAATTTGTCCCGAAATTCATATTCACAACTGCTGATCCATCATTTGCTTTAAACTGGAAAAGTGTAGATCCCTGAGTATCTCCATTTCCACTCTGATATTCAAAAGTCGTATTTACTTTGTAAATTGCAGCTACAGGTGCGACAAATAAAAATACCGGTGAGAAATCTGCATTAGTTACAAAAGAATGTCCTTCCCAAACAATCGGACTAACACCTCCGGTTTGTGCAGATTCCCATTGTGAACCTTGCCAGTAAGCAGTAGCATCTGTATAGATTATGAATTTTTGAGTGGAAGTAATATAATTACCGAATTTCCATTGAGAAGCAACATCGTAGTGAACAATCGCTTTTTGAGCAGTTTCAGTATTAGGATACGTCCCTGCAGTTACCAATAAATTTGCTTCTGAACCGGCCTCATTTAAAGGATAAAGTTTGTAATTGTTTACTGCTATATAACTGTTTGTAAAAGTCAAATTAGCAGCACTCAATGTAGATAATTGTGCATTTATGTCTAATTGTGTAGCACTTGGTTGATTAGTCACAAAACTTTTAGCTGCATCAATAGCACTTTGAAATGAAGTGATTGCACCTGGAGGATATGTTCCGATTACAGTCGCCCCAATCAGGGTTTCAGATGCTGTAACTTTTGCATTCAAAAAGGAAAAATCAGTTGTAACTACATAATCATCAAAATAAAAACCAGATTGATTTGCTTCAGTTGAGGTGAAAGCAACTCCGTTACTGTTTCCCATTACCTGTAATTTTGTCCATACACAAAATGGATCACCCCATATAGTACAATTCTGGTTAAATGTAATGGTATCTCCGGCATGTAAGTTAACATAAAAATCGGAGGCAAGCACAGTCTGATCAGTATAATTTTTACCGAAATTCATATTCACAACAGACGTTCCACCATTTTTTTTAAACTGGAAAATAGAAGATCCGGCAGTTTGACCATTGCTACTCTGATACTGAAAATTCGCACTTACTTTATAAATGGCAGCAGCGGGTGCTATAAAGAAAATCACCGGGGAGAAAGATGAATTATTCATAAAAGACTGTCCGGCAAAAACTATCGGACAATATCCTGCTATTGATCCCCATTGAGAACCGTCCCAATTAGCAGTTGATGCATTATAAATAACGAATTTTTGCGTTGCAAATTCATAGGTTCCGAATTTCCATGGAGAAGTAACATCATTGTGATAAATCGCTTTTTGTGCAACCTGTGCATCGGTATACGTACCTGCGGTTACCAATAACTTTGCATCTGAATCGGCATTGCCATAAGGATGCAATTTGAAATTGTCAGCAGCCAAAGCTAAATTGAAATTGACAGAAATCAGCATAAATAATGCCAGTAAGAAGTTGAATTTTTTCATGATTTTATAAAATGAATATTAGTATTATAAAAGAATTTGATATCATTTAAGATACTTAAGCAAAATCAAAAAATAAGGTTTCACTTGAGTTACACGAATATAACTTTGATCCAGAATTAAGGACAATAAAAAACTTAAATCAAAAAATATTAAAATCCTCTGAAAGGCTTTACTATAGTTGGTTTCAGAATAACATACGGTTCAACAACCGGACGCTAACAAATTTCAAATGTTTTTTTATAATCAGGATTTTATCGCACCAAACACTTATGTAATTGAATCTTACTTTAATTCGATTGAAATCAGAAGGCAAGTCCGGAATGGGGGGCTGGAATCTGTTTATGAGCGGCGAAACTGCCGTTTTTAAAAGTGATACTACTTTCCGGGGGATGGTATAAAAGTAGTTACATAGTCACTCATAACATCGCTGTTATGAGTGACTGTGTATTTTGCAATTAGGTAACTTTGTCGGGATCAGCATTATTTCATCTGACGAAATAGTCTAATTTTACTTAGTCCTTAACAAATTTGCTCACGTTATCTCCAATATGAATAAAATAAACCCCGGTTTTTAAACCAGCTACATTTACTTCTATTCCTTTGCCGGTCATGACCTTTTTACCGGTCAGATCAGAAATAAGATAATCAGTTGCTTCATCAGCTATAGTCAATTTACTATGGACGGGATTTGGATAAATTTCGAAGTTTTTTTTTAAATGAACCGCTTTGGTACCAGTAGATGTTGGAACATTCAGACCAAAAGAATAAGTTCCGGATTTCAGTTCGTAAACAGCCTTCCCATTTTCCTTCTTCACAAAGGTTACGCCCTCGGCATTTCCGGCAAGAACTTTACCTTCATAAACCACATCAGCAGTATCGGACAAAGGCAGATAAAGCGTAGCCGTGGTATTGGCCGGAACTGTTGCAGTATAAGCAAGATTACCATCCGTTCTGATCACCCAGGCACTCTTGATGTCACCATAATAGGAATTGTATTTTGCATCAACCGATGTAATGCGTTCCTGACCCTGAGGCAACACGGTTCTTTTATCGGGATTTGGTTGCAGGATAAAGTGTTTGAAACCGGGTGTGGCTTCATCCGTTTCAATACCACCCATATAACTGTACATCCATTCGGAAACTGCACCATAAGAATAGTGGTTGAAGGAGTTCATGTCTACTGTCTGAAATCCTTTTTCAATAGTATATGAATCCCAACGCTCCCAAATGGTAGTTGCTCCCTGATCGATACTGTATAACCAGGACGGGTTTCCTCTTTGAAGCAGAAGATTATAAGCTGTATTTGTTGCTCCAAACTGACTCAGTGTTTGGTTCAAAATACCTGTTCCAATAAATCCCGTGCTCAATTTGTTACCATTATTGGCGATTTTCTGAGTCACAAAAGTGATTCCGTTATTTTTAGCCAGTTCTGTTGGAAATAAATCAAGCTTTAATGCCAGTAAATAAGCTGTTTGTGAAACCTGTTTTAATGTTCCACCAGCATAAACATAACGAGTCTGGAATTCTGCTTTAATCTTATTATACAAGGAAGCATAACTGGCGCTCTTCAAATCATAGGCATCACCACTTGTCATACTTATCGCTTTTGACATTTTCGACATCAATTGAGCTGAATAAGCATAGTAACATACACTGATATAACGTTTATCCATATTCTCATACGCTACCCAATCGCCAAAGTCTGTTCCTGCTCCATTGTATAAATATCCGCCACCGGCCTGAGCCGCTAAAAAGGCCATATATTTTTCCATTGACAGATAGTTTTCTCTGATAATTTCGGCATCATCATACATCAAATAAACATTCCAGGGAACAATAATCCCGGCTTCTGCCCATGCACCCTGACCATAACCACCCCATATGATTGGAGCCGTACTTGGAAATGCACCATCACTCCGTTGACTGTCTCTCATATCGCCCATCCATTTATGGAAGAATGAGGCAACATCGGCATTGTAAGCTGCGGCTCTTGAGAAAATCTGTGTGTCTCCTGTCCAGCCAAGACGTTCGTCACGTTGTGGACAGTCGGTGGTTACGCTTAAGAAATTACTTCTTTGTCCCCACATGACGTTATTATACAATTTATTTACAAGAGCGCTGCTCGTACTGAAGGTTGAACCTTCTTCGGTGGCAGAACCAACAACTTCTGCAGTCATAGTTCTAATTTCAACATCCTGACTTGCTGTAACTTCACAATATCTGAATCCGAAGAATGTCAATGAAGGATAGTAAGTTTCAGCACTTTCGCCGCCTTTAAAAGTATAGGTTAAAGTAGCTTTTGCAGTACGAAAATTTGCGGTATATAAACTTGCTGCAGCGCCATCATTACCTCTCGATAATGCTCCGTTATCATTGAGCATTTCACCAAAACGAAGTTTCATTTTTGTTCCTGCTGCCGATTTAGCAGTAAATTTAGCCCATCCGGCCATATTCTGACCAAAATCGTAAATGGCTGTTTGACCTTTTTTGAGTTGAACTGTTCCGGCTCCTGTGATCACATTGATTGTGTTGATAGCACCAAAAGTTTGTCCGTTGGCTTTGGTTCCTTCATAAACAGTAATGCTGACGGGCTCGATATTAAGCTCCGGACGAACCTGAATTGCAGGGCCGACAAAAGCTTTTATCTGACCTTTAAAACCATTAAACTGTGCTGTTTGAAACCATTTCGAATCATCATATCCTGCTTTATTCCAATTACTTTCCTTCCGTGCATCATAGGTTTCTCCATTGTAGATGTCAGCCATCAGAACCGGTCCGGTAGCAGATGTCAGCCAGGAAGGATCGGTAACAACCGTTTTAGTCGTTCCATCTGTGTATTGAATAACCAGTTTTGCAATAAAGCTTAGGTCCTGATTACCATATTGACCATGAGCGATAACACCTTTCCACCAACCGGAAGCTACATGTGCACCCAGCGCATTTGCACCTGATTGAAGCAGGCCAGTCACATCGTAGGTTGAATAATGAACCGTCTTGCTATATTCTGTCCAACCCGGTTTCAATTCATCATAAAGGACTTTACCATCCTCAGTCGTAGTCCCTACTCTGTTTCCATTAATAAACACATCGTAAACACCAAGTGCTGAAGTATAGATTTTTGCCGATTTTACAGTTTGATCCAAATTAAATGTGGTTCTGAACATGGGGATGCCGGTAGAAATTCCCTGCAAAACCCGTAAATCGCTTGATTTAGCAATCATTTTCAGCTTACTGTTATCGGCGATCTTTACCGTGTCGGCACCCTCGAAAGGATTTGTACCTGTCTCGAAATTCTCGGAGAAAGTAATTACCGGTTCAATAACACCTGAAGTTGCATTTGGCAAATAATTGGTTAAAACTACATTATCATACAAGGCAACTTCATCTGTACTATTGTCACCGTTATAAGCGCGGAAACCAACAAACCCACTTTTAAGACTTCCACTCACATCATTATATGTATCAACCAAAACGTCATCAATATAAGTCTTGATCACATTGTTATCAACATCGATCTTTACATGTCTCTCTTTAGCAATTAAATCAGCTTTGGTATAAAGACTTCCGATAGAAATTTCACTTGTAACCGGTGTACCGTTTGTATAAATATGCCGTCTGATAAATGGAAGTGCCTGATCCTTGGTGTTTATGGACCACATATACATATTGCTGACATCTTTTGCCGCGAAAAGTATCCCTGCATTTTGACTGAGCAGCGTCATATCCGTTTCCAGTGTAAATTTGGCGGCAGTTGCCCCGACAAGTTTTTGCCACGAAATCGAACTGGTGTTCACAAGCAGGCGACCGTTAACCACTGATCCCTGAGTAAACGGAAAACTTGCAGCATTTGAAAAGCTTTCCTCAAATAAGCTTTTCTCTAGTCCCTGATAAACAGTAGTCACTTTTAAATTATCATAAGATGCCGACTCAACAGTGGTACTGGTTTCTGCCTGTGCCGAACGGAAACCAAGATTTCCATATCCATAATTTCCACCTCTTGGATTTACTCTGGCTGAATCAATTAAAATATCATTGATCCATGTAGAAGCTTTGTCTCCTTTTACGTCAATTCTCAGTGTATAGGTTACTCCTTTTTGAATATTAATCAATGAAGTGATATCCTTATTCTCGTGACAAACTCCTCCTCCGTTTAACCATGAGTGAGGACGAAACCGGACTCTTCCTGTTTCAATATTAATCTGCCACATAAAAAAGTTATTGGCATCTTTGGATCCAAAGCAAGGAGCTGCAGCAATATCATTCAGTACAAAATCCATATTGATGGTATAGTCTGCGATGGAAGTATTATCTGCAGTTTCACCAGGCTTCAGCGTAGTAGCCTTAATCCATTTTGCATCACCCCAACCCGAATCCAACAATCCGGTTTCGAAAAATGCAGTTTCAGTTGAAGATACTTTTGAGTTGTTATTTTCCCAGACATTTACATGCCAGAAATAACGGGTAGAAGGGGCTAATGCATTACCTGCATAGAGGTTGTTTACCGACTTATCAGACACGACTTTTCCCGAGCTCCATATTTGATTAGCTCCGGCTTTGTCTGTGGTGACAGTAATTTCATAGGCTGTTTGTTTTGCACCTCGCTCATTGGCAATGAGTTCCCAACTGAATCGCGGGATTTTCACATCAATACCAATTGGATTTTGCAGATATTCAGTACGAAGATTCTTCACTTCGGGCGTAGTTTGTGCTACGATACTGAATGAAAAAGTCAGGATGACTCCTAATAACAGTAGTGATTTTTTCATTTTTGATAATAATAGATTAAATAAAACGGTTAATTTTATATTGCATTAATAATGATTGTTTGTTCGATTTTAAGGTAAACTTTCAAAGAGAGATTATCACATAATCATTATTAAGTTTAATCGCCTGGAATCCATAAAATAATGGTTTCCCGATTCGATTAAGAAATAAAACATAAAAGCGGTAATCAATTTGAATAACAAAGTAAATTATAAATCTCTGAATATGAATTACCGGTTCATCACTTAGGTCAGTTATTGTTTATTATTGACCGGTAAGTGTGATTGATGCTTCCTTATTCCGCCAAAACTCCAAAAAAGAATTTGAGGCTCAGGTGATGATATTTTTAGGGTATGAAACAAGCAGAAGACAGAGCGACATGCATTGAAGAATACCAGTTTTGTAACGAACAAGGTGGTTTAATAGACTTGGTTCAATTTTCAAAAAGAAATGATTTTATGTCATACCTCATTTTATTACTGGCAAAACCTGCAAATAACAATTCCATTCACCCCCTCAAAAAACACCAAAAGTAACTTTCAAATCGAAGGCGAAAAAAGAGCACTAAAAGACAGAAAAACGACCCTCTATATTTCCACACGTATGCGGCTAAATTTCCACACGTGCGCAGATAAATTTATATACGTGTGGAAATAAATTTATATACGTGTGCAAATAAATTTATATACGTGTGCAAATTTATCTCCACACGTATGTAAATGAATTCATTGTTTTTAGCGCATAAGCCGCCCTGCTTTTTTAACTGAATTGCATCCAGTTTTAGCCGCAGGATTAATGGCATTGATCATTAAAATTTACAGGAATACCCTATAAAACCGACCCCATGATACTTACCTTTTGTCTGATTATATTCCGGTCACCATCATTTACCCGCACAATATACAAACCGGTTTTAAGATTTGCATGCGACATGGAAGCATATCCTTCTGTGCTTTTTAATGTCTGTTTTTCAACAAGCATTCCCGAGAGATTGAATACCTCAACATATATTGTTGTTTTGCCGGGGCAATAAAATTTAAACTCAGCAGGTGTAACACCCATGGTGGCACCCGAAGCATTATCACTGACTTCATTTATTGCAGTGGAAGCATCAATTGTTCCGGTCACTATGCCGGTCACTGTTCTTTTCGAGAGATTGGGACCGCTCCATCTGAGATAAAGTGATTCGGTGATCTGACCTTCGAAAAAGTCAAGGGTGAACGCATGATAACCGGCCTTTAGATTAATCTTTCCTGATTTTTCAGGTTCACACTGGTTGGCTACGATTTCATTGCCATCAATCAGGAACCGGCTTCCATCGTCCGAAGTAAGGTAAAAGGTATATTCACCATCGGCAGGCGCATTGATAAATCCGGCATACCGAACCCCGAAATTATCGTTGGCACGCCCTGAGATATTTAGCGTGAGCGAAAGCAACGATCCGGATTTTAACGGTGTAAGCTTGCTGAAATCGGGCATTGAAGTCCAGGCACCTTCGTAATAACTGTAATTGACTACCGGTAGAACATCTTTCAGGGTAACGGCTTTGTGAATATACGAGAAATCGATAGTATGCGGTACTGCAACTTCAGTAAAGGTATAATTTGAAATTGCTCCCTCAGACTGACCGTCCACAACACATTCAGCAACCTCAAATCCTTTCAGCGGTGTGGCTACATACGAAGCAGCACTTCTCAGAATATAATACTTTAAGCCATACGGACTTACCGTTCCACCCACGGAATGTGCTGAGCTGATTCCGACATCGGTGGCATTGGCACTTCCATAACTTACCGCCATGGTATCGCTTGCTGCCCTGATATTCCTTAACTGCAATCCCGAAAATGCAGTATTCCACCAACAGGTACGCAAATATGTCAAGGCAGTTACATTGCCCAGTTTAAAATAATCATACACATCGCCATTGTTGGTTCCGCTTTCAAGTTCATATCGGTTATCGGCCTGCACCACCGAAACTTTATAATGCTGCAGAGCGGTATGTTGCTGGTTGGCATTGTTGGTAATCATGCTGTCGATATGCCATACCAGTATGCCTTCGCCGGGCATATCCACATTGCGGTAAGGTTTTTTCCGGGCTTCAACAATATACATTTCACCGGCCCGGTCAGGATTCCGGTAAACGTAGGTATTGCCACTATTGGCAATAATTTTCAACACGGTGTCGTTTGGAAAACCGTTCATGGATATCATATCGTTCCAACCTGCCAGATAACGGAAATAGGGATTTGGTGGCATGGGATTTCCGCTGGGTGCGCCGGTATTGTCAGAGTTTCCGCCTGCCATCAGGTCGAACTTACCGCAACCACTCGAACCGCCATTGCTGCCATCAATATCGTAGGTATCGGGCCAGCCAAATAACATGTGCCCCTGCTCATGGCAAATTCCACCCAGATGCATTTCGGTGGTTCCAAGTTCCGAAATCTGGTACGAAGCTGTTTTCACACCATCAAAAGTACGTCCGTGAGAACTGGAATGTCCCCACAGCCCTTTTGCACCGGAATTACCTACAAACTGAAAACTCAGCGCTTTGATATTTTTGTTGGCATCCACCGTAAGTCCGGAGAAATCAAATCCCTGTTTATCGAGCCAGTTCAAAGCTGAATCTAGGAGTTCATGGGTATGGCCGCTTCCGCCATCGGTATCGTAGTATGCAAAGGGTTTTGGAGCTTTGTAATATGCCGTCGACACGTTGGTGTGAACGTCGATACGGTTTTGCGAAACGGCAGCCCAATAGTCATGAACCGAACCGTTGTCGTGGTATTTATTAAAACCAACCTGGTTGAAAAAGCTATCGACTTCGTTGCGCGGAAAGTATGCACTCCGGTCGGCAAATTCAATGAGAATTACCAGCGCTTCAATCTTTCCGGTATTTGCAACTATTGATTTTTGAGATTTGGATTCTATAAAATCCGATTGTTGGGCAAATAATCCCAAACCGTAAATAAAAGTTATCAGTAAGATAGTACAGCGTAAATATTTTTTCATGCAGGGTGTGATTAATCGTGTATATTTGATTTAAGAAATAAGTGATAAGTCAATTTGAAAATGTGCTAATTTGAAAATGTGCTAATTTGAAAATATGCCAATTTGAAAATGTGCCAATTTGAAAATTTGAAAATAAAAAAAGGTATAGGCGCTTAAACCATCCAGGTTAATTGTTTGATATATAATGTAAGTAAAACTGTTCCTGTTTGGATGAAGCAATAATAAAGATATTGCTTTTACTCTGAGTTTTCAATTGACTCCGGCTTTTGAATTGACTCCTTTTTTCGAATTGACTCCAGCTTTTGAATTGACTCCAGCTTTAGCTGGAGGGAGGGAGAAAAAAAGGGGTGCTGTTGATCGGCTTTAGCCCAATTGATTATTATTTAGAACATGATAATCACATATTTACATTTGGCTAAAGCCAATAATCTGATTTATATTCTCTATCCTCCAGCTAAAGCTGGAGGCAATTAAATTGAAAAAGCAGGGCAAACTAAGCGCCTATATCAATGAAAAGAATTAAAATTCAACCCCTTATAATTTAGCTTAACATAAGTAAGTGGAATAAATTAATATCGTATTTTTTGACCTGCCTGCAGTAGTTTAAAAATTAAATTCTGTATCACAAAATGACAGTATAAAACGAGATATTTTATTTTGGCTGCACTTTATTTCACAAACACGCGGCTTCTTTTTTGCCCGTTGTCCGATAAAACTGTAATTAAATAAGTTCCATGTGACAACACCGAAACATCAAAAGTTTTTGTTCCCGAAAATTTCTCGTTGTTTTGTATTAATAATTTACCGTTAATATCAAAAACCGAAACCTGCTTTGCATCTGAATTTCCCGGGTCAACGGTAATCCGCGTTTTGACCGGATTTGGATAAATGATTAGCCTTTCTGCTGATGCCCGGCTTTCGGCAATGGCCGATGGAAGTTCGTCCGGTAAAAACAATTGTGCAGTTGGAATTATTCCGCGTGTTTGCTGCGGGCTCTGCCACTCAAGTTTGATATTGGCATTTCCGCTCAAATCATAATATTCAACTTTAATATCATATTTCTGACCGGCAACCAGGTCTATGCTTCCTGAGTAAGTTATTCCCACATAGTTTGTCCAACTATCAACAAGGAGTTGATTGTTGACCCACACCCTCCTGCCATTATCCGAAGCAATATAAAAGGTATAGGTATCGCTGTAGAGTGGTTGAATTTTACCGGTCCAACGCACCGAGAACATATTGACATTTACTGCGGCGGCAGGTGAAAACTCAGCCCAATCAAAATTAATTGTGCTGTCAATTCGTTGTTCAACGGTAGTTCCAAAACCCGTTCCATTATAATAACTTCCCAGCAAACCATTGGTTTCACCTGCACTTTCGGCTTCAAAAAATTGAAAATTATTCACGTTACAGACGTAACCTGTGCCTTTGTAAACGAGGTATACATTTTGTAATCCCTTTACGTTTAAAACCGGACATGTAATTGTCTGATAAGTAGCCCAATTCCCGGTGTTGGTTGTGGTGGCAGTGCCAATAAGCTTCCCGGTTTGACTTCCCAGGCGTATCTCTATGGTATTTCCGGCTGCAATGCTGGAAAGTCTTATTTGTACTGACCCGGCTCCTTTAAAGCCAAAGTCAACATTGTTGTATCCTGTATAATGTCCGTTGATAACACCACCGATATTTGAAGTTCCATCCGGACAAGGTTCAACAGAAACACCCTTTAAATAGTCGAAGTTTTCGGATTCAATGGTACTGTAAGCATTTCTGGTTAATAATGTTGAATAAGGGCAGTTCACTAAAAGCGAAACAGCAGTGGATGCTGAAAATGCAGGAATCCGTTTGAAAGCAGTATCTACAGGCAAAGTAATAGTTTCAGTTGTTCTGGTGCCCCATTTGGTGAAAATCAGGTTTTCCGAGTTCCGGTTGTTATAGGCAACTTTAGCGTTGAGTTGCAACCATGGAATAAAGTCAGTTTTATTGCAATCGACAACATAACGACGGGCATAACGCATAAAGATTCCTTTGAAACCATTCAGGTCGGGGCCAGTTTCACCGTCAATAACCCTGGAGCTAAACATATTGACTTTTGTAAATTGAGCAATTCTTTGCGCTTCGAGCAAATAGACCGGCTCTTTAGTATAATTATAAAGCATTACAGCAGCTCCAAGATAAGTTCCCTGATTGTAAGTTGAGCTCCAATCACCAACAACTCCGTTATTATAATTGTCATTCACTTTACCGGTAAGGGGATTAAACAGCTTATTTCTAGACCAGTTATAGATGGCAATAGCTTTATCATAATAGGTTTTGTCGCCGGTAGCCTGAGCTAAATAACAACAGGCCACCATCGAAGGACCGTTGACACAGGAATTTGTACCGGCTGTACCTTGCTTCCAGGTTAACCAGCTCCCATCGTGAATAGCACGGGTATACATTTTATCAAACTGCTCTTTTGCTTTTACCTGATAGCTGTTATTACCTGTTAGTAAAGAAGCGCGCGTACAGGCTATTACCATCCAGGCTATATCATCATTAAAATCATTCCACATCCAATCCGAACCCTCCCGGGCAATAAACTGACTGTACATAGTGCCAAACAGGCTGGCATATTTACTGTTGCCGGTAACCTCATAGGCATCGTCAACAATTTCCATCATTTCGGCCACACCCCAAAAGCCTTCTCTGGCTATAACTTCATTACCTTTTCTGTTTTTATCGTAGTATTTTGCACGCCAGGCAGTAAACATTTTATCGGCTATAGCAATTGTAGGTGATGATTCCTGCGCAGACTGTAAATGAAGTGTCCAGGATTGAGTTTCAGCTCCATTAGCCTCGTAAAGCCTGACATTGGTACCATCAGTTGCAGCAGATCCGGCTAAATCGAGGACAAATGCAGTGTTTGCAGCACTTTGCAATGTATATGATCCGTTTCCCTGTCTTACAATTTTCCACTTCACCAGGTTATTGTTTGTGTCATCATACTGGTTCACATTTACCGAATTGGCAGGTGTTGCAGACGCAATGTGCAGCATTTTTCCACTTGCCACATTGGTGATTGTATATAAATCGTCACCTGCAGCAGTGATAAACCATCTTTGAGCATCGCTTTGGGTATCAGTCCAGGCATCAATATTCGCGCTGTTATCCAATGATGCATTGGTAACATTCAATGCTTTGTTGGTTACTTTTGATATAATTTTATAAATGCTACCCGAATTTATAGCAGTCGCACTGGTCAATGCATTATGAACGATCTGGGCGAAAACACCTGCACCCTGATCGTTAGGATGAAGACCATCGGGAAATAAATTGCGGTAAGCAAGTAACTGACTATTGAAATCAATAAGCAAAGTACTTTGAGTAGTGCTTACCGACTGTATCATGGCCAACATTTCGTTATTGATGTTGTTGTTTTGGATTGTATTGCTAAAATAAGGTGCCGGATAACACACATAAATTATTGGATTCTTTCCATTTGCCCGGAACTCATTGATCATGGCAATATAATCAGTCTGGAATTCACTTTTGTAGCCCCAGTTTATTGTCTTGGCATCATTTACACCCAATGAAATAATAAGAATTTGAGGATCAAAGTTCTTTGCCTCCGTGAATTTTGCGGTATTCCAGTATGGACTATCACCATTTTTCAGCATGGTTGTGCCGCTTACTCCACAATTCAACACGGAATAACCGCTACCCAACATGGTACCCAGTTGTGCTGGCCAGGCTTTTGTTGCAGCATTTGTTGTTCCATAACCTGCGGTAATGCTATTGCCAACGCAGGCCACACGTATCTGGGCCAATAAACCGACAGAAAAAATGATACTTAATACCAGTAATGCAGAAAGACTTAGTAATTTCTTCATTTATACAAATTTGTTTGTGATTTTATTTCAATATCAGACTTCTGCATATTCTACACAGATAATTTCAATGTATGAAATCAATTGTGCAAATAACAAAAGGTTACTTTGAGATTTAAAATTGATCTTATTTATTTAACGAATTACAAATTTTTAAATTGATTTCGCGTACTTTTTGCTCGTTCATCTTAATCACTTTACGGTCGTAAGTAATCAATCCGTTGATTTCCTGTTCCACATCGGTAGTTTGCGTATACACAGCGGCAGAAAAACCTTTATCAATAAATTCATATAACTGATTGGCATATTTCACATATTCGGCAGTTGCTTCGTCTATAGAATTCAATTTCACATATCCCCAGTTTTTCTCGGTATCCCAAAGATGACCTTTCAATGCAAGTCCAATGCCGCCAAACTCACCCAACACGTTGACCCGTTGTGGATCGCGAAGGAACATATTCGGTCCCGGATAATGATGTAAATCCAGCATATCACCACAGAAATAATGATTTCCACCGCTGGCTGCGTTCACCAACCGGGTTGGATCATATTTTTTTGTCCAGTCTGCAATTTCTTCCGTTTTAAATTGTCCCCACGATTCGTTAAAAGTAGTCCAAACGCCAATGCTGGGGTATGAATAAAGATTATCCATCATTTCTTTCAATTCTCTGCGGAACATGGCTTCCGATTCGGGAGAGCGCTTTGCTTCTACTCCATTGAAATAATTTCCGGGTTGCCACTCCGGTCCCTGACCGCCACTTGGCATATCCTGCCAGACAATAATTCCCAATTGGTCGCAATGCGTGTACCAACGGGCCGGTTCCACTTTCACATGTTTACGGATCATATTGAAACCAAAATCCTTTGTTTTCTGAATGTCAAACTTCAACGCTTCATCGGATGGTGCTGTATATAAACCATCGGGCCACCATCCCTGATCGAGCGGTCCGAGTTGGAAATAATCCTTATTGTTCAGCTGCATACGCATGTGTCCTTTATCATCCTTGCGTGCAGAAAACTTACGCATGGCAGCATAACTTTTCACTTTATCCACCGTTTTTCCATTCCGTATCAACGATACCTGCATGTCGTAGAGATAAGGATTTTCAGGACTCCACAGTTTTTGATTTACAACCAACACTTCAACAGGCAGACCACCCAACGATTTACCGGTGGCAACCAGCGTTGCACCATCATAAAGTCTTACTTCCAACAAATCATCCGAAAGCGTTTGATTGGTTTCCACTTCGATATTCAGTTTGCTTTTATCAATATCAGGTGTTGTTTTTACAGCAGCAATATAATGTTCTGCAACAGGCTCGAGCCATACGGTTTGCCAGATTCCCGTAACCGGAGTGTAGAAAATGCCTTCCGGATTGTAAGCTTGTTTGCCCCTTGGTTGTTCACCCTTTGTAGTTGGATCCCAGACCTTCACGACCAGTTTATTTTCACCTTTTTGCAAAGCAGCCGTAATATCAAATGAAAAAGCTGAAAATCCGCCTGAATGTTGTCCAATTTTCACATCATTCACCCAAATATCGGCTTTCCAGTCGACAGCCCCAAAATGCAACAGGATCTTTTGCGATTTCCAGTTGGCCGGTGTTTTGAACGAACGCGAATACCAAAGTTCTTCTGTTTCTTTAATCCCTTTTTGAACGCCCGACAAGCTCGATTCTACCGCATAAGGTACCAGAATTTGTCCATCAAACCGAACCGGACAAACATCTCCGATCGGACGAATGGCATAATTCCATAAACCATTCAGATTCGACCAATTTTCACGCACCATAATAGGTCGTGGATATTCGGGCAAAACACGATTCACATCCATTTTCTCAGTCCATGCTGTTTTTATTTTGTCACCCGCCGGCTTCCATTGCGCCTGTACCGAAAGTATTGTCATTAATCCTACAACGGCAATTACTAATTTTTTCATATCTTTTTCTAATTATTTATTTCAGTATTTTTTGGAAAACTAATTTTCCCCCAGTGTTCCATTTAATAATGTGAATCTTATAAAATAAACCGCCCCAAGCCCCTAGAGGGAATGTTATATTACAACCGTCTCCTAAATATCTTCTATAAAAGAAAATCCTGAAACCACTCTTTACATCCCCTTTAGGGGCTTGGGGCGGTACAATCACTATCTTTATTTTTTACAGCAGATTTCGGTCTTATCTTAATGAGATTTGAATGCTATAAACCTACAAATCAGCCGAATACGCTTCCATGTACCTGTACCTGTAATTTACATTTTGTATAATCTCAGCATTTAATTTCTTAACGATACAAAGAAACTCATTAATTGTGTGTTTTTTTAGTATAAAATATCCAATTAAGAATACAATTTGACCAAATACGAATGGAAAGCATTTAAAATTTCAGGATAAAAAGGAGAAGGTATATGCGGCTTTATTTGCATTTATTCATTGAAGAGCCCCCGATAGTTTCGGAGGCCCATCTAACCAATTGAAAAATAATTGCATGATTAAACAACTATTGAATTTCCCTATTTAGTCGTTATGACCAGTTTCTTCCCTTTTAATAGTTCTGAATGAGGAATGAAAAAGCCTTCAATTTTGTTGTTGTCATAGCTAATGTTGTCAATTTTCGTCCCTGAATTCTTTTTAATGATCGTAAATTTCTTATCACCAAGATTGAACTCAACTTTATCGAACAAAGGCACTGAAATAATATATTCAGGATCGGCAGGCGAAAATGGGTAGAGGCCAATGGCACTAAAAACATACCATGACGACATCTCACCGGCATCGTCCATTCCGGCATATGCCAGTTTTTCCTTTCCCATACCATAGTAATGATTCATTATGCTGTCCAGGTAAAACTGCGTCTTTTCCTGTTTATCAACAAAAGTATAAAGCCACGGATAACTGTGATCCGGTTGGTTGCCATGACAATATTGTCCGATAAAACCAGAGATATTATAAGCTTCATCTCCTTTGTATGGGGTGGTAAACAGGGCGTCCAGTTTTTTCTCGAAAGCACCCTTCCCATCATAGAGTGAAATCAGTCCTTTTACATCGTGTGGAGCAAAAAATGTGGACTGCCAGGCATTTGCTTCCCGGTACATATATTCGTAGTAAATAAAAGCCGGGTCAAAATTTTTAATCCAATCACCATTCGCCAGCCGTCCTCTCATAAATCCGGTGGACGGATCAAAAACATTCTTGTAGTTATTGGTTCGTTTCATCAACATGCTGTAATTTGCTGTATCGCCTAATACTTTTGCCAACAGCGCAACTGAGTAATCATCGTACGCATATTCAAGTGTTTTGGTAACACCGGCTGCGGCAACTGTTTCAAGTAAGGGATTTTTCAGATCAGGTTCCGATATATAGCCATTTTTGATGTATTCCAAAACGCGAGGCCTACTATTGTTTTCAAGGGTCGCATTCCGAAGAAGCAGGTTGTAGGCACTCTTCACATCATAGCCTCTTAATCCTCTCAGATAAGATCCAGCAATAAAAGGTGCAGCATGGTCACCATGGAAGAAAGTGGGCATAAATCCGCTTTTCTCCCCTTTATCTATCAACGACTGAATAACATCATTTGCTACTTTGGGTGAAAGCATACCCAGTAGAACCAGTTTGTTCCGATAAGTATCCCACAATGAGGGTTCAGTATAATAATTAAAACCCTTGTTAACTACTTTTCCGCTTACATCGGTAAAATCACCATTAATATCACTCCTTAATGCAGGCCATAAAAATGTCCGGTACAATGTGGAATAAAATAATCCTTTTTGACGAACAGTACCTCCGGTTATAACAATCTTGGACAGTAAAGCCTCCCATGTATTTGTAGCCTCATCCCTGATCTGCTGAAAACTTTTTCCGGACATTTCTTTCTCCAGATTTTCTTTTGCGTTGGCTATGCTGACATATGAAAAACCTATCTTCATTTCCAAAGGCTCAAGTGAATTTACAAAGTTTATAACTGAGATTTCCTTTTTATCTTTCTTTACTGACTCTATGTTTTTTATTTCAATATTCGTTGTTCCATAGAAGTACATCTTTTCACCTCCCTGCTGAAAGCCTTCGAATACCTTATCTCCATTTTGTTTGATTCTCCAACTCTTTATCCTTTCGTTTGCCTGAGCCAAATCGGCAATCACCTTCTTGTCCTGACCGCTGGTAAACGTATATTTATGAAAGGCACAGCGCAAGGTTGATGTTAATTCCACATTCACTCCGTAACGTTCAAGGTAAACCTGGTAATATCCCGGGTGGGCCGATTCATTTTTGTGGCTGAAGCCAGATTTGTAATCATCAACAGCAACAATTCCGGTGGCAGGAAGCAATGGTATGTTGCATAGGTTCCAGTGCCCTTTACTCGTATGAGCAAATCCATAAATCACAGTGTCTTCATACTGGTAACCCGATCCACTATGGAATTGTGTTACCGGTGTTAGCTGAACCATCGCATTGGGCAAAGAAGATCCAGGGAAAGTCTCTCCTCCCCAAGTTCGATGCGTTGGCTTATATCCAATGTCAATACTATCCCATAAGGTAGTAGTGCCTAAAAAAGGATTGACATAATCGGTTGGTGATTTTTGAGCCTGGCTAAAAGTTGTGAACAACAGAAGCAAGGCAATTGATACAAAGTTCTTTTTCATAAATTTTAATTTTAAAAACAGCATGAATAATTTGACGATTTAATTTAATGAACCTGCCCAACCACCATTGCGCTCCATTTTTATTGATAATTTGGTGCTGTTATTTACAACAGTCGTTTTCTTTTTATAATCCATGGCCTGTCGATCGGCATTGATTCCATCTTCGAAAGAGGTAAGTGTAAAGTCTTTTCCTTTTGGAAGAAAATCAAAATTAATTTCAACAGTTCTGCTTTCACTGTTGGTCATTCCTCCAAAAAACCATTTGTCGCCCTTGCGTTTGGCTACCACAACCACTTCGCCCACTTTTGCGAACAGCACTTTTGTTTCGTCCCAGGCAACCGGAACTCCGGAGATAAAACCGGTGCATTCATGTTCGCGCGAATACAATGTGGGATTGTCAGCCAGCATTTGCAATCCACTTTCGAAAACCACAAACATAGCCATTTGATATACTCTCGTACCGATAGCGGCAGCATTGGGGCGTTCGGACCTGTAGACTTCAGGTTGCATATTGATCATAGCACCCGGTGTGAAATCCATTGGACCCACTGCGTTTCTGATAAACGGAAGATAAATGCTGTTATCGGGTTTACAACTCCCACCCTGTTCCATGCCCAATACACCTTCGAAAGTAAGCACATTCGGATATGTGCGGTACAATCCGGCAGGCTTGAATGCACCATGAAAATCGACAAATATTTTATATTTTGCTGCTTCTTTGGCAACCCGCTCGTAGTAATTAACCATCCATTGATCGCTTCGATCCATAAAGTCAATTTTGACTCCGGCAATGCCTGTTTCACTGTATTTTTTAAATATGTCGAAGTTGTTTTCAACCGTTAACCACGATAGCCAGAGTACCAGTTTTACATTTTTTTCCTTGCCGTATTTCACCAGTTCAGTCAGATTAATATCTTCATTAGGCGTGTAAGGATCGCGGGTATTGTTGGCCCAGCCTTCGTCCATAATGATATAAGGAATTCCGTATTTTGATGCAAAATCGATATAATATTTATAAGTTGACATGTTGCAACCGGTTTTAAAATCGACTCCATAAGGCGAGAAAGTACCGTTCCACCAATCCCAGCTGACCTGTCCCGGTTTTACCCAACTAATATCACCCAACACATTGGGTTTAGATAAATTGTAAACCATTTCATTTTCAAGTATTTGTTTGTCCTCCCGGGTAATAACGAACATACGCCACGGGAAACTCCTGGTACCTGCGGTTTTTGCAATATAATCAGCTTCCTTTAATATTTTCACACTGCGATCGCCATCATCGCCAAACTCCAGCGGATATTTTGGGAAAGCTGATATCATTCCGTTATTACCTGTGCTTTTAAGGAACATACAAGGATAATCCGACAAATCTGCCTCGGAAATCAGAATTTTATAGGGCTTGTCTGTTTCAAGCAAAACCGGCAAGGTTGTCATTTGGTCGTTTTCCTTGTATTCAGTCGTTTTTAAATGCGTATAAGGATTTTCGTAGGCCGTCTTGAAAGATCCGGTAAGTGATAAATGGGAGAAATATTCCTGTGGAAAATGAATCGAGAATTCTTCATTTTTCACGATTGATTCTGCCTTTTTATTGGTAACAAAACGGTAAGCAATGCCATCGTCGAAAGCACGAAATTCCACCGAAAAATCTCCTTTAAAATCCAGCTTCAACACATTGCAATTATTTTTCACCAACGCATTTTTCAATGGAATTTCACGCTTCAGTGTTTCATTAATTGTTGAACGTTTTTGGCGAACAAGTTTGGGATTTGCACCCAATACAGCACTTTCAAGTTCCATTTGCATCGAACAATTTTTCAGCAGTTCATCCTGCCCGTAATAAATGTTGTATGAAATCTTGTCTTTCAGCTCTATACTAATTCTCAACTCACCGTTTGGCGATTTTAGTTCAATTGCTGTCGAAGCTTTTGCAGAACAAAGAATGAAAAGAGCAACGATGACCAATTTCACCCGCTGTTTGATAATTTTGTGTTTCATAGATATATTTGATTGATATTTTAGCGTTTAATTTTTTGGTTTACAGAGAACAACATTTTATTTAATTACTGATTACTATCTATTTTCATTGTAAAAACTGAGATTTCTATTTTTTTACAAATTTTCCGGTCCTGGTTTTATCCGGTGTCCGGATGACCAGGTAATAAAATCCTGGTTTCAGCATTGATACATCTATCTGATCTGATATCAAACCAACACGTCGGGCCAACTGTCCGTTACTATTAAATATTGTGACTTCTGCAGTTGTATTTTCCGAAACAGATTTTATTATTAAGCGATTGTCAGCAGGATTTGGGTAAACATCGAAGAATGAATCATCAGTGTCTTTCACTACACCCAACTTTGTGTTACCAGAACTTACTCTCACTTTTGCTGACGAAATCCAATTGTCAATATTCAGTACTGAAAGGCAGTCATGATCTCCTTTCAAAACATAACTAATTCCGGTAAAATTATAATCAAGGTACACTTCCATCTCAAAGCCCGGAGCAATTTTCAAAGATGAAACATTGTCGTTTGCAATACCTCTGGCATTTAATGCAAACATATCATAATTGCCAAGGGCTAAACTAACATCCGAACCGGAAAAATTACAATCCGGATACATGGTAGTAACATAGGGTGTTACCGAAACAGTAAAGTCCTGGGTTCTGACACAACCCCCACTGCTGGTATAAAAAGCTGAATAAGTACCACTTTGACCGGGCTGCATATTGCTAATGCTTAGTTCCCGTTGATTACTTATAAAGTCAGGTCCAAACCAGCTCCATGTTCCACCTTCCTGCGATTGTGGTGAGAATCTGACTGAACTGCCCAGAATAACTTCTGCTGTAGAAGTCTGCTTTAATTCTCCTCCGTTAACCGACAAATTGGGAACTATCGGCACAGAATTACAATCAACTCTGATTGAAGTTGTACTGTCATTCCAGGAAACCGCCTGAAGGCAATCATTGTTTGCCAGTATATTTATGGATTCCCCTTCAAGATTGTCATTTTTAAATAAAGTGACCTGATAACCTTCTCCCACCTGAATGGAAGAAATGTCGTTGTTATTGATGCCTCTTGCTTGTAATTCACCTAAAGTATAAGTGCTTGCAGGCAGATTAACCGCTTTACCTGAATAATTGCAACCGGTATAGACAAGTACGGATGGCGTAACAGATTCAACTTTTAATGAACTTACGACATCATTAAATGTTGTTCCCAGGTAGTTGTTATTGGATGTTTTCACGATATAGGTGCCTTGGAAATTATCGTCTTTATAGAGTATCGCCCGATATCCCGGACGAACTTTTAGGGAAGTAATGCTATTGTTGGGCATTCCTAAAAAATCTAAATCTGCTGCAGTATATTTTCCAATTGAAAGACCGGCAGAATAAAATCCTTTGTAATCCATATCTCTGAAAACAGAAACAGGATCAGGGTATTTGGTTGACCCACCAGGAGTATTTCCCATCGAACCATACGCACGGGCTGCAGAGGACTGATAAAGTAAGCCTGCATTACCTTCAGCAACCACATCACTCCAGTTTTCGGGGTATCGTCCTGCTCCATCTTTACAATTATTATGTAAGAAAGTAAGGTATCCGGATACTATATTTAACCAGTTTACATCACCATCCAACTTATAAAGATCAATATAAGCGGCAGTCATGTCATGTCCACCCCATTGACCCATTTCTTCCAGCGCGTGCGTGTTGTAGTTGACATAAACTGTCTCCATTGCTAATCCCAGGTGTCTGGCATCATTGTAATATTTTTCATCTTTCGTAGATTGATATAAAAGAATTGCCGCCTGAGTCACCACAGCATTTTCATATCCTCGGTAACCTCCTCCCAGTCCAAATTGATTGGTCCTCACCCATTCATAAAGCCTTTTACCATCCTCCAGGTATTTTGATTCTCCGGTTGCCTTATAAATCATCAAATTGGCGGTCATGGTGGGTGCAGTAGAACACAAACAATGTCCGGACTCACCTTCTTTCCAACGAATACCACCATTCGGAGTATCTGTGGCATGATTTTCACCGCTCATACTAAAAGCAATAACCTCTTTAGCTCTGTTTAAGTAAACGATGTTTTTTGTTTCTGAATACAGTTCCATCAATGCTTTGGCAATCCATGCATTATCATCGTAATATCGATCTCCACAGCTGTTTGCACCGGCATTGTAACCCCACCGGCCGTTGTAATTACACCAGAATTTCTGATGCATTTCATTTGCCAAAGCTTCTGCCTGTGTTATCTTCCGGGCTGCGATTAAAGCATGTAGTTGTACGCCCTGTGGCCAGTTGTATGCAATATTTTGATTGGTCATATTCTCTCTGTAGAGATTACTATTTGACAATCTAAAATCTCTTTCTATTTGTGAGAACGTCTCTTCACCCCACTGACGTAAGGTGGCTCCGGATTGAGCATACAAATTTGACTGTATGAAAACGAGTATTATTATTAGTGCACTGAGAGAATATTTCTTCATTTTATTTAGTATTATTTGTAATTAGGACCTTTACTTCATCCGGAGCTTCGACATCGGTTTTCACGGTTCCGTCAGCCCTCTTTTTGTGTTCGATTTTTACAAGACCATAGGGGGTTGGAAATGTTCCTTTTACCCATTTCAAATCGCCAAGATGAGGTTCTATATTTATTTTTTTACAGCCCGGTTCCAGCACACTGACGCCCAACACATATTGAGTCAACCACGAAGTTGGCCCTGACGCCCAGCCATGACAAAAACTGTGACGAAGTCCTTTGTAACAATAACCGCCATACGTACGATGAACAGCGATTTTTCCTTTGGGAACTACTTCATCGATGCGGGCAGCATTTTTCATCCAGTCGATGTCGAAGTCTTCCCAGAATGTAGTAGCACCCAGGTCGAGCATCGAACCCCAGTATTCCCGGATATTGTCGATTGCTCCCTGATAGTCACCTGCCTGAGCGCGGGCTTTGAGCATATAATAACCGTAGAAAGTGGACATATTATGTACACCATCTCTTGCCAGCAGCTCTGTATTTGCTTTTTCGGGAGTAATCAAACCTGAAAGCGAAAGTAAAGCCGCAGCCTGTTTCGAGCCAGCCATACTGGGAATATGTTTTTTTAGTTTTTCAACTGAAGAGTTGCATAGTTTCGCAGTTTTCATATCGTCTAATACCAGGCACAATTCGGCTCCTGCCTGAAAGGTCATGACCATCATCGACTGCAAACCTGCATGAACAGCTTCCTTGTTTTCGCTCGACGGCCAGTCAAGAAAACGCCCGCCATCGAGATTTTCTTTTCCATTCTCATCTATTTTGGCGGCCAACAGATGCAACAAAGCAACCAGATAGCTCTTTTGTTGTTTTAAATAATCCATATTTCCCTGATAATAAAACCAGTCGCGCTGGATCAAAACCCACCACATCGAATAGGAGCTGATGCCATTCATATAGTTGGGTAATGGTGTCAGATCGCGCGCCAGATCGAGACTCTTGGGAACCACCTTGTTATTGCCAAACACCGAATTAATAGTCATCACTTCCGGATGCATATCTCCAACCCAAACCAGACGGTCACGTTTGATACCATCCCACAGGTAATCCTGCATGTTCAGATGGACGGTATAAGCTCCGGTCATCCAAATTTTGTTGAGACCTTCGTCATTACATATAAATGATCCCAGATAAGGAATATCGCGGTAACTGAATATGGCGCTGATTTCCTTGATTTCAATTTTGCAATCCGGATCAATCAAATCGATGCGAACAAAACGGTAACCGGAATTGCCTACTTCCAGACGCCCCAGCCAGGGTAAAGAAACCACAAAGTCTCGCATAGCATGGTCATTGGTTGCACCATCGGTTCCGACATCACTCATGGCTTCACTCACCGATTCGCCAAAACGGATACGCACCCTCCCTACAGGATTTTTATTATTGAGAGTCGTCACTATTTCTATACCTCCCTGAATTTCTCGTCCAAAGTCAAGGATCAGGCCCGGCTTTGAATATTTATCACTCACCAGGGTCAGGTATTTTCCCTGATTCAGGTCAGCCTGCCCGATGCCGGGGTTTAGGATCTTTTCCGCATTTTGGACCTGTTTGCCTGAAGGATCGGAAACCCAAACAATGCGTTTGGCAGTCAGGTATTTCCTGGTAAGACTGGTAGAACGCACATTTGATGTATCTGTATTTTTAAAAACAGGAGGAAGTTGTGCCATTAAAGGCGAAAACATTCCAATCAAAACTACAGTTACTAAAAATCGGGATAGAATCATTTCTACTTATTTTTGAATTTATAAAAAGCACCTGAAAGTACTTTTTTAATACTTAAGACTTGAAATTTTAACCGGTCCAAACAATCCGGAAGCTTGCAATTGACTTGAAGGATTATAGGAATTTACCGGACACCAGGTCTGTCTTTGTTCCAGAGGCAATTTACTGTCACCGATCAGCCTGTTCACCCAGGTATTCACCACTTCGATCCGGATTTCATTCTCTCCTTTATTAAGCAATTGAGTGATATCAAGCTGGTAAGGCATAGTCCATACTCCACCTGCATAATTTCCATTGACTGTAACTTTAGCCATTGCAGTAAGTTTACCCAGGTTTACAACTACCGTTTCACCTTTCGGTAATTTTCCAAAATTGAAATTACAACTGTAAATGGCTGTTCCTGAATAATATTTAATCCGGTCATCCAGCGAAGTTGTCCAGTCCTGAAGGGTTTCGAAAATGACCGGTTCCTCCGGTCCGCGTTGTGCCGGATCGAATCTAACCGTCCATGGTCCTTTTAGATCGACAAGCAGTGTCGGTTCAGGATAGTTCGCTTCCACCTTAGATACAGATACCCTGTCTGTTTTTTTGCGGAAGACAACAAACACACTTTCGTAAGCATCCAGTTTGAGCGGAACGGTGGTGCTGTTTAGTTTCTGTTCATAAGCCGGAAGGCTGCGTATATTTCCGGTTGTGGCTAACCAAATCTCAGGCTGCATTCCTTTTACTCTAAATTCGGGAGTAACAATTTTTGTTTCGGCAGTTTGGTTTGTTACAAAATAAATTTCATCGTCTCCAAGAGTCCGGTGTCCGTAATGAATTGACTTATCTTCTGGCAATTTACAATCGGGAACGCAATTAATTAACGCAAACGCTTCCTGCATGCTAAGTCCGTTCATGATCATCCCTTTTCCAATTTTTCGGGATTTTATGGTAATACCATCCACATCGCCCCAGAGTTCCTTTGCCATTTGTTGTATTTGCTGGTCGGCTTGCGGTTGATTTTGCAAACTTGGAGAACGACTTGGGGCAGGTCCTAAAACAACTGCTCCGTCATTTACCAGTTGTTTGATTTTTGCCAAAACTTCGGGTCGCATGGTTTCAAGTTTAGGCAAAACCATAATCCGGTATTGGGTACCATGTGGCAAAGTGATCAGTCCATCTTTCACGGTCATGAACTTTTCAATTACTTCGGCATTCATGTAGTCAAACTGGTAGCCTACCGGAAGGGAAGGATCGGTGACACCGGTCATTTTGGGGGCATCTTCACCAATGAAATAGGCCACATCAGCTACATTCAAGCCCTGTTGAAGCATAAAATTTGTGCGTTTCAGATAGTCGGTATAAACATCCATCTGCGAGAACCATGTATTTTTACGATTGAATTCATTGCCGAACCATGCATTCATCCCGGGATTTTTGTCTTCATAAGGCTGGCTGATATAAACGTGCAGGAGCGTGTTATTGATCCCTTCAGCAAAAAAGCGGTCACCGCGTTGTTTAATCGTTGACGGATACCGGCTAAATGGATTACCCGCGCAGGTATTCGATTCAGCTGAGATTTTCGTTTTTCCATAAATGTGACCACAGGAAGTTGCCGCACGGTTTTCGATGTCACCGAGCTCACCTTCGCTCCAGAACTCTCCACCAATTTCGTCAGACTGTCCACCATACATTAAAAATTCTCCCGGGAAACCCCAATGGCCGTAATTCTCCAGCCAGGTTGTCAATCCATGTTTATGGCTGACTTCTCTCAACCCTCCTACATAATCATATGCCACTTTATCGGCAACCATTCGGCGCATATCCCATAAAAAACGATCCGATGCCAGTTCACTGTTCACAACAAATCCGTTGTAAACAGGAAGATATGGAATCGCATCGTAACCATATCGCTGTTTAAATTCTGTGAGAAAATCATCGGTAAAATTCTGGCCTCCGGTTTCATAGCTATCCTGAACCACAACTTTGAAGCTTTTTCGATCAGCTTCAGGAATACGTTTCAAAACTTCACCCATGTGTCCATCAAAATGCATAGCTACGTGTTTCTTGCTCATTTTATCCACTTCGTAACCGGTAGCTTCGGGCGATGCGGGTGCATTTGTTGTGCCGGTTGGGGTCATTCCGGTGCGGAGGATTACCCATTCACCTTCAGGAACATCCCAGGTTAATAAACCATCAGCAGACAAATGTTGTGATATGTCGATCACTTTGGAACCATCAATCACGGCTGAATGATCATTCGGTTCTGGTTGTTGTGCCCATTGATATTCTTTCCAGTAAGGTAGCGGTGTCGGGTGCATTTTGGCCAGGGTTTTTTCACTGTAACGTTCAACCCTGGGCGAAGTTGCCAATGACACTTCAGCAAGACCACTATTTGGATTAGTATTCTTAATAATCAAGCGAAAACTAGTAGCTGTGGTCTCCGGAAATGAAACTACAACCGGAGCATAAGGCTCAAAACCTACATTCAGTGACGGATTGGAACGGTTTATCTGAAATTCGGAAAGGGTTCGGTATTTGCCACCGGCTTCCTTAACCTGTAGAACAGCATTAGCAAACATTGGTTGTTCAGTTGAACGAACAGAAAGACTTCGTACGGCAAAAGGTGCTTTAGCTTCCAGATCAATTACAAATTCGTTGCCTGCCGGAAAGTTGATTCCGGTTTTATTATCTCCATCCACAATTTTATCCAAATCGTCAACCATTGGCGACGATGTTATTTTTCCTTTTTTAGTATTCAGGACAAGCTGGTCATCTTTAGGGGCCGGATAAGCAATAACCTTGACATCCTGAAAAACTTCATTGGGTTTAACCAGTTTTTGCCTGAATTTCATTGGGCCTGTAACACGCATTTCTGAAGTGCTAAGATAACGCATAGCCGCTTCAGCTTTTACCCATGGCCCACCGGATTGGCTCCATCCCGGAGAATTAAATATCCCAATTTCGATATTGAGCTCAGTTGCGGTTTTCAATGCAGCATGAAGAATATCCCACCATGCTTCACTGAGCATTTTCACTTTTCCATAAGGGAGATCATTCAAACCGATATTCCCTATAAACGCCCGGTTAATACCAACTCGTTTCATTGATTGGAGATCTTTGACCACGCCCTCTTTAGAGATATTATCTGATAACCAGTACCAGTAGACACTTGTTTGCATGGAAGCTGTAGGTTTCTGGAAATCCATCTCGATTTTATCAAAATTCGAAACCCCATTCTGCTGACCTGCACAAAAAGGTGTAAATAACCAACTGCATAAAACACACAGAAAGAGCTGTTTTTGGTGATATTTCAACATTGTTTTATTCATATTTAAAGTACTAATTTTTCTACAAAAAAGAGTAGCCTTAGCTGTTAAGTAATCGAAGATATTTAATAAATGATTTGTTAATTTACAGAAGCCTGCATATCAATGCACTGGCAATTATTAATTACTTACTTTTTCTTTTATTTATTCTGCATTGCCAAATTCAGAATAATAGCATTCTCATCAGAAGTCATTCTGAATACAGTTTCATCAGTTGGTTTTATAAAGGAACCTTTTATCGCTGTAACAGAATAATCCATCCCCTCAAATTGACAAACAATCTTATCTGGACTTATTGTCCTGAAAGGTAAAGTTGCCTGATTTGCTGTTGTCAAATCAAGAAACCAGTTTATTTTGCCTGTTCCTTCCATTTTCATTTCAATCTGTTTTTCATCCAGGTCAATAACCAGGGTTGCATCAAACGATTTCAATGGCCATGAAATATGTAACTTCCCGGACTCTGAACTTGTTATTGTTGGATCTTTGCCTTCCAGCAATATCTCTTTTCCGTTCAGGACAGCCTTAAACCGCAAACCTGCAATTTTTTCGGGTGTGCTCCAGATATATCCATCAACAAAAGGTAATGTAAAAAAACTACATTCATTCGATGTTGCTTTATCTTTTGTATAAACGGAAGGAAAGTTTTCATTAAATAAATGTATATCGCGGAAGCGAAGGGTGCCATCTTCCCACAACAAATTCATGCGGTAAAACCGGCTGTTAAACCATACTGTTTTAAGATTACTTCCATTCAGGTCTTTATTCACAGTAACGGAAGTTGCGGGAGTAACTTTATAATGATCCCGAAACCATTGTCCCGACTGAACCAATGTTTCAACCTTTAATTTTTTTTCATCCCGCAAGCGGGCAATCAATGGAAGTTGAATTTCAAATCCTTTCAACATAGCATCCCAGGTAAAGGAATTCTCCTGACCTGCCTGCGTATAGGCAAATTCAATACACTCACCCGCAACAAATTCATTCAGAAACCAGTTCACCCAGGCAGAATCACCTCCTGCAGCGGGATATACAGGTTCTAACGTAATTACTCCCTGAATGTTATGTCCTAATCCCTGATCGTACTGGCGGACAGGATCACTTCCCAACATGCGGAAAATTGGTACCGGAATCTGATTCTCTTCATTTTGAGCAGGCATATAGGAATTTATTTTACTTGGATAATAAGCCTGATTCCAATAACCGCCCCATAATGTATATCCATCGGTACCATATTGATCTTTGCAGTTGCTGGAAGCAATGATCTTATACTTTTGATAGAGATAATTCAGGGTATGAGCATCAATGAACCATGAGCCAACAGATTTTGGATAGTAACCAAATATTTTCTTAAAATCGCTCATATACACATCTGCCAATTTCTCACGTTCGTCGGGCGAATAACCGGTAGAGAAGCCTACATCAGCGCGCCAGTCCCATGGATAACGGCCTCTCCATTTGAGTCCGGCTTTTTCCACAAGCGGCTGGGGAAGTTCCCACCACGCACCAATTTCGAACAATCCTTTGGGCAATGACTTTAAAAGTTTCTGGTACCGCGAATCCATCAAAGCATCATATTGCAATAAAAAAGTTCCGCCAAGCCTGTATTTCTTCATCATTTCCACTTGTTTTACAACAGTTTGACAAAGAACATCCTCTGTAATTTTAGGATCCCTGGGTTCGAGCAATCGTATAAAATTGACTATGTTTACGATTTTCGGTTTATCATTAATCCTTTCTTTATTTACTGTGGTCATACCGGAACTGGTAAAGGAACATAGTAATAATACCAAAACTAACATATGATTTCTGATACACTTAAATTCTTTCAACTTCAAATTATATTTCATTTGTTGTGATTTTTTAAAAATTCATCCTTATTTTGATTTTTCATAAGGACTAAAAGATTTCAAAGTCAATTATCCATTATCGACAAACGTGCATACATTTCTACCATGGCACCCTGAGCCAGTAACCATTTGGAAGGTTTTTTTTCTGTACCGGTCCAGTCATCTTCAAAGAAACCATTCATGTCTCTGCCATATTTCGCGGCATAATCGAGGCTTTGCTTAAATGCATCCAGGTACACTTTGTTTTTGTCAACCTTATAAAGTTCAATAAATCCTCTGAGCATGATAGCAGTAAACCATATGTTTCCTTTTTTCATCATGCTGATAGTTTCGCCATCAGCTCCTTTTATATTTTTAAAATATAAGGCATAGCATCCGGCAGCTATTTGCTGTGCATCAACAAGATATTTTTTATCTTTCGTGATATTGTATAATAAAACAGCAGCCTGCATCATTTGTCCGCTATTATAGGCATATTTTTGTTTGCCAATTCTCCCTTTTAAACTGACATTGTCGAAATACAAAAAATCAGATTTATCCTGCAAATTCAACATTGTCCATGCATAAATTTCTTTTGCCCAATTCAGATATTCTTTATTTTTGGTAACCTCGTATAATTTTGCCGCGGCAACTGCTGCAGGTGCATTTGAACAAGTGTTTTTTGATCTTTTTTTTTGCTCACACCAATAAATTCCACCACCTAATTTCTCATCCCAGCCACTGATAACAAACTTCCAGGTATTTTCGGCTTTCACGAGGTATTTTTTTTCTTTCGTTACAAGAGCAAGTTCAGCGAAGTCGATAGTTAACCACACATTATCATCATAATAGCGATCCTGCATTCCTTCTGAGCTCAAATACGACTGATAACAAGCCGGCTGACGCGAGGTGTCGTAATAATTTTCCAATCCGGGCAATACTTTTGTATTTAATAAGTCTTTATAACGGGCATCTTTTGTATTTTCAATTAATGCAACAACAGCTGAAAGAACGCCTGATGTTGGCCATAAAAAAGCAACACGTTTCTTACTGGTTGTATCCTGATTAATCACATACGAAACGACATTCTTTGGATCAACAGGATAAGTTTCATTCAATAAATTATTGCCTTCTCCGGCACTGTAAAATTCATAAATACGGGTCAATGTACTATCAGCAATGCCAATATAGGAATTCGGTTTTTTACTCCCAAAACACATTACAGATATTATTAAACTAAAAAAAACAATCACAAACTTTTGCATATTCATTGGAACTAATCGATCACTATTAAATACTATTTTAAAAAATTATCAAAAAAGAAAAGAGCTGACACCTCAAAAAGGTTTTCGCCCTTTTCTTATCTAATTACTACTTTAACAAAATTTTCTTGGTACTTGACTAAAAAAAATAGAACGCGGATTTAAACGGATTTAGCGGATAAAAACGGATTTAAATTCCAATAAATTGGAATGATTTTCCGGAACAAACTATTTTTTGTTTTAAATGCTTTGAAATGTTTCAACTCCGTTTTATCATTTCTCATACCGGAATAAGGCCAACTTTTATAGTTTATCATGGAAAATCAAAATACGAAGTATTTTAAATCCGTTTTTTTTATCCGCTTGATCTGCGAAAATCCGCGTTCTATTCTTATTTTAATTTAATTATTTATTTTTTTGTCATGTACTAAACAAAATTTTAATAAAATACTTAATACTTTTTTTGCATCAATTCCGGATGTTCTTTTTCAATTTTAATCAATAACTCACCAAACAAGGTATTGGCCCAGGCAAACCACGAACGGGTGAAATTGGCAGGATCGTTTTTATTAAAAGTCTCGTGCATAAATCCGGTGCCACCGTGGGTGTGTTTAAGTGTTTTCAGACAAGCTGCAATTTCATTGGGATCGTTGGATGTCAGTGCTTTCATGATAATTGCCATGGGCCAGATCATATCCGGTCCAACATGTGGTCCGCCAATACCCTCACCGGCTGTTCCTTTATAAAAATAGGGATTGTCATTGCTCCAGACAAATTTCCGGGTGTTTTTATATATCTTATCGTTTGCAGAAACATAACCCAGGTAAGGCAGTGACAACAACGAAGGCACATTGGCATCGTCCATCATCAAACAGTTACCAAAACCATCCACTTCAAAAGCGAAGATCTTGCCGTATTTCGGGTGTTTCACAATGGCATATTTCTTAATGGCAGCATCAACTTCATTGGCTAAAGCGTTACATTCTGCAGCGAAAACTTCATCTTGTTTAATGTTCTTCGACATTTCGGCCAGTTGACGGAGCGAAACCACGGCAAAGCAGTTCGACGGAACCAGGTAACCATAGGTAGTTGCATCGTCCGATGGACGGAAAGTAGAACAAATCATGCCGGTAGGACGAACCGGATTACCAAATCCATTGCCAAACTGCGTATCCGATGCTTTTTCGGTTCTGCGCATAAAGCTGTAGGGTCCCTGGTTGGTTTTGCGTTGCTGTTCTTTGAAGGTTTTCACGATCAGTTTCATGGCGTCCATCCATTGTGCGTCGAAGCACGATTTGTCATCTGTGAGTTTCCAGTAGTGATATCCCAGGCGGATTACATAACAAAGTCCATCCACTTCCCATTTGCGTTCGTGCAATTCGGGACGCATTTTGGTGTTATCGGTCATCCATTCACCACCTTCTTTGCCCATATTAAAAGCATTGGCATAAGGATCGATCAGAACCGATTCTGCCTGACGGTTAATGACTCCGGCAATTAGCTGTTGCAATTTTGGATCTTCCTTCATGTAAGGCATGTACGGCCAGACCTGAGCTGAACAATCGCGCAACCACATGGCATAAATATCACCGGTAATTACAAAAGTGCTCGGTTTACCATCTTTCATCGAGAAAGTGACTGTCCGGTCGAGCGTATTGGGATAGCAGTTGCCAAACATCCACGCCAATTCGGGGTCTTTGATGGTTTGCTGCATCTGTGTGATTTTATTTTCGATGACAGGACTGACAAAATTCCGCTTCGATTCATCGACACGTACTTTCGGAAAATTCTGAGCCTGAACAGCAAGCACTAAATTCAACATTATCACAACTGATAATGATAACTTTGATAAATTTTTTGTTTTGTGTTTCATGTTAAAAAGATTATTTTTGTTTTATAAATTTTATTACAATTGGAGTTGGATTTCCATCCAAATATACATTCACGAAATACATTCCAGGTACTAACGTTGAAACATCAATCCGATTGTTATTTTCTTTCATTTGAATACTTCGACCCTCTAAATCAACAATCGTAATTTTGCTGATCAATAAATCTCCATTTTCAATAATTAAATAATCACTAACCGGATTCGGATAAACGTGAAATGAATTGCGAGCCGGATTATCTTCAACTGCAGTTTGGTCAGCTATTACAAGTTCCCAGTCAGTTTCATTATCAGCACTTATGCCACCCTGAACAATATTCGCATCGACAAAATCGGTTTCAGTCTTAAGGTATTTTGCGCTATGAAATGGAATGATTTTATGATAACCTGCATTTCCACTTTGTTGAATAATCATTTTTTGGTTATCCTGTCCACTAAATACAGCCTGATCGATTACTGCATTATCTTCCATGCTACTTGTACGAACCTGTAATTGCAGTTTACTGTTACCGTTCAATATTCGATACACACCATCACCAATGTGAATCAGTGACCATTTTTGATTTTCATTTCCAACAAAGACTTGTTGTTGAATATTCGATCCACTGGTTACACTTTCTTCACGTATTCCCAAAAACAGGCCTGTTTTTTTGTTTTTCATATAAACGATTTTACCACTCAAAGTAATATCGCCATTGGCCCGAACTAACCATGAACTAATTGAATCGTTGCAACCAAGTTCAACCAGGCTGGGAGTATTTTCGGTAATAATAAATGGGGTACCAATGTAATTATTAAGTTTGTAAAGTTTTACTTTAAAGCCCGGTGCAAGCTTGATTGACGATACAGATTTATTCAAAAGACCTTGCGCTGTGATACCTGCCATGTTGAAATCACCTTTTGCGAAGTTCGCAGCTGTTCCGCCATAATTAACCTCGGAATAAGCAGTCATATATGGTTTCATTTTATCCACACTTACAACATCTCCCCCGCCAAAAACTCCGGTAATGGCTGCTGCATAGGTTTTCAAAACAAAATCGTTATCATTGTATACCCAAAGGAAACCACCAACCACATTTGTAGTACTTTTCTTCCATCCTGCCATAGTGGTATTAATTGTGCCTGAAGAATTGAAGTGCAGCATTCCCACCGACATCGGGATATTGTTGATATTCCAGTCTTTGGGAATATTACCGGCGCCACCGTCATAACATTGTAAATAAATCCGGTCAACCGCACCCGGACGAAGATTGTTGATATTGGTAGCAAGGCTTTGCCAGTAATTTTTATTCATATAGGGTGCGAGGGTGGTTTTAAACCCTAAATCGTACAACATAACATGAAAAGCTGTACCCGTTGTCAAATCGTAGCCAGCCTCATCGTCATTATTTATAGCATCGACAACGGGTATAGCAGCTTTTAAAGCCTGAAAGTTTTTATACAGCATGCTGGTCGATCCTGTTCCCTGAGCATTTACAAGCGTTTTAATGTTATTGTACGAGTGTGAACCCCAGCCACCTATACAATTTTCCACACGACGAACGGATGTCATTCCTGTTTTAAGCGAAGTTACATCTGCCACGTAATTGGGTTGTGTTGTGGCAAATACATACACGCCATTGGAACAAATTTTTTCACCGTCAGTGGTCAAATCACCATTGGTTTCTACCTGAATATTAAATAAAATGACATCGGTAAAACCGGAAGCTTTTAGGGTTGGAACAGTCACAGTTCTTTGACGTCGGAAATGCCCTCCGACATAAATACCCGATTGGGCAATGACTGACAGATTGACAAGAAATAAAAGAAATAAGGATAGAAATGGTCTTGAAAAGTGTTGTGTTTTTTTCATATTTTATTGTTCAGGTATGAGTAAGAATTATTGAAGGAGTATTTGGCTACGCGAAGATGTTTTTTGGTATATCCACTTTATAGTACTTTTTTCCATGTTTTTTTATCAAATTCTTCCAATTTCTGTTTTATCTTTTATAAATCAATAATATCCGGTTAAATACTGTTTGATAAACTAGTTTCAATACGGCATTGACGAGCATTTATTTTTAGATTTCTAAGTTCCTTTTGATTAACTGAAAATTGGGTGACTCCATTCTGAGTCACCCAACAAATCAAACTATTTAAAGTGAATTTCACTTCAAATCACCGGCTTTTTTCAACAAAGCAGCAGCTTCAATAAGCATACATCCACTTTCCTGTGCATTCAGTTCTGTCTCGGAAAGAAAATTAGGAGCAGTTGTCCAGTTTGAAGTGAAAGTAATATATTGTTTATTTGTTCCACTTCGCCATAATTTATTTGCATTGTATTTCAGAAACAGGACAAAACGTTCTTTTGTGGCACTATCCAAACCCGGAGTTTGAATCAGTTCGGTAAAGTAACGTATAAAGATTCCTTTAAACAAAGCCAGATCCTTTGTTCCTTCGGCATTAATAATTCTGTTCGCAGTCAGCTTATTAATGGTATAATTGGCAGCCTTAACCGCATCGTTCAGATAGGTTTTTTCACCTGTAATTTTATACAATTCTACAGCAGAACCTATGAAAGTTCCCTGGTTGTAAGTAGATATATAACTACTTATCACACCCGATTTAGCGTTAAGATTATCATAAATGGCTCCGTTAGAAGGATTAAACAATGTACTTTTTTCCCAATCGTAGATTTTCAACGCCCAGTTTTTGTTTACAGTATCACCAAATTGTTGAAAGAGGCGTGCAGCTAATATACAAGCAGGACCGTTGGAACAGGCATTCTTGCTAAAAAGGTCACCTTTAGTCCAGGCAATTCCGCCGCCACCATTTGTATTCCATCCGGTTTGAATATCAATCCAAATTGTTTGTGCAGCTGTTTTGAATTTTTCATCTTTGGTGGCATTATAGGTTCGAAGCAAAGCCAGTGCATTCCATTCCATATCATCATAAAAGAAATTAAGGAATGAACCTCCGTTTCCGGCTTTTACACCGGTAAACCATTGGTCAAAATAAGTTTTGTAACTGTCATCATTGGTTCGGAGGTAGGCATCAACCAAAACATCCAATCCATGAGCCTGCGGCCAATAACCGAAATTACTTCCGGTAGTTCCGTCATTGAAATAGTGAGTCGCAGGGTTCCAGAAATTGGTGATAAGACCCGTTGCACTACTATCAGCCGCTGCATTCCAATCAATGGCATAACCTTCATCCGCAACAACTACATCGTTGTAATTTTCATTGCACGAAGCCAACAGCGCAACACAAGCTATACTTATAATAAATAGTTTTTTCATGTTTCATTTTTTAAATTTGTTGTCTGAGTAGCATTACGAATAACACTACCCAAACAACGGATTTATTTATTATTGCACTCCCACTTTCGTAACTGAATGTGTATATGTACCTGAAGCACTCATAATCACACTCATATCTACAAGGGCTAAATCCATTTCAGCCGCAAATTTGAACTTATTATTCCATTGGTCACCATCTGCAACTACCAGGTAATAATAGCTTTCAAGACCTGATGGTGGAGAATCAACACTTGCAGGAGCACCCCACCATTCGTCACCTTTACTGGTTGTCATTTTAAACTTATAACGCTGGTCTTTCCCCCAACTCTCTACTTTGAAGGTGATAGGTTTACTTTTGGCAGTCCAAACACCATTGGCAACATAATCAAGTGCAAAAGGAAACGAATTTGTTGGACAGAAGAAATACTCAACTTTTGTAATTTCAGTCATTGTAGCCGATCCTGTACCGAAATCAAGATTGATCCGGTAAACACCTGTTGTTGTTACAGTGTTTGTAGCATTGTCCAATGTAGTTCCTTCCAATAAAATTCCTTTGTCATTTGTAAAGAATGATCTTGGGCTGCCCACTTTTGCATCCGTGAAGTAATAAGTTTTACCTGCTGTTAATTTGGTGTAAATTTCAAATACACCTTCAGGAAAGGGTTTCATATCAATAGCTTTAGATAGATCAGTTCCTGCTTCCGAACCTTCACCGGTAATATAAACACTGATTGGTATATCAGCAAAACCGGCCAGTCGTGTAATTTCAATGGTGTTAGATACAACACTAACTTTTTGATTAACACCTTTAGATGCAATAACTGTCCAGATCATTTTTCCTGTTTCAGATGAACCTATACCTGCCAGGGCTGCAATCTTATTAAGTTGTTTATGAGTAAGTGTTGCATGGGTATTTTGTCCATTATTATCTGCAGATACTACATAAAGAGGTTTTGAGAAATCACTACCTTCCTTATCAAAGGCAACCTGATATAAAGTCAGACTTCCATCTTCAGCTAAAGCCGGTTCCCACTCGAAATATACATTAGCACCAGGAGTTGGCTGTAGCACAATAGACTTATTATTTATTGGCTCGTAAAGCGTTTGCACAGCAGTTACATTCAAATTTTGCAGTGTATTCTCGTTTTTGCAACTTGCTAACGAGAGAGCAGCACAGACAAACAATACTATTTTTATATATGATGTTTTCATAAAATAAATTATTTAATTTTTAATTATAAATTAATCTGTTTGATTTCTATTAATAACCCGGGTTTTGTCCTAAATTCGGATCTAAGTCTTTCTGTGCTTGTGGTACAGCAAAAAGATAATCGCGGTTGGGATTGAATGATCGTTTATCCAAACGGATATATCCGTTGTCAACCGACGGCGAACCATATTTCGCACCGTGAGGATAACCATTCAAAACATCCTGAGCTGTTTTCCAGCGACGGATATCAAATATACGTGTTCCTTCGAGAGCCAGTTCGCTACGACGTTCACTGCGGATAATCTTTCTCAAATCCTCTTTAGTCCAGCCCGCCTTATAATCCAGCGCATTGGAAGTGGTAAATCCGGCACGCGCACGAATTGGCCTGATGGTTTCATTCCAGGTAACTTCATCCAGTTTTGAATCTGTTTCATTTTTGGCTTCGGCATACATCAATAAAATATCGGCATAGCGAATCAAAATTAAATTGAGTCCTGAATTAAAACTTCCGGTATAGGACGGATCATAATACTTTTTCATATAATATCCTGTTAAAGAGTTATTTCCGCTTCCCGATTTATATTCATCTACTGTTCCGCTTCCAGGTTTAATATTAATTATCGAATCCTTGATTGCAGCAGTTTTAATGTCTATAATTTTATATATACCTCCGTCAAAAAGAACGGTTGCGGCAAGTCTTGGATCACGATTTACATAGGGATCATTTTCATTATATCCCGAACTTGTAGCCCGGATAGAATCTCCATTCAACGTCAGGTAATTATCAACTAATTCCTGGGTAGGAGCCTGTTGATTTACACGACGACCCGCTGAAGGTGGTGCAAAATCGAAGTATTGACTCCAGGTACGCAAGGTTGGCACGTATTCAATATTCAGAATAACTTCAGCATTGTGAACGTTTGCTATCGAGAACAAGCCAGCATAATCCGGAAAAAGTGAATATTCCTTGCTGTCAATTATTTGCTGACATGTTGAAACCACATTCGTCCAGTCATTTTCGTACAAATAAGTCCGTGCTTTCAATGCAATAGCAGCACCCGAAGTCACACGACCAATATCAGTTTTTATATAAGATGCCGGAAGTGACTTAGCAGCAGAATCTAACTCTGCACGAACAAATTGAAGCATATCTTCATGCGAAGACCGGCCAATCGCTTTAGACTCTGCAACCGTTAGATTATGCTCAAAAAGTGGCGCAGATCCGTACCAGGTAGCAAGTCTGAAAAACAAAGATGCTCTGATAAAACGACTTTCCGCTTTCATTCTTGCTTTCAATGTAACATCCATATCCGGAACACGATCTACATTTTCGAGAAAGGTGTTACAGGTTCTAATTCCACCATAGCAATCGGCCCATTCGCCGGCAAAACGACCGGTGGTAGCATTGGCAATCCCGGATGAGATAAATTTTTCATCCGATGAACGGCACACGAAGATATTATCTGATAATGCCTCATTGGCGAAAAAATATCCATCGCCCATCATTTGGTTATAAGCCATATTCAGTACATAAGACGCCTTTTCGGTCGAATACCAGTATGTTTCATCCGTAAATTGTCCCGTTGGAATCTGATCCAAATCATTACAAGAGGTAAGGGATAGCAGGATGATTGAAATAATACCTATAGTATATTTTCTAAATTTCTGTTTCATAATATGTTCTATTTTTTAAAATTCCAAATCTAATCCAAACCCAACATATTTTAGCGTAGGATAGCTACGTCCACTGTTTGCACCGGATCCACCGGTTCCACCCATATTATTTCCAAATTCAGTTGATTCAGGATCAAAAAATGTAAGGGGTGACAATGTCAACAGATTCTGTGCATTCATACTTACATGGAGTTTCTGAACACCAAATTTACTTGTGATCCTTTTTGGAACTGTATACCCGATGGCAATATTTTTCAGGCGCAGGTAAGCTGCATTGAGCACATGTACATCCGAACTGTAACCATAATTGTTTTGATCGGATGTTGATCCCGAGAGTGAAAGCCTGGGCCATCTGGCATTGGTATTGGTTGGTGTCCAAAAATTCAACTGATGTTGATACATGGTATACGAATAGTTGGCATGGAACGGTTCAATTAATTCTCCGCGTAAATACATGGTTCTTTCACCTACACCCTGGATAAGCATATTTAAATCAAATCCTTTCCAGGTAAGATCATAAGTTGCACCAAAAGTATATCGTGGGAATGCATTTCCCAATATCTGACGGTCTTTGGGATCGATTACCCCATCGTGGTTGATATCAATGTATTTTACATCGCCCGGTGCCAATTGAGAAGCATCCAGACCAACAGGAATGGCGCTGTTTTGAATATCAGCATAGCTTTTAAAATATCCTTCAGTCTTGTATCCAAAATAAGAAGCTATCGGAGTTCCTACACGTATAATCTGAGACATGTCATCGTTTGAGTGAATGACTTCATTACCCGTAAAAACCAACACTTCGTTTTTCGAATCGGCAAGATTTAAACTCACGTTATGACTGAATTCACCGGTTTTAGCTCGATAACCGATGGTGAGCTCCCAACCGCGGTTTTGCATTTTTCCGGAGTTTTGCATGCCTACTGCCGTTCCCAAAACAGATGGATTCACCGGATTTAACAAAATTCCCGATGTCACTTTATTGAAATAATCAAAAGATGCGTACATTTTATCACTCAAAAAGGTTGCATCAAATCCAATGTTAAAATTGGCTGATTGCTCCCAGCTAATGACAGGATTACCAAGTTTAAAGCCGGTTCCACTTACTGTGGTGCCATTAAACGCGTAGGTATTGTTGTAGGTATTATAAACTGTCAGGAAATTGTAATCACCAATATTCTGGTTTCCAAGCACTCCGTATGATCCTCTGAATTTCAAATCACCAACATTTTTCTTATAAGATTCCATAAACGATTCACTAGAAATTCTCCAGCCGGCCGATACCGAAGGAAAGAATCCCCAACGGTTGGCTTTGGCGAATTTTGAAGATCCATCGTAACGGAAGCTTACTTCAGCATAATATTTATCATTATACGAATAAGCAGCACGTCCAAACAAAGATGCGATATCACTCAAAGTTGTACCCATTGGTGTTGTGCCCCCACCCATATTGCCTGCAAGGGCTGTCTCGGAAGTTGGGATACCAATATTTGAATCTACATAATTCATCCAGATTTCATTGGAATAACTCGAGTAGGCTTCGTTAGACACGCCCAACAATCCACTTACATGATGTAAGTCAAAGGTACGATCATAATCCAACAAAAACTGTGTGTTGATCGTATTGGCTTTCTGATTCCAGTCACTTGTTGATCCGCCGATATTTTGCATAATCGATGGCGCTGTTGCTTCTGCACTGCTGTAATAGGCAACTTCTAAACCTCTGCTACTTCTGTGATTTGCATATAAATCAATACCGACCAAAGCTTTTGCGGTTAATCCGTTAAAAACCTTAAACTCACCGGCTATGCTACCATTTAAATAATCGGTATCATATTTGTTAAAACCTGCTGCTTCGAGCGAAGCTAATGGAGTGAACTGAGACAATACGTCATTGATCAGGTAATGTCCGTTAGGTGCTTTCTGTTTGTAGTAATAGTAATTCGGAATACGACTGCCATCAACCATCAGATTGCCCACATTGGCATTCGGAGAATTTGATTCCGAACGATTGTATGACATAATTGTTGTCAATTTGAATTTGCCGTATTGATTTACAAGATTCGTTCTGAAATTATAGCGCTCCATACCGTAGCTCGGTTTGGTACCCGACACAAAATTACTCCGTTGGTTTACATAACCTGCCGAAACCATATAGGTCGAACTTGTACTACCACCACTTAAACTAACATTATAATTCTGTTGCAGGGCATTTTGCAAAATTTCATCTAAGAACCATTGGCTACCTGCTCCATTTTTTTGCAAATCAAGTATTTGTTCCGGCGAATAGGGAAGCGTATTTCCTGTATTATAGGCTGCCTGATCTTTCAGAATCGCATTTTCATATCCTGCAACAGGCCTGAACAATACATCAGGACTTTGAATTCCTACCAGTGAATTCATACGAATAACCGGTTTGGTATCAATCTTTCCTTTTTTGGTAGTAACCAAAATAACACCATTTGAAGAACGGGATCCGTAAATTGCCGCACTACCTGCATCTTTCAAAACAGAAATGTTTTCGACATCAGATGGATTTAATTGGTTCAAACTACCAAGACTGGCAACCAATCCGTCGATAACAATTAATGGATCATTATTATTCATGGTACTGACACCACGAATATTGATATTCAATTGGTTGTCATTTGGGTTCATACTCTTCGTTTGGATTGTAAGGTTAGCAGAAACACCCTGAAGTGCCTGTGCCAGATTTGCAACCGGACGATCTTCAATTTTTTTTGAGTTAATCTGATCAACTGCCCCGACAACACTTTTACGCTGAGCAGTACCATAACCGATTACAACAACTTCATCCAATGTCTTTACATCTTCCGATAGTTTTATTTTTAAAGTCTTACCGTCTTTTACAACAACATTTTCCGATAGATAACCAATATAAGAAACAGCTAAAACGGCACCAGTTGGTATTGTTATGCTAAAGTTACCATCCATATCTGTAATTTTACCATTGCCCGGTGAATCTTTCTGGACGATACTCACGCCAATAAGCGCCTCACCTGTCTCATCAAGTACTGTTCCTTTGACTGTAACCGGTGTTCCAACCGAAACAGTGGTTTTACGTATGATATTAATGTTATTACCCTGAATCTTATATTGCAACTCTTTAGCCGGCAATACCTGATCCAATATATAAGTAATTTCTTTCCCTTCTACCTGGATAGAAAGATCTTTTTTGTCATCAAGAATTATATCTCTGTACAAAAATTTATATTCTGACTGTTTTTCAATTGCATTAAACAACTGACGTAAACTTACTTTTTCCATTGAAAGAGTAAGCTTTCTATTCTGGGCACTCAGGTTCATTGAACCTATAAACAAAAGAAATACGAAGATTGAGAAAACCCATCTCCTATGCTCCTGTTTTGAATTTGTGATTTTTGAGATATTCATAAATAAATTGATTGTTTGTGGTTAGTACATTATGTAGCAAAACACTAAAGCGCACTGACTTACCGGCGCATCAAAAAAAACGTTCATCTGGTCTTACGAAGTGTTGTTTTTCTTCATTGTGTTGATTTTTTTTACCATGTTTATTATAAATTTTAAATTAACGTATTTACTTTTGATAAATCAACACTTGTTTTTGTTTGATTATATAATCAAATCCATAGTGAATCTTCAGATTGTCAAGCACTTCTACCAATGTTATATTATCAAAAGCACCGGTGAATGAATCATTCTCTAAAGCAGGACATTTCATCTGAATTTTTACACCGTATTTCCGCTCCAGTTCCTTTTTAATGTCAAGCAACGATTCTGTTTGGAACATCAGAACACCTTTCATCCAGGCAGTTTCCATACTGTTATCAGTCGATTTCACTGACAATTCTCCGGTTGCTTTGTTATAGATTGCTTTTTCATTGGGCTTCAGGTAAACGCTGTTGTTCTGAGAGGAATTACGGGTTGTCAATTTAACTTTCCCTTCCATCAAAGCTACTTCCTGTACTTCATCCGATTCGTAAGTTTTCACATTAAAAGTAGTTCCCAAAACTTCCACATCGAAACACTCGGTACTTACAATAAAAGGTTTATGAGGATTTTTGGTAACCTTAAAATTTGCCTCACCCTTCAAACTCACCTTACGCTTGTTTGTCTGGTCATCGTTATTATATGCTAATGTCGACTGAGAATTAAGCATTACAATCGTCCCATCGGGCAACACAACTTCCGACGATTTCCCGGGTTCTGTACGAACAGAAAAATATTTATTTTCATTATGGTAATTATTCCTTTCTACCAGTAAGTACCCGGTAAATACAGAGAGTAGCGGTAATAGAAATATAGCAGCATATTTGGCATAACGCACGGTTTGAAGCCTGAATTTTTTATACCGGATTCTACGTTTCAGTAAGTTGAAAGCTGCCTCAATTTCAGTATCGTATGATTCTGTTAATTCATAATCTTCCCATAAATCAGACAATACAGCACCCAAATCTTCATCAGAGGTCTGACGAATTGCCTTATTCATCTCCTTATTTTGAGCGCTTACAGTCTTTTGTGTAAGGAAGGTTGACAGCAATTGATACAATTTAGATTTTTCTTTAAGTGTCATATTTTTAATAATTTAACAGGTTAAAAATGATTTTTGAAATCCGGTTATCCAATAACAAGAATTCAGATCATTTGATATTTAAGATTTCAAGAGAAGAATATCCTGATTTTTTACTCTAATTTCTGTATTTGTTATAAAAGAATTTTCAAAGTTGCCTTCTCTGAGTCACAAATTATTGCAAACAGATAAAGCCCTCTTTTATAATTCCGTACATCAATTTTCACTTCTGAATTTACATTTTTCAAATGACTGGTTGACATTGTTTTACCCAAAACATCAGTTACAACCAATTTAAAATCAGAGACTTCTTTGTTCAGTTTTACAAATACGACATCACGCTCAGAATTAGTATAAATACTCACCCCCTTCAGGCTTTTTGTTTGAGGTACAGCTGAGTTAATTTTTGAAATTAAACCTGCACCGATCATCCAACTGTTATATAAATCCGTATTTTGGATGGTCCCGTTATTTCCATTTGCTGTTGAATCAGCAGTAAATTCGGTTCCCGGAGTCTGATTCAAACTATAGTAAGCAATCAACCCGTTTTCATTTCCTTGATGCAGATAATCTTTATTACTTGCTATTTCAGCCTGACTTAAAGCTTTATTCCAGATGGTTACCTCATCAATTCCACCGGCAAATCCCCTGCCACCAAAGGCTGCACTGGCACCTATATACAATGGCGAGGTTGATGATGCAATAGAACCTGCATTCACAGTTGTAGCTTTCAGTGTTCCGTTTACATAAAATTTAAGGCTTGATCCATCATATACTGCGGCTATGTGTGACCATTGATTCAAACTAATACTTTTAGCAGGTATAACTGCTTCAATCCAATTGGGATTACCCATAACAATTCGTCCTTGTCCATCGCCTCCAACATTAAGCGCAAAACCACCAGCATTGGATTCTTTACTAATTACAGTTCCTTCAAAAATATTGGTTCTGAAACGGGTTGGATAAATCCAGGCTTCTAAAGTAAAAGCCGATAACGGCATTAAGCCAGCAGTGTGAGGAATTCTAACTTTACCGTTTGAACCCGAAAACATCACTGCGCGATCGACATTTGACGTATAGTTTGTAACTTTTACTTTGATGCTATCATTTACAGTCATTGTGTCAATTGCCGTGTAAACAGAAATTGAGTAGTCTTTAAGTTGTGACAAATCTACTTTCTGAATGAACTTGTAATCTACTTCTGAATGTGCAGGAATTGTGGCTACAATTTCTTTCACTTCCGTGTTATCATCAATCCTGAATGCAACCGGCACATTTACCAACGGGGAAGCATTGTTATTGTTTATGCTAATTGTAATTTGTTCGTTTGCTGTAAGTGATAATTTTGAAACCGGCGATTTTACGGAAGTAATTGCTATTTTTTTTGTCAATGCGCTGTATGCAATTTTAGCCATTATCAACGCTCCGGCATCATTGGGATGAATTCCATCAGGAAAATTATTTCCGGAAGAAAGAAGGTTATGATAATAATCAATCTTTGAAGTTCCCATCGTGGTGCAGAGTGAATCTACTATCGGAATTATCTGATTATATATTACAGAATTAGATATGTCAAAATTGTCAGAAAATGAAGGAGGTGGAAGACATACAAAAATATGTGGATTCTTCCCGCCACTTCTGAATTCGTTGATCATGGATGCATAATCCGTGTAAAACTCACTTTTATATACCCAATTATAAGGTTTGCTATCATTAGTTCCAAGTGCAATAATGACAATTTGAGGATCAAAGTTCTTTGCATCAGCATATTTTGATTCGTTCCAAAAAGGGAAATCTCCTTTTTTCAATAACGTTCGGCCACTAACGCCACAATTCAAAACCATGTATTTACTCCCCAATAAACTTCCTAACTGAGCCGGATATGCATGTGCAGCATCCGATGCTCCTGCTCCAGCAGTAATACTGTTGCCAACACAAACTACGCGTATAGGAGCCAGTGTTGTAGGCGTAAACCAGGTTACAGTATTTAATATAGTTACAGTATGCGTACCCGTTGCATCAGCCACAGTCGATCCTGTTCCTTCATTCATTTTCCAGTCTGCAACCAGACCTGTTTCTGTTCCGGTGAGTGAGGATGACATTGAGCCGGCAATCTCAGTCTGTGAACGAACAACACTCCAAAAGCGAACATCAGCAAGTTTTCCTGTTAATCCTCTGCCTTTCCACATCGAACCTTCACCAATGCAAAGACTTTGAGTGGAAGCAACCATGGGAGTGCCTGTATTTGTAAAGGAATTGTCCAACAAACCATTAATATAAATATTCAGGGTAGTCGCTGTGTATGTTACGGCAACATGATACCATGTATTTGCCACAACATCCATATTACTTTTCACACTGGTCCAGGTTGTATTGGCACCAATACTAAACTCAAATTTAGTACCGGAAGTATGTAATTTAAAGCCCTGAGCACCGGTACCCCAGCCCTCGTTGCTAATGATATACCCATCATTTAATGTCTGATAATTCACCCAGGCTTCGACCGTAAACTGAGTTGGAGAGAATACACTTTTTGAACCACAATCGATATAACTTGTGGAAGTACCATTGAATTGCAGTCCGGTAGTTGGCGCTGCAAAAACAAGTAATATATTTAGTAATGAGAGTAATAGGAAAGAATATGTGGTTTTCATATGATTTAAAGATTACTTTAATTGTGAATAATTATTTCTAACCCATTATCTGATTAGCAATTTAATTCGAAAAATCCCCGCTGAAAAGCAGGGGTTTTTCGAATTTATTAATTTTGATAACTATTAATTTATTCACTAATGATAAATTTCTTAGTATAAGATGATCCATCCTCAGCAACACATTTCAAAATATAAGAGCCTTTTATATTAGTCAATTGATTTTGGAATTTACCGCCTGCAATTATAGAACTTTCCATAACTTTTTGACCAGTTACACTATAAACTGAAAGTTGTAAGTTCCCTTTTGTTTTGTTTGAAACTTCGATTGTACGTCCTAAGATGGCGGTTTCAATATCCGTTGAATTATTGAGAACCTGATTCACGCCTGACACAGGTCCAAACCAGGCAACATCAGTCGTTTTTGTCAAATTATAAGCACCTTTAATATCGGCTACAGCTGATCCGGCTCCTTCATTCATTCTCCAACCGGCAACAAGTCCTGCTTCAGTACCGGTAAGTGTGGATGTCATGTCAGCAGTGATTTCGGCCGCAGATTTAACGACATTCCAGAAACGAAGATTTGCCATCTGTCCGTTAAAAAGTCTTCCCGGCCATGAAGGGCTATCACCTAAAATGATTTTTTCAGTGGAAGCAACCATAGTTGTTGTAAGTGTTGCTGTTGCGTCCTGAACTCCGTTGATATACATTTTCATTTCTGTAGCTGAACAAGTAACAGCTGCATGAAACCAGGTGTTTGCCGTAATGTCAGCCGAACTGCTTATACCAGGCCAACCACTACCATCTCCAATAGAAAAGTTAAGTTTGTTTCCATTTAAACGCAAAGAAAAACCATGATTTGTCGGACTCCAGCCTTCAGTAGAAAGAATATATCCGCCACCGTTTAAAACCTGATAATTTACCCAAACTTCAACGGTAAACTGAGTTGGAGAAAATGCTGCCTGCTGATCGATAGCGATGATACATGCATTAGATGCAGCTGAGAACTGTAGCCCGGTTGTTGGTGCCGCGGTTACAAAAAGTACACTAAGAATCATTGCGAAAAAGAAAGATGTCATTTTTTTCATACGAATAATTTTTAAAATTGATTTTTTGTTAATTATCTCTGGTAAATTTCAAACGGTTATTCAGGATTATATTAAACCAGACAATCATTTTAATTTATCAAAAGCTAATACACATTCGAAGGAAAAACGTACCATAACACAATATATGTTATAAAACACATATTGACACGAAAACAACTTATAACTGCCGGATAAAACTCAATTACAGGGGATTGTATAATTGAGAACTATTGAAAATAATTAAAAATCAGACTTTTTACTTATATAAAAATAAAGAAGTGGAAGCATGGCCCACATACGGGTAGTAAAATAAGATTGTAAGATATGCAATGAAGTTGAGAGCTGGTTTTTAACCGATTGCTTTGATATTTTAAGCAAATCGGCGATTTCCTGATTTGAAAGACCTTTTTCCCGGCTAAGTTCGAATACTTGTAATTGTCGGGGTGTTAAATGTTCCTTTGCTTTTTCGACATACGCTTTTAAATCATTGACTTCTGCGTAATTTTCGGCGTTATTATCACTCAAAACCAGGTTGTTTTGAAGGCCATCCCATTCTTCGAGATTGGTAATGAGTGTTTGTCTACGAAAAACATTAATCACATGATTACGGGCAATCATAAATAAATACGATTTAAAAGAATATTCAGGACGAATATGTGCCCGGTTCTCCCAAATCTTTATAAAAGTTTCCTGAACAACTTCTTGTGCCAGGTCTGCCGATTTTGTTAAATTAATAACAAAACCGTAGAGCCGTGGTGCATATGTATGATACAGATATTCAAACGCATCATTTGAATCATTCTGTAATTTTATAATTTGTTCTGTTTCGAATTCGATCATGTTTTTTCTTCAAATAAGCAAATTCCATCACTTCGATTTTTGAAACGATAATCAAAGCGATATCAGTCTCAGGAAGAATAAAAGCTGTGATAAAGAAGCACAAATGTATTCATTTTTTTTGAGATTGTGTTAATCTGAAAAATTAATGGATGGTACTTATTCAAAAAATAATTTTATTTTAGAAATGAATATAGCTGATATTTAGAGAATTAGATATCAGGATTACAATTCTTCCGAGTCGAGCATATTTAGTGCAAATGCGTAGGCACCCAATTCGATGGCTTTACTTGCGCCAAGTCTGGAAATAGCTATGCCAATGCGTTTTGCTGAATCGTAAGTGACCATTTTTGTTGTTCCTGGTACGTTTACAAGTGTTGAATTGCCTTTAATAAATTCATTCAATTCCTGTTCATCGTCCAGGTTGTAAGCTTTCATTTGTAGTCTGGGGAAAGTTTCGCCAGTCAACTTTCCAATGGTTCCGTTGAGCTCGTTCATCATGGCAGGCATAAAAAACTTAGCAGCACCGGTCAATCCGCCACCAATAACAACTAAACCGTCGACAATCGTAATTGCATGTGCAATGGTATCGCCGGCTTCCTCGCCCATCTCGGCAAAAGTTTTCATGGCAGCCTGTTGATTGCCTGTTTTTGCACCTTCGGCAATATCAAAAATATCTTTTGGTGAATAATCGGATTTCAGGTCACCCGAAAACTCGCCGTACATGCGTTTTACAGCTGATACGCCAACACTTTCTTCTGTTATACAGTTCCGGTGTTTTTTATGCCGGAAAACCCACACATCACCGCCCGAACCATTATCGCCCATATGCAATTTGCCATTTGTTACCACACCGCCACCAAAACCGGTTCCAAGTGTAACACCAAGCAGGTTTCTGAATCGTTTGGGACTGCCACTTTCAGCCAGTTTACGATTTATCTCCGGAAGAATGCCGGCAATAGCCTCACCATAAGCAAACAGGTCACCGTCGTTGTTGATAAAAACCGGGATTCCAAATTTTTCATTTAAAAATGGTCCCAAAGCTATTCCACCCCGGAAAGCCTTCAGGTTAGGCAAATCGCCGATAATTCCGTTCAGGTAATCAGCTGGTCCGGGAAAAGCAAAACTGATAGCTACCGGAGTTTCAGTCAGTGCTTCTTTCACTTTTGAAAATCCTTCAACCAGCGTTTCGAGGCATCTTTGCAAATCGTCGGCATTGGAAGGCAAATATATAGGGCTTACTACTTCTTCGTTCGATTGCATAGCCGAGAACACAAAGTTGGTTCCACCGGCATCTAGAGTCATTACAATACGTTTATCAAATTTGTACATGATATAAAAGATTTAAGATTCTCTTTTGAAGAGATTATTTGATTTCTATAAATGGATAATCCGTAGGAGCTGACTTTCAATGACCAGTTTAGATGGATATTCACGGAAAACTCCTACGGTTTCAAGTTGCTATTTTGTTAACTAAACAACTTTGATTCCATTTTTAATTATTGCAGCTAAAACGGCTGTATTTTGCAGATAGCCTGAACGTTTAATTTTATTCGAAAATTGAATTTGTTTTTAAGAAAAAGAAAAAACGATTTACAAAAAAACAATTCACATTACAAAGAAACAGCTTATTTGAATAATGATTGATTAATTTCTATTCAAATTTAAGTAATAACTGACCATATACGCTTATAAATGATCTGATATTGAAATAAAGACTCAGAAATCGAAATCAACGTAATGCTGTAATTGAGAATCAATAAAAAATGATTTATTAAAAATCCCCGCAACAATGGCGGGGATTTTATTAATTTGAAATTTTCAGAAGTGAAAATCAATGGATTTATTCTGTAATGATAAATTTCTTTGTAAATGTTGATCCATCTTCGGCCACTGCTCTCAAAATGTAAGAACCCTTTGGGTTGTTAAGTTGTTTTTCAAATTCAGCACCTGCACGCATTGTTGCTGACATAACTTTTTGTCCGGTAATGCTGTAAACGGAAAGACTTAATGCAGTTGCTGTTTTGTTTGTTACTTCAAGTGTTCTGCCTGATAATACAGATTCAATTTGGGTCGAATTTTCAACAGCATTCACGGAGGTAAAGAGACCAAACCAGGCAACATCAGAACCAATCGCACCCGGATAGGTAGCTTTTTTATCGGCCAGAACAGTTGCATCTTTCACATTATTATTCCATGCAGCAATCAAATTTGCTTCTGTGCCGTTCACATAATTATTTGCATTGTCTCTGATTTCCTGTTTTGTTTTTGCGACTGACCACATACGAACATAACCCAATTTACCAATTAATCCGCGGCTTCTCCACATGGCACCTTCGCCCATAATTAAGTTTTGCGTTGAAGCGACCATCGGAGTCGGACTGGCCAATGAAGCTACTTCTAATCCGTTTACATACAACGCCATCTTAGCAGCAGTGAAAGTAACTGCAATATGTGTCCAGGCATTTAATGCAACATTTGTCGGAGCAGTAACTCCGGTCCAGGTTGTGTTTGTTCCGGTATTAAAGTTAATTCTGTTGTTATCAATGCGAAGTGCATAACCCATACCTCCGGTGCCCCAACCTTCAGAAGCTAAAACATAACCTCCGGTTACTGAAGTAAAATTAACTACTGCTTCAATAGTATATTCAGTTGGTGAAGTTATAGCGGTATTAGAACCTAAATCGACCAGACTATTTGCCATGCCATTAAATATCAAACCTTTTGTTGGTTCCACTATCGAAATTTCCTGTTCCAGTGTCGGAATAAACCAGGCTACATCTGCCGGTTTTGTAATATTATAAGCGCCTTTAACATCAGCTACAACCGTTCCGTTTCCTTCATTCATTTTCCAGTTGGCAACAAGTCCTGCTTCGGCACCGCTTAGTGAGGTTGACATGTTAGCTGCGATTTCAGCCGGTGTACGAACTACATTCCAAAACCGAAGGTCGGCCAGTTTACCTGTAAAAAGTCTGCCTTTCCATGCAGAACCTTCAGCGATAGAAGTGTTTTGGGTAGAAGCTACCATAGGCGTAGTAACTGCTGCTGTAGCTTCTTCAACACCATTGATATACAATTTCACAGCAGTTGCCGAATAAGTTACAGCTGCATGAAACCAGGTGTTTAATGGGATATCAGTTGTGCTTTGTAATGCATGCCAATTAGCTCCTTCACCATAGGCAAATTCAAGTTTGTTTCCAAAAGGACGAAATGAATAGCCTTGGTTAGTAGGGCTCCAGCCCTCGTTAGAAATGATGTACCCGCCACTTAAGTTTTGATAATAAACCCAGGTTTCGATGGTAAATGCAGTTGGTGAAAAAGCAACTTGTGAACCAAGATCGATGTAACTTGTAGCAACACCTGAGAACTGAAGACCTGTAGTAGGTGCAGCTGATAAAAACAGCACGCTGAAAAGCGATGCAACTAAAAATGAATAAAGTTTTTTCATGATGATTTTTTTTAAGATTGTTTTGTTGTTTGAAAGTGATTATTTAAGGGTGATTTTATTAACCTGAAATTTTAATTTTGTGAATATTGCTCTTAGTTTTTGGGTATCGCCGGTTTATCAGACATATTTAAAATCAATGTTCCTCCGTTTACAATGTCCGAAAACTGAATAAAAGGGGTCTTTTGCGCTTTGTTATTGAGCATTGCTTTTTGAACATAAATATTTTCTTTCGAGTTGTTGATGGTTTTAATGACAAACTGTTTTCCTTTGTAATAATCAGGATTCAGTTTGATCGTGATTTCATCAAACAACGGACTGCCAATTTGCATGCCCGGTTTGGCGTCTGTGAGTCCTTTTACATCGAAAAGTCCGATACCTGCCAACACATACCACGCACCTAATTGTCCCTGATCTTCATCCTGACCGTAACCGTAACCATGAATTTCTTCCGTACCGTAGAATTGATCGCAAATGGCGCGTACCCATTTTTGAGTCAGATAAGGTTTATCTGAAAAGTTGAACAACCACGAAATATGAAGATTTGGCTGATTTCCATGATTATAAATGGCCATTACACCAGCAAAAGCATCAATTGTTTTACCACCGCCAAAAACATTGGGTTGCGATAATGTAAAAATGCTGTCCAATCGATTATTAAATTTATCTTTTCCAATCAGACTAATCAATTCTTTAGGATTATGGGGTACATAAAAAGTGTATTGCATGGCATTACCTTCCTGAAAACCACGCCAGGGTTCAGTTGGATTAAACGGTTCTATAAATTTACCATCTTCACCACGCGGACGTAGGAATTTTGTTGATGGATCGTATAATTTTTTCCAGCCGTTCGACAGTTCCATCAGCTTTTTATAATCGCCGGTTTTGTTCAGTGATTTGGCAAACTGAGCAACCGCATAGGCACTGTAAGAATATTCCACGGTATGCGAAGCACCAAAACCTGAACCTTTTGTATTGGTGTCATAACCTAAACTTGAAATTATTGGAGAATAACCACGTTTTACAAATTCGCCCACATCCATTTTTCCTGCTCCTTCAATTCTGTTTTCAGAAACCAATTCATTTTTCAATGCTGCCTCGTAACCCAATTTTACATCAAAGTTCCGGATACCGCAGTTATAGGCCGAAGCGATTGCCAGACCGGTAAAGTTGGTTCCAACGCCTGAAACATATTTGCTGTTTGCAATGCCATCGCCCAGCCAACCGGCATCTTTGTACACCAACAACTGGCTTTGAATCCAATCGGCATAATATTCGGGATAAGCCAATGCCCAAAGTTGAGTCAGATTCCAGAAACCGCCCCATATGGCATCGGTATTATAGTGATTATATTTTGGTTTTCCATTTTTTGCCAATTCTATCTGACCAACTTCACCGTTGTTTTTCGGATATGCTCCGTTCACATCACTCGCCAGACCACGTCCCAGCAAGGCATGATACAAACCGGTATAGAATTTAACTTTGTCGGTTTCGTTTTTTGAGCTGACCGTGATACGCCCCAGGTAGTTCTCCCAGGTATTGAGGTTGCTGGTTTTCGCCTGATCGAAAGTCAGTTCTTTTGCTTCAGTAAGTAAGTTCAACCGTGCATTGGCAATGGAAGTATAAGAAAGTCCAATCTTTACCGTAATTTTCTCATTTACTTTTGTTACAAAACTCAGGTAAAGACCTGCACCTTCTCCCGAAATCTCTTTCGCTCCTTCGGTCGTTTCGCTGTGACGGAAAGTTCCCCATTTCCCTGGTTTTTTATCCGTTACAGCCGAAAAATACATCGCAACGCTGGCTCCTTTCTGGTATTTTTTGACATATTCCGGTTCGGTCATCACAAAACCTTCAACGCGTCCGTCAGCCGTTAAAGTCACTTTTGCATCTTTCACCGCTCCGCTTTCGCCCTGGCGGTTACCTATGTCGAAAAGAATGTGCGATTCCGCCGATTCAGGAAAAGTATAACGCTGAAATCCAACACGTTTAGTCGAAGTCAATTCGGCTTTGATATTATAATCTTTCAACAGAACCGAATAGTAGCCCGCAGTTGCATATTCATCCTTCCGGTCGAAGCGCGAACGGTAACCTTCATCGGGATTCTCGAGTTTGCCGGGAATGGTCTGCAATTTTCCGGTACTGGGTGCCAACACAATTCCACCTACCTGAAACTCATGCAAATTGGCAAAACCTTCGATGGTGCTGTCACGTGCATCGTAACCAACTGCTTCCCAACCCTGTGCATTTCCATAATGTCCGTTCGTAGATGGACCCGGCTTCGCCATACCGAATGGAGCGGCAGCCGGCGTGTAGAAAAACCAACGGCAATGGGCTGTTCCGATATTCGGATTTACATATTTACCCAAACTACCTGAATAAATATTCAAACTTGAGAATGCTAACAGGCTAACTAAGAGTATTGATTTAATTTTCATCTTTGGTGTTCTTTTGGAAATTGTATTATTTTGTTTCTCCTTTAATAATGGCAATACGGGCATATAATTCAGCCATACACGATTCGTCGAGTAACCATTTCGGTTGTTTTTTCTCGTCTTTTTGTCCGGTCCAGTCTTTGTAAATCAATCCGGCCTCGTCGCGTGCATTTTCCCAGGCCCAATCGGCACCGGAAATAATGGCATCCACGTATTTCGGATTATGATCTACATCGTACAATTCATGATAACCACGAAAAAGCACTACATTGAACCAGGGTAAATCATCAATATAAGTGATGCCTTTGTCGGTTTTCTTTACAAAATACCGGTAACTGCCCTCGGCCATTTGCTTTGCATTTTTCAGATATTTTTTTTCGCCGGTAATTTTATACAAGCGCACTGAAGATTGAATCATGGTGCCGGTGTTGTATGTATAAAAAACCTTATCAGGCTGCGCGCTGACTGTGGAAAAAGAATTCCAGATGATATGCAGGGTACTGTCTTCGAGATGTGTCATCATCCAGTCGTAGAACAACTTTCCTTCTGCCAGATATTTTTTATCTTTGGTCGATTGATATAATTTCAAAGCCAACACGGTGGCTTTTCCATTGGAACAGGCCGGTTTTTGGTCGCGAATTCCTTCGAGCCAGCTCACACCACCGCCAAAATCATCACTCCAACCGCTTTTGATAAAGGTAAAAACTTCTTTGGCCTTTGCCAGGTATTGTGGATTTTTACTACTGTTGTAAGCATCGATATAATCAATTCCAACCAGGCCGTTATCGTCGTAATAACGATCGCTTTTATCAAATTTCCCGGGATAAGCCTGGTATCCGGGAGGGGTACGCGTCACGTCATAATAACATTCTATTGCAGTAATCATCGAATCCTGAAATGGTTTGTACTTTCCGGCTTTGATTTCCATCAACACATTGGTGGAAGAGAAAACGCCACTCATAGGCCACAAATAGGAAACTTCCTGTGCCTTTTTACCTGTATTATCCTGAAAATAAGTCAAATCTGGTTTGTAACTATTGGGATAATATTCCGAAAAGAGCCCGTGTTCCGGTACACGGTACATATTCCATACTTTCTGAAACATATATTCTGCTTTATCCAGATAAGGAGTTTTCGAGGTCCTTGCGTTCAACGGAAATACCATACAAATCATTAACAACAACACAATCTTCTTCATATTCTACCTTATAAAATATTTATTTGTTGCTTAATATTTCTTTTTTATAAACTGACAATGCTCCATACGACTCAACCACAGCAACCTGCATGAGCAGTGATTGATAACGGTTCGGGCTACCTCCAGTCCAGTCTTCATAGAAAAACCGATCTGCTGTACGCGCCTTGTCGTAACCGTTATTGATAAATTTGTAATAAACCTGAATATAATTATCTGCGTTTTTATACAATGGTGCCAAATCAATATATCCCCTCAGAAGTTTGGTGTTAAACCAGGGATCATTTTCGGGAAATGCCAGGGTTAAATTATTCCGTGACCGTACAAATAAATCGTATGAGCCCTGAGCCGATTCAACAGCATCGTCCAGATAAGTCTGATCACCTGTGATTCGATATAATCTGACTCCGTTTTGAATCATAACACCGGTATTGTAAGTCCATTTCGTTTTATTGGCAACGCCTGCAGTATTAATATCATTCCAGTAACATTTGTCGCCGGGATCACGTAAATTGGCTTTCAACCAGGCATATTCTGTTTTTGCAAATGCAAGGACAGACGCTTTTTCGGCCTGGGGGCATGCAGCATAATATTCAAGTAAGAAAAGTGTGGCGTATCCGTTGGAACAGGCCGGTTTATTCGAATTACCGTTACCTGCAATATTTTTCTCATCTTCATTCCACCAGATTGCACCGCCCAGCAGATTGTCGAAACCGCTTTCCAAAAACTTTACAATTTGAGCTGACCGGTCTAAAAACCGCTGTTCTTTGGTAATATTGTAAGCTTCCATCAGGCTAATCCCAACTATGGAATTGTCATCATAAAACCTGGTACCACCGCCTGTTGTTCCATTGGTCGAAGAGCCGTAACCACCAATATTATTTCCATTGGCACCGGTGCGGTAATACTTCTGATAATTGTCGGATAATGCTGTAAGATCTACATTGTAACCTGCCTGAGTCAGGGTTGCTGCACCTGAAACTAAACCCACATAAGGCCACAGATAGGAATACGCCGGATCGCCGCTTTGAGCAGGATAACTTTCTTTATACAAGCCGTTCGGCAGTTTATAATACTGATTAATAAGATCGAATATTTCCTTTGCACGCTCATTACATTTTACGGTATCCGTAATTACCGGCGGTTTTACTACCGGTGGAATATACGGTTCTGAACCGTCTTTGCATGATACGCTCAAAAGAATTAATCCTATGAATAATAAATTTTTCATTACTTTTTTATTAGATTTGTTTTTCTGTAATAACTCAGAAAAACAATTAGTTAACTTTAATTTTACGTACAACCTGATCGTTCAATATCAGGTTGTACGCATTTTTAAATTAGGGTAAAGGTACAACATTTGAAAACTCATGCATTATCAAACCGTCTTTGTTTGTGTAGACAGTTATGGTGCATTTTGTTAAATCAAGCGTTGACTTCATTTTCCAAAGATGATCCCACTGGCTCCAGGCAAATTCTTCCAACTCGTAAAATGTTGCTGATTCGGTTCCTAACGGACGTTCAGGGCTAACTGCATCCCTGCGTCCGAAACATTTATCTACACCGTTTATGTTGGCAGTGAAATAATATCTTTCTTCAGTCCATCCGAGCCATGAAGGTGGATTGGTTTCCGGTCTGGTAGACATAATAAATTTTACGGTGCAATTGTCAGCCTTGAAAATTCCGTTTCCCTGATAGGTCAAAGCGCCAATCACATCAAAAGTTGCTCCCCAGATCGCCTTTATATTCATGATCTTATCTATGGTCATTTTTTGGGTATTCAAATCCACCGTCACACGATATACTTCGTCAGTAGCATTGGCAGTTACGTCATAGGTACCGGCGCCTTCGAGGATTTTACCGGTTTCGTCTGAATAACACAGAAAAGCATCGGTTGCAGTCGTACTGCTTTTGAAAAAGTAGTTTCCATTCACTTCCGCTTTGGTATAGGCAACAAACACGCCATCGGCCGCTTTTCGCATTTCCTGAGCTCCTGCACCGCTATTTTCGGTAGCCGTTCCGTACAGATAAAGTGTTGTTCCTGTATAGTCAATTCCGGCACCTCTGGTCACCGAAATTTCTTTTGTCAGATTGGAGTTTCTCACTTCTCCGCCTTTCGAAGCTGTAACCGTCCAGATTACATTTCCGGTGCTTGCAGTTCCAATTCCGGCCTTCCGGGCAATTGTATTTAGCAAAGCGTGCGTCAAGGTAAATGTAGTATCAACGCCCAGATCGCTGAATGAGCGATAAACTGGATTAGAGAAATCGCCGCCCACTTTATCGAATAAGACTTCGTAGATTACCATGCCACTTGCAGCTGCTCCACCTGTCCACGAAAGTTGTATATTATTGACAGAAGCCACATTAATAGTTACGGCCGTAGGTGAACTTAAAGCAGTCGGCGTAGTAAATTCGGTATTGAATACATATTCTTCTTTGCAACTCACCACCAGCAATACCAGTGTGAATATCAATATAATTTTTTTCATGATCTTTAAAATTTTAAGGTTACCAATTTGGATTTTCCGTCAGGTTGGCATTCAAATCTCTTTCTGTTTGAGGTATTGCCCACAAGTAATGTTTTGCTTTGTCAAAATTACGTGTTTCCACAATAATATGACCGGTGGCATCCACGCCAATAATGTCGTTGGTTTTTAATCCGTGACAAGGTCCGTTCATTACCGTTTCGGCAATCTTCCATCTGAAAATATCTTTGTGACGAAGGCCCTCGAAAGCCAATTCCGAACGACGCTCGCGGCGAACGATAGTAATCAGATCGGACTGTGAACTTCCGGTTGGAAAATTCAAAGCCAAAACATTTGTAAATCCGGCTCTGGTACGAATCGGTTTAATAGTTGCATCCCATACAGCTGAATTGAGTGTCCCTAATTCAGCATTTGCTTCGGCATTCATCAATAAAATATCGGCATACCGTATCAATATTGTATTCAATGCTGACGCACTCACAGTCAGGCGGTAGTCTTTATCGAAATATTTTTTGAAATAATAACCGGTTGGAGTACAATCGGAACTAAACCCGTAACCATCTTTATTGCTTCCTTTTTCGCAATCAATTACCTTATTCGTACCATCTGCCATTTTGTAGCTGTTTCCGGTATAGATAATTGTTGCAGCCAAACGTGGATCACGATTCAGATAGGGTGTTGCCGTTGAATAAAGGGTGCTTGTACTGATTGGAAGTCCATCGGAAGCCACATAACTGTCAACCAATTCCTGTAGTGGCGCAAGTGAAGCGTATCCACCCAACGAAGGTGGCAGAAACAGATATTCAACGCTGTTCTCACGGCTATTCAACATGTATTGAATATCCAGAATCACCTCTGAATTACCTTCATTCTGAGCATAAAACAATCCTTCATAACCTGGGAACAAGCTGAATTTGCCTATTATTTTTTCAGTTTCAGCCTTTACTTCTGCCCATCGTCCTTCGAATAATAAAATTCTTGATTTCAGACCCATGGCAGCATAACGTGTTACGCGACCTTTGTCTTTTCCTGAATAAGATTCGGGTAAAAAATTATTATCTTCAATGTCAGTCAATTCGGTCAACAAAGCTGTTACAATTTCTGCCTTTGGAGTCCGTGCAATTTTTTGCGATTCATCGATGGAAATTGTATTGGTGAAATAAGGAATATCACCAAATTTTGAATATAGTTCGAAATACAAATAAGCCCTGATTACTTTTGCTTCGGACATATATCTGTTTTTCAACTCCACAGTAAGTCCGGGAACTTTATCGATGTTATCCAACAGAATGTTACAGTTACGTATTCCGGCATATTTACTACCCCAAACCGATAATACATATCCATCGTCAGTGGAAAAAGAGCCATTACCAATGGCTTGATTGTGTCCACCTTTACAATAAGCATTGTCCGTCATTGCATCAGCAAAAAGAACTTCATCGGCACTCATAAGGTTAGTGTAGCAAGTATTAACTGCATCGATAGCAGCATCCGGTTTTTCCCAGAAAGTAATATCACTGAGCCGGTCTTTAGGCACTACATCTAAATCGACACATGATGTTGAGAAGACAGCCAGGAATGAAATCACAGCCACACTCAGTTTGATTATATTATTATTTTTCTTCATTTTATTTGCGATTTAAAGGTTCAAATTTAATCCGAAAGAAGTTACTTTAGCAACCGGGTAAATTCTACCACCCGATGTAGCTGTGGTTTCAGGATCCCAACCACCAACCATTTGGGTCAGCGTAAACAGGTTTTCGCCGCTTACAAAGAAACGTGCTCTGTTAATTCCTAATTTTTGGGTGAGTGATTTTGGCAGTGTGTAACCCAGCTGAATGTTTTTCAAACGAACATAGGCTCCGTTTTGAATCCAGAAATCCGATTTTGCAGCGTTGTTGGTAGATTCAGAACCGACAGTCAGACGAGGATAACTGGCGTTTGGATTTGTTGGCGTCCAACGGTCGATATGGAAATCGAATACGGGTCCTTCGTTGTTGTTATGGAATGCCTCAACCGATTCGCCACGCAACCATACATCGCGTTGACCAACACCTTGCCAGAACATTGAGAAATCCAATCCTTTAAAATTAAAACTGTAATTGAAACCATATGAATAACGTGGGAATGCATTTCCCAAAACGAAACGGTCGTCATCGGGTTTAATAATTCCATCTCCGTCTTTGTCAAGATAGCGGATATCTCCGGGCTTTGGTGTTACACCGTCCAAATGTGGTCCTGTGGTACACTCAGCTTCGTTTTGGAAAAATCCATCCGAGCGGTAAGCGTAATAGGAGTTCATAGCGTAACCTTCTTTGATTATGGTATTAATATCATAACCGTTGATCCACTCTTTTCCTTTGATATCGACCACTTCGTTTTGACTGTCGAATATATTACCCGAAATACTGTGATTTACTTTTCCGGTTTTGAATTTATAGGTAGCCGATGCTTCCCAACCTGCGTTTTTTACTTTTCCGGCATTCTGAGTCGGACTACCTCCGCCAAAAATAGCGGGAACAGGCAAACCAACCAGAATATCGTATGTCAGGTTACTAAAGTAATCTAATGTCAGATTCAATGAATTATTGAATAAGCCAATATCGGTACCCAGGTCAAACATTTGCGTTGTTTCCCAACTGATGTCGGCATTCACAGCTCCGACTCCGGAAGTGCTGACCACATTGTTGTTGAACGCGTATCCATTGTTAATAGAAACTGAAGGAATATAGGCATAATCACCGATCCTGTTATTTCCGACCATACCCCACGACGAGCGTATTTTAATGCTTGGCAAACTCTTATCTGCATCTTTGTAAAACGATTCTTCAGAAATACGCCACGCTCCCGACACTGATGGGAATACACCCGAACGGTTTCCGGATCTGAATTTTGATGACAAGTCGTCACGAACATTAAATTCTAAAAGGTATTTTTCTTTGTAGTTGTAATTCAACCTAGCAAAAGCCGAATAAATTGACCATTCGCTTGCCCAACCCTGATTTTCGGTAAGGGTTGATTGATAACCGGCCATAATGTCAAAATCCGGGGTTGTAACTTTTCGCATGGTGTAAAAGCTGTTGTCCTGACCGCCTTCGTACGAATAACCAACTAATCCGCCAAAGGTGTGGTTTCCTGATTTTTTATCGTAAGTCAACACGATGTTTGAGGTCAGGTTTTGAGTGCGGCCAAAATTTTCCTGGAGATGATTTTCCTGGTCACCGCTGAATTCAATGGCCTGACGGTTCTCGTGCATACGGTTGTTATAAAGTTGTCCGCCAACCATTGCTTTCAGTTTCAGACCTTCGATTAAGGATAATTCGGCATTTAACACGCCCGATAAATCATCATTTGAGCTTTGGCGATAACCACCCGTTTCCAGACGGGCCAATGCATTACTATTACTCCCTGAAGGATAATTGTATTTTCCATCGATCATAATCGGATAAATGGGAGGCATACGCATGACCTGTTCCAGAATCCAGTCTGTCCAGTAAGCATTATCTTTTATTTCATTGCGGGCATATGATACATTGGCGCCGATTTTAAAGTTTTTGGTCATCTGGTGCTCCACATTCAATCGGCCATTGTATCTGTTCATTCCATAATCCGGTCCCTGAAACAAACTGTTTTGATTGGTATATCCGAATGAAAATAACACGCTTGTTTTATCACTTCCACCGCTTAACGATAAGTTATGCGTTTGCTGAGGAGCTGACGATTTATAAATGTCATTGATCCATTTGTCGTTCACACCACCGTTACGGTATGCAGCAATTTGATCGGGCGTAAATGCAATTTTCTTCCCCGAATTTACCAGGGCTTCGTTGCGAAGTTCGGCATAAATCCACGAATCAACAGGATTTGGCAATGCAGTAACTCCCTGAATACCATAATTGAAATCGTAATTTATCGAAACCTTGTCTTTACTTCCCTTTTTGGTTACTATCAGCACAACGCCATTGGAAGCGCGCGAACCGTAAATAGCAGTTGAAGAAGCATCTTTAAGTACCGAAATACTTTGAATATCGGATGGATTTACATTCTGAATATCACCAATCATTCCATCGATTAATACCAACGGTGTATTGTCATTCAATGTATTAGTACCACGGATGTTGATTCCCGGACGATTGCCCGGTTGTGAGCTTGTCTGTTGAATGGTCAATCCCGGCGTTGTACCCTGTAAAGCTTCTACAATATTTACTACCGGTTTTCCTTCAAGTTCAGTCATCGAAACGGACGAAACAGCTCCTGTCAGGTTTACTTTCTTTTGTGTGCCGTAGCCTACCACTACAACTTCATCCATTAGTCTGGAGTCTTCATACAGAACAACATTCATTACTTGTCCGGTAATTTTCAGTTCTTTCTTTAGGTAACCGATATAGGAAAAAACTAAAACTCCCTTATTTCCGGAAACGGTAATCGAATAATTCCCATCAATATCGGAGATGGCACCCACACTAGTTCCTTTTAACAGAACATTTGCTCCTACAATCGGTTTACCACTTTCCTCAGTGATGATTCCGCTGATTCTCCCTGTTTGTCCAAAGACTTGTTGCACCCCTGAGAAGAGTAGCAACAACAGAAAAATTGAAATTTTCTTTGTCATGATTTAATTATTTTGTATTAGATTTTAAGATTAAGAGTCTGAAAAATCACTGCTGTATTACATTATTTGCATTATGAGATTGTATTTTTTACCGGAAGAATTAAGCCTTTAGTCTGATAAAGGCCTTGATTGTTGCACATTCTTTGCCTTCACTTTTACCAAATGGACGAATTGTATAAGTTCCAACCGCAGCCGGCACAATAAACGTTTCGGCATAATGCACAATAAAAGGTTTGAATTTATTCTCCGGACTTTCTACCATTGCTTCACGGCCCTCAATCAGATTCAGTACATTTACACTATCCCCGGTGTGGTGCAATACAGTTTTTGAAAACCAATGTCTGCGTGTTTCTATAAATTCATTTTTATGCAATCCCGTACGTTCCTCACGCCATCCATCACCGCTTGCAATTTCTTCAACCTGTCCCACTAAATTTTCAGCACAGTATTCGGTATCGCGATTCCAATCTATTACTTTTGAACCGTGTTCTATATTAATTGCACGGGGTTCACCGTCCATCCCGAGTCGTTCCCAATCGTATAATTTGAAAGTAAAAATATATGGCGTTGCACTGATTTCCAGCACCATGCTATTTGAACCCGAACAGTGAATGGTTCCATTGGGAATTAGAAAATGATCGTGTTTTTTTGCCGGAAATACGTTTACATATTTTTCTGCATCAAATGTTCCGCCGTTATCCTGGGCATGCTGCAAATCTGCTATCATGGCTGCCGGATCTACCCCGGTTTTTACGCCCAGATAAACGGTAGCATCCGGTTTCGTATCGAGCATATAATAGCTTTCATCCTGCGTGTAATTCATGCCAAACATATCGCGGATATATTGCGTAGTCGGGTGTACCTGCAAACTCAGATTGCCACCGCCCATGGTATCCAGAAAATCGAAACGAATGGGAAACTCTTTGCCGAAGCGCGATTCAACCGGTTCGCCAAGCAGTTCTTTACTTTTGTAAAAAACAAGATTAATACTTGGAATTTCAAATATCTCACCCGCAATTTCAAAGAGCAGGCTGTTTTCTTCCGGCACACCGTCGAACGCCCAGGCGAAGTTCGTTTTCGTTTTGTCAAGCCCGCAAACATCTTTCATCCACTGTCCGCCCCAGGGTCCCGGGTCGAAATAGGGAACCACACGAAATGGTGAATTGACAATTTCAGTCAAACCATCCAACATTGTTCCGGCTTTAATCATCTTTGGAGCACCTGCTTTATTTGTATCCAACCAGAAGTCAGCTTTTTCAAACAAATCTTGCTTCAACCGGTCACAAACCCGCCAGTCTACAAAAAATGCGCGTTTATATTGTATGCCAGGTGCTTCATCACTGTTGTTTATCCCAAGATTACAAACCTGATGATTTCGCTGGCGCAACTGGATCTCCCACCGCGCCATGTCTGCATAAATCAGACAATCATATTCCTGAGCAATCAAAGCAGCCGCATGGCCGTAAACAATAACCAATCCTTTCGAATTTTGGAGTTTCTCACGGAGTTTCTTTACTTTTTCGGGATCTAAAAACTCATTATAGGAAAGACGTGTCATGTAACCAAAAATGGCATCATCAGTCACATCGGGATAGGTTATCTCCTGAATTTTGTCGGCTGCGTAAAATGCGTCCGACGAATGAATAAAACTACTTGGGTTTAATTGGCTTAATCCGGCAATCAACTCAGCGTGATGAACACCCTGATAACATTCAACAACAATCACATAGCGATCTTTTGTTGATGCTTTGATTTCACCGTTTAATTTAATCCGTATAGCATCCCAACCGGAGCACAATTCACCTGCAATGGGGAAATACGGATTTTTGTTGTAATCTGACATATTGTTTGGTAATAATTTTTGGGGTTAACCTCTTGTTTCTAAAGCAAAATGCTTAGAAATTTACCTGAATACAATTAAAATTTTGTCCATTTAAATTGGATGCAACTAAATATGATGCAAAGATGATATTGTTTTAGGTGAAAAAGTTATAACTTTGTTGCGATTTACTTGTACTATCTTACGATTATATTTTTTTAATATTATGCCAAAGCAAAAAGAAGGTTTTAAAGGACAAAGACTTATAGCCATCAGCCCTGAAATAATACAAAACTGTCAGCACAATCCACTGAACAAAACACTTTATATTACGAAGATCGGATTTTTTCCGGCTGTAAAATACCATTACAATAATAAGGAAAACGGGGTGGATTATTATATTTTACTTTATTGTACTTCGGGTGAAGGTTGGTATAAAGTTGGAGAAAAGAGTTTTACCATCAGTGAGAATCAATTTGTAGTGTTACCACCGGATACACCATACAGCTTTGGGGCAAACAAAATAAATCCATGGACGATCTATTGGGTACATTTCAAAGGAGCATTGGCCGCCTCGTTTTTTAATCTGCCGGTTATTCCCCGCCAAATTTTACCAGAAGCCGATTCCCGCTTACAGGATCGCATTCAGCTGTTTGAAGAAATATATTCGAATCTTGAATTAAGCTATCACAGCGATCACTATATCTATGCTTCGATATGTCTGTTCCATTTTCTGGGTTCATTCAAATATGTGGAGCAGTTTCGCAGGATCCGGAATATTGATATTATTGAAAATGGATTTAGTGAAAGAGCCATTTACTATATGCGTGAAAATGTGGAGCATAACTTAACATTGGAGCATCTTGCCAAACACTTCAAACTTTCTCCTTCCCATTTTTCTGCCCGCTTTCAGCAAGAAACAAAACAATCGCCCATCAAGTATTTTATTTCGCTGAAGATAGAGAAGGCTTGTCAATACATAGAATTGTCAAACCTGAAGATTTCAGAGATATTTCCAAAGCTTGGATTTCAGGATGGAGCCTATTTTAGCAGAATGTTTACGAAAATCATGGGAATCTCACCTTCCAAATACAGAGAACGGGAAAGACACAGTTAAACAAGGCTGCAGATTATATTTGGAATATCATTTGAGAAAATAATTAGTAGAATGCCTTTAATAAAACCTTTAAAAAGTTTCCATCCTGTTTAATTTAAATTTGTAAAACTAGTTATTTCATTTCTATTATGCAGCAAATATAGTGCATTACAGAAACAAAATATTCTATCATTTTTTCTAATTGTCTTGATTCAGCTTGTTAAGCTCTGAAGTTACATAGAAATAGCAGGCAATGTGTAATGTTGTATCAATGGTATAAGCGCTTAGACCGCCCTGCTTTTTCAACTTAATTGCCTCCTACTTTAGTTGAATTGCCTCCTGCTTTAGCTGGAGGATAGAAAATTTAAATCTGAATATTGGCTTTATCCAAATGTAAATATATGACTATCATGTTCTAAATTATAATCAATTGGGCTAAAGCCGATCAACAGCATCCCTTTTTTCCTCCCCCCAGCTAAAGCTGGAGGCAATTCAAAAGCTGGAGTGAAAGAAAAAAGGAAGGTATTTTAATGTAGTTTTCTCATTTCAAATTATCAGTCAATACATAGCTGACGAAGCATTATTATATTAATTGATATTGTTCATTATTTGCAGAAAAAACAAAACGCCCAACTTATTCAGTTGAGCGTTTCGTTTTTCGTGTTTCGTGTTTCGCGTTCCGCGTTTCGAGTTAGTAAACTTACCTCGTACTACTTAGCTCTTTTGTCCAGGTTCTTGGTTCTTGGCTCTTGGTTCTTGGTTTTTCCTCCCAACTCAGAACTCAAAACTCAGAACTCAGAACTACCGACTAGAAACTACCGACTACCGATTTAAAACTCATATCCAGACTCTTTACCGAGTGCGTCAAAGCACCTACCGAGATAAAATCAACGCCACATTCGGCATATTGTTTCAAGGTATCGAAGGTAATGCCACCGGACGATTCTGTTTCGTATTTTCCGGCAATAATCTGAACGGCTTTGCGGGTATTTTCCGGGGTGAAATTATCGAGCATAATGCGGTCAACACCACCTACTGCCATCACCTGTGCCAGTTCGTCGAAGCTTCGGACTTCAATTTCAATTTTCAGGTCTTTTCCTTTTTCCTTCAGATACGCTTTGGCCCGTGAAATGGCTTTGTCGATACCACCTGCAAAATCAACATGATTATCTTTGAGCAAAATCATATCGTATAATCCGATGCGATGATTTACACCACCACCGATTTTCACCGCTTCTTTTTCGAGCAGACGAAGCCCCGGAGTTGTTTTCCGGGTATCGAGCACGCGGGTTTTAGTCCCTTCGAGTGCGTGTACATACTCCCGCGTACGGGTGGCCACGCCGCTCATACGCTGCAGAATGTTCAACATCAGGCGTTCGGTTTGCAGCAGCGATTGTATTTTTCCTTCGACTACGAAAGCAATATCACCAACTTTCACTTCGGCACCATCGTGGATAAAGACGGTCATCTTTAATTCAGGATCGAAAGCACGAAAAATTTCGCGGGCTACTTCAACGCCGGCCAGGACGCCATTTTCTTTGATTATTAACTGAGATTTTCCCATGGCCGAAGCCGGGATACATGAAAGTGTTGTGTGGTCGCCATCACCAATATCCTCGGCAAACCAGAGGGAAATAAGTTGTTCGAAATCGTTAGTCATTGGAAGGTTCTATTCTGAGTTGTTGAATTTCATTTTTACGCGTCAGGACATATACACGAAAGTTACCGGTAGCCGTTTTAAGCGTACCTATGGCAAAACTGGCTGTATCTTTGTTTCCCTTGTGCAATAATTGAAAATCACTGACACGGTTTTTGCGGAAAAAATCGGCAATAATACTTGTGGCCTGTTGTTTACTGAATACATCGTTTTGATTTCCAATGACCAGTTCTACATTGTCATTCAGGAAACCCGAAAGTTGACTTGCGTTGCCCTCATTAAGCGCGGAAATGATGGTTGCGGGCACTTCTGTTGATTGTGCATGCATCATCGGGATGGCACAAACCAGACAAAGGCTGAAGAAAAAGAGTTTAATTGTTTTCATATTTTATAAGTTTTCATGAAAAAACATTTTTCATACGAACTGTTTTCTCATTTAAAAATGCCATATTTGCATTCCGTTAAGAAAACATGCTGCAAATGTACATTAATTAATTTGTTACAGCGAGATGTTTTGACAGTTTTTTATGTATACAAATAACACGCCAAACAGGACAAAAAAGAATAAATAAATGAGAATAACGTTATTAACGGTTGGAAAAACAACAAATGCGCATCTGATTAAACTTCAGGAGGAGTACCAAAACCGCTTGAAATTTTATATTCCCTACGACTCCCTGGTTATTGCCGAATTAAAAAACACCAAAAATCTATCCATCACCGAACAACAGGAGAAAGAAGCTGACTTAATCCTTAAACAACTTGAAACAAACGATGAAGTCATATTGTTGGATGAAAAAGGAAAACAGTACACTTCCATGGGATTCTCTGAATTTATCTCAAAAAAAATGCTCGCGTCACATAAGCGCATGGTTTTTGTTGTAGGCGGACCGTATGGATTTTCACAAAGGGTGTACCAACGTGCAAACGGTATGGTTTCACTTTCCAGCATGACATTTTCACACCAAATGATCCGGTTGATATTCGTGGAACAACTCTATCGTGCCATGACCATCTTAAAAGGAGAACCGTATCATCATGAGTAGCGTTCCGGGTTCCGCGTTTCGGGTTTGAAAAGTTTGAAATGTTTGAAAAGTTTCGCGTTTCGTGTTTCGCGTTTCGCGTTTCGTGTTGGAGGTTTGAAGCGTTTGATATTTGAAAGGTTTGAAAGGTTACGAGTTCTGAGTTTCGGGTTTCGGGTTTGAGAAGTTCCGCATTCAGAAACCTCAAAGAGTACTAAGTACCTTTGAGAGTTTCTTTGTATTTCATTTTCAAATGGTAACGTAGTGGACATCCCGTTTTGGGCGGGATTGGAACATTTTCAAATCTTCAAATTCTTTCATTATTTCATTCTTTCATTTCTAACGTTTTGGTTCTTCTCTCTAAATTCGTGTAATTAGTTTTTAAATTCGTGTAATTAGTACTTAAATGAATAAAAAAACCAACCGCATACTTCTTTTCGCTTTGCTGTTAAGCATTGCTACGGGTTTGGTGTGCGATTATTTTTACAGCGCTTCGCCACAACATGCCATTCGGACCGATAATTTTCAGACACGGCTTTTCGAAAAAGAAAAACAGGCCGTAAAAACGATGGAAGAAATGCAAAAAATCATCTCGCATTCCTCCATCGATTCCCTGATAAATTATCGCTTTGCCAACAATGATATTTCTTACTATGTTTTTGATAAAGGCGAACTGGCTTTCTGGTCCGACAACAACCTCGACATAAGCAACTTTACACTCCCCGACTCTACCGACTGGCATTTCGTTCAACTTCCAAATGCACATTGTGTCAGTAGCCTGGTATCGTTCGGGTCCACAAAAGTACTGGCTTTGATTATTATTAAAAACAATTACCCCTACGAAAACGACGAGTTAGTCAACAGTTTTGCGCGGGGGTTTGAAATGAACAAACAAGTCAGGATTGTGAATGGGAATAAGACTGATAAACAGGCGGTTTTCTGTTCGCACGGTAATTATTTGTTTTCATTATCCGAACCTCAGGAAGCTGTTTTCAACGAGTCCTGGTCTGTAGCCGCACTGATTGCCTACGCGCTGGCATTCCTGTTTTTCTTCATCTTTTACGCGCGAACACCTTATCTGCTGAACAATAAAGAACTCAGTTTTAAAACATTTATCCTCTTATCGCTGGGTATCGGCATCATTACCGGGTTGCTCTTATTTTTCAATCTTCCGGCTTCGCTATTCTGGAATAAACTGTTCACCCCGTTTCAGTACGCTTCCAATCCGGTATTGGCCTCAATCAGTCATCTCACTGTAGCCACCGGATACTTTCTTTCAACTATCTATTTATTTTATTTTCACGTAAATACGGATGAACTCAAGACCTTCACCAGCCGCGTATTTATGCAAATCATGTTTGTCTTGTATTTCATACTGGTTTATTACCTGCTCAGCGGGCTTATTTATCATTCAAGCATTCAGTTAAGCATTCTTCGGTTCAACGATTTCTCGGGGATCTCGCTGTGGATACATTTTTTGATTTTGCTGTGGGGTATTGGTCTTATATTGTTGTTTTTCAAAACGCATGTCTGGTTCAGAACGCAAAGAATTTTAAAGCTGGCAATTTTCAGTGATTTGATGTTTTCGTTGACCTTATTTCTTATTTGCTACCTGGTATCACCCGGCGATGCGCTACGGATTAGCCTCTCGTTCACCGGACTCTGGATGGTATTGTATTTACCGTTTCTATTGCCAAAGTATAAAAATATCTATGGTTACTTAGCCTGCTGGATCCTTTTTTTTACGGCATTTCTGGTAATTAATTCGTTGAATATAAACAGTATTAAAAAGAACGACAAGTATAAAATCCTCGCACAGAATATCTATATCAATGGAAATACAGAGATCGACCGGATGACCGATATTCTGTTGGAAGAACTGGATGTACAGATAAAGAACGATCTTAAAATCAGCCGCCTGGTAACGTATACCGATTCACTTGCACTTACAAAAGAGTATTTAAACAAGACTTATTTGCGGGGTTTCTGGAACAAATACGATATCAGGCTTAACGCCGCTCCGGTGCAATCCCAATTGTACAAGGAATATATGCAATTCATAGAGAATGAAGGTTCTAAAATAAAGAAAACCCATTTCTACAGCGTTGCAGCCAACGAAAACAACATGTCGTATATCGGTGCTTTTCAGTCAAAATTTAGTGGTACCGACTCGGTTTTCTTTTTCATGGAGTTCTTCCCCCGGCGCAACTTCAGAAGCTATAGTTTCCCGAATTTGCTGATCGCCTCTTCCGCCAATATTCAAACCCAACTCAATATCGCCATCGCAAAATACGAGCGTAAAAAGCTGGTCTATTCCTCGGGATCGGTAGAGTACGCACCCAACAGCCGATGGATTCCGGCGAACAAATCTGACTTTTATTCCATTGAGAATAAAGGATTTGTTCATTATATTTATGCCCCGAATGACTACAGCTATATCGTTATCACCGAGCAACAGGCGCATGACCATACAGCTTACCTGCTCTACTTTATTTATACTTTTCTGGCATATTACGCACTGAGCAGTTTATTCGTCTGGATATTCTTCTTTGCCCGACGAAAAAGCAATTACCGGCTTGGTCTGACCGCAAAATTCCAGTATGCATTTATTTCGCTGTTGATTATAAGCTTTTTGTTGATCTTTTATGTCTCGGTAAATTTTATTCAGAAGAAATACCAGGACGAACAGCTTGCCAACCTCGAAAGCAAAAAAAGCTATATCCAAAAGGCTCTGCAGGACATGTATTACTGGAATCAGGACCTGAGCACGAAGAACACCCAGGCTTTGAATTTCGACCTCCAGGAGCTTTCGTACACCTATCATACCGACATACATGTGTACGACAACCGGGGCGTGCTGGTGGGCAGCTCACAACCGCTTATTTTCAGCAAAAGTCTTACCAGCAAACGGATAGCGCCAATACCCTATTTCACGCAAAACGCGAACATCAACCAGTACGAGCATATCGGGAAACTGGATTACCTGACCGGCTATACCGATTTCTTCAACGGCGATTACCTGCAGATCGGTTATATTGCCGTCCCACAATTTTTCAGTCAGGATGAAATTCAGAATGAAATTGAGAGTTTTCTGGCGGTGATTATCCACATCTACCTTACCATCATCGTGCTGGCCATATTGTTGAGTTTGTTTATCGGGAGACAACTTTCGGCCCCACTGATCATGCTCGAAAACAAATTAAAGGAAATGCGTCTGGGGCGCAGGAACGAGAAAATAGAATACAACCCGAATGACGAAATCGGGCAACTGGTGATACAATATAACCGCACGATAGACGAGCTGGAACAAAGCGCCAAACTCCTGGCCAAGTCCGAACGTGAATCGGCGTGGAAATCGATGGCCAGGCAGGTGGCGCACGAAATCAACAACCCGCTGACCCCCATGAAACTAAGCATTCAACAGCTTCAGCGGACCAAAAAGATGAATGACGGGCAATTCGACGATTATTTTGCAAAATCCACGGTGATGCTGATCGAACAGATTGACAACCTGTCGCGCATAGCAGGCACCTTTTCCGATTTTGCGCGCATGCCCGAAGCCAATTTCGAGCACGTGGATATTGCGGCGCGCCTGTATTCGGTGGTGCAGCTGTTTGTCAACAATTATGATCAGATTCAGATCGATTACCGGGGCTCCGAAAAGGAAGTGTACGTGTATGCCGATCCCGAGCAACTGGTACAGGTATTCAACAATTTGCTGAAGAATGCCATCCAGGCCATTCCAGGCAAACGCATGGGGAAGATATTGGTTAACCTGCAGCAGAACGCCACACAGGTCATTGTGGATATTACCGACAACGGCATGGGCATCGTTGACGAAGCACACGATAAGCTGTTTGCACCAAATTTCACCACCAAAACCACCGGCATGGGGCTTGGACTCGCCATCTCCAAAAACATCATCGAACTATCCGGCGGCACCATCACCTTTTCCACCCGACTCAATAAAGGAACTACCTTTACCGTCACTTTGCCGAAGGAAGACTAAGCGTTTCGTGTTTCGCGTTTCGCGTTTAAAGAGTTTGAAAAGTTTGAGGTTTGAAGAGTTTGAAGTTTGGTTAATTGGTTGATTGGTTAATTGGTTAATTGGGGTTTGAAAAGTTTGAAAGGTTTCGCGTTTCGGGTTTCGTGTTCGGCGCTCAGAGTCTTTTGTCTTGGTTCTTGGTTCTTGGTTCTTGATTCTTGATTCTTGGTTCTTGGTTCTGTATTTGAAAGGTTTCGCGTTCAGAAAACCTCAAAGCGTACGCAGTACCTCTGAGCGTTTCTTTATCAGACATTGAAGTATCCCGCAAACAGGATCTCCACCTTGCCTGTTGACAGGCAAGTGCGTTTGGGATTATCAATAAACCCGACGCAGTTATCAGTTATTTCAGCGCAGTTATCAATTTATTCAACGCAGTTATCTGTTATTTCAACGCAGTTATCAATTCATTCAACGCAGTTATCAGTTATTTCGGCGCAGTTATCAATTCACTCAACGCAGTTATCAGTTATTTCGGCGCAGTTATCAATTCATTCAGCGCAGTTATCAGTTATTTCGACGCAGTTATCAATTTATTCAACGCAGTTATCGATTTATTCGACTCAGTTGTAAATTAACGTGAGTTCGACATAAGTAAACTACACATTGTCAATTAGAATAAACTATTAGAATCCTGAAAGGATTCAATGTAAATAACCGCGGGTGAAACTTGTTTTCAGTCCAAGTTACACTTCGTTAAACTTGATCTACCCAGTGTGTGACATCTATCAGACTTGGACTAAAAAGGTTTCATTGTGCTACCAATTACCGATCAACAAAACACTACTGTTTACTGATTGTAAGATTGGGGGTGGTTTTCTTGTTTTTTTCTTCCCGGGAATAAATTCACGGGCAACAAAATCGGTCATACCTACGGTATTTGTCCGTGCATGTTGTCAATTTGTAAAAAAAAATATCAATGTAATGCTGCCAGTTGCGTAGGGACTTTCATTACCCGGCTCTTGTATCTTGTGGTTTTCTTTAATTATCTGACGAGAGCAGGAACGCAACTGAAGCAAGATTACCAGTGAAGCCATCAATTGCAGCCCAGCAATGTCGGCTTCCCTGGTTGTATTCATGAAGGCTTAACCTGAACTTATGTTTTGGCGGTGATAGTGAAGCCGTCACTGGCATGCTGACGCGCAGCTAGATAAATAATTCTATTATTTTTTAACAAAAGGAATGATTATATAAAAGTTAATGCGTATTTTTGACGGTTAAAAAAGTTAATTCAGGGTTTTTCTTCTTAAAAAGGAATCTTATTTAACCTGACAAAACGAAAAAATCATCACGTAGTTTAACGACTAACCAGTCTATGGATTTAAATATACACAAACCACGCATATATGCATGTATGCACATACAGGATTTAAAGTGTTTATAGGGTGATATTAGGCGTAATTAAAAAAAAAATCACATTTTATCTATCAAAAAAATCACAAAAATGGTACAAGTAAAGAAACCTGTTGAATTACCAGATTCTAAAGTTATAAATACACTTATTGAAAAAGCAAATTCAAAAACCGACTATGAATTTAACTATATTCATGAACTAGATCAAATTCGAAATAGAATATCAATTGAAGTATCCAGAATAAATCTATTATTCCCTGAATATACTCCACATGACGAAAAATATCATTTAAAAAGACTATTCTTTGTCGCTGACCAGATGTTGGGAGATGATGTCATTGAGAATATGAATGTTACTGAGTTGTTCTTACTTTCAGTTTCTTTATATGCGCATGACTGGGGTATGGCAATAAGTGAAGAAGAAAAAACACATATTTTATCTATTTCCGGAGATTCAATTGAAGGGATAAACCTTTTAGATGATGAAAAAGTCCGAATTAAAGAGTTTTGTAAAAGTAAAAATGTTGAAATAAAAGATATTGAAATATCAGATTGGCAAGAATATGTAAGGCTTACTCATGCATTTAGAAGCGGGAGGAGAATTAGGTCCTATTTCGAATCAATTAGCTCAGGAGTAGCCGAATATGCATCGCGAATTTGTGAAGGCCATTGGTTAGATTTTGATGTAATTGATGATTATACATCTTATCCAACAGATGCGTCAATACACTGTGATAACGTAAATGTCAAGGCATTGACTATTTATGTTAGAATGATAGACCTTTTAGATATGGGCGAAGATAGAACCCCATATATATTATGGAAATTTGTTGCACCTAGAAATAAATTTTCAAAATTAGAATGGGCAAAACATAGAGCACTCCAACCAGTTACATTTCCGCAATATCAACTTTCTAGATACATTCAGGTCGATGGTAGTACAGATGATCAAAATGTTTATATGAGCATAATGGATTTAAAAAGATATGTAGATAATCAGTTCAGACAATGCTGTGACATCCTAAATCGAATTAACCATAGTTATCATAAATTAAACATTTCACATATAGATTGGCGTATTGCTGCAAGAGGATTTGAACCAGTAACAATCCAATTCGAATTTGACAGAAATAGAATGTTTGATATACTTGGTGATGAAATTTATCAAGGGAATCCATATGTATTTATTCGAGAGCTATTACAAAATGCAATTGATGCAATTGAAATGCGAACGGAGATACTAGATAAAAAAGACTTAGCATTCAAACCCAAAATTCATATAGACATTACAGAAAGTGATTTGAATTATATCGTTCAGATAACTGACAATGGGATTGGGATGGACGAATATATAATTAGAAATTATTTAGCTGTTGCAGGTAAAAGTTATTACCGAAGTGTTGATTTTCAAAAAGAATGTTTAAAAATGGATCCAATTTCTAGATTTGGAATTGGCGTTTTAAGTTGTTTTATGGTTTCAGATTATATTGAAATAGACACCTATAAAGATCCTAATACAACACAGAAACAAGAACATTTAAAAATATCAATTCCATCTAAAGAAAATTACTTTAAAATAAAGAAAAATACTGAGACTCTTGATATTGGAACTACTTTCAGAGTTTTCGTTATTAAAAATAAGCTTCCTAAAAATAAAGAAACAGGAAATCAAATTGATTTTAACATTACTGAATATATCAAAAGATCAGCAGGGTTTGTAAAGTATTCTATTACAGTTAAAGAGAATGGAATAGAATCATTGATTATTAACCCGAATAAAGATTCATCAAAACATCCAAATGTATATGCGATAGATTATCATTTTCCATTTAATAAAGCAATACTTCCTCAAAATATTGAAGCAACAAAAGAGTATTTTATAGAAAAAACATTTCATTTAAAGACCGATTTAAAATTAAAAGATTTTGATGGGTGCATAACGTACTTATTACCAAAATCTGAACAAATTGACATTGCAAACGATGGTCATTCATGGCCAATTAGTGAAATCAAAATAATCGATTATTTTGATGAAATGACTGAAAATAAAAAAATTAAATGGCAAGATGATTGGGTTTCATTCAGTAGATCTTCATATAGTAAAGACAAAACAACAATTCCTGAAAGGTGTTATAGTGTTTTCATGGATGGGATATTACTTCAAGATATTACTCCACCAGAAATTAATATAAATAAAAACACGTCTCGAAATTCAGATATTTATTATAGTAGTTCTTTGGTTGATTCATTTGTAAATCCACAACTATTAGTAAACATTCCCAAACCTATCGGAATGAAAATTGATTTGGCAAGAACTAATATTGAGACAGATATAAAATGGGATTATTTTATTTGGAAAGCATTTTTTGAGCATTTAAAATGTACTACCATTAAAGAAATTGAATCCAAAAATTCTACAGACAGACTTTTGTCATTGGCTAAATTAATTACATTTTATAAATTATCTGATAGAAATATTATTGAAAACTTAATAGATACTTCAAAATTTCCACTTCCCTTTATTTCGAATAGTGGAACACTTACTTTTCACGAGTTTGGCAAATCAGAATTTGATACCTTGAGAATTGCTCCTGTTGAATTCAGCAGAGAGTTTTATAAACTTGTAGAATCTAATTATTTAAAATATAAAGAATATTCTGGAGTTTTGAATACTTGGAGAGGTTTTGAAACTATTGTAAATCTCAAAGATGTACGATATGTTGAGAAATCACCAGCTTCATTATCAAATATGAGCAATCTAATAAGATCATTTATAAATAAACATTATTATCTATCTAAAATCGAGTTTATTACATCACCTTTAGGTGTTAAGTTTCCATTGGCACAAGAAATCTTAAAAATTAGATCAAATACACAAAACCAAGAGATTCCGAAAAAAGAAGTTATTAGATTTGGAAATTTGGAAGAAATCGACGACTATGAATGTACTAAATTGAACATCCTACTAAAAGACAAGTTTTCCAGTTTTCCAACATTAGTCAAATTTTCAGAGCCTTATGATTCAAAAATGTTTTATTCTTTTAAATATATCAATCTTAGTCATGCACTCACGAAAGATTTTATAAATATTTGCTTATCATTAATTATAGCTAAAGATGGGAAAACGTTATCTAAAGAAATAACAGGTAAATTATTTGACATGATAAATGACCTATCTTTTATAAAATCTTATTATTCTGAAAATAAGAGAATCAAAATGTTAGACCTAAATTTAGAACTAGATTTAATATTTTCGGAGGCTTCAAAACATAATGCAATTATATGTGATTCGAATCTTAAATCTGATATTACGGTTAATGATTTCGTAGAAAATTCAATAACGTTTGAAAAAAGCACAAATACATTCTATTCATTTTTCGAGCCTAACAGTTACTTATATGGTAAAAAGGTATGGGGGAAACCTATAAAATAACAATATTTCACTGACAACCAAAGAAATAAAATACGCCTAATACATAGGACTTCGTTCGGACGGAACGACCCAGCATGAAGTCTCAGTTGCACTACATCCCTGCACTACTGTTGGAAAGTGCGAGTAAAAAAAATGGTTGTAACCTTTAGTGTTTATCGGGAGTTTTTCAAAGGTTTCCCAGTCTCTGGGGATATATTCACACCTGATTAAATGAGCAAAGGGTTCTGACTGGTCGTTGGGATTTGTAATCACAATTTTATATTTTATAAAGATTTTTAATCCGGGAAAAATGAAATCCGCTTTATATCCGGAATTGAACCTGGATTAAAAATACATAGAACTGGGATTAAAATTACTCCCTTCAGTCGTGACCGCGGTTCACAGTGACCATAAGCAACATTTGTAAATTTAAAATGCATAACACTGAGGACAGAGGACGAATGGGATTAACAGAATTCGGGAAGGTAAATATATTCTGCTAAAGGAGAAATATAGACAATTGATTATATTGGAGATGTATTAGCAATTGCCTTTTATTTGTGTTATGGGGCATTTTAGAAAAAAAATCATTCGGACAAAAAAGCACAACTCAAAAAGAATATTATATGAAAACAAATAAGAAGTTACTAATTCAAACATTAATTTATTTGAAGGACGGAGACAAATCTCTCGAAGAAGCCCTTGATTTAGCTAAAAAAGAAACTCAATTACCTCTCTTAGACGAAATAGATGTAATTAGATATACCCTTGTACGTCTAAAACTGCTAAAACACAACCTCAGAGTTGGGTATTATGTAGAAAATAGACAAGGAATCGTGACTTTTTCACCAAACTTTACACTTCAAGTTGCATTTATAAAAGACTACTTGACCGAAGAAAGTATAGAAATGATAAATACTGGAGTAATATCAAACTTTGAGTTTGACACGAGAGATAGAAAGAAGATATTCCTTTATGTTGGTCACTCAAATTGGGGTAAATCTTTTGTTCTTAAACAAATAACTGATAATAATGCTCGGAAGAAAATAAAGATTCTTTTTGACAAAATCTTTCGTGTAAGAAAAATGTCAAATGACGACGATGAGGAGAAATTATTAGAGTTTGTAAAAAGAATAGAAAAGTCTAGTTATAGATATTATCTTATTGCCTTCTGTCCTCGACAAAACAAAAGTAACAGAACAAAAGAAATATTATCTATATTGGCTAAATCCTGCGATTTATTTTTCTTCATACAGAAAAATCAGTTTGGGTCAACCAACATTATAAAAGAGGAAGAGATTGAAAGCTTGAATGAATTTGGAATAGTTAATGTGTTGGACGAAAATATGGAATACCCACAAAGAGCTGAAAAATTCCTCAACTTTATAAAAAGGTGGTTGGAAATAGAATAGAAAGACAAACTCAGTAATGAAAAAAATATTAATAATAGTTACGATAGCAATCTTAGTGACTGGCTTTTTAGGAATCGGATTACTATTATATGTGAACAAATTCTTTGTTGATTTTAAATCTCAGACGTTTAACGAAGTGATTACCCCAATTGCAACAATTTTTGCCGCAATTATCTATTTATATACTCTATTTGAGATTAGAAGACAAAGTAAGATTACGAATAATAATTTTCAATTTGGTTTTTTCAAAGAGAAAATTGAGAAAGAAAAACTGAAGTTAGCAAATTGGAAGTTGAGAATACAGCCAATAGGTATACTAAAAGAATTTGTTGAATTAATTATTGAGTCTAATGGGCTGAAATATTATCGGTTGTACAATGCTATATACTTCAAAATTATAGAATCTAAAGAATATCAATCTGATTTGGAAAATCTAGTCGTTATATCTGAATCAGAGAATAAAGAGTATGTTAGATTAATTCATACATTATTCAGTATTAACTTTGAGATTTATTTGAACAACTGCAACATAGAACAACTTTTAAAGGAAATAAATGAAAGCGATATATCTGATTTTCAAAAAAAATCACTAAATGAATTAATTATCATTGAGATACTTAATGACTACATGATGATATTTCAAAACTATAATGCCTTATCCAAGACAGGAATAAAAATTCAAGATAAATGGATTAATATTTCAAATAACGAGATACTGTATAGACCTGACATAGTAATACCAGACTCTATTGTTGACGAAGATTTAGAACTTTGTTCAACCTTGAAAGAAGCTCATTTTGACAGATTGAGTAATTATATTTTTGAGAAAAAACTGTGGAAATGAAAAATAAAAAACGACCCCATAATACACGCCTATTAAACAAGGGCGGCGGAATCGCAATTAGCTGGTTTTGCTCCTGACGGCAGCAGGCAAGCCCGCTGTCACTTTGTAGAAATGTGACAGTGAAGCTCCCATCTCGCCGAAGGCGAGACCAATGTTTATAGGCTCGGGAGTTTTGGGCAACAGCAAAAAAAAGAAAAAGAGCGAGTTTGCAGATGTGAATTAAGCAGGAAATATTAAAGACCAATATTAAATGAATTATAAAATGAGAAAATTATTTATCTTATCTTTCTTTTCTTTATTAACACTGTCTGTATGCCCGCAAACAATGAAAAGTGATAGTTCTATGTTTAATCTTGACTTTGAAAGAACCAAAAATAAATTTCCGAATGGTTGGGATAATTTCGGAACTTCAAATTATCTGATTTATTCTGATTCAATTGCAGTAAATCAGGGTAAGTATTCCGTGGTAATTGAATTTAACGAAAAAGATACTGCCAAATTTAAGGCATTAAGCTTTACACTTCCAAGTAATTATGATGGAAAACAAATAACACTCTCAGGTTATATAAAAACTGAAAATGTAACAGATGGTTTTGCAGGTTTATGGATGAGAATAGATCCTATGATCGCATTCGATAACATGCAAAAAAGAGGAATTAAAGGTACAACAGACTGGACAAAATATGAAGTTACGCTTGCAATGAATCCGGCTAAGACAAAACAAATTGTAGTTGGTGGCTTACTAGCGGGTAAAGGAAAAATATGGTTAGATAATTTTCACATTACAATTGACGGAAAAGAGATTTACGACATGAAACCTTATGAAAATTCTATGTTACCTGCAGAAAAAGATGATGAATTTTATTATGGTTCAAGAATTCAATTTCCATTGGTAAATGATCGCTTAACTGACAATCTGGAATTATTGGGTAAAGTATGGGGATTCCTTAAGTATTATCATCCAGCTGTTGCAGCAGGAAATTATAACTGGGACTATGAGTTGTTTCGCATACTGCCAGCCTATTTAAAAACTACGAATACCAGACAACGTGATGAGCTATTAGTGGGATGGATAGATAAATATGGAAAAGTGCCTACTTGTAGTACTTGTAAAGATACTAGCTCAGATGTTTTTATGAAACCCGATTTATCGTGGATTGTAAAAAGCAAAATAAGCAATTCGCTGAAAGATAAAATAAATGAAATATACCAAAACAGAAATCAGGGAAAGCATTTTTATATAAGCATGGCACCATGGGTTAACAACCCAGTTTTTACACATGAAGAAGCTTATTCATATATGCCTTATCCCGATGCAGGTTTCAGATTATTATCCCTTTACAGATTCTGGAATATGATTCAGTATTTTGACCCAAATAAAAATATAACCAATAAAAACTGGACTAAAGTACTCAAAGATTATATTCCACTGTTTATCGGGACAAAAGATAAATTGGAATATGAACTAGCTGCACTTCGTATTATTGGCGAGGTAAATGATACCCATGCCAATTTATGGGGAGGCGGAAGTAAAATAGCTGAATTGAGGGGAGATATGTATTCGCCTTTCCGGGTACAGTTTGTAGAAGGCAAACTGGTTGTGACAGATTATTATAATCCTGAATATGTTGGTATTGCCCAATTGAAGATTGGTGATATAATTACCAATATCAATCATAAGCCTGTAGAATCAATAATCGACAGCCTGAGACCCTATTATCCGGCTTCCAACCAGGCGGCAAGATTAAGAGATATTGCAGGCGACCTGTTGCGATCAAACAAGGATAGCATTTTAATAACCTATTTGTCTTCCGGACAGAAAAAACAAAAGTCGTTGCTTCTTTACAATAAAAGCAATTTGAAAATGTACGGGTGGAATAAAATAAATAAAGAAGAAAAATGCTATAAACTGTTAGATGGAAATATAGGCTATATAACATTAGCTACCATTAAGGCCGAAGATATATCTACCATTAAGGAATCGTTTAAAAGTACAACGGGAATTATTATTGACATACGAAACTATCCATCCACTTTTGTACCTTTTTCATTAGGTTCCTATTTTGTGACAGATACAGTCCCGTTCGTGAAATTCACAGAAGGAAGCGTAGATAATCCCGGAAGATTTACGTTCAGATCGGGTGCAAAGATTCCGAAAGGGGTTGAAACGTATAACGGGAAGTTGGTTGTACTTGTAAATGAGTTTACCCAAAGTCAGGCAGAATATACTACAATGGCATTCCGGGCAGGCAGAAACACAACAATTGTTGGCAGCACAACTGCAGGTGCTGATGGTAACGTTTCACCGATCACTTTACCCGGAGGATTAAGTACCTACATTTCCGGAATTGGTGTTTTTTATCCAAATGGAACTCCCACTCAAAGAGTCGGTATTATCCCCGATGTAAAAATTGAACCCACAATAAATGGAATAAAAAATGGAAAAGACGAGTTGCTTGAAAAAGGAATCGAAATAATAAATAACTGTACAACAATCCACTAATTAGGTTTAGGAACGGACGAAAAATACAAACAAAACACAACCAAGATACTAGCACATAACACACGCTCTATGAAACAATGACGGCGGAAGCGCAATCAGTTGGTTTTACTCCTGCCTGCCGCAGGCAAGCCCACTGTCAGTTTGTAGAAGTGTGACAGCGAAGCTTCCGTCTCGTCGAAGGCGAGACCAATGATCATAGGCTCGGTCGTTAGGCGGCATAGTAGAAAAAATAAAGAAACATACTTGCGAAATGAAAAATTTTGACGAATTATCAACTCATAGACTTAACTTTGTGAATAGAGCCTGACAATTTTATCAAACATTATCTTTTTTACTAAAATTAAGTTTATCAACAGATTATCATATCGTGTGACACAATTAAATTCACAAATAAATAAAGAACTTTATGAATGCTATTAAACTGGGTTTATCGACCGGAAAAGTAATTATCATTTTTGTACTGGTGCTTTTCACATCATGCATATATGAACCTTTCGATATATATGAAAACCCTGTAAACCCCAATCCAACTGCACCTCAGATAACTAATCTTGAATTAAATGTCAATGCCGACACGTTGTGGGTATATGGGAATCAAAAGCTGAAATATCATTTTAAGAGTTCAAATGAAAATCAAGCCATACTTGGATTAAAAATATATATCGATGGAGTAATGTGTGACTCCGTAATGTCCGACAATGGTGAGTTTAATATCTTACAGTCGGCATTAAGTGAAGGTGTACATAAAATGAATATCTTATTGTATACAAAATCAGGAACCGGAAGCATTGCCGACAAGTTAAACGGAGAGGCAATGTTACTAAGCAAAGAATGGGTGGTGATGGCAGACTATTCTAAAAAGGATGTAACCTACACTATTGAAAATGGTTTTCTGAAATTACATTGGGAGAGGTATAAAAATATTGATCTGAAATACTACAGAATTCAATATTCTGGTACAACTAAAGATGATTACTTTGTCGATTCATTATATTATGGAGCTCAAAGAACATTTAATATAACCGTTGAAAAAACGAATGGAGATATTATAAGCTGGGGTTCTTTGGTTATGGCTGAAAACATTGCTAAACCTGAGTTAAAAATATCCGACTCCAATACCTATTATTTCACCTGGCATAAAAGTCCATATTATAATTCCATAAAATACAGATATGATTTTCATAATACAGATGATGGAAGTCCGGCGTATGGAGATTATGGATATAAAAAAGGGAATGACACAGTATATATCGGCAAATTACATTTTAGCGAACGTTTTTATATTACGCTAACTACTGTTCCCAAAAATCTCACGGAACAAACAAATGATTATATGATTTACCCGAGTGGCTACTTATCGCAATATGCGGGCGAGCCAGCTAATATACGAGATAATACTTTATATACTTCTGCTGATACCTTAACTGCATTTTATACGAAGAATGTTTATAAGTATTTTGTAAGTGGAGAAACAGTTTATGATGAACCGATTATTCAGGGTAGTTCGTTTGGAACAGGCCATTTGCAGATTTCAGCACGAGGCAAGTTTTTGCTTGGAAAATACTATGACTCAAGTGGCTCAGGAATGAGGTACTTTGCTAAAAACTTAAGTTCAGGTAAAGTTTCACAAGTGAATTTTGTTGATCCAAATTATAACACAGTTGATTATAGATATGATATGAACATATCAGATAATGGTGTTGGAATTTTTAAATTATCCACCAGAGTGTTCCTTTATGACTTTATAAACAATATTGAAATAGCATCCCATACATTTGCTTCAGCAACGGACAATGGTGCTTCTTTTAAAATAAGCCCTGATGGAAAACATTACATTGCTTTAATTAGTTCACAGCCCATGTTACTTGATGTATATAAGATTAATGGGGCAAGTCTTGAAAAAATGTATAGCCTTGAAAGTGGAACTACAAAATATCAATTCAATCCTATCGACCCGAATATGATAACTGCCATTAAAGATAAAACACTGTCTGTGATTCAATGCGAACCTTATGCTTTACTTAGAAAGATTGAATTTGCAAGCAATGAAGTATTTATGAATATTGATTATTTCAACAATGAAGTACTTTCAATAAATGCCAATCAGTTTATAATTAGAAGTTTAAACAGCGGTAATGAGATAAAAAGAATTTCTAAGGGAACTCAGCAATATTATCTGTATGAGAATTTTATCCTTCACAATCACCACATCATAAAAAACAACGTGATGCTTAAAACCCTGTAATATGAATCGTAGATATTTAATTATATTTTTTTTATTTATAGTACTGTCGAATAGTCTTACTGCTCAAAAAACGTATGTTGGTTTTGATACCGGTTATGGAACTTATGCAATGACAGATATCAAACACGTTCTTGAAAATTCAATGAACACGATTGTATTTCAACCTCATAGAGTTAGTAATTTTCCGGGATATTTATTTTTCAGACCTTATATAGAAATTGAGTATCAATATTTGAATTTAGGAATTGCCTATACACTTATGTCAACAGGTGCACGCTATTCGATTCATGATTATAGTGGTGAATACAAGTTTGATGCACAAATAGTAGGGCATGCAGCCGGGGCATTTGTTGAGTTACCACTATATTCAATTCAACGATTTAGATTTTTAATTGCTGCCGAAGCCGGAATAATCTCCAATAAATTGAAATTCGATGAAAGCATTAAAATTACAGATATTTACAACCAACAAAACGATTATAATCTTAGTTCAATTAATATTTTCGTAAAGCCCTGTTTAAAGGTAGAATATGAAATTTGGAAAAGTTTAAGTGCCAATTTTTTACTTGGATATCACAAAGATATTATCGCAAATAAAATGCATTTAGAAGGGGATATTTCGAGGGTATCTGATATTGTTGCTGATTGGGATGGGTATCGAATAAGTGTTGGAATATCCTATAGATTTGATTAAAAAAATAAGTTTAGCTAATTCATCTCTTTATTTTGCAGTTTGACAGAGAAATTAAAAAAAAACTAAAGCACAGTGTGAGTAACTAATCAAACATTGATGAAAATACTTATAAACATTAAACTACGACCGACTAATACATAGGACTTCGTGCGGTCGGTAGGACCCGGCATAAAGTCTGCCGCAGGTAGGTCCAGGTTACACTTCGTTAAACCTGAACTATCCAGTGTGTTACATCTCTCAGACCTGGACTAAAAAGGTAAATGATACAATATGATAATATTTGATTTCTTTTTCTTTACGATTTACCACTTTTTAAATAAGAAATTTGGGCGTGGCAAAGAGGATGCTAAGCATAGCGCTCTCAGCATTTTAGTCGTTTATATTCCACTCACTATTGATCTAATGGCTTGTGTTATTGGACTGATTATTGATAATAATATAAGTCGCTGGTTTCTTGATAATGATTTTAGTGTTTTTATTTTTAATGCAATAATATCTTATATTATATTTAGAAGACGCTATTATAGATTATATGATGTGGAGGATATTGAGCTAAAAATTTTGAATTTACAAGAAAATAAAAGTTTATTACTCAAATACATTACATATTCTATTTTGATTTTGGTACCTGTATTAAGCTTTGTATTATATAGGTTGTATCAGTTCTGATAGGTATTGTTCCTTGTCTTAGCGGATCTATTTATTAACTGAGTGGTGGGTGGGATAAAGATTGTCTGAACCTGGATGAATAAGATAAATAGGACGGTAGTATTTTTGTAGATCTATTGTACTGCCAGATATATCCAAACCTGATTAATTGCACAATAGGTGAGGATTGGTGGGTGGGATGTGTCATCCAACCCTTTGTATTATAAGGACCTGCCTGCGGTAGGTAGGTTTGCAATCCACTATTTTTAGACATTAAAATACTTTTACTATATTTGTCAGGTTAAATTCATTCAAGTGGAAATATAAAATCAGAATAATATTACTCACTTCGGTCGTGAGTGTTGGTTACCGGTGACAAGTTGCAATTCAATATTTTTAAAGAGCAAATCCGGGAAGTTTGGGGAACAAATAATCGTTTGAATTTATGAACTGATATTCACTGGTTTTGTTTTATAAATGAATTTCAGCGTATTTTGCTTTTCTTTGAAAAATAAATTTCTTTGTTTTAAAAAAACAAATAAGATGTACCAATATCAAGAAAAAAATCTAATTCTATTATGGCACGACAATTATATATTCAGCAAGCAATTTATATTTCTGACCTCTCGGTGGAACTTAAATTTAACGATGGAACTGTGCGAAAAGTAGACTTTGGCGCTTTTCTACATAAGCATCCACATCCTCAATATAATAAATACCTTAAACTGTCAAATTTTAAAAAATTCTATATAGACCATGGTAACATTGTTTGGGGTAAAAACTGGGATTTAATTTTCCCTATAGAGCAACTCTACTCCGGAGATTTTTCATAGTTAGTCTCCGGTTTGAAAGTCCCCTTTTCGACCAAGATTGCACACTCTGGATAGTTTTGAACGAACTGGAGACTTGGATTGAAAATCAGATCATTTCCGAAATCGGTATGTGCCACTTGCAACTGGATAGTAATAAAAGTTGATTATGTTGACTTACTACATCCCCGTCCCACTGAATATATTCAACCCTGATTAAATAAGGAATAATACCAAATAATTTTGAAGCGTGTATGACAGCACTTGACAATTTGTTATCAGGTGAAGATAAAGAAAATCGAAGGAAAAAAGAAACACAAAATGAAAAAGCAAGAAGCAATAAGAAACGCTAAAACCTTTGACGAAATATTAGACATCCAATACGGAAAAATTGGAGTTAAGAGTCGTGATGCGTTCGAAGAAAAAGCACAGTACTTTGTTATAAGCGAAACACTTAAAGATGCCCGTCACGAAGCAAATTTAACACAATAACAACTTGCAAGGCTCTCACCCAATTTTATTAAGCTCCGCTCTCTGGAATTTTGAGCTTAACTTCATGATCTCCGGATTTTGCTCAATATATTTCATGGTGGCATCGTACCCGTGTTGATAAATGGCCTGATACGCTTCGAAGTTGAACTCGTGGAATTCTTCGATGGCCTTTGGTTCGATAATAAACCGGCATAGTGCGCGTCCTTCCGTGGAATTCTGATGTTGCACAGCGCGGAACGAAAAGGCAAGTGTATCGGTAGGTTTGTTTAGTTTTGAAGGCACCACATGCGGTATCACATCCACGCCGATGATGGTCTTGCAAAATGGGGCGATTCCCTGCGCGGGCATATTGTTGAGCAAGCCGCCATCGACATAATAGACCTCTTCTTCCTTGATGGTTTCAAAAACGCCGGGGATACTCGCCGAAGCAGCCACCCATTTATCCAGTTCGTTGCCCGATTCCACGATTTCCCATTCCGCCTTATTCAAATTGACTACACAAATACTTAATTTCTTCTGCAACAGCTCAAAACTGTTGTGAGGTATCAGTTCATGTAACAGCGCACGTAACATACTGTGATTCGACAAACCGGTTTTAAAGAAAGCAGGCCGAAAGGTCATTAACTTGCTGATTTTATATAACTTGTCTTCCTTAATCAATTCCAACATTTCGGCAGGCGAATATCCGGCAGCGTAAAAGGTACCGATAATAGCGCCCATGCTCGAACCTGCAATATACTGAGGAACAATGCCATGTTCTTCCAGAGCCTGTATAACGCCAATGTGGGCAAACCCCAAAGCAGCACCTCCGCTCAGACAAAGTCCAATAGCATTGTGGGTTTCGGAAACGGGAAATACTTTTTTAAACATTCGTTTTTTCAAGCTTTTGATTAGGGTTTGAATGAGTCTGATGGGGTTGTGCATTTGTTAATTGAACAAAAACTTTTGAGACAATACCTGTTAGTAAGGATAATATTATTTATTTTTGTGAGATAATCATTGATTTAAGTTATCGTAGAAATTCAATGAAATATTTATTAATCTACAGAAGCTTACATATCAGCGTTCCGGTAATTATTAATTATTAATTTTTAATTATTAATTATCATCTTACATCACCTCACAAAGATATAAAAATATCTCTGTTCATCTGCTTAAAACTATATAAAATGAAACGTTTAGGTCTTTTTCTTGTTTTAATGTTCAGTATTCAATTTTCGTTCGCCAATCTGCTCTACGATATTACCGATGGTAAATTCAAAGTGCAAACCATCGAAATGCCACGATCGATGATAAATGGTGAGAACTACACCCTGATGGTAAACAATAAAGCCGTGGTAAGGTACAATTACAAAACCGGTGCGACTGTTGACACGATTTTCAGTGTTTACAAACTAAAAAACTCACCGATAAAAAGCATTTCGAGTTATGAATTCAGCCCGAACGAAGCTAAATTACTGGTATATACCAATGTAAAAAATCGTTACCGGAGAACTTTTACAGCAGAATATTACGTGTACGATATTAAACGGAATGAACTCGGAGTACTTTCGGAAAACGGAGCGCAGGAAGTACCGCTTTTTTCGCCCGATAGCCGTTACATTGCTTTTGCCCGCGAGAATAATCTGTTCCTGAAAAAACTGGATTTCAATACCGAAACAGCAATCACCAAAGATGGATTGGCGGGTAATATTATTAACGGGACGCCCGATTGGGTTTACGAAGAAGAATTTGAGAAAACCCGTTATTTCGAGTGGAGCCCCGACAGTAAAATGCTGGCTTTCGTCCGCTTCGATGAATCGAAGGTGCCTCAATTCTCTTATATTCAATATATAGACAAATCCTTAGCGAAAGACGAATTGACTTTGTATCCTTCAATTATTCAGTTCAAATACCCCAAAGCCGGCCAGAACAACTCCATTGTAAGTGTTTGTGTGTATGATGAGCAATTCAAAAATATTAAAACCGTAAAGCTGCCGGATACGGACCAGGACTTCTATATTCCCCGGATCAAGTGGACAAATTCCGTGGATCAGCTGGCTATTTTTAAGCTGAACCGGAATCAAAACCGGTTGGATATGCTACTGGCCAATCCCAAGTCTATGCTGTCGAAACTTATTCTTCGGCAAGACGATAAATATTATGTTGATTATGAAGATATTGATTATCTCCATTTTTCATCCGACAACCTGTCATTTATTGGCGTCAGTGAAAAAGATGGCTACCGGCACGTGTATCAGTATGGAATTAATGGAATCGTCGGGAAACAACTGACCAAAGGAAACTGGGATGTTACCGATGTTTACGGATATGATGAGACTAAAAAGGTACTGTATTATCAGTCGGCAGAAATCTCACCCCTGCAGCGCGATGTATTTTCAGTGGATGCCAAAGGAAAAAAGACAAAACTCACCGATGGTAAAGGCACACACAATGGTACTTTTAACGCCAATTTTTCGTACTTTGTTGATAATGCTTCGAGCCTCGAAACACCCAACAGTTTTACTCTTCGCAGCAACAATGGTTCCGCGGTACGTATGTTGGAAAATAACACAGCCGTAGCCACTGCATTTAAGGCGTTAAACCTACCGAAAAAGGAGTTCTTCACTTTTACCACTTCGGAAAATGTAAAATTAAACGGTTGGATCCTGAAACCAGCCAACTTTGATGCAACGAAGAAATACCCGGTTTTGATGGTTCAATACAGCGGACCCGATTCTCAGGAAGTGCTCGACAAATGGAACATTGGATGGGAGTATTATTTATCAACTCAAAATTACGTGGTCGCCAGCATCGATGGACGCGGAACGGGCGCACGCGGAGCCGAATTCAGGAAATGCACCTATCAACAGCTTGGCGTTTTGGAAACCAAAGACCAGGTTGAAGCAGCCAAATATCTTGGAAATCAAAGTTATATCGACAAAGCCCGCATTGGCATCTGGGGCTGGAGTTATGGAGGTACCATGACGCTTATGTGTATGAGTACGGGCGATCAGGCATTCAAAGCCGGCATCGCGGTAGCTCCGGTTACCGATTACCGTTTTTACGACACCGCCTATGCCGAGCGTTTTATGCGCCGCCCACAGGAAAATTTCAAGGGTTATGACCTATCGTCAGCATTGTTGAAAGCCGATAAACTAGAGGGAAATTTGCTTATTGTTCACGGAACAGCCGATGATAATGTACACGCTCAGAACACCATGCTCTATATCGACAAATTGGTTGCAGCCGATAAACAATTCGAAATGCAACTGTATACCGATAAAAATCACAGCATCCTCGGCAAACAAACCCGTCGTCACCTGTACACCCGCATGAGTGATTTTATAATTAAAAATTTGTAGTCAGGTTGGCAGAAAAAAGACTATTTTATAAAAAGCACTTAATTATATGTTGTATAACAGTTTTTCAACTAAATTTATAATTAAGATCGACCTTAATACAGCAGTAAATTTACGTAACTTTGTGGTTCAAAATTACGCACTAAAAAAAATACAAATACAATTTATTAATTAATTAAACTAATCTTTATGAACACAGAAAAGAAAAACTACTCATTGCCGATAGCAATGATGTTTGCATTATTTTTTATGATCGCCTTTGTTACCGGGTTACCTAGCCCTATGGGCGTTATTGTTGCAAAACAATTCGGAGCATCAAATTTCGAATCACAATTAGGATTCTTAGGAAACTTTTTAGCCTATGCATTTATGGGTATTCCTGCAGGGATCATGCTTAAAAAATGGGGATACAAAGTAACGGCCTTAGCTGCTATTGCTGTAGGTTTTATGGGAGTTTCAGTACAATTTTTTTCCGGACAGGTAGGTCTGTTTTCTGTTTATTTAGTAGGTACATTTATTTCAGGTTTCTCTATGTGTATGCTGAATACAGTAGTGAATCCGATGCTTAATACGCTTGGTGGCGGTGGTAACTCCGGAAATAAATTATTACAATTCGGTGGATCAATCAATTCAATCGGTGCAACAATCACTCCGATGCTGGTCGGCTGGTTAATGGGAGCAGCAGCCGGACGAACAATCGAAAAAGCAAATCCGGCTCTTTTTATTGCATTAGGAATATTTGCGTTGGCATTTGTAGTATTATCGTTCGTAAAAATACCCGAACCACACAAAGAAACAGCTGCTGAAAGAAAAGTAAAACATAGTCATAGTCCACTATCTTTTCGTCACTTTATTTTTGGTGCTATCGCTATATTTATTTATGTAGGAATCGAAATTGGAATTCCAAGTACAGCAAATCTGTTTATGACTGCTCAAACTTCCGCATTAAATCCAGGTTTAGGAATTGATGCAACAATTGCAGGTAGCATTGTTGGAATTTATTGGTTATTAATGTTAGTTGGTCGTTTTACCGGTGGAGCTATTGGTTCAAAAGTTTCAAGTAAAACAATGTTGATTGTTGTATCATCTGTTGGCTTATTTTTAATCCTGCTGGCTATTTTAACTCCTGTTACAGCAACTATAACAATCCCATTTTTGTCAACACAAGTACCGCTTAGTATTGTTTTCATCGTCTTATGCGGACTTTGTACTTCTATCATGTGGGGTGGCGTATTTAACTTAGCTGTCGAAGGCCTGGGTAAATATACCGCGGCTGCATCAGGTATTTTTATGGTGATGGTAGTTGGTGGAGGTATTGTACCACTTATTCAGGGTTGGGTTTCCGACCATTTAGGTTATATAAACAGTTACTGGGTAATGTTTGCTTGTTTAGCATATATGCTGTGGTATGCATTGGTAGGCTGCAAAAATGTAAATAAAGATATTCCTGTTGAATAATTTATCATTTTCAACTTACAATAATTAACGATTACATTAATTACCTGAGTCTATCGATTTATTTTTTTGATATTTATGAATGTAATCTCAATAAAAACAATACAATTATTATGGAAAAACCTTATGTAATAGGCATGGACATGGGCGGAACGAATACCGTTTTCGGTATCGTTGACGCACGTGGAACTGTTATAGCAAAAAGTGCAATCAAAACCAGCACACACGACGATGTCACCTTGTATATCAGCGATCTCTACGTTGAAATGATGAAACTGATAAACGCTGCGGGTGGCATTGAAAAAATCAAAGGAATCGGTGTAGGAGCTCCTAACGGGAATTATTATACCGGCAATATTGAATTTGCCCCTAACCTACCCTGGAAAGGCGTAATTCCTTTTGCCAACATGATGGCCGATAAATTCGGTATTCCTGCTGCTTTGACAAACGATGCGAATGCTGCTGCTGTAGGCGAAATGACTTATGGTGCTGCACGCGGGATGAAAGATTTTATCATGATTACCCTGGGAACTGGTGTTGGCAGTGGTATAGTCGTTGATGGCAAGGTAGTTTACGGTCACGATGGTTTTGCCGGTGAGTTGGGTCACGTGAATGTGATGCGCAACAACGGTCGCCTTTGCGGTTGTGGACGCACAGGTTGCCTGGAAGCATATGCTTCTGCTACCGGTGTTGCACGTTCGGCCCGTGAGATTCTTGAAACGAGTAATAAGGCCAGCCTTTTACGCAATATCCCAAGTGATAGTATCAGCTCGAAAGACGTATTTGATGCAGCCATGGCGGGTGATGAAGTTGCTCAGGAAATTTTCAGTTTTACAGGAAAAATTTTAGGTGAATCATTTGCCGATTTTGTTGCTTTCAGCGCACCGGAAGCAATTATTCTTTTCGGAGGATTATCTAAAGCCGGCGATATCATTATGAATCCTATTGTTGAAAACATGGAAAAAAACCTGTTGAACATTTGGAAAGGTAAAGTAAAAGTTTTATTCTCAGAATTGAAAGAAGATGATGCTGCCGTTTTGGGAGCAAGTGCTCTGGCCTGGGAAATATAATTATTTTCTATTTACCATTTAAAAGCCGTTGAACAGATTTGTTCAACGGCTTTTTTGTTGTGTATTTTTTTTACAAACCAATAAGCATGGACATAGTAGTTCCTCAAGATATTAAATTAACGTGAGTTCGATATAAATTGTGACCTAATCAATAGAAAATAAGAGTTTGTGTTTCCCGTAGGGAATTTATATCAATAGAATGCGTTGTTTCTTAGATTTAATTCCCCGTTAGGGGATAAATATATTGATTCCCTACGGGAAATTATTCAGGATGAGAAATTTTCTCTATTGATATTCAAGTCCTAACGGACTATTCTTAAATCGAAATCAAGTTAAATTAAACCCCAATAAAAATAGCTATATTTTTATCGGAAGGTACATTTTAAGTGCAGCGTCAATTTTTTAATATAATTCCCAAAACTCACTCTTATTCCCCTCCCTGGAGGGATTAGGGGAGGTCGGGATAAGTCTTTTAAATACTCATTTAGTTTTTAATAACAGAGTAAATTCAGAACCACAAAATTCCGTCATAAAAAAAACCGCTAAACTTACGTTTAACGGCTTTTCGATATTGTGTTTATGCATTAAAGCATGATGATTAAGCGTTTTTAGCTTTAACTACGATTGCTTTAAATGCTTCCGGGTGATTCATTGCTAAATCGGCCAACACTTTGCGGTTCATTTCGATACCGGCTTTGTGAATAGCACCCATCAGTTTTGAATACGACATACCTTCCAAACGCGCAGCAGCATTAATACGTTGAATCCACAATCCGCGGAATGTACGTTTTTTGTTCTTACGGTCACGGTAAGCATATTGCAGACCTTTTTCCCATGTGTTTTTGGCTACGGTCCACACATTACGGCGACCACCGAAATAACCTCTTGTGAGGCTTAAAATTCTTTTTCTTCTTTTACGTGAAGCAACGTGGTTTACTGACCTTGGCATAATTAAATGATTTGTGAATGTTAGCGTCGCGTTTCAATGCGAACTTTGGGCTAAATACATTCGATTTTTGACTAAGAAAATGTGATTAAAAAAAGAGAAAATTGACTGTTATCTCAAACAAAGCATTGCTTTAACATTGTTCAAATCTGTCTTGTGTACAAGCGCAATTTGAGTCAGGTTACGTTTTTGCTTTTTTGTTTTTTTAGTCAAAATGTGGCTTTTGAAAGCATGTTTTCTTTTGATCTTTCCTGTTCCGGTAAGGGTAAACCTTTTTTTAGCACCGGAGTTAGTTTTCATTTTTGGCATTGTTACTATTTATTTTAGTTGTAAAAATCCGAATTTGTGTAATTGCTTACTTACTTTTTTGTTTTGGTGACATCATGATAATCATGCGCTTTCCTTCAAGTTTTGGCAATTGGTCAACTTTGGCATATTCTTCCAATTCGTTCGCAAAACGCAGCAATAAAATTTCGCCTTGTTCTTTGAAAAGAATGGAACGTCCTTTGAAGAAAACATATGCTTTCAGTTTGCAGCCTTCTTTCAAAAATCCGATGGCATGCTTTAACTTGAAATTATAATCGTGATCATCAGTTTGTGGACCGAAACGAATTTCTTTCAAAACAACTTTCGATGTTTTGGCCTTCGCTTCTTTTTCACGTTTTTTTAGTTGGTACAAAAACTTTTGATAATCAACAATTCTACAAACCGGTGGTTCTGCATTTGGTGATATTTCAACCAAATCCAACTCGAGTTGATCAGCAAGACGGATGGCTTCTTCGTAAGTGACAACGCCTTGTTCTACATTATCGCCGACTAAACGAACTTCTTTAAGACCTTTAATCTTTTCGTTTATCCGATTGGGTTGTTCTTTCACCCTGCCTCTTTGAGGTCTGATGGTTAATTGTTTAGCTATTGTTTGTTTCCTCCCTAATTTAAAAAATGTGACTTAAAAATATCTCTGCATTTGAGCCCGCAAATATAATACTTTTATTTGGATTAGGAACTGTAAAACTCCACTTATTCTCACAAAATTATAATATTTTATTTACTAAGAGTCACTCCCTCTGTTTGTTGCTGAGTTAAATCAGTTAAATATACTTCCAGTTTATCCATTCCCTTTTTAATATTCTCCAATGAATTGGCATACGAGAAGCGCACAAAACCTTCGCCACCGGTCCCAAAATCGATACCCGGTGTGATGCCAACATGCGCCTTTTCGAGCACATCAAAGGCAAAGTGATACGAGTCGGATGTAAATTGTCGTGCCTCACAAAACACATAAAAAGCACCGCTGGGTTCTGTGTGAAGTATAAAGCCCATCCGTTTAAGCCGTTCAATTAAATAGATACGCCTTTCATTATAAATGGTTCGCATCCTGTCTACATCTGTCTTGGCCTCCCGGAGTGCTGCAATTCCGGCCTTTTGAGCCGTACTCGGAGCACAGATAAACAGATTTTGCTGCAAAATCTGCAGGGAACGCATATATTCTTTGGGGGCGATCAAATATCCAAGGCGTAGACCGGTCATGGCAAACCGTTTAGAAAAACCATTGATAACAAATGCCTTATCGGTGAATTCGAGCACAGTCGATGCCCTTCCTTCGTATACCAGACCATGATAGATTTCGTCGGAAATAATGGGAATGTTTAGTGACACCAGTTCTTTATAAACTTCGTCGCTCACCAAAGTTCCGGTGGGATTCATGGGCGAATTGACAAAAATGGCACGCGTCCGGTCCGTAATTTTAGCACGTATATCATCTATATTGTATTGAAATACATTTTCGGCATGCAGAGGAACACAAACCGGTTCCGCATGACAGGCCAATGCAAAATTCCGGTAACATGGATAACCCGGATTAGACATGATTACTTCATCGCCGGCCTGACAAAGCAACATCAAGGCCATAAGGATGGCAGGTGACGATCCTGAAGTGACCACAATGCAGTCCGGATCGACGGTAACGCCATACTCAGACATATAAAATTCACTTATAGCCACACGCAACTGCGGATCGCCCAGGGAATGGGTATAATGCGTAGCACCCGCATGATGAGCCTCCACAGCAGCCCGGACAATACATTCCGGCATATTGAAATCGGGCTCACCAACTTCCAGATGAATAACTTCAATTCCTTCACGCTGTAACTCATTGGCGCGTTCCAATACATCCATCACAATAAAGGAAGTCATGCGTTCTATCGTTTCATTCATGGTTTTCAAGTGCTGTTAAGTTTGCACAAAAGTACTTATTTCTCTTAAAACATGAAGTGCTAATTCCGGAAATCTTTACCCGGAAAACATTGCTTAAGAGATCAAAATAACGCCAAAACCAAAAGATCGTGGTGATATGATTTCTTTTTAACCGGTTAACAGCTAATGCATCCGCATCAAAATGGACCGTTCGGCTTTGAACAAAAGCTCCAAATTTACCGGCCTTTATTGCACAATTACAAAAATATAACTACCTTTGTACCACTTTTTTGAAAAAGAAAGTGTGATGGGAAATTAAGCGACTAATCACTTAAAAATAAAACGCTTAAATTTTGAGTAACACAAAAAAAACAAAATGAAAACATTTGAATTAAAAGGAACAGTGAGAACTGACCTTGGGAAAAAAGCCACAAAAGCTGACCGCGTTGCAGAAAACGTTCCTTGTGTATTGTACGGAGTTGAAGAAAATGTACACTTCACAACTACTATCAGTGATATCAGAAAACTGATTTACACACCGGAAGTATATGTTGTAAATTTGAACATCGATGGCAAGAAAACGAAATCGATCATGAAAGCTTTACAGTTTCATCCGGTAAGTGATATCGTATTGCATATCGACTTTTTACAAATCTCTGAAGACAAACCGGTGATTGTTGAACTACCGGTTAAACTTGAAGGTTTGGCCGAAGGTGTGAAAGCCGGTGGTAAATTAAGCCTCGAAGTACGCAAACTGAAAGTAAAAGGATTATATACAAAACTTCCTGAAAACATCGTTATTGACGTTACTGCTTTGGGATTGGGAAAATCTATTCAGGTTGGCAAAGTAGTTGTTAAAGACATGGAAATTTTGAACAATAAAAATGCTGTTGTTGCACAGGTTAAATTGACAAGAGCTGCCCGTGGAGCTGCTGCTACAGCTGCTGCTAAATAATTTCAGATGAAATGAAATACTTAATTGTCGGATTGGGTAATATTGGTACCGAATATCAGGACACCCGCCACAACATAGGATTTACAATATTGGACGCTTTTGCTAAGGCGTCCAATGTTTTTTTTACCGAAAACCGTTACGGGGCCACATGTGAAGTAAAAATCAAGGGACGAACGCTAATTTTGCTAAAGCCCTCCACTTTTATGAACCTGAGCGGTAATGCCGTGCGCTATTGGATGCATAAAGAAAATATCGCTATCGAAAATGTGTTGATAGTGGTTGATGACATAGCGTTGCCATTTGGTACCCTCCGTTTAAAACCGAAAGGCTCGGGCGCCGGACATAACGGGTTGAAAAATATTCAGGAAGTTCTTGGTCACAGCGACTATGCACGCCTGCGTTTTGGACTCGGCGATGATTTTAAACGCGGACAACAAATTGCATATGTATTGGGGAAATGGACCTCTGAGCAATCCAAAGCATTGCCCGAAAGGTGTGAATTAGCCGGAGAAATGATTAAAAGTTTCTGTATGACGGGATTGGAGTTGACTATGACGCAATTTAACGGGAAGTGATTTGAAAAGTTTGATGTTTAAAAAGTTTGAAAGGTTTGAAGTTTGTAAACTTTGAATTTTTCTCGACATTAACTTTAAACATTAAACAATAGACTTTGAACAACATGAAAACAGAAGTTCGTATTGATAAATGGTTATGGGCGGTACGTTTGTTTAAAACACGGACATTAGCTGCCGAAGCCTGTAAAAAGGGAAAGGTAATTATAAAAGATGTGCAGGTTAAACCTTCGCGGAACGTAAAAGTGGGCGATATAATTTCCATCAAGCGTAATCCTTTTCTATTCTCCTTCAAGGTCTTGGCCTTATCCGAAAACAGAATGAATGCCAAACTGGTGGTTGATTTTTTGCAAAATGTCACAACAGCTGATCAGTTGGAAATGATAGAACTTGCCAAACTTACCGGTGCTATGGGTCGCGACCGCGGAACCGGACGACCAACTAAAAAAGAACGCCGTGATTTGGAAGACTTTGTAGAACCTGATTTTATGGATGAAGAAGGAGATTGGAATTTTGAAATTGGTTAACTGGTTAATTGGTTAATTGGTTTGAAAGGTTTGAAAGGTTTCGTGTTTCGTGTTCCGGGTTTGTAGCGTTTAAAAGTTTGAAGCGTTTGAAAGGTTTGAAAGGTTTCGGGTTTTGAGTTTGGGCTTTAATACTGCCGACTACTTACTTCTTACTCAGAACTCCCTACTCAATACTCAGAACTCTTTACTACCTACTACAAACTATAAACTACCGACTATTGTCTTGGTTCTTGGCTCTTGATTCTTGGTTATTAATTGTAAATGCTTAAATTGTAAATCAAAAAGATGTTTATAGCTCAAAAACTCAAAAAGGAAAATATCTGTGAATACTTGCTCTATATGTGGCAGGTAGAGGATTTGATACGTGCGTTCAAACTGAATTTGGATGTTATCAATGAACATATTATTGCTCCTTATCCACTCGGAGATGCTGAACGTAAGACCTTATACGAATGGTATGAGAGTCTGATTGAGATGATGCGTCTCGAAAATATACAGGAAGGTGGTCATTTGCAACTGAACAAAAACAGCATCAAAGAACTGGACGAAATGCATGAACTGATATTACGTTCGGGGAAAGATGCAGGTTACAATGCCAAATTTTATCATGTCCTTCCATTCATTTCACAACTTCGTAGTCAACAACCTGACAACCAAATAAGTGACATAGTACTTTGTTTCAACTTTCAGTATGGCATCATGCTGTTACGTATGAAAAAAGCCGAAATAACACCGGAAACACTTCAGGCTCAAACAGAAATAAGTAAATTTATGGTTTTACTTGCCAAAAACTTCCAGCTTTATAAAGAAGGTGAATTGGATCTGGAAGAATAGAAGCATTTACCATTTTACTATTTACAATTTACGATTTGAGTATTGTCTATGTGTAAGTTATTTTAAAATTGAGATTTCCGGTTATTAAAAAAAATAACTACTTTTGAATCGCATTTTAAAAATCGCATTTGTTTATCAACTAAATTTAAATTATCATGAAAGGTATCATTCTTGCCGGAGGTTCCGGAACACGCTTGTATCCGATTACAAAAAGTATTTCGAAACAAATTATTCCGGTTTACGATAAACCAATGATTTACTATCCGCTATCTGTTTTGATGCTGGCGGGAATCCGTGAAATTCTGATTATTTCGACTCCACACGATATACATCTCTACGAAAATTTATTGGGTAATGGCGACGATTTGGGCATCAAATTAGTTTATGCTATTCAACCATCTCCCGATGGATTGGCACAGGCATTTATCATTGGCGAAAAATTTATCGGCAAAGATAATGTTTGTATGGTATTGGGTGACAATATATTCTACGGATTTGACTTTTCGCGTACATTGCGAGAAGCGGCTACATTGAAAGATGGTGCAACTGTATTTGGCTATTATGTCAACGATCCGGAGCGTTACGGTGTTGCTGAATTTGACGACAATGGAAAAGTGTTGAGTCTGGAAGAAAAACCCACGGAACCAAAATCGAATTATGCAGTCACCGGTTTGTATTTCTACAGCAACGATGTGGTTGAAAAAGCGAAGAACCTGAAGCCATCGAAACGTGGGGAACTGGAAATCACGGATCTCAACCGTTTATATCTCGAAGAAGAACGCCTCAGCATGAAAATTATGGGACGTGGCATGGCATGGCTGGATACGGGAACACACGACAGTTTGCTCGAAGCCTCCAACTTTATTGCCACTATCGAAAACCGTCAGGGGCTGAAAGTGGCTTGCCTCGAAGAAATTGCATACCGCAGTGGTTATATTAACCGCGAGCAATTACTCTTACTGGCTGAGCCGCTGAAGAAAAATCATTACGGTGAGTACCTGATTAAAATTGCCAAAGAAAAGATGATTTGATTATCAATTAAAGGACCCCTAACCCCTAAAGGGGAACAAGACATAGTAACATTAATAATTTTTAAATATTAAACTTGGTCTTAAATCCCCTTTAGGGGTTTGGGGTCATTTGTACTTTTAATAATGGAAATAATAAAAACCCCCATTGCCGGTTTACTAATTGTCAAACCACGCGTATTTGAAGATGCCCGTGGATTTTTCTGTGAAACTTACAATGAAAATAAATTCCGCGAAAACGGTATTGATCTTCATTTTTGTCAGGATAACCAGTCCAAGTCTACATATGGTGTAATTCGTGGTTTGCACTACCAACTAAGTCCGCAAAGCCAGTCAAAACTGGTTTCGGCTATTCAAGGTGCTGTATGGGATGTTGCTGTAGATTTGCGTGCCGGATCACCGACTTTCGGTCAATGGTACGGCGTGGAACTTTCGGAAGAAAATCATTTATCATTTTTAATCCCGCAAGGTTTTGCGCATGGCTTTTCGGTTTTGACCGAAACTGCTGTGTTTGCCTACAAATGCGATAATTTCTACAGTCCCACATTGGAACGTGGTATTATGTACAACGATCCCACTTTGGCAATCGACTGGAAAATACCTGCCGACAAGGCGGTTATCTCGGATAAAGACACAAAACACAAATTGTTTAAGGATGCGGAAATGAATTTCTAATAGAATACTGATTTTCACAGATAAAAAAAAGGATTTTCACAGATAAAAAACGGATTACCGCAGATTATAAAGGGATTTTCACAGATTTAAAAAGAATCATTATTAGATACTTACTTCTTACCTCTTACTCCTTACTTACTAAAAAAAGACATGCAAACAATATTAGTCACCGGCAGCCACGGACAACTTGGCAACGAAATGCAACAAGCTGCGAGTCGTTTTCCGGCATTTCAATATATTTACACAGATGTTGAGGAACTTGATATTTGTGATAAAAATGCACTACATGCTTTTGTTAAAGATAACAAAGTAAATATTATAGTGAACTGTGCTGCCTATACTGCAGTGGATAAAGCCGAAGATGACGTTGAACTGTGTTACCGGATTAACCGGGATGCTGTACGGAATATAGGCGAAGTAGCACAGGAAAACAAGGTGAAAGTGGTACATGTTTCTACTGACTACGTTTTTGATGGTACCAATTACCTGCCCTATACGGAAGATTTACCGGTTTGTCCGGCAACCGTTTATGGCAAATCGAAACTGGAAGGGGAGCAAGCCTTATTGGAAAGCTGTGATCAGGTGGTTATATTACGTACGGCCTGGTTATATTCATCATTCGGCAATAATTTTGTTAAAACCATGATGAAACTGGGTACAGAACGGGATGCGCTGAACGTTATTTTCGACCAGGTTGGCACCCCTACATATGCTGCCGATTTAGCGGATACAATTCTGACTTTACTCAGCCACGAAACTTTTGTTCCCGGAATATACCATTTTTCGGACGAAGGCGTTTGCAGCTGGTACGATTTTACCAAAAGCATTCATCGCATTGCGGGCATAACCTGCGATGTTCGTCCGATAGAAACCAAGGATTATCCTGCACGCACGCCTCGGCCGAATTACAGCGTGTTGAATAAAGCCAAGATCAAATCGACTTACGGCATTAATATCCCACATTGGGAAGAAAGTCTCGAAAAATGCATTACCTTATTGCAACAGGCATAATTCACAATTATTGAAAGTGAAGATGATTCTTCGCACTCAAAATAAACATAAAACTCATCAACACAATCTGTTGATGAGTTTTTTATCAATTATTTAAAGTCTTTATTTCCCATTCTTTCATTTTCAAGTTTTTCCATTCTTTCATTTTCAAATTCTTTCATTTTCAAATTTTCAAATTCTTTCATTTTTCATTCTTTCATTATTCCATTTTTCCATTCTATCATTTTTTCATTTTCAAATTATCTCATTTTCAAATTTTCAAATTCCTAATTATCTTCATGTTATCAGTCGACGCACTTACCGTAGAATTTGGAGGCCAGGCCCTCTTTCAGGATATTTCTTTTGTTATTAACGAGAATGACCGCATTGCCTTAATGGGTAAAAATGGAGCCGGGAAATCCACTTTACTCAAAATCCTTGCCGGAGCGCGTGAGCCTTCACGTGGCACCGTTTCCTGTCCCAAAGAAATGGTGGTGGCCTATCTGCCGCAACATCTGCTCACAGTAGATACCCGGACGGTTTTTGAAGAAACAGCAATGGCATTTTCGGCAATCACGGATATGGAGAAAAAGATTGAAGAACTCAATGAGCAACTCACCATACGAACGGATTACGAATCGGACAGTTATATGCAGCTGATTGAAGAAGTATCGGCACTGAGCGAGCAGTTTTACAGCATAGAAGAAATCAACTATGATGCCGATATTGAAAAAACTTTGTTGGGATTAGGCTTTTCGCGGGCCGATTTCACGCGAAATACATCTGAGTTAAGCGGTGGATGGCGCATGCGCATCGAACTGGCAAAGATTTTACTTCGTCGTCCGGACGTAATTTTGCTTGATGAACCTACCAATCACCTCGATATTGAATCCATTCAATGGCTCGAAGAATTTTTGATTAACTCAGCCAAAGCGGTGGTAGTGATTTCCCACGACCGGGCTTTTGTTGACAATATCACCACACGTACCATTGAAGTCACCATGGGCCGGATTTACGACTACAAAGCCAAGTACTCCCATTATCTGGAACTACGCAAAGAACGACGTGAGCAGCAACAAAAGCAGTATGATGAGCAGCAAAAGATGATCGCTGAGAACATGGATTTTATCGAACGCTTCAGAGGCACCTATTCCAAAACCAATCAGGTGCAATCGCGCGTAAAAATGCTGGAGAAACTACCGGTTCTGGAAGTAGACGAAGAAGATTCATCGGCATTGCGACTTAAGTTTCCACCATCTCCACGCTCCGGAAATTATCCGGTTACTGCGGAAAGTGTTGGTAAATGTTATGATGAGAAACGCATTTTCGGGAATGCCAATTTCATGATCGAACGCGGTCAGAAAATTGCCTTTGTCGGTAAAAATGGTGAAGGAAAATCGACTCTGATAAAATGTATCATGAAAGAGATAGAACATGAAGGAATACTCACGCTCGGGCACAATGTGAAGATCGGATATTTTGCTCAAAACCAGGCCGCTTTGCTGGACGAAAATCTGACTGTTTTTCAGACCATCGACGATGTAGCGGTGGGTGATGTTCGTAACAATATTAAAAATCTGTTGGGTGCATTTATGTTTGGCGGCGATAATGTTTTCAAAAAAGTAAAGGTGCTTTCGGGAGGAGAGCGCACACGTCTGGCAATGATTAAACTGCTGCTCGAACCGGTGAACCTGCTCATTCTTGATGAACCTACCAACCATTTGGACATGAAGACCAAGGATATTTTGAAACAGGCATTGGTTGATTTCGACGGTACCATAATAGTCGTATCGCACGACCGTGATTTCCTGGATGGATTAGTAACCAAGGTTTACGAATTTGGAAATCAGAAAGTAATAGAACATCTCGAAGATATCTACGGATTCCTTGCGATTAAGAAAATGGAGAATTTGAGGGAAATAGAACGGAAAACTACTAATTCCACGAATTAAAAACTAATTACACGAATTTAGAGACAAGAACATGGGAATAGTCGGTAGTTTATAGTCGGTAGTAAGGAGTTCTGAGTATTGAGTAAGAAGTAAGTAGTCGGTAGTTAATAGTCGGTAGTACGAAAGCCCAAACTCAGTACTCAGAACTCAGAACTCAATACTCCAAACTCAAACTTTTCAAACCCGAAACGCGGAACTTTTCAAACTCTTCAAACCTCAAACTTTTCAAACCCCAATTAACTAATCAACCAATTAACTAATTAACCAAACATCAAACTCATAACTCAAAACTCATAACATCTTCAGCACTGTTTGGAGCATATGGTCCGTCTTTCACCTCGAAGATAACTGTTCCGGGTTCCAGGACTTCGATGGTGTGCCATTGTCCGGCTGGAATATCAATACCGAATTTACCTTCCAGCGGATTCAGAAGCGCTGTCTCGATCAATTCTTTTGAATCGTTGTAGAAAAGTACGCGTAAACTGCCCCGCAACAGGATATAAGTTTCGGCAGTGTGCCGATGTCTGTGAATGGGTAATTCAGTCCCCGGTTCCAAAGCATTCAGCAGCCGTTGGGCTTTGGCATCCAGTCTTTCGTGAAAGTTATGGTTCATTCTTAACCGTGGACTATTACAGGCTAAGCCGGTGAGTGCATCCAATAATTTTTCATCAATAATTTCCATAATTTTTTCCTTTAGGCATTTATTATTCAAACATTGATCTGAGTGAGCGAAGAAGATCGTCTCAGATATTGGCCTTAACAAAAACAAACAAGTAAATCTATGACTTACTTGTTCGTTTTATATAAATTGTTACTTGGTTTCAATCGAATTTTTCAAAACTCTTTTGGGTGCTTCGCACTCCAAAAGGTTTTTAAGCAAATCAAAAAGCGTCGATAATCGCTTTGAAGTCGGCTACTTTCAGGGCAGCACCACCAATCAAACCACCGTCGATATCAGGTTGAGAGAATAATTCAGCAGCATTTTTAGCATTGCAGCTACCACCGTAAAGAATAGAAGTATTTTCTGCTATTTCTTTTCCGAATTTTTCAGCAATAATACCACGCATAAAAGCCAACATGTCCTGAGCTTGTTGAGTAGAAGCAGTTACACCTGTTCCGATTGCCCAGATTGGTTCGTAAGCGATAACGATTTTTTTGAAATCTTCTGCACTCAAATTGAAAACTGTCTCATCGAGTTGATTTTTTACATAAGCATTTTGTGTGTTTGCATTGCGCACTTCCAATGCTTCACCGCAACAATAAATCGGAGTTAATCCCTCGGCAAGTACCAGAGCAACTTTCTCATTCAGAATAGCGCTTGTTTCGCCATAATACTCACGACGCTCAGAGTGACCGAGGATTACATATTCAGCACCTGTAGATTTAATCATCGAAACACTGATTTCGCCTGTATAAGCACCCGATTCGTGGTTTGCACAGTTTTGAGCAGCAACACCGATTTTTTTAGTATCGATAGCGGCAGCAACACTTGCCAAATGGATAAACGGAGTTCCGATTACCACATCACATTTCAATTCTGCACCGGCCAAAGCCTCATTCAATTCAATTGCCAATGCCAACCCTTCCTGCAGGGTTTTGTTCATTTTCCAGTTTCCTGCAACAATGTTCTTTCTCATCTTTTTTATAAATTATAGTTTGAAATTTATTTTAACTGCGTGATATTAACTGCATGATATTAACTGCATGATATTAACTGCGTGATATTACCTTCGGTGATATGTCCTTTGGTGATATGACCTTTGGTGATATGAGCTGCGCCATATGACCTTCGGTGATATGTGCTTCGCGATTTGACCTTCGGTGATATGAGCTGCGCGATATGACCTTCGGTGATATGAGCTGCGCGATATGACCTTCGGTGATATTTGCTTCGCGATATTTACTAACTTATTTACTATAGACTATTTACTATAAACTACCGACTCCTTACTACCTACTACTTACTCCTTACTCCTCACTCCTTACTCCTTACTTCTTCTCAAAGTCTCTCCAGTTCCATTTTCCGGTTATTGTCCCGTTTTTAATCAACACCAGTCCCGGATTAGCCCGGATGATGGTTTTCAAAGTGATCGGATCCGTTTTGCAAAAAGGGTAGGTTACTCCGGTTTTTTGGATAAATGCCTGAATGTCGCCGTCGGTGGAAGCCGTTAAAGCATAGAATTTCGTTCCTAACGCCAGGGCTTTCTGATAGATCGCTTCCGTTTTTTTAGCGCCTTTTTCCGAAACTTTGGCCACATCGTACATGATTAACAAATAAGTACTTCCCGGATCAGACAAAACATCTCCGGTAATATCGTCATATTGTGCATTTACAATTGAGAAATCGTGAATGGGTGCTTTATAACCGGCTGAAATCAGTTCTGTTTTTTGATCCACAAAAACCCAGGTAGAATCCCCTGAAGGGTAGTTCTCGAGAGTAAACTCTTTTTGCAGACCGTCTTTTTTATAAATAAAAGTAGTGCTGTATTTATCCATAACTGCACCTTCGGGAATCAGCATGGCTTCCGGAATATTTACACCTACTTTATAGGGACGAAAATCAATCAGGGGCAGATGTTGATAACTGTATAGTGACAATCCAACACCAATCAGGATAAACATTGTGACAGCTATCCATTCAAAACGTGGCAAAAGCAGTGTTTTCATCCTTTTATGGAAAATCAGCATCAATATAGCCAACGTAATCAGGAATAGGTTTTTATAAAAGGTAGCCCAGTTGCTGATTACCAAAGCATCTCCAAAACAGCCACAATCAGTTACCGGATTTTTGATGGCGATATAAAGGGTAAGTGGAGTCATTACCGCCATAAATAGCAAAGCCAACAATGAAGTCAGACGTAATTGGACTTTAAAAATCAGATTCAGCCCGATCAGTAATTCCAGTGTTGAAAGCAAAACGGCCACAGAGAAAGCTATGCCAGCAAAAGAATCGAAAATACCACCAAAAGCATGCAGGTAATCCTCAATTTTATAAGTAAATCCAAGTGGATCGATGGCTTTTACAAATCCGGAAAATATGAAAACGCCACCCAGCACAAAGCGGCTGATGTGCAATAAAACATTTCCGGTTTTTTGCAACGCTGGACTGATTTTCTTATTATCCTGTTTATTATCTGTCATGGTGTGCTGATACCTATTCCTTTAGAGGGATCGGTTGGTTTTAAATTGTTATTTTTTTTTCTATTACTTTCTTAATACAACTCCCTTATTTCGTCAATTTCCCCCTTTAGGGGTCAGGGGTCATTTTTCTTCACTGATTTTTATCAAACCAAAAACAGCATAATTTATCATATCAAAATAATTGGCATCAATTCCTTCTGAAATCAATGTTTTCCCCATATTATCTTCAATTTGTTTGGTACGGTAAATCTTCATGAGGATCAGATCGGTGTAAGATTCAGTACGCATAGTGCGCCAGGCTTCGTCATAATCGTGATTTTTATCCATCATCAATTCCTTAGCCTGCTGCAGGTATTTGTTATAAATGGCCAGACCCTGTTCGTAAGACATATCTTCGGTGTCAGAGCAGCCCAATTCCAGTTGTATCAAACCGATAATTCCGTAATTCACAATGGCTATCAATTCCGAACGGATTCCTTCGTCTACTTTGGCCACTCCTTTTGTTTCTATACTCCGAATGCGGTTGGCTTTGATAAAAATCTGGTCGGTAACCGATTGTGGACGCAGGATACGCCATGAAGTACCGTAATCTTTCATCTTTTTTGTAAATATATCGCGGCAAACGGCGGCAACCTGGTCGAATTGTTGGTCGGTATGGATCATAAATAATTAAAAATTGACAATGAAGGATAAATAATCGCCATACATTTGGAATTAAATGGATTAACTATATAAAAACAAGTCATCCGGACCTTCATTTTTTTGAGTCACAAAGGTACAATTTTTTGTTGAAACGACCAATCTATCTGATTTAATATGCCCGTTACTTGCTGCATTATTTTAAAATATAATTCCTGAATACGTAAAAAGAAACAAATTAAAACATGGTTTTATTTCGTTTCATTGCCCCTAAAATTATTAAACCCATCCGGGAAAATAGTGGATGTTTCAATTTTTCTTTCTATATTTGTAGCACAAACACAATACGATATGAAAAAAACCATACTATTCACCATACTTTTTCTGTTTATTTCGTTTACGATGGCTTATGCCGGACAACATGGAAAAGCCTCATATTACAGCAACAAACTGCAGGGACATCACACCTCCGATGGCGGAAGATATCACCGTGACAGTCTCACTTGCGCGCACCTCACCTACCCTTTCGGAACAATTCTGAAAGTACGCAATCCAAATAACGACAGAGAAGTAATTGTTAAAGTAACCGATCGTGGTCCACATAGCCGAAGGCTGACAATCGATCTATCCTATTGCGCGGCACAAGAACTGGATATTATCCGTGCAGGTATTGCTACGGTAGAAATTACAGTACTGGATGCGATGCCCGAAAAATATATGACTTTACTCCCACTTCCGGTTCCCACTTCGACACTTAATATCCCAAATTCGCCTTTAGTTATCAAAAATATTTATATTAAATATTTGACAAGCCTCTAAAAAGAATCTTTATAATTTAAATTAAAGACAGATTGATAAGCAAATATTTCAGCTTGCCACATTATTTTCTGATTTTTTTATTAGGTAAGTCGCTTAGCTTCTTACCTAATTTGCATTTATCAGTAAAGTGAAAGCCTCTCCGGAGCAAAACATATTCAAAAAAACCGGGTTAACATCCAATTTTGGAAGTTGGCGGTCATTTCAAAAATGAAATAGTAAATAAGAATTGAGATCAATGAATTGGATTTTATTAATCATAGCTGGTCTATTTGAAGTTGGTTTTGCCGCTTGTCTTGGTATGGCAAAAGAATCAACAGGAATAATTGCTACATATTGGTATGGCGGATTTATAATTTGCCTGGCAATAAGCATGTTATTGCTTCTCAAAGCAACACAAGAGTTACCTATAGGAACTGCATATGCTGTATGGACTGGAATTGGAGCTGTTGGTACTGTTTTAGTTGGAATAGTCATATTTAAAGAGCCTGCTGATTTTTGGAGACTTTTTTTCATAACAACCTTAATTGTATCGATTATTGGACTTAAGATTGTGTCGCATTGAATGAGTAGAATAATTTTATTGTATAACAACATATAGAAACTTAAGAATGAAAATTAATTAAATGTTTTGCCAAATTAGAAAACAAGCATGAATTTAATAAAAACAACGTAAAATAATCAACATACTGCCGACCGATAAGTAATATCCTGGAAACGATGCAGGACAAAAAAAATATTCAGGAAAATAGAATAGCCGGATCATTCATAATGATCCGGCTATTCTATTTCAAAAACTTAAAACAAATACATTATCGAAAAAAAAATGTTGATCTACTACAACAATAAAACGGTTCTGTTTTGGCAGGTCGAAGATCAGCATCTGTTAAAATCATCATTTTTTGCCCTTGCTTTAATATTTTTTCAAATTATTAATCTTATCCTATATTATTTAAAATATTGTATCTATCTTTGAGACTTTATTTGTGATTATTAGCGTGAATATGCTATGAATACCTGTATAAAGGCCGATTAACACAGGATATTTTATGATTTCAGGCATAAATAAGCGTCACAACGTTGTGACAGAATATTTCACGAATGAATAGATACTAATTTTGTCTGTTACTAATCACAAAATCAATCAATAAGTTGATCAGGAATCATATTTATTACAAAAATCAATCACAAAAAAAAAATCACGAAAATGACTAAAACAGAATTTGTATCGAAGATCACAAGCACTACAAGTATAGAGAAAAGAGTTGTAAACCTGATAATCGATGAATTTATGAAATCCATACAAGGATCGCTGGTGCAAAATGAAAATGTAAACCTTAGAAAATTTGGTAGTTTTATTGTTAAACATCGCGTGGCAAAAAAAGCACAAAATATCATTAAAAAAATTACCATCAATGTACCGGCATGCAATGTACCGGCATTCAAACCGGCAAAGGAGTTTGAGGATAGAATAAAATAAGTAAACATAAAAGCGGGAAAAATACGGCTGGAAGTGTAAATGATGGCAGGAGTTGACACACAGTCAGTTTACCGGTCACAAACTTAAAAAATGTATCATCATCTCTACTGCTTTGGGGAAGTTGGGCTGATAAAAATCAAAATAATTACCAATTAAATCTACTAAGTCATGCTAAAAAGCAAGCTATTTGTTGTTGCAATATTACATTTATTTTTATTGACAGGAGTTTTAGGCGCTAACCAAAACGATTACCAAAAAGGTTGGGAGGCGTTTAATGCGAATAACAGGGTTGATGCACGTAAGTTTTTCAACGAGTCGATTAATGATCCCGCAACAAAGTCAGATGCCTTGCTTAGCCTCTGCCTGCTCGACTGGAATGAGCTTAAACTGGATGCTGCGTTCGATAACTTCCGGAAGTTTTACGAATCCAGTCCCAACCCCTATCCTTATTTGTACGCGATGAGTTCACTCCCTATTTTATCCGAACAAGGCAGCGTTTTACCACTCAATAAAGTCAGGTTCTACGAGAAAATTGTTCCCGATCCCGGCATGAACGGAACGTTAAAGGCTATGTTATACCAGGATCTTGGTACGTTTTACGAAAACATCAACAATTTCAAAAAGGCTAAGGATTTATTTTCCAAAATGGGTGCAATAAATAATTGGCAGGTGCTGGGGACATTTGACAACACTTCGGGAAGTGGATTTTCAAAAGACTGGGGAGCGTTATCAAATGCAACCAACGATAAAGTATTTAAGAACAAGGTAGATGCGGATGTAAAATGGTATATTCCTTCCTTCAATAAAGCAAACAACTGGTTTTATTTTGATTATCCCTTTGTACTCGATAATACCATCATGTACGCACAATCTTTTGTAAACAGTTCAGTGGAACAGGAAGTTTACCTGAGAACCGGAACATCGGGCTCGGTGAAAATATGGGTAAATGATGCGCTTGTAACAGCTGTTCCGGAAGAACGAAATTGCGATCTGGATATTTATTCCTGCAAAATAAAATTGAATCAAGGGGCAAACCGGATTTTAATTCAAATCGGACAAAGTGAAATTGACAATGCCAATTTCATGGTCAGATTGACAGATATTAATGCCAATCCGGTTCCGGGTTTGAGTAATAGTGCTGAATATGCGGACTATACAAAAGCATCAACCAAGGCGTCAGGGGAGCTTTTACCTTTCTTTGCAGAAGATTTTTTCATAGAAAAAATAAAAGTATCTCCGGAAAATCCGCTCAATTCATTGTTGTTAGCCGAAATATATTTACGGAATGACAAAGCGTATGAAGCCACCAAAATACTGAAAGTTACTGAAGAAACAGCGCCAATATCAAGTTTGGTTTCTTTCCGTTTGGCCGAGGCTTATTTAAGAGCAAATAATCAGACTGATTATGACAAGGAAATGGGAAATATCAAACGGCTTGATCCAAACTCTTTTTATGGCCTTCAGGAACTATATAATGAATCAATTAAGTCAGAGAAATATACCGATGCAGTGGACATTTGCAAAAAAGCGAAAGAGTTATACGGTGAAAATAAAACTACCGAAGACTGGGATATCAATTTAGCTTCATTTCAGAAACGTTACGAAGACGTTATTGCATTGGGGAAAATACTTTATCAAAAATATCCCTCCAGGTATGATTTGATGAACCTGAATTATCAGATCGAAAAGAACAGCTCAAAAAATCCATACACTTCCATTGCTATCATCGAGGGATTTTGTAATGCTTACTTCAGCACTGCCGGCCTGGAGTTACTGGCAAAAGCCTATTTTGATCAGGGCAATGCAGACAAAGGAATAGCCACATTGAAAAGAAGATTAAAAAACAGGCCATATGCCACAGGATATCTCGATAATTTAATGACAGCCTATTTCCACATGCAGAAATATCAGGAGGCACTTGTTGTTTCAGATCAGATACTGGCAATTTCACCTTATTTATCGGGGTGTTACAACTCGCGTGGATATATTTACAAAAGCCTGAAAGATGACAACAAAGCAATTGAGAACTTCAGGAATTCGGTTTATTATGGTCCCACTTCTTATGATTCGAGATCTCAGTTAAGATTATTGGAAAACAAAAAAGAGTTGAGTGACCTCTTTCCAGCAAGCAATCTGCCTGACCTGATAGCCAATGCGCCCACAAACAAAGAATACCCGCAGGATAATTCCGTGCTACTTTTAAATGACTATCAACTGATTGTTTATCCTGAAGGTGCAAAAGAATACAGACACGAATTAGCCACGAAAATTTTAAATCAGTCGGGCATCGATACATGGAAGGAATATAATATTAAATATAACGGTAACTCTCAGCGCTTGTTAATCGACAAAGCCGAGGTAATAAAAGCGAATGGAACAAAGTTCAAAGCCGAGACCGATAATGACAACAGGGTTGTATTTACAAATCTCGAAGTGAACGACATACTTCATGTGGATTACCGCGTTCAGGATCTTTCGACCGGGAAGCTTGCCATACACTTTTTTGATCATTTCCTGTTCCAGTACGGTATTCCATCCGTACTTAACCGCTGCAGTATTCTGGCACCCAAAAACAAGAATTTCAATTACCTGGTTTCAAACGGAACCATTGATCCTAAAATTACCGATATTGAAGATATGAAACTCTATCAATGGGAATTAAATAATCAGCCTGCCATAAAACAGGAACCCTTTATGAGTACGCTGTCCGACGTTGCCCCTATTTTGTATTACAGCAGTGTTTCCGACTGGAAATACATCAGCGATTGGTACAAAGATCTTACATCCAGCAAATTTAAAGCTGATTATGTACTCAAAGAAACAGTGGGGAACTTATTGAAAGGAAAAGAAAACGCAGGAGCCTGCGAGAAAGCCAGAATATTCTACAATTACATCCTTGAGAATATTAGCTACTCGAGTGTTTCATTTTTACAGGGTAATTTTATACCTCAAAAAGCCTCCCGTACGATCACAACCAGACTCGGTGACTGTAAAGACGTTTCTACACTTTTCGTGGCACTTTGCCGGGAAGTTGGAATTGATGCCAATCTGGTGTTGATCTCTACGCGGAATAACGGGAATTCTACGATGCTGCTTCCTGCCATCGATTTCAATCATTGCATTACCCAACTGATTTTGGATGATCAAAAGTATTATTTAGAACTTACTGACAACATGTTACCTTTCGGTGCTGCATTGGTAGTCGATCTGAATTCCGAGATATTACCCATTCCTTATGCAACCGAGCCAATCGGCGAAAAATTGATCCGGTTGGAAATGCCTTTCAGAACAAAAAACAAGACCATCCGTTCACACAATATTACACTGGTAAATAACGACTTGCAAATTGTAAGGCAAACCATTCAGTTTGGTGCTTTTGCCTCTTCTGTTCGCAATTCAAGCCGTGGCATCGGAAGCGATGAACAATTGAAAAATCTGAGTCAGTCTGTTGCTTCTGAATTCAGCGTTCCGATTAAAATAACCAATTTAAAATATACCAACCTGGATAATCTGGAAGACAGCCTGTTTATTGATTATAAGGTTGACATTAAAAATGCTTTACAGGATGTGGCAGGTTTGAAAATCATGAAATTTCCATGGACAGAGAAAATCAACTCGCTGGATATTGTAACCGAAGAACTACGAAAATATCCGCTGGAATTATGGTCTTATTTGCAGGATGACATGAATTCCGAGAAAATGATTATCAATCTCCCCGCCGGTAAAAAGTTCGTTGAGCTCCCGAAAGATGAACATTTTGAATGTGTTAATGCCAGTTTTGACTTAACTTTCGACACCAAAACACCTGACAAAGTGATTGTCCGCCGTGTTTTACACCGGAAATCAGAACAGGTAAGCATAGAGGAATACGGTGCTTTTCGCGACTTTATGAACAGGGTGAGCGAACTGGACAACAAGCAATATGCAATTAAGAATTGAAAACAGCAGGAAGCAGGTCAACTGTTTTCGGTAGTGTTTACAAAGACAACCAATTTTTCAAATTAAATGTCCACTTCCCCATCTCAAAACTCATCTCCAACCTTATGAAAGGATAAAATAATGTGCAGGTTGGGGATGGTTTTATACCCCATTATAATACATAAATTAAAAATTATGCACTTAAAGAAATTGTATTTAATCTGTTTTAGTTTGATGAGTTTAGCCAGCCTAAACGCTCAAACAAAGTATGCAAAAATTGTAGTTTATCGAAATGAAAATACTACCGGCAAAGTAGAAGAAGAGTATAAAATATTTGCCGATGACAATCTGACAACAAGTTTGAAAAATTATCATTTAGAAGAATTTTTTATGCCCGATGGTAGTTTTAAATTAAAGGTAAATGAAATATATGCATCAGTCAGGAAAGTTGAATGTGCATCAGGCCATACATATTATTACAGGATTAACCGCAATTTCAGTTTGCCCGATAAACCAATCACAATTGTTTCTGTAGACAGTATGACTGCAAACAACGAATTGAAATATCTGAAAAGTAATTTCGTACGCAAACCCAATGATATTAATATTGCCCGACAATCTGGAATTGGGATAATCATTGAACCCGGAGTAGGATTTGAAAAAACGGGATTAATAGGTACTACTGTTGGTACACAATCAATGATTAGTTTCGGAGGAGGTGTTGCATTGGGCTTAAGTTATAGTTATAAATTCAGCGATTATTTTGGTTGGTCAGCGGAATTATCAAAACAGTTCAGTACTTTAACTCCCAGTTTGACCAATGCATCTGTAACTTTTGACCAGGGTGTTCTTTCAACAACTCCTTATTTAATTATCCCTGTGGCTATAAGAGATGAAAAACAAATTAAGCTCGGAGTTGGAGTCGATTATCGTTTCAATGCTGTGCTGAGCTTCGAAACTGAAAAGCTTGTCAACGGGTTTAATGATAAATGGACTTATAATAATACATTAGGTTATCATGTGATTGCCTTTTACGAAGTGATGTTAAATCGATATCTTCGGGGACATGTTGGCCTCAAATATAATGATGCCCGATACACGTTTATAATGGGTGAGAAATATCAACCGAATGAACCTGAACTTAGAACGCCTCGTGGGAACTCACTATCCGGATCATTTGGGCTTGAATATTGTTTTTAAAATGGTTTTATCTTAGTGGTGAAAGCCCAATATAAATACAAAACCGGCTGAATTCTGGAGAAGAGTTCAGCCGGTTTTATTTTCAAATCTTCAATCCCGATTGTTATCGGGACACATTTTCAAATCATTAGTTCTCTTTCAACTTACAACTCTACCGATAAAAGTTCGGACCCTAATTTTTGTAGAGCGTTTTCAATTTTTTTCCGTTGATTTTCACGGGGGATTTTCAAACCGGTAGCATAAAGGTGGAGTAACTTTTGATTAATCCCGGTCATTCGTTCCAACGCAACATTTGTAAATACCTGGTTGTAATAATTTAAAAAACTTTGCGTGTCAAACTGATAAACAAAATGACACTCCCCTTTCAACATCTCAGGCAAATCCTCCCGTTTCCGCGTTTTCAGTAACAATTCAAGACCTTTCAATGCGTTTTCTTTCGCCTCAGCCACTGTTGCTCCGGCACCGTATATCCCTTCACAATTGCTTGCGTAGGCATCATAAAAATCGCTGCTCTTTTCTATGATAATTCTGATTGTATTCATAATCAGTTTTATTATTGAGCCTTATTTCAGGTTCATATCTTTTATTATTATCTTTCGCAAACCTTCACCCATCTCTTTCGCTCCATGATAGGGAACGGGTGGTGATTTAATACCGTTCTTCATAGAAGTAATGACTCCCTTCTGCATAAAGGAATTTCCAGCCGTTCCTTTTTACAACTCTGTGAAATTCTGAGTATTTCATTACATTAGATAAAGATTTACGACTCAAAGGCAACTATATCTATACCTTAAAACAAGAAATCAGGCAATTATTTTTTTGTGATTCGAGATTTTTAACTTCTTCATAAAAGATATTAGGCTACCTAAAATCAGAAAGCATTTTAAAATAACCACATTTCCCGGGCATAAAGATCCGGCTAAATATATTTAGAAATCATATAACCTGCTACAATAAGCAGAAATACAGCAAACACTTTTTTAAACATGGTTGAAGGTAATTTCACCCCCAGTTTTGAGCCAAAAAAGGTTCCGAATACAATTCCGAAAGCAATTATACCCGCAAATAAAATATTCAAATGTCCATTGTTGGCATAAATAATCACACTTGGCAATCCTACCGGCAATTGCAAAGCAGCCAATGAAGTAGCCACAGCCGCTTTTGGATCGTAGTGAAAAACACCGATCAGGAAAGGAACAATAACAATTCCTCCTCCTTTGCCAAAAAGTCCCGCAAAAATTCCGGCACCAACACCCACTAAAAGATAGATCCAAAAAGTTTTATTGACAATAGGATATTCCTGAGTAATCGGTTTTTTCTTTTTCAGGAAGTATGAAAAGATATCGAAATAACTGAATGCAATATACAACAGAATACCGGCGTATAATTTAGCCAAAATGCTTTCGTCAATATTCACCGCAAATTCACCTCCGACAAACGAGCCGAGAAACAATCCCAAAGCGATCCACAAAGATTCCCGGATTTTAATGAGCCCGGCTTTGTAATATGAAATGACGCCGAACAAACCCACAGGCAATAACATGGACGCCAATGATATAGCATTTGCATCGAGAATGTCCATGCCAAAAATAAGAATCAACGACGGAACGATTACAATTCCGCCGCCAATGCCAAATATTCCGGATAAGATACCTACTGCGATCCCAAAAATTAATAAGCCTATTTCTGTCATTTTTATCCGTTTTATTATTGCCCGATATGCTTAAATCTGCGCCTGTCTCTACCTCAGGTGGGGAAATTCGATAGATTTAGACGGTTGTCAGGTTCTATTTTTATCTTATTTAGATTATTATTTTTTTGTCATGTACAAAGAATTTATTGCTTGTTTAATCTTCAAATTCCTTATACGGGTTGTGTTTGTGTTCACGGTCCTTTACGATCAGTGTGGTTACCGGAGCTTTGGATTTCTGATTAAAAATGATATCGTGTCCCATGCATAAACCAAAAGAGATATTGAGTTCTGTATGATTTTCAGCCAGATAAGCGGCTTGTCCTGCAGGATTGCACGATGTTCCTTTTGAATCATCGTTCAGGAGTTCAGATGATTTTATCTTTCCAACTTTACAATCGACAGAAAAAACTTCGAATTTTTCGGCCAGGCGCGCTTTCAGTTTTGCCGCTTCCTTTGGCATTCCCACACAATTTGCAATACCAATGCGTTTAATACCGGCCATCTCTGCATAATTGATAATTTCATCTACCCGGTTTTTACCCGGCATCATGGATCTGTCCGCTATTCGCATGTATTTTATATCGGCTTCGGTATAAAGTCTTTTTTGCTTTTCCATCGGATTCAACAATTCTTCGGTCGTTTTATTGTAAAATTCTACTAACCAGGTGTTGTTTTCCGTAATAATTTTATTGATACACCCGTTTTTCAGGCGGGTTTTGAAACTGCCGAATTCGCCACCCGAAAGCGAGTATAAAATAGAATTGGTAAGTCCCCCGTGTGAGATAACAATGATTCTTTTCCCCCTGTAATCGTGTGCAATTTTTTCTAAACCGACCATGGCCCGCTGACGCAAGGTTTCAAATTCTTCCTGACCGGGAATAATACCATCCGGGAAACGGCTTCGACGCTCCTCAGGCAATAAACCGGATGCTTCGCCATAACTCCGCTCTATTATTTCATCCATAATATGAACCGTTGGTATCGATATGCGTGAAGCAATGATCTGAGCTGTCTCATATGCTCTTTTCAAGGGACTCGAAACGATTATATCCCAATGCTCTGATTCAAAATACCGCGAAGTTTCCAACGCCTGTGCGCGCCCCAACTCATTCAATTGAATATCTTCACGCCCCTGAAGTTTACCCAACGAATTCCAGTCTGTTTCGCCATGGCGGATTATGCAAATGGTGGTTGGTAAATTAACACTATCTTTACTATACATATATCTTACAATCAGGCATTAAATTCTTTTTTTCTATTTAATTCGATAGCCGAAAGCAAAAAATCGGGCGCTGCACAAGGTTTCCAGTTATCCAAACCCACAAAAGCAAGTTCAGTTTCAGCCTCGTTGATTAATTCGTTTTGTTCGTTGTAAAGTTTGTAGGTAAACCAAACCCGAACACCTTTCATGGCTTTCAAAGTAGTTTTAACAGTTAACAATTCATCGTATCTGGTTATTTTTATAAATTTAAAATTCATCTTAATAACCGGACACATAATACCAGCTTCCTCCACCGCGCTGTATGGAACGCCAATGCTGCGAAACAGCTCCCAACGGGCTGTTTCGTAATACTTCACGTAATTCGCATGATGCATTGTCCCCATGCGGTCGGTATCGGGGTAAGTTACCCGGAATTGGTATTCGTGTTCTAACATAATTTGAAACCAGGATTTAGTTTGTTTTTTCATTAAAAAATAAGGAAACAGGATTGCGGAATGCAAGTTGATTTTAATAATCAGCTCACATACCGCAATCTGGTTCGGGTTTAAAATTCTTTCTCAGGAAATTTATTAACCTGCATAAGTTACATACTAAAGTCTCAATTTTTTAAATTCATCTTTCATTCGCTGAATGTCAGCCAGCCAATCTTCAATGTCGTTCTCGTGTTCCAACTCTTCATTCAGAATAGTTACTGCCATTTGATGCGTGCTGTGATCCTTTCCATTGGTGAAATCAGCAATTTCCTGATAACGTTGAATAGCACATCTTTCACCTTTGAGGTTTTGTTCCAGAATAACTTCGATATAAGGATCAGATGGTTCATCGTAACTACAACGGGCGAGCTTTGTCCAATCCATAGGATTAATTACCGGCGTTCCTCCCAGTTGAATAATGCGGTTTACAACCAAAACAGCATGACCCAATTCCTGATTTGCATGAAGTAAAAGTTCATGTTCAACTTCACTACGCATTGGACCTTCCATCAATCTGGCACCAATCCAGTATTGGTAATAAGCCAACCACTCTTCAGCAAGTGCGGCATTTAACATCCCTAAAAGTTTATCTACATCTACTGATGAGACTTTAATTGCTTGTCTTCCCATGATAATTTAATTTTTAAATTAGTGATAAATTAGTGATAAAAAAACATATGTTATTTTCAAAATAAATCAACAAAAATTCAATTATGACTACAGCTGTGTCCTTCAGCATGCGAAGCACAATTACTGCCACCATCTTTCACTTCGCCGGCTAAATATTTTTCAACAATTTTAGTCACATCGCCCTCACAATTACGAATGACCGTAACACCATGTGCATTTAATTTGTTAATGGCACCATCGCCAATGCCACCTGCCAGCATGATTTTTATTCCTTCATTTTCAAACACTTCAGCTATATTCGATTTACAACCGCATCCTTGTGGAGATTCCATTCTTTCTTCGGAAATAACGCTGTTCTGTTCCGAAATACTGAAGATTTTGTAAAACTCACAATGTCCAAAATGGGCATCAATCTGGTTATTTTCTTTTACCGGTACTGCTATTTTCATTATTGTTTTGTATTTTAATTGTTTTGATCTTTAATATTTCCAGGCTCTGCAGGAAGAAATAAAGTAAATCCTGTATAAAAACTTCTCAAATTGCCTGTTAATTTAGTCTTTAAAAGATGGTAAACATTATCACCGGTGCAATGTCCCGTGTAGAATCGAGTTTCCGGATAATCCTTTACCAAACGATCTGCTATTTCATTTATTTCTATTTCAGTCTCATATTGACCCGGATATCCATCCAGCAAATGAAAACCTCCTATTAAGGTTGCAATCCTCTTACCTGTTATCTCTTCAACTGACTTTAATATATTTAAAACACCATGGTGAGCACAACCGGTATAAACAAGTAAATCATTTTTTCCAAAACAGACAATAATCTCATGATTAAAATCATCGGGTTTCAGACCATTTGTTTCTTCAGTCATTAATGTTTTATTAGCTTTTGGAGTTGGAAATCTATTCTCCTGACAAGGGAAAACATAAATTTCGTTTTCAAAAATTGTTTCCGAATCAATAAAAATAAAACGATCGGGATAGTTTTGAATATCAATCGAACAACTAATTTCTTTTAATCCATTTCTTACAGAGAAAAAGCGTTGTGAAAGAGCGTTTTTTGATATGATTATTTTTGCCTTGCTGTTCAGTTTCAGAAACGCTTCCAGGCCGCCCAAATGATCGGCGTGTCCGTGCGAAATAAATAAATAATCAATATCTTCGAGATCGATAACCATTTTTTCAGCATTGTGTATAAACATTTCAGAGGCACCGGTATCGAGTAAACATTTATATTTTTCTGTTTCCAGATAAATACATAATCCATGTTCAAATTCCAGTGCTTCCTGTAATTGTTTATTGTCTGATAAAACTTGTAATTTCATATTTTTTCGATATTTATGGCCGTCAATTCATCATTATTAAAGGTTTTACAATCTTTACAACGCACATGGTTTTCCAATCCTCCAACTAATTTAAAGCAGCGTTTACACCTGAACCATTGTTTGTCAAACGAAACGTTTCCACCCTCTATAACTATCATATTTCCTTCTACCAAAGCTTGTGCAATGGTTTTGCGGGCTTTCTCATAAATGCGTGTCAGGGTCGGCCGTGAAACATTCATCTGCACTGCTGCCTGATCCTGATTCATTCCCTCGTAATCGAGCAACCGAATGGCTTCATATTCATCATATAATAATGAAACAGAGCTTAACATGTTTCGTGGAATACCAAAAGGTTTAAATCCTTGCATCAAAGGAGGATTACATATTTTTCGGTCTTGTTTTGGGCGCGGCATAACTTTTATATTAATTAAGGATTTACAATCCACATTTTAGAAATACAAAGATACGAATAGTATTGAACTTATGCTCATTACTATTGAATTTTAATAAAAAAAAAGAGAAACAGTTACCCATTTCTCTTTAGAACTTTATAATATAAGGATGAAAATAATAAAGTGCTTAATAATCCAACGTTATTATTCTACCTTTTGTGAAATTAAAGAATTTATCTTTTTGAGCAATCTGAATCCCTTCCATTAAATCTGTTGGTTTAAAACCGGCAATTTTCAAACAAGTTGGACAGGCATAAACGCCAACCTTTATATCGGACAATTGTTTAATGTAAGTTTTAAATGACTCAAAATCTGCAAAACTCATATCCTTTGCTCCTTTAACTGCCAGTTCCACTGCATGAATATCCAGGTAAACCAGCACGTCTTTATCATTTGCCATCATAACCGCCATTTTCAATGGCATTAATACACGATGTGGATCATTGTAACTTTCGGTGATGTGAATAAAAACACCATCACGTACAGTATCGCAACATGCTTCTTTATTTTCCTGCATTGAAGACACCACCGGTTTGGGTTGTTGGTTACACGATGCAAAAATAACTCCAAGTAAGATTATTAAACCTAATTTTTTCATAAATTTTAAATTTAGCTGGTTTGTAATTATTTTTTTCCTAATGCCGCTTCCACTTTTTCTTTGGAAAGTTCCTTGGTACAGAAGAACCAGTCGTAGCATTTAACTCCTTCTTCGTGACCTTCCATACGCGTTTTGGCCACTCCACATGAACCCGCTGTAGGAACAATTACATCATCGCCCGGACGCCAGTCGGCAGGTAGCGCCACACTGAAATTATCAGCTGTTTGCAATCCAATGATAACCCGTTTCAGTTCGTCGAAATTACGTCCCAACGATAGTGGATAATAAATCATGGCGCGAATCATTCCTTTGGGGTCGATAAAAAACACAGCACGTACTGCTTTAGTATTGCTTTCGCCGGGTTGCATCATGCCATATTTATTGGCCACTTCCATGGTAATGTCTTCGATAAGCGGGAAAGTTACTTCCACATTTTTCATTCCTTTATACTCAATTTTTTCCTTGATGGTTCGCAGCCATGCAATGTGACTGTAAAGCCCATCTACCGATAAACCAACCAATTGACAATTAAGTGCTTCAAATTCTTCATTCATCGAAGCGAAAGTCATGAACTCTGAAGTACATACAGGGGTGAAGTCTGCCGGGTGACTAAATAAAATAGCCCATTTCCCTGCATAATCTTCCGGGAAATTTATCTCACCCTGCGTGGTGACAGCTTTAAACGAAGGAGCTTTTTCACCTATGCGAGGCATTGCGTAAGTTTGATTTGTTTCCATTTTGTTTGTTTTTTAATTATTAATTATAGTTACATGAATACATGTTCATTTGTTTTGCGATGCAAAGAAACTACTATTTAAAACATGAAACAAACAGATATTCTCGATATGGTTATAGTGAAAATTGATACGTTCCAAAAAACATTATGAAATATTCGTGCAAATTCCAAAACATACAGTAAAACACTTTCAAATGAACAAATGTTCAATTAGAAACAAATGAAAATATACATTTTCTTAACCTGTAATCTTAATTACAATTGAGTTGTAGGCTAAACGAACTGCATTATCATTAAATAACTCGTTGAGTTTTCCGTTATCGCATGCCGAACAAATTTCTTCGTTGATCGGAATTTGTGTGAGCAATGGGATATTGAACATCTTCGACAATGCTTCGCCACCACCGCTGCCAAACAGGAAGTATTTTTCGTCAGGGTGTGCAGCGGGTGAAAACCAGGACATATTTTCGATAATTCCTAACACTTTAGCACCTACATGCTGGTCACGAAACAAGGAAATTGCTTTTTGAACATCCGACAGAGCCAGCATTTGAGGAGTGGTGACAACCAACACCCCGGACATTTCAAATTCTTGCAACAAGGTAATATGAACATCGCCAGTGCCCGGTGGTGTGTCGATAATCAAATAATCGAGTTCACCCCAGCTGGTTTCTGTCATCATTTGCTTCAAGCCCTTTGCCACCATCGGGCCACGCCAAATGACAGCTTGTTGTGCACCGAAAAAGAAGCCAATGGACATAATTTTAATTCCAAACCGAATATAAGGCTCAATAAGATATTTCCCTTCGTACTCTGTCATAACAGGGCGTTCGGCATTTTCCAGATTAAAAAGCGTAGGGATAGATGGCCCGTAAATATCGGCATCCAATAATCCTACCGCATATCCTTCGAGAGCCATCGACAAAGCCAAACCTGCTGCCACAGTCGATTTTCCTACTCCACCTTTGCCCGAGGCTACCATGATTATTTTTTTGATATTGGGCAATTTTGTTTTTACTATTTGATGGGCATCAGCCATCTTATAAGTTTTTTGTTGTGCGTCCATTTTATTCTGTTTTTAATATTGTTTAAAGTAAAAAAATCTAAATCAAAAATTTTCATGCCCTTAGTTCCTTTATACAAGAAATTTTCGAATATAAAAAAGTTTGGATTTATATTCTACTTTTTCAATATATTTATTGTAAAGTAAGGTGTTTAATATTGAAGGGTCTGCATTATTTTTCCTTAATAATTCATCCATCGTATCCTGACGGATGGGGTGAACGGAACAAATATTGATAATATCTTCGAATGCATTGCCAGTAAAACCTGTGTCTGTACCTTCAAATCCAAGTATCAATTCAGTATTCAATCCCTTTAGGTTGAATATCTGATAGGCTTCATTCAGAATATATTCGTTAGGAGGCGTTACCGAAACCACAGCTGGTGGACGGGTTGGTACAGAAATATAGGCAATGGCCGGATTTATTTCGGATATTAATGCTGCTGTTTGGGTTACAATTTTGTCAGTATCGTTTATTCCACTCACAAGCATGGTTTCACTAACCAATTTGCCTTTGTATTCTTCAGAAAATAAATGTAATGCGTTTATATACTGTTCAAAACTAACTTGTTTTACCGGTCTGTTTATTTTTTGCCAAACGGATTCATCGGCTGCATCAATTTTTACCGAAACCCAATCGGCCAGGCATAAATCAGCTCTTACCTGCTTATCTATTAATAGTGAAGCATTAGTGATAACTGCAATGGGTATGTTCAGCGTTTTTAATTTTTCGATAGACCTACCTAAATTTATATCCAGGGTAGGCTCACCATTTGCCACAAAAGTCAGGTAATCAGGCAGATCTCTTTCAGCTAACTTTTCCAAATGATTCTGTACTTCGTCATAAATCACCGATGGTTCGTAAAAAGTCTGGCGTTCGAACCTGTATTTTTTAGTCAAACCTACCTGACAATAAATACAGGAATAAGTACAGACCTTCTGAGATGGTATATTATTAATACCAAGACTTTTGCCTAAGCGGCGGGACGGTATTGGTCCAAAACTAATCATAATTTAATTATTTATTTATTGCATTTTCATAATTAGAACTATTTAGATGTCAATTATTTAATCAAGAACTATCTTCGTAAAACTCTCATTTATCATTTTCGATATTTCCGAACCGGGTGCCCATTCAATAATGCTTTTACAATTCACCATCGCATCAACTACCAGCCTGTCAAATGGAAATTTACCTGCAACTGAAATATTTGATTGCCTGCAATAAGTTTCAATTTGAGAAGTCAAGTCTGTATTCAAATCATATTTATTGACAATAACCCATGTTTTCAGTTTGAAATTTTCCGTTATTTCCAATGCTCTTTTCATATCGTGTAAACCCGAAACGGTAGGCTCGGTAACAATAATTACATGGCCTACACCTGTAATGGTAGAAATGGCTGAGCAACCAATTCCCGGAGGACCATCAATAATAATCGTTTCGAGTTGATAGTCTTTTGACAGCTGTTTTGCTTTGTCGCGAACCATATTCACCAATTTACCCGAATTTTCTTCACCGGGAGACAATTGTCCGTACACCATTTTGCCATTTCGAAAACTGCCTGCATACATTCTGCTTTTATCTTCGTTCACCATTGTAATGGCTTCCGATGGACAAATCCTGGCACACAAACTACAACCATCACATGCTGTTTCGGAAATAACTACCTTGCCACTTATGTCAGAAATAGCTTCAAAACGGCAATAATCAATACACTCAGTACATGAGGTGCATTTATCATAATCAATAATTGCTTTTTGCCCCGATACAAAAACCTGTTCCTCTTCGTGTGTGGGGTCAAATAAAATGTATAGATTGGCAGCATCTACATCGCAATCGGCCAATACCACTTTTTTCGACAGGGTAGCAAAGGCAGCACTAATACTACTTTTACCGGTTCCACCTTTTCCACTAATTACGGCTATTTCCATATTGATATTTTATACTGTTGAACAAATTATTAAATTGAGATTGCCATTGAGTTTGATGTTTACAAAGCAATTCACCTTTTGAATAAATGGCTGAAATGGTTTTATCGAAAGGAATATTCATCAAAAGCGGAATGTTTTCTTTGTTGAGATAAACATAAACATCATCGTTTCCCAAATTAGCTCTGTTAACTATCACGCCATAGGGTTTATTTAAGGTTTTCAAGGTTTCTACCGACTGTTTCAAATCACTTAATCCAAAAGGCGTTGGCTCAGTTACTAAAACTACAAAATCGGCATGTGCTACTGTTTGGATAAACGGACAGGAAGTACCGGGTGGTGAGTCCATCAAAACAACTTCTGCAATTTCAGCTTGTTTAATGGCAGCTTTTATCACCGAAACCGGAGAATAAACACCAACTTTTACACGCGCTTCAATTATCGTCGTATTTTCTGTTACAGCATACTTATTCACTGTACCCAACAAATCTTTCTTCTCGGTAATAGCACCAAATTCGCAGGCTACCGTGCATGCGCCACAACCGTGACACAGCTCATCCATTACTTTAATGATTTTTGCGTCGCCCAAAAAGAAAATGGCATTGTAATTACAATATTCATTGCATTTTCCACAATACGTACACTTACTTCTATCAATGACAGGCACAAGCTGCGTAATTTGAGTTGAATTTTCGAGTTTTCCCTCAATAAAACCTAACACATTGGGTTCTTCAGCATCGCAATCAACCAACGTAACATTTGTTCCCTGTTGCTGTAAGCTGTAAAAAAGATTGGTAGAAACAAAGGTTTTACCTGTCCCGCCTTTTCCGCTGGCTACAGCAATTTTTATTTTTTCAATCATAATTCAATCTTATTTTCTCGTTGCTGATAGTTGGTTTTATGCACTTTAGCAAGAACTCACTGTTCCATGTTTTTAAGCCGGTATGTAGAGTGTAGTATTTTTGAGGAATGGGATGTGTTCCCGAAATCATTTTTAAACCCGTTCTTTTCGCAATAAGTTTTTCGATATATGTCATATACAAACATGGAGGATAGCCAACTAAAAAACCGGTGGCTAAATGAATGTGTGTTACCCCATTCTGAATCATTTCTTCCAGCGCATACTCAATATTTTCTCCCGGACAACCCCCACAAGTTCCAAAAGCTACAAGCTCCACTTCTTTGCCTTTATATATTTCAAAAGCACCTTCGCGGTTATGTAATGCTTTAAAACACTTTCCACCGGAACAAGTGCGGTAGTGGTAGCAAATCATAATTCCGAGTTTAATTTTCTCAATCATAATTCAATCGTATTTTCTCCGTGCTAAGTGTTGGTTTAATCGCTTTTATCAGGCATTCATTGTTCCATGTATTTAAATGCGTGTGTTTTAAATAGTACTTTTGAGGAATGGGGTGCGTTCCAAAAATGACTTTTAAACCATATTTCTCAACTATAAATTTCTCGAAATAATCGATATATGGGCATGGCGGATATCCGACTAAAAAGCCGGTGGCAAAATGAACGTGCGTCACACCGTTTTTAATCATTTCTTCAGGTGCATATTCGATATTTCCACCCGGGCAACCACCGCATGTTGTAAAGGCTGCCAATTCTACCTCTTTATCTTTGTAAATTTCAAAAGCGCCTTCGCGGTTATGTAAAGCCTTGAAACACTTACCACCTGCACAAGTGCGGTAGCGGTCGCAAATGATAATACCCAGTTTGATTGTTTCCATGTTCATTGTGTATTAAAAATAATATTTGAAAAACATTTATTCCAATTGCCTGATAATGAAAATAATTAGAACACCGGTAATGATTAAAAGAATCTGAATAACAGATTCTCCCAATTTTGTTTTCTGGTGCATATCAGGAATTAAATCGGCCAGTGCTATGTATAAAAAGCTTGAAGCTGAAAAAGCCAATGCGTAAGGAATCAGCGACTGCACAGCACCCATATAAAAGTAGGCTGCAATTCCGGCTACAATGGCCGAACTCCCCGAAAGCATATTGTAAAACAATGCTTTGCGTCTTGAAAAACCTGTTTTAAGTAAAATGCCAAAATCGCCCAATTCTTGCGGAATTTCATGAAAAACAATAGAAATACTCACAAAAATGCCCAATTCAATTGACGTTAAAAAGGAAGCAGCGATTACAATTCCGTCAATGGCGTTATGAAAAGCATCACCAACAAGAATCATGGGTGCGGCCGCTTTGATATGTCGCTCACAATCAACATTCCGGCAAGTACGCCAGAGAATAATTTTTTCCAACACAAAGAAAAAAAGTATTCCTGCCAGTACAAACTCAAAAACCACCTTGCTATCAAGCATTGTAATGGCTTTGGGTATCATTCCCAGAAAGGCAGATCCCAATAGCGTGCCACCTGCCAGATAAGTGAGGTAGGTAGAAATAACCTGCAACTTACTATCTTTTGCCAATAAAAGTAATCCCGCAAGCCCAACACTGCCGACACTGCCGACAACTAAGGCTACCATGGTAAAAATTAAGCTTTCTGACATAATCTGTAATTTAGTTACTCAAGCATTGATTGTAAACCACAAAATTTCCTTTATCAACTTTCAATCTTTCAGCCATAACATCGCATTTCACCATCAGCAGAAAGAATATTCTGGAATCGTTCTCATTTATAAGCCCCTCCAAATTTCCCTGCCCTTTTGAAATTATTAAATCTGCCTTGTTGTAAATCTTCATAAATTCTTCGCTACATTTATCTAAAATAGTTGAAGAAGTATCATATCCATTGGATATTACATCTGCAACCAAATCCATTTCCACATCATTGGCATCGCTTAGGGTGACATCGTTTAATATTGCGCCACCTCTGACCGCATAAGTCAATTGAGGATGCATAAGTATTTCAATAAATAGTTTATCAAAAACAATTTCGCCTGCATTATCGCCCAGATACAAAATGGATTTGGCTTCTTTCACGCGTTGCTTCAATAAAGCTGAGTTATCAATGGCGAATTTCGCTGAAATAACCTGCTGAATGGTTTGCTCCAGGTCAAAACTATTACCCGGACCATAATCCATTATGTTTCCAGCAATAGCAAGCTTTAAAGCCATCTCGAATGGATTATCAGAAGCAATTACCTTTTTTCTCCAATCCTTACTCAACCCCAAAGCCTGGTTGTTGCCAACTTTCTTTTCCTCGATATAAGGATCAGGGATACCTGAAATACGGCAAAACTCCTTGTTCAACTCCCTGTGAATTTCGGGCATAAGTTCATCTCCACATCGGGCTATGGTATGATTGTAATAAGCGAAAAATTGTTGACGGTCATCGTAGCTAAAATGAAATTTCTGTATCAACCTGTCATAACCACGGAATAAACAGTCCATACATCTGCCGTCAACTTCATATTTTCTTTTAATGGTTGCAGCTATGGTCGTGATTTTCATCATGGTTGCAATAATTAGCGTTTAAGGTTAGTTTATTTGCCAGAAAATCACTTACAAGTGCTTTAGCAGTGTCGGCTATCGCACCAACAAAAACATTTATTTTCTCCTGGTTAAACAGGTTTATCGCTTTTTGACCCATTCCTCCGGCAATTACATCTGTTACACCAAATTCGGCTATCCATTTTGGATACAATCCCGGCTCGTGTTGTGGTGGTGTAATTTCGTTAATTACAGTGATTTCATTGTTTACCACTTCTATCATGGCAAATTTTTCACAATGACCAAAGTGAGCACACAAAACTCCGTTTTCTAACGGAACAGCAATTTTCTTTTCCATATTCTTTTTTTTTAAAATTAAAAAGGAGGAGTCTATTTAACCCCTCCCAAATTAGTTATTGACCATTCCTGAAACGATTTTGTCGTCCCATTCCCATACCTCTTCCTTGTCCCTGACCTCTACCTTGTCCCTGACCTTTTCCGGCTCCAAAACCTCTACCGGCTCCAAAGCCCCTGCCTGTAATATTTTCAGATAAGTTCTCAGCCTGATTTTCACCGGTAACTGAAGTATTATTATTTACGTTTGCACCAAAATTGGTGCATTTACCCATTTTTCTGCCACTCATGGAACCTTGTCCCATCGGGCCTGTTTGATTAAATCCTGGCATAATGACCTCTTTTAAAAATTGTTAATACTATTTTTTTTCGCTTTTAAGCGCTTTTCTACGATCTTATTCCAAACCCTTTCAGCTAAGCCGACAATTAAGGCAGCTCCCAAACTAATGATTGTATTCTTAATTTTATCATCAGGGTTTGCATTAGCAGAAGGATTGCACCTGCCTTTTCTTCTACCAGTCATTGGGCCTTGCCCAACCGGACCAGTTTGATTAAATTCTGGCATAATATTTTTTTTTAAAATTCTAATTCTACTTTTTCCCGCTATTTAAGCGTTTTCCTTTTCCGGCACCATTTCCGGCCATACGACTTTTTCCCATACCTACTCCAAGTTTTTTTGCTTTTTCTACATCGGATGTGGTGTTGCAATTTCCTAATTTCCGCCCTGTTCCGGAACCTTGTCCTTCAGGACCTGTACCATTTAATTTTGGCATGATTTCTAGTTTTTTTTAATGTTTATATAACTCAATAATATCAGCAATTTTTTCAGCTGAATCCTTTTTTGTTATCATTTCTATGTTTAAGCTTTCGAGGAGGGATTTAATTTTCATCCCGAATTCACCCGAAACTATTTTACCTACGTTATGCGCTGCTACAATTTGAACTGCTGCCGGACCTGCACCTTCTTGTGCTTCCTTGGCCGGATTCAAAAGAAATTCAGTTGATTTTGTTTCAGTATCATAAATTGCAAAGAATGCACAACGACCAAAGCGACTATCAATCGTTGAATTCAATGTATCTCCTGTTGAAGTAATGGCAATTTTCATATCTATAAAGTGTTATTTATTAGTTTATTACTATTGAAAGCCTAATGTTGTACCTGGTTTTATAGTAACTTCTCTGCTGCAAAGATACAAATAGTTTTGAACTTATGTTCATAACTAGACGGATATTTATAAAATAATTTATAATTATTCAAATACCATTATGTTTTGTATCTTTGTATAAATTATCACGATATTGAAAATTGACAAACCATGCTTTCATCCCTGGAACGATTAAAAATAATTTCACTTATTAAATACGAAGTAACACCTGCTATTGGTTGTACCGAGCCTGTTGCAGTGGCTTTGGCAGTAGCTAAAATACAGGAAGTATTGGGTGAACTGCCCGAAACAATAGCGGTTTATCTGAGTCCAAACGTTCTTAAAAATGCAATGGGAGTCGGAATTCCCGGTACAGGGATGGTTGGATTGCCCATTGCCATCGCGTTGGGTGCACTAATCGGAAAGTCGGAATATGGACTGGAAGTTCTCAAAGACATTACGCCTGAATCATTGGAGCTGGGCAAAAAAATGATAGTAGAAAAAGCAATTACGGTTTATCTGAAACAGGATATTGCCGAAAAACTATACATTGAGGTAAATGCAAAAAGTGGAAACAACCAGGCTCAGGTAATAATAAGCAGAGACCATACCCGGTTTTCACACATTGAGAAAAACGGAACCATACTTTTACATCTCGATGATGAAACTGACAATCATTTACCCAAAGAAGAAAGTCTGAATTTATCATTCTCAAAGGTTTGTGACCTGGCGTTGGAAAGTCCGATAACGGAATTGCGCTTTATACTGAAAACAGCGGAAATGAATACAGCTGCATCCAATGAGTCGATGAAAGGTGAATATGGTCACAGCGTGGCTCAAACAGTCAGGAATGGCAGTCAACAAAATGTGATGGGCGACACCATTTTTACGCGTATGTTGTCTGTTACAGCTGCCGCTTGCGATGCCCGTATGGCAGGAGCCATGTTTCCTGTAATGAGCAATTCGGGCAGTGGGAATCAGGGAATTGCAGCAACACTTCCGGTATCGGTTTTTGCAAAAGAAACTGGCAAATCGGAGGAGGAACTGATTCGTGCTTTAACGTTGAGCCATTTAATGACGATTTATATCAAGCAAAGCCTTGGACGATTGTCAGGTTTGTGCGGTGCTGTGGTTGCTGCAACCGGTTCAGCTTGTGGCATAACATACCTTATGGGCGGTTCGCGTGAGCAGATAGCTTTTTCAATTAAGAATATGATTGGCAATATAACCGGAATGATATGCGATGGTGCAAAGCCAAGTTGTGCATTGAAGGTTTCCAATGGCGTTTCTACAGCGACTTTGTCGGCTCTAATGGCCATTGATAACAAAGTGGTTTCTGCATTAGAAGGAATAACCGATGAGGATGTGGATAAAACGATTCATAATCTAACCAAAATTGGCTCGGAAGCAATGAACGAAACAGATAAAATGGTATTACAAATTATGACTACTAAAGGTGATTGAATTACTGAATTAATAAAACATGAAACCGGCTGAACTCTTCTTTAGAATTCAGCCGGTTTTCATTTTCAAATCTTCAAATTGTTACATTTTCAAATCATCACATTTTCAAATTATTTGCTCACTTCTTTCAGTTTAGCAAAATACATGGCAAACGAACGGTATAAAAAGTGTGTCCATTTACCAAACGGAACAATGATCAATGCCCATTGAACCAAAACTGTAAGATGGAAAATGTATAACCATTTATTCATTTCGAGAATATCCAGGTCGATAAACAAACGAACCATAAAGGCGGTAAGACCCATCAGGAACAACCACACTACAAAGAATATATCGGAAGGTTGTGAATGTTTGCTCACTTCTTTCTTTTTCTTCACGCGGCTCGAAACAAAATCGATGGTTACCACAAATACGATGGCGCTCATTACATAGCCTAAAATAATTACAAATAAGTAAGGTGAATTAAACCAGTCCAATACTACTGTAGTAAACAGTAATGACAAATAGCCAATTACCAGAATAAAGTGTTCGAACCAGCGGAATTGATTATCGTCGCATCCCAATGCACGTTTTTGCGTGAACATGTGAATAAACAACTCGCCCATACTTTTTACGTACTTCATAAACGACACTTTCACTTTCGGTTTCAGAATAGTGAAATACCACATGCGCGCCACATTTGGTAATAATATCACTACACCAACAGTTCCAATGGCTATCATTTCGAACATGTGCCCGAAATGTACCATTTTTTCGAGGTTATAACCTACCGATGCCACAAATGCCAGAACACCCACTAATGTGATAACGAATGCGGCAATGCTTAGTGGCAATGATTTATATAAAAGACCCGAAAGACCTGTCCAGTCGTACTGTGCAGTGAGATAGCGACGAAGCGACATCATTAACTCAGCCGGGCTTGCCTGACGTGGACACTCGGAAGAACATTCACCGCAGTAATAACATTCCCAGGGTTTAAGAGATGATTTAATTTCATCTTCCAATCCCAGTGTTGCAAAACGTATCAACTCGCGGGGAAAAGTATTTTCGACTGTTGTGAGTGTACAGGTTGCTGTGCAGTTTCCGCAATTGAAACAGGCATTGAAGTCGTCAGACCCATATTTTTTTAATTCAGTTGCAAATTTTGGATTAACTCTTGACATTTTTTCTTTAGTTTTTGACCCCCAACCCCCTAAAGGGGGCTTTAAGAGCAAGTAATTAATAATAAGAATCGAATTCTATAGTTATTAGCCCCCTTTAGGGGGTTGGGGGTAGTTTTTTTATTTCTTCTTATAATAAAAATATTCTTCTTTCGCATCCATGCCTGCCGGAACTACCACACCATACCGGTTCATGGTCATCATGTGGTAAGTTATCAGTTCGCCGCTCACATTCAGTTTTTCAACAACCTGAGGAATGGTTGTTTTTTCTTCCATGGTTGCAAGAATATTCTTCCAGATCTGAGGATATTCTTTCATGCCCGCAGTTGCTTCTTCCTGAACTTCTTCTTCACCGGCTTCTTTTTCACGGATTACTACTTCATGCATGAATCCATCAATCATCGATTCTATTTCGTGATCGGTGTATTGAGCAATTTCAATGGCATTTACCGGACAAACAGGAGCACATATTCCGCAACCCGTGCAAACGGCTTTGTTTACAGCTGCAATACGTTTTCCATCCACTTCCACTTCTTTAATAGCAGTGTAATCACACACATCGCTGCATTTTCCGCACCAGGTACAGGCATCAACATCAACACGGGCAATAATCGGATCGACAGAAACGGTACCGCTTTTAAGTAAAGCCGTAATTTTTGAAGCTCCGGCTAAAGAAGACTGAACCGATTCACTGATATTTTTTGGTCCCTGACAGGTTCCACCAATGTATACACCTTTGATTACGGTTTCAACCGGTTTCAGTTTTGGGTGTATTTCGTTAAAAAACTTGTCCCGTCCGATTGGGATTTTGAATAATTCGGAAATATGTGTAGAATCTTCGCGTGCCACCATTCCGGTAACCAATACCACCAGGTCCGCTTCAATTTCCATCTCTTTTTTCGCAGTCAGGTAATCTTTTACTTTTACGATGGTCGATTTTCCGTCAACTGATACAACCGGCATTTCCTTTTCTTCGTATTTAAAATACAGATCGCCATGTTTCGACGATTTATCGTACAGGATTTCCTGTTTGCCATACGTACGGATATCGCGATACAAATGATAAGTCTGCATGTCTTTGTACTTTTCTTTTAGTTGCAACGACGTGTGAATTGTTGACGTACAGCACTGACGTGAGCAATACTTATTATCACCTTTAGTCTGACGACTTCCCACGCAATAGATAAATGCCACGTTTTTGATTTGCTTTCCGTTAAAAACCAACTTCTCAGGATTCAGTTCTATCAGGCGGCTAAGCTCGGGCAGTGTAACTACATTCGAAATCGTTTTATAGCCGAACTCTCCTTCTTTTGGTTGATAATGATCGTAACCGGTTGTTACCAGTACCGATCCCACGATAAACGAAAGTGTTTCTGCCTGTTCGTTCAGATTCAGAGTAGAAGCAAATTTAGCGATGAAATCAGTTTCATTTTTCAACAATTCTGCTTCAACAACCGGTACATCAGGAAAGGCTTCGGGATAATTTTTATAGATGGCTTTCCTTTTGGTCAATCCAAGATTAAACGCATCGTCAACCGAGATCGGACATTCGTCCATGGCACGTTTTACAGCTTGTTTATCAGCTTTACCATTAATAAACCGTGGTTTTACTTTGATGTCGATATGGAAATTTCCTAAACTTCCCGACACTTTTTCGATGGAAGCTCCGGTAAATAAAGTGATATTCGTATGTTTTTTGATTTCTTCGTACAAAGAAGCCACAACATCTTTTCCTTTTTGTCCCGACATGAACAAACTATCTTTCTGAGCAATACGTCCACCCACAAAATAATCTTTCTCCAGCAGAAAAACTTCATTTCCCGAGCGTGCCAGATCAATAGCCGCTTTCATTCCGGCAACTCCGGCACCCACCACGAGCGCAGTTTTCTTCACTGTCAGTTCAATATTTTCCAATGATTCGGAAAATGATACGCGATTGATACCGGCACGAATCAATCCGGCAGCTTTCACAGTTGCTTCCCGCGGACGGTCGCTGTGTGGCCACGAACATTGCTCGCGAATATTCACCTGAACATAATTTGATGGATTTAAACCCGCACGCGACGCCACATTTTTAAATGTGTGTAAATGCAATTTTGGTGAGCAAGAGCAAACCACAATGGCATCGAGCTTATTATCCTGAATGTCTTTCACCATGTCTTTCTGGTTAGAATCGGCACAGGCAAACATCACATCTTTTGCGATGACAACGTTTTCCTCTTCATGAAACATTTTGCCCAATTCTTCCACATCAACGTAATCGGAAATATTTCCGCCACAGTGACAAATATATACACCTATTCTTTCTTTCATTTTTTCTTAGATTTTTAGATTTTAGAACCAAGAGTCAAGACTAATAGCATTGATTCCTGATTCTTTGTCTTGAAGCTTCTATACTGTTGTAAAATCACGTTTTTTGTCTTGAATCTTGGTTCTTGACTCTTTTATCTTATTCAAATAGCCATCAACCTCAGAAGCAGCACAACCTGCCGATAAAATGGAATCCGGAATATCTTTTGGACCTGAAGCCGCACCAGCCACAAACACACCATCGATACTTGTCAGTGCAGGATTTATCAGTTCATCGGTTTGTTTCACAAAATTATAGTCATCCAATTCCAACAACTGATTTGTAAACATTTGTGGAACATTTTTATTTGGAACAACACCCACCGAAAGGACAACCACATCGTGTTTTGCTTCTTTCACCACGCCTTTTGCTACATCTTCATAACGAATGATCAGGTCACCACTGCCGTTATCATTTTCACGAATCTTAGCTACTTTTCCTTTTACAAAGTTCACACCCATGGCTTTCGATTCCATGAAGAATTCTTCGTAACCTTTACCAAATGCACGGATATCCATGTAATAAATGGTGATGTCGGCCATCGGTAAAGCGCCCATCAAAAGTTGCGCTTGTTTAATGGAATACATGCAGCAAATTTGCGAACAAATCGGATTGTTTTCACAATCGGCACCGCAACCTGAGTTTTCAATAGCCGAATCACGCGAACCGGTACAAAGTACATACGCAATATTATCCGGTGTTTTTCCATCTCCCGGACGGAGCACATTATTGAAAGGACGCGTTGGCGCAATCAATCGATCCATTTGCATGGAGTCAATTACATTGGCATATTTGGCGTAACCGTAATTTGGTTTTCCGGCAGGTGGGAATAATTTGTATCCCGTAGTAACCACTACCGATTTCACGGTTGTATTGACAACCTGAGTTTTTTGTTTAAAATCAATCGCATTCGATGGACAAGCTGCCACACATTGATGACACTCCCGGCAATTACTGCAATCGAGGCAACGCTCGGTGCTGGCTTTCATTTCCGATTCAGTGAAAGTTTGTTCTACTTCTTCCCAGCTGGTGGCACGTTCGGCGAGCGGCATCATTCCACCCGGAATTTGGGGTTTCACTTTACCATCATACTTTTTTAAAATAGATGTTTTATCAATAGCCGGTAATTTGTCGCCATCTTCAAATTCTTCCATATTTAATCCGCGTAGATATTTGTCCATGTAGAAAGCGGCTTTTTTACCCTGTCCTGCAGCTTCAATCAAAGTTGTAGCTCCGGTAACGTTGTCGCCACCTGCAAAAATAAATTCGACAGATGTTTGCAGCGTTTTTTTGTTGGCTACAATTGTTCCGTTTTTATTCAACTCAATTTGTCCGATAAATGGCGAAGTAGATGGTCTCAAACCAATTGCTTCTATCACATAATCCACATTTTCGATATATTCGGAACCTTTCACGGCGACCGGACTGCGGCGACCGCTGGCATCTTTCTCGCCCAATTGCATTTTCACCAATTGAACCTGTTTGATTTGACCCTTTTCGCCGATATATTTTACCGGGTTACGGAGAATCATTATTTCTACACCTTCTTCTTCAGCTTCGTGAATTTCGGGAGCAAAGCATGGCATTTCTTCACGTCTACGGCGATATACCACAATCACTTTTTCAGCGCCGAGCCGCAACGATGTACGGGCAGCATCAATAGCTGTATTTCCGCCACCAATAACCATGACGCGTTTGCCTTTCAAATCCTCTTTTTTACCAATATTCGATTCACGAAGGAAATGAAGACAATCAACAATACCTTTCAGGTCAGAACCTTCTGTTTTTGAAGAAACAGCATCGTGTGTTCCAACTGAAACAAAAACAGCATCGAATCCTTCTTTTTTCAGCGCTTTTAAGTCGGTAATCTTTTTGTTTACCTCAATCTTAACGCCAAGAACAGTAACATTTTTCAAATCCCTGTCCACCACGCTTTTTGGTGCGCGGTATTCCGGCAAAGCCAGACGTAACATACCACCGGCAGCAGGCGCTGCTTCGAAAATAGTTACTGTATGACCTTTCAATGCCAAATGGTAGGCTGCTGTAATTCCGGCAGGACCCGAACCGATAACGGCAATTTTCTTGTCGGTTTTATTTTTAATTTCCACTTCGGGAGCTTCCGGATATTTTTCGTAATACCAGTCGGCAAAAAAACGTTTTGTTTTACGGATGTCTACAGAACCTTCCAGACTTGCACGTGTACAGGCATTCTGACAAGGCGCGTAACAGGCACGTCCCAAACTTCCAGGGAAAGGAATATCTTCGAGGTGAAGTTTCATTGCTTCTTCATACTGTCCATTGCGGGCCAGTGTAATGTAACCGTAAGGTTTTACACCACCTGGACATTCATTGATACAAGGTGCAGAATGATCCATGCGATCGATGGTGGCAATACGTGGATTAGCCAGATTGAACGGAATATATGCTACTTTACGTCCGGCTAAATCAGCATTATACGCGTCGCTGCGTACTTCGGGACAAACCGCTTCACACTCGGCACAACCGGTACAATCTTCGGCTATTACGTATCGTGCTTTCTTGGAGATTTGTACCTGAAAATCAGCACCTTCTTTTGAAATTCCATCAATTTCGCTGTTAAGCATCATGGTGATTTTCGGGTGACGGGCCGTTTCCGACATTTTTGGCGTAGTAATACAGGCCGCACAGTCCAGTGTAGGGAACACTTTGCTGAGTTGAATCATTTTACCACCAATGGATAAGGCTTTATCCACCAACAGCACTTCGTGACCCATATCTGCCAGGCTTAAAGCTGCTTCCTGTCCGGCAATACCGCCCCCGATTACCAAGGCATCATAGTTCTTATTTTGTTTGTTCATTGCTTTTAGGTTTTAATGAAAAAATGGAAGACTGAAAGAATGAGATTTTCATAGTGAAATTTCATTTTTACATTTTACATTATTTCATTCTTACATTAAATTAGTCTTCAAGTCCATCTAAAATTTTCCCGTAGTTTTCCATGTGATTCATAAATGGCTCGGCACACACTGAGCAAAGCGCAGCCATACGCACACGGCGGGGATTAATATTTTTTTCTTTCATCAATACCTGTGAAGTTTCAACAATGGTATTGGTATGTTCGGCACATCGTGAACTATAGGAGCATTCGTGCCCATCTGCAGCGATGAAAACACCATCGAATCCATTTTCGAGCGCGTGCAAAATCCACTTGGGTTTAATACCAGATGAGCAGGGTACACTAATAACATAAACGGAGGGAGCGTAATGAATTTTTCTCAAACCCGCCTGATCAATACCCGGGTCGGAAATTTTATCGGTAGAGAATACCAAAATCTTTGGAGATTTTGTATCTGGTGATTTATTTATAATAGTTGACATAAGTATAAGAAAAATATGACCCCTAACCCCTAAAGGGGAACTTAATTACCTCGTCCATTTAATTTTCTACTACCAAAGGCAAAGAAATAAGTAGACATAAGTAACTTCAACTCCCCTTTAGGGGTTGGGGGTCGTTTTAGTTTTTATTCTTTGATTAGAAATAAGCGGCTGAAGCTATCTTCGTCGTAAAAACCAAGATATTCGTGACCAATTTTATCACACCAGCGTGGAATATCATTTTTTGTTCCTTCGTCAGCCGAAAGTATTTCCATAATTTCACCTGATTCAATATCGCCAATGGCTTTTTTTGCGGCCAATAATGGTCCCGGGCATGCTGTTCCTCTTGCGTCTACAGTTAGATTCGCTTTGATGTTTTTTAATTCGTCTGTTGTCATAATAAAAAGTTATTTGTTAATTAGTTGATTAGTTAATTGGTTAATTAGTTAATTGGTTGGTTAACTGGGTTTGAAAAGTTTGAAGTATCGGGTTCTGAGTTTGAAAAGTTTGAGAGGTTTGAAGAGTTTGAAGTATCGAGTTCTTTGTTTCGAACTTCGCATTTTCTGAAAACCAGGTCTTTTGTCTTGATTCTTGGTTCTTGGTTCTTGGTTCTTCCTACCAACTCAGAACTCAATACTTAGAACTACCGACTACCAACTATATACTACCGACTATGTTCCTGGTTTTGTCTTAGCTCTTGGCTCTAAATAAACAGCTGTATTGAGCTTTCACTTGCATCGGCCACGAAAGTAGCTGCACCGGCATAACGCAAATGTGGGTAATCAATCATTTCTTCGGCTTTGAAACCCATAAGTCCCATAGACATTTCACAGATCGTAATTTCAATGCCCAGTTCTCCTGCTTGTTTGAACATTTCATCCAACGACATTACATTTTGCTTTTTCATAAGCATTTTTATCATCATCGGACCCATGCCAGCCATATTCATATTTGATAATGAAAGTTTGTTTTGACCTTTTGGCAACATGATACCAAACATTTTCGAAATAAAATCTTTATTTTTTCCGACTTTCTTTGGATCGCGAAGTGCAGATAATGACCAGAATGAGAAGAAAAGTTTTACCTGAGTATCCATGGCAGCTGCAGCCAATGAAATAACCATAGCGGCTAATATTTTATCCATATCACCGGAGACAACAGCCATAGACAACTGATCCTTACGGTTTTTCTCCAATTTCGTTACTTTCTTTTTTAGAACATCAATCTGCATTTGCAATTCTTTGATGTCTACTTTTTGTATGTCTTCCATTTTAGTCTGATTTAATTTTGAATTTGATTAAAGAAATATTTCTGCAAATATATTGAAGAAATTTTTATTTATTGAGAATTATATCGTGCTTGTGCCTACAATATTTTGTGATATGCATCACATTGTATATATTTGCACCTTATTCAATCCTTATCAACACAAAATGCAAACCGATTGTAAAAACTGTCCCTTTAAAACCAAGGCAACATCCATGTTAAGTGATTGCAGTTTAGAACAACTGACTACAAATCATTTAGAACTGAAGTTAAAAAAAGGCGATTCAATAATTAAGCAGGGAACTTATTCTACAAATGTGATATTTTTGCGTACAGGTCTCGCAAAAATTCATTTGGCAGGACCATATAGTGAGCAAATTGTAAAGCTGGTAAATGCACCCACTTATTTAGGTTTACCTACAACTTTTGGTAGTAATATCAACCAGTATTCAGTTACAGCAGTTTCTGATGTTGAGGTTTGTTTTATTGATTTTGAGGTTTTTCAGAATATTTTAGACGAGAATAAGGAATTCACGCATGAGATAATTAGGGAATTTTGTAAAAATGAATTGGAATCATTTCGGCGTTGTGCCAATCGCACTCAGAAACAGATTCGCGGTAATATGGCGGATGCCCTATTGGAATTTTCGAATAATATCTTCAAGTCTGACACATTTAATTTACCGTTATCGCAATCTGAATTTGCAAATCTGGTGGATACGAGTCGCGAAAGTGTAAGTCGTGTACTGACTGAATTTGATAAAGACGGTATTATAAAAATAACCGGCAAACAAATTGTGATTATAAATAAAAAATCCTTGGAGATGATAAGTCAGAACGGATAATTCCGTTCCGCGTTTCGCGTTTTGTGTTCCGGGTTCGAAGAGTTTGAAAGGTTTGATGTTTAAATAGTCCCGCAAAAGTGGGATGTCCGTTACACTCCCATTTGTAAAAGTTTCGCATTCAGGGCTGCAGGGTCATATTATAATCAACTAATTAACCAATCAACCAGTCAACTAATCAACCAATTCCAAATAAGACAAGTCCTAAAAAACCTCGGTTTTTTAGGACTTGTCATTTTAAAGAAATCATAACAATTTGCTAAGCCAGCATTTCATGAAAGCTCATTGAAGAGCATTCCCCGAGAATATTCTTTGGGGGAAATAGCTTTTAAAACCCATCAACCATAGTTACTGATACGCTGCAAAGTTTCCAGATCCAGTATTCGAATCGTTTTTCCTTCTATTGCAATAATCTTATCGTTTTTAAATTTCGATAAAATCCGGATTACACTTTCGGTAGTCATTCCTGTCAGTTCTCCCAATTCTTTTCTTGTAAGCTGAAGTTCAAATCCTGCAGATTTAAAAATATTACAGGACAGACAAATTAATGTGTCGGCAAGCCTGCCATAAGATTGCTTTTGAGTATAAGAAAAAAACCTTGTTTGAGTCTGAATCAGATTTTCACATAAAAGGTTGATTACTTCATTTGCAAAAGCTGCATTTTTAAGAATTAATTGTTTGAAAATTCCGATATCAATCAGTCTGATTTTACAGTCCTGATAAGCGTATACCGAATATTGAAAAATATTTGATCCGTCGAGTAATGCCGTCAATCCAATCATGTTACCTGATGGCAATACTTTCAAAATCAGACTACTTTTTTCGTTTTCCATATAAATTTTCACCAATCCACAACATATAAATATGATGTGAGAAGCTAAGGTACCTTGCTTGCACAGATTTTCACCTTTTTTATACGTCACAAGCACGTGGTTGTTCTCTAAAAGCAACAATTCTTCATCAGTCAGCTTTTCAAAACAATCAGAAATTTCTTTGCTTAGGGTACAACTATTATGAACCAGTTTTTCTTTCATCGTGATTAAATTTTTGATAAAAGTAATCAAAAGTTCCGGATAGGAAATTATTTATTGAAAAATATTTTTTCGAATGCCCTAACTTTGATATATTTAACTAAATAGTTTATTGCTTTAAAATGGTCAATCTTACAAATTTTGTAACTATTATTGAGTTTTTTCATATGTAATATGACTTTCAAAATCAATAAATAATGAATGGAATCTGCATAAATATGATATATATCATAGTCTGACATGATAAATAAATGGTTTAATGGTGTATTAAATCATATGTTTTTATTTGGTTACTTATTACAATTTATCAAACTTTGTTGACGAAAATTTTAAATAAAAACATTATGGAAATCAAAATGACTTTAGATTGTAAAGGGCTCTCTTGTCCAATGCCAATGATGAAAGTAGCAAAAGCTATGAAAGAACTAAATTCAGGCGAAGTGTTGGAAATGTTCGGAACGGATCCCGGCACTAAAACCGATTTACCGAATTGGTGTACAAAAACCGGAAATGAGTTTCTGGAATGTACTGACATTGAAGGAGGCGTTACAAAAATGGTGATTAAAAAAGCATAGGAGATAAAACCATGTCAGTAACAAATGAAAAAAGTGTTTTAGCACCCCTGTTCCAGACTTTTTTTGGTAAACATTGGCCGGTTTGGGTTGGTGGTATCGTATTGGGGATTCTTAATATTCTGTTATTTGCAATTAAAAGCCCCTGGGGTGCAAGTGGTGGAATAACGAACTGGGGCGATAATTTATTTTCGCTTTTGGGGATTATTAACAACAAAGGAATTACGCCCATAAACGAAAACAATTACGGAATGCTCGTATTGTTGATTGTTTTAGGTTCGTTTGTCGGAGCGCTGTTTTCAAAAGAATTTGCTTTACGAGTTCCACCAAAAGGAGAAATGATTAAAGGATTTCTGGGCGGTGGATTGATGGCTGTTGGTGCAACTGTAGGAATTGGCTGTTCCATAGGTTCGTTTTTTAGTGGTGTTCCGGCACTTTCGGGGGGAGCAATAATTTTCGGTTTTGGATTATTTGCCGGAGTCATTGTCTCACTCAAATACCTGCTTTGGGAAATGGATAGATTTCCAGGTTGGAGTTCCGGGAAAAGTTATAACTTTTTAGCAGCTCAGCCCAACAAAGGAAATTGGCAGATAGTACTAGGTATTGTAGTATTAACGGGTATAATCATTATGAGCTATGCGTACTCCGGGAATAATATGGTCATGTCATGGTTCATAATCATCTCAGGATTAATGGGTTTAATCTCACAACGTTCAAGATTTTGTATCGTTAAATCATTTAGGGATCCTTTCATGAGTGGCGAATCACAGGGTTCGGTTGGAGTTATGGCCGGATTGTTAGTCAGCTTGATTGGATTTACAGCAATAAAAGTTTTCGGCATTGGAGCGGCAGGTGAGCTTTCACTCCGGGCCAGGGAATTAACATGGGTTTTCCCTCATTTCTGGGCAAAGGCTGCCGTTGGCGGATTTATTTTTGGCCTGGGAATGACAATTGCAGGTGGCTGTGCTGTAGGTACACTGTGGAGGGTTGGCGAAGGACAAATTAAATTATGGTTTTCGGCCTTAGCTATGGTTTTAATATCACCGGTATCAAATGCTTATTTAGTACCTGTTGTTGATAATATCTTACCACAAAGTGCCAAATTCAGAAATTACCTCCCCGATTATATAGGTTACACCGGTGCATTTTTTCTTGTTCTAGCCATTATATTATTGTGGTATTGGTTTGTGAAATGGAATGAAAGAACAGGCAAATTTAGTGCATTTTAAATAGAATATTATGAATAATAAAGTCAAAAATATATTGATCCTGCTCATAATTTCCTTGACAGTAATTAGTTGCAAAGGAATTTATGAAGATATTACCGAGTTGTCAGCCGATTACAAACAGGATGTAAAGTCAATTACTGTCTCCGATTTGAAAGCAAAAACTGAAAAAGGAGAAAATTTCGTATTAATTGATGTCCGTCAACCGGGCGATTATTCCACCGAAAACATTCCGGGTTCAGTATTGATCCCACGCGGATTGCTGGAATTTAAAATCAGTTCGGAAAAATTCTGGACAGAACAATATATGTATCCACCGGAAAAAGACACCGAGATAATTCTATATTGTAAAGGTGGAAACCGCGGTATAATAGCGGCAATTTCGCTAATGCAACTTGGCTATACCAATGTAAAAAATCTCGAAGGCGGTTATGATGCGTATAATCCAAATCAGGATCCGAATGCAAAACCAAAAGCATCATCTGGTGGTTGCGGTGGATGATTCGGAAAGTTTGAGCGGTTTGAAAAGTTTGAAAGTTTAAATCATCAGAAAGTCGAATAGTCACCAAACAGGAAATTTTATTTTGAGATTTACAAACCAAATTGGCTGTTTCTTATACCAGTATTTTAAAAAATTTACAAAAGAAAAATCACAAAAATTTTTTATACAAATAATTATCTAAAAATTTTATTGCCATGAAAAAATTAAATTTATTCAAATTAGTATTATTGAGTTTAACAATCTCTTTAATTGGATTTTCAAGTTGTGTTGAACCATTAGCTGAACCGGAGGTAAACTATTCGAAGGTACTGACTAATCATTTAAAAGCGAACAGTCTGGATTTAAACAACATGACCACCGACTGGGTAATTGATGCTGCTGCCTTAAATACCGCTGGTGTTACTAATTATTACATTCTCGATTTACGTTCTGCAGCTGATTTTGCCATTGGACATATACAAGGAGCAGTTAATACAACTATGCCAAATGTTTTGACAGCAGCACAAAATGCCGGTACAAAACCGATTATAGTGGCTTGTTACACAGGACAAAATGCGGCAGTAGCACATGTTGCTTTAAGATTGAGTGGATTTAACACCTGTAAAATCCTGAAATGGGGTATGAGCGGTTGGAATTCAAAATTTGACGGAATAACTGCCAATATTTCAAATCAGGCAACCGGTCACGCCAACTGGTCAACTACCAACACCATTAAAACTCCGGTTGTGTTTTCATTACCCAAAATTACAGCGATCGATACTACAGGCGCAGGAATTTTAAAAGAACGTGTCACATTTTTATTAAGTCAGGGTTTCAGAGGTATAAATGCTGCCGATGTATTAGCTGCTCCGGGTACTTTTTTCATCAATAATTATTGGACTGAGGCCGATGTAAATGCTTATGGGCACATTAAAGGGGCTTACAGATTAAACGAAACTTTAACGCTCAGTGCCGATGGGTTTAAAAATTTAGATCCAGCTACTACTGTTGTTTCTTATTGCTGGACAGGACAAACCTCAGCCTTGGTTTCGGCCTATCTCACGGTTTTAGGTTACGATGCCAAAGGAATAAAATTCGGAACTAACGCCATGATAAATGCGGCTTTATTGAAAAATAAATGGACTGCATCAGGAAATTTCCCATATGTAACTGATTGATTTTATTTACTTTATAACGAAGAATTATGAGCAGTATTAAATATTTAATTACAGTATTCCTGGTCAGTTCAATAACAAATTTTGCTTACACGCAGGGCTGTACGGCAGGTGGTGGTGACTTGATAGGCGTTCATGGATTTATTCAACCTCAATTCAACTACAATTTGAACGGAACAGATGCGAACGGTAAAAATCTGGATCAAAACAATTTCACCTTTAACCGGGCGCGCATTGGTGTGGTTGGTTCAATACCCTATGATATAGATTATTATTTAATGCTTGAATTCAGTTCATTTAAAACACCTCAGAAAACGCCACATTTACTGGACGGTTACGTTTCGTATACGCGGTTTGGTAAATGGGCAAAAATCACGTTAGGTCAGTTTAAATCTCCGTTTAGTTTAGAACAAAACACAGCTTGTTCTGGATTATATACCATAAATCGTTCGGAAGTGGTGAATCAACTTGCAGGACCCCAGAGAGATCTGGGTGTCCTGATAAGCGGAGGACACGATTCGTTAATCGTTGAATATAGTTTAGGGATTTTGAATGGTACGGGGATGAATGAGTTGGACGATAACAACAACAAGAATATTGTTGGACGCCTGGTATTCAATCCATTTGAGAATTTAAAAATTGGAGGAAGTTTTAAAATGGGCAAAATTAATCCCACTGATCTTACTCAAAAGCTAAACGACATTTATCGTGTGGGAGCTGAAATTCAATTAAAATTCAACAAGCTCCTGATTCAGTCGGAATATATTTACGGACAGGACGATTTGTATTCAGCATCAAAAATCCCTGTGTATGGTGGTTGCGGTGGTATCGTTGGATTCGAAACGAAACAAAGCGGCACTTACGGAAAAAGTGGTTTTTGGGCAATGGCTTCGTATCTTACAAACTGGAATCTGGAACCGGTGGTGAAATTCGACACCTGGAATTCTGATCATGGCACTGCAGGTAAAAGAACAAATTACATGACTTTAGGACTGAACTATTACGTAAACGATTATTCGCGTCTTCAAATAAATTATGTGAATATTACGGAATCGAATCCTGTTGTGAATGACCTCATCATGGTGCAATTGCAAGCTAAGTTTTAAAAAACAAATTCAATCTTATGAAAAAGAATATAATTTCCCTCTTGTTTTCTATTGTGGCATTATCTTTAAATGCTCAGTTAATCACGGTAGATGCACTGTCAAAAATCATTAAAGATCCCAATGTGGTGGTTATCGATGCCCGGCCATCAGGCGATTATCTGAAAACTCATATTGATGGTGCAATCAATATTGATGTTGTCTCATTGTGTAACAATACACCTGTAGAAGGGACTTTAAAAAACAGTACCGAACTGGCTTCGATTTTAGGCAAACAGGGTGTATCAAGAAATAACAAAATTGTTGTTTATTGCAAAACAGGTGTGAGTGCCGGACGCATGTACTGGATTCTTAAATACCTGGGTTGCGCCGATGTGAGTATGCTCGATGGACAAATGGATGCCTGGTTTGGCGGGCGTAAACCAATCACCAAAAATGCCAAAACAGCTAAAGCAGTGACTTTTTCACCTGCCGTAAATCAGGCAATTTTTGTAGATAAAGCCTACGTAAAATCGAAATTGTCTGCAGCAAATACTGTAATTGTTGATTCAAGAAAAAAAGCTGATTACGATGCCGGTCATATTGGTAATGCGATAAATATACCCAGCGAATCGATGTTGGTTGGCTCTAAACTGAAAGCAGTTGCTGCACTTGGCAATTTATTTACCAATGCAGGCAAAGACAAAGAAATAATTCTTTATTGCAAAACCAGTACGACAGCCAGCCTGACCTATTTTGTTCTGAAATCGTTGCTCAACTATCCGAATGTAAAGGTTTACGATGGTGCATATTTAGATTGGACTCACAAATAAATTTAGTAATCATGATGAAGAAATTATTCATTTTTGTGTGGTCGGTTCTGTCTGTTATTTTAATGCTAAGTTGCTCTGGTAATGACATTAAAAAATACAACAGTGTAAAAGAAATGACAGATGACGCTAAGGCTACAGTTGAATTTATCAGTGCCAAAGATTTAAAAACAGTGCTCGAATCGGGGGATAAGTTCTATCTGATTGATTGCCGTGAGTCGGATGAGTTTGATTCTATGTGCATTCAGGGTGCTGTTAACATTCCACGGGGAGTATTGGAATCTGAAATTACTGAAAAAGCAATGAATCGTAAAACAACGCTTTATATATACTGTAGCAACGGTGACCGGTCGGCATTGGCTGCAAATATTTTACCAAAACTCAAATATTCGAATGTTAAGGTACTTGAAGCTGGGTTCGATAATTGGAAAGCCAAATATCCGAAACTATTGGAATTGAGCCCGGTAAGAGGCGATGTAAAAACAAAAGCAACGGCAAAACCTTCGGGAGGCTGTGGCGGCTGATTTTAATTTATGATTTAAACATTTACGCTTTACCTTTGCTGTACAAACATGTATTCAACTGTAAATCTATAAAATAAAAAAAAATATGGCAAAATTGGTAATCGGACTTTCGTCCGGAAGTATAGACAAATTGGTAGGTGCCGGTGTGATAATGAGCGGTGCGGCTGCCGATGATATGGAAATAGAAGTTTATGTGTTATTAACCGCAGCAAGGGCATTTTTGAAAGGCAATGAAGATTTGCAGGATGCATTGGTAGAATACCCTCACCTGCATGATGAGTTTTTTGCAAGAATGAAAGAACTTAATTTGCCAACCTGGATAGAATCTTTCAGACAGGTTAAAGAATTTACGAATGTGAAAATCTACATTTGTAGCTTAGCCGGTAAAATGTGGGGCGGAGAATCATTAGATCAGTTCAATGATTTAGTGGATGATTTCAGCGGCATTTTTCAGTATATTGAGGCTGCACAAAATGCTGATTTACATATAAATATATAAACCGCTCAACATTGATGAATTTATTAAAAAAAAAATAATAATTCATTGCGTCAATATTTTTCACTTGAATAATCTTTGTACAAAGAGCAGATAAATCGACACCGGATTTATTTGCTCTTTGTTTTTCTATTTATTATGCAAATTATAATTAACTTTGCAAGGATTTAGAGATAGAATTTTGAAATTTATACTTTTAATATTCTCTTTTTGCAAGTCACTCTGGACGGTTTGGTTGTCAAAAACCCCAAAATCAGAAGTCAAATTCATGGGTATTTCTCAATTGTGATCTGAGCTGTCTTTCACGGGCAAGTTCTCATAATCCAATTAATAATCTGGAAACAGCAGGTAAATTGTAAATAATAAAATAGTAAATAGATTTAATGGGTATTGAAAAAGGAATCTTTCAGCGTACAGAGTTACTGATTGGAAAGACAAAGATGGATAAATTGCACGGCAAGCGTGTTATTATTTTCGGCATTGGCGGCGTAGGAAGTTGGTGTGCAGAGAGTCTGATCAGAAGTGGAATACAGCACTTAACTATCGTCGATTCGGACCGCGTGTGCGTGACCAACATTAACCGGCAAATAATGGCGACCACAAAAACTGTAGGCAAAGTAAAAACAGAAGTGCTTCGGGAACGCCTGCTTGAAATTAATCCTAACGCCCAAATTAATGCGTTGCAGATGATTTACAGCAAAGAAACCCATGAATTTTTCAACTTAGAAGAGTATGATTTTATAATCGATGCGATTGATAGTTTTTCGAATAAAATTTATCTGATAAAAATGGCTACACAAACCAATGCCGTTTTGTTTTCATCCATGGGTGCTGCCCTTAAAATGGACCCAACACGAATAAAAGTGGCTGAGTTCTGGAAAGTAGATGGTTGTCCGTTTGGTGCTGCTTTGCGTAAAAAGATACGTCAAAGCAAAGTTGTGGTCAGCAAAAAGTTTATGTGCGTTTACAGCGATGAGTTACTCGAAAACCAGGGAGAAAATGCATCCTGCGGAACTGAGAAATGTTTATGCCCAAAAGCCTTAAACGGTCCGGGCGATCCGGATCTGGTAAATCATGAATGGTGCAGCCTGAAAGCACAGGTGAATGGAACTACATCGCATATGCCGGCTATCTTTGGGCTTACAATTGCAGGATTAGTCACACAATCAATCTATAACGAAGAATAACTAAAGGGTATTGTTTTCATATACTTCAGAAAAATCATAAACAAAGGGTAAACAATATTTAGCTGTAGGGATATAAGCAACAGTATGTACGACTTAAATAAAACAAAATGACTGAAACACTCTCTTTTGGACTTTTATGCGTGACTTCTTTCTTTACTCTTATTAATCCTTTAGGGACAATGCCGGTATTTATGTCAATGACTTCTGATTTGTCAGTGGAAGAAAGAAACAGGACAGCGAGAAAAGCATCCATTATTGCTTTGATAACAATCATCGGATTTGCATTTACAGGACAACTTTTATTTAACTTTTTCGATATTTCAGTAGATAGTTTCAGGGTTGTAGGTGGAGTGATCTTTTTCATAGTTGGCATGGATATGCTACAGGCAAGACTTGGACAGGTAAAAATAAAAGACAACGAAGTAAAAAGTTATGTTACAGACATTTCTATAACTCCCTTGGCTATTCCTATGATTTGTGGACCCGGTGCAATAACGAATGCAATTGTATTAATGGAAGATGCAAATACAATTCCCAAGCAAATTGTTTTACTTTTTGCCATTGTATTAATCATGTTATTGACTTATCTGATTTTATATAGTTCTTCAAGACTGATTAAACTTTTGGGGCAAACAGGCATAAATGTAATGATGAGAATAATGGGCTTAATTGTTATGGTTATTGCTGTTGAATTTTTCTTTAGTGGTCTTAAACCAATCATCATTGACATTCTGAAAGATATTTAAACAAACAAAATATTGGTTGCATTCCTGGATTTTGCTGAAGCGGGGATAACGGGCCTTGGATTTTTTACTAAAAACTCCCAACTTCGAAACACTTCAAAACGTTATATAATCCCATGCCGGTTAATGTACGCATAAGCTACAGTATAACTTGTAAAGTATAAATACATTGATAATCATTTATTTATATATACAGATTTCCATTCTCCAAAATCATTGATTTGAAAAAGGATAAATGAATTTATTTAATAGATTTAAATCACAAGTGTAAGCCTAACAAATATTCTATCCACGAATAATTGACACTAATAAAAAACAGTAGTAAATTATGAAAAAATCGACTGTTAAACAAGATGCAAAAAATCTCCGCCAAAAGGCAGAAGACTTGATAAAGAAGAAACCGGTAAAATCCGCTTCGGAATATGATAAAGCAGAAATGCAAAGGTTGATTCATGAGTTGGAAGTTCATCAGATTGAACTGGAAATTCAAAACTCAGAACTTATGCTGGCCCGGTCGACAGCTGAAAAAACTGCAGATAAATACATTGACTTATACGACTTTGCACCTTCAGGCTATTTTACACTTTCCAGAGAGGGTCGAATTATTGAATTAAACCTTAGTGGTGCTAAATTACTAGGTTTTGCGCGTAAGCAATTAATAAACAGAGAATTTTATTTATTTGTATCCAGTGATTCAAAACCCACCTTTAAATTCTTTTTCGAGAATATATTTAAATTCAAAACCAAACAAAGCTGCGATATAATCTTGTCATCCGATGATGATACAGAGATCTACGTAAGCCTCACGGGCATTCTCAACGAAAATGATGAAGTATGCCTGATGACAGCCATCGATTTTACTGAACGCAAGAAATTAGTGGATTTTAATGAGACGCTCCTGTCATCATTACCCTACCCTGCCATGTACATCAGACAAAAAGACAGGACAATTATTGCGGCAAATAAAATAGCCATTGATTTAGGAGCAAAAATTGGCGGACATTGCTGGCGGGAGTTTGGAAAAAGTAAATATATATCGCAAAAAGACAAAGAAATTGAGGTAAAATACCCTGATCATGTACCTGATATATTCAATATTAAATGTTCATTTTGCCTTGGTGATGCGTGTATTTTAGAATCACCTACCCAAAACAACCATGAAGTAATTGCATTTGGAGTTATTTGGGATGCTTATTGGGTAAAAGTGAGCAATGAGGTTTTTCTGCATTACCTGGTGGATATAACAGAACGCAAACATTTTGAGAAAACGCTGCGGGAAAGTGAAATATTTTTAAAGCAAACCCAGCAAATTGCCATGCTCGGTACTTTTTCGATGGATTTACCATCCGGAAATTGGATCTGTTCTGATGTCCTGGCCAGTATTTTTGGAATTAATGATGATTTTGATAAGACCTTTGAAGGCTGGAAATTAATTATTCATCCGGATTGGAAAAAAACCATGAATGATTATTTCAGGCAGGATGTCTTAGGCAATAAAATGAAATTTGATAAGGAATTTAAAATTGTCAGACAAAGCGATCAGGCAGAAAGATGGGTTCATGGAATTATTGATATTGAATTCAGTGCTAAGAATGTGCCTATCAAATTAATTGGCACCATTAGGGACATTACCGAACGTAAAAACGAACAATCACAGGTGATACGCACGCTGCAATTTACTGAGGCGTTGTTGAAATCAATACCCATCCCCGTTTTCTTCACTGACTCCAACGGCATTTACACCGGTTGCAATGAGGCTTTTACCCGTTTAATGGGTCTTACTAATGATGAAATTAAAGGCAAAACGGTTAAAGATTTGTGGCCGGGCGAACAGTCCGAAATTTACTATTTAAATGATATAGATTTTTTGGCAACTCAGGAGAATCAGACTTTTGAGGCTAAAATCACAGATAAAGAGAATAAAATCCGTGACGTGATTTTTGTAAAAAAGGTTTTTTATGATGAGAATAATCAGGTCGCCGGAATTGTGAGTACCTTTATTGATATCACCGACCGAAAGTTTACAGAGGATGCATTACGGAAAAGTGAACAAATGCTACTCACCGTCATGGATCAGTTTCCTGGAGTTATCTTCTGGAAAGACAAAAAATCAAAATATTTAGGTTGTAATCAGGCATTTGCTAATGCTGCAGGAATAAATAATCCTTCTGAGATTATCGGGAAAACCGATTTGGATTTGCACTGGTCTGAAACTGAATCGCATGATTACCTTGCCGACGACTATGAAGTGATGGAAGAAGGAAAAACAAAGTTACATATTGTAGAAAAGCATTTTCAGAAAGATAACAAAGAGGCCTGGTTTGACACCACTAAAATTCCACTTCGTGAATCAGGAGGTCAGGTTATTGGTATGATTGGCGTTTCCAATGATATTACCGAACGGAAAAAAGCCGAGGAAGCGCTGTGGCTCAAGAATATCATTTTTGATGCATCGATAGCTGCTAATAGTATCACCGGACTTGATTTTAATATTACTGAAGCGAACGATTCTTTTTCACGTTACATGCATTATTCAAAAAAAAATGTTGTAATTGGAAAACACATCTCCAATTTCTTTAAAGATTCTAACGAGGCTGATACTTTTACAGCTACACTTACTAACACAGGACAATGGGAGGGAGATTTTACAGCAAAAAGAGGTGATAACACAACCTTTATAGCTCATGCCATTGCAACTGAAGTGCATGATAAAAACGGATATAGAATTGGGTTTCAATCATCAATTATTGATGTAACGGACGAAAAAGAAACAGAAGCAGCACTCCGGAAAAGTGAACAAATGCTGCTCACAGTCATGGATCAATTTCCGGGAGTGATTTTTTGGAAAGACAAACATTCAAATTATTTGGGTTGTAATCAGGCATTTGCTATAGGTGCCGGATTAAACAATCCTGCTGAGATTATAGGGAAAACCGATTTTGATCTACCCTGGGCTGAAACCGAAGCACGGGATTACCGTGCCGACGACTACGAGGTGATGGAAGAAGGCAAAGCAAAAATACATATTGTAGAAAAGCAACATCAGAAAGATAATATGGTTGCCTGGTTTGACACTACGAAAATTCCACTTCGTGAATCCGGAGGTCAGGTGATTGGTGTGATTGGTGTTTCTAATGACATTACCGAGCGCGTGAAGGCAGAGGAAAATCTTCGTAAAAGTGAAGAAAAATTCCGTACTTTAGCAGAATATACCAACGATTGGGAATATTGGATCGATCAGCATCAAAACTTCCTCTATAGTTCTCCGTCTTGTGAAAAGATAACCGGTTATAAAGCTGCAGAATTCGAGCAAAATCCGGGACTACTGTTTGAAATAGTGTATCCTGATGATCAAATAATATTTCACTACCATAAACAAATGGAAGATGTGGCTTTTGAGGTGAGTGAAGAGATACAGTACAGGATTATACATTCGGACGGAACCATAAAATGGATCGGTCATGTTTGCCAACCCATATTTGACGCATCCGGTAAGTATATAGGGATCAGGGGAAGTAACAGGGACATTACCAAAAGAAAAGAAATAGAGCAGTTGCTTAAAACCAGCCAACAAAAATACAAACTGCTTTCACAGAACATTACTGATGGAATATTTATTTGTAAAAACGGATACTTTGAATATATTAACAGAGGGATGAGCGCAATTTTCGGATATGGCTACCACGAATTGGAAGGATTAAAGCTTTTAGATTCTGTATTGCCCGATTATCCCGAAAATCTGGAAATTTTCATCAACCTCGATTCTCCATCAAATCAAATCCTGAACATTGAAATTGAATGTGTAAAAAAAGATCATTCAAAAATTTCAGTTGAAATGTATTTGAATTATGTTGCCGATGAAAAAGTTATATACGGGGTAGTGCATGACATCACCGAAAAAAAACAAATTCAGAAAAAAAATATCATTAAAGCAATTATCCAAACTGAAGAACAAGAAAAAGCAAATTTTTCGAAAGAGCTACATGATGGTTTAGGACCCTTACTTTCGACCATCAAACTATACCTGCAATGGACAAAGCGACTGGAAGGTATCAAAAAAAGGAATGAAATCATTCTCAAAGCCGAAGAAATTGTAGAAGAGGCACTCACTGCGGTTAAAGAAATATCGAATAAACTGAGCCCGCACCTCCTGACTAATTACGGTTTAAGCTCTGCAATACAAAGCTTTGCCAACAAACTCGAAGAAACTAACACAATTAGAATTTCCTTTCACAGCAATGCCAACAGGCGAATTTTGATGGAAGTTGAAGTGGCTTTATATCGCGCCATCATTGAATGTATCAACAATACAATTAAGTATGCCAAAGCAAAAAACATTTATATACTATTGAATGATACCGGTAGTCAGATTCAGATTCAATACAAAGATGATGGGATCGGATTTAATATCGATAAAGCACTTGCTGAACGTAAGGGATTAGGTTTGTTCAATCTCAAAAACCGCATTCAAACAATAGGGGGAAAGATAGAAATGCATAGCGAACCCGGACATGGCATTGATTATCATATCATTGTAAAATTATAGTATGTATTTAAAATTCAATAAAATAATCTTACTAACATATGAACTCATTTTCTTTTAAAAAACCGACGCTGATTATTGTAGATGACCACCTGATTTTTCAACAGGGATTAAAAGCAATAATTAACGCTGAGGGTATTGCCACCGTTATCGGGGAGGCTGCCAATGGTATGGAATTTATTGAACTTCTTTCGCGTCTGAAACCCGATTTGGTGTTAATGGATATTGACATGCCTCAAATGAACGGGATGGAAGCCACCCAAAAAGCGCTGGAAATTATACCCGATATTAAAATCATTGCCTTAACTATGTTTGGCGATGAAGAATATTATTATAAAATGATAGAACTTGGTGTAAAAGGATTCATTTTAAAATCTGCTGGCATAAATGAAGTCGAAAAGGCAATTCATGATGTCATGTTGGGTGAAAGCTATTTTTCTAACGAGCTCCTACGTAAAATCATTCTTAATTTCAGTCGAAAAAAAACTGAAGCAATAAATGAATATAAAATTTTAACTTCCCGCGAAATAGAAGTTTTACAACAGATTTGCCTTGGTAACACTACCGAAGAAATAGCACAAAAATTAAACATAAGCCCAAAGACCGTAAAAAGTCACAGATCGAATTTACTCGAAAAAACGGCCTGTAAAAATACACCCAGTCTGATACTTTTTGCCATTAAAAATAAAATTATAGAATTATAATTTTGACCTTATTTAATTCTGATTCCCTGAGTTCACGTTGAAAATGATTCCCTTTACGCAACTAATATTTCCTTCTCGTCCATAGATAAATCCGGCTATTCTACAGATCATCTGAATGCTGGAATCCTGTTGAATTTTGATTCATTCAAAATTTTATCCCGATCTTCCCATTACCCAACATTTTCCCTGATATACAGGCATATACTTTAACCCATACAACTTCCGGCGCTAGGCGCATAGTCCTTTAGGCTGAGATAAAATACTTCTTAAGGCTTAGACATTTACATCTTTAAGCCTAAACAATACTCAATATCTTGTTGTAATATTGTCTAAAATAAAAGCTTAGAATAAAGTACAATAGAAATAAAAATAATTTAAATCTTTGAAATTAGACAGAGTAGTTCTATGTGATATTAAATACATAAAAATCTTTCGCCGCCAGCTGTTTTAAAAAACGTCCTGAATTATCTTTCTTCAATACTTTCAAAACGATGTTATTTTAAAACTTCATAAGGGTATTTTACAAAGATTGTTTCCAAAATCAGATTTAAATAACATTTTTCATCTCATGGTGGCGGCACATTCACTGAATTGAGTTAGACAGAATATAGTTCCTATTACTTAAACTGTAAATTATGGAAACAATTACTTTTAATAAATCTGGGAATCCAATCAGACTTATTTTTAAAGTTTTAAAAGAAAAACTTGCAGTTGTTTATGATATAGAGTTATTGAAAAACAGATATAAAAAATCAACGTCCATTTTCAAAGGTGATGATTACAGGAAATTGGATCATATTTATTTTTTACCTGTTCCGGTAAATGAAAATAATAAACGGATATTATCTATCAATGCTTATTACACGGGATTTGAAACAAATATTGATAAAAATTATTTAATGACATTTGAAGTGTGTCAGGGTGATTTGCTGCTTAGTCATATTGAAAATTGCGGAAGTTTATCATCCCTTGAAGAAAACATTTCACTGTCATTTCAATTAGTTATGAAATAGAAGAAAATCATAAATTGATTGACGCGATACTATTACTTAAATACGGCAAATTATTTATCCTGGAATATGAATTTGAAATTTTGAAAATCAGAAATTATTATTCCTATTCCTAACACTTTCAGACAAATATAATTTTAATTTTATAAACTCTTTAAGACATGAAAACAACATTAAGCAAAAAACCGACGATTATTCTTGTCGATGATCACTTAATTTTTCGACAAGGTTTAAAATCACTGATCACTTTTGAGAATATTGGTACAGTGGTTGGCGAAGCATCCGATGGGAAAGAATTTCTCAAACTACTTTCAATTCCTACACCCGACCTGGTTATCATGGATATCGACATGCCCAATATGAACGGGATGGAAGCAACTCAAAAAGCACTGGAAATGTTTCCAAACTTAAAGATTATAGTTTTCTCCATGTTTGGGGACAAAGAATATTACATTAAAATGATTGACCTGGGTGTTAAAGGTTTCATTCTGAAATCAAGCGGCATTACCGAACTGGAACAGGCAATCTATGATGTGATGGTTGGTAAAAGCTATTACTCAAATGAACTGCCCCGAAAGACCATCAATAAATTAGGACAGAAAAATGGAATTGTAACCCATGAAGAACATACACCGCCAATACCTTGGTGGTAAATGCATACAATACATAAATAACCCGTATTTAGCTATTGCTTTCAAAATCAATCGCAGACAACTGATTATTATTACCGGAGAACTATCAGGATAGTTCTCCGGTTTTTTTTGATGGTTTTTTTGGATCATTTGAAATCATCCAAAAACCTGATCAACTATCAATGTCAGCTTTCACTTGCGGATAATTATTCTTTCTCCACCCGTATGACTCACAAATTCGGGTGCATACTGACATTGAAGGGATGCAATACCGCTGGTATATTCACCTGCCGAATTCACCCAAAGTTCATATTCGAACACGTAAGTTCCCTTGGGTAAGTAAGAAAAGAAAAATTGAGTGGATGCATCTTTGGTTGTCTGATAATAACATACGCCTTCTTTCCACGCGCAACCCGAGAGCTGATTAACCGGTTCGAAGCAAGCAGCCCGTAAATCTTTCAAAGATACAAATTCCAGGTTCCGGTCGGTGGTAATGACCAAACGGGTAATCACTTTATCGCCTTTCACAAGTTTTGCCTGTTCTACCGGTAACATAGTTTTTCCAGTTGCCGTCATTTTCTCCACAAATAACTTTTTGGTAATTTTCAACGGTCCACCCTGACCTTCGACTTTATCCAGATCCTGATAATACTGCCAGTACATCGCACCCCAACCAATGCCACCAGGATTGACGGCATCACCTGAAGTAGAGCCATCAGTAGTCGTGACAGTCACTTTTCCCATTGCCGGACGAATATCGGCCGTGGGAATGGTTACTTTGAAATAACCGGTTCCGGCTTCGGTGCTTAGGGGTTGCAAATTTGTATTACCTGCTATAATTTTCACTGTACCTGCATTTGCCAGCCAATCGCTGCCGTGGCTGAGCAGGGCGTAAATTGCATCAACCGTTGCCATAGGCGAATCCCAACGTTGCGTTTGTTTTTGTTTGAGCAACCAGATTTTCATTTCGTTTATTTCGTCCGAATTTTTCGAAACTTCGGCAAAAGCCTCAATAATGGCAGCCTGTACCGCTATCGGACGTTCGTTCCAGAAATATCCGGGGGTATTTCGAGCCCAATACATTCCGAATTCATCTGTTTTCAAAGCGTTTTCTTTCAACGATTTCAGAATGTCATTTGCCACCTGAATCTTACCGTTCCGTTGGGCTACAACCGCCATCATGGCTTTACCATAAAGCGACAGATTTGTCCGGTATTTTTCTGACTGTGCCGTATAGAATTTCAAAGCTTGCTGCGCCGTTACGTGTACCGGAATTTCGGGATATTCCGAACGAAGATGCAAATAGAAAAGTTGCATATTACCAATAGTCATTTCTTTATCGTAATTCTTATTGAATTTTTTTAATTCGGTAAAATCGCGGGCAATTTCCAAATCAAGGTAATTCAAAGCTGAGTTGACAGTTGATAGTTGATAGTTGTCAGATCCGGTCATACGTTTCAATCTTGCCAAATTAAGCATGATTACCTGTGTGATATAACGACTCTCGGGCATTCCTTTGTACCAGGTGAAACCACCGGAAGGTAATTGTAGACTCAGTAGTTTATCCAGATATTGCTGACTTTGATTTTTCTGCATATTCAGGTCGAACAACAAAGCTATCTGACGTTTTTGTTCCGTTTCGTCTTTGGCAGCCATAACCCAGGGTGTTTCTTCCAACAACATGTTTTTCAACTCCTTATTTTTTTCCAGATTCGACAGCAAAGCCTCACGACTACCACCCGCTTTTTTCCACTGATCGAAAGTAGCAGCAATTTTTGGATTCGAATTGGCTATAAATGCAGCCAACGAATTGGCATAATATGCAGTGAAATAATCCAATGCATTTTCGTTTTCGGGTACCGAAAGGGTTGGTAATGCCTGCACCGCGTACCAGGCCGGATTCGATGAAAATTCGACGGTCAGATTTTTAGAATCCACTTTCGATCCATTCTTCAGCAGACTCTCAAAGTTAAACGTGCGGGTCTGATTGCCACGAATGGTCAACGGCATACTTTCGGTCACCAGTATTTTATCGGGCAACACAGGCAAAAATTTTTGTTCTCCATCGCTAAAGTTTCTGGCATGGGCCACCACTTTGCAGGTTACCAGTTCGTAAGGTGAAAATTCGGTTAGCTCCCACTCTACCGCTCTGGTTTCATTGGCAATTAAAACCACCGTTTTTTCTTTGTTATCTTTCAACTGTACCGGTTTTTCAGTTGCCGGATCAATCAGTTCAAACAACACTTTCACCTTTTGTTCTTTATCTGTCAGATTAATCACATTGGCACTCAGCACCAGTTTATCCGAGCGACGCACGAAACGTGGCAGGTTCATTTGCACCATCAAATCCTTTTGCGTCAGCACCTGCGCTTCGGTTTGTCCGAAATACAAATCAGCAGTATGTGCCAGCATTTTCACATTCCAGCGCGTCAGACTTTCGGGAGCAGTAAACGTAAACTTTACATTTCCTTTTGCATCAGTGCGCAACTGTGGATAGAAAAATGCCGTTTCGTTGAAGTTGGTACGGATTTGAACAGCTTGATCAACTTTATTCTTTGCACCTTCCGGTCCATTTGGAAATATAAAAAAAGGCTTTTCTTCAACTTCTTGAGTTACTGAGGCTTTTATATCCGCAATATCCATCCCTTGAACCTCATCATTTCCTTTCACATCAGCAATTGATATAGACGATTTGGATAAACCTCTTATCCGTATTGGACCACGTCCACCCTTTTGGTTATTTAACGACAAACCAAACCAATTCAGTTGATCCAGTCTGAATTCATAAACTTCTTTGAACGGATCATTAAAATAAATCATATCCGAACCAGCATTAAAACCCTTTGAAATCCATTGTGGCGAATACAAAACCTTTTCCCTGTAGGTTGGTTGGAAATTCCAGCTGTGGGAGCGCAAGGCATCCAGTGAGGCATCATACATCCCCACCAATAATTCAGCTGTTTTTTTTCCTTCAACACTTTCGGGAATTGTTACTGTCCATGTTGCTTTTTCACCGGGCTGCAATTTATCACGGAACACGCTTAAAGTTGGAGTAAGCTTCTTTTCTGTAACCTTACGGGTAATCTGGACTTGCCGGGTAAAGAACTGTTCATCTTTCATAAAGCTAAACATCACGGTCACACCCGCTCCGTAAGTTTCTTTAAATAGCAGGTCAAACGATTTAATTTCGTCGGATAATGTGATCCAGCGACTTTCCAAAACCGTATTTCCCTGCATCACTTCATACAATACCGAAGTGTTTTTTGTGGAAGTTCCAAACTGAATCTGAACCTTTTCGCCCACTGCACATTCGGTTTTGGGTGTCAGAAACCAAACATAAGATTTTACAGGCGGACGATTGTCATCGGTACTGTAAAGAACAAACGTTTTTTCAAGTTTCACTTCTTTTCCATGCGCGTCGGGTGTGGTGAATACCATTTTATAGCGACCGGAAGTCAATTTTTCAACATCCGCATCTAGCTTTTTATCTTTCGTATCAAAAGTGCCCATCAGTACTTTTTCCATCTCTTTTAAAATGGTTTTATCATCCATTTTTTCAGCATAAACATTAGATTCTTCCAATCGGTACAGACTGTATTTGATGATTGAATTGAGTTTTTCTCCATTCAGCGTTTCGGTGCTGATTTCAATATTCAATCCTTGCTTTTTATCAATTTTTTCAGCAATTTCCGCCAGAATAAAGAGCGATTTATCACCTACCGAAAGGGTTTGTTCTCCCTGTTGTGTTTCACCTTTAAGATCGGTCACATCAGCATAAACGGTGTAGGAATAGAACTGATCGTTACGAAACGGAGTCAATTCATTTTTCGATTTTTCGGGGATAAATATAACGCCAAAAGTCCCATCAGTTTTGGATATTGTACTTCCATTGCTAATTTCTTTATCGGGTTCCCTCCACCACCAGCAATAACGGTGTGTACGGCGAACCACGCGGTACTTCACTTTTGCATCGCCAATATTGTAGCCCGCATAGGCTTTCACATTCCCGGTCAGGGTAACTTTTTCACCAAAACTGACTTCCGTTTTGGGTTTATCTATCTTCACCTCAAAAGTCGGACGTTTGTATTCTTCCACCCAAATAGTTTGGGAATACTCTCCAGCCTGGATGCGATAGGCACCATTCAAACCACCTTCGGGCAAAATAAATTCACCTGCAAATGAACCAAATTCATTGGTTTTAAATTTCTTACCGGATACATTTTGATTATTTGCATCAAATAAAGTCGCTTCAATTGCAGCTCCTGCAACCGTTTCTTCTTTGAATTTATTTGAATGAAAGGCGATTCCTTTAAAATAAACCGTTTGACCCGGACGATAAAGTGAGCGGTCGGTAAAAATACTTATTCTTACATTTTCAGAGACACCCTCCGTTCTATCCGAAAAATAAGCTTCAGATCCTGACCTAAAATAACGGTCTTTCCCTTTTTCAAAAAATAATATATTACTCAAATAATTGGTTTCAAAGTGGTATTGGCATAATCCGTTGTTATCGGTCTTCAGTTGACTGTTGAGTTCGTTTTTATACCCACTCCCCATCCATTTAGGTTTATAAACCATTACATTCACTTCGCGTTGAGGAAGCCCTGTTTGCCTGTCCAACACATATATATTTTCAATTCCTTTATTGTTTGAACGGCTAATAAAAGCAAAATCAGTCACCGTAAATGTACCAATTGTCCTTTCTTCTACTTTTTTATTTCCTTTTTCCTCCAGGCAAAACTCATAAATTCCATAATCACCTGTTTTGAGTTCTATTTCTGTTTCAACATTTCCATAATTCGGATCTTTTTTCAATACCAACTGACGGGTTTCAACTATTTTTTTATCCGGATAAAGTTCTTTATTGTTATGTCGATTTTGTTTGTAAGTAGCATATTGCAAGGCAGTAGCATTTATTGAATAAACTGTTAATTGCAAACCGGATATATTGCTGCTTGTAAGTTTTACTTTTAAATTTGAAGCAGGCTTAACTACCTGATTATAGGCAATTGAAATGTGTTTCTGCGTAATCGTCCGCTGCGTATTCTCCAGGAGTTCTATCCTTTTATATTTTGGGAATCGTTTTATTCCATCGGCACAAATATCGAATGCCTTTTTTTTAAATGTTTTATTTTCATCATTGTAAGCATTTCCCAAATAATAATTTGCCTTTTCGTTCAACACTTCAACCACTGCTTCATTGTCTGAAAATTGTTTTTCCATGCGGTTTAATGCAGCCAGATAAAGTGAGTCGGCAGTGACTAATTCTGTATGTTCCTTTACATATTTCAGGCGTTGCAAATCGGTTAAAAGCAAAGCGGGAACATTGTTGGTGTTTGATCGGAATGCAAGCAATTGCTGGTAAGTTTCAATAATTTGATTCTCAACAGAACCGGCAAAAAGCGAATCGGGTTTGAAAGTCAAAAATTCTTTGCTGTCGGAAAACAAAATTGTTTCGGTTAATGGATTTTTGATGGTTGTAGCTTGTGCAATTTGTTGCAAAACAGTAATCCTCCGGTTTGCCAGGAAATCAAAAAGTGTGGGCTGCAAGGTTCTGCTATCGTCGCCATTTTCGAGCAAGTCAGCATATTTCAACGCATCGGTATTTTGCAGCACAGCCTCATTCCTCAGGGACGCCGAGAGATGTTTACATATTTTATCGAAATAGATATTCTTTGTCCATTCTTTTATATCTTCAGGAACAAAATTCCTCACTTCGGTACGTTGATTGATGGTATAAGCCTGATATTGGTAATACATGGCAAATAATTCTGCCGTCATTGAATGCATCAGTGCTTTTTCGGTTGGATCGGTACTTTTTTCGGTAAAAGCTTCAAAATCCTTCATCAGGCCGGGTGCCTCATCAGGGTTTTTCTCGAGGGTAAAACGCATTTTATAAACCAGGGCTTTGATGACCTGCGCCGGGTTTTTCTCTTTCTGTGCTTGTCTAAGAATGACTCCCACTTCTTTCAAAGCTGACTCAGGCAACTGTTTTTCGGCCAGTTCATTTACTTTCTCCCAACGTTTCGACAGGGGGAAATTCGTTTTTTGTGCTAATAAAAATGTGGCAAAAATCAATGTGGCCAGGGAGATGAATAAAATACTCTTCTTCATATCAGGGAGGATTAATTGTTATTGTTAACAGGAAACAAATATAATACCAAATAAGTGAACAACTGCTTAACACTTCAAAAAAAATACCGTTACAAATGAATGTAAAAGTTTTTTCTCAATTCCTACCGAATAAGTCGTTGTATATCTATCAATTTCATTTTTTCCATTCGAATTATCTTTTCAAATTTCTTTTCTTTTGCTTCAATTATAGGCTTACCATCTCAACTTTAAAATCAACAATAGTGAATTTCAGAGCCTGTTCGTCTTTGAGTAACAGAAATGAAATAAAAAAAATGATTCGGCTTAAATTAGGTAAAAGAAAACCCTGAAATCTGAAGTAAATGGAACAATAGATTGTTGCATTTTTTTTTACACATATTCAAATAAAATACTTTACTAATTTTCCATTGAATGATATGACTTTATAATTTATTTTTTTTTACTAAAAAACAAAACAACACAATAGCAAAAGAATTATACTTATATTTGTAGTGTTTTTAAATAATTACCTTATATCAATATTACAAAAGTTTTACCTAAATCCCGATATCGCATTTTACTAATGAAAAAAACAAAACTCTTAACTTTATTATTACTTTTTGCTTCAGTCAATTATTCATTATCTCAAACTGTAAACCACTGGGAAACTGCGGTATTAAACTCTGACACGTGGAAGTATTTGGTACCTGCCTCCGAAGCCACTACCACCTGGCGTACGCTTTACTTCGATGACAGTGCGTGGCTCTCGGGTTCAGGAGGTTTTGGTTATAGCAACGATGATGATGGAACAACAATCTGGACGGTGGGTGCAAAACCCACATCTGTATTCATGCGGATTAAATTTAACGTCACTGACACTTCAAAAATATCAATGGGCGTATTTCACATGGATTATGATGATGCTTTTGTAGCCTATCTGAATGGCGTGGAAATTGCGCGTGTCGGATTGATCGGCACTTATCCTGCCTATGATCAATTGGGCACAAATCACAATGCGGTTATGTTTAATGGCGGAAAACCCGATGAGTTTGTGCTTGATAAAAAAACACTGATGACCTGTCTGAATAAGGGTTCAAATGTATTGTCCATCCAGGTTCATAACAGCTCTTTATCATCTTCCGATATGTCGTCGAATGCATTTCTGTCATTTGCCATTAAAGATAACTCCACATTTTTCAGAGCTACACCTTCGTGGTTCGTTTCTCCGGTAGCAATCACCTCTCTTTCAACATATTTGCCTATTATTTCAATCTCTACAGGGGGATTTGCCATTCCGAATGAACCAAAGATATCAGCAGATATGAAAATCATCTACCACGGTGGTTCAGTGATAAATAATCTTTCCGATGAAGGAAATATCTATAATGGAAAAATCGGAATCGAAATAAGGGGTGCTACATCGTCCGGTTATCCCCAGACACCTTACGGGCTTGAAACACGTGACATGCTTGGCAATAATCTGGATACTGCATTGCTTGGCATGCCCGGTGAAAACGATTGGGTTTTACTTTCGAACTGGAACGAAAAATCACTTGCAAGAAATACGCTTTCCTTCGATATTTTCACAAAAATGGGCCATTATACTCCCCGCATGAGACATTGTGAGGTGGTGGTGAACAATGATTACCGGGGAATTTATCTTTTTGGTGAGAAAATTAAAGTTGGTAAGAATAGAGTAAGTATTGCAAAACTTACACCCTCGGACATTTCAGGTGATTCTTTAACCGGTGGTTATATATTTAAAACAGATTATAATGACGGTGCCGGTTCGTATTGGGACAGTAATTTTTCGCCGGTTAACAGACCGGGAGGAATCGTAAAATTTGTATATCACGATCCGAAAGCAGAAGATTTAGCCGTAGTGCAAAAATCATATATTCAAAGCTTTGTAAATTCTCTGGAAACTGCCCTTTACAGTAATAATTTTAAAGATCCGGCAACCGGATACAGGGCCTATCTTGATGTAAATACTTTTATCGACTATTTTATCCTCGAAGAAGTGGCACGAAATGTAGATGGCTATAAGAAAAGCCGTTTCTTTCATAAAAACAAAGACAGTAAAAACGGGCTCCTTGATTCCGGACCGGTATGGGATTTCGACTGGGCCTGGAAAAACCTGAATGACTGTTCTTTTCTTAAAAATACAACAGGTGCGGGCTGGGCTTATAAGATTAATGAATGTAATGCTTCACCGGTACCTCCATCGTGGGAAGTCAGAATGTTGGAAGATCCTTTTTTCGCCAATTCAATACATGAAAGATATTTTAATTTGCGTAAAAACGTACTCAGCATATCACAAATAAACCATTACCTGGATTCAATCTCAGGTTTAGTAAACGATGCTCAGGTAAGGCATTACAAAAAATACAATATTATTGGTTATAATAACGGAGCACCCGAGATTGACGCCCAACCAACTTCCTATGCGGGAGAAATTACAAAGTTAAAAAACTGGATTGCAATTCGTCTATCATGGCTTGATGCAAACATGGTAGGAATAGCAACAGCAGTTCCTGAAGTAAACTTTACCAGAATCAGGGTTTTCCCGAATCCGGTGCAGGAAGTATTATATGTTGAATCGGACAATGAAATTATAAATATAACAATATGTAATTCTGTTGGATATAGTTTCATCAATTTAATACCCGGAGAACTATCTTCAGAAATAAACGTTTCCAGGTTAACTCCGGGACTGTATATTGTAAAAGTTAAGCTGAAAAACGGAAAAACCACAACCAGTAAATTAATCAAAGAATAGAACGATTGTGTCTTCAGATAAATTAATTCGAATTGAAATGAAAGAATAAATGAAAGAAGATGGGACTTAAAAATTTCATCTTCTTTTTAAATAAATTAATTGTAAATCATCTTGACTTCAACCAAAAACATATTCAAAATCACCTATCCTATTTTCCTGACACTCATCGCTCAAAACGTGATGAATGTGACCAATACGGCATTTTTAGGCCGTGTGGGCGAAGTGGAACTGGGCGCATCTGCCATCGCGGGAGTGTTTTACATTGCCATTTACATGGTCGGATTTGGTTTTAGCCAGGGTGCACAAATCCTGATTGGACGACGGAACGGTGAGAAAAACTATACCCAAATCGGCCCCATATTCAACAACGGATTACTCTTCAACTTTCTGTTGGGTGCGCTGATTTTTGCCCTGTCGGTACAAGGAGTGCCTCACATGATGAAACAACTTGTGACTTCCGAACACATTTACATTTCCGCCATGAAATACCTCGACTGGCGTATTTACGGATTTTTCTTTGCCTTTCTCAATGTTATGTTCCGGGGACTTTATGTTGGCATTACACAAACACGCATCCTCACAACTTCGGCGATATTGATGGCCGTGGTGAATATAATCCTGGATTACCTGTTGATTTTCGGAAATTTCGGATTCCCCAAAATGGGTATCGAAGGAGCCGGTATTTCGTCGGTTATTGCTGAAGCGGTAACGCTTATTTATCTTGTATTGCATACTGTTTTATACACCGACATGAAAAAGTATGGGCTTTTCGAATTCAAAAAAGTGGAAATGAAAACCATTTGGCAGATTCTGAATTTATCAATTTTTATCATGTTCCAATATTTCATTTCAATTTCCACCTGGTTTATGTTCTTTATTTTTATCGAACGTATGGGCGAACGGCCGTTGGCAGTTACCAATATCGGAAGGAGTTTATATATTTTGTTGATGATTCCCGGTTCAGCACTTTCTACCACGGTTAATACCCTGGTAAGTAATCTGATTGGGGCCGGACGAAAAGAAGAAGTGTTGCCATTTGTCAATCGTATCAATATCATTGCCTTGTTATTGGTAATACCGCTTATGGTACTTACTTTCATTTTCCCGGAACTATTTGCTCGCGTTTACACCGACAATCCTGAATTGATAAAAGCTTGTGTTCCCATGATGCGGGTCATCTCCATTGCCATGGTTTTTTGTGCGGTGAGCAATATCATTTTCAATGCAGTTTCAGGCACCGGCAATACCCGGACAGCATTTGCAATTGAATTTTTAACGCTATTCTTCTATCTAAGTTATGTTTATTACACCGCCATTATCAATCCCAGTTCAATTGCTGTTGTGTGGATGTCGGAATTTGTTTACTGGATCATCATTGGTGGACTCGGGTATTGGTATTTGCTGAAAGGAAACTGGAGGAAGAGAGAAATCTAAGGTGACTGATTGGTTAATTGGTTGATTAGGTCTGAAAAGTTTGAGGTTCTGAGTTCTGAGTATTGAGTTTCGAGTTCTGAGTTCCGGGTTCTGAGTTATGAGTTCTGAGTTCTGAGTATTGAGTTCTGAGTTTAGGGTTGGAGGGTCTAGGAAGTGGTACATTTTTCCATTCTTCCATTCTTTCATTTTTCCATCCTTACATTCTTTCATTTTCACATTGGCACATTTTCAAATTAGCACATTCTTCCATTCTTTCATTTTCAAATTGGCACATTTTCAAATTGGCACATTCTTTCATTCTTCCAATCCAAAAAAAAAACCTATTTTTGTAAAATCTCTTTCATTTTCAAATTTTCAAATTAGCACATTTTCAAATTATTTTATCATGGCTAAAACCAAATCTGTTTACGTCTGTCAAAATTGCGGAGTCGATTCACCCAAATGGATCGGAAAATGTCCGTCGTGTGGTGAATGGAACTCCTATGTGGAAGAAATCATCAGCAAAGACAGCACACCAAGATTTCAAATTGCCGGTGTTGAACTGATTAAACAAAAGCCCATACTGATTACCGATATTGAAACGAGTGAAGAAACCCGTTTCGATACCAGTTGCAACGAGTTGAACCGCGTGCTGGGTGGCGGATTGGTTCCGGGATCACTGGTGTTGATCGGTGGTGAACCTGGCATCGGAAAATCGACCCTGGTACTTCAGGTAGTCCTGAATATGAAAGGAAAACGAACACTTTACGTGTCGGGCGAAGAAAGCGTAAAACAGCTGAAAATGCGTGCCGAACGACTGAAATTCGATAACCCGGATTGTTATATTGTCAGCGAAACTTCCCTGGAACAAATCTACGTTCATATTCAAAATATTCAGCCCGACGTGGTGATTGTCGATTCCATACAAACTGTTTCCACAGAATTAATCGAATCGTCACCCGGATCGGTTTCGCAAATCCGTGAATGCGCCGCCAGTCTGCTGAAATTCTGCAAAACTACCGCCATACCGGTTTTACTGATCGGACATATCAACAAAGAAGGGACCATTGCCGGACCAAAAGTGCTGGAGCATATCGTCGACACGGTGCTGCAGTTCGAAGGCGATCAGAATTATATGTACCGTATCCTACGTGCGATCAAAAACCGCTTCGGAAGTACTTCCGAACTGGGCATTTTCGAAATGCAACAAAACGGCTTGCGCGAGGTAAGCAATCCTTCCGAACTGTTGCTTTCGCAAAATCACGAAGGCCTGAGTGGTGTGGCCATAGCTTCCGCTATCGAAGGCGTTCGTCCTTTCCTGATCGAAGTGCAGGGTCTGGTCAGCTCGGCGGCTTATGGAACTCCACAACGCTCCAGTACCGGTTTTGACTTACGCAGGTTGAATATGTTACTGGCCGTGCTTGAGAAACGTGCCGGTTTTAAAATTGCTCAAAAAGATGTTTTCCTCAATATAGCAGGCGGCATCAAAGTAAACGATCCGGCCATCGACCTGGCGGTTATTTCAGCCATACTTTCGTCCAACGTGGATATTGCCATCGAAAAACACGTCTGCGTAGCCGGTGAAGTTGGCCTTTCCGGTGAAATCCGCCCCATCAACCGCATCGAACAACGCATCCTCGAAGCCGAAAAGTTAGGCTTCGAGAAAATGATTATACCCGATTTCAATCTGAAAAGCATCAATCTCAGCAAACTGAATATCCAGTTAATTCAGGTAAAAAAGGTGGAAGAAGCATTTAGAGTGCTTTTTAAGAGGTAAGAAAGTAAGAAGTAAGAAAGTTAGCATCGATAAAGAGAAGCTGAATAAAATGCGATGAAAACTGTCACTAAGGAACTGAATATCCGGCTATTTCAGGGAAAGAAAGTGGAAGAAGCGTTTAAGGTGCTTTTTAAGAGGTAAGAAAGTAAGATAGTAAGCATCGAAAAAAAGAAGCTGAATAAAATGCGATGAAAACTATTCCAAAGGAACTGAATTAAGGTTATTTCAGGTTAAGAAGGTGGAGGAAGCGTTTAGAGTGCTGTTTAAGAAATGACCTCAAAACCCTAAGGGGGGCTTAAAGAGTGCTTTTAGAAAAACAAATAAAAAATCATTAAAATTACGAGACGAAACTAATTAAAAACCCCTTTAGGGATTTGGGGTAAAATAAAAATTGAGAATCATATGACACTACGCACCGTAAATGTTACCCGCTATATTTCTCCTTTACGTGAAGGAGGCTCGTTGCCGGCATTGGCTGAAGCTGATGACGACTTTAAATATGTAGTCAAATTTCGTGGAGCCGGACATGGAACCAAGGCTTTGATTTCTGAACTGATCGGTGGTGTGGTGGCAAAAATTTTGAAGTTACGCGTTCCCGAACTGGTTTTTGTGCAGCTCGACGAGGCTTTTGGACAAACCGAAGGCGACGAGGAAATTCAGGATTTATTGCAAGGCAGCCGTGGATTGAATCTGGGTCTGCATTTTCTGTCGGGAGCATTGACATATGATCCGGTTACGACAAAAGTAGATGGACGGCTGGCTTCGCAAATTGTATGGATGGATGCATTCCTCACCAATGTGGATCGCACGGTTCGCAATACCAATATGTTGATGTGGCACAAAGAATTGTGGTTGATTGATCATGGTGCAACCCTTTATTTTCATCATTCCTGGACAAACCACGAAAAACAATCGCTGACTCCGTTTGCGTTGATAAAGGATCATGTTTTGTTGCCTTTTGCCGACCAAATGGAAAAGATAGATGCGGAAAGTAAGATTTTGCTTACCGACGAAGTTATCCGCAGAATTGCCAACCTAATTCCCGATGACTGGGCAAACTGGACCGAAGATGGTGAAACGCCACAAACCATTAAAGAAGTTTATTATCAATTTCTTAGCAACCGACTGAAACATTCCGAACTCTTTTTAAACGAAGCGCAACATGCAAGGAAAACACTTATTTGAATACGCCGTGATTCGTGTTTTGCCCAGGGTGGAACGCGAAGAATTTATCAATGTGGGCATCATTTTGTTCTCCAAAAGAGCAAAATACATCCGCATGATGTATAAACTGGATGTGCAAAGACTCAACCTGTTTTCGACTGAACTGGATGTGGATTTGCTTGAAGCATCATTGAAATCGTTTGAGAAAATATGCATGGGAATGAAAGATGGCGGCATAATTGCCCAACTTGACATTCCCGAGCGATTCCGTTGGCTAACAGCTGTGCGAAGTTCGTGTATTCAAACCTCCCGTCCGCATCCCGGTTTCGCTAATAATCTGGATAAAGAAGTTGAAAAATTATTTGAAGAGTTGGTATTGTAATTGAGTTGCTACTAAGGTGTAGTTCCAAAATAAGTGGGATATAATACCTCAAATTAAAAGCCCTTATTGCTTTTTTTCTTCCCTTAGTAGCCAGGAATCAGTAAATGTCTTAACCTTTATTCCCTTATTGAAATTCAATTCCAATACTGCAAATCTTTAAGCGATCTGTTTATTTAATCGCTACAGCGTACACTAATGAAACAGGAAACCGCTGGGACAGCAGATTTTTTAGTCTTCTGAAGACCTGTTACGCTTTGATATGAAGTCTTTTGAGAATAAATTTCTGTAAACAAATACCTTATTTAAAATCTCGAAATGCATTACTTTCATATTAACAGCATTTCTGCCAAAAAACAAACAATTTGCAATACGCAAAGCACATATTTTACTAATACGTCAATGAGAACACCCATACATAGATAAAAATAGAAACTTCACCCGTTATTTTCGTTGTTCGTATCAATACTTATTATTTTTTAAGTACTTTTGTCCGGTTTTTTAAAGGATAAAAAAGAATGAAGCAACATCAGAAAGTGCCCTTTGGTATAATGGGCCTGTTTATGGCTATTGGTATTGTATACGGCGATATCGGTACATCTCCTTTGTATGTAATGAAAGCCATTCTCAACGGATTACCGGCGGGTCAGCAATCGAATCCGGATTATATTATTGGAGCTATTTCCTGTATAATCTGGACATTGACATTACAAACTACTGTAAAGTACGTAATTGTAACATTACGCGCAGATAACCGCGGTGAAGGTGGAATTTTGTCACTGTTTGCCCTGATACGTAAAAATTATAGATGGACTTATGTTATTGCTGCAATCGGTGCTGCAACCTTATTGGCCGACGGAATAATTACACCTGCAATTACCGTTATTTCAGCCGTTGAAGGGTTGAACTCATTAATCCCATCTATCCCCATTATTCCGGTCACAATTGCCATCATCCTGTTTCTTTTTCTTATTCAACCATTGGGGACAGCAAAATTAGGCAAATCATTTGGTGGAATCATGTTCTTTTGGTTCACCATGATCGGTGTACTTGGAATCTTTGCACTTACCCATTACCCCATTATCCTGAAAGCATTTAACCCGATGTATGCAATTATTGTATTAAAAACGGTACCAAATGCTTTCATAATTTTAGGTGCTGTTTTTCTCTGTACTACAGGTGCTGAAGCCCTTTATTCAGACCTGGGGCACTGTGGACTGCACAACATCCGCATTTCATGGATATATGTAAAAACTACTTTAATTCTGAATTATTTAGGTCAGGGAGCATGGATAATCAGTCATCCACAGCTTATTGTCAGAGATGTAAATCCATTTTTCGCCATTATGCCCGAATGGTTCTCCTTTATTGGAGTTACTATGGCCACATTGGCTGCTATCATTGCCAGTCAGGCTTTAATCAGTGGATCATTTACCATTATCAGCGAAGCAATTTCACTGGATTTATGGCCCAATATTCAAATAAAATATCCTACTGTAATAAAAGGACAAATGTATATTCCGGGTGTAAACCATTCATTATTGGTGATGTGCATTCTGATTGTTCTTGCGTTTGGTTCTTCTTCAAACATGGAAGCTGCATACGGACTGTCGATAACGATAACCATGATGATGACAACCTTATTGTTATTTATGTATCTCCAGCACATAAAAAAGCCCTTGTGGTACAGCATTCCGTTAACCTCTTTTTTCCTGACTATCGAAGGTTATTTCTTTACAGCCAATATGTTTAAGTTTGCCCATGGAGGTTTTGCGACCGTATTGATAGCCGGCTTCTTATTTTTTGTCATGCTGATCTGGTATAATGGGCGTCGTATTAAAAATCGCTGTGCTACTTACGAAAAAATTGCTCCTACTATCGCCTGTCTTGATAAAATAAGTGAAGATGAAACGATTCCAAAATTCGCCACGCATTTGGTGTACGTAACACGTGCAAAATATCCGAATGAAATGGATAGTAAAATCATTTATTCACTCATAAAAAAACAACCAAAAAGAGCTGATACTTATTGGTTTGTGTATCTTCATCGCAGCGACGAACCCTATCAGTTTAAATATAATGTGAAAACTTTTATTCCTAAAAAAATATTCCGCCTCGATATTTATTCCGGATTCAAACAGGGTGCACATATGGATGCTTTTGTTCATTTGATATGTAAAGAGTTGGAGGATCTTGGGAAAGTTGATTTAACAAGTCGATATCCTTCCCTTCGCGATAGTAAGATTGAAGGTGATTTCAGGTATGTTGTTGTAGAACGATTTGTGCGTAACCTGGAATTACCCCCATTTAAAAAAACCATATTATCGATGTATTATTTAATTAAGAAATTCTCTACTTCCGATACTCAAATATTAGATTTGGATCCATCTATAGTAACACTGGAATATGTTCCGTTGAAACATAAAAGACCGTTAGAAAAAAAAAATCAGTAAAACAAGTAATACAGAATCAAGGAGAGATGCATCAATATTCATTTCTCCTTTTTTTTTATTATAACCTGCGATACACTACTTATAAGCAGGATTGTAGGTCTGTTAATGCCGGAAATCAACTTAAACAACCACTTTTATTAAGATACCCTACCAATTTCATTTGCCTGTATCATCCAAACTCCGTATATTTGTCTGTCTTCAATTCTCAATTTTTTAAACTTATATGCGCGTACTTGTCTCAACCCGTTTACTGCCCGAAGGTTTTTCTGAGCTTATGCAACATTTTGAAGTTGTTTTTCCTGAAAAAGATGTTTTTTCGAAAGAGGAAGTGATACGGTTGTTGCCCGGTTTCGATGCTTTTTTACCTTCTTTTCAGTTCAAAGTCGACAGGGACGTAATCGATGCAGCAGCTCCCGGCGTGAAAATTATTGCAAACTACGGGGTTGGTTACAACAATGTCGATGTGGATTATGCCACTAAACGGGGAATTGTTGTTACAAACACCCCTGATCCGGTCATTGAACCCACCGCTGAACTGGCTCTGACATTGATGTTAGCTGCAGCGCGTCGCATCCCCGGGTGTGACCGGAAGTTGCGTGTTCACGAAGGCCTGAAATGGGGCGTTATGGAAAACCTGGGACAATCACTTTATGGAAAAACACTGGGGATCATCGGTATGGGGCGCATCGGACAAGCTTTAGCGCGCCGTGCTCTGGCCTGCGGAATGAATATTATCTATTTCAGCCGTACCCGGCTCTCACCCGAATTGGAAACTGTTTATCAGGCACAATGGCTAGAATTGGACGAATTATTGAAAACAGCTGATATTGTTTCGCTGCACATTCCGTTAACCGACGAAACTTTTCATTTGATCAACCGGAAAAGATTGCATCTAATGAAGTCATCGGCAATACTTGTAAACACAGCACGCGGACCGGTTTTGGATGAATCAGCCTTAGCCGAAGCCCTGCAAAAACGCTGGATAAGTGCTGCCGCTTTGGATGTGTACGAAAACGAACCGAATATAACACCTGCCTTACTGGAACTTGACAATGTTATTCTGACTCCGCATATCGGCACTGCAACTGTTGAAGCACGCAATGAAATGAGCCGGTTTGCATCACAAAACATAATCCGGTTTTTTGCAGGACGAACTGATATAACGCGTGTGAATTGAACTCCTAAACTCCCTGAAGTTGACTTCAAGACAGAGATTTGTAAATCTCAAGAGTTAAATCAGAAATGATAACTACTAAAAAATTAATAATTAGATTTAAACCTTTTGAATAAACCATAGTCTATTAAACAACCCGAATTATTGTCTCCAAGACAAATCAACATATGAATCAAACTGAAGAAGAGCTGCAAATTGATCTAAGTCAACCTCATAAGCGCGCAAAAGCATTTACTGTAGTTGTGCGTACCTATCAGGAGCGTCTCTATTGGCATATTCGGAAAATGGTGTTGTCCCACGACGATGCCAATGATGTTTTGCAAAACACTTTTATGAAAGCATGGAACGCAATAGAGGGCTTTCGGGGAGACTCACAGGTTTCGACCTGGCTTTACCGGATTGCAACGAACGAAACACTAACTTTCCTGACCAATAAAAGGCTGCGAAATCTTCAGTCAATGGACGATGTAGAAGATATTTTACTTCAAAATCTGAAAGCAGACAAGTATTTCAATGGCAATGAACTACAATTAAAATTACAAAAAGCAATCATTACTTTGCCTGAGAAACAACGACTTGTGTTTAACATGAAATACTTTGAAGACATTACCTATGATCAAATGGAAGCAGTTCTTGGAACTTCGGTAGGTGCTTTAAAAGCCTCGTATCATCATGCAGTAAAAAAAATTGAGAAATACTTTGAGGATGAAGAATGATTTAAGATCCGCGTTTGAAAAGTTTGAAGTTTAGAGTTCTGAGTTTCGAGTTCCGAGTTTGAAAGGTTTGAAAAGTTTTGAGTTTCGAGTTCTGAGTTTCGAGTTTGAAAAGTTTGAGAGGTCCCGCAAGGGCGGGATGTCCATTTCATTCCCATTTGAAGAGTTTGAAAAGTTTTGCGTTTCGGGTTCGTGCATTCTTAATCTTTACTCCTTACTCAATACTCCTTACTCAATACTCCTTACTCAATACTCCTTACTCAATACTCAATATTCAGAATTAGAATGCGATATCAATTAAAAAATATTTTTTCTGAGAATGGAATTAAACCTATTCAATTACAATTAGTCAAACTAATGATATGAAAAAGAATAAACACATAACGCTTGAAGAGATTGGGAATGAATTGCCTTTTGGCGTTCCTGAAAACTATTTCGAACAGTTCGCTTCTCAACTTGAAGAGCAAATTGATTTTAAGCCTGTATCTATTCATCGACTTTTAAAACCCTGGATGTACATGGCAGCTATGTTTCTGGGCGTATTGATGATGGGACAGTTTTTTTACACTGTATATCAAAATAACACAGTGAAAAATGCTGATAATTATGAATCATACATTCTTTCTCAAGTTGACGAAACGACATTAATGGATTATTACGTAGATGAATCTGTAAATTAACAAACTGAAATTATCTTCAGGAAACAACATCAAAAAAATCTCGATATGAAAACGAAAAAGTACACACTTTTGGGAATGCTTATTTTTTTAAGCACTTTTTTAAATGCCCAGGGTCCTGTAAATTCTCCAAAAGTAGATGAAATGCATGCTCGTAAATGGCAATTTATGGTTGAAAAAGCCCAACTTACTCCAAAAGAAGCCGAAGTTGTACAACCTATTTTTATGGAATATGAAAAAGCAGTCTGGAGCCGGCACCAAAAAGACAGGGCTTTTTTTAAGTCAGCTAAAGAGAGAAAGGGAAATACAAAACCGGATTATTCCGCTTTGAACGATCATTATGCCCAATTGGATTTAGTTCAGGGACAACTATTTAAAAATTATCATTTAAAACTACGAAAATATTTGCAGCCCGAAACACTCTTCAGATATTACAAAGCTGAACGTGAATTTAAACGCAAATTATTGCAAGACATGCCCCCCCGGGAGAGACATGATAGCCGTCCTTAATCATTTTTTTGAGCTTTTTTAGCCCTTTTACCCGAAAAGCATTGCCCGGAACTAAATTTATACTATCTTTGCAGTCCGAAAAACAAGGTACTTTGGCCGAGTGGCTAGGCACCGGTCTGCAAAACCGATCACGGCGGTTCGAATCCGCCAAGTACCTCTTTTATCCCAAAAGCTCACAGTCATAACGACTGTGAGCTTTTGCTTTTTATATAGTTTTCAGCAGGTTACGACAACATCTCAATAGAATTAATTAACGAACAAAACAACAACTTGTAGACCGTTCTACACAAATGTATATCGCCATGATCACAGTTAAGCTATATTTGAGGTGTGACAACAAAGAAAAGAAATCCGGATACGTGTGGGTTTCTTTTTATGTCAACCGGGAGAAAGTAAATTTCTCAACAAAAGTGTCATGTGAAGTAAAACACTGGAATGAAAAAACAAAACAGATCAGTGTGGCCGATAAAGAAGCATCCGATAAAAATCTTATTCTGGGGAATATCTTATCCAGGATAAATAATGTAATCGTGAAATATAGACTCCGGAATAAGGTTCTTACCCGGGTCGGGTTTTTGAAATCATATAACCGGCCGGATGATTTTGAAAACTTTTATACGTTCTATGAAGATTACAGGAAAAAATCTTCCCGACTGATAGAGGATGCAACTATGCAGACGCATGTTTCTACTTTCAAAAAGCTGAAAGAGTTTGCTCCGGATCTGCATTTCGACGACATTACCCTTGATTTTATTACCGAATACTATTGTCATTTAAATAAGACCCTGAAAAACAATGACAATACAACTTATAAAAATCTATCTACGATCCGGAAGTATGTCAAAGCAGCTTATAAAGCCGGCTATATGGATGAAAATCCATTTGATGACTTTCATATTTTGAGAACGAAGGCAAACTATACATACCTGGAGGAAGAAGAACTGCAGGCATTACTCAAGCAATACCGCGTTGGCGATTTGGATCTGAAATATTACAAAACACTGCAGCTTTTTTTATTCATGTGTTTCGGATCCCAACACATTGGGGATGCTAAGAAAATGACACTGGAGCAGTTCACCGAAAACTCATTTGGATACTGGAGGATGAAAACCCGGAATAGTAAACCGGAACTGATCACGGTACCAGTTTCAAAACCATTGAGAAATTTAATTCACAATATAGTGGGGAATAGAAAGAGAGGTCCTATTTTCGAAAATCTTCCTGCCGATCAAACAATGAATCTTTATTTAAAAGAGATTGCAAAATTAGCCGGGATAAACAAGAAGATAACCCATAAAACAGGGAGGCATACCTTTGCGACGTTTCATCTTTCTGAAAATAGTGATCTGAATTCGTTGAAAGATATACTTGGACACTCTGATATCCGCGATACACTTATTTACGCGCATGTGTTGGAGCAAAAGAAACAACGTGGAATAGATTGCTTCAATAAGTTTAAGATCTAAGCTGACAAATACAAAAAACGCCGTACAATTGAACTTTTGTACGGCGTTTCTATTTATTTCAAACTTCCTTTTTCCAAACTCTTATCCCTCAAAAGTACCTGTTTCTCGAAATCCGACAACAACATAAATGCTTTTACGCCGTGATCAATTAAATACTGGAGCAATTCAGTGTTTTTCTGAATAATAGCCATAGCCGCCAATATCAACGATTCATTTCCCGAACCCGATCCGCCTGTGTAGCTTCCACCTGAGGAAGAAATGCCATTGATAGTATCATAACTACCATCCGCGCGTTGTGGTACCCGTAAACGTTTAATTTCAGACAATAACCAGGGTGCATTCATCCGGATATTTCGCAAAGTAGGATTGTCAATAATAGCCTCATCACCTTGCTCACTCATTAGTGTAGGACCCGAAACGATACCAGTCCTGGCAATACCCCGGTATGGAACATTCCGGTAAACCTTACCATCATTAGCCCCAATTACATCCCATCGACCGTCAGCTGCCTGATTTACGACCCGGGCACCGGTACCAGGACTGCTGGCACCGGAAGCAGAGCTACTACTTGTTGTATCTAAAGTCGTAGCCTGTATCGCTGCATTCTGTTTGATCAACGAACCAATCTGAAATATGGATGTTGCTGCTGATAACGCAGTAAGAATACCTGCCAGTATTGGATTAGCAGCATGCACCGCCCAAATATTGGCAATGGCCAGCGCACCGGCTGCTACTGCCTGAGCGATCTGAATAGCCATAGTGGCGCTTGCCTGTTTTTTCTTCAGATCAAGTTCTTTCTGGGCAAACTCCTGTTCTATTTTCTGACGTTGCTCAGCATTATTCCCGGCTGCAGTAAGTTGTTTCTGTTTCTCAGCTTCAAGACCGTCAGTTTCCATTTGCTGATAAGCACTGATAGCGTCTGCAACCGCACCGGCAAACTCAACAGCCTGCTGTGCGTATTTTGCTCCGGTTTTTGCCTGGAGTTGAAGCTTCTTATCATTAAACTCTTTTTCGGTAAGCCACTCCTTACCCCTGGCGTCTTTTAATTCCTGAAGTTCTATTTCATATTGTCCACGAATACTGGTTACTTCATCCAATCCGAATTTTTCGCGGAAAGCCTTCTTTTTATCCTGGAATGATTTCTCGTCAGCCAGTTTTTTATCAGCAATCGCTTTTACCGATAATGCCAGCTTTTCTTCGGCGGTAACAATGGCAGCTGCAGCAGCTTCAACATTCGTTTTCTTCGCTTCCTCAGTTTCAAACGAAAGACTACCTATTTGCTCAGCATATATCTTTGCATCAGCAACCCGCCTTTCGTTGGCCGTAACTTCCAAAGCCAATAGATCAGCCTCGTATTTTTCTTTGCTAGAAAAGTTATCGAGCAGTTTTGTTTTCTCCAGTTTTTCAAAACTATCAGTCGATTTTGCATTTGCCTTAAAAGTATCCTGGGCAACTTTGAGTAAAGCAGCATTACCATCCATCTTGCGTTTAATGGCAATGTCCTGTATCTGATTTTCAAGATCAAGGTAGTCCTTACTATCTTTCTTATAAAGTCCTTGTTTTAATTTCAAATACTTTACTTGCAAGTCAAGTAATTCCGTATTATATTCCACTTCATTTTTAAGACCGTCAATCTTCGCCTGCTTCAAAATGCTTTGTTCTTTCAGCATCTGAGCCTCCAGCGCTTCCAATGCAGCCTTTAACCTGGCTTCACGGGCTGCTTTTGCTTTGTTCTTTTCCTCATCAGTCAATGCACCGGTACCGCCTGAACCACCACCTGCAGCAGGTGTTGATTTTGGTTTACGTGGATCATAAATAACCAGTTCTTTTTTCTTCTCAAATCCGGCAAAACGTTTATCAATCTCATCTAATTCTTTAGTCATTCTACTTAAAGAAGTAAAATAGGACTGAAAATCATTAACCTGAGTAGTGGTTAAATCTTTACCCATATTGTCTATCAAATACTGAGAGGCCTCTTTTCTTCCTTTGTCCAAATCGGAGATATTGCGTTGAAAAATATCTTTTATTGCATCAGTGATTATTGATCCTGCAGGATCTCCCTTTTTTCCCGCAATTCCTTTACGTAAACTATCAATGCTATTTACCTGGTCTTCGATGTATTTAGTCATTACGTCTGCTTTTGTTTGCTCTTTCATTTGAATAGCAATTTTTTCGCGTAATGCTGCATTTACTTGTAACTGTGCAGTTGTCAAATCATTTAAATTTGACTTTTCAGTCAACTGATAACCAAGATAAGTACCATAAACAGAGTTTATTTTATCTATTATGATTTTATATTGTTCTTTATTGCCAATATTTTTTTTTGCTAATTCAAAAAGTTGGTTTGAGTTTGCGACCTCTTTTTCAGCTTGTTTATTAAAGTCCTTGTAAGCTTTTTCAGCGACAGTTTGTGCTGTTACCCATTTGTAAATAAGAATAGTTAATCCGGCAATTAAAACACCAATTGCTAAATATGGATTTGTAAATAGTGTTTTGAAAAACTTTATTGTAGCACTATCAAGTATTTTCGTTGCAATAGTATTCGCTTTTTTAGCAGCAGTGTCGTAATTCGTTGCCAAAGTATGTGCAATTATTGCAATAGTATAAACACTGATTGCAGCAACCAGACTAATGATTAATCCTGAATTTTCACTAATCCATTTTGGCAATTGCACCAATATCTTTAAAAAATTAGTGGTAAAATTAGTGGCGCTCAGCATGGCAGGATTTAACCCTTCTACCAGTTGCATCCCCAATTCACCCAATCTGTTTTGTGCCTGTTTGAGTTTGGCAGAGGTAGTATTGGTATTTATTTGTGCCTGGGTAAGTGCAACATTAGTCCCGGTGACGGCCACTGTAAGTTTATCATAAGCCCCTACATTTTCGAGGAGTATTTGACCTGCAGTAATATTTTCAGCCCCGAAAACTTTCTGAAGTAAAGCATCGCGTTCCATGGCCGATGATTTATCTTTCATTTTCTGGTTAATCTCAGTGATGGCATCGCGAACATTGAACGCACCACTCACATAACCTACACCGGCATCTTTCATCTTGAGCAATGCACCCCGGAGTTTTGTTCCTGCTTCTTCGCCCAACAATTGTTTCGACGCAAGAACCTCCAGCATGGCCACAGTTTGTTCCAATGTCATATTACTGCCATTGGCCACCGTACCCACATTTTTCAACGAACCGGCCAGACTGTCAGCTTCAGCCGATCCGGCCAAAGAACCGGCTGCAATAGTATTTATAATACGGTTCGAATCTGACGCCTCCAGGTTAAACTGGTTGAGCGAAGCGGTTACCACATCAAAGGCTACAGCCACATCCATTTTCCCTGCAGCAGCCAAAGTCAATGCCTGTTTGGTAACCTCGGCCATGGCTTCTTTATTCTTTAGCAGTTCCGGGCGTTTACTACCGATTACCGTAAATCCGTCCAGGATTTCTTTACTCGAAGCAGTAATCCTTACACCGGCTTCAGTTGTGGTAGTCGATAGTAGTTTGGCCTGTTCAGTCAGCCATAGGATATCAGTATCTCCCAGTCCGGTCAAAGCCTTCAGGTTTGCCTGGCTATCTTCCAGTTCCATGCGCATATCCATAAACTTTTTCAAGCCCATGGTCAAACCAGTCACAGCAGCAATTCCAGCCATGGCCATACCCATATATTTATTGATTCCGTTGGCAGCTTTACTCCATCCACCTTCAGCACTCCCCAACTGGCTATTCATTTCCCGCTGTGCCTTACCAACTTCTTTCGTTATGCGGTTATATTGCTCCAGTTTTATTTTATGGCCATCCGTATCACGCGTAGTTGCCTTCAGTTCTTTCTGCAGCTTTTTCTGGACAGTAATCAGTTCATCATAGGATGTTCCGGAGAGATTTTTTAAAACCTTTTCAGTTTGTTGTAATTTGGCACGATAATCCGCTTCCACCGCCTGGCTTTTCTTCACCTGGTCAGCAGTACGCTTCATTACTTTTTGAAGATCATCCCATTTCTTCCCGGTATTTTCACCGGCTGCAGTCATACGCTTGCTTTCAGCAGTCAGTTCCTCCAGCGATAACTCATATTTTTTAGTAGCAGCAACCATCTGCTCAATACCCTTACCGTAGTCGGATGTTTCTAAATATACGCGGATTCCACGTTTAAAATCATTTCCCATTTTGCCAGTTTTAATTGTACAATACAAAGAAAGCCACAACACTGTGGCTTTTAAAGGACATTCTATAAATCAAAACGCCCTAACTTCACAGTCCGGGCGTTCTTAAATTAACCTTAAATCTAACATCAATGAAAAATCACAAATTAAACATGTCGTGCAGTAAGCGAAAATAGTTTACCGTATTGGGTTGACAGGTTATAGTTGTTTCGCATCCTATATGGCGTATAACTATAGCTATTATTGTAGGCTCTGTTTTGTAGACTAAATTTATTTACCGACACCTGTACGCATATACCGGGGTCTAAATGCAGGATTGCTCCCGGGCTAAACTTTAGTACTGCCACTTCGGGTCGATTCACCAGGAGAACTCCGGAAGTGCTGTAAACGGCCTGAACCGATTCAAAACTCACGGCATTCATCACCGGCATGGTGATTTGAGAAACCACGTACTGTGTTTGTAACTTATCGGGTACCTTCGCCCCGACATCCGTTGCAATCGATACTAACATTGTCAGCGCGAATGCGAATAAAAGAAAAAATGTTTTTTTCATGTTGTGAATAAATTTGATTGTTACTAATAAAATTGAATACAAATTTCAGCATTTAATTTATGCATAAAAAGGACAAGTTCAACAAGCTTATTATTTCAATTCTATATACTTCACATACGTAAATTTTGTATTCGGGTTCTGTGAAAGTATATTCAGATTGATAGCCTTCACTCCCCAGCTCCACCACAGGAAGTAATGCTTCGGGACCTTTGAGACTACCGTTGTCAGGCTATCGCGGTTCTCAACCAGTAAGTTTATAGAGTCACCCTTGAAACATCCGGACAGGGTTGTAAACCTATCCTCGTATGCCAGGCACTTTACAGAATCGACATAAATTATTTTAGTTGGGATTATAGTACTGGTTTGCGTGCCCACCTGCGCAACTGAAATCACATTCTTAGGCTTGATCTGTAGCTCTCCGATTTCGTGGAGCAAGTTGGCTTCATAGACTTTCATTTCCTCCTGCGTGTACTTCAGCGCTTCCACTTTGGCGGCTGCATGACCGTAGGCTGTCTTATAAGTCGTGTAATTTTTATTCAACACGGAAACATTCGACGACAGGCGGGAGTTCTCAGCCCGGGCAGTATGCAGTTGAGCATTTTGAATACTGTACGATATTATTAAAATCGTAACCAACACGGCTGTTAATAGATAGATGTACTTTTTCATAACCATCTCGATACTTTATAGATTTGACTTTTTAATCTCCTTTTTTTATAAACTCCATCACCTTCCCTTGATCCGGCTTCATTGGTATTACCTTCTACGGTGATGGCAATACTTCCTGATTTCCATTCGTCGATAAACCCTACATGCGCTATCCGCTTTTTTGTTGGGAAATAGATCCCGAAAACATCGGCGGTACCGGGTGAAGAATTCCGGGATGATCCGCGGGTATAAATCACTTTTTTAGCAGGGAACCAATTGGGGGAATATCCGCTAACCATGGCTTTAATGCCGGCAGCGCGGAAAGTCCACGTCAGGAACGCTGCGCACCATGGTTGACCGCGTTTTAAGTTGGCCGATGCCAGGTACATTTCTACACGTGTGCCATCGTTATGGCCGGTAGCTTCGCGGGTACCAATTTCGGTGGTATAAATGCCTGAAACTTTTTCTATTACGCTGCTACCAACGTTCTGGCCAGATAAGCCAAAATAGCCAATAAAAAGAAAAATACTGAGTAAGATAATTTTAGTTTTTGCCATGGGGTAATGTTTTCAAAATCATGTTTCATTTGATGTTGCAGATATCGCCGGAAGTTGCCAAAAGTAACGCCCAGTACAGCCCAGGCAATGGCTACATAAATCAGGAATTGGATGATTGCGAATATAGGTATTTGAAAAACGCCTGCATCGAATATCCCGCTGGTAGGATCCATCCAGCGGAGAACCTGAATGGAGAGTAACCATATTCCAAACCCGATCGGGATTGTCCACAATTCGTGATACTTTTTAAAAAATGAGTGAATAGCGCCCCAAATAGAGCGTAAAAAAGCAATAAGTGTTTTCATGGTACCCAGCGTTTATCTTGTTTCATATTAATAATTCCTTCAATTTTTATCAGCGAAATTTTAATGTCGTTGTACGCATCGTTATTTTTTTCCGCAATCTCGATCTGTTTATCGTAAGCCTTTTCGGTGATCGAGATCCGTGTCTTTAAAACTGCGATTTCACTTTCGGTGGCGTAGATCCTGGCATTCATGGCACCCCACGAGAGCGTCACTGACAGGAATATCGTCAGCGACCAGCCAATCCAGGTCTTTAGTTCTATTTTAGCCTTTTCGGGTCTGTGGTTTTCGCTCATTCTACTTTTATTTAATTAATTGTTATTCCCCTTTATAAGTCGTCGATTATAGTGAATCGAGCCCATATTGGATTTGCTATATAAACTGATTTACTTCCTAAAGGAATATGTAAAGTTCCGTAGGTTGTCCACTCAGGGTCTTCTATTATCGGTGGGGTGATCGCATGACAATTTATATTAATGCTTTTCGCATTGTAAAATGCCCATCCATTAATCTTAATGACTCCCGAATGTAGAATAAGATTTTGAATAGTCCCATTTGCAAATGCACCTGGGATAGTTGTAATTTGAGTAGGGATATTTACGGTCCCAATTTCTGCATACATAAAACAATTTCCCCCTAAGGCTTTAATCGAATTTATATCAAAGCAATGAACATATAATATGGCTTGTGGATAATACCCATAATTTGAGAATAAAGTGCAAGTGAAATTACCAAAATACACCCAAATAGTTCCTTGTGGAGTAGTCACAGGTATAGCTGTAGATGAATTGATTACGATAACATGTCTCTTTGTACTCCCAGCACTAAAGTTAACTATTCCTGAAACTACAGTGTTATAATTACCGCTATTCTCGGAAACTGCATATGTTGTACCTACTATGGCAGCCAATTCTATTGAGCTAATAGTAGAATTTAATGAAAATATGCATCTTGCATTCGGGTTTGTAACAACATATTCCGAAAATACTTTATGTATATTCAGTTCCTGTGCATCCGGATTGAAACCTACCGGAGCCACGAAGGCTTCGATAGGTAAAAGGGCAGAACCAAAATTATAAGCATTGATTATCATTTCTTTCCGGTATATATTGTGAATATTTTTGCGCGGTTCGTTGACATACATGGCTTAGTTGATAAAGGGAGTGTTACCGATAGCGATATTATCACGTTCAAATCCTGATGAGATATCGAGTACCACACCTGCTGTAAATTGCTCGATCAGGTAGATACGTCTGGCTGCGTTCTGTGCCATCTTATAAACCACATCGGCGTGACGTGTCTCCGCGTTCTGTTCCTCCGCTGTAGGAGTTACACCCTTGGCAATGGCAAGCGTGTACGAAGCCATGAAGAAGGATAACTTTGATTCTTCGGCTTCCTTCAGTAAGGCAGCATTCGAGTTCTGTTCCTCTGCTTCAATCGACTTAATAATTTCAGATAGCGGGCGTTTTTCCTTGTCGTAGGTAGTTTGGAAAGTTTTGTACATCGGCCATTCAGGGTGCGGAATATCCGTTGGTTGAGAAATATCAATCCGGATATAAACGCGCTGGTCTAAACTTACCGGTGGCAGTGGCTCGAAGTCGGCATACCATTCTATTCCTTCGCCCATAAACTGAAGGGGTTCACCCAACATCACTGGACAGGGATTATAATTTAATGTTTCAAAACTTGTGTGATCAGCATTCCACTGTATTAATCTACCTCTTAGCATAAAATTTATTTATTTAGAATTTATATTTTTGTTCCTTTGGCCTTGATAGTTGCCCCTTTACCTGTCAGCACTGCACCCACTGCGTCGATACTAATCGCTATCCGGTCACCCGTGGCGAATGTCGTCGGCGTGGCATCCAGCACATAAGGCACGGCAGCCGTCAGGTTCGTGAGTTCCGTGGCATCTATTGTTATTTTGGTTGTAAATATTGACACGCCATTTTTCTTGATGTCAACAGTAAATGTTCCACCGGTAGCAGCTTCCAACAGGCTGACAAGTATCGAAGTCAGCGTAAATGGTTCCAGTACCGTGTCGGTCATCTTCACGCCGGTGGTAATGTTTGTGGATTGATCACTTAGCGCGTAACCGAAAACTTCACCAACCCCCACGAGTTGTATTTTTTGTGCCTGGTCGTAAGTGACACTTTTCGTCTCCCAAGCCGGATAGACCTGCGGATCTGCAATATCGATCCGTCGCACCATGACAGAGGCGGAGTCGGTATAGATTTGGAGGGCTGAAACTAAAGCGCCATCAATATATGAGTTTGTGACAATCAGTGTCCCGGAATTTGAGCCATCGACGTTATAAACTCCATCCATTAAATTTACACGATTCAATTCTACAAATGCATTTATGGGAAGCGATATAACGCCACTGCCACCAGTTCCACCACCACCTGCCGGTGCAAGTTCCATAAGCCTTGCAATCGTACAATAATACTCATCACCTGTAGTCGGATGTTCTATCATCAAACGCCAGGCAGTAGTGAGCGTACCAAGGAATTCTTCAAAGTCTTCCGAAAATCGTTTTTGATTCATATCTATAATAAAATTACGGCACCGCCGGAGGTTATTTGGTCTAATGTTGTTGCACCCAGTATTTCATATTCATCTTCCACCACCAATGGGCTAAAGTATTCATCTGTATCAATCAATTCAATTTTTAAACTTACCGTTCCGGGTTCGCCCTTGGTTGTGGCAAACAGATTGGTATCTGTTGTTACATTCACTGCATATTCGTGACCGTGAGCAATCAGTATCACATCCTGACTGTGCAACATGTCCAGTAAAAACAAACGGTCATCGGAGTTTCTGTATACTGTCGAAGCCTGGTAGATATTCGTTATCTCCTTCCGTTCCGGTTGATTTACAAAATCCGATATCAGTGCATCAAACTTTGTTGTTACGGTAGCTTCTCCCAGCGCGGGCATATAATCCAGTTCACCCGATAAGGCAACTTTTTCCCATACGCCCCAACTATTCTTAAATTTCAAAAAATAGTCAGTGGCTTCACCTTCTGTAATCAGTATCGAACAGATATAACTTGTTTCGGTCACAATGTCGAATACCGAAGCCAATATATTATTCGAAGTAATCAATGCCAGGCGCAAGGCTGCAAAATCCAGATTCTGAAGGCTGTCAATGGCAAATACACCGTGTGTATAGGTCGCTACAGTTATATTATTTGCTTTTACAGTAAAACTATGCCCTTTGCCATAAAAATACAGCGGAAGCAATTCATTTTCCCTGATCGTTATCGTTGTATTGTTCGTGCGCGTAGTCAGGAAGAAATTAACCCCGTTATTTGCCAGCTTGGTCTGAAAAATACTGAGACCATTCATTTGCCTGGTCAACAGTTTGCTCACCCCACCACCATACACTATCATTTGTCCAAACACAAAACCCGACTCCACACCCAAAGCATCCACCAGTGTCAGGCAATAGCGTTCCACCCCGGCTGTGTTTTTCATCGACGCAAACAAACTCGTCAGGTTCACTTCAGCATAATCCGAAGCCGTATACACAATCCCTTCATAGATTAATATTGTATAGGCATATTCATCCTCAGTACCATCATGTTTGTAAAGCCTGTATCTCCCCGACATATTCACACCCGTGAAAAGCCAGGCCAACACCGGGTTCCCTGCCATATACAGTTCATTCGTCAATATCGTTATCGTTGGTACCGGCATCAGGCGTATATTTGTTTAGCGTACTTATTATTCATTACAGTCACAGTCACACTGAATAACTTCAGGAACTCACTCCGTTCCGCACTCGGCCGTGTCACGAAAGCCACAAAGTCCGCCATGCTCCAAAGCACTTCATTCTTAAATTCGCGATACAGCGCCAATGCTGCAGTCATATCTGCAAACTGTGGAGCTCCCACCGGTATATTTTGTGCTATCTTTAATATCATATGGCAAATTTACTTGTTTGGGTAAGTCAATTAAAGGACAAATCACCGGCTTACAAAAGGGCGGAGCGTCCTGAGTTTTACGGGAACGGTCGATTTCTTGCCTAATTTTTGAACCAGGCTTTCTATCATCACCCGTTGTCCATGCAGTAGCTTTGGCATCTGTAAGTCCAACTGCTCCATTATTTGTTCCGGTATAAGCATATCAAGTTCTATCGGTACATTGCTGTTACTCCTGAAAAGTTTATAATCGGTATAAAACGAATCCACGGCGTTGAGTGGTGTTTCTGTATCTTCATCAAACAAACCGGTGAATAACCTGTAACTTCGCTTATACCCTATTGCTACCCCCGATATACTACTACTGGCCGTGACCAATAAATTCTTCACGTTCATAAATTGCACGATGCTCGATACTGCCGGCTTTTCCTCAGTACTTGTTTTTCCTGTTACCTTTACTGTAGAGTTCACATGAACGATATTATCTATTTGCACCATTTTAAGAGTAACATCAATACTCTTCCCGGTTACTGCCGGGGCGGTATACGAAGCCGTGACTAATACCTGTTTTACAAAGTCAAAATCTATCGTAACCGACTTCTCGTTTGCCTCATCAGCCGTCGTTGTACTATCTGCGTTATCCTTTATCTGAATAGATGTAAAATCCATGGCTCCCAACTTTGACTTCGAGCAAGCGTATTCCGATAGGTCAACGTCAGGGGCGATCCGGTTCAGATAATCTTCATATCTGCAAAACAAAACTGTTTTCGTAACCTCGTTAAGTACAAATTTTCCAACAAAAGTCTTTTCGACTTCCGCCAAAAACGCTTTTATAGTCACATCGGGCACCAACTTGTTAAAATTCAATATACCTCCGTAAATGGCGTCAGCCACATTATTGATCATTACTATATCATCAGCATATTCATTTATATTTTCTTCCAGGTCCCTGCTGTCATAGCTATATCCAAATTTACTGAAAATAAAACTGACCATATACCTTACTTTCAGAAATGGAGTCATCCCGTAGCCGGTTGACATATCAATGGTGTTCCCATCAATTTTCAATTGTTGAGGGTACTCTCCCTCGAATACAGTCAGTTCACCCTCTCCTGATTCCGACAACTCCAACGAATGCTGATAACGTTCAAAACCATTCAGCGTAAATAAACCCGTTACATCAACATCCTCGTAGGTACCGTCTCCTTTTAAGCGGTGAACAAACCATGTAAACTCCTGCGTAGTCGAAACAGGAGCCATCCGGAATATCGATTCACCCGAAGGGGCATTGTATTCCGATTTCAAAATATTAATAAGGTAAAGCACCTGATTTGCTAAAGTGTCAGTATCAAAGGTCGGGCTCTTAACCACTGGCCACCCCAACCAATTAAGTCGTGTATTTCCCACCCGGCTATAAAAATCACCCGTTCCCAGGTAAATGGTTGCAGATATCCCGTCTTCCTCATTGGCCGAATGTATCCCCAGGTTACAGGGCCGGTTAAATAATCCATCGCTCACTATCACGTCCAGGTCAGTCAACGGTTTATAATAACTGTCAATCCGGTCACTATAACCTACCAACTTCAAATTATTAGGTATTCCTGGTAATGTAATGGGTTGTGTCTGCTCACCGGCTGCAGTAAGCAATACGTTATTTCGGCTCAACTCAGCTTCAAAACCGATAGGAAGTTCAAACTCACCTGCAGCTGCTATTATTCTCATAAACTTGGTCTTTAAGCCCCTTTAGGGGTTTGGGGTTATTCTTGGTTTTCTACTCAGGTAAAAAAATGCTATTCATATTCAATACCAAATCAAGGCTATATTCCGCCAGTATATCTGCTAATTCATCTTCATGCCTCCGGATGATATCATTAAACCACGGTTCGGCAGTTCTGCTACCGGTACCCATCTTCCCCAGGCTAAGTGCTGCAGTTGTTTTAAGTGTTCCGTATTTATCGGTCCACTTGCTTCCGGTAAGTCCGGCATAACCTTTACCCGCTCCCTGGTGCAGATACACTCCATGCCTGGCAATGGAGAATCCTACCGATCGCGTTTCAAGTTTAAATTCTTTTTCAAAACGCAGATTTGTTACTATCGATTCGCTCAGCCTTGGAAAATCAGTCGTTAGCTGATCAGTGGCCCGGTGTCCGAACCTGGCATCTGCCGATTGCTTAAGTTCCTGCTCTACCACTTCACTCCATTGCTTTACCCGGCTATTGAATCGTTCTACCGATTCCACATCCTTTACCCGCAAAAACATGCTCGAATCACCACCCGTATTCTTGAAAGTAATTCGCGGTCTGAAATTGGCAACAACCACACTTGGAATCTCAACACCACCCGCGCGCGCTGTCCGTACCAATTTATTGAATGCATTGTTATTCATTCCTGTCTTTACGTCTATCCAGTCGCTCACAGTCATTTCGGTTAATTCCTGTCTCATCTTCTTATCCCCCTTTAGGGGTTAGGGGTTTCTTCATTCCAATATTCCGCTATCACCTTATATTCAATTCCATGCTCCAGCCGGAATCCCATAATCACACCATACAGGTTATCCCCAATTGGACCAATACTGGCAATAGTAAAAGTGCTGATCAATAAACCGGTCAAACCATTGCTATAATCCCGGCTATCTTTAATCATCTTAGCCTGGATCTGCAGTGCATTTTTTTCGCAGGTTTCCTGAGCCAAAAGTATATCCGAAGGATCATCCTGTTTAGCCGGAGTAAGCAACATAAAAAAGTATTGTGGTTTCTTGAGTAACGCTTCAGCTTCATTGTCCTCGAAGGTACTGTCACGCCCATCGATGGCTACAAGGATTGGGTAATGGATATTCGATAGCTGATTGCTGATACTGGCCAGTGTGTCGGAGTTGGGGGCTTTATGAAAACTTTTGGTGACATAATCCTTAAAGAGTTTCATTTGTTGGGTCAGCGAAAGCCCATAGGCCATATGATTGTAGAGTTCCATAAATCGGAGGTTTTAATTTATGGATACAAAAAAAGCGTACCGGAGCACGCTTTTAAAGGACAATTACTAAATTATCTATTATTCCGATTCTTTAAATAAGTCCTGCATTTCATTTACGGTTACTTTTGAAAGGGATGTTCTGACAGACTTTTCAATAGAAATCAATCTTGTAATTTCAAGATATCGATTAAAATCATCACCTGTCTTTTCCGTTTTTGCAATCAAAGCATTCATTTCGTTTTGATAGCTAACGGTGCGTTCAAATGATTTTTCACGTTCAACATGTTTTCCAAATAGTAATTTTTCAATTGTGGAGTAAACCCAAAGTTCAAACTTAGGATTTAACCATGCTGCAAATTTCAGTGCTAAAATCCGGTGCATAAATGTACCTGCATTTTTTCTCGAAATAAACAAATCTTCCTCTTTTTCGATACCCAATAAACGGGAATTCCCGTTTATTAACGCTTCTTTAATGAACTCTTTCGTGTTACTGTTTGATAAGAATTCATTAACCTGCTTCCCAAATGGCTTTGCCATTTCAGTGGCATTAATCATCATTCCATTATCTTTCGATAATAGAAAGGTGATGTCGTTTTCTTCAAATGCACAAATTTTTGTTTCCATTCTTTCTTTATTTATTAGTTTAAAATTAATTACACCACAAATATAATGATTTCAATTATCATTCAGGCAATAACATTTTAAAGAACTCCATCAACCGGTCAAATGCCTGTTGTTTTTCTTCTTCAGTATACAGGTTCGTTCGGTTTGGTTCCAGGGGCGCTACCATCCGGTACGCTTCATCCTGATCGGTAGGAGGTTTGATTTCGTCATTCATGATTGTGCTCCTTCCTTTATTATAGGTAACAACTTTATTAACCGGGATAAATCATCTTTCATAAACACTACGCATTCGAGGAATACGCTGATTTGTTTCAATTGATCTTCATCCTCGATATGCAGGTTTCTACAAAAGTAATTCTGAATATCCTGAAGCATATTCACGTACGAAGTCATTGCTGTATCTTCATGTTCGGTAGCTGGAGCAAATTCCTTTAGATAGGCAATCAGCTCAGCACTCAGGGGGAATCCGTCTATTACTGTCATGACAAACCTCCTTCCGTGTAAATCAACGACAATTGATAATCACGCCCAGTAAATAGCAAGTTAGCGCCGGTCTGGTCTACATGTACGGTTACAATACTTTTACCGGTGAGGAATTCACTGGCTTCGTTCACAAAATTCTGAAGCATAGAAAGTGATGTCTCGGAACTAAACTCACCACTGTTGTGGAAAGTTTCATGTTTTGTTGGCTTCGCAGGATAGCGATGACCGATAGTTGTTTTTTTCATTGTGGGTTTGTTTGCATTTAGTTTTATGGCACAAAAAAAGCGACGCCAATATCTCGCTGCAAACAAACCCAAGGGTATATCACCGTTCTACACGGCCCGAGATATGGCATCGCCATATTTTAAATAAGTCTAATATTTTGGCATAAAAAAACCACCTCGTTAGGTGGGCATATAGCCCTTAAATTTGTTTGCGTTGCAAATATCAGAATAGTTTTTGAATTGACAATGCAAAAATGAAATTATTTTCAATTATCTTATTTTATTATAGGTAATCCCATCTAAAATAAAACTGTTTTCATTTATATATTTAAAATTTGAAGTTTCCCAAGTAGAATCAGGTTTATCTGCATTTTTTTTATAAAATAAGTTGTTTTCAACTTTCCATTCAAAATAATCTCCACCGCCTTTTTTCAAAGCATTGCTCCAACCACTGCTACTATAACTCCAATAATTCCAATAACACCAAACTTTACGCGTGTTATCAAATCTCCAAGATTTATACTGACTATCTTCATATAATCCATTTTCCCACGAAGTATAATACTTGTATTCATACTCTCCATTCAGACTTGGTAAAGTGCTTGGTTTATCGATATCTTCCTTTTCACAACTCATGATAAATATAGCTATTACAGCCAGTAATAAAACTTTTTTCATAAACATTTTACTTTAAAAGGTTGATACTAAATATTGAATCACAAAGATATGAAAATTATTAACAAAAAAACCCTGTACCTATCTTCACAGACCAGCACAGGGCAAAAAAAAGCATGAAAAACAAAAAATGAGTATTATTCAGCAGGGGTATTCTTTTCTTCGGCTTCCAAAAGATAATCGAGCGAATAAAGTATATTGTATAGCTGATCCTGTTTATAAAGTCGTTTCTTCTCCGGATCCGCTTTAGCCACATAATCCAGCAGCTTTTGTTGCCCGTCATAAGGATTACCTGCAGGCTGTCCATCACCGGCATCGGGGAATACCCTGGGGAACTTATCCGCAATATACCGGCAGGATCCTATCCAGTACCAAATCATCAACACCACCATATCGGGGCGAATGCGCTTCATATATTCCAGGTTCAGGTACTCCGGGTTAAACGCTTTCTTATCCCTCCGGAACATACAACCCAGCCAGGCATAGATCGCTTCCGGATTATTATCCTTCATCACGTCATAAGTCTGCAGGTAGATATATTGATCGTAAATCAAATCAGTCAGTGAATCTTTTGGTGAAAAAAACTTTCTGCCTTTAATTTTTAATTCAGGAAAATGGTTTATCGTTAATCGGTTATCGAAAAAACACTTTCCATCTTCATCTGGAGCCGTCCACAGATAATCAAAAACGGTGGAAGCATTTACCACGTCTGCAGCAGTCAGTGCAAAAGTGTTTTTACGGATAGATATTCTGAAATATCCCGGGTTCTTCATCCGCTTCACGTGGGCACCCAAACAAATAAAAAGCATCTTGATCTTTATTTCCTGAATCGGTATTTCCGTGGCCACCAATTTCGATAACCCTATAAGTTGATCGGTAGTCATTTCATCCATCTTCTCCGGAAGTGCAAATACAAACTTTTCGATATGTAGATTCTTCATAACTATAAACTATAAACTACTTACTATAAACTCCATACTCAAAACTCTATACTCAGAATTCAGAACTACCATCTTAACCCTCCATATTGAATATTTTCACTTCAGTAGAATTAAAGTCCATGGCCATATCCACAACCTCAATACCAAACTCCACAGCGTATTTATTTAAAATTTGCTGTATCCGGTTAAAGTAATAAATGGCTTGTTCGGCAAAGAAATTCCCCTCATTTTGAGTATCGGAATAAATTGGCCGGATAAGTGGTTTATACTCTCTCGTATCCGAACCGCTTCGGTTTGCCTTACTCGCCTGGCTTGTGTGAAGCTCCGCTGTCTTACACGCCACAAATCGACGGATAGCAGCAATTACCGCCATTTCGGCAGGTGTTTGCAGACTGGCCAGTTTTCCCCGTAAAGTTGCATCCAGTGTTTCGCCCAGCACTTCATTGATAAACCGTAGTTCTATCATGCCCATGGCCGGGCGAAGGCTTTCAAATGTCAATCGGCTATAATCGATATCTACCAGCCCTATCTCCTGAAATTGTGTAGATGTTTGAATATAATTTCCACCACGTAGCGTATAGAACCGGCTTTCTTTCCATTCCGGGAATAAGTCTGCATTTGTCTCCAGGTATTCCAGTACCTGATCCAAATATTGAAATCCCCGTCTCTCCAGGCTTTCTTCTACCTTCGCTATTTTAGTGTCACTGGCCGGAACATACCCTGTGGCGCCATCCTGCTTGGAAACTGTAAAACCACTGTCACTGACCCTAACGGATAGTTCGGCATTTCCACACCACAAAGCCAACGGTCCCAATGCCAGCCGTGTCAGGGCAAGTAATTTTGTTGCACGTTCCGGAACTGCAACATCTTCCAGTATTTCTACCAGTTCTGTGCCCAGGTAACGTACCAGATACATATCGCGGGCAGTCTGAAGAAATGGTTCTACCGTTTCAAATGGAATGGAAGCATTTAACTTTACTGTCTTCCGGAGTTGCTCTATTGTTGAAATAATTACACTCATAGTCTATACTTTTTGATTACCAATTGATTTTACTGCACCGGTACCCTGATCCAATGTGGTGAGCATAATGTTAGGGATAATAAAATGGATATCCGCATCCCAACCGTTGATTGCTTTCACCAGGTAAAGCGGTGCAACCAATAGATCGCGGATTGGTTTCATCATGGCCTGCTTTATGATAAACAATTCCCGGGCTTCAGTTCCGTTTATCGACTTACCTTTCCCTGGAGTCGCTCCCACAATGGATGGGTGAACACCCATGGCATTACTCATTATATTGGTTACTTCCTCGCTGTCGTCAATATATTCACCACCTTTGAAAAAACTTTCAATAGGCTTAATAATGATATCATTGATTTCATAGCCTTTTACCTTGTCGTACTCAAAGTGTGATACAAACGATTTCCCGGCATTTTCCTCACCGGCAAGAAAACCATTCATATCAGTCAGGAACTTCGTTCTACGGAGTTTCTGAGCTTCTATTTCGGTAATTCCTTCCTGTTTAAATAACTTTGGCCAGAAAGTGATATTGATCTTCACATCATACTTCAGTACCATTTGATTTTTAAGCAGTGCTTTTTTAAATGCCGGGATAGCACATGCAAAATCATACCAGTCGGTAAAGATCGACCACCAGTAAGGTTTACCATTATAATATCTGCCTGGTGTGGGTAACATCAGCTGCAGCATAAAGCGTTTATCTTTTACTACTACTTTTTTCTTTGCCAATGGATCCAGTTCAATGCCTAATCTGCGTTTCAGATCCAGTACGGCAATACGTCTGTCCAGGAGCGGAGTCACCGCAATTGTTTCCTGAGTAGCATTTACCCAGTCCAGGCAAAATCCGTGAAATTCAATTTTACCTGTAATTTTATTCACCAGTGACACACGGCTATTGATCGATTCACAGGGTTGGAGCGAATAAACTTTATTACTGCCGGCTTCCAGAATCAGCTCTACATAGCTTTCGTAAAATACCGATAAGTCGTTCGACCATTCCTGTTGTGAATTTATATAATTATTATCTTCAAGGAACTTGAAGATTTCCTGCTGCTCACTGGCTAATTGTTCCTCCAGTTTTATCTCCCGGGTTATGGGATCCTTTACTTTCTTCACCACCATAATGCCGTCACCGTAGGCCATCTTAGAGTTAAACTCAATATTCGATCCTACAGTTGTTTGAGCATAAACTTTCTCCATTACTTCAATGGGAAGTTTATTATTCTGTCCACGGCGAACAAACTTAATCGGTTCCTTCACGCCTTTGAACTCAAAGTCCTGCGTTGGAGTATTGGTGTCACCGACCATATCCTTGCTATCTGTCATTACCACCATGGCTTTACCGCCTGCCAGAAATGCACTTACACCAAAATCAAATACTTCAGTAACGATATTTTGTTTTTTTGCCATTATAAATAGACTTTACATTCATTAAACCTTATAATCAATACCTTCCGAAACGTGTGAGGAACCTTATTCACCTCAGTCATTATATTTACCGTCGAACCTTTCGAGTGAATACTCGTAAGCGTAGCATTTTTATAAGTTTCCAGCTCACCGCTCAACTTTGCATACCGGAATGAAAAAGGCTTCAGCTTTCCTGCCCGGTCCTTCTCCTCCATAATTTTCCAAATCTTTGATATATGTATCCGCTTTTCCATTCCACTCCAAATTCGATAAGCAAAGATACTTTTGCCAAATAGGTAGAGAAAGGACAAAAAAAATACTCCAGCCTTACAGGTAGGAGTTCTAATACTATAAATTTTATATTTTCAACTCTACCCCTTGTGGGTGTTTTCCGTCTTTTTGCTACTTTTTGACGGCGACAAAAAGTAGTCCGGACGCACCAAAGCACCTCGTTTTAGGCGCTTACGGTAGATCTGCTGACGTTTAAAGCATTAAGTCAACCGAGGCAAACATTAGATCTAAAGTCGTTTGTACGGGCTTTATTTCAATTGTTTTAATAACTTCGGGTTTAATCTCAATTTTTATATTCTCGATTTTTGAAAGATCAATTTCACGCACATAAGGAATTAAATAAATCGGGTGAATCTGAATGCTCCACCTGTGCCACTCTTCCATTCTTAAACTATCCATGTGAGAAACACAACCTTTCAAACCATTCAAACACATATTAATAATTGTCATTTGGCAACATTGCAAATCAATATCAGCGCCCCAAAATTCTAAGTTTCGGTTAACTTTTGCAGCACTAAGGAACATGCGCCCACTCCCACAACAGCAGTCTGAAACGGTTTCACCATCATTTGTCGGGTTAGTAATCTTTGCCATAAAATCACAAAGCGACTCAGGAGTAAAAAACTGACCGCGTCTTTCATTGCTCAATATCTCCATAAAATAATCACCCAGACAATCTTTTAAACCGCTTCCCCTGTTATCCATGTCAATGGTCATACAGGCGAATGCGTGAGAAAAAGCCAACATTTCATCTTTTGAATAATGTTTTGCAAGTTTCAAGTATTCATCTTCTTTTGTCTGCATGGATAAAGCACACACGGCAAAAGTAAGAAAGTCACAAAATGCCTTGCTACGTCCAACCCTTCGCCCTGCCTGCTCTATATGTTTTTGAAAACTCATGCTACTTCTAAATGTAAACCGTTCAACAAAGCAAGTAAAGCAGGATTTTTCATTTGTAAGTCGGTCAGCATTTCAGTTGCTTTGCTCTTGGTAATTATAATTTCATTTTTATGAATTTCAACTTTTACCATGTCTCCCACTTCAAAACCAAACTTTTTTAAATAATCCCCTTTCAGGTTAATGCCTTGCGTGTATCGCTTTCCCTGCGCCATCCTGCACACGGTCAATATCTTTTCTATCATGCTGCTGTACTCCTTTCTATTACCTGAAGTTCAGAGAATACAAAACATAAAGGATAAAAATCTGTTTCTTTTTCGTCTCCCTCTATGATAGTTAATTCTATTTTTTTATCCAACTTCTTAGGAGAACCCCACAATAACAAAGCGTGTTCCCCTTTTATTATGCTTTTCCCTGCTTCGTTCCATTGCTTCAGGGTTTTTAAATTAATATGCCCCTGCGTAGCGTATAACTCAACTAATCCCTCATTAATAGTATTATATACTGCCAGTTTAACGAGCTCTTTAATAGGTTTCGAAATTTCTTTCAATTCGGTGCGCTTTGCCCTGATAGCTTCCAGTTGCTTTTCACTCAGTTTTTTTTTGCTGAAAAATTTCCGTTTCTCTTTGTTTTCTGATATTGTTTTCATATTTTTGTATCGCTTTATAAAATTAATTGTTTACAGACGCAATTATTTTTAATACCTGCAAGTTTCCGCTTGCAGGTATTTTTGTTTTATGCTGCAAAAGTTTTTATCAACTCCCGTTCTACCTCGTTAATCGCTTCGTCAAATTCCTCTTTCCAAAATTCAATTAACTTGCCTATTGTCTTAGGGCTTGCGCTCTTAAACTCTTCACCGTGTGCATCCGTAACCATTGCCGAAGCGTTATCCTCGTCGTGTTTAATGGCAAAGCGGTCCAACGATGTCCGTTTTTCGCTTAACTTAGTATGCTTCTCCTGGAGAAGATATACTATTGTTGCCCGGCTTTTCAGTTCCTGGAGTGTTGGCTGTTTCTTTTCCGTGATAATTTCTTTTACTTTTTCCGTTGGCTCAACTTTTTCCGCTGTTGGTTTAATTTCCGTTTTTTCTGAAATTGCCAAAGTAGGTTTAACGATGGTCATGGTTGGAGTTGGTTGCTCAATTTTTTGAGCGGTTGCATTTGTTTTCATTTTGCTTTATAAATTAAATTGTTAATTATGTGCGTGGTTGAAATCCGTGTTTCTCCCTTTCGCTCTGCTAAATTACTACAATTTAGCGACATACACAAATTTAATTACCTAAAACACAGAGCGTTAAGTTACATAAATCAATATATCACTATAAAATGAATGTAATTTACATGCTTATTTGTTGGCTAATTTCATAAAAAAAACTTTTAATCTTGGCAGCTATTTTTTGAAATATCATTTCAAGAATCAAATTAAAACAAGTCGAAATTTATTGAAATACTAAACTAAGTTAATAAAACGGGTTACTCCATTAGATTTTATTTGAAATCTAATATAAAAATCTGATTCTCAAATTTCTTAAGGGGTGTATGAGGGGAATTTTTTCCACTCTGTGTACGTACGTACCACGCAACGCCCTCAGAAAAAGTTGCGTCTGCATGTTCTTTTTTGCTGTAATATGCTGAATGTTAATTTTTGCCCCCCCCTATAACGCATCGCCCGCGCGCGGGTGTCCGATACAAAGAAAAAAGGCTGACAGATACTGCCAGCCTTAAATAATTGATAGATCGATGTTAGTTTGAGCCTACGAAAACAAACCCACCCAATGAGGAAGATGGCTCAGTGTAGAAGAAGTTCACGCCAATGAATAGCGTATCCCAGGCATCGGTTACGTGTGTCTTAGTTTCATCAGGATTGTCAGGAGTATCCGGTAATGCTTCTGGAGTCTTATCTTTCTCGAATCCATTCTTACCCTGACGTACGCCTGTTTGTTCCATGGCTATCTTAAGCAACTCATTGTTCATGGCATTGAATGTTGGATAAAGCAGCTCTGTATCACCCTTGAGTGCACGGTCAATCTGTAAGTGCTTCCAGTCATGGCGTGGAGCCTGACCGATATACACATCAGTTACATTCCATCTATTATTCGTAAGTATGTTGATAATGGTATCAGCATAACTTTCGGCACTGGTACCTGTCTCCCAGGTAAAGGTATGATCATAATAGAATATCATATCCTTATGAATCATTGGTGCATAGTAATCACATACTGCCTGTATAACATCCTGTAGCTTACCCGGGGTCTTTACATAGAAAGTCTTTAGTGTCTTGAACTCATTCGTCTCAGGGATTACCTGACCCACACATACTGAAGATATCGCTGCGTTACTATCACATGCCATTTGAAGTGGCAACTTCATATTAAGATCATCATCAGATAAACAACCAGGAGCAGCCATTTTTCTCCATTCTATTCCTGCATTTTTATATCTACCGATATCATCAGGGATATAGAAGTGATTGTCATTCAATGCAGAATAGAACCCATTGGGGACTCTGAACAACCGTTCATTCATAAAGGCAGTACGCCATATCAATGTTGGGCTATCCCTGTACATTTGCCAAATGAAGTCCTTACCAACTACCTCAAGGTTATCAAATATATCATACTCCCCATAAAATACAGTATATTCATATTCTTTCCCTGGCATTGGCTTCTTTGGCTTCTGATATCGCCTTGCCAGTGCTAAGTCAGCACGTAATTCTTTGATTACTCTTCGGGTATAATCATTTTGCTCCGGGCGTAATTCGAATTCAATGATCTGCCGGTAAAGGTTACGAATGAAATTAATATGTTGATCATCCATTTCTTCCTTCTTATCCAGTATCCATTTACCCATCTTTGACGTTGGCATATCCGTTGAATACAAAACGCTGTGATGCCAGGGACAGTTACCAAAGTACTGCCGGTTTCCACGATTAGCCGGATTAACCTCTGATTTAATTTTATTATAATCCAGAAACTTTGCTTCTGGACCAATAAGCCAGTCAAGGGACATTGAGTTGGCCGACATGCCGTTATTGAAAGAAAGGACTACCATAATCGTTCCGTTCCAGAAATGGAAACAGTTTGACCAGGCATCACGTAATGGCATACGTTTTGGAAGTTTGAAATTTTTGTCTGCAGGCGCACGGCGACCAACAAAGTAATGAATTCCCTCCACATATCCCCAGCTGTACAATGCGTGACAAATAGCCGGCAATGTATTTCCCCAGGCTTTGGCATAAGTGGGAGATATCAACGCACCGGTAGAACCCGGCATGGCCCAAACATTTCGGAGAATAAAGCGGGCGTCAATTCCCTCAGACTTTCCGGTACCACGGGCTGCTACAATATATTCATCATGTGCAGATATGGCCATGGCATTGCGCTGTGCTTTGTTGAAGAACTTTTTTACCGGTTCTTCAAACTTATGAAGCAGATCAGCTGTCGGTTGAGTATATTCCATTATTTTTCAATGACAGCCTCTTCAGCTATTTTATACATGTTTCCTTTGAACATAGACCGGAAGATCTGACGTTCGTCTTCAAGGTTGTCAATCTTCTCAAGTCCTTCAAGAATGGTTACATCATCAGTTGGCTCGAATCCGGGAGGAATCATTTGTGAATAGTCCATATCATCATCCTCTTTGTCTGCCCTGGTATACTTACCAATTTTATCCAGACAAGCTGCCATACCTTTGGCATCCCGATCGGTTTTAGCAATTTCATAACCTGCTTTGGCACCTTCGACAATCATATACCGGTACCAGGACTTTGCCTGCAGGAGTACTGATCCTACAATTTTATTAATCCCTGCAATATCATTGTAAGCTTGAGACTGGAGAACCGGATCGCATACACCACCACAACCATTCATCAGAAATGTAACCATATTTGAATCGAGCATAAGTGGCTCAGCCATTTTTTTAGTTACACATAGCATTAGCCGGTGTTTTATTTCCATTTCCCTTGGAGTCAAAAACTGCTCAGCATCTTCCCTGGACTGGAACAAATGCTTTTCAATTTTCTCATATACTGATATTTCCTGCTTTGCCATAAATTTTACATTAATTGTTCGCGAAGATATTTGTCAGCTATAGGCTCAGCTGCAGGGCTGCCATGTTTGGCCAATTTAATCACTGTTTTTCTTAGTTCGAATTTTGTCTGTAGTCTGCCTTTCTGGAATGCCAGGAAGATATCTGAGCTTTCATGATTTTTACAGATCTCCTCGAATGAATTCCTATCATCCGAATTAAGTCCCAGCAACATGGCAATTTCTTTTGCAGTCATTAAAGCAGCTGCGAATTCTTCTATCTGTTGTATTTGTTCACTCGTCAAGTTCATAAGGAATTGATTGCTCATAAATTTCATCAAACATTTTTTCGAAATAATCGAAATGTTTCCCTGCAGTAAAATAAAACCCGGCTTCATACCGGCGGACCTGGTTCATGTTTGCACTCCCTACAATTCCAAAGCTGTGCGTGTTGCTACGTACGAGAATGATTTTAGCATGATTGCTATCCAACCGGATACATGGAGTGATATTGGAAGCAAACAGCAGCATATCCAGTTTATGACGTTTTACAGTCATATCGAATAATAATGACAGTTTGGAAACAGATCCATCTTCAACCAGGAAAAATAATGGACGCAAACTATCTTCCGAAATACTAAAAGTTGCTACCTTTACTTCTGCACTACCAATTTGCTGCAACAAAATGGGCAATACGTCGTGTATTGCCCATTCTCCTTTGTGTATGAAAGGTTCAATTATCTCCGGTAGCAATGCACCTGGAAACAACTGATCAAACTGTTGTTTCGTCATCCACTTGTTTTACAACTTCCGGCTGAAGCTTTGCTTCCAGTTCTGCCAGTTCTGCTGTATAAACTTCAATCCGTTTTAACGCATTGTCTTTTACAACTTCCCTTTCGGAACTATCAGCAGTGGCCTGAGAACGCACGAGGTTTTCTTTCAACCGTTCAATGCGACGAACAATTTGTGCACCGGCTACCAATACATTTTCTGAATAAGCAGGTTTTTCCAAAACGGGTTCTACCGTTTTACCTTCGCTCCATTCGTCAATAGTATCCCAGGCTGCACGACGTTCATCATCCAGTTTGACTAATTTTCTAACCAGACTTTCACGGGTTTTGATATGCAGTTTTTCAACCGAGATATCAGCATGAATACTGGCCATCTCCGGAGTGATCACTTTAACCCGGTCGTACAATTTTTTGATATCTTCCGGAAGATTGTCGTAAGCAACAATAGAAAGTCCTCTGCGTTCCTTTAATGCAGTAAGTTCAGCTTCTTTTTCTTCCAACAATGCCTCAGCTTCGGATAAAGCTGCTACATGATCTTCAATTTCAGATTCTAATTCTTCTACATTGTCAGTCAAGTCAGTGTTTTCTTCATCAACATCCGATTTCTCAGCGGTTAATGCTTCGATTTCTGCTTTTAATTCAGCTATTTCGTTTTCTTTTGCTGCGATTTCGTCCACACCGGCTACAGGTACTCCTGTAATTACCAATGTCATATCTTTGAACTGATCCGGATTGATTTTAATCTTAAACTCAATGGCTGCCACCTTATTGGTTAACATACAAAGAGCCGGGCTAAATTGTCCGTCCTCCTGATTATCTTTGAAATACTGAAGGTATTTCTTTTTGATATCATCCGAAGCTGCAGTTTCAAAGATAGCTAACCCGTCAGAGAATTTTCTCTTGGGGTCAGCTAACCATGTTTGAATTGTTTTTAGCATATTATTTAGATTATACTAACAATGCATCAATGTCAATGGGAGTTCCCAGGTAAATAACCGGAGCCAAAGAATCAGCACTGTAAGTAAATTTATAACCACGACGATCTGCACGAGCCATACCACCTTCATAATCGGGTTTGATATAACATGGTAAACCAGGTTGACCAACCAAAATCTGAGGACCGTCCATTTCTTCAACAACAAGATAACCCGGTACGTTATTTACCTGACGGGCAAATGCTGCAAATTCCTTTTTGCTGCCGGCACGGAAGAACTCTCCGGATTGAGCAAAACTTTGACCTTCAATTTCACCCTGATTAGCAGCGGTGAACTTTACGGTTTTATCGGTACACACAATAACTTTAGGTGTATCACCTACAGTTTTAAAAACAAAAGCACCAGTTGCAGTAACGAAGTCAGCATCAACTGAAAGATCAGTAATGGCAACAAGTTCCGGAACAGCGCTAACCGAAGAAGCAGGAATAAACAAAAGGCGTGATTTGTAACCGCCCATGTTATCTTGTCCACCATCCCAGGTTAAAGGATCTAAATTCACTTTCATATATAAAAGTTTTAAAAAGTTACACTGATAAATGATTGAAAGAAAAGCCGATTACCGAAGTAACCGGCTTATTCTTTATTTTGATTAATAATCTCCAGACAAATCAATACGAGTATTCACTTGCTCGTTGGTCTTGAAAATCTTTTTGTGTACGTCACGGATACGAACACCATACGCTGCTTCCAGCCAAAACTGAACCACGTTAGGATCACGGTCGATATTACGAACCTGAACAAACTTTTCAGATTTAGAGGTATTGAAACCTAAGTCCATATTACCAACTTTTTGCAGAACCACTTTCGATCCTGATCCAAGAACTTCATCCGTTGCAATTTCCAATGCAGGGCAGAATGAATCTTCGCGCAAAGCTTCCAATACCTGAACCATGGTTGGCATTTGGAAAGCGTTCACTTTATTGCGATATGCATCACGTACATTTTTCAATGCCGATAATGTGATCAACAATTGTGGGTTTCCACCGATAGTCGATTTCAATAAAGGATTTGCTGTTCCAATAAACGAAACAAGGTTATCGTAAGCCAGTGAATCAGCAGCAGTAAGCGGAGCAGCAAATGCACCGGTCACCTCAAGGTTTCCCTGACCTGCAGCAATATAACCTGCAGTTACCAATAGATCCAATGCAGGGAAAAAACCAGTCATTGAAGTCATAGGAGTTAACACAGCGTTATCGCGTTCAGCGTGAAACATGGCAAAAGCCACATCTTCAGAGTGCGATTTTACAATACTCATCAAAATCAATTGTTCCAACGGGTGAACTTTTGATTTCAGATCCAGTTTGGTACCTGCGATTACCAGGGCTTTGTTTTCCTTGTAATTCGTGATATTGTCCAATACCTCGTAAACAACCAATTCAGGTTTCAACGAAGTTTCAAAAAATTTAGCGATTTCAGCCTGGGCTGCAAATGCGGTACCTGGTGCATAAGGAATAGTTCCTCCTGCTTTACGACGCATGTTAATCAAAACATCTTCGTTTTCAACTTCCTGAATATTTAACTTCAACTTTGCAGCTGCAGTCTCCAATGCCAGGAAAGGCAAGGTACGCAAAATCGGATCGTAAGTTATTGCAGCTTCTGACAAGCCGGCAACGGTAATTACTTTTGCCATTGTTATTTATTTATTGGGTTTAAATTAATCCGTTTTTCTTCATTTCGGCAACAATAGCCAAAGTGTTACCTTTGTTCTTGTTTGCAAATTCCACCAATGTATCTGAAGTAGCAGCACTTGCTTCAGCTACCGGAGTTGTTACAGCGCTTTCAGCTCCGGGAAGCTTTGACAATGCAGCATTTTCAGTTTTCAAAGCGTCACGTTCTACTATCACAGCATCGCGTTCAGATGTCAACGTTGTAGCTTCAGTTGTCATAGTGGCAATTGTAGCTTCAAGTTCGGTCACACGATCAGCACTGGCACCTTCACCGGCTGGCTCGTCATTAGATATAGCGTCCTCAATAACTTCGGGCGTTACATCCTCGGCTTTTAAATCTTCGTTTTTTGCAACGATCGATTCTACTACCTTGTCAAAATTGGCTGCTTTAGCAACGAGCGCATCGTACTTAGCAGATGATAAGATTTTAGTCATGGATTATGAATTAAAATAGTTAAGAAAATTTTCAAATGTATCTATGCCATCAATCAGGCCGAGTTCCAATGCTTTTTCAGCAAAATATACCTTACCGGTTCCCCATACTTTCCTGTCTGCTGTCAATTGATCAGCACGGTTGCTTTCAATTGTCGAAAGAAAGTATTCATTAAATACATCAAGACTTGCTCTTAATGCTTCAGGTTTACCGGCAATGGCATCGCGGAACTCTTTATTCTTGTCCGTGGATGCGGTTGCATATATTTCTATGATATTCACACCCATTTGTTCCAGTTGTTTGGATAAATCGATGATGGTACCATAACAGCCTAAACTACCAATTTCGGCCAGCGTACTGTTTGCACAGATAAAATCACAACCGCTGGCAATGCCATAAGCAGCCGAACAAGCCATATCATCAATAAAGGCACCTACGGGTTTATTCTTCTGGCTAATGGTTTCGTTCATCAACCGCATGGCATAACCTTCGCCACCACCACTGCCAATGACTAATACTACCGAACTGATATTATCAGAAGCATAGCATTGTTTCAGCAGGTCCGATTTGGTTTTCATACCTGCAGGTCCACACTCCTGGTCAAATTTGGTGATAGCACCAGAAATATTGATAATGGCAATGGATCCTAACGGAACATTGTCAACCGATACCCGGCGATCATTACCGCTGTCAGCTGCAACCTGAATAGAATTACGGTCATTCATTTCCGGTAATGCCGTTGACAATGCCAACCGTTCACCTTTAATGTAATTCGCAATCAATGGAAGATAGTTTACGGCGTAAGCCTCATCTATCATCCAAATACCATTCAATATGTTGTGTAAGTAGAGCATAAGCAGTTCGTTTGATATTAAAAAAGCAGTATTCTTGCAAATTGAATTGCAAGAATACTGCTTATATTAAAGTATTTAAAGGACTATTATCCTATTAAACTGAGCTCAGGATGTGTCATTCTCCCTGAAATACTGAGTTTTGTGCCACTGTACCCATTCGCCTGACCCGGATTTACATTCTCCGCTTTTATGGTCAATGGATGTTCTTTGTCACCGGCAACCAATATATCACCATTACCGGTTATATATTTTATCAGAAACTTTCGGATCCGAAAACTACTAAATTCATTATACCTGGTTAAACTAAACCGCGGGCAATAAATCACACCGGCAACAATATAAGGTGTCAATCCATTTTCATCTCCGGGAGTAACTGTTATCTCAATTTTACCCGGTGTCGCTTTAAAATCTACCCAGGGTTTTGAAACAGGTAGCGTAACAATTATTTGTTCGCCAACAATGGCACAACTTTTCACATGATCAGCAAAACAATATTGAGCCGATATGATTCCACCTATATTATCCATAAAATATAATTTAAAATAGTTTATATAATTGATAGTTAAACACTTCGTTATTTTCACCCCAACTATTAGACAAATAACCGAACTTTATGCACAAAATAAAACTAAACTTTAACGTTTTTTTTCTTTTTGTATTTTCGTATTTCGCGGGTCCTGAAATTCTCTCTCCAACGATAATAATTTTTCAGTAATGCATCCGACGTGATGCTTTCAATCCGGTATTGACAAATAAAATAATTGACTGTGATATCATAATTCTGATCATGCTCTTTTTTCTTGAGTTTAAGTTCATAATGTAACTCTTCCCAGAACATCAGTGATATTCTTTTTTGTATGATCGCGCATGATTTTTCAGACAGAAAGTTATAGCTGGCCGGATTCTTCCTGAAGCCATCACTATCACCATTCATACGGCTGGGTAATACTATTTCAAGGTTACCGCTGTCCTGGTAATAGTTTACCGGGCGACGTTGAAGCAAATCGTAAATAGTAATATATAAATCTGTTTTTTGTGGAAACTGAACAGGTTCGGTGAAATCATTTCCCCATTTCCCAATAGCATATTCAGCAAGGTGCGGTTTGATGGTGATCTTTGTCGTATTCATAGGCTACTTTTTGAAAACTAACACGGTTAATATCAGATTTTTAAACTCAAATACAATATACTGATAATTCACATAAATACCAACTATTCATCATTATTTTTTAATTATAAATCATGATCCCAACATACCCCCCAGGGGGCAACACAGGGTTTTACTTTGAACATTCGTGCAAAACGGGCTACATCATTTTTTAATGTATTAAAAACAAGCAACTTAACACCGTACTTTTTTTCGTACGAAATCGTTTTTTTTCACCCTATACCGTACTAATTCAATTTTGGAACACCTTAGTACGAAAAGTACAAAATAGTACAAAATTCGTACAGCCGTAAAAATCTGATATTTAATTAAATACTTTTCAAAAAATAGCTTTTGTTCCAATGTACACTTTTTTCTCTTTTTTTTAGATAGTCATTTTTTGAAAAGAAGATAAAATAAAAAGAAGAAATATTATATAGGAGCCTCTCCGGTTTCGGAACTGTTTTTACCTTTTTTATGGACGGCTGCCATCCGCTTTCCTCCTTCCGGATTTACCTTTTTTATTGGAACTTATGATCACGGTTTTTGGGAGTACAATTGTTCCAATTTTTATGTAAATGAAATAAGGGGGTGCGGGGGAATTCAGCCAAAAAAGTTTTAATTAGTACTGACTCTGTACACCAACAAACAGAAGCAGCCGGCACGATGTGCCAGCTGCTTGTAATTACTACCGTCTATGATGTAATTTCTCAGTTAAATACTTCCTGCAGTGTCTTTACAGGATGATTTTGATTGTCTTCGTAGCATTCAACGAACTCAGCGCCCTCTATAGTTATCAGGGCTTTCATGGAGATCACTTTGAGATCTAGAGTTACAAACTCCTTTAGATGTGTAAATATCATGGCCTACGACATTAAAAGGGTAAGTCACTGCCTTCACCTTCGACAGGTGGAACTACTTCCATTTCTGCAGTGGCATCCATCTGGGCAGGAACTATCGATTTGACCCCTCCGATAACCGGCATAGCATCTTGCTGCTCTTTGGTCATAGCATTATACACTTCTTTATCCAAACTTTGTTTCAGAAAGTGCGTGTCGGCATACTTCTGTTCCTTGTATTGCAAAGCTGTCATGTTCAGATAAACGCCTTTTTCACCAATAAACAGGTTGGCATCTTCCACCGGGATCACAATACATTTCTTTGTTTCCGTGTTTCCCTTCAAGTTCACCAGCGCTGCGCCTGGTATCTTGGTCAAATTCACTTTGATTGATAAATTCATTAGATTGTTTTTTAAATGATTAATTATAAATAGTTAGAATAATATGCTTCACAAATAAACTCATACTCTGCCGGTAGCTTCTTTACTCCCACTATCACGGCCATTCCCCGTGCAGCCATCTCGTAAAGCTGCTGGTTCATCCCCGGTGAAGTGCGGAAGTTGTGCAAATCCGCCAATAGAAAGTAGGCACCAGGCACATTGCACTCGTAGGGTGTTGGCTTAATTAGCTTACCGGCATCGCCCCGGGTTAGTGCAAAACCACACTCTACTGTTATTTTCTGAAGCAGCTGGCGCCTTACATCTGCATCCGGGCAAACGGCTACTATAATTTTATTTTGCTTTTTCATTTTCTTCGTTTTGAGTGTTTCCGGTTATTTCCTTTCTGTTTCTTTTTAGGATTATCTATAAGAAATTTATTATAATTATCTTCAAGATTAGCGTTACTTTCAAGAGGAAATTCAAAACTAAATTCATTCTTATAGTAATCTGATATGGTTGGAAAATCAGGTCTTTTTATTATATTCTCCGGAGGAATAGAGAATCCTCGGGACTTCTTCAAATAGTCGGGTAAATCATATAAGAAACTACGTCCTGAATTTATTCCACCAGCAAAATATATTGGTGGATTACTATTTAAAAGTGATTCAACCAGTGCCAAATGGTGGCTGCTACCTGCCAATAAATACAATAAACTTTTTTCCGGAATATCATTTACAATCGTGGGTTCTCCAATTATATGTTCGTAAATTTCATAATTCCCCAGGTCACCATCCGGAAGCTGCATAATATGATCCAGCACTTTTCCGTCACGGTCCTTTTTATTGGACCTTTCATCAACAAAGAAGAAATTCTTAGTACTATCCGGCTTATAAACTACATAGTATTTTTTCATGACTATTTATTTCTAAGTTTTTCTATTTCAATTTTTTCCTGAAGTATTTTTTTTAGTGCCGGTAGTATTTCCTGAGCAAATCTTTCAACAGAGTTATCTATTGATCTACTATGAGCAATATAAGATAATCCTTGTGCTATCTTTTTACCAAAATACGATTCTTCCAATGACAAAAGAAATTCTTTGAAAGATTGCTTCCCAATACTTCTCCATGCAAATGAGAAGTTTCCATAATCTGTAACTGAGCCGAAAAATCCGTCGGATGTAATAACTACCTGTCCTAACCAACTACCGTCCGGGTTCTCTAACCGATAGCTTTGTGCTTTAATTTCATGCATATATTATTTTTAAAAATGGTTTTTCGTCTTTATTTAGATTAAGTCAAATACTTTAAATTCAGTTTCATTAGGATAACCTTTTTCCAACTCAAATACACAGGTCTGAATGCGGGCATATTGAAAAGTTTTACGAGGAAGTGACGTGATTGATTTCAATCCGAATTCTTTTAAAAATCTTAATCTTACATCTGAATCTAAAATTGTAAACCAAGGCATTAATGCAATAATATGATCAGACATTTTCATGCATTCCATTAATATGTAATATCCGAGGCGCAAACCTTTAATATCAAGATCTTCCGGAATACCAAAAGCATATTTTGTGGCAAATGGTGGATTCATAACTATACAATCAAAATGGTCAGTTGATAAATTAAAGAAATTATCCGGAGCAGTAACATCGTAATTATCTAAATAGCTAACTATATTACCAATACCCGGTGTTGGTTCTAAAATGGTTTTACAATGTCCTGGAATTAATGAAGCCATATATTCGGCTACAATTTTTGGTGTTTGAAATTCGGTTTTATACATGATTATTTTTTAAAATGGTTTATCGTCGTCATTTGCCGGTCTTACTTCATTCTCCGGAGAAACAACCGGATAGACCAATATTTCTTTTTTATAAGTGCCATCGCTTTGCAGCGTGCCCATTTCGGAATTTAGTATTCCGATCAGGAAGTATTCCACACCACCCGATTTATCATCCAGATCCGGTCGGCCATCGTGATCGTATTTCGTCGGTTTCCCGGACTTCTGATCATATAGGTGTGGATTGAATGCAAATCCTTTCCAGGTGCAGAACGATTTTATTTTATTCTTAAAGCTGGTTGGCGATACCAGTTTTGGATTCAGGTTCGAATACTTTATAAAATCTTCGTATAAATGCTGACGCTTCAGCCTTATATTCAACTTATCCGGATCACTCCAGTATTCATCTGCCCAGCTCAGGAATGTTTCACCCATTTGTTGCCGTAACTGGCGGGTTTCAATGCGTTCCCGTGGTGCCTGGATCACGCCGTACCTGAGGTAAATTTGCAGGCAGTTAGCCAACAGGTTCCAGAACAGGTTCCACTGATCAAAATCCCAGTCGTCGAAGAACAGCCCGCCAAAATCATCCTTAGGCTTGTGCTCATCGTTGTAAAAATCGCTGAAGGCAATAATATACTGCCGGTCCATAAAACTCGAACCCGATCCGTTCAGCGCGTGGTTGGAAGTAATATACAGCTTCGGTGAATGATTGAACGGGAACGTTGCCCGGCGACCGCCTTTATAGTTCACGTTCCAGTCACCGGTGATGGGCGCAAACAGGAACTCAAGGGAGAAGTTTACCCGGACGTCATCCACAAAAACACATTTCGACTTTTCAGTCAGTGAATCCCAAAGAAACGGATCGCTTTCAATTTCCTTCTTCTTACCATCGATATAAACGGTAGGCATAATATGCTTTTGCGCTTCACCCAGGATAGACTTTCCCGATCGACCGTTCGATTGTCCAACTTCGCTTTGCTTTCCATCCATGGCAATCACAGCGCGCGACACCGACCGGTCTTTTGCCGATAAGGATAAATAGCCCATGGCCGCCAGTTTCGAAATTAAATGCACAATATTCTCCTGTAGTTCCTCCGGTTCTACCGTCACTCCGGTTTCCCCTTCGGCCAGTTGCTTTTCCTTTCTCCAGGTGAAGTTCGATGCATTGATCAGGAACTGCAGGAACTGGCAGCGTTCTCCTTCCGGCGAAAGCGTGTAGCTCAGTTTCCCGGCTTCGTCCTTGGTTACGTTTATCATGGGGCGTTTGAGCAAAGTTGCCGGAAAGTCATGTTTCTGATCGCTCCAGATATTGTACGATACGGCAGAATAATCCAGCTCCTTGATTTCACTCTCTTTGATCTCCCAACACCGGTCTTTAAAATAAAGGCGTTGGTATTCACGGCTCGACTCTTCGAAGTCCGGACGGTTAAAATTCAGGTTACTCAGTTTATCAGGGCCCAGGTATTGAACGCCACCTTTGTATATCATTTCCAAAATACTTTCATTCGCTGCTACCTTGGTAAAGTCGGTCACGTAATCGCGGATCTCGAAAGGTTCTACCGTGCGTACCGTTGGATGATTGATATGGATAAACTGATAGGTTTTACCATCCATATTCATATAGCGGTAATATCCACGGTTTTGAAGAAAAGTAAAACACCGGCCATAACGGAATTCATAACTCACCGGTTTCTCATTACCATTACGATCCATCCCTTTTACTTCTTCCCAATATTTTTCGTCACTCTCCAGGGGCTGGGCACTTTCAATTTCTTCCTTTTCATTTAACCGCCAGATGTGCCTTCCTATTTTGAATTCAGGCAGGTTTTTCAGTATTTCAAAGTGTGTTTTGGCAAAAACAGAAGGATTGTTCAGGCTCCAGAGTTCCTCCAGCTTATTGTCCGGCCAAGAAGTTATTTTAAATAGCTGCAGGTATTTTCCCGTCAGATTTTTCTCGTTGATCAGAAAATCGATATCAGCTGCTAACACTTCCGGAGTTGCCTTGAGCGTATTGGCCAGCAGGTCATCAATTCCCTTATCATGCCGTTCGTTTGGCTTCACATGGCCAACGTATATTTCAATGTATAATTCGCGGTTCTTGAGGCTCCGCATATATTCCTTGAAATTTTTGGCAGCATAAAAGAAATTGCGTGGCCGGCCATCCACCGAATCATTAATCTTAATATTGTTCGAAAGCTCGTTCCAGTCAGCATCAAACAACAGGCATACTTCTTTCACGCCCATTTTTTGAATGATCTTAATCAGATCCTCCGGAAGTTTGCCATCACGGGCAATATTCTGAATACCGGCAATACCAACAGACCATACACCATGTTTACAGGCTTTTTCGGCTTTTTTCTCACCTTCCTGCAGAAACAGCCGGTCTATCGTTTGTCCTGAGTTATAAAGTTCGCGAAGCTTCTCCGGGATATATAAGAAGTTCCCCGATCCGTAAGGCGACTTGTATTTAGCCGGCTTTCCTTTACTGTCTTTATTCTCGTCAGGAAATTGAAAACGAACGCGGAAAAACTCTTTGAATTTGCCGGTATATTTACCTTTTGAATCCTTGGTTTCATACTTCACCGGATTGCCTTCAATATCGTAATACTCTATAATTACATCATCTCCATCTATCGGATCGAAGAACTTATTGACTGTTCCCGGACGGAATATCTTTTTGTCGGTAGTAGTATGCGCTTCGGTAATGGTAATAATTTTACTCGATACATCCTTTGGGCTCAGTCCGGACTCGGTAAGCATCCGCTCACAATAAGACGCCGTTTTTTTTGTTTCTTTTTTTACGACTACTTTTTTAGAACTTGCAAAAGGGATATCGGCCACAATCGAAAACCGCCGGTTCAGATAGTCCAGTGCTTCAGGGAATGACTGGTTTTGTGCCTTATATAGAAAATCAACTGCATTGTTTCCACTTATATTATTACACTTGAAGCATTTGAATATACCTTTTGCCTCGTTTAATTTAAAACTGGTTTCGCCATGACAAAGCGGACATTCGCCGGAAAATTCATTGTTATGTTTTCGCAAGGGGATAAAGTCACCAATCACATCTACAAGCCGATCGTTGCAGGCATCCAATATCTTCTTTGTATTTTCTTTATTAAAACTCATTTTCGAATAGTTGAAGTTGTCTTACATCCAAAGCATCCTGCCCGCTGATTTTAAAGTGCCGGGCAACGGCTGCATATTCTTTCTCAGTCATTTGTTTTTCTCCCTTGTAGAGTTGCCACCAACGCCCCTGGCGAATGCCGGTACTATTGAAAAATCGTTTCGTGGGGCAGAAGTATTCCGGATAGGTAAACTTTACCGTGATCAGGCGTATAGCCAGGTTAAGGTTTTCATCAACGTTAAACAACCGGTGCCGGTGCAGGAACAGCTTCAGGTCCTTTTCTTTCACATTCAGTTCCTGAGCCATCAGGGGCAGCTCCTTTTGCTTGACGTTTACAAGCAAGTAAGGTAAGTGTTCTTTCCATTTGTTGTGCATCGAAATTTCTTTTTATAATTGTGTACTCAGGGTTGATTTGGTAACAGCATTCGCTTTCGGAAATATAGCAACATACAATTTTGATAAACAGATCCACCGTTTCAGGCTTCGCCCAGGCTTCCACCGAAATGGTCTGACCTACCTCCAGTTTGTCTAAAAAAGCGTATAGTTTGTGCTTGTACTGCCAAAAAGCGGGCTCCCCCATTTTGGTGATATAGTCGTTTATCCATGTTGGATCTGCGAGCGATAGCAGTGCATTGTGTGATAGATTCATAGATTATAATTAAGTAAATTGATACGTTTTATTATTTCCAGTTCCGAATTTCTGAGGCTTAATTGTAGTTGTAAATGGAAAATCAGCCTTATTTACTTTATCTAATGCATCTTTAATTGGTTTTGCATTGGTAAAGAATTTCCGTTCTATATTTTCAAAACGTATTCGAACAACATACCTACCTTCGCCAAATTGCGTTTTCACATCGGGGGCATAATCAAGTACTTGAATTTCGCAGTTGGTCACATCTGTGATTGATATTTGTTGTACCGGAAATATATTTTTTTCTTCAGGCTTTATGCCTAAGTCAGAGAATTTCTTCATTTTTAAGTATCTTTTTTTGTAAGTGTTTCGAATCACAGTGTTTTGCCCAGCCCAAATGTGGAGCAATCTGCATTTTATATTGTTTCATGTCCAGGTCTTTTTTGTTGAGTTTTGCAGCCTTTCTGCAAAATCGCACTTTAATTGATTTACGCATTAAAATGTGCGTGTGTCTGAATACATATCCTACAAAGTCTATTCCCCTGGCATCAACCGGAAAGACCTGGTAATTACCTTTAATTTGCAGGTTCAATTTAGTAGTCATGTAATTATTTATCTCTGTTAACAATGCATGTAAATAGTTCTTATCCGGTGCCAGTATCACAATATCATCTGCATATCTGTAGTAATATTTAACCCTTTTTTCTTCTTTCATATAATGATCGAAATATGATAGATATAAATTTGCAAAGAACTGCGATAAGTAGTTCCCGATTGGAACTCCGGGAGCTGAGTCAATTATACCGTCGATCAGATTTAAAAGCTTTACATCCTTAATTTTCTTTCGGATAATACTTTTCAGTATCTCGTGATCAATTGTGGGGTAAAACTTCTTAATATCAAGTTTCAGACAGTAAATTGTGTTTTCAACATCCTTTAAATCCCGTTTAATCGCATTTAAAACTCCGTGGATACCTTTTCCCTTTATGCATGCATAACTCTGCGAAATAAAGACTGAAACCCATATAGGCTCCATGATATTCATAATAGCATGATGAACAACCCGATCTTTAAATGGCAACCTGAATATCTCGCGTTCTTTGGGTTCATAAATTTTAAACACGCTATACTCCGAAGTTCTATAATTACCCGATATCAACTCTTCATACAATTGATTAATGTTCCGTTCAACATTTTTTTCGAAAATCTTTACTCCATATTGCCCGGATTTACCTTTCCGGGCTTTCTGGTATGCAAGCATCAAATTGTCTTTTGTAACTACTTTGTCAAATAAATTATTTTTTCTTTTCATAAGCCTGGCTTTCAAAAATGGAGCTTTCTCAATATGATACTAACACCTGTGAAAGATTAGTCATTTTTTGCTAAGAAGCAAGGCCTTTGTCTTTTTATTACCAGATGAGAACTGGAACCTGCATTCGAATTCGTATTATCGTAATTCGTATTGTTCAAACCGAACGCTGAAGCAGAACCAGCGAAGACAAACAGCCTTTTATTATTATCCTAATTGAACACCTTTCCAAACATCCACAAATTGAGTTGCAGAATATTCGGCAGTTTCTTCGTCAATATTTTGCAGGCGAGAACCGGAACCCGCAGTCGAACCCGCAATAACGAAATTCGTATTGCCCAAACCGAACGCCGAAGCAGACATTCTAAACCATGGACGCCATTTCAATTCATTGCGATTATCCCAATCTGGTTTTTTACCATCGTTTAATGCTTCAGTTAATACAACCGCATTATAAGTACTTTCAAAATACACTCTTAAATCTTCGGGAACATTTGAGAAGTCAACTTGTGGTCTACCTGTAGCCTGAAATGCATCTTCTACAGTTTGGATTTTTTCTAAATTTGGATTTTTTTTCATGTTTGTAATTTTTAATTGATTATTAAAGTGATAACATTTCTCTGAATTCATTAATGAATTTTTCGCCGGCAATTTTCGCCCTTTTATCTTCAAGAAAACTCAGGCGAGAACCGGAACCCGCATGCGAAGCCGTAATATCGTAATGCGCACCGTCCAAACCGAACGCCGAAGCAGAACCGTTATTTACAAACCAGGGATAATGGCGACGCTGTGATTCATTGAAAAGATCAAATCTTTTTTTCTCATTCAAAGCTTCGGTAATAACCACACATTTGTAAGTTGCCTTAAAAAAGTCGCGTAAGTCTTCGGGGACGCAATTAAAATCAGGGACTGAAGGGCGACCAGTTTCATTCAGAGCATCCTCAAATGAGTTGATGCGATCTTCTACAGATAAAGAGAAAAACTCTTTTCCGAAGGTGTCTTCTAACATGGATTTAAATTCAGGTGAAGCCGTTTGATAAAGACTTCTTGCTTTTGATTCTTCCAATTGTACTTGTTTCATAAAATTTTAATTTAAAGGGTAAATATTATTAGTTTGTATTTTTCTCTAATGGTTACTTTCCTATTTCATATGGTTTTTTCATTTCGTCTCTAATCTCTGTAAGGCTTACATCAAGCTCTGCATCCCTGTCTATAAGTGTTCCTGCAATTGCTTTCACTTCGTTTACCGTCATTTTCTCTTTCACGCTGGTAGGAAGAGCTTTCAGATATTCAACCTGAACTTTCGCAGTATCAATCACTGCATTTAACAGATTCCTTATTTCTCCGGCTGTTTTTACATCCATAGTCCCGGATTTTAATTTTTGAATGGCTGACATTGCTTCAAGTCTGACATCAATAAGGGTAATTCCTGAATTCATATTGTTTGATTTTGAGTTAGTTTATTAATTTGTCTGTTTAATGCGCCTTTTGCTTTAATTGCCAATTGCATTTCTAATGGATATTTGGCATACATCGAATTTTCATGCTTAAGCTGATCCTTTCTTGAAATGATATATAAGTTAAATGGATCACAATTGAGCGGATTACCATCTTTAAACTGAACATTCCAACCTTTTGGAATTGCTCCGAAGTTTTCTTCCCAAACTTTGCGTTGCTTCGCTACAAATGTTTTTGGTTCGGCAATCTTGACATAAATATATCCATCCCTGATGCCTTCATAACCAATTTCTTTATGATTCCAAACCGATTGTCCTTTTTTAAATTGAGTGGCTTTTGTTCGTTCAATCATTTCAGCAGACATATAATCCGTTTGTTTCATACCTTTATTTTGTGGAATATACCCTTTTTTATGCCAGGATTTTCTTCCACCATGATCCGGGTTTTGCATTGCAATTCTCGCCATTTTAGCAATGAAATCTAAGTCTTTTCTCAATCCTAATTTAAAACCTCTGCTTTCAATGGTATGAATAGAACAGTTATATTTCGCTGCCAACACTCTATTCTGAGTATTATGAAAAATGGATTTAATCTCCATGATTTGATCTTCGGTGAAGTAAAACCGTTTTTTATCTTTTGTTAAAGATAAATTTTGAGCCTTGGCTTTAATAGACCCGGCAGTTTTATCCGGGAATATCAAACTCAGTTGATATGAATTACATCGGGGAAAAGTCTCTTTAAAAAGTTGAGTATCCTCAGTTGACCAGGTACGTCTCATAGCTACTGTATTTGTCCTGCAATTAAAATAAGCTCGTATTCGAGCGACTCGGATACTGTTACCAGAATATTGTCCTTATCAATATATTTAGGAACCCAGCGCTTGTATGTTGGGATAGCAGCACGGCCTTTGTTCTGGAGATAACCGGCAACTACCTCCTCAAATTTACGGTCTAAGACCTCAAGGTTCTGGTCGCTGATCAGGTTATTGTCGAATACTACAAATGCTTCGTGAAGCTGACGATCAATGTTGTTTTTCCATTGATTACTCATTCGTTTGTTAATAAAATACGCTTTTGACATTATGTTGATTATTAGTTAATTGGTTGTTTTTAAATCAGTACCGGAATCTGACGTCCACAGTCCGGGCAATAAAGGGGATGGCATCGGCCACAAAAGTTGCTACCGCATATTGGGCAGACAATATCAATACATTGGCTCATATGGCGGTAAGTATTACGACAATAAAAATGGTGGTGAAAATTGCAGTGGTAAGGAATAAGTAGATATACTTCCAGGTGTCGTGGTTTCGCTTCATGACATCTCTATGTTTTGAATTAGGAAATCAGAAACCAGGCATACAATTGTAAAAAATATCAGGTAACAATTAAGACAGTTACAAGTGACTCATCCAACTTGTCAGCATCACGCTGTGCTTTCGTATTAAATTGACGTTGGCGTGCAGTGATCAGGGGTAGTGAATCTTTCAGCTTGCTTTTTTCATTTTCAGCCCTGAAAGAATTGACTGCTGAGAATATAAGGCCGGTAATGAATATTATAAACACGACGCCCAGTGTGATCAGTAGTTCTTTCATACCAACGATATTTCAAGGAGTTCAACCAAATCGTTCAGGAATACATCGTAATCAAAATCCTGACTTACTTCGAGTGAAATGCCACCCAGGTCATCCTCATAATTCCGGATCGACGTGATTTTGTTTACCTGATCGCAGCTTGCCAGGAGCAGGATGTAATTCATAAAGATAATGACGTTGAAGTTAGTGATCAGGTTCAATGATCCATCCTTTACCTTGCCTACAGAGACAACATATTGTCCATCGCTGCTTTCGATTTTCATTTGATTTGATTCGCTCATGATAATAAATTGATTGTTAATTGATATAATTGATTTTTCCACATGTACAGATCCAGTATTCGTGACCTTCATACCAGTCATTGTGAGGATCTGTTGTTTGTGCCTCACAGTGTTTGCAATAAAATACGCCTTTATGCACTGCATATCCCACATGAAGGTTATAAGCCGGGTATCCCTCCCTGATCAGATTATTCCGGAAGGCGTTCATTGCCCGAAAACTCCCTTCATCCACCTTTTTACCTTTCAGGGTCAGCCGGGCAAGTTTTGATTGTTTTATTACAGTTGGCATAATACTTATTATTAATTGTTTGAATAAATAATAAACTTTGTCAGTAAGGCGGGATTCGAACCCAGCTCCCAAGCACTTTAGGCACCACCCATTAACAACTGAAACATAAACCAGTATTGATTTTTGTTGTGTGTGCTTTTTCCTACTGCCGGCAGTCTTACTCCGCCTCCACTGCTGACGCTTCAGCTGTGGGCAATTGGTTACAATCTCTGAATAAAATCTCTGCTTCAATCTTTTTCCCGAAGAATGATCTTGCGCACGAGAACCCGGCGAAAGTGATATTGGTGACTAATGCATAATAGGACCTGTCATGATTATCGTAAATACAATTCTGAATTTTATTAGTCGAATAATAAAATCTTTTAGTCGATTTCTTTCCTACACTGAATACTGTCCCGGCTTCAAATTCGATACGGCTGAACGGTGGTAAATTAGAATTACTCATGACGATTATTTTAATTTATTTTTATGCCAGTAATCAGTCAAAGCAGCAATATTGTGCAGATTCAATTTGGTTAGCATGTTATTCCGGTGATTGTTTACCGTAAAAATGCTAAGGTGCAGTGCATTTGCTATTTCGTTTGTTTCTTTCCCTTCGGAAATCAGACGAAGTACATTCATTTCGGCAGGTGAAATCTTTGATGAACGGATTGGCTCACACACCACTTTCCAGTTTTTGCATTCCCCGCGTTTTGGACAACAACAGTATTCAAAAACGAACTGACCGCTGGCGTCAATATCATGGTGATTGTCAAATTGACTCCAGTTGCATTTTATGAATGCGCGTACGATTAAAAAATCATAATACGATCGGTTTAAAATGCTGTCCTTATAATCACCGGATAAAGCAGTAAATGCCTGGGGATAATTTTCACGAATTGTATCAAATAATTCTAAAACTATCGTTCTGTGGGTTTCATTTAATATATATGGACTCTTTTCCAGTTCTACCACTTCTACATCCCCATTCGGGCGTGTGTGAAATTCTACGTTTTTAATCATCTCTTAAAATTTTTCCCTGTTAGTTCTTCAAGTTTGCGTAATTCCAATTCACTCCATGAATTCATCCTTAATTTGTAATAGAAAGTTGTGTAAGCCATGAAAGCAGGAGTAACCGAATCTCTGAGCTCACTTTTTGCATCAATGTCTAAAGACTCAAAATAGTCCTTAAAGCTCATTTCTTCATCATTTTCCACATTTGTTTTCATTAGTTCAATTATTAGTGCTATATTTATACTGCAAAACTAATATATATATTTGTATTGACAGCATTAAAGTAGCGTTATTTTTCAATTATTTTTAAAAGAATGTATAATTTACAACATATCAAAATATTAGCAGAACAAAAAAAAGTGACGCTAAAAGAGATAATTATATACTGTGGGGTGAGTGAGGCAGGCTTCCATAAGTCTATAAAAACTCAAAGTATGGGCATTCAGACTATTAATAAAATAGCTGATTTCTTTGGAGTTAGCATATCTGAATTGATAGGTGATGATGCATTTGTTGAGAACAAAGGAAATGATGTAAACGTTGAAAATGTGGGTATTTATAAAAAACTCGTCACAACCCAGGAGGGGTTAATAGACAAGCAAGAGAAGCTCTACAATAGTTCAGTAAAAGAGATTCAAGACTTGAAAAAACAAGTCGAGAAATTAAAAAATGATCTCGAAATTTCACGTGGATATTCTATGGCTGCAGAACCACCGGTTAAACTAATCAAAAAATAAGACTGTCATGAAAACAAAACTCTACATCGAACAGAAAGACATCTCACCATTTAATGTCATGCTACAAAACTATGCAGAAGATTTCAGGAATGCTTTTAACCAAACTGTGAATCTGAATAATGTAGAGTATTATGAGGTCCGTGCCCCCGAAATGAAAGAATTTATCACCAGGCTCAAAGGAATCGTCTTTATGATGGAAAATGATCTAAAACCAAAAATTGTAGACCAATCGTAGACCAATTGTTTCTAACTGGCTGGAATTAAGGTTAAATGTTGGTACGCCAAGTACCTCATTAAATACCTCTTAAATAGCTATAAATCAGCTTTATTTAAGAGGTATTTTTATTATAGGCTTAAAAAAAGGCTTAAATTCATCAAATTCCCCATAAATTTACTGGATAAACTCGACAATCGATCATATATAAAATTGTTCTTTAAACTAGTTTTTCAAGCTTATTAAAGCCCTATTATATTTTCCTTAAAAAGCAATCACACGCTAGACTTCATATAAGAAGAAATAGAAAAACTACATTTATTAGATTGCTTAAATTATCAACTTCAAACTGAAGAATATTTTGATTTTAAAAAATTATAGTTTCAAAAAAAATATTTTAGATTGAGATTACACCGAACCTTTATGAGAAAAAAGTCAATTAAATATATTTTATATGATACAATCAAATATAAATATGTATTTTTGCAAGTAGGTTTTTGAAATTTGGATTACTATGGAACAAACAAAACATTTCTTTAATCAATTAAATTTCGACTTTGATAAAGAGTTAAAACCAATCCACATTTTCTTTGATAATGATACTGAGTTAAATCTAAAAACTCACAATAATATTTTCAGATACATACCTTTGAATGAAAAGACACAATGTACATTTACAGTTGTCGATATTCAAAATTTAAATACAGATGAACTTTTTGAAGTAAGAAAATACATTTGGAATGAAAACAAAAGCGATTTGTTATTTCTTAAAAACAAAACACAATTCGACCTTTGTTATGCTTTCACTGACCCTCTTAAACAAATTGTATTAATAGATTCCTTTACTGGAGAAGAATCGGACTTAACTTTGTTAGAAAAAATTGGCAAAGACAATTTTGACACTGGATTATTTTGGGAAGTTTATAAGGATGTTCAAGATAAAATCAAACAAAACAGACTAACCGTTGACAAAAGTTTAGTAAAGACACTTCGTTTTTTAAGGGAAAAATTACAATTTGAATATGAAACAACTATTCCTAATAAGGAACTAAGAGACAATATAATTCAAGCATTAATTGATAGAACCCTATTTATCAAGTTTCTTGAAGATAAGCATATAATCAATTCTTTCTTTTATTACCATTTTTTTAAGGAAGAAACAACATATGTTGAACTTTTAAAATCAAACAAATATGATTTAATCAACGACTTATTTAACATAATAAATAAGATATTTAACAACTCCCTTTTTGAATCACCTCGAATTCCCCAAAATTATCTTTTAGAATCAACTCTGAAACTTATTGCAGATGCTTTAGAAAGAAAAGATTTTGAAACTGGACAACTTTCCTTATTTGGTTACAGGTTCGATATTATTCCCACAGAATTTATTGGGCATGTATATGAAATGTTTTTTGATGAAAGTCAATCAGATAATGGAATTTTTTATACACCTGAAGGACTTGCTAAATTAATCGTTAATGAGACTATCTCTAATACAGGAAAGATATTAGATCCGTCTTGCGGTTCAGGAATGTTTTTAGTTGTAGCTTTACGCAAGCTTTTAGAAAATGAGCAACTTTTAAGTTCTTCTAAAGTTGAAGACATACCGAAAAGGAATAAAATTTTATGTAATTATATTTTTGGTATTGAAAAACAAGAGAATGCAAGAAGATTATGTATATTATCATTATATTTAGAACTTTTATCAGGTATTAATCCCGATGAATTAAAAGAATACATAAAAAATAAGATTTCATCAGATAAAGATTTTAAAGTATTTCCTTATGACTTCACATCCAATATAGTACATTCAAACGCCTTAGAAGTTCAATCTATTAATCATATAAATGATTTCGAATATATTATAGGGAATCCTCCCTTTCTACAAATAAAAGAAAAAGAAGAAGAGGAGTTATTTTGGAAAAAACATGAAGATACTGTTAGTAATAGACAATTATCTCAATGCTTTTTTATAAAAATAAAGGAATGGTGCAATGATAAAACAAAATTAGGATTTGTATCAAATCTTTCAAATTTTAACAGTGACTCATCGATTAAATTTCAAAACTTTTTCTTCACTCATTATTGCATATCTAAGTTTTATAATCTTACAGAAGTTAAATCTATATTATTTGAAAATGCAAATGAAAGCACAGCTGTAATTCTTTTCTCAAATGGTTATTTAGAAAATAATGAGCTCCTGTTTTTAACACCTCATCTAACTGCATTTTCAAAATTATTCAAAATCATTTTATTAAGAGATGATGATCTTGTACGTATAAAACAAAATGATTTAAAAGACGAAGTAGTAACATTAAGAGATTATTTTTCAGGAGATTTAAATGATTTGATGTTGGCTGATAAAATATATAATCAATGTATTTCATTTAGTGAGTATTTAATGCCAGATGCAGTGAGTTCAACTCAATTTGATATAAATAACGGAATTCAGATATTTGGAAAAAAAAGCACTCCTCCTGATTGGAAAAACTATTCAAAGGTTTCCAAAAAAGAATTCAAGAAAAATTATCTAAATGATTTCACTAAACCAGTAAAAGATTCTAATCATAATATCCCTTATTTGGAATGTTCAAATATTGATTCATTCCAAATAAAAGGTAAATTTTTATATTTTGAATCAAATATTGAGAAATATAAAAAAGTATTTGAAAGAGTTCGTGTCAATGAAGATTATATTGGAAAAAGAATCTTATTTCCAAGAATTGGGAATCAAATCAGGGCAGTATATATTGAAAAACCGACATATTATTGCTTTGATATTTTTTCAATTAGACTTAAGGATGATAATAACTATTTTTTGATATTAGCATTGCTTAATTCAAGTTTAATGAATTATTATTTAACTATCAAACATAGAAAGAGATTAAGTGATTCATATCCTAAAATCACGATGAATGATATTCTAAAACTTCCTATACCAATAATATATGATGAAACATTAATAAATGATATTTCAAATTTAGCGAAGAATCTTACTTATGGACATTTGTCTTTTGAACAACACAAGAACAATCTTGATGATTTAATTTTTGATTTATATGGATTGAATAACTTTGAGAAACAACGAGTTAAGGATTTTTCAATAAAAACACAAAAAGTTTCAGTACAAAACATGAATGATTATATATACTCATTCATGGAAGTTGTCAAACATCATTTGAGACCTAAAATTGATATTAGAATTTCTCAATATTCCGATAGAAAATTGAAATCAAGCTTCATTGGAGTAAAGTTTGAATTTTTGTCTGGAAATTCTCAAAATATTAATCCTGAAACCGTCGTTAATTATAGTTTAATCAAGCTATTAATGGAGATCGGAAATAAAAATATACATACAATAAAAAGCAAAATTTATGGTGAAAATAGTCTTTTTATAATTCGCGAAAACGAGTTAAAAAACTGGTCAAATTCAAAAGCATTTACAGATGCTAAAGAATTCCTAAAAGATATAATAAAATAATGGGTGTAACATTTCTTCATATAGAATCAGAAAAATATGCTGGAGAGCTTGACGCACTTTCTAAAATCTCTTCTATTTTAAAAGACTCAGGTTTAAAAAGAAATGATAAATTTTGGACTGAGTTAATTATGACTTTTTTTAAAGATTTATACGAAAATATGTCGCATGATGAAAAATCAATTCTACAGAATAAAAATGAGAGAGAAATAAAAGAATTTATTAGACGAAAGCTGGAATTAAATAAAAGTTTTTCAGAAAATTATCTTTTAATAGTTGATTTGGAAACACAAAACAGTCATTCTAAATTATTAGGATATTACGATGTTAAGGTTAGAAGTAGTTGCTGGAATAGTTATTTCACATTTGAATGCAAATGCCTAGATAATACTGCATTTTCAATATCGGAATATGTATATAATCCCAATAAAAACAGTAAAAATAAGGGAAAATACGAAGATGGAGGCATGTATCGGTTTTTGATAAATAAGTATTCAACCAATTTAAATTTTGGAGGTATGATAGGATTTTTACAAAAAGGAAGTTTAAAAACAACTAAAAAGTCAATTTGTAATCAAATCCAAAGTCTATGCTTAATAGATAGTGACATTGAATTTGGTAATTTAATTGGAATTTGTGATACTATTGATGAATATATCTTCTTTACAGATCATAACAGGTATGATATTATTGAAAAAAAACAATGCGGATCTATCAAACTTCATCATCTTATTTATGACTTTACGGCTTAATTAATAAGTTGAAATATTCAAAATAAGCAATTGAGGCATTGAATTTGAAAATACATCTTTATAATAATTCCGAAAATTAAGACAATACATAAAAAATAATTGAACCCAGATTAAGTACTCCTTAGAAAAATTTATTTATTTGGCGATAAGAATCTACTTATACTTCCTAAATTACCACGATTAAATGCCGTATACAACAGTTTCTTATCAGAATGAGCTAATCTTATGCCTGAGTCTAAAGGAGGTGTTTAAAATGCTGGAATTTCAAAAAAAATCCCAGTCGATAAATACTTTCTTATTTCAAGGAATTTCATTTCATACTTTTGATTTATTAAACAGAAGTATATTAATTCCAAATTATCACTGAATTAATGAACAATTATTTACTCTTTCATTTTACTACGATTCCTTTGAATTCATTGAATTACTCAACCCACCAATATTTATATACAGATACCATAAATATAGAACCACAAAGAAAATTCAATCTTTATTATTGTGTATCTAAATTTCTAAACATCACTGTTTCACAATATAACTTATACAATGAAGCCTTGATTAAATTATAAATTTTATCTTCCGGTTTTTGCTTACTTAGTTCAGTTAGTAAAATCTCTATGTTACCAAGTGTAGATAAATATGGATTGGATACTCCAGAACCAATTAGGAAATTGATATTACAAGATTGTAGTAAATCTTTTATATTTTCTAACTTCATTTTAGTTTTATATTACTTATTATACCTTCAAAAATCCTAATTCATACACCTGCGGTTGTAACTTTTCGCTTAGGGCTTTGTAAGCTTCTTCGAACGGTTTAAAACTAACAGGTACAAAATCACCGCCTGAATTGCGTGCTTGCAATGCCTTACGGATTTGATACCAACCTACATCAGAACGGTTCAGCTTCAATTCGTCTCGAACTGATCTTCCATCGATATGAGCAAAATAGGCTTGCCAAAGTACTTTTCCTTCTTGCAAAACTTCTTGTGCTTCGGGGGAGAAAGTTTTATTGGCCATATATTTAACCATAAAATCCGACTCAAAACGCTCAGATGCTCCAACTTCTTCTTCGGTATAAGGAATAAAATGATTTATTATCGACCACTTCTTATTGTTCCACTCCAACTCATTAGCACTAGCGGTAAGATTGCTTCCATTAAATAACATCCATACTAGACAGTCATTCTTAAACTCATCAATAAGTGGTTCCGTGGGTTGTAAAAATTGGTCTCTATCATTAAGCCAGGTGGGTTTAACCAATCGGCGAACTGAAAATACAATAGCACTTTGCCATAGATTTTGAGTAGTAACAAATATAGTTCCTGCACTGCCGTAACCTGATGATAGTAGAGATTGTGTAGATGCATTTTGAATATCAGGACCTTTTATAACTAAACAAGCAATAGCATCGTTTGCCCATTTAGTTCCTCTTAAATCTTTACTTGCAGTAGCAGGAGTTATTGCATTTTTTAAAGGAATAACATTAACTTTATTTGCTTTAGGTCTAATAATCCAATTACTTAATAAATTGCTTACAGCAACATTTTGGAATTTTTTCTCTCCAATCGGCAGTGCATTCTTATCTAATACATCTGTTGTTATTTCAACAATTTGTTGTCTTCTCTTATCATTTTTATTTGTTTGCCACACTAAAAAACCTATTGGAAAATTTCCACTTAACCCATCAAATGCTTTACTGTGTACCACAAATCCTCCTAAATATTTGGCATTCCATATTTCGCGGAATTTTTCAAAATTAGATGAATTTACATATTTTAACGTACTGAACATTGCTAAGGTTGCAGTTGGAATCTCACGAGAAATTCGAACCAAAAACTGAACAAATAATTCTCGTTTTGCATAACCAAATTCAGTCATGCTTTTTGAAATAAATGTTGTAGAAACATCCGTTTTTGCTTCATGTCCTAATGTGTCTCCCGATTCCGCATACGGTGGATTAATCAATACCAATATCTTTTTACCATCGGCAATGGTTTTACGGAGGCTTTCGGGAATTTTATTGGTGAGAGTATAATCTATTTTTCCATCGTCGCTAATATCATCGTTCAGATAATCGTATTGAAACCGCTGTGCAGACACACAGGTTTTGGCGGCTTTCATTACATCCACATCGGCGGCATCCAGCGTACTCATATAAATATTACGTGGGTTGCTGTGTTTTACTTCGAGGTTACCTACACCGCAGCACATATCCCAAACAATGTATTCGCGCTGCCAATTTTCGCCCAAGGTTTCAGTTAATTTATCGTAGGCTTTATCTACCACAGTCAACGGTGTATAGTAAGCTCCTTTGAAACTCCGTTCGTCCAACGGAATAAGACTGTCGCGTCGTTCTAATAAATAGTTACGGTATTCGGCTTTGGGTGGTTTGTGATAAATAGCCCAAAACTGACGATAGCCTTCTTTGTTACCTAGTTCGAAAATATGTCCGCCCAAACTAAATACAGGAGCTCCATTTTTATGCATTAACTCAGCGGGTAGATTCTCGTGCGTGGAAACCGTGCCATCGTGCATAATATCGGCATAAAACAGTAAAACATAATCATCATCTGACACACCTTTAATTTCACGACCAATCATCAACACCCATTTATCAAATACTTGTTTCAGGTTGTCGGGAGTGATTTGTATACGAATGATATCGCCGTTTTTAATGGCATTTTTAATGGTACTGATAAATTCCTGTTCGTGAGTTTCGATTTTGAAAGAAACAAAGTGTGTTCCTATGTGTGCCGAAATAGCATCCAACGCTTCTTGCGATGGTTTTGTACTGGCTGATCTACCCCATTTTATTGTATTCTTAGCTAGAAATGGAACAACATCAGCACTTTTCATAATGGCGGCCTTTTGCGTATCAATTACTGCTAAAAATGGCGGAATATATTCCCCTTTATTTAATGCCTGTTGAACATAATGCATTAGTTGAGTGAACATAACGTAGGTTGAGTTCTTACCTCCATCTTTCGCTTCGAACCAAATTTCCTTAGTTTGAATGTCAATCAGATTCTTTTGATATTCCTTTAATCCCAATGCTTTAATATAAGCATCCTTCACATCTTCTTCGCTGCTGGCTTGTTGTAGTTTTTGATAAAGGGTCATTTGTAGTTTGTAGTTAGTAGTCTTAACGGATTTTTCGCCCCAAAGTTAAGTATTGTTTCCATAATAATAACATTTCAGATCAGAATAATTGGAGTAATTTACTTGACAGCTATTATGTTTACTCTTTATTTTATCATATAAATCTTTTCTTTCTGAAATGCTTCCAAAGTATTGACACAAGAGAAAACAGAACATAAGCAGATATTAGTTACTACTGCAACACACTTTACAACTCGAGAGCCTGTTTAGGCGCTGTTTACAGTACTTTCTTACAGGCTAGAGCTAACTTTATACTGAAGCGTTTATATAGCGTTTAAAATGCTCGAAATTTCGAAAAAATCGCACAGTCGATAAATACTTTTTTTCTTATATCCCTGGATTGCATTTCTTTCATTTGGCATATTATGCAATAATAATTTTAATCCCAAATATCATCGAATTAATGACCAATTAATTTTCACATTCTATTTACTATGGTTACTTTGAATTCATTGAATTATTCAATCTACCAATATTAATAAACAAATACCATAAATAAAGTAGCACAAAGAAAGTTCAATCTATATGATTGCGTATTTAAATTTCAATAGCGTTTAGATTAGAACTTCCTTTATGCTCAAAATTACTTTTACTGCATTTAACAATCACTAATTTAGTAATTTATTATAAGCACAATAAGTAATAATACTTTATGTAACTAGAGTGTACTTTATGTTACTTTTTGCCTTATTGTATTATATGTGGAATTAGCACGAAGTTTTGGAACAATTTCTTTTGCAATTTTGGTTTGTTTGCTTTTTATCAAAACCAAAACTATATGCCCCATTACATTATTTAAAAATGATAATTTACCATAGGTACTGAATTTCAAATTTGGGTCATCCAATATCTTTGAAATCTTTCTACTCATTCTACGATTTTTCAGTTTTGAAATCATTAAATTTACAATGTCTCTTCCAAGCGTATGCATTCCAACTAGTCTGAAATAATCATTCATTTTTTTATCACTTTTATTTTCAATGTCAAAAATTGGCATTTTGTCGTAAATCTCACTAAATTGAATTTCTTGTATATTTTCCCAAAAGTATAGGTATAAGTCATTAAAATTAGCAATAAACTCACCAATTGTTTTGTATCCAAGTCTTTTAGTTATGTTTTTCCCTTTTGTAATTTTCAACTCAACTCTCAACCAGTTTTTATTTATATTCTCGTTGATAAAATTAGTTTCATTTGGTAGTTTTATGTACGTTCGTTTAGATTTACTTCCATTAATTTCAGCGAATTTATCATACATTTTAATTCCAAAACCTCCAATTTCGAATCGTTTATACCCATTAAATGTAGCTGCTTTATAACTGCTGTTTTTATACCCAATAATCATATTTAATATATTGTTGCATTTTTCAGTTACTTTTACATTCAAACCTATTTCAGTCATTGAAAATGGAAATTGACAAAACATATCAAATGGTATATCTAAAGCCGAAGATAGTAACTCAATAGCTTCAATGAAATCATTTAATGAAAAGTCTTGAAGGGATTTTTCACCATAATACCATTTTCTTAAGCTGCAAGTAATTTTTAAATAAGTACAAGATTCATTGATTTGAATTCGGAGATATGCCTTATTTGCATTGTTATCTGGGTTAAATAATTTAAAAGTGTAATCGTTATTGAATTTAGTAAAAATACCATTTCTTTCTTCAAAGAAATTCTTATCCAAATGTTTAATTATGCTGTAATTATCAGACCAAAGCTTTATATTATCTATCATAACGACCTCCTTCCCTTGAATTTAAATGTTCAATAACTTCACTTCTTAAAAATCGATGAACTCTTTCATCGGAATTGACTGGTGTAAGTTTACCTGATTTAATCCGCCTATTCATGGTTGCCCGAGAAATTTGTAACATGTACATTACTTCTTTTGAAGTTAATGGTCTGTCTTCACCAATAAATTTTGAAAAATTTTCTTTAATGTATTCTGCAATAAACCGCTTCCGATGTTTTGCTAAATAAACTCTGACTAGAATGTCAATTGTCCATTTTAACTCGTTCTTCATTTCTTTACCAAAGAACGTCATTTCGTTTTTATCAACCATATGGAAATAATATTTATAGCTCCAATAAATTTTGGAAGCTACTATTATATAACTCCGCTGGTTTTTTTATTTTGTCCATTTTTTCCCATTTCAGCCATATTTCAGTTTTAGTTTGCAATCTTTAACTAATAGTATTGTCATATTCACATGTATAAACTAAAAAAAGACTACTTTGTAAGAGTAGTCTTAGTTTTATACAACCTATATAAGTGCTTTAAAATTCCAATAATCTTTCAATATAACTTTTGTAAGTTGGGCTTGTATTAAAATCATTCCAAACCTCTCTAATGAAATTGTTCTGGCATTCTTCAATGTGATTTAAATTTGAAGAATATATTATTGAGACCATTTATATAAAAAAATTAAACTAATGATTATTACAATTAATACTAAAGGAGGTACACAACCCCAATTTAGTTCATCATCTTCATCAATTCTATCAGACAATAATACTGCAATTAAACTTACAATTGGAGAGAGGAATAAACCGAGAAACAATGTCCATCCAAAACCAATTAACCTTTTTCTCCCAGCATAAGCAATAATGAAATCCAAAGGTATCGCTATAGAAATTATACACATAATAAAAGTACTATCCATTTCTGTTAGGTTTTTATATTAATATTGAAAATTTAATTTACAGATTTCTTATAATTTTATTAATCATTTATTCATTAGCTGAATCACAGACTTCTACACCATAATCTTCATTCGGATGACCTGCTCTACCCATTTTTCTAGCTTCTCCATTTATAAATTTTTGTCTTGCCTCTAACATACCCTCGAAGTTATTAAATTTACTTACTACATTTCTTATGTCATCAATAAAAGTTTGTTTACCTATTATTTTTATATTTTCCGTACACCCAAAACTATAAAATTCTCCAATGGGCACTTCAAAAACTAAAGCCATTTTCAACTTAGTTTTAGGAGTTATTTTTTCAGCAACAGATAACTGAGTAAAATAATCTCCATCTCCTTTCAAATGATAGTTATTGTTAGATAGAAAACTACATTTTTCAAAATCAAAAAGAGATAAATTATTCGAAAATAGCATTTGAGTAGAATTACTAATGTTAGTCACCTCAAAATCAACTCGTACAATTCCTCCATCAGTAACTCCCCCTTCATAATTCTTAGAAATTTTCATAAAGACATTTGAAATTTCAAAAACAGGTTCAACTTTAATTTCTTTTTTTGCAAATTCCTTTAAAATTGTAGGTTTAAAATAAAGCAAAAGGTTTCCAATTACTGATAAAACTAAACATATTGATAATAAGATAATTAATTTTGAATTTTTCATATGACTAAATTATTTAAAGATTTATTGAATTTCAACACTATTTTATAATTTTGCAAAGATAATTAATTATATTTTATGCTGTATACTTATTTGCGGTATTATTATATGTGGTAATACTATTTGCTTACATATTGTAATTTCGCATGTAAAATGTAATTTAGTATGCCGGCAAAGAAAGATTTAAATCAGGCTGAATTGGACAGGAGAATTTCAAATATTGCGAATAAGATTAAAGAACTTCGGATTCAAAAAGGATATTCGAGCCATGAATCTTTTGCATGGGATAATGACCTAAACAGAGTTCAATACTGGAGAATAGAAAAAGGGACTAATATTACATTGAAGACACTGTTAAGTGTTCTAGATATACATAAAATTAGTCTCTCCGATTTTTTTAAAGATATTGATTAACAAAAAGTGTGTTTATACTACTTCTTTTAATTTGGTTTTATCCCAAATTTTCTTCATCGATTCATCCATATCTTTGTCTGATAAGTTTACATATCTTTGGGTCATCGTAATATCAGAATGTCCCATAAGCTTACATAGCACAAATGCAGAAATTTCACCACTTGCCCCTGCTAAAGTTCCAAATGTATGTCTTGCGACATGGGTTGTAATGTTCTTATCTATTCCTGCCAATGTAGCAACGACTTTTAGGTTTCTGTTAAAAGGTTGATTGCCAATGTAAGGAAAAATATGGTTTTGGTACACGTTTCTATGACGATATTTTATTAATAAACTTTTAGCCCTATTACTTAAAGGTACATATACTGGAAGTTCAGTTTTAATTTGAATTTTCTTTAATGCGAATAACTTTTCATCAATATGTTCCCATTTTAAATCAATTACATCTGAATAACGAAGTCCGGTCTCACATGAAAATATGAAAATATCTTTTGAAAGTTTCATTGAATTACATGCTCTAGAAGGTAATTTAGCTGAGTAAAAACGTTCATATTCTTCTCTATTTAACGCAACCTCACGACTTTTTCCATGTTCAATCTTATAGTCTTCAAATGGATTATTTATTTCGTAACCGAACTTCTTTGCATATCTAATTACTGCTTTAAATACTTTTAGTCGCTTTGCAATTGTATTTTGGTTATTAGGTTTTGCTCTTTCTACTCGAAGATATTTTTTAAACTTTTCCAAAAAATTAAAGTCAACAATATCAATTGTTGGTTCTATTTTCTTGTAATGTCGCAATGTAAAATCCTTTATAACATTTTTAGTCATAATCAAATTATTAATACTCCCGGCTTTAAGCTGAATTAATTCTATATACTTATCAAATATTTCATCTATAAGAGGTAGCTTCTTTTTTTTGTTAATCTCTAAATCAGCAATAGAAATACCTTTAAGAGTTGCTTTTATTTCTTCAATGTCGATTTGCTCTTTCAGAGCATTTTTCATTTTAAGGTAATCATAGAACGCTGAAATTTTATCAGCTAAATGCTTATTAATGTCAGATGCATTCCAACATTTTTTATCAACACTTTCGTTTTCAGGTTTCCAATAAACAGGTTCTACATTCTGTCCTGTTGAAACTCTAAATTGCTTACCATTGCAATAAATTAAGAACTCGATCCTTGATTGTCCATCTTTTCTTGAAAAATCACTCCGAAGTACCGTTTTGATAGTTGCTTTCATATTTTTTTTATTAATTTTGCCGAAGTGTTCGACACTGTTTTTATATTCAATAACTCGGCTGAATTTTATTTCAACTGGTGAAATACCAATTTGTATTAATATCCATGGGCTAAATTATATAAAATCATTTGATTATTAAAGAGATGGTCAAATTATTATTTGTAAATATATAAGATACATCTACTACATTTAACATTTATTTGCAAAAAAGAAGAATAATCATTTCTTTTACAATAGGATATAGAATTCCATTGTTACTAATTTATTTTTGCTTGGAAGGATTAAAAAGAGGCTTAAAAAGACGAAACGGAATGATTCATCTTGAAACAATGAATAAAATTCGTAATTCTAAAAGATTTTGGGTTGTCAAGAGTTTAGAATCAATATGTATCATCATGTTTCAAAAACTAAACCCGCCAAGTACCTCATTAAAACCTTCTTAGTTTAGCCTTAACAGGACAACTGAGAAGGTTTTTCTTTTATTTCAATCGTTTGCGTATTTTCTTCTAATAGTCTTTTACATACTGCTCATTTATTGCACTTTATTTTTGTAAATTTGTACCGAAATATACTTTGCAACAATTATGAATATTCAATTTAAAATAAATTATGTAACGCAATGGGGTCAATCAGTGTTCCTTATGCTACATAACTCCGTTCAATCTTTATCAGAAGCTACCCAAAGTGTTGTTATGCAATGTAATGAGAGCTTTGAATGGACTACAGAAATTCCTGTTGATTCTAACACGGAGTCAATTGCCTATCAGTATGCTATACTGGATTCCAACAAAAAATTCGACTTCGAATACGGGAAGATCCGCACTTTAGATTTGAATTTAGCTCAAAAAAAAGTAATCGTCCGCGATTTCTGGCGTGGACCTTTTGGCGATTCTCCGTTTGTTACTGCTGCATTTTCCGAATGCTTTTTCAAAAGAAAAAAATCTGAAGTTATATCTCAACCAAAAGAAGCCAACCTGACACTCCGGCTTAACTGCCCGCAAATGGAGCCAAACCGGCATATTGCAGTGATTGGTAATCAGCCTGCATTGGGAAACTGGGATGAAAATCTAAAGGTCCGGCTGGATGACTCCGGTTTTCCGGTGTGGAGCATCGATTTAAATGCTGCCAACTTCACTTTTCCCTTAGAATATAAATACCTGATAGTGGATACCCTGACAGATAAAGTTCTGGCCTGGGGTGGCGGACCGAACCGGGCGATTAAACATATTAACAAACAAGGGCTTAATATAGTTACTGATGAACATTTCCTTCGGACTATTCCATCCTGGAAAGGTGCAGGAGTTGCCATACCGGTATTCTCTTTACGCAGTGAGGACGGATTTGGAATTGGCGAGTTCAACGATTTAAAGAAAATGGTTGATTGGGCAAAAAAAACAGGTCAACGATTGATTCAAACATTGCCGATTAACGATACGATTCTTTTTCATACCAATTACGATTCATATCCATATAATGCTGTTTCGGTTTATGCATTGCATCCTATCTATTTGCATTTGGAAAGTCTGGGTAAACTGCGAAACAAAAAACTCAATACTTATTTCGAAACGCAAAAGAAAGAACTTAATGCGAAAACTTTTTCCGATTATGAAAATGTCATGAACGTGAAATGGGAGTTTTTTAAAGCCATTTTCCCGCAGGAAAGTCCGGCTGTTTTTGCTTCCAATGATTATAAATTATTTTTCGATGCAAATAAAGCCTGGTTGGTTCCATATGCTGCTTTTTCTTACCTTAGGGATCTAAACGGAACACCTGAATTCGGAAGATGGCCATTATTCAGCGTTTACGACAAATCAGAAATTGAAATACTTGCGGCTCCCGATACAGCTCATTTTCAAGAAATAGCATTATTCTATTATTTACAATATCACTTGCACAAACAATTGATAGAAGTACACGAATACGCACATGACAATGGGATTGCCTTTAAAGGTGATATTCCTATCGGTGTCAGTCCGCGCAGTGTTGATGCATGGATGGAACCCGATTTATTCAACGCCAAAGGTCAGGCCGGTGCTCCGCCCGATGATTTCTCGGTGACCGGTCAAAACTGGGGTTTCCCGACTTACAATTGGGAGTTGATGGAAAAAGATGGCTATCAATGGTGGCGTAAACGCTTCCAGAAATTAGCAGAATACTTCGATGCTTATCGCATTGATCATATCCTGGGATTTTTCCGAATATGGGAAATACCGGTGGATGCAGTATGGGGACTTACCGGAAGCTTTCACCCGGCTTTACCATTTACCAGTGCCGAACTTATTTCAAAGGGGCTGAACTGGGATGAAAATCGCTTTATCAAGCCTTTTCTGAAAGAACATGTGCTTTACGCAACATTTGGAAAATACACAGATGAAGTCATTCGCAAATACTTTGTACCCGATGGCTGGCAGCAATTTAAATTCAAACCTGAATTTGATACGCAAAAGAAAATTGAAATTCATTTTGCCTCATTGGGTTATAATTTCAGGAAAGAAGAAGTGCTGATTCGTGACGGAATGTATGCTTTACATTGTGAGGTACTTTTTGTTCGCGATATGCGCCAACCGGACAGGTTCCATCCACGCATTTCGATGCACAGCACGGCTACTTTCCGCGATTTACCGGAACAAACACGCCGGTTATTGGATAAAATATACGTGGATTATTTCTACCATCGTCATACTGAATTTTGGAAGGAACAAGCCATGAAGAAGTTGCCGGCACTTATTTCGGCTACCAATATGCTGGTTTGTGGCGAAGATTTGGGAATGGTGCCTGATTCGGTGCCCGATGTCATGAATGCTCTGGAAATTCTTAGCCTGGAAATTCAGCGGATGCCAAAAAAAATGAATACAGAATTTGCAATGCCTGCCGATGCACCTTACCGGTCGGTATGCACCACTTCAACGCACGATATGACTCCTATCCGTGCCTGGTGGGAAGAAGACCCGGTTTTGACTCAAAGGTTTTATAATCACGCCTTGGGACTGCAAGGGACCGCGCCTGCCACCTGTGAGCAATGGATAGCCGAGCGGATTATTGAGCAACATCTGGAATCCAAAGCCATGTGGATTATTCTGCCCTGGCAGGATTGGATGGCGCTGGAACCAAAATTGTGTCACGAACACCCTAATGCCGAACGAATCAATGTCCCAAGCAATCCACGTAATTTCTGGAGTTATCGCATGCATATTACATTGGAACAACTTTTAAGAGAAACTGATTTTAACAAGAAGATATCAGAAATGATAGACAACTCCGGGAGGTAGTTATTGGTTTATTGGTTAATTAGTTGATTGGTTAACTGGGTGATTGGTTAATTAGGTGATTGGTTAATTGGTTAATTGGTTAACTGGTTGATTGATAATTGAGTTGTTGGAGCATAAAACACTAAACTTTTCAAACATCAAACTTTTCAAACCCTAATTAACAAATTATCCAATCAACTAATTAACCAAACATCAAACTTTTCAAACCCTAATTAACAAATTAACCAATCAACTAATCAACCAAACATCAAACTTTCAAACTTTTCAAACATAGAACAATATGAGTGATCAACGGTATAATTTAAGAGGAGTTTCAGCCTCGAAGGAAGATGTGCATAATGCCATAAAAGATATTGACAAAGGACTTTATCCCAAGGCTTTTTGCAAAATAATTCCAGATTTTTTGGGAAATGATCCTGAATATTGCAACATTATGCATGCCGATGGAGCCGGAACCAAATCATCATTGGCTTATGTCTACTGGCGCGAAACGGGTGATATATCTGTATGGAAAGGAATTGCTCAAGATGCCCTGATTATGAATATCGACGATTTACTTTGCGTGGGTGCTACCGACAACATTCTACTCTCCTGCACCATCGGACGAAATAAAAATCGTATTCCCGGTGAGGTGATTTCGGCTATTATCAACGGTACGAACGAAATTGTTGAAGAACTGCGTGAAATGGGCGTGAATATTTATCCTACAGGTGGTGAAACAGCCGATGTGGGTGATCTGGTGCGTACGATAATTGTTGACAGTACAGTTACCTGCCGTATGAAACGATCTGAAGTGATTAACAATGCGAACATTATACCCGGCGATGTAATCGTTGGACTTTCATCGTCCGGGCAGGCTACCTACGAGAAAGAATATAATGGTGGTATGGGAAGCAACGGCCTGACTTCTGCCCGACATGATGTTTTTGCAAACTATCTGGCAACAAAATACCCCGAGAGTTACAATGCCGATATACCTCAGGATCTGGCTTATTCAGGATCTTGTCATTTGACAGACAAAGTTGAAAACCTGGAAATAAATGCCGGGAAACTGGTACTCTCTCCTACCCGCACCTACGCACCGGTAGTGAAAAAGCTATTGCAGGAACTTCGTCCGAATATTCATGGCATGGTGCATTGCTCCGGCGGAGCACAAACCAAAATCCTTCACTTTATCGATCAGTTGAAAGTAGTGAAAAACAATATGTTTCCGGTTCCTCCTTTATTTCAACTGATTCAAAAAGAATCGGGTACCGATTGGAAAGAAATGTACAAGGTTTTCAACATGGGACACCGGTTGGAAGTGTATTTACCGGCAGAATTTGCTGCGCAAGTAATTGCTATTTCCAATTCATTTGGTATCGATGCGCAAGTGGTGGGATATTGTGAGGCTTCAGACAAAAAAGAATTGTTGATAGAAAGCGAGTTTGGAAAGTTTGAGTATTAAAAATTTAAACGGAATTTTGTAAAAGGTTATTGTTTAATTTCAATAACCTTTTTTATTTGAAAATAGTTGTATCTTTGTGGTGTATATTTTATTTAAAAAATATTCTATTAATAAACCAATATGTAATTTAAAACTAAATGTTATGAAAAAACTTTTAATGGTAGTGATAATCTTAATTTCTACAGTGAATCTGATAAATTGTGAAAATAACAATTACAATTACTTTAACTTGACTAAAGTTATGACTTTCCCAAATGGTGTTAGCAATCAAGTTTCGTATATCAACCTTCCAAATGTTGATTTATGGGGTTGGATAGAAGTTACAATTACAGGAGGTTGGAATTGGCAAGCAAACTCAGGAAAATTGACAAAAAGATTTGCATTTATGTACAACGCACCAGGTGGAACTTGTACTCAAAAAGTTGAGGTTCCAACTGCTTTTGGTGATTTAGCTAACCAGTGGAATATAGGAGATTACGACATAATAAATCATAGGATTCCGATATATCATCTTGCAAGTACAGGTAATAATATCACTATTCAAATTGAAGGAACTTTAGAACATGTAAATTCTGTGAACTCAATCAAAACAAATCTTTCAATTAGTGAACCTGCGATTGTTTTGAACTCTACTCAAAGACAATATATGAATATCATGCAGGAAAGACTAGGTATTGGCATTATAGATCCTAAAAATACACTTGATGTTAATGGCACTATTCATGCAAAACAAGTATTAGTTGATATAACTGGTTGGAGTGATTTTGTATTTGAAAAATCATATATATTGCCGAAATTGAGTGAAGTAAATGAATTTGTTCAAACCAATGGACATTTACCAAATATCCCCTCAGAAAGTGAGGTGAAAGAAAATGGAGTAAACGTAGCTGAAATGCAAGCCAAGTTATTACAAAAAATTGAAGAACTTACTTTGTACGTTATTCAACAAGATCAAAAAATCGAACAACTACAGAAACAACTTGGCAATAAATAATATTTTCATTAATCTCTAATACATATAATTATGGGTCAATTAAAAAAATATCTTTTAGTTGTATTATTGTTCATAATACCAGAAATTCATGCTCAATTAAATGAATTTATGATAATGTGGTATCAAAATGAAGCAAGTAATAATAATTCATCTGCACCTTGGAAAACAGGTTACTCACCTTTTCTTTCAACTATGAAAACTACTTACAACTTTAATACTGTATATTTTGAATATCAAGTAAATCAAACCCCAATTAACTCTGATTTAATACCAATAGCAAATACTAATGGTTTAAAATCTATAATTAGAAGTGAACCTTTACATTCTTGGGTGGCAAATCTTAATGATCCGACAAATTTCAACAAACATAATGCAGATAGTGCATTTGGAAAATATAATTTGAATGGTATAATAGGCTATAATATAATTGATGAACCCTTTGAAATTAGTTCGTATTATAGTGGAGATTCAAAAAACACTAACAAAATTGAATATATTCTAGATTATGCAAATGTTATTAGAGATTCCAATCAATTTTTACTTCGTTGGTCAAATCTATTGTGCGCATATGCATATTCAAAGGATAAAATCTACAGACAAGAGTATTTACAAAAGTATATTGATATTACAAAACCAAATATTCTATCTTTTGATGAATATCCATTAGCATATAAAGTCGATTCTTTTAAACATATTATTTTCTTTAAGACTCTTTATGATTTTGCAATTAAGAGTGTTGAAAATTCAATCCCGTTTATTTATGTGTTAACTCCATATAAATACATATCAGATTATGATGGCTCAGTCTCACCAGAAGATTTAACTATTCCTGCAATTAGCAAGTCTGAATTTAGCTATGTCATTTATGCTGCATTGGCTTATGGAGCGAAGGGACTAGCATACTGGCCAGGTTTTGAATGGGTCAAAAATAACAATAATGATATTTTAAAACTTAAATATGATACTGTGGCATTAGATTATATAAAATCTTTACATGGTAAACTATTAACAAGTAGTGATGAATTACTATCTTTAAATTTTGCAAGTGCATACCATACATCTAAAATTTCAACTATTGGTTCTCCCTATAATGAAGAAATTCATGATTTTTGTTTATGGGAGAATTTCAAGAATGATAAATATGCAAAATTAATTTTTGATATTGATAATCCTGTATATGAAGTTGTGACAACTGATACTGGGACTGATTATCAAAATACACCTTCAGAATTGGCAATAACATTTCTGACAAATAGTTCAGGTAAAATATATTATTGGTTATTTAATAAGAGTTTGACTCGTCCAATGACTTTAGATTTGGTTGTTTTTAGTGAAATAATGGATGTTTTAAATAATAATCAGATAGTAGAAACTGGTGAAAATGGTTTGCCTGAAATCATGTTAAATCCGGGTGAAGCTAAACTATTTACAGCTAATTCAACACCAGAGCCACAAACTTATATTGAAAAAGGGGATATAACTTATCAAGCAAACTTTTATCCATTTGAATTGGCAGGTCAAATTAATTTAGGTGGTTATACTTACGGTAAAGTAAATTTTGAAGACGAATCAACAAAAAGTTTTATGGCACATAATATCGTTATTCTTCCAGGAGTTGCTATTAAACAAGGTAGTACAGTACGGTTATCTGCTTATAAAGATTGTAATACCATCCATACTACATCGGCACCCAGTGCGGCACCACGTAAAAAGGATGTTGTTACAGAGCAAACACCTATGGTAGAACCGAAGGTTTATCCAAATCCAACCAGAGATAATTTTTTAATAAAAACATCTCTCAAAGAGAATGAGGAAATTGAAGTTAGGGTATATGATAATGTCGGTAGAATTATTAAAGTTACAAAGGTGTTAAGTGAGGAGACTATTATTTCTTTACAAAATGAGCCAACAGGAATCTTTTTTGTACGTTTTACACAAAATGATAAAATCTACAGCTATAAAATTGTAAAACTGTAAGGTTGGTTTTCGTTCTCGAATCATTTACATTACTCATCGAAAGAAAAAGACCCGGCATTGAGTGTTTTAGATTCGACATCAAAAGAAAAAGACTCGAAACCAAAAGGAAAAGATTCAATTTCAAGTCTTTTTCTTTCGGTTTTGAGACAAAAAGTTTCAAATTAGAGTTTTTTAGATTCGAACTTGAGTGAAAAAGATCCGTTATCGAGTGTATTAGATTTGTTTGCCTGATTTTTAGTTATCCCCTAAAACGAAACACCACTAACTTTCGAGAGTGGCGTTTGTTTTTACCTGTAAACAACATTTTGGGGTTATTGATTTTGGTCTTTTTTCTTAGATTTTGCAATATATCGTTTTTGCAAATCTTCGAATACCGATTGTGAGCCCGGTACGTTCACCCGGCTTGCTCCTTTAACCGAAGCATAAAATACCAATGCAGCATCGTAAGCCTCGCTTCCGGCTACCATAGCGGTATCTTCAATGGCTCTTTGCAGAGTAGATACTTGTTTCAGAATATTATTTAAGTCCTTCGATAGCTTAAGATCTTTATTAGCTTCTCCAAGGTCGAGATATGATGGTACTAAAGTAGAATTGTTGAAGGCATATTCCAATGCTTTCTCAACAAATGCTAATGATTTATCTCCCAGTTTATACAATTCCAACCGATCTTGTCCGGTTAGGTTGAATAATAAAATACTAGCCAAAGCTGTATTAATAGCATTTAGCTTCTCGGTAATGTCAGCTGCTACAGCTGCAGACAATTCTGTTGAAATTAAATTTTCTTGACTCATTTTTTTGAAATTTAAAGTGTAACAAATGATATTTATTTAACCTTTTTAGGTTATTTACAGGTTTGAAGAATAGTTTGTAGAAAGTGACTATTAATTTATTGCGTTATAATAAGTATTGTTGTTGTTTACCCTACAATTGATTAAATACTCCAAGAATTATTACATAATGCTAGGTATATTGGCAGTTTATCGTTGCAAATATAATTTATTTATTTTAAAATCCCAAATTATTTTTAAAATGTTTTTTAAGAAAATATATTTGGAGGGTTATTTAAGAAGAGTTTGCTGTGCAAAAGCTATAATGAAGAGGATTGGGGTTATTAAGAACAAGTAAGGTGCTTACCACTTACTACTTGTCTTGCTACTTTATTTATAGCAGCGATCCAATATTACTTGTAAACAATTTCACTGCAATTGCCAGCAGAATAATACCAAAAAATTTTCGAAGAATATAAATTCCACCTTCTCCAATAAATCTTTCAATTTTGGATGTTGATTTAAGTACAAAGTACACAAAAACCAAATTCAATATAAGAGCCGTAATAATGTTCTCTGTGGCATACTCCGCCCGGAGTGAAAGTAGCGTTGTGAAAGAACCCGGCCCGGCAATTAACGGAAAAGCGATGGGGATTATTGAAGAACCGCCTTCAGGCCCCTTGTTACGAAAGATTTCCACATCCAAAATCATTTCCAACGAAAACACAAAAATAATCAATGCACCCGCTACCGCAAAAGACTGAATATCGACATTAAACAATTTCAGCACAGCTTCGCCCGAAAACAAAAAAACAATCAGGATCAGTAATGCAACCGCACTTGCTTTTAAAGCATGAACAGTTTGTCCTTTGCGCTTTATATTGAGTATAATGGGAATAGAGCCCAAAATATCAATAATCGCAAAGAGAACCATAAAGGCACTGGTGATTTGTATAAGGCTGAAATTCATTTACTTTTGGTTGGTTGAGTGGTTATTGGGTTTGAAGAGTTTGAAAGGTTTGAAAAGTTTTGCGTTCCGTGTTAGCTTTCTTACCTCATACTACTTACTTCATTTATGTTTTGTCTTGGTTCTTGGTTCTTAGTTGATTGGGTGATTAGTTAATTGGGTGATTAGGTGATTAGTTAATTGGGTGATAAGTTAATTCGTTGAATCATAAACGCGAAACTCAGAACCCGGAACTCTGAACTCAGAACTCAGAACTCCAAACGTTGCAAACTATTCAAACACTAAACTTCTTATTAATCTCTCTCCGCTCCTTGTCAAAAATCCATCCCCATTTGTTGAAATACTTTATCATATTAGACATGTGAATGTACAATAACTTTCCATTTACATAGGATCCTTGCGCATGATGATGAATAACCTGCACTTCGGGATAAAAGACTGTTCGATACTTACGATGTATACGCCTTGTCAAATCTATATCTTCAGGATACATAAAGAATCGTTCGTCGAATAATCCGACTGCTTTCAACGTTTCTGTTCGTAAAAACATAAAGCAACCCGAAAGATAAGGCACATCCATGATCCGGTTATAACCTGAAGACCGTAGTTCAAACTTTTCAGTGCGTTTTCGGGTCCACTTTTCGGGTAAGAAACGCCTAAATATCAAATCGAACGGAGTCGGGATTAGTTTACAAAGATACTGAATTTCGCCGGTTGGATAGAGAATTTTGGGCATTAATAATCCAATATCTGAATTATTATTCATAAAACGCTCAATTTTGTCTAAAATTGCCGGTTCAAAAGCAATGTCAGGATTGACAACCAAATGATAGGGTATGTCGTTTTCTATGGTTTTTCGGATGGCAATGTTGTGGGCAGCTCCGTAACCAATATTTTTGTCTGAAAAAATATAGGTTACTGGGAGAGTTTGAAAATCATTAGTTTCACTGGGAGAGTTGTCAATTAGGAAAATTACGGAAATCAGTGCTGAATTCCGTAAGGTTTCCACCAAAGGTTTAATTTCCGATAGTGTTTGTTTGTAAAGGACTATAGAAGCGTTTAGCATGACAAATTATGCATGATTAATTCTTAAGAGTAAATTTCATGCATTATTGGAATAATCTGATCTTTCAGGAAGTGTAATCTAACCCATTCCTGTGCATTTTTAGACAGTTCGGCTCTAAGCTCGTCGGAAGCAAGTATTTTAGAAATCGCTGCAGCAAATTCTGGCACATTTTTGTTTTCTACTACAAATCCCGAAAAATCATTTTTGTTTACCCATAAAGCTCCAGACCCTTCTATATTGAATGATACAGCCGGCAGACCACAATACAATGCTTCGGCCAAAGCAACACCAAATGCTTCACTACGGTTATGTGATGGGAAAGCAAATACATCAGAAGCATACAAATAATATTTAAGTTCATTGTTAGATAATCTGCCAATAAACTTAATCCGGGGATTCTCTCCAACCTTATTTTTCAAATTTTCTGTTAGTTCTCCTGTACCTGCAATTACAATTACACAATCTTCAGATATTTTTTTCTCGGACTCAATCAGGTATTCTATCCCTTTGTATGGAACGTGCCTACCGACAAAAAATACTATTTTTTTATGATGATATTTTTCCTTTATTTTTTCAATTTCTGATTGTTCACCTTCGAAAAGATGCAATTTTGTTTCATTTACTGTATTGGGTAAAATTACAGTTTTGTCTTTGAAATTTCTTATTGGAACAGAAAAATCTTTATACATTTCGCTGGTTGCAATGATTTTATACGACCTCTCCAACAATTTTTTTTCAAAGGGTTTATATATAGGATAAAAATAACTTTTCCCTAAAATGTCAGCATGCCAATGTGAAATTATTTTTGCACCATGAAGATTTAATGTGAGAATATAGCCCGCAATCAGTGGATTTGGGAGATGAAGATGAATAAAATCCGGCTTATACGAATCAATCATCTTTTGCAATTTATGGCGATAACTTATTGAAATTGGCTGTGATGCAAGTGTAAGCGTTGTGCCTATGCGCAATACATCAGCTCCATTTATATTGTATATTGTTCCTTTTTCGTGATTAAAGCACATAATGCGTTGATCGAAATAGGGCTTGAGTTCATCTACAATAGTCCGTGCAACATCTTCGATACCACCGTAATAAGGATAATAATATTTTGAAATGTGAAGAATTTTTTTCATAGACTATTCAGTATTATTTATTCAGCAACATACGAATCAAAAGGGCAGATAATATATTTACCCGATACCGGGCTTTATAAAAGAAACTTGCTTTACTTTTTTCGCTGGACGTAGATAGATTAGATCCGTGTCTACGATATTTCAGCAGTTTTTGGGTACTCATTTTCGTGCGTCCTTTCCACTCTGCAATTAAACCCAACCAAATATCGTGAGGTACAGGTATTGAGGGAAATGGAAGTGCTTTTTCTAATAACTCCATCCGTATAGCCATACAACAACCAAGATATGAACTGTTAATAATATTTGTAGCAATTCCTAATTTTGATTTATTCAGCATGTAATAAGACGAAATCAATTCTTTTTCTTTTTCATCAACCACAATGCAGTCGTGTAAAAGACATAATTCATTCCCAATTTCATGAATAACAGTCTGGACTTTAGTTGAAGTCCAGATATCATCCTGATCAGCCAAAAAAATCAAATCACCTTTTGCGTGATTTAAGGCATTTTCTACGTTTTTGGTTATTTTATAGAACGGGTATTTATTGAAATTATTACATTTATTATGGATAAATACTTTTATTCGATCGTCTTTATAGTTTTGAATTATTTCAATGGTTCTGTCAGTGGAACCATCATCTGAAATGATAATTTCATCCCCGGCACTCAATTGTGAAATTATTGAATCAAGTTGGGCTTGTATATGTTTTTCACCATTATAGGTTGTAAGACAAATAGAAATCATACTCTTAATAAATAATTCAAAGTTAGCTTTGTGTGTTTACGCATACCAATACTGTACAACTGCTTGCTCAAGCGCATCATCAACCTTATTTTATATAAAATTCTAACCATAATTCCTTGTTCGTTATTAAATGCACGTTCTGCCTGTAAAAAATTTTTGTATCTTTCCAAAGTCATGGATTCGGAAAAATCAATCAACGATAATGTATGCTGTAAAGTAGTATCTAAAACATAAACTTTTTTTTTGTGTTTAAATATCTCGTAGAAATACCAATAATCAAGATAATCTAAGGGATATTTATTCGAAAAACCACCTATATTCTTCATAAAACTAACCTGTAACAAAGTTGCAGAGTTGAATGCTGACACACAGCTATGTGCGGTATTTTTAGAGTCTAAAAGTGCAGGCTTATGCCAGAGTGCTCCCCAAGTAGGATTGTAACGGATAGGTGACAAAGTCTGACTTTCTTGTTGCAATAATGGAACAGCTGCAACATAATCCTGATTCGAGAACAGAAACTCCCTGATTTTGAATAGAAAATCTATTGTTATTTGTGTATCCTGATCCAATAACAACAACCACTCAATATTTTTTATTGCGGCAACTTCTAATGCAGCATTATATGCACCAGCTAACATTTCATTACTTTTTGCATTGATTACCATATATTTCTCATTCTCGGCAACCGGATTTTCAATTGTATTATTGTAAATTAGCAATTGATAGTCTGCGAATTCTGACCAAAATTGACACAATGATTGATAAGCAATACTATGCTCTAAATTTATTTTATACAACACTAATACAATAAGAACTTTATGCTGATTCATGTCATTTTTTTTCAAATAAATGGTGTTTAGAAGCAAGAAATGGAATAATCAAAAGTAAATACATCTTAATATGTCCCGCCAAATTGGTAAAAAATACATCTCCACTAAATTGCATTAAAATTACATAAACAAAATAAGTATATAACAGGATGAACAATGGATCATTTTCTTCTGCTTTTTTAAACAGAAAGCCGTAAAAAAATCCCAATAAAACTGCAAAGATACCTATTCCCCAATAGCCATAGTCTTTAAAAAGTGGATACATGCAAGTATAAGTATTTGTGGCAATTGGTTTTTGCACCCATGGTAAAATTGGGTAAATAGGTTTCACATTTGATAAGCCTGTTTTATAACCCAATACGTAGTATAGTCGAAAGACATTCTCTCCACTGTGATATGAAGATTTCGGCTTCAATGTCTCAAATGAACTCATACTTCCTAAAGCATAAGTGACAAACATGTCTTCAGTTTGATCATCATCCAATTTTGCTGAATGACGAATTGATTGCAGTCCTATAAAAAACAATAATAGTGCAACAATACTAATAAGAACATGTTTACTATTAATGACTTTTTTGAAGACTAACAAGGTAAGTGTCATCGTAAAAAAATTCAACATCATCGCTTTAGACATAGTCAAAACACCAAATGCAATGCAAAAGAAAGCTAAGATTATAAGCCGGCCCAAATTCCTTTTCGAAGCATAAAGTAATTCTATCAGAAAAGCAGAATTCCAAATAAGGAAATAAAAAGGAGTATAAGCTTCACTGGAATCATGTGAAGAAATTCCAAGTGTAGCTCTACGTAAATCGAGTGCCCAATTGCCCGTTGTACCTGTTTTGATTGCTGTATAAGCAAAATAAAGTAACAATGGAAATGTAGCTATTGAAATATAAAAATATATATTTCGCATAAGACGACTGGGATTCCGTATCTTGCTATTTACTGACAAAGATTGCATAAAAAGTGATGAAAGACACAAAAGTGTCATCCACAAAGAAAGCCCTGTTATGAATTGTGTGGAGAGAGGTGGTAAGTTGTGATGCAGCAGAAAAAAGAGTGACAGGCACACAAACCAAACTGCTGATGTTATAACAGCCGGCGCAAAAATATTGCGATTAGAGCTAATATAACTTAAACCCAATAATGCGATACATAGTATATATAATCCTATCATTGTACTGTGTTTTTCTTGTATTTCATTCCCCAGTAAAATATTCCTGCGGCAATTGCAATTTCTAAACACTCAGAAATAACCCATGCCAAACCTGCTCCAAATATACCATATTTAGGCACAATCAGCAAGTTAAACACAATACTAAAGATACCTAAGGTTGCACCCACAAACGGTGCGTAACGTTGTAATCCGGAGCCATATAAACCCTGTATAGTGAACAGACTTGCCAATATAACCAGAAACGGCAACGGTGCAAATAGCTGAAGGAGTGGAATTGCAGCCTCAAATTCACCACCAAGTATAATTCGTACCAGAAGAGGCGCTGCAAAATAAGTAATGACAGACAAAAATAATCCAAAAACAGCAATTTTCAAAATGGTTTGCTGAAAATACTTCTTACCCTTGGCTAATGACTCCTTGAAACGTCGGCTGATCTGGGGGTAAATAGCAAGATTAACAGGTGTGCTTGTAACCATCATGATAGCAATAATAATTTTTTGTGTACCACCATAAAGTCCTACTTCATAATCACCAAAGTATATACCAAGAATTGTCAAATTTGCTGTTGTATAAAGACTTGCGAACATACTGTTCAGAAATACTGGAGAACCATTTCTGAATGTATCGCGATATGTTTGCCAGTCTGTTCGGATATAGTGAATATCGTAATGATGTATTACATACCATAATGACACAACTCCACAAACAATAAATCCCAATGAGATAAATAATGGATAGAGCATGTAATCAGCGGCAGACTTTACAAAAAATATCGTAAAGACAAGTCCTGAGGAGCGGATAAGCATATTGAATATCGCCATGCGACCCATGTCCTCCATTCCCTGAAAATAGAATACTGGAAAAATCACAACACCAATATTGAGTAGAAAAACAAAAAGGTAGAGTGTGAAATTTTGTTCAACCCTGTCAAAAAACAGAAAAAGTAGCAACAAAGAGACAAAGGAAACCAGAAGCAACATGGCTTTTTGCTTGATAACACTCCAGAAAATCTGATTGCACCGAACCTTATCTTCTCTGTTTACAGCAATTTCACGCGTAGCGGAATATTCAAAACCAAAATTAATAAGAAGGGTAAAATACGAGATGATATTCTGTGCGTAAGTAACTTTACCAAATACTTCGGCACCCAACACTCGAACTATATAGGGTATTATAAGTAACGGTATCAGGTAATTGGCAAACTGGAGTACAGTAAGCCATGTCATATTTTTTAGAACCTGACGATTGGATTGTAAATTGGCACTAATACTATTCACAATATTTCTCACTCGTACTTCTCCATTTTATCCTGAATACTCACATCCTCCCGGGAACTCTGTATTTTTATATAGGTCATCAGGCTTTCGGCACCGGCCTCGTAGCAGGCTTCCTGGGCTTTTTTAACCACTTTCATTATCTCGTCATAGTTTCCTTCCATCACGGTTTCGAAAGGAGTAACCTTGTATTTTAGTCCTGAATTCGCAATAACTTCAATGGCTTTATCAACCAATGCGTATGGGTGAATGCTGGCCGAACTCGGGAGTATTTGTAAAGCGACATTAACTGTTTTAGTCATCTTGTTGGCTTATGATTTGGACATTAGTATGAAACGTTGAATACTACTAAAAATTGTGTACAATAATGAGTATTTAATTACAAGTGTAAGATTAAAGAAGTGCCCTTCTATTAAAGCAAAAAACCCGAAATTTCTTTCGGGTTTTTGTAATTATAAGCATTCTGAATATTATTCTGCAGCTTTTTCAGTAGCAGGTGCTTCTTCGGTAGCAGGAGCTACTTCAGCAACTGGTGCTTCTTCAACAACTTCTTCAGTAGCTGGTGTTTCAGCAACTGGTGCTTCTTCAACAACTACAACCGGAGCGTTAGCAGCGATAGCAGCAGCTTTTTTCTTAGCCACTTCGGCAGCTTTTACTTTGTTTACTTCAGCTTCGGCGGCTAAACGTGTTTTAGCGTCAGCTTGTTTTCCGGCAACCAATTGTTCCTTCGTTTTAGCAACACTTGATTCTTTGCTTGCTTTCCATGCTTCGAAACGATTATCAGCTTCGGTTACATCGAATGCACCTTTTTGTGCTCCTTCAAGTAAGTGTTTTTTCATCAAAACACCTTCGGTTGAAAGGATGTTACGGGTAGTGTCGGTAGGTTGTGCTCCCGTTTGTAACCAATACAAAGCACGTTCGAATTTTAAATCGATAGTAGCCGGGTTGGTGTTCGGGTTGTACGAACCAATGCGTTCGATAAATTTGCCATCACGTGGCGCTCTGCTGTCAGCGATAACGATATGATAATAAGCATATCCTTTACGTCCATGACGTTGCAATCTGATTTTTACGGGCATTTTTTTTTGTTATTAAATGATTATACCTAATGCTTTTACTCGAAAAGCGGTTGCAAAGGTAGTAAATTTATTTGAGAATAAATAAGTTCAATACAAAAAAAAAATAAGTTAGATCAAAAATAGTCGGTAGTTTATAGTTTGTAGTAGGTAGTTTGTAGTAGGTAGTAGGTAGTTCTGAGTATTGAGTAAGGAGTAAGGAGTAAGGAGTAAGTAGTATTGAGTAAGGAGTTGGTAGGAAGAGCCAAGAACCAAGATACAAGACCAAGGAAATAGTCGGTAGTTTATAGTTTGTAGTAGGTAGTTTGTAGTTCTGAGTATTGAGTAAGGAGTAAAGATTAAGAATGCCCGACCACGAAACTTTTCAAACCTTTCAAACTTTTCAAACCCATAATTCAGAACTCGAAACTCAAAACTTTTCAAAACTCAGAACTCGATACTCAGAACTCGAAACTCCAAACCTTTCAAACCCAATCAACCAATTAACCAATCAACCAATTAACTATTTACAAAGCACCCATGCGGTTTCGAACCGGCTGTCGGTTTTCCGAAGGTTTTCCATGAATTGAATGGCCGTATCCCGGTCTGAGAATGACTGAATGGCAACGCGGTAAGTTTTTACAGGAGGTAAAATATGTACTTTTGAGAATTCCTCCTCTTTTAGTACTTTACAATATTCTTCGGCCGATTTTTGATTAGGCAAACTGGCTATTATCACATGAAAATTTTCCAGCTCCGGGGCACTGATCGTATCGGTAATTGTATCTTCGATAGTAACAGGAATTGTCTCATTTTGATCTGTTGAAGAAATGGGAGAGTTTACAAAAACCAGCGATGTTAAATCTGCAGAATCAGTATGACGCATATCGTTTAGTTTTGGAGACACAAATAACAACCCGAATATTAAAATACTTGCAGCTGCGTATTTGTAGAAACGGTTTGAAGGCAGGGTAAAAGTAATTCTGCGCCTTTCTTCAATTGTTTTGCTATCACTTTCAGAAATATAAACGTCGGTCAATCCAAAATTCATAGGTAAAAAGTCAGTCTTTATACCCGGAAAAAAAAGAATATTTCCATCCTTACTTTGTCGTAATTCACCAATCCTGCCGAGCTGAAAAGTTCCCAATGAATTGAGTTGAATTTTTAATTTCACCACCTCAATTTCAATATACTCCATAGCCATTCTGTAGCTGAGTGCTTCGGATTTGGCGATTTCAATTGCCAGTAAACCATCGGAATGATGCATCAAAGGATTAAATCCAATGCTGTCGTGTGGTGGAATGATACGATCGGGCAAAACAACAGCCGACTGGATTTGAACTACAAATCCGCCTAAATTTGGAACAACGACATAATCGTGTTGCGCCAGTAGTTTTTCGATATGTTGACAAATTTTTTCCACCCGGCAAAAGTAAGTGAAAGGGTTCAAACTATAATATTTTCGGGCAAAAAGTTATTAACAAGTTGTTAAACATGGAAAATCTACGTATCTTTGTGCTATCTATAAAAAAATGCATATAATAATGAAAAGAAAAATCTTAATAACCGGTGGGGCCGGATTTATCGGTTCACATGTAGTTCGTTTATTTGTAACAAAATACCCTGATTGTCAAATCGTTAATTTAGATGCATTGACTTATGCAGGTAATTTGGAGAATTTGACCGATGTGGCTGATGCCTCTAATTATAGCTTTGTAAAAGGTGATATTACCGACGAAAAATTCATCACTGACTTATTCGCGAAACATCAATTTGACGGAGTTGTACATTTAGCCGCCGAATCGCATGTCGACCGCTCCATAACCGATCCGTTTGCATTTATCCGTACCAATGTTTTTGGAACTGCGAATTTGCTGTATGCAGCCAAAGAAGCATGGAAAGGGAACATGGAGGGAAAACGTTTTTATCATATTTCAACAGACGAAGTATATGGTTCATTGGGCGCAGAAGGATTATTTACCGAAGAAACGGCCTACGATCCGCGTAGCCCATATTCGGCAGCCAAAGCCAGTTCCGATCATTTTGTACGGGCTTTTTATCACACATATGGTTTACCGGTGGTAATTTCTAATTGTTCAAATAATTATGGAGCCAATCATTTCCCTGAAAAATTAATTCCACTGTCAATCAATAATATCAAAAACAATCGTCCTATTCCTATTTATGGTAAGGGTGAAAATGTACGCGATTGGTTATGGGTAAACGATCATGCCCGTGCTATCGACCTGATTTTCGATAAGGGAGTTGTTGGTGAGACTTACAATATCGGCGGAAATAACGAATGGTCGAATATTGACCTGATTCGTGAATTGTGCAAAATCATGGATCGCAAGCTGGGACGCGAACCGGGTGAATCGGCAAAACTAATCACCTTTGTGAAAGACCGGGCAGGACACGATTTACGCTATGCCATTGACTCTTCAAAGTTACAACGCGAGTTGGGCTGGAAACCTTCACTTCAATTTGAAGAAGGTCTTGAAAAAACTGTGGACTGGTATCTCGAAAATCAAAGCTGGATGGATCATATCACCAGTGGTGATTATCAAAAATATTACGAAAAACAATATTCTGAAAGATAAAAAATATTCACAATTTAGTTATTTACAATTATTAAAAACGGGCATGTCAATTGATTTTGACATGCCCGTTTTTTAATCTGTATCTGAAGACTTTAGAATCAAGAGCCAGGAAATAGTCGGGAGTTGGTTGTTGGTAGTCGGTAGCTTTTAGTCGGGAGTAAGAACCAAGATAAAAGTAATGGAAAAATGTGCCAATTTGAAAATTTGAAAATGTGCCAATCCCGCCCAAAACGGGATGTCCACTTTGTTACCATTTGAAAATGAAAGAATGTACCACTTGCGGGACCCTTCAACCCAAAACTCAATACTCAGAACTTCAAACCTTTCAAACTTTTCAAACCCCGAACACGAAATGCGAAACGTGTAAACTTATTTCGGTGCTGTTCTGTACAAGTAAATCCCTATTATGATGAAAACAAGGTTAGGCAACCAAACCGCTGCAAATGGTGACATAACGCCGGTTACCGAGAAAGTGGTAGACATTGTTGAAAACAAGATATAAAAAGAACTTAAAGCGAGTCCTATACCCAGATGGAGTCCCATTCCGCCACGTACTTTTCGGGATGATAACGAAACCCCTATCAGCGACAGGATAAAAGCTGCCAGTGGCATTGAGAAACGTTTATAATACTCGTCTTCAAAAGCTTGTATATTACCGACGCCTCTATCTTTTTGTTTAATCAGGTAATTTCTGAGTTGGATATTATTCATTTGAGCAGCTTCCTGCGAGGTGATAAAAAACTCTTCGGGTTGTACCATGATGGTTGTATCTTTACTCGCACCCATGGTGATACTTTCGCGCATACCGTGAAAATCGCGTTGCAAATAATCAGTTATTTTCCATTGATAAGCCGAATCCCACGAAATTGTCTGAGCTGTAAGCCGTGAAACCAATGTTTTACCATCAAATTTCTCGAGAGAAAACCGATATCCCGTATTATTAAGAATCTCGTAACGTTCGATATACATGATTACCCCTTTTTCAACCTCCATTTGAACATTGCGTGCATTATCAGTTTTAAATTTTCTGACATATTTATCTTCGAAGGTTAGCATCTTCTTATTGGCAGGCGGTATAATAAAACCTCCAACAACAAACGAAATAGAGGCAATAACAGCTGCAGAAAGAAAATAGGGAAGCATCAATCTTCGAAAACTAACACCACTGGCTAAAATTGCAATAATTTCGGTGTTAGTAGCCATTTTCGATGTAAAGAAAATAACAGCTATGAATGTGAACAGTGGACTGAACATATTCATATAGAAAGGTATGAAATTCAGATAATATTCAAAAACGATGGCTTTCAATGGTGCATTGTGCTCAAAGAAATTGTCCAGTTTCTCAGTTAAATCAAATACGACAGCAATACTCAAAATGAGCGTAATGGAGAAAAAATAGGTCCCCAAAAACTTCATTATGATATAAGTATCAATCCTTTTTAAACCGAATTTCCGATAATCTATTTTCATTTAATATTTATAAAGAACCCCTAAAGGTGGAATGGTAAAGTTGATTCGTTAATTGGTTAATTCGTTGATTGGTTGATTAGTTGATTGGTTAATTAGTTGATTGGTTAAGACCCCCTGACCCCCTAAAGGGGGAATGGAAGTGGTAATCGGTTGAATTGTTTGTTAAACAGCAACCTAAAATCCGGAACCTCTCAAACTCTTCAAACCATTCAAACTGTTTAAACCTTTTAAACTCTTCAAACTTTCAAACGCGGAACATTGAACTCGGAACGCGAAACCTCTTTAAAGTCTTCTCACTACCTGTTCAATCATTCCTTTTTTCCAGGTTGAAAAATCACCCATTTGAATGTGTTTTCGAGCTTCGCCAACCAACCACAAGTAAAATGCCAGATTATGAATGGAGGCTATTTGCATGGCCAACAATTCTTTGCTGATAAAAAGATGACGCAAATATGCTTTTGAATAGAAACTATCCACATACGAAGTGCCATATTCGTCGAGAGGTGAAAAATCATTTTTCCATCTCTCATTTCGCATATTCATAATGCCCTGCGAAGTAAAAAGCATACCATTACGTCCGTTTCGGGTCGGCATTACGCAGTCAAACATATCGATACCACGTTCGATACCTTCCAGAATATTTTGAGGAGTACCTACACCCATTAAATAACGTGGTTTATCTTTCGGCAGTATTTCGTTGACAACTTCTATCATTTCATACATTTTCTCCGTTGGTTCACCCACAGCTAAGCCGCCGATTGCATTTCCATCGCGGTTTTGTGATGCAATGAATTCAGCCGATTGCCTGCGTAAATCGGGATATACACAACCCTGAACGATAGGAAAATAAGTTTGTGAATGACCGTACTTTGGTTCTGTTTCATCGAAATGTTTCAATCCGCGTTCCAACCAACGATGGGTCATTTTCATCGATTTTTCAGCATATTTATAATCGGCAGTACCCGGCGTGCATTCATCAAATGCCATGATGATGTCGGCACCAATAATACGCTGAATATCAACTACATTTTCGGGAGTAAAAAGGTGTTTGCTACCATCGATATGTGAGCGGAACGTAGCACCCTCTTCTTTCAGTTTCCTGTTTTCAGACAAAGAAAAAACCTGAAAACCACCACTATCAGTCAGAACAGGCTTGTCCCAACCATTGAATTTATGTAATCCTCCGGCACGTTCCATGGTATCGATACCTGGCCGTAAATAGAGGTGATAAGTATTCCCAAGTATGATTTGAGCTTTAATATCTTCTTTCAACTCGTGAAAATTCACGGCTTTTACGGAAGCAACTGTACCAACAGGCATAAAAATAGGCGTTTCAATAACGCCATGATCAGTTGTTATTTTCCCGGCGCGGGCATTGGTATTCGGATCGGTATGTTGTATTTCGAAGGTCATTCTCAGAAGTCTTAAGTTTAAAGTCAAAAGACTTTGGTAATTATATTATTTTTAAAATAAAAAAATCTCTTGCTTCAAATTTGAATTCATCAATATTATTTGAAACTATAATTATTCTCCTTTAATGAAATTTTCAAGGATTTTTTGTCCTGCTTCCCCTGATTTTTCGGGGTGGAACTGAACAGCATAAAAGTTATTTTTATGCAAAGCAGAGCTATATTCGGTTATGTAGTTTGTGGTGGCAATCGCATTTTTACAGGCTTCAACATAATAACCATGTACAAAATACATATATGCGTTTTCATCTACGTCATTGAACAAGTATGATTTTAAATTGATTATGTTATTCCAACCTATTTGTGGAATTTTATATCCAAGCTCGGGAAATCGTTTTACTGTTTCATCGAAAATTCCTAAACAAGGCGTGTTATTTTCCTCTGAATGAGCACACATCAGTTGCATACCCAAACAAATCCCCAATACCGGTTGTGTAAGAGAGCATATGAGTTGATCAAGTCCTTTTTGTTTCAAATACATCATGGCTGAAGACGCCTCTCCCACCCCGGGAAAAATAACCCGGTCAGCCGATCTGATTTCATCGTGATCATCGGTCACAATGGCATTCACACCAATACGTTCGAGTGCAAAAAGTACAGAACGTATATTGCCTGCATTGTATTTGATGATAACGACTTTCATATTTCTTTGTTTGAGGTTTGAAAAGTTTGAAAGGTTTGAAAAGTTTAGCGTTTTGCGTATTGATTTACCAATTAACCAATTAACTAATCAACCTATTAACTAATCAACCAATTATCTTATTCGTTGCTGTGTCCGGAAAAATGATTGCTGGTTTGAATGTTCTTGCTTCATCCATTTCCATCATGGCAAAAGCCATAATTATAATAATGTCACCAGGTTGTGCTTTACGTGCAGCAGCTCCGTTCAGACAAATTACTCCCGATCCTCGTTCACCGGGTATTACATAGGTTTCGATGCGTTCACCATTATTATTATTGACAATGCTCACTCTTTCGTTGGCTATCACGTTTGCAGCATCCATCAGATCTTCATCGATAGTAATGCTTCCTATATAATTCAGGTTGGCTTCTGTAACAGTTACCCTGTGAATTTTTGATTTTACAATGTGGACTAACATATTTACTAATTTTTAATATTTCCAACTATCCATTGCGCAAAGTGACAACCATTTTCGGATCAACAATTTACAGGCTTAAATTGCAAATTTATTAATTGATTTAATTCTCTATTATATTGTATCTAATATTATCAATAAGCCTCACTTCTCCACAGAAAACTGCTATGCAACCTACAGCAGGTTTTGTCCAGGAGATAATGCTTTGCAAATTGTCTACCTGTACAATTTCGAAATACTCAACTTCAAGACCCGGAACTGAATTTATCTTGTCAGTAACCCATTTTATGAGTTCATTAGGTGACAGTTTCGCTGCAAAGTTACGACTTTCGAACAGAACTTTGGATATTTCGACTGCTTTTTTACGTTGTTCGACAGTTAATCGTTCATTACGACTACTCAAGGCTAGCCCACTTTTTTCGCGTACAATGGGGCAATCAACGATTTTTATATTATAATTCAAAATATCAACCATACGATGTATAATGGCTAATTGCTGAAAATCTTTTTCACCGAAATAGGCCTTATCCGGTTGAACCAATTGAAACAATTTACTCACAATCTGAACGACACCGTTAAAATGTCCCGGACGAAAGCGACCTTCCATAACAGTGTCGAGACCATCAAAATCGAAGACGAAAGTGGCATCAAGTTCTTCCGGTCGGTAAATTTCATCAGGTTCAGGAGCAAAAATAAAATCACATCCTACGGTTTTGAGCAGAATTGCATCGTTCTCCAAATTGCGCGGATATTTCTCTAAATCAGTCACATTATTAAATTGTGTCGGATTTACAAAAATGCTGACAATACAACAATCGTTCTCAGCCACAGCTCGTTCCACCAAAGTTTTATGTCCCTCGTGCAAAGCGCCCATTGTTGGAACGAATCCTATTGATTTCCCTTCAGATTTAAGAGATTCAATTACGATTTTAAGATCCTGTTTTAATCGAATTATTTTCATTATCTAATGTAATTTTTTTATACAAAAAAACGCCTGCAAAAGTACTAAAACTTATTTGTATATTCATTCATTCCTACTATATAAATCAAAAACAAGTACTTGAATTTTCCGTTCCTGATTATTATGTAATTTAATTCAGGCTGTTACATGGATTTTGATTTTAACGAAAAACACGAGGCGAACGCTGTTGGTTAAACTTTTATAAATAGCACAGGACCCGATAAATATTGATTTCAGCAAGTAGTAATATATACATTTGAAATTGTGATATTTAACAAAATAAGTTGACGCAATATTTTTTGTAAAAGTTCGTTATCTGATAAGTCCAATTAACATTTCCGGTTTAACAACTTGTTTATATCCGATTTTTTTTATATATCTTTGCATACCGAAATTTATCTCACAAGCATCGGGTAAGAAAAAGCATGAAAAAAGTTACAAAGGTTTTGTATATTTCACAAGAAATTTTCCCTTATTTACCAGAATCCGAATTATCAAACATGGGTAGGTATCTACCGCAAGCAGTTCAGGATCGCGGACGCGAAACCCGGACTTTTATGCCAAAATTTGGAGCTGTAAATGAACGCCGCAATCAACTTCATGAAGTCATTCGCTTATCGGGCATGAATTTAATCATTGATGATACCGATCATCCCCTGATAATCAAAGTTGCTTCGATTCAGGCAGCGCGCATGCAAGTGTATTTTATTGATAATGATGATTATTTTCATCGAAAAAACACGATAACCGACGAAAGCGGGGAAGAATACGAAGACAACGACGAACGCACCATTTTTTTTGTACGTGGGGTGATGGAAACCGTAAAAAAACTTCGCTGGACACCGGATATTATTCATTGCCAGGGATGGATGACAGCTTTAGCACCACTTTATATTAAAAAAGCTTTTAATGAAGATCCATTTTTCAAACATTCAAAAGTAGTATACTCTGTTTTTAATGATGATTTTAAAAAGCCGTTCAGGAATCTATTTGCCGAAAGGCTTTTACTGGAAGGTATTGAAAAAAAGCATGTTGCCCAAGTGAAGGACAAAGTAATTGATTTTGTAGCACTTTCAAAATTAGCTATTGATTATTCGGACGGTGTAATTCAATCCAGTGCGCAAGTAAATGATGATGTACTTCAATATGTTGCATCGAAGAAAGTAAAATTTTTGCCTTTCCAGACAGATGAAGATTATGCTGATGCTTATGTTCAGTTTTATGATAGTCTAATGTAGTTTTCGAAAATACCGTGTTTATTTAACTCTCTATTTAGTCAATCTTTATTTTCATTTTACATGAAATCTCAACCAGTTGTTTTATTGTTTTTAATGTCATTCCTGACTTTCTCCTGCACAGATAACATAACCGACATAGGTAGTAAAATTCAACCTTTATCAGATTCAATAACAGTTGGAACTGACATTTTTAATGTGTCCACAGAGAACGTATATGTTGATTATATGTATTCACGTGCCGACTCGTTTTTATTGGGAACATTTTACAACGAAAAATATGGTACTACACAAGCCGACATTTTAGCACAACTGAATTGTCCAATCGGTTACGTATATCCACCAAATGCTGTTCCTGACTCTGCATTAGTTATCCTTTATTATAAAAGTTGGTTTGGAGATGATTATTCCCCTATGGATGTGAATATCTACCAAATGAACAAGAAAACATTTAACTATTCAACTCCTTATCCAACAAATTTAAATCCCGATGATTATACCGATCGGTCAATAAAACTTGGGCAGCAAATTTTCACTGCAAAAGATGCAACTAAAACGCGAACGGATTCAACCTCTATCATTTTCAAATTATCGGATGATTTTGTTCAAAAGTTTTCCAATATCAATCCGGATACGTATTCAAGCGAAAGTAAGTTCACCAACTTTTTTAACGGTTTGTTTATAACAGCTAATTACGGTGCAGCCACCATCCTAAATATAAGGCAAATAGATTTAGAATATTATTTTCATTATACCATAAAAAAAACCGGTGAAGACACATTAAGTCTTGTGAAAAATGTACTTACATTCCCGGCTAACAAGGAAGTACGACAGGTAAATCGTTTCTTACATCCGGATTTGGAATCAATTAAACAAAAGCTGGAACAAGACAGTACAGTGAATTATATTTCTTCGCCGGCCAATATTCAAACCCGCGTAAATATACCTTTGAATAAGATGAAACAGCGCATGGAAGTTGGGATTAATAATAAAAAACTAATTCTTAACAGTGCATTACTTCGGGTAGAAGCAACTGAAGTAGATGAAGCCACGCTGGCAATTCCGATAGTAAATAGCATGTTATTAATAAAAGAGTCAGCAATAGATGATTTCTTTACAAAGAATCAACTGCCTTCGGACACTTCAGCTATACTGGCTACATATACATCTTCCTTAGTTCCTTACAGTACTACCTTATACGAAGATTACTACATATTTAATCTGGCAACATTAATAGCCAATGAATTAAAACAAAATGCAACTCCACCGGAAAATTTAAAAATGAGATTAGTTCCTGTAAGAGTTACTACCAATAGCAGCGGAGTTGTTACAGCGGTGAAACAACAGTTTTTAATGAGTGCTGTCACCGTTCGTAGTGGAAAGAACACATTATCACCCATGCGGATCAAAGTCGTCTATAGCGGGTTTTAAATAATGTATAATTAGAAACACCCGGTTCAAAAGCATTAAAAAAGGAGCAGAATAATTTTCTGCTCCTTTTTTTGTATGTTCAATTGGCGATCAATGTATTTTTTACGAATAAATATCTGAATAGGCGCTCCTGTGAATTCAGACTTACTCCTAAGATGAAAGAATTTAATAATATCCAAGCATATCAAAGTTGTCAATAACGGTTTTTAAAATTGGGCATAAATAGGGTTTGCTGAAAAAGTATTATATTACTATTAATCGTTGAAATATTCTGTTGTCGAATTTATTTAATGCAAAGAAAATCAGAATAAAACCTCAAAACTCTTGTAAAAACAGTTTAATAAATTCCCCTTTAGGGGATAAATATCAATAGAAAATCGTGTGACATTTTAAGGATTCCCCGTAGGGCATAGACGAAATTCAATATTTATTAATTCCCTACGGGAAATTTTTTTATGTCTTTTTTTTCTGTTGCTATTAATTCCCTAAGGGAAAATACACAAAACATATCATTGAGTTTTTAAGTAAGCTCTAATTAAAACGCAATAATCATAAGCACAAAAAAGGAGCAGAATAATTTTCTGCTCCTTTTTTGTGAGTTCAATTGGCGAACAATTTATTTTTGACGAATAAATATCTGAATAGGTGTTCCTGTGAATTCATACTTAGCCCGAATTTTGTTTTCCAGGAACCTACGATATGGATCTTTTACATATTGCGGCAGGTTTGCAAAAAACAGGAAAGTTGGAATTTGAGTATTCGGCAATTGTGTAACGTATTTAATCTTTATAAATTTACCTTTTAAAGCCGGTGGTGGATAGTTCTCAACCAAAGGCAACATATACTCGTTCAGTTTGGCAGTAGCAACTTTACGCTCCTTATTCTCATAAACTTCCAATGCAGTTTCCACCACTTTCAGAATTCTTTGTTTGGTGATTGCCGAAGTAAATATAATCGGGAAGTCAACAAATGGAGCCAATCGCTCCCGTATGGTCACTTCGTATTTTTTTATGTCGTTTGATTCTTTATCTTCGATCAAATCCCATTTATTTACACAAATAACAATTCCTTTTTTGTTTTTTTGAATCAACGAAAAGATATTTAAATCCTGGCTTTCGATACCACGGGTAGCATCAATCATCAAAATACAGACATCACAATTTTCAATTGCACGTATGGAACGTACAACAGAATAATATTCTAAATCCTCGTTAACCTTGGCCTTTTTACGGATACCAGCGGTATCAACAAGGTAAAAATCATGTCCGAATTTATTGAAACGCGTGTAAATCGAATCGCGTGTAGTTCCCGGAATATCGGTTACTATGGTACGATCTTCTCCGATAAAAGCATTTATAATAGACGATTTACCGGCATTTGGACGTCCAACAACGGCAAAACGTGGTAAGTCTTCTTCAGGTTCGTTTATTAAATCGGGATTAAAGTGGGTTAGTAATTCATCAAGTAAATCACCACTTCCAAGCCCATTGATAGCGGATATAATGTGAGGATCACCCAATCCTAATTTGTAAAATTCGGGTGCCTGGTATTGCCATTCAAAAGTGTCGGCTTTATTGGAGACCAACATCACCGGTTTGGTATTCCGGCGAAGTATTTGTGCCACTTCCATATCCAGATCGGTAATACCGTTTTGAATATCTACCATAAAAAGAATCACATCGGCTTCTTCTATTGCCAATACTACTTGCCGTTTGATTTCGTCTTCGAAAACATCCGACGAATTAACTACCCATCCTCCGGTATCGATTACCGAGAATTCACGGCCTTCCCATTCGCTTTTGCCATACTGACGATCGCGCGTGGTACCAGCTTCTTCATTTACTATCGCTCTACGACTATTCGTGAGTCGATTAAAAAGGGTCGATTTCCCAACGTTTGGACGCCCTACAATTGCTACAATATTTCCCATTGTTTTTTTTATATCTAATATGTTAGATATTTACATTCCATTTTTTCGCTTCTGTTCGTGTTTTCTCAAATTCGGACAGTGGGTGCAAATATTTTGGGTGTAAAGGTACGATTTTTAATTGGAAGAGGAAAATTGAGGAGATAAGAGATGATTTACAGATTTAAGAATCTATAAAATTTAGATTTAGAAACTTATCAAAAATTTTAATGACTGATTCAGAATGACATACAATTCCAAAATCAGGTGTTTTCTATGATTTCCCAAAAATTTAGTTTAAGGGACTTGCAGAATATAAAAAAAGCAGTATCTTTGCAACGCTTTTAGAGAAAGGTATTACAATTCCGAATGCAAATTCGGGCGTTTAGCTCAGCTGGTTCAGAGCATCTGCCTTACAAGCAGAGGGTCGGGGGTTCGAATCCCTCAACGCCCACTTTTACATTTACATTTCAAAGCATTTCGGGCGTTTAGCTCAGCTGGTTCAGAGCATCTGCCTTACAAGCAGAGGGTCGGGGGTTCGAATCCCTCAACGCCCACATAAAAGGTTATACATTAAATTGTATGACCTTTTTTTTTATTCAATACGCCTAACATAAGGAACAATAGAAAATATCTATAAAATTCAATATCCTATCATTTTCTTTAGCATTGTTTCATTTAGTTTTTCGTCTCTCTGTGTCGGGATTAGAAGCTCCTATCGGAAACTCAGCAGGTTCAGAGCATTCCGTTACACGGAAGAGTCGCGTACTCGAATCCCTCAACGCCCACATAAAAGGTTATACATTAATTTGTATGACCTTTTTTTTATTCAACATGCTCAAGAAACAAAACCACATTAGGAACAATAGTAAATATTTATAATATTCAACAACCTATCATTTTCTTTAGCCTTGTTTCATTTAGTTTTTGGTTTCACCGTGTCGGGATTAGAAGCTCCTATCGGAAACTCAGCAGGTTCAGAGCATTCCGTTACACGGAAGAGTCGCGTACTCGAATCCCTCAACGCCCACATAAAAGGTCATACATTAATTTGTATGACCTTTTTTTATTCAACATGCTCAAGAAACAAAACCACATTAGGAACAATAGAAAATATCTATAATATTCAACAACCTATCATTTTCTTTAGCCTTGTTTCATTAAAGTTTTGGTTTCAAGTGTCGGGATTAGAAGCTCCTATCGGAAACTCAGCAGGTTCAGAGCATTCCGTTACTCGGAAGAGTCGCGTACTCGAATCCCTGAACGCCCACATAAAAGGTTATACATTAAATTGTATGACCTTTTTATATTCAACATGCTCAAGAAACAAAACCACATCAGGAACAATAGTAAAAATTTATAATATTCAACAACCTATCATTTTCTTTAGCCTTGTTTCATTTAGTTTTGGTTTCACCTTGTCGGGATTAGAAGCTCCTATCGGAAACTCAGCAGGTTCAGAGCATTCCGTTACACGGAAGAGTCGGGAATTTCATTACACTCAGACAAAATAAAAAGGATTCACTGTTATTGTGAACCCATCTTTTATACAGTCGATTGTCATCGAATTAACTACACGGAGGATAAAAGTCAATACATCAATCTTTCCAATACTTATTGATTTAAACAAATCTCATTTACAATTAATTTACAGGGAATTAATTTACAGGAAATTGTTATTTTTTCCATTCCAAACGATTTTCGATCTGACCATTCAACACTTATTATCATTTCATTTATAACAAAAAAAACCTCTCAAATCTATGATTTGGAGGTTTTAATAGTGTGACCCAGCTGGGGTTCGAACCCAGGACCCCATCCTTAAAAGGGATGTGCTCTACCAACTGAGCTACTAGATCATCAAACTTTGTAACAGGCAATAAAAAAAATGTGACCCAGCTGGGGTTCGAACCCAGGACCCCATCCTTAAAAGGGATGTGCTCTACCAACTGAGCTACTAGATCGTTTTTTCTAAGCGGTTGCAAAGATACAGCTTTTTTCCATACCTACAAATGCTCTTACTATTAAAAGCGACTTAATTTGAAATATAAATTTTATAGTACAGGAATACAAGTAATTGTAAAAACAAAAAAATATTTTATTAATCTGGCATTCATCAACAGATTGTATTTTTGAAATTTTTAAGTGAATATTGCTACTAAGATCTTAGTATTTTTCGAAAGAAAACACATGTTACACGGTAAAATATAGTATCTTTGCACTCAATTAACATTTCAACGACTTAGCATATTTAATTTTGGATAGTTTTACCTTCATCCTGTTGTCCCTGATTTTCTCTGCTTTCTTTTCGGGGATGGAGATTGCTTTTATCACTTCAAACAAATTACGTTTTGAATTGGATAAAAAGCATAGAAATCTCACTTCATCCATCCTATCGATATTTTATCGTCACCCCCAGCAATTTATTTCGTCCATGTTGGTTGGAAATAATATCAGTTTGGTTATATATGGTATATTGATGGCCAATATAATGACCCCCTGGCTAAAACCACTTGGCAGTGTATTTCTGATTACATTATCTCAAACCATTATTGCTACGGCTATTGTACTAATAACCGGGGAATTTGTTCCAAAAACTGTTTTTCGGGTAAATCCGAATCTTTGGCTACGCATTTTTTCCTGGATTTTGTTATTCTTTTATGTTGCCTTATATCCGGTATCCCGGTTTAGTACATGGCTTTCGATGGGAATATTAAATCTTTTCGGAGTGAAAATCAGCCAAAAGACTCAGGAGAATGTTTTTTCGCGTATCGATTTGAATTATTTAATTCAGGAAAGTTTTGAAAATCACCATAGCGAAAAGGATCATGAAAACGAAGTTAAGATATTTCAGAACGCACTTGATTTTTCAAAAGTAAGATTACGTGATTGTTCGATACCACGCACCGATATCATAGCACTTGATTATAATACAGAATTGGAAACATTGAAACAGACATTTATTGAAACCGGATTGTCAAAAATACCAATTTACAAAGGCGATATCGACAATATAGTGGGTTATATTCATTCTTCAGAAATGTTTGAACACCAGGCTGACTGGAAAAAACAGATCAACCAGATTCCTATAGTTCCCGAAAACATGGCTGCTCAAAAGCTTATGAAAATTTTCATGTTGCAAAAGAAAAGTATTGCTGTAGTGGTTGACGAATTTGGTGGTACAGCAGGTATCATTACTCTCGAAGATATTATAGAGGAAATTTTCGGAGAAATAGAGGATGAGCATGATAACCTGGGTTATGTTGCAGAGCAATCCAGTGAAAATGAATTTCTGTTCTCGGGCCGGCTTGAAGTAAAAACGGCGAATGCAAAGTTTAATATAAGTATTCCCGAATCGGATGCATACGAGACGATAGCCGGATTTATTTTGCACAATCACCAGCATTTCCCGAAATTGAATGAAATAATCCGGATTGACAGATTTACTATAAAATGCGTGAAAGTAACAAACAACCGGATAGAATTGGTAAAAATGGGGATCGAACCTTAAATCAAAGGCAGGTATCGTGGTTTAGTGTTGATGCAACCTGATGAAGTTTGCTATCTGTTTTATAATTTTATTGGCTAACACAGGAAATGATATCAAACGACATAATCAACAACAATCTTAGATATAACATTGGAATTCAGGGCACATAATATAACAGGCGAATAAACAAATTAGCAAAGCATCTAACTCCTGTAAGTTGTATTTGTATTAAACAAACAGAAAAACAGAGAAATTGCACGGGCATAACCTTTTTTTTTGTATATTCGTGCCCTCAAATCAGATTAAAAAACAAATACAAAAAATACAAATTAATTTCAAGAAAATGGCAGTTTTAGACAAGATTAGAAGCAAGGGAATTTTACTGGTAGTAGTAGTAGGACTTGCATTATTAGCCTTTATTGTAGGCGACTTTCTTAATTCGGGTTCATCCTACTTTAACAAATCACGCGAAATAGTTGCAAACATTGGAGGTGAAGACATTAATATCAAGGATTACTCTGCGAGCATCGATCAAATGACCGAGGTGTACAAAATTGAAACCGGAAAAAGCGAATTAAATGAAGAAATGATGTCTCAACTTCGTACTTCAGTTTGGGAAAGTCTGGTTAATGAGAAAATTTTAAATGCCGAAGCAGCGAAATTAGGCCTTGCTGTTAGTGAAGATGAACTTTCCGACCGCCTGATCGGTAATAACATTCACCCTTTGATTCAACAACGCAGCTCATTTGCTGGCGAAAACGGTCAATTTAGTCGTCCGCTCCTGGTTCAGTTCTTAAATAGTCTGGAAGAAACACCTGCTAATGAAGAAATGAAACAACAAATAGAAAAAGCCAAGAACTATTGGATGTTCTGGGAAAAGACAGTTAAGAATAATATTTTACAAGAAAAATATACTGCACTAATTTCAAAATCGGTTAATGCTAACAGCCTTGACGCGAAAATGAGTTTTCAGGATCGTAAGATTAGTGTAGATGTAGCTTATGTTGTACAACCTTATTATGCAATATCCGATTCAGCAGTAAAAGTAAGCAACAGCGATATCAAAGAACGTTATAATAAAGAAAAAGAACAATTTAAACAAGAAGCCAATTGTTCTCTTAATTATGTTACTTTTAATATCAAGCCATTACAAGAAGATTATACAGAAGCTGAAAGCTGGATAAACAAGTTAAGTGAAGAATTTAAAACAACGACAGATGTAGTTGGTTTAGTAAATTCGAATTCGGATGTGATGTATACCGGAAAAAATTATTCAGCAACTACCGTACCGACTTCATTGAAAGCTTTTGCTTTTGGAGGAAAAACAGGTGATATTGTTGGACCTATCTTTGAGAACAATACATATACCATGGCCCGAATTATGGAATCAGGCATTATGCAATCGGATTCAGTAAAACTGCGTCACATATTTTTAGTACAAAAAGATGAAGCAAAGACAGACAGCCTTGTTGCTGCTATCCGTGCAGGAGCTGATTTTGCTGCTTTAGCCATGAAGTATTCGGCAGTTAAACAAACAGCTGCCAATGGTGGCGAGATAGGTTGGTTGCAGGAAGGCATGACCGGTGTGGACAAAGATCTGACAACAACGGCTTTCAGCAAATCAAAAAACGAAGTATTCACAATCAAAAATGCACAGGGTACTCAAATCATGCAAGTGATGGATAAAACAGCTGCCCGTAGCAAAGTGAAATTGGCTATTCTGGAACGCAAAGTTATACCAAGCAGCAAAACTTACAGCAAAATTTATAATGATGCTAAACAATTCGCAGCTGACATGTCAGCAGATAAATTTGAAAAAGTAGCCAAAGAAAAAGGTTATGCTGTTTACCCTGCAACAGATATTTTCACAACTGTAGATAAAATTGCTGACATTCCTCAATCGCGTAAAATCATTCAATGGGTTTTCAAAAGCGAAAAAGGTGATGTGTCTGATGTATTCGATTGTGGAACTCAATTCGTAGTTGCTGTGACAACAGAAGTAAACGAGAAAGGCTATAAATCTGTCGAAAAAGTGAGTGATCAGTTGAAAGCAGAAATAGTACAGGACAAAAAAGCTGACCTGATGATTAAAAACCTTTCGGAGCAATTGGCAAAAAATCCTTCTTTGGAAACGCTGGCTTCTACTTTGGGAGACTCGGTAAAAATGGCTACTGCTGTGAATTTTGCAGCTTATCAATTTGGAACTGCAGGTATGGAACCCGCTGTTATCGGTAAAGCAACTGTTACAGAAGTGAATAAAGTTTCAGCACCAATTAAAGGAAATGCTGGCGTTTATGTTATTCGTCCTACGAACAAAACAGAAAACCCTCAGCCATTTGATGTAAAAATGGAATTAATGCAACTGAACGGCCGTATGAGCTATTCCTTGCCTTATACTATCATACAGGATTTAAAAGACAAAGCAGAAATTGTTGATAACCGTTTGAATTTCTTTTGATAAACCGGCAACGATTACTTTTTAAAATATTGAAAACGGAATGAGTTATTTCATTCCGTTTTCTTTTTATCGCTAAGTTTGCGTAACTTTGCAAATAGTAAAGAGTCAGGAACAAAGCCAGACTCAAAATATGGAATACGAAATACAGAATAGATTATGAATAAAATATCGCTCGTCGGGAAAACACTCGAAGAATTGAAAACGATAGTTTCGGAATTGGGCATGCCTGCTTTTACAGCCAAACAAATCAGTGAATGGCTCTACAAGAAACGTGCTTTCAGCATAGATGAAATGACCAATATTTCAGTAAAAAACAGGGAGTTGCTGAGCGAAAAATATGAGATTGGCCGGAATCTTCCGGTTCAAACGGCATCATCAACCGACGGAACTATAAAATACCTTTTCAAAACCGAGGGTGGACATTTTATTGAAACCGTTTATATCCCCGAAGAGGATCGCGCAACGCTTTGTGTGTCATCACAAGTCGGCTGTAAAATGGGTTGTACATTTTGCATGACCGGCAAACAGGGTTTTGTTGCACAGCTTACTACAACAGAAATAATCAACCAGATAATGTCGATCCCCGAAGCGGATAAATTGACCAATCTGGTATTTATGGGTATGGGTGAGCCTTTTGACAATACATTGCCCATGCTACGTTCACTCGAGATTCTGACAGCCGAATATGGTTATGCGTGGAGTCCGCGCAGAATTACAGTTTCGTCCATTGGATTAATTCCGGGGATGAAAGTTTTTCTTGAAAAATCAAATTGCCATTTGGCTATTAGTCTGCATTCACCTTTCACTCAGGATCGTTTACAATTGATGCCAATCGAAAAAACCTATCCGATACACAAAGTTCTTGAAGAGATCCGAAAATACGATTTCAGCAAACAACGCCGGGTTTCGTTTGAATACATTTTGTTTGATGGTATAAACGATTCCATGCGGGATGCTGTAGAACTGGTGAAAATTTTAAAAGGTATCGACTGCAGGGTCAATTTAATACGGTATCATGAAATTCCCGGAGTCAATTTGAAAGGTTCCAGCACAGAAAAAATTATCTTTTTCCGCGATTATCTGACCAACAATGCCGTTACTGCCACTATCCGCCGGTCGCGTGGTGAAGACATTTATGCTGCATGCGGTATGTTATCGACGGTGGAAAAAGAGAAGGAAGAAAGCGTTTGAAAAGTTTCATGTTTCGTGTCAGGCGTTTCGTGTTCAGAGTGCGACGTTCCGGGATGTTTTTAAATAATTAAATTGGGTGCAATAGATTTGCTTCAATTTTGTTTTTTCGATTAAAATTTATGAGATATAAATTATATTCTGTCATAGTTCTGGTTTTATTGTTACTTGTAACAAATTTAAAATGTTTCGCACAGAGATCAGTCGAAAGTCAGATTTCTGATTCACTGACTGCGATTGCCAATAGCTATACCTGGGTTGGAAAAGTGAACGTGACAGATTTTTCTTCAAATACTTCAACAAATAAAATCTTTATAACTGCCAACGAAAGATTGGGTTATATGCCTTTTCGTCCGGACAATGTAAAGCGGATTTACAAAGCTATAGCCCGGATATTACCTTCCAGATATGCCGGCTTTTCAGTTTATTGTCAGGTTGATAATAAAAATATTGAAGATCTGATACCAAATTTTTACCGAACAGAAAAATTGGATGAAAAAAGACAGTTCCGGACTACCGGACTTACCAGACCACTGGTGAGTAATACTTCATTTCCTTTTGAAATTGAGAAAGGGCTGCGAAACCGGCACATCGCACTCTGGCAGAGTCATGGATGGCATTACGACCAGAAATTGGCACGCTGGGAATGGCAACGGGCACGCGTTTTTCAAATTGTTGAGGATTTGTACACTCAATCCTACGTATTACCTTTTTTGGTTCCCATGCTCGAACACGCCGGTGCCAATGTGTTGATTCCCCGCGAACGTGATACACAAGTCAATGAAGTAATTGTAGATAATGATACAAAGGACCGCAATTCGCGGTTTCGTGAACACAACGACCGGAAAAGCTGGAAAGTTGGCGAAGGACCGGGATTTGAAAATTCAAAAAAATTTTACCTTCAGGGCGAAAATCCTTTTACTCTCGGAACTTACCGTGTTATCACGGCTATCAATGACAAAGATGAATCCAGCCGTGCCGAATGGATTCCAAATATTCCTGTAGCCGGACGTTATGCCGTTTATATTTCTTACAAAACACTGGAAAACAGCGTATCAGATGCTCATTACACAGTATTTCACAAAGGAGGTAAAACTGAGTTTACTGTAAATCAAACCATGAGCGGTGGAACCTGGGTTTATCTGGGACATTTTGAGTTCAACAAAGGCAGAAACAACCAAAGCAAAGTTGTATTATCGAATTTCAATTCAGAAGATGGTAAAATGATAACAGCCGACGCCGTTAAATTTGGAGGTGGCATGGGAAATATTGCCAGAAGTCCCAACGAGAAGGGATCAACAGCAAATCTGAAGAGTTCTGACAGCCAGACTGATTCAACAGATTTGACAAAACCATTAACCATTTACGAACCGGAAACAAGTTCATACCCGCGTTATACTGAAGGTGCCCGCTACTGGCTGCAATGGGCCGGCATTCCGGATAGCATTTACAGCAGAAGTCAGGGGAAAAACGATTATACTGATGACTTTCAATCCCGCGGTTTTTGGGTGAATTATCTGGTCGGTGGTTCGACAATTGCACCTGAGAAAAAAGGATTAGCAGTTCCCGTAGATTTAGCACTGGCATTTCATTCCGACGCCGGTACAACTTTGAATGATTCGATAATCGGAACCCTGGGAATTTTCACAACTCAAAATTCGGAGGATAAAACAATATTCCAAAATGGAGTTTCCCGTTGGGCATCACGCGACCTGACGGATATTATACAAACGCAAATTGTGAATGATGTCCGCTCATTGTATGCACCGGAATGGACCCGTCGTGGATTATGGAACAAATCATACAGCGAATCGCGTGTTCCTGAAGTTCCGACCATGTTGCTGGAATTGCTTTCCCATCAGAATTTTGCCGATATGCGCTATGGTCTCGATCCGCGGTTCCGGTTTTCAGTAAGCCGATCCATTTACAAAGGAATCCTCAGGTATCTTTCTGCGGCGAACAATACGGAATATGTGGTACAACCGCTTCCGGTGGAACAATTTAGTTGCCGGTTTGTAGACAAAAACAAACTGGAATTGCATTGGATTGATGTTAAAGATAATCTTGAGCCTACCGCTCAGGCTGAACAATACATGTTTTATACCCGCGTAGATGATGGAGGATTCGATAACGGTGCATTGGTAAATTCCAACCGGGTAACAGTAATACTGCAACCCGGAAAAATCTACAGTTTTAAAGTCACTGCGTTAAACCAGGGAGGTGAAAGTTTCCCTTCTGAAATCCTGTCGGCTTACCGTGCACCCAATGAGAAGGGCGAAATGCTCATTGTCAATGGCTTCGACAGACTGAGTGCACCTGCCGGTTTTACCATCGATAGTACTTATGCCGGTTTTTTGAATGATGAAGATGCCGGCGTATCCTATTTGTCGGACATTAGTTTTATAGGTAAACAATTTGAATTTAAACGTTCCAAGCCCTGGATTGATGATGATGCTCCCGGATTTGGAGCCAGTCATGCCAATTTCGAAACAAAAGTAATTGCAGGAAACAGCTTTGATTATCCATATTTACACGGTACAGCCATAAAAAATCAGGGATTTTCGTTCGTATCCTGTAGCGGGAAGTCGGTTATCAGTGGCGATGTGGATTTGAATCAGTACAAAATGGTGGATTTGATTTTGGGTAAACAAAAACAAACTTTAATAGGAAACGGGAAAAAAACTTCTGAATTCAAAACTTTTCCATTAGCTTTGCAGCAGATAATTCGTTCATACTGCCAAAAAGGTGGAAACCTGTTGGTTAGTGGCGCTTACATAGGTTCCGATCTTTGTGACAGTGAACAAAGGACACGCGATGATCGGTCTTTCATCGAAAACGTGTTGAAGTATAAGTTTCGGACTGCAAAAGCGAGTGTTAGCGGAAATGTAAAAATAGTGAGTTCGCCCAACAAATTTTTCAAAAAAGCAAGCTTCTCCTATTACGATCAGCCGAATGAAAATTCATATTCAGTTGAATCACCGGATGCTATCGAACCGAATGGAGAAGGTGGTTACAGCATTTGTCGCTACTCCGAAAACAATATTAGTGCGGCAGTAGCTTATTCGGGAAAATACAAAATCTGCGCATTCGGCTTTCCGTTCGAAACCATCAAATGTGAAAAAGACCGCGAGAAAATAATGGAATCCGTTCTATCGTTTTTTTCGTCTGCAGCTGAATGAGTTTGGTGATTGGTTAATTCGTTAATTGGTTAATTGGTTGACTGGTTAATTTGTTAATTGGGTAATTGGAATATTTTTGTTTTGCGTTCCGTGTTTCGCGTTTCGTGTTCCGGGTTTTGAGTTTTGGGTTTGAAAAGTTTGAAGGGTTTGAAAAGTTTCGAGTATTGAGTTTCGAGTTCTGAGATCTGAGATCAGAGTTTCGCGTTTAGGGAGTTTGAAAAGTTTGAAGTTTTGAGTTGGAAGATGCTTAAAAGTATGCTGTTTGAATTAAGGAGTCATTCTTTCATTTTTTCATTCTTTCATTCTTTCATTTTCAAATTGACACATTTTCAAATTGGCACATTTTTTTCCTTAACTCTTACTTCTTGGTTCTTTGCTCTTGTTTCTTTGCTCAAAAGCAACAATAAGGAAAATTTTTAAAAACAGATTTTTATAAAATCAGATTAAAACATATACAAATGAAAACAAGATTATTATTTTTTCTGTCCCTTGTTTTACTGTTAACAGGTTGTAATAACGGAGGAAGTTCATTGCCAACAGTTGGAGGCAGTAAATATGAAGTGCTGGTGGTCATGGACGATTCCCTCTGGAAAGCTCCCGCCGGCCGTTCACTGGTTGCATTGTTGGACAGGGATATGGAAGGTCTTCCACAAGCTGAAGCTATTATGAATATCTCCCGATGCCGGCAAATTGATTTTAGTGACATGCTAAAACCGTCACGGAATATATTGTTGACAGATATCTCAGATAAATATACCAGGCCAAAAGTTATCTACACGCAAAATAAATGGGCTCAACCCCAATCGGTAGTTGTTGTGCAGGCTCCCAACGATTCCGTTTTTGTGAGTACCATAAAAGCATACGGTGATAACATTTTAGATTTTTTTGTAAGAACAGAGCGTGAACGCCAGATTGAATTTAATAAAGGTAGTATCAATAAAATTGCAAAAACAGAAATAGAAAAACTTTTTGGAATTCAGATTGACATCCAGCAAGGTATTAACAAATCGACCAAAAAGAAAGATTTTTACTGGATTACGAATGACAATCCGACCACACGCCAGGATATTGTTATTTACTCCTACCCCTACATGGATAAAAAAACATTTACCAAAGAGTTTCTGCTGGCAAAACGTGATTCGGTAATGAAAGTCAATATGCCGGGCGAATTTGAAGGATCATATATGGGTACTGAATATAAGTATTCTCCACCAATTTACAGGGAAATATGGGTGAATGATGGGTATTGTGCAGAATTACGCGGTTTATGGAAAATAAAGAATGGCGGTGCCATGGGCGGTCCTTTTTACAGCCATACACGCCTGGATGAAATCAACCAAAGGGTGATTACAATCGAAGGATTTGTATTTGCTCCCGGAGTAAAAAAAAGAAATGCGATACGTCAGCTTGAAGCAATGATTTATTCCACCAAACTGCCTCAGGAAATTAACGCATTGAAAGAAGTGTCGGTAGTGGCAAAAAACAAGAATAAATGATCTATTGTAAAATAAAATTATGGAAGCAGATAAAATAATTATAGGAATAACACATGGCGACATCAATGGAATCGGGTACGAAGTGATATTGAAAACCATGTCGGACAGTCGTATGTTGGAGACTTTCATCCCTGTAATTTACGGTTCGGCAAAAGTGGCCGCATATCATCGTAAACACTTGGATATTCAGGGTTTAAATTTGAATATTGTAAATTCTATTGAAGAAATTAATTCCAAACGGGTCAATATTATCAATTGTGTTGACGAAGAAATAAAAGTTGAACTTGGTTCTTCAACCGAAGAAGCAGGCAAAGCAGCTTTTACGGCTTTGGAAAGGGCTACCGAAGATTTGAAGAAAGGAGCACTACACGCGTTGGTGACAGCTCCTATCAATAAGAAGAATATCCAATCGGCTGCATTTCATTTCCCCGGTCATACCGAATACCTGGAAGATAAATTCGGGACAGGCTCGCCGGCTTTAATGATGCTTGTGAATGACGTGATGCGCGTTGCCGTAGTTACAGGCCATATACCGGTAAAAGATCTGTCGGTTGCCATTACAGAAAAACTGATTTTGGATAAACTTATCGTGCTAAATGATTCACTCAAAAAAGATTTTTCCATCGTGCGTCCACGGATCGCCATCCTGGGACTGAATCCGCATGCAGGCGATGAGGGTGTAATTGGTGACGAAGAAATTAACGTGATTGTTCCTGCCATGAAAAAAGCAGAAAAAGAAGGTATCATTTGTGTCGGACCTTATCCCGCCGATGGATTCTTTGGATCAGGGAATTTTGATAAATTCGATGCCGTACTGGCGATGTATCACGATCAGGGTTTAATTCCATTCAAAACGGTTTCGATGGACAGTGGCGTTAATTTCACTGCCGGATTGCCCGTAATCAGAACTTCTCCCGACCATGGCACAGCTTATGATATTGCCGGAAAAAATATTGCTTCTGAGGAATCATTCCGCCAGGCTTTGTATATGGCATATGATATTTATCAAAACAGGGTATGGAACAAAGAAATCAGTGCGAACCCCCTGAGAACTGAACAACGGTCCGAACGCGGAAACAAAGTGGAATAAGTTAGTAGGGAGTTCTGAGTTTTGAGTTTTGAGTAAAAAAAAATACGATGCGTTTTTTGCATCGTATTTTTTTATTTTCATTGCTTTGAATTAATGTAAAGAATCGACATTCAAAGATTCTTTTTCAATATCCAGGAAATATTTATATGTTCCGACTTTCAATTCAGCACAAGCATCGTAATCACATACTATGATACCCTTGGGATGCAGCTGAAGGGCGCTAATTGTCCACATATGGTTAATTGGTTCTTCTACTGCATGACGCAGGGCGCGTGCTTTGTTATGACCGTTTACAATAATCAAAACTTCTTTGGCGTCAAGCACTGTGCCTACACCTACGGTAAGTGAAGTCTTGGGTACTTTGTTCACATCATTGTCGAAGAAACGTGAATTGGCGATAATGGTGTCGGTTGTCAATGATTTTTGACGCGTACGTGAAGCCAGTGACGAAGCTGGTTCATTGAAAGCAATGTGTCCGTCCGCTCCTATCCCACCGAGAAATAAATCTATACCACCAACTGCCTTCATTTTTGCTTCGTATGCTGCACATTCGGCATCCAGATCTTCCGCATTACCGTTCAGGATATTTGCGTTCTCAGGTTTTATGTCGATGTGGCTGAAAAAACTCGACCACATAAACGTATAATAACTCTGATCGTGATCTTGAGGAAGTCCAACATATTCATCCATATTGAATGTAATGACGTTCTTGAATGAAACCATACCGTTTAAATTCATCTCAATTAAATTTCGATAAACTCCAAGCGGCGATGAACCTGTAGGCAATCCCAAAACAAAAGGTTTTGCAGCTGTAGGATTGGCTTTATTAATCTTAGTAACAATGTAATTAGCAGCCCATTTTGCTGCGTCCTGATAATCAGGTTGAATAATGACTCTCATACTTTAATTAGTTTTTTGTTTCAATATACAAAAGTACGACTTTTTATCAGGATACATTCTTCATTTTGTCAGAAAGTGAGCAATCTGTTATCACTTAATTTATTTAATGTATGCTATGGCAAAAAAAACAGCCTGCTACAAAAAGGAACAGGCTATTCTTAATATAAAATGATTACAGTATCTTTAAAAAGTAACCCGCATCGTTAATCCTACAGGTTTAACTATTTGATTGTTTATTGTAAGCGTTTCGATAAAAGGTTCAACTTCAAAATTTACAGATGAGGTTTTTCTTAAATCTCTAATATACATATTATTTACTTTAGCTACATTCACAGCATCAACAATTGACCAGATGCTTACTGCCACCATACCGCCAAAGCCCAAAAACATGGTACCAAAACCGGTAACCGGGTTGCCGGAATAACCGGAATAGCCGGAAGCGGAATTGAGAAATTGGTAATAGCCAACTCCACAAATAGCATAACACCCTACATAACCACCTAAAAATCCCAATCCGCGTCCTACTTCTCCACTTAACATTTGACCAAGACCGGGAACAAAAAATGAACAGAGACCGCTAATTGCCGGATTGTAAGGATCTCCCAATTCGGGGATGTACTGGTAAGAATCATACTTTAGTTTATTGATACTGTAGCGTTGAGCATCCATATTTGCTACTAAAGTAAACAGAATAACGGATAAGATGATTGTTTTTCTCATTTTAGTAAAATTTTACGATGGGTATTTTTGTGTTTTATTTACAAAAATAGATCATCCAAGTTAAACCACAATGAAAATCTTGATTTATTTTTAAACTATAATTATCCTAAAAAAAAATCCTCATTCAAATACCTTAGCATACTAAGTTATTTGAATGAGGATTAAATTATTAGGAATTTTAATTCGATCAATACGCCGATTCGAATTGTTCCAGGAACCGCACATCATTTTCGGAGAACATGCGTAAGTCTTTCACCTGATATTTTAAGTTTGTAATTCGTTCAACACCCATACCAAAAGCGTAACCCGAATAAATCTTAGAGTCGATACCACAATTTTCCAACACACTCGGATCTACCATACCACAACCGAGGATTTCGACCCATCCGGTATGTTTACAGAACTGACAACCCTTACCGCCACACAGATTACAGGAGATATCCATTTCGGCACTCGGTTCGGTGAAAGGAAAATAGGAAGGACGTAAACGTATCTGTGTATCAGCTCCGAACATTTCTTTGGCGAAATACATCAAAGCTTGTTTCAGATCGGCAAACGATACATCTTTATCGATGTACAATCCTTCTACCTGATGAAAGAAACAATGTGCACGTGCCGAAATGGCTTCGTTGCGGAAAACGCGTCCGGGAAACAACTTGCGGAAAGGCGGTTTTTGATTGGCCATTACCCGTATTTGAACGGATGATGTGTGTGTACGAAGCAAAACATCCGGGTTTTGTTCAATAAAAAAAGTATCCTGCATATCGCGGGCCGGATGCTCCGGAGCAAAATTGAGCGCACCAAACACATGCCAGTCATCTTCAATTTCGGGTCCCTCGGCAATGGTAAAACCGATGCGAGAGAAAATTTCTATTATTTCGTGTTTTACCAACGAAAGCGGGTGTCGGGTTCCAAGTTTTACCGGATCGGCACTACGTGTCAGGTCGGTTTTTTGTTCATTATCCGATGATCCGCCGAAAGAATCTTTCAATTGATTAATTTTATCCTGTGCGGCATTTTTCAATTCATTCAACAACTGACCCACTTCACGTTTCTCTTCATTGGCCACATTTCTAAAATCATTAAAAAGAGCCGAAACTTCTCCTTTTTTACTCAGATACTTAATACGAAGCGTTTCCAGTTCTTCCTGATTGGCTGCGACCAGTTGGTTCACTTCATCCAACAATTGATTAATACGATTCTTCATTTTTTATTTACTTTATCGGCAGGATGGTAAGATGCCTGTATACCTTAGTTTTACAAATTAATTCCCGGGCTTTTGCAGTTGTCAATTTGAATACAAAAGTAATCATTTTTCTATAAAAACGAGTCCTGTAGAAAAAAATATGGCTGCAAATCCAATTTTGTCTGAATTTTGACTTATATTTGTGTCAACAAAAATTGAATTCTTATGTTACTAATAAATATACTTCAATTCCTGAACGAATTGAAAATCAACAATAACCGTGAATGGTTTGCAGAAAATAAAGCATTATACGACCGTGCCCGTGCAGAATTTGAGCAGATAAGTAAGGACCTGATTGTAGAAATCTCCAAATTTGATGACGAGATTAAGCATGTGGAAGTCAAGGATTGTGTATTCCGGATCTATCGTGATACCCGATTCTCACACGATAAAACACCATACAAAACGCATTTTGGTGTTTATATAGCTTCAGCCGGTGGACGCAAAAGTCAACGGGGCGGTTATTATCTGCATCTCGACCCTGCCGGTTGTTTTGTAGGTGCAGGAGTCTGGTGTCCCGAAGCGAATGTGCTGAAAGCATTACGACAGAGCGTTTACGATAATATTGACGAACTGAATGAAATACGTTTAAATCCTGATTTCTCAGGTTATTTTACGACCTTTTTCGAAGAAGACAAACTCAAAACCGTCCCACGTGGCTTTCCGAAAGACTTTCCGGAGGCTGAACTACTTAAACTGAAACATTATCTGGTGGAATATAAACTGAACGAATCGCTCCTCAATGCAGATGATTTTATTCCAAAAGTAGCCGGCATATTTAAACAGGCCTATCCTTTTAATAAATTTCTGAATTACACGGTGGATGAAGTGATAAAGAAGAAGTAAGGAGTAAGAGGTAAGATGTAAGGAGTTGGTAGTATTCCGGATTCGTAAATATGATAGGAAAAGGTTGTAAAACACATCCCCAATAAGACTCCGGGTTTTTAAATAGTAAATGGTAAAATAGTAAAAAACAGAATCATGATTTTAGACACTTTAGAAAACAGCGGATTGTACGAATCCATTCACCCACGCTTTAAACAGGCATTCGGGTTTTTACGGAATACCGATTTGGTTAATCTTCCCCTGGGAAAAATTGAACTGGAAGGTTCTGATCTGGTAGTAAATGTGGTGGAACTTACGGGTAAAAAAGCTGAAGAAGCCCGCATGGAAACGCATAATAAGTTTATTGACATTCAAATACCAATAGGTGCCACCGAAACAATGGGATGGAAAGCCGGGAACAAGCTAACACAAGTGACCGATGCCTATAATGCCGATAAAGACATTAGCTTTTTTGCAGATAAGGCAACAAGTTTCATACAGGTACAAAGTCAGGAATTTGCTGTTTTTTTTCCGGAAGATGGCCATCAACCCGGGATAGCAGAAGGTAAACACAAAAAGATTATTGTAAAGATTTTACGCTAATCAGTAAAGCATTGCAAAATGGCTCCCGGCAATCAGCACTTTAGAATGGAATCCTGAGTTTTTTTGCTAATTATTTAAACTACTAATTTTCAAGTATTGATTTAGAAAACTACACTTATATGAAGAATCTTGCGATTTTAGAATCCGATCCCTGGCTGGCTCCTTTTGCAAATGCAATCAAAGGACGATACGATTATTTCAGAAGTGTTGAAAAGAAGTTGGTGACCGAGGGTCAAACGCTGTCGGATTTTGCTACCGGCTACATGTATTTTGGCTTACACCGTTTATCCGATGGTTGGGTTTTCAGGGAATGGGCACCAAACGCCACTGCGATATTCCTGATTGGCGATTTCAATAACTGGCAGCGCCGGACCGATTATCAATTAAAAAAAATGCAGAACGGCATATGGGAAATTCGGCTCCCCGACTATGCAATGGCACATTCCCAGCTTTACAAACTATTGGTGGAATGGGAAGGTGGCAGCGGCGAACGCATACCGGCCTGGGCCCGCAGGGTTGTGCAGGACGATGCAACCAAAGTGTATAGTGCGCAGGTTTGGCATACTTTTCAACCTTATGTTTTTAAGCATACCAATTTCAAACCCAAAACTCAGCCACTGCTTATCTACGAATGTCATATCGGTATGTCGAGTGCCGAGGAGAAAGTATCTACCTACGACGAGTTTCGCACGACTGTTTTGCCCCGGATTGCCCGCGGAGGATACAATTGCATTCAAATCATGGCCATCCAGGAACACCCCTATTACGGATCCTTCGGTTATCATGTCTCCAGCTTTTTTGCAGCCTCTTCCCGTTTTGGTACCCCTGAGGAATTGAAACATTTGATAGACGCTGCGCACGGCATGGGTATTTCAGTGATCATGGATATTGTTCATTCGCATGCTGTACGGAATGAAGTAGAAGGATTGGGACGCTTTGACGGTACTCCTTACCAATATTTTCATGGTGGTTCACGTCGCGAACATCCGGCCTGGGATTCGCTTTGTTTCGATTATGCCAAACCTTCGGTGTTGCATTTTTTACTTTCCAATTGTAAATTCTGGCTGGATGAGTATCATTTCGATGGGTATCGCTTCGATGGCGTTACTTCCATGTTATATCGCAGTCATGGTCTGGGTGAAGATTTCAACGGCTATGAATCCTATTACAACCTGAATCAGGACGGTGATGCCATCTGTTATTTAACCCTGGCCAACAAACTGATTCATGAAGTGAATCCGAATGCCCTGACAGTTGCCGAGGAGGTGAGTGGTATGCCCGGGTTGGCTACCAAAACAGAAGATGGCGGCATCGGGTTCGATTACCGCATGGCCATGGGAGTTCCCGACTTCTGGATTAAAATGATCAAAGAAGTGAAAGACGAAGACTGGAACGTGGGACGAATCTTCTGGGAATTGACCAACAGGCGCGACGAAGAAAAAACGATCAGCTATGCCGAAAGTCACGATCAGGCTTTGGTGGGCGATAAAACCATTATATTCCGCCTGATTGATGCCGAAATGTACTGGCACATGCAACGGGGCGATAGCACGCTGACAGTGGACAGGGGCGTTGCGCTGCATAAGATGATCAGGCTGATTACCGCTTCAACCATCAATGGAGGTTACCTGAACTTTATGGGCAATGAGTTCGGACATCCCGAATGGATAGATTTTCCGCGCGAAGGCAACGGATGGTCGCACAAATACGCCCGTCGTCAATGGAATCTGGTTGACAATGAAAAAAACCTCTATCATGCGCTGGGTGAATTCGATCGTGCCATGATCACGTTGATCAATTCGGAGGAGAATTTCAACGAATCGAAAATAGTACAACTCTGGGATAAAGAAGATGACCAGGTTCTGGCATATCAACGTGCCGATTTAATTTTTGTATTTAACTTCAACGGTTCCCAATCGTTTACCGATTACGGCATTCTGGCCGATAACGGAGCCTATAAAATTGTGTTGAACACCGATGCAAATCTATTCGGTGGCTTTAATCTGATTGACGAAAGCATTGTGCATTTCACCACGCCGGGGACAAAAGATTCGTTGGGAAAAGAGTGGTTAAAACTCTATATTCCGGCAAGGACGGCTTTGGTGTTGAAGAAGCAATAAGAACCAAGAGTCAAGATCCAAGACAAGAGAAAGAGCTGACCTGAATTTTATTCGGGTCAGCTCTTTTTTAGTTATAAAATATATCCTGTGAATTATGTAATTTGTTTAAATAATTATATAACTTATTCACCCCAAAATTGAATGACCTTTGCATAAAATAATATTTTCAATTATTAAAGAAAAAAAATAATGAAAAAGCTATTAATATGCCTGTCAATTGTTCTTCTTACTGTAGGTTGTACACAAGTATCTGTTCCGGACTGTGAACAGGATTACACGTTTAGCATGGAGTTTACAAACAGTACCTATGATCCTTACGATTTGTATATCAATGATTCATTTCAACAAATCATTCAACCAAAATCAATAGTCACTTACGATATTCCAGCCGGGTACTGGAGCGCTGAAGTGGTACAAATATCAGGTTATAATACATATCAGATCGATAAAATGTATAGTGGCACCTATGAATCATGTACCAGTTACTTTATTAATTTTTAAGTGAGGCAAATCTCGTCGTGGCGGGATCAAAGACTTCTTATTACAAATAAACCACCGTTGATCATCCCGATTCCCGGTTATCTTATTTCGTGGGTAATATTTATTTTGTATTTCCTGATCAATTGTTCATTATCAGGGACCAAAACTAATCCACGCTCAATGGTTGTTTTACACTTTTTGATGTCGTTTTTGCGAAAATAAGCTGAAGCAATATAACCGTAAACTCTTGCGATGTAGTCCGGATCGAGTTTGCAATTCGTATTTTTCTTTAGAAAATTTTCAAACCGGGTCAGTGATTTTTCTCCCTCAGCATAATTGTTTTGATAAAAAAGCCGTTCTGCATTGTTTAAGTGATAGGAACCACCCATTTGCAGGACATCTACACTGCTTCTTAATGCCGGATATTCATTCAACAGACTATCGTATTTATTTATAGAATTATCAGAAGACTTTAAATATTTCATCTTGTCTATGAAATTGTATTGCAAACGGGCTATAAGATCCAGATTGTTTGGGTTTAATTTATATCCCCGACTAATAAAATCCCAACTCCGATCTGTCTCACCTTTGATTGCACATACCCTGCTCCGTTCGTGAAAATAAACCGTTGATATTTCAGTACTGACAATACTATCTTCGACCTGAGAGATAAGTTTATTGTAAATCTGCTCGTATTTTGCTTCGTTGTTTTCGTTTATCAGATACTTATAGGTGTAGTTTTTAAACTCTTCCGCAACCATATCATGATAGATTTTGTTTTTTGTATAATTTGCAAGTTTAGCAATATAATCAAGTTGATCTAAGCTAAATGACCCCATATCGGCCACATAAGCCAGCAATGATATTTCCAGGACATATCTGATACGTTCTGATGGGTACAATATATATGCTTTCTCAAATTGTTGAAATGCACTTTTAAAGTTATTCTCAGTCAAATGGTTAACACCGCTGTTAAAGTAAAGTAAGCCCACTAATTCTATGGGCTTTATATCTTTATCTGAGTAGTATTTCTCATTAAAGATTGCTTCCACCCCTTTGACGGCAATTTCTGACTTCTGAATTATTTTTGAATCGGCTAAAAAATCGACGTAACGCTTTTTAAATCCTTCGTCGGGAATAAGTATTTTCATATTTGGATCTGTAGACTCAACAGGCAATGAAAATGTAGATGGGTAGGCCAACAAAAATACATGCGTCGGTTTTTCTTTTATGGTGTATGGAATGTTTAACGAATCCATGATAAATGAGAAAAACAGACTTCCGGTAACACAATTAAATTTTCCTTCCGAGTAAAACTTTGAACAATAGGTATTCAAATCATATTGAGTGAAGAATGAATGATTCGCGGTTTTGAATGTCTTATTGATTTTTAATTTTTCGTTTTTTGTATTATCAATTAGACTTCTGTTTGATCCTAAATAATACCTGATCGATTCGCGATACTCTTTTTCGTTTGTTTGATTTGCGACAGAGTCAACACCCAGGCTCAGGGCAAAAACATCAACTTTCTTTGTTTGCAAATAATCCTCGAAATTCTTTCGTTCGAACTCAGAAAAATAAGTAGGTCCGGTAATTTTAATTGTATCTTTAGTAATAGCGGATGCCGATAAATAAAAGCAGAATAAAATGACTAATACTAATTTGTTTTTCTTCATAACTATATTTTAAATAATTGATTTGAAAGTCTTTTTTTAATTCAAAAGTTGGTAAACGCACTATACTCGTTTTATTCCGGCTTTTTCGTCTATCGACAGGGGCTCCCGACATTTGGTAATACCTTCTGATAGAGGGGAACTTTATTTTCTTATAATTACAAAGTAAATGCGGGAGTAAAACCCATGAAATGCACAACAGCCCACCCCGGGGATATAGTACAACTAAGACTTTATGCCGGTTAGTTCCGACCGCAAGAAGTCCTATGTATTATGGGTTCGTTTGTTTTTTCAATTCATGTTGTTTTTATGTCGTACAAAATCAACTAATTCATTTTCTTTGTCCCAATTTGTCCTTATTTCGCCAATGTTTACAATCGCAAATTGTGTCAAAATAGAATCGCTAATAATATCACGGTTTTTATTATCTGTCAATGAGGATATTAGTGCATGTAGGGTACGGAAGATTCCCCATGGAATTCCCCACCAGCCGAGTAAAGCTGTTGAAATCATTGCATCTTTTCTTTTCTTTTCAGCACAAGTCGGACATAAGATTATTGTAGTTTTCTTATAATGCGTGAGCACTACAAAACTTTTAACTTCTCGAATTAAGATTCCAATCAAAAGGGTATGGTGTTGTCCACATTTTGGGCATGCCAACTTTGAAATCTTAGATTTTAAATCATTCAATTCTGCTTCAGTAAGTTCTTTAGTCTGAGCCTCAATACCCGAAATCAAGTTAGTGTCTAATCCTCGTTTTTTTATTTCCTCTTTTAGGATTATAACAACTTCAGGACTTAAAGACCCAACCTCATTTTTCGCCAAATGATCAATTTTATAATCTTCAAATGATTCATAATTTTTTCTAATCTGTTCTAAGTCTATTGCCATATTTTTAAGTGATGAGTTGTGTTGTCTTTTTTTTAATGCCCCATAACCCCGGGCATATAAGCATCTGCCGTTCACCGTTACACAGGATATTCCATTTGTGGAATCAAAACCCGCGATATGCACATCTACCCACCCCGGGGATATGGTGCAACTAAGACTTTATGCCGGGTCGTGCCGACCGCACGAAGTCCTATGTATTAGCAGTCGTTATTTCTTGATATTCATTGATTCTAAATAGTTCTGTACAAAATATGCCCATTGGTCAAGTCGTCCAAATAGTTGTTCTGTTGCTGGGTAAGGAATTCGAATGTCTGGTGCTATTCCTATGTTATCAATTGGGTTATCAGGTAATCTACGGGAACGTGTTATGGGAAAAATCAATTCATACCTTTTTGAAGGAAAGTTTTCATTTATAACATTTGAATAGTCTAATACACCAGCAGTGTTTTCATTTCCAAATAAAGTTACTTTTGAGCTATGATTTGCAGTTAATATAAACTGTTCAGCTGATGATGCATTACCTTGATTTATAATTATTCCTATTCTTTTAGGATAAGTGTAAACTGTATCATTTGAAATGGTCTTATCTACTCCCATCATCGGATGAATTACAAATCTCCCAATATTTTTCTTCATTTCTGCAATCAACGTTTTCGTCCATAGTAAACCTTCTTCACCGTTTCTAATTTCACCATTTTTGATAGCATCTTCATAAAACTTAATATTATTCTTTGTAGCATACCATTCAACACCTTTACTATCATAGGGCTGAGTGTATATTAGGTTAGATAGTAAACTGTAGTAGTTATCTTGTCCGCCTCTGTTATTTCTAATATCTATTATCAGATTGGGTGATGAAGTTATTTCTTTCCAATGTTTTCTTGTTAAATTATTTCCGTATTCATCACCGAACGAAGGAATTCGCAGGTAAAATGTACTGTCAGAAAGTTGCAATGCAAGCGGATAAATATTTGAACCGTTTGGAAATTCAGGGATATATGATATTAATAAGGCATTATCATAGGCTTCGGAATTTGTTTTTCTGACTAATCGAGTGTCATCATGTAACTCAATAATATTGTCATTAAGTCTTATTGATGCTTTTCCTTTCGTTGGTTTAAAATTATCATAATATTGGTAAGCAATTAAAGCATATTCGTTTTGTTTTTCTGGAGTAAGTGTAAATACAATTTGATTTTTAACGTAATTCCGATATGAAACAGAAATACCAATATAGTCATGAGTATTCGTTGACTTTACAATCGCAATGTCTCCCCGGTAAGTACGCCATATTCCTTCAGGAGTACACTTCTTCGAATGAAGAATAATCAATGAATCTTCATTTAAAACTTTGTAATATCGTTCAATCGTTGGTTTCGTTGCATTTGATTTCGAACTCAACATACTTATCCTTAAATGGTGATCTTTAAACCAATCCGCATAAGTAGACAGATATTTACGACAAGAATCGGGATAAAGTTGGATCTTCTTCCGTAGTTCTTGTTCTAGTTTCACCAATTCAGAAGTTGTTTTAGTCGTCACTTTGTCTGGATAACCCGGATAATCGGATTTAATCTTTTGCACTAAAAAATCAAAGTCCTTAATACATTCATTTGTTTGAGCTTTAGTCAAACTAATTAAAGTTCCTAAAAGAACTAATGACATAATGATTTTCTTCATTTCTTATTTTTTTTATAATTGACGCTAACTCCCGATCCAAAAACATTGCCGGTCATCGTTACACATGATGTTCCATTTTCTGAATCAAAACCCCCTAAAAGTACATCAACCCACCCCGGGGATATAGTGCAACTAAGACTTTATGCCGGGTCATGCCGAACGCAGGAAGTCCTATGTGTAAGGCTCAGTTGCTTTTCCCGTCATCCATATCAAAAAATGCTTTTAATTTTCTACTCAGCAAATTCTTTTCAGTAATTGTTTGATTGAAACTATCTGAAGTCGGGTAATATGGTTGTTTTTCTTTTCAATACGTTTCTGAGAACGCAAAATTTTTGATTGAATAAAATTCTGTTTTAATTTCGTTTTAGTGGAATACCTAAAGTCATCCCAAAATGTGGTCTCAGGTAAGGACTGGATCCATTACCTATTAAAAGAAAAGGTGTAAATCCAGCCCTAAAAATAAATCTATCAGAGATATATCTGTAACCAATTCTCCCAAAAACTAATAGATTCAAACCTTGATCATAGTGCAGTGTCGGCCCTGCTCCAAGTTCAAAATAATTTTTGTTTTTACCAAAATTGATATTGTATTCGCCAAAAATCGAATATTCAAAAATTGAAAATCCACACCTGATTGTATTCTTCAAAACATTATATTCATATTTTGCTTGTTCAAGTCCAAATGAAAATAATAATCCATTTCCACCAACTTCACCAAGTAAATTAATTTGTTTCTTTACTGATGATTTTACATTATAGCTATTTTGATTTAGCTCTAAACTATTCTGACACAAAGCAGAAACTGAGAAATACAATACTATAAAAATCAAAATGCTTTGCTTCATATTACATTATTTGTATTTTTTTTAAGTCAGAGGGTTTTGAAAGTTCAGTTTTATTCTGAATCTGAATTCTGTCCAATAATTCAAAATTAAGTTGTCTTTTAAATTCTTGTTTTTTAGGTTGTTTTCTTTTTTTTTCAATTGAGCCTATCACCCCAATATCCCCACTCCATTTATTCTATTCAATTATTTATGCCGATATGCCCGGCAACTGAGTATATTCCGTATTTATCCACTTCATTTTCTCTATCCTATGAATTCCAAATCTTTTTAAATACTGTAGAGTGAATCGTACAGGATTAATGAACTATCCTCCCCGGAACTACCTGTTGAATTTATTTTCAAATGTAATTTTTCATTTTCAACCCTCAAAAAAACCCACAATATGCACTTCAGCCCGCTCCGGGGATATTGTTTAACTGAGACTTTATGCCGGGTCATACAGATCACATGAAGCCTTATGTATTTGAACAAGTTTTTTATTTTAATTTGTATTTAATCAATATTGAAGAAGAAAAAAGTTTACCATCTTCAAATCTTTCTGATTTTATTCTTCCTACATTTTTGCACATATAATCTTTAAATACATTATCTCCATTGTCTGGGGAATGTTCAAAAACAACACATTTAAATTCACCTGCAGATGTTGAAATTAGAGTGTCAACCTTTATACAAGTTTTATCAACAGTGCGCTCCTCAAATTTTAAACTGTTTGAACTTGATATTATCATATGGTAATCGAACAATTCACCTTTGATGATATTACATTTATATAGAATTGATTCAGTAAAAATAGTATCGTGTTCTGAAAATGCACCAACTTGGATGGTATTTCCTTGCTCATCACTCCTGATTAAATATGATGTTCCAAATAAATTTCCTTTATGTCCGTTGACAGTTACTTCTTTCCCAATTTCAATTGTTGAAGTATCTATTCTACTATAGGAATGATTGATATTTTGGTAAGTCCACAGATTTCCTTCAGCAATTGGCATAATTTCAATCTTATTCAATTCCTCCTTTTCACATGATAATAAAGAGATAAAAAGTAATAAAATCAAGATGAGTTTTTTGTTTTTCATTTTAAAGTTTTTTGTTTTATCAAAAATTAATAATTTATACAATCTGTAAAATTTTGTCTAACTCACAATTATATAAGCATTTGCCGTACACCGTCACACAGGATGTTCCATTTGCAGAATCAAACCCGACCAATGCACATCAGCCCACCCAGGGATATAGTGCATCTGAGGCCTCCATACTGGGCCGTAGCCACCTACGAAGTCCTATATATTAGTGGCTAGGCCATTTTCATTAGCTTTTTTCGTGCAATAAATCTTCCAAAAATGATTAAATGTGTAGTCACTTTAAATTGTTATTTTGATTTTTAGTCCAGTGCTTAAACGTGTATCATTGCCACTATATGAATAATATGACGGTCTTTCTGTATCTGTCAATTTAGTATGACCGCTTGGTAAAACGGATGTTTCTATACCAATACTTAAAATTTTCCAAAGTTGGTAGTTTATTTCGACCCCAGCCATTGTTGTCAAATTGTTTCCAGTTAAAGTATATTTGTCGTGACTCGGATATAATCCACGAAGATCTATATTATCCTTATTATTCGTATAAGATTGTAATCCAATTCCAATTTTACATGTTAGGTCGAATCTTTTGCTAAAAACAGGTATTTTATAGAGTAATTCAAGCCCAGTAAAGTTTAGGATCAACTTGTCACTTAAAGTTCCGTTCATAAAAGAACTCCCGTTTATAGCTGGATAATTGTAGTTTGTCGAAGCATAGGTAACATATGTATTATGAATTATTCCCAAACCAAAGGAGTGATACAAAATGCCAAGTTCAATTTGGTCTATTGTTCCTGATTTAAGTTTTTTCGCTTCATCTGCGAATGGATAAAGTAAAGTCAAATTTTCTTTTGCTGTAAGATTCCCAATTCCATAGTTGTAACTTCCAAAGAAGGCGAATTTCCTGTCCTGAGAGTTAATGGTAATAAAAGCATAGCTCATCAAAATTGATAATAAAATTGTTTTTCTATGTTTCATTATTCTTATCTTATGTTTGAATTTTTATTGCGCTTTATCAGTTTTTTTTGCATTGCCAATACCACCCCAATACCCCCCACTCCATTCATTCTATTCCATATTTATGCAGATACACCCGTTGAACTAAGTATATTTCGTATTTATCCACTACATTTTTTCTATCCTATATATTCCAAATCTTTTAAATACTGTAATAGAATCGTACGGGATTAACGAAGTATCCTCCCGGAACTAACTGTTGTATTTATTTTCAAATGTTATTTTTCATTTTCAACCCTCAAAAATACGCATTAACTTTCAGATAACGGCTCATATAGTTAATTTTTATTTCAAAACCTGTCATATATACAATGTTTTGATGCCCGGTCGCGTGTAATGACTGAAGGAAAAGGGATTGTATGAAATATAAAAACCTCAGGCGATTATCCTGATGTTTTTTTAGTGCAAAAAATCAAACCTGGTTTCTACTATTATATCGGAGCCTCTCCAGATTGCCGGTGTTCCGTATTCGGACCACTTGCTTTTTCGTTTTTCGTTTATCTGTGGCGCCGCAGGTAGTTGATTTTTCGTTTTTGCTTATCTGCAGCGCCGCAGGTTATATTTTTCCAATTGTAATGCCTTACCGGTTTTTCGGAGCATTATTTTCCGATTGAAATGCCTTCCCCAGTTTTTCGGAGAGATATTTTCCGATTGAAATGCTTTCCGCAGTTTGTCGAGATGGTTTTCCGATTGTTCAGCAGGTATCCCCAATTGTCGAGATGTCATCTCCGATTGCAGAGATGGCTTCACGATTGATCAGCGAGCATCTCCGACTGCAGAGATGGTTTCCCGATTGTCGGGACGTCATCTCCTATTGTCGAGCGGGCATTTCCTATTATCGAGCGGGCATATCCAACTGCAGAGATGGCTGCCCAATTGATCAGCGAGCATCTCCGACTTCAGAGATGGTTTCCCGATTGTCGGGACGTCATCTCCTATTGTCGAGCGGGCATTTCCTATTGTCGAGCGGGCATATCCAACTGCAGAGATGGCTTCCCGATTGTCGAGCGGGTGTCTCATATTGTCGAGCGTGCATCTCCAACTGCAGAGATGGCTTCCCGATTGTCGAGCGTGTTTCCCGATTGTTCAGCGTAGGATTCCGATTTTAAGTAGATTTTTTTCTTCCCGGGAATAAATTCACGGGCAACAAAATCGGTCATACCTACGGTATTTGTCCATACCTGTTGTCAATCCTATATAAAATAGCCTGCATTGTATGGCTGCCAGTCCCGTAGGGACGACCGATTTTGTAGCAATGTAATTTATTGCTTTGGATGAAAAAACGCAATGTGATTTATAACATTGATGGCAATATAAAACGCAATGAAATCTATTACATGGTTGAAAAAGAAAATAAGGTCTTCAAGATGTTATTCCTATCTTATTTTAGCCTTTGAATACTCCATTCTCTCTTACCCGACACCCACTCCTTACAAACGAGGAGTTTCATGTCAACATGAATTCTTGAATAATACTTTTTTAAAAGCCAGAAATTAAAAAAAAAGGAGAGTTTCCTCCAAAAAGGAAACAGAAGATTGCGCCTTTGAATTGCCTCCTGCTTTAGCTGGAGGAACAGAGAATGATGGAATTGAATTGGCTTTAGCCCAAAGATGATTTTTTAATTATTTGGCTAAAGCCATTTTCCTTTTTCTTTTCACCATCCCTCCGGCTAAAGCCGGAGGCAATTCAAATCAACCGGAGACAATTCAAATCAATGTGTCTATTTCATTACTGAAATTTGAACTATAATACCCACTTTGTTCGCTATAAAGACACATATATTAACGCAAAAGAGGATATCTCCTTGCGGGATATCCTCTTTCTTTTTTAATCAGAGCGGCAAGCGAGACTCGAACTCGTGACCCTCAGCTTGGGAAGCTGATGCTCTACCAACTGAGCTACTGCCGCATTTTGAATCAGTTTTCTGATCCGGATTGCAAAGATAAGTCTATTTTACGATACCTGCAAATCCCATAAAGGCCATTGCCAATAATCCGGCGGTTAAAAGCGAGATGGGCGTTCCTTCCATAGCCTTAGGCAACTTTACCATGCTCAGTTGTTCGCGTATACCGGCAAACAGTACCAATGCCAACCCGAAGCCGACCGCGGTAGAAATGGCAAACACAACGCTTTCCAGCAAGTTAAAATCATTTTTGATGACCAAAAGCGCTACACCCAGGATGGTACAGTTGGTGGTGATAAGGGGTAAAAACACACCCAACGCCTGATACAATGCCGGTGAAACCTTTTTCATAATAATCTCAACCAGTTGCACCAAAGCGGCAATGATCAGAATATAGGTAATGGTTTGCAGATACCCGATATGGAAAGGATCCAATACCGATTTTTGAATAATATAAGTAAAGATGGTGGCTATGGTCATCACAAATGCAACGGCTCCACTCATCCCCAAAGCAGTATCAATCTTTTTGGAGACACCCAGAAAGGGACAAATCCCAAGAAATTGTGACAATACGATATTGTTCACAAATACAGCGCTGATGAATATTAGTATAAATGTCATGGTAGTTGGTTGATTAGTTGATTAGTTATTGGTTAATTGGGTATTAGTTGATTGGTTGATTCGTTAATTGGTTAATTGGGTATTGAGTTATTGGTTGATTGGGTTTGAAGAGTTTGAAAGGTTTGAAGTTTCGAGTTCTGAGTTACTGGTCTTTTGTCTTTATTCTTTTGTCTTTATTCTTGGTTCTTGGTTCTTAATTTGGTTGATTGGTTATTGGTTTATTGAAATAATCGTTTAAAAACATATCCTTACTATTTCTTTTATCTATTAATCGAATAACCCAATTAGCTTCTTCACTAACGAATTAACTAATCAACAAATTAACCAATTCACTAATTAACCAATCACCTAAGTTGTTTTCTTAAGCTTATTAAATATGGCAATTAAATAACCCAGGGCAATAAAAGCACCGGGAGCCAGTACGAAAATAAGCATGCCATAATGTTCGGGGAAAATAGTCATTCCAAATGTTTTCCCGGTGCCCAGTAATTCACGGATGGCACCGAGCAAAGTTAATGCAGCAGTAAAACCAAGTCCTATGCCCAGTCCATCAAGGAACGAATCGAATACGGAGTTCTTGGCTGCAAAAGCTTCGGCACGTCCCAGTACGATACAGTTTACCACAATCAGGGGAATAAAGATACCCAGACTTTCGTATAGGGCCGGAAGATAAGCCTGCATGGTCATTTCCACCACGCTCACAAAGGTTGCAATCACTACTACATAAGCAGGAATACGCACCTGATCGGGAATGACATTTTTCAATAAGGCAATCGCCATATTTGAACCTACCAACACAAACAAAGTGGCCAACCCCATGCTCATACCGTTTATTGCCGACGAAGTGGTGGCTAATGTCGGACACATACCCAATATCAATACGAAAGTAGGATTTTCTGTTATCAGACCATTGACAATGATCTTCATTTTCGAATTATTCATGTCCTTATTTTTGATTAATTATTTCACTTTTCACCGAGTCACACAAGGGTGTATCGAGATTTTGACAATATGCGAAGTATGCATTTCGCACTGCAAACAGGAAAGCCCGGGAACTAATCGTAGCAGCAGTGATTGCATCCACTTCGCCCCCATCTTTAGTTACGGATAAATTGGCTGTTGCCGGATTTTTCCCGATTATACTCTGATGCTTATAATCCGTATTAAACCAGTTGATCATCTTTGCCCCCAAACCCGGCGTTTCTTTTTGTTCTAAAACCGAATAGTTGACAATGACTCCGGCTTTATCGAAACCAATCATGATGCTTATTTTCCCGCTAAAACCGTTGTTCGAGGACGATTCTACTGCTGCTCCCACAAAACCGTTATTTTTATCATATGCTTTAAACACTTTTAGAACTTCCACCCCATCATTTATTTCTATCGGCTTCTGATCATAATGGTCGAAGGGAGGTAGAACATTCTTTATGGCATTTTGTTGCTTGGCTGTTTTCGACTGCGCAATCGGTTCTTTGGTCATTGTGTATACCGAGCTCAGCGCGAGTGCCGCGAACAGGGTGATGGACGAAAGCACCAGCACCATGTTTTTAAAATTTGATTCTAATCTTTTCATTATTTTCGTGCCTCCCCGAATCTTTTAGGTTTTATATAAGTATTAATCAGTGGAGTAAAGGCATTCATAATCAGAATGGCAAACGATACGCCTTCGGGATATGCTCCGAACAGTCGAATAACCACCGTGATAATCCCTATCCCCACACCATAAATCAACATGCCCCGGGAAGTCATGGGCGAAGTGGTATAATCGGTTGCCATAAAAATTGACCCCAGCATCAAACCACCGGTTAATAAATGAAATACCGGTGTTGTGACATAAACTTCAGGATTAACAAGATGCATGATCCCCGTAAAGACAAAGACTGTCAGCAGAATACTGATTGGAATATGCCAGGTGATGATCTTTTTCACTAATAAATACAGCAGACCAATTAATAATGCAAGCGCTGAAACTTCACCCAATGAACCACCCATGTGACCAAGAAACAAATCAAGCATCTTTGGAATTTCGACCACCTGGCCTTTCAACAATGCCAACGGTGTGGCTGCTGTTTCGGCATCGAGGTATGAGGGATTAAAAGCGAGCGGACGTGGCCAGCTTGTCATGGCTACCGGAAATGAGATCAGTAAAAACACACGACCTACCAAAGCCGGGTTCAAAGGATTGTTTCCCAAACCTCCAAAACTCATTTTTGCTATGCCTATTGCCACCATTGCTCCGATAATAACCATCCATAACGGGATATTCGAAGGTAAATTAAAGGCCAGTAATAAACCGGTCAGTACAGCGGATCCATCGTTTATCGTCTTTTCGCCTTTTAAAACAAAGCGTTGAATCAGGTATTCGAAAAGTACGCACGAAAGAACCGATGTGACACTCACTATCAGCGCGCCAAGTCCGAAAAAGTACAATCCCACCAGATAGGCAGGTATCAGGGCGATAAGCACACCCCGCATGTTTTTCGAAACCGAATCACCGCTATGCACGTGAGGTGCCGGTGAAATTATTAGTTTATCCATATAAAAAATATTTATCCCTAAGCCCATAAAGGGGAATAAGAGCTATTAGCATTGATTATTTTAATCTCCGTTTTTTGACGCCGCTTTTCATGCGAAGCACCGGAAGTTCAATTCAGGAGATCTCCTTTTGGGGTTGGGATTTTTATTTTCTTCGCCTGCCTGTTCCGGATAATGCCGCCCACTGCTGTTTTCCCATAACGAATATAGTCCAGCAAGGCACGATTGGATGGACAGGTATAACTGCAACTACCGCATTCGATACAGTCCATGGTTTTATTTTTTTCCATTTCGGTCCACATTTCCCTTTCACTCTGATTCATCAACAAATAGGGTTCCAGTCCCATGGGACATACAGTCACACATTTACCGCAACGGATGCAGTTTTTCATTTTTTTGCGTAATGCTTCCGTATTTTGAATAAACAATACACCGGCACTACCTTTAGCCATTGGAACATCAAGCGTCATCAACGAACGACCCATCATCGGTCCGCCGCCTACTATTTTACCGGTATCTTCGGGGATACCGCCGGCCTGATCGACTACTGCGGAGAGCATTGTTCCCAGGCGTACAAGGAAATTTCCCGGATTAACGGCCGATTTGCCCGTGATCGTGATGACACGTTCGAACAAGGGTTTATTTTTCTGCACCGCTTCGTATACAGCAAAAGCAGTTCCGACATTCTGAACAACAGCACCTACTTCGATAGGTAGCGCACCACTTGGAACCTGCCGGCCTATTGTCGCATCAATCAACTGTTTCTCACCACCCTGCGGATACTGTACTTTCAGCGGAATGATTTCAATCCCTTCGAATGTTTTGGTCAGCTTTTGTAAAGATGCAATGGCATCTTTTTTATTGTTTTCAATGCCAATAATGGCACGGTTTACTGCTAATGCTTTCATCAGGATGGTAATGCCCACCATAATTTCTTCGCCTTTTTCGAGCATTAACTGATGATCGCAGGTAAGATACGATTCACATTCCACCCCATTGATAATAAGAACTTCGGCTTTTTTGCCGGGAGGTGGAGAAAGTTTCACATGCGTAGGAAAAGTGGCACCACCTAATCCAACGATGCCGGATTCAGCAATTTTTTTAATGATTTCTTCTTTCGACAAATTACATTCGCGTTTCACCTCCACCCCACGGTCAATGGTTTCAAGCCATTCGTCGCCATCAACATCAATAAATACGGCTGGACGTTTATAACCAGTAGCATCCAGTTGAACATCAATTTTGTTGACTTTCCCCGAAACAGAAGCATGTACATTTGCCGAAATAAAGCCACTGGCCTTCCCGATTAACTGGCCTGCTTTCACGATGTCACCCTTAGCCACTACAGCTTCAGCCGGAGCTCCAATATAATGTGCCAACGGAATGGCGACTTGTTTCGGCAGGATAGCTTTCTGAATTTGTTTCCCTGCAGATAATTTATTTTCTGCCGGATGAATACCACCTAATTTAAATGTTCTCATATATCGTATTTGCCCTAACCCCTCCTGAACCCGCCAGTGCGGGACAGTTTAAATTGACGGGAATTATATTTGTTTATATTTTTTACTTCAAACCATTTAGTTTAAATGCCTGATAAAATCAGCTTTAAATCAATGCGATCAACACTTTTTTTCCTTTTGCATGTAAGTGGGTCACACTAAACTTTTTCACCGGTAGGAATAAGTGATTCTTCCTCTACTTTCAACTTCCGGGGTGGAAAATTCAATTCTATTATTGAATTTGTAGGACAAACCTCCACACATTTGCGACACAGTTTACATTTGTCATCGTGAATGAATGCCAGGTTATTTGTTATGGTAATTGCATCGTGCGGACAGACATTGAAACACTTCGAACATCCGATACATCCTACATTACAGGCTTTCTTTGTTATAGGTCCTTTATCCTGACTCATGCAACTCACATAGATGCGACGCGACTTGGGTCCTTTTTTCCGCAATTCTATCAACAACTTCGGACAAGCCTTTACACAGGCACCGCAAGAAGTACATTTATCTTCGTCCACTTCGGGAACCTGGGTAATGGGATTTACATGAATGGCATCAAATTTACAGGACAACTCACAATCGCCAAGTCCCAGACAACCCCACGAACAACCGGTTTCGCCACTGTAAAGATTATGAGCGATAAAACAGTGTTTAACACCATCGTATTTGTTTTTCCGCGGACGATTGTCGCAGGTTCCGGCACAACGTACAACGGCCACAGTTGGAACCGTAATCACGATCGTTTTTCCGAGTATTGCGGCTACTTTTTCCATGGTTGGAGCACCTCCTACGGGACAAAGCAAATTATCCAGCGTTTCAGCTTTTACACAGGCGTTGGCAAAGCCCCGGCAACCCGGGAAACCGCAACCACCACAGTTGGCTGCAGGCAAAGCAGCTTCCACCTCGTCGATACGGGGATCTTCGTATACTACAAATTTTTTGGATACAAAAAACAGTATGACAGAAGAAAAAGTCCCCACTGTAACCAGGGTGAGTAATGATATGAGAATTAAATTCATTGAAATAATTTTACATTAATTTCCGTTCTTAACAAACTCCTAAAGACGAATCAGATTCGTATCAACCGGCAAATTCCTTTTTGATATAAAAGCTGAATTTGGTTTTCATTTTTTTATTGAAAAATGAAAGTATGATATAATAAGGAATAAGCACAGAAAGCGCTATGGTACCCGAAAGAGCTTCGTTGGCAACATAGTTACGTAAAATAATTAATGTGAACAGGATAAGCAGAAAGGGAATAACGAACGCCAACAATACGGCAATAAGTCCCATAGAACTTTGTCCATAAAGCATTACCATATCGCCAACTTTAAACGAAGGATCGGAACTCTCAACGTCAATGTATTTCTCATCCATGTCAGCGGCTGAACAAGCACCATTTGCATGGCATCCGCTGCAGGCTGATTTTTGGATGATGGATACACGTATGTGATTTCCATCGATGTGATCTATAATTCCGGTATGTTCTATTAGTTGGCTCATTTTGTAATGTGGACATTGCAAATCCGGGGCAAATGTACAGATTATTTATGGTAGCATCAAGAAATAAATGTGGAAAATTTGACTGAAAACAGACAAATTATATTAATTGGCTCAAAACAAATAATATAACAACAAATTATATATGCACAAAAATTGTAAAAGTGAGAAAAAACAAAGCAGATTCAGAAAAATCCCTGAATCTGCTATGTTATCATTTGTTTGATGAGTTATTTTCAATAACCTGTATTCTTCTTCGAAGTATCTTTACGCAGTTCGAGCGGTTTTTGTTTCAGCAGGGGAGTTAGTTTGTAATCCCAGGTTTCTTCAAATTCCCAATTGGCCATAAGTGTCATTTTTTTAGGATAATAAAACACTTCCTCGGGTTGATGCCGGCCATTCAGTTCTCCTGTATCCCATTTACCGTTTCCATTCAAATCAATAAATAAGCGTACATAATAGTCCCCGGGTTTTAGGTATTCGAATACTGTTCCCTTTTCAACAACAGGTCTGGTGGCAAGCACCTGGTCTTTCGCATCGAGGACCTGCATCACTGCTTTAGGATTAAATTCGGCCATTAGCATTTTCACACTTGAATACTCTTCCAACGATCGAATCTTAAACTGGGCAGTATATTTGGTGCTAACCTTATTGTATATACTTTTAAAGACAGCAGAATCAATACTCAATTCATAGGATGTCTCCGGTTTCCATTTATATTCGACAGCATAACTCATTTTTGTTGAATCAATCTGACGCCACTTAAATGGTATCGGTTTTAAAACGGTATCAATTTTCTGACTCAATGTTATTTTAGAAATATCAATTTCAGACAACGGTGCTTCAAATCGCAATATAACAGGATTGTAGATTTCAAAAGTTGAAGCAATATTGTTTGTGAATTTCAATGCTTCTACTTTCAAATCAGCCTGCTTGCCGGATGTTCTGGCACGCGGATTCGCCCGCACTTTGCGCATGGAGACGTTAAGTGTATCGGTTACCGGAACCAGATTAAAGAGCGAGTCGGACTTTAAATAGGTCATAGTCATTTGCAAAGTATCGGTTTTCCATACTATTGAATCGGTAATCCAGTACGTTAAACTATCGAGGGTTTTATTCTTCTGGAGCAGGTACTTTCCTTCCCATTCGAAATTAAGTGGCTTGATAACCGGCAATTCTGCAGCAGTAGTATTGAAATATATACTGAAAACATAAGGTTCCTTGCGTTCTGCCTTCAGAAAGTACTGACGTTTCTTTATTTCTTTAAAATAACGAAGCGTTAAATCATCAGGCAAAAACCGGGTTCCCATATAGGTGCGTATACTATCCACAGTAACAGTATCTTTCCAGATTGTGTCCTGCATCTGTTCTATCCGGGTAGTGGGTGAAACAAGCGAATCGTGCAAAGCCAGACCTTCGCCCGGTTGAAAATAATAATCCCGGTTGGTATCACCTAATCCAAATACTTTATAGGTTCCGCTTTTTACATTATCTATGGAGAACCGACCATTTTCATCGGTTTTACCAATACGAAGAAATGGTTTCGTTGTAAAAACCGAATCGTCAGTTTCTTTATAAATTCCGACGTAAATACCGGCCAATGGATTTAAGTCTTCTGCATTTAGAACTACGCCGCCAATTTTCAAAGTATCAATTTCATTCCCTGTTGAAAAGGAAAAGAGATAGTTTTTGATAGCATTTTTTTCATTTAAATCCACAATGGCATCTCCGAAATTAATGGAATAGGTGGTGCTATCGAGCAAGTTATCGTTAAAGTCGACGGTCAGTCGTTTCCCAAAAGCCTTCACATCGGGCGGTTTTACCTGAGGTGGCGAAATGATCACATTTTCACTCGCTTTTTCTACTGTAACAATTTCATCAAATTCAATCAGAATCTGTTTTTTTGAAAAATTCAGCGATCCGTTTGCAGGATTTGTCTTCATCACTCGCGGAGGGGTTTCATCTTTTGGGCCTCCGGTTGGTCCCTGTGCTTTGTTGGCGCAGGAATAAACCAGGAAACTGACACCCAGTATTAAGCATGTACGTTGTATTATTGTTTTGTATATCATATCTATATTATAATTCTATTTTGTTACCTGCAAGGTCAATACCTTAAGACCGATCCGGCAACGCAAACATTTTTTTTCGTCACAATATTGTTTTTTCAATTGTAACAAAGCCTGTGAATCGTAAGCCGATTCAATTTTTAAACCAAGATTTTGCCAGCCTGAAGTGATTGAATTCCTTTCTCCCGGAATTTGTTCCAACAATTGTAAAGCTTTATCTTTTAAGTCCTGAATGTTTTTTTGATACGCATAAGTAAACAGAAAAGGAACGACCGTATTGATTAAAATGCCATTTATGGATTGTATTCCTAATTTTTTACTTTTTTTTGTACTTTCGTTTTTAAATAAATAATGTGTTTCCCAATAAGTTGATGGTTCGCAAGCAAACATTCCCCGCAAATAATCCGAATCCGGATTTTCAACTATTTTGGAGAACAGTTTCGATGAAGTGTGAATCAACCTTGCAAACTGTGCAATCCGGACATGTGGAAAATTATCGGGACGCAATCGCAATAATTTCCAACGGGAGCCATCCATGGGCTGAAGTGAAAATTTTGCACGAAGAATTTCATATTCCTGTTTTAACTTTACAGCATATTCATCCGGCTCATCTTCATTCAACAAACCCGCCTGCCCGAAAAGTAATGCTTCAAGCTGTAACAATTGATCTTTATGTTTCCCTAAAGCCGAAAGTGGCAAAGATTTAGCAAGACTTTCGAATGCCTGGCTATTTGTTCCAAAACCAAAATTCCGGGCTAAAGTTATATAAAAAGCTTCTTCCCAATGTTGATTATTTGCATTCAGTAAGTCTGTAATTGCTGACATTTTAGACTCCAACCGTTCGGTAAGCAACGCATTTTTCCAGCTCTGAATAAATACAGATGGAACAAAGGCAATTTTATCAGCGCACGGTATCCATTTTTGTTCGCTGATCAACTGATTATAATTAATTTCGATAGATTTGGAATAATTCAACTCGAGTTGTGGGATTTTCGTCCCATCCATCCGGAAAATATCAACATCAGCCAAATCAACAACATGTAGTATAACACTATCAAATGCTTTGTCAGACTGATGATTGTGCTTATTCCAATCCGTTGAATTCGTATGTATTTCAATATTTCCGGCCCAAAGCGTCTCTCCAATCCTGATTTTCGCGTTGAAGAAATCGGGGCCTGCATCCGTATTGTATTGACCCACATCAATCACTTCCACCACTTCCCCTTCTGTTGTCCGAAGGTCGTGAGCAGTAAAGAGTTTATGCTGCCAGATATAATGTAAAATAGACTCTTTCATTGGTTACAAGTATAAAATGGTCGATCATAAACGTCTGTTCTTCAAATATTAGATTTTCAATACTTTTTTGCTTTCTTGTATTTCTGATATTTGCTTGTCGGCTTATCCGGTATTACCATTTCAATTAAACCTGCCTCCAACGCGGGCTTGATATAATAAATCAGAAAATACTTTTTATTTGCGATAGTTAAAGCTCCTTGCAGATCTACTCTCGACATTTCCCCCGAAAGTACTTCCAGCAATTGCTTAACTTGTGTTGTAACTTGCGGGGACTCTTTCAAATCAATCCGACCAATACCATCTGGGGGGGTATCCGGGGGGGTGTCTGGGGGGGTATCTGGTGGGGTACTCACGAGGGCACCATCTTGAGGGGTATCAGGGGGGCTGTCTGGGGGGGTAAAACTTTTATATGTTATTGAGAAAACAAATTTTTCTTTGTTGTCAATGCTTATTTTATAATCTTCAAAATAAAACGGTGCATATTTCAGTATATTTTTTCTTCCTGAACCAAGTTCTTCTACCCATTTCATTTCACGAAAAACCTTGGTAATTAGCGGATTTTTAGTATGAGCTTCCCAATTGGTAAGCGTTACTTTTCCACTTTGGAGTGGTTTACTCCAGTTTTCGGTTATCACTCTATCAGCAAATATGAGAAATTTTGCAGGGTAACTATTTGAAAATTCTCTATGAATTAGTAGATTAGCAACTATTTCTCTAAAAATAATATTTCGCAAGTCAATACGATTTAAATTCATTTCATCTAATCTGAATTTATCAGGCAAATTGCGTTGAACAAAATTAAGCAAACGACTATAGGCCAAAATCAGGTTTTCGCATATGAGGTCTCTATCATCGTATCGTATATCAGGGTCTGTAGACAAAGGCTTTAAGAAACGATGATACTGCATGTTTCTGTAAATAGCATCGGTGCGATAAAATGGACAGCAGGATAAAATTGTTTGTTCTTTTCCAAAAAGTAAAGCAGCTGCAAGTACAAAACCTTCACGATTTGTCAAAGGATCTTTTCTCCAAAAACCAGCCGATTTCAACATTTCATCATCGGTCATTTCCAGCCAGGAATGTGCAGGATTAAAAATGGCAATATGTTGACGCATTTTTCTGAACGTATTAACATCCAAATCGTCGATAGAAAGATAAGGATATACGGTATTTTCCGACGATTCATTTCTTTTTTTTAAATGTAAATTGTCGATAAGTTGAAAGTTGTAGGTTATATCATTATCGGCCTCGCCCACTCTGTCGAATACCCGGTTTTTATATCGATGAACCTGAGAGCTTTCGGGGACGTCGATATACAAAACTTTCTTTCCGGCTAGTTCAAACTCCCGAGGTGTTAGAAAAATTGTCGGATTAAATTGTTCCGGATTATTGAGTGTATTATTGATATTATTTATAAATTTACTTAGGTAATTTTCATTTATTCCGGTCACTTCATTGTTGTCAGAAACTCCGATAAGTAAATGTCCACCTTCTCTGTTTAAAAATGCACAAATTGATTCGAATACAGATGAAGTCAGTTCGGTGGAACATTTTTTAAATTCCACATTGCTTTTCTCGCCGCCTTTTATTATTTCAAGCAACTGTTCTGAATTCATGTTGTATTTATTAGAATAAAAAATATATCTAAAACGGTACTTCTATATTATTAATCGTAGAAATTTAATGAACTATTTGTCAATCTACAATAGCGATCATATCAGCGTACCGGCAATTATTAATTTTTAATTATTAATTTAATGCCTGTTTTTCTATAACACTCCAAACCGGTAACCTTCCGATTTCCAGTACTCAATGGCCAAAGGTAAAACGGTTAAAACATTGTACTTTGCTTTTATTGAATCATGAAAAACCACGATTGAACCGTTTCGGGAATATCGCCTCACGGTTTTCATAATCGTTTCGGGTGTTAAATTCCGGTTATAATCGTGTGTAATTATATCCCACATAATTATTTCATAATCATTTTCCAATGCTTTCCGTTGACGGTAAGTAATCCGGCCATAGGGAGGTCGAAACAATTTACTGTCTATACTTCGGGCAGCAATTTTTACATTTTCAACATACTCAGGCATTGATACACTGTATCCTTTCAGGTGATTAAAAGTGTGATTCCCGGTCTTATGTCCCCGTCGAATAACTTCGGAATAAGTTTCGGCATTTTTTTCAACGTTTTCACCCACACAAAAAAATGTAGCTTTCAAATCGTAATTGTCGAGTATATCGAGCACCAGCGGTGTAACTTCCGGCTCGGGCCCATCGTCGAAAGTGAGATAAATCACTTTCTCCGATGTTTGCCTGCGCCATGTTAGTTGTCCCAGAAAAGGACGTAATATGTCCGGAAACTGAACATTCATTTACATTTGTACCCTTTTGGTATAATCCATATAACGGGCCAGATATTTATCTATGATTGTTTTTTGTTTTTCCTGATCACAAATCCGCATTACCTGGTTCAATACCGCTAAATTATGACCGATACGGTTATTCACACTGTTACGTTTTGATGTACTCAAACCAAGGTACCAGTCTAAATTCTCTACACAATCAGTAGCCACCACATCCATAATTGCGTTTCCTTTAACCGGCTCGCCCACTTTGTAATAAAATTCGGCCAACTGTGTTGAGGTATAATCGTGACGCACTGTTGTTCCGGGTATCACCTTGTTACAATAATCCAATGCCTTTTTGGCACGCAGGGTATCACCTTTCGAAACCAAAGCTCCGATTAGTTGACCAAACATCATACGGTGCGTACGACACATCCGTAAGATGTTTTCGTCGAGATACACTTTTGGGTCAGCAATATTACCGTATCGGAATTTGGTCATCATGTTATCGTACATTTCATCAACATTCACACCTGATCCGGCACCTTTCACCCCGATTGGTAAAATCTGATACGCCATACCTGTTAATTCAAAATGGTCGTTGAGTCCCATATAATAATCATCGCCAACCGTTACAGCAAAATAAATTGGTCGTTTCCAGTTATTTTCTTTCAACATTTCAATAATCATCACTTCACTTTTTGTTAATCTTCTGTTCAGGGTGAAATCGATTTGTGGAATTATTTCTGAAGCTCTTTCCACAGGCAAAGTACCTGTGTTAACAACATGCTGTGCATCTACCGGCAAATACAAATGGTTAGTTGGAATAAACGATTCACCTTCTTTTTTGGTTTGTGGGTCAGGACTCAGAACAAAATCAATGGCTGTCTTTACATCCAGTTGCGGGATCATAGAATCAACCCACATCACTTCATTTTTACCGGCTGCAAAATCTTTTGCCTGCCACGAGATTGGTAGTGGAGCCGATTTATAGGCACCACGTTTCATTTGCCCGATATACCAATCAGTTTGCAGGTAACTCAAATTACAAACTCGCACATCGGTCCGGTTTCCTTCCACTTCCTGGTTGTACCATAGCGGGAAAGTATCGTTATCGCCGTTTGTGAAAATAATTGCATTGGGTTTACATGAAGTCATATAATTTCCACCAAAGTCACGGGCTGTGTAACGACCGCTGCGATCGTGATCATCCCAGTTCTGTTGAGCCATCAACGCCGGCACACCCAAACAACAAATTGTAACTACAACAGCACTTACCGAACGGGGAACGTATTTATCGAGCGCCCTGATAATACCCAACACGCCCAAACCAATCCAGATACTGAATGCATAGAAAGAGCCGGAATAAGCATAATCCCTTTCGCGTGGTTGATAAGGTGTTTGATTCAGATAAATAACAATGGCAAGACCCGTCAGTATAAACAAGGCTGCAACAATCCAAAATGCCTGAACACCTTTTTTATCTCCATAGAGCAGGAAGAATATACCAAAGATACCCAATATCAAAGGCAATAAGAAATAAGTATTATGACCTTTATTATCTTTTAATTCCGAAGGCAGGTTCTTTTGGTCGCCCACCAGCAAATTGTCAATAAATCCGATACCGGTAATCCAGTTTCCACGGTCAATTTCACCATATCCCTGCATATCATTTTGTCGTCCACTGAAGTTCCACATAAAATAACGCCAATACATGAAATTCACCTGATAATCGATGAAAAAGCGTAGATTTTCACCAAAAGTAGGTTTTATATCACTCTTTTGCTGACCGCAGTATTCGTAATTTACAGTTTCTCCGGTTACATTACCCCAGGATTTATATGCTTCAATATGTTGAGGGCTGGTACTGTACATGCGTGGGAAGAACATATCGAAACGTTCATCCATAACATAATCGGTTTTGTAACCTGTAATCACATATTCATCCTTGTCATTCGGGGATGTTTTAGGTTTCGGAGCATATGAAGCAGGTCCCTGTTTTTGAGCAGGTACGCACATATTTCCTTCAACATTCAGTTTCACGGGTGCATTATAGGTTGAACCCATAAGTAATGGACGATCACCATATTGTTCACGGTTGAGATAGTATTTCAACGAAAACACATTATCGGGTGAATTTTGATCCATGGGCGGTTTTGCCGATGAACGGATGACAATAACCGCGTAAGAAGAATAACCGATTAAAACCACCGACACCATTAATAAGGCTGTATTTATCCAACGTGGATTAATTTTATCTTTCTTAAAATAAAAGAATACACCCATGGCTGCAATTATGAATAAACCCAGGATAATATGATTACCCAGGAAAGGAATGCCTACAAATGTAATTGCCAATATAAACGACACCGCCATGCGATTATAGTTTTTATTCACATTCGACTCGTAAACAGCCCAGGCTAAAACAGCCAGTGTTGAAATGATATATACATACAAACCGGTGTTAAATGCGAAACCGAGGGTGTTCACAAAAAACAACTCGAACCAACTGGCTACTTCTACCGAACCCGGTATAATACCATATAACACGGATAACAGTATGACTACTGAAGCCATCAATGCAATGATTATCCCTTTTGCAGTTGGGGTATAATTTTTGAAATAATAAACCAGCACAAGTGCAGGAATTGCCAACAAGTTCAACAAGTGAACTCCAATGGATAATCCCATCAAATACGCGATTAATATCAACCAACGATCCGAACCCGGACGATCGGCTACACGTTCCCATTTCAGAATGAGCCAAACGACTATGGCTGTAAAAAACGAAGAATAGGCATAAACCTCACCTTCGACTGCCGAAAACCAAAAAGAATCGGAAAAAGTATAGACCAATGCGCCCACCATACCGGCACCTAAAATGCCAATAATATTTCCGACTGTATAGTCTTCGTCCGATTTAATAATGACTTTACGGGCCAAATGCGTGATGGTCCAGAACAAGAACAAGATCGTGAATGCACTCAGGACAGCCGATAAAGAGTTAACCATCATGGCTACTTGTGTAGGATCGGAAGCAAACAAAGTAAAGATTCGTCCCGTCAACATGAAAAATGGAGCTCCGGGAGGATGACCTACATCGAATTTGTAGGCAGTCGATATAAACTCTCCGCAATCCCAAAAGCTCGCGGTTGGCTCAATGGTAAGCAAATACGTAACAGCAGCAATAGCAAAAGCTACCCACCCGAAAATGTTGTTCAGTAATTTGAATCGTTTCATGTATTATTATTATTTGATGTTTCGTTATTTTTATTTTGTGCTTCGTGTTCTGTGTTTAGCGTTCCGTGTTCCGAAGTATGATCCTCAATTCTTTAATCTGTGATCTTGATACTTGGCTATTGATTCTTGGTTCTTGGAATTTTGAATCTAAAAAAACGTTCAAAGATACAAAGAAATTTCAGTTTGCACGAAATGTGAATTTTTTTTTAGTTTAAATTAAAAGATTAATGTCTGTATGGCAAAATCATCGTTCAAAATTAATAGTTGAACGATTCAAATTTCAGATCTTATGAGGTATTGTTACTACTGAAAAGCACATGTCAGCGTCAAAAATACAAAAAATTACAATCAATCAAAACAAGTCCCCTGTATTTTTTAAATTACTCAAAATAAATGTTCGTTTAATTATTAATTGTTTAAAATAGTTTTCTTACATTTGTACTTATTTAACGAACTTTCAACCTGAATGCGTACATTTTAAATCCACAATTTCCCTGTAAATGAAGCATGAGCTTATCTTTAAATCTAAAACTGAGAAACAAACTTAAAAAATCTGATATTATGGGACATTTTATTCTGATAAGTATCCTAAGTGGGATATTGTTTGCATTGTTGGATGGATTTATTAACGCAAACCCATTGGCACAAAAACTTATGGAGTGCTATAAACCAATCGCTAATTCAACTGTGAATATTTTTGCAGGAATAGCAATTGATATCTTTTACGGCTTTGTAATGTGTGGAATTTTTCTCCTGATTTTTCACAGCTTACCCTCCGATAGTCCTTTAATTAAAGGGATAATGTATGGATTAATTATTTGGTTTTTCAGGGTTATTATGTCAGTACTTTCAATTTATATGACACAACAGATTCCTGTTAAGACATTAGTATATACTTTGTTGACCGGATTGGCAGAAGTATTGATTATTGGCATTTTTTATGGATTGACAATCAATCCTTTTTAAATAAATATACTTACCCGACTCGAAATTGTCACCAAAAATTTTGTTGGTCAGGGAAGTCTTTCAACCCGAATTATAGTTTATTACATAGATTTGAAACTTTACCACAGAACACCTTAACTTCCATCATGCCAAATACTGGCGTCATGGAAGCATATTTTCAAGTCTGTACAAGCCATCTCTCACACATTTGATTAAAAAAAGCCGAAATTTTATCGACTATCAGATTATTTCGTATATTTGAGTCTTATTATTTTACAGATGAAAATACTATTTATTACAGCCGGCGATAGACTTTACCGTTATAAAAGAGGTTTTTCAAAAAGTATATCTTACGCTCCGCTGACTCATGCTGTTCTTGCTGCGCTTGTGCCACCACACTACAATGCTGAGATACGGATTAATGACGAAGGAGTAGAAAAGCCGGTAACAGCAGGGAACTATGATATTGTTGCCATATCCTGTGTTACATCATCGGCAAACAGGGCCTATAACCTGGCGAATTTCTGGCAGGAAAAGGGAAGTTATATTCTCATGGGAGGAGTTCATCCCACGCTGATGCCTGAAGAGGCTGCAATGCATTGTGATTCGGTATTTATTGGATTCGGAGAAGAAACATTTCTGGAATTTTTAGCGGATTATGCCGCAGGGAAGGCAAAGAAGAAATATATACATACCCAAAATTGTGATTATTTGTCGATGCCATTGGCACGAAGAGATCTTTTGAGTAAAAATTATCTAAATATTCCTACCGTTATTGCCAACAGGGGATGTCAGAACAGCTGTTCATACTGTTCCATTCATAAGCTCTGGGGATCAAAAGGATTATTAAGACCTGTAAATGAGGTTATAGAAGAACTCAGACTTCTAAAAGCAAAGCGGGTAATTTTTCTTGACCCAAGCCCCGGATCGAACGTAGAATATGCCACTGAACTTTTTAAGGCTATGATTCCGTTGAAAATTAAGTGGTCCGGACTTAGTACTATTGATATTGTAAAAAATGAAGCGCTGTTTGACCTGATGGTTGAGAGCGGTTGCGAGGGGATACTGGCAGGATTTGAAACAATTAATCAACTGAATTTAAACGACGTTAATAAAAAAACGAACATTATCGCTGATTACAAATTTGGAGTTGACCAGTTCCACAAAAAAGGAATACCAATTCTTGGTTGTTTTGTAGCAGGTTTCGACCGGGATACCAGGGAAAGCCTTATGGAAACCATAGATTTTATCAATGAAACAGGTATTGATTTGCCGCGTTTTTCCATACTGACTCCTTTCCCCGGAACAGATCTTTTTGACAGATATGATAAAGCCGGTAGAATAATTACACGGGATTGGGATAAATATGATACCATGAATGTGGTCTTTCAGCCTTTAAACATGGAAAGGGATGAACTGCAGGAAGTTTTTCAGGATATGTGGAGAAAAGCCTATACGCTGAAAAGCATTTTAAAAAGAATCAACAATACGGATAAAGATAAAATTTTAAAACTTTCGGTTAACTTAGGATTTAAGTATTACGGATACAAACTCAGAAACAGCATTTGAAGAAATTTATCGGTTTCCGTAAGATCTTTGTTGAAAATTATCACAAAATCTTTTCATATACTATTTTACAAAACTTTAAAGTTAAACATACGGAAGTCAATATGAGCCTGAAGAGTAAAATTATTGAAAAAGATTGTCTGACTAATGAAGATATCCTTCAGATGTTTCAGTTGATGGAAAGACATTATGAGAATCTGAATTATGATAACTTCATAAAAGATTTGAACGAAAAAGATTACTGTATAGTCATTTATACCGAAGAAGACAATAAGATCCGGGGGTTTTCCACACAGAAATTATTAAGTTTCAAAAACGGAACAAGTAACATCAATGGTGTATTTTCGGGCGATACGGTTATTGATAAAGAATATTGGGGTAGCCTGGAGTTGTATAAATGTTTTGCTCAGTTTTTCGTAAAACCGGGAGAAGGTGATGACCGGTTTTATTGGTTTCTTACATCAAAAGGATATAAAACCTATAAAATACTTCCCTTGTTTTTTGAGAATTTCTATCCGGATTACAGAACGGATACTCCTACAGAAGTAAAATCGATTATGAACCGATTCGGTGAAATAAAATATCCAGACGACTATGATAAGGAAAAAGGAGTCATAGTTTACAAAGGAACCAGAGACCGATTGAAATCAGGAATTGCCGATATTGAAGAGAAACATATAAAAGACCCGGATATAAAATTCTTCCTTGAAAAAAATCCCGGATTTAAAGACGGAGATGATCTTGTCTGTCTGACTGAACTCAAGATGTCAAATCTGAAAAGAATTGCCAAAAGATTATTATTTGAAAAATAAAAAATGATAAACAGGATGATTTCGTATATAATCAATTCATTCATGCTGCTCTTCTTAAAAAAAGAGTATCAACGTTTTATAAATACAGGCAATGTAAGAGAAGTACAGGAAAAGATACTATTGGATATTTTAAACAGAAATAAAACATGCCGGTATGGGGCAAAGCATGGTTTTTCTTCAATAAAAAGTATAGTGGAATTTCAGAAAAGAATACCGGTAACTATCTACGATGATTACACATACTATATTGAACGGATTAAGCAAGGCGAAGAAAATGTACTGACAACGGAACGGGTAATTATGTTTGAACCTACAAGTGGCTCAACTTCCGCAACCAAGTATATTCCTTACACCGGATCATTGAAAAAAGAATTTCAGGAAGGTATAAAACCCTGGCTGTATAATTTATATTCTGAATACAAAGGACTTAAACACGGAAAAAGTTACTGGTCCATTACACCTGCCACTGTTAAAAAAGCGGTTACTCAAGGAGGAATACCCATTGGATTTGACGAAGACAGTGACTATCTGGGCGGAATATCAAAAAAGGTAATTGAGTATACATTTGCCGTACCGTCCGCTATTGTTCATGAAAAAGATATGGATCCTTTTTACCTGAAAACATCTGCAGCCCTCTTGTTATGCAATCATCTGACTTTAATTTCAATCTGGCATCCGACTTACTTTTTACTTTTGCTTGAATTTATCGAAAATAATTTTGACAGGATTATGAATCAGATGTCGGTTTGCAAACAGAAACAGGCATCGGAGATGAAAGAATTTGTAGAAACGAAAGAATATAAAAAAATATGGCCCGAATTAAAGGTAATAAGTTGCTGGAGCGACGGAAACGCCGGTAAGTATGCTGAAAAACTCGGGAAGATATTCCCGGAAGTAGAAATTCAGCCGAAAGGGCTTATTGCTACCGAAGGGTTTATTTCTTTTCCACTCAAGGGTGAAAATGGCGGAATACTGAGTATCTACTCTCATTTTTTTGAATTTCAATCATTGGATGATGATAAAATATATCTGGCTGATGAATTAAAAAAGGGCAGGGAATATCTTGTTTTAATTACTACAGGAGGCGGTTTTTACAGGTACAATATGAACGATATCATTGAGGTTACAGGTGAAAAACACGGAATTCCATTGTTAAAATTTAAGGGGAAAAATGATCTTGTCTCTGATTATTTCGGCGAAAAACTAAGTGAACAGTTTATAATCAACATTATGAAACTTTTTATAAATGACAATGATTTCTATCTGATAGCGTTTGAGATTGACAGATATATTCTGTTTACTGATGCGGTGGTTAATATTGTTGACATCGACACTGCTTTGCGTGAAAATTTCAATTACGATTATTGCAGAAAACTCGGGCAGTTAAAAGCTTTGGGTTTATTCTGTTTGACCGGAAATCCTGAGAAAGAATATATAAATGGATGTGTTTTAAAAGGTCAGCGTTTGGGAGACATAAAAATAAACCGTTTAAGCAAACACAACGGATGGGATAAAATTTTTGAAGGAGGATATATATGAAAATAGCTTTTCTGGCTCCTGCAGGAGCTATGCACAGATATAACGGTAGTTTTTCCTTGTCGCTGCACTATGCACCTTTGACGTTGACATCACTGGCTGCATTAGTTCCGGAAGAAATTGGAGCTGAGATAAAAATATACGACGAAACTGCCGGTTTTATACCGCTGGAACTGGATGCGGACCTGATCTGTATAACTGCCATTACCGGAACGGCAATGAGAGCTTATGGCTATGCGGATTATTTCCGGAAGAAGGGAAAGACCGTTGTGCTGGGCGGAGTACACCCAACCATGATGCCGGACGAAGCTGCCGGACACGCTGATGCTGTAATGACAGGATTTGCCGAACAGACATTTCCACAAATGCTGCTTGATTACAAAAACGGAGTATTGAAAAAAAGATATGCTCAGAATTCTGACTTTAGTATCGAAGGTAAGCCAATACCAAAAAGAGAACTGCTTAACAGGAAGCGATATGTAAGCATGAATACCATAGAGGCCATCAGGGGTTGTGGTCATCCCTGCACCTTTTGTGCTTACCCGGCTGCCTTTGGAAAAAATTTATATAAAAGGCCTGTAAAAGAAGTCATTGCTGAAATCGAAAGTTTTCATTCCCGCGAAGTGTTGTTTCCGGATGTTAATCTGCTTGCCGATAAAAGTTATGCCAATGAGTTATTTAATGCCATGATTCCACTGAAAAAAATATGGTTAGGACTGGTAACTTCGTCAGTGGGAATAGACGACGACATGATCCGGCTTTTTGAAAAGAGTGGCTGTAAAGGACTTTTGATTGGTTTTGAGTCGATAAGTCAGTCATCTCAACAATTTATTCATAAAGGTGTGAATAAAGTTTTGCAGTACGATGAGTTGATGAAGAAATTGCATGCAGCCGGAATTCTGGTACAGGGATGTTTTGCGTTCGGAGGCGATGACGAAGACAAGTCTGTTTTTGAAAAAACAACCGAGATGGTTATTAAGTGTAAAATTGACCTCCCCAGGTATTCAATTCTTACACCGTTTCCAAAAACATTGTTATACGGTCAGCTCGAAGAACAGGGACGCATATTGGAGAGAAACTGGGCTATGTATGATGTGGAACATTGTGTATTCAAACCCCTGAAAATGACAAAGGAAGAGCTGGAACAAGGAATAGAATGGGCTTGGAGAGAAACGTACAGCTATAAAAATATATTTAAAAGGCTGGCTCCGTTTACTACTTCGCCCTATTTATCAATTCCAACAAATTTGGGCTATCGGAAGTATGCTGATAAGTTTGGGGCATATACGCGTGAAATTATGACTGATAACAGTGATATTCCTGTGTTATAGCCTGTAAATTAAATATTCATCCGAAAAAAAAACCGAATATGAAAATTACATTTATTTTACCTGCAATCGGCAAGAAAAAGAATGAAAAATACATTGGCACATGGAAAATGGAGCCATTGACAATAGCCGTATTAAAAGCGTTGACGCCGGATGATATTGAAACTGAATTTTTCGATGACAGGATAGAATTGATAAATTTCAATACCAAAACCGACCTGGTTGCAATAACGGTAGAAACCTATACTGCGATGAGAAGTTATGAGATCGCAACAAAATTCAGGGAAAAAGGAGTCAGGGTTATAGGTGGCGGATATCACGTAACCTTAAATCAGTACGAAGCACTGGACTATTTTGATTGTATCATTACCCATAACAGCGAAAAAATATGGGGCACGGTCCTGTCAGATTTCAGGAACGGAACTATGAAAAGCTTGTACGTAGGTAATACAGGGAGTTCGGAGATTATGCCCGACAGAAGTATTTTTAAAGGGAAAAAATATCTGCCCGTTTCGTTGGTGGAGACCGGAAGAGGCTGCATTCATAATTGTGAATTCTGTGCAATTGCCGGTTTCTATAAATGTTCCTATTTTAAAAGAGATATTAATGCCATTGTCAGAGATATCAAAAACAGCCCCAACAAATATTTTTTTATTGTGGATGATAACCTGGTAGCTGATACAGAACATGCAAAAAACATATTTAAAGCACTGATTCCGCTCAAAATAAAGTGGGCAGGACAGGGAACGTTAAGCATGGGGAATGATAAAGAGTTACTTACACTCATGAAAAAAAGCGGTTGCGAATTGATACTGATCGGTTTTGAATCACTTGAAACGAAAAACCTGAAACAGATGAAAAAATCGTGGAACAATCAAATGGATACTGACATACTTGTCCAAAACATCCACGATGCCGGAATAGGCATATATGCGACATTTGTGCTGGGATATGACAGTGATACTTTTGAAACAATAAATGACACCCTGAATTTCGCGAAAAAGCACAATTTTTTCACTGCGGCATTTAATCATCTCTTACCTTTCCCCGGAACAAATCTCTACGAGAGACTTAAAACCGATCGCAGTTTAATCTTCGACAAATGGTGGCTCGACGATAATTATAAATACGGACAACTTTCCTTCAACCCAAAAAACATGAAAGCGGAGGAGTTAAGCCTGGCTGCCCGGAATGCCCGGAAAGAATTTGCCAAGTTTCCTGTCGTCTTTAGAAGGGGAATGGCACACATGAGAAGAAGTTCTCCGTCAATATGGTGGCTATTTTGGGCTATAAACCTGAGACTGGGTGAAGAGATTGATGAAAAAATGTATGTACCTCTTGGAAAAAACTTAGATGAATACCCGAAATAAGAACTTTAAACTCGAATTTGCCGGACAGAAAGATGCGGAAGAATTACTTAAAATCTATGAAGAATCCGACTTTCAGGGAGATATTTCTGTGTTATATGCCCGAAGACCAGATCCGTTTTCATCCCTTTCGCTGGAGGGAGAAAAGACTTTTATTCCCATAATGAGAGATCTGGAAAATAACAAACTATTTGCAATGGGTGGTTGTATTATTCGAAGTGTTTATTTAAACGGAGAAATAAGGAAAGCCGGATATCTTACCGGGTTAAAAGTGCTCCCGGAATACAGGAATAATATTTCGTTTGTTCCCGGTGTTTACAAAGAACTTTTTGAAAAGACTAAAGATGAGGTAGATGTATATTATACCACGATTATTTCTGAGAATGAAAAAGGACGGAGATTTTTGGAAAAAAAACATCGCGATATGCCATTTTACAGGTATATCGGCGAGTATACGACTTACTTTCTGAAAACCGGAGTAAAAGCAAAACAGTCTGAGTATACTATAAAAAGAGGATTATCATCAGATTTGAAAAGCTTTTATGAAGCAGAGGCAAAAAAACTTGACTTTTCACCTGTCGATCTTAACTTACCCCATTTGTCGGAGAATGATTTTTTCGCAGTCTGTAACGGGCAAGATGAGATTGTCGGGATGTTTGCATTATGGAATCAGCAAAGCTATAAGCAATATATAGTTACTGCATACAGCGGAATTTACAAATATCTGTACAAATTGCCAACCGGCATTTTGGGTTATCCTGATTTCCCAAAAACATATGAAAATGCGAATTATGTAACGATTGCGTTGGTCATTTCAAAGGAAGATAATCCGGAACTAAAAGAACATATTATAGCCAGGGCTGTTGAAATGTCGAAAGGATACGCTTTTGCAATGATTGGAGTAACGGAAAGTCATCCATTTAAATCCAGTCTTGATAAACGAAAAAGTATAAAATATAAGAGCAGACTCTATAGTGTAGAGTGGGAAAACAGGACTTATGACTGCAAAGGTAAAGCAATGAATATTGAAGTGGGGCTGCTTTAGAAGTTTAATTAATTCAGTGGTTTCTTAGTTGAATATATTCAAGCAAATTATTCACTGATGTATAGAACCAAAAGTATTAAAAGGTTATCATCTTTCATACAACATGCATAGCATTTGAAAAAAATCGAATAAATTAAAAATAAACCGAAAAATATTTTCCTGAAACTCAAAAACTATCAACTTACAATTTGACATCAAATATTCAAAAAATGCATATTTCTTTTCATTTTCAGATCAAAAAAAGAGAATTAGAAAGCAAGCATTATTCATTCGTATATTTTTATAAAAACTTCAAAAACAAATAATTAATAGCCGGTACAGAAATAGATTTACTTACTTGTCTTTGTAAAAAAATATTCATACATTTGTCAGATAAATACCCACTAATTGCCTCTGAATGGAATCAATTTCCTCTTTTGCTGCTCTGACAAATCATCTTACGACTTTAAATTGCCGGAAACGCATGGCGGTGGCCAATGCCGTCGATTCTCATACGTTGGATGCAGTATTAAGGGCTGTGGATCTGGGCATAGTGGAAGCATATCTGATCGGTGACGTGGCTTCTATCGAGTCTCCACACCTGTTCGAGCAAAACCTTTCGCCATTCATTCATATTATCGATATACCCGAAGTACTGGAAGCCACGCTGGAAGCTGTTCGGATGGTCAAAACAGGCGAAGCGGATATATTAATGAAGGGACTGGTGAATACAGATGTGTTATTGAGGGCAATTCTGGACAAAGAAAAAGGGATACTGCCTCCCGGTAATGTCCTTACTTACAATGCCGCCATGGAGATTCCAAACTATCATAAATTGATTTTTTTCTCCGATCCTGTGGTAATTCCATCGCCAAATTTAGTTCAACGTACTGCCATGATAAGGTATGCAATTGCAACCGCATTAAAATTTGGAATTAAAAAACCAAAAGTTGCATTGATACATGCCACAGAAATAGCCAATCCTAAAATTCATTATATGCAGGATTACCTGGATATCATGCAAATGTGGCGAAACGGGGATTTTGGAGACGTGATAATGGACGGGCCTTTGGATATTTTTCTGGCTCTGGACAAAGAACGCGGTAGCATAAAAAATGTGCCGACTCCGGTTCTTGGAGATGCCGATGTTCTGATTTTTCCAAACTTTGAAAGTGCAAATATTTTCTACAAAGGGTTGTCGCTTTTTGCCGGTGCCGAAATGGGCGGATTATTGCAGGGAACCGAAAAACCGGTCGTACTTACCTCGCGCAGCGAAAGCATTGACTCAAAATTCTTTAGTATTGCTATGGCCTGTGTGATTTCATAGTTTTGCGTTTTGTGTTTCGTGTTCCGCGTTCCGCGTTTCGTGTTTAGCGTTTCGTGTTCCTTGTAAGGGTTTTCTATTTCACCAAACAATTAATATCACGCAGTTAATATCGCGAAGCAAATATCTCGCAGTAATATCACGCAGTTAATATCACGTAGTTAATATCGCGAAGTTAATATCACGAAGTTAATATCGCGAAGCAAATATCACGCAGTCAATATCACGCAGTCAATAAAGTTTCGTACATCAACTTCGCGCTTCGTTCCGCTGCACCGGTTTCACCCAAAGCATTTTTAATGTTGGCATAATCCTGCAGCATGGCTGCCCGGTAACTTTCGTTGTTCAAAAGTCGTTCTAATTCGGCAGCAACATTTTCAACAGTAAACAAATGAGCTATTAGTTCCTTCACAACTTCCTTCTCCGCAACTATATTTACCAGCGAAATATATTTTACTTTAATCAGCAGATCTTTAACCACATATGCCAATCGTCCAAATATCACATGATACACAACGACCTGGGGCGTTCCGATCAATGCTGTTTCGAGTGTAGCTGTACCTGAATTGACTACCGCTGCACGGGCTTGTTGAAGTAATTCGTAGGTTTGTCCAAGAACAATCTGAACATCACTACCTTTTAAGATTGATTTATAAAAGCCGGGCTCAATTCCCGGAGCACCGGCAATAACAACCTGGTAATCCGGAAAACGAAGCGCTGCTTCAAGCATACGGGGCAAGCAGGCTAATATTTCCTGTTTGCGACTTCCGGCCAAAATTGCAATAACCGGTTTCTTCGATAACTTGTTTCGCGATACGAATTCTTCAAATGTCTGTTGTTGATTTGGTCGCAGGCAAATAGAATCGATTGTGGGATTGCCTACATATTCAACCGGATAGTTGTGTCTGGCATAAAATGCAGTTTCGAAGGGAAAAATTGTAAACATCTTATCCACATATCGTTTAATTTCTTTGATGCGATATTCTTTCCAAGCCCATATTTTGGGCGAAATATAATAATAAACCGGAATATTTAATGCATCTTTGGCAAAACGAGCCATGCGTAAGTTGAAGCCCGGATAATCCACCAATATCAGTACGTCCGGCTTGAAATCGAGTATAGCTTGCTTACAATCCGACAGATTTTTCAACACGGTACGGGCATTTTTCAGTACCGCCACGAAGCCCATAAAAGCCATCTCGCGATAATGTTTTACCAGTGTACCGCCCTGAGACTGCATTAAATTACCACCCAAAAAGCAAAATTCTGCGCCTGAATCTACTTTCTTCAGTTCCCGCATCAAAGAAGAAGCGTGCAAATCGCCCGAAGCCTCACCGGCTATTATAAAATATTTCATAGACCCCTAACCCCTAAAGGGGAATTAAATTAGTATTGTATATTTCAAATAAACTACGATCAAAAAAAAATATTCAAAATGCAGATAATCCAATTCCCCTTTAGGGGTTAGGGGTCATCTTAAAGCATAAATATACTGGCAATAAAATAGGGCATAGCTCCCAAAAGTGAACCGCTTGCAATTTTAAAACTATCGGTTTTATAAAACACAAAGACAAGCAATAAATTTGGCATAACGGAAAGCAAAAGTAATTTTCCCAACAAAATACCGGGATACAGTTGCTTCAAAGTCTCAAAAAAAGTGGTTTCTCCCGGATAAAACTGATTCAGATACAACCACATAAACCCAACAGGGAGTAACAATCCCGGAATAAAACCATATAGAAAATGATTGAAACGTTTCATGGATGGTTGATTGGTTGATTGGTGAACTGGTTAATTAGTTGATTGGTTATTTGGTTATTTGAAAATACTAAAAGTCCCATTTTTTTATTTCATCCATTGCCTGATAAGCAGTCAGGTCAATTTTTGTAGGGACTATGGAAATATAACCGTGTTCCAACGCCCATTCATCGGTATCTTCAGCTTCTGGTTCGTGATTTTCAAATGCTCCAGTCAGCCAAAAATAAGCACGTCCCTGCGGATCAGCCCGTTTAGCAAATTCCTTAGTCCAACGACCATCGCACTGACGTGAAACCCGAATTCCATCAATTACACCATCCGGCGCATTTACATTCAAACAGGTACCGTGAGGCAATCCGTTTTGAAGTGCCAGTTGCGCAATCCGCAGTACATAGGACTCAAAATAACTAAAATCGGCGCCCGCGGAATGATTGCAAAGAGAAAAACCAATGGATAATATTCCATTTTCGCATCCTTCGAGCACTGCGCCCATCGTACCGGAATATATAACGTTTATTGCTGAATTTGAACCGTGATTGATCCCTGAAACCAACAAATCAGGCTTGCGGGTAACAACTTCATTCAATGCAAGTTTCACACAATCTGTCGGAGTTCCCGTACAGGAGTAACGGAGAAGACCGACTTGTTCTTCAATTTTTTGAAATCGTATGGGATGTGTAACTGTTAAAGCATTGGATTGTGCTGAACGTGCTCCATCGGGAGCCATGACCACCACATCACCAATTTGCATCATCAACCGGGTTAAAATTTCTATTCCATTCGCATCTGCACCATCATCGTTGGTGATTAATATCAAAGGTCTAATCATATTTTTTATTTACTATTTAATCATTTACTATTTATTACCTCTTACTTCTTACTCCTTACTCCTTACTTCTTACTTCTTACTCAGAACTCCTCACTCAGAACTTCTTAATTTTAAAAACGGTGGCTGACAGAAAGACAATACTTAAAACGATAAAATAGAGCAAATCGCGTGAGTCAATAACTCCGCGACTCATAGATTTATAATGCGCGTGAATGCCTGCGGTTTCAAATATTTGGATTGATTGACCGGAAGTAAAAAAGTTGGTCAGCAAATCGAAGCCGTAGTAAAAGAAGAAGCAAAGTACTACTGCCACAACAAATGAAATGATTTGATTGTTTGAGAGTGAAGAAGAAAAAGTACCGATAGCAACATACACTGATGCGAGTAGAAAAAGTCCGGCAAACGAGCCCCAAAATGCACCGGAGTCGACATTTCCAACCGGTTCAGCCAGATATGAGACTGAAAAATAGTATAATAGTGTAGGCAATAATGCCAGCGTAACCAGGGTCCAACCAGCCAGGTATTTACCCAGGACTATCTGCAATTTGCTTAAAGGCTTTGTTGCTATCAACTCCCAGGTCCCGGTTTGTTTTTCTTCTGCAAAAAGACGCATGGTTACAGCCGGACATAAAAATAAGAATAACCACGGTGCTAAATAAAATAGTCCATCAACATTGGCATATCCGCTATCTAAAATATTAAATTCTCCCGGAATAACCCAAAGAAACAAACCTGTGAGCAACAAAAAAATGCCGATAACAATATATCCTGTAGCATTACTAAAAAAGCTGCGTAATTCTTTTCTGAAAATTGAAAACATGTTTTTTACTGGTTTATGAAAAATAGTAACGCCTGACAACAAGTCCTTCCGTTTATTAAATCAGAGATGATAGAAAAAATTAAACTCAACAGTATAATTTATCAGTCATTAAATGCTTAACGGATTCAATTCGTCAAGTAATAGTGGAATTTCATCGGCATAAATCCCGTTTGCAATCAAATAGTGCTTGTCTTTATTAAAGTAATCAAGGAATTGTTCCCAATTATTTTGTTGCAGACTCAAACTTTTCCGGTACATCTCCACTGCATCCGCTAACCTTCGCTGACACCATGCCACATGACCGGCGTTGAGATAATCTTGTGCTGTTGGTGAAGTTTCAATCAGTTTTTGTAAATAATAATCCGATTGCGGTATACTTCCTGAAACGAAAGAACACCAGGAAATTGCGCGCCATACTTTTATATTTCCCTCATTTTCAGCATCTAATTTAAAGTATACATTCAATGCTTCTTTGAACTTTCTTAATTCAAGATAACAATGACCTATCTGTAAAATAACAGTAGACTGATTTGGTTTCAGGTAATCGGCATGCTGATAATACTCCAGTGCCTTCTCAAAATTACCAGACAAGCGATAACAAAGTGCCATCTTTCGTATCGTCCATAAGTCATCAGGCTGAATAATATCCGCTTTAATATATGCTTCCAGGGCTTTCGGTAATTGAGAAGTCTGTTGGTATGAATAACCTATCTTTTGATAAAGTGCTGCAGTAGGATTTTCTTCGTGCTGAATTTCAACATACAATTCCAGGGCCTGGAGATAGTGATTTTTCAGAAAGTAATACTCGGCAATGCTCAACTGGAAATCGCTGTCAGTAGAAAGAATATCGAACAAAAAGCTGCGATGCATGGTCAGTGAAAAAGCAAACATGTCCGGGAATTCAGCATGTTGCGGATGCAGTTTAAAAAAGCGGAACAAGTCCTGAACATATTGTTTTGAGATGTTTTTTGCCTGTAAATCAGGAGTAAGCAGCGCCTCATCTTTACTCATTTCATCGAGTTGTTCTGCTTCCATTTTGAAGGAATTCTTCAACATACCCCGCTGCGTTTCGGGCATTTGAAGTATGCTTAAACAAAATGAATATTTATCTGAATTACACATGACATTGTTACTCACAAAAGCCGAAAGCAAGGTTTTGTCATCAGTCTTAAACAACTGATTCACTGCTGAAAACTGTCCGTCGAAGGGTAAAAACCAGTTGCAAAATTCAGAGAAAAACGGGAAACTTTTAAGCATTGAAAAAGTGCTCATATAAACGTCAGCTCCTTCAAGTTGCATTTCGCTAAGCTCCTGCAATTTGTCCGATACGCCACTTTTTTCGAGAATTTCCTGCCAGGCGGGATTTTCCTCATCCCATTCATCAGCATTCAACAGACTGTCAGCATCCATTTTATCTTTCAGTAATGGACTTATTTTCAGCATCTCAGGAAGAATTTCCTCCTGCATTTTTTTTGTTATCTTCTCAGTTTCGGCAGTGGAGATTATTTGAATGATAATGTTTTGAAAATTTCCAATGATATGATTATCGTCAGCCAGCAAAACCAGCCGGTTGCGAATGGAAGGAAAAAAAGGTAAAAAGCGATTGTATTTAGCCAGTATAAAACACAAACCTACCAATGCACGTTGTCTCACCCTGGGATCGGTTGACAGGCAACAATCAAAAAGTAAGGCCAGCTTGATTTCGTCAAACATTCGCCACAAATTGAGGGTAAGCGCAGAAACTATAATTGATTTTTCGATCCAACCATGATAATCAACATGCATCACCTGCGTAAAAAGCAACTTCTCCTCTGACCGATAAAATGTAGTCAACCAAAACAAACCGAACAATTCCGGCAAAGCAGTTTCATAATTTGAACGTATCCGTTTAAGTTCCACTTCATGGTTTTCATTCAAATTGAATAATAAGGCCGAATGATTGTGGAAGTATTGCAGTGCTTTTAATAAATCTGCGGGCGAATCATGGCGTTTAGTGTGTGGGTAATACCGTTTCTGTGTATATTCAAAGAAGGTTGAGTTTCTGATAAGAAGTTCTTCACGCAGTTCAGCATTGAGCACAAACAGTTTAGCTATAAGCTTGTTATAAACAATTATCCGTTGGGGATCTTCTACTCCGGTTACATAATAATGCAACAAATAACGATAATTTTGTTGCAAATCTTCCAATCTGTCAGCGTATTCTCCTATTTGCAACTCAAGAACTAAATCTTTGGTTTTTTCAAAAACATTTTTCAACTGTCCCAAAGCGAGATAGTGCAATGCTGATTTATAAGTTGTGTGAATTTGAATTGCATTCATATTTCAGTTATCAGTTGAGCGAATATCAGTAAATTCTGAATTCCCTTCCTGTCACGCCGGGACTTGATGGAAGAAATTGCAGGGACTTCAAGCTTATTCAGTGAGAATATGGATTTAATAAAGCAATAATATAAATGTGTTAGTAAATAGTTATATGTAAACAAGTATAGAGCTAATAAGTTACAAGAGAAAAAGAATTATTAGAAGTTAGCATTGTTTCATGTATATAAGTTAGCGCTGCAACTGAGCACGGAACATGAAACCTTTCAAATGGGAATGAAATGAACATCCCGCTTGCGGGACCTTTCAAACCTTTCAAACTTTTCAAACCTTTCAAACCCAAAACGCGGAATACGAAACCCGAAACGCGGAACGTGAAACCTGATTTTTCAACCCATTTTACTGATCTTCCGCAGTCTTTCTTCATCTATAATTTTAAGCTTGCGTCCATCCATGGCAATCACATGTTCGTTAACAAAATTGGCAAGCGTACGAATTGCATTGGAAGTAGTCATATTCGACAGATTTGCTAAATCTTCGCGCGAGAGATACATACTGATGGTTGCTCCATCCTCCTCCAATCCATATTTTTTTTGTAATTGTAGCAAAGCTTCCGCCAATCTTCCGCGGATATGTTTTTGGGTCAGATTTACAGTACGGGCATCCGACGCGGCTAAATCGGTGGATAATTCCTCTAAAAACCGGTAACAAAAAGCATTGTTGTGTCGCAATATGGAAATAAATATATCAGACTTAATCATGTACACTGTCGAAGCTTCAAATGCCATCACATTGGTACTGTATTCATCGTTGGCTATTATGGCACGATAGCTAAAGTATTCACCGGGCTTGAGCATACGAATAATCTGGGATCGGCTTCCAACACCTTCTTTATAAACTTTAAGCTTACCACTGGCCAAGAGCATCATATGCGTAGGCTTATCTCCCTCACAGTGAATCATTTCATTTTTTTTGAAATAATGAACCGTGTAATTATTACTTATGAATTGTCTTTCATCGGGAGTAAGAACATCCCAAACCGAGAGAATTTCTTCCAATGGTTTTAATTCAGAAACATGTTTTTTTGACATAAAAGATTCGTAAGAAATATGTTTGACAACAATGTTATAAAGCACAAATTTAGTAATTTTTTGAGACAAATAATCAAATGTAGCAGAAAATCTTACAAATATCGTCAAAATAAGATTCTTTAATAGTGGATCGCCAAAGAAAACAACTGTTTTTTCAGGCAATAAGAAAATCTCAAAGTTAAATTTAATAGAAAGGGGCGAATTACAACCAAAATAAAATGTTACTTTTGCATTATACTTAATAACTCCAAATTATATGAGAATATATTTTCTGTTCATTTATTTATTTCTATGCATTTTTAATTTAAGCGCACAAAAATCCTCTATCAGCGACTCTGCCACCATAAGTTTAATAACCTGCTCTCCCGGACCGGAGGCGTATTCAAAATTCGGACATACAGCCATCAGGATAAATGATCCGGCAAACGATATCGATATCGTTTTTAATTATGGTATTTTCAGTTTTGAAACAAATAATTTCTATTATAAGTTTATCAAGGGAGAAACAGATTATCAACTGGGTGTTTACGAAACAAGTTTGTTCCTGCCTGAATATGCCGCGCGTAATTCTATGGTTTGGGAGCAGATACTCAACCTGACAGCTACTGAAAAAAGAACTTTAATCAACAATTTACTGATCAATTACGAGCCTGAAAACAGAGTTTACAGATATAATTTTATTTTTGATAATTGCTCTACCCGTCCACGTGATAAAATCATAAGTTCAATTAATGGATATGTAAAATATAAACCTGTTAATGAATCAAATACCTTCAGGCAATGGATTGGAATTTACGTTGGCACCGACACCTGGCTAAAATTTGGCATCGATGTAATCTTCGGAATGGAAGCCGATAAAAATGCGACTCAAAATGAATCCATGTTTTTACCGGAGGTACTGATGTCTGAATTTGAAGATGCAGAGATTGTAACTTTCAAGGGTGAAAGCCGGAAACTTATATCACAAAAGACAATCGTGTTGATTGATAAGAAAGATATACCTGAACCAACCCAAAGCTGGTTATTGAAACCCCTGTCGATATCCTTTATGTTGTTGTTTATCGGAACAATTATTACAATGTGGGATATCAAACGCAGACTTCACTTTAAGCTTTTTGATACGATCATACTGATTGCAACAGGTCTGGGAGGTGTTATCGCGTTTTTCCTGACTGTATTTTCAACCCATCCACTGGTCATTTTGAATCTTAATTTGTTATGGCTTAATCCGCTCAATCTGGTAGTAGCGGTTCTTATCTGGATCAAACATCTTCGAAAAGTAGTCTTTTTATATCAAATTTTAAATATCGTATTACTGGTTGGGGCACTTGTGGCATTTGCCCTGTCGGTACAGACCTTTAATATGGCATCCTTTCCACTCATCGTATTATTACTGATGCGTGCTTCTCATTGGTTTTCACGTGCCAAAAGAAGAATCTTCATGAACAATGAATTTAAGCTGGACAAAAAGTTCTTTCAGGAAAAATGATAACAGATAATCAAAATATTAAACCTTCAGCCTTGCGCTTTGTAGGTATAATTCCGGCACGCTACGCTTCTACCCGTTTCCCGGGCAAACCACTTGTGCAAATTGGTGGTAAAAGCATGATTCAACGGGTTTACGAACAAGTTTCGAAAGCATTGAAGGATGTATATGTCGCCACTGACGATGTACGGATTTTTGAAGCTGTGAAAGCATTCGGGGGAAAAGCCATTATGACATCAGACCAGCACAAGAGTGGAACCGACAGATGTTATGAGGCATATTCAAAATTGGAAGAACAGTTTGATGTTGTGATTAATATTCAGGGTGATGAACCTTTTATCCAACCGGAACAAATTAAAACCCTGCAAAGCTGTTTTGACGAACCGGACACCGAAATTGCCACCCTGGCAAAAGTCTTTACCGGAAAAGATGATTTTTCCGCATTAAATAACCCGAACAGTCCAAAACTTGTTATCAACAAACGGAATGAAGCGTTATATTTCAGCCGTTCGGTGATTCCTTACAGACGAAATGCTAAACCTGATAACTGGATTTCGCTTCACTCCTACCTCAAACACGTAGGAATTTATGCTTACCGGGCCGCCATTCTGCGCGATCTGACCTTACTGGAGCAATCGCCACTCGAAATTGCCGAGTCACTGGAGCAACTCCGCTGGCTCGAAAACGGCTTTCGCATCAAAGTTGGTTTTACCGATGTAGAAACGGTAGGAATAGATACTCCCGAAGATCTGGAAAAAGTGAAGCAATTATTTTTGTAATCAACAAAAAAACTCCCCGATAAGCTATTTGCCTTCCGGGGAGTTTTTTGTATTTATCCTGCTATGATTTGATTATCTCTGCAAAATCTTCAATATGCTCATCCACATAAGCAGCAATCAAAGCCGTTTGTTTTTCTTCAATATCAAAATACATTTCTTCAAGGTCATCAAAAACTTCAAATTCAACATACATCGCGTTGAATTCTTCATCGGTGGTTTCACGCTCTAAGGCAGCTTTATTTGGGTCGTAAATTTCCTTGGCTTTGTAAATTAATTTTGCCAGCTCTACAGCACCGAACTGTTTAATAGCTTTGGCAAACGGATTTGCAAAAATGTAGCCACCGTATCCGTTTTGGATTAATTGCACAAAACCGCCATCGCGCATTTCGTCGGAGAAAAACCGGTACGCCAGCAGCGTGTGTTGGCTCCCGTTCAGTAAGGGCATAGATTCAGCAGTTAACTTTCCGCCAATTGCTTCTAAATAGGCATCGGAAAATACCTTCAGAAATTCATCCGTGCCTTTTCCCGCAGCCGCAGCCAGGTCACTGTCTTTTATTTGTATCATCGTTTTTAGTTTGAAGTTTGAAAGGTTTGAAGTTTGAAAAGTTTGAAAGGTTTAAAGTTTGAAGTTAAAAAAAACAGCATTTACATCAGAATATCAGCACTGTAAGCCGGCAATTGGACAGTAAGTCTACCGTCTTCAACCTTGAAATTATTTTTAAATACAGATGTAAAGGTAATAGTTTTCAACGTAGCCGGCAATTTGATATCAAAGTTTTTAGCTTTGGAAGAATTATTGATGAGGATAATCGCTTCTTTTTCAAAATATTTGCGTGCATACACCCAACTATCTTTTGTTGTCTGAATATTGATGAGGTCACCGTAAATCAGCACCGGATGATCCGAACGCAGATGCGCAAGCTTTGAAACATTGTTCCACAGTTTGGTTTCACGATTATTCCAACCATCGAATTTCATCATCCTCCGGCAATCGGGATCGTTGGCACCGGTCAGACCGATTTCGTCGCCATAATAAATCACAGGAATGCCCGGAATGGTCAAATTGAAGGCATGCATCAGAAACATTTTATCGTATGCAGTGGAATCAGTAATTCCAATTTCGCGTTGCCATCCCGCTACTTTCGAATCCTCTCCGAACTTCAGATCACCCGATGCATAAGCCATAAATCGTGGTTTATCGTGATTACCGGAGATATTACCCATCTGATTATGACTCCCATAGATATACTGGCTCGAACTAAGAATAGTCTGCACCTGATTCAGATCGCTCCCGCCCACTCCGGCAAAAGTTGTATTGGCAATATCAAACACATTAAAGTCAAACTGCCCGTCTAGCATTCCTGTAGTAAGGTAACTGCTTATTAACTCGGGACTACCGTAAGTTTCGCCGATTTGATATAAATTCTTTCCTTTATTTTGTTTTTTAATTTTCAGGGTCAGCTCACGCCAGAATTGTTCGGTAATATGCTTGCAGGCATCGTGACGAAAACCATCCAGATTAAATTCTTTAACCCAATACAGCGCTGAATCTGTCATTATATCCACCACTTTCGGATTCGACAAATCGAGCGTGGGCATAAAAGTATCAAACCAGGTTGTGAGGCGTTGATCGTTCCAGCGTTCGGTATTCAGGGTTCCATCCGGCAAATACAGGGAAGTTGCAAACTCGGGATGCTGTTTGTAGAAAGGATGTTCGTTATGAACGTGATGTGCAACATAATCAAGCAGAATATTCATGTTCTTTTTGTGTGCACCGGCCACCAGATTTTTAAATTCAGCGTTTGTTCCAAAACGAAAATCAACTTTCGAAGAAGATATGGGCCAGTAACCATGATAACCCGAGAACTTTGTTTTCATTGGCGCGTAATATCCGTAGGGTTCAGTCGGATTTTGATTGAGTGGCGAAATCCATAAGGTATTGACACCCAGCTTATCAAAATAACCGGCATCTATTTTTTGTTGTAAGCCGGCTAAATCGCCACCCCAGTAATCCACTTTGTGATTCACATCAGGCCGGTTCATGGGATGATCGTTTGTTGAATCGCCATTCATAAACCGGTCGACCAACATAAAATACATGATTTGAGCCTGTTTATCATCACGGGTAATTTGTTTGGCTTCGGTCAACACCTTCCCTTTTTCGAGTGGTATCAACACATCATTACTCACTCCAAAATCATTGCTTGCCCAAACACGAATAAACGAACGGTCGAGTTTAGTCGCTTCCACGGGAATACTGATCATGATTGTCCCCGGTTTTATAATAGAATATTTTAATGGGATTAGGAAATTCTGCCAATATACAAAAATGTCTTTCACCTCATTTTCTGTTGATAAGGTGATGGTTGAATAATTGTATTTATCCGTATAAAGTCTTGGAAATTTATCTCCATTTCCCTTCACCTGAAGGATGGAATTAAATTTACCATATCCGTTATCCACTTTACTTGGATTGTTGGCATCATGGTTCTGGTCACCATCCAATACCATTTGATACAAGTAAGTACCGGCACTGATATTCAAAGTCACTTCATACAAACCGTTGGTATTCAATTTCAAATCGGGAGTAAAAACAGGAGCCCAATCGTTCATTTGTCCGGCAATCTGAACTTTTTTGTAGTTTTTTCCCTGCGGATTGAATGAGAAAACATAATCAATCTTGTTTGTTTTACGACAGGGTACCGAATAGGGAATTCCTTTCAGCCAGAGTTTCACATCTACAAAAGGCTCCATTTCTTTCGAAACAGTAAGCGTGGCTGTGGTTTTATTACTATCAACTTTACACGTAATTTTTTCAGAGGAGCATGTAATCGAATCAATTTCAGAAGGATTCATAATAAAATCCTGCAAAAACAGGGTATTATCACCAATCTTCAAAGTCAATAATGAGTTCAGATTAAGGCTGTTTTGGGAATCTGTAGGATATTTTAATGCCGGTTGACATGCTGTCATTCCTAAAACAGCTATGAATAAAATAAAAAGTTGTTTTTTCATATCGGATTATCTCGTTTTTGTAATTATTATCGGTTAATAGAAAAGGTAAGCTTCTAATGTTTTGATTTTATAATTATTATCAATATCAGCCTCAGCATTGAAATTACATATAATTAATTTGAAATCGCCTGTTTTAATAGTCAACTCATCCGCTGTAAATTCTCTGTTTTCATTGTTTAAATTTTTATCTTTTATCATTTCAAATTTCTCATTTAAAAGAATCAGAAAAGATTTATTCTTGCTTTTTACGATTAACATTCGGTTTTTATCATCGTATTTAATTGTGAGATCTATGTCATTGTAAACTAAATCAACTCCCTGTGATACACTTATTTTCATAAAAGTACCAAACGGAGAAATATCAATTTTCCCGGATTTAGGAGAATCTAAAGAAGCTGAATAAAAAGCTGTAATGTAATATGAATTAATATCTTTCAAATTCAATTCTCTCAATATTGTTGAAACTGATTTATCCTTTATTGAGGATGGAAAAAACTTTTGTAATGATTCATTTCCATAATTATTTGAAAGATACCGGATTTTCTCAATCAATTTAACCTGAACTATTGTGTCTACAGTAAGTGTTTTATTTTTTTGAATTGATACTTTTCCATTTTTCATCAAATGAGCATCTGTAAGCAATTGCTCCAGTTCATTGTTCAAAGAATTGCGTGTCACGTTAAAGACGCTCCATGGACCAACTGAAGTTAAAAATGCAACCGCAGCAAATGAAATTATGATCCATTTTAAATGATTTGATTTGGAGAGGAAAAGATAAATACAGATGCCATACAGCCAGATATTGATAATCAGCACATAACATCGGTTTATGGTCAGTCCGTAATCACCCAAACGACGAAAAATACCCACAGACATTAATACCAGGAGCGGTAATAACAGCAAAGGGAAGTATTTTGAAAGCAGATTTACAACTTTGTTTTCTTTTTCCAATCGTAAGGGATACAATATTAGCATACAAAGGAAACCTCCCAATCCTAAAACAGAAACCAGCATAGATACCCAACCATTTGGGAGTTCCCATTTTACAATTATCTGAGCTAAATACACGTAAAGGATAAGGGAATAAATAGCTAATATTGACAGGAGAATGTACAAACCCAGTATTTTCATAAATACAGGGAACGAGTATTCGGTTTTGTGTTTTTCTGTCTTATCAGGAACATTCGCCAGGAAATAAACAGGTGCAATCAGGGCATAACAAATCACAGCCAGGTTCTGATAAACTTCCGATTGAATATCTATCTTAAATAATTCATGCAACGAAAAAACGGCAAGGCTTAAACCAAGCATTAATACCTGCGCAAAAATAAACGAAATGATTAATTGCAACAGGCAGGTTTTGCTGAATTCCCAGAAAGGAATATCCTTGTTTTTCTTCAGAAAAGAAACTACAAATGCCATTAACAGAAACACCAATCCAATAATAATCAATTGATAAAAATGAACCGGTAATAATTTTTCGGGCAATGTAATGGCATAAACCAGTAACAAGCAAATCGCCAACAGGTTAAGGCCAACATTGACAATTATATTTTTAAAATCTTCAAGAAACAAACTGACTACTAAACTAAGTACAATTCCAATTGAAAAGAATGCCCAGGTATGCGGCTGTATCTCAACAGTTTTATTGTTAATTTGAAGAAATAAATTAAAAGCAAGCCCTAGCAAAAAAAACATTGTAAATGGAAACCGCAAGGTAACCAACCGGATTTTTTCAATCCATGATTTGAATGAGATTTTTTTCATAGTTGTTAGCATTCTATTATTTGACCTCAAGAATTAATACCGTTTTTGCAGAAATCGGGATCTGTTCCATGATAGAACAGGTTTTTCCTGTAGTTATTTCTGTTCCTGTAGTTTTTCCCGTTAGCATTTCATCGTATCGTTTCAAATCTAATTCCCGGTTTTGTTCGTTATTGTTTGCAATTACCATTATTGTCTTTTCATTATTATAACGAAAACTTACATATAAACCATTTTCGGGAATAAATTGTTTCATTTTTCCGTTTTGAAGTACCGTATTATTTTTCCGGTAATTCAGCAATGCTTTGAGATAATTGAAAACTTCACTTTCAGAAGCCGTACGTCCTTCAGTTGTAAAAGCATTGTGTTTATCGGCAGCCCAGCCACCCGGAAAATCAAAGCGGTGACCCTGATAATCGCCCGGAATGCCATCCAACATAATTTCGGTGCCATAATAAATCTGTGGATAACCTCTGGCAGTGAGCAACATGGCCAACGCCATTTTGTACTTACGCACATCGCCCTTTGCAACAGTCGAATAGCGGTCAATGTCGTGATTATCGAGGAAATTCATAATCAAATCGGGATTGGAATACACAAAATCCTGTGCGTAATGCGCATAAAATCTTGCCATGCCGCCATCCCAGCTGTCCGGTTCGTTGAAAGCCATACTGAAAACATCTTTCAACACAAAATCCATAACACTGGTAAGTCGTGAATCAAATCCATCCTTGTTGTTGTTTCCCGATTGATAATAAGCAATTTCGGCCGGTGTTTTTACCCAGCACTCTCCCACTACATTCATATGTGGATATTCAGAGCGAATGGATTGAATAAACCGGGCAGCCGTTTTAAGATCGTTGTAGGGATAAGTATCTACCCGCATGCCATCGATATTGGCATATTCAATCCAAAAAGTATACACCTGACGGAGATAATCGAACAACAATGGATTTTGAAGATTCAGATCGGGCATATTGGGGGCAAACCAACCATTTGTCAGTCGAAAGCGATCGGCTGTAGAAGCATGTGGATCGGTCCAGGCCGTCATGCGATAATTGGAATTGGTAAATGTTGGCCAGGTATTGAACCAGTCTTTAGCCGGTAAATCCTTCATCCACCAATGCGATGAACCACAATGATTGGGGACAACATCAATAATCAGCTTCATATCATTTGCATGACAGGCATCCGAAAGGCGGATATAATCGGAGTTGGTCCCCAGGCGCGGATCCACTTTGTAGTAGTCGGAACAGGCGTAATGATGATAGGAATATTGCGTGTCGTTATTGTCGAAAAGCGGTGTTGTCCACAAAGTGGTAATTCCCAAATCTGCTAAATATGGAACTTTCGAGATAATTCCTTCGATATCACCGCCATGTCGTGCTCCTGCGATCTCCCTGTGAATGCCCTGATGATAACCCCTGACAGAATCATTTAATGAATTTCCGTTTGCAAACCGGTCGGGCATTAGCAAATAAACGGCATCGGCTTCGGTAAAACTTTTTCGTTGGGCAGAACCTTCCCGCCTTGATTTCAATTCATAAATAATGGTCTGCTTTTTCTTTCCAATTTTCAATTGAATATTAAATTTTCCGGGAACAGTTTCCTTCGCAATATTCAAATATAAAAAGACATAATTCGGATTGTCGGTCACTACTTTTTTTGAAACAGAAACTCCCGGATAATTAATGGTAATTTCTGCAGCACTTACTCCGGTCCCGTATAACATCAACTGAAAGTCCGTTTGGTTCATGCCCGTCCACCAAAAAGTGGGTTCAAGTTTTTGAATCCAGGCAAGGGGTTTCGCCTGAAGCTGAGTAAATAAAAGTACAGTTACAAACAGTAGAATGGTTCGTTTCATGTGAGGATAATTGTAAATTTAATAAAAATGTCAATTCGGAACTTCTTTCTGACTTTCGGTTGAGATATGAACCAGCTTTTCATTCACAAATAAATCCAGGCTTTCTCCTTTGATATTATGAATAATGGTTCGCTTCTTTTCTACCCTGATATTCAATTGATTTCCCCTGAAATTAATATTGAAGGCAAAAGCATTCCATTTCTCGGGAATTTGCGGATTAAAATGCAATTTATCATCCTTTACCCGCATTCCTCCGAACCCCTGAACAATAGCAAGCCAGGTTCCTGCCATACTGGTAATATGCAATCCATCAGCCACTTCATTATTATAATCGTCCAAATCGAGACGGGCTGTACGCAGGTACAAATCATAAGCTTTTTGTTTGTCACCGACCATACTGGCAACTATGGAATGAGTGCACGAAGAGAGCGAAGATTCATGCACCGTAAGCGGTTCGTAAAAATTCAAATTACGACGAATGGTTTCCTTATCAAAATGTTCTTCGAAAAAATAAAGTCCCTGAACGACATCGGCTTGTTTAATGAATGATGAACGAAGAATCCTGTCCCATGTCCAATGTTGATTAATAGGCAATTGCGATTCGGGGATATCGCCGGCATTTGTTAATGTTTTATCCAAAAATCCATCCTGTTGCAGGAACACACCCAATTTCTTGTTTTCGGGGAAATACATGTTTTCAATAATGTCTTTCCATTGAAACATTTCATCGTTGGTATAACGTAAATCTTTTGAAAGATCTTCGTAAACCCTGAAATTTGTTTGTTTTACTTTTTCAATGCATTCGATGGTATATTTCAGCGACCATACGGCTATATAATTTGTAAACCAATTGTTGTTGACATTATTTTCGTACATGTTGGGACCTGTAACTCCCAGAATAACGTATTTCTTTTTCTCGGAAGATATATTGACACGTTGACACCAAAAACGTGCAATGCCAATCAGAACTTTTAAACCATATTCAGCCAGATAGTTCTGGTCGCCGGTATAACGTACATAATTGTAAATGGCATAAGCAATTATTCCATTCCGGTGTACTTCTTCGAAAGTCAGTTCCCATTCGTTATGACTTTCACCACCATTAAAAGTGGAAACAGGAAAAAGCGCTGCTCCATTGCTGAATCCCAAATTTTCGGCATTTTGTATGGCTTTGGGTAAATGTCTGTAGCGATAAAGCAACAGGTTTTTCGAAACATTCTGTGGTGAAGTACACAAATAAAACTGGATGCAAATGGCTTCGGTATCCCAACGCGTAGCACCGGCAAATTTTTCGCCGGTAAAACCTTTAGGACTGATATTCAGCCGGGCATCGTCGCCACTGTAAGTTTGATTGAGTTGAAAGATACTATACCGGATAGCCTGTTGAGCAGCCAGATCACTGTCAATTATCACATCCGACTGCAACCATTTCTCAGCCCACACGGCTGAATGTTCTTCAAACAATTGATTCCAGCCTTTATCTCTGGCAGCACGGGCCAGCGTACAGGCTCGTTCGGTGAGTTCTTCACGGGGATGATTCAGGGAATTAATAATGGCGACATATTTATTCAGGCAAACCGTATCACCAATACGTACATCGGTTCCAACGCTAAATCCCGCCACTTTTTCTTTTTCTATTTTGGTGGGGTTTACATTCAGTTGCTCATTATTTTTGTACAAAACATAGGTCAACGCTGCACAGACATGAAAATCCATACGACGGGTTTGCGCCCACAAATGCGATACATCCTGCTGTGTTTTGGTTTGTAAAACATTCCAGAATTGTTCGTTATAGTTCGTGTATGTATTTCTTACATCACCATCAATCAATGGCAAAAATGAAATACGTCCTTCATAATTTAATGATTTCACTGAATAACTGATGGCACCAACTTCAGTTTCGGCCATACTCAAAAACCGTTTCACCGATACCTGAATGCGATGACCTTTAAATGAAACTGCTTCGAAAGTCCGTTCCAAAAATCCTTCGCGCATATTCAATACACGTCTGAAATTCTGAATATCCCATTCAGCCAGATCCAACCGGTCATCGTTCAACCGGACACTTATTCCGGTCCAGTTCGGTGCATTGATAATCCGGTCATTGGTATCCGAATAACCGTTTTTCCAGTTACCGCGCTCGGCCCGTTCCGGGTAATATATCCCAGCAATATAGGAACCCAACATGGTTTCGCCCGAATAATATTCTTCAAAATTAGCGCGTTGTCCGATGTGACCATTTCCAAGACTAAAAATACTTTCGGAAGCCAGTTGCTTGTTCGGATGAAAACCCTCTTCGACTATGCACCAAGGGTCAGTTTGCAGATATTTGTTCATATTATTAGAGTTTGAAAAGTTTTGCGTTATAAGAGTTTGAAAGGTTTGACGTTTCGTGTTTCGTGTTTCGTGTTCCGGGTTATTGGTAAGCAAGTCTTAAATAGTTGGGCAAATTGTTTAATTGCGCCAGGAAACCGGTTTTACCAGAAATTGTAAATAGTAAATATTTAAATTGTAAATATTTAAATCGTAAATGATTAAATCGTAAATTCTTTTTTGTCTTCTACCCACAACACACTCACTGCCGCTATCAATAAAAAACAACCTGACATGATCAATGCAAATATAGCCTGAGAATCAAATATCCGTTTCACGATCATTCCCCCAAAAATTCCGTTTACAATTTGTGGCACAGTAATAAAGATATTGAAGATCCCCATATAAATTCCAATTTTACGAACCGGAAGTGCCGGTGCTAATATTGCATAAGGCATAGACAAAATGCTACCCCAGGCCATTCCTACTCCTATCATTGAAAATATCAGGTTAGTGGGATTTGAAATAAAATAGATGGATAGTAGCCCGATTGCACCAGCTGTCAGGGACAGACTATGCGTCAATTTCCGACCAATTTTATGTGCTATTACAGGTAATAATAAAGCATAAATCATGGCAACTCCGTTATAAACACCGAAAATAATACCGACCCAGTTCCCGGCTTCCTGATAGGTTAATGATTTTGTATCTGTAACCGATAATCCATAAATATGTTGTGCCACAGCAGGAGTTGTAAAAACCCACATTCCAAACAAAGCTATCCAGGTAAAAAACTGTACCGGTGCAAGTTGTTTCATGGTTTTGGGCATGGCTAAGAAATCGCGAAAAATATTTGAAAATCTGATTATTTCTTCAGGAACGACTTCTTTATTTGGGTTAAAGTGAGACATTTCTTCGGGTGAATACTCTTTGGTTGTAATAACAGTCCAGAGAATTGTGACAACCATTACGGCTGCACCAATATAAAATGAAAAAACAACATTATCGGGGATTCCACCACTGGCAGCAACTTTGGATATTCCCATCCATTCAGCTAAAACATAAGGCAACCACGAACCGACAACCGCTCCAACTCCGATCAGAAAAGTCTGAATTGAAAAACCCAGGGTACTCTGATCAACTGGCAACATATCAGCTACTAATGCCCTGAACGGCTCCATGGCAACATTGAATGAAGCATCCATAATCATTAAAAAACCGGCACCAACAAACATAGCCGGTATAAAACCAGCAAATACGCCGGCATTTGGCATAAGCAACAAAGCTATAGCCGCCAAAACAGCTCCTACCAGAAAGAATGGCCGGCGACGTCCTAAACGGGTCCAGGTATGATCGGAATAATGACCAATAATGGGTTGGATGATCAGGCCTGTAATAGGTGCTGCCAGCCAAAACCACGAAAGCTGCTCCATATCAGCACCGAAAGTTTGTAAAATCCGGCTTGCATTTCCATTTTGTAATGCGTATCCAAACTGGATCCCCATAAATCCCATACTCAGGCTCAGGATTTGGAAGAAGCTGAATTTTGGCTTCGCGATATGCGTTTCGTGTTCAGCGTTTCGTGTTTCGTGTTCCGCGTTTAGCGTTCCCGGTTTGGCGTTCCCGGTTTCATTTTCAGTTGTAAGGTTTATCATTGTTTTAAAGTCGTGATTTCTATGTTCTTTTTTTATTCATCTCTTTTATTTTCATTATCCTTTTTGAATTTAATTCCTTTGTAATCAGAATTTCGAAGATAACTGATGAATTTTCCTAATCTTTCTGATAATGATATAGATTCTATGATCAAATAATCAAATTCTTCCCGGGTGATATAACCAAAATCAAAAGCACGATAAGATTGGGATCTCACTTCGCCAATTGAACCTTTTGAGAATGTCAAAAAGTTTATAAACTCTTTGTTACCTCCTCTTTCAAAACCTTCGGCAATATTATCCATTGTCGAACCGCTTGAACTTTTAATTTGATCTTTAAGCGAGAAATCCTTTGAGAATCTTTCTTTATTCGTCAAAACAAAGATATATTTACAAATCTCCCGCGATTTTTGCCAAACTTCTAAATCTTCAAATCTTTGTATAGTTGCCATAATCTATAATTATTTCGAAAATAAAATATGTAAATATCACAAAAAGACGGAACATGAAACGGAAAACCATAGACGCGAAACACGAAACGCGGAACATGAAACGCGGAACGCGGAATTATCTCGTCGTCCCACGAATGATCAGATTCGTTTTCACAATTTTATTGGTAAACTGGCCCTGTGTTTCGCCATTAATTTTAGCGAGCAATAAACTGGCAGCATGTTTACCCATTTCGTAACCATGTTGTTCTACTGTGCTTAACATAGGATCACAGGCTTTGGCCAATTCACCATCGGAGAATCCGAAAATGGCAACATCCTGCGGAATTCGAAGCTTGGCTAACTTAACGGCATATAATATCCCGGCCGCACAATGGTCGTTTATGGCGAAAAAACCATCCGGTCTGTTGGGTCTGTCTAATATTTCGGGTGTAATAATGATGGCTTCTTCACGGGTGTCGCAAACGCGAATCAACGATTCGTCGACCGGCAGATTATATCTTCTGAGGGCGTCCATATAACCATTTTTGCGATTCTTGGATATTTCCAAATGAAAGGGAGAACTGTAAAAGGCAATCCGTTTACAGCCGGTTTGTATCAGGTATTCCACTGCTGCAAAAGCCCCGGTATAATCATCCACCACTACACGGTCGGTAGTAATGCCGATACAGATGCGGTCGAAAAATACCAGGGGTATATCACTATCAATGATTTCCTGAAAATGATCATAATTGGTAGTATGTTTAGAGAGGCAGGCCAAAACTCCTGAAACACGCGTGGCTATTAAAGCTTCGGCATTACGGACTTCTTTTTCGTAATTTTCGCTCGACTGGCAAATAATCACGTTAAAACCTTCTTTATTTGCTACCTGCTCGATACCCGAAAGAATGGATGAGAAAAAAAAGTGAATGATTTCGGGGACAATAACACCAATCGTATTATTTTTACTCATCCGCAGGCTCAATGCCAGGGTGTTAGGCTTGTAATTGAATTCCTTGGCATATTTATTTACTGCATCTTTGGTGCTCTGACTAATATCCGGATGATTTTTCAGCGCACGCGAAACTGTTGAAGGAGAAATATTGAGCGCACGGCCAATATCTTTAATCGTAATTTGTGGCTTTTTCATAAAAATAGATTTGCAATCAATCGTATCAGGTAAAAAAAACAAGCGATTTAAAAGTATGTAAAACTTTAATTCACAGGCTACTTAAATTCATGTTTACAGACTTCTGGGAAACCGGAATTCATAATCATTGCAAAAGTAAAATAGTTTATCCGAATAAAAAATTATTTTCGCAAATATTTTAAATATATGTCGCAAACGTTTGCGTAGATTTTTCTAACTATTATCAGATGACATAGATAGCCAATAAACATTAATACTCTATTTTTGCCACATAAAATCGAAACAAAATACTTCTGTTGATTGAAAGAATAAGTTTAGCAGTAGGATAAGATTTCAGGGCGAGGCAAAATTATTTCGTTTCGATTTTAATAAGAACAATCATAAATTCATTTTTCAACCTTAAAAATAAACATGCATGAAGAACTCACAACTTAAGCTAAAATTACGTTCATTCGTAACCGTTTTAGTGTTGTTTGTTTTAAGCGCTACCATTCAGGCGCAGAAAACATCAATTTCAGGAATTGTAAAAGATGCCGGTAACGGGGAACCTATCATTGGCGCCAACGTTTTTGAAAAAGGCACAACCAACGGTACCATCACCAATTTAGATGGTCAGTTCAGCCTTTCGGTTCCTACCAATGCTACTTTAGTCATCAAATATGTAGGTTATACTACGATTGAGATGCCCGTAGCAGGTAAAAAAAGTCTGATCATTCAACTTAATGAAGATGCAATTGCTTTGGGCGAAGTCGTGGCTATCGGGTATGGTTCAGTTAAAAAGACTGATGCAACCGGATCTTTAACTGCAATTAAACCTGACAATATGAATAAAGGTTTAACAAACAATGCCCAGGATATGATTATTGGTAAAATCGCTGGTGTTAATGTAACAACCGGAGGTGGTACACCAGGTAGTGGTGCAACGATACGAATTCGCGGAGGTTCTTCATTAAATGCCAGTAACGACCCTTTAATTGTAATAGATGGTCTGGCAATGGACAACGATGGTATCAAAGGGGTTGCAAATCCATTGAGTTCAATTAATCCGAATGACATCGAAACGTTTACCGTTTTAAAAGATGCTTCTGCAACTGCTATTTACGGTTCGCGGGCTTCGAATGGTGTTATCATCATTACTACTAAAAAAGGATTAAGCAATTCAAAACCACGTGTGTCATACAACGGGAACATTTCTTTCAGTACCGTTAAAAAAGCACATGATGTACTTAACGGTGATCAGTTCCGCACATTGGTCGATTCACTTTGGGCCAATCCTGTAACTTCAGACCCTTTAGACGATGAAAATAAAGTTCCAACACAGGTAAGGGGCCACTTAGGTACAGAAAATACAGATTGGTACAAACAAATATTTCAAACTGCAATAAGTCATGATCATAACGTAAGTGTAACCGGTGGTTTAAAAAGCATGCCTTATCGTGTTTCTGCAGGATACACGAACCAGGAAGGAATTATTAAGACTTCTAATTTTGAACGATTTATTGGTGCATTCAATTTAAATCCAAGTTTTTTAGATGATCATTTAAAGGTGAATCTGAATGCAAAAGGCATGATTGTGAACAATCGCTATGCAGATGCCGGAGTTGTTAGTGCTGCTGCATATATGGATCCCACACAACCGGTTACATCTACCGACCCAATTTTTGCTCCTTATGGTGGATATTTCCAATGGAATCCCATTACTCAAACAACATTAGGTACCGCAAATCCTGCAGCCACTTTGAACCAGAAAAAAGATCTTTCTAATGCCAAAGATTTTATCGGAAGTGCCGAATTTGATTATAAATTTCATTTTTTACCCGAAATGAGAGCACACTTAAATTTAGGCATGGAAGCATCGAATGGAATTCAAACTTTGTGGATTGATTCTTTATCTCCTGGAGATAGTTCTTATGGTCGAACAGGTTATACCGACGAATCGAAAACAAATACGTCTTTAAACTTCTATTTACAATATGCAAAAGAAATTGCCAACCACAAATTTGACATTATGGGTGGTTATGAATGGCAACATTTTTACAGAAAATCAGATGGTGATTATAAAGGGTTGAAGAAAGCAGATACGAATAAAGATGGCGTTATCAATGAGTCAGATGACTACTATAATCATCAAACATCTGAGGACTTACGATTTGCCACTGAAAGTTACCTTGTTTCGTTTTTTGGCAGGTTAAACTATTCGTTTGCAGGAAAATACCTGGCAACATTTACTTTAAGAGAGGATGGCAGTTCGCGTTTCATAGCTTCAAACAGGTGGGGGATATTTCCTGCAGCTGCTGTAGCATGGAAAGTCAATGAAGAGGATTTCTTAAAAGAAACAAATATGTTTTCTGATTTGAAACTACGCCTGGGATATGGTATTACCGGACAACAAAATATCAACCAGGGTGATTATCCATATATCCCAATTTACACTTCAAATGTAAATGGTGCTTATTATCCATTTGGAAATGAATATTATCCAACATCCAGGCCCCAGGAATACAATAAGAATCTGAAATGGGAAGAAACCACAACCTGGAATGCTGGATTGGATTATGGTTTCCTGAATAACCGGATTAGCGGGGCCATTGATTATTATTACCGGAACTCAACTGATTTGATCAATGTGGTAAGTGTACCTGCCGGAACTAATTTCAGAAATAAGGTTATCAGCAATATCGGAACTTTACAAAATAAAGGGTTAGAATTCTCGATCAATGCAAAAGCAATTTCCACCAGAGAATGTACCTGGGAAATTGATTACAATGTTGCTTACAACCAGAACCTAATCACCAAATTAACTTCAGGTGAAGGAGCAGATTATTGGGTTGGTACAGGTGGAACATTCCAGGGTTATACTCAGGTATACAACGTGGGACATCCAACCTATTCCTACCTGGTGTTCCAACAAAACTATGATGCAAATGGAAAACCAATTGAAGAAGGAGTAGTTAATCCAAACAGCTCTACACAAGCAAAATATACCAGTTTAGACGCTTTTGTTGACAGAGACGAAAATGGAATCATTAACGAAAAAGACAAGTATTACTATCATAGCCAAAATCCGGATGTAACCATGGGACTTTCATCGAAATTAACCTATAAAAATTTCGATTTAGGTTTTACATTGCGCGCAAGTATTGGAAATTACATGTATAATGCTGTTCAATCAGGGAATATGAATGTATCGAAAGAAGGTCTTTGGAATGCTCTCGGATACTTTACCAACAAACCAATTTCTTCGTTTGCTGACAATTATCAGGGTGTTTCTGCATTGGCTTTTGTTTCAGACCATTTTGTACAAGATGCTTCCTTTGTTCGTTGCGATAATATCACCCTGGGTTATAGCTTTAAGAATTTATTTAAAGTGATCTCGAGTGGTCGTATTTTTGCTACTGTTCAAAACCCGTTTGTCTGGACAAAATATACAGGATTAGATCCTGAAATTTATGGTGGTATTGATAATAATATTTATCCAAGACCATTGATTACCGTACTGGGAGTCAACCTTAATTTTTAATCCTTAAATTATAAGATTATGAGCAATATAAAAAATAAATTATCTTACATCATCGCTTTGATTATTACAGCATTTACTGCAACATCATGCGTTGATGATTTGAATGTGATTCCAATTAATCCGCAGGTTACTCAAACTTTCAATCAGGAGGAAGTATTTGCGAAAGTGTATGCATCGTATGCCTTAACAGGTCAGGAAGGTCCTTCCGGAAAGGGTGATATTGAAGGATTAGACGAAGGTAGATTCTCTATCTATCGCTGTTTATGGAATTGTAACGAACTTTCGACAGATGAAGCCATCTGCTCCTGGGGTGATGCTGAAGTATTAGAACTTAATTATAACAACTGGACATCGCAAAGTACAATAACTGATGGATTATATGCCAGATTATATTTTACAGTTACAATTTGTAATCATTTTATGGAGCAAACTGCAGGAAAAACAGATGATCAGACAGTTAAGCAACGTGCAGAAGTTCGATTTTTACGTGCCACAGCTTATTATTACTTAATGGATTTCTTTGGAAACGTTCCATTTACTGAAATAGTAAGTTTAACACCACCTACTCAAATGAAACGCGCTACTTTATTTGCATGGGTTGAGAAAGAACTAAAAGAATGTTCGGCAGATATGAGTGAACCACGTACAGCACCCTATTACCGGGTTGATAAAGCCGCTGCCTGGTTATTATTGTCCAGGTTATATTTGAATGCTGTAGTGTACACGTCGGTGCCTGCTACCGAAACTGAAACAGCTGTTGTTGGTACTCCACGATGGGATGATGCTGCTATTTATGCAAAAAAAGTGATTGATTCGGGTTATGCATTAAATCCAAGCTTCAAACAATTGTTTATGGGTGATAATGCAGGAACAATTGATGGTTCTTCAGTCAATACAGCACCTCAGGAAATTATTTTCCCAATAGCAGCCGATGGAGTACAAACTCAGGCATGGGGCACTTCTTTGTTTTTGATTGCTTCAACACATACCAGTGGAATGGTAGCCTGGGGTACAACTGAAGGTTGGGGAGGAAATCGTGCCCGTGCGACACTGCTTAAAAAGTTCTTTACAATCAATCCTTCCGGTACATCTGTTTCAGGATTCTTCGGCGATTCAAAAGATTTAACTACTTCGCTTACCACAGCTAATAAAGACAACAGAGCTTTGTTTGATAAAGCATCCGTAAGCGTTGGTTTAGCAATAACTGGTCCTACCATCTTCAAACAAGGATATCAGGTTATTAAATTTACAAATGTTCGTGCCGATGGTAATGAACCTCATGATGTAAAATATACCGATATGGATATCCCATTTATGCGGTTAGCAGAAGCATATTTAAATTATGCAGAAGCTGTATTACGCGGTGGAAGTTTAGTAAGTGGTTACGCTGCAATTGATGCTGTAAATGCCTTGAGAACCAGAGCAAGTGCACCGGTATTTAATACCACTACCAATGTTTTATCATTACCTAAGATACTGGATGAAAGAGCCCGTGAGTTTTTCTTCGAAGGATATCGACGTTCTGATTTGATTCGCTTTAATATGTATGGTGGTGCTACCGGATATACATGGGATTGGAAATCGAATGAAGCTGCGGGTAAAGATTTCCCGGCTGATTATAACATATTCCCGATTCCGACAAACGATTTGAACGCAAATTCAAATTTGGTACAAAATCCCGGATATTAATTGATTGATAACTGGTTAATTAGTTAATTAGCGGATTTCATTAAATTCATTGAAAAGTCTGAACTTTCATAAGCTCAGACTTTTCATTTTCATATCAAATTTTCATATCAATTATTCTTAAAAATCATGGTCAAAAAAACGATTCTCTTCCTGCTCATTTGTATATCTGTAAGCACATTTGCTCAAATCGAACGCGTCGAACCGGCCTTCTGGTGGGTGGGCATGAAAAATACACAGTTGCAACTGTTGGTACATGGTTCTGAAATATGCAATAGTGCTGTGATGATTGAATATCCCGGTGTGAAAGTATTGAAATCAAACCGGGCGTGTAGTCCGAATTATCTCTTTGTAACACTGGAAATTTCCGAAAAAGCAAAAGCAGGGAAGTTTGAGATTCAACTGAATCAAACCGACAAGCCCAACCTTTCGATTACCTACGAACTGAAGAACCGTAGAACAGATTCAGAAAAACGCATAGGTTTCTCGAGTGAAGATGTTGTTTACCTGCTTATGCCCGACCGCTTTGCCAACGGCGATGCAAATAACGACAATGTTGAATCGCAGCCGGAAAAAGCCAACCGGAATAATTTAAGTGGCCGTCACGGCGGGGATATTAAAGGCATTCAGAATCATTTGGATTATATAAAGGAACTGGGCGCTACAGCCATCTGGTGTACACCGCTACTGGAGAATAATTACAGCAAATACACTTATCACGGCTATGCCATCAGCGATTATTACAAAACAGATCCAAGATTTGGCAGCAATGATGAATATGCCGGACTTGTTGCTGCTTCGCATGAAAAAGGATTGAAAGTGATTATGGATATGGTTTCGAACCACAGTGGAATCTGGACGTGGTGGATGAGCGATTTGCCATTTGAAGACTGGATTCATCAATTTCCGGCTTACACACAAACCAACCACAAAGCCAATACCATCAAAGACATTCATGGTTCAGGCATTGATAAAAAACTTTTCGAAGATGGATGGTTCGACACATCCATGCCGGATATGAACCAACAGAATACATATTTCTGGACTTATTTTATTCAAAACTCCATTTGGTGGGTTGAGTATGCAAATCTCGATGGCATCCGAATGGACACGTATCCATACAACGACCGGGAAGCTATGGCAAAATGGGCAAAAGCAATTACCGACGAATATCCAAATTTCAACATCATGGGGGAAACCTGGCTCTTCAACCCCCAGGACATTGCTTTCTGGCAAAAAAACTCCATCAATACATTGAAATATAATTCGTATCTCCCTACAGTCATGGATTTTATATTACAAAAATCACTCACAAGCTGTTTTAACGAACATGGGAAGCCATGGGAAGATCTGGGTATGAACCGGCTTTACAACACACTGACTAACGATTATCTGTATGCCGATATCAACAATTTATTAATTTTTGTCGAAAATCATGATACGCAAAGGCTCAATCACATTTTGAACGGCGATCAGGCAAAATACAAAATGATGATGTCATTTCTGATGACCACGCGCGGAATTCCTCAAATTTATTATGGCTCAGAAATTGGCATCACTGGAAACAAAGATAAAGGTGATGGTGATGTTCGTCGGGACTTTCCGGGCGGTTGGGCCGGCGACAGCATCAATGCATTTAACGCAAACGAAAGAACACCCATTCAGAATGAATACTTCAATTATCTCTCAAAACTGCTGAACTGGCGAAAAAGTAAAGCGGTTATTCATACCGGATTATTAACCCATTATGTTCCCGAAAATGATGTCTATGTATATTTCCGCCACAATGACAACGAAAAGATTATGGTTATTCTCAATAATAATGAAACCGAACAATTACTTAAAACCGATCGTTATGCTGAAAGTCTGGAAAATATAACGACAGGCACGGATGTTATGACAGGTAAGACTTTTGACTTAAAAAGTAATTTTGCAATTCCAAAACAATCCGCATTAATTTTAGAATTACGTTAAAAAACAATTTTAATAAAACCTCTAAATAGCTATTATGAAGAAATTTATTTTTCCATTCATTACAATGCTTATTTTGGCAATAATAATTGCCGGCAGTTTCAATTCATGTAATACTCAGTCAAAACATACTGAGAATCTAATGGATTCCATTCAGTATAAGAAGTCTATGCCTAAATGGGCGGTAAATACGAACATCTATGAGGTTAACATCCGCCAATACACCCCCGAAGGAACCTTCAAGGCTTTTCAACAACACTTGCCGAGATTAAAAGAGATGGAGGTTGATATCCTTTGGTTGATGCCTATAAATCCGATAGGCGAAAAAAACCGGAAAGGTTCTCTGGGAAGCTACTATTCGATAAAAAACTATGAAGCCATAAACCCGGAATTCGGAACGGAAGCAGACTTTAAAAACCTTGTGAATGAAGCACACAAACTGGGAATGCATGTAATCATCGACTGGGTTGCCAACCATACTTCGTGGGATAATGTGTGGATGAAAGATCATTCCGACTGGTACACCAAAGACAGTCTGGACAAAATAACTGTGCCTGCCGGTACGGATTGGGACGATACTGCCGATTTGAACTACGATAACCCTGCATTGCGCCGGGCCATGATTGATGCCATGTCCTATTGGGTAAAAAATGCTGATATTGATGGTTTCCGATGTGATGTAGCCGGAATGATTCCTTTAAACTTCTGGATACATGCACGCAAAGCCATTGATGAAATAAAGCCTGATTGCTTTTTTCTTGCCGAAGATGGCGAACCTCAGATTCATCAGGCATTCGATATGACTTACAACTGGGCGTTGAAAGATCTTATTAATGATATTGCAAAAGGAAAAAAGAATGTCAATGACATAATCAAACACATAGAGAATGAATCAAAGAAATTCAAGCCCGAAGATCTGAGGATGCATTTTATTACCAATCACGACGAAAACACCTGGAGTGGCAGCGAGTATGAAAGACTGGGAGATGCTCCGGTGGATGCATTCACTGTGTTGACCTATACCCTTCCCGGCATGCCATTAACCTATACCGGTCAGGAAGAGCCGTTAAAAAAACGGCTTAAATTCTTCGATAAAGATACGGTAGGTTTTAAAGATTATGAACGTAAAGACCTTATAACCAAACTAAATCAACTTAAAATCGAGAACAAAGCACTTTCATATACAAGTTATACTGTTGGTTTTCTGGGATTAAGAAATACAAATCCAAACAACGTTTTATGCTTTGTTCGTCAGAAACGTAAGAATTTGGTCGCCGGTGTATTCAATTTTTCGCCTAATGAGCAAACATTTAAAATAACTGATAACATTACGGGTAATTTCAAATCATACCTTGGCGAGGATATTTCATTCAAAACGAATGCTCAAATCAAATTGAAACCCTGGGGTTATGCTGTTTTGATTTATAACAAAAAATGAACCGATTTATAGCTACCTGAAAACCAACAGTTAAAAAGACTTTTTCACACTAAGGCGCAAAGGTTGCAAAGCTTATTTTTTCTTTCTTTGCGGACTTTGCGTCTTTGCGTGACTTATTATTTTTACGCAAAGGCGCTAAGAAGTTATAATAGAACAGGTTGTTACATTATTAGTAATACTTATACCTCCCAACAATTAACAAAAATAAATTGATTCCGGTTGAAAAGTCAATCTTAAGACAGCTTCGTTTTTGAGGAAAGTAAGTTTTATTCTTCTTGCTCCCATCAATTCACTTTCCCGCAATCGTTTGCAATAGAAAATCAACTTTACTACCTTTGTTTTTAGTTTTGATATTGAATAATGCATTATATTTGTGGTGAATTGAAAATCAAAACCTTATCAAAAATAATTTAATACAATTATGAAAAAAACGATTATCACACTACTCGTCCTTTTGACCTCAGCACTGAGTTGGGCTCAGATTGTTACTACCAACCCTCAGTTTGTAACTCAGGATGCCGGTGTTATTGAAGTTATATTTGATGCAGCTTTAGGTACCGGAGGATTAAAGGACTATACAGGCACTGATGGCATTTATGCACACACGGGAGTTATCACTACCGCAAGTGCCAGCAGCAGTGACTGGAAGCACGCTCCTGCCTGGGGAGATAATTCAGACAAATACAAATTAACTTCACTCGGCAACAACAAATACAAACTGATTATTGCGCCCGACATGGCAACATATTACGGCCTGACTGTTGGCGAAAAGGTTACAAAAATGGCTTTTGTTTTCCGGAATGGATTAAAAACGAAAGAAGGTAAAAACACCGGCGGAACAGATATCATGATTGATGTTTTCCATGCAGGATTAAATGTCGCCTTTACGAATCCGACTACCGCCCAAAGCCTGACTGTAGGTACGGTGATGGATATCCAAATCGGGGCATCGATAGCTGCGGATATCAGATTATTAGTGAACGGAACGATTGTTCAATCTTCCACCGCGACGACTTCACTCAGCTATTCTTATACTTTTGCCTCGGCTATGGATTATACTTTGATTGCTCAGGCCAGTTTAAGCGGTGTTATCGTTGCCGACACAATTCAGGTTTGTGTTCCTGCACCGGTAACAACTGAGGCACGTCCATCCGGAGTTAAAGATGGCATTAATTACATCGACAATACTACGGCCACGCTGGTAATGTATGCACCGGGTAAAACGAATGTGTTTTTAATTGGCGAATTCAATGATTGGACACAACTGAATGCTTATCAGATGAAAAAAGACGGTGATTATTGGTGGTTCACATTAACAGGTCTTACACCCGGCAAAGTTTATGGTTTTCAATACCTGGTTGACGGAACATTACGGGTGAGTGATGCCTATACAGAACTTGTTCTCGACCCATGGAACGACAAATGGATTAATCAATACAATAATATATATCCGGATTTAAAAGCTTATCCTGTTGGAAAAACCGATGGTTTGGTGGCTACGCTGCAAACAGCTAAAACAGCATATAACTGGGAAATACCATCTTTCACAGCTCCGGCACTCGAAAACATGGTAATTTACGAATTGTTATTACGTGACTTCACCACCGAAAAATCGTTAACAGCGGCCATGACAAAACTTGATTATTTACAGAATCTTGGTATTACTGCCATCGAACTTATGCCAATACAGGAATTTGATGGAAATAACAGCTGGGGTTATAACCCTAACCATTATTTTGCGGTAGATAAAGCCTACGGAAGCCCCGAAATATACAAAAAATTTATCGACGAATGTCATAAGCGCGGTATGGCAGTGATTGTGGATGTAGTCTTTAATCATGCAACCGGGAATAATCCTTTTGCAAAATTGTATTGGAATGGATTAACCAACAAAACAGCAGACAATAATCCCTGGTTCAATGTGAATGCCACGCATCCTTACAGCGTGTTCCACGATTTCAATCATAGCTTCACCGGCACAAAAGAATACTTTAAACGCGTACTGCAATACTGGCTAACCGAATATAAAATTGATGGATACCGTTTGGATTTAACCAAAGGAATAACACAGACTGTTAGTACCGAATCCACTGCAAGTAACTATGATCAATCGCGCATTGATAATTTAAGCACCTACTACGATGCTGCCAAGGCCGTGAAAAGCGATGTAATGTTTATATTGGAACATTTCTGCAATAACGATGAAGAAACTGTACTGGCAAACAAAGGAATGTATTTATGGCGGAATGCAAATAATTCTTATTCTCAATCAGCCATGGGTTACCAATCGGGCAGTGATTTCGGTGGCATGAACTATTCACCCCGTCGTTGGGTAGGTTACGCCGAAAGCCACGATGAAGAACGTAATTTTTTTAAAGCCAAAATGTACGGAACCGGCAATTTAAAGACTGACTCAATCGCCCGCATTGGTCGTGTCCCTTTAAATATCGCATTTACAACACTTATTCCGGGACCAAAAATGATTTGGGAATTCGGCGAGATGGGGTTCGACTATTCTATCGATTCTAACGGTGGACGTACCAATGAAAAACCATCAGTTTGGGGCTGGTTAAACCTTGCCCATCGGAAAGCCGCAGCGGATGCTACAGCTAAAATAATAACTTTGCGGAAACTTTATCCCACCGCATTTACCCAGGGTAGCTTTACTTTGAGTATTGGATCTTCTGACTGGACTTCAGGGCGACGCATTGCACTGACACATCCCGACTTAAACATGGTTGTGATGGGGAATTTTGATGCAACAGCAACAATTACTGCGCTCCCAAATTTTCAAAGTTCGGGAATCTGGTATAATTTATTGACCGGAGAAGAATTAAACGTAAGTAACACCCACATGACCATGGACATACAATCCGGAGGTTTACTTATTTTCACAGACCGGAAAGTAAACTTACCAAACGGATTGAAGAAAACGGTTATACAAAGTGACTGTAAAGTGTATCCTACTTTAACCAATGGAAAAGTTTATGTTTCAACTTCAAGTGAAGTGAAAAACATCCGGATCTACAATCTGCAGGGTTCGTTGATAAAAACAGTGGCTAATACCACCGAAATTGACCTGTCAGACATGACAAATGGCCTTTACCTGATCGAAGTAAGTACTTTGCAGGGGAATAGCAGGTATAAGATTATCAAAGAATAAAATTCAAATTACATACAGAAAAAGGCATAACTATCAATTAGTTATGCCTTTTCTGTTTTATTCTCCCAGTTGTTCCCACACATTCAACTGAAAATCTAAACGAGCGGTACAAAAATAAAACCCGGATAATTATGCTCTTCAAGATCATTATCTTTTATCTTTTCTATCAGTCGGATCGATTGCCCAAATGCATTCCTGACCGGGATAACCAACCTTCCTCCTACCTTCAGTCTTTTTGCCAGCAGTTGTGGAACAAACGAAGCCGCAGCGGCCGAAACTAAAATACGATCAAATTCACGTTCAGGTATATCCGTCCAGGAGCCCTGAAATAATGTTATGTTCGGATAATTATATTTTTGTAAATTTGCTTTACCAAATTCAAAGATTTCAGGGATAATCTCCACGGCTAAAACAGAACCCTGCTTACCGACAACTTTTGCAAGAATAGCTGTCGTCCAGCCCGAACCAAATCCCACGTCCAGCACCTCATTTCCGGACTTAGGCTGCAATAGTTCCATCATAAAGGCAACTGTATAGGGTTGTGAATTAGTCTGTCCATGCCCTATTGAAACCGGATTATTATCATAAGCGTATCCATGCGAACTATAAGGTACAAAGTCATACCGGTCATTTGTCTGAAATGCATCAATCAATGAATCTGTTTTCAAAACCCCAATTTGCATTAGAAACTCAACCAAACCACTCATATCACTTTTCATTTTCTTATCGATTAAATAAAACAACGCAAATGACAATTAAAATGCATACAAATATATAACGGAAAATTACAATTTCAACTTTTGAATGGAAATATCTTATCACAAATCATTCAGATAAAAAACCAAATTATTATTTAAAGAGAAAAGGCTGTACAACATCCAGTCGTACAGCCTTTTTCTGATTAATGTTATTCTTATTTATTTCACTGCAACTTTTCTGGTTGCACCATCCACACGGATAATATACAAACCTGAATTAAGTGCTTTTGAAGTAAATGTACCTGTCATTTTTTGAGTTTGAATGCTACGACCAGCAATATCAAACACACCTACCTCAGCATTTACACCTTCAACAACAATAGTTGAATTTAAAGAGTAGATTACATTGTTAGCTGCTTGCACTACTGGGACTGCGCTCAAATTCTGTTTCCATGCAACAACTGTAACATTAGAAACTGCATTTGCAGGATATTCAACTAAAGTATTAGGAATTGCTACCCCAAGAGCATCAACTGCATGAAAACCCCAACTAGCATCTTTTTTGTTGAATAGTTTGTATTCAAAGCCACCGGTGAAATTCACGGTGAAAGTAAAAGTTCCATCAGTATTTTTGGTACAAGCAACTGCATTGTCCATACTCCATCCCTGGAAACTTCCAACTGCCCAAACTTCGGGTGTTCCGGCAGGTACAGTTACATTTACGACAATAGTACCTAGTTTTGAAGGATCATAGATTTTTTTCCATTCGGTTACAACAGGATTCACTTCAGGATATTTATAATCGCCCGTTGGAGTCTTTTGTTCGTATGACCAATCCGGACCTGAACAGAAATGATAAGCTAATTTATTAGCATCAGCAGTAAAAATAGTTTTTTCAAAAATAACGGTTCCATCTGTATTTGTAGCTATTTTCACCATCTTAACGCTATCAACAGGAGCAGTTGGACCTGCCCAGCTATTGAATGTACCAACTATGTAACATTCAATTGTTCCTGCAGGAGTCAATACATCAATGGTAACATTCATTGGCACTGGTTCTACATTTGGATTAAAAGTTGTTGCCCATCTTAAAACAACATCGTTTCCGTTAGTTCCAGGTACTGATGTGTCATCAACAACTCCATCGGTACTATGAGTATTTGTCACGCCTAATGCATATGCACGGTTAGCTTTCATTTCATCCCCATTTGCATATTTTTCTACATAAGCCCAATCACCACCTCCACTACAATATTTGTATTGAAGATTTGCAGTTGTAACCTGAACTCCATTATCAAGACCCCAGGTTGAATCATCAAGCGTAATAGTGTAGTGGGTATCGTCCACTTTTGTCAGTTTATTCAGGTTGTTATTCCAACCATTAAAATTGCCTACAATCCAGCATTCATAGGTCATGTGGGTTGTTGGTTTTGTTGCATCGAAGGGCACTGTAACATTAAATGTCACATTTGCTGCCGAAGCAATTGCAAAAAAGCTCATCAGAGCAATTGCGAAAGTAAAAATTCTTTTCATAATAGTAAATTTTTAAGTGATTAAATTGAGAGATTATTTTTATTGATTTTATTAAAGTGTCATAAACACACATTGTCGTTGATACAGAAACAATATATGTTTTAATTTTGTTCAAGGGACTCTTTTATTTCTTATACATCCATCTGAGATTATTTCCTACTGTAATGTGATATTAAATTTAAGCAGAAACAAATACAGATAATGCTACAAACTCATCCTTGTGATTTTATAGGGCAAAAATAGGGCATTGATGTTCATTTGCAATCATTATTTCGTATAATTATTAAAAAATCTAATGCAAACGTTTGCGAGAGATTATTAAATATCGTAAATACTGTACTTTTTGCAATTTTAAGGTCATAGTACCCACAAATACTTTTTCAAATTACAACTCTTAATGCCTTATTACCAATCCAATGAAACCATGCAACTGGTTACAGACTTTGGTGTCTATTCTTAGATGCAAAAACCACAAAACTGCAACAGTGATTTACTTTTTCCAACGACAGGATGCTATACTTTTTGCAGGTATTGTATAGACAAATGAATGTATTTCATCGGCCAGCGTGATCTTGATTGATTTGTCGGTATCGTTTTGAAGGACTACACCATAGGTACCATCCTCGTTTAATACCGCCGTGTAATACAATCCTGATGTTTGAAAACCACTTGTACCGATGCGTACAGCACCCGGAGAAATTGTTTTTGACAAATGTCCGATGACATAAAAGTGCGATTTCCGGTCCAGGGTTGCATAATCTTTTGTATTAATGTCTACGGCACCGTAGCAGGTTGTACAACCACCCGGACGGTTCGGCGCGCCTTTCTCGTCGAGCATAAAATTCCAGACGATAACGGATTTATTGAAATTATTCAACGTTCCGATGCCTAATTCACGCATACTCCACATCAAATCACCATCAAACGAGTAATTCCAGGTACCAATAGACATTTCGGTAAAATAAAGATTTTTTGAAGGATAGGCATTGTGAACATTCAACATCTCACTCTTATCACCTCCATAGGCATGAAATGCTGCCCCATCAACATATTTTGCCACATCGGGATCGGCATACATTTTTACCGGATAGCCAATCTGATCAGCAATATTGTCGTAATTGTAATTATGATCGAACACAATGATTTTTGTAGTTAATCCTGCTTCGGCAAATTTTGGTCCCAATGCGTTCTTAACGAATGCTGCCTGTTCTTGCCACGACATATAAAGCGAAGCTGAATTTCTGCGGTTAAGCGGTTCATTCTGAATGGTAATAGAATTGATATCAAATCCTTCTTTTTTCATTTCCTGTACAAATCTCACAAAATAAGTCGCATAATCCTGATAAAATAATGGATTAAGTTGTCCGCTGGTCCACGAATTATAGGGTTGCAGATCAGTCAGGTTATTCACTTTCATCCAGCGGGGACTAGTCCAGGGCGAAGCGAGTATTTTCACATTCGGATTAATTGCCAGTATTTCTTTGAGTATAGGAAAAAGATCGCGTTTATCCAATGCATGAATGGCAAAATTTTCAATACCCGGAGCATCACAGCAAGTATATTCATCCATCGAAAAATCGGAACAACCGATAGAAATACGGATATAACTGTAACCCATACCCGTTACCGGATCGAAAGTTTCTTTGAGTAACTTTGTACGGTTCTCCACATTCATTTTCAGCAAATTGTAACAGGTCGATCCCGTTATTGCAGCTCCGAATCCTTCAATTTCCTGAAATGTAATTGCAGGTTTCATGGTGATGGTTGTTTCCACAGCCATATTGGGTTTTGTACTGAAAGCAAGTGGAATGCTGGTAAAGAGCATGGACTTATTTGCCATGGTAACGTAAACATCTACATCCCCTTTTACAGGTGGAACAATGGGTGTAATTATCTCTTCAGCTTTACAGGAAGAATATGTCATACTCATGAAAACGGAAGCGAAAATAATTAACTTTGATTTCAACATAATTGTTTGTTTAAGATACTGTAAAATGGTAAAATGAATGCTTTGATCATGAAGGACCAAAAGTCCTCCATGATCAGGAATTTTAGTTCATCTTTACTGCTTTTATGGTATGATCATTCTGATTAAGTGTGATCCGGTAAACCCCTTCAAAAGGATTTGATCCCAAGGCTACAGTATTTCCAACATTTCCGGCTTCTGAAGTTGCAACTAATGGTAGTGAAACAGTATAAGAAGTAGACAATTGTTCGTGACCATCCCACCATCCGCGTTTGTCGAAGAATTTGAAATTCAAAGTTCCAATTGTAGCAAGTGGATCAGTTGCTGCTTCATTCTTGCAATACACAGTAACCTGATATACTCCCGGCGAGACCAATCTACAAGGAGCATAATCCAACGGGCTGTTCCAATTCCAGCTAGAAGTAACCGTGTAAGGCGACGATGGTCGTCCAAAGCCTGCGCCACACATCCAGATGGCATCTGGATATATTGTTTCCGGTTGAGGTTCAATATACAAATAGTTGGCACTAATAAGGAAATAAGCTTTGTAAAGACCCGTTTTGCCTAAGAATTTAGCTGTATTTGGGCCTGTGACTTCGAAATAATCAGGCGAAATGCTGTTTGCAAGATCAGTTGTTATACCGGAGAAAGTGACTTCAACATTCTCTCCAAAGTAAACATTTCCACCTCTAAAATTCTTTTCAGACAATACTATAGCAGGTAAATCCAAATTCATGTCAAGGGTTTTTACTGGTTCTAGTAATTTGCCTCCAACCATGGCAGTAAATTTAAGTGCATCGAAGGTGAATTCTGAGATTCCAACCAATGTAGCATCTGTTATACTAAATGATTCACCGGTAATATCAATTAATCCGATACCGTCACCAATTTTTCCCCATACCAGTCCTGAATAATCCTCTTTATTAAAAGCTTTGACTTTTGATGCAATTCTGAAAGCAAGGGTTGTACCATATGTCAGACCCGAAATGTGATAAATATGATTCACAGGATCAGTTAAAGTCATTTTAACTCCTCTTCCACCATCGGGAACCATCCACAAGTCTGTATAAACCGGTCGTTTGGCAATAGTTGTACTTACTATTAAATCTTTTTCGGTACCACTCACATTGGTTGAAGTGATATATACTTTAACCGGTTCATTATCGGGCCTGTTTGCAACAAACGGGACACGATATGTTCTTTCAACACTCGCCTTATTCCCCTTTGTTCTGATAGTCTCCGAAACAACGACATCGTTGTTTACAACCACCCTCAATACCAAAGTGGATAAAGGAGCGACATTATCCGACACAGCAACTTTTACATGTATCGAATCGCCATAGGTGATTTGTGTTTCTGCAACAATGGCCGTATCTATCGAAGGCGTAGAAGCAGGATACCTTACTACAACATCTTCATTGGCGCAAGCCCAAAAGAAGGATGACACACAAATCAAAAAGATGAATTTAATTATATTTTTCATGATTTATTTCTTTAATATTAATATGATCAGTTGGTTATAAAGATTCAATTCAAACACTTTACTTTAAAATAATCAAATCAACCAATTATTAATTTTTAATTATTAATTAATTTCAATATCCGGGATTTTGTGTCATCGATGGATTTTTATCAATTTGTGGTTGTGGTATTGGCATTAATGTTTTTTCCTCAGTCACTTCATTCATTGGTAAACGACCAACATCTCTACTTTTCAGGGTGTTCATCACTGAAAACACTTTTTCGGTACGAACTAAATCGAACCAACGTTGACCTTCAAATGCCAGTTCCAGTCTTCTCTCGTTTAAGACTGCATCCTCCATTAATTCTTTTGAGGCAACAGTTGCAGCAGGCAAATTTGGCAATTTTGCTCTTGTCCGTACAGTATTGACCAAAGTGGCAGCATCACTCAGGTTACCTTGTTCTACCAATGCTTCTGCTTTTAACAATAAAATATCTGCCAGGCGCATTTTAATTACACTATGGAATTTTGAACGATACTTATACATAAATGGATATCCCTTGGAAGGATAATGATTACTCCAGATTACATCGGCATTGATAATGGTTTGCTTTTTTCGTTCAACATCACCGGCTTTTACAAAAGCAGCTGTTAAATCACGGGAAGGAGTAAACCATTTTGCCCAATCGTATTTGCTGGTTGCGCTCGACTGATCAACACCACACATCCAGGTAATCCAGTTGCCACCTCCCGAGAAGGTAATCTCAAAAATTGATTCGGAAGTGTTTCTGTTTTTCACATCGGTGTTGTCAGCTAACATATCAAACAAATCGCCATAATTCGGTACCAAAGTAACGTCTTTTTCTACTTCTGTGCAATACTGAATTACTTTAGCATAATCTCTTACCGGTTTTTCGGAATAAATTTTGGCTAAAAGCGCATTTGCGAGGGTTTTTGAAAATTTGAATTTATTGGTATTGTTAATGGCTGGTGCTCCACCCGGTTCCAGTGCTGTATTCAAATCCTTGATAATTTGTTTGTATACTACAGCCGAAGAATCTTTTTTAGGATAATACAAGGGATATACTTCTTCAATATTAGCCGCAGTAATTGCAGGAGGTTCTACCATTATTAATGGCACATCGCCCCAGAGCCGGACAATATCGAAATAAATCATGGAACGTAAAATAAGTGCTTCCGCTTTCCATTGTTTACGTTCGGCAAGTGTTAGTGCAGCATCCGGTACAGAATCTATATTGCAAATAACGCTGTTCGCTGCACCAACGATTCCGAAATAAGCATCCCAATCGCGATTGATATTTTTATTGTTACCATCCTGTCTTTGTTGTTCCAGTTGTGTTAACTCAAGATCCGTCGCTCCACGATAGGAATTATCGGCATGTGTATCTGAATAAATTAAGTAATCCAGCACCCAGGCTTCCAGTTTACTTGACGTTAATTGGTTGTACATATTATCGTACTGGGTTTTCATTTCATCTCTGGTCTTAAATTTCACAGTTCCACCGGTACTGTCAGTCCCTCCCACATTGAGTTCGGTAAAATCAGAAATTGGATCACGATCTATTGAACATGCAGCTATTGATAGTGCAATGACAATAAAATAACCGAGTTTTATTATATTTTTCATATCTGTATTTATTAAAATTCAACATTAAATCCAATCACATAGCTCTTTGATTGCGGATAGGTTCCATAATCTATACCCTGAACTGTAGCACTTCCTCCATATTGACTTACTTCCGGGTCAAATCCTTTGTATTTAGTTAATGTCAGAAGATTTTGTGCTGTTAAATAGGGTTGTATACGCGTTATATTTAATTTCTTCAGCATTTTGTTCGAGATATTGTAGGACAAAGTTAAAGCTTTAATTCTCAAATAACTGCCATCTTCCACAAAGCGGGTTGAAGTCAATAAATTCTCCTTGGTAGCAACTGCTCTTGGCATATAAGTAACCATACCGGGACGCTCCCAACGATCGAGGACAGCCACCGATTGATTTTTCGCATCGTACATTCCTTCAGTTTCCATGCGTGAGATATTGTAAATGTCATTTCCATAAGATCCTTGCAGGAATACATTCAGTGAAAATCCCTGATATGTAAAATTATTTGTAAACCCATAAGTAAATGTCGGATTTGGATCGCCAATAATGCTACGTTCGCTTAAAGACGGAATACCATCTGCATTCTTTGTTTCATATATTAAATTTCCGGTTTCAGGATCTACACCCTTTGAAATATATCCGTAGAAAACACCCAAAGGTTGACCGGGAGTCATCAGGACGATATTTTCACCGGTAGATGATTCTGCGAAATAATACTTTTGTTGTAAAATAAGTTTCTCAACGCGGTTTTGGTTAAATGAGATATTAAAGTCAGATTCCCATGTAAATTTTCCGGTTAAGTTTTTAGTATTAATAGCTATTTCGATTCCCTTATTACTCATTTCACCTTCGTTTCGTGTCAGATTTGCAACCGGTGCAGTCGAAGGTAGCGGCACATTCAACAATAAATTTGTAGTATATTTATAGTAGGCATCTACAGTCAAATTTACGCGACTTTTAAGTATGGATAAATCTAACCCGATATTCGATTGAGAAGTAGTTTCCCATGTTAAATCTGAATTTTTCATGTTGGCAATTGATATCGCAGGAACAGCATCGGTATACAGTCCACTTTTATCCCACCAGGCAAGTCTGTTAATGTTATACATTTGCAAATAAGCATAGTCAGAAATTCCGGATTGATTACCCGTCTGTCCCCATCCACCTCTAAGTTTTAAATCGTCGATTATATCTAAGCCCGTCATAAATTCCTCCGATGAAACACGCCAGGCAGCAGATGCTGAGGGGAAATATCCCCATCTGTGATTGGGATCAAGTTTGGAAGAACCATCAGCGCGGAAATTCACAGTCATCAAATACTTACTTTCGTAGTTGTAAGCCAAGCGACCAAGATAAGACATAATTGACCAATCGGAGGCAGAAGTTCCGCTCCCTTGTTCAATCTTATTTGCAGCATTTAAAGTGAGAATGTCAGAATTCCTAAAATGAGAAGCAGACATATAGCTTTGATTCCATTCCGAGGAAGTGTATGAAGTTCCACCCATTGCATTAAGGCTGTGTTTGCCAAAAGTTTTATCGTAAGTCATTATATTATCAAACACCATAATAGTGCTTAATGATCTGTTATCAGAAGCCTGACCGTAATTTGTTCTTCCCCATGAGGTTTTAATAGGATCCAGGAAACTTGTTGAATTATAATAAACCCTGTCCATCGAAACCGAGGATTTTAGTTTTAAATCCGGGTTAAAAGATATTTCACCGCTCACGCTTCCAACAAATCGATTGTTGTTACTTTTATTATTCTCCGAACGTGACATGTTTTCAACCGGATGGGTAACCTGAGCACCATAGAAATTATCATAATACTGAGTTGGAATGTCAGGATTCCAGATTGGGGCATAAGTTGGCGTATTAATAACCGATAAAATCACCCCTGCCCGGTTAGCGCCTGTACCTGAAATAATTCCATTATTTGTGTAATCAGAATATGCCAGATTGGTATTCATTTTGAACCAGGTACGGATCTGGTTTTCAAGATTAGCCCTTAAATTATAGCGTTTGTAATAGGCAACGGGAATCACACCCGATTCGTTTGAAAGTCCACCTGAAACAAAATATCTCATTTTTTCGGAGGCATTTGATATCGACAACTGATAATCCTGAGTAACACCGGTTCTGAAAGTTTCTTTGAACCAGTCTGTCCTGTCAGTTAAACCATCGGGTAAAGTAACTGCTCCGATTTCGTCCATCAGTGTTTTGTATTGTTCAACATTCAGCGATTTCATTTGCTTAACCACTTGTGTAATTCCGGCATGTGCATTGAAAGAAATCTTAGCTTCTCCTTTTGCTCCCATTTTGGTAGTAATCAACACAACTCCATTGGATGCTCTGGAACCATAAATTGCTGCAGAAGAAGCATCTTTTAAGATTTGCATACTTTCAATATCGTTTGGCGAAAGAAAATTGATTTCGCTCATCGGCACTCCATCAACAACATACAAGGGGTCATTACTGGCGCTAATAGAGGTATTTCCACGCACGCGAACGACCATGCCTGCACCTGGCTCACCACTGGGTTGAATGACTGTAACACCGGCAGCTTTACCCTGTATGGCAGAGGCAGCAGAAATAATAGGTCTTTCGCTGATATCCTTGGTAGAAACTGTGGAAACAGACGTTGTCAAGTCCTTCTTCTTTACACTACCATAGCCTACCACTACAACTTCATCCAAGGCTTTGCTATCCTCGGTCATAATTACCCGGATATTTTTTGATGATCCAACCGTAACTTCCTGCTTGTTCATTCCCAGATAGCTAAACACAAGCACATCTGTACTTGCTGCTTCGAGTGTGAATTGACCATCGATATTGGTAATTGTACCAATGCTAGTCCCTTTAATAATGACATTTGCACCGATAATTGCTTCATTTTTGGAGTCAACAACCTGTCCTGCGATGGTAGCTTTTTGCGCTAACAAATTCAACGGCATTACCAGACAAAAAAGGATGGGTAACAACCGCCGGAATAAACGGGCGCCGTTAAACAGCACGCGTGCGCTTACTCGATTTCTTCTTGTGTTCTTCATTGATTATTAAATTATTTGGTTTAATAAGATTTTCAATTATAAATAAAAGATTTTCGCAGATTAAAAAAGATTTACACAGATCTTAAAACAGATTTACACAGATCAATATTATTGTACGGTTTATTTCTTCACTTTCAAGTAACTATATTTATGTCCTTTGTCGATAATTCACCAATTTTCAATTCAAATTCGCCCGGTTCATCAATCCATTTATTATTGACATTTACAATAGCTAAATCTTTGGCGTACAGGCTTCCCTGTTTTAGGTACATCTATACTAATCTTTAACGAATCAGTACTTGTAAATGTTTGTTTCGAATGTTTTAAATTTCGATATTCAAAAGTAGTGTAACTTAATCCAAAATCAAAATTATTACAGATAATAAACCAATTCTTATTTATATGTTCATTCGGATGAATTATGCTCATGGGAGAATTTGTGGAAATAAATTACGATAGCAGAGGAATATTCCGGAAAAGTATAAGATGAAGATACAACATCTCATATGCTAAAGGTCCTGAATTATTGGCGGGTTTCTGGCTACAATCAAACGTCAGTCCGCATTAACACACTACGATTCCTTAAGTAACCATTTGTATTTCTTCATTTTAATTTCGATTTAAGGTTCAATTAAACTTATAGTGTCATAAACACAATATGTATTTCGGTGCAAATATAAAATGTATTTTTTAATCCACCAAATAATTGTGTGTTTTTATTACACTAAGTATAAAATAAAAGTCTGATAATATCATTTTATTTACAGAACAGGATTCAGTATAGTTCCGACTTTTTAACAACGCATTTTTCAAACGATTTGGGAAATTAAAGTGAATGCTGTGCAATGTTTGTTTGTTAACACACGGAAAAGTTCAATCCGATTCCGTAACGTAGCATAATATTGCATAACGCCTATTAACATAGTTGTTTTGATAATTTCCTATCATATTGCAAACTTGCATTTTAGCATATTTGCAACACTGATATTACAAAACAGGTCAGAAAGGCATAGGGACGGTTTTTAACCTAAATATAGACAGTCAATAGAAAAAAAAGTCGTTCCTTTGCACCGTTTTTTAAGCAACTTAAATTTATTCATTTATATGAGCAGTTTATCGCTTTTCTTGGTAGTTTTCCTCACCGGAATCACATTGGTCATAGCCGGTCTTGGCATGGCCTTATTATTGGCCCCACGTTCATTTAATCCTCAAAAAGGCGAACCTTATGAGTGCGGTATCCCTACTTTGGGTACTTCCTGGATGCAATTTAAAGTAGGATATTACCTCTACGCAATTTTGTATTTGATGTTCGATGTAGAAGCAATATTTCTGTTCCCCTGGGCTACAGTAGTACGCGATCTGGGTTTTCAAGGTTTATATAGTATTGTATTTTTCATTGTAATTCTTGGTTTGGGTCTTGCCTATGCCTGGAAGAAAGGAGTTTTAAAATGGATCTAAAAAATATAAATATAAAAGACATTCCAACAGCAGAATTTAACGACAACGAATATCTTGAAGCATATATTAAAGAGCTTGAAGCCAATGGCGTGAACGTTATACTCAGCAAACTGGACGATTTAATAAATTGGGGGCGTTCAAACTCGGTTTGGCCATTGATTTATGCTACAAGTTGTTGTGGTATCGAATTTATGGCAACAGCTGCTGCACACCACGACATAGCCCGTTTTGGAATGGAAGTTACACGTAACAGTCCCCGTCAGGCAGATTTAATGATCGTAGCCGGAACCATTGTACATAAAATGGCCCCGCTAATCAAACGTGTTTACGACCAGATGGCTGAACCTAAATATGTACTTGCTATGGGTGGTTGCGCGATTTCCGGTGGCCCTTTTGTAAACTCTTACCATGTGGTAAAAGGTGTGGACGAGATATTCCCGGTAGATGTGTATGTACCCGGTTGTCCTCCCCGCCCCGAATCGTTGTTTTACGGCCTTATGCAATTGCAACGTAAAATTAAAGTGGAACAATTTCTTGGGAATAAAGAGAGATAATATCATTTACAATTTAAAAATTTACAATTTACAATTGCTTTTGGCATTATTGAATATAATCTGCCTGTTGCGTTATTAATTGGGATTGATCTAAGATATAAAATGGAAAATATAAAAAAGGTAATACTGAATGCTGTAAAAGAAGCCGTTATTGAGGATAATAAAATCCTGACTGTAACAGTAGAACCAAACAAACTGCACCTTTTGGCAAAAACGCTGCTTGAGAATGCAGCCTTGCCTTTCGATTTTCTGGTAAAACTTATTGGAATGGATTGGGGCGAAAAGTTGGGTGTCATTTACCTGCTGTCATCGTCAAAAGACGTTTCGAAAGAAATAGTTTTAAAAACAGGAACTTCAGACAGAGAAAATCCGCTGTTGTATTCTGTTACCGATTTATATGAAACCGCACAATTGAATGAGCGTGAGGTTTATGCCTTGTTGGGTATACGTTTTATCAATAATCCGGACATGCGCCGTTTTTTACTCAACGAAGACTGGAAAGGTTTTCCACTGAGAAAAGATTATGATGCCAACCCGGAAATTAATCCTGTATCATTCGAAAGTGTTGATATGGTTGATATTGCTCCCCGCATCACCGAGACAGCAGAGGGACTTGTAGAAGACACAGTCAATATTTTCGAAGAAGACGATTACATTATCAATATCGGACCGCAACACCCGTCCACACACGGTGTAATGCACTTCAGAACGGCGTTGGACGGTGAATCGGTAAAGAAAATTGATATTCATAGCGGTTATATTCACCGTGGAATCGAAAAACTCAGTGAAAGTCTAACTTATCCTCAAATACTTCATTTTACCGATCGTTTAGATTACTTGTCTGCCAATATCAACCGTCACGCATTGTGTATGTGTGTCGAAAAAGCGGCAGAAATTGAAGTTCCCGAAAGAGCGCAATATATCCGTACCATTATGGATGAATTGAACCGCATCGATTCGCATTTACTAGCATGGGCTTGTCAAACCAACGATTTAGGTGCAATCACTGCATTTATCTACGGTATGCGCGAACGTGAGATCATACTGGATATTTTTGAAAAAACATGTGGTGGTCGTTTGATTATCAATCAAAATGTGATTGGTGGCGTCATGTTCGACATCTATGCTGATTTTCAAAAAGATGTGAAGGCATTTATTCCCTACATGCGCGAAAAACTGGTTGAATACGACCACTTCTTTTCTCATAATGTGATCGCGTTGGGACGTATGATTGGTATTGGAGTACTTTCCAAAGAGGATGCAATCAGCTATGCTGTAACCGGCCCTGCCGGACGTGGATCAAATTGGGCCTGTGATATCCGGAAACATCAACCTTACGCTTTGTACGACAAGGTTGAATTTAAAGAAATCATCCGCACTGAAGGCGATTCATATGCAAGATACCTGAACCGTCTGGATGAGATAGAAGAATCGCTCCACATTATCGAACAATTGATTGATAATATTCCGGAAGGAGATGTTCTAACCAAAACAAAAGCAATAATCAAATTGCCGGTAGGAGAATACTTCCAACGCATCGAAGCATGCCGAGGTGAATTTGGTGTTTATATCGAAAGCCGTGGTGAAAAAACACCCTATCGCCTAAAATTCCGTTCCCCATCTATGGCTCTGGTTTCAGTCATGCCATTGATCTGCAAAAATGAAAAAATATCTGACTTTATAGGTATAGGTGGTTCTATGGACTACGTGATTCCGGATATTGACAGATAGATTAGTTGGAAATCGGTAGTAAGTAGTAGATTTTTGGTTTCGTTTATTAAGTATTGAAATGACGGACATACCAATTTTAAATTCGTGTAATTAGTTCTAATTCGAGAAATTCGTTTATATATGATATTAAATTATTCACAACCCCTGGAATTCACAAACCTGTTAACCTGGTTAGATACAACACTAAGAGCCGGTCTGCCTGAGTTTTGGGTATTACTTATTGAATTTGTACTCGTTGGTGCAGCCTTGTTAGTGGCTTATGCAGTTTTTGCTTTAATACTTATTTATGCAGAACGGAAAATAACAGCATTCTTTCAGGCGCGTTTCGGTCCCAACCGGGTAGGTAAATGGGGGATTCTGCAGAGTGTAGCCGATATGATAAAGATCTTACTTAAAGAAATTATTCATATCAACAATGTAGATAAGTTCCTCTTTTACGCCGCACCTTTCTTTATGATTGTAGCATCCATGCTTACTTTCGGGGCAATTCCCTTTGGAAAAGCATTACAGGCAGTCGATTTCAACATTGGCGTATTCTATGTTACTGCAGTATCGTCCCTGGGAATTATCGGAGTGCTGTTGGCAGGTTGGTCGAGTAACAATAAATACTCGATGATTGGTGCCATGCGAAGCGGAGCTCAATTTGTAAGTTATGAATTATCTGCGGGTTTTGCTTTAATGACTATCGTTGTGCTGGCCGGCACCATGCAATTTTCTGAAATGATAGAAGGTCAACGCTATTGCTGGAACTTGTTCAACGGACATATTTCGTCATTTGTAGCATTTATCATCTACCTGATTTCAGGACATGCCGAAACAAACCGTGGACCATTTGACTTGCCTGAAGCAGAATCGGAATTAACAGCAGGTTATCACACCGAGTATTCAGGATTACAATTTGGCTTCTTCTATCTGGCCGAATATCTGAATATGTTTATTATAGCTTCAATTGCAACCACTGTATTTTTGGGCGGTTGGATGCCAATTCAAATCAATGGTTTGGATGGATTTAACCAAATCATGATGTATATTCCGTCTTACGTCTGGTTCCTGGGCAAAACAGCTGTGCTTATATTCTTAAGTTTGTGGGTTCGTTGGTCTTTCCCCCGGTTGCGTATCGACCAGTTGTTGAATCTTGAATGGAAGTATTTATTACCAATCAATTTGGTGAATATATTGGTTATGGTCATTCTCGTGCTGGCCGGTTTAACCCTGACAGACTTATTTCCCGGACTATTTTAATTAGGAGTAAGAACTAAGGAGTAAGAAGTAAGGAAAGACAATTGTAAATTGTAAATGATTAAATTGTAAATAAAAAAATGAGGTCAATATCAAAATATTTCAAAGGATTATTCAGAGGTATCTTTTCGCTGCTCACAGGAATGAGTGTGACATGGAAAGAATTATGGACAAAAAAAGTCACACAACAATACCCTGAGAACAGAGAAACATTGGTTATTTCTGATCGTTTTCGTTGCGAGTTGGTCATGCCACACGATGAAAACAACGAGCACGCCTGTACCGCTTGCGGCATTTGCGAAATGAACTGCCCGAACGGGACCATTCAGGTAATATCTAAAATGATAGAAACAGAAGATGGCAAGAAGAAAAAAATTCTTGACAGACATGTATGGGATTTAGGCATGTGTACTTTTTGCAATCTTTGTGTCATAACCTGTCCTTCGGATGCTATTATGTTTAATAACAACTTCGAAAATGCCGTGTTTACCCGGAGCAAACTGATTCAACAATTGAATCATGAAGGTTCGAAAATGAGAGAGAAAAAAAAGGAAGTAAAACCGGTAACTCCTGCGTCAGAAAAAGTTGTTGAAAAAACACCGGAAATAAAAACAGAACCTACAATCGAAGTAAAAGCTTCAAAACCAGTAACACTTTTAGTAGAGGCTATTGCTGAATCTAAATCAGTTAAGGCTGCAGAACCAACACCGGAAACCGCTGCTGAAGTTAAATCATCAAAACCCGTAACGCTCTTAGTTGAGGCTATAGCAGAGTCAAAAGAAGCAGAAACTGAAAAACCGGCAGCGAAACCTGTTGTTAAGGTAGTAGCCTCCGAAAAAGCTAAAGGAACTACGACTCCGGATACGAAATCAAAAACTACAGAAAAATAATTTCAGGATAGTGAAAGAGTCAAAAGACTTATGACTTTGAAAATAATAAATGACATTATACTTTTTCATTTGACAATTTATCAAGACATCAGACATATTATATTATGGCAGAACAAATTATATTTTACATTTTAGCAGCAGTAATTGCAATTTTCTCTATTCTGGCAGTTACTTCCAAACACATTATTCGCTCGGCAACATATTTACTGTTCGTATTAATAGGCACCGCCGGTTTATACTTACTGTTGAGTTATCACTACTTATTTGCTGTTCAGATAGCAGTATATGCAGGAGGAATTATGGTGCTGTTTATCTTTGCTATTCTGCTTACCAATAAACCCGGAGATAAGGTTGAAACCGAATTGCCAATACGCAGAGTTGTCGCAGCCATTACCTCCCTGGCAGGGGTTGCGTTTTGCGCACATGTTATTTATTACAATGTCAGCAAGGTTTATACACTTGTTACACCCGAAGAAACAAAAATGCAAGACATAGGTCATACTTTGATGGGAACTGACAAATTTCAATATCTGTTACCTTTCGAAATTATCAGTATATTGCTGTTGGCTTGTATTGTCGGAAGTCTTATGATTGCCAGAAAACGATAAAACAGTAGGTAGTCTAGAGTAAGAAGTAAGTAGTAAGAGTTTGAAGTTAATGATAAACGATAAACGATTCACTACAAACTAACTATCAAATTTAAACTACGCACTATAAACTATTAACTATCAACTAAAGAAATATATGGGTGATTTATTTATAAATTTTCAGTCAGGGTTTGTGCCAATCGAGGCATACCTGGGATTAAGTTTAATCATGTTCTTTGCGGGCATTTACGGCTTCCTGACGCGTAAAAGCCTGATTATGATTTTAATATCTGTAGAATTAATGATCAATGCTGCTGATATCAATTTTGTAGTTTTCAACCGCTATTTATATCCGGGACAAATGCAGGGTTTTTTCTTTGCACTGTTCACCATTGCCATTGCAGCCTGCGAAACGGCAGTTGCCATAGCCATAATCATTAACATCTACCGTAACTTAGGTAGTGTTGAAGTGGGGAATTTAGACGAAATGAAAGAATAGATTCATTTACAATTTAATCATTTACTATTGACAATTAATCAATATGCAATATACATTATTAATAGTTTTACTTCCGTTACTCAGTTTCATTGTTTTAGGACTAATGGATTCAAAATGGAAGCCCAAGGTAGCCGGAACGATCGGAACTGCAGTTTTAAGCATCATCACTGTACTTTCGTACTATACAGCTTTTGAATACTTTACTACAGCCAAACTGGATGGGGTTTATCAAAAAATCATTCCTGTAAATTTCGAATGGTTGCGTATTACCGAGTACCTTCATATCGACTTAGGCGTTTTACTGGACCCTATTTCGGTAATGATGCTGGTAGTTATTACCACCATATCATTAATGGTAAATATCTACAGTCTCGGATATATGGTAAATGAAAGGGGATTTCAACGGTATTATGCGTTCCTGTCACTCTTTACTTTTTCTATGTTGGGATTAGTAGTGGCAACCAATATCTTTCAGATGTATATTTTCTGGGAGTTGGTTGGTGTTTCGTCATACCTGTTAATCGGATTTTATTATACCAAACCTTCAGCGGTTGCCGCGGCAAAAAAGGCGTTTATCGTAACCCGATTTGCCGATTTAGGTTTTCTGGTTGGTATTCTGTTTCTTTCCTTTTACACCAAAACTTTCGATTTTGGTATACTCACATCAGGAGATACCAGCGTGTTTGCAAGCACAGTTGGTGTATCCTTTATGGGAATTTCAGTTATGAGTTGGGCATTGGGACTGATATTTATCGGTGGTGCCGGTAAATCGGCCATGTTTCCCTTACAAATCTGGTTACCGGATGCTATGGAAGGTCCAACACCGGTTTCGGCATTGATTCATGCTGCAACCATGGTTGTTGCCGGAGTTTACCTGGTTGCCCGTCTGTTCCCGCTTTATGTTGGTTATGCACCCGAAGTATTACATGGAATTGCTTATGTAGGAGCTTTTACTTCACTCTTTGCCGCTGTTATTGCCTGTGTGCAAACCGATATCAAACGCGTATTGGCTTTCTCTACCATTTCACAGATCGGGTTTATGATGGTTGGTTTGGGTGTATCGGGTTATGGCGGTCACCACGGACTTGGTTACATGGCCTCCATGTTCCACCTGTTCACACACGCCATGTTCAAAGCCCTGTTATTTCTTGGAGCCGGTTCGGTTATTCATGCTGTACACAGTAACGAAATGAGCCACATGGGCGGACTTCGCAAACACATGCCTATCACAAACATTACCTTTTTAGTAGCCTGTCTGGCAATTGCCGGTATTTTTCCATTTTCGGGTTTCTTTAGTAAAGACGAAATATTGGCGGCTACTTTCGAATTCAGCCCATATTTAGGTACATTTATGAGTTTTACGGCGGGATTAACTGCATTTTATATGTTCCGCCTTTATTACAGTATTTTCTGGGGTAAAGAACACAAACACGATCACACGCCAAAAGAATCAACTTTCGCCATGGCATTTCCGCTAATATTCTTAGCTGTAGTAACTTTTTTTGCAGGTTGGATTCCTTTTGGGAAATTCGTAACCAGCGACCGTGCAGAATATATTATTCATTTGGATTATACTGTAGCCGGAATAAGTACTTTGATCGCAGTCATTTCTATTGCCATAGCTACGTTTATGTATCGTAAATATACCGAAGTACCTAAAAAACTGGCAACTTCTTTCTCAGGTTTACACCGGGCTGCCAGCAATCGGTTTTATATTGATGAAGTATATTTATTTATCACGAAGAAAATCGTGTTCAATAACATTTCGCGCCCATTGGCCTGGTTCGATCGTCACGTGATTGACGCAACCATGAATGGATTTGCCAATACAACACAATGGTTTTCACTTCAGATCAAAGGCATCCAATCAGGACAAGTACAACAATATGCTTATGTATTCTTGTTAGGAACTTTATTAATAACAGCATTGATTTTATTTATTTAAAAATTACAAGTTATAAAAAAAGTTTGGAAGTTTGAAAGTTGTACTTCAACAATTAAACAATTCAACAGTTCAACGATTCAACAATATTCTATAATTATTCAGATATGAACTTTTTATCCTTATTCGTTCTCATACCGGCTTTAATGATGATGGCCCTGTTTGTTTCCAAAAGCAGGAAACAGATTCAATTCGTCATGGCTTCGGGAGCTACACTGTTGATGATTCTTTCGGGTGTGCTGACATATATGTACCTCACCGATCGTGCTGCCGGAAATGTAGCAGAAATGCTCTTTACAGCCGACACAGTTTGGTATGCACCTTTTAATATTCATTATTCGGTCGGTGTTGATGGCATATCAATAGCTATGTTATTACTTACATCGATTATCGTTTTCACAGGTGTCTTTGCTTCGTGGAAAATTGATCCGCTACCCAAAGAATTTTTCCTTTGGTATTCATTGTTATCAATTGGTGTTTATGGTTTTTTCATTTCCACCGATTTGTTTACCATGTTTATGTACTACGAGATTGCACTGATACCCATGTATTTGCTGATCGGTGTATGGGGAAGTGGTAAAAAAGAATATGGCGCCATGAAGTTAACTTTGATGCTTATGGGCGGTTCTGCTCTTTTGCTGGTAGGTATTCTTGGAATTTATTATCAGTCGGGTGCAACCAGCATGAATTTGTTGGAAATTGGAAAAACAATGATTCCAATAGAAGCACAATATTATCTTTTCCCGCTTACCTTTATGGGATTCGGTGTACTTGGTGCCATGTTTCCTTTTCATACCTGGTCTCCCGATGGTCATGCCTCCGCTCCTACTGCGGTTTCGATGTTACACGCCGGTGTATTGATGAAATTAGGTGGTTACGGTGCTTTTCGCGTTGCTATTTATTTAATGCCCGAAGCGGCACAGGAAATGTCCTGGTTTTTCTTAATCTTAACCGGTACCAGCGTGGTTTACGGTGCTTTTGCAGCGATCCATCAAACCGACCTGAAATATATCAATGCCTATTCGTCGGTAAGTCACTGCGGATTGGTTCTGTTTGCAATTCTTATGTTGAACGAAACGGCTATGACCGGAGCCGTATTGCAAATGTTATCACACGGTTTAATGACAGCCCTTTTCTTTGCTCTGATTGGCATGATTTACGGCAGAACGCATACACGTCTTATTACCGAAATGGGTGGTCTGATGAAAACACTGCCTTTCCTGGGTGTAAGTTATGTGATTGCCGGTATGGCTTCTTTGGGTTTACCAAGTTTAAGCGGATTCGTTGCTGAAATGACAATTTTCATCGGAGCTTTCGAGCATACAGATACTTTCCACCGCGTATTAACCATAGTTGCCACGATGTCCATCGTGATTACCGCGGTTTACATTTTGCGTGTGGTCGGTAAGATATTATTTGGAGCCATTCAGGATGAACACCATAAACATTTAACGGATGCTACCTGGTTCGAAAGAATTTCTGTAGTGACACTTATTATTGCCATTTTCGCTATCGGATCAGCACCATTCTGGATTTCAAGCATGATTCACGACAGTGTAATACCTGTGATCGGTCAGTTGGCAAAATAGGATCCCTTAATCCCCTGAAGGGGACATATAAAACATTATACTTCAGACATTAGAAATAAAGAAATATGGATTACAGTAGTTTTTTACAAATGAAAGAGGAATTTTCACTCCTGGCAGTGATGGTTTTCCTTTTGGTTTACGATATATTTGCAAGCGAAAAAGCGCTTCGGTTTTTTCAACCGGTAGCATTGGTACTGTTTGCAGTTCATACCGTTCTGAACTGTGTACCACGCGAAGCATTCGAGGTTGCAGGTGGTATGTTCCAATATGTGCCCATGCAGACTTATGTAAAAACCATCCTCAACATTGGTACGCTAATCGTATTGCTTCAGGCGCATAAGTTCCTGAATGAAGATGCAAACCGTATCAAACGAGGTGAATTCTACTTTCTGACTCTATCCACTTTATTGGGAATGTATTTTATGATATCTTCGGGTAACTTCCTGATGTTCTTTATCGGTCTTGAAACGGCTTCAATCCCAATGGCTACCCTTGTTGCCTTCGACAAATACAACAAAAAATCGGCTGAAGCCGGTGCCAAATATATTATATCTGCTGTCTTTGCATCTTCAATTTCAATTTACGGAATTTCGTTAATCTACGGAACAACCGGAACTTTATATTTCAACGATATCCCGGCACTATTCACCGGATCACCATTGCAAATAATGGCATTTGTGTTCTTTGCGGTCGGTTTGTTTTTTAAAATATCACTGGTTCCTTTTCACCTCTGGACACCCGATGTGTACGAAGGTGCTCAAACCAATATCACTTCTTACCTTTCGGTTATTTCCAAAGGTGCCGCTGTGTTTGTTTTGTTCACCCTGTTGGTAAAAGTTTTTGTAAATATCATTACCGAATGGCAACCAATTCTCTACGGACTTGCTGTAGTGAGTATTACTGTAGCAAATGTATTTGCTATCCGCCAACAAAATCTGAAACGTTTTTTGGCTTTCTCGTCAATTTCACAGGCAGGTTATATCCTGCTCGCCATCATCAGCGGTACAGCACTTGGTATGGCTTCACTTGTATATTATGTGTTGGTGTATATGTTCTCCAACCTGGCGGCCTTTGGCGTTCTATCGGTTATTGAGCAACACACGAAGAAAGTACAGATGACTGATTACAACGGTTTATATCAAACCAATCCGAAACTGAGTTTCGTAATGATGATTGCCTTGTTCTCGCTGGCCGGGATTCCTCCTTTTGCAGGATTCTTTAGTAAGTTCTTTATATTCTCAGCAGCTGCCCAACAAGGATTCTATGTATTGGTATTTATTGCCTTACTGAATACGATCATATCGTTGTATTACTATTTATTGGTAATCAAAGCCATGTTCCTTAACAAAAACGATGATCCGATTGAGAAAATTGAAAGCGATGCCCCTGCGAAAATCAGCCTTGTACTTTGTACACTTGGTATTTTGTTGGTTGGTTTAGTTAGTACTTTTTACACTCAAATTGCCGTATTTAGTTTTGGAATCTAAACAGGCCATTCCCTGATGGGGATTTTTAAATATTAAAACCCGCTGTAAGTTTCGACTTATAGCGGGTTTTGTTTTTCTCACACCGTCATAAAAGATAAACATCTTAAAATTTGTATCAAATTAATCAAGCCAAAATACAAATTTACAATGAAGAAATATCCTGACGACTATAATGTTTGTAAATATTCGAATCCCAAAATCTCCGGATAAAAATAAATAATTATTCATTTTACAATAACTTTCTTCCTGTTTAGCATTTAGAAAGAATATAATTGTAACTTAACCTATTTTGTAATGATTTTAATTCATTATATCCTCATTTTATATTGCATAATAAAATCTTTATTATATATTTGCACCATACTTCTAAAGAAACTATTAGATTCTTGTTTTGTTATGATATGTAATAATAAAAAATAAATTTTAGCACTATCATTTTCGAATTAAGGGATGTCTCAATTTTAGATATTGACATCTTTGTATCAATAAATTTACATTTACAAATTATTAATTCAAATATAATGAGTGATAAAGAAGAAAAGCCCAAAAAGAATTCAAGAAGGGATTTCTTACAACAATTAGGAATGGTTGGAGTTGGTTCTATTTTAGGGGGTTCTGCAATTTTGGCCGGGATTAATTACGACAGAAAAAAAACAGCAAGTCAAAGAGTACGGGTACTTACAGCTGAAAACGAACTCCTGGAAATAGAAAAGAGCGATACTACAAAAGTCATAAAGTCAAAATACGAGAATCTCACTTACCTTCAAAAACAAGGTAGAGATGGAATTGCCGGCAAACGCTTTGTAATGGTTATAGACCTTTCGAAATGTAGAAATGCCCGCAAGTGCATGAATGCTTGTAATGAGGCACACCATTTAAGTCCGGAACAACATCATATCAATGTATTGAAGATGGAGGAAACGGAGACAACACCAGCTTTTTACATGCCAAAACCCTGTCAGCACTGTGACAATCCTCCCTGTGTGGCTGTTTGTCCGGTAGATGCTACTTTCAAACGTGCTGATGGCATTGTTTTAATTGACAATGAAAGATGTATTGGTTGTCGTTTTTGTATCGCTGCCTGTCCGTATAGCGCCAGAATTTTCAACTGGGCGGAGCCAATTCATGCCCAGGCAGATAAAGACTTAACTTATAACGTTGAGTTGAATGTACCTCAAAGAAAGGGTACCATCAGCAAGTGTTTGTTTAGTGCTGACCGCGCCCGCGAAGGAAAACTGCCTTATTGTGTATCAGCCTGCCCTAACGGAGTATTTTATTATGGTGATGAAAACGAAGATGCTGTTACCAACGGAACAACAAAAGAAACCGTACGATTCAGAAAACTGTTGGAAGATAATGGCGGATATACCTTGATGCCGGAACTCGGAACTAAGCCAAGGGTATATTATCTTCCTCCGAAAGGTAAAGATTATCCATTTCAGGATAAGGATAAACCGGAAGCTGCAGAACATTTAGAAACTGAAAATGCGTGATTATCAATACAAACAAATACCGGAAAATAGTTTTAATTGCAAACCAGCTGAAATCATTCCGGTGTTTTAAATGTTTTACAAATTCGCCCCATACTGTCGGCTAAAGACAAGGGATTTACACTATATATTCATTGAGCATTTCTAATTATGAATAATTATATATGATGGATCAATCAAAATTTGATAAAATAAGCTCTGACCTACTCAATCCAATCAGGCTAAACAAAAGTTTTCTGCTTTGGATGGGGTTTTTAGGTGTTTCTTTAATTATATGTCTGGGTGCTTACGTTATTCAGTTAAAAGAGGGTTTGGTAGTAACTGGATTACGGGATTATATTTCGTGGGGTATGTATATCTCCAACTTTGTATTTTTTGTTGCTACAAGTTTGGTTGGGATGTTAATCAGTGCTGTTCTTGGTCTAACGGGTATTAAATGGGCTGCACCTTTAGCCAGAATTGCCGAAATTATTGCCCTTGCTTTTGCGGCCGTAGCAGGTCTTATAATTATTTCAGATATGGGACGCCCTGATCGATTAATAAATGTCATTATTCATGGACGCGTTCAGTCTCCTATTCTGTGGGACATTACGGTTGTCACCATGTATGTAGCCATCAGTGCTTTATTTCTCTATATTCCGCTCATCCCCGATTTTAAAATTTGTCACGATAAAATTGATAAAATTCCAAAGTTTCAAAGGAATATTTATAAAATTTTATCGTTGAATTGGAACGGTTCGATGGAGCAGAAGAAAATCATTAAACAAACAACCAGAACCTTATCAATTTTAATCATTCCTGTTGCATTAGCCATTCATACAGTTACTTCCTGGCTATTTGCAAGTACATCCAGGGTCGGCTGGGACTCAACTATTTTTGGTCCATACTTCGTAACAGGTGCTTTTGTGACCGGTTCGGCAGCTGTCATTATAGCAATGTATTTCTATAGAAGAAATTTTAAACTCCAGAATTACATTACCGATCTCCATTTCGATAAAATGGGAAAGCTACTGGTTTTGGTGTCTTTAGTTTATCTTTACTTTAACCTGAATGAATATATGGTACCGGGATATAAAATGAAGAAATTAGATGCCATGCATTTAAACGCCCTTTTCGTTGGTTCTCATGCAGTTTTATTTTGGTCGGTACAAATTTTTGGTTTGATTTTACCTGTTATATTACTTCTTTTCAAGAAAATGAGAACACCGGTACCCATGCTGATTATCTCTATATTTGTTTTTGTAGGTGCCTGGTTTAAAAGATATATCATTGTTGTTCCAACCCAGGAACACCCTTTTTTACCCATTCAAAATGTTCCGCCAGAATTTAAAATATATTCCCCAACTTTAATTGAAACGCTGATAAGTATTGCACCTTTTATATTAGTACTAATTATAATTACCGTTTTATCGAAGGTTATTCCAATAATTCCTATTCACGAAACTATTGAGCAACTCGAAGAAACGAAACAAAACAACTAATTATGTTTAGAAAAAATATCAGTCTCAGAATTACGGTTACATTAATATTTACTGTTCTATTTTACCTGTTGCCACTTGCCCAGGGCTGGGATGTACCGGCGGATAAAAAAGAAAAAAACAGTTACATCAAATTTGATGCTGCATCATCTAACGAAGGAGAAGCTATTTACACCAAAAATTGTCTTTCGTGTCATGGTAATCCGTCCAAAGATAACAGTATGAAATCTATGAAGCCTGTTCCTCCTGATCTTTCATCAGTAAAATCACAGACACTGACAGACGGAGAATTGTTCTACATACTGAATACCGGCAGAGGGCTAATGCCTTCATTTAAAACTGTTCTATCGGAAAACGAACGCTGGAAAGTGATAGCCTACATCAGGAGTTTTAATAAAAATTATGTTCAGGTTCTTTCCAAAAGTGATCCTACGAAAAGCAAACTGGTAAAAATCAGTATGGTTTATGATTCAATAAACGGAAAACTTAAGGTTGAAGTAAAAGCCAACGAAAAAACCGGAATTGTACCTTTGAAAGATGCTGAAGTGCTGTTATTTGCCAGCAGGTATTTCGGTAAAATGCAAATAGACAAAACCATACGTACAGATAAAGACGGGATTGCAGTTTTTAATTTCTCTAAAGATTTGCCGGGTGACAAAACAGGGAATGTCGATTTAATTGTTACGGTTAATGATGAGGTATACGGGGAAATCGTATCATTAAATAAAATGAAGATTGGCGTACCTACCGATAAACCGGGATTGAATGAAAAAAGAGCGATATGGAATATTAATTCGAAAGCACCCATCTGGCTTATCTTCCTTTACCTTTTCGGTGTTCTGTTTGTGACTGCTTGTTTACTTTATATAATTTACGGACTGGTCAAATTAAGAAAAATAGGTAATAATAATAAAAAACAAATGCCATGAAAAAACTCGCACTGATTGGAAGAATTTTGTTCGCTATACCATTTGCCATTATGGGTCTAAACCATTTTTTGATGACGAATGTTTTTTTAGGAATGATGTCGTCATTTATTCCCGGCGGAGCATTTACAGTACTGATAACCGGTGCATTAATGATTATTGGGAGCATAAGCATTATGCTGAATAAAAACCTGAAAATTGCCTGTTTCGGACTTTCTGGATTATTATTTATTTTTATCACAACCATTCACATCCCGGGATTGTTTACCATCCATTGGGAACTGGCGTTAATTGAACTGCTTAAAGATATTAGTTTAATGGGAGGTGCCATTGTAATTGCAGTTTATTCTGATGCTATGAATACAGAAAACAAAAAAGAAAATACACTATGAAAAAGAATCTCTTGCTAACATTTATTGTTTGTTTTACATTAACAGTAAGCTCCAATGCTCAGGTCGATCAATCGTTGGAAGTAGGTATAATTGAACATCTGGGTTCAACAATTCCATTGGATTTAGAGTTCAACAATGAAAAATCGGAGAAAGTAACGCTCAGACAGTTAATCGACAAACCGACTATTTTGTCATTTGTTTATTTCGATTGCCCGGGACTCTGCAGTCCTTTATTAGATGGAGTAGGAAATGTAATTCAAAAGTCTGATTTAAAACTGGGTGAAGATTATCAGGTAATTACAATTAGTTTTAATTTCAGAGACACACCGGAAAAGGCAAAGGAAAAAAAGAATAAATTTGTAAGCCGTTATTCGAAAGGTAAAGGTGATGGATGGATATTCCTAACAACCGACAGTGCTACAATTTTTAAAATTACCGATGCTGCCGGCTTTAAAACAAAAGCTGTGGGTTTAGACTTTGTACATCCTTCGGCAATTATTGCCATTAGTCCAAAAGGAATGATAACCAGGTATCTTTATGGCATTACATTTTTACCCATAGACTTTAAAATGGCTATTATTGAGGCCAACAAAGAACTACCGAGAACATCCATTCAGAAAATAATGATGATTTGTTATACTTACGATCCGGAAAATAAACGGTTCGCATTGGACGTAACAAAAATTACAGGATCGCTGATTATTTTCTTTCTGCTTGTCTTTATTGTCGTATATTTAATTAAACCAAAAAAGAAAAAAACAAAACAAAATAACAATGAGTAACGGAACGGATAAAATAGAATATGTAAGCTATCTGGAACATCAGGGAAAGTATAAAGGTTTACTTTCCTGGATTATGGCTACTGATCATAAAAGGATAGGACTGCTTTATATGTATGCAATCGTCTTTTTATTCTTTGTCGGGGCATTTTTAGGATTGCTGATGAAGATTGAATTAATAGCACCGGGCGAAACGATCATGAAGCCTCAGACTTACAATGGTATCTTCACCCTTCACGGGATATTGATGATTTTTATGGTTGTAATCCCCGGATTGTCTGCTGTATTCGGGAATTTCTTTTTGCCCATTATGATTGGTGCAAAGGATGTGGCTTTCCCCAAATTAAACAGATTCTCCTGGTGGATTTTCATTACTGGTAGTATCATGGCCGTTGCATCGCAGCTGTTGAAAGATGGACCTCCTGACAGTGGGTGGACATTTTATGCTCCGTACAGTACAACTACCGGTACAAACGTAATTATGGCAACATCAGCCGCTTTTGTTCTCGGTTTTTCGTCCATTCTCACCGGTTTGAATTTTATTGTAACCATACATCAGATGCGTGCACCGGGAATGAAATTCTTTAACATGCCATTATTCCCCTGGGCACTTTACGCAACAGCCTGGATTCAGTTACTTGCAACTCCAATTATCGGTATAACACTTTTAATGCTAATTGCAGAACGGCTTTTCGGCATTGGGTTTTTCAATCCCGAATTAGGTGGTGATCCGCTATTGTTCCAGCATTTATTCTGGATTTATTCACACCCTGCGGTTTATGTTATGATTCTTCCGGCTATGGGTGTTATTACTGAAATTATTCCTACTTTTTGTCAGCGACAAATATATGGTTATAAAGCCATTGCTATCTCAAGTTTAGCCATAGCAGGAGTTGGATTCCTGGTTTGGGGTCACCACATGTACACATCGGGGATGAGTGAAAATGCCCGTTGGTTCTTCTCCTTACTCACATTTATTGTGGCAGTACCCAGTGCCATCAAAGTATTCAACTGGATTTCAACCATGTATAAAGGATCAATAGATGTAAAACCACCTTTTCTGTATGCAATTTCTTTTATCTTCCTCTTTATAATAGGTGGAACAACAGGACTTTTACTTGGTTCTGTTGCCACGAATGTACAGGTTCACGATACAGCATTTGTGGTTGCACATTTCCATTATATAATTTTTGGAGGTATGGGTTTTGCATTTTTTGCAGCTATCCATTATTGGCTTCCAAAAATGTACGGGAAAATGTATAATTTCAAACGGGCTTATATTGCCTGGGGAATCAATTTTATTGGATTTAATTTGTTGTATTTTCCTCAATTCATCATTGGAATTGAAGGAATGCCACGGAGATATTTCGATTATCCGGCACAATTTCAGCCGGCTCAAATAATTTCTTCGGTTGGAGGATTTATTTTAGTGTTCGGGATGATTTTAATGGTTTATAATCTGGTACAGGGAGTACGAAAAGGCGAACCGGCACCTGAAAATCCATGGCATGGCTCTACCTTGGAATGGCAGATTCCTTCGCCTCCCTCATTGGAAAACTTTGATGAAGAGCCGGTGATAAAGAAAAATCCTTACGACTATAAATAGTCTGTAATTAGTAGTCTATAGTTGGTATAAAGAAAAATAGTGAAGTATAAATTATAAAGTGATTTTTTGAGAAATAAAGTAATATGAGTGAAAATACAATTCATTTAGAAGAACACAGGGACGATGAAGCATCTAAATTAGGAATGTGGCTCTTTATTTTTACAGAGCTACTCCTGTTTGGAGGTTTGTTTTTGGTTTATTCCATCTTTAGAGCCCAATACCCAACCGAATTTCATGAGGGAAGTTTAGAGTTAAGTGTTACAATTGGTGCCATTAACACGATAGTTCTTCTTTTTAGCAGTATGATGATTGCTATGGCGCTGACTGCAATTCAAAAGAATAATCAGAAACTCGCATTAATTTTTATTGGCATAACATTGTTTTGTGCTGCTGCTTTTCTGTTCAATAAATATTTTGAATGGGGACACAAAATTGAAGTTGGCTTATATCCCGGATCTGATTTGATGCCTCTATTGGACAGAGGTCACCTATTGTACTTTAGTTTGTACTTTTTCATGACCGGATTGCATGCTTTGCATATTATTATCGGAATGACGTTGTTGCTGGTCTGTTATTTCAAAGTGAAAAGTAAGAATATTAATAATAAGGATTATGTATTATTGGAAAACGGAGCTTTGTATTGGCATTTAGTCGATTTAATTTGGATTTTCCTGTTCCCACTCATGTATTTAATCACCTAAACATTAACAAAATGGCAAATAACACCACGCATACAATTGAATATAATACACTGGCGAAAATTTTGTTGGTGCTCATGTTTTTAACTTTAATAACCATCAGCGTTACTTCATACCATCTAGGTCCGTTTACCGTAACTGTAGCGCTTTTAATAGCCGGTACAAAATCGTTTTTGGTATTATCCAATTTTATGCACCTGAAATATGAGAGTGTATTACTCCGCATTCTGGTGGCCATGGTTTTCGTCCTTTTTGCCGTGATCGTTCTTATTACATTTATCGATTATGCTTACCGGTAATTGGGTGATTGGTTAATTGGTTAATTAGTTGATTGGGGAATTGGGGTTTGAAAAGTTTGATGTTTGGTTGATTGGTTGACTGGTTAATTAGTTGATTGGGTAATTGGGATTTGAAAAGTTTGATGTTTGAAAGGTTTCATTCTTTCATCTTCAAATTGACACATTTTCAAATTGACACATTCTTTCATTCTTTCATTTTCAAATTGGCACATTTTCAAATTGACACATTCTTTCATTTTCAAATTGGCACATTTTCAAATTAGCACATTCTTTCATTTTCAAATTGGCACATTTTCAAATTTTCAAATTTTTCTATTTCTTGTTTCTTCTAAAATTGTAAATAAAAAAGTTATGTTCAGTAACGCATCAAATTTTGTTCAGGGGGTTGATTCTGCTTTCTTTATCATTACAGCAATATCAGTCTTTTTCCTGGTTGCTCTCACCGCATTAATGATTTTTTTCGTTGTGAAATATAACCGGAAAAAAGGGAAACCAGCTGTTCAGGTAAAAGATAATTCTCTTTTAGAAATTACCTGGATCACAGTACCTATGATTCTGGTTCTATATATGTTTTATATTGGTTGGAATGAATTTATACCCATGCGACAGGTGCCAAAAGATGCTATGGAGATAAAGGCTATTGGCTCAATGTGGGACTGGAATTTTGAATATCCCGGAAACAAACAGTCGGATACGCTGGTGTTGCCAATTCATAAAGCAGTAAAAGTAAACCTGGTTTCCAAAGATGTTCTTCATGGTTTTTCTGTACCGGCATTCCGGATAAAAGAGGATGTGGTTCCTGGAAAAAACAACTACAGCTGGTTTATTCCCGGCGAATTAGGAGATTTTGATTTATATTGTACCGTTTATTGTGGCTTAAGTCATTCCTATATGACAGCGGTCATTCGCATTGTAAGTCAGGATGATTATGAAAAATGGTTGGCTAAAGTGCCTGTAAAAAAGGAAGATAACAGCCTCGGATTGAAAGTATTGGAAAAGAATGGTTGCATTGCCTGTCATTCGGTAAATGGTTCTGCATTGGTTGGTCCTACTTTTAAAGGATTATACGGCAGTACTATTGAAGTTACAACGAATGGCATTAGTCGTAAAATCGTTGCTGACAGTACCTACTTAGAATCTTCTATTAATGATCCAAACAAGGATATTGCCAAGGGTTACCCCCAGGGAGTTATGAAATCGTATAAAGGACTTATTAATGATAAAGATATTCAACTAATGAAAGAATATCTGAAAACGTTGAAATAATTATGAATTACTTAAATTCCATTCCGGCCTTGATAAAATACAAGGTTTCTATAGCAGTAACATTTACAGCTATTACAGGATATATCGTTTATACCGGTCGCGTTGACTTTCAAATAATAAATTTATTTTTAGGCGTTTTTTTCCTTGCTTCGGGCTCAAGTGCATTCAATGAATGTCAGGAAAGCAAGTACGATGCAAAAATGCCAAGAACGATGAACCGGCCCATTCCTACCGGTAAATTATCACTGAAAGCGGCTATCATTATTTCCACTTTATTCTGTTTGACAGGTGTAATAATTTTATATTTAGCCTTTGGCGAAATAACGGCAATACTGGGATTAATAAATCTGGTGTGGTATAACCTGATTTACACCTATCTGAAACGCGTGACGTCCTTTGCAGTTGTGCCCGGATCAATGGTTGGAGCCATACCTGCATTAATGGGTTGGACGGCGGCAGGCGGTTACGTATTTGAAACTACCATTATCTTTATTGCATTTTTCATGTTCATCTGGCAAATACCCCATTTTTGGTTGTTGATGCTGAAGTACGGCAAGGAATACGAAGATGCAGGATTTAAAACCATCAACCAGGCAGTGACCCCTGGTAATTTGAAGTTGATTATCTATTCATGGGTGATTGCAACCTCTTTTTCGTCCATTCTGGTGCCAATATTTATGGTGAATATATCCTTGCCTTTCTTTCTTATCATTTTCATTCTGAATATAACGTTTGTCGCCATATTCACCAGACTTTCATTTGGTAACGTTGCAGAACTGAATTTCAGAAAATCATTTGTCAGTATTAATATCTACATGATGCTTTTCATGGTTATGCTAATCATTTATCATATGGCAGTTTTATAATGTTATAGCACCAAAAACAACATGCCCGAAACATAGGTTTGATTTTTTTTTAGTCAATCAATAAAGAGCAGATCTTAATAAATTAAGTCAAAACGAATTAAGTCGCAGAAATATTTTTCTGCGACTTTTTTATTATCTCCTCACTTACTTTCACATTCAGTCTTTCTTTGTATCTTTGCAAAAGATTTTAATATATTCTTTTAGGGGAGTAAAGGTCAAAAATGATTAGCCGATGAATGATTCTAAAAAAGCAGTAATAATTGGTGCAGGTGTTGGAGGTTTAGCCACAGCAGTTTTCCTGGCCCGGCAGGGTTTTTCCGTCGAAGTTTATGAAAAAAACGCAAATCCCGGCGGGCGTTGCGGACAAATGATTCAGGATGAACATCGGTTCGATCTGGGAGCTACCATTTTGTTAATGCCATCCCTCTACCGGAAAGTTTTCTTAGCTTTGAGGCTTGATATGGATAAGGAGTTGGAAACAAATTCGCTGGAGCCGGTTTATAAAATATTCTTCGGCAATGGAACTGACTTTGCTTTTAGTCGTGACCAGGAGAAAATGAAGATACAACTCGAAGCCATTGAACCTGGCAGTTATGAGCAATACAAGCGCTATGTGAAAGAAGGATATGATTTTTTTGATCTTTCGATAAACGGCTTGCTTGGAAGAAATTTCAACTCTCTTTTTGAGTTTATCACTCTGAAAAGTATCCGCTTACTGATTCATCTGAAAACATGGATCAAACATACCACATACATTCAACGGTTTTTCAAAGATCCGCATCTTCAAATGGCTTTTACGTTTCAAAACATTTACGTTGGTCAGAATCCTTATAAGCAACCTGCATTCTTTTCGATGCTTCCAGCTGCCGAAATTGTAGAAGGAGCGCTGTTTCCACAGGGAGGTATGCACCGCGTTGTTGAAAAATTACTGGAAACTGCCATCGGACTTGGTGTGCGGGTTAAATATAAAAAACCGGTTGCACAAATACTGGTAAACGAAAAAAAAACAGAAGGAATTCTGCTCGAAAACGGGAAAACTGTCAAAGCTGACCTGGTGATAGCCAATGCCGACCTCCCTTATGTTTACAATCAGCTTTTGCCCGATAAAACACCAGCAAAACGGTTGAATAAAAAGGATTATTCTTGTTCAGCCATTGTCTTTCACTGGGGATTGGATAAAGTGTACCCACAACTGGAACATCACAGTATTTTTCTGAATGATCCTTATAAAGAAGGAATGGAAAAGATATTCAATGAAAAATCTTTATCCGCAAATCCAAGCTTTTACATCCATGCACCGGTTCGTACCGACAAGTCAGCCGCACCCGAAAATCAGGATACGCTCTCTATCATTGTTCCGGCGGCTCATCTGGATGACAGATACAATCAGGACTGGCAAGCGTTGAAACAAACGGCACGAGAAGGAATTATACGCCGGTTGAAAGAAGCAGGGTTGGATGATATCGAAGACCATATCAAATTTGAAGTTTGCTATCTGCCTAAAACCTGGGAAAGTGCCTGCAACATTACCAGGGGTTCGGTTTTCGGAAGCCTGAGTCACAGCATTTTTCAGATGGGATATTTCCGCCCGCACAACAGGCACAACAAATATAAGAATCTTTATTTTACAGGTGGTAGCACACATCCGGGAAACGGAATTCCATTGGTGCTGCTTTCGGCAAAACTTACAAGTGAACGCATTTTAAAAGATATGACAAAACAAACCCCAGTTCCCGGAGGGGACAAAGCATAATATATCGAGGTGCTTAGTATTTTAATAATTTTTTAATTACTGCGGATCTAAGCCCCATTTAGGTAGTGGCAGTAGTATAAAGTCTAATTTACCATGGAAACAAATTCTAATTCTGACCTAAAACTGTATTCGGATATCTATCATTCGATCGATTTCGAGAAAATTATTGATCATCCGAACATTTTAATTGCTGCTTATTTCTGGGAAACTGAAAGGTATCAGGCAGCTAAAAACTGCTATAAGTTCATGCGGTCCATCGACGATTTGATTGACGACTATAAAAGCGAACACAAAACGATAGCAGATGATGAAAAAGCTCATTTTGAGGCCGATGTGAACAAGTGGATAAATGGTGTGCTGACTTCTTCGCGAAACAATCCCACACAAAATGAATTACTGGAGACAGTATTGAAATTTCTCATTCCGGTCTGGCCGCTCGAAGCTTTTGCCCGAGCCATGATTTACGATATTTATAACGACGGATTCCCAACTTTGAATGCCTTTCTGGACTACGCAGGCGGTGCATCGGTGGCTCCGGCTTCCATTTTTGTGCATCTGTGCGGACTGACCAGACAAAACGATAAATATGTGGCACCAAACTTCGATGTGAAAGAGACGGCAACTCCCTGTGCTATTTTCAGCTACCTCGTTCATATAATCCGTGACTTCGTAAAGGACCACACCCATAATCTGAATTATTTCCCCGACGAATTGATTGAAAAATACGGACTGGACCGGAAGAAACTTCTCGACATGGCCAATGGAGCTGAAATTACACCCGGTTTCCGTGAAATGATACGTGAGTTATATACTGTTGCCGACGAATACAGACTGAAAACTTTCATTACCAAAGAAAAAATCAAACCACAGCTCGAACCGCGCAGTCAACTCAGTCTCGAAATTATATTTGCGCTTTATCTAATGGTTTTCGAACGGATTGATATTGAAAACGGCACTTTTACAACCGAAGAACTTAATCCAACATCCGAAGAAATCAAGGAAAGGGTTTGGAAGGTGATTGAAGAATTCAAAGCTAAATAAAAATTTCAAATCAATATGAGGTTGAATTAAAAACTTAAATATGAATTATTTAAAAAAGAAAAGAAGAAGAAGAAGAAATGATTTTAAATATCCGAATCGTTCAGGAAAAAATCGGTGGGATAAATTTTCAATAATGCTCACATCTGGTTTTGGAATTGTACTTTTAATTTTCTTTTTATACATGTCCGGTTTAATTCCTTTCGACAAATTATTATCTAATGAAAATAATCCGGGCTTTAAAACAACCACTGCCATTGTTTATTCATTCGAGAGCAAGGAAATGTACCAACAAACAAAATTTGGAAATGTAAATACTACTGTTGCATATTATGTAAAATACAGGTTTACAATTAATGGAGTTAATTATGACCGTGAAGAACGTATCTCAGGTATCATCAACCCAGAATTCCGGTTATACATTCAACAACATTTAAACGAAGATGCTTTTTCGGTATGTTATGAAATTGCAAATCCAAAAAACTGTTCATTGGTTCAAAAAAATGATTGATTAAATTCCAATGGGGTTTCTGCTTAAGCAGTAGTCAATTAGACAAAGAAATTAAACACTTTTTTCAACAATTGCACTTGTCTGCTTGTTATTATATTACTTATTGTATGGAATTGTTTATTAAAAATATAGGAGGTTTTTAAAATGAAACAGACTAAACCATTTGTAATTACAATCAGCCGTCAGTTGGGAAGTGGAGGGTCGTATGTAGGTCAGCAACTCGCAAAGAAAATGAATATTTTTTATGCAGACCGGGAAATTATTCGCAATGTAGCCAAAGAACTTTCGATACTGGAAACCGATATAGAATCGCGGGATGAAAAAATACTATCATTCTGGCAATCTTTAAAAGCAAACAACGCATTTGCTCCCGATGTACATATTGCACCGGGCATGCTGGCTCCTACAGACCGTGAGTTGTTCGAAGCCGAATCAAAAGTTATAGAGCAAATTGCAAAAGAACGATCTGCGGTTATTATTGGCAGGTGTGGCTTTCACGTTTTTCGCGATTTCCCGAACCATATCAGTTTATTTTTACATGCTGACAACACTTTCCGTAACAACCGGATTCAGAAACTGTATAATGTATCCAGTGAGATTGCCGGAAAAATGATTGTTCAAAGTGATAAAGAAAGAACTAATTATTGCAAAACTTTTACGGGAAAGGAATGGTCAGATGCCAGAAATTATAACATTTCCATCGATACGGGAAGAGTGGAAATTGATAAAACTGTAGAATTGATTTTAAACTATCTGTTGGTTGTGCCGGGCTTCAGCTTATCCTGGAAATAAGATCCGATGGTGAGTTTCTTAATTATATGTTCTCAATGATTTCCTTCGCACAATTGTGAGTTAAAGCTTCTTAATTGACAATAAATCTTATTGGCTGCACATAACTACGATTAATCAATCTTCCGGAGAAAATCGAAGATTAAAAATATAGTGGCTTTAGCGAAATTGAAACATCAATTTGGCTAAAGCCTGATTATTTATAAATCTATTTATCCCTGATTAAATCAGCAAAATTGAGACGAAATTTAAATAAGTTTTTTTAGGCTCCCCTCCCATTTTCCAATTCCTACTTTCTTTATTATCTTTGCAGCAAAGACATAAAAATCGTAATGCCTTATGAAAAGAATGATTTTTTCTATTATTGTGTCTGTCTTCATTCAATTGTCGTTTAGTCAAATGCAAAATAATATAGAAATGATAAAGGAAGAGATTTACCAAACTGAAAAAGCATTTGAGAAAATGGCTTCTGACAAAGGGCTTGCAGAAGCATTTTATTATTTTGCCGATGAAGATGCAGTTATTCTGCGTGAAAACGATTCCATAATAAAGGGGAAGGAAAATATCAAAGCATATTACCTGAATAAACCGAATAAAAACGTCAGCATCAACTGGACGCCCGATTATATTGATGTGTCGGAAGATGGTACGTTGGGTTATAGCTATGGAAAATACATTCTGAAAACAACAAAGCAGGATGGTTCTGTCACAGAATCTAAAGGTATTTTTCACACGGTGTGGAAAAAGCAGGCTGACAACTCATGGAAATATGTCTGGGATTGAAAAATTGCTTCTTTCTTTGTATCTTTGCAATCGTTAACTGGTTAATTGGTTGATTGGTTAATTGGTTAATCCGTTGATTGGTTAATTAGTTGATTCGATTAATAGATAAGTGAAGAAGTAATTTTATATGATCACATCTAATGGCTTAATAAATAAACAAACAACTAACAACCAAAACAAAAGAATCAAGAACCAAGACAAAAGAGTAATTTGAAAATGTGTCAATTTGAAAATGAAAAAATGAAAGAATGAGTCTTTTAGAATCCAAATCAACCAATAAACCAAGTTAAGAACCATGACAAAAGACCAGGAACCCTGAACATCAAACCTTTCAAACTTTCATGGAACTCGTAACTCAGAACTCGAAACTTTTCAAACTTTTCAAACTTTTCAAACCCAATTAACCAGTCAACTAATCAACCAATTAACTAATTAACCATACAACAAACAATGGCCGACGATAAAAAAGTAATTTTCTCAATGGTGGGAGTCAGCAAGGCTTTTTCACCACAAAAAAAAGTATTAAACAACATCTACCTTTCGTTTTTTTACGGAGCAAAAATCGGGATTATCGGGCTCAACGGTTCCGGTAAATCCACGCTGTTGAAAATCATTGCCGGTGTTGAAAAAAACTTCATGGGCGAAGTTGTATTCTCTCCGGGTTACTCGGTGGGTTATCTGGAACAGGAACCGCACCTGGACCCTACCAAAACTGTAAAAGAAATCGTGCAGGAAGGTGTGCAGGAAGTGGTAGACATGTTAGCCGAATACGAACTTATCAACGAACAATTTGCCGAACCCGACGCGGATTTCGACAAACTGATTGCCCGTCAGGGTGAATTGCAGGAATTGCTGGATCATGCCGATGCGTGGAATCTGGACAACAAACTGGAACGTGCCATGGATGCCTTGCGCTGTCCAGCCGAAGAAGCTTTGGTTTCTGTACTTTCGGGAGGTGAACGCCGCCGTGTGGCCTTGTGTCGCCTGTTGTTGCGTCAGCCTGATGTCTTATTACTGGATGAGCCAACCAATCATCTCGACGCCGAGTCGGTAGAATGGCTGGAACATTACCTGCAACAATATGCAGGAACAGTCATAGCCATTACCCACGACCGTTACTTCCTGGATAATGTATCGGGTTGGATACTTGAACTCGACCGCGGCGAAGGAATTCCATGGAAAGGAAACTACACTTCATGGCTCGAACAAAAGACTGCCCGAATGGCTGGTGAAGAGAAGCAAGCCAGCAAACGTCGAAAGACTTTGGAGAGGGAACTGGAATGGGTACGCATGGCTCCCAAGGCCCGTCACGCGAAAGGAAAGGCCCGACTGGAAGCTTACGACCGCTTAATCAACGAAGATCAGAAAGACAAAGAAGAAGCGTTGGAAATTTTCATCCCCAACGGACCGCGACTCGGGAATAAAGTTGTTGAGGCCATTGGTGTTGCCAAAGGATATGGCGACCGTTTGTTGTTCGAGAACCTGAACTTTATGCTGCCACCCAACGGTATTGTTGGAATTATCGGACCTAATGGTGCCGGTAAAACTACGCTCTTCCGCCTGATGATGGAACTTGAGAAGGCTGACAAAGGAACATTCGAAGTAGGCGAAACGGTTAAGATCGGGTATGTGGATCAAAGCCATGCTGATATCGATCCTGAGAAAACAGTTTATCAGGTGGTATCCGGCGGAACTGACTTTATCCGTGTTGGAGGGAAAGAAATCAATGCACGGGCTTATTTATCGCGTTTCAACTTTGCCGGTGGCGATCAGGAAAAACTTTGCGGTATTTTGTCGGGTGGTGAACGGAACCGTTTGCATTTGGCAATCACGCTTAAATCGGAAGCAAATGTGTTACTGTTGGATGAGCCAACCAACGATATTGACGTAAATACATTACGGGCGCTCGAAGAAGGTCTGGAGGCCTTTGCAGGTTGTGCTGTGGTTATTTCGCACGACCGCTGGTTCCTCGACCGTATTTGTACGCATATCATAGCATTCGAAGGTAATTCTGAGATATTTGTGTTCGAAGGTTCATACTCCGAATATGAAGAAAACAAAAAGATGCGCCTCGGTGACGATGCTCCAAAACGGATACGGTATAAAAAACTGATCGTGTAGGGTTAATTGGTTGATTAGTTGACTGGTTAATTCGTTGATTGGTTAATTGGTTGATTGGGTTCGAAGTGTTTCGCGTTTCGTGTTTGAAGAGTTTGAAAGGTTTGAAAGTTTCGAGTTCGGAGTTCTGAGTTTCGAGTTCTGAGTTTGAAGAGTCCCGGAAGTGGTACATTTGTTTACGGTGCGGGATGTCCATCCTGCCTATCGTTAGGCAGGTTCATTCTCATTTGAAAGGTTTGAAAAGTTTCGAGTTTTGAGTTTCGAGTTCTGAGTTTCATGATCAGGCATTCTTAATCTTTATTCAATAATCTTTACTCAATACTCCTTACTCAATACTCAGAACTACCGACTATTTCCTGGTACTTGATATTAAATGGCAGAAATTTGTAAAAAAAAGGAAGGTAAACTAAATGAAAGACAAATTCCAAATAATACCTGTTGATTTGCTGGAAGAATATAAGCAAAGAATCAGCGCCGCAGAGCTTTCAGAGAAGTTCGGGAGGTTGGTTGATACCGAAATTTCCAACTTTGAATTTAGTTTTTACACTTCCGTTTCCAGTGTATTCTCAAATAGAATTGAAGGCGAAGAAATTGAATTAGATTCGTTTATCAAACATGAAAAGTTTGGTGTTGAGTTTATGCCCGAATACACAAAAAAAATTGATGATTTATACAATGCTTATTCCTTTGCAAAAAACAATATTTTAAATAAGTACACGATTGCGAGGGCTCATAAATTGCTGACAACAAATTTGCTGATCACACATCAGCAAGGGGTAATACGAAATCGAAACTTGTATGTGTTATCACCCGAAGGAAGTATTGAGTATGTTGCAGCCAATTTATCTGAAGTTAAAAGTGAAACAGAAAAACTTTGTACGGATGTTCAGGCACTTTTAGTTGAAAATTTGTCTATTGAAGAAGTTTTTTATTATGCCTCCATGATTCATTTGGTATTTGTAAAAATTCAACCCTATTTCGATGGGAATGGCATGACGGCCCGACTGCTGGAAAAATGGTTTTTATCTCAGAAACTGGGTGAGAAAGCCTGGCTAATTGAATCGGAGAAAAACTATCACCAGCAACATGAGGCCTATTACATAAATTTGCACGCTGTGGGCTCTGAATATTCCAACTTAAATTACGATAAAGCGCTTCCTTTTCTGTTTATGCTCCCCGAAGCGTTGGATTGTTGATAAACGAGTAAGGACAAGTCAGCACTTACAAGCCATCCGTCAGATTCCGATATATACTTTGAAAATTCCGGCATCAATTCCGGCATGTTCATCAATAATTCCGATATTCATATGTTTAATACCAGTCGTAAAATTTAGCCCTCATATGCCACAGAATGAAAAATGCGCTTCCCGAAAACCGGTGAAGCGCATTTTATAATTATTAGTTTTTGCTGAATTCAAGTTAGAAATACAACTTCTTACCAGTGAATTAATTTTTAATTATTAATTCAATCACATACCGTCCTCGATATTCCAGACAAATGCCCGGATACCCATACGTTCGGAAGTTCCGTCGAGAACACGCAAATCATCCAGAATTGCTTTCACCTTATCATCCTCAACTACGGTGATAATTGCAGTATTCATTGATGGCCATGCATGAGAACCGTAATGAGGTTCGCCTGTTTTACTTCCACGACCAATTACTGCTTCCCAGCCTGTAAATCCACGTACGTGATTGAGTGTCAGAATAGTTTGAATTTGTTCGTAATAGGCCTGGTCGAATGATATAAATATTGATTTCATTGTTTCTAAGATTATTTTATTATTACTGATAACCGAACAAATTATTGTTCCAATTGCTTCAAAAGAGCTCGTTTCTTATTCTTACGATGTCTGCGTTTTACACCGCTGGCAGCAAAAAGCGTGTAAATGGTAGGAACAACAACCAACGTCAGAATTGTTGAAACAGTTAAACCTCCGATTACTGTAACGGCCATTGGTCTCCACATTTCGGCACCCTGACCGTGACTTAATGCCAAGGGCAACATACCCAGGATTGTTGTCAAGGTGGTCATTAATACCGGACGTAAACGCGATTTACCTCCCGTTACAACCGCGCGGATAATACCAAAACCACGTACACGGTTGAGATTGATATAATCCACCATCACAATACCGTTCTTCACCACAATACCCACAAGCATAATTACACCCACGAAGGTCATAACGTTGAACGTGGTTCCGAAAGCCCATAAGGCCAGTACCACACCCGAAATACCAAAAGGTATGGAGAACATGATAATAAACGGATAAGTCACCGATTCGAATTGTGAGGCCATCACTACAAATACCAACATGATAATGATCAAAAACAATGATCCCAGGTCACCAAACGATTCCTGCTGGTCTTTAAACGAACCGGCAATCGTGGTTGTAATCTCTGAAGGAATGTCAATCTGAGCAAGCTCTTTATTAATTTCAGTGACTGCTTTATCCAGTGTGGTTCCCGAAACGGTCGACGAAACGGTAATGATACGCTGCCGGTTTTTACGTTCTATGGTAGGCGGAGTGAATCGTTCCACTACATTTCCCAGATCTTTCAACCGGATAGCTTGTCCCTGATTATTGTAAATCATGATATTTTCAATGGATTCTATTGACTGACGGTATTCAGGAGCGTAACCCACAACTATTGAATATTCTTCACCACCTTCACGGTAGAGCGAAGCTGTAAGTCCATTGATCCGGTTCCTCATATAATTGGAGGCCGTGCTAATATTTAATCCGTTCAACGCCAGTTTTTGTCTGTCGAAGTCCACCTGATATTCCGGTGTGTAATCCTCACGACTGACCTTTGTATTTACCAGACCGGGAATTTTAGACAATCGTTTGGATAATTCGGCAGCTACTTTGTCCGTTTTATCAAAATCGTAACCATAGATTTCAACATCGAGGGTCGACTGACCTCCCATAGCACCCATACCACCACCTGCATTAACATCCGATTTACGTATTTCGGGGATTCTGTTGATATCATTACGAATACTGTCACTCAACGCAAATGAAGAAAGGTTACGATCAGCAAGTGGAGTCATCTTAATAGTGAAAGAACCTATATTGCTGGCGTTCTTACTAAATAACGATCCAAATACATTTTTACTGCTCACCTGCCCCACACTAAAGTTGATCAACGCAATTTCAGGATATTTCTTTTCCCAGTCTGCATTGAGTTTCGCACAGACTTCTTTCGTCAACTCCATCCTTGTTCCTACCGGCATTTCTATGGTTGCCGATATCATACCACTGTCCTGTGCAGGAAAGTTTTCGGTACCTACCCAACCGGCAATAGCAGGAATCAAACTTAAAATGAAAAATGCTGTAGCATAAAGCATTACTCTTCTTTTATGACGAACCGCCCAGTTAACCAATCCGGCATATTTTATATCCAACTTATCGAGAAAACGTTCAATAGGACCATAAAGGAAATTAAAACCTTTACTGCGTTTCGGATCGAGTTTCAACAACTGTGAAGATAACATCGGTGTCAGCGTTAAGGCACAAATCATGGATACGGTAATGATAATAGTTACCATCCAACCCAGTTGTGAGAACATTACACCTGCCATCCCGGAAATCATGGTCAACGGAAGAAACACGGCAATAATAGTCAGGGTAGAAGCAACAATGGACAGACCCACCTCATTGGTACCGTTTACGGCTGCTGTTTTGGGACGGCTTCCCTTCTCTATATGTGTGGTAATATTTTCCAGAACCACAATCGCATCATCCACTACCATACCTATAGCCAGCGACAAGGAACTAAGTGAAATAATATTCAAGGTACCACCTGTCAGGGCCAGATAAATAAATGCCGAGATTAACGAAATCGGAATCGTTAAGATAATAATTACCGTTGCACGCCAGCGACCCAGGAAAAACAAGACCACTATCATTACGAATAAAAGCGCATATATTACGGTCTCCGACAAACTATCGATAGTGTGTACGATATTATCCGAAGTATCCATGATAACACTAAGTTTCACATCCGTAGGAAGATTTTTCTGGATTTCGGGCAACATCTTTTTTACATCATCTGCAATCTGAACCGTATTCGATCCCGATTGTTTCTGAATCACTATAGAAGCACCCTGAACACCATTGACATAACTTTCCTGGACTCTTTCTTCCTGTTTATCGCTTATTACAGCCACATCGGATAGCAATACCGTTTTACCGTTAAAATTTCCAACCACGATATTATTCAGTTCCGAAGGATCTTTAAACTCTCCCTGTACACGCAAAGCATAAGTATCGCTACCCACATCCATGGAACCGACCGGCGTGTTCACATTTTCCATTCGTATATACTGTGCCAATGATTCTATTGTCAGATGATACGCTTCCAGTCTAACCGGATCGACATAAACCTGAATTTCACGTTGCGGAGCGCCGGTAATAGAAACAGATCCCACGCCATTAATACGTGCCAGGTGATTCGCCACATTTTCGTCCAGAATTTTATAAAGAGCCGGTAAACTTTGTCCGGCTGTTGCCGACAGCATGATGACCGGAATCATGTCGGTACTCAGTTTGAAGATAATCGGATCTCCGGCACCTTCGGGCATAAAAGATTTTACCAAATCCAGTTTGTTACGGACATCATTGGTTATGACTTCAATATCCTGTCCGTAATCAAACTCCATGGAAATAATCGAACGATTCTCCTTCGAAGTCGATTTTATATTTTTCAGGTTGGAAACTGTATTCAGAGAACTTTCCAGGGGCCGCGTTACATTTGTTTCAACATCCGAAGCACTGGCACCATTATATGTCGTCATGACCATAATGGTATTCATCTCAATTTTCGGCAGCAAATCAATCGGCAATTTATTGTAAGAAAAAATACCCAAAATAACCACCGCGATAAATATTATCGAAGTCATTACAGGCTTTCTCACCGAACTTTCGTATAAACTCATAATTTTATATTTACAATTTTATTATTTACAATTTACAATTTAAGAAGAAAGATCCAGAAATCAGGAAATAGTCGGTAGTTTATAGTATTGAGTAAGGAGTATTGAGTAAAGAGTATTGAATAAAGATTAAGAATGCCTGATCATGAAACTCAGAACTCGAAACTCAGAACTCCGAACTCGAAACTTTTCAAACTTTTCAAACCTTTCAAACTTTTCAAACCCAATTAACTAATTAACTAATCAACCAATTACCTATTTCACCAGTTTCACTGCAACACCATCAGCTAATTTTGACTGACCGGCCACTACAATTTGTTCACCTTTCGACAAACCTGAAAGAATTTCGTAATCGGATTCGTTTCTACGACCTAATTCTACCTGTTTATATTGAACTTTACCATCGTTGTACACATAAACGAATTTAGCACCTGAACCGGCTTGTTTCACGATAGCAAAATCAGGTACAACAACATGTTTTACTTTTCCGAATTCCATCGTCACCCGGCCAAACATACCCGGTCGTACTTTATTGTTATTATTGGCCATCCTTATCTCCACGGCGAATGTACGGGTACGTTCATCGATTGTAGGATATATCAGACTAACTTTTCCCTTGAATGATTCACCTTTAAAAACATCAAATTTCACATCAATGGACATACCAACTTTAACCTGCGAATAAAACGACTCCGATACATTCACAACGATCTTCACCGGGTTGATCTGCATGACTGTCAGTACGGGTAGTTGACCCGTGTACATATCGCCGTTATCATAATTACGTGCTGTTACGACACCACTGATTGGACTCAACAGGAAGGTGTTTTCTGTCAGATTTTTCAAGTTTGTCTGTGCTACATCCAGTTGTAGTTTTGCATTATCAAGTTCTTGCTGCGATGCTCCACCTACATTAAATAGCTCCTGCGTACGTTTATACATCCTTTTTACATTTTCAATCTGAGTTTCCAGATTAGAAAGATTGGCCACATCCATTTGTACCAGTTTTTGTCCCCTGGAAACCTTTTGACCTACTTCTACCAGGATATTACGGATACGTCCCGGAGCAGAAGGTGCAATGCTGTTTTTTACCTGAGGTTGAACGGTAGCGGTTAATTCATAGGTCTGTTCTACTTCACGTTCAGTAACCTGTTGCACGCGAACGTTTGGAATTTCGGCTGCATCAGTAGCGACTTTATCTGTCTTTTTACATGAAGTTAATCCTAATGCTAATGCACAAATCACAATACCAAGTTGTTTAATTCGTTTCATTTGTATTTTTTTTATTATTAATTTTTTATTATCAGGTTTATTTCTTTCCAAGTAACTTTTCCAAATCTGCTTTTGCGGATAAATAATCAAAAATAGACTGATTATAAGATAATCCGGCTGAAATATAAGCTAATTCGGAGTTTGACAGATCAAGATAAGTACTGGATCCGACTTCGTATAATTTTGTTGATATCGAAACTGCTTTTTCAGCCTGTCGGAGCCCTTCTTTGTTTGATTCAATTTTCTCAATTGCCTTTTTAATATTGTCCAGGTATGAAAGTGCCTGCATTTCGAGGCTTCTTCTCAAATTATCGCGTTGATATTTTAGTTCATCAATCTGTATTTTCAATTGTTTTTCCCTGTAAACCCTTGCCCCTCCCTGAAAAATTGGGATATTCAGTTGTACTGCAGCCGTGGACATGGGGAACCATTTCAAGGCAACCGCATCATTGGCCATCGACATATACTGGTAATTAAAACTTGCAGCTAGTGTTGGCCACCAACCTGATTTTTGAATTTTAAGGGTGTGATCCAATTGTTTCGATTTTAAATCGAACTGATTCAAATCTGTATTCGTTTTCAAAGTAGTGGTATCAATGGATAATACATCACCATACATATTTTTCTCAAATTCAGCCAGACTTCCTTCCACATTCAGTCCGGTAAACATATCAATACCCATCAGCATTTTCAGTTGCAGTTTGCTCATATTCACGGCACTTTGTGCAGACACTAAATTTGAGCCTGCATTACGAACCTGTACATCGGCGCGAATCCATTCAAATTCAGAAACTGTTCCCTGTTTAAACTTATTATTGATAATGCGTGCATTTTCAGTTGTATTTTCGAAACTTCGTTTGAATACATTATACTGATCCTGAGTTAACAAAATCGTGTAATAAGCCTTGGTCACCTGATTCACAAGAGAGATTTTTGATGAACGTGCCGTTTCTAATGCCAATTGTGCATCCAGCTCTGTCATTTGCAATGAGGTCCAGAGTGTTGGCGAAATAATCGGAATAGAGGCTGAAAGTCCTGCATTAAAAGTATTATCCTGACCTACTTCAATACCGTCGGGATTTGTAGGCATTCCGGGGAATGAGAAAAACATTCTTTGTTTTTTCAACGCACGTTGATATGAACCGTTTGCTGAAATTGTTGGAAACAATGCTGCAAATTTCTCCTTCTTCGAATAATCAATTCGTTCAATTTCTTTATTTGCCACTTTTATGGTGGGACTTTCGCTCAGCGCTATTTCCAATGCCTTCGAAAGTGACACTGTGAGTGTGTCCTGTGCTTTGAGCACCATAGATGGCAACAAGGCAATTATTGCCACCAACAATACAATTTTTCTATTCATCCGTTTCACAATCATTTGTTTTTAATTTTTCTGATTATTATGTTTTTATTCAATACCTTACGCTGATGTTAGTCGGTAGTTTATAGTAGGTAGTTCTGAGTATTGAGTATTGAGTAAAGATTAAGAATGCCTGATCATGAAACTCATAACTCAAAACTCTAAACTTTTCAAATGGGAATGAAATGGACATCCCGCTTGCGGGACCTTTCAAACTTTTCAAATAACTCCGAACTCGAAACTCAAAACTCGAAACTCGAAACTTTTCAAACCTTTCAAATAACTCCGAACTCGAAACTCAGAACTCAGAACTTTTCAAACCCTTCAAACTATTCAAACCTAATCAACCAATTAACTATTTAACCAATTAACTAATCAACCTTATTATGCTCCTCCATGTATTTCAATCCTTTTTCGTTGGCAATCAGGTGTATCATTAAATCCATAAAAAACTCAACCAGGCGTTTCTTTGTGTACTTTTTTGATGACTGTTGCATCTGTTCAAAGGTATTTTTAATCTGTATGGAGTGAAACAATGAAATCAACTCGATATCCAGATCATCCCTGTAGTATCCTTCGGCTATGCCCTGGCGCAAATTCATTTCAAAGCCCAGTTTCATTGCTTGCGTCTTTATTGACTCATGTTTTTCAAAAACTTTGGGATAATATTTTTCCAGGTCATAACACATAGATTGTGACTCTTTTTCCAATTCTTTTTTTATTTCTTTAATAATAAGGATTAATGAATCAATCGCATTTTTATTTTTAAAGAGCTTTTCAAATTTCTCAAAATTATTTTTTTTCTGATAAGTCAAAACCGCATCTACCAGATCTTCCTTTTGTTGGAAATAAGTATAAAATGTTTTCTTCGATATATGTAATTCACTGCATACATTATCAATGGATACACTTCGAATCCCAAATTGCTCAAATAAGCGGCTGGCTGCCTGTACAATATTTTCGGTCTGTGTTTCCATAGCAAGTGTTGAATAATAATTCTGCAAAATTAGTTAACCTGAACCGATTAGGAATACATTTTCCGGAGTATTTTCTGTTAATAATATATAACCAATACACACAGCCCTGATATAATGATCGTTAAACATACTAATCGGAAACTTGCTATGATCAATAGTTTCCAAGTTTCCAATTACAGGCAAAAAAAAAAGGACCTTGAATTGCATCAAGGTCCTTTTTTTTTGAGAATAAAAGCAGATTACTTATTCCGCAGTCTGTTGTATAGTTTTCTTTTTAAAGAGGCTTCTTCCCTTTTCAAATAATTTTTCCCGTATCCGGAACCATAACCATAGCCGTAGCCCAGGTTCTCCTTGGTACCATTCAACACTACTGCCATATTATTCAGTCTCTTATTATCATAAGTATCATTTATAAATCCGGCCATCTCGCGTGGTGTGTAATTCTGACGGGTAACATAAATAGTATTATCAACCAACCTGTTTAACAAATAAGTATCTGAAACAATTCCTACCGGAGCAGAATCAAGGATAATATAATCAAATTCATTTTTAAGTTCGTCAATTAATTCATCCAACCGTGGACTCATCAACAATTCCGCAGGATTTGGCGGTACCGGACCAGCCGGAATAACACTCAGGAAAGGATGAAATCCCGAAGGAACAATCAGATTGTGGGTGTTATAATTAGGATCCGACAAAAACAATGTAATGCCTTTGTCTTTTGGAATATGCATGTATTCCTCCAACATTGGATTCCGGACATCCAATCCGATTAATATTACTTTTTTCTTTAGTAAGGCAAATGACATTGCCATATTGATGGATGTAAACGATTTTCCCTCGCCGGCTATACTCGAAGTTACCAATATAACAGGAGATTTTTTGCCGGATATCATGAACTGCATATTCGTCCGTATCAACCTGAACATCTCCACAATCGGACTTGTTTTCCCTTCTCTTACTACAATTCTATCGTAGTCTTTATTAAACCCGATAGAACCCAGAAACGGAACTTTCAGTAATTTCTTTAATTCCGATTTATCGGTAATCTTATTATTAAGAATATCCGATATATAGATCACGACTACCGGTAACACGACACCCAGAATAAGTGAAAGAAGGAATATAATCATCCGGCGTGGTGCAACCGGTAAAACCGAAGTAAAAGCTGCATCTACCGTTTTTGCCGATGGTATGGTAGAGGCAAGACTCATGGCATTTTCTTCGCGCTTTTGCAATAAGAAGAGGTACAGCTTTTCTTTAATTTCCTGTTGTCGCTTAATTTCAATAAACTGACGTTCCTGTGTCGGAACATCCTTAATTTTGGAAGAAAATTGTGCATTTTTTCCCAATACATCCCTTTTCGCAATTTTCAGTCCATCTTTCAGGCTCCCGATGCTTACAATTATGCTCGAACGCAACTGTTTTAATTGCTGTTCCATTTGCATAATTACAGGATTCTGATCGTTGGTGGTACGCATTACTTTCATGCGTTCCAGCAAAGCCATATTGTATTCCTGCATCAATGTAATTAAGGATTTATCTTCTATACCTAAATTGGCAGGTACCAGATTATACTGGTTTTTATTATCCTTTACATAGGTTTCGATATAACCGATCAGGTTTAATTGCGTCTCCAGTTCAGCCAGCATTTTATCATATTCACTGGACGATTTCAGGAATATCTCTGCTTCTGAAGCAATATCGGTTAAACTGTTTTTTTTCTTATAACTTTCAACGTTCAGCTCAACATCGAGTAGTTCGGAGCTTATCAGCTTCAACCGTTCATCCACGAAAGCTGCTGTATTGCTGGCTATTAAATTTTTGTCGATAATCGCATCAAGATTGTACAACTCGATCAGTTTATTTAAAATATCCTGCGATTTTTTTGGACATGACGAAATGGTTGATACATTGATAGCGTTGGCCTTTTTATTAACCGGTGCCACTTTTATAGCCTTACAATAACTATCAGTTAAACCACGTTTTGGGTAGCTGATAATTTTATAATTTACATCTTTTTTGATCACTAAATACTGTTGAAACTTCAACTTTCCGATAATGGAATTGAATTCTGAATTAATATCCTGGATCACATATTTACCTTTTTTCTTTCCACTCTTTAATTCAATATGATATCCGCTATCGGTCCATTTCACCAATAATTCCACCTGATCTTTAAGGGTATCGTTAAATGACTTGGGAACGATCAGCTTGAAAGGAATTGCAGGATATAACTCTTCGAACCTCAAACCTTTTTTTTCATAATACTCCGTTTCTATCCCAAGCGATTCTATTACCTTAAGCATGATCGATTTGGAAGTCAACACCTGTATTTCATCATCTACTTCTTTCGACGATGCTGATACTCCCAATCCTTCCAACATGGACATATCCAAAAGTCCACTGCTGGAAGCATCTTTACGAAGCAAAATAGTGGTCTGAACCTGATATTGGTTATTGGTCATTTTCAGGTAAACATATGCTATGGCAAAACACAACACAGCAGAAATTACAAACCAATACCAATTGCGCAGATATTTCAATAGTAATTCCCGTATATTAATAGGATCGATGTTTGAAGGGGTTGGGTTGGGAATATTCATTTCCATTATTTTTGTTTAGATAATAAAGAGTTTAGTTAAGAATCGCTCTTTGAAGTTCAGATTATTTATTTGTAATAGAGAATATTACAGCAACGGTAGTTACCAAAGTTGAAATAGCCGAAAGGTATAGAGAGATATTCTGAGCTGCAATTGATTTTACTGAATTCGGCTCTACATAAAGAATATCATTTTGTTGTAAATAAAAATAGGGCGATTTGAAAATTTCATCTGTATTCAGATTCAGTCTGACGAATTCAAGTTTCCCATTATTTTCTCTGGTTATCAATACGTTGTTTCTTTTTCCATAGATAGTCATATCACCCGCAAGACCAAGTGCATCCAGTATCGTCACCCGCTCATTATTAATTGAATACTGACCGGGTCGGGCAACTTCGCCCAACACCGTAATTCTATAATTCATAAATTGTATGGTAACAATAGCACTTTTCAGATAGGGCGCAAGTTGTTCATTCAGATAGGCGATGGCTTGTGATTTGCTGAGTCCTGCCAGCTTGATGATGCCAACCACCGGAAAATTCACATTCCCGTTGATATCTACTAAATAAGCCTGAAGTGTTGGGGCCGCATATAACTGATCGCTACCGGGAGTAGCATACGAAACCAGAGGAAGGTTAAAAGGGGCAACAGCCAACGGATCTAAACCGGTTACCGTGATTGACAATAAATCACCACTACAAATCCGGACTTCATGTGCTTTATTAAAACTTTTGTTTATGGATTCAGCTGATTGTGAATCAACTCCATTAAAATAAGCGACTTCTTTTTGAGAAGCACATCCCACAAATGTAAGCGTAATTGCAATATAAATTACATAATAGATTCTTTTCATGCGAACAACATTAGTTTAAACAAAATCAGGTATAAGTACTCTTATCTTCTTAGTCAGATCTCAATTTTCAATTAAAACATCTCGTTTTTTTTGAAAGACTTACAAAAGTACACAAAAGCCAAACAATATACAAACTTAGAGGCTTAGATTGGGAAGAAAAATTGAAAGTTAAACGGAAAACATACTGATTATATTTTAAATGTATTTTCTGCAGAATTAATTCTTAACCAAAATGTCCTATAAAAATTCTGTAAAACTTTCCCTGATTCAGATTTTCTGATTTATAAATTTCAGCAATAAAATGGTAAGAGCGTTCCATAATCTACCTGCACCAGGGAACATACTAAATACGATTATGATACTATTTTTCCTTTTTAAACAGCTACCATGGACTGCGTCCTCTGTCAGGGTTGTTTAAATAAGTTTTATTTGATTTTCAGTCTCGTTTTGACGTGACCGGGATGCTCTAATCTATTTACTACCATCTATAAACTACCCACTACTTTCTACAAACTATATACTATAAACTACTTACGACTTCTGGCGTTTTTTTCTTAATGAATTCTTTATATAGGAAACGAACCCCTTCAATCCAACAAAATATCTGTAGGGATAATAAAAGAGTACTAAAGCAGGATTCCTGATTTTATATTTTGGAATCATAAAGGATTTGGGTGGAAATAACAGATCCCGGACATACCTGATCCGATCGGATAAAGCGTCAATTTGTTTCAAATTTCCAAAATGAGTGGGCACAGCACTAAATGTACCAATATAGCCACTCAAGTATTTGCAGAAAAGCAATTCATCTTTTTCGGTTAACAAAAAATCGTATTTTAGAATAATAATATCCGGAACCGGAGCATTTATATACTTGTTTATAAGAACAAGGTACTTAAATACAATATCTTCGCATTTATAAAAACGACAAGCTTCGGTAAATAAATCCCAGTCTATCTTGTTGGCGAACTTATTTAAAATATTCGTAATATCGTTGAAACAGGTAAACTGGACATTACTTCCGCGAAAATGCTTATCTAGATGAATACATAGATGAATCAGTAAATCATTGGTATTTAAGGCAAAAACTGTTGTATTATTTACTGTAGCCGGAATAGCATTTTTCCACAATACGTCAACATTTAAATCATACTCTTCAGTACTCCGGTGAAGTTTATTATGAATTTCTACAGAAACAGCATTCAAAACCATGGGAGCATAGTGAATAATTTCTGTTTTTGTCCCGATAAATTTTGTGACGCTGCCATCGCAAGGCTTATACCCCATCTTTTGAAGGATAGCCAGGCATTTTTTTCCATCATTCTCTTTAACTAAAAGATCGATATCGCTGAATTGCCGGAGCCCGATATCCTGATAGAGCCATTCGGAGAGATAAATGCCTTTTAATGCTATCACCTGAATCTCATTTGAATCGAATGCTTCTGCAATCTTCCGGAAATGTTCGTACAGAACCATGCTCCGGCTAAATGTTTTGTAATAGACCTGTTGGAGTTTAATTTTAATTTCTTCGGGAATCAGCGGACTATTCGAAAGCAATGGGAGTTTTTTAAACAACAAGGGACCTATGCCTCTGTCTGTAATCGTTTTTATCAGATAATCCCAATCACTGATTTGTAGAATCAAACCATTCAATTGCTCCATTTCTGCAGGAGTAGGTTCTATCTTAATACTTGAAAGAATTAATCGGTCTTCAGGTTTTAATTCCATTTATTCATTATTATTTACTACCAACTTATGAAACAAGACCCTGTCCCCTTCCGTATACGGGATAAATTGCGGGGAATTAAATTAGTATCGTCTCCTATAATTTTGCTTTAATGTTTCATTTAGTTTTTAGAATGGTATTCCCAATCTGTAATGTTATAAACTACTTACTCCTCACTCCTTACTCCTCACTCCTTACTCCTTTCTCCTTACTCCTTACTATCCAGCATTATGATATGTCCTTCGGTCAAACACAGTCATGAAAATAATTTTAATATCCCACCAAAGATTCCAGTTCTCGATATATTCCATATCGAATTCTACTCTTTTTTCCATTTTCCAAAGCTGATCGGTTTCTCCTCTGTAACCATTCACCTGAGCCCAACCGGTTATACCTGGTTTTACATAGTGACGGACAAGATATTGGTCAATTAATTTCGAATATTGGTCAGTGTGCTTCAGCATATGTGGACGGGGACCTACTACAGACATCTGTCCCAAAAACACATTTATAAATTGGGGCAATTCATCCAGGTTGGTACTACGCATAAACTTTCCAATACGTGTGATACGGTTATCACCAACCGTCGCCTGCATCACATCAGCATAATGGTTTACCTGCATGCTACGGAATTTTATACAGTTGAAAGTCTTATTATTTACACCAGTCCGCTTTTGAACAAATAGAACCGGCCCTTTGGAACTCAGTTTGATGAGAATGGCCAGTATGGGAAATAACCACGAAAATATCAGAAGAATAAACAGACCGGAGAATACTAAATCAAACATTCTCTTTAATAAACGGGCATTCAGATCGTCCAGCGGAATTTCCTGTGGATTGATTAATGCCAGGTCTCCGACCGATTCCATATTGACGTGAGATTTCAACCAAACCTGATTATCAGGAATGAAACGCATTTTCACACCCAGATTATTACAAATCCTTGTGTATTCCTGACTTCTTTTTGAAACGCCAAAAAGAGGAAGCGTCATAAACACCATTTGAATTTTATGCTTTTCCAAAATCTCATGCAAGTCATCAGGGATTCCCAACACTTCGGGTATTTCTGTTGTTGTGGCAGTAGTGACAAAACCTACAAACTTATATCCTAAAATCGGATTATTATCAATCAGATTTTTTAAATAATAACAAGTTTCATTGATCCCAATGATTAATGCCCGGTTGGTATGTTCTCCTTTTAGGCGTACATATTTCAGATATGAATACAAAGCCCAGTAAAAAAGGACTTTCAGTATATAACAAAGCAGGGTAAATTCAAGAAAAAAATTCTTCTCTGAAACCTGGGGCATAATCAAAAACTCTATCAGAACATATATTAAAATGAAAACAGAGATTCGTATGGTGATTCGCTTTAAACGGTTGTAAAAACCATCCCGTAAGAATAAATTTTTCTTTGTATAAACGAAATAGGTAAGTATCCATGATAAATTGGCCTGTAAAAGATAATTTGCCATTTGCTGGTAATTCCATAACGAAATAGCAGGACTTATCCATGCCATAAAAATGATGGCCATGTTCAAAATACAAAGATCGATAATTAAATAAATTAATAATAATTCGGATGAATTTGATCTCATAAATCACAATTTTGTTTGGGACGCAAATTTAGTGAAATTTCACGAAACTAAAGTCAAATCAAAGCAATTTACTTTATTAATTGGCCATTTATCTTTGAAAGTATAAAAACAGAATTGAAATTTCAAACCAATAAAGGGAATTTTAAAATTAAAACTTTTTATCAACGGCAGCTTCAACAGGGCTCAATTAATTCATTTATAAAAACATAGGCCACATCAGGTGAACTTTTCATTTTCACCTGATGTGACCTGATTATTCATTAATTGACCTTGAGTACTCTTGCAATTTATTTTACAAATTCCTTCATTGTTTACCGCAAGAAGTAGAATGTAAATGCAAACTTTATGAGTCTGAACCTCCAAAAAATCATTCAGAATGCCGGGATTTAAAAACATTATCACTATCGCTTAATACCGATTCTTTAACCAGCGATGGGATCTCCATTTGAACAAATCTGTGGTAAATTCTTTTGTTGATTAGCGTCATTGGAACTATTTTAACATCCAGCCAAAAGCTCCAGTTATTCATATAATTAATATCATATTCTACACGCTTTTCCATTTTCCAGAGTTCATCGGTTTCTCCGTGAAGTCCATTCACCTGCGCCCAACCGGTTATGCCGGGTTTTACAAAATGACGGGTCAGGTAACCATTTATAAGTGACGAGTATATTTCAGTATGTTTCAACATGTGAGGTCTTGGTCCTACTACAGACATCTGACCCAGAAACACATTAAAAAACTGCGGAAATTCATCAATATTTGTCTTGCGCAGAAAGTTTCCGATGCTGGTGATACGACCATCATTATCTGTGGCCTGTAAAGTATCAGCCTTATCATTCACATACATGGTTCTGAATTTAAAACAATCAAAAATTGTATTATTAAATCCGGTTCGCTTTTGAATAAAAAAGACTGGTCCTTTCGAATTCATTTTAATCAAAACAGCCAGGATCGGTAACAACCAGGACATGATAAAGAGAATAACTGCTGAAGAGAAAACGATATCAAAAGAACGTTTTAATATTCGCGCCCCAAAATAATCCATCGGAATTTCACGGGGATTAATCAGAATCAATCCATCCACAGATTTTTTCTTCAGAGCCCGCTTCTTTCTATCGTAATTATCTGAAATCAGCCAGAGTCTGACACCCAGTTTATCACAAATTTCCATATACCCCTGTGTATTCTCTTCCTGAAATAGTGATTGTACAACTAAAACTGTATTGATTTTATGTTCTTCAATAAGTGATGCCAGTTTGTCCGGCTGTCCCAAAACACCAGGATTAGTGGTTGGATCATTATTGACAAAACCAACAAATTTGTAGCCAAGAATAGGATTACTCTCTAATAGCCTTTGAAAAAACTGACCGGTTTCATTGAAACCAATTATCAGGGCACGGTTAACGTTTATACCCTTTTCGCAATTATATTTCTGGATACTGTACAGAATTAAATAAACAAGCAATTCTGCCCCATAAAACAACGACCAATATCCAAAGAAAAATGTCTGTGTAATGGTCTCGGGTGTAATAAAAAACAGGCTTAATGCCGAAACTAGCATAAAAATCAACATTTGATTGCTGATTCGTAAGATACGGAACATAAAACGCTTACCCAGATAAAAGCTTTTGCTAAAAAAACCAAATTGAGTGATGATCCAGGACAGGTTGAAAAATAATAAATACTTGTTAATAACCGGAGTTTCAGTCAGAGAGACATGCGGGCTTATCCATACATTCAAAAAGAAAATGACATTCAGTAAAACCAGGTTTAAGAATAAACTTTTAAAAAAAAGTTCTGTTTCAAGTGCTTTCATACAATAACTTTTTAAGTCACGACCATTATTAACTCATCAAATAATAAGCAATCAACATAAACAACAATTTATACGAATACATAGCGCGAGCTATTAATCATATTTCACATAAAATAACTATTCACGGAGCTAAACAAATCATATTCAAAGGTTTACCTGCCAATACAAAAAATGACATATAGAGCTGAAAAAAATCCGCAAGATGTTGCGGATTTTTTAATCTCCCTAACGGGGCGAAATATAGGAATTAATTTTCAGTATATTGATTTATTATATCTTTTCTTTCAATATTTCTTTGGTATTCGTTTTTGATAAATTTTAGCCTTTATTTCCCCCTTAGTATAAAATAGAAATAAAATCTCACAAGTTATTCATAATGAAGTCAAAAACCATTTAAGAGTAAGGAATCAGTATCGGAATGGATGTACAGTCTCGATATGATCTTTGGGAATATGATCTTTGGAGATATGACCTTCGGAGATATGACCTTCGGTGATATGAGTTGCTTGACATTTACTAACTTTTTTTACTTTAAACTATTTACTATATACTACAGACTCCTAACTTCTTACTACCGACTCAGAACTCCGAACTCGAAACTTTTCAATTCTTTCAAATGGGAATGAACCTGCCGGCCGGCAGACTGGATGGACATCCCGCCCATGCGGGACTCTTTAACCTGGAACGCGAAACACGAAACGCGGAACGTCAAACTTTTCAAATGGGAATGAAATGGACATCCCGCTTGCGGGACCTTTCGAACTCTTCAAACCCTTACTCCTTACTCCTTACTTCTTACTCCTTACTCCTTACTCCTTACTCCTTACTCCTTACTCCTTACTCCTTACTCCTCACTCCACACTCCTCACTCCTTACTTCTTACTCCTTACTCCTCACTCCACACTCCTCACTCCTTACTTCTTACTCCTTACTACCAACTACCGACTAAAAAATCATCCTGCATTCGTATAACTTTTCATGTCAAAAGCTGTTTTTAGAATAATTTTCATATCCCACCACATGCTCCAGTTTTCAATATAATCCATATCGTATTCCACTCTTTTTTCCATTTTCCAGAGTTCATCGGTCTCACCCCGGTATCCATTTACCTGTGCCCAACCCGTTATACCCGGCTTTACATAATGCCTAATCAGGTATTGTTCTATTAATTCTGAGTACAGAGCGGTATGTTTCAGCATATGCGGACGGGGTCCTACCACCGACATCTGATCAAGAAAAACATTGATAAACTGTGGCAATTCATCCATATTTGTTTTACGTAAAAACCGGCCGATGTGGGTAATACGGCTGTCGTAAGCAGTGGCTTGTACCATATCTGACTGATCATTAACCTGCATGCTCCGGAATTTATAACAATTAAAGGATTTTTTATTGATACCCGTTCGCTTCTGAACAAATAAAACCGGACCCTTCGAACTTAGTTTAATAAGTATTGCCAGGATAGGAAATAACCACGAAAATATCAGAATTAAAAATAAGCCTGAAAATACAAGATCAAACGATCGTTTCAGAAATCGGGAATCTAATTCATCCATGGGTATTTCCTGTGGATTAATCAAAGCCATTTCTCCGACAGACTCCATATTCACACGCGACTTTAACCAGCGTTGATTCTCAGGAATAAACCGCATTCTGATGCCCTTTTGATTGCAGATTCTCAGATACTCTTTCCCTCGTTGCGATTCTCCAAAGAGAGAGAGTGTTACAAAGATCATTTGAATCTGATGTTTCTCTATTAAGTCAGGTAAGTTATCCGGATTTCCTATTATATCTGTTCCATCCGTCTCTTTAGCAGTTACAAATCCCACAAACTTATAACCGAGAATCGGGTTTGTATCCAGAATATAACGCAATTGATGGCAAGTCTCGTTTACACCAACAATCAACGCCCTGTTTGTATGAAAACCACTGCTACGTTTATATTCAAGATAACTGTATAATATCCAGTAAAAAATCATTTTACTTAAAAAAAAGTACAGCGTATATTCAAAAAAGAATGTCTTCCGGAAAGTAGGAGCCATAATAAGCGATTCCAATATCATAGAAATACATATAAATATCAATATCCGCAGACTTATCCGCTTCGACCGGTTCAGAAAACCATCCCGCAGATATAGATTTCGTTTCGTAAAGACCATGTACGTAACAATCCACGACAAATTACCATGCAACAGATAATTTGCATATTGTGACATATCACGATAATCCCATAAAGATACGGTAGGATCCAACCATGCAATAAAAATTATGGATGTGTTTAATAAAACCAGATCGAAAAACAAATAAATAAATAACAATTCTGTCTCTTTTGATCTCATAGGCGGATGATAAATGTAATTTATAACAATGTTTAAAATCAAAGTGAGATATTAGGATGTCCTGATTTCAGACATTAAGAAAAGCAGAATGTATGATCTTTTAAGATGACAATTGCATTCTTTGTTGCTATGCTAAATTTCCTTGTAAAAATAAGTCTTATTTATGAAAAACCAGTCATTTTCTAAGTGTAACTATGTTTTTTATCAGTATATTTTTTTCTCTGATTATCTATTTTCAGGCCAAAATTTAAAAACCGAAGCTTCCCGAATAAGTTACGCCCAGAATTAAGGCTAAGTTGTTCCCGTACTGAGCACCATTATCACCGGCTATGCTTAAACTAACTTTTGTACTTTTTAAAAATTTCAATGCCGTTGAGGTTTCCAGTTGATATGAATATTGTTTTTTACAGTTTTCCCATGATAAATTATTTCCAAATGATGGATTTGACGATCCAAAATTTTCGGAATAAGCCACTGACATTCTATAGTTCAGCGCTTTAAATGCGCCATTCCCCGTAAAGTACCAGAGTCTCACCAGGTTATTCGTAATTGTTGTTGACCCATTCTGATTATATTTCGGCGATGAGAGCCATGGATTACCCATAGTCAGACCCCTGTAAGACCAGCCACCGGGGACTTGTCCATTAAAATAATAACCGTCTCCCCCACCATAAATAACGCCGTCCAAATCGTGCCAGGGACCACTTTGATCGGTCGTTCGTAAATATTCGACAACAAAGATATTTAAAGGCTTAAAGTTGGGGAATTTCACCGCCATACCAAATAAACCATCAGCTATATTCGGGGTTGCTGTCATAAATTTAACCGGCGGATCCTCCGTGATATTTTGCCAGTAAAGGGAGACCTGCACCGATTTTAAATTCAAATCCAAACCCATCTCCTGAGATATAATATGATTTCCCAATACATTGATCTGATCTGATTGCGTAGCGCTGGTACTTCCGCTTTTCCCCAAAAAAATACGGTAGTAATTTTCCATAGTAACCGGCATGGTTCCATACTGTGGTGATACACCACCCCACTGTGCAACATGTTGAACACCAATATTACCGGTTACCGGTAAAGAACCTCCCACACGGAAAGATGCATATTTATGATGCAGCAACAAATTAGTCATCCCTATATTATCATCGAACCAACCGTGCGAAAGACCACCCTTGAACTCCATATACCCTTTGGTAAAAGGCACTCCGACATAACCGTTGGTTGCTATCGATATTTTTGGCAGGGGACGGCTGTTGCGCGACCACAACATGCCACCTCCCGAAAGTTCTGCATGCTGATTTCCGAACACTTCCCGTTTACGACCGGCGTTTATATTCAGGAAATAAATCTTACCCTGCACATAGATTTCACCCGGGAAAAACCTTTTTTCTGTTTTAGCTACATTTCCATCCAACTCCAGGCCAAACCCATAATCGAAGGCACTGGCATCTTTTATTTCCTTGTGGATTGTACCCCACATGCTCAGGGAATTTGGAGCAAAACTATACCGGTCGTATTGATTGGCCGTGGATAAAAACGGGGCCGTGTCACCCATACCAGCATTAAACGCAGCATTGAGGCTAAAGTTCACCGTATCCCGGATGTCTTGTGCCTGTAATAAGACCGAGCACATTACAAATATCAAAGTTTGATAGCTTCTGAATTTCATCATATATATTTTATTCTCAATTCTCATTTTTTCTTCATTCTTCCATTCTTCCATTTTCAATCCCGATAACTATCGGGACAAATTTCCCCATTTTCAAATTTCCACATTTTCAAATTTCTTCATGCTTCCATATCTTCATTCTTTCATTTTCAAATTTCCACATTTTCAAATTTCTTCTATTCTTTATCCCCCTTTAGGGGTTAGGGGTAGTAAACACCCACACATCCGTTTTCCGCTCTTTATCATCCTCGCCACCGACCACATAACCCTTTCCATTAATCGTAAATGCCACCATATTCTGACGACCACCACCCGTAAAATCACCGCACCTGCTCCATTTATTTGTCAAAGGATCGTATTCAATAATATCTTTCAGCAGTTTACCACCATCCAGTTTCCCGTTCCACGATCGCCCCAACAAAAGATAACCTTTTCCGTTTATCGCGATTCCTTTCGACAAGATCCGCCCTTCGGGAGCATCTGCAAGGCGGTTCCAACTGTCAGTCGGGGTACTGTAACAATAAAAATCTTTATTATTTCCGCTTCTGTAACCTGTTCCAATATAAATCTTATCAGCTATGCTAAATCCGGCCGTACTGCTCCTTACAATCGGAAAATCGGTAAGCTTTGACCAGCTGTTTGCTTTTGGATCGTATTTATAGCTGTCGGGATTAAAATTAGTAGCAGCAAATCCCGCGGTAGTATACAGGCAGCTATCTACAACGGCACAAAACAAATCGTTTTTCCCTTCACCCGGAAAGGACGCCATCTGTTTCCAGGTATCCGTAGCCATATTATATTCCCATAAATCGCTGAACTGGTGACCTTCATAAGCCGACACAGCACCCAGCCCTACATACGCTTTATCACCGATTACTCCGGCGATTGCTTTGACGCGTGCTGCTCCCGGAAAATCTGATTTCCGCGTCCAACTGTCGGCTTTGCTATCGTATTCCCACAGATCTTTTAAAAATTCGTACTTCGCTCCCGATCTTCCCAGACAGACATAAGCATTATCTCCGTATACAAAAGATGTAGCGGAAGCACGTGCTGTACCCGGAAAATTATTTAGTTTCGTCCAGTTGATGATTGGTTTTAATTCATAATGATCAGTACAGGCACTCAATAAGAAAAATAAGAGTAGCGTTGTATATATTTTGATTTTTAATCTCATCATAGTTGTGTTTTTTTAAACATTTAAATCAGGACAAAGTTTTTCTTCTTCCAATGCAATACCGGCTTAAGGTGGCGTCTATTAAAAGAATCAATTAATGTACTATATAAAATTCAATACCTGCCTGTTTTTGTATTCTACTTAAATCAATAAGGCATGTTTCAATACTCAATACTCAGAACTCTAAACTACCAACTATTAAATACCGACTATATCAATATGAAACTCAGAACAGGCTATTCTCATTTATAACTTGCTAACTAACACTTTGGATATAATATTAATTAAATCGAACAAAATATAAAGTGGAATATTCAATAAGCCATCTTTGTATTGCAAATTTGTCAACGAAGTTCGTATTGAAAGAGTAGGCTGATATTTCTCACAGTAAACCCTCAGGCTTTTAGCATGCAAATTTTCACCCGCTTTTACTTCAACAGGGATAATCATGTTTTTATAACTAAACAAAAAATCTATTTCAGCAGTTGCCTCAGTTGTCCAATAGTAATTATTAGTGATTTCATTCATGCCCGACATCTGTTGTAATACATATTGCTCGGTCATAGCACCTTTAAATTCCTTGAAAACTGCATCTTTTTCTATAATTATTTCAGGCGATAATTCGCTCATTACCCGCAATAAACCTATATCTAAATGATAAATTTTAAACGATTTCAGGTCAGTATACGCTTTTAATGGAAATGCCGCTTGTGTTGTTCTGTAAACCTGACGGATCAATCCACTGTCTTTTAACCACATCAATGCTTCTTCATATTCACGTGCCCGTGCTCCCTCTTTGGCTAACCCATACAAAAACTTTTTGTTTTCACGTGCCAATTGAGCCGGTAGACTATTCCAGATATATCTTATTTTTGGAACAAGATTGGGTGGTGCATGTTTAGAAAAGTCCTGTTCATAACTCATTAATATGCCTGACTGTACGCTTTCAACATCTCTATAATCCCGCGTCTCGAGCCATTTCATTACTGCAGCAGGCATACCTCCTATTATAAAGTATTGCTTTAAATAATCAATTAGTTTTTCTGAAAACAAGACAGGTATTTGTTTTATCGTTTGCGATTGTATTGAATCCAGCACCATTTTTTCATTATTTGCTATCAAATATTCTTCAAAGGATAATGGTTGCAGGGTTAAAAACTCAACTTTCCCCACCGGAAAAGATGTATTGTTATGAAGTGCTATACCCAACAATGATCCCGCACAGCATATTGCATACTCAGGAGCTTCTTCTGCAAAATACTTCAAACTGGTCAGTGCGCGTGGAACTTCTTGCACTTCATCAAAAATCATTAAAGTTTCGCCCGGATTTATACGTTTTCCATGTAATACCGATAGGTAATCGATAATTCTGTGTGGTTGAATTTCTCCTGAGAATAAGTCTTCCATTCCGGGCGTATTTTCAAAATTCAAATAAAAAACATCTTTGAAGTAAGTATTACCAAATTCACGCATAAGCCATGTTTTACCAACTTGCCGGGCACCCATTATAAATAGAGGTTTACGACTTGAACTTTGCCCCCATGCTATCAACTTTGCCATTAATAGTCTATACATATCACACTTCTTAAATGTTTAAAAAATCCGGAATCACATAGCACAAAGGAATAATACTATTAAAATCACATTTTACAAACGAATAAAATCAATAAAATCACATTATTCAAATGAAATAGCGAATGCAAAGATAAGAAATCTTCTTAAACCTCAATTTTTTTTAGACAGATTCTTCTATTCAAAAACTAGTTATTGGATAATTAGTTGATTCGTTAATTGGTTAATTAGTTAATCAGGCTGATTGAGTTTTAACTGACTGTAATCTCTTAACTCAAAACTCGAAACTCACAACTCCAAACGCAATACTCAGAACTACCGACTATAAACTACCGACTCTCTAAAATCTCTTTTATTTTCACTTCCAATTCATCCAGCGACACCAACTCAATACCGCCTTTCATCTGCCAACCTTTTTCAATTGGAGAAACAACAAATACTTTTTTGGGAGCTATATCTTCAATCGCATTATAGTTTCCTTTTGAAAGAGTTGGAGAGAAACCGGTTTTACATTCAATGGCAAATACAGTATTTCTTATTCTCATTACAAAATCTATTTCTGCACCGTTGCTCGTTCTATAAAAGTAAAAAGACGCTTCAGGAAACAACCCTTTCAGGTTTGACAATACAATTTGTTCCCAAACAGCACCAAAAGAAGGATGACCAGTCATTTCTTCGAAGTTACGCAGTCCAAGCAAAGAGGCTGTAATACCTGAATCGGAAATATATACTTTGGGAGCTTTAACCAATCTCTTTCCTAAATTAGAAATAGTTGGCGGTATGACTTCCACCATAAATGTGCTTTCCAATAAATCGATATAGGTTTTAACTGTAATGGCAGAGACACCCAGAGACTTCGCCAACCTGCTGTAATCTATGGTTTGACCATTTACATGAGCCAGCATTTGCCAAAGACGACGCATGGTAGCAGGTGTAAAACCCCTCCAAAACAGTAAATCCCTTTCCAGAAAGGTAGAAATAAAATTTTCACGCCATTCAAATGATGATTCATTATCATTGGCAAGAATACTTCGGGGAAATCCACCTTGAGCATAGTATTTTTCAATGCTGTATTTTCCGTTTAATTCTTTCCAAAGAAATGGAGTTAGCTTTTTATAGCTGATTCTTCCGGCAAGCGACTCAGAACTTTGTTGTAATAAATCCCGTGAAGCTGAACCTAATATCAAAAAAGATCCATTCTTATTCCATTCATCTACAAGACTTCTTATTACTGGAAACAAGCCTGGTTTACGTTGAACTTCATCGATACATAGTAGTTTCTCTTTTTGGGAAGATAGAAACCACTCTGCATCATCCAACTTTTGTAAATCGGAAGGACGTTCAATATCTAAATAAATACTGTTTGGATAATTTTCGAGTATATGTTTTACCAGTGTTGATTTTCCGCATTGTCGGGGACCAATTAATGCAACTACCGGATTGTTTTCCAGTGCAGTCAAAACACTTTCTTCAATTTTTCTGGAAATATACATATGTGACTGGATTTAATTTAGCATGCAAATATAAAACTATATTTTGGATTTGCATGGATAAAGTAAACATTTAATACTTTTTTACCTCATAAACCTGTTTCAGGATAATACTATGAAACAAAAAAACACAATAACTCAAGACATACTGTCTCTCCATTATTGTGCCTTTACTATCGGTTGGTTACTGGTTGATTAGTTATTAGTTAATTCGTTAATCTGCCTGAATGAGTTTTAACTGACTGTAATCTCATAACTCAATACTCCGAACTCAAAACTCAATACTCAGAACTCCGAACTCAATACTCAGAACTCTATACTTAGAACTACCCACTACCGACTATAAACTATCTACTATATACTCAGAACTACCGACTACCAACTATTTCCCGGTTACTATTTTTAATTAACAAATACACCGCCATACAAACATTGCATGACGGTGCATTATATTAAGAAAATTTTAAAGGCTCTGAAAAATTTCACTTGTAATTTTTGATTAGCTCTTCTATTTCTTTATCTGAGATACTATCCTTTGATCCTTTGCTATAAATAGAAAAAAGTAAAACTGTTGTATCCGATACTTTTACAAATGACATAACCCTGGCACCACCTCTTTTGCCCTTGCCTTTGGAAGTAATTGCAATACGAATTTTATATATATCATTACCAAGCGGAGTACCTAAAGTGGGATTTTCCTGCAATTCCTCAAAGAGTAATGCAAGTTCGTTTTTAAGCGAAGCATATTTTTTTATCAGTTTTTTTGCTTCTTTCTTAAAGTTATCGGTAACATTAATGTTGTAACTCATTCAGAAACTCTTTACCTGATGTAGTTTTCAGTGTGCCTTTCTTAAAAAGATCCAGCTCTTTTAATCCTGATTTTATATTACTTACAATTTCCTCTTTAGTTGGTTCTTCGTCAGTTTCTATTCTTTTAACATAACTAAGATTCTTTGTTAGTTCTAAAAAATGATTATATTCTTTGTCGTTTACGTAAACTGTTAAATGTCTCATATTATTTATTGGATTAAAAACCTTATTAAACCAAATTGATTTCTTGATTACTAAAAGTAGTCAACTTATTACGCTGCAAAAATAGTAAAAATAACAACAACTAGCAATAAAACCGATAAAGTTTAACTGACTGTCAGCTATAATCTAAACTCAGTACTCTGAACATTGAACTCAATACTCAGAACTCAATACTCACAACTACCTACTCAGAACTACCGACTATTAACTATAAACTACCGACTCCAAACTCAGAACTCAGAACTCAATACTCAGAACTATCTTCTACCTCGTCTTGGATCTTGGTTCTTTTTTCTTTGTTCTTTTTTCTTTTTTCTTTGTTCTTTTTTCTTTGTTCTTTGTTCTTAGTTCTTTGTTCTTTTTTCTTTTTTCTTTTTTCTTTGTTCTTTGTTCTTTGTTCTTTGTTCTACCAAAAAAAACACAATAACTCAAGACATACTGTCTCTTCATTATTGTGCCTTTACTTACTGTTTAGTTATCGGTTGATTCGTTAATTAGTTAATCAGGTTGATTGAGTTTAACTGACTGTCAACTCAGAACTCTGACTCCGAACCCAATACACAGAATTACCGACTACTGACTACCGACTCCAAACTCAGTACTCAAAACTCAAAACTCAGAACGGCTTCTGAATCATTATGCATCAAATTCGTCAAAGAATAAATAGTAAATTATTTGAAGTTAAAGATAAAATCCAACTGCTGGTTTGTATAGAATTGAAATTTCTGATCGCTGCTGATAAGTGGCATTTTTTCGGTAATTGCCTGCGATATAATGATATGATCGGATGGATCTTTGTGGTTTTGTGCCGAATTAATTTCTAAACGGGCATAGGTAAGTAAATGTTCCTTTTTTAAAGGCAAAATCTTAATATTCAATTCAGATTCGATCGAAAGAACCATTTCTGTTTCACTCTTCCAAACTTTAGTTTTGTTCTTTTGTTTTCGATAAAACAAGATTAATTCCTTAATACTTTCAACACTGATGTAAAGAGTATTTTCGTAATCATCAAGAATATTATGGACATTATTATCCAACAATGTAACATCCGTAGTTAAGTATAAAAAGATATTGGTATCAATTAAATATCTCATACTTGGAGTTGTTTAAGAATTAGCAAATTTAATTACTTCCTCCCTATCAAAAGCACCTTGAAATTTCATAGCTGCTTGCATAGTTTTTGAAACTCTTTTCTTAGTAGTTACTTTCTCTTTCTTGAGGATAGATACCCTTTTTGTGGTTTGTTTTTTAGTTTCCATGGCGTTATCCTTTTATTTTGTCTTCGCAAAGATAATATATTTCATTTATAATTGGAATATATCATCGAAATTAGTTTTTGGTTGATTGGTTATTAGTTAATTCGTTAATCAGCCTGATTGAGTTTAAATGGCTGTAATCTCTGAACTCAATACTCAGAACTCAGTACTCAATACTCAATACTCAGAACTATCTTCTACTTCGTCTTGGTTCCTGGCTCTTGGTTCTATTGTCTCGGCTATTCGTTAATCAGCCTGATTGAGTTTTAACTGACTGTAATCTCCAAACTCAATACTCTGAACTCCGAACTCTATACTCAATACTCCAAACTCAATACTCAGAACTCAATACTCAGAACTATCTTCTACCTCGTCTTGGTTCTTTTTTCTTTGTTCTTTGTTCTAAAAAAATACACAATAACTCAAGACATACTGTCTCTTCATTATTGTGCCTTTACTTACTGTTTAGTTATCGGTTGATTCGTTAATTAGTTAATCAGGTTGATTGAGTTTAACTGATTGTAATCTCTTAACTCAATATTCAGAACTCAATACTCCAAACTCAATACTCATTACGACCATCAAATTATTCAATTTCCAGGTTCTTTTGACTCCCTAACTGTTTTGCATTTTGTTTCGTGACCACTTTTTTCCCGGTTTTTGCTTCAATTTCCTTTCTGGTATTACCGGCAATAGTTCCACCTTGTTTGGCAATTTTTCGACTATCGTCAAAGGTTTCCGGATTTTTCTCTTTCGAAATTTCTGTAGTAGTTGCTTCAGCAAGCATATTCAAAACCAGCTCCAGATTCGACATGTGATCTCTTAAATTTTCCTTTTTCAGCTCTTTAAATGCTTTGTATTGTTTTGTTGTAAACCCACTCCATGCTTTCGAAATCTCATCTGTTAAAATAGCATATTCCTGACCTTTTTTTATGTTTCTACTATCCCATTCATCCGTCAGTTCTTTACGTATTTCAATGCTTTTCAGACGTTGATTAATCCATTCCTTCGAATAACCCTTACGTAAATAAGTTTCCATTAATCTATCAATCCCGATTTCAGGATCTTCAATTTCATCTATCCGCTCTCTGGCAACTTGTGCCAACCAAAGCTTAAACGGTTCTGCTTTAGGTGATGGAATGGATTGTATAAGCCGGAACAATTGCTCTGTATCAGCCACATCAGTTAGTCGCATCTTACCATCGGCTGCAAGCATCTTCAAACCGTGACAATTTGTCACGGTTTCATTCCCTTCTGCTTTTAACCGTTGCTTTAACTTGCGCCAATAGGATTGAACATCAATACTGTCGGTAAGCACACCGACAACATCAACAATTGAAAAATACCACTTTTCCTGTTCCTGATCCCAATGTGTACGGATTTTGTGGTCGTTAAATAACTTGATAGCAGTTTCCTTAGTCATGATTCTGATTTTTTATTGCACTATTTAAAGCCTTTTATTTGTACATTTATGAAAATCTATCGCTTGATATTTGCAGCACAAATATAAACCATTTCCCATTTAAACTTGCAAATAAATGACAAATATTTACTACCGACTATATCTTTCATATGCAACAAAAAAACACAATAACTTAAGACATACTGTCTCTTCATTATTGTGCCTTTACTTACTGTTTAGTTATCGGTTAATTCTTTTTGGTTGATTGGTTATTAGTTAATTCGTTAATCAGCCTGATTGAGTTTAAATGGCTGTAATCTCTGAACTCAATACTCTGAACTCCGAACTCTATACTCAGTACTCAATACTCAATACTCAGAACTATCTTCTACTTCGTCTTGGTTCCCGGCTCTTGGTTCTATTGTCTTGGCTATTCGTTAATCAGCCTGATTGAGTTTAAATGGCTGTAATCTCTGAACTCAATACTCTGAACTCCGAACTCTTTACTCAGTACTCAATACTCAATACTCAGAACTATCTTCTACTTCGTCCTGGTTCCTCGCTCTTGGTTCTATTGTCTTGTCTATTCGTTAATCAGCCTGATTGAGTCTTAACTGACTGTAATCTCTTAACTCAAAACTCCAAACTCATTACTCAGAACTCAGTACTCAATACTCAGAACTATCTTCTACCTCGTCCTGGTTCTTGGTTCTTTTTTCTTGGTTCTTTTTTCTTTTTTCTTTGTTCTTTTTTCTTTGTTCTTTGTTCTTTGTTCTTTTTTCTACAAAAAAAAAACACAATAACTCAAGACATACTGTCTCTTCATTATTGTGCCTTTACTTACTGTTTAGTTATCGGTTGATTCGTTAATTAGTTAATCAGGTTGAGTGAGTTTAACTGACTGTAATCTCCAAACTCAATACTCTGAACTCCGAACTCTATACTCCAAACTCAGTACTCCGAACTCCTTACTCAGAACTACCAACTACCTACTACCCACTACCGACTCAATCATCTCCTTCGTCTCCTGTATATGCCCTTTCGACGAAGCACCAAATAAAACCGATTCAATTTTTGGAAATTTACTCAGGTATTCAATGGCCTCTTTAGGGCGCAAAGCTCCCGCTGCCAATACCTGCATCGCGATAGGACGGAATTGTTTTTCGTTCAGGTATTTTTCATAAAGTTCAATGCCACCGCTCATACGAAATCCGATTTTATTGATAGAACTGCAAATAAACCGGGTTTCAATTTCCAAAAGAATTCATGTAAATAAAAAAGGTTACAGTTTTAATCTAATGATTCAATAATTTCTTTATATTGATCAGCAATGATTTTCCAGGTATATTCCTTTAAAGCAATTTGTTTCATTATTTGCTTATTACTTTCTATAGTATCGTCACTCATTTTTTTTAATTGTTCCAATAATGAGTTTGTGTCTGTAAAGAAATAAGCCTCATTATGTGTGGTTTCACGATTGGTGGGGACATCATAAGAAACTATTGCATTTCCTAAACTCATAGCTTCTACCAATGATGGAGCAGTACCGCATCTGGAATGTGAGTGAATATATACAGTACCATTACCTCTTATATAATCCAGTTCATCTTTATCATAGATTGCATCCAGTAGTATCATATTTGGATGATTCATGTATTTTTCTTTCAGATTCTTGCCATAGTCCGAGATACTCCAGTTCGAAACCAACACAATTTTATAGTCTGAAAAAGTTTCAAAAGCTTCCAATACGATATGAATATTATTATCCAATTGTGCTCTGGAGACACTCACTGCATAACGTTCATTTTTTACAAATGGGTATTTTTCTGCAAAACGTTTATCATCCATGGCTATTTTTGTAACATGATCACCACCATAACGTACAATCAGTGATTCTGCATTAAAATTCTCCTTCAGACTTTGTTGATAGAGGCTGTTATCAGCAATATTGACATCAGCAAACCTGGCTGCAACCCGGTGATTAAATTTAGCCCACCGTTTTTGTAATCCATTGAGTTTTTCCCTTTCCCATTCATTTAAACCACCGTGATTTACTATTACTTTCTTACCTGTAATATATTTAAGTGGTGTCATAAATCCTGAACCTACCGGACTTAAATAAAGAATTACATCTGCTCTAAGTAATGCATCACAATAGGTTATCAGATCATAGAAAATTCCTTTAAAACCATTGGCTTCCAGTTTCAGATATTTAAGACTCGCTCCGAAATACGTTTTTTCTCTTACCGGGTATTTATACGCATTACAATACACAGTAATATCAAAATCGGAACTCAAATATTGACAAAAATAATCTGCTAAGGTTTCGAAACCACCGTACTTTGCAGGCACACCATGGGTTCCAACAATAGATATTTTAATTTTCTTTTTAGCCATGAAATCAATTATAGATTTTACAGATTATGATTTATATTAAAAGAACCTACCTAAAAATGGGTAGGTTCTTTTTATTACTTTTAATTTGAGTGACTTATACATTTAACTAAGATACCCTTTGTAATAATTGTCGATATATTCTTTCAAAGCAACCTTCCAATCTCTCATTAAATTAACCTCACGTATATTCAGTTTCCGGTTTTCCAAACGCTCACAGGGAGGTCTTTCTGCAAAATAAATATCTTTAAAATACTCACTGGTAACTACATTTATTTTTATTTTATCCTTTATACCCAGTATATCAAGTAATTCTTCAGTAACTTCCAGCCTGCTTGTTTCACCACCGCAAACCATATTATACAATCCCCAATACTCTTTTTGAATCAGGTGCTTTACATTCTTGGCAAAATCCTGTGTATAGGTTGGCGTACCATCCTTATCATTGACTATGAAAAGTTCTTTTTTGCCATCCTTCAGTTGTTTCATCAGTTTCTGGATAAATTTCTTGTCTTTTGAAGGACCTGAACCCATCATCCAACCTGCACGACAAACCAGGAAACGTTTGGCATTCTCCACTACAAAACGTTCACCCATATATTTTGAACGCGCATATACTCCCAGTGGATTTGGCATATCCCAGTCATCGTATAAGTCTTTTTTTCCATCGAATATACCGGCAGTACTAATATACAACAAGGGTATATCCAACGCATTGGCTAAATACACGGCATTTTCTACCGACATTGTATTGGTACGATAAGTTTCATCCGCATTTTCTTCACAAAACTCCAGATCGGTATATGCACCCAAATGAAAAAGATAATCCGGAGCAAATGCTTCAACATCTTTTTTATAGGCATCAAAATCCCTGAAATCCAGGAACGACAGCCAATCGACATTCACATCTTTATCAGTACACTTGATTTCATATTCCTCTTTAAATTGTGTGTAAAAAGCTTCACCAAGCATACCGCCACTTCCGGCAATGTAAATTTTCTTTTTCATTATAAATATTTTTTTTAATATACCCTATCTCTAATTCACCAAATAGATTACAAATCAATCTATTGTATTTAACCAACTCCATGTATTTGTAATTCCTTCTTCCATTGGTGTAAAAGTAAAATCACCTAATTTTTTTAAAGCTTTTGTGATATCTAATACAAAATGATCTACATCATAGATTTGTTTGTCCAAATGATTTATCACAAGGTCATGGTTTGTTGTAACTTTTATTTGTTCGATTATTTGATTTAGACTTGTTCCTTTACCACTTCCTAAATTAAAAACTCCAACTTCGTCACTAAAACTTAATTCATAACTTAAATCAATTAAGTCCTTTATGTAAATATAATCTTTTTTAGAATTACCATCTCCAAAAACTGAAAGACTTTCGTTTTTCTGTACTTTTCGAAGGAATGTAGAGATAACTCCTTGTGCAATAAAATGACCCTGTCTTGGTCCATAAGGATTAGAAGGCCTTAAAATAAGAGGCTTAATTCCATACATCCTTTGATACAATGACAAATACATTTCAACTGTTGCTTTTACTATCCCATAAGAAGAAATCGGATTTAAAGGATGTTCTTCATTTATTGATTTTGTTAAAGGATTTCCATAAACCGCACCTCCTGATGAGAAATATATAATTCTTTTTATTCCTAATTTTACTGATAGGTTTAAGATATTCAAGGTTGGTATTAAATTCTTATTAATATCCGATACAGTATCAATATTGGAAGTACTTGGAACCGATGCACTGGCTAAATGAAAAATAACGTCTATTCCCAATAAAGCTTCATATAAATCAGGTATATTGTCTAAAGTAGAAATCCTGTAATCAACACTGGCTAGCGGTTTCCTATAACGTTCATAAGAAATATCAAATACCCTTACATTATGACCTTTAATTAATAAATGATCAATAAGATGTGAGCCAATAAAACCATTTCCACCAATTACTAATATATTCATTTCAGTACCTTTTTATAATTTATCATCAATTGCTCATAAAAAACGCTGTCATTGAAATTATCTTCTACGAATTTTCTGGCATTTTTTCCTAATCTAAAGCAGAGATCATCATTCTCATAGAATAGCTTAATCTTTTTTGCTAATTCTACAGGACTGTTTGCATCATATACAACCCCTCTTTCATTATCTACTACCAGTTCGGGTATACCACCTCTGTTCGATCCAATTACTGGCTTAGCTGCTGCAAATGCCTGAAGTATAACATACGGAAAATTCTCATGCCAGATTGAAGGTACAACCACAAATTTTGAATCTCTTATAATTTCTTCTAATTGCGTACCCCAAATTGCACCGGGAAATTCTATATGATCTAAATCATTCTCTTTTGCAAATTGTTTCAGCTGTTCTAAATCAGGGCCATCACCCACTATTTTAAATGGTATATCTTTATTCAATTTTAAGGCTTCAATTAAAATATCCACCCCTTTTTCATCTATTAATCTTCCGAAGTAGAGTCCGTATTCTCCTTTAATTTCTGATATGGATATATTTGGAATTTTAAAAGGATTTAATAATTTGCCCCATTTAAATTCATCTCCCCAAAACTCTACGGTTTTGTATGCCATAAAATCACTGGCAAAAAGAAACAAATCAATATTCTTTTTATAAATGTTTAAAAAATTGTGAATATACGACTCAACAGCACTTGCCGAGCTATATAGATAGGAATCATGCGAACATTTATTTGCTATACATTTATAATATTTACCTCCTTTGCAATCTTCACAAATTTTGCCATGATGAAATAACTTGTAATTTGGGCAAATATGTTTATAATCATTGCAGGAAATAATAACAGGAATTTTCTTTTTATGAGCTACATCTAAAATGGAGGGAGAAATATGGGTTATAATATTGAATACATGAATTATATCCGGTTTAAAATCATCTATTAATTTAGAAAACTTTCTTCTTGCTTCAAAATTATAGGGTATTTTGACAAACTCTTTTGCTTTATGAAATATATTTCCTTCATTGAAATTTGGAGATTTTACAAAGTATTTTGAATAATCTGATTTTAAATTATCAGGATCTTCTGTTGAAAAAAAGGCAACTTCATGTCCGTTTTCTTTTAAGACTCTACCAACTTCGAAGAAAAAAACATCTGCTCCTCCATTATATTTGAAAAATTTATGAGCTAATAGTACTTTCATTTAAATTCTTTGATTATAATAGAAATTAAAATTTAATTTCTATGTTTGGTTTAAAATATCCAATTATAATTTACATAGTAAAAATATTTAAATACTACAAATGACAATATCCTATTTGTTTGTTTTATTTATTTTAATCTTAATCTATTTTAGATCACAAGATATCAAATTTCAATTTATCATGTAACAATAAAAATATTTATGAAACATAAATCTATAATCATGAGAATAAAAAAGAATTATGTTTTAGTTATGAACACGAGATATTTTTCTTTTTAATTTATTCAAATGCTTTTCAAAGTCAACATTGAAAATAATACCTAGTATATTCAACACAATTGTAATATATCTATATGGTTCTAAAAAGCGATATTTTAGTGAAGATTTTAAATAGAAAATGGTTTTCTTCAAGTTATTCTGACGTGAAAATATTAATGATAACTCCCTAAACTGAAAAGCATATATAAATCTCATGTCTTTAAGCGGTAAAGAATTAATATCTGACTCTATTTTTTTTAAAAATGTAAGCTTATTTTCTTCTGCTTTATTAGCATCAATATTTGTATGACTGTTTATTATTGCTAAAGGTTCTTTTATACATATTAATTTGTATTTTCGAAAAAATCTTATTAAAAACTCTAAATCTTGATGACGTTGAAGTTTTTCATCAAAAAGCCCGATCTCATTAAAAATATATTTTTTTACCATTAATGTGGATCCTGCATTACACTCGTTTTTACCAGTTAAAAGATCAGTAAAAAGATTTCCACTTTTTAAATTCGTTTTTATAAACCATTTATCATACTCAAAAAATTTAAATCCACAATATGCACCACCCCAAGAACTATCCATTTCTTTTAAAACATCCATTTGTTTTACCAATTTATTAGGAAGCCATTCATCGTCGTCATCTAGAAATGCGATATAATCACCATTAGAATTTAGGATACCAGTATTTCTTGCTCCATTTGCACCCTTTTTTCTATTATTAAACAAAAGATTAATCCTTACATCATTAAATGAATTAATTAAAGGCTTTAAATCATCATTGAAATCATTCACGACAATAATTTCGAAACTAACATCTTTTTGAATTAACACACTTGTTATTGCTTTTTTAAGTAAATCAGGTCTTTTGTAAGTTGGTATTATTATACTGACTAATTTTTCCATATTTATTCGTTTTGATTTTTTGTTCACTAATAATTAGAATTGCCAAAATAAATGAGAAAAACACCATAATAGGCAAAGAGAAGTGAATAGTTGTGTAATAAGAAGATAATATAAAAATTATTACAATAATAAAACCACCTTTGAAAAATTTATTTTTTCTACCTTTAAACAACATTATCGATAAAATAATTAGAAATAGATAATAAATAACGATTCCTACATATCCAATTTCTAACCATAAATAATATGTCGTATTTAAAATTTCTTCTATACCATCAACTTTATTAATTTTCTCTTGTGCTTTACTAATAACTAAAGCATCAGGTCCAATTCCGAAAATTTCATTATCTGTTTTATCTAATTTATCGATAATATATAAATATCCTAATTGTCTCGTTAATTTTCCATTATCATATATAATTATATTTCTTTCATTTACATTTGAATTTGTCTTACTTATATAATTAATTGAATTTGATATTATATTATCTTTAATAATATAAGTTGATACAAAAACTCCTGCAATAACAATAATGATAATGTAAACCATTGTTGTTTTTGAAAACAACTTGACTTTAGAAGCATTTAAAAGTATACTTAATATTATAGCAATTACCAATATCATGTTTGCACCACTTGAAAATGTAACTAGAAGAGGAAGTAAATAAATAAATGCTTTCTTATCATTTTCAAATGTAAAATAATAAATGAAAATCATAACACATAATACAGCAAACAAACCTGTTCCTCTACCTATAGTACCAGCCGCAATATCAATAATATCAAAACTTTGGAATTCTTTTAAATAAAAGGAAAAAAAGAAAGCAAGAAGATATTGTGCGAAAGAAACATAAATCTGAATTTTGGAAAATTGTTTAAAGAAAAATCTTATTCTTACTATATTATTACTTTTATGAATATAAGTAAGAAATATATTGAATAATAAAAATGAAATTATAAAAGTTTTACATCTTATGAAAAGATAAATAAAATCAGAATTATTTATTATAGTTGAAATTATATATACTATTATAATAAGCAAATTAAAAATCAAATATAATTTATATATATTTGATTTCATGTAATTTTTTATTCTACCATTTAAAAATAGAAATATAAAATATAAAACTATCAAAAGTTCGATTGCTGATTTGAATACTGATGGTAAAAGGTTTGTATATTCAAAAAAGAAAGGAAGATAGAAAATTAAATATAATATGATGATGATTAATTTCATTTAGAATTCTTTATTAATTCGTATTTTTCAAAATTTATAAATACGTTGTTTCTAGATTTACATTTTAAATCTTCAATTTTATTATATTCAGTCAATGATTTTATTATTATTGATAAATTGTCTAAATTAGAATAATGAATGACTTGATCTTTTATTTCATCAATTGGATTATAATTTATTGGTAGAAGTGCAGGTATTCCATATCTCCATGATAAAAAAGAAATACCTGTTTCTTTAGATTTTCCATAAACTTCATGTTGACCTCTGAATGTTTTAAAGTTCACATCAAAATAAGCACAAAGTAAATCAGATTTAATTATATCATTTTCAAATGTAACGTTATCAACAAAACTATTATAATATTTGATGTTTGCACCCTTGGCTGCTAATTCAGAACAATACTTAATAACTTTCCTTCCATATTCACCAACTGGTGAACCTAGTAACTGTAAATTTACAATTTCAAACAAACCATTTTTATCAAAAGATTCTAGAAGTGGTAAATAATCTCTTTTAAAAGTAATATTTCCTGGTATTGAAATAATTATTTTATCGGTTTTTAATTTAATTTGTTTAAGTGTAGTATCATTAAGATTAAAAGGGATTACTGATACACTGATATTAGAATTAATATATTCAATATATCTCTTTATATTAGAACCTACAACTATAATTTTATTATTTCTCTTAATGATATTATTAGCAATAAACAAGTATATGTTATTTTTCAAATTTAACGTATAACTAGGTATAATCCAAGTATTAGCATTATGTACAATTAGTCTAAATTTGATGAAGAGATTTATAAAGAATAGTTTTGAAATATCTTTTAATGAGAATGGTTCATCATATATTATTAGATCAAATTTTCGTAGATGCTTTATATCAAATATTGAATATATATTTTCATCGTTCCTTTTAACTAATTTCACATTCAAGTTTCGATCAATATTATTTTTAATAAGTTCTGTTACAACTACTACTATTTCATGATCACCAATAATTTTAATTAAACTATTAATTAATGAATAATGATTTACTTCTTTTGTATATATAATAACTTTCATTTTTTTATTAGAGTATTATTAGTAAAAACATCTATATTATAAAAAATAGAAGATTTTTTTTGAATCCAATCTAAATCTTTATACCACCACTTAAAATCAACAAGATATTTAATTTGATCTTGATTAAATCTATATTTTATAATTTTTGCAGGAATTCCACCGATAACTGCATATGCAGGAACATCTCTAGTCACTATTGATCCAGCAGCAATTATAACGCCATCATTAATTCTTACACCATCCATAATCATTACATTATTTCCAATCCAAACATCATTTCCAATGTCAACAACATATTTTTGTTCAATATCTACAAATTTATGTTCTTGAAACTTTTGTGTTTCTGTAAATTTGAAACCGGCTTGCATATTTAAACTGTAAAAGGCAGGATGTGTACTGATGAAATTTATTGGGTGTATTCCTAAAAATGTTCTAAGATTATCTCCTAAAGAACAATATCTGCCAATCTTAGTTTTTTTAATTTTACAATTATTCGCAATATACGATCCTCTACCAATAAAAGAATCATGAATTGTTGTATTCGAATAAACTGAATTTAAACCTTCAAATACAGTTTTCCTATCTATATTACAAGAACTATTTATTTTAACATCATATTTATTCTGAATCAAAAACAACTTAATAATCCGTGATATTTTTTTTGGCATTAATGAGCTAAAAATTATTTTAAAATTTCTCATCTATAATTTTTTTAATGTCTCTAAATCATTTATGTATTTTATTTTATTTTCAGACAATTCATTTAAATGATTGATTTGATAGTTTTTTTTATTTATATCCTTAAATTCAAATAGTGTGAGTAAACATAACACTTGACTTGGATTTTCTTTTGAAAAAGTTGCAAGTGCAGTGGTATCAATTCCAAAGATATATTTCATTTCTGACAAATCTAAAAATTCACCAGGAATATATGAAGGTATAAATTCAATATTTGAATAGGCATCAATTATTTTTGTATACCCTTGTCTTGGGTGGGGCTTAACTATTACATTAAATTTCTTACAAAGAATATCAAGAATTACTTTCAGTGTTAATTCATAATCTTTAAAAAAATCATATCCATCTTGTTTGTTTTCAAATAAAAATATACTGGGTTTAATTAATTCAGGTTTATAACAATACTTTTTAAAAGAATCATTATTGAAATTAAAACAATCATTATTTCTTACGATCGGATAATCAAAATAATTAAAGTTCAATATATTACCAAATTTATGTTTTATAAAATGAAATTTTATTCCAGTAATTAAATATAATGAAATCACACTACTTATTGAGTATAAGCTAAATGATCGTCTATAATTTTGATCAGCTGGATTATCAATTCCTACGAATGTAACAATATTATTTATTGAGAGATATGTCACTAAAGATGCAGTAATCCAATCGAATACAGTATAAAAAAAATAAACATTACAATTTGAGATATCGCAGAAATATTTTTTCTTGATCTTCTTAAGTCTTATAAATTCTTTCACAGCAAGTAATGGATTTTTATACGAAATAAACCCATTTATTGGAATATAAACTAACTGTTTTAAATCTAAATTTAATTCATAAATAAATTTATAAATACCCTCAATATTAATAACAAAAATTGAAATCTTACATTCCTTTTTTTGCTGCTCATAAATAGTTAAACAATATTGAACATCCTTTGGAGCCTGACAAAATAAAATTATTTCTTTCATACAATTTTGTGATTTTTACAATCCCCAGATTCTTTATATCTAATTATTTGAAATAATAATATATTGCATATAACAATTTTCAAATAATAATGAAATAACCTATCTCAAATTTAGTGTTAATTGGAAAACATAATAATTTAATTAAAAGAAATTTTTATTCAGTCAATATATTATTTTAATTGTACATCTCTAATTTCTTTAAAAACTATTTTATTATATTTGATATAGAAATATAAAATAAAGAGGGATAAAACAAATAATTTTATAAGAATACCTAGATAAAGACTCTTTATGTCTAAAAAAATAAAAACAGACACTAATGCAGTTGCAATTACAAAAGAAGGAAGTACATACTTCCAATCTATAGGAATATAATAGCATTTCTTAGCATAGATATATTTAATTAAAAAGGTAATAATATAAGAAATAATTGCTGATAATGCTGCTCCATAAATACCAATTTTCGGGATAAGAATAAAATTCATCAATATACTTATTATTGCTCCAAATATTGTAGCAATCATTACAAGTTTTGTTTTTTTATCTTGATAAATCATCATATTAAAAATTCCACCAGATAGAGATATAAGATAAGATAAGCATAATAATGGAACAATAGAATATGCTTTCAAATATCTTTCATTAAACAAAATTTCAATTATCTCTTTCGAAAAGAAAGCGAGTAAAAAACAAATTGCAATAGTAATATAAAAATAGGAGTTCACTAGTTTCTTTAATTTCAGAATGGATTCCAATTGGTTTTCTTCATTTGCAACTCGGTAAAAAATGGGATTAAATGTATTATCTAAAGCACTTACAACAATAAGAACTAAACTAGCTAATTTAAAACCTAAGGAATATATCCCAACTTCCCATGTGGAAAAATAATGTTCAATAAAAATTCTATCAGAAAAGTTCAAAATCCATGATGAAATTATAACAGGAAACATTGGTATGCTAAACACTAAACTATCACGTAATATACTAAATTTAAACTTAAAATTTATTATACGAGTTGTTATGTAGATAAATAATGGTAATGTGAAAATGGTTCCATACAATGCACCCTTTAACATACCTATTGCACCTTCATTTTTATATACAACAAACCATAGTATAAAAACTACATTAGCTAACATTTGAATAATAGACACAAATAAAAAGTAATCAGCCTTCTCTTTAATTTGGTAATATATACGTGGTATTATTGAATAAATAGAAAAATAAGAAGTAATAATAGCAAAAAGATAGTAGGGATAAAAAGGGATACTTTTAAATATTAAAGATAAACTATTTTGAAAAACAAACAATACTAATAGAATTATTGTTGAAATTACAAAAAAACTTATTACAATAGTTCCTAAATAGGTTCTTTTATCTTCTTCATTATTATAATCATAATACAACCTATAAATTGATCGCTCAATGGATAATGTAAAAAAAACAACTAAAAAACCTGAGAAAACATCCATTGAATTTACAATACCATAGTTTGAAGGATTTAAATACGTGGTATATATTGGCAATAGAATAAAACTAAATACTTTTGGTAGTAAATTTCCAATAGTATATAAAGAAAAATTCTTATAATTTTTATTTGTCATTATTAGTAATGTAGTTTTTTATCACTTCAGTTGAGATAGCAAAAAAGGATAACTTACAATATAAAGAAAACACATAATTTACATTCAACTATTTCAATAAATATTTAACAAAATAATTGGGGCATCTTTAATCAAATATCTAATGAGGATTTATCCGCTTGCTTTGCTTAATTTATTTTAATTACTAAATATAACTTGATATTGCACCATAAAAGTGTCTTAAAGTTAGATGCCTATGAATACTAAACCCATTTTTATTTATGCCATCAATATCGACATATTTACCAATATAAATCCTATCACCATTATGGTCTTTATCAGAACACCAAACAAAATCGTTCTGCCACAAAATTTCATGTGCATGAAACCAGTATGCAAAAAATACATATGCACATAATATTGTTTTTGGTAAATTGATGTGTTTTTCGAGTATATCTGGTTGAATTGCTCGTGAATCATCGAAAACGTTTTTATTTATCAAATACCATCTATTTTCAAGTGTTACTTTCATAAAATCCTCCTTTAAGTACCAGTCTTGATTATAAAAACATGGTTCATATTTATCAGGATCAGTTCCAAACCACTCACGTAAAGATAAAAGATTCAAATTTCCCCCATTATTCAATAAATTCGATCCTAAAATCAATATACTATCAGACGAGCGCTCTTCTAATTCTAATATTGAATAGGGTACTTCAGGAGCATTATTAGGAGCTTGAACTCCTAAAACAGTTGAAATCTCATTTATTTCTTCAATTCCGATAAAATTTCGACCAAATATCTTTTTGGCTTCTTCTATACTTGTAGTTCTTTCCATTGCTGATATTCAATTACTTCTTTATAAGTTGCAAGATGACCTAAACTTGAATATTTTTCAATTCTTTCAAATTCAAGTTCTAATCTTTCAAATCTAATACCCCATCCCGAATCACTGAACCAACCTAAATTACGAGCCGGGGAATTAAATAAAACAATGTTATTATTTAAATCGAGAACCTGACGCAAAAAAGTCAAGTAAGCTCTATATTGATGTTCATGTGATGCTACTAAAATTAATTTCTTCCAATTATGAGTTTGAGCAATTTTGATTACCTCAATGGCTTGTTCTTTTGTATTTAAAGATTTGTTTTCATGTATTATTGCCTCATTGGGAATGCCTGTTGCCAGAATATGTGGTAAAACATCGTTAAATGGATAACTACCATATTCATAATCGGTAATTCCTCCACTAAAAATAATTTTATTAGCCCAGCCCTCTTTAAATAGCCCAACAGCTTTTTGAAAGCGATGAAGTCCATCCCCTTCAAGTAAAACTATTGCATCTGATTTTTGCAGGCAATCATTATCAATTATTGCTATACATTTTTCCCTATCAGTAATCATTAGAAATTCTCCCAAAAAAGAGGCTGACCTGCTTCAATGTCAATCTTACAAGTTTTACCAATAATGATATTTTTAAATTTTGGAGCTATACCCAGAGCTGGTCTTAAAACATCTATATCCAACTCTGTTATAACTTGACCTGCTTTTAAATTAGTTTTTGCATATAAGCAACGTCGTTGCACATAAACGGTTTCTCCTTCTTCAGCCACAACTTCTTTTCTTGTTGATCCCATTGCACGTTCAATTTCACGTACATAATCTACCATTAACTTAAATTCCACAGGATTCATTGAATGTGGATGATCAGGTCCCTTATCAGCTTTATTTAAAGTAAAATGCTTTTCAATAACACATCCACCCAATACTACTGAAGCCAACGCAACTACCGGTCCGGGCGCATGATCGGAATATCCGGTCAAAACATCAAATGCAGATTGATAGGTCTTCAACACATTCACATTTGCACTATCAATTTTGGATGGATAATTTGTAATACATTGCATTAAAACTAACTGATTATTACCGGCAGATTCAATAGCTCGCACAGCTTCATCTATTTCCGAAATTGTTGCATCTCCCGTTGCCATAAACAATGGTTTTCCGGTTTTAGCTATATATGTTATCATTTCGAGCCAGGTAATATCACCAGAACCAATTTTAATAAATGGCACATCCAATTTCACACATAAATCTACAGCTTCAAAGTCGTATGGTGATGTTGAAAAATCAATTCCTACTTGTTTACAATAATCTGAAATCTCTTGATGCCATTCTCTGGGGAATTCTGCATCTTTGAAAACTTCACTTACCGTTCGTCCCCAGGAACCATGAACGCCTTCAAGTTTCATTCTTGAAAATCCACCTTCAGAAACGATTTTAGAAGTAGAAAAAGTTTGAAATTTGGCACAATCGGCTCCGGCAGCTTTTGCTGCATCTATTAATTGCTTAGCCTTGTCTATATTTTTATCAAAATTTGCTCCAATTTCAGCGATAATATAAGTTGGATGGCCTTGTCCGATAAAACGATCACCAATTTTTATTTGTTTTTGAAAAGATTTCATATTAAAATTGATTTATGGTTTGTAATAATATCTCAGCTTGTTTTTCTGCTTCACCCAAATCCCAATAATTAGTTTTTAGTTGAATCATACGGGGTTGAAGATATTCAGCAACTGGACATAGCCCTTTCTCATATTTTTGCCAAACACCATCCCATTTTTGAATTTCATTCAAAAAAAGAGGTTCAAAATAGGATAACTTCCAGGCTGCATAATAGCCATCTCCTCCATTCTTTTGAAATAAATCACGAAATTTATACCAGTCTATCTCTGGTTTATCGGTATTTAAAATTAAACTGTATGACCAATAAGAGTTTATATAACCTTCAGGTTCAGCCTGTCTTGTAACCAATTTAGAATTTTCAACAACCTTATTAAATATTTCAGCAACTTTTATTCGGTTACTAATCAATTCATCACCCCTTTCTAATTGTCCAAAAGCTACTGCAGCCTGTAATTCAGACATTCGATAGTTGAATCCTAGTGATACGTGTCGGCTGTAATTTGGATCCTGGATGTCGTTTCTTGTAATTTTACCTTGCTTTGCACTTACCCCTGCATAACCCAAGCAATTAAAACGTCTTGCATTATCTGCAAATCCTTCATTATTACAAATCAACATTCCTCCCTCACCACAAGTCAAATGCTTACTCGCCTGAAAACTAAAACTAGCAAAATCACCAAACTGTCCAACTAATTTGCCTTTATAGGTTCCATAAAAACATTCTGCATTATCTTCAATTAAAAAGATATTGTGTTTTTTGCATACTGCTATGATTTTATCATAATCAGGTGATAAACCATATAATGCTACCGTAATAACAGCTTTTGTTTTTGGAGTAATAACCCGTTCTATTGATGCTGCGTCAATGTTAAATGAATATCGATCAACATCTGCATATACAGGTATTGAGCCATTATTTAATACAGCTAAACTTGTACTGCTCATGGTAAGTGGTGGTACAATTACTTCATCTCCGGCTTTAACTCCAAGTGCAGCAAGAGCTGTATGCATAGTAACTGTGCCATTTGAATGTCCAATAGCGTAATTAGCTGAAAATTTTTCGGCAAAAAGTTTTTCAAGCTTATTATTATAAGTACTATTTTTTGAGGTATTGAATTCATTTTCAATAACATCTAAAACATATTTTTTTTCTAATTCAGTAAATCGTTTCATGATTTTTATATTTTTTATTTATACATATCACTTCTTGCAACTGCTTTGTTGATTTGAGATATTTTTGGATTTTTATTTAAACATTCTAAAATATCATCCATATAGAAAATTTTATTTTCTATATAAAGTATGTCATAAATTTTTTTTACCATTTCATAATCCAGTTCTGTATCTATTGTCCAACGCAAATCTGAAAAATTGTTGTCATTATAATAATTAGCTTGTTTAAAATCAGCTTTATTTCTATAAAAGTATTGTGTTACATGTTCTCTCTCATAGTCATCTTTTGATTTGAAATAAGCACTTTCTAAAGCATCAAATGTAAAGACTTCTGTATCCAATCCTTCCGGAAATGTTGGTGGATTATTGTTATAAGCAAAATCAAGTTTCTCATCAATTAGCTTATCGATAACCTTATCAATTATTTTTGGATCTTTAAAAGGATCATCTGCAGTAATTCTAACAATAATATCGGCTGAGAAAAGTTTTGCAGCAGAATAATATCGTTCTAACACATTATTCTCACTTCCTCTATATAATAAAACGCCTTCTTTTTCTGCCCAGGTTGCTAATTCATCGTCAGTCTTTGTATTTGTGGTTGCCAATATAATTTGATCAATTTTTTGAGAGTATTTTAAACGTTCAATGACATGCCAAATAAGCGGCTTATTAGAAAGATTCGAAAAAATCTTCTTCGGAAAACGGGTTGAACCTAATCTTGCTTGAATAATTGCAACAACATTCATTTTACTTCAAAATTTGGGTCGCAATAATTAACGATTTTCTCTCTTAAAGATTCAATAGTTTCCCATTCAGTGTTTTTATCAGAACTATAATGGAAGCCAAAAGGCACTGAAATTGCATTATGATGAGCCATATAATCTTCTTTAGTAAATCTAAAAGATACAGATGGAAGAATAGCATAATATTTACCCAAATCTATTGTATTTAAAGCATCCGTTGGTGTAATCATTTCCTCATGTAGTTTTTCACCTGGTCTAATTCCAACATCTTCCAGTTTTGCATTTGGTGCAATGGCATTTGCTACATCAACAATTTTATAAGATGGTATTTTGGGGATAAAGATTTCTCCTCCTAAATGATGTTGCATTGCAAACATTACTAAATCCACTCCTGCCTCAAGAGAAATATTAAATCGTGTCATTTCCATATGAGTAATGGGCAATACACCTGAATCTCTTTTACTAATAAAAAATGGAATAACGGATCCTCTTGAACCCATAACATTTCCATATCTTACTGCTGAAAATTTAATATCCTTTGATCCTTTAATATTATTTGCAGCAACAAACAATTTATCTGAACATAATTTTGTGGCACCATATAAGTTTATTGGAGCACAAGCCTTATCGGTTGAAAGAGCAACTACATGTTTTACTCCTGTAGCTAAAGCAGCATCAATAACATTTTGAGCTCCATGTACATTTGTTTTAATACACTCATCCGGATTATATTCAGCTGTATCTACTTGTTTAATGGCTGCAGCATGTATAATTACATCGATGCCTTCGCAAGCTCTCTTCAAACGTTCTCCATCACGCACATCACCAATAAAAAAACGTAATTGAGGATATTTATTTTCCGGATACTTTTGTTTTAGTTCTGATTGTTTTAATTCATCACGTGAATAGATTACGATTCGTTTAACTTCTGGATAGTCTCTAAGAATAGTTTCTACGAATTTTTTACCAAAAGAACCTGTTCCACCGGTAATTAATACTGATTTGCTGTTTAACATACTATTTTTGTCTATATATTTAAATTCCCATTTCTTCTTTACAATCTTCCAACCACCCATTTCCTGTCAACCACCGCTTTGGCATCAAAAATCACAGCACCATCGTTATAGTATTTTTCAAAATCAATTTCCTTAAACTCATCGTGGGCAACAGCCAGTAGGACAGCCTGATATTTTTTTGTTTTATTCAGTTCCGAAATAATCGTCACTCCATATTCATGCTTTACTTCTTCTATTATTGCCCAAGGATCATAAATATCTACATTTAATCCAAACTCACATAATTCTCTATAGATATCAATCACTTTTGTATTACGGATATCAGGGCAATTTTCTTTAAAAGTAACACCCAGTATTAATACATTGGAACCTTTAATCGCATGTGTTTTATGTATCATCAATTTCAAAACCTTATTGGCAATAAATGGTGCAATGCTGTTATTCACATGTCGTCCAGAAAGGATTACCTGAGGTACATAACCCAAAGATTCTGCTTTACTGGCCAGATAATATGGATCTACGCTGATACAATGTCCACCAACCAAACCGGGGCGGTATTTCAAAAAATTCCATTTTGTCCCGGCAGCATCCAACACATCGTTGGTATCAATTCCAACCTTGTCAAAAATAAGTGCCAGTTCATTAACAAAAGAGATATTTACATCGCGTTGTGCATTTTCAATAATTTTTGAAGCTTCCGCTACTTTAATACTGGGTGCTTTATGAGTACCGGCAGTAATAATAGAGGAATAAAGACCATCCACACGGTCTGCAATTTCAGGCGTAGAACCGGAAGTAACTTTTTTTATTTTAGTGAGCGTATTAATTTTATCTCCCGGATTGATACGTTCAGGGCTATATCCGGCAAAAAAATCTTTATTAAAACTCAGCCCGGATACTTTTTCAATTACAGGAATACAATCTTCTTCGGTACAACCCGGATAAGTAGTAGATTCGTAGATTGCTATATTACCTTTACTAATTACCCGTCCCAGCATTTCTGAAGCCTTAATTAATGGCGTTAAATCAGGCATATTAAATCCGTTGATGGGTGTTGGCACTGTAACAATAAAGGTATTGTAATCTTTTAAATCGGTTTCATTATTTGAAAATGATAATCCACATTCAATATTTGTTTTTCTTAAGCTGGTTGCTTCTAACATACCTTCTAAATCTGCTTCGAGGGTATGATCTATGCCTTGTTGTAATTCTGTTATACGTGTTTTATTGATGTCAAATCCAAGCACTTTATATTTTTTCCCAAATTCTATTGCCAGAGGTAATCCTACATAACCAAGTCCAATAATTGCAATTCTAAAATCTTCCATTCAGTAATAAATTATTATCAATTGTATTTCTATTGTACATTTTCTCCATTTCAATTTTGTATTTTCGAACTCATACATCATCATCTCAAGTTCTGATAGATATTTATATTGTATATTTTTTTTAAAAATTGGGTTCTCCAATAAATTAGTTCATCTACATTTTTGAAAACCAATCGCGTACCACTTCAACTTTATCCCACCAAGCCGTCAGATCGGAAGTAAAATGTAATCGTCAGGCAGTTACATGCTAATGCACCAGCTCTTCTATGTCGGGCACAAAGGTAGGTATAATTCCCTTATTAAGATTGTTCCTAAAACTAATTCCATTAAAAACTAATTACACGGATTAAATAGATGCGAATTACACGAATTAAAAACGAATTACACGAATTTGCCTCTACCCAAGCAGAAAGATACTTAACATCGTCAAAAAGTTACTTTACCCCTTTAGAAAGCTACTTTACTGCTTTAGAAAGCTACTTTACTGCTTTAGAAAGCTACTTTACTGCTTTAGAAAGCTACTTTACTGCTTTAGAAAGCTACTTTACAGCTTTAGAAAGTTACTTTGCTGCTTTAGAAAGCTACTTTACTGTTTTAAAAAGCGACTTCCCTAATGCGGAAGCAAAGTAAAGAACCAGGAACCAAGACAAAAGACAAAAGACAAAAGACAAAAGATAACTCTAAACTTGTGTCTCTAAACTCAGAACTCGAAACTCTTCAAACTCTTCAAACTTTTCAAACCTTTCAAACGCGAAACACAGAACGCGGAACGCAGAACCACCCAATTAACCAATCAACCAGTCAACGAATTAACCAATTAACCAAATAACCAATTAACCAATTAACCAATCAACCAACCCCAAAAAACAGGGGAGCTTATCTATCAACTGTGTATCATCACGGTTGTGATACACAGTTGACAAATAAGCCCCACATGGTTTGGGTGCGTCTGAATTCGGGTTAATAAGGGATAGATAGCAGAACCGATCAGAAATTACGATTCGTTGAAATATCTTTCCGGTTTATTTCCTGAGATTCATTTGCCGGTCTTTCGTTTTTTATGCTTTCGCAGCTTTATCAGCTTCTTCGGTGGCTTTGGAAATTCTGCGCACCTTTTTCAGTAGTTCCTGGAAAGTATATTCCTGTAGTTTAACCGGATCTTTTCCCTTAAACAGGATCTTACCTACTTTATGTATTTCTGCTATTTTAGCGAATAATGCATTCAATACACCAACATTGTCCTGCAAAATGGCTTTCCGCTTGGTGGAAATCTCAAATTGCTCTTGTTTGTCAGCTATGATCGATGCCTCAGCTGCCGTCAACTGTGCCTGTAGTTCATCGGACAAACCTTGTTCCACGAGATAGCTTTTATAGTGTACAATATTGGTATTTACCCTATGTAAACCTTTTTGTACAGCTTCTACATCCTGAACCTCGATAGCCTTACGAGTTTCTGTTATTCCAAAATCCTTTACAGAAATTTGAATTCCCTTACCTGACATTTCAATATAGCCCTTTACCCATTTCAATGGTTCAAGCATGTCATCCATGGTACCGTGCATATGATTGGTAATTGCTTTTTGCAATACCAATTCAGATTTTGGCTCCACCAGTTCTCTTGCAAAGGCAATATCCGCCTCCAGTCCGGTCACATATACAGCATTAAACTTCGGCGAATACTTCGTAAAATCCGAAATATCACGCTTTAAACTATACAATGTAAATCCACAAATTACGAGAAATTCAATGTCCTTACAACTGTAATCACGGGAATTTTTTGTTTCCATAATTCTACATTTTAAAGAGTTAATAATTATATTAATAAAGTCTTATTTTTCTAAAGCTTGTATTAATCGTTATTAATCATCATTAAAGAAATCATGCCCACCTGTGCCTTTCCGTTATCCTTTTTCCCTGTAATTCCCAGTCCCTGTGCCTCTTCCCGTAGTTTCTTATGCTTGTGCAGGTCTCTTATCTGCCGCTTTATTTCATTTGTTTAAGAATAACTTTGCAAATATATGAATTATTCTCATTAATGACCTACATTTAATTATATTTAACATTATAACATTGACGGCTTCACTATCACCTTATTCCATCTTAGTTTTGACGGCTTCACTATCACCCTATTTCCGCTCTTAGTTTTGACGGCTTCACTATCACTCTATTCCCGCTCTTAGTTTTGACGGCTTCACTATCACCCTATTTCCGCTCTTAGTGAAGCCGTCAATATCTTACCTTTGAGAGTTTCTTTGTTGCTAATAAACTTTTTAGTGTCTCGTTCCTCGACTACTAAAAGTTTCATAGCTCTAGCAACTACCGACTATAAACTACCAACTATAAACTACCGACTATCACCCTATTCCCGCTCTTAATGAAGACGTCAATAGCTAACCTTTGAGCGCTTCTTCGTTTACTTAAAAAAAATGATTTACACAGATTAAATACTATTTACTCGAATTTACTGTTCACTTCCCAGTATCCTCCTTTTGGGGAACCAATGCGCTTGAGCAAGCCTGTTTCTTTTAATTTATTAATATTCTTCTCTATAGCAGTCTGACTAATTCCGATAATCTTAGTTAGTTGAGACTAACTTAGGTAAGGATCTTTCTTTATTGATTCTAATATTAGTTTTTGTTTATCACCCAACTTGTTACCCAACTTGTCACCCAACTTATCAGTCGGTATTAGTATTTTGGGGGCAGTTTCATGATTATTAAATTTTTACATTCCAGTAACCACCGAAGTCTCCGCCAACCCTTTCGATTGCATTTTTTAATTTCAAATTTGCAATGTGCTTTTGTACAGCCGATGGGCTAATTTTCAGCTTATTTGCAATTGCATTCCTACTAACTTTATTATTTGCTCTAATAATATTCAATACTGAAACCTGAGAAGGAGTAAAATCTGTCTGACCACCTGTCTGACCACCTGTCTGACCACCTGTCTGACCACCTGTCTGACCACCTGTCTGACCAAATCCAGCAGATGTGAATAATTCTTGGGCTGTTTCGGTACCACCCAACTTCTGATCAATTTTCTCACAAAACACTGTAACCATAAATCCATCGGAAATATTACAAAATTGAGGTTCAGGTAGTTTTTCATGGTCAAAAGAGCTGAAAATACGCCGAATACCGGAACCATATTTTTCTATTAAACCCATATCTTTACAAAAATCTGCAATTTGTTTATTTCGAGGAGTAGATCTATATGTATTGGATAACAAATCCTCAATTGTTATACTATCAGGTAAACGACCTGGATTAAAAAATTCAATTTTATTGTCAAATATTTTCACAATAGAATCTGCTGATGAACGGTAATCTCTGTGAATAATCATATTCAATACAATTTCTCGAATGGCATCCAAAGGATATTGCCATTTTTGTGTGTTTTGAGCCTGTCCAGTTATTATAACTTGTTTATTAATGTGTTTCTTTACAAAGTCTAAAACCTGATCAATTTGTGTGAGAATGTCACTTTTTGTACGTGCCGAATCCTTAATTACAATCTCATTTTGAAAACGTCCAAGCTCTATTGTTGTGATTATTGAATCATTTTTTTTGAAAAGAAGATAAGCCGCATTGGTTATTTTGTTTTCTTTAATTAAGTTATTCTTAAGTAGGAATGAAAGTGGATCTTCTGTTATAGATTGTTGATTCCCTCTCATTGTATCTATTGACACTTGTACTTTATCAAAAGAAATATCGTCAATACTATGTGTAGAATCAGGATAAGCATCCCAGCTTGAATTAACTGTTTGTAAATGCATATCGACCACTTCTGAAACCGATAGAAGGTGATTTGAATTTCCAATCCGTTTATAATATCTTCCACGTGTAGACACTGGTTTAATCGGATACTCCATCGCATATAATGCAACAACCGTTTTATCTTTTACAGTCAATATTTCAACATCTGGAATAATTTGTGGGGCTGTCTTATTTTTTACTTCATTAATCCAATTTTGCACTGTTTCTTTTCCAATTTGTATTCCCTTTACTTCACTTTTATCTTCAACACCCACATAAACAGTACCTCCCTTTGCGTTCGAAAAAGCAACAAGTGTTTCGATAACATCTTCGTTGAAAGATGTTTTAAATTCAACAATTAAGCTTTCGGATGTTGGAATCGTTGAGGATTGCATTATTCCTGATATTAGGGTTATTTATTCTGTAGAATACGAATTACATTAAAAACTAATTACATCAAAAACAAATTACACGAATAAGATACTAATTACACGAATTTTCCTCTACACAGGCAGAAAGATACTTAACATCGGCAAAAAACTACTTTACTGCTTTAGAAAGAACCCCTGACCCTCCAGTCTCGCCTTGGCGAGACGGGATAAATTGCGGGGGATAAAACCCAGGAAAGTTGAATTACTTCGAACACTTCGCAGTTTACTGCTTTAGAAAGTTACTTTACTGTGGCTGAACCTCAAAGCGTACGGAGTACCTTTGAGAGTTTCTTTTTGACGGCTTCACTTTCACCCTATTTCCGCTCTTAGTTTTGACGGCTTCACTATCACTCTATTCCCGCTCTTAGTGAAGCCGTCAATATCTTACCTTTGAGCGTTTCTTTGTTGCTAATAAACTTTTTAGTGTCTCGTACCCCGACGACTAAAAGTTTCATCGCAATACCTAATCAACCAATCAACCAGGTTAAGAATCAAGAATCAAGACAAAAGACAAAAGATAAAAGATAAAAGACAAAAGACAAAAGATAAAAGATAACTCAGAACCCGGAACACGAAACGCGAAACGCGAAACTTTCAACCTCCCAATCAACCAGTAAACCAATTAACCAATCAACCAATATCGATTAATAAACGTTTTAGTGTCTCGTACCTCGACGACTAAAAGTTTCATCGCTCTACCAACTACCGACTACCGGCTACTTCACTCTATACTCTGTACTCAATACTCAGAACTCAGAACTACCGACTACAAACTATCTTCCCCGTACGTCCCGTATTTCTCGGCATATCCGTATCCGTATTTCTTGCCATAACCGTAACGGTAGGTGGCTTTTTGTACATCTTCGGCATTCAGGATAAAATACATATTCTTAATTTTCTTTTGCGCAAACATTTTGCCGGCATCTTCGATATTCTTTTTCGGCGTATAATCAGCACGTACCACATACAGGCTCACATCGGCAAAGCGGTTGAGTGTAAAGGCATCCGAAACCATGCCCAGGGGTGCTGTATCTAAAATTATATAATCATATTCTTCCTTGCATTTGGCGATCAATTCATCCAACCTTGGTTTTGCCATTAACTCTCCGGGATTGGGAGGTACCGGACCGGCAGTGATCACCGAAAGGTTGCGATGGATACCCGATGGACGAATCAGATCTTTATCTGATATATTTCCGGACAGGTAGAGGGTAATTCCTTCTTTGTTATCCAGGCCGATATACTCACCCAACCTGGGTTTACGGACATCGAGCCCGATAATCAGCACCTTTTTATCCAGTAATGCCAGACTCATCGCCAGGTTGATACAGATAAAGGTCTTGCCCTCACCGCTGATACTCGAAACCACGTTGATTACCTTTTGTCCCGGTTCATTCAGTACAAACAAAAGGTTCGTACGCAACAGCCTGAACAGCTCGGTAAAGCGGTTGGTACTGTTTTCGCGGATGATTATATTTCCCGTCATATCGCTTTTCGGTATTTCACCCAGGATTGGCACAACCGACATTTTTTCCAGTTCATCTTTATTTTCAATCTGGTAACGCAGTAAGTTGCGGATATATAAAACGACAACAGGAATGACAAGCCCCATAAAGAAAGCGAACAATAAAATAATCGTTTTCTTGGGTGAAACAGGTATTGAATTGCTGCGTGCCTTGTCAATAATCTTGGCTTTGGGTACCACCACCGACATGCTCAGGTAATTTTCTTCTTTCTTTTGCAACAGGAACAGGAACAGTGCTTCCTTGATTCCTTGCTGACGTTTGATTTCGGTATATTCTTTTTCCTGACGTGGTATGGCCTTGATGCGTCCTGCATTTTCACGGTCTTTTTTAATCAGATCCTGTTGGGCAATCTGCCAGCTCCGTTTTTCATTCTTAACACCTGCCTGTACTGTTGAAAACATGGCATCAATCTGATAAGTCAGGTCCTGCATTGCCTGATTGGTAGGAGATGCCGTCCGTGAAAGTCTTTTCTGTTGCAATACCAGGGTGTTATAATCGGTGATCAGGGTATTCAGACTCGTATTTTGAATACCCATACTGGCGGGCAGCAGTTGATTCCGGTTCTCCTTTTTCTGAATATAGTTATCAATATCGGTTACGATGGCCAGTTGTGTTTCCACCTCAAGGCGTTTCTGTTCGTAATTTCCGGTTTGTTGAATAAATAAATCAGCTTCCGATTTTATATCCGTCAGTCCCTGAGTTTGTTTATAATTTTCAACCTGCGACTCTACATCATTCAGCTCCGAAGTCAGCGATAACAAACGGTTATCCACAAAGACAGCCGTATTACTCGCCACCAGGTTCTGATCTTTCATATCCTCGCGGTTATACACTTCAATCAGTTTATTGAGAAAGTCTTTACCTCTTTCAACGTTAGTAGTCTTCAGGTTAATATTGACCACGGAAGTATTTTTCGAAGTCAACTCCATGGTCATCCTGCTCAGAATGCCGTCTGCTGTCCCTACCGGACTTTGCAGGGTGATGCCCATTGTCATATCATCGGCGGGCCGAAAAGCTGTTCGTTTAAAATAGACAGTCCCGAATGGTAACACAACCAGGGAATCGGTGGAAGCTTTGATAACTTTAAAATCCTGTTTGTCATAAGTCCCGCTGAATTCTGTACCGTCTTTAGAATAGATAGTCACTTCAAATTCGATGGGCTTACTCAGTGTATCCAACATGGCATCCGGTAAGCGTATATGTACCGGACAATCGGCTCCATACAGAATCTTATTTCTGAACGTTCCAATTTCGGTATAGTTGACATAGAGACCCAGATCACGGACCACCTGCTCTGTTAAATTGGAAGTCTTCAATACCTCCAGTTCATTGTCCACGTTGTTTTTCATATCAAAGAGTCCCATATCTTTCAGGGCACTCAACTCAGCCATACCACCCCCTTTTTTATCATCTTTCAATAAAACGGTGGAGTTAATTTCGTAAACGGGTGTGGTCGTCTTCAGGTATAATACAGCAAGTACCAGACAGATTGCCACGGATGCTACAAACCATTTCCAATAGGATAAATATTTAAAAAACAGACCCATTAAATCAATCGATTGCTCGTTTTCTTCTTCTTCAGTTTCGGGGTAGTAATTCATAGATAATTAAAAATTAATAATTAATAATCAACAATTGACAAGACAGCCAGTTTAAGGCATGAATAATTGTCAGATTGTTTCAATTTTTTTATGATAAAAGATATATCAAATTTTCTTCTGTAAATAATGAAGTATTTTTAAAACGGTCGTAAAGGTCAATCTTTCACTTGCTGAAAGGGGGGGGGGCGTCAGCAAGGAGCATCCGAACCGTTTATATGCCAGGATCAGAGCCAGGTTATTTCAATACGTTAAAGGCCAGGCTGACCATAGAAATCAGAATGGACACAGCAGAGATTGCCAGATTTTCAGCGGTACCGAAGTTTGAATTCCTTGATTTGGCCACATTAGGCTCAATATACACCACATCGTTTTGTTCCAGGTAATAGGCGGGAGAATTGATGATATTCTCATCGTTCAGATTCACGTTTATATATTGCCTGGTTCCATCAGCATCTTCACGCAACACCTTAACATTTTCACGCTTTCCGAAAATAGTCAGATCACCGGCGAGGGCCAGACCTTCGAAAATAGTCATCCTTTCATTCACTGTATTGTATTTGCCGGGTCTGTTTACCTCACCCAGCACATTCACGGCATAATTGGTGATGCGTATGGTAACTATGGGGCGTTCGTTATTAAAGGCGGATGCCAGTTTCGTTTGCAGCAAATCTTCGAGCTCTTTGCGGGTAAGGTCCTTAACATGCAGCTTCCCAAATACCGGAAAGTCTATATCACCGTCATTATCCACCAGATAGGTTTGTAAAGAAGGTTGAGAATAAAGACTGTTTAATGCGTTATCCGTAAGCTGTGGCGTTACCAGGTTATAGATTCTGGAAGTCATGGGCTCAGAGGTCAGCACGGTGATCGTCAGTAAATCTTTCGGTTTCAGGCGTGCATCGTACAGACCTGTACTTATTTTTTTCACTTTCAGCGAGTCGGCTGATGTTTCCAGTTTTTGAAAATATGCCACCTTCTTAGTGCCCGCGCAGGAACTTAACAGCAGTATACTTATCATCAATAAAAACGGAAGAATTTGTTTTTTGTAATACATAAATTGGTTAATTGGTTAATTCGTTGATCGGTTGACTGGTTGACTGGTTAATTCGTTAATTGGTTAATTCGTTGATTGGTTAATTGGTTGATTGGTGTATTGCGTTTGAAGTTTGAAAAGTTTGAAAGGTTCCGCGGTTCAGTTCGGGCATTCATAATCTGTACTCAATACTCAAAACTCAGAACTACCGACTATTCTCCATGTCTTGGTTCTTTGTTCTTTGTTCTATTTTCATCCATGCAATAAATTACATTACTACAAATCGGTCGTCCCTATGGGACTGGTAGCCATACAATGCAGGATATTTATATTGAATTGACAACATTCACGGTCAAATACCGTAGTTATGACCGATTTTGTTGCCCGTTAATTTATTCCCGGGAAGAAAAAAAATCTACTCCCGTCTCAAAACTAACTACTCCCGCACTCCCGACTCAGAACTCAATACTCAAAACTCAGAACTACCGACTATTCTCCTTGTCTTGGTTCTTTGTTCTTTGTTCTTTGTTCTTTGTTCTTGCCTCTAATACATAACAATGTTCGTCACTCCCATGTGGAAGCAACGAATGAACGTTTATTTTATTATATATATTTAAAAATGAATAAGATAAGCAGATAGCATATCACGAGTCAAATCTCATTCATTATTGTTTTTTCTTATTCTATTTTTGTCAGAGTCTATGGTCTTGGTTCTGGTGCTTCATCCTCCTTGCTCTTAACTCTTTCAACAGTCAATCAACCAATAACCAATTAACTAATCAACTAATTAACCAATCAACTAATCAACCACCCTTTGCACAAACGACACCGGAACCGTGGTAACAGCACATCCAAAACGTTCGAGCCGGACCAACACTTTGTGCTTTCCTTTCACCTCAACCAGTTCACCCATCATCCCCTCTAACGGTCCTTTGATAATTTTTATTGTTTCGCCGCGATCAAATGATTCCTGGCTACATTCTACCGGTTCATCGGCATGTTCAACCATAAATCGCAAACCCTCTATTTGTCTGTCAGGAATAGCTACCGGGAGACCACCTTCCCTGACAAATGCAATTGCTCCGTAAACAGTGGTTACTTTCCGAAAGTCTGTAGCCGGAATATGCACAAATATATATCCGTTTACTACCGGCACCAGTACTTCTTTTACCCGGTCACTCCAGCGACGTTTCACTACTTGCATGGGCAGATAATGTTCAATGGCTGACTGAATAAACCTTTCACTCACTTTTTTCTCAGCCCTTGGGGCCGTATATACCGCATACCAACGAAGCTCATCAGTTTGTTTGATCATACAGCATTTATTTTTTTATCAATATATATTATTTCAAGAAGACAAATTACCCCAAGCCCCTAAAGGGGATGTGAGATTACAACCGTCTCGTATAAAATCTTTAACAAAAGAAAATCCTTAAACCACTCTTTACATCAACTTTAGAAGGGGCTTGGGGCGTCACAATTACTATCTTTATTTTATTACATTCTATTTTTAGTCTCTTCCTGAAGATACATGAATGCTCTAAACTTCCAACTCCTTACTCCTTACTCCTTACTCCTCACTCCATACTCCTCACTCCCAACTCCTCACTCCTTACTCCTTACTCCTTACTCCTTACTCCTCACTCCCAACTCCTCACTCCTTACTCTTTACTCCCAACTCCTCACTCCATACTCCTCACTCAGTACTCAGAACTCCTTACTACCGTCTACCGACTATATTTTGCTCCACAAACGTATGAAACTACCTTTTTGTTTTTAAACGGTTAATTTTCTCCGGTACTTACGAACAAATACATTATTGGTTATAGAAATATCCGGGACAAAAAGAGCTGCGTTAAATAATATTTGCATTGCGTAATTATATATATTGCTGATATTTACACTTTAGTTAACGCCGACATCTTATCATGCAATTTCGAGGGAACAAAAGTACACATTTTTTTCTATAAAAACCGCGTTTAGGATTAACTATTATTCTATTTATGGCACGTTTTTATCGCTTTTTCTTTGTTGTATTCTGAATTTAATACAGCGCTTTCTGTTTCATACAGAATAACTTTTAGATCAAAAGTGTAAGCAGTCATAAAAAAAACGTTGTATTTTTTAACCAATTTACAAGTGCTTATTTAACGCTGTTTAAAAAATTAATTATAGTGTGTTTGAAACACTAAATCAGGGCATTTTTCTGAACAATCCGGATATTTTGAAAGGTCACATAACTTTTACTTCATAATAATGAAATATTTTGTATCTTTATCGTCCAATTAAAACACAAGTAACTAAATCACATGATTATGACAACAAAAGATTATATAACCGATCATTTAGATCGCTTTCTCGAAGAATTATTTAGTCTGATCCGCATCCCCAGCGTCAGTGCACACAGTGACCGCCAGCCCGAAATACATAAATGCGCGCTTCAATGGCAGAAATTATTACTGGAAGCAGGTGCAGATAAAGCGGAAATTTTGCTAACCAATGGTAATCCTGTTGTTTTTGCCACTAAACATCTCAATGACTCTTACCCTACCATCATGGTATACGGACATTATGATGTGATGCCCGCCGAACCACTCGACCTGTGGGTTTCACCTCCTTTCGAACCGGAAGTAAGGGATGCAAAAATCTTCGCGCGTGGTGCTGATGATGATAAAGGTCAGTCGTTTATGCATGCCAAGGCTTTCGAATATCTGGTACGTACCAACCAACTGAAATGTAATGTCAAGTTTTTAATAGAAGGCGAAGAAGAAATCGGATCACCCAGTCTGGAGACTTTTTGCATTGAAAATAAAGAAATGTTGCATTGTGATACCATCCTGGTTTCGGACACCTCCATGCTCTCGGCTGATAAACCCAGCATTACAACCGGCTTACGTGGTTTAGCCTATTGGCAGATCGAAGTTACCTCTGCTTCACGCGATTTACATTCCGGAATCTTTGGCGGTGCAGTGGCAAATCCAATTCTGGAACTGACAAAAATACTGGCTTCGCTCAGCAATGTGGATGGACAAATTACAATTCCACATTTCTACGATGATGTAGAAGAAGTTTCCGCCTACGAAAGAGGAATGATAGCCCAGATTCCATTTGATCAGGATGAATATATGAAAAACCTGAATATAAAAGCCCTTTATGGTGAGAAAGGTTACAGCACCATCGAACGCACCGGCATTCGTCCGGCGCTGGATATTTGTGGTATTTGGGGAGGTTACACCGGTGAAGGTACAAAAACCGTCCTGCCTTCGAAAGCTTATGCAAAACTATCCGCCCGGTTGGTTCCAAATCAACAATACGAAAAAATTGCGGAACTTGTGGCAGCACATCTTAAACAAATCGCACCGGAATATATCGATATCAAAGTCACCACTTTGCATGGTGCACAGAGTTATGTTTGCCCCATCGATTCTGCTGAATACAAAGCAGCTGAAACTGCCTATACGACAGTTTTCGGCAAGAATCCTTTACCTGTCAGGCGCGGTGGAAGCATAGGAGTAATACCCATTTTCGAGAAAGTTTTAAACATTAAACCCATTTTGATGGGCTTTGGACTTGAATCGGATGCCATTCATTCGCCCAACGAGAATTTCCCATTGGACTTATTCACCAAAGGCATTGAAACCATAGTTGAATTCTATTTAGTCCGGAGTAAGTAGTTATTGGTTGATTAGTTATTTGGCAAATTAGTTAATTGGTTGATTAGTTGATTGGTTGATTAGTTAATTAGTTGATTGGTTAATTAGTTGATTAGTTAATTGGTTGAATGGTTCTTGGGTCTTGATTCTTTATTCTTGGTTCCTGGTTCTTGGATCCTGGTTCCTGGTTCTTGATTCCTGGTTCTTAGTTCCTGGTTCATGATTCTTTGTTCTTGATTCTTGGTTCTTGGTTCTTGGTTCTTGTTGACATATCGACTTGTCTGGGGATAAAAAAGATTTGTAAGCATATCATTTCAAAAAAAATCATTGTATATTTGCATAATAATAAATAAACTTACCGCTATGGCAAATATTACTGGAATTAAAATAGAAAGAGACTTACATGGAAATGCCCGTTATGCCCGAATAGATTTAAAAAAGTATGGAAAACAATTAAGTGCATTTTTCAAAGAAGTGGGTATTCAGGAAGAAATAACCAACTATGATCCAAAATTCGTTGCAAAAATCAAACGTAGCGAAAAACAACTTCAGGAGGGCAAGGTTCATAGATTAGATCTAAATGATATATGGAAATAGATTTAACCGATGAAGCGAGAAATGATTTATACAAGCATAAACGCTGAGGTAACAAAGCGTTAATGAAAAAAGTAGAACTGTTACTATCTGCAATTCGCGAAAATCCTCGTGAAGGTATTGGTCAGGTTGAACAGTTAAATCATGAACTTGCCGGAAAATGGTCACGTCGGATTAACAATGAACACCGCATTGTCTATTCTATTGACGATGCACATCAAATAATTACAATTCTTTCAATGTTTGGACATTACCATAAATAATGGGTTCCATCCCACTAACTTATACTCCAATTTTATTTTTCAATAAAAAAAGTGCCCGGCTAATACAAAACAAAATGAGTTAATCCAGAAAACAGAACTTTAGTGGTAGTGGATTGGTTATTGGTTGATTATTTGATTCGGCTTTTTTCCTGATTCCTGGTTCTTGGTTCTTGGTTCTATTGTCTTGATTCTTGGTTATTAGGCTCTTACATTTTAACCAAAATATATTTTGATATTTTATGAAAAATTCTTTGCAAATTATTTTGCCGGATTAAAAAAAAAGACTACGTTTATTGCACTTTTGAAATCACAGATTAAAAACTATTCAAACACCTAATGTCATGACGAAAACGATAACATTCAACGAGCTGCGTAAAGTGAAAGATTCGCTTCCAAGCGGTAGTATGACCAAGATCGCCCAAGAACTTGGTCTGGAAAAAGAAACAGTACGTAATTATTTTGGTGGACACGATTACAAAGATGGTAAAAGTTGTGGAGTACATATTGAGCCGGGTCCCGATGGTGGTTTGGTTATGTTAGATGATACGCAGATTCTCGATTTGGCACTACGTATAATTGAAGAACACAAAGCTTAATTTTCAAAAAGGAATAGAATGGAAGCAGTGATAATATTTCACTGCTTTCTTTTTTTTATTGTTCCGGGTTCGGAGTTTGAAAGGTTTGAAGAGTTCTGAGTTTTGAGTTTTGAGTAAAGGGTTTGAAGCGTTCGAAAGGATTGAGAGTTTGAAGAGTTTGAAAAGTTTGAAGAGTTCTGAGTTTTGAGTTTTGAGTTTTGAGTTTCGGGTTAATGATTTGAAGCGTTCTAAAGGTTTGAGAATTTAAAGTTACGAATTAAGGTAAGGAGTCATTCTTCCATTCTTTCATTCTTCTATTCTTTCATTCTTCAATTCTTTCATTCTTTCATTTTCAAATCTTCAAATCTTCAAATTTTACCATCCTTTCTATTAATCTGGTTCCTGGTTCTTATTTCAACCAGTTTCTAAATCGATTATTCCTTAAAAGTTTTCAATCCCAAAACTATTTTATCAAATAAAAATTATAATTTTGCAGGTTAAGAAATTTAAAATGGAATCAATTTTACTTCTTATGTAGTAATGTACTTATTAACAGATAAATAACTGATAATTATTGGTTAATCACAAATTGTTAATTATTAATTAATTATTAATTGCTGAATTCAATGATATTACCCGAAGCTTTCGTAGTGCGTACAAAAACCATATTAGGGGATGAATTTCAGGGGCTGGAAAAGGCATTAGAAGAAGTACCGCCGACCAGCATCCGGGTTAACAATAAAACAGATTATCTACCGTCAAATGAAAAAGTAAGCTGGTGTGAACATGGGTATTATCTGAAGGAGCGTCCCCTTTTTACCGCCGATCCGTATATACATGCAGGAGTCTATTATGTACAGGAAGCCAGCTCCATGTTTCTTTATCAGGCTGTGAAACAACATTTTCCCGAAGCACATACGGTATTGGATTTGTGTGCAGCTCCGGGAGGGAAATCGACACTTTTAACCCAGGCGCTTCCCGAAAGCAGTTTGTTGGTAAGTAACGAGATAATCAGATCGAGGGCCTATATTCTGGCTGAAAATCTGATAAAATGGGGAAACCCGAACGTGGTTGTAACCAATAATGAAGCAAAAGATTTTGCAGCTTTACCCGGATTTTTCGATGCTGTAGTCATTGACGCACCTTGTTCGGGTGAGGGTATGTTCCGTAAAGATGCCGGAGCCATAGCCGAATGGTCGGAATACAATGTGACTTTATGTGCGCAACGTCAACGGGAAATTCTTTCGTCGGTTTGGGAAACTTTAAAAACAGATGGCATTTTGGTTTACAGCACCTGTACCTATAATCGCGAAGAAAACGAAGACAATGTACGCTGGATTTGTGAAGAACTCGGTGCTGATTTATTGAGGATTGACTTGCAGGGAAATAATGACATTACCGTCAGTGATTTCGGATACCGCTTTTATCCGTTCAAGACTCGCGGTGAAGGTTTCTTTTTATCGGTCTTACGAAAGACTTCAGCTACTGAACGGAAGTTTAAAAACAAAAATGACAGCAAAAAAACAGGGAAAGTTGTAAATAAAAACATTATTCCTCCGTTATCATTGATTGAGCCCGAACGTTGGGTGACTTTTCAGGAAGACAACCTGATAAAAGCTTACGATAAAGAAAGACTTGAAGATTTCAGATTGCTCAATAAACAGTTGAAATGTATGCATGCCGGCATTTTATTAGGCGAAATAAAAGGGAAAGATTTTATCCCGGCAACATGCAGTGCCTTATCGAAGAAGCTTGACAGAGAAAAGGTAGATAGTATAGAAGTTGATTACCCTACCGCCATTTCTTTTTTAAGAAAAGAAGCCATTCAACTTCCGGAGACCAGCCGGGGTTATATTTTAATATGTTACAATGGACAAGCGCTGGGTTGGGTAAAAAATGTGGGAAACAGATGTAATAATTTGTACCCGAATGAATGGAGAATAAGGATGAAAATCTAATCTGTGTGGTTAATCGGTTGATTAGTTAATTGGTTGATTAGTTAATTGGTTGATTAGTTGATTGAGGTTTGAAAAGTTTCGGTTTCAGGGTTTGAAGAGTCCCGCAATGGCGGGATGTCCGTTTCACTACTATTTGAAAAGTTTGAAGTTTGAAAGGTTTCATTCTTTCATTCTTCCATTCTTTCATTCTTTCATTTTCAAATTGGCACATTTTCAAATTACTCTTTTGTCTTGGCTCTTGATTCTTGTTTCCTGTTTCCTGGTCCCTGGTACTTAAAAAGTAAATCGTAAATAATAAAATAGTAAATAATAATGAATCTTCTTTTTCTGGGTACCGGAACATCGACCGGAGTTCCTCTTATAGGCTGTCAATGTAGCGTTTGTACTTCAACGAATAAGAAAGACAACCGTTTACGTGCATCGGTACTGTTTACTGAAGGTTCTACACAAATTTTGATCGACTGCGGACCCGATCTTCGTCAACAGTTGCTAAGTAACAGGTTAAATCATTTAACAGCCATTTTGCTCACACACGAACATTACGACCATGTGAGCGGATTAGACGATGTCAGGCCTTTGGGTGAAGCTCAGTTGTACGCAGAAAAAAAGGTTTTAAATATTATCCGGCGAAATATGCCTTATTGTTTTGGTGAAAACAAGTACCCGAATGTACCCAGAATACATTTACATGAAATTGATGAAAACGCATTTTATATTGACCAGTTAAAAGTGGAACCCATTCGGATCATGCACGCCGGATTACCTATTTTAGGATACCGAATTGGAAATATGGCCTATCTGACCGATGTGAAAACAATTGATGATAAGGCAGTTGAACAACTTCAAAATCTCGATGTTTTAGTACTGAATGCACTGAGAATACGCCCTCATATAGCACATTTATCGCTCAACGAAGCATTGGAAGTAGCCGCCAGAATTGGAGCAAAAAAGACCTATTTTACGCATATGAGTCACGATATGGGTTTACACGATGCAGTCAATCAGTTGTTGCCCGAAAATATTCAGCTCGCATACGATGGACTAATCATTTAATTAAAAATTAATAATTAATAATTTGAAGTTGTAGAATTATATTTACCTTTAAAAATATTTTACAATCAAATAACGATACTGATTTTGTCATCTTAATTTCTTAACAACAATATTTTACAACAATATGAACACATTCAAACTAAAAATCATCATACTGGCTTTTGGATCTGTTTTCCTTACTTCATGTACACAACTGATGTTTACCAGTCTGGATGTCCTGCGTCCTGCAAAAATGATTTTTGAACCCGACGCGAATAATTTGCTGATCGTGAACAATACTATCACACAACCTGCTGTTTACGGACACAAAACTCAACTTTACAATGAGAATGCTAAATACGTTATGCTGAATACCGATAGCCTTTCTTTGTTTTGTTTGGGGTCATTAAAGGAGGAGTTGGAGGCAAAGAATTTCTTTTCAACGGTACAATTGCTGGCAGATTCGAGGAACGATGGTAAAGACTTCAGTACGATTACCCGGTTGAATGCCGACACAGTGAAGAATCTATGTAATACGTATCACGCCGATGTTGTTTTATCGCTTGACAAAATAAAAGAGAACGATGATCTTTCAGAGTTTTATCTACCCGAAAGCAGTACCTATTTATCTACTTTAGAAATTAAATTTGAGACTTACTGGACTGTGTTATATCCAGGGAAAAACAAACCAACAACGATTCAATTTAAAGATACCATTTACTGGGAATCAGAATCTTATTACCGTAAAAAAGGGATGAGCGGCCTGCCAAAAAGAGCGGATGCATTGATAGACGGAGCATTATACGTTGGACAGAAAACGGTCAACCGGTTTGTTCCTTATTGGGAAAAAGTGGATCGTTATTTTTTTATGTCAAACAACAGATTTATTAAACAAGGAATGGATTCGGTATATGTGAAAAACTGGAATGCTGCAATTGATATTTGGCAAAAAGCAATTGGGAAAAATAAAAATAACAGAACACAGGCACTGGCTCTAAATAATATTGCTGTTGCATACGAAATATTAGGTGATATTGACAAGGCTTTGGATTATGCCACAAGATCTTATTACACTTTCAGTGAACTTAACTTTGCAGATACAGACTCCAGCAACCGGTTGATAGAATATACGAACGACCTGGCACAGCGAAAAAACGAAATTGACTTATTAAAAAAACAATTGGGAGAAAAGTAGGGAGTTGGTAGTCGGTAGTTTATAGTTGGTAGTTTATAGTTGGTAGTTCTGAGTTTTGAGTTAAGAGTTAAGAGTAAGAAGTCGGTAGTTTATAGCATACAGACCGGTAATACCAGTATAAAAAATAAATGAAACATTAAAGCAAAATTATAGGAGACGATACTAATTTTAATTCCCCGCAATTTATCCCGTCTCGCTAAGGCGAGACGGGAGGGGCCAGGGTCTTGTTTCATAATAGTATTCCAGTTTCTTCAAATCAAGACTAAAAATCTATTGTAATAAAATAAAACAGAACAATACAAATACACTAAATCAAACAAAATGTTTACAGCAAGCGACGAAAGAAACCTTAAAAAACGGGGAATTTCAATGACACAGATTGAGGAACAACTTCAGTCATTTGAAAATGGTTTTCCTTATTTAGAGATTCGCAGTGCCGCCGAGCCCGGCAAAGGCATAGTTCAGGTTAAGGAAGAAGAAATTCCGGGATGGCTCAATCAATGGGAAGAATATTTACTTACCGAAGCAAACATAATGAAATTTGTACCGGCTTCGGGTGCAGCCAGCAGAATGTTTAAAGATCTTTTCGAGTTTTTGGAAGGTGAAAACGATGAGCCGGTTCAGGCATTTGAAAAGAAATTCTTTAATGAAATTGAAAAATTCGCGTTTTATGAAGATCTCAATGAGGTTTGCATCAAAAACAACGGAAAGACGATAAAAGAACTGATGACAAATAAAACTTTCAAGCCAATCGTTGAAAATTTATTGTCGGAAAAAGGCTTAAGTTATGGAACGTTACCCAAAGGGTTGCTCAAATTCCACACTTATACCAACGAAAGACGCACTCCGGCTCAGGAACATTTGGTTGAAGGAGCACTTTACGCCTCCAACGCTTCATCGCAGGTCAATATTCACTTCACTGTATCGAAAGAACATCGTGCATTATTCGAAAAACACCTCAGCGAGTTAAAAACACATTACGAAAAGATATTCAAAGTCAGCTATAATATCAGTTTTTCGGAACAAAAACCATCTACCGATACGATAGCCGCTGATACGAATAACGAACCTTTCCGCGACAAAGGAGAACTGCTTTTTCGTCCCGGTGGACACGGTGCTTTAATTGAAAATCTGAACGACTTGAACGGAGATATTATTTTCATTAAAAATATCGACAACGTTGTGCCCGATTCAATGAAGAAAAGTACGGTAATCTATAAAAAAATCATTGCAGGCATTCTGGTAAAACTTCAAAAACAATGCTTTTTGTATTTGCACGAATTAGAAAACGAATCGATTTCTCATGCAAAATTAATCGTAATTGCCCAATTCTGCGAAGTGCGGTTAAACAACTTTCATCCTGATTTACAAAAGCTATCGCAACCGGAATTAAGAACATATCTTATCGGCAAATTAAATCGTCCGATACGGGTTTGTGGTATGGTGAAAAATGTCGGCGAACCGGGTGGTGGTCCGTTCCTGACTGTGAATGCAGATGGAACTGTTTCACCACAGATTCTGGAAAGTTCGCAAATTGACATGAATAATCCTTCCGATAAAGAAAAAATGCTGCATTTAACCCATTTCAATCCTGTTGATTTAGTTTGTGCTGTAAAAAACTATAAAGGTGAAAAATTCGATTTGCTGAAACATGTGGATAAGAAGACCGGTTTTATTTCGTTGAAATCTAAAAACGGAAAAGAATTAAAAGCCCTCGAGCTCCCCGGACTATGGAACGGTGCCATGAGCGACTGGAACAGCATTTTTGTTGAGGTACCCATTGATACATTTAATCCTGTAAAAACGGTGAATGATTTATTAAGACCTGAACACCAGTGATAGTTGGTAGTAAGTAGTTTGCAGTTTATAAAAATCAAAGCTATTTACAACTTATCAAAGTTAACTAATAAAAAAACAGCTTCACCGAAATGTGAAGCTGTTTTTTTTTATTCGATAATTATATTTTGGAATAAATCTGACAAACACCAATAATTGCCAACTATAAACTCAGAACTCTTTACTCAAAACTACAAACTACTGACTACATACTACCGACCAGGTACTATTTCACTTCCGCTTTCAAAATTTTGATATCCTCTACCGGTCTGTCATTGCGTCCGGTTTTAGTTTTAGAAATATTTTCAACAATATCCAATCCTTCAATCACTTCCCCAAATACAGTATAATCGCCATCTAAATGTGGTGTACCTCCCAGAGTTTTATAGTCATTGCGCTGTTGTTCGGTAAACTTATAGTCAGAATTTTTCCCGATGAGCACATTTACTTCCGCCAATATAGAATCACGCAAAGCATCAAGTTTCACCTGGCTACGTTCCAGTCTGTATTTTTTCACTTCATCCTGTTTGGTATTTAAAATATCCTGAAACATTTTAGACTGCAATTTTTGTTCGTTGTTTTTTTCCATACTATTCAGTTCCACGTCTGTAAACGTACGTCCCTGAACGATGTAAAACTGACATCCCGATGAAGCCTTCAGCGGATTGGTTTGATCACCCTGACGCGCTGCAGAGAGTGCGCCACGCTTGTGATAATACTGCGGATAGATAAATTCAGCCGGAATGGTATAGCCTACATCACCCGATCCAAGTGAAGCACCCGGTTTGGCTGTTTTTGAATCCGGATCGCCGGTTTGAATCATAAAATCAGCAATCACCCGGTGGAATAACACGCCATTGTAGAATCCTTCATTTACAAGTTTCAGGAAATTCTCACGATGTTTGGTTGTTTCCGGATAAAGTTTCACGGTTATTAAACCATAATTTGTTTCGAGAATTACTATTGATGATTCTTTTTTTACTGCACAGGATTCGGACATAATAAATATTGAGATTAAAATTATTAATATACTTTTTTTCATGACATACTAACGGGTTTACGCGAATTTATCAATATGATTTATCGTTACAAAAGTACGGAAAATAGCGCTTTTATGAAATGTTTTTTAATGAATATTCCAAAATATGGTCTTTGTTAGCAATAATTTCATATATTTGTGCTACAAAACCACAGAACCCTGAAGGTAACTTGTAGTAATCTGTTGAAATCCTAATTAGTCTACAATCGGATAAATTTCAGGGAAATCTAAATTAAATATTGTTTATGTACGAAGCTTTACAACAACTCGACCCGATTCGAATTAATTTTTCCGCATCGGGTATGCACGCTATTAACATTGTGTTGGGATTTATAATGTTTGGAGTTGCCTTAGGCATTAAACCAGATCACTTTAAAGGTTTAATTAAAGAGCCTAAATCGGCAATATTCGGACTCATATCCCAGGTATTCGCTCTCCCGTTTATGACTTTTTTACTCGTTCTTTCATTAAGCAGTTTAATCACGCCTACAGTTGCCATGGGTATGATTTTAGTTGCTGCCTGTCCGGGAGGAAACATTTCCAATTTTATGACATCCTATTCGAAAGGAAATGTTGAGTTATCTATCGGACTTACGGCCAGCACAACTTTATTAGCCACCATTACAACTCCACTGAACTTTGCTTTTTGGGGTGGTTTATATATGAAATTTATATCAACACGGGCAGGTCAATACTTACAACCGTTGGAAATTGACAATGGACAAATGTTTGAAACAGTATTTATTCTCCTTGGCGTACCGCTGGTTTTAGGGGTTTTATTTGCCAAATACTTTCCTGTAATTACTGAGAAACTCAAAAAACCAATACAGTATTTATCCATAGTATTTTTCTTAGCCATGGTAGTGCTTGCATTTGCCAATAACCTGGAATTGTTTTTAAAATATATTTATTATATCTTCTTTATTGTATTAATGCATAATCTTCTGGCTTTTTCAACCGGCTACACAATCGGCACAATCTTCAAATTGCCAAAACATGACCGGCGGACAATTACCATAGAAACCGGTATTCAAAACTCAGGACTAGGATTGGTTTTACTGTTTAATACAAAAATATTCCCCCACGATATGGCTTTAGGCGGTATGATCTTTATTACAGCCTGGTGGGGAATCTGGCATATCATTTCAGGTTTAAGCCTGGCGACCTATTGGTCGCGAAGACCCTTAAAAGAGGATATTTGATTCAGAATTTCAACCTGATTTTAATCATGTTCCTGTTTGAGACTTCTTACTTCTTACTTTTTACTTCTTACTAAAATCCATGTCAAAACAATCCGATATTCCCTTATCACTCAGTTTGCTTAAAAAATACGTAATCTTCAGTTTTAAAAACTTTTACGGAGAATACATAGTAAAGGGCAGGGAAAATATACCGGCTGATTGTCCGGTTATCTATGCTCCAAACCATATTAATGCGTTGATGGATGCGTTGGCAGTTCATTCAATCTCGACACAAAATGTACCGGTTACTTTTTTAGCCCGCTCGGACATATTTAACAACAAGTTGGCCGGGAAGTTTCTGAATTTCATTAAAATGATACCCGCTTTCCGCATGCGCGATGGCATGGAAAATCTTGGCAAAAACAACGAAGTTTTCGAACGTTGTGTTGATATTCTGCATCAAAACAATCCATTAGGCATAATGCCCGAAGGCAATCAGGGAGAAGAAGAAAAGCTTCGCATGTTTACGAAGGGGATATTTCGGATAGCCTTTGCCGCTCAACAAAAATTCGGGACAGAACCGGGAGTGAAAATTGTTCCGGTAGGAATTAATTTAGGTGATTATGTGAAGTTTGGGAAACATATCATTATCAATATTGGCAAACCGATAGAAGTTTCGGAATTCATGACCGCTTATGCAGAAAATCCGGTGACTGTCACCAACGAAATCCGCAACCGCCTCAGCAATGAATTAAGTAAATTGACGCTTAATATTGCAACTGAAACTCATTACGAGAGCTTTAAAACCATTACAGAAGTTTGCACATCTAATGTTTTGAAGGAGCTAAAACTTCCAAATAAGACTTTCTTTCGTTTTGTGGCAAAACAAAAGATAGCTGAAAAACTGGTTGCTTTAGAAAAGGAGGAACCTGAAAAGATTAATATGTTAGCATTGCTAAGCTCAGAATACAGTAATAATCTGCATAAAATGGGTTTGCGCAATCGGGTTTTAGAGCAGAAGACTCCTCACACATTCAAGTTACTACTTGACGGATTAATATTATTAGCTACTTTGCCCCTGTTCATTTTTGGCTTATTGATGAATGTCCTTCCTTTTTTCATACCTGTCTTATTACGCAAATATGTTATGAAAGTTAAGTTCTACGGATTCTTCAGCTCCGTTCATTTCGCATTCGGAATTTTCAGTTTTCCAATATTCTATCTGTTGCAGACAATCATTTTCGCCTTTCTGGTGAGTTCCTCCTGGTGGGCTATCATATTATTCTTCTTCAGTCAGTATATTTTCGGCAAACTGGCTTTGCTTTGGTATCGTTCAGAAAAAAAATACTTTGCAAATATCCGGTATTTTGTGATGGGACTTAAAAAATCACCCCTTCTTGAACGGTCACAAAACCTTCGCAAACAAATAATCCAATCGATTAAAATATAATCAATTGGATTCATTCGTGCAATTCGTATTAATTCGTGTAATTTGTATTAAACAGTGTCCATAAAACTCCGCTGAACCTTGTTGAACACAACTATTCCGATAGCGAGCAAAACTACCATAAAACCGAAGCTATATGCCAGTTGACCCCAACTGAAAGTCCCGACTCCCATTGTACCGTATTTAAATGTCTCCACTATGGATGTAACCGGATTTAGAGCCATGTACATTTGTTTTCGGGGTGACATGGTACTTAAGGGGTAAATGATTGGCGTAGCATACATCCATAATTGTACAACAAAAGTAAACAATATCGTTAAATCGCGATACTTGGTTGTCATTGAGGAAATAATAATCCCAAAACCCAACGACAGACCTGCCAACATTAGAATAAGAACCGGAAGCAAGAAAACGTACACATTGGGAGCTATGCCCACTCCTGTAAAATAATAATAGACATAAAACGCTAAAAATAAAAGGAATTGTATGCCCATACGCACCAACCCGGATGCTACAGTTGAGAGTGGTACAATTAAGCGCGGAAAATATACTTTCCCGAAAATACCCTGATTGGCGGTAAAAGTAGAAGATGTTTTATTCAGACAATCGGCAAAATACTGCCAACAAACGATTCCGGCCAAATAAAAGATGGGTTGTGGTAAACCGTCAGTAGAAATTTTCGCGATACCACCAAACACCACCATATACATAAAGGTAGTAATAATCGGTTGTATAAAAAACCACGCCGGACCCAGTATCGTTTGCTTGTATTGGGTAATAATATCACGCTTTACAAACATTGAAAACAAATCGCGGTAATGCCATAACTCCTTAAAATCAATATCTAAGAGTTTGTTTTGGGGTTTTATGATGGTGTTATATTCCATAAAAATATGAATTAAACGAATTAAACCGAATTACACGAATTAAGCGTTTCGGACATTGTTTATTTGTTAGAGAGTTGACCTTTTTAGCCTAATTTATTTTATTTCAGGAACATATCCTTTGAGATAATTAAATTCCCAATTTAGATAATAGTTATTGCAAGATTTTATGTTCAGTATACTTCAAATAGTATTATCTCGAACTTTCAAAACCAGCATAAGAAGATTTATTCATTTGCACAAAATAAAAATTCATTATCAGGCTCAAAGATTCAATATTTTTTATACTCGTAATAGATTACTCAATAAATCATTGGACATAATCCGGGTTCTATTTATTGCTGTTTAAACCTGCCTGCCGCAGGCAAGTTCGTGTAATTTGTTATTAATTCGTTTAATTCGTAGGTTTTAACCTATTGAATCATACACAAACCCCAACTCCTTCATTTCAGTCTTATCGTAAATATTTCGACCATCAAGAATCAATGATCCTTTCATCGTTTTCTTTACAACTCCCCAACTCGGCATTCGAAATTCTTTCCATTCGGTTACCAGTAAGAGGGCATCGGCATCCAGTACAGCATCATAAATATCGGTGGCAAAACAAATCTTTGATATATCGTTTGACAAAGCCATTTTAGAATGTATCATTTCTTCTGCTTCGGGCATGGCTACAGGATCGAAAACACGGATCTGACAACCTGCTTTTAATAATTTTTCAATTAAAACCAATGAAGGAGCATCGCGCATATCATTTGTATTGGGTTTAAAAGATAAACCCCAAATGCTAATTGTTTTTCCTGTCAGATCACCATGCAAATGTTCTTCCAGTTTGTGAAACAATACTTGTTTTTGATAGGCATTGACTTCTTCCACAGCCTTGAGCACACGCAGCTCATAACCATTCTGATTCGCTGTTTGAATTAAAGCTTTCACATCTTTGGGAAAACAGGATCCCCCATAACCGCAACCGGCATACAAGAACTTTCCGCCGATTCGTTGATCGGAACCGATACCTTTGCGAACCATATTGACATCAGCACCAACCAGTTCGCACAGGTTTGCCATATCATTCATAAAACTGATACGGGTTGCCAACATCGCGTTAGCTGCATATTTGGTCATTTCGGCAGAAAGAATATCCATGAAAATGACACGGAAATTATTCAGTAGGAACGGCCGGTAAAGTTTTGTGATTAATTCTTTGGCCTTTTCACTCTCCACACCCACAACCACACGGTCGGGACTCATAAAGTCTTTGATAGCATCGCCTTCTTTAAGAAATTCAGGATTTGATGCCACATCAAATTCAAGACTAACGCCACGTTTGTCCAATTCATCCTGAATTGTTTGACGCACCAAAGTTGCAGTACCAACCGGTACTGTACTTTTGGTAACCAAAAGCAGGTATTGTTTCATATTTCGACCAACTGTACGGGCTACTTCGAGCACATATTTCAAATCGGCACTTCCATCGGCATCGGGTGGTGTTCCTACTGCACTGAAAACAACCTGAACATTATCGAGAATTTCAGTCAGTTGTGTACTAAAATGCAAGCGTTCGGCTTTCATATTTCGTAACACCATGTCCTCCAGTCCAGGTTCATAAATTGGAATAATACCTGCGTTTAAATTGTCAATTTTTGTTGCATCAACATCAATACAAGTTACATCCACCCCCATCTCGGCAAAACAAGTCCCCGAAACTAATCCTACATAACCGGTTCCAACAATAGCTATCTTCATTACAAATACGAATTACAAAAAATACAAATTACACGAATTAAATACGAATTACACTAATTATTGATTTTCACAGATAAAAAAAAGATTTTCACAGATTAGCATTTTAAAAAGTGTCGGTTTATCCATAAACTATTTACTATAAACTATTCACTATAAACTATTCACTATAAACTATTTACTATAAACTACCGACTACTTTCTACCTACTAATCAATACGCTGCCACGACCCGTCGGATTCCTTCTTCCAGTGAGATTGAAGGTTTCCAACCCAGACCGTTTAATTTCGAAACATCGAGTAGTTTACGGGGTGTTCCGTCCGGTTTTGTACTGTCCCAGACAATTTTTCCTTCGTAACCGACTGTTTTTCGAACCATTTCCGACAATTCCTTGATGGTCACATCCACACCACATCCGGCATTGACATGCGAAGGTATAGTATCGGGAGCATCGTAATTCATCAATAAATACACACTGGAGTCGGCCATATCATCGACATGCAAAAACTCGCGCATGGGTGATCCGGTTCCCCAAAGGGTAATGGAAACTTCTCCCTGGTCGGAAGTAATGCCGTATTTTTTTAGTACCTGCAAAATAATTTCTTCGCTGTACGAATCGTTGACTCCTTCGATGGGACGCTTTTTTAGATCAGCACGTAAACCGATCCAATCGTTTGCCATTAACTGTTTCCCCAAGTACATTTTACGAATTAATGCAGGCAAAACATGCGATTTCTCCAGATCGTAATTATCGTTTTGTCCGTACAAATTGGTAGGCATAATGGAAATAAAATTACAACCATATTGTGCATGATATGCTTCACACATTTTGATACCGGCTATTTTAGCTATGGCATAGGGTTCATTTGTTGTTTCCAATACGCCGGTCAATAGAGCATCTTCACCCATTGGTTGTGTAGCATCGCGTGGATAAATGCAAGACGATCCAAGGAATAAAAGTTTTTTCACACCGTGGAGGTAACTCTGATGAATGACATGATTTTGAATCATGAGGTTTTCGTAAATAAATTGGGCACGATAGGTCATATTGGCAACTATACCACCTACTTTTGCAGCAGCCAACACCACATATTCTGGTTTTTCTTCTTCAAAAAAGCATGCAACTGCCTGCTCATTAAGCAAATCTAGCTCTTCGAACGAACGGGTTACAAAATTTGTAAAGCCCCTGGATTCGAGATTCCGTTTAATAGCCGAACCGACCATACCATTATGGCCGGCTATATATATTTTTGATTCTTTATTCATTAATAAATTGATTTACACAGATAAAAAAAAATGATTTACACAGATTATTGAAGTGTAAACTCCTTTTAATAAGCAATTTTCAGGGAATTTAGTGATTATTCAAAATAATTCATCACTTTGAAACCGCCTTCTTTCAGATATGTTTCTTTCTTCATAAGCTTCACATCCGAATGCATCATATCTTCCACCAATGCTTTCAGGTCGTATTCAGGAATCCAGTTGAGTTTGGTGCGCGATTTGGTAGCATCACCGATCAGTAAATCCACTTCCGTGGGACGGAAATAAAGTTTATCCACTTCTACTATCGGGCCTTTAACTGCCTGAATAGCATCCAGAAATTCTTTGCCTATCTGTTCTGTAAATACATCCTCATTGATTTCGGCAATATATCCCTTTTCGTCAATTCCTTCGCCTTTGAAAGAAATGACGATGCCAATTTCGGCAAAAGCCATGCGTATAAACTCACGCACTTCGGTAGTAACTCCGGTTGCAATTACGTAATCGTCGGGCGTATCCTGTTGCAGAATCAAATACATGGCGCGCACATAATCCTTAGCATGACCCCAATCTCGTTTCGATGAGAGGTTACCCAGAAATAATTTTTCCTGCATACCCATGGCAATACGGGCAGCTGCACGGGTAATTTTACGTGTTACAAAAGTCTCGCCACGCAAAGGTGATTCGTGATTAAACAGAATTCCGTTGCTGGCATGCATACCGTAAGCTTCGCGGTAATTCACCGTGATCCAATAGGCATACATTTTGGCAACCGCATAAGGCGAACGTGGATAAAAAGGAGTTGTTTCCTTTTGTGGAACTTCCTGTACCAATCCGTATAATTCGGATGTTGAAGCCTGATAAATACGGGTTTTCTTGGTTAAGTTAAGCAGACGAACTGCTTCGAGTAAGCGCAAAGTTCCGATTCCGTCGGCATTAGCAGTATATTCAGGGGTATCGAAACTTACTTTTACGTGACTCATTGCAGCCAGGTTGTAAATTTCATCGGGTTGTGTTTCCTGAATAATGCGGGTAATGTTCATCGAATCAGTCATATCGCCATAATGCAACACGAAATTACGGTTATCAACATGCGGATCCTGATACAAATGGTCGATGCGATCGGTATTAAAGAGTGATGAGCGACGTTTCAGCCCATGTACTATATAGTCCTTTTTCAATAAAAGTTCAGCCAGATAGGCACCATCCTGTCCGGTTACTCCGGTAATTAAAGCTACTTTCTTCATTATTATTTACTAATTAAACGAATTTAAAACGAATTACACTAATTCTAATATTTTTTCTCACTGTAAACAACAATTTGTCAATTACAGTTCATCTCAAATCTCGATTCTTTCATTTTCAAATCTTCAAATCTTCAATTTTTCCATTCTTTCATTTTCAAATTGTCACATTTTCAAATCTTCAAATTCTTTCATTTTTTTCATTCTTCCATTTTCAAATTTTCAAATTGGCACATTTTCAAATTGGCACATTGGCAAATTGGCAAATTGCACATTCTCAAATCTCACTATCATCCTCATAATACTTGGAGTATTGTTCATTGGCCTTTTGTTTCTTCTTTTTCGAAGCGTACTCAAAACCATATGAATAGCGATAACCGTAGGAATTGTATTTCGAATAATGATTCCCATCGGAATTTCCGATATCATTCATTACTGTGTACATATTTTGAATTTTATCAAATTTCAGCTGTATACTAAGCCTTTTGTAGAGGTTTTTATTCGTTTTCCCGTTCCGGACAATAAATATCGTGGTATCAGACAATGCTGCCAGCGAATAAGCATCGGTTACAATACCAATGGGGCTGGTGTCGACAACAATAAATTCGTATCGTTTCCGGAGTTCAGCGAACATCTCAATCAGTTTATTGGAACGAATTAATTCTCCCGGATTCGGGGGAATGGTACCGGCAGGCAGAATATCAAAATCAGCACCCGGAATACCATGAATAATCACTTCGTCGAGTGTACACTGGTTGATCAAATAATTACTGACGCCATTCGTTTGTGTAATTTCAAACCGCTGGTTTATACTTGGTTTACGAATATCCATATCCACGAGTATGGTTTTGGGACTAACCATCGCATAAACAGCGGCCAGGTTGATGCAAAAATAGCTTTTACCGTCACCCGACTCGGTAGAAGTAGTCATCACCATGATATTCGTCTTTCGTTGAACGATAAATTCGATACGCGTCCGGATAACCCTAAACATTTCGGTAAAGGTTGAACGTGGATTTTTCGCCACCAACATGGGGTCGTTACTGATTGTATGACGTACTGAACCTATTAAAGGGAAAGATGAATTTTTCTCAATATCACGTGTTGACCTTACAGTATTGTTTAGCAGTTCAATAACAATGACTATTATTGTAGGAAGAAGAATTCCTAAAAGCAAAAACATAAGTGTTGTTTTCGATTTCTTATCTCCATTTGTGATTCCTACTCCCCTAGCTTTATCCAGAATAATATTATCTGCTGAATTAGATGCTTTTAGGATATCCGACTCGGCACGTTTTTGAAGAAAGAAAGTATAATAATTATCATCCATCTTGTATTTACGTTCAATAGATATCATTTCCAACTCCTTTTCCGGGAGTTCCTTAATTTCCTGGTTCACTTTTGCAAAGCGATTATTAAAATCATTTTTCTCAATTTCCAGGGAAGTACGCATACTTTTAACAACCTCAATAATTGATTTCTTTAAATTTTCAATGCCTTTTGTATCCTGAGCATAATAAGGATTTTTCTCTGACAGATCACTTCTTTTAATATATAAATCATTGAATTGTTGCACCAATGCCATTAACATAGGTTCATTTAATCCCAGGCTCGAAGGTGCAATAACAGCACCATCTTCCATTTTGGTATTCAGGTATTTAGTCAAATAATCAAGATACGTTTCCCGCAATTTGAGTTCCGACTGTTCGGCATCATATTTTGATGCTTTTCCCAGTAATTCACTGGTGTGACTAGGCACGTCAACGATTTGATTCGTTTGCCGGAAACGGGTCATTTCGTCCTCCGATACTGCAAGAGATTTAGCTACATCGCCCAACTGACCATCGATAAACTTGATGGTTTTATTGGCAGCTTCATTCTTTCTTTCCAGGTTTGCAGCCAAAAATGCTTCACACAGTTTATTAATAAAATCGATATCCCGATCAGGAGTTTCGCTGACTAACGAGACCTTCAACACTGAAGAACCTTCCTCCACGTATCCGAAACTAAGTCGTGGTACGAAATCATTAACAATCGACTCTTTTGTACGAAACCGGAAGTATAAATCTGAGTTCCCCGAAAAATTATCAACATTATTTACCGTGATGAAAAACAGATTATGTTGAATCGGTTGTCCATATCGTCCCTCCAACAGGAAGTTTTTATACAATTTATTATCTTCAACGGTAATAATATAGGTACCATTTGATTGTAATTTTATCTTAAACAGCAGGTTATATGCTTCGGGTGCAACATAATCGGATTGTATAAAAAAGGGAGATGTATGATAAAGATTACGTGTTTTAAAGCTACCCATTGAAATATAATCCACATTAAGATAAGGTAAACTATCCACCACTCTACCCACCAGGTCATACGAACGGAGCATAATGATCTGATTCTGTGCATTGCGGAATCCTGATTCAACGCCAAACCCCTGCATAAGCCCCATGGTACTATTAGTCGGAGAACGTGTTTCTTCAATCATTACCGTTCCTGCAGTCTGATAGCTGGGTAACCAGGTTCTGTTTTCGAGATAAGCTATTCCTAAAGAAATAATAATTCCGAAAACAAATAAATACCAAAAGTGAAGGAAATACGATATCCATTCCATGATATCAAAACCTGATTCTTCATCCTCTGTAAAGGGTTTTTCATAGTTGTTTTGTTCCATATTACCTTGTTTGTTCATTAGTATTTAACAAAGGATTCAGCATCGCGATCAATTTATTTCTTATAATTTAATACGGTAAACAGTAATGACATTGAAAATGTGATTACACTGAGTAAAGATGAGTAATTATTGACTTTGTAAAAACTCGAAAATTCACGTCCGACGTATATAATATCGTTGGGATAAATGTAATAGTATTTTGAGTCGATAATGCTCCTGGGGCGTATGTCGAATTCCAACACCTGGTTGCCATTTTCTGTTTCGCGAATAATTCGCACATGCTTCCTGTCGCTCGATTCATTGAAATCACCGGCCATAGACAATGCCTGAAATATCGTCAACTTATCTTTGTAAATAGAAAAGATGCCGGAACCTGCATCACCAAAAACTGTAAAAGTTTTATTGGCGAGACTTAATTTTACAACAGCATCGGGTATAATTTCCTTAAAATGAATTTCTACGACCTTTGCGGCTTCACTCATGGTGAGTCCTTCCACAGCTATGCTGTTAATAAACGGCAAATCAATGGTTCCATCGGGATAAACACGGTATGAAATCTGATTTTGTCCTCCAACGCCTGTTTCGGGGGAAATCAATTTTGAAATCGTTTCGTCGGAAGTAATGAGACGATAAATTATTTCATCATTAACACAAATACGATAATCGATGTAATCACTTTTTTCATAGACGGGCAAGGTGCTGCTGTCATCCTGCAATAAACGCATGCTTCGATAATTGTAACACGATGACAGTGAAAACAAAGTCAAAAACAATACGATAAGCTGAGTTTTATTTATCATAAGTAGTTACAGATCGAATGGTTAATAGAAAATAGCCGCTCCATTTATTCATTAAGGAGTTGTTTCAAAAAAACTTTTGTAAATAATCACACCAAATGAATAGGTAGTTACCAAGGATGAAACTGCTGTCCAGAAAGTAGAGACACCGAAAAACTGTGCTCTCATGGGTTGCAGAAAAATCACATCGTTGGGTTCTAAGTAATAAAATTCGGAATGTATAATGTCCGCGCTTCTCACATCGAATGTTTTAATATGGGTACCATTTTCTGTTTCACGCAGAATCCGTATTTTGCTGCGGTCAGTGTAGAATCCAAAGTCCCCGGCCAGCGCTAAAGCCTGAAAAATATTCACTTTCTCACGTGTAAATGCAAAACGACCGGATTTCCCTGATCCTACAATACTAAAAAACCGGCCCATCATACGTACATCTACCGAATTTATTTTCAAAACCGGTTTAATAGCGTTTTCCAGTGCCCGCTTAGCTTCCCGTAGCGTTTTGCCCTGAACCAATACGGCACCTACCATGGGTAATTGAATCGTACCATTTGTTTCAACCGTATAGGTATATAAATCGTTACCTTCGGCCAGCCCGCCACCTGACATCATCTGCATGCCGGTATTAGTCGATCCGTTGAATAAAGCATTTGTTTTTTCATCAATAGAATACACTTGTACAAACAATTTGTCGCCGGTTCTTAACCGGTAATCCTGGTACAAAACTGTATCCTGGTAGGCCGGAATAAAATTTTTAGAGGGTTGCATGTAATTCGTCTCGTGCGTTGTAATACAGGATGTAAACTGAAGTGCCAACATCATGATAAACAAAAGTTGAATGTACGGTCTTCGCATGGAGGTGTTATTTTGGACTAATTTGAAGCAAAGATAAACAAAATATGTAAATGAGTGGCAAAAACAAATTAAAATGCAAACTAATGTCTGTTTTTTTTCGTTTCAAATAATTCGGATCTATGCATTCGGTAGTCGACTTATGGGTATATTGATATCGATAAATGAGAAAAAGGAATATTATTTAAAAATTCCGGGCATAATATTTGAAAGCTGAATAGATCATTCAAAACTTATATCACCGAAATCTATTCTTATTTTGCCATTCGATTTTTTATTCAATGCTTATATTTCAATAAAATCAACTAAATTTGCAGTGTTAATTGTTCAGCAATATAAGGTGCTGAAACAAAATTTGTCAATACAACTGATTATGCAATAATGCCTGACAAAAATAAAACGGTTACTAAATTACTTTTTATGTCCAGAAAATTTCAAATAAGTATTATCCTCTTTACTTTTATCCTGTTTATTTCATGCAACTCGCGTAAGTCGCAGGAAAAAGAAGCCGATGTGCGATTGAAACATATTGAGCAGCTTTTAAGCGAAAATGCCTTTAATGCCGCCAAAATTGAGATTGACAGCATTCATACACTTTATCCGCGTTTAGTTGATAAACGTCGCGCTGCTGCAGCATTTGAAGACAGCATCATTCGTCGCGAAAGTGCAAGGACATTAGCCTATTGCGACAGCATTTTACCCATAAAACAACGCGAAGCCGATTCAATTCAAAAGAATTTCCGGTTCGAGAAGAATGAAAAATATCAGGACCTGGGTAACTTTGTATACAAGACACAGCGTACAGAAAACAATACAAACCGGAATTATTTGAAAACATTTGTAGACGAAAATGCCGATTTCTATCTGGTCAGTAATTATTGTGGCGGGAAAATTGAGCACAGTTCGGTTCAGGTTTCTGCGGGTGATGTATTTGCTCAAACCGATACGATATACACTTCGAATGCAGCAAATCACAGTTTTACGGACGGAGGAACACGTTGGGAAGCAGTAACATTCAAAAATGAAGCCGACAAGGGAGTTTCTGCTTTTATTGCACAATATGCAGGAATGCGAATTAAAGTCACCTTACATGGCAAAAAATCTTATGTGTATTATTTAGCCGATTCCGATAAAAAAGCAATTACCGAAACCTATCATTTGTGGGTGGTAAAAAAGGACGTAGTGCATCTACAAAAAGAAATTAAAAAAGCTACACAAAAAATCAAACGTATAAATGCAGGCAACAAGAAATGAGCGTTGGATTTTTAAATATAAATTGAATTAACTCACTTTAGAGCAGTAACAGCACATATTAAAAACATAGTTAATTTTCATACGCTGTAAGATCAAAACCAATATTTAAAACGTTTGAGTAAAAAAAAACAAAAACTTAATCACAAAAAAAAAACAACATGAAAAAAACGCTCCAACTACTATTGCTCTGTTTAGTAATAAGCTCAACAGCAATGGCACAACAAAGCCAAAATGTAAAAATCATTGAATTAACCGCTCAGAGTTTCAAACAAAAAGTATGGAACTACGACAAAAGTAAAACTTTCAACCGTCTTGGTAATATTCCAATCATTTTGGATTTTCATGCTACCTGGTGTCGTCCCTGTAAAATGTTGGCCCCTCATCTTCAGGCAATACAAAACAAATACAAGGGCAAACTAATCGTTTATAAAATTGATGTAGATCAGGAACCGGAATTAGCAAAGCTATTTAATATTACGGCCATGCCGACTATCGTATTTATGGGTAATAAAACATCTTATAAATCTGAATTGGGTTATAAAGATTATGATCAATTCGAGAGTATAGTAAAAACTCAGTTTTTCAAAAAATAAAGCTTATACTTTTTATCTCCCGCTGATTTCGTCGATTTACAGCGTATGATTCATTTCATATCTGTGTTTTAACAAAATCAGGGGGAGATATTTTTTTCATAAATTCCTTTCAAAATTCTCTCTTGTTTCAAGAAACAACTCCATCAACCGGGAAACAGCATATTTGTCAATCTCTTCAAATGGAACTTTAACCAGTTTATCCAGCGATTCATTTTCACCCGAGACGCTCAAAGTAACGAATTGCGCAAATATTATCCTGTGTGTCAAAACATGCTTCATAGGTCGGGTTATCTTTGTTATTTCAAGATCTTTAATCCCGATAAAAAGATTTTTAAATCCATCGTCTTTCAGCAATTCCGTTGTACTTAACAAACGGTCGGTTTCAATTAACGGGAACTCATATAAATTCTGCCACACATCTTTTTCGGTACGCTTTTGCATAAAAGTATGACCCTGATATTCCACAAACAGGTAATTGAAAAAACGATGACTTACCTTTGTTTTAAGTGATTTTACCGGCAATTGCGCAACTATACCCATCTCATTCGCCCGGCAGGTAGTTTTTAACGGACATCTGTTGCAATCTGGCGAAACCGGCACGCACTGCAGGGCCCCAAATTCCATTATCGCCTGATTATGCAAACCCGGTTCGGACTGAGACAGTATAATTGCAGCCAGTTTTGCAAACTCATTTTTACCTTTACCCGAGTCAATTGGCGTATCAATACCAAATAAACGCGATAAAACCCGGTATACATTTCCATCCACTACCGCAAAAGGCAGATTATATGCAAATGAACAGATGGCGGCAGCAGTGTATTCACCAATTCCGGCCAGTTTCATTACCTGACTGTGCTCATCGGGAAATTTACCGCCAAAGTCATTCATCACCTGTCGTGCTGCTTTGTGCAAATTGCGGGCGCGTGAATAATAGCCCAAACCCTGCCAGTACTTGAGAACATCATCTTCATCGGCTTCGGCCAGTTCCTTAACTGAGGGAAAGTGCTCTACAAACCTCAGGTAATAACTCAATCCCTGATTGACGCGAGTTTGTTGCAAGATAATTTCCGAAATCCATATCCTGTAAGAATCTGTTATATCACGCCAGGGTAAATCCCGTTTATTTTCGTGATACCAGGCAGTTAAAATGTTTGAAATATAGGGTGATTCTTCGATCATTTCCGGTTGGATTTAAATTTGAATAAAAATACTTTAATAAATGTATTGCTTATTATCCGAATAATTCGCATCTTTGCACGTCAAAGGTATGATCTAAATATCAACCTGCAAAACTGAGTCATTTAAACTTATTGAATAAATATGAAAAGAATCATATCAGTCTTATTTATAGCAATCTACATTTGCAGCTGTTCCACTACCGATTATAAAATTGAAGGAAGTGTTGAGGACAAATCGTTGAATGGAACAAAGATATTTATTAAAGAACGTATCAACCGTGAATGGATTTCGATTGACAGCACCATTATTGATAATCAGAAGTTCACCTTTAAAGGTATTTTCGATAGTGCAAGAATAGTATACCTGGCCTACGAATTTCCGAAAGCGAATAAAGTAAGACAAGCTTTTGTGCTGGAAAATGGAAAACTGACCGCAGCAATTGACTCTACCGGTTTTATGTACATCAGAGGAACTGCACAAAATAATTTGTTGCAGAGTTATCAGGAGGAGAAAAAAACATTATATAAAAAAATCGGCGATTTTTCTGATTCAAACAATGACAGTTTAAAAACACCGGAACAGCAAATGGCATTTGAGCAAGCCATGGATAAACTGAATCTGGAGGAAATAAGCATAGATATAAAATATGCTACCGAAAATGTCAACACGATTGCAGGAACGCACATTTTCACAAACTCATTTTATGGGATGTCAACAGCTGAAAAAGAAGCAATCGTAGCTTTAATGAATGCCGAAACAAAAAGTATAGCACGCATCAAAGAAATAATAGCAGACCTTGAAGCCGAAAAAAGAGTGGCCGTTGGTAGTCAGTTTACCGACTTCCGCCTACCCGGCTTGGCTGGCGACAGCATCGCTTTATCCGATTTAGTCGGAAAAACGGATTATGTACTGGTTGACTTTTGGGCTTCGTGGTGCGGACCCTGCATAAATTCACTTCCGGAGCTTAAAAGCTTGTATAACATTCATAAAGGATCACATTTTGAAATTTTAGGTGTTTCACTCGACGAAGACCGTGCTTTATGGAGCGGAGCGGTAGCATCCCATCAATTGGGATGGCAACACGTATCTGACTTAAAAGGCTGGAAATGTGAAGGTTCAAGGATTTATGCAGTAAATTCAATTCCGGCCACAGTTTTGATTGACAAAAGCGGGAAAATCGTTGGAAGAAATCTCAGCATTCATAAAATTGGTAATTTGCTCAGTGGAAAGACGCAATAAAATAAAAAAATCCACTTTTTGAAAAAAAAAAAGACTGCAATTGTTTTTTAATCAGAATAAAAGCTATATATTTGCAGTCCGTTTAAACAACAAAGAAATATTATTTATTTACTAACATATTAAAAAATTTACCCAAATGACTAAGGCAGACATTGTAAACGAAATTGCTAAGAATACAGGAATCGACAAAGTAACTGTATTGACTACTGTTGAAGCTTTTATGGAAACTGTAAAAGATTCACTTTCTAAGAATGAAAACGTGTATTTAAGAGGTTTTGGTAGTTTCATTATCAAACAGAGAGCTGAAAAAACCGCTCGTAACATCTCAAAAAACACTACTATCATTATCCCAGCTCACAATATCCCATCGTTCAAACCTGCAAAAACATTTGTGAGCGTAGTAAAATAATTTTTTCACATAACAAATTTAATTGAGATGCCAAGCGGTAAAAAAAGAAAAGGACATAAAATGTCAACGCACAAGAGAAAAAAAAGACTGAGAAAAAATAGACACAAGAAAAAATAGTCTAATTGGTCTTTAGTTATAAAGTCCAGGAAAACAAACTTATAAGCTAAATTCTTGGCTTTAAGTTTGTTTTTTCTTTATAAAAACAACAAACCCCAAAATCAAATAAAAAAGTGAATAGCGAACTAGTAGTAGATGTCAAAACATCCGAAATTTCTATTGCGCTGCTCGAAGACAAAAGACTTGTAGAGATAAACAAGGAAGGACGTGAAGAACAGTTCGCCGTGGGAAATATCTATATGGGAAGGGTAAAAAAAATAATGCCCGGTTTGAACGCAGCCTTTGTAGATGTTGGTTACGAAAAAGATGCTTTTCTACATTACCTTGATTTAGGTTCCAATTTCAATACCCTAACACTATTTACAACGCAGGCCATTAGCGACCGAAAAAAAGTGCCTGCGATTCAAAAAACAAAACTACAACCGGAAATTGAGAAAAACGGTTCAATCAACGACATTTTAAAACCGGGAATGGACATTTTGGTACAGGTTACCAAAGAACCAATCTCAACCAAAGGTCCACGATTGACAGCCGAAATATCTATAGCCGGACGGTTTTTAGTTCTGATTCCATTTGCCGATAAAGTATCGGTATCGCAAAAGATAAAGACGGAAGAAGAGCGACAAAGACTGAAACAACTGATACAAAGCATCAAACCAAAAGGATTTGGTGTCATTGTACGCACAGTTGCCGAAGACAAAAAAGGAGCAGAACTCGATAACGAATTGAAGATTCTGGTAAAACGCTGGGAAGAAGCAGTTGCCAAAGTTCAACAAGCCAAAGGAGTTACGCTCATTTTAGAAGAATTAGGTCGTACGGTAGGAATAATTAGAGATTTATTCAGCCCGAGTTTTAAACATATTCATATTAACGATCCCGCTGTCTATACAGAAGTACGTGATTACGTAGAACTGATAGCTCCCGATCGAAAGGACATAGTAAAACTTTATGAGGACGAAATTCCGATTTACGATAGTTTTGGTATTACCAAACAAATCAAATCGGCTTTCGGAAAAACAGTATCGTTCAAAAACGGTGCTTATCTGATTATTGAACATACTGAAGCCTTGCACGTGGTAGATGTAAACAGCGGTAACCGCTCGAAAGCAGGAAACGGACAAGAAGATAATGCCCTGGATGTGAATTTAGCTGCTGCCGACGAAATAGCCCGTCAACTTCGCTTACGCGATATGGGAGGCATCATCGTGGTAGATTTTATAGATATGCACGAGACTGAAAATCGTCAGAAACTATTCGACAGGATGCGTGAAAACATGGCCAACGACAGAGCCAAACACAATATTCTTCCGCTGAGTAAGTTTGGATTGATGCAAATGACACGACAACGCGTTCGTCCCGTCATTCATATCGACATAGAAGAAACCTGTCCTACCTGCTACGGCAAAGGACGCACCAAACCATCGATACTGTTTACCGACCAACTGGAGAGTAAAATCGATTATTTGATGAATGTATTAAAAGTAAAGGACTTTGTATTGCACGTTCATCCTTACGTAGATGCCTATATCTCTAAAGGGCTTCTATCGATGAAGTGGCAATGGAAACGAAAATTCGGAAAAGGTTGTAAGGTAATAGCCGAACAAAAGTTAGGCTTTTTGCAATACAAGTTTTACGACAAAAAGGGAATTGAAATTGACCTGCAAGAAGAAATAGAAAAAATATCGTAATTAACAATATCAGAAAGAGGCTACCCGAAATGGAGTAGCCTCTTTTGTTATTGTAAACATGTTTGCTTGCAGTTTTATGTAGCTGCTATGAAAGAGTTTAATCTTTTACACAACGAACTGATAATCCATATTGCTTATTGTCATTTCCATCAACATTTCCTCCATTATATATTAAGGCCATGAACAATGCTTTTGTAGCATTGCTCTTTGAAGAACACCAGAACCCACCATACCGGCCAATGCCGATAAACGAACCACTTAAACCACGGGCACCAGCGGGAAGGGCTGAAAAACCAGAACTATTATTTTTTATAAAATCAGTTCCGACAGTACCTTCTGTTGTGTAAGCATTCCAATCAGTAGCAGCAGCTAAGGATTTGGATACTAAACCAAGAGTCCCAGGTTGAGTACTTATGTAATTATATAGAGTTATCAATTCGGAATTTGTTGCAACATGCCAACCAACAGGAGCAATATTACGGTTGTCAGTTACTGCAAACCAGTTATAAAGTTTTCCATATTTTGTGCCATTAACAGCAGCGTTGTTGTAATAGCACCATGCTCCGGTTGATGATGCAGCCCATGCATTGTTATCGGTCACATTTGCTATACTTTCGCCTGTACGGTATTTTGTGGTTTTTAGGTTTTCAACCATCCATGTTTGAGTGCCTATGACAACCGTATTATATACATTTCCATCGATATCAGTAATTGTTCCGGAATAAGTTTTCAAAATAAATTCATTCCCATATGCTGTTCCTACACTATTAGTTGCATAGGCTCTCACATAATAAATTGTATTTGCTGTTAACCCATTCATTGAACTTGAAAATGCACCTATAACTGCACTGTTTGTAGTTTTATTATTTTCCATTGTAGGGTTTTCTGTAGTACTCCAACACACCCCACTCTCAGTCACATCCACTCCACCATCATCAATTATATCTCCCCCACTTGTTGCGGTAGAATCTGTTAATGCTAATGCTGCAATGGTTGTAACAACAGGAAAAGTTGCTGTAATATCCTTAACACAACGCACTGACATCCCACAATATTTATCGTAGCCACTCCTACTCACATTACTGGAACTTTTAGTTGTATATCTATTCCAGGCACTATTAACCGAATTTTCTGTAGAACTCCACCAATAAGTACTGTTGCCGATATAACTGAAAGTACCATTTGTGAGATAACGACTTCCGCCCGGAAGAGCTGAAAAACCAGAACTATTATTTAATGTCAGATCATTACCAATAGTACCAATAACGGTATTGGTATTCCAATCGACACTATCGGCCAATGATTTAGCTATTTTGTTATTTGTATTTCTGTCACCAGTTTTAGAGCCATCGTAATTGTATCCATTTGCTATTAAGTGATTTTCTAACATTTTCCACTCTGCATCAGTAGCCACATGCCAGCCGACAGGAGCTATATTGCGAGTATCTGACACAGCATACCAGTTGTAAAGTTTACCATATTTAATTCCATAGGCAGGATCGTTGTTGTAATCGGACCAGGCACTTGTAGTCATAGATGCCCATGCTGTATTATCGGTAATATTGGATATACTTTCACCATTTCGTAATTTGGTGGTTTTTAGATTTTCAGTCATCCATGTTCGAGTGCCTATTGTAACACTAGAATAACCATTTCCATCAATATCCATTATAGCATAGGTTTTAAAGCTCACCTGATTACCATAAACTGTTTCCACACTATTAGTTGCATAAGCTCTCACATAATAAACAGTATTATTTGCTGCCAAACCGGTTATTAAACTCGTAAATGAACCTAAAACTGCACCATCAATAGTTTTATTATCTGTTATTGTAGGATATTCTGAAGTACTCCAACAAATACCACTTGCAGTAATCGGAACTCCACCTTCAAAAATTATATCACCTCCACAACTTGCGGTAGTCTCAGTTATTGCCGAAACCACTTTGGTCGTAAGGATAATGACATCCCTAAGACAACGAACTGAGAACCCATTCGTCTTGTCGAAGATGCCCATGTACACAGAGCTGCCGTAACCCACGCTCCTGCCCCAAGCGTCGGTGCTTCCGCTCTGGGGAGAATTCCACCAGTTACCGTTGTGTCCAAGGCTGCTGAACGAACCATCGTAGCCACGGAGACCACCCGGAAGGGCAGAAAAACCAGTACTGTTGTTCTTAGATAAATCGTTGCCTACTGCACCAGTGCCTGTATCGGAAGCCCAGTTGGTATTAGCAGCTAAGGATTTTGCATATTTATTGCCTGTAGTTGTACCATCGTAGTTAAAGCCATTAGCCAACAGATAATTATCGAGGATTGACCACTCTGCATCGGTGGGTACGTGCCAACCAGCAGGAGCAATATTACTGCTGTCAGCAACAGCAAACCAATTGTAAAGTTTACCGTATTTGGTGTCATTAAAAGCTTCATTATCGTAATAAGTCCAGGCACTTGTAGTCAAAGCTGCCCAAGCAGTATAATCCGTGACATTGGGAATGTTTCCGCCGTCACGGTACCTGGAGGTTTTCAGATTTTCTGCCATCCATGTTTGATCGCCTATGGAAACAACCGTATAGTTGTTCAAATCGGCATCTTTACAGGCTACAAAATTAAAATTCGTATTTTTACTGGTGGTTGGCACATCAACAACTATAGTACTATAGTTTCCTGAAATCCCTTTGTAAAGCAAACGATCTCCTTCAGTATAAAGCATCGTAATTGCAACACTTTTACTTTTTTGTACGTGGGTAACTACTTTCTTATCAGCTCCAATAAAACTAACTTCAGGTTTTATTACTGAACTATTTTGACTGATTACTTTAGATGCGTAAGAATATCCATTTCCAGCTATCTGTATTGCATAAATACCTTTTGGTAAAGATAACATAAACGAATTTTTACCTTCGTGAAAATTAGCCGCAATTTCTATTACCTGTTTGCCGTCTATTCCAAAGACATTCAAGAGCGCACTACCTGCTTGATTTGTATAAAATGAGACTTTTGTTTTTCCGAACATCGGATTTGGAAATATGCTAATTCCTTCATTATTTACTATCAACTGATCAATTGCATTTGGAGTAACGGATAAAGTTAAGTCACTTCCGACTGGCACTATAACAGATGTGCCTTGCGTTAGATTTTGTACAATTACACTTTCTACAGTATTACTTGCAACTGATCCGGTAAATGTAATGGTGTAATCTGAAGCATACGTCTTTACATTTAAAAAAAACATTAAAAAGACGACTATATTAACAGAACAAAAGAGCTGTTTTTCTGTTTTCATATTAGTTATTTTTTATTGATAAATACAGATTTAACAATGACCAATTTAGTAATAATAATTTCATTCCACATTCTCAGTGTCTAAAAGACTGACAGGAACAAATTCAAGATAATCGAGCATAAATTGTCCTTCCATTACCGATTTTACCGTAAAAACATGAGTCTCTGATTTATTAAACGTAAAGGTTCCAATAATTCTTCTTAATGCATATACACTGTTTCGGGCAACGGTACCGCCATACCATCTATTAATATAATCCTTATATGTGCTGGGTCCTTTCATATAACCTTTCTCACGCATCTTCTTATCGTTTATATAACCAGATGGGTCTGATACATCGATCCCGGGTTTAATATAACCAATAGCAGCATTTGCAGCAGTAACTCTTAAGTCAAGTGGTATACCCTGAGGAACATTGTCCCAATAAAATTGTGCTGCACCCCGTCCACCCGTTGGACAATACCCAAACCTAACTTCATATGTTCCTGCCGGTATTGGGGGTGTAACAATAGAAAAATCATAACTGCCCTTAAAAAAGACTTCATCTCCCTGATAATCCAAATATCCTCCGTAAGAGTTTAAATAAGTAAATACTGTTCCTTCAGCACAGGTAAATCTTTCCAGATATCCCTTTGGTATAATCCATGATTGTACATTCCCATTGCCCCTCATATTATTGTTAGTCAATTCGGGAAAAAAGCTGGCTGCATCCATTCTCAGACGTATACCTGACATATGAGTAGATACATTAATATCATACGCCAGGATTTTATCAATTTCGTGGTAAACACCATTCGTTGCATCATTATCGGAATTGCTTCTGACGATTTGAATAGCATCCGCCGTGGAGTTTATCATATTAAAATAATTTACACCAGGCGATGACCTTACTATCCGTACTTCCATTAAAGTATTGGGACACATGGTTTCAATATATTCATACATATCATAAGTCTTGAGCATATGTTGTGTATCGTAGTCATTAATAAACTTCGAGTAGTTCAATCTCTTGTTTATCACATGATAAGCAATATATCTGTTCAGGCTGTTTCTGGGGTCGGTAACATCCGTTACATTGGCATCATCAGGATAAACCGGATCATAAATTTCCTTTGCCTTTTCTTTCAACTGACCGATATTTTCAATGCCATATTTATCTTTATAGGTAGCGTCACTTTCCATCAACAAAGTATAACCATATTTTTTTGTAAAAGGCAATCCATCAATTGATCCGCTGCCCTGTGTGAAAGGTGGATAAAGCATGCTCTTATAATTTTCAGGATTATAATTTTCGTCTTTCATTAAAAGCAATTTTTGGCTAAGACCTGTTTGTTGTAAAGCTTCATAAAACAAAGAAAATCTTATGTCAGCAGCAATAACATCAACTATTGTAAATCCTGCTGAAGTTTGAATTGTAGATGAACCATTATTGGCACTGGAAATTTTTGTTTTAGATACCTGAGCTTGTATCGACAGGACTAAGCCTAAAACAAGAATGAGTAAAGTTGGTTTTTTCATTGTTGTAAGTTTATTTAGTTTTTGTTTTATTTGCATCCAACCCCTACACTTTTCGATATTTCAGTTTATCACCATTTTTAGAATATATGTAGCGTGCATCAAATAAAGCTATCACTTTACTTGAAACTTTACTCTTAATCCTTTACACAACGGACAGATAACCCACCCCGCTTATCGCAATTATACCTGCCCACAAATCTTGCATTGAAAAACATGCCCCGGTTCCAGGCGTAAGTGTCATCTGCCTTCGTAGTACTCCACCAATAACCGAAGCTACCAAAGTATCCTAAGGCACCAGTATGACTACGACCACCACCTGGAATGGCCGAAAAACCACTTTCGTTGTTGGCACCTACATTTGGACTAAACCAACTTAAAGTACCAATTTCTTTGAGTTTTCCACCGGCAATACTATCACCACCCAAATAGGCTGCAAGAGTTGACCACTCTAAATCTGATGGTACGTGCCATCCTATAGGAGCAAGAATATTGAGACTGTCAATTACAGCATACCAGTTATACAGGTTGCCATATTTTGCAATACTAGCTTCATCATCTTCATAATTGCACCAGGCTCCGGTAACCAAAGATGACCAGTTTTTATCTTCTACTACCGTAATATTAGGTATGGCAACACCATTACGGTATTTTGTAGTTCTTAGATTTTCGGCCATCCATGTTTGATTTCCGATGACAATAGTTTTATATACATTTCCATCTATATCGGTTACTGAACCATAATTTAAATTTGAGTTAAAAGTAATAAGAAATGGATGAGTAAAACTATATACATTACCATATCCTGTACCTGAGCTATTGATTGCATATGCGCGCACGTAGTAAGTTACACCTGTAGTTAGCCCTGTTAAAGTACTTGAATAAACACCTATTCCGGAACCATCGTTGCTTTTATTATCGGCAGTAGTAGGATTAATCGTTGTGCTCCAACAAACGCCACGAGATGTAATAGCTAAACCACCATCTGAAGTAATAAGACCACCGCTAATTGCTGAATTCGGCATAGTTGAACTAACTTTTGTAGTTGTAATAACAGGAATCAACTCTGTCTTTTCTGTAGGTTCACATGAAGTAAATAACGTTAATATTAAATACAGGAAAGTGAAAACCCATAATCTGTTGCTCTTTTTCATAATGAATGTATTTTTAAAACTTAACCTTAATAAAATGAGAATGAGAATTTTCAGGATTTATAATTTATAAAAGAATAGACTCACCCTATCAGATGAAACTATCATTTAGTAAAAGCAATACGCATGTTTCTTAGCAGCACGTACAGAGTCATCTACTTCGAAACCCCATTGAACTAATTCTTTTGGATTGTCGTGGTAGATACCCAACAATAAATCACGGGTGGCTTTTAAAGATTTATCAATTTCAGATAAAAGCAGGTTACGCTTAGCATAAGCATCCTCGGCCTGCCGACTGTAATCTTCCGCTTGTTCGTGCATGCTTACTGCATTGGCTACCTGAGATCCGTTAACCTCCCATTTGTGAGTGAGCAAAGCACTTAATGGAGAAGTTGTATCCATCTCGGTGTGTTTTGTATAAACTCTTGTTCCTAACCCGAATAAATCTACCGGTTTTGAAGGTATGATTACCCTCGGTATAGTGTTTGGCATTTTTTCACTTGTTTAGTTGTTTAACAATTTATTTAAGTCATAATTTATATTTGATAAAACAATATTATGTAAGCGGACAAACAGAAGCTTAGTTTCACTATGAAATCTCTTTTCGTGGTTTAATATTCCATTATACCAGGCACATCATCAATTTCCCAATCTGAACATTCATTTCGGTTTATTTATCATTCATTACGCTATTCTGAATGTTCATGTCGCCTGTTTCATCATTCATTTCGGCTACCTGAATGTTCTTTTAGGCAGTAATGCCTTTTAAATTGGAAATATTTGGTATAAAAAATCAGAACCTGCTAATTGAATGAATAGATTATTCACTCAATTAGCAGGTATATATAATTATCTAAATTTAGTTTTATAAAATAACAAGGTATGATTAAACCTATGTGTAGGGTATTATTTCGTAGCTTCAAAGTCATATATCCGATATTAAATACTGGATTCACTTCAGACAGACGATACAAACTTTTAATATTTAAAGATGCTCTAAGACAGCTAATTTAATAAAATAATCGGATTCTAATTTTAGTTCTTCTTTTAAAAATATAACAATAAAAAACGGCTTATGTTTCCACATAAGCCGTTTTTTAATATAAAGGAAGATCGTTATTTTTTATCTGCTTTCGCCTTCATCGAATCCCAGACCAAATAACCGATAACAGCACCATACATGACCAGTGCCAACCATTCGGCTCCGGCACTTTCCATCCATTGTTGATTCATTAAGTTGATTCCGCCAAAGCGAAGCGATGCACTCACAACTCCCATCAAAGCACCACCGGCAATAAATCCGGAAGCCAGCAGCGTACCTTTTTCGTGTCGGGCGATATTCACAGCCTGGTCTTTACTGCGGGTAGAAACATACCAGCTAATGGCACCACCAATGATAAGCGGTGTATTTAGCTCGAGCGGAATAAACATACCCAGCGCGAAGGCCAAAGCAGGGACACCAAAATAACTCAGCACCAACGAAATAATGGCGCCGATAGCATACAGGAACCAGGGTGCTCCTACCCCCGACATAAGGGGTTCGATAACCGCAGCCATGGCATTAGCCTGTGGCGCAACGAGGGCACCATCGCCGGTAAATCCGTAGGTTTTATTTAAAATCATAATAACACCACCCACTGTAGCTGCCGAGACAAGTGTTCCGAGGAATTTCCACGTTTCCTGTTTTGCGGGAGTCGTTCCGATCCAATAACCTATTTTCAGGTCGGTAATAAAGCCCCCGGCCATAGAAAGTGCTGTGCAGACCACACCACCAATTACCAAAGCCGCAACCATACCCGTTGTTCCGTTTAAACCAACCGCAACCATAATCACCGAAGCCAGAATCAGCGTCATCAGGGTCATTCCCGAAACAGGATTTGTTCCAACGATTGCAATGGCATTGGCCGCCACCGTTGTAAATAAAAAGGCAATAACCGCCACCACGAGAATAGCGACAACAGCATGCAATAAATTGGGAACTACGCCAAAATAGAAGAAAATAAAAATGGCGATCAATGCCAGTACAACACCAATAACAATAAACTTCATAGAAATATCCCGTTGGGTCCGTTTTACTTCGGCACTCACAACATGTCCTTGTCCTTTAAATTCTTTCGAAGCAAGTCCCATGGCACTTTTGATAATATTTCTGGATTTAAAAATACCGATAATACCCGCCATGGCAATTCCGCCAATACCAATATGACGGGCAAAAGTTTTAAAAATCGTTTCGGGAGACATCTCTGAAAGTATTCCGGTAAATCCGGGATTCAGCGTTTGCAGCATTGAATCGCTGAGCAAAGGAAGCACAGGCACTATACCAAACCAAATCAAAGCAGATCCGGCGCAGATAATAGCTGCATATTTCAATCCAACGATATAACCCAAACCCAGGACGGCTGCACCCACGTTTATTTTAAAAACTAGCTTGGCTTTTTCGGCCAACACATCGCCATAAGGGATAACACGAGAAGTAAATGTTTCGGCCCAGGTACCGAAGGTAGCAATCACAAAATCGTATGCACCGCCGATAATACCCGCCATGATAAGTGGTTTGGCCTGATCACCGCCCTTTTCGCCGGACACCAGAACCTGTGTGGTTGCGGTAGCTTCAGGGAACGGATATTTGCCGTGCATATCGGACACGAAATATTTGCGGAAAGGAATCAAAAACAAAATGCCTAAAATACCACCCAGCAATGAACTGAGAAAAACCTGCATAAAGCTGACGGTAATTTCGGGATATTTGGCCTGTAAAATATATAAAGCCGGCAAAGTAAAGATGGCACCTGCAACCACCACACCTGAACTTGCTCCGATGGATTGAATAATCACATTCTCGCCCAAGGCATTTTTCCGTTTACCCGCGCTGGAAAGTCCAACGGCAATAATGGCAATGGGAATAGCCGCTTCGAATACCTGCCCTACTTTTAAGCCCAGATAAGCTGCCGCTGCCGAGAACAGAACTGCCATAAGCAATCCCAACAAAACGGAGCGCACATTAACCTCGGGATAATTCTTATCCGGCGAGAGCAAAGGTTTATACTCTTCCCCCTCCCGCAATTCACGGGACGCATTTTCGGGTAATCCCGTGATTTTTTCTTCTTCCATATTATTTACTAATTACACTAATTTTAATAAGACTAATTACACGAATTTAATACTAATTACACGAATTTAGAGACAAGAACCAAGACAAGAAATTTGAAAATGTGTCAATATGAAAATGGAAGAATGAGGACATTTGAAAATTTGAAAATGTGTCAATTTGAAAATGGAAGAAAGAATGGAAGAATGACTCTTTTAGAATCCCAGTCAACCAATCAACCTTTCAAACTCGAAACTCAGAACACGAAACGCGGATCGTGAAACGCTTCAAACTTTTCAAACCTTTCAAACTCTCAACTCAGAACTCAGAACTCAGAACTCAGAACTTTTCAAACCTCTCAAACTCCTCAAACTCCTCAAACGCGGAACGCGTACTTATTTCACATACAGAATACTTGCCGACGATGGCTCTACTATAAATGTAGTATCGGTGACTTGCTTAATCCCGGTTAAATTAATTAGTCCGTCGTGACAGACCAGATTCCATTCGCCGGCGGGAATACCAACCTTTACAGCTTTTCTGTTTCCATTGTAAATCACCAACACATCTTTCCATATTTCTCCGTTCACATGATTATTAAGTGTAAAACCAACTACATTAGGGATCAGGAAATTAAGGAATTTGAGATGTTGTTGTAGCATTTCCTGATTAGGAATACGGAAAGCAGCATGGGCTTTACGCATTGTAATCAGCCCTTTATAATAATCTAAAATATCTTTCTGTGAAGTTTTAAAATCCCAGTCTATCCGGTTAATTGAGTCCGGCGACTGATAGGTATTGTGGATGCCTTTTTTATTCCGGTAAAGCTCTTCACCTGCATAAATAAATGGAATGCCCTGGGAAGTAAACACAACGGTCTGAGCCAGTTTATTGAATCGCACCAGTTCTTCATCGGTTGCATCAAGCGGTTTTGATCCCCTCAATTTATCTACCAGACACATATCGTCGTGACAGGAAACATAATTAATGATCTGGGTAGGATTATTGACATAAGGCTCTTTGGAATAAAGCACTTTTGAATAATCTATTTGAGGATGTTGCGTCGCTCCGACCACACCAAATTTCACACTTTCCTCGAGACTATCTATACCTGCAACAAAACCCGGAATTTCAGCATGCATCCAGCTACCTTTCAGCGCATCGCGGATATCATCGCTAAAAACAGCTATATTATCAAGCTCTTTGGCATTCTTTTTTATAGCCCGGTTTTCTTCCGGAAGCGGTGAATTACCGGCTGTCCAACCTTCACCATAGATAAAAATAGTCGGATCGATTTTATCCAGCGCTGCACGAATGGCATTCATGGTAGCTATGTCGTGTATGCCCATCAAATCGAAACGGAAACCGTCCACATGGTATTCAGTAGCCCAGTAGACTACCGATTCAACCATAAACTTACGCATCATGGCTCTTTCGGAGGCAGTTTCATTTCCACAACCGGAGGCATTTGACCAGGTACTGTCGGCATTCATACGATAAAAATAACCGGGTGCCAGGAGATTCAGATGTGATTTTTCAACTTCAGCAGTATGATTATACACCACATCCATAATCACACGAAGACCGGATTGATGGAGCGAATGTACCATCATTTTAAATTCCCGGATACGGGCCTTCGGGTCATTCGGATTACTGGAATAACTGCCTTCCGGAACATTGTAATTAACCGGATCATATCCCCAGTTATATTTATTTTCATTGAGTTTTGTTTCGTCCACAGATGCAAAATCGAAAGAAGGCAATAAATGAACATGTGTAATTCCCAATTCCTTTAAATGATCGATTCCTGTTGATTCACCGGCTGTATTTTTAGTCCCGCGTTCGGTAAAAGCCAGGAATTTCCCCTTGTTTTTGATTCCCGAATTCGGTGAAACAGAGAAATCGCGCACATGCACTTCATACAGGATGATATCAGTGAAATTTTTAAGCGGCGGACGGTTGTCATTTTCCCAGCCATCTGGGTTCGTTTCAGTCATATCAATAATTGCGGCACGATTACCATTCACTCCGGTAGCTTTCACCCACATTCCCGGAGTTTCATCGAGCCACACTTCTTTAATTTTTACCTGAAAAGTATAAAACTTACCCTTCAGGTTCCCGTCTATCTTCAGCGTCCAGGTACCACTCTCCGAACGATCCATATCTTTGGTCTGATAAGCACCACCTTCACTTCCATTATCATAAATCAACAGCTTCACTTCCGATGCAGTAGGCGCCCAAACCCTGAAGCTCGAAGATTGAGGCGAATATGAGAGTTCCAGATCTGAACCATCATAAACAGGATATTCATCATAAGTAGCATACTTTGGTGTTGTATTACACGAACACAGGATTAAAGTAATCAGCGACATAATAATAGACTGGATTTTCATAAGAACTTTATTGTATTACAGAAGCAAAATTGTAAATGGTAAATTGTAAAATAGTAAATAATCTATTGTGTTATTCCATTGCGTTTCAACAAGGCATCAATGGTTGGTTCCTGACCACGGAAACGTTTGTAGAGGATCATCGGGTGTTCGGTTCCACCTTTCCTCAGGATATTATCGCGGAAAGCAGTGGCCGTTTTTTTATCGAAAATTCCGTTCTTTTGAAACACCGAATAGGCATCGGCATCAAGCACTTCCGCCCATTTATAACTATAATAACCGGCAGCATAACCTCCGGAGAAAATATGGCTAAAAGTAGGACTCATACCGGCATTGGGAACTATGGGCAGGATCTGGGTAGTAGCCATGGCCTTTTTTTCATAGCTGATAACATCCCCCTCAAATGGTTTTTCGAGGGTGTGCCAGGCCATATCCAGATAGCCGAAACTCAACTGACGCAAGCAGAAATTGGCGATATTGAAATTCTCGGATGCTTTAATCTTTTGAATTAATTCAGCCGGAATCTTCTCACCCGTTTGATAATGTACAGCAAATCCATCCAGAAATTCTTTTTCCGAACCCCAGTTTTCCATAATCTGAGAAGGTAGTTCCACAAAATCGCGATAAACATTGGTTCCTGAAAGTGACTCGTAAGTACATTTAGTAAGCATACCATGAAGTGAATGACCAAATTCATGCAACAAAGTTGTCACCTCATCAAAAGTCAGCAAAGCTGGTTTGGTATCGGTAGGGCGTGTAAAGTTCATCACGATGGTGATTTGTGGACGACTGTCTGATTTTCCGTCCATCCACTGGGCTTTGTAATCGCTCATCCAGGCACCGGCACGTTTTCCATCGCGCGGGTGAAAATCGGTATAAAGCACTGACAGGAACTTTCCATTTTCATCAGTTACGTCGTATGCATCCACTTCGGGATTATATACCGGAATTTTGGTGTTTTTTGTAAACCTGATGCCGTACAATTTTGTAGCCAGCCCAAAAACTCCCTTTTTTACATTCTCCAGTTCAAAATAGGGTTTTGTCATCTCGTCATTCACTGCATACTTTTCGTCTTTCAGCTTTTCGGAGTAATAAGACCAATCCCAGGCCTGAAGCTTGAAGTAAGCTCCGTTTTTGTCGGCATACGCCTGTACTTCGGCATATTCTTTTTCGGCTGCCGGTTTGTAAGCCACGAGCAGTTTATCGAGCAGGTCATAAACGTTCTTCTTATTCTCAGCCATACGATCCACTAACTCATAATCGCCATAGGATTTATATCCGAGTAAGTTTGAAATTTTCAGCCGCGTATTGGCAATTTTCTTTACATTTTCGATATTATCGAACTCACCACCCAGCATACACTTGGTTGAATTTGCCATATATAATTCACGACGTAAATCGCGGTTATCGGCATATTTCATGAAAGGAACATACGAAGTGGCTTTTAAATTCAGGAGCCAGCCTTCTTTGTCTGCTTTTTTTGCATTGGCAGCCAACATATCGAGCACATCGGCAGGTAAACCGGCCAACAGGTCTTTATTTGTAATCAACAGACTATATTTGTTCGTTTCTTTCAATACATTTTGTCCGTATTGCAGGGTCAGCATACTCAGGTCTTTTGTTAATTCACGATAAATGGCTTTGTCGCTTTCCGAGAGATTCGCACCGTTTTTAGTAAATCCTTCATAGGTCTCTTTCAACAGCATTTTCTGCTCAGCTGTAAGTTTCAGCTTGTCCTTTTGTTCCTGAACCGATTTTACACGGACAAAAAGTTTTTCATTTAAACGGATAGAATTGCTGTGTTCGCTCATCAATGGCGAAATTTTCTCAGCAATTTCCTGTAGTTCATCGTTGGTTTCAGCGCTCAACAGGTTATAAAACGGGGAACTGACTTTGGTTAATAAAGCACCCGAACGATCCAACGCTACAATTGTATTCTCGAAAGTCGGAACCGCCGGATTATTGATGATAGCCTCAACTTCTTTGGTATGTTGTTTCATGGCCTCTTCAAAGGCAGGAAAATAGTGTTCCGTTTTAATTTCGTTAAACGGAATAGTTTGATGTGGAGTCTTATACGTTTCAAAAAACGGATTTCCTGCCAATGCTGCCGTAGCAACAGATAATGCTGTCATAAGAACTGATAATTTAATTGTTTTCATTCGCAATGAAAATTAGGTTTAACTTGTGTGATTTTATGATCAAAATATATCTCTACATAATTATAACGGGGATCAGATTGATTCCTGCCTTATTCTTTTATTAGTTTTTGAATAAAATGAGCTTCGCGGGTTCTGACCTGGAGCAGATAAATCCCATTGGGCAAATCTGTAATATCAATTACACCCGAGTTTGCCGGTTGCACCTGTGTTTTAAGCACACAACCATTTAAATCGGAGATCGTCCAGGATTGTACGCCATATGCCCTGGCATCAATATAAAATATGCCTACGGATGGATTGGGATATACGGGAATAAGTTTTAATAAACCAGAGGAATTTATTTCAGGGATTCCGGTATCGGTAACAGGAAGATAACTCAACTGCAGGCGTTCGCCTTTTTGTATTGCCATCTCGTTATTAAACATAAAGGGAATGAAGGAGGTGGTACGTTCACCGGTATTTCCGCCCCAAAAATCGAACTGCGATTCCATCAGGCCCGCTTTATTGTCTGTAAAATCGGAATAAGTGATGGTTATTATACTTAGCCACTGATTATATTTGGGAACAGAAAGTGTTGTTCTTAATAGTAATCCTTTGTTATCATAGTTGTAATTGTATTGCGTATCATTTACCCAAAACATAATTTTCCAACGTTGGTAGGTCTCTGCAACAAGCTTATTCTCATCATATTTATAATCCACTCTTTGTGTATTCTCCCAATTTGAGGTATCGGCAATCCACTTTTTTTTCCTTTGTGACAGCACCTTATTTGAATCTTTCAGGTAATACCAGTTTATTAATTCTGTATTGACCCAGTCAGTAGTTCCTGTCTTTTGCATAAAAAATTGAGAATTAATGGTTGCATTCGCATTATAGGTGAATGTTGAAAGATATTGGGTTAAAATATGTCCCGATTGATAAACACTCGTGCTGACAGATTCTGTCAATCCGGGCGTAAAATAAGTGTAATTTTCTGTTTGAATAAGTATCCAGTTTCCATCCTGCCACCGAAATTGCGATTTGAATGTTAACAAGGAATGAAAGTATTGAAAGGTGATTTTACGGACCGGATTAATCACGCCTTCGGGGTAGATGCTGTGTATTTCAGTCATCAAGACTCCATTTACATAGTCATATTCAATGGAATATGTAGTTATCCAGGCGTTCTTCCATATCTGTTCCCGTTGAGTGATACAAGTATTTTTATCGTATAACCATTCCGTTTGCGATTTTCGTACCCATGCCTCATTTTGCTGATAGTATTTGGTCTCCAACACTTTATTTCCGTGATTATCATACAGGTAAAGATAACGAAAGATAGAATCATTATCAAACACTTTTAACTCTGTAATCAATTGATTAGTTTCAGTTGCGAAAACGGCATTGGTTACAGAAGTAATAAATAATACGGTTAAAAGTATCGTTAATAAAATATTCTTCATTAGAAAAAACACGGTATAAATTTTTTTCAAAAATACATATAATAATTCAATGCTACAAGTAGAAAAACGCATAAAAATACATCGCCTGGCTACCGTTTAATTCCAGGTAATATACATCTGTTTATGTGGCACATACAAAATAATATGACCGATCAAATGAATTTCATTAATTATACTGAAGAAACAGTTCTTCCGGTGTTCCGGATCAGTTTAAATTGAAATTAAAATGTGTAAAATACCGGGAGACACAAAAAAACACACCCAATGCGTTCAGGTGTGTTTTGATAATTTCTTTTTAAAATCAGACTTTAACGAACGAAATTTATATAACGTGGTTCACTGGGTACGTAATCTTCCTTATCCCATAAAGTACTTGTTATCATAAGATCGGCACTGTAGCGGTTACAGGCGATAGGCACATTGTGCACACGACATTGCCGGAGTAGCATTTGGATATCGGCTTCGTGAGGTTGCGGATTGAGATCATCAATCAGAAAGACAGCCAGATTAACCTGTTTGCGCACAACCAGCGCAGCAATTTCGGCATCTCCACCAAGCGGTCCTGAATTCATACAAGTAATATCAACCTCTACGCCTTTATCCTGTAAAGCTTTTTGGATCAGACTACCGGTAGTTCCGGTACAAATCAGTTTATGTTTGGATAACATGTCAGCATTAAATACGGCCCAATCCACCATGTCGGATTTACGTTTATCGTGTGCTACAAGGGCTATTGTCAATTGTTTATTCATAAGTTAAAATTTTCGTTTTTGATCATACAAAGTTAGGAATTATTTCATTTAAACAAAGCGAAAACCTGAAAGTTCTTGAATATTTAATACCTTGTTGCCTTGTATGCAATTTTTTCATACTTTTGTCACACCGAAAACGTTTGCAGAAACATCAGTAAAAGTAAAAATCAATATGAAAAACATCGCTATCCTAATTTTTATCTTAGCTTCCTTAAGTCTTTCGGCCAAACAAACGAAGACAGGAATTGAAGTGTTACGCGGTCAGAATTTCAAGATGCTCGAGGGAAAACGGGTAGGACTGATCACCAATCCAACCGGTGTTGACAGACATCTAAAATCGACCATAGACATTCTGAACGAAGCACCGAACGTGAAACTCGTAGCGCTCTTTGGTCCGGAACACGGGGTACGCGGAGATGCGCATGCCGGAGATAAAGTTGAAAATATCACTGATCTAAAAACCGGACTTCCGGTGTATTCCCTGTATGGTAAAACCCGTAAGGCTACCCCCGACATGCTCAAAGGAATCGATGTATTGGTATATGATATCCAGGATATTGGTTGCCGCTCGTTTACCTATATCAGCACGATGGGACTGGCCATGGAAGCCGCAGCCGAAAACAATATTGAGTTCATAGTACTCGACCGTCCCAACCCACTCGGTGGTGAAAAGATTGAAGGAAATAACACCGAAGAGGACTATATTTCATTTGTCAGCCAGTTTAAAATTCCTTACCTTTACGGTCAGACTTGCGGCGAACTGGCGTGGATGCTGAATGAAGAGAAGCTGTTGAAAAAGAAATGTAAACTGACCGTAGTAAAAATGAAAGGTTGGCAGCGAAAAATGACCTGGGAAGATACAGGATTGGAATGGGTCGTTGCTTCGCCACATATACCCAATAAATTCTCATCTTATTTTTATCCTGTAACGGGAATTCTTGGCGAACTGGGCTATTTGTCTATTGGAGTTGGTTATACACTTCCATTTCAGATTGTCGGAGCACCATGGATCAGTGCAGATTCGTTAGCATTTGCGATGAATAACCTCAGACTTGAAGGATTGGAATTTCGTCCGATCTATTTCAAACCTTTTTATGCAACTTTCAAGGATGAAAATTGTCAGGGCGTACAAATACACATTATGGATTACCGGAAAGCCAGGCTGTCGGAAGTTCAGTTTTATATTATTCAGGAATTGAATAAACTTTATCCCGGTAAAGCCGTTTTCAATAATGCCAATAAAGATCGGTTCAGCATGTTCGATAAAGTAAGTGGCAGTGATCAAATCAGATCAAGGTTTTCAAAAAATCATGCATTTGCCGACATAAAGGATTATTGGTATAAAGATGTGGAAAGCTACCGCGTTCTTTCGAAAAAGTATTATTTGTATAAGTGAGTTTTGCGTTTCGTGTTTTGCGTTCCGCGTTTCGGGTTTGAAGAGTTTGAAAGGTTTGAAAGGTTCGGAGTTCGGAGTTTTGAGTTCTGAGTAAAGAGTTTGTAGATTTCTACAAGTGGAATATGTTTTCATTTCCCAATTGTAAATCTGCCTGCCGCAGGCAATTAGTACATTTTAAAATAGTAATTGTCTTCATTTTTCATTTTCAAATTGACACATTTTCAAATCTTCAAATCATCTATCAACTCATCTCTTTTGTCTTGGTTCTTGGTTCTTAATTCGTTTTAAATTAGTGTAATTAGTATTTGTTATGAAATCATTCCTGTCCGATATAAAAAGCCATATTCCTTCTAACCGCATCTACACCGACGATATGCGACTGTTGGCATGGGGAACCGATGCCGGTTTTTACCGGTTGATACCACAGGTTGTCATACAATCGGCAAACGAGCGTGAGATAATCGAAATACTGAAAACCGCAGGAAAATATAACCTGCCGGTTACTTTTCGCGCAGCGGGCACCAGCCTTTCGGGGCAGGCCATCAGCAATTCCATTCTGGTAGTAGCCGGGAAAAACTGGGAGAAATACGAAATAGCGCCCGATGGTAATTCCATTCGCATGCAACCGGGCATTATCGGGCAGCAGGTGAATGAAATACTTAAACCGCTAGGCAAAAAGTTTCCGCCTGACCCGGCTTCCATCAAATCGGCCATGGTGGGTGGTATCATTCAAAACAATGCTTCGGGAATGAGTTGTGGTACACGCCAGAACAGTTACCAAATGTTGATCTCAGCACGACTGATTCTGGCTGATGGTACCCTGCTTGATACCGGGAATAAAGAAAGCAAAGAGGAATTCCGGCATTCACATCCGGCATTTATCCGCCGTATTTGCGATATACGCGACAGGGTAAAGTCAGATACTGAACTCAGTGAGTTAATCCGCCGGAAATACAGCATTAAAAATGTAACCGGCTTATCGATAAATCCTTTTGTCGATTTCGAAGATCCTTTCCAAATCATCACTAACCTTATCGTAGGCTCAGAAGGAACGCTTGCATTCCTGGCTGAAGCGACTATGAAAACGGTTGTCGATTTTCCGCATAAAGCCAGCGCAATGCTCTTTTTTGCAGATACACGAACTGCGTGCAAAACAGTTATAGCACTTAAAAACAGTTCCGTCACCGCCGTTGAGTTTTTCGATCGCAAAGCGTTAGCAGCAGTAGAAGACAAACCCGATGCACTACCCGAACTCAAGACCCTATCCGGGAGCGGTTCGGCCTTATTAATTAAAACTGAAGCGGATGATGAAAATACGCTGAACAAAAATATTCAGGAAATAACGGGCATCATCTCCGGTTTTGAAACCCTCTACCCTACCCGGTTCACAGCCATCGAATCGGAATATAATGCTTATTGGACCATGCGTTCGGGCATTTTCCCTTCCGTTGGCAGTAAACGTCCCGTAGGAACTACCTGTTTGATTGAGGATGTGGCTTTTCATCTGAAAGACATCCCGAATGCTGTTGAAGATCTTCAGGCAATCATGGTTCGGCATGGTTATCATGATGCCGTGATTTATGGTCATTCACTCGAAGGTAATTTTCATTTTATCATCAACCAGAGTTTCGATACGCCGCAAGCTGTGGCGCAATATGAAAATATGATGAATGAAGTGATAGATCTGGTGGTGGATAAATATCACGGATCGCTCAAGGCCGAACACGGAACGGGTCGTAATATGGCACCTTTTGTACACAGAGAGTGGGGCAAAAAAGCCTTTGATTTGATGCGCGAAGTAAAACAACTCTTCGATCCGAAAGGATTGTTGAATCCCGGTGTCATTTTCAATGATGATCCAAAATGTCATATCAAAAATTTCAAACCACTGCCGATCACCCATCCATTGATAGACAAATGCATCGAATGTGGTTTTTGCGAGGTGAACTGCGTAAGCAATGGCTTCACGCTTTCATCACGCCAACGGATTGTTATTCAACGTGAAATAGCGAGGTTGAAAGTCACGAACGAAAATCTGGCAAGACAGAAATCACTGGAAGTCAGCTTCCGCTTTGCAGGCGAACAAAGCTGTGCCGGAGATGGACTTTGCGCCACGTCTTGTCCCGTGGATATCAATGTGGGCGATTACATCCATATTCTCCGTGAAGAAAACATCAGGAATGACGAGCGGGCACAAAAACTCGGGAAATGGTCGGCAGAGAATTTCAGCAAGCTGGAATCAGGAATTAAAACAACACTCTGGACTGCTTATGCTGCCCGTACCTTGATGGGGAAAACACTTATGGGAGGTTTTACCAAAGGTTTACGTTCGGTTAGCGGAAATAAAATCCCATTGTGGACAGCCTCTTTACCCAAACGCGCAAAGAAAATAAAGAAACAACCCATAACGGATAATCCGTTGAAAGTGGTTTATTTCCCAAGTTGTCTGAACCAAATGATGGGCACTTCGAAAAACGATCCCGATCAGACACCACTGGTTCAAAAGATGGTGGCGTTTCTGAACAAAGCCGGATACGAAGTCATTTTCCCGCAAAGCATGAAGAATCTGTGCTGTGGAACAATATGGGAAAGCAAAGGCATGCCGGAGATTGCCGATCAAAAGTCAGCCGAACTGGAACTGGAACTCTACAAGGCCAGTGAGAACGGACTTTATCCTGTTTTATGTGACCAGAGCCCATGCCTGTTGCGAATGCGACACAGCATGAACAACCTGAAATTGTATGAACCGGTTGAATTTATAGATAAATTTTTGCTGGACAAACTCGATTTTCATCCATCTGATGAATCAATTACCGTGCATGCAACCTGTTCAACCATTAAAATGGATTTAAAACCAACCCTGGTGAAAATTGCCCGGTTGTGCAGCAGCAACGTCCTTGTTCCTCAGGAAGTAGGTTGTTGTGGTTTCGCGGGAGATAAAGGCTTTACACTTCCCGAACTGAATGAATACGGGCTACGGAAACTCAGTCCTCAAATTAAAAAAGCACATGCCACTGCCGGATACAGTAACAGTCGCACCTGTGAAATCGGATTAAATACGCATAGCGGAATACCGTATATGTCAATAGTCTATCTGGTGGATAAATGTACTACGGCGAAACCGAATGTGATAACTGGTTGATTGGTTAATTAGTTGATTGGTTAATTAGTTAATTGGATAATTAGTTGATTAGTTAATCTGTGATTGGTTAACTGGTTAATACGTTAATTAGTTGATTAGTTAATCAGCTATTAGACAATATAAAAATGAGATGTAGGTAAAAAAAAACGAGGCCAAATATTAAAATTATTTTTACTGTTTAACTTATTAATTCAACTAAACAAATAACTAACACAACACCAAATCAACTAATCCTCCAATTAACTGATCAATCAACCGATTAACCAATCAACCGATTAACTTATTAACCAAGCAACGAATTCGTATTTTATGAAAAAAACAATCATTCTTCTACTTTCTCTTATTATTATTTCCAACTTATCCGCTCAACAACATAAACGCGAGATGCGAGCCGTATGGATAGCAACTGTTGCCAATATCGACTGGCCCAGTCAAAGAAACCTGACCTCCAAGGCACAACGGGTAGAAATGCGAGAAATGTTGGATAAGCTGGCTCAGAATAATGTCAACGCCATCGTGATGCAAATTCGTCCTACTGCCGATGCTTTTTATCCCTCAGCACTCGAACCCTGGTCGCACTGGCTTACCGGCAGACAAGGCAGCAAACCAAATCCTTTCTATGACCCACTGCAATTTATTATCGATGAAGCACACAAACGCTGCATCGAAGTGCATGTATGGTTAAATCCTTATCGCGTGACGAATTCGGAAAATCTGAATATATTGAATAAAAATCATCTGTATTTCAAGAACAAAGACTTGTTTGTCAAATATGGAGATAAATACTATTTTGAGCCTGGTCTGGATGAAACACGTGAGTTTCTGAACAAGGTCGTAGAAGAGGTGGTGCAACAATATGATATTGATGCCATACATTTCGATGATTATTTTTACCCTTACCGGGTGGCCAATCAGGAATTCCCGGATGAAGCCACTTTTAGAAAATACCCACGCGGTTATGCCTCCAATCAAAAAGACGAATGGAGACGTAACAACGTGAATATGGTCATTGCCGAACTCCAGCAAACCATCAAAAGCATTAAACCCTGGGTTGAATTTGGTGTATCTCCCTTTGGTGTGTGGCGTAACGACAATGTTGATCCACGCGGTTCAGCTACACGTGCCGGTGTGCAAAACTACGACGATCTCTATGCTGACATTCTGAAATGGCTGAAAGAAGGAACGATCGACTATGTAGTTCCTCAACTTTACTGGGAAATTGGCAAGAAAGTAGCCGATTATGAAGTATTGGCCAAATGGTGGAGCGAAAATTCTTACGGGAAAAACCTCTACATCGGATTGTATGCCTCACAGCTGGGCAATCCGGATGCAAATTCGGCCTGGCGCAAAGGCAATGAAGTGGCGCGTCAACTGAAGATGAACAACCGCTTTCCTCAGATTGATGGAGCAGTCTATTTCAGTGCCAAGGGCTTTGTGAAAAACAAACAAGGACTTAACGATACCCTGCAGAACAACTATTATAAATATCCGGCTATCTGCCCCATCAACCGGAATATTCCCGGAGAAGCTTCGGCCCAGCCACAAAATATCCGGGTTGTAAAGGACGGTTCAGATGCCTTTTTACTCTGGGATGAAGTGAATGAAGACGGAGGTTGTCAGGTTGCATATTATGTAGTGTATGCTTTTAAAGGCAAAAAAGTGGGCGATATGAACGATCCGGCCAATATTGTCCTGCGCACTACCGAAAACTGCGTCGACTTACGGGAGATCAACCGCAAGTTCAGGGGTAATTGTTCCTTTGTAGTGACAGCCATCAACCGATTTAAACACGAAAGTGTACCTACCGAAGGTGTGACCAGAAGATTGTAAAATAGTTTTGAGTTCCGGGTTTTGAGTCAGGAGTTTCGCGTTTCGCATTAGGACTTAGATAGATGCATTAATCATTTTAGAATTTAGAATCCCTGCTACAGCTTATGTAGCAGGGATTTTTAGTTATCCTTTACGTTGTAAAAAAGCAACCGGCTAATCAGAAGCAGGTAAAGAAGAACTGAGTTTATATACATTACACCTCAGGAATATCACATAATATTATCTAAAGTTACTTCGCCTGATAAGTTAGCATATTGCTAAAAAAAGCCCCAAATAAATGGGGCTTTTTAAAATTAATCTTCAGAGAATATATCAATAAGCATTTTCAAATCTTTGTCAGAAATATTAGTAAGTTCCGATTTATCATAAATATCCATCAAATAAACAGTCGTATTAACAATACGTACATAAGTAATCAATCTGGCACCTCCACTTTTCCCTTTTCCCTTACTTGCAATGGCAACACGAATTTTATAACAATTTTTGCCAAGAGGCGTTCCCATTGAAGGATTTTCTGAAAGTTTATCAATCACTTTCATCAAATCATCCGCAAGTGACTTATATTTTTTAGCAAGCCGCTTAACTTTGCGTTCAAAAGGCTCTGTTGCAATAATTTCAAAGGTCATGTAAAAGGTCTTTTGCAGGTTTCAGTTTTTTCTTACCTTCCTCATGCAATTTCACATCGTTGAATGCCTCTGCTAAATCAGCAATCATTCGACTGTTGTGCTTATCTTTCACTTCCTTTACCACCTTAATATAATCAAGGCTTCTAACCATTTCCATAAAGAAAGGAGTACGGCTATTTTCTTTTATATCAAGTATTACTTTCATATTTTGATTTAGTTAGTGGTATTTCTTTTTACATAATCCTGAAGTTCATCAGCAATTTCAGGTGGAAGTTTGCCTGCATACTTTTCCGAAAGGCTTGGGACTGTTTGTTGTCTGCTTTTCTTAAGAACTTTAAGAATATGCATATCCTCTAAGTTTTCAAGGAGCCTGTAAGCCTTTTTATCGTTTATTTGTATAAGAACTGTTTCCATTTTGAGATATTTTTTAATTGCTTTATCCCTGTTAGAGTTTTTTCGTCAAACTTAATTCTTTGACTTCAACAGTATCAGTGATTTACTATTCATATTTCCTCTTTAAAGTATTTAATCCCGACTAAACGAGACTAAAAAACTCATTATAAAACAACAATCCGGAATAAATACATGATATTTAATATTAATAATATAAATACTTTCTATTGTGCCACTTGTGGTTTTGTTTTATGTCAGGGAAATGGTTTTTATTCTTTCAACGCAATTACCGGTTTCACAATTTTGGCCTTGATAATTTTTGTTTCGGGTTCCAGTTCCATCAGAATGGTATCACCCACCTCCAGCTCACCACCCAATACTACATCTGCCAATTCGTCTTCGAGATATTTTTGTATGGCGCGTTTCAACGGACGGGCACCAAATTGTACATCGTACCCTTTTTCGGCAATAAAATCTTTGGCTTCAGTGGTAAGTTCCAGATTATAACCCATTGTAATAACACGGCCAAATAATCCTTTGAGCTCTATATCTATAATTTTGGCGATAGATTCTTTACTCAACTGATCGAACATAACTACATCGTCCACACGGTTCAGAAATTCGGGAGCAAAAGTCTTGTTCAATGCTTTTTGAATTACGCCACGTGTAAATTCCGAGTCTGATTCGGGGGTTGTTGAAGTTGTAAAACCAACACCTTTTCCAAAATCCTTCAACTGACGCGTTCCCACGTTGGAAGTCATAATGATAATGGTGTTTTTGAAGTCGATGCGTCGTCCCAAACTGTCAGTCAACCGGCCTTCGTCCATTACCTGCAGCAGGATATTAAACACATCGGCATGGGCTTTTTCAATTTCGTCGAGCAATACGATAGAATAAGGTTTCCGGCGTACTTTTTCGGTCAGCTGTCCCCCTTCTTCGTAACCCACATATCCCGGAGGCGCACCAATCAGACGCGAGACACTGAATTTCTCCATGTATTCGCTCATATCCACCCGGATCAATGAATCCGCACTGTCGAACATAAATTCAGCCAGAATCTTTGCCAGATGTGTTTTACCAACTCCGGTAGGACCCAGGAAAATAAACGAACCAATCGGTTTATTCGGATCTTTCAACCCGATTCGATTGCGTTGAATAGCCTTTACAATTTTGTTTACGGCTTCGTCCTGTCCGATTACTTTACTTTGCAGTACTTCTTTCATCTGACGGAGCTTGAGCCCTTCGGCCTGTGCAATCCGCTGTACCGGTATGCCCGACATCATGGCCACAACTTCGGCAACCTGTTCTTCGTCAACTGTTTCCGGATGTAACTGGGCTTCTTCTTCCCAACGTTTCACCGCGTCTTCCAGCTGATATTGCGTTTGTTTTTCCTGATCACGTATCGGACCGGCCAATTCATAGCGTTGTTCCGAAAGCACTTTCAGTTTTTCCTTGCGTAATTCTTCAATCCGTTTTTCGAGTTCTTCAATTTCCGCAGGAACCGATACCGTACCAATATGAACCCGTGAACCTGCTTCGTCCAAAGCATCAATGGCTTTATCGGGGAAACAACGGTCGGTAATATAGCGGTCGGTCAGGCGCACACAAGCTTTGATGGCTTCGGGTGTATAACGCACATTGTGGTGATATTCATAACGGTCCTGTATATTTTCCAGAATCTGCAGGGTTTCTTCTGCCGTGGTCGGATCAACCATGATTTTCTGGAAACGACGCTCCAATGCACCATCTTTTTCTATGCTTTTGCGATATTCGTCAAGTGTAGTGGCACCAACACACTGAATTTCGCCACGTGCCAGGGCAGGTTTCAGCATATTGGCAGCATCCAGCGAACCGGGGGCACCGCCTGCTCCTACTATCGTATGTATTTCGTCGATAAACAGAATGACATCGGGATTTTTCGAAAGTTCGTTCAAAATGGCTTTGATACGTTCTTCAAACTGCCCACGGTATTTTGTGCCGGCAACAATAGATGCCATATCCAGTGATACAACGCGCTTATCGAACAACACGCGCGAAACACGACGTTGTATAATCCGCAAGGCCAAACCTTCCACGATGGCCGATTTACCGACACCGGGATCACCAATCAAGACAGGATTATTTTTCTTGCGACGGCTAAGTATTTGTGCCAGTCTTTCAATTTCACGGTTACGTCCGACGATCGGATCAAGCCTGTTTTCCTGGGCAGCCTTGGTAATATCGGTACCAAAAGTATCCAAAGCGGGCGTATCACTTTGTTTTGAACCGCCCGAGGGTGAAGCTTTCTTTTTGTGACGCGGATCTTCGTCTTCGTCATCGTCGTCCTGAAAACTTGAACCCATGCGTATATCTTTCGGCTCTTCAATAAAAGCCCTGACTTGTTCGTAGGTCAAATGTTCAGCGTTCAGTATTTCGCCCGCCATATTATTTTTTTCCTTGAGAATGGCCAACAACAAGTGTTCGGTATCAGCAGTTTCAGAAGACATTGAACGGGTTTCAAGTTCCATAATTTTCTTAATCTTTTCGGTACTTTTCAGGTTGTGAATTTCTTCGCCACTGGGTTCGAGGTCAGTACGTATCTGACTCTCGATGTTTTGCTTTATTTTTGATAAACTGATATGCGATCCATTTAATATATCGATGGCTTTACCGCTTCCATTGCGCAGTATACCCAGTAGTAAATGCTCGGGACCTACGTAGTTGTTGCCTAATCGCTCAGCTTCCTGGGAACTGTAAAGTAGCACATTATGCAATTGTTCGGAATAGTTGACTGTCATAAATCGGTTTTTTTGTATTTTTTACCCTCAATCCTTAAAGGATGTTGAAGTCAGTAATGGTTTAATTTAAGTAAAGTTTTGATATCAAGTAATTTTCAAATCATTCCTGGTTTAATTTCTTCCATCAGATACTGTATCCGGATTCAGGGTTTAAGGTACCCGGGGGATATTGTTTACAAAAATAGAAATAAAAAATCGAGAATTGAGATGAATGAATAAATAAATAGAATTATTTTGAGTTAAATCTACTGACCAAGTTAGTTCAAAAACAGTACCGAAGCATAAAAGGGATTTTTTACCGGTAATTTTGTCAGTAAAGCACAACAAATGATTTTTTTCAGTAGATTTGCGGGCTGAAAATATCAGGTTTCAACTGGAACAAAGAAAAATCCCCTTATCCGGGATTATTAATTGTGAAAGCACTTGCGAAAGCAATGGTATAATTAACTTTGACTGGTAATAAAAAAAGCCGGGAACTGAAGATGTTAATATCAACTGAAAAACAAATTAATAAAACAAATAGTTTATGACCGAACAAAAATTTTCACTTCGCGAGTCGCCTGCTGCCAGGTGGACGGCATTATCGATTGTATCTTTCACCATGTTTTGCGGCTATTTCATTGCCGACGCCATGAGTCCGTTGAAACCACTGCTGGAAAGTCAGTTATTGTGGGATAACATGGACTACAGCATTTTTACAAGTGCTTATGGTTGGTTCAATGTATTTCTTTTAATGCTTATTCTGGGTGGAATCCTGCTCGATAAAACCGGTGTCCGCTTTACAGGAATTCTCTCTACTTCCGTAATGATTATTGGTGCCGGCATGAAATATTTTGCTATTTCGCACTTCTTTCCCGAAGGGATGGCACCAATTTTTGGAATAAAAGCACAGGTCATGGTTGCCGCACTCGGTTATGCCATTTTTGCGATGGGTGTGGAAACTGCCGGTATTACAGTTTCGCGAATTATCGTGAAATGGTTCAAGGGCAAAGAAATGGCACTTGCCATGGGCATGCAGGTTTCTTTTGCCCGTTTGGGAACATTACTGGCCATAGCTATTCCGCTTCCGATTGCTAATTATTTCGGTGATGTATCCATTCCAATTCTGTTTGGTGCTTTGTTGCTGTGTATCGGATTAATAGCCTACATTGTTTATGTGAGAATGGACGTTAAATTAGAAGCTTCCGAAGCTCATATCATAAAAGATGAAGAAGAGCCCTTTAAAATGGCAGACGTACTGACCATTATTACCAACAAAGGTTTTTGGTTAATCGCGCTTTTATGTGTGTTGTTCTATTCTGCTGTTTTCCCCTGGATTAAATTTGCTACCGACCTGGTAATAAACAAATATCAGGTAAATCCCGATCTGGCAGGATTAATTCCGAGTGTATTGCCGTTGGGAACACTTTTCCTGACCCCGTTTTTTGGGAATTTATATGACAAAAAAGGTAAAGGTGCCAGCATTATGATCATCGGAGCCGTTCTGTTGATTTTTGTTCACGGCATTTTTTCCATTCCATTTTTAAATAACTGGATATTGGCCATGGCTGTAACCGTTGTGTTGGGTATTGCTTTATCACTGGTTCCATCGGCCATGTGGCCTTCGGTTCCAAAAATCATTCCCGAAAAACAACTTGGCACAGCTTACGCACTGATTTTCTGGATACAAAACTGGGGTTTAATGGGTGTTCCGTTGTTAATCGGTGTGGTATTAAGCGCTTCAAATCCTACGGTTTCGCAGGCAAAAGTAGTGGTTAAAGCAGCTATTACTGAAACTTACACACAATTACAACCAGAATTAAAACTCAATAAAATTGAATTTGACAAAGCAGTGGATAAAACTACTACCCGTTTAATTAATCAGGTACTAGTTAATTCAGAATTTGAAGGTACCCAAGACACAACCGGGTTTGCAGCATTTAAAAACCAGTTAGTTGCAGAAAATAGAAAAGAAATTAAATTAATGGCTCAGGCAGGTGGCGTCGTAATAGAAGATGCTTGTGTTAAGGCAAGTTATAATGAAATTTGCAAACAAAAAATTGCTTTGCGTTACGACTATACCAAAGCGAATCTGATTTTTATGATTTTTGGCGTATTGGCATTATTAGTTGCATTTATGCTCAAAGCCGAGGACAAGAAAAAAGGTTACGGGCTGGAATTACCAAATATGAAAAAATAATAATTCGTTGATTTACAGTTTATAACCTCCCCTTTTCTTATGGATTGGGGAGGTTTTTGGTGTATGACAATTAAAAAACGGGAACTGAATTGTTGTTGAACAATGAATATATTTTCAGTGTTAAAACGAAAATAATCATATAGCAAATAAATCTACCAAATGGCATTCTATCAATTTTACAACAAACAAAAACTGAATACTTCAATCGATGAAATCTGGGATTTTATTTCCTCCCCAAAGAATCTCAAAGAAATAACGCCTGATTATATGGGATTTGATATAATGAATACCCATCAATCCTCAGAAAAAATGTATGAAGGAATGATAATTGGCTACAAAGTGAGTCCTTTGTTTGGCATAAAAACGACCTGGGTTACAGAAATCACACATATCCGCGAAAAAGAGTTCTTTATCGATGAACAACGCGTCGGACCTTATGCGTTGTGGCATCACCAGCACAATATTCTACCCATTGAGGGTGGTGTGTTGATGACTGATATTGTTAGTTATCAACCGCCTTTTGGTATAATTGGAGCTATGGCCAACAAATTGATTATCCGGCAGAAACTCAAAGAAATTTTCGAGTACCGGACCAGATTGCTTGAAAAAAGATATGGGTTTTATAAAGAAGTGATTATTAAAAGATGAAATCCACCAACCATCCGGTCAACAATTTATCCGGGAAAAACGTTTTAAAAATTATTGAAAAATAATCAGATGATCAATTCTTAAATTTAATAATCAACAATCTAAAATTTTGTAATGATGAAAGCTTTAAAAATCATTGGTATCGGGCTGTTAATAGGGGTTGCGATATTACTTATTATTGCATTGTTTGTTCCCAAAGATTTTTCCTACGAAAAGTCTGTAACAATAAACGCACCTGTCGACAGTGTCTGGGAAAACACGAATAGTCTATCGGCTTTGGATAAATGGAGTCCCTGGAATGATCATGATCCGGTAATGAAAAAAGAAATGACCGGAGTCGACGGTTCTATAGGTGCAAAACAAAGCTGGGAAAGTGAAATTGTTGGTAGTGGAAGTCAAACCATTGCCAGGATTGAAAAACCTACGCTTTTCGAAACAGAATTGAATTTTTATGAACCTCAGGAAAGTCATGGTAAGGCCTACGTTAAGCTTCTATCCGAAGGTGCCGGAACTAAAGCCACCTGGGGCATGTCAGGAAATATGCCCTATCCGGTTAATATCATGATACTTTTCATGAATATGGAAAAAAACATGGGTAAAGATTGGGACAATGGTCTTTCGAAACTGAAAAAACTGAGTGAAAATTAAATATCCAAACCAGTTCAATTAAAAGTAAACTCCTTTTTCGGGAGTTTACTTTTTTTCAAATAAAAGAGAATGAAAAATAAAACAAAGCATTTGATTAATCTTTACTATTAATTTCCTAATTTTGTAGATCAGAGTTAAGTTGCTATTATTTGACAGACTAAATGGAGAAACTGTTTCATATAATCGAAATCACAAAAGAATTGGTTGAGAAACTAAAAACCCAATCGGAAGGGGCCCATTTTCACGATTTTGAAGAACTGATTATTGTTACAGAGGGAAGCCTGGAACATTTTATCGATTTTCAGGTTGAGGTAGTTGCAGCCCCTTTTGCCAGTTATGTGTCAATGGGAAAGATGCATCGCGTTGTGGAGCACGATGATCTGCGGGGTTGGATCATTAAATATCAAAACGAATTTATTCCCGATTCGAAGCTGAATTTTTATTCTAACTTTTTCACTTCCACCCAAATACCGATTACTACGGTTGAATGTACCAATAGATTAATCAGCCTTTGCAAGCTCATTAACGCTGAATACCAGCAAGAGAATCCTGACTTATCAACCATCAGACATTTGACTACCGCCCTGATTTCCATGATTGAAGCCGAACGTAAAAAGAATATTCCGGTTGAAAATATTGTAAAAGCATCTCAGATAATCACTTTCAATAATTTCCTGAGAATTCTGGAAGAAAATTTCCGTCGTGATGAAGGTGTCACTTTTTACGCCGAAAAGATGAATATGTCGGAACGAAACCTGAATATAATCTGCAAAAATAACTTTCAGAAAAGTGTTACGGAAATCATAGAAACGCGCAAGCTCATCGAAGCTAAAAGTCTACTGATTCACTCCGGCAAATCTGTTTCCGAAATTGGTTATGAACTGGGATACAACGAGAAATCGTACTTTACACGTGTTTTTCGGAACAAACTTTCTGTCACTCCTACCGAATTTCGCGAAATAACCCGCGCCATAATTTCCTAAAAGTACCACTCTTTTTCCGAAAACTGTTACCGCTTGCCCTTGTGACAAGCGTACCTTTGCATCATAATAATCAAAAAAATTTACAGTCTTCAAAAAATAAAAATAATGAGCGCAACAGAAACAAAATTATTGCAGGGGGTTATTGACCCATCGCATAGCAAAATTCAATTCAAGGTTAAACACCTTATGATATCGAATGTATTGGGAGTATTCAGAGAATTTGAAGGAAAGGCAAGTATGGTTGAGAACGATTTTTCGTCAACCGCTGTCAGTATGTCAATTAACACAGCATCGATTGATACCGAAGCGGCCGACAGGGATGCCCATTTGAAAAGTGCCGATTTCTTTGACGTAGAAAACTATCCGAAAATTGAATTTGAAGGTAAAGGAATGACTCAAATAGATGAAGACAACTATGAACTTCAAGGTAATTTAACTATTAAAGGAATATCCAAACCTGTCAAATTATCAGTCGAATATGGTGGCACAATGTCTGATCCCTGGGGAAACAAAAAAGCCGGATTCTCAGTTACAGGAGAAATTAACCGGAAAGACTGGGGTATGGGCTGGAATGCAGCACTCGAAGCAGGTGGCGTTTTGGTCGGTGAAAAAATAAAACTCATTTGTGATGTTGAATTTTTATTAAGCTAATTTTCAAAACAATGCAACAATAATTGATTCAGAAAAAAAACAGAAAATATGAATCTTACTAATTTAGACAACAGCATGGGTCGAATGCCCGTGCTGTTTGTCGGTCATGGAAGCCCGATGTATGCCATTGAGGAGAATGAATTTGTACAAAAATGGCGGGATCTTGGTGATACGCTTCCAAAGCCAAAGGCAATTATTTGTGTTTCGGCGCATTGGGAAACCCGCGGAACACAAGTTACAGCCATGCAAAGCCCGAAAACCATTCACGATTTTGGCGGTTTTCCGCGTGAACTGTATGATATACAATATCCTGCACCGGGAAATCCGGAACTTGCACGAGATGCCATAAATTCAATTACCGGAACTACCGTTCTCGCCGATGAAAAATGGGGATTAGACCATGGAACCTGGAGCGTCGTTCGTCGTATCTATCCCAAAGCCGACATTCCGGTTATACAAATAAGTCTGGACTATCACAAAACGCCAAAAGAACATTACGAACTTGCCCGGGAGCTTGCTTCTTTCAGGGACAAAGGCGTCCTGATTATAGGAAGTGGAAATATTGTTCACAACCTGCGCCAGGTAGCCTGGGACAAAACGGATGATGAGGAATATGGTTATGACTGGAACATTGAAGCCAACGAAATCATCAAGAAATTGATTGTTGAAAACAGGCACAATGAGCTGATTAATTACACATCGTTGGGAAAAGCAGTGCAAATGGCAGCTCCTTCGGCCGATCATTATCTACCTTTGCTCTATGCATTAGCGTTGAAAAGAGAGGATGAAGAGGTTACATTTTTCAATGATAAAGCAGTAATGGGATCATTAAGCATGACATCAGTTAAGATTGGATAAGTTCCGGCAACGAATAAACCGCACTAACATTCTTATTGTCAGGCTGTCGATAAATTCAAACCAAATTGTAAAATTTTCGACTCAACACTTTGTAGATTAAAAATAAAGTTGTATTTTTGCACCTCGTTTCGGACAAGGTATAAAAGCAGCAATGCCACTGGCACCTCACCTTCCCGATGTAATCAGAAAAGTCATTTAAAAAATGTACGCAATCGTAGAAATTTTGGGACAACAGTTCAAGGTGGAAGCCGGAAAAAGACTGTATATCCATCGCATGGCAGAGGCCGACAGAGGTGCTCAGGTAGAATTTGACAAAGTATTGTTAATCGAAAACGAAGGTGCCATCACAGTTGGTGCTCCTGTAGTAGAAGGTGCAAAAATAGTTTGTGAAGTATTATCACACGTCAGAGGCGAAAAAGTAATCGTTTTCCACAAAAAACGTCGTAAAGGATACCGCAAACGCAACGGTCACCGTCAGGACTTCACAGAGTTATTTATCAAGGAAATTATTGTAGCTTAACCGATAAAATTAAAAGAAAATGGCACATAAAAAAGGGGCTGGTAGCTCAAGAAACGGTCGTGAATCGGAAAGCAAACGACTTGGCGTTAAAATTTACGGTGGTCAATTTGCTAAAGCAGGTAACATCATAGTACGTCAACGCGGAACAGTACACCACATCGGTGAAAACATCGGTATGGGTAAAGACCACACTTTGTTCGCATTAATCGACGGAGTAGTAGAATTCAGAAAAAAGAAAGACAACAAGTCATTTGTTTCTGTAAAACCTATCGTCGCAGTTGCTAACTAAGCATTAGTCGATTCGCATCACACATAAATCTCCTGTTGTTTTACATCCCTGTAAAATTGCGGGAGATTTTTTTTTATTAGAACCAGGAATCAAGAATCAAGACCCTGTTTTGAAATTGTAAACCTGCTTGCCGCAGGCAAGTTGTAAATGATTAAATTGTAAATATAGAAAACATGCTTACACTCAAATATATTACCGAAAATACTGAAGAAGTAATTGCTCGATTGGCGAAAAAGCACTTTGATGCCACAGCCATTATTGCGAAAGTAATTGAATTGGATAATGCCCGTAAAGTAGTTCAGGCTCAATTTGATTCGGAATCAGCAAATGTCAACAATCTATCAAAAGAAATTGGGCTACTTTTTAAACAAGGCAATATAGAAAAAGCTGAGGAATTCCGGAATATGGTTACAAAATGTAAAGAAGAGACCAATTCTATTGAAAAAGGATTTATTCAAGTTCAGTTACAATCGATGAACAAAGATGTATTGGAAAAAATCGCAAAAGAAAATAAAATAAAATATTATTATAAACTTAAGAAGGCTGACTTAATAAATAGCCTACTGGACTCAATAAAAATATTGACTTTAATTGAAAAGAAAATTAATGATTTACTGGTTCAGATTCCAAACTTGCCACACGCCTCGGTACCCGAAGGGAAACGTCCCGAAGATAATCTGGTGGAGCGTTCAGGTGGAATTATGCCAAACTTACCTGCTGATGCACTTCCTCACTGGGATTTGGCAAAAAAATACGACCTGATTGATTTTGAATTGGGTGTGAAAATTTCGGGTGCAGGATTCCCTGTTTATAAAGGAAAATGTGCCCGTCTGCAACGTGCGTTAATCAACTTCTTCCTCGACAATGCTACAGCCCAGGGTTATCTGGAAATTCAGCCTCCTTATGTAGTGAATGCTGCTTCGGGATACGGAACCGGTCAATTACCTGACAAAGAAGGACAAATGTATCACTGCGATCTGGACGATTTATATTTAATTCCAACGGCAGAAGTTCCGGTAACAAATATCTACCGCGATGTCATTCTGAACGAAAATGACTTACCCGTAAAAAACACGGCATATTCAGCCTGTTTCCGTCGCGAAGCAGGTTCGTACGGAAAAGATGTGCGTGGTTTGAACCGCTTGCATCAATTCGACAAAGTGGAGATTGTGCAAATTCAACATCCCGACAAATCGTACGAAACCCTGGACCAAATGGTGAATTATGTTCAAACACTGGTTGAAAAGTTGGAACTGCCCTGGCGCATTCTACGTCTTTGCGCCGGCGATATGAGTTTTACATCGGCACTGACTTTCGACTTTGAAGTTTATTCGGCTGCACAGGAACGTTGGCTCGAAGTAAGTTCTGTTTCGAACTTCGAAAGCTACCAGGCCAACCGTTTGAAATGCCGTTTCAAAGGGAATGACAAAAAGACGCAACTGGTTCACACATTAAACGGAAGTGCCATGGCACTACCTCGCATTGTGGCTGCATTGCTCGAAAACAATCAGACTCCCGAAGGCATTCGTATTCCGAAAGCGTTGATCCCATACACTGGATTTGAATTTATTAATTAGTGAATAATGCCGGATTATTGCGGTTATAAAATGTAATGCTACTTTATTAGCAGAATAATAATTTTATAAATAAATATTTTATATGGCTCAAAACCGGTTGGTTTTGAGCCATATCTTTATCACCTGTACATTCGCAAATTTCTGTTAGAAAAGGTAACAATCTGCAAACAATTACGTTTCATAAGTTGTTGGATAAGAATAAACAAATAAATTATTATGATATACAGAAAACTTGGGAATACAGACATCCTGCTTCCGTCTATCGGATTAGGCTGCATGGGAATGAGTCATGGATATGGTGAACCCGATGATATTGAATCTATTGCCACATTGGAAAAAGCATTGGAAATAGGAATAACCTTTTGGGATACAGCAGACATTTACGGTGCAGGGAAAAACGAGGAATTAATTTCAAAAGTATTAAAACCAAACCGCGATAAGATATTTCTGGCAACCAAGTTCGGTTTTACTCCGAATATAGAAAATAAATATGCTTTTGGTTTCGATGCGTCTCCGAAGTATATGAAAATCGCCGTTGAAAACAGCCTGAGACGACTGAAAACGGATGTGATTGACTTATATTATGCCCATCGCATCGATCCGAATGTACCCGTCGAAGAAATGGTAGGTGCCATGGCCGACCTGGTAAAAGAAGGAAAAGTACGTTATCTGGGACTATCGGAAGCTTCAGCAAATACTTTGCGGAGAGCCTGCAGGGTACATCCAATTTCGGCATTACAAAGTGAGTATTCTTTGCTGACACGCGATGTGGAAAAAGAAATTCTTCCAGTTTGCAAAGAATTGGGCGTCACACTGGTTCCTTTTAGTCCTTTGGCCAGGGGATTAATGACCAATACGCTTGACCTGGCACAATTGAAAGAGGGTGATTTCCGTAAAACCCTGCCACGTTACCAAAAAGAACATGCCGACAACAACACCCGTCTGGCTGCCGGATTCGCCCGGATTGCAAAACGGAAAGACTGCACACCTTCGCAACTGGCCCTGGCATGGGTACTGGCACAAGGTGAGAATATCATCCCCATTCCGGGGACAAAACGCAGAACTTATTTGCTTGAAAATGTGGGAGCCATTGGCATGGTGTTAACTCATCACGATTTAAATGAAATAGAAGATTTGTTGAAGAAATATCCCGACACCGGCGATCGTTATAATGCAAACAGTAATAAACTGGTAGACAAGAATTAACAATACTCATTCGTGCACCTTGCGAACCAATGTTTACAGGGTGTATTTTATATTTTTGCCATTAAAAAAATAAATTCTGAATTCTTTGTTGTTTCATTCAAATTACTTATTTTTGAACCTTGTTAATGTTCTATGGACTAAATAACAAGCTTTACAATAATGAATATTCAAGATTGTATACAGTTTACCAAAGTCAACCCGATAGCCTATATGGCAACGGTTGAAGATTTCCAGCCACATGTCCGGGCTCTTGGCATTTGGTTTGCCGACGAAACTGGTTTTTATTTTCAAACAAGTACAGCCAAAGAAATACCACATCAATTAGAATTAAATCCCAAGACGGAACTGTGTTTTTATCATCATGAAGGATTGACTGGCACCATGTTACGTATTACAGGATCCGTTGAATTTATGCATGACCGGGTGCTAAAAGAAAAGGCACTGAATGATCGTCCAATTCTGAAAACCCTCGGATTTACGATTGATAGTCCCGGATTGATAATATTCAGGATTGCCCATGGTCAGGCTCATTTTTGGACATTGGAAAATAATTTGAAGCCAAAAGAAATAATAATATTTTAAACCAGGCAGTTACCAGCTAAATGATAACACCTTACAATCGCATCATTTTGAATAATAATTTGGATAACTTTCATTAATTGAATTCATTTACTATTTTGAATACTTTACGATTCACTAAACAAATTAAATCATGAAAAAAAATACTGACAATATTAATAAATGTCCGGTTACCGGGGCAGCTGAAAAACACGATGCTGGCGGTAGCGGAACAAAAAATCGCGACTGGTGGCCAAATCAGTTAAAATTAAACATACTGCGTCAACACGCTTCTTTATCAAATCCATTGGACGAAGAATTCAACTACGCAAAAGAGTTCAAGAACCTGGATCTGGAAGCTTTGAAAGAAGACCTCCACAAGCTAATGACGGACTCACAGGACTGGTGGCCGGCAGATTTCGGTCATTATGGACCTTTTTTCATCCGCATGGCATGGCACAGTGCAGGCACGTACCGCACTGGTGACGGTCGCGGGGGTGCAGGAAGAGGACAACAGCGATTTGCACCGCTTAACAGTTGGCCGGATAATACCAACCTCGACAAAGCACGCAGACTACTTTGGCCAATCAAGCAAAAGTATGGTCAAAAAATATCCTGGTCAGATCTCATGATTCTTGCCGGGAATGTAGCTTTAGTATCAATGGGATTAAAAACCTTTGGTTATGGCGGTGGGCGTGAAGAAGTCTGGGAACCTGAAGAGGACGTTTACTGGGGTTCTGAAACCACCTGGTTGAGTGGCGACAACCGCTACTCCGGTGAACGCGATCTTGAAAACCCACTTGCAGCCGTGCAAATGGGACTGATCTATGTGAATCCGGAAGGACCAAACGGAATTCCGGATCCAATTGCAGCGGCTCAGGATATTCGCGAAACATTTGCACGTATGGCCATGAATGATGAAGAAACGGTAGCGCTTATTGCCGGTGGCCATACCTTTGGCAAAACCCACGGGGCAGGTGATCCTGCACTTGTAGGACTTGAACCTGAAGCTGCAGGCATTGAAGAGCAAGGATTAGGCTGGAAAAGTAAGTTTGGCACAGGGAAAGGAGATGACACAATAACCGGAGGTCCTGAAGTCACATGGACTCAGACACCTGCCAGGTGGAGTAATTTCTTCTTCCAAAACCTGTTTGGTTACGAATGGGAACTAACAAAAAGCCCTGCAGGAGCGTATCAATGGGTGGCAAAAAATGCTGAACCTGTAATTCCCTACGCTCACGACTCTTCAAAAAAACGTCTGCCAACGATGCTCACAACAGACCTTTCTTTGAGATTTGACCCTGTTTACGAAAAAATTTCCAGGTATTTTTACGAACATCAGGATCAATTTGCAGATGACTTTGCCCGTGCATGGTTCAAACTAACCCACCGGGATATGGGCCCACGGACTTGTTACTTAGGCTCTGAAGTTCCCACAGAAGAGCTGATCTGGCAAGATCCGATACCTGCTGTTGATCATACATTGATAGATGAAAAAGATATTACGGCATTAAAAGCTAAGGTGTTAAATTCCGGACTATCCATATCTCTGTTGGTATCTACCGCATGGGCTTCAGCCTCTACTTTTCGTGGATCCGACAAACGTGGTGGTGCAAATGGCGCACGCATTCGGCTTGCTCCGCAAAAAGACTGGAATGTGAACAATCCCGCTCAGCTGAGGAAAGTATTAGAAACCCTGGAAAGTATCCAAAAAGAATTTAACAGTGCCCAAACTAACGGAAAGAAGGCATCACTTGCAGACCTTATCATATTAGCAGGTTGTGCAGGCGTTGAGCAGGCTGCAAAAAGGGCAGGTCAGGATGTAAAGGTTCCCTTCACTCCGGGACGTATGGATGCCTCGCAAGTGCAGACAGACGTAAATTCTTTCGCCGTGCTGGAGCCTGCAGCCGATGGTTTTCGGAACTATTTGAAAACAAAATACGCTATATCTACAGAAGAGTTATTGGTTGATAAAGCACAATTGCTGACATTATCCGCCCCTGAAATGACGGTTCTTGTGGGTGGTATGCGCGTTTTGAACACAAACTTTGACAACTCTAGACTGGGCGTTTTCACGAACCGTCCCGAAGTGTTCACCAACGATTTCTTCGTTAACCTGCTCGACATGAGTACAACATGGAATCCAGCCTCTGAGACTAAAGAACTATTTGAGGGACATGATAATGCTACTGGCGAATTGAAATGGACAGCAACCCGTGCAGATCTCATCTTTGGTTCAAACTCAGAACTTAGAGCACTTGCCGAAGTATATGCAAGTGCAGATGCAAAAGGAAAATTCGTAAAAGACTTTGTATCAGCATGGAACAAAATAATGAACCTTGATCGCTTTGATTTGGCTTGATTTCTCCAATAATCAACAATTTACAAAGCCGAAAATCATTACATATTTCACAAAAGGTGGTCTGGAAACAGACCTCCTGTCGCTTATTCAAAACAGCCGTGATGAAAACATTTTTTTAGTTTAGACATAAAATGACTCAACAGAATATTAAATAAAGCTTGTAACATGTCTACCTATTTCAACAACAAACTTCAGGAGCCTACCGACGAAATGCTGGCTTTGGCTTTGGGCGATACGAAAGAATTGCTTGATTCAATTGGTCATTTTATTGAAATGAAATTTGGAGATTTTCATCCTGAATGGAAATACTATGGAACTAAATTTGGTTGGTCGTTGAAACTTTTTCATAAAAAGCGAAATGTGGTTTTTGTAGAACCGGAAGATGGATATTTCGGTCTTGCTTTTGCTATTGGTGAAAAGGCGTTCAAAGAAATAATGGAAAGCGAAATAACAGATTCGATAAAAAATCAATTGACCGAAGCAAAAGTTTATGTAGAAGGACGGCCACTACGACTTGAAATTCGCAGTAAAGCAGATCTTGAGCCATTATGGCTAATCATTAGCATAAAATTAAAATATTAGAAACTGCATCAACCGAAGGCTGACTCAGGTTAACGGTACAGGAATTTAAAAGACTGCCTGTCTGCTTTTTATAACCATCCCTGTTGAATGAAAATACAATAACATTTATATTTAGGTTCTTTTGTTTTATAAATAAAAATATAATTGTACTTTTACCGAAGATTTATAATTATAAAAAAAACAGACCACATAAAATTGTAGCGTTATGAACCATTTATTATTACTTGGAGGATTAGGCACGGGCGAAATTATCCTTATCGCCCTGATTGTTTTGTTGCTATTCGGAGGAAAGAAGATACCTGAATTGATGCGTGGAATCGGGAAAGGGGTAAAAAGCTTTAAAGACGGTCTCAGTGACGTTGAGAATGAAATAAAAGGTGATATCAATAAAGACGAAAAACAAGATACAATTAAGTAAGCATGGGTATGCCAAATGATAGTGAAATGAACTTTTGGGATCATCTGGATGAGTTGCGAAAGATTTTATTTAGAATTGCTGCCTTTGTTGCTGTAGTAGCGCTGATATTATTCGCATATATGAAGGATATATTCGATCTGGTAATATTAGCACCTACGCGGAATAATTTTTTCCTGTATGAATGGATGAACGGAATGAGTGGAAGATTGCCAATATTCCCCGATTTCTGTATAGGTGCTTTTCAGGTTAAAATCATCAATATCAACCTGTCTTCCCAGTTTTTTATTCACATGTCGACTTCTTTCTGGTTAGCAATTGTGTTTAGTTTTCCGTTTGTTATTTACCAGCTTTTCCTGTTTGTAAAACCGGCACTCTACAGCGACGAGCAAAAGCATGCAGGCTGGGCCTTTATATTTGGTAATCTATTGTTTTACATAGGTGTGACTGTAGGTTACATTTTGGTTTTTCCTTTGACATTGCGGTTTTTGGCCGGCTATCAATTAAGCTCATTTATAGAGAACAGCGTTTCTCTTGATTCTTATATGGACAGCTTTTTGATGTTGTGTTTTATTATGGGATTGGTTTTTGAATTGCCATTGCTCTCGTGGTTACTGTCACAAATCGGCATTCTGAAACGCAGCTTCTTCAACAAGTTTCGAAGACATGCCGTTGTTATTTTGTTGATTGTTGCAGCATTTATAACTCCTTCGGGAGATCCGTTCACACTAATGGTAGTGTTCCTGCCAATTTATATGTTATGGGAGATCAGTGCATTGGTGGTAAAAAAATAATTCGGAACACCTTGTTTGAAGTTTAAACAGATTACCTGAGAAATGATATTTTGCCAAAAAACAGGAGACCTTTAAAATCAATATTAATAATTGAAAATTAAATTATTATGAAAAGAAGAGATTTTTTTAAATCAGCAGCAGTAGTAGGTTTAGCATCTGTTTTTAAGCCCGATGCACTTGCTTCGACTGCCAATATGGCTGTTCAGGTTACTCCTGATATGGTGGCGATAATGGGCGGAGAGCCGGAAGTAATGTTGAACCGTGCATTTAAAGAATTGGGCGGCATAGGCAAATACGTAAAAAAAGGAGACAAAGTAGTAATAAAGCCAAATATCGGTTGGGACAGGAAACCTGAACTCGCAGCCAACACCAATCCTCAGCTTGTGGCAGCTTTAATCAAACTATGTAAAACTGCCGGGGCTTCCGAAATCCTGGTATTTGATCACACCTGCCACGATTGGAAAAAAAGCTATACAAACAGTGGCATTGAAAAAGCGGTTAATGATGCCGGCGGAAAAATGGTACCGGGAAATGATGAATCCTATTATCGTGAAGTTGAGTTTCCACGTGGAGTAAATTTAAAAAAAGCTAAGATTCATAAGTCTTTACTCGAATGCGATGTCTGGTTTAACGTGCCAATTCTGAAAAGTCACGGCGGTGCTAAAAACACCATTTCGATGAAAAACCTCATGGGAATAGTCTGGGACAGAGGATTTTTCCACAATAATGATTTACATCAATGTATTGCCGATGCTGCTACTTTTTACAAAAAACCGGCTCTCAATATCGTGGATGCTTACCGGATTATGAAATCGAACGGTCCGCAAGGAAAATCGGAATCGGATGTGGTTACATTGAAATCGTTGATCGTATCGCCCGATTATGTTGCGGTGGATACTGCTGCCATGAAAATGTTTTCACAGGTACAACCTACCAACATAAAAGATGTTCGCCATATAGCACTGGCCGAAAAGTTGAAAGTCGGCACTCAAAATCTGGAGAAACTGAATGTGAAAAGAATAAAACTATAACTAATTCCCAAATCCCAATTCCATATTCTTAGTTGGAAGTTGGTAATTGTAAATCGTTTTCAATGAAATTTCTGAAAAATATCCGTGTAATAATATCTCTTCTGTTTTTCCTGCCCATTTTTTTGTATTTTATTGATTTTACAGGAAAACTGCCGGTTAAACTTCATGTATTGTTACAAATACAACTGATACCTGCATTGCTTTCGTTGAACATGGTAATCATAACCATATTATTGGTGTTGAGTTTGTTGTTCGGACGGATTTATTGCTCTACCATTTGTCCCCTGGGTGTTTTTCAGGATATTCTGGGCTGGAAATCACGCTTTTTTCGAAAGAAAAAGAAAAAATTCCGCTTCGAATATATGAAACCACAGAATATACTCCGTTATACGATATTGGCGTTAACGCTTATTCTTTTCGTTTTTGGAAGTTCTTTTCTGCTGATTATCCTCGATCCTTACAGTACTTTTGGACGTATGATGTCGCAACTTTTCAGTCCACTGGCCATCTGGGCAAATAATGGTTTATCGTCGATTCTGAGCGGAATGGACAACTATTCGCTCTATAAAGTAGAGCAAACCGGTTTTGTTCCCGTGGCATTTGGCATTTCCCTGTTCTTTTTTGTATTGGTGGGTATCATGTCCTGGTATCGCGGTCGGTTATACTGCAACACGGTTTGTCCGGTAGGAACTTCACTGGGATTATTATCGAAATTTTCAATTTTTCGTATATCCATCAAAGAATCGTCGTGCACGCAATGCGGACTTTGCGAAAAGAGTTGTAAGTCACAATGTATCGACCACGAAGCCATGAAAGTAGATGATTCGCGTTGTGTAAGCTGTTTCAATTGTATCTCCGCCTGTAAAAATGGAAGTATGAAATATGAATTTCGTTATAAAAAACAAGTTGCGGAAACATCAGCTACTTCTGCAAAAAACAGCAGACGCACATTTCTGATTACTTCGGGTGCTGTACTTTCTACTTTTGCATTTGCAAATGCAAAAAAACTAACCGGAAAAAAAGATGCTATCCTCACACGTCAACCCATCATGCCACCGGGAGCAACTAACATCGATCATTTTAATGCACATTGTACCGGATGTCAACTCTGCGTTGGCAAATGTCCTATGCATGTACTTAAACCGGCTGCCCTGCAATATGGCATATCCGGTATTATGCAACCACATCTCGCCTTTTCAACTCATATTTTTTGTACATACGATTGCAATATTTGCAGCGCTGTTTGCCCAACAGCAGCATTGAGACCACTTCCCATGGAAGAAAAGAAGTTGATGCAAATAGGTATTGCCAGTTTTAGAAAAGACATGTGTGTGGTGTTTACCGACGAAACGGACTGTGGAGCCTGTGCCGAACATTGTCCTACACAAGCAGTTCACATGATTCCGTACAAGAATGGTTTGACCATTCCTGAAGTAACCGATGACATTTGTATAGGCTGCGGAGCCTGTGAATCTATTTGCCCGGTTCGACCTTACCAGGCCATTTATGTAGAAGGATCAAAAACACAAATTGCGGCAAAAAAACCAGCCGAAGCAGAAAAATTTGACAAAGTTATTGATGACTTCGGATTTTAATTAATTGAACATAAATAATTAAGTACTAAATATTAGCATTAGTAGTATCAGAACTATTCATTTATCTATGTGTAAAGTTATGAGTTGAATATCATTCATTATGGGTGTATTAATTCTATATAATCGGTTAACAAAGACCTTTTGATAGCTAATGATAGACGAAAAAAACTATCTTTGCGTATCATACAATTAAATGGATTAGATGTTCGAAATAATTATAAAAGGGATATTAATAGGCTTATTAATATCTGTACCTTTGGGTCCGATAGGTATGCTTTGTATTCAAAGAACACTGAACAGGGGTCAAAAATATGGTATAATTACCGGATTGGGGGCTACTACTTCCGATTTAGTTTATACCATTGTTACTTTATTCTTCTTAAGTTTTGTTATTGATATCATTGAAGAAAACCGGTTTGTCATTCAACTGGTTGGGAGTGTGGTTGTAGCAGCATTCGGATATTTTATTTTCAGCAACAATCCGGCCACCCAACCCAAACCAAATGAACCTATAAAACATACCCTTATCGGAGATTATGCCTCTTCGTTTGGATTAACTTTTTCAAATCCGCTGGTTTTATTTGTGCTTATTGCCCTCTTTGCCCGTTTCGAATTTATTGGAAGTAATTCCACTTTATTTCTCTCAATAATTGGTATATTGTCTATATTGGGTGGGGCTTTCTTATGGTGGAGTATGCTTACTTTCTTTGTGAGCCGTTTCAAAAACAAATTGAATATGCGTGAGTTGAAAATCATTAATCAGATTACAGGGATTGTCATTATCCTGACCGGTTGTGTGGGTTTTATTTTAACTTTGATAAAATAAAAATGGCCAACACCATATACAAGGGTTGACCATCTTTATCATTTTCAGAGAATTAACTAACAAAACTGATTTTTTTAAATCTTAACCGATAAAAGGATTGAATTTCCCGTTCATTGAAAAGGAATGCATCATTTCTTCTTTGGTCATTTTTCCACTGATCCAAATCACGCTGAATTCGCCCTTTTCTTTGGTAACAATCAGCATATCGGCATTATCTTCCCCAATAACACGGTAATATATATTGACTCTTTCACCTTTATCGCGTACTTCAACTGCAGTTTCAAAGTTACCTTCATCAACCACTTTATCTAAATCGCTTACTACAGATTTCATTAGCGCAGAATTTGGATCAGCTTCCAGCGTCAATATTCTAATTTTCTGCATTTTGTGCATTATTTCCTTATCGTTTTTGGCATTTCCTCCAAAAAAGCCACCCATATTCATCATTCCCTTACCAACCGAAACATATTCGAAACGCTCGTCCTCACCATATTTTTCGAAGAGAGATTGTAGGGTTTGAGCCTGATTTGCTGCTACAAAAATGAAGAGTGCAGCAATAAAAACCATTATCTTTTTCATATCTGTAATTATTTATATTGTACTTTATTTTTAATTTCTTCCATTCTGTCTTTTGTTTCACCAATTTTATTTATCGGTTGCAGGCTGTTTCTCACCTTATCTATGCTTTGCATGGGCTTCATGCTATTTGTCAGTATATCATTTACTTTATTCATTTTTTCAGTTGCATATTTTTGTACAAATTCCGTATCATCTATTCTGTTTCCGGATATTACGGCGTAAGTTTCTGACTTTTGCTGCGGTTGATACACCCATAAAGCCAATAAAAATGCAGCTGCAATACCCGTTAATGAAATGGTCTGAATCCAGAATCGTTTGGGGCTTCTTTGCATTGGTATTACTTTCTTAAGCGGGAAAGTAGCTGTTTCTTTTAATTCCTCATCGAAGGCTTCGAACAGTGGACGATAAGGCACATGTTCGGGGATTAACTTTCCGGAAAGAAAATAACGTTTCAATTCTTTTTCATCAGTGAGCGATGTTTCACCCCTGAAATATTTTTCTATTAATTCATTCATCTTATCCATACTGTTTCCTCCACTTTTTTTTGTTCGAATAATATTTTCTCTCTTATTTTTTGTCTTGCTCTCGATAAATTGACTGTGACCGCATTTTCGGTTAGCGAAGTGACATATGCAATTTCACTTAATTCCATTCCCTCAACATCCCGCATTCGAATAATGGTTCTTTGCAGTTCCGGTAAATTATCAATCATAGTCCGGATACGCGACACCAGATCTTTTCGTTCAATTTGCTGATAAGGGTTAGGCTCAACATATTCAAACTCCTGTTCCAACTCAACTTCATCCCTGTTTTTTCGCAAAGTATCCAGGCATAAATTCCGCATTGATCGCATCGTGAATCCCGTCATGTTCTCTACTTCATCCAGACTCGACCGTTTTTCCCACAATTTCATATTTAACTCCTGCACAGCATCCTGTGCTGCATCTTCAGTCCGCAAGATCGATTTTGCCAATCGAAACAATTTATCGGACAAAGTAAGTACCTGACTGTTGAATTGTGTTGAGTCCATACACCTAAAAAACTGACAACCGGCAATTGACAATTTGTGAGAACGTATTACAGCTGATTAACTTCTATCTAATTGGAAAAATATGTTGAAACAGTAGATATTAAATCCCGTTTATATATATGACGTATGATGAAGAAAAATATTACAGAGGAGATGAAAAAAAGTTTTGAGTTCGGGGTTTCGGGTTCTGAGTTTTGAGTTCCGGGTTCCGGGTTTTGAGTTTTGAGTTTGAAAGGTTTGAAAAGTTTGAGAAGTTTCGCGTTCAGGGTTTGGAGTTTGGAGTCTGAAAGGTTAATTGGTTGATTGGTTGATTGGTTGATTGGTTGATTAGTTGATTAGTTAATTGGTTAATTGGTTAATTGGGATTTTAAAAGAGTCATTCTTTCATTATTTCATTCTTCCATTTTTTCCATTTTTCCATTTTTCCATTTTCAAATTGGCACATTTTCAAATCTTCAAATTTCCGAATTCTTCCATTTTTCTCGTTCTTATTCCCCTTTAGGGGCTAGGGGTTCATTTTTCCATTTTCAAATTGGCACATTTTCAAATTTGTCCTGGCTCTTGATTCTCAAAAAACCTAAATCAACCTTTTAATCACCCGTAATGTGTGGGTATATTTTCCGGTTTGAGAAGAAATAATGCCTTGAGAGTCGATGGATTCAATTTTCACCCAACCCGATGCATGAATAATCTGGTGGTCGTTAATCAACAATCCTACATGAATAATATCACCATCCTGATTTTCAAAAAAAGCCAGATCACCGGCCTGCGACTCGAAAATAAAATCAATCACCCGCCCTGATTCAACCTGTTGCGATGCATCCCGTAGGATTTGAATGCCACAAATGGCGAACAACACTTGTACGAAGCCCGAACAATCAATACCAAAAATGCTTTTTCCTCCCCAGAGATAGGGTGCATTCAGATATTGTAAAGAAAGATTAACGATGCGTTCGGATAAAGTTTCACGTAGATTTATTTTAGAGGGTAAGCTTATCTGGTACATCTCATTTCCAATAGAAAAACGACCACAATCGTAAGCTGGTAACAAACTTCCGCCGGGCAAGAACATTTTTTCGTTGGAAACGGTTTTATCACAAAGCAATAATGGAACTGACACACAGTACGAGGATGCATGAACAAGACGATGCTCTTCATCGGGAGAAAGTACCTGTATCATTTTACGGTCAGCCCAACCGGTATAATTATCTGCCTGGTTACGAACAAATAGCCAACGTTCATGAACTTCCAGTATCTCAACCCGTTCACCAAAAAGTAGTTGAGTAGACATTTCGCTGCGTTCGCTTTCGCTATCGCGCAGGGGAACAAGAGGGAGGGTAATGATTCCGGTCATTTTTTATTGATGAATCGTTAACTATTGAATCGTTAAACTTAAAATTACAGCAGTCAATTTAATGGAATAATTTCCCATTATTCCAGTTTATATATTAGTAAATCAGCGGGTATACTTACCTACATTTAACTGAAAGCTTAAATATTTTCGTCCACAAAAATACGAAAAGTTTAGCTATCCCGCATCTTTTAGGGATTTATTTCGTAAATTTCGACAGGATTTGGATTTTTGCCATTAATTTATTAAATTTGCAGCACTTATGAAAATTAAAATAAATCAAGCTCAACTACAAATTATAACCAAATCCGGATTATTTTTATGTATCATTGGAATAATTGTTCAGCTTTTTCCTACACAAAACAAGTTTAAATATCAATTTGAAGTTGGTAAACCTTGGTCGTATGAGTTGATCACTGCTTCCTTCGATTTTCCTATCTACAAAAGTGAACAGCAAATAAACAAAGAACGGGCTGAAATTCTAAAAGATTTCACTCCCTTTTTTCAGTTAGATACCACTGCAAGCGACGTACAAATCAAGAAACTATTTTCTGACTGGAAAAAAAAGAGCGGTAAATTACCGGTTTCTCCAAATTATATTAAAAAGAAGTTCAATGCCATCTATTCCACAGGAATTATATCGGTTGAAGATTATAACAAGTTACTGGAAGACAACCGGAAAAACATATCCTGCATATTACCCAGCCGGGTGACACATTACGTGTCCATCGAAAATGTGTATACTCCGAAAACCGCGTATGAAGAAATAATACGTGATGCTCCTGAAAGATTGAAATCGTACAACTTAAATTTATTTCTTACCGAAAACTTAAAATACGACAGCGCTACCACCGAGTTATCAAAATCCGATTTGTTAAAAAACCTCTCGCTCACCTCCGGCATGGTTCAGTCAGGCGAAAGAATTATTGACAAAGGGGAAATTGTAACTCCGGAGATTTTTCTTGAACTACATTCTCTGAAAATTGAATACGAGAAACGGAAAGAATCTATTCAACAATCTGCAATTGTGATCGTTGGTGAAATTATTATGATTTCAGGCTTAATAAGTTTGTTCTTTTTATATGTTTTCCTTTTCCGTCCACGACTATTTGACAAATTCAGCGATTTACTTTTCATATCGCTGCTTATCATCATGATAGTAGCCTTAACCGCCTTTACCATGCAATACACTTCCTTAAGCTATTACATGGTTCCGTTCGGTATGCTCCCCATCATCATTCGGGTATTTTACGACTCACGTACCGCTTTGTTTGCTCATATTATCACTATGTTGATCATATCATTTATGGTTGACAACTCCTTTCAATTCGTGATCCTGCAAGTCATCATTGGCATGGTAGCTGTTTCCAGTCTGAAAGACATGACACAACGATCACAACTGGCACAAACTGCACTTTACATCTTTTTGAGCTACAGCGCAATGTATCTGGCTTTTCAGCTGATATCTGAAGGCGTTGTGGATCACATTGACTGGCAACCGATCATTTACTTTAGCATTAGCAGTGTAATCCTGCTATTTGCTTATGTTTTAATTTACTTTTTCGAAAAAATATTCGGGCTTATTTCTTCGATAACCCTGGTTGAATTGACCAATGTCAACAGCGATTTGATGATGAAATTCGCTGAAGTGGCTCCCGGGACATTCCAACACACGTTACAAGTTTCGAATCTTGCAACCGAAGCCGCTAAAAAAATTAGCGCCAACAGCTTACTGGTTCGTACAGGTGCCTTATATCACGATATCGGGAAAATGCAACATCCTGAATTTTTTACCGAGAATCAGATGGGTGGTAAGAATCCTTTGAATGACATGGATTATGAAGAAGCTGCCAGAATTGTCATCAATCATGTTACCGATGGCGTAGAAATTGCAAAAAAGAGTCACTTGCCGGAGCAAATTATTAATTTTATTGTTACACATCATGGTTTAGGTAAAGCCATGTATTTTTACAACTCGTTTATCAATGCGAACCCCGGTGTTCAACCCAACGATGCAGCATTTACTTATCCGGGGCCACTTCCCAACAACAAAGAAACTGCGATCCTGATGATGGCCGATGCCGTGGAAGCCCGTTCGAGAAGTTTACAGGTATATACCGAAGAAAGCATTAACGAAATGGTGGAAAGCATGATTAACAGCCAGATTGCTGATGGACAATTTAGAGAGGCTCCGATTACTTTTCGTGATGTTGAAACAGTGAAATCGGTATTCAAAGAAAAAATCAAGAATATCTATCATACACGTGTTGTATATCCGGAAGCTAAAAATTAGTCGGTAGTAAGTAGTAAGTAGTCGGAAGTAGGAAGTTGGTAGTAAGAGTTTATAGTGGATAGTTTTTAGTGGATAATTAGTAGAGTGGATAGTTGCTAGTTGCTATCAAACTGCAAATGAATACAATAACACTGAATACCTTTTAATTGAAATAATAAAAAGTCCTGAATTATCTTTGCTGTTATGCAAACATAATTCAGGACTATATGCATTCCTTAATTCTTAATCAGGTGCCCTTTCTGAGAATCAGACCAACTTATGACTTATTAACCGACTACTTAATACCAGCTGCCGACTACAAACTACTTACTACCAACTACCGACTATAAACTACAGACTTATCTTCACGCTTATTTTTTTTGCAATTTTCAATGCTGTGGTTAGGGTACTTAAATCTGGATTTAAGTTACCGTCGGCACCGGAATAATGACTATGCCCAATTGGTTTCATCACAAATTCATTCGTGGCATTATTTGTATCAATATCTGCTTTATAAACCAATGCCGGTTGACTTGAGGTCTTGTATTCTTTGTCGTCGGGATAAAGATCGTTGGTCCACGATTCGTTCCAATCCCAGGACTGGTTCAATTCCAGCATAATCTGATATTTTCCTTTTAACGGTTTTTCTGTTTTTACATTCAAAATAAATGAAGCCGACGGTGTGGCACCTGTATAAGCATCTACTTCCGGTTGTTTTGGTGTAGGCATAAAAGTTCCATATTCGTTTTTTATGCCACGTTGATGAGCCCAATAAGGCAAAGTAGCCGGACGCTGGATTTCACCTGACAACCATCTACCTGATTTACGACTGGCCCGTTGAAATACACCGTGACCAATACTTTCGGACACATAAAGCGTTTGGATAAATTTACCGTTTTCGTCTGCCAGCCAGATGGCAAAAAGTGGATGATTATGCTCCTTTCCTCTCTCAAACTGCACAGTGATTGTTGTACCGTTATTTTTCAAACCATAATTTTCCTGTGAAAAAACCTCCGGTTTCTTTTTTGCTGATATTGATGCAGCAAACACAAGAAATATTGCTAATAAAAATCTTGTTTTCATATGCTATTATTTTTTATTGAAGAATCAATTTGTATCTGTTTTTATTAAATAAAATCTTAAATCCCACTTTAGATATGAGTAATGTATCCTTACATTTTTATTATTATCCCGATAGTTGGTAAAAGGGTCCCGCCAAAATTATCTTCCAGCTCACGCAACTGGTAACGACCGGGATCACCTGGTTTATCAACCGGCAGACCAGTAATTACATCCTTATTAGTATAGATGGGTATACTTTGTGATTGAAAAATATAAGCATTCTGAATATCGGTGTACAAATTCAACACCCAATTTTTGAAATAAAACTCTTTGTCAATACGAATATCCAGTTGATGTGTATTTTTAAGGCGGTTTGCATTGTATTGTGAGTAATCCAGATAAGGCTGATTGGTAATGTCCCATGCACTTTTTAAACTTGATTTATCCATGTCGACAGGTGTATAAGGTGCACCGCCAATAAAACGCCAACGAGTTGCGATATTCCAGTTTTTAGGCAATTTGTAACTTGCAATCAGATTCAATAAATGTTTCGTGTCCCACGACGAAGGGCGATAAATATCGTTTATGTCAGTAAACTCGCTACGAAAGAAAGTGTAGGTTCCAGTCAGGTTCAGATTATTCATTTCCATGATCTTAGCCAGAAACTCTACGCCATATGCACGCCCTTTACCTGTCGATTCGATCAACTCATCTCCAATTTGTCCAAAATTTGTTCCCTTGCTTGCGGTACTTATTCCCTCGCTAACGGACATGGGATAATATATATATTGTTTGTAGAAGCCTTCCATAGTCATCCGCACTTTTTCCGCAGGACGATATTCTAAGCCAACAATTGCCTGATTTGAAACAGTGTAGCGTAGATTTTCATTTTGATTCGCCAACGGACCATTCGTTGAATCGCGGAAACCAAGGGTTGTGTAACCTGGTTGCAAGGCATAACGACCAATATTGGCATTCAAATCGAGTTTGTCACTAAGTGCATACGAGGCTGATAAACGCGGCGATAACTGATTCAGTGGATTACGCATATTATCATTGTAATCCACTCCAACTGTACTCAATCCGAACGATAACTTTAAAAGATCATCGAAATACTCATCTGAAATCTGAGCAAAAGCCTGATAACCGAACAAGTTTATATTCGTTTTATAATCAAGATCCTGCGCAACACCACCGGCAAAAAATTTGCGTTGTGTTTCGTTTAAATAATGTGAATATTTTAAGCCGGCTCCAATCTGGAGTTTGAATGGCAATTGGGTAAAGTTACGTTCATACCGTAATTTATTCTCGGCTTCGTCCGATAAATAATTGGAAGTTAAACCAAGGCTTTCATTATTGTTTTTGTATTTAAAATTTTTATTGCGCAACATATTGCGGCTAAGCACCCAGGTGTCGAAATATTTATCTCCAAAATGTTTATAAACAGTACCCACTGTGTAATTCCATTGTTTGTAAGTTGGCAGGTACGACAACAGATATTTTTGAGATTCGGTACCTGTAGTTTCCAACCCGGTATTGAGCACCATATCATCTATAGCACCGATTCCGATAAATGAAATCTCATTTTTCTTGTTAATCTGATATTTATATTTTACCTGAAAGTCATTATAGGTTGGTAAAAATGGCAGACCAATGGCTTTGAAAAGAAATTGCAAATATGATTGTCGTGCTGAAATAATAAAAGTCGACTTTTTACCTATAGGTCCGTCTAAAGTTAAAGCTGCATCCGAAGCTCCCACCGAAAGTTTGGAATGAATGCGGTCCTTGCTGCCATCTTTTTGGCGGATTTCCATTACTGAACTCAATGCATTGGTGCGGTTGGCAGGAAAAGCTCCGGTATAAAAGTTTATTTCACGTACAAAATCGGGATTTATGATCCCTACTGAACCGCCGGAAGAACCTTGTGTGGCAAAGTGATTGATTACAGGAATTTCGATGCCATCGAGATAGAATACATTTTCTGATGGACCACCACCACGGACAATTAAATCACTTCGGTTGGGATCGGTAACACCAACACCGGGAAGTGCCTGAACTACTTTGGAAATATCGCGGTTGGCGCCTGCACTTTTTTCAATCTCCTGTACTCCAACGGATAGAACAGAAATGGGACTTTCTATCCTTTTTACATTTAAATTCTGACGGATGGTCACTTCACCCAACTGGACAGCAGTTTCAAGGACAGGTATATCCACAAAAACAGTTTGATTACCCTGCACTTGAATTTCGGCTGAAACGGTGGGTTCGAAACCGACAGAACGAACCAGCAATCGTTTAAAACCGGGTTCTATACCGGTAAAAATAAAATTTCCATCCAGGTCGGAAGTTGATCCAATAACAGTTCCTTCAATCAGTATGGCTGCAAATTCGAGTGGTTCATTCGTTTTTGCATTAAATATTTTACCTTTTATAATACCCTTTTGAGCAAACACATGGGCGGAAAGTAAAAAAACCAATAAGAGAATCGTTTGTTTTTTCTTCATATTTATCTTCATCTAATTATTTTGAATTTTAAAACTTAAACAACAGGAACTAAAATAAAGTTTAACATATTTCATAAATGCTTATATTGATATTTTCTATAAAAAGAAATTCATATTCACACTTCAGTTCCCATTTTTTTAACAGCATCATAAATTGGGATCAGATAACCATTCTCGTAACGGCAAAGCAGACAGATATTACCCAACGCTTTACCGCTAAACCATTCCGGCTCAAGTTCTTTCTCATCATATATAATCTTCGAAAGAAAGGATTTACCTGTTTTAAACAATAAATCGTAATCCTGCGTTTCGAACAGCAGTTTCATTCTGTCAAAGTTATTGGTTTCAAATTCACAATAATAAATAGCCTGCTCGACACATTCGGTACGCAAGTACAAGGCCCGTTGCACAAGGGCAGGTGAGTAACTTTTTTGGTGTTGAATGTGAACAACCGGAATTTTCCCCCTGAAAATCACTTCATCGTCCTGCCTGATTTCTATTTCGGAAACATGCTCCATCATCAATTGGGAATAATGAATCAAATCGTTGTAATGAAAAAACTCCTGCCAGTCGTTGAAAATAGTAGTATCCAGAGGCATGTAGTTACCCAATACAAGCTCTGCTCCTACTCCGCTCAGTTGAATTTTTATTTTGGACATATTTTGTAATTTTTGATCGCAAATTTACGCAAAATAAATATAAAATTACAGGCTATACATACCCTAATTATAGACAACAATAACATTTGGGACAGAATACAAAATGCTGAAAGAAATTATTAAGGAAATACATTTGAAATGAAAAATAAATTTGTAGTTTTGAAGCGAAAAAATGCATTGTGAATAATCGAAGAATAATATATAATGGAATTTGTACAGCCAGAAATTTGACGGAACAATATCGATCTGTATCCGTACAGAGAATAATTTTGTTTTATAAATCAAAAAGTTGATAAGATGAAAAAAAACGGAACAATGATGCAGTATTTCCACTGGTATTATGGAAATAACGATAACGACCCCGATCTGAGGGACAAAGTCAGACAGGAAGCAAAACGGTTATCGAATCTGGGTATAACTGCCCTGTGGTTACCTCCGGTCTTTAAAGGCAATTGGTTTAACGAAAACGGTAAAAATGCCAACGAAAAATATGATGTTGGTTATGGAATTTACGATTTATACGATCTGGGAGAATTCAACCAAAAGGGAACCATCCGGACTAAGTATGGAACCATTGATCAGTACCTGGCAGCAATAAAGGTAGCACACGATAACGGAATCGACATCTATGCCGACGTGGTACTTAATCACAAAACAGGCGCCGATGAAACGGAATGGGTAAAAGCAGCAATGGTTGCCCTGAATGACAGGAACTTCGTGATTAATAGCGAGCTATGGATCGAAGCCTGGACCAGATTTAAATTCGAAGGGCGTGCGAATAAATACTCTGACTTTAAATGGTGTTTCCGTCATTTCGATGGAGTAGATTGGGCAGGTAACCTCGAAGACACAGAGGCAAAAGGGATTTTCAAATTTATTGGACTGGGTAAAGAGTGGGAAAAAATGGTATCGGGAGAACATGGCAATTACGATTATTTGATGTACTCGGATATCGACATGAACAACCCGGAAGTGCGAACAGAACTGGCGCGTTGGGGTAAATGGTTCCTGAAAACCACGGGAGTTGACGGATTTCGCCTTGATGCACTGAAACATATTCAGTTCAGCTTCTTCCGCGACTGGATTAAATTCCTGAGAAAAGAATACCCCCGGCTATTTGCTGTGGGTGAGTATTGGAGTTATAACCTGAGTGAACTACAATATTATATCCAAAAGACGGATGGTTGTGTATCGTTGTTTGATGCACCATTACAAAATAATTTTTATCAGGCATCAAGAACACCAAACGGCAACTACGACATGCATGGAATTTTAAATAATACCCTGATGAAAAACAACCCGGTGCTTGCCGTTACAATCATCGATAATCATGACACGCAACCTTGCCAGTCGCTGGAACATTGGGTTGACTGGTGGTTCAGACCATTGGGGTATGCTATCATCTTATTGAGGAAAGAAGGTTATCCATCGGTATTTTATCCCGATCTGTATGGAGCCGAATACGAGGATAAAGGCAACAAAATTATGCTGGCACCGGTAGAAAACATAGAAAAGCTGATAACCGCCCGTAAACTATATGCCTATGGAACGCAGCAGGATTATTTTGATGACAGGAACACCATAGGGTGGACCCGCGAAGGTGAAGATGAACATGCCGGTTCGGGTGTAGCGGTATTGTTGACAAATGCCGAAGCAGCTACTAAATGGATGGAAATAGGTAAGAAACACGCAGGCAAACAACTTTATGATTATCTTGGTAATTGTGCAGGTACTACAAAAGTTAATGAAGATGGCTGGGCAAAATTCAGTGTAAATGACAGGTCTGTATCAGTTTGGATTTTACAAAATCAATAATAAATAATTACCGTCTTTTATTCAGATTCCTGTTTTCAGATTTCACAATTTAGAAATGGACTTTGCCTGAAAGAACAAAAAGACTGTGTTGACTGTTTTAAAAATATAGTTCCTGATCTATACAATGTTCATTATAATTTTTTTTAAAAAATAGAAAGATGAATATTAACTATAGATTACAGAAAATGGAGATATTGTAACTGCATGTTTTTTTTATATTCATCATTTTCTACATCAGACATTCAGTATAGCGCTGCTCTATTTAAAAATTTTGTAATCGATTGTGGCAGTATTAACAGCATCCTTAGAAAAATAAACAGAATTTTAATCACAAACAAATCAGCACAAACAAAAATGAAAAAAATTAGTCTATCAATCGTATTTGTTCTATTCGCTTTAACTGCATTTTCGCAAACATGGGTTTCGGATCTTGCCCACTCCCGTCTGGGATTCAACATTTCACATCTGATGATTTCGAATGTTTCAGGTAATTTCAAACAATTTGAAGTGAAAGTCACCACCGTGAAACCGGACTTTAGCGATGCAAAAATAGAAGTTACTGCACAAATTGCAAGTATCAACACTGATAATGATCAACGTGACACGCATTTAAAGAGTGATAATTTCTTTGATGCGCAACAATTTCCGACTTTGGTTTTCAAAAGTACATCTTTGAAAAATGTTAAAGATAACGACTTTAAACTGACAGGAAACCTGACCATGCACGGGATTACAAAACCGGTAGTGTTGGATGTGAAATTCGAGGGAAAAGTAACGAATCCGATGAGTAAGAAAGAAATTGCTGTTATATCAGTAAAAGGTGTTTTGAAAAGATCGGATTTCGAAGTTGGTGTTAAATTCCCTACTTCAATGGCCGGAGATGATGTTACATTAATTGCAAGCGTAGAATTAAGTCCAGTCAAATAAAATCATTCCTGTTATTTTAAACCTGAAAAAGAGGTGTTTATACAATTTCTGTATAAACGCCTCTTTTTTTTCTTAAATCAAAACGACCTGAAAGTACTTTGGTTGAAACCGCATTTCCTGACTTTCACAGGATAGCCTCAAAGCCTGATATCTCTTTTTACAAATTCCTTTAATCTTTCCTCCAGGATACTCATTTGATCCAACCTTACAAACGATACACAAGCCCGCAGTCCGTTTGGATCTTCACTTCCGGTGATTACCAACGAAATTGCGCTGATTCCATAATAAAGAAATTCTTTCATTAGTGCTGCACTCGTTAAACCGGGATAAGCAATACTGAAATAAAACCCATCAGCCAGTTCTCGGTCATCGTCATTGTACACAATATAAAAACCATATTTCAAAAACAAGGCTTTCATCAACCTGGCTTTTTCACCGTAAGGATGCAGGGCAGTAATAAAGTCAATTTCGCCATCGTTTACAGCCTTCAATGTGGCTGCAAGTGCATACTGAGCTGAATGGGAGGTTCCCGCAGTGGTGGCATATAATACGCCATACGCCATAAAATGTCCGAAAGTATCACTGTTGTAATATTTTTTCAGATTCGGGTAGTGCCGGTTGCGTAGCTTTTCGGATGTAATCATCATACCGATACGTTGTCCGGCATAACTGAAGATCTTAGACGCAGAAAGCAACAAAATATAATTGTCGGTATAGTTTGCCACCGTGGGTTGAAAGGGAGCAATACCAGGCTGGCCGTAATGTTGACGGAAATCCATGCCAAAATAGGCAAGATCTTCTATTACAATGGTATCGTATTTTGTTGCCAGTTCACCTATGGTTTTCAGTTCACTTTCCGAGAAACAAATCCACGAAGGATTATTGGGTGAAGAATAACAAATGGAGCAGATATTTCCGGCTTTGAGAAAGGATTCCAGCTTATCATGCAATTTCTCGCCCCGGAAATTCAAAATATCAAAGGATTTAAAAGGCAGATCCAGGAGTTGCAACTGTGACTTATTGACAGGGAATCCCGGATCAATAAAAAGGGTGTAAGGTTTATCGGGTTGGGTGCGGGCTGCAGTCAACAAAGCTGCGAAACTACCCTGCATGGCACCCACCGTGGGAACACAACAGCCGGCGGACACCTCAATATTCATAAATAACTTTGCAAACCGCGCAATTTCTTTTTTGGCAAAGGGAATACCTTCTATATGCGGATACACGGCTGCCAGACCTCTATCCAACGCTTCTTTTTCGGCTTTAATGGCAATCTCCAATGCAGGCAAACCGGGAACTCCCATTTCCATATGGATAAATTCCTGACCGCTTTTTTCTTCAATCTGTGATACAAGTCGCCCCACTTCACGAATGGATAAATGGGTAATATCTGGTTCGCCAAATTGAGCAAAAAGGTCGTCGACGAGCTGAGTTGGTATTGTTGTCATAATTTACGAATTACACGAATTTTATAATACTAATTACACGAATTTTTAACGAATTACACGAATTTAGAGCCAGGAACCTGGGAATAGTCGGTAGTTGTTAGGTAGGAGTTCTGAGTATTGAGTAAGGAGTTATGAGTAAGAACTAGGTAGCCGGTAGTATAAAAAGCCCAAACTCAATAACCGAAACCTTTCAAACGTGAAATCCGGAACTCGAAACTCGAAACTCAGTACCCGAAACTCTTCAAACTTTTCAAACCTTTCAAACCCGAAAAGCGAAACATCAAACTCTTCAAACCATATCCAATTAACTAATTAACCGTTTAACTAATCAACTAACTTCCTCTTATCCACCACCCTAATGGCTTTTCCTTCGCTGCGGGTTATGGTTTTGGGTTCTACCAACGTTACTTTCACATGTAATCCAATGGCACTATTGAGCGCATGTTCAATCTTGCGTGACAAGTTCTGCAAATCGCGTATAGTATCGGTGAGTTTAGTTTCATCCATTTCCACTTTTAGTTCCAGTGTATCCAGGTTATTCACTTTATCCACATACAACATGTAATGTGCACTGGTTTCGCCCATTTCCAACAGAACGTGTTCGATTTGTGATGGGAAAAGATTCACACCACGGATAATCAACATATCGTCGCTACGGCCTGTAATTTTCTGCATCCGCACGAGTGTACGTCCGCATTTGCAGGTATCGCGGTTGAGTGTCGACAGGTCACGGGTATTGTACCGGAGTAAAGGAATTCCTTCTTTGGTAAGCGTAGTAAAAACCAATTCACCTTCTGTTCCATCGGCAAGTGGTTCTTTTGTATCGGGATGCACAATTTCGGGGAAAAAATGATCTTCGTTAATGTGTAATCCGGCATGACAGCTGCAATCATTTGCCACTCCCGGTCCCATCACTTCACTCAGTCCGTAGATATCATAGGCTTTGATTTTCCATTTCTTCTCAAGTTCCAGCCGCATATTTTCAGTCCAGGGTTCAGCTCCGAATATACCCACTTTCAACTTCATATCGTCGAGCGTATAACCAAATTCCGACATGGCATCAGTTAAATGAAGTGCATAAGATGGCGTGCATGCCAACACAGTGGAACCGAAATCAGACATCAATTGTAATTGACGGCGTGTATTTCCTCCCGAAACGGGAATTACCGTACAACCAACATTTTCTGCACCGTAATGCACACCCAATCCGCCGGTAAACAATCCGTAACCGTATGAGATCTGCATAATATCATCAGACGAAATTCCGGCCATGGTCAGGCAGCGGGCCAATACTTCCCTCCAGTTCTCAATGTCGTTTTTAGTATAACCTACAGTTGTAGGTTTACCGGTAGTGCCACTCGAAGCATGTACACGCACTATATCTTTCAGTGGAACTGCAAACAAATCGAAGGGATAATTATCGCGTAAATCCTGTTTGTATGTAAAAGGTAGTTTCACGATATCATCAATAGTATGAATATCCGAAGGCTTCACTCCCATCTCGTCCATTCTTTTACGGTAAAATGCCACGTTATTATACACGCGGTTTACTAACTCTTTTATTCGTTCACTCTGTATAGCCCGCATCTCCTGCGGTGACATGCATTCAATTTCTTTATTCCAAATCATAAGTTCTGTTTCGCGTTTCGTGTTTAGTGTTCAGTGATTGAAGAGTTTGAAAGGTTTGAAGAGTTTCGGGTACTGAGTACTGAGTTTCGAGTTCTGGATTTCACGTTTGAAAGGTTTCGGGTTTTGAGTTTGGTCTTCTTATACTGCCGACTACTTATTTCTAACTCATAACTCGTTACTCAATACTCAGAACTCATTCTTTTATTCTTCAATTTTTTCATTCTTCCATTTTCAAATCTTCAAATTTCCGTATTCTTTCATTCATACATTCTTTCATACTTACATTCTTCCATTTTTTCATTTTCAAATTCCCACATTTTCAAATTTCAGAATTCTTCTACTACCCACTATTTAAGGTCCTCTTCTCTGATAGATTTAAGTTTATTCTTCAATATCACATCTACCGATTTTTCGGGATTATCGGTACGCAACATAAGTATGGATTTACTTCCGAAACTGAAAGCATACACATATTCGATGCAAATATTGGCATCAGTAAACAGATTAAGAATACGCGACATAGAACCCGGTGCAGCATCCATCTCCAGCGAAAGTATATCATGAACACGTACGCTGTACTGTTCAGCACGTAGAGCTTCCAGGGCTTTTTCAGGATCAGACACTATGGCCCTTAAAATACCGTAATCGCTCGAGTCGGCAACTGTAAGCGCAATAATATTTATATTCTTTTTGGCCAAAACAGCCAATACCTCATTGAGGTATCCTGTTTTGTTTTCGAGGAAAACGGAAAGTTGTCGGATTGTCATATGATTCGTTTGAAAGGTTTCGCGTTCCGCGTTTTGTGTTCCGCGTTCCGTGTTTGAAAAGTTTGATGCATTTTAAGAATTGAAAGGATTGAAAATGGTCTTACTTTTCAATCATGTCAGTTTTAATCTTTGTTTTCTTCACTTCCCACTAAAGGAATGTTGTTTCGTTGAATTTACTTCATTTTTATTGATTCGCAAATTTACATAATTTGAGTGAAAGACAATGCTTTTATTTCGAAATAGAAGTAAATAAGTTGAAATGTTTGAAATTGAAAAGCAGAGATCTGCAATTTTGAATAAATTAGTTTTATCTGACATGTGACCAAACCTACAAATTCCAGATATCAGTAAAGGTGATTTATAAATAAAAAGAGAGAAATCCTGTCCAAACGAGTACAAAAGGATACAATAATTCCATTAACAACAATAAAAAGATCAATTTTAAAAAGAATTTTTATTCAAAGAAAAAGAAATATTTCAGCTTATCTGTCACAATAAAGAAAATTTCAATTTTCTGCTGTGTCCGGTCAGGCATTATTCACAAAAACACATAGTTCACATTAGCAATAACTTACTTTCTTATAATTAATGTAGAAGTGCTTCATGTGGATTCAGAGTTTCAAGGGAGAACCGGGAGAATCTACTATTTAAATACATGGAAGAAAACACGATGTTATATTCTCTAAAAATATAGGATAAAAAACATTTTAGCCATCCAAAAAAAAGATGTATTTTTATCGTCCAAATTAAATTGAATTATCAAACAACAAACAACATGGAAGACAATACATTACTAAGGGAAGTGATAGCCAAAGCGCAAACCTGGTTAGAAGATAATTACAACGAAGAAACAAAAAACGACATCCGTCGCATGCTGAATGCCGACGATAAAACCGAACTTATCGAGTCTTTCTATCGCGATCTGGAATTTGGAACCGGTGGTTTACGCGGAATTATGGGTGCCGGAACCAACCGTATGAACATTTACACAGTTGGAGCTGCCACACAAGGTTTAAGTAATTATCTGATTGCACAATTTCCCAATGTACCGCAGATCAGCGTGGTGATTGGTCACGATTGCCGCAACAACAGCCGTCTTTTTGCAGAAATTTCGGCTAATATTTTCTCTTCCAACGGCATCAAGGTCTATTTATTTGAAGACTTGCGACCAACTCCTGAAGCGTCATTTGCGATTCGCAAACTGGGTTGTCAAAGTGGTATTATTCTGACTGCTTCACACAATCCGAAAGAATATAACGGATACAAAGCTTATTGGGACGATGGCGCACAAATGATAGCTCCACATGATGAGAACGTGATTACTGAGGTTACCAAAATAAAAAATGTTTCTGAAATTAAATTCTGGGGTAATCCTGATTTAATTGAAATCATAGGCGAAGAAATTGACAAAGCTTTTATCGATGCCATCAAGACTATTTCACTTTCACCTGAAGCGATCAAACGTAACAGCGATTTAAAAATCGTTTACACGCCGATTCATGGTACAGGTGTGAAACTAATTCCCCGTGCCTTGCGTGAATATGGTTTTACCAATATCATCAATGTTCCGGAGCAAGATGTAACCAGCGGAAACTTTCCAACTGTGGTTTCTCCAAATCCGGAAGAACCTGCTGCATTGGATATGGCAGTAAAAAGAGCAATAGCTACCGATGCCGACATTGTGATGGCTTCCGATCCTGACGCTGACCGTCTGGGGATAGCCGTTAAAAATGACAAAGGCGAATGGATATTGGTGAATGGTAACCAAACCGCCCTGCTCTTTATTTATTACCTGATCCGTCGTTGGAAAGAACTTGGGAAAATAAAAGGCAATGAATATATTGTTAAGACGATTGTTACCACAGAAATCATCAAACAAATTGCCGACCAAAACAACGTTGAATGTTACGATTGTTTCACCGGTTTTAAATGGATAGCTGCTGTGATACGTGAAAATGAAGGAAAAAAACAATATATTGGTGGTGGCGAAGAAAGCTACGGTTTCCTTCCCGAAGAATTCGCCCGCGATAAAGATGCCGTTTCGTCCTGTGCCATGATGGCTGAAATTACAGCCTGGGCAAAAGATAACGGTAAAACGCTGTTCGAATTATTACAGGATATCTACGTTGAGTATGGTTACGGAAAAGAAAAAGGCATTTCGGTAGTCCGCAAAGGAAAATCGGGCGCCGAGGAAATTATACAAATGATGAAGAATTTCAGCCAACATCCTCCAAAAGAAATTGCCGGATCGAAAGTGAGCTTTATCAAAGACTACGAAACATTGAAAATGACAAATGTTGCAACCGGCGAAGTAACTGATCTGGTTATGCCCGCTACTTCGAATGTTTTGCAGTATTTCACTGAAGATGGAACAAAAATTTCTGTACGTCCTTCGGGAACCGAGCCAAAAATCAAGTTCTACATCGAAGTAAGAGGTGAAATGAAATCGCGTGCTGAATACGATACCGCAGATGCTGCTGCCAATATGAAGATTGAAGCGGTCAGGGCTTCGTTGGGAGTATAAAATTTACTTCGGGGTATTTATAGATATTAGCCTTTGGCGATATTATGAGATATGAGCCTTCGACGATATGAATTGATATTAGCCTTCAGCGATATTAATTGATATAAGCTGCGCGATATTGATAGATATGACCTACGGTGATATTAAGAGATATAAGCTGCGCGATATTAAATGATATGACCTTCGGTGATATGAAGAGATATGAGCTACGAGATATGATTGACATTTGCTTCGCGATATGAATTATCACTTATTATTCTGTAAATCTGTAATATTTGGAATTTCAGGTCAACTCAAAAAAAGATCCAACAAAAAATTCATTAAAAAACCGTCAATCGAAATTTCGATTTACGGTTTTTTTTTCGAAAAGCTCAATAATAAGCAATACATATACTTAACAATCTGATTGTTAAGTAATGTCACCCTGCATACCGACAATTATTAATTGTTAATCATCAATTACTAATTACCTAATCAGCCCAATAATCCTTTTTCATTGAATTCTACAGCTTGCCATTTCCCGTCTATCAGTTGTTGCATGCCCTTAAATCCTGCATTTTTAAGGGCTTTATAAGTCTTTTCAAATCCATCAGTCACAGTGGTGGGATAGTGACAATCGGAATTGACCGTGATGGGGATTTGTAAGTCATTAATTATTGGATAAAAGTCTTGATTAGGATAAGTTATACCTTTTTCGGTGAGTGATTTAGTGTTGATTTCCAATATTAACCCTTTATCTTTGACTAACTGAAGGGTTTCACCCACGAGGTTTTGATACCATTTGACAGACATGTCAAAATCCTTATAATGAGAGGCATTCATTGATATTTTATCAAAATGGCCGACAATATCGAATCCTCCTTTTTCGATCATCATAGAAGATACTTCATAATACCGTTTCACAGCAGCATTGATGTCTCCACCAAATAAGTACATTAAACCTTTATTGAATTCGAATACATCACCATCAATTGTCCAGAAACAATTCGCGGATATCTTGCCCAGGTAGTGAATGGAACCAATTAAATAATCGAAGGTTTTATATTGGATAAAAACATTCTGAACTTCAGAAAAATTGTCAATGTAATCGACTTCCAATCCAAAATACAAGTCCAGTTCGTTCTGATATTTTAGTTTTAAACGATTGAATTCCGATTGATAATCAGGGAAATCATCAGCGGGCATGGTCCATCTGGTATGAAATGGAAGCGGGGCATGGGAGGAAAACCCATACTTTCTGATACCTCTGGAGATGGCAAATTTCACAAAAGTCTCCATAGAACTCCGTCCATCGCAAAATATACAGTGACTATGATAATTTGACCAATACATTAGATTTTTTTATTTCACAAATATAAAACAAAAATAACAGACAACCGCCGATCACCGCACTTTTTCGGAAATTACTTTCAAATAAGCCTTTTGTTTGCACGAAATGGATTTAGTATCTTTGTTCAAATAAAATTAATCAAATGAAAGATACTACATACTTCAGTCCCAAAAAAGAAAGATATTTAAATTACAATCAGGTACTTAAAGCTGAATTCTCAGAACGTGTCCAGAAAATATCTATTAATGCCGGCTTCACTTGTCCCAACCGGGATGGTAGCAAAGGAACCGGCGGATGTACTTACTGCAATAATCAAACTTTTAGTCCCGAATACTGCAAACCAACCAAAAGTGTCAGCCAGCAAGTGGAAGAAGGCATCGCATTTTTCCATCATAAATACGCAGCTCAATACTATCTTGCTTATTTTCAATCGTACACCAACACCTATGACTCGATTGAGAATCTAAAACTTATTTATGAAGAAGCTTTATCATTTCCCAATGTAGTGGGAATAGTAGTCGGTACACGCCCCGATTGTGTAAGTGATGAATTATTGGATTATTTTGCCGAACTGTCTAAAAGTTATTACGTGATGATAGAATATGGTATCGAATCGACCAATGATAAAACACTGGAATTTATTAACCGTGGACACGATTACGCCTGTGCTGAAAAAGCCATTCGCGATACTGCCGCAAGGGGCATCCGTACCGGTGCACATATTATTCTGGGGCTGCCTACCGAAGCAAGGGAAACCATACTGTTGCATGCTGTCAGGCTGTCACAACTTCCACTTACAACACTCAAAATTCATCAGTTACAGTTGGTACGGGGGACCAAAATGGCCGATCAGTTTGCATTACACCCCCAATGGTTTCATCTTTACACGGTTGAAGAATATACCGATTTGGCCATCGATTTTATTGAACTGCTGAATCCCAAGGTGGGCATCGAACGGTTTGTATCTCAGTCACCTCACAAGCTACTAATTGCACCCGAATGGGGCCTGAAAAACTTTGAATTTCTCCGAGTGATTGAAAAAAGACTGGAAGAAAGAAATACCTGGCAGGGAAAGTTATTTAATTTATAATTAACAGTTAACAAATAATTATTTAATCCTTCTGTGATACAGGAACCATTCAGTGGTAAGATTATTTCATATTGAGATAAACTCTTTTTAAGTATTATATGTTCTATCTAAAAAATTCGGAGATGGAATTACGTTTATTAATATCAACTCATTCACTTACGAATTATTCATTTTTAATTATTAATTTTTAATTGACATATTATGGCATTACAGGTAGGTGATAAAGCCCCCGCAGTATTGGGAGTAAATCAGGATGGAATTGAAATTAAATTGGCGGATTATGCGGGTAAAAAAGTAGTTTTATACTTCTATCCCAAAGATAATACGCCGGGTTGTACGGCTCAGGCCTGCAGCTTACGCGATAATTTCGACGACTTGCGCAAAGCTGGCTACGAAGTGATAGGTGTGAGTACCGATAGTGCATCATCGCACCAGAAGTTTATCACCAAACAGAGTTTACCATTCCCGTTGATTGCCGATACCGATAAAAAATTATCGGAGGTATTTGGTACCTGGGGCGAAAAATCGATGTACGGAAAGCAATACATGGGCACCTTCCGCACCACTTTCCTGTTGGACGAAACAGGAACCATTACCCGTATAATATTGCCCAAGGAAGTAAATACTAAAGAACATGCGGCACAAATTTTAGGTTAACAGTTGGGATTTTCTTTGAAATGCAATTACAATTTGTAACAAAGTGGCTGAACATTCAGACAGATTTGACTTTATGTTATGATAATTCGAAAACACACAGATAAATAATTTATTCAAAATCGCAACAAAAACCAACATAATAGAATGTATATGTTGTGTTTAACTATTACAGCATTTAAGTTTACCGAAAAAAAAAATCCAGGTTACATATTGAAAGTTAGTTTTATTGACTAAATTTGCGAGCTAAAAAAAAAATCAGACACAATCTGATTAAAAGCAAGATTCACATTTTCAATTAAACCAGCAATAAACATAAATTCATGCGCAGTAATTTTAATCCGTGGCATCAGGTATCGCCACACACAGATACACCCGAAATAGTAAAAGGTATTATTGAAATACCAAAAGGAACCAGAGCCAAATACGAGCTGGATAAAGAAAGTGGTTTACTGAGACTCGACCGTGTGTTGTACTCCTCGGTATATTATCCTGCAAATTATGGTTTTATCCCACAAAGTTATTGCGATGATCATGACCCGTTGGACATTCTGATACTATCACAAATTGACGTTGTTCCTTTGTGTATCGTTGAAGCAAAAGTAATTGGTGTCATGCGAATGCTTGATAACGGTGAAGCTGATGATAAAATTATTGCAGTGGCTTCAGGTGATCCAAGTGTAAATCATTATAATGACATTTCGGAATTACCTCAGTATTTGTTATCAGAAACGATGAGTTTTTTTGAAGATTACACCAAACTGGAAAACAAGACCGTGGTGATTGAGAAATTTTTCGATAAAAAAACAGCACTGGAAATTATCGATGACAGCTTTAAAATGTACCAAAAACATTATGGTGAATTGCACAAGTGGTTTTTTGGAGGCAAATAAAAAGAAATATTAAATAATAAAGCAGGGGCAACATCAAATTATATTTTGATGCTGCCCCTGTTTTTAAAAAACGTTTATTCACAGATCCGAAAGTCTGTAGCTATATTAAAAACAATATCCTGTTATTACTATAATTGTAAATTGTAAATAAAGAAATTGTAAATAAAGATTTTAGCTTTGCCTCGCCACTTCACCATGATGAATTAAGTCCAGCCCTACAGTTTGTTCCAGGTCTGATACCCGGACCGAAATGAACTTGTTGATCGTTCTGAATAATAACACTGTAAATATAAATGCATAACTGATGGCGAATAAAATCGCTACGGATTCTTTCAACAGCAACATGCCATCTCCGCCAAAGAACAAGCCATTGGGAATGGCTGCATTAATTGAACTGTTTGCAAAGAATCCAAGACAAAGTGTTCCAATTACACCCCCCATTCCATGAACTCCCCAAACGTCGAGTGCATCATCCCAACCTTTGTATTCCTTGAACTTAACGGCTAAAAAGCATCCACATGCTGCAATAATTCCGATGATAGCCGATGAATAAATATCAACATATCCGGCTGCAGGGGTAATGGTGGCGAGTCCTGCAACGGCACCGGTCATCAATCCAATAAATGTAGGCTTCTTTTTACCGGTGTTCCATTCAATTATCAACCAGGTCACTGCCGCAAACGATGCCGCCGTATCGGTATTAAGAAAAGCCGAAACTGTAATTGAATTAACCGCCAGTTCGCTTCCTGCATTGAACCCGTACCAACCAAACCACAGTAAGGCCGTACCAATTGCAACCAACGGAATATTGTTCGGATCCGTTTTTTCCTGTCGACGGCCGACGAAATAGACCGATGCCAAAGCCGCAAATCCGGCCGTAGCATGAACCGTGATTCCTCCGGCAAAATCAAACACGCCCCATTCGGCAAGCAAACCACCACCCCAAACCATATGCACAAAAGGATAATAAACAAATACCTGCCATAAAACAAGGAAAACAATATACGATTTAAAAGAGACCCTGTTGATAAAAGCGCCCGTAATGAGTGCCGGTGTAATGATGGCAAACATCATTTGATAGGCAATAAAAATATATTCAGGAAAGCGCTTGTCAGCTGAGTAAAGTGTGGAGGGTGTAATTCCGTGATAAAATGCTTTATCAAAGTTTCCGAAAATTCCGAAGAAATCGGTTCCGGAATGCATATTTCCGCTAAAACAAACTGAATAACCAAAAGCAAACCAAAGTACAGTGCCTATTCCCATGGAAACAAAGCTCTGCATCATGATACTTAAAATATTTTTTTTACAGCCTAAACCTCCGTAAAAGAAGGCCAATCCGGGTGTCATAAGCATGACCAGGCTGGTTGCCAGAATCATAAAAGTAGTCAATCCTACATCCAACATCATATTGTTTTTTAATTTTGCACAAAAGTACACTAATATGTCGATATATCGAAACTTATTGAATATATATTATCTTTTCAATAGCATTATAATAGGTATTAGGCTCATTTAAAATCATTATGATATTACCAGGAAAGACATTATCTCTATGAAAAATGTATTTACCTTTGTTTTAATGCATATTTATCCATATTTATTTATGTGATTCCACCCTAAATATTATTTCAAGACCAGGAAGTCCGACCGGATGTAACAACTCAGGGCAATATCCAATTTTGAAATAGGATATTGCCCTGAATAATATAATATTGGAATCATAAAGCGTTTTTAGCTTTAGATTTTGTTCGCTTTATTTCCAAATATGCTTTGCCGGAAACTTTTATGCAGTACGTTTATTTCGGTTCTAATGAACCTTATTTTGTCACTTCATTGACAAGCGCTTTCCCGTCGACAAAATCCTGTATATTCTGCAAAGTAGTTACGGCAATACTTTTCATTGCTTCTTTAGTGAAAAAGGCCTGATGCGATGTCACAATCACGTTATTGAACGAAAGCAGCCTGGCTAAAATATCATCGTCCATCACGATATTCGAATGATCTTCGAAGAAATAATCGCCTTCCTCCTCGTAAACATCCAAACCTGCTGAACCAATTTTTTTACTCTTAAGCCCATTAATTAATGCGTGTGTATGAATCAGTTTACCACGACCGGTATTGATAATCATGACTCCATCTTTCATCTTCGCAATAGAATTTTCGTCGATAATATACTCTGTTTCTTTTGTTAACGGACAATGCAGCGAAATTATATCAGAACGTTTATACAATTCATCAAGCGAAGTGTACTCCACATTGTATTGCTTTGCAAAATCAAAATCGGGATATAAATCATATGCAACGATCTTCATCCCTATTCCACTAAGTATTTTCATTAAGATTTTTGCAATTTTTCCTGTTCCGATAATACCGGCAGTTTTTTCGAACATATCGAATCCCATCAAACCATTCAACGAAAAATTCCCTTCCCGTGTCCTTGAATAAGCCTTGTGTGTTTTCCTGTTTAGCGTCAGCATCAAAGCAAGAGTATGTTCGGCTACAGCATATGGAGAATAGGCCGGCACACGTACCACTTTGATACGATCTTTTGCTGCTTTCAAATCCACATTGTTAAAACCGGCACAACGTAAAGCTATTAATTTCACCCCATTGTTCACCAGCTCATCGATAACTCCGGCATTTACCACTGCATTTACAAAAATACAAACCACATCTGCTCCTTTGGTCAATAAAACATTGTCTTTATTCAAATGTCCTTTGTAATAACGGATATCGAAACCGAAATTTTCGTTGGTTTGTTTGAATGAGGCTTCATCATAAGGCTTGGAATCGAAAAACGCAATTTTAGTAGTCATGTTTAAATAATTTATAATGAATAATTTATTACTGATATTTATATCAGGAAACTTAAGTTGAACTAAAAACGCCGGAGTATGAAGCATTGTTCAACAGAAGCAGTCAGAAACTACATCTACTTATGTGCGGTTCCGGCAGTTTACTTTCAACACTTAACTTTTTTCTCTTTTCCTATTGCCCTTCAAAGATTTATTCGTATCTTTGCCCCGCTTTAAGAAAAACTAAGTATTAATTACTAAAAAGCTAACAAACAGTATGTTAAATCATTATGAAACCGTTTTCATTTTAACTCCCGTTTTGTCTGATGTACAGATGAAGGAAGCGGTAGAAAAGTACAAAGCCATTTTGACAGAAAATGGTGCAATTATCACGAATGAGGAAAATTGGGGATTGCGCAAATTGCAATATCCGATTCAAAAAAAATCGTCAGGTTTTTATTCGTTGCTTCAATTTGATGCCGAATCTACCATTATCGCCACGCTGGAAACACAATTCCGCCGCGACGAACGTGTACTCCGTTTTTTATCGTTCCGTCTGGACAAATACGCGTTCGAGTACGCCGAAAAAAGAAAGAGTGTTAAATCTAAAGAAGTAAAGGAGAACTAAACCATGGCAGCAAACAACGGAGATATCAGATATTTGACTCCACCCTCAGTTGATGTAAAAAAGAAAAAATACTGTCGCTTTAAAAAGAGCGGTATTCGTTACATCGATTACAAAGACCCGGAATTCTTGAAAAAATTCCTGAACGAACAAGGAAAAATCCTTCCACGTCGCCTTACCGGTACTTCGTTGAAATTTCAACGCAAAGTAGCTCAGGCAGTGAAAAGAGCACGCCACATCGCGTTGCTTCCTTATGTAACCGACATGATGAAATAATAAACAAGGAGGAAAAAGTATGGAAATTATATTAAAAGAAGATGTAATCAACCTGGGTTACAAAGGCGATATTCTGAAAGTAAAGGCTGGTTACGGTCGTAACTTCCTGATCCCGACAAAAAAAGCAATTCTGGCAACAGTATCTGCAAAAAAAATGTTGGCAGAAGACTTGAAACAACGTGCTCACAAACTGGACCGTATCAAAAATGAAAGCCTCGAATTGGCCGAAAAATTGAAAGGTATCACTTTGGCAGTAGGCGCTAAAACCAGCACAACCGGTAAGATTTTCGGTGCTGTTGGTCCTATCCAAATAGCCGAAGCATTCGAAAAAGCAGGCTTTGCAGTTGACCGCAAAGTAATTCTTTTGAAAGAACCGGTTAAAGAAATTGGTACGTATACAGCAACATTGAAATTACACAAAGAAGTAACCGTTGATGTTGCTTTCGAAGTAATTGCTGAATAAATTCTCAATTCAAAATCCCCAGAAGAACCGATGCACGTTAGTGTATCGGTTCTTCTTTTTATGGGAATAAGCCTTCAAACCAGTCACGTCAGCTTACAATATAAAGCAGATTCAATAGTTGTTAAAAAAAGATATTCCGAACACACATTAACAGTAGAAATTGAAAGTGAAAGACAAATTATATTTGAGCATCTTTCTCTTTATTCACTTCTTTTTTCACTTCTTTTTTCTCCTTCTGTATCATATTCGTCAAAGCAACTGTTCCGTTTATACCTCCAAGACCCATGCTTTCGACAGCCGTACTTGGTACAATAACAATGGTTGAATTCGTCTTCAAACCCTCGTACAGCATATTCATAGCACGCAGGTGAAAAGCGGTAGGATTACCTGCATAACTTTTGGCTGCCTCGTTGAACATATTTGCAATCTGACGTTCGGAATCACCCAGGATAACACGGGCCTGACGTTCGCGTTCTGCTTGTGCCTGCATGGACATGGCTGCCTCCAGACCCTGAGGAATCAGTACATCTTTCACTTCCACCGAAATCACATTAATGCCCCAAGGTTCAGTTCTCTCGTCGATAATTACCTGCAACAGCGAGCTTATCTTATCACGTCCTTCCAACATATCCGCGAGCATCGTTTTTCCGATAACATCACGTAACGCAGTTTGCGATGCCCAGCTGATGGCGCTATAGTAATCGGCCACATCCAGGGCTGCTTTTTTAGGATCTATGACTTTCCAGAAAAGTACAGCGTCCACATCCACCGGAACTGTATCTTTCGTTAAGGTCTTTTCCGCCTTAAACGAAGTACTGATAACACGGATATCGATCCAGTAGGGTATATAATCAATTATGGGAATAATAAAGAAAATTCCCGGGCCACGGAGTGACTGGAATTTTCCGAGACGAAGCACAATGGCTCTACTCCATTGATTTGCCACTTTGGTAGACCAGGCCAGATAAATTGCTACCAAAGAGAATACGATTAAGACTGTGACACTGGCCGGCGTTGAAAAATCGCTGCTAATGGCAAAGGCGATACCAAATCCAATTAACTCAACGACTACAAATAAGAGCGTTGCTACAGAACCGACGTTTTTCATTTTCTTTTCTAAATTAGAAGGTTATGACTATTCATAATGCAGGCCATAAGGTAACTGATAATTGAATAATGAATCAGAATGAAAAGCATGAAGCAATGGGATATCGAACATCTAATGTTTACATAAACGATTCGATAATCAATTTAACAACTCAACATCAGTACATTAATGTTCATATTAAACAAATCAGTCTGGATTTAGTTTTAGAATAATTGTATTTTCTGAAATAATATTTTCAATTTTTTCATATAAAAAAAGGTGACTCTCTGCAGTGTCACCTTTTGATGTATTTAAAAGAGATTATTATTTCAGTTTTTTCGAAATCAGATTATCGAAAGAGAATTTACCACTACCACCAATGGTAACAGCCAGTGCAATACCGAGCATTAATATAAAATATTCAATACCTTCACCTTTTTGATTTCCCATCCAGTTCATAAAGAATCCGTTGGCAATATGTCCGCCAAGTATCATTGCTCCGGTCATTTGGATCAAAATAGAGGCTGCCATAAAGCGGGTTCCAAGTCCAAGGATAACGCCAATACTACCTACGAATTCGGCTAAAATTACCAGGGTACCAATTATAAAGGGTATTCCCAATGATTCGAAAAAACCTACCGTTCCGGAAAATCCGTACCCGCCAAAAAGTCCCAATGCCTTTTGCATACCGTGTGGTAAAAGTGCTGCGCCTAATGCAAGACGTACAATCAGTAATGACCAGGATTGTTGGTCGGTTGCGAGAAATTGTTTAATTGCTTTCATATTTGTTGTTTGTTGATTTGTTATTTAGTTGATTGGTTAATTCGTTGATTCGTTGATTCGTTAATTGGTTAATTCGTTAATTGGTTAATTAGGTTTGATTGGCTTGAAAAGTTTGTAAGGCTTCTAGTTCTGAGTATTGAGTTCTGAGTATTGAGTTCTGAGTTCTGAGTTCTGAGTTTTGATATCAGATAAAACAACTTACAATTTCTTACCAGCCTCTACCTCTACCTTCGGTAGACAAATTCGGTAGATAAATGCGCAGGCAGGTCTGTGTAAATCATTCTTCCATTTTTTCATTCTTCCATTCTTTCATTGGCACATTTTCAAATTTTCAAATCTTTCTGTTACTTAGCTCTTTTGTCTTGGTTCTTTATTCTTTGTTCTTTATTCTTTATTCTTGGTTCTTTGTTCTTTGTTCTTTGTTCTTACATCGGAATTTCCATGATAAGCAGTTTGGAGTTGGTTGTGGCATTAATTTCAATTTCAGTCACTTCACTGACACCAAAACCATCCCTGCGATTCAGTTCCTGACCGGCTACGGTTACATCACCTTCAATTACAAAGAAGTAAACCCCGTTTTTCGGGTCTTTCAGATTGTATTTTCCTGTCCAACCTGCCGATAAATCCCCCATGTGAAACCAGGCATGCTGGTGAATCCATACTCCCTGATCATCGGGATTGGGCGAAAGAATCTGATAAAGTTCATCGGGTTTGGCAATGTTGGCAAGCGAGATCTGATCGTAACGTGGTGTCACATTCTTTTTGTCGGGAAACACCCAAATTTGAAACAACTCCAGTGCTTGTGATTTCTCATGGTTGTATTCACTGTGAAAGATACCGGTTCCGGCACTCATAACCTGAATTTCTCCGGCATTGATTAAACCATGGTTACCCATACTGTCTTTATGTTCCACTACACCGGAAACAGGAATCGTAATAATTTCCATATTGTCGTGCGGATGTTTTCCAAAACCTTCTCCGGCAGCAATCCAATCATCGTTCAGGACGCGTAATGTACCAAAATGAACCCGTTCGGGATCATAGTAATTGGCAAAACTAAAAGTGTGGTGCGAATCGAGCCAGCCGTGATTGGCATGACCGCGTGTTTCTGATTTATGCAATATTGTTTTCATATCCTGTTGTTTTTATTTGACACGACAAAGGTACGGCGACAAATTGCCCCGTGAAGTAAAGAAATCAGGTGTATGATTGCAAAAATCAGTACTGACGTGCTAAAACACGAAATTCGGAGGGAGTTTGACCGGTTATTTTCTTGAAAAAGTTATTGAAATGTGCCGATTCGTCAAAACCAAGCTCATAAGCCAGTTCTTTATTGCTGATATTACTGAACAACAAGGAGCGTTTGGCCTCGGTAATCAACTTGCTTTGAATATGGTCTTTGGCTGATTTTCCGGTAAGATTTTTCACCGTTTTATTGAGATAGTCGCTGGTCACAGCGAGCTTGTCGGCATAGTCGGAAACCATGTGTGTAGCAGCATACTGTTTGTTTAGCTGTTGTTTGAAGGTCCTCAGGATATGGTTACCGGTTTCTATCAGTTGCGGATTATTGCTTTTATGCAGGGAACAATTGTTATTGCTTAGAATCAGGAATACCTTGATTAACGAACCAACCGCCTCCAGGGTATAAGTTTCGAGCGACCGTACGAAATGATCCATCTGGGCAATGAGATTATTATAGACCGGTATATCCTTTTCGTTTATTGGAAGCGGTGGCGACTGGCCATAATCGTTGAAAAGGAAAATATCATTGATCAACCTTTCAGGAATAGAATTGCTGATCAGAAACTCTTCGGTAAAAGTAATCACCCAACCTTTGGGGGCTCCGGTAAGCATAACCTGGTGCATTTGACCGGGCTGAATAAAATAAATGGTACGATCCTGAATTTTAAATTCTGTAAAATCCACAAAATGCGAGCCTTCGCCCTGTTCGATTAAAATAATGGTATAGTAATCGTGCCGGTGCGGACTATCCGGTTTTCCATTTGCATTCCGGTAGATATCTTCCATCCGCTTGAGGGCAAAACCCGGATTATCCTGAGCGTTTTCTGAGAAAGTATAGGTTTTTATATCTTTATGCAGTTGGTTCATAGCGCAAAAACAATATTATTTACGGTTTAGTATAAAAAAAAACGTAGAATCTAATTAAGATAAGAACTTATAGTTACAGATTAAATGTGCTTGCAACTTAACCGGTGCTAATAAATTTACACTGAGCAGTTTCGGCACACATTGAAACATACTAACAATGCAGACCGCTAAGGTACTTATTTTTTTGGGTTTTTTACGGAAATAAATAGTCAAAGCCGATTCGATAAACATTCCGGATACGATAACCAAAAACGAATGATTCAGGAATGAACAAAGCAGAAACGGTTTTTATGACAGTCTCCCGCAAATATATGATAGGTTCCAGGTATTTTTTTTAACCGACAATATTTACTTTTAAGTCCTCAAAAATTTCGGCAACCCTGCATAATTTATTTTGGGTTCTCAATATTTTTGGCAACCCTGCATAATTTATTTTGAGTTCTTAATATTCTGGGCAACCCTGCATAATTTATTTTGGGTTCTCAATATTTTCAGCAACCCTGCATAATTTATTTTGAGTTCTCAGAATTTTCGGCAACCCTGCATAATTTATTTTGGGTTCTCAGGATTTTCGGCAACCCTGCATAATTTATTTTGGGTTCTCAATATTTTTGGCAACCCTACATAATTTATTTTGGGTTCTCAATATTTTTGGCAACCCTGCATAATTTATTTTGGGTTCTCAATATTTTTGGCAACCCTGCATAATTTATTTTGGGTTCTCAATATTTTTGGCAATCCTGCATAATTTATTTTGGGTTCTCAGGATTTTCGTCAACCCTGCATAATTTATTTTAGGTACTCAATATTTTCGGCAACCCTACATAATTTATTTTGAATTCTCAGGATTTTAGGGAGACTGACAATATTTATTTCTAAGACCTCAGGATCCCAGGGAGCCTTATTAAAATTATTATATCCTGTCAAAGTTTTGATGCGAAATAAAAATAGAAACAATTCAGACTTTCAAAATTTTCATGATCAATCACATTTAACATTATAACCTCCCGCACTTTTGCGGCAGGCTTTCTTGTTAACATTAGAGGTTCCTGCAATTTGCGGCTTACTTTCTTGTTAACATTTCAATGTCCTGCAATTTTGCGGCAAGCTTTCTTGTTAACATTTTAACTCCCCACACATTTGCGGCAAACTTTCTGTTTAACATTTTAATTGTCAATCAATTTACGGCTGTCTATCATAAACCATTTTATACTGTCTCAGTTTTGAGAATAACCCACATGCCATATTATTAAAGGGCACTATTTTTCAGGTCCCGGTATTTTAAAGAAAAACCCCCTACAGATTATTCATCATGCAAGAGGTTTTTTAAGTTGAGCATCAATTCAGGTTCGTACTATTTATTTTTATCTTCCCCAGAATTTCTTTGGTCCGCCTTCTGTTTTACGGGGAGCACTTTCGGTTCTTCGTGCCGTGTTTTCCGTTCTTCTGGGTGTACTTTCCGATCTCTTTTGCGTATTTTCAGTCCTTCTTGGAGCCGTTTCAACTTTACGTTGTCCACTGTCCGGTTTAGATGCAACAGTACTTGAACTCCGGCTTACCGGTGTTCGTGTATGGTTTATCTTTGGCTTATTAGGATTTTGCGGACGCGGAGTCTGCAACTTTGGTTTTGGTTTTCCTTTTCCATCCTCCGGGATATTTAAGGCAGGATAAGGATGATCGTTCACCAATGGAATCCGTATGGATATCAATTTTTGAATATCTTTTAAGTATTCACGCTCTTCGGCATCGCAAAACGAAATGGCTTTTCCTTCGAGCCCTGCCCTACCCGTCCGGCCAATGCGGTGGACGTAAGTTTCAGGGATGTTAGGAATTTCGTAGTTGATGACCAGGTTCAGGTCGTCAATATCAATACCACGGGCTGCTATATCGGTTGCCACCAACACACGGGTGGTGCGGTCTTTGAAATTTCGCAAGGCATTCTGACGTGCATTCTGCGATTTATTTCCATGAATGGCTTCGGCTTTAATATGTGCTTTGTCGAGGAAACGTTGCACCTTGTCGGCACCATGTTTGGTACGCGTAAAGACCAGTGCTGTTGCTATCGACTTGTCTTTCAATACGTGAATCAACAAATCTTTCTTGTTTTCTGCATCAACAAAATACATTTCCTGTTGAATGGTTTCGGCTGTTGTGGATGCGGGTGTCACTTCCACTTCTTTGGGATCGGTTAAGATCGTACTTGCCAAAACGCGTATTGCCTGGGGCATAGTCGCCGAAAAGAACAATGACTGACGTTTAACCGGAATAATTTTGATCAGTTTCCTCACATCGTGAATGAAACCCATATCGAGCATACGATCCGCTTCGTCGAGAACAAAAATGCTCAAATCGCCCAGTTTCACATAACCCTGATTGATTAAATCGAGCAAACGTCCGGGTGTTGCCACCAAAATATCCACGCCCATTTTCAAGGGATGAACCTGTTGGTTTTGAGGCACACCACCAAAAACCACGGTATGACGCAAACCGGTATTGCAACCATAACTTGTAAAACTCTCGCCAATTTGAATGGCAAGTTCACGGGTTGGGGTTACTATCAGGGCTTTTATCTTACGAGGCGCTTTATCGTTTCCTTTCGCATTGTATAATTGTTGCAAAATAGGAATAGCAAAGGCTGCCGTTTTTCCGGTTCCTGTTTGGGCACAACCTAATAAGTCGCGGCCTTTAAGAATAATTGGAATTGAGATTGCTTGTATTGGTGTTGGGTGGGTGTAGCCTTCGGTTTTAAGAGCGTTTAAGATCGGCTCTATAAGATCTAATTTTTCAAATGACATATATAATATTTCTTCGTATCCGTTTTCTAATCACAAGTTCAAACTAAAACCTGACGGGATACAATTCTGCGCAAAGGTACGGAAAATAAACGGAGGAGGCAAAAACAGGTTCAGGCACGGTGATAAGTAATCAGTAATATATAATGAAGCATTTTGATTTTGTCAGATCAAAAAAAACAAATCACTAAACACTCTTCTCTTTCATACCCTTAGTAGCTATCAATAATCCTTCATGTCTCCCCCTTATTAAATAACAAATGTTTTTCTAAATGACGATGTATAACTTATGACAAATCAAAACCATACACTCCAGGGGATTCTTGAAAGAATAAGCACTAAACCAATGGAATAGAAAATTACTATCTTTTTGTATTTCGAGACATCATCCACCAGGCGATTTGCTTTTGAATAACCAATAGTGATAAGCACAACAGCAATAATCATCACGAAAGGATGCTCAAGCATATAAAGCCGGGATGTCGCATCTTTCATGGCTGCCCCTGAAAAATTGCTTAGTCCGAGTGGGGACAGGAAATACAATATTAATCCGAATAAAACCTGTGTATGAATGGCGGCCAAACCTATCAATGCAATAATTTTGTTGTTATTAGTAAATGGTTTTTTGCTTAACCAGCCGTAAACAGTAAATACAATAGCAAATATAAGAAGTGCCAATGACAGGTAAGCAATAATTGAGTGAAAGTGTTTGATTTCTATATACATAGTTTCAATAATAAACTGACCACTACAGGCCTTTGATGAATTAATTTTTAATTTTATCAATGTTTTCTGTTCAATCAGCCATTGACATTTTCCTGAATTTGTTCAGGAATAACTAAAACGTTTTTTTTGATACAAAGTTTAGTCATACCCCAACTGAATGCAGTCTTGTCAGGAAATCAATCAGCAATGCGTGCAACAAAATCCGGGATTATGAAATCGATAGCATAAAAAAGGAAGAACCGGAGTAAGGTAGTATTTGAAAATCAACATACCGGATAGAAAGAAACGACCTGAGCTGTTGATCGTTAATAATTAAGCACTTTTCGTTGATCTTTTTTTTTGAATAGTTTGTCAACATTCATTTGCAAGCCAAAGGATAATAAAGGGAAATAATCAAACAAGATTAAATTGTCAGGATCAACCGTATAGAATGGTATCGAGCAACCGAGTTGAATCACTGCCTTAACATATTCAATCCCGATTTTAGCTGTTAAAGCAGGTTGCATCGAAAACCGGGATTCTCCCGATAAATCAATATTCCCGATATATCCTCCACCCGGGGTTTCGTATGAGCCGTCGAGGTAATCGGCAAATGTAAATCTTGAGGCAAGACTTAAATCAAAATACCGGCTGGTCATACCTATTGCAGGTTGAATAAAAAAACGGATACAATTTACATTAAACGTAGAATAATTATCCTGTCTCAGATAATTTCCACGACCAAATCCTCCGTAAATCTCAAATCGTTGAACAGGGTTCAAACTTGTAAAATAACCTGTTCCCAGTTCAACAAAGTTATGTTTTCTTTCGTTATTTCAACCGAATTTTCATCTGGAACCGTTACAGTATTTGTGAAACTTCCGTTGAGCATCAACCCGATATGATTGGTTACCGAATATGAAATTTGCGGTTCATATTCTGACAAAATAGCACTATGAATGGCTACCTGAAGTTCCCCTTTATCACTAAACATGGGAGTATTTATAACATTGGGAACGTATTCCAGTTCACGACATGAATTGAAAACAAAAATGAGAAGAAGAAAAACTGCAAAAATAGCGTGTTGTGTTTTCATAGTTTTTGAATTTAATCCGTTGTTAAATAACTTCCCGTTCAAAATCCTACTATAAAACAAATTTGCAAATTGCTTTGTTTATCACCCGGTTAAACTCTGTATAGTTCAGGGTTTGCAAGGTGTAATTATCTGAATAAATTCAAATCCGAAGGATTTAAAAGTGAATAGCCATGGTATGAAACCCATGGAACAATCGATAGAAGATTTAATCACAACCCCGAATGTGGTTGAATATCAAAAAACCAATATCATGAATGGACACGGAATACAATGGATATGAAATATTTGACACAGATTTTCAACCACTACGTGGTTGAAAATCTATAGTCACCGACTCATCCATGCATTTTAAACATGGCTATTCACATTCGATTCCTTCAGGAATTAAAACTTATCAATCAGACTCTAAGTGAGCCGCGAAACGCCCTGGCAGCATAGTAAGATTCAGCTCCGTTGTGATACATGAAAACATGGTCATAACGACGATCGCAAAATATAGCACCGCCGTGTTTTCTAATCTCAGCAGGTGTTTTCACCCAGCTCGACGTTTTCATATCGAAATTTCCAAGTTTCTGTAAGTCCCGGTATTGTTCTTCTGTTAAAAGTTCAATACCCATATCGGCAGCCATTTCCACAGCGTTATTTTCCGGTTTAAACTCTTTCCTCGATTCCAACCCTTCGCGGTCGTAACATAGGCTTCTGCGTCCTTTGGGGCTTTCATGCGAACAATCACAAAAAACATATTCGCCTGTCTTGTCGTCATATCCAACCACATCCGGTTCACCACCGGAACTTTCCATTTCATTGAGCGACCACAGTTTTTCTGTATTAGCTTCCAGTTTTGACTGTAGTTTAGCCCATTCAAGACCTTTATGGCGGTTCGTGTTCTTCTCAAAACGGACTTTTAATATGCTGATTAGTGCTTCCTGCTGTACCGGAGACAACTCCTTTTTATTTTCAATTGTCATAATGTTTTATTTTGATTAACTTATTATATTTTGGAATTTGGTAAATGTTTTGTCGGGCTGAATGGTTGTTAAGCGTTGGTGCCAACTAATTAATTTATTAGCTTTTATCTTTCCGAAGGCTGTTTGTTTTTTTGTTTACTGAGAACGAGAGCATATACTAAACGCCCCTTACAAGCCTCACCCGATATCTGCTACAAAGCGATCCACATTTTATGAGAAACTGATGAAGAATCATTCTTCGCCGGTTTCTAACAATGGCATTGAGCATAATTTTTTCATATATTCCGGATAGCTAAGATTTATATCTTCTTCGGGAAACTTGTATTTTATAAAATTTTCTATATGCCCACAATCATTGCGAAATATTTCATATTCCATACCCACATGAATGGCATAAACATTCCAGCCATCCCCTTCGAGCTCCTGTAAAGCTTCGTAGTATTTAAAAAGAACCTTCTGAATTAAATCGAAAAATTCAAACCGTCGACTTTCACAGTAATTATAGCCTTCTAAATCCTCGGTATTTATTTCGTCAACAAGTTTCTTTATTTGTTCATCCGACAATCCCGTCATACCGTCGTAGAATGAGACATCTATCGGCACAGGCATTGGGGGGTGTACATACAGGCTGATCCAGCTATCAAAATCAGAATATTTCTCACGCAGGTCGACTCCTTTTTTTTGATCCTGTATAAGCCCATACAGATTAAAGAGCAAAGACATACCCGTTCTGTCCACAATTTCACCTATCGATTTCAGCACCAACGGTCGCGTTTCCTTTTTGATAATCGGAAACTGTTTATACATCAACTCGCGAACTACGGGGCTCAACGCTTCCATTGCCTTTTTAAATACATGGACATAAAAGGAGCACATTTCAAGGATTATTTCGATTTTATCTCTTATTTCCGGCGGAAAGAAATCGCTGTGATTCTTAAACCAAATTTCATTTTCCATGAATTCCTCTTCGTTTTCCATATCCTGAAGATTTAAAAATAAATTATGGAAACCACAACAGGTACAATAGGATTAATAAAAGATTAAACTTATCAATTGTATTGTGGTTGCTATTCTGCGACACCTATCTGTAAGTTTTTATTCAACAAATATTAAAATGATTTAGTTCAACAGATTAGCGGGGATATAAACTTTGAGATCTTTGCGCCTCTACGAGAATGAATTTAGAAAGCAAGCAAATGGGAAATCCCATTGTCGGGAGGTGAAAAGAACGAAATGAACAAAGCATAAATTACTGTTATCAGTACTCAATCAACAAAAGTTTCTTTTATTACTGATTTAATATCTTTTATCTCAAACTGACTTAACTTTCCGGTAATTTTTATAATCCTGGTTTTATCTATTGTTCGTATTTGATCAATGGCAACCCAACCAACCCTTTCATTGTGTATTACTTTCACCCGGGTAGGATATTTCCTCGATGTCGTGGTCATGGGAGCAATTACTAAAGTCTGAAGATTATTATTTATTTCATTTGGTGAAATTATTACACAAGGGCGTGTTTTCTTTATTTCACTTCCGACTGTGGGATCCAGATTTATCAATACTATATCATACTGATTCATTTCCATTCCTCCAGATTTTCGTCTTCAAAAACATCATCCATTAAAAGTTTATCATCACATTTTTCGTGCATTTCTTTAAACGAAGCGTCCCAGCCTTTTCGGGGTTCTGATACCGGCCTGATTATTATTTGACCTTTTTCTAAAATCATCTCTACTTTATCCTTGATTTTATATTTCTCCAATAATGTCTTGCTCAATCTGAAACCCTTGGAATTTCCTATTTTTATCACTGATACTTCCATAATTATGTTTTTAAATTGTAAGTACAAAGTTAGCACATTTCTTCGATTTACCAAAACCTCATAAATCTGGTGGTAACATAGAAATCCAAACCACAATAGGTGCAATTAGATAAATAAAAGAAAGAAATTTTCTTTTGTATTGTGGTTTCTTTTTTGCTACTCCAATCTATATGTGTTTATTCAACAATTATTAAACTGATTTGGTTCAACAGATTAGAGGGGATATCAGCTTTGCGATCTTTGCACCTTTGCGTGAAATAAAATTATTCGTGAAAGGCGCAATGGTCGCAAAGGACATGCAATAATAACTATGTTTGTATTGCCAACAAATATTAGATTCAAATTTCCGTTACGTTCTTACAGATTTAATTTCCGGTCAGATAATCAGCCGGTATCATTGCACCCACTTTTTTGTTTGACATTTTGCCTCCAAACATGACGTTTAAATCGGGAATAGTACCGTCCCACCGGATGGTACAGGTATCGCTGGTAAAACTGATGCTGGATTTTTGATGCATATTGGCATAATTTGATTGCCAGAATTCAGCTTCCGAACTGAAATTAAATCTTTTGTTAGTCAGATCAATGGGCTTATTGTCGTAATTAAAAAAGTCGTATATGAAGTAGGTTTTTCCTTTCTGCCCGGTAATCTGTATTTGGTTATCGTCAGCATAGCTGATAAAGTCGTAGAGGTTCACAAACTGCCGGTACTTTTGTTTTGTGGAGTCGTCAGTAACATAATGTTCTACCAGATAACCATTTTGACGTAATTCACGGCGAAACAACATGCTGCAAAAATGTTCCCTGGAGTTATAATAAGCATCCAGTCTGCTTTTTCGAAACCTGCGTTCCTGGCGCTCACTGACATAATCGTAAGGTTTGTAATAGAAATATCCTAAATACTTACTGATGGCGTTAGCTTTATTATCAATCACATAAAAACTGACTAAATCGACATATAATTTATAACCCAGGGCGGGTAAATCTATAATTAAAGGTGCTTTGGCTTTTACTGAGAAAACAGATGAAATCTTCAATTTATTGATACTATCATTTTTCTTATATTTTATACCATCAATAAACTGAATCATAGCACTTACAGTATCTGTGTTTATCATCACGGTATCACAATAGCGGTTAAAAACCAGCACGGAATCGTTCATTAACTTTGCCTTTTGACCCCAGGAGTCAGATCCAAGAAACAATTTCCTGAAATTATCAACGGCCTGGCTACGGGTATTGAGGCCGGTAACCTTTACTTCAGACAATTGAATTGTTTTCAATTTTAATAATATCGTCAATTTCTCCGTTGGCAAATTGTCAAGATTCATCATTTTCAGATCATACCCCACCCTGCTGACCATCAACTGACAGGGAAATGAAACATTATTGAGAGTGAACGAACCATCCATAGCGCTGGAAGTTCCTATGGTAGTTCCATTGATATACACGGTGGCATCGGTCACAAGATTATGATTCTCCTTGTCCAGCACGACTCCGGACAGCGTGTTTTGCCCGTTTACAAATGCATTGACACTAAACAGTAAAACAAAAGTGATTTTCAAAGCACAAAGTTTGAGATCCGACAGTCTTCTTAACATCAAACATCAGGTTTAGTATGGTTTATCCTAAATTTCCAACAACAAATGTAGCCTTTATTTTTTAACTACAAATCGTTTCGTCTAAAATATTTTAACCTAAGCATCATAATCCATATTTTTTCAAAAGAAATTGATATTCAAAAGAAATGAAAAACGAAAAGTTACAAACAGGTAGCTTTTTTAGTACCTTTGCAGCCTTATAATTTGAAAGGAAAGAAGTGGAAGAAAAAGGATTAACAGTTACTTTAGGGACAGAGAAAGTAGGAAAATTACTGATGCAGTACGCCATACCAGCCATTATTGCCATGACGGCCTCATCGCTTTATAATATCACCGACAGTATTTTTATCGGTCATGGCGTGGGAGCTTTGGCCATCTCGGGCCTGGCAATTACTTTCCCCTTAATGAATCTTGCCGCTGCTTTCGGGTCATTGGTTGGTGTGGGAGCTTCCACGCTTATGTCTTTGCGGTTGGGACAAAAGGACTATAAATCTGCGAACAAGATTTTAGGGAATGTGTTTGTTCTAAACCTGATTCTGGGATTAGCCTTCACTGCGATCATGTTATTATTTCTCGATCCTGTACTCCGTTTCTTTGGAGCAAGTAGTGCCACCCTACCTTATGCACACCAATACATGGTGGTGATTCTGCTCGGCAACGTGGTAACGCACCTTTATTTTGGATTAAATGCCATGCTGCGCTCTACCGGTCGCCCTCAGAAAGCCATGTATGCCACACTTTTTTCAGTATTGATAAACGTGATTTTAAATCCGCTGTTTATTTTCGTATTCAAATGGGGCATTCAGGGAAGTGCTTTTGCCACTGTTATCTCGCAAACACTTATGCTTATCTGGCAAATCATTATTTTCAGCGATAAAAGTCATTTCATTCATTTAAAGAAAGGAACCTTTAAGCTAGAACGTAAAATTGTTTTCGATTCATTGTCAATTGGTTTATCTCCATTTTTAATGAATGCCACTTCGTGCGTTATCGTTGTCATCATCAATCAGGGACTAATCCGTCACGGTGGTGATCTGGCAGTAGGAGCCTACGGCATAGTAAACCGGGTGATTTTCCTTTTTGCAATGATCGTGATGGGTCTCAACATGGGCATGCAACCCATAGCCGGATATAATTATGGTGCAGGACAATACGGGCGCGTTACCGAGGTATTGAAGAAAACCATTTTTATGGCAACCGCTGTAATGACGGTGGGATTCCTGATCGGCGAACTGTTTCCACGCGCTGTGGCCACGGTCTTTACCACTGACCAGATCCTGATTGAACTTGCTTCCGAAGGTTTGCAGATTGTGCTGATATGCTTTCCCATAATTGGATTCCAAATGGTGACAGGCAACTTTTTTCAAAGTATTGGTATGGCAAGCAAAGCCATTTTCCAGTCCTTAACCCGTCAATTAATATTTTTATTACCTTGTTTGCTTATACTTCCGCATTTTTTCGGCGTAAAAGGAATCTGGTACAGCATGCCTGTGGCCGATTTAGCAGCCAGTGTAGTGGCAGGGTTTATGCTTAGGGCTCAGTTCCGAAAATTCAGGAAGCCGGTGGTTCGGTGAAACGTTTCACGTTTCGGATTTGAAGAGTTTGATGTTTGGTTGATTAGTTGATTGGTTAATTGAAATTCTAAAAGAGTCATTCTTCCATTTTTTCATTCTTCCATTCATTCATTTTCAAATTGGCACATTATCAAATTTTCAAATTAGCACATTTTCAAATTGGCACATTTTCAAATTTAATATTATCATGATCGAAAAGTATGTAATAAATATCGGGCGGCAACTGGGAAGCGGCGGCCGGGAAATTGGAGAAAAGCTGGCCAAGCAGTTAAACATCCATTATTTCGATAAAGAGCTGATACAATTGGCATCCAAAGAAAGCGGTCTGGGAAAAGAATTCTTCGAACAGGTCGACGAAAAGGCAAGTCATAGTATTTTTGGAGATTTATTGGGATTACGCACCAGCATCAGTAACGAAGTTTACGCTAATAATTACCTGTGTAACGAGACCTTTTTTAAGATTCAAAGCGATGTGATTCGCAAACTGGCAGATGAAAAATCCTGCCTGTTCGTGGGGCGATGTGCCGACTATATCCTACGCGACCATCCACGTTGCATAAACCTGTTCATCAGTGCCGATACCGAAGACCGTGTCAGGCGTGTATCCCAAAACCAACATCTAACCCCGGCAAAAGCAGAAGTTGAAATTGAAAAAACGGATAAAAAACGTTCGGGATACTATAATTTTTACAGCAACAAAGTATGGGGAGCAGCCGAATCGTACCATTTGTGTATAAACTCCTCGGTGCTTGGCATAGACGAAACAGTAACTTTTATCCGGCATTTTGTGGAGCAAAAATTGAAACTGTAAATTATTATTACCTCATTATCACTTCAAGAGTCTATTCACGCGTCTGTCATTAATCCCTGAAAACGATGTATTCCTTCCTGATCGCATTGTTTTGCTGAAATTCACAACTTTGTATCATTCTAAATTAAGCATCTGGTAATAACTAATTCATTTATTTTGATGTAAAAATAAATTCTTTGCTTAATTTTGACGAAAAATAAATACTTTCCTATTATTAAGAATTAATTGCCAGTTATTTAGGTCATGATAAAAGAGAAAAAAAGTGTTGCATTAAGTTCGGTTATTGCAGCAATATTTATTACCGGATTTAAATTGATAATCGGCCTGATGACAGGCAGTTTGGGTATTTTATCTGAAGCGTTGCATTCCGCCCTCGATCTGGTAGCAGCAGTGATCACTTATTTTTCAGTCAGGGTTTCCGACAAACCCGCTGACAGGGATCATAATTACGGACATGGAAAGATAGAGAATCTTTCGGCCCTGATTGAAACTGCACTGTTGCTTATTACCTGTGTCTGGATTATTTCCGAAGCTATCCACCGGCTGACCTCAGGTGAAACTGTCATAGAAGTAACCGTTTGGAGTTATATCGTGGTCATCAGTTCTATCATTATTGACTTTACACGCTCCCGGGCTTTAATGCGGGTGGCAAAAAAACATAACAGTGCGGCACTCGAAGCTGACGCCTTACATTTCTCTACCGATATCTGGAGTTCATCGGTGGTGTTGTTTGGATTGGTTTGCTACCAGTTTCTGGGATGGCATGCTGCCGACTCGGTTGCTGCTTTGTTTGTGGCGGTAATCGTACTATTTGTATCGTACAGACTGGGTCGTAAAGCGGTCGATGTTTTGCTCGACAAATCGCCAGTGAATACCACGCAGACCGTTCGTGAAACCTTGAAAGAATTTCCGGAAGTGTTGAAGTACCATGGATTAAAAGCGCGTACAGCAGGAGCGGATACTTTTATTAAGTTCAATGTCCATTTCAATCCCGATTTAAGTCTGCGCGAGGTACACGAAGTTTGTGACAAAATTGAGATGTTACTGAAATCTCGCATCACCCGGAGTGAAATATATATCCATGCTGAACCCGAGGAAGTCAGTCATACTGAGACGGAAGCGGATGATGATATGGTTTAGGGGGGGGTGACAATGTGCCAATGTGCCAATTTGAAAATGTGAAAATTTGAAAATGAAAGAACTAAGAATCAAGAACCAAGACAAAAGAGTAAATAATGTGACAATTTGAAAATGTGCCAATTTGAAAATGAAAAAATGAAAGAATGATTTACACCGACTTGCCTGCGGCAGGCAGGTAAGAAATTGTATGTAGTATTATTCGATCTCAAAACTCAGAATTCGGAGCTCAGAAACAAGAATCAAAACAAAAGACAAAAGACTCTGAACCCGAAACACGAAACCTTTCAAACACAGAACCAAGAATCAAGAACCAAGACAAAAGATTCTGAACCCGAAACACGGATCGCGAAACACGAAACATGGAACGCGAAACAATAAGAGATATTTCCTTGTTTATATTTTATAAATGACTTTACACTTAAGGATTATGGGGTTTCACTGATTTAATTTTTTAATTCGAATATTCAATTCTATTTTTGCGTAACAATAATAATCGGAAATGACGGTTTTAATTAATACCGTAAATGATCGGTTTAGTATTTATCTAAAAATAATATGAGTATGAAAACAAAAGGTTTTTATTTAGCACTACTTCTGGGTAGTTTCACTTTGTGGAGTTGCTCCAACAAGGATGATTTGAGTCAGGGATCTTTAAAAACATCAATGAACAATAGTGTTCAGGAATTGACAGCTGCCATGAACGTGATTTCAGCATCCGACGGTTATCAGGTTATTGCCAGCGCCGAGAGCAGCACTGACGGTCCATACATGGTCAAATCGTCAGTAGTGGCTTTTGACAGCACTTACAACAGCATTCTTCTGGCGGATATTGCCGGAGTTTACGAATACAAGGCTACTCCTTATAAAAGGTGGCAAAATTCCCTCATGCGTTACTTTGTTAAGACAGGCGAAAGTGCACACATGATCGTAAGCTTACCCGAAGCAAAGGTTTTGCATCACAGATCATTATTGCGATATTCACCGGAAGACACCTTGTTGACGAATGACTACGTTTTTGATTTGTCAGCATACCAATACAATTTCAATCCGCGCCTGGGCTACGATTATCAAATAGCAGCAAACATTAATGTTAAATCGGTAAATGTGGGCGACTTGAAAATTCAATCATCGTATTCGAGAGCAAACAATTACAATTATGCATCTGAGTTCTTATTTGCCGATAATTATAAAGCAATTTGTAATTATACTACCGGTGATACGGCTGTTTCGACTTACGCAATCAATGACGGAACAAAAACATTGTATGAAGAAAAATACACGGCTATCAGAACTTCTACAATGGGGAACAGACACAAAGAAAAAGAATACTCTTTATCGATAGGTGATGTACAAATAGTGAGAACAAAAGGACATGGTGATAATGGGTTAGACAGCGCAAAAGTTTATGTGGCAGGCGTTTTACAGTTAAACTCTAAAGTTGAATTTGTGACTGACAGCACCTCGGATGATTCGGAGAATTGTTTAATTAATCACAAGAGAGATTTGAAAATCACCTTTGATGACGGAACCAGCGCTACGATCAGTGAACTTTTGGGGACTTCGGTTGAGACCATACGCACCTTGTTTGCTTCCCTTCGTCAGGCAAGTTTTGCAACCAACGTTATCGATTGGATAGCCTGGGATATTTACAGAAACAAAGAATAATCAGGCAGTGTAATTCCAGGAATGGATTTACAAATTATTGAGAGTTTTCACTTTAAATAATAGCTGTAATTATTTAAAACAATCCCGAATAGTAGAGGAAGTAATATACTTCATCTACTATTCTTTTAAAATTTAATTTCTAAGAATTAAAAAAAAACATACATTCAATACTCCCGAATTAAAAACATATTCTCTCTGAAAATCAAATAGTATCCATTTTCCGGTAAAAAGAAACGAAATGAAATACCTCGAAAGGAAGTTCCTGAATATTAAAGTCATCGAATCCATTGTTTTCCTTGTGATTTGGATGGTGATATTTTCAATACCTTTTTTTCAGTACCGGATCAACAATACTATCGATTGGAACAAGATCGTATTAGTATGGATACAGATGTTTTCATTTCTAATCATTTTTGTTCTCAACGCCTTTTATTTAGTCCCCAGACTACTTTTTCATAAAAATTATCTTTCCTATCTGGCTTCAAGCTTACTTACCTTAGTCCTGGTGATTGGCATTAGTGTATCATTCCGAAATTATATTACGCCCACACAACCCCTGGCAATGCCACCCATGGAACTGGGACCCGGAATGCCACCCATGGAGTTAGGAACAAAAATGCCCGCACCCCAGGGATACAGACTTCCTGCACAGCCCGAGCAGAAATCAATCTTCATGAATTTTATCGAAAACCTGATTATAGCCATTCTTGTGCTTGCAGCAGGTACAGCTTTTGAACTGGTTTTAAAATGGCTCAACGAAGAAAGCAGGCGTAAAAATGTGGAAAAAGAACAATTAAAAACTGAACTTGCACTGCTGAGGCATCAGGTCAGCCCTCATTTTTTTATGAATACCCTGAATAATATTCATGCATTGATTGACATAAACACTGAAACAGCAAAAGATGCTGTCATCCGCCTGTCGACCCTGATGCGCTATTTACTTTACGACACGGCACACGGTCAGACCAGCCTGAAAAAGGAACTTGAATTTATAGGGAGCTATATCACACTGATGCAACTTCGGTTTTCGAAAAAGGTAACCATCACGGTGGATGTGCCCGAAAATGTACCCGATATTCAGATTCCACCCATGCTTTTTATTTCATTTATTGAAAATGCATTTAAACATGGTGTCAGTTATCAGTCTGAATCATTTGTAAAATTTAAATTGGAAGTGATTGACAACCAACTGATATGTACGATAAAAAACAGCAAACACAAGAAGAAAGAAACAAGTGACTTAAGTTATTCAGGCATTGGATTAACGAATATACGGAAAAGTCTGTCACTCCTTTTCGAAAAAAACTACATTCTGAATATTCAGGAAAATGATAAAGAATTTGAAGTTCAACTAACCATACCGGTATATGAAAATAAAATGCTTGGCCATTGACGATGAACCGCTGGCACTACAACAGATAAGTTCTTATATTGACAAAACGCCTTTTCTTGAAAAAGTAGCGCTCTGCCACAGTGCATTTGAGGCATTGGAATTCCTCTCAAATAATGAAGTTGATTTGATGTTTGTAGATATTAATATGCCCGACATCAACGGGATGGACTTTGTAAAGTCGCTGGAACAAAAGCCACAAGTCATATTTACGACGGCATACAGCGAATATGCTTTTGAAGGTTTTAAGGTAGATGCCATAGACTATATACTCAAACCAATTGGATACGAAGTTTTTCTCAAATCGGCAAACAAGGCTAAGACCTGGTTTGAACTGAACCGGAAACAAAATGAAACAATTCAGACCACACCCGATTATCTTTTCGTAAAATCGGAATACAAACTGATACGCATCCTTTTATCTGAAATTAAGTATATCGAAAGTGCGAACGAATATATTCAGATTCACCTAATTAATGATAAACCCGTGACAACCCTTGTCCGCCTGAAAGCCATTGAGGAACTACTACCAAAGGATAAATTCATGCGCGTTCACCGTTCGTTTATTGTAAACCTGGATAGAATTAAAGTGATTGAACACAACAGAATTGTTTTTGATCAAAAAGTTTTAATTCCCATCGGCGAACAATACAAAAATAATTTCCAGGAATTTATTGACAAAAATTTTATTTTATAGTCAATTAAAGGTATCCACTGACAAAAAACACCGGTTTACTGAATCTATTTTATCAATTTGCATTCATAATGTAATTTTGAAGACAAAAATAAACGACCTTTAAACCAACAATCAAAGACTATAATAAAATGAATAAACTTTGCATAATGTGAAAGTATTATTTTTTACGCAACTACTGGCAGCTCCTTTTTTCAACACATAAAACAGGTAATTAGCTGCCTGTAAAAAAACAAGAATATTACAGCATTTTAAGTACCGAAAAGTTTATCGTGCAGTCGTTGATTTAGTTGAAGAAAAATCTCATTGTTTTTTACCTTAAAAAAATATAGTATGAAAACACAACTACTCACACTGGCTTTGCTATTTTCTATTGTAAGTTTATTGGCTCAAACTACAAAAACAGTAAATGTTTCGACTCAGGGTACATTGAAAAACCTGATTTCGGATAGCGAAACAAAAATCCTGACTACCTTGACAGTAACAGGTAGCATAGATGCCCGGGATTTTGCATTTATGCGTGACAAAATGAAAGTGCTGTCCATCCTCGATTTAAGTTCGGCCGCCATTAAAAGCTACACAGGGACCGAAGGAACCAACTCAGGTGTAAGCACCTCATACATTGATAACGAAATTCCAATGTACGCATTCTACAATCCGTATTTGTTTACATACAAATCGTCGCTCACAAGTTTTAAATTTCCTTCTAATACAGTAAGTATCGGTTATCTGGCTTTTTATTACAGTTGGAATCTTGCCGGAACAATTGCCATCCCGGCATCAGTAAAATCCATCACCGATTATGCTTTCTACGGTTGCTCTTCCATTTCAGCCTTCTCGGTTGCCGGTACAAATACACGTTATTCATCGCTTAACGGCGTACTTTTTAGTAAAAATCAGGATACTTTGTTTATATTTCCACAGGCAAAAGCCGGAAATTACAGTATCCCCACCACCGTTAATCATATCGGCGCCTCATCATTCGAAAATTGCTACAACCTGACATTAGTTACCATTCCCTCCTCAGTAAGGTCTATCGGTAGCTATGCTTTTTCCTATTGTTCGGGAATTACGGGAAGCCTGACATTGCCGGCCTCGCTTAAAAGATTAGATGAAGGTGCTTTTTACGGATGCTGGAACCTGACAGGAACAGTTACAATACCTGCAACACTTACCGACATGGGATATTATTGCTTTCTCGAAAGCAACAGCATCACATCATTTAGCGTAAACACTGCCAATCCGGATTTTTCATCCAATAACGATGTTTTGTACAGCAAAAATTTGGATACGCTTTTTATTTGCCCCCCCGGAAAAACTGGAACATTCAACATCCCTAATTCCGTAAAACTTATTGGCAGTCATGCATTTTATAATTGCAACAAAATCAGCGGAACGATCACAATTCCGGCGCTTGTCGATTATATAGGATACTATTCGTTTTATGGCTGTACGCTGATTTCAGGTTTTCAAAGCCATACCGAAAACGTGTATTTCAGCGCAGAAGGTGGTGTCTTATTGTCGAAAGACAAGGAAAGGTTATTGGCTTGTCCGGCATCAAAAAGCGGGATTTACGTGATGCCGTCGACTGTAAGAATAATCGATCCGGCAGCATTTGCTTATTGCACCAACCTCACGGGAACTTTAAATATCCCGGCAGCAGTAAAACAAATCGGCGATTATGCTTTTTATAGTTGCAATAATCTTAACGGATTTTTTGTAGAAGCTGCCAATCCTGTTTATTCGTCGGGTGATGGTTTACTTTTCAACCGCAATCAGGATTCATTATTGATTTGTCCATTGAGTAAAACGGGGAAGTATGATATTCCTTCTTCGGTGATTTATATTGGTCATTCGGCTTTCGATGGCTGTGCAAGCTTAACCGAAATTACAATTCCGAACCAAGTTACAACGATTGGAAATTACGCTTTTGAATACTGTACCGGACTAACAAAAATACACATTCCGAGAAACACGGTAAATATTGGTACGGGAGCCTTTTACAGCTGTACAAACTTGATGGAACTGGCCATTGAAAATACCAATCCACCTGTGGTTGATTATTATGCATTCGATTTAATTAACAAAACCACCTGTCAACTGATAGTCCCCACCGGAGCAAAAACTTCTTATCAGAACGCACCCTACTGGAGTGATTTCACTTCGTTAAGCGAATACAATTTCGAAACCTATTTGCCGGTAATATCAAAATCCAATTTTCAGATTTACACCCAAAACAACGTAATTGTAATCAACGGAACGTTAAATGAAGATGTAATTGAAGTTTACACAATCAGAGGAAGTCTGATTGCACGAATAAAAGCAATTGGGAAAAGCACATCCATAGCAGTTTCAGCAAAAGGAATTTACCTTGTGCGAATTAAAGAAACAGTAACGAAAGTATTAATTTAGGCTTTTCATTGATGAATAACAGTATTCTACTGATATTATTTTCAACCTCACAATTTTATATCTAATTTTAAAGCATAATTTCAGATTAGAAAAATAACCTATAAAAAAGAAACAACCATGAGAGTAAGAAAAAACATAGCTACCAGTGACGAAGGATTTCTTTTTAATCCAACCACCGGTGATTCCTTTTCGACGAATATGATTGGTGCCGAAATTATAAATTTACTGAAGAAAGACCTGACACTATCAGAAGTGGCCGACAAAATTTGTGAAAAATACGATGTCGACAAAATGCTGCTCGAACGGGATCTCGAGGACTTTGCTTTACAACTGAAGGAATTCAGTATTTTAGAATAAACCTTAAAACTTCTTTACTCTAAACCGGAATTAAGCAGTTCGGAATATTTTGAAGGGGTGTAAAGAATTGTTATATGACCGAATTAATATATAGAAATCGGTCACCGGTAAAGGCTTATTTACCAAATGGAAGTTTAAATGGAATTTAATACTGAAACAACATGTCAAACGAAAAATCAACTAATACCAGCAAACGCCACAAAATAGTGATCGGAGTGACAGCTTTGAATGCCATCGACAGTCCGGGCCCCGGTGTCGCCGTGATACGGGCATTGCGCGACTGTAAAGATTTCGATGTTCGCATCATAGGTTTATCCTACGAATCGCTCGAACCCGGACTTTACATGCACGATATTGTTGACAAAACCTATCAGATACCTTATCCGACAGCCGGTACCGACAGTTTGATGACCCGCCTGGCCTATATTCACGAAAAAGAAAATCTGCAGTTGATTATTCCTAATTTCGATGCTGAATTATTCAATTTCATTAAGTTGCGCGAGAAACTGAAAGCCATGGGGATAGAAACATTTATGCCCGATCTGGAACAATTTGAAGCTCGTGACAAAGTGAAATTACTTGAATTTGGGAAAAAACACGATTTTTATGTTCCCGAAGATAAAATTATTCACGAGTATCGGGAATTAAAAAAAATTGAGAACGATTTTGATTTTCCGATGGTAGTAAAAGGGAAATTCTACGATGCCATTATTGTGAACAGCATGGAGCAGGCCGAAAAAGCATTCCATAAAATTCAGGCCAAATGGGGATTGCCGATTATTGTTCAGGAATTTATAAAAGGAACAGAAATAAACATTGCCGCACTCGGTGATGGTGAGGGCAATGCCATCAGCATTATCCCTATGCGAAAATTATATATCACCGACAAAGGTAAAGCCTGGGCGGGTGTAACGCTCGACGATGATGATCTGATTGAACTGGCCCGTAAATTTGTGAAAGCAACCAACTGGCGTGGCGGTTGCGAGCTCGAAGTAATGCTGACATCGGACGGAAAGCCTTATATCATGGAAGTAAATCCGCGTTTCCCTGCATGGATTTATCTCACCGCTGCAGCCGGACAGAACCAACCCGCATCGCTCGTGAAAATGGCGTTGGGTGAAAAAGTGGAACCATTTACAAAATACGAAGTCGGTAAAATATTTATTCGTTACGCCTGGGATTTAATCACCGACATCAGGGAGTTTCAGCAGATTTCCGGGAACGGAGAACTGTAGGTGGAAAATGGGAAAATTTGAAAATGGGAAAATTTGAAAATTTGAAAATGAAAGAATGGAAGAATGATTTACACAGATTAATGACAGATTTACACAGATTAAATACTGATTTACACAGATTAGAAATTGTAAGTTGTTATATTTGATCTCAGAACCCAAAAATCGGAACTCAAAACTCGGAACTCGAAACCTTTCAAACTTTTCAAACCTTTCAAACCTTTCAAACACTAAACCCGGAACACGAAATACAAAATACTAAAATAATCAAATCATGGAAAAGCAACGATACGAAAGACCGGTTATTTTTAAAATGAATACCGGATTAATGAATAAATTCGGAACAAAAACCGAAAATGAACCGGTAACACACATCGAAAGTGTGCCGGTAAAAAGTATGTTGAAAGAATACGGTTCGCCGGTTTTTGTAATTTCGGAGAAACAAATTCGTCGGAATTATCAGAACGCCGTCCGGATTTTTAAGACACGTTATCCCAAGGTTCAGTTTGCGTGGTCATACAAAACCAATTACATGAATGCAGTTTGCCGTATTTTTCATCAGGAAGGCTCGTGGGCTGAAGTTGTCTCGGGATTTGAATACGACAAAGCTATTGGAAACGGTGTTCCGGGAAATAAAATAATTTTCAATGGACCCGATAAAAGTGACGAAGATTTACTGAAAGCTTCGCGAAATAATTCTTTGATTCACATCGATCATTACGATGAACTCTATTCGTTGATCAGCCTGAGCGAAGAACACAATCTGAAACCCCGCGTGGCCATCCGGGTGAATATGGACACAGGTATTTATCCCAAATGGGATCGTTTTGGATTTAATTTCGAAAACGGACAGGCCTGGAATGCACTCACACGCATTTTAAATTCCGAAAACCTGGAGCTTGTTGGTATTCATTGCCATATCGGCACTTTTATGTTGTCGCCCGGTGCTTATACCATAGCAGCACGCAACTTGTGCGAACTGGCGTGGAGTGCCAAAGAACGTTTCGGAAAAATGGTTCAATACATCGATCTTGGAGGTGGCTTCCCATCGACAAACACGCTGAAAGGTGCTTATTTACCCGGAACCGATACGGTTCCGTCTATTGATCAGTTTGCTGATGCCATCACGGATGTCATTCTGGGTTATGGTTTCAAACAGGAAGAGTTACCTTTGCTGATTCTTGAAACCGGACGCGCCCTGATTGATGATGCTGGTTATCTGTTGGGAACTGTTTTAGCCTCCAAACGCCTTTCGGACGGTCGTCGGGCAACCATTATGGATTTCGGACTGAATTCCCTGTTTACATCACTTTGGTACGAACATAAAATCAGCCCGGCACAGAAAATGGGTAATCAGACCGAAGAAATGGTTATGTTCGGACCGCTTTGTATGAATATCGATGTAGTGCGCGAAAGCATCACGATGCCCATGCTTCAGAAAGGTGATCAGGTGGTGGTTCACAAAGTGGGAGCCTACAACATGACTCAATGGATGCAATTTATTACCTTGCGCCCCAATATCGTGTTGATTGACATAGAAAACCACACGCATGTTATTCGTAAAGCCGAAAACCTGGAATATATACAATCGATAGAAGAAGTGCCTGAACATTTGAAATAAAGCGTTTCGTGTTTTGTGTTACGTTTTGATGAGTTTGAAGAGTTTGATGTTTGGTTGATTAGTTAATTGGTTAATTGGTTAATTGGGATTATAAATGAGTCATTCTTCCATTTTTTCATTTTCAAATTGGCACATTTTCAAATTGTCACATTATTAACTCTTTTGTCTTGGCTCTTGATTCTTGGTTCCTTGCTCTTTATTCTTTTGTCTTTGATCTTTTGTCTTTTATCTTTTGTCTTTGTTCTTTTGTCTTTGTTCTTTTGTCTTTGTTCTTTTGTCTCAATAAAAAAATATGCAGTTAAAACAAACCATACATCTTTTCCGCAACGAAATTCTACCCGGGATTCTGAACAGTTACTCCATTATCTTTTTTCTGGATAATAAAGTACTGGCGGGAGCAATCATGCTGGTGAGTTTTTTCAATTTCTGGGCGGGATTGAGTGGTTTTTTGGCTGTCGTTTTTACTTTGCTTCTTGGGCATTCACTGCATCTCGATAAATTTATGCTTCGAAGCGGAGTGTACAGTTTCAATGCATTACTTACGGGAATCGGAATGGGCACTTTTTTCGATCCCGGTAATGTATATTTCAGTTTACTTGCTTTGGCCGCGTTGCTCACACTGATTCTTTCGGTAACGCTCGGTGGTTGGCTTTATAAATACAAACTTCCTTTCCTGAGTATTCCCTTTGTCATCACATTCTGGTTTATGGTTTTGCCATCATCGCAATTCGAAAATCTGGGTCTGACGCAGCGCAATATTTTCTGGATAAACGAAATGTATGCCATAGGAGGAAATTCTTTGTTACAGGTTTTCCAGATCATCGACTCACATCAAATCAATAAGCTGGTCGATATCTATTTAAGATCCATTAGTTCCATCTTTTTTCAAAACAATTTAATTTCAGGTGCAATTATCACTTTAGCATTGTTATACAGTTCGCGCATCATGTTTTCGCTTTCAGTGGTCGGCTTTTTATCTGCCTACTTCTTCGCTCAGTTTACCGGTTCGGAAGCAGCAAGTATTAATTATTATAATATCGGTGCTAACTACATGATGGTGGCATTTGCCGTGGGGGGTTATTTTCTGATTCCGTCCAAACAATCCTTTTTATGGACAATCTTGCTCATTCCGCTCACATCGCTGGTTTTACTGTTTTTTTATAAATTATTCGGATTCATACAACTGCCCATATTCTCATTGCCCTTTGCCTTTGTTGTGATTCTTTTCGTTTATTTTCTGCAACTGAGGAGTAAAGCTACTACGTTGATTTTAACGCCACTGCAACATAGTTCTCCGGAGAAAAATCTTTACACTTACAAAAACAACAAGGTAAGGCTATCCCGTTGGCTATACTTTCCTTTGTATTTGCCATTTACGGGCGAATGGACTGTAAGCCAGGCTCACGACGGTGAATTTACGCACAAAGGCGAATGGGGAAAAGCCTTCGACTTTATGATAACCGACAGCGAATCGAAAAGTTACCGAAACTATGGATTTGTTACCGGCGATTATTATTGCTACAACAAACCTGTTTATGCGACTGCCGACGGTTTTGTGGAAACCATCATCGACAATATCGAAGACAACGAAATAGGAAAGGTAAACACCACCAACAATTGGGGCAACAGTATTGTTATTCGTCATATAAACGGTGTTTACACCCAGATTTCGCATCTGCGCAAAGGAACTTTCAAAGTGGCAAAAGGTGAATTTGTAAAGCGGGGTGATTTGCTCGCCAATTGTGGAAATTCCGGTCGTTCGCCGGTACCGCATGTACATTTTCAGGTGCAATCATCGCCGGTTGTAGGTGCCCGAACCATCGATTATCCTTTTGCTTATTTTTATAAAAGAAACGAATCGAAAGACGAATTGCAACAGTTTTCAAAACCTGTAACGGGAAATAAAATCAGCGGCATCATTTTAAATTCAATGCTTTATAATGCATTCGACATCATACCGGGCACATCGATGCGAATGACCTATACCGATGAAAAAGAAGCTGAAAAAACGGAACACTGGGAAGTTGGCACCGATGCTTACAATTATAAATACCTGTACTGTAAAGAAACCGATTCGACAGCTTATTATGTTAACGATGGCGTGATGTTTTATTTCACGGCTTTTTATGGAAATAAAAAATCCTTACTTTATTATTTTTATATTTCGGCTTATAAAATATTTCTGGGAACAAATGATTCTATTGAAATTCACGATGCTTTGCCGTTGAATATGATAAATAAAACAAAATTCACTTCGTGGGTTCACGATTTTATAGCGCCATTTTATAGTTTTATCACCGTGAATTATCAATCAAAAGTACTTTCGACTGATAGTGTTCTGGGATCAGGACAGATAAAACTAGCCTCCGGTATTAAAACAAAGGGCATCGGGAAATCAGAAGTATCGGGTAGTAGCTTAATTTTCATCAATGAGAATGGGATAACAGCATTTGAGTATTTATCGGAAAACACAAAAATTAAAGCAACATGTATAAAGGACTGATTTTAATTTTACTTATTTCTATGCCGGTTTATGCGCAGGAAATTACTGATTTCAACACAGTTGACAGTATGAGTTATGCATATTATCAGAGCAACAACTGGGACGAACTGATCAGGTTTGGAAAAGAAGCCAATGCAAACAAGGTTGATTTCAAACGCTTGCAACAACGAATGGGTTACGCGTATTTTTCAAAAGCTGATTATTACAACGCCATAAAACACTACGAAAACTCGCTAAGTTTCGACCAGACCGACGAGATTTCTCATCTCTATCTTTATTATGCAGGGTTAAATATCGGGGATGAAAGTTTTGCAAGATATCATGCTGGAAAAATTTCGACAGAGATGAAGTCAGAAAATAAAATAAAAGCTTTCCGTCCGGTTGATGCCCTCGATTTTGAGTACAATTACAAAATGAATAATACCGAACTACGTTCAAATCCAAATTATATAAGGTTGGGTGTAAATACTCAAATTGGTTACCGGTTAAACTTATATCAAACAGTTTCACGCTATAATCAAATTAGCGTTTACAACTCAGGTACAACATATCAGTACACTGCTGATACGGAACAAGATGAATATTTTGCGTTGTTGAGTTGGTCGGTGTTGAGTAAAACGAATCTGAGTGTTGGCTACCATGCTGTAAATGCAAAAGTAGATTACGGAACCACTTCCGCTGTATATCCCGGAAAAATCTGGCTCGGAAATATCCACCAAAAAATCAGTCGGATTGATTTTGGTTTAAATGGTTCGGTTTTCAGTAACGACTCAGTGAAAACGACACAGATTGGCATGCAAATTGGTATTGCTTTGCCCGGCAAGTGTAGCCCTTATCTGAGGAGTACTGTTTACAATATAAATGAATACGATGAAAACAGAATTGTTTTCTCACAAATGGCAGGTATGTTTGTATACAGGAAACTTTGGGTTGAAGCCTCTGTTAAACTGGGGAATCTGAATAATTTTGTCGATTTGAATGGTTTATACTTTTATAATTCACCCGACCAGACAACTTTCAGAACCGGGATTTCGTTGTTTTGGTTTCAGAACAGGCATTTAACGGTCTATACGAATTATTTATTCGATAAAAAACAGATATATCAAACTTTAAACAAGTATAATCAACACTCGATTTCAGGAGGAATAATATGGAAAATTTAAAAAAAGTCTTGCTCGTTGTAGTTTTCACGCTTCTCTATTCAGGTGTTATGGCGCAAAGTCAGGCTGCTGTTCAAACCGCATTTTCCAAAAGCTATGAAGCAGAAAAAGCTGGTAATTATACCTCTGCGATCAATGAATTGAAAAATGTGTATAATGCCGACGGTTATTTTGTAAACATTCGCATAGGCTGGTTATATTACCTGGCCAAACAGTATACTGAATCGATCCGGTATTACAACAAAGCGATTTCATTAAAGACTTACGCCATCGAAGCCCGTTTTGGTTGTGTAAAACCGTTGAGCGCCATTGAGAGTTGGGAAAAAGTAAAAGAACAATATGTTCAGATTCTAAAAATCGATCCTCAAAATACTGTTGCAAACTACTGGTTGGGTGTAATTTATTATAACCGGAAAGATTATATGAATGCTTCAAAACTATTCGAGAAAGTAGTGAATCTTTATCCCTTGGATTACGATTCGATAATTATGCTGGCCTGGACAAAACTGAACCTGAATAAAACCGGTGAAGCGAAAGTATTATTTCATCATGCGTTGGTAATCAGGCCAAACGACAGCTCGGCATTGTCAGGCCTAAAATTAATAAAATAAGATTTGCATACTGAAGTCATGAACTCACCGAGTTCGTTCATATTAAAAAGCGGGTCAAAAGTAATGGACAGTTTAGAACTGTCCATTACTTTTGACCCGCTTTTATATTCGTCTAATTAAGTATTCTTATCAGGTGGGTTATCTGCCACCACGGATAACTCTTAATATGATAGAAATAAGGGCTATGACAAGGAGAATGTGAATAATTCCGCCGGCACTGTATGCAAAGAATCCGATAGCCCAGAAAATGATAAGAATAATTGCGATTAAATAAAGTAGATTGCTCATTTTGTTGAATTTTTTATGGTTAAATAAATAATTGATCTTTATTGTATGCACTTTACCATACGCAAAAAGATTGGTATAAGGTATTTTTTATAACTTATATTTCTATACAACAAAGATACTTCTATTGAATTCCGATTGCATTACACAATTTTAGGGAAAACTTACATGATTCACACATAATCATTTATCAGCAACAATGTTCACATCATCGTTCAGAATCATCGTTCAGAATCATTTTATTTCAGGATTGAACAGCAAACATTTTACCAAAAAAAGAAGGCGGGAATAAATCCCGCCGTCTTTATTGGTATTTCTTATTTTTTATTTTTGACGGTCAGGTCTTTCAATGCTTTTCCCAATTCATCCATGTCATGATTAAATTCGGTTTTGAATGTTTCCCAGTCGCTATGGTTTTTTTCATAATCTTTAATTCTGGCAGTCATGTTCTGATTTTTCAGCTCAAGCGAATCAATTTTATTCGCGTATACTTCATCAATGGCAGATCCCGGTTTTTTCATCTTAAGCTTTGTTTCAGCTATGATCACTTCATTGTTCTTGATTTTTAATTCAGTCTCAAGTTTGAAGGTTTTAAATTGTTCTGCAGTTGCAACTTTTTGTTCAACCGCATCGGCATTGTATTGTGCTTCATCTAATTTTCCCTGGGCAGCATCCACTTTATCCTGTGCTGCCTGTTCTTTTTGAGCAGATGTCTGGCATCCTGTAAAAAGACTTCCTGCCATAAACATTGTTGCTACAGCAAGGGTAAAGGTTGTTTTTTTCATTTTGGGTGTTTATTTAAAAATTGGTTTTTAAAATTATTTGAAAAAAAAATACCGTTTATCTATTTTCATGTAAACGGTACTTCATTGAAAAAAAGCGGAGATCTATAATCCGGAAATAATCTTATATAGTTCTTCTTTTGTTTTTCCAAGTTTTATTTGAAGTCGTCCAAGCATCTCGTCTTTTTTACCTTCAGCGAACATCAAGTCATTATCAGTTAAAGATGCAAACTTTTGTACCAGTTTGCCTTTTTGTTCTTCCCATGTTCCTTTGAGTTCTGTTGTATTCATGTTTTTTGATATTAATGGTGAAATTATTTTCACTTTGCAAAGGTGGAACGTTTTAACTTGTTTTTTGTTACACAATTACTGTATAAAGTTACATAATTCACACATTATGATAATATCAAACTTAAGATTTTAAGAATTTTATTTTAACTAAACTGAACCATAACAGACTTTTAACAGGGGAAACAGGCATTAGGAATTAAGATTTTTTATTTCAGGTTGTCAACAATAAATTTACTGCTTCCACTTCCTGATTCGTCCACCTGATCATTAAACAGCCGTTTAATTTTCATCCAATAACTTTGCTTCTTTTCATTCTCAACAATTGTTTTTCGTAATGAAATATTTTTCATCTCCAACTGTCCAATTTTATTTTTATAAAACTCATCCATTCCCTTTCCGGAGTTATCAATTTTAAAATACAATGCTGCAATACGAATTTCATTATCTTTAATCGTCGTTTTGGACTCCAATATGTCAGTGCTCAATTTCTTGGTAAGCACTTTTTTTTGCTCCTGATCAAATGCATTATTCCTTTCCACATTCAGGTTAAATTGTGCAGTTTGAACATTAGTCATTGCTGCATGTTTTTTTTGACCCGTAGTTGGAAAACCCAGTAAAATGGCTCCCACGATAAGTATCGCGGCGATTGCGAGTGCGATAATCGTTTTTCTCATTGCATGTGATTTATATTGTGAATTAATAAAGTATTTCAGTGATTAAGTTTGATTTAAAATTGAGAGTATCCGATAAAGATTTTTTAAATATAAGGATTATAATCCGTTGAGAATTTTCTGAAGCTCATCTTTTGTTTTGCCGAGTCTCTCCTGCAGTAATCCAAACATGGCTTCTTTATTATTATCTGCTAACTTTAAATCATTATCAGTCAGATAGGCAAATTTCTTAATCAGCTTGCCTTTTTGGACATCCCAGTCCATATTATGTTTTAGATTTTCCATCTTATTATTTCAGTAAACAGCGAATAAATTTTCACTATACAAAGGTGCGGTTTATTGCGAAAATAAACCTTACAAAATTCCATATAAAAGTTACAACATTCACACATAAACAATTAACATTAGGAAGTTTACAGGATTATTTTAACAAAAAAGGCCCGTAACATTATAGTTGCGGGTCCTTTTCTTAATATATTATTCCTTGAAATTAATTATTGAAATGTTTTTTCTCAACAATCAGATGACCTGGAAATTTTATTGTACAGATATCAATTTACCTGATTGTATCATTTTGCTGTTATCCGTCACTTTGTAGAAATAAATTCCTGCACGAAGATTACTGGTATCGAGTGTGGTTAATTTTTCTGTAATGTTTGCATTCATCACTTCTTTACCCAGTACATTATAAATCATTAATCTACAATTTTCGATTTTTGCAGTTTCATTCAGCGTAATGTAAGTATACTTGTTGAAAGGATTTGGAGCTATTGTAAGTACTTTTTCGGCAGTAACTGAAGCAATAGCCGTTGTGGGACAATTTGAAGCAGGCATAGTTGTTGTAATTGCAGCTGCAGTTAATGCTCCTGAGGTTGTAAGCGCTCTACCATTAAGGACAACACCTGTATTGATAGCACCCAACGCACCGTTGTTGCTTAAGATTGTTCCGCAGAAAATTGAATAGTTATTAATACTAACCGCACCTTCTATTTTCCAATACACATTTTTTGCCTGAGCTCCGTTAATCAACAATACTTTGGCATACGTACTGGTAGTAAGTGCACCGTCTATCTGGATAACGAATACGGCATCAGCATTACCTTGTGCATTCAGGTACAGAGAATCGGTAAATGTTGCAGCTGCCTTCATACGGTAAGTATGCGGTGTTAAAACCAGATTCCTTCCGAACTGTGCAGGATAAAGTAACTCAATATCAAAAGGTAAGGTGTTCAGATAATTATAGACCGTTTGCAAATCGGCAGCACATTGTGCCGTTGAGCCATCCGGAATCGGGTGAATTGCACCTGTAACATTAAGTGGATCGAAACCTGTAGTTAAACCTACATTTGTTCCAACATCACCCATTAAAGATGTAACACCGGTGTTAGTAACCGATCCATTGGCTGAAAATAAAGCGTAACATGCTGTAGATTTAAGATCGGGAGCAGTTGGTCCTGTAAGTAAAACACTACCACATCCTGTAGGTGTATAAGCCAAAACGCCATCAACGGTAACAGCACCTGCTGTAGAAAGCGCTCTTCCTTCGAGCGTATCGCGTGTTGTCATAATAATGGCAGCGTTGTTTGCAATAACAGTTCCCTTCATAGAAACTCCGGGAGCCATACTTACCAAACCTTCGACTTTCCAGAATACTTTACAGGCCATTGCTCCATTAATCAATTTGATTTTAGATTCAGCGCTTGCCGAAAGTGATCCATTAATTTTAAAAATAAATTCTGCATTTGAATTTCCTTTGGCATCCAGGATAAGATCCAGGTTTAAGGTAGATGCTTCGCCGATAGAATATACTCCTGCAATCAGCGTATCACCATTTCCAAGTAAGGGAGCCGGAAAAAAGGTTGGAATTGCACTGTTCAACTGATTATATGCAATCAATAAGTCGGCAGCACATTGAGCACTTGTACCATCCATATCGTGCATTACCCCGTTTACATTACCGAATGCAGTACTTGAACCATTGTTGGTTCCTACATTACCGGTAATCTGAGAAATACCCGTATTACTGACAGATCCGTTTGTAGAAAACAGCGTGAAATTAGCGGCTGTACCTAAGTTAATTGACTGTGCATAACTAACAGTCGACATTAAAAACAGAAAGACTGCAGTTAATGTTAGAAGTAATTTTGTTTTCATTTGATTTTTTATTTTAATGAATGATTTAAATTCTTTTTACAAAACAAAGATAGTTGTCTTTAAAACCTAAAGTGTTACACAATATTGGAAATTAGTTACATATTTCACACCTTATTTTCTTTACATTACAATTGGAGTATTGAGTATTGAGTTCTGAGTATTGAGTTCTGAGTACTTACTTCTTAATCAGAACTCCTTACTCCTTACTCCATGCTATAAACTATCGGGTTATACGGAAAAAACCCAACACAAGAAAGTGATGGGCTTTTTTTGATATGATTCGAATAGTAAGAATCGACACGTAATATAAGTAACCGGTTCTTTACTCCTGACTACCGACTACTTACTATAAACTGCCAAATATAAACTACCGACTATAAACTACTTACTGTTTCGATATCAGTTTTCCTGACTGAACCACCTTATTATTTTCCATCACTTTATAGAAATAGATTCCGGAATGTAGATTACTGGTATTCAGTGTAGTCAATTGTTTCGAAAGATTCGATTGCATAACCTCAGATCCCAGAATATTGTAGATCTTCAATTTGTAGTTATTTGATTTCGAAGCATCATTCAGTTTAATGGTGGTAAACGTATTGAATGGATTTGGTGAAATAGAAACAGAATGCGCATTACTAAAAGTAGCAACACCTGTTGAAACGCCATTGGCTGGAACAGTGACTTTATTATTATGTAATGAAATTGCTCCGGCAGTTGAAAGTGCTCTACCGAACAACGAAGATGCTTCCAATAAGTTGATGGCACCATCAGCTATAACAGTACCTCTGAAGACAGAACTATCGCCCAAACTGAATGCACCGCCTACCTGCCAGTATACATTTTTCAAAGAAGCCTGATTTGTTAACACAACGTTTGCAAATGTGCTGGTCGACAAAGCGCCATTAATTTTGAAAATAAACAAAGCATCCGGGTTTCCCTGTGCATCTAAAATTAAATCACCTTTTAATGTAGAAGCAGATCCTATGCAATAAACATTTGGAGTTAGCACCTGATTGGTTCCCAATAGAGTATCAAGAACAAGACCACAGTTCAATGAAAACAAATCGCTATAGGCGGTCAGTACATCGGTTGCAGCTGTTGTTGAAACAGCATCTTTCACATGTTTTTCACCAACTAAAGTTCCCGGAGCAAATGCGCTGAATTCACCCACATGATTGCCTACGTTGCCGATGACATAAGTATCATTCCCAATATTCGTGAATCCACCATCGGCTGTATACAAGGCGAAACTGGCTGTTGTACCTAAGTTCGGAGCCTGCCCAAAACTGAAGTTCGGCATAAAAAAAAGAAAAATAACTGACAAAGAAATAAGTAATTTAGTTTTCATAATTATTTGTGTATTGAATTGTAAATGAATTTCTACAACAGAACAAAGGTAATTGCCTGCAGACCCGTAAAAGTTACAAAACTTTGGGAATAAGTTACAGGATTCACACCTTGTACATTTACAATTTATTTATTTACTATTTACAATTGAGTTTAGAGTATTGAGTTCTGAGTTTCGGGTTTCGGGTTTCGCGTTTTGCGTTTCGCGTTTCGCGTTTCGCGTTTAGTGTTCCGTTTTCCGTGTTTCGTGTTCAGAGTCTTTTGTCTTGGTTCTTGATTCTTGATTCTTGATTCTTGGTTCTTTCTACCGACTCAGAACTTCCTACTACCGACTCCTTACTCCTTACTCCTTACTCCTTACTCCTTACTCCTTACTCAATACTCAGAACTTCTTACTCCTTACGTCTTACAATAAACTATTTTTCTTAACGGAAAAAGCCCACCACAAGAATGTGATGGGCTTATTTTAATTGAGTTAGTAGAATGAATTAATAACTAGTATAATATTTCGAAAGATGTAAGCAGTTCTCTACTACCTACTATTTACTACAAACTATTTACTACAAACTATTTATTATTCAAAAATCAATTTACCGGTCTGAATGGTTTTGTCATTATCCACCACTTTGTAGAAATAAACTCCGGTTGGATAGTTACGTGTATTCAGCGTGGTTAGTTTAGTTGTCAAAGGCGTGTTATTTACCACAGCACCCACGACATCATACAATTTCAACTCAGCATTTTGAATCTGAGATGGATCAACGATATCGATATTTATAGATGCTTTTGAAGGATTGGGGTAAATATTAACCACCTGTTTTTCTCCTATCACTTTGGCAGGAGCTAATCCTGTAACTGTACACAATGCAAGTGAAGCATTTGAAGATGTACTGCTTACAGTTGAACATGCACCCTTAATCACCACATTGTAATTTCCGGCCACATCCGAACTATTTACATTGTTAATTGTAAGTGTTGGAGAAGTTGCTCCCGAGATATCACCTCCGTTGGTTAGGTTTACAGTACCCTTTCTCCATTGATAGGTAAGTCCTATTCCTGTAGCAGCAACCGAAAAGCTTGTTGAATTTCCTGCACAAGGAATTTGACTTGCCGGTTGTGTCAGAATTATTGGAGCATCAAATACGATTAATGATGCACTCAGTGGTGTTACACTTTCGGAACATGCTCCGGTTACAACAACATTATAGTTCGATGAAGCATCTGATAGAGTCACCGGACTGATAGTCAAAGTTGATGAAGTTGCACCTGAGATATTTCCACCATTAGTTAAGTTTACAGTACCGTCTCTCCATTGATATGTAACATCAGTTCCTGCTGCAGTAGCCGAAAAACTTACTGATCCTCCGACACATTCGGATGTTGAAATGGTTGGGGCACCACTTACCGTAACTTTGACTGAATTCGAAGCCTGACAACCTGATGCTGTAATGGTTTCTGTCAATACATAGGTAGTTGTAACAGATGGATTCGCCACCGGATTAGCAATCGTTGCCGAGCTAAGACCCGTTGATGGTGTCCATGAGTAAGTATGTCCCGGTATTGATGAATCACCAATTGCGATGCTGCTTCCATTACAAATTGTAACATTACCACCGGTTGATGCTGCTGGTAACGGATTCACTGTAACAGTAATGTGATTTGAAGTTACAGTACCACAAGCATTTGTATTGGTCACATAATAATCACCACTTGCCGATACGGTTATCGAAGCAGTTGTTGCATTGTTGCTCCATTTTCCACCAACATTACCTGTAAGAATAACATTCTCGCCGGCACACAATGTAGTTGCTCCACCGGCTGAAATTACTGATGCAGTAAGAGCCGGGTTAGTTGTTACCACGATGTGATTTGAAGTTACTGTTCCGCAAACATTTGTATTTGTCACTGAATAGTTTCCTGCAGCAGTTACATTGATAGTAGCTGTTGTAGCACCATTACTCCAGGTACCGCCTACATTTCCCGAAAGAATTACGTTATCACCTACACAAAAAGTGGTTGCTCCACCTGCGGTTATAACTGATGCAACCGGTTGCGGATTTACTGTTACTGCAATGTGATTTGAAGTTACAGTTCCGCAGGCATTGGTATTGGTTACATAATAATCGCCACTGGTAGTTACGGTTAAGGTTGCTGTTGTAGCATTGTTACTCCATTTTCCACCAACATTTCCCGAAAGAATTACACTTCCACCGGCACAAAAAGTGGTTGCACCACCTGCTGTAATGACAGAGGCAACAACCGGTGCATTCACGGTAACAACAATATGATTTGATGTCACACTTCCACAGGCATTGGTATTGGTTACATAATAGTTACCGGCGGCTGTGATGGTCGTAGTAGCTGTAGTAGCTCCATTACTCCATGTTCCACCGTTATTACCGGAAAGAATTACACTGCCACCTTCACAAAACGTGATGGCACTTCCTGCAGTAATTGTGGATGCAGTTGGTTTTGGGTTCACTGTAACAACAATATGATTTGAAGTTGCAGATCCACAGGCATTGGTATTGGTAACATAATAGTCACCACTGGTAGTTACTGTTGTAGAAGCTGTTGTGGCTCCATTGCTCCAGGTTCCGCCAACATTTCCCGAAAGAATGACAAGGCCACCTTCACAAAAAGTAGTTGCTTTATTGGCAGTAATTACCGAAGCTACAACTGCCGGGCTAATAGATACTGAAATGTGATTAGAAGTTACACTTCCGCAAGCGTTTGTATTGCTTACATAATAGTTACCACTTGCAGTAACGGTAATGCTGGCTGTTGTTGCACCATTACTCCATACTCCGTTTACATTTCCTGAAAGTACAACACTACCACCACCGCAAATTGAAGTTGGTCCACCGGCTGTAATAGTTGAAGCTGTAGGTTGCATAGTTGCATTAACAACATTGTTATGCAAAGAAATAGCTCCCTCACGAGAAAGGCCTCTGCCGAAAAGCGAAGCACCTTCCAATAAAGAAATATCTCCATTGGCAATGACTGTACCTCTAAAAACAGCGTTTTCGCCTAATTCGAATTTTCCGTTTATTTGCCAATACACGTTACACATAGATGCTGAATTAATCAGAATCACATTTGCAAATGTACTTGTGGATAAAGCACCATCAATTTTAAAAATAAAGACCGCATCCTGGTTACCTTCAGCATCCAGAATTAAATCGCCATTTAAGGAGGATGCACCTCCAAGACAGTAAACATTTGGTTTTAACACCTGATTATTTCCCAAGGTAGTTCCAAGAACCGGTCCGCAAGTTTTTGCAAACAGATAGCTGTAAGCTACATCTACATCAATGGCTGCCTGAACAGAAACAGGATCGGCAATATGGCTTTCACCAATGATAGTTCCCGGACCAGGGAACCCTGTGAATGCGCCGACATTGGTACCAACGTCTCCGGTCACCATTGTAGCACCGGTATTGTCAAATGAACCAACTGCAGTAAATAAGGCGAAGCTGGAAGTCGCTCCCAAATTTGGCGCCTGCCCGAAACTCAGGAATGGAATTAAAAACAGCACAACGACTAATAATGCGCTTTGTAATTTTGTTTTCATAAAGTTACTTTTTTACATTATGAAAAAATTTTCATAACAGCGCAAAGATATATACCTGCACTGTTTTATGAGTTACATAACTTTGGGCATATGTTGCATGATTCACACATTATTTTATTTACTATTGGGGTTTGGTTGATTGGTTAATTGGTTGATTGGTTAATTGGGTGATTGGGTGATTGGGTGATTGGGGTTTGAAAGGTTTGATGTTTGAAAGGTTTCGGGTTTCGGGTTTTGCGTTCCGTGTTTCGCGTTTCGTGTTTCGTGTTTCGCGTTTAGGGGTTCGCGTTTAGCGTTTTGGGTTTAGCGTTTAGGGGTTCGCGTTTAGAAAACCTCAAAGCGTACGCAGTACCTTTGAGCGTTTCTTTGTCATACATTGAAGTATCCTGCAAACAGGATCTCCACCTTGCCTGTTGACAGGCAGGTGCGTTTGGGATTATCAATAAACCCGACGCAGTTATCAATTTATTCGAAGGAGACTGTTCATGAAACTGTGTCTGCAAGCTAAAAATTATTAATTTTGCAGACCAATGAAAAAAGAAGAAAAAGAATTTAGTTACTCAGACTTTGAGCGCGAAGCCATTCAAGGGCTTTATCAAAAG